>JGI12316J15310_10000029_pt1 | contig 1003065 bp, 837 predicted proteins | sample MarCyaLeptolynsp_FD_15310 | JGI IMG/M metagenome (IMG submission 15310) | reverse complement strand
TAGTAAAGGTTCACGGGGTCTTTTCGTCCCGTTGCGGGTACCCGGCATCTTCACCGGGATTACAATTTCACCGAGCTCGTGGTTGAGACAGTATCCAAATCGTTACACCATTCGTGCAGGTCGGAACTTACCCGACAAGGAATTTCGCTACCTTAGGACCGTTATAGTTACGGCCGCCGTTTACTGGGGCTTCAATTCAATGCTTCTCCGAAGATAACATCTCCTTTTAACCTTCCAGCACCGGGCAGGTGTCAGGCCTTATACATCATCTTTCGATTTAGCAAAGCCATGTGTTTTTGATAAACAGTCGCTTGGATCTTTTCACTGCGGCCTACCGAAGTAGGCGCCCTTTCTCCCGAAGTTACAGGGCGATTTTGCCTAGTTCCTTAACCACGAATCACTCGAGCACCTTAGGATTCTCTCCTTGACTACCTGTGTCGGTTTGCGGTACGGGTAGCATTTATCTGAAGCTTAGAGGTTTTTCTTGGAAGTCTGATTAGGGACATTATCCGCTTGCCCGAAGGCTCGCGGTACTATCAGGTTCAGCAAGATCTGCGGATTTACCTACAGTTCTTATACCTACACCCTTTAACGTACTATTCCGTCAGTACGCAGTCCTTTCACTACTCCGTCACCCCATCGCAATAAATGCTAGTACAGGAATATTAACCTGTTATCCATCGACTACCCCTTTCGGGTTTGCCTTAGGACCCGACTAACCCTGATCCGATTAGCGTTGATCAGGAAACCTTAGTCTATCGGTGAGCGGGTTTCTCGCCCGCTTTATCGTTACTTATGCCTACATTTTCTTTTCTAAGCGTTCCAGCATGCCTTACGACACACCTTCAGCACCCTTAGAATGCTCCCCTACCGATCTTTCGATCTCATAGCTTCGGTAGTATGTTTTATGCCCGATTATTATCCACGCCCAACCGCTCGACTAGTGAGCTGTTACGCACTCGTTAAATGAATGGCTGCTTCCAAGCCAACATCCTAGCTGTCTAAGCAGTCGGACCACGTTTGAACAACTTAACATACATTTAGGGACCTTAGCTGATGATCTGGGTTGTTTCCCTCTCGGACATGGACCTTAGCACCCATGCCCTCACTCCTGAGAAACATGATATAGCATTCGGAGTTTGTCAGGGTTTGGTAGGCGGTGAAGCCCCCTAGCCCTATCAGTAGCTCTACCTCTATATCACTATAACTCAAGGCTGTACCTAAATACATTTCGGGGAGTACGAGCTATTTCCAAGTTTGATTGGCCTTTCACCCCTACCCACAGCTCATCCAAACACTTTTCAACGTGTACTGGTTCGGACCTCCAGTCCGTGTTACCGAACTTTCATCCTGGACATGGGTAGATCACCGGGTTTCGCGTCTACCTCCACTAACTATGGCGCCCTGTTCAGGCTCGCTTTCGCTCCGGCTGCTGTCCTTCGGGACATTAACCTTGCTAGTGAAGTGTAACTCGTAGGCTCATTATGCAAAAGGCACGCAGTCACCCCGAAGGGCTCCTACAGCTTGTAAGTATATGGTTTCAGGTACTATTTCACTCTCCTGTTCGGAGTACTTTTCACCTTTCCCTCACGGTACTAGTTCACTATCGGTCTCTGAGGAGTATTTAGCCTTACCGGATGGTTCCGGCAGATTCACACAAAATTTCACCTGTTTCGTGCTACTCAGGATCCTGCTAGGTATAGTATTGATTTCGTTTACAGGACTATCACCTTCTATGGTTCAACTTTCCAGAAGATTCTACTATCAATACTAAGTCCACATTGCAGTCCTACAACCCCAATATTGCCGAAACAATACTGGTTTGGGCTGTTCCCCGTTCGCTCGCCACTACTAGGAGAATCATTATTATTTTCTCTTCCTCCAGCTACTTAGATGTTTCAGTTCGCTGGGTTTGCCCCCTTTCGGGTAACATATCTTCAATATGCTGGGTTGCCCCATTCGGAAATCTACGACTTACAGGTTATTGGCACCTAATCGTAGCTTATCGCAGCTTGTCACGTCCTTCATCGCCTCTCAGAGCCAAGGCATCCGCCATATACCCTTAGTAACTTTCTTACTAACCTTTATTAATCTAAATGATTCATAAAAGATATCGATCTTGCATAAGAATCGATATCGGTTCTAACTCTTACAATTAAAATTGTATTTTCTTTCATGATGTCAAAGAACTTGTTCCCTACAGATCTAAAAAGAACTGCAGTAGAAAACCCACTATAGAAAACTACGGCGGGTGATTGTGGAGAATATCGGAGTCGAACCGATGACCTCCTGCGTGCAAGGCAGGCGCTCTAGCCAGCTGAGCTAATTCCCCTAAGCTTAAGTAGTCCCGAGCAGACTTGAACTGCTGACCTCTACATTATCAGTGTAGCGCTCTAACCAGCTGAGCTACGGGACTATATGTTTCCCTTATAAAGTAAAACTTCTCACCACATAGGCGCTGGTTCCTCATGGGACTGTATTAGCTTGGGAACAATATTATCGAAGTAAGAAAAAAGGTAAAAAACCTTGTTCCGATTGTAACCGGAATTGAAGATTCATCCATAGTCTCTAAAAAGGAGGTATTCCAGCCGCACCTTCCGGTACGGCTACCTTGTTACGACTTAGCCCCAGTTACCAGCTTCACCCTAGGCCGCTCCTTGCGGTGACGGACTTCAGGTGCTTCCAGCTTCCATGGCTTGACGGGCGGTGTGTACAAGGCCCGGGAACGTATTCACCGCATCATGGCTGATATGCGATTACTAGCGATTCCAGCTTCATGAAGTCGAGTTGCAGACTTCAATCCGAACTGAGATAGAGTTTAAGGATTAGCTCCTTGTCACCAAGTGGCTGCCCTCTGTCTCTACCATTGTAGCACGTGTGTAGCCCTGGACGTAAGGGCCGTGATGACTTGACGTCGTCCCCACCTTCCTCACCGCTTGCGCGGGCAGTTTCTCTAGAGTCCCCACCATTATGTGCTGGCAACTAGAAATAGGGGTTGCGCTCGTTATGGGACTTAACCCGACACCTCACAGCACGAGCTGACGACAGCCATGCAGCACCTTGCATTCTGTCCGAAGAAGGACTTGTTTCCCAGTCTGTCATTATGCATTTAAGCCCAGGTAAGGTTCCTCGCGTATCATCGAATTAAACCACATGCTCCACCGCTTGTGCGGGCCCCCGTCAATTCCTTTGAGTTTCAACCTTGCGATCGTACTCCCCAGGTGGATTACTTATCACTTTCGCTTAGGCACTGACAGTGTATCGCCAGCACCGAGTAATCATCGTTTACGGCGTGGACTACCAGGGTATCTAATCCTGTTCGCTCCCCACGCTTTCGTACCTTAGCGTCAATAATAGCTTAGTAAGCTGCCTTCGCGATCGGTGTTCCACGGCATATCTATGCATTTCACCGCTACATGCCGTATTCCGCCTACTTCAACTATATTCAAGAATTTCAGTATCAATAGCAGTTCTATCGTTAAGCGATGGGCTTTCACTACTGACTTAATGTTCCGCCTACGTACCCTTTAAACCCAATGAATCCGGATAACGCTTGGACCCTCCGTATTACCGCGGCTGCTGGCACGGAGTTAGCCGGTCCTTATTCTTATAGTACCGTCAGCTCTTTACACGTAAAGGGGTTTCTTCCTATATAAAAGCAGTTTACAACCCGTAGGGCAGTCATCCTGCACGCGGCATGGCTGGGTCAGACTTTCGTCCATTGCCCAATATTCCTCACTGCTGCCTCCCGTAGGAGTCTGGTCCGTGTCTCAGTACCAGTGTGGGGGATAACCCTCTCAGGCCCCCTACCCATCGCAGACTTGGTGAGCCGTTACCTCACCAACAATCTAATGGGACGCATGCTCATCCTATTCCGCCGAAGCTTTAATCACAATAACATGCGAAATTGTGATACTATGGAGTATTAATCCTCATTTCTAAGGGCTATTCTCCAGAATAGGGCAGATTGCATACGCGTTACGCACCCGTGCGCCACTCGTGTTAAAAGCAAGCTTTTAACTTACCGTTCGACTTGCATGTGTTAGGCCTGCCGCTAGCGTTCATCCTGAGCCAGGATCAAACTCTTCGTTGTAATTAAAAAGTTTAATGTTTTGCTAAGGATTCGTCACTCAAAGTTTACTTAAATAAAACTCAAGGTATTTTTACCTTTTTATCTTCTTACTTCAATCTTTTCAAAGAACTCTCGATCAAACGATCGAATTCTTATATTTTACAAGGCTTTCGCCCTCAAAAATCTTTATGAACTTTCCCTATTTTTTCAAACGGGGCTGCAAATGTAACAACAAATTTTTTCCTGCAACTTTTTTTCTGAAAAAAAATCAAAAAAAATTTTGCACTACATTTTATGAACCTCCCCTTCAAAAATTTGGGACGGCAAATGTAGAACTATTTTTCAATCTGAAATCTTTTTTCGAAAAAAAAATAACAGGCTAAATTGCCACTCTCTCACAGAACCTTCCCTTGAAAAAAATCGGGACGACAAAGTTAGTTAAGTTTATATCATCCACAAGTTATTTTAGAAATTTTTCTTGCAGATTTTTTACTTCTCCTCAGGATGAGCGCTTTATGGGTTCGCCAGGCTTACTGGAAGCACCTTCCCACTGATAAATGATGCCGAAGTAATTGCAAAATCGGCTATGTATTTTGCCATTTGCTCTGAACTTAAGGGTGCCTGATAGCCAGGAAATGCCTTTTCCAACATTTCAGTTTGAACTGCTCCCAAGGCCAAAGCATTCACACTTATACCTCTCTCCTTGTATTCTTCTGCCAAACATTCACTTAGTATACTCAATGCCCCTTTGGCCGATGAGTAAGCAGATAAGCCAGGATATTTGCTACTTCCTTGAAAGCCTCCCATGCTGCTGATGTTTACTATATGGCTTCCTTCCTTTAAGTATGGATCAGCTGCTTGAATCAGATTGACTGCCGTGATCACATTCGCTGTATACTGTTGTTTGAATTCATCAGCTTGGGTCTCAATAAACGATTTATTGATCAATTGCCCTGCATTATTAATAATAAGGTCAACCTTTTCCCAGTCTTCCAATATGGGCTTTAACTTCTCTCTAGACTCTTCCTCACTCAGATCAACCGCCAAAGTGGCCAATCCCTTCTTCATAGGTATCTGACCTAACAATACCCCTCTTCTCGCCAATGCCAATACATTGTGTTCCCTATTCAATAAATACTGAACTATATCCCTTCCAATACCACTGCTTGCTCCGCTAACTATACAATTCATCTCATTCAATTATGTAATCCAATAATTCTACAATCCGTTATTCAATATGTTCAATTGATCAACGGCTGCTCAACCATTCCGCAATTTAGACATTTCTACTTCTATTAGTATTCAGGCTCCCTTTGATTCAACTAATAGTAATAAGTTTGCCTATGTCTAAGCTTAAACTTGACCTTCACCCCATATATAATGATAGCAAAGCAATTGATGAGGCTTTGAACCATATAATAGAGGAAGCTGTATTAAAGAAGGTAAAACAAGTTGAAATAGTTCCTGGAAAAGGAAGCGGTCAGCTTAAGAAAAGAGTATTGAGATTCTTAGAACAAAAAGAGATCAAGCAACAATATCATCGTATTCAAAAAGACAGCAAGAATTTTGGTCGATTGTATATATACTTCAAACATTAATTAACAGACAATATGTTCACCCAAGGTAGGATCATCTTCATCATCATCTTCTTTAGCTTATTTATTCTCTATCTATTATGGGCTTATCGAAAGGACATACAAAAATCTCCTTGGTACTTCAAAGGCTCTTTTAAGATAGTAATTGCCCTCTTTGCGATCTATGCCGCCTACTTTATATTGACTAGATGGGTGGTTTAAGCTCTTCCAAAAGCTCAATGAATTCTTTTAAGATCATAGCTGTAGCCCCCCAAATGATCTTTTCTTTTACCGAAAAACCCTTCACATTCAATCTCTGGCCGTTCTGCACTTCCACTTGATGGTCTAACAATCGATGTTCTCCAATAAGATCCCTTATAGGAGTTTCCAAAATAGTTGCCACCTCTGAGGGTTCGGGCACAAAAGTAGGTCTAATAGAAGTATAGCCTACATAAGGATTGATCAGAAAATTGGAAGGAGGTACATACAATGGAGAAATACTTCCTATTGTCTCTACAGAATCAGATCTAACTCCTACCTCCTCTTCCGCTTCTCTCAGCGCTGTTTGAAGAAGGTCTTGATCAGACTCCTCATATTTTCCACCAGGAAAAGCAATCTGCCCGCTATGAACGCCCTTGTAGCTAGTTCTCTGAATGAATACCGTGTATAATTCTTCTAAGTGAGGATACATCAATATGAGAACTGCACTCTGCTTTGCCTGTCTAATTTTGTCTTCCAATTGATCAATTGGAAGCCGATGCGACATCATCTTTTGATGTGCAGAATGTGCAGGCAAACTTCCTTCTAAACGGTATCTTAAAGATTCGAGAAACTCTTTGTAGGGATCTTCCATCAGTTCTTTGGTCGGATAACCAATTTAAACTTTGGATCGAAATAACTCAATTGTCCTTCTTTTATCAATTGAAGGTATCTGTATTGAAAATCCTTTATTTCATCGTACTCTGCAGACAAAACTATGTTCAAATTCATATCCAAAATGCCCCATTTATTAGCTGCCCTTATATAATAAAGACTGTCTTTAATAATTATCTCTTCCAATGCAGAATCTAGCTGAAACTTGCCCTTTTCATCAATCAGCTGCCATCCTTCAGCGGTTTTGATCAATCCTCTTCCATTTACGAAGGTTCTTGTCAATTCATGCTTGTATGGGAGGATCAATCGTAGGTTCTTATCGGAGTATCCCCACTTTCCTCTTTTCTTCACTGCAATCAAGTCGCTTTCGGAGTACTCTCCTAAATCTTCAAAAATTGCTGGGAAAATTTCTTCCCCCTCAGCATTCAACATGCCATACTTATCTTTCTTTAAGAACTTGGTATACCCATTTTTAAACTTCCCCCATACTAATGCTTCAGTGTAGAAGTCGTATTTGAGCTCAACAAGCAATTCGCCTTTGCTATTCACATAGCCATACTTTCCATCTTTTGCCACCAATGCTAAGCTGTCGGAAAATTCTCCTATCCTGTCATATATAAAAGGAAGAATTTCAGCTCCATTGTTATCGATCAAACCATAAGCCGTGTCTTTCTTAGCTCTGCAAACCATGTATTCATTAAAGTTCTCTAACCAGTCGTACTTGGTGGGCACTACCAATCTACCCAATGTATTAATGATGCCCTTCTTTCCCTCTTGATCTATAACTGCAAAACCGTTTTCAAAATCTGTTGCATATTCCAATTTCAAGGGCACTACTTCTGCGCCATTTTTATTTACATATCCATAGGCTGTTTCATTTGCCACCAGGGCAAGACCCGAACTATAGTTGGCTACAAGATCATATTGAATTGGAACCACCTTTTTATTCGTTCTATCGATCATTCCATACAAGTCGTTTGTTGAAACAATCGCCAAACCTCCATTAAATGGCTCGGCATCATCATACTCCAATGGTATATCCATATCACCCGACTTATTGATAAAGCCAACCATATCTTCTCTAACTACCAAGCCCAAGCCCTCTGTGAATGGCTCCACTGCATCATAGATCGGAGCGATCATTGTTTCTCCAGTTTCATCCATGTATCCATACTTACCCTCTTTCAAAAAGGGGAAAAAGACTTTTGAAGCCAACTTCATATCCGTCATCAACTCATCCAGAAAAGGATAATTAGGGTATTCAATTCTAAATTCAATGATTCTTTGAGAGCTATACTCTGCTGTAAACAACTTATAAATGTTCCTCCATGCCTTTTCAGTATTTGGATTTTGCGGATAATCCCTAATAAACTCCTCGTACGAACGAATGGTCTGCTGAGTAGTAGTAATACTGTATATGGAATCTTGTGCTTCTCTTTTATAAGGACTCTCAGGATATGTTTTGATAAAGTTTTGGTACGACAGCAAACTCTTGTTCACTGTGAATTCATCAAAGAGTCTTTCTTCATATCGATTCTGTGCTTCTATGAATTGCTCAGCATCTGGATACTTCTTCATGAAGAACTCATACGACCTTGCTGAATTAACACTCCTTGCTTTTTGGAATGCAAGCTCATTCCTCAACATCTTTGCCTTGTCTATTTGATCGGCATCTGTATTTCTATCAATAAAGGCCTGGAAGGATTCAACAGTATTCTTCTCTTTCGCTACTAACCAAGCCTTATAATCAATAGAGTCCTTCCACTCTGCTAAAGTAGAATCATTGATGTCTAGATCTCCAAGATCTTCCTTAGCGTCTTCATCTGCTAGAAGATAATTGCTCTCAGCTATAGAAACATAAATATGTGCCGAATCTAAATTGAAAAATGGATTGTCATTCCTTCCGAAAATAATGCTCATGCCATAGGGAGAGGCAACTGGCTCCTTCTCTTTCAGTTTCTCGAACAATTCCTTAGCTCCGAAATAGTCGTATTTCCCCAGGGCTTCAAATGCCTTTTCTATCTTAGATGCAGATACTTCTGCCAGCCACATAGAGGCAAAAAGAAGTAATAATGTTTTTCGTATTTTCATAGATGGTTCAAAATTAGAAACAAAACCTTGTGACAGTTCTTTTCGTTGAATGAGTTATTGGGCATGCGATTGTTAAAATCATATAGCGTCTTTCTTCTATTGTTACTTTTCATAGCTTCTGCATGCAATGAAAAGATAGACAAGGATGCAAGCGCTCCTCAAGATCAAGTACAATTAAGAGATCTCAAAGAGATAATTCAAACAGGCAAATTACAGGCCATAATCGAAAATAGCTCCACCTCGTACTTCATATACAAAGGCCAGCCAATGGGGTTTGAATATGAATTACTGAGCAGATTTGCCGATCATGTAGGAGTAGAACTTGAAGTGATCAGTATTGATGAAGTCAATCAAATGTTTGATGCTCTTAAGAAGAATCAAGGAGATGTGATTGCTGCGAATCTTACGATCACTAAAGAGAGAAGAAAGAAGGTTGAATTCTCAGAACCGATCCTAAATACCAAGCAAGTCCTTGTACAGAGATATCTAAACAAGGAAGAAGAAGAAAAGGGAAAAGAATTGATCGAAAGTGCACTGGATCTTGACAACAAAGAGGTATATGTTCAAAGATCCTCCTCTTTCTTCGACAGATTACAACACCTTTCAGAAGAAATTGGTAGCGAAATCCAGATCAAAGAAGTTGGAGAGAATCTTACTGTTGAGCAAATGATCGAAATGGTTGCTGAGGGAGAGATCGACTATACCGTTGCCGACCAACATGTAGCCAAGATCAATAGCGCTTATTACAGGAATCTACATATTAGAACAGAATTAAGCCTAGAGCAGAAGGTTGCTTGGGCCATGAGAAAGGAGTCTGCAGACCTCCATTTAATTCTAAATGACTGGCTGAGAAAGTTTAAAAAGACAACTGATTTTAGGGTCATCTATCTTAAATACTATGGCAATACCAAGTTATTTAGGAATAGAGTCAGTAATAAACTATTCACCTCTAGAAGCGGCAGATTGAGTAACTATGATGAAGTCATTAAAAAGAACGCAGAGAAAATTGGCTGGGACTGGCGATTATTGACATCGATGATCTATCAAGAATCACGATTCGACCCTACAGCTCAATCTTGGGCAGGAGCAAAAGGTTTGATGCAAATCTTGCCAAGTACTGCTGCAGAGTATGGTGTTGATAGCACTCTCAGTCCTGAAAGGAGCATTGAAATTGGAGTCCTCTATTTAGACTGGATCAATGATCAATTCAGAAGCAGGGTCAAGGATTCTACTGAACGACAAAAGTTTGTATTGGCGGCTTATAATGTTGGTTTAGGCCATGTTTTTGATGCCATGCGATTAGCAGACAAATACGATCTAAACCCTCAATTATGGGATAATAATGTTGCAGAAATGATCTTGAAAAAGAGCGATCCTCAATACTACAAAGACTCCATTGCACATTATGGTTATTGCAGAGGTCGAGAACCTTACAATTATGTAAAGGAGATCTACAACCGATACAACGACTACCTCAACATCACGGAAGATCAAGACGAAATACTATCCTATGAGGCGAATTCAACCCAGTAGAATAAGACTGTTTATTTCCCTCATTTTACTTCTTCCTTCCTTCCTATTGGCTCAAAATAAAAAGGTGCTTCATTATTCTGAGACCTCTGGCTTTGATCACCAAACAAGAATTTCATCCTTTAATATGTTCAATTCCTTTGGAGGAGTGAATGTAACACACGACATCAACGGTTCTGAATTCAATTTGCTCAGTAATCTTTTGAGTTACGATTTGATCATCTTTTCCAATACTTCGGGAAATAATCTCTTGGATAGCATCCAAAAATCACACTTTGAGATCTACATTCAGAATGGAGGCAACCTATTGGGGATCCATGCTGCAACAGACACCTACAGACATTCTAGCTCAAATGGAACCTCTAAAGGAAATTGGGATTTCTATGCTGAAACAATAGGTGGGAGCGTCCAGCAAAATCCCAATCATGTTTCAGGCGTCCCCTTTTACAACATGAACATTCAGAACAATCACCCATCCATTTTAGGAATCCCAAATCCTTGGGGTAAAAACGAAGAGTATTACTACTGGGAAAATGGATATTTAGATTCCAACATTACGATCATTCTTGAGGTGGAGCAGACCATTGGACCCAACAATCAAGTGAACAGCTATGACTCCGCAAGAGCGGTTTCTTGGTTTAAGAACCTAAATAGCGGCAGTCGCGTATTCTATACTTCATTGGGTCATCTCAATAGTAACTTCAATTCAGATACTCTTTTTCAAAAACACATTGAACAAGCAATGAATTGGTGCTTGGGGATCACTACCGGACTAAGCAGAAAATTCAAAGAAGAAAATCCATTTGTAATATCAGTATTATCAGAAAATCAAATAGCAGTTCAAGTAGATCAGCCAGGAGGTTTGCTAGAGATATTCGATGCGAAGGGTAGAAACATGATGAGATCAACTATTAAATCTCATAACCAATTGATCAATTTAAATCATGGATCTGGAGTATATTTGATTCGTTATAGACTGAATCAGATCAGTAAAAGCAAGAAGATTTCAATTTATTGAGATTCCTATCAATTGGTGATTATCTTTATCACAACATCAATAAAATAAATATGAAACTTCTTAGACTTATTGCCATACTTCTTTTCTCCATTCTTCTGTCCTGTTCTGATGATGATGACGATCCGGCCACTACTAGTTCAAATAACACGAATAACAACAGTCCTTGTACCTCCTCATTCACTGTTGATCAAACAAGAGGTGCTTGTGATCAAACTTTGACCTTTACTCCTCAATACTCCTCATCCATCAACGGCGGTAATTTAGTCATCACCTCCAATTGTATTCCCAATCATATGGTAGGTCTATTTGGAGCTGGGCAAGGCTCATTGAACCCCAATGCCATAAGCCCTCAGAATGAGACTTATACTATCACTACAAGTCCAAGTATGAATTCAAGTCTAACCCCTCTCCTTTCAACAGCTGGACAAGGAGGCAATGCAGGACCTCAATATTCATTTGGAATCATGGAGAATGGAATTGAATTAGACCCTGTAGCTGCCGAACCTTTTCCTCATGGAAATAGAACCGATCCAAATGTAAATTGGGAGTGGAACCTAGAAGCTTTGAATGTAAACCTAGGCTTAGATTGCAATAATGCCCACGTTCAGCCAAATGGGAAGTACCACTACCATTCATTTCCGGCTGATTATATAGCCAGTTTAAATATCCCTTCAAATCAAATGACCAAAATTGGAACAGCTGCAGATGGATTCCCGATCTATTATAAGTATGCTCCACGAAGTGATGCGGATCAAACCATCATTGAAATGACTTCAAGTTATCGTTTGAAAAGTGGAGATCGACCAGGGGATGGAATAACAGCCCCTTGCGGCAGCTATGACGGTGTGTATTCAAACGATTATGAATATGTGAATGGACTTGGTACTTTAGATGAAGCCAACGGAAGATTTGGTGTTATCCCAAATTATCCAAATGGCACCTATTATTATGTGATCACGGATGAATTTCCATCCATTCCAAGATTCTTTAAAGGCACACCATCCAATGATTTCCTGCTGTAAACTGTCTGAGAGACAATTCGATAGTCAATAAGTTGATTTTTATAGACTCAAATTTCTTGGTCTTTTTTCTTAAATTAGTCTCAAACCAAAATCTTATTGTTCTATGGGCAAGAAATCTACTACCTCCAAAAAGAACCTTGATAAGAAGTTAAAATCATATGCAACAATCGCGGCTTCTGTAATTGCTGCAGATGCTTCTTCTCAAGTAATTTACACAGATATCAAAGACACCACTTTGGTAAATAGCGGCGATTTTTTCGATATTGATTTCAATAATGATGGGACTACAGATGTTACAATTACCTTGATGACATCGAGTTCTGCCACCACTTCTGGAAGTTTCTTTTCAGCTTATGTAATTGCCACAGGACAAAGTTCTGCCGAATTGAATACTCAATTAAACTCCTATTCCTTCTATGAAGTTGCTGCATTAAATAGCAATGTTGGAATCAACTCTTCTTTGAACTCCTTCTACTCTTATGGATATGTTGGTTTTGTAAGTTCCTATTCCTTCGGGACCTCTGCTGGATCTTTTAGGTCAGGGCAGTTCCCTGGAGCTGGTCAAAAATTTGCAGGTGCCCGATTCAATATTGGTAATAATGTACATTATGGCTGGATTAGATTGGACGTACCTATTGCATCTAACAGTGTGACCATCTATGACTTTGCTTATGACACTACAGCAGGAGCACAGATATTAGCTGGAGATACAGGTGTTGCTGTAGGAATCGATGAATTGAATGCCGAACAAATTGAAATGTACGCTGCTCAAGGAATATTGCATTTTCCAAATGCCCTTGAAAGATCTTATGATCTCAGAATCTATGATCTGAAAGGACAGCTGCAAGAACTAAGGACAATATCCTCAGGTAACAATCAATTTGCCTTGAGAAAAACTTACAATGGAATCTATATTGTTGAGTTGAGCAATGAAGAAGGAACATTCAGGAAAAAGCTCTGGTTGGAGTCGAAATAATTCCAAAAGACACACATTTAGCATAAAGGAATTCAAGGGCGAAACCCACCTAGTTAATCAACTTGGCGAGGTTTATACAGTTGACCCAGAAGGATCATTGGCCTTACTAGCTTTAGGTGCAATTGGTACCAGAGCATGGAGAGTCTCCAAGAACAATCATGCAGAATAAGTTACTTTTAATTGGCTGGGATGCTGCCGATTGGCAGATCATTCATCCGCTAATGGAAGCTGGAAGAATGCCGGCTCTAAAATATTTGGTGGAACAAGGAGTCTCTGGAAATTTAGCCACCCTTGAGCCGGTTTTCTCACCAATGCTTTGGACAAGTATTGCAACAGGAAAAAGGGCTGACAAACATGGGGTTCTTGGATTTACTGAACCAGATTATGACCACGGAGGCGTAAAGCCAGTAGGCACAAACAGCAGAAAAACTGCAGCCATTTGGAACATGTTGACCGAAGCTGGCCTTAAATCAAATGTGGTAGGCTGGTGGCCTAGTCACCCTGCTGAAGAGTTAAATGGAATCATGGTCTCCAATTTTTATCAACGTGCAGTTGCAACCGAAAGTAAAAATTGGCCTATGGCTCCTGGAACAGTTTATCCAAAGCAATACCAAAAGGTAATGAGTCAGCTGAGGGTACATCCTAAAGAACTCACTCAACAACATATTTTACCTTTTATTCCAGAAGCCGCGAAGATCGATCAAGAGAAAGACAAGCGCCTATCTACTTTTGCTAAGATTTTATCTGAAGCTGCTTGTATTCACAATAGTGCTACCTATCTAATGGAAGAAACAGACTGGGATTTTATGGCTGTCTATTTTGATAACATTGACCATTTCTCACATGCTTTCATGCGTTACCATCCTCCTCAATTAAAAAAAGTTAAAGATCTTGACTTTGAGATCTACCAAGGAGTTGTAAATGCCGCCTATCAATATCATGATATGATGTTGGGTAGAATGCTCAACCTTACGGACGAGGATACAACGATAGTTCTCATTTCAGACCATGGATTTGAGTCCGGAAAGAATCGCTTACTTAGCTTGCCGAAAGAAGCTGGAGCACCTGCATATGATCATAGAAGCTATGGGGTGTTTGCAGCAATGGGACCAGGAATAAAAAAGGACGAATTAGTCTACGGCGCCAATCTATTAGATATTACCCCTACTCTTTTATATCATTTTGACCTTCCCTTAGGAAAAGACATGGATGGAAAACCATTGATCAATATTTTCAAAGAAAGTAAAGAGGTAAAATACATCAATTCATGGGATAACCACGTGCAAAGAGAATCCAAGGAAAAAACAGATCCAAAGGCTGCTGCAGAAGCAATGAAAATGATGATAGAGTTGGGGTATATTGAAAAACCCAATGAAGATTCTGAAAAAGCTCAAGAGAAAAGTAGAATAGAAAATGAGTTCAACTTAGCTAGAGTTTACTTAAGCTCTGGTAGAAGCAAAGAAGCTGCTGAAATCTTGGAAGAATTAATGAAGAACAATGATGAGAGCAGATTTGGATTACGATTAATAGTAGCTTACGATAGTTTAAAGGAGTACAAAAAGTGCTTAGAAGTAATTGAGAGAATAGAGAGTAATAGTAAAAAGCCTATTCAACAAATCATTGCCATGAAAGCAATGACCAAGTTGAAAATGAGACAAAGGAAGGAAGCTCTTGGCATTGCCCAAACTATAGTAAAGCAACGACCACAAACCGCTTTCGCTGCTCAAAGAGTTGCTCGTATATTAATTTCCCTCAAGAAGAATAAGATGGCCGATAAGTATCTGGAAAGATCCATTGGTTATTTTCCAGAGAATGCAACTCTTCTTTACTTAAAGGGAATGTCCTCTTATCGGAATAAGAAGTATGAAGAGGCAGCTATTCATTTTTTGGACTCTGTTAATCTACAATTTTTCAATCCTAAAACACATCTATATATTGGTGAGGTGATGATGCGACTTGAAAAATGGGAAGAAGCATTTAGGGCCTATACAATTGCATATGGTCAAAATCCAAAATCAAAAAAGGCATTGAAAGGCCTTGCTGAACTTGAAGACAAGGGACATCAATTTGAATTACAAGAAACACAAGAAGTTCAATTTCATTCAAAGAGAGAGGATAGCTCCATCCCTACTCAAGCCAAAGAGACTTATTTGAGTTCGCTACTTGGAACAGTTTATATTGTATCGGGCTTACCAAGATCTGGAACTTCAATGATGATGCAAATGCTCAAGGCTGGAGGAGCCAAACTATTCATAGATGAAAAAAGAAAAGCAGACAAAAGCAATCCAAAAGGATACTATGAACACGACGGAATAAAAGCTCTTGGAAAAAATAAAAAACTAATAGAGCAAGCCAAGGATCATGTAGTGAAGGTAGTCAGTCCTCAATTGAAGCATCTATTGCCCAAGTTCAAATACAAAGTTATTTTCATGGACAGAGATATATCTGAAGTGATTACCTCCCAAAATAAAATGAGTGGAAATGAAATAGCTGCATATTCATTTAAACTACATCAATTCTATCAAGATCAGATCGAAGAATTAGATAAACAATTCTTTAGACAACTGAATGTAGAAGTGCTCAGAGTATCTTACCATGAGGCAATTGAAAATCCCGCTAAGATTGCTAAGGATCTTTCTGAGTTTCTAGACGAATTGAAGCTCGACGAAAAATTTATGGCTAGCGCAGTAGATAAAAAACTTTACAGGAACAAAAAAGGGGATATCAAAGTCTAAAGGGGTTGAATTGACAATGATTTATAACTACCTTATAACTAACTGACAAACCATTCTTATGAAAAAAACCTTCTTAAGCCTTTGTTTCTTTATTTCAATAATTCTATTGACGCAATCGTGCCAAGAAACACCTAAGACAGAGACAAGCGCAAAAAAAGAATCACAGCAATCTCTTAATCCAAATGGAGATAGTGAACTGGCAGTCCTCATGCGACAAATGTTCGAAGAAGCTGAAAAGGTAAAAGAACAGATCAAAAAAGGAGAAGAACCTAAAATTGAATTGGATCATGCCAAGATTCTTAGTGCCCATGCTACAGAACCGGAAAAGGTGGCTACCCAAGAATTCAAAGACTTTGCTAAAATGTATCTGGCAAATATTGAGCAGTTGAAAAAAGCCAATAAAGACAATGTTGAAATGGTATTTGAAAGCCTAGTTCAAAGCTGCATGAGCTGTCATGCTGAGCTCTGCCCTGGTCCCATGGTAAGGATCAAAAAGCTAACAATTGCAAAGAAGTAAACTTTCGCACCGCTCATTCAATTGTCTCACTTCCAATATTTTAGTAACTTCAGACAAAATTTGGTGCAATGAAAAATTTACTACTTCTCTTATTAATAGTTGGCTTATCTACCACAATTTGCTCACAAGGGATCAATGTATCAATCATTACGACTGACGAAAGCTGCATTCCAGGAGGCGATGGAACCGCAATGGCTACAGTTAGTGGAGGCATGCCACCTTATACATATGTTTGGTCGCCCGGCTTCGGCACTACCCCTATGATGACAGGTTTAACTGCAGGAACCTATGCCTTGACCGTAGGAGATGCGAACGGCAGAAACCAAACTGCTTCTGCTACCGTGAATCAAGCACAAGGGGCAAGTGTTAGCGCTATTATTCTCGGACCAAGTTGTGCAGGATCAAGTGATGGTAGCATTACCTTGACAACCACTGGTGGTAATCCGCCATTTACTTATTTATGGAGCAATCTTTCCACCACCCCAAGTGTCACTAATCTTGTTGCAGGAACTTACACTGTTACTGTCGTAGATGCTATGGGTTGTACTTCTACAAACACCATCATCATGGCCGATCCACTGCCCATGGTTACCACAGTAAGTCAAAGTGGTCCACTATTATCAGCAGATCAAGGTGGCGCCATATACAAATGGTTGGATTGCAACAATAATTATAGCGTCATTAGTGGAGCTAATTCAAGAAACTTCACAGCTCCAGGAAATGGTGATTATGCCGTTGAAATAACATTCAATTCTTGCACGGATACATCCAATTGTGTCAATGTTACCTTGGTTGGTATTGAAGAGTCGCAAGAAGTTAATTCAAGCATTAGAGTCTATCCGAATCCAAGCCAAGGCGAATTGGTCATTAACAGAACTCATTCAATTGGAAGTGAACAATTGAGATTATTTGATCTAAATGGTAAAGTTGTCTTGCAAAAAATGATCAGTCGGCAACAAGTGAAACTAGACCTAAGTCATTTGGAGAAAGGACTTTACTTTTTGGAATTAGATGGCAAACAACAAAAAGTTGTTCTGACCGACTAAGCTATAGGACGAAAGGGATCTTTAAAGGAAAGATCAACCACCAATACTTCTTCTAAAAGATCAATATCTAGTTTTTTAAGCAAATGAAGAATAGAAGTGTATGCCGATGGTCTATGGTAAAGCCTTTTATCCAATCGATTCAATCGAGCATCTAACTCTTTAAGAATCTTGATCCATTTTTGAAGTAGTCTATCAACTTTATCGCTAGAAGAATCTTTCTCTTGCAAACATTGGATGATGTCTTTTAGTTGATCATGATCGCTAAATGATAAAGTAATGTTGCCAAACAGCTTGGGCATCTTTTCAATGATCAATGCAATGCAATGAACATCGAGATAAGTCTTTCTTTTCAACAAAGAATCATAATAGGGAGATCTGTTGCAAAGGAAGCTATACCTATCACATAACCTCTCTAACTCTCGCTTCTCTCTATTGTCCTCATATAGGGTTAGGATATTACAGCTCAAGATCTTACTTAGATCTAATTTCTGTGCAAGGGGATTTTCTCTTTTCATCATACAGCTTTTTGTATTTACAAGTACAAAGCTGTCAGAGCAAAAAATGGGATAAGGATTCCCGTTATTGAGACTAAAGGTAAAATGTGAAATTTCAATTCAAAAGAATGTAAGGTTGTAAATAACAATTAGAATGATTGTAATTCACAACAAAAAAAAGGGCCGTTCTATTATGCTAAGTGGTAGTAGACTGAACGGCCCTTTCGCTAACTGAAATAAAACATCAGTGGTTAACCTGCATTTATTTCATCGAATATGAAGACAGAACAAATCTAGATTGCCTAAATCCACTTCACAATACTCAGAAATGAGTATTTTTTATTCAATGGGTCATTGAAATGATAATTCTGCTGTTCAACTTATCAATCTACAATGCTGATAATTATCATTTTCTCAATTCATGGCAATTTCTACCTTAGCCTCAGATGGGAGATCACAATGTACATTTAGCCAAGGATAATGACGAGAGAGGAAAGTTCATCAAGCACCTGATCAAGGATATTGATGCACTAGAACATCTCTATAAAAATGGACTTATAGAAAAGGGGCCCATTCGAATTGGGGCTGAACAAGAATTTTGCTTAGTCAATGAGCAATGGAGACCTGCAAAGAATGCGGTTGATATTCTTGAAAAGATCAATGATCCACACTTCACCACCGAGCTTGCAGCATTCAATCTTGAGATCAACCTAGATCCCTTTGTATTAAAGGGTAAAGCCTTTACAGAAATGGCTACTCAATTGAGAGATTTATTAGTAAAGGCTGAAAAGATTGCTGATGAACATGGGAGTAAGATCGTTCTCACTGGCATACTTCCCTCCATTTCTGAGGAGGAGATCAATTTAGATTATATGACTCCCAACCGTCGATATTATGCTCTGAACGATAAATTGCGAGAGCTGAGAGGAGGAGATTTTAGAATGTTGCTTTGTGGAGTTGACGAATTATCCATTTTTCATGATACAGTGATGTATGAAGCCTGCAATACCAGCTTTCAAATGCACCTCCAGATTGATCCTGATGATATGATCAGCAGTTTCAACTGGTCACAAGCCATTGCTGGGCCTGTCTTAGGGATTTGCGTCAATTCTCCCCTATTGCAAGGTAGAGAGCTATGGAGCGAAACTCGAATTGCACTCTTTCAACAAAGTATAGATACCAGAAAAGTGAGCAACTTCCTTCACGATAAGGAAGCAAGGGTATCCTTTGGTGAAGAATGGGCAAAGGGTGACCTAGTGGATCTATTCAAAAACGAGATCATTCGACATAGTATTATACTTACGAAAGAGATCGAAGAAGATTCCATGGAAAAGATCCAGAATGGAGATATTCCAAAGCTGGCTGCAATGAACTTGCATAACGGAACTGTCTACAGATGGAATAGACCTTGTTATGGAACTGCAAAAGGCACAGCACATGTAAGGATCGAGAATAGGTATATTCCTTCGGGGCCTTCGGTTGATAGTGAGATGGCCAACTTTGCATTTTGGGTAGGAATCATGAAAGCCAGGCCAAAAGAATTCGATGACATGGCAGCTGTAATGGATTTCAAAGATGCAAAGGCAAACTTCATGAAAGCTGCTCGTTATGGAGCAAGCAGCATGATGAGTTGGAAGGGAAAACAGCACCCTCTAAGAGATCTGCTTAAAGATGTTTTCCTTCCACTGGCCAAAGAAGGTTTGAAGAAAATTGAAATTGATCAGTCTGAAATTGATCACTACCTAGGAATAATTGAAAGGCGAATAGAGGGTCAAACTCCTTCTGAATGGATGATCCAACAATATAGAGAGCTTCAAAGTAAAATGAAGAAGGACGATGCACTAATTGCTCTGACTCAAACCATTCACCATCATCAAAGAGCAGGTAAGGTTTTGGAGAAATGGCCCAAAAGTTTAATGGAAAAGAATTTTCCTTCTTCAGCTAGTATGCTAGGTCACATCATGAGTACTTCCTTAGTAAGTCTCTCTCCAAGAGATAATGCAGAGCTTAGTCTACGATTGATGAAATGGCGGAATATTCATCGCATACCCATAATTGATGAAGAGAATAGATTGGTGGGATTGCTAACCATGCGACATTTAAGACAATATTGGGATCAGCTAGAAAACTCTGAAGACACCCTTTTGGTAGAAGACATAATGATTAAGAATGTTCAAACCGCAACGACCACAACTAATATTAGAGATGCTATCCAGTTGATGAAGAAAGAGGAAATTGGTTGTTTACCTATTGTAAAGAATGAAGAATTGGTAGGAATTGCTACCATTCAGGATCTACTGAAGTTTGATGAGGATGGAGGCGAAGCCTAAAGAGATCCAAGAAAAGATCCATATCGATCGAATCATCGGTCAGTTGAAAGGGAAACCAGGCCCTACTTGCCTATTTTTTGGTGGGGTTCACGGTAATGAACCCTCTGGGGTGCTTGCTCTCCAAGAAGTATTCGAAGAGATTTCATCTAAAAACTCAGAGATATGTGGTTCCTTCTATGCAATTGGAGGAAATTTAGGCGCCTTGGCCAATGGCGAAAGGTATCATGAATCTGACCTCAACCGACTTTGGACTGAAAAAAGAATGACCCAAGTCGAAAAGGGCCAGTTCAATGCAGAGAATGAAGATGAAAAGGAAATGTTGGAGATCTTTGAATTAGTTGAAGACATTCTAGACAAAGAATCTGGGCCATTTTATTTTTTTGACCTGCATACTACTTCAAGTAAAACTTCTCCTTTTATAACTGTAAACGATAGTTTACTGAACAGAAAGTATACCAAGCTATTTCCAATTCCTTTGATATTGGGAATAGAAGAGTATTTGGACGGCCCAATGTTGAGTTATTACAATGAAAAAGGTTTTGTCTCTTTCGGCTTTGAAGGTGGGGAGCATTACCACAAAGCTTCCATTCAAAATCACAAAGACTTTATTTACCTCAGTCTTGTTTTTACAGGCTTGCTAGAGAAAAATGAAAGTGATTTTCAAGCTTCTTATTCTAGATTAGATTCACAAAGCGCAGGAATGTCTCATTTCTATGAGATCTATGAACGATTTGCAATTAAAGATGGTGACCATTTCGAGATGCGTAATGGATACACCAATTTCCAAAAAGTAAAAAAAGGCGAAGTAGTCGCCACATACAATGGTGCCGAGCAATCCATTGATGATCATAGCATGATCTTCATGCCACTATATCAGTCTAGAGGGAACGATGGCTATTTCTTGATTCGAAAAACACCGGAATTCTTCTTAGGTTTATCCAAACTTGTTCGAAAGATGAGATTGGATAGGGTTCTTCCAATTCTTCCTGGTATTCTATGGATGTCAATAAGAAAAGAAAAAATGCTAGTAGATCTCAAAATAGCTCGCTTTTTAACCAAACCACTACTCCATTTAATGGGATATCGTGCTAAAGAAATTGAAGGAGAGGCCTTGATAATTAAAAATAGGGAAGCCAATTCTAGAGCTTCAGATTATAAGAAAGAGAAATGGTATTAAAAATCGCATAGACAAATGGCAGATTATTCATTTGAAGAAAACTTTACACCAGAGCATCATGACAATCTAATCAAAGGAGAATATGAAGCTTGTCAATTCCATCAGATCGATTGGTCGGAATCGGATCTAAAAGAATACAAATTCATTGACTGTTCATTTGAAGAATGCAACCTAAGTAATACCCTATTACAAAAGACCTCCTTTCAAGACTGTAAATTCAATAAATGCAAACTACTAGGCATTCGCTTTGAGGATTGCAATCCATTCAATTTTTCCATTCACATTCATAATTCAAATCTGGACCATAGCTCTTTCTATCAGGTAAAACTCTCCAACTCCCAATTCTTTAACACTTCCATGCAAGGAGTTGAACTAACAGAAGCCGACTTGAGTAATTCAAAAATTTCAGAATGCAATTTATTGGATGCTCAGTTCGAAAATACCAACTTGCAAAACTGTGATCTAAGTCGATCTCGTGATCTAGAATTGGATCCAGAAATCAATCAATTAAAAGGAGCCATCTTCTCAGAGGATCAATTGATAGGATTACTGAGAAAGTATGGAATTCGGATTCAGTAAGAATCAAACAACTTATTCGATAGTTTTGGTCTGTTTTTTGCTGCAAGCAGCCCACTGTTCAAAAGCCAAGCTGAGTCTCAATGGATTTTCGGTCATTCATCTTACTTTTTTTTCTAAGCCTCTGCTCCTATTCTTCCTCTGCTCAACTCATACAAGTATTGGATGCGGAAAATCAGGAAGCTTTGGAGGGCGTTACTTTTCTTAGCAATGAACCAAAGGCATTTGCGGTAACCAATCTTTATGGCAAAGCAGACCTATCTAATTTTAAAGATGCCAAACTGATCGAAATTCGTTCCATGGGCTACGAAAGCCTCAACCTCAGCTATCAAGAAATCATTGGGATGGGAAAAAGTATCAAGTTGAAAGCTGGGCAACTCCAATTAGAGGAAGTGGTGATATCGGCAAGCAGATGGAGACAAAACTCTTCTAATGTCGCTTCTACTATCAGTGTCATTGAACCTAAAACAATTCAACTTCAAAACCCCCAAACGGCAGCTGATATGCTTGGAGCATCTGGAAAGGTGTTCATTCAAAAGAGTCAGCAAGGTGGTGGAAGTCCGATGATTAGAGGATTTGCTACCAACCGACTTCTATACTCTGTTGATGGAGTTCGAATGAATACTGCCATCTTCAGAGGTGGAAACATTCAGAATGTGATCAATATTGATCCCAATAGCATTGAAAAAACTGAAATATTGTTTGGACCTGGATCCGTCAGCTACGGAAGTGACGCCATTGGCGGAGTAATGAGTTTCCAAAGCTATGAACCCCAATTCTCTCTCGATGACAATACTCTGGTTAAAGGATCTGCTACGAGCAGATTCTCTTCTGCCAATAGCGAAATATCTGCTCATCTTGACCTCAACATAGGATTCAAGAAATGGGCATTCTACACTTCATTCAGCAATTGGAATTTTGGTGATTTACGACAAGGATCTAATGGAGCGGATGATTATATCAAGGACTTTTATGTCAAAAGAATAGACGGCGAAGATGTAGTGGTTCAGCAAAATGATAAACTTCTTCAGATACCATCCGAGTACGCCCAAACCAATCTCATGCAAAAATTACGATACAAAGTCAATGAGGATTGGGAATTCAATTATTTGTTTACCTACTCGGAGACTTCCTCCTATGGAAGATATGATCGGCACAATAGAATGAGAGATAGCTTACCCCGCTATGGTCAATGGGACTACGGCCCTCAAAAGTGGATGATGAACTTGCTCAGCATTGAAAATAAGCAAGCAACTGCTATATATGATGAGTTTGCCATCCGACTCGCATTGCAAAATTTCAATGAAAGCAGAATTAGCAGAGATTTTAATGATGACATTAAAGAGGATCGAAGTGAAGAAGTAGATGCCTATTCTGTAAATCTTGATCTGTATAAAAAAGTCGGTTCTAGACATCAACTTTTCTATGGTGCTGAATGGGTATTAAATGAAGTGAATTCTAATGGAAGATTGGAAGACATTTCAACAGGCATTATTGAAAAGGGGCCAAGTAGGTACCCCGACTCCGAATGGAATTCAGCAGCTGTATTTATCAGTGAAGAGTTTAGTTGGACTGAACAACTAAACCTGTTAGGAGGGATTCGATACAATTACTATCAATTGAATGCTGATTTCAGAGACAACCTTGACTTCTACCCTCTCCCATTCTCTCAAAGCACGATTGAAAACCATGCCCTAACGGGGAGCTTTGGTGTTGTTTATCGTCCTAATACCAAATGGGTGATAAAGTCTAATCTAGGGACAGCCTTCAGAGCACCTAATGTAGACGATATTGGAAAGATCTTTGACTCAGAGCCTGGATCAGTAGTTGTACCTAATCCAAATCTAGAAGCTGAATACGCATACAACATAGATTTTGGAATTGCCAGAGTATTTGGTGATCTCTTGAAGCTTGATCTAACTGCATTTTATACTATCCTAGAAAATGCTATGGTAAGAAGAGATTTCTCCATCAATGGCCAGGACAGTATTGATTACGATGGTGAACTAAGTCAAGTTCAAGCCATTCAAAATGCAGCAGATGCACATGTTTATGGTTTACAAATTGGATTTGAACTGAAACTTAACAAATACCTAAATCTAAGTTCAGATCTCAATTTTCAATATGGAGAAGAAGAAACATCCGATGGAGTCAAGAGTCCCTCACGACATGCAGCACCGATCTTTGGTGTGAGCAGAATTACCTTTGAAAAGAAAAGAAGTAGGATTCAATTCTACATGGAATATCAAGGGGAAATTGCTCATGCAGATCTTGCTATAAGTGAACAATCCAAAACAGACATTTACGCTTTAGATAATTCAGGCAATACCTACGCCCCCTCCTGGTATACCTTTAATCTTAAATACTTGCAAAGCTTTGCCGACAATTTTTCAATATCAGCTGGAATAGAAAATATAGCAGATTTGAGATATAGACCGTACAGTTCTGGGATTTCTGCTCCAGGAAGAAATTTCTTCTTTGCCTTTACTGCCAAACTTTAAGAGAGATAAATCTATTAGCAGTAATCAATATCTGTATCAGCTACTTCAATTTAAACTTTGTTAATCGCTTTAATAAGCTGACTTTTGCAAAGTGAATGCAATAGTCTACTACATATCCTTACCATTCATCTTTGCGATTTCTATTATGCCTTTCTGGCTGTTGTACCGCCTGTCTGATCTGGCATATTTTCTTCTCTATTATATTCTTGGTTATCGCAAAAAAGTAGTTTTCACTAACCTAAAGAATTCCTTTCCCAATAAGACTGAGAATGAGATACTGTCTATTCAAAAGAAATTTTACAAATACTTCTGTGATCTAGTTCTTGAAACGATCAAGAGCTTAACCATCAGTCCAAACAATCTTCGAAAGCGAATAAGATTTGAGGATGTAGATCTATTTCAAGAATACTCAAAAGTGAACCAAAGTGTGATCATTGCAATGGGACATTTTGGTAATTGGGAATTGGGAGGAGCACGTTTTGCCGTTGAACCGATTCACCAACTTTATGTGATCTATCATCCACTTCAAAACAAGCATTTTAACAACTTGATAATAAGGATGCGCACGAGACTCGGAAATGGTTTGTACCCAATGAAGGAATCCTTCAAACAGATCTTAGCGAATCGAAACAACTTAACAGCTACGGCATTTATCGCCGACCAAACACCTTCACCAAAAGGTGCTTATTGGACCAACTTCTTAAACCAAGACACTCCTGTATTCATTGGCATGGGTAAGATCTCAAATAAAATGAACTATCCTATTATCTATGTTGGGATTGAACGATTGAAAAGAGGATACTATGAGATGAAAGCGGAAAGGCTCATCAAAGATCCCAAAGAGGTTCAGGCTGAAGAGATCGTTGAAAAATTTACAAGAAGATTAGAAAAAGACATTGAGAGAGTTCCCCACATTTGGTTATGGACTCATAGACGCTGGAAACACAAACGCAAAACTTTAGAAGATGCTTGAAGGAAAAGAATTGATCATGGCTACTAAACCTTATGCTGTTGATGACAGAAAAAGGAGCTGGTTCTATACCTTGATCACCCTTGTATTACTCGCACTAACATTTGCCGGTGCATTTTATCCCTTTCATATTGTTATTCGTATTGCATGTTCCGTTCTCAATGCCCTCTTACTGGCAAGAATGTTCATCATTTATCATGATTATTTGCACAAGGCCATTTTAAGAAGATCAGTTGCCGCTAACATATTGTTCACATTCTTTGGATTATACATGCTAACTCCAAGAAGTATTTGGAAGCGTTCTCATGATCATCATCACAAACACAATTCAAAATTATTTACATCAAGTATTGGCTCATTTCCGATTGTAACCATTGAGAAGTATAAAAGAATGTCAAAAGCAGAACGAACCAACTATCTGTTTATTCGTCACCCTTTAACGATCGCCTTTGGATACATCTTCGCCTTTTTATGGGGAATGAGCATATTGTCTTTGGTTCGCAGCCCAACGAAACATTGGGATTCAGCGCTAGCCATTGCATTTCATTTCGGACTGATCGTATTTGTTGGACTCGCCTTTGGATGGCTTTCAGCTATTTTAGCCATCTTCCTTCCTGTCTTTTTGGCTCATGGTTTAGGTTCTTATTTATTCTATGTGCAGCATAATTTTCCAGAAGCTGTCTATCATGATAAAGAAGGTTGGACCTATATGGGAGCAGCCATGGATTCAACTAGCTTTTTAGACTTAAGTAGATTGATGCATTGGTTTACTGGAAACATTGGGTACCATCATATTCATCATGCAAACTCTAGAATTCCATTTTATAGACTTCCGGAGGTATTTAAAGCGATACCAGAGTTTCAAAATCCTAAAACCAGCACTTTGATGCCTTGGGACATATACAAATGTCTATCACTTAAAGTTTGGGATCCTCAAGCTCAACGTATGTTGACCATGACTGAGCTAAGAGCTCAATTATAAGGATGGGATTCATCTAAAAACTATGATGTAAACTCAATTGCAATTGGTTCTTGCTCCGATTGACAGTGGTTTGATTCATCATTCCCAACTGTATTCTAAGATTCTCCAATAGTCCATATCCCATAGCAGCATAGGCTCTATTTCTGTCAAAGTATTGAACACTTCCATTTCCCGTGCTCCTCTGCCCATTGATAAAGATCTCATTATACAATGCAAGGTAAATGACCCCTTTATCTAAAGCATCCATATTGAAGGGGATATTGATAAATAGATTGTAACGATAACGGGTTCTAAGATCTTGACTATCTACCCATCTTTGTTCGAATCGAAAGCGATGATTGAGTAATACTCTTTTAGCCACCTTGTGTGGTAGAAGAGCTTCCTGATAGACTCTACTTTCATTAACCGTACTATTTCCATCACCAGGCTCACCAGTTGTTATATTACCGTATCCAAGGGTTAGTAGAACATTGGCCTCTTTTGGCTTGTAGGTAAATCCTGTTCGAAGAAGCAACTGTTCGAGATCAGTATATGCATCCCAGAATCGAAACTGATAATCTCCCTGAATTCCGAATCTGCTCTCACCAAAAGTGGTATTGAAGAGGTACATGTTCCAAACACCCATCTCCTTTTCATTTACCTCTTGGGCAGATAATTGAAAACTGAACAAGGCAATTGAGAAAGCTAGAATTAGTTTGGAATTGAAAGACAAATCGAGTATAGTTTTATACACACTTATTCTCAATCCTAATGGAGGGAGATTGAGTGTCAGAATAAAGAGAAAACAGTGGAGTTATCACGCTTCGCACTCAAACTCACACTGTTTTGTACCCCGGACGGGAGTCGAACCTGCACGTCCTTGCGGACACATGGCCCTCAACCATGCCTGTCTACCAATTTCAGCACCGGGGTAGATGGCTCAAAATTACGAATCTTCAGTTATTTCAGAGCTTTCAGAATAAAAGCTTCATGCATTTTTGATTTCAACAATTTTCTATTTATAACTTAGCTAATTATACGCTATTAAAAGCCCACAAAGAATGACCTTTATAAGGTGATTCACATCAATATCATCAAAATCAATTAGTATGAAACGCATCATATGCATTTCCCTCTTGGTATTTTTTATCCAACCAGCAATTGCTCAAGTTATTCTTCCCAAGTTCGAACCTGCAGTTAAGGTTGAAAGATTGAGTGACGAGTCTGAGGAAAGCAACATCTTTACCTACAATCAAGGCAACAATATTTTCTTCTATCGCACTTATGTGAAAGGCGAAGGAAATGACATGGAGGTATTGAGGCAAAATATTTGGTTCTCTAATCGTGAAGGAGACAAATGGGCAAAGCCTGACCGACTTTTCAGAATGAAGGAGAATGAGGTTGAAAGTATCATTATAGGTAGTTCTGAGGATGGCAAGAAGGTATACATCTTCAAAACTATTTATCATCCTACTGAAGATTCCTTGGAGAGAGCTATTGGAATGATTGAAAAGAACGAAGAAGATGATTGGGGAGAATTCCAACCCATCTCTATACCTGGTCTTACATTAGGAGAGAATTACTTTCACTTTCACCTCAGCCATGATGAGAGCATTCTAATGATCAGCATGTCTCCTACTGATGAATTACTTGATGAAGATCTTTTCGTTTCTATAAAAGACAAAGAGGGGAATTGGTCGGAAGTTAAAAACCTAGGCCCTATTATCAATACAAGAAGAGTGGAGATATCTCCTTTTATTGATGACGATGGGAAAACACTTTACTTCTCATCTGAAGGACATGGCGGATTTGGTGGATCAGACGTTTTTGTTAGCTACAGATTGGATGACAGCTGGACGCTTTGGACCAAACCAAAGAATCTAGGAGAGGCTATCAATACTAGAGAGTACGAAGAGAATTTTGTCCATACTCGCAACAATGAGTACTACTTCACCAGTACCAAAGAGTCTAGTAATGCCAATATCTATTATACTCACTCAGACTATGCAGTAGAACTCAACAGAGGAAAAGCTTTGGTCATGAAACAGAATATGCCCATGCCAACAATGTTTGCTGTTTTAGATGCCGATGGTACACAGATCGATGATATCATGACCAAAGAAGATGGTCAATTCAAATATAACATCCGAGAAAATGAAGATGATATAGTATTCAAAACCCAAGAAATAAACGCTGAAGGTGCCTTCATTTATATTCTAGATGAAGAGAATAATAAGCGAGATAGAATGATCATCGGTAAAGATTTGGCATCTGTAAAAGAGAAGGATGTCAAAAAGGACCAAAAGATTGTAGGTGGAATGGAATTAAATGGTGAGCCATACTCCAATGGAGAAGTGGCAGTATATGATATCAATAACTATAAATTAGGCACTGCTACTACAGATGAAAAAGGTGTCTTCGCATTTGAGACTGCCATGATCGACAATCAATTGAAATTTGTTCCAAAAGATGACAATGCAAAATTTACTTCTGTTCAACTATATGGAGCAGATGGCAATTTCCAGGAGCATCTAGAACACAGCAATGGAATGGTGGCCAAAGACAAAACTATAGCTGAAGAAAAGCTAGCACAGAATATCAAACCAATCACTCCCCCTGTTGATCAAGCAAAAACTCCCGTTACTCCTTCTAAGCCGGTTACAGCAAATAAGGATTATACCAATGTAGTTTACTTTGGATTCAATGCCATCAGTTTGGAAAAAGAAGAGGAAAGAAAATTGAGATCTGTAGTTAACTACATGAAGAAAAATAAAGATTCTAAAGTTGTCATAACAGGAAATACTGATGCTGAAGGTGAAGATAAGCTAAACATGATCATCGGCAAAAAGAGAGCTCTTTATGTGAAAAAAGTGCTGACAATTGAAGGTATTTCTTCAGAAAGGATCAGTGTAGAATCTAAGGGTAAAAGCAATCCTATTGCATCCAATGATGATGAATCTGGTAGATCTCAAAACAGAAGGGTTGAAATCACCATCAAATAAAGTCTAGATTTCTCGAAACTATTCTTCAATGCATTCGTAATGAAAGTATTATGAGGATAGTTTGCACATTTTTATCTCTTTTCCTTTTGGTTGGATTCAATCTTAAATCACAGACTTCCTCTGTTAGTGACGGTGATTGGAGTACAGGTGGAAATTGGACGGCAGGAGTGCCAGAAAAAGATGAAGCCGTTACCATCACAAATAATATGGACTTGGATACTGATTTTGAAATTGACGATGGCGGAGACTACTTTGTCAATGGAGGGACTATCACAGATAATGGAGGAGGATACAAAATCACTCATCAAGGATCTGGGGATTTCGAGATCGCTGGAAATGTCACAATTGGTGGTGATTATGAATTAAAAAACAATGCTAACCTGACCATCAAAGGATGTGATACCCTTAGAGTTGGTGGAGATGGAATTTTTGAGAATAATGGAGATTTAATCATTGAACCATGTGCCGTTTTAATTGTCACGGGCGACTTGAATCTGAAGAATAATTTTGCCGGCCAAATTGATGGTCAAATATCCGTTGGTGGAGACTTGTTAGGAGAAAATTCTGCCTCTCTCTCTGGAGATGGAAATATTGAAGTTGCTGGAAGCGTAGAATTGAAAAACTCCTCTGATCTTTTTGGAAGTACTTCTGATTGTGGAGGTAGTTGCGAATATGGCTCTGGTCAAGGATTACCTATTCAATTAGTAGATTTCAAGGGATCCAAATTTGATAAGGACCACTTGCAAATTGATTGGTCAACTGTAACAGAATTAAATAATGAATATTTCAAAATTGAAATTTCAGCTGATGGCTACGAATTCAAAGTTCTTGCTGAAATTTCAGGTGCAGGAACAAGTCAAGAAAGAAATGATTACAGCATAGTTAGGATGAATCCTTTCTATGGAAGTCCCGGAGTTTACTTGAAGTTAACTCAATATGACTACGATGGTAAATACAAAGCTTATGATCCCATCTATGTGAATGAAGAAAGTAGCATCAATAGAAATCGACTACTAAACGAAAGTTTGATCATATACCCCAATCCAAATAATGGAGATCAAATTGGAATTGCCACCAAAGAATTTAAAGCGGGGAATTATACTTTGCAAATCATTGATATCAGCGGAAGGCTAATAGAAGAACAAATTTTTATGATCACAGATCCCAATTCTGAATTCAAATTACAGATACGTCCAAGTGTGCAATTGAACGCTGGATTTTATCTAATGCGCATCACTTCTGATCAATTTGAGCTCTCAGAAAGATTCAGCGTTCAACCCTAAGAAATAGTGTAGATGATAGACCACCCATTCGGTCTATAATAAAGGTGAGTGAAAGCTCACCTTTTCTTATGTTTGAAAAAATCTTTCAACTTTAAGTCCTGGCACCAAAGCAAATCATATCTGTTCTAATTACAACTGTGCTTATTCTTTGCATGTCCTGCTCTGTCATGGATAAGGAGATTAACCTAAGTGATTGGCCTGCAGTTAAAAAAGAAATTGAATCTGATGGCAGCTTTCATCAACAAAAGAGACAATTCATCGTTGATCGACTCTCGGACATTCTCGGTAATGAGGACAGAACTAGAGATCTAGCCTATTTGAGTTTTTCAGAATTGATTGATGAATATTCAGATCGCTACGACTCACTCAACTCACTATACAAGAGCATAAGAAGAACCAATGAGGTTCTTGATGAGATATTGGAAGTGAAAAAAGCCGAGAGTATCTCACTTGACAAGGACAGAGGCTTCATCATCTTTACCCTAAATTTCAATGAGGTATTCGAAGATTCTATCGAATATATGATCCTTACATATCAATACATTGATGATTACGACAACCTCTATTTCAGTGAGAACTCTAAATTATCAAGTCAAGCTGCTGGAAAATTTGTTGGAAATATGCAGTCCATCATGACGGATATCTTTACAGGCAGGAATGAGATCATTTATTTGAAGTCGGAACTATCAGCAGCAGAAGTCCTTCAGGAAAATTATGGTTTGAAAGATTCTACCGAAATTCTTCAAAAAGAATACCTGAGTGAAGGATTAAAAGTAAAAGTATCTGCAGTTCAATTCAATGCTGGTGGCATTATGAAGAGAAGAAATGGGGAGTGGGAATACCTCAATTGATCCAATCAATTCTTCCATCGATCATCATTAGCAAAATCTCGGTCCGTAAGGCTCTCTAAGAAGGCAATCAATGCTTTTCTTTCTTCTTCTTTCAAGTTCAAAGGTTGGATTTTTTCACTTCTATGAGGATGCGCTACTCCTCCTCTATTGTAATGATCGATCACTTCATCTAAACTGTTAAACCTTCCATCGTGCATGTAAGGAGCAGTCAATTCAACATTTCTTAATGAAGGTACTTTGAATAAAGCCCTATCTTCCTCTTTTCCAGTGAGTTTCATTTTTCCTAAATCCTTGTAACTGGAATCAAGTCCATTGTTCTTAAAACTGTAATCTGTAAAGTTGAATCCCGAATGACAATTCGCGCAATTGGTCTTGGAACTGAAGAAGAGTTCCATTCCCTTTTTCTCAATTTCTAAAAATGCTGAGCTATCCTTCTTAGAAGAATATTGGTCGTAAGGACTATTGCCACTAATAAAAGTTCTTTCAAATGTGGATATAGCTCTTGTAATTACAAATGGATCCAAATTTCTACCATATGCTTGCCTGCTCATTTGCTGGTACAGACTATCCCCTTTCAATGAGTCAGCAATGTTGACAATATTGTGATGGAACTCATTCTTTTCCTGAATGGGTACAAGAACCTGCATTTCTAAGGTAGGAACACCGCCTTCTCTCATAAAATAGGGATGATAGGCTACATTAGCTAGGCTAGGAGCATTTCTAATCCCAATGCTGTCCTGGGCACCTCTGCTAAAAGCAATAGAATCACTAAATGCTAAGCTAGGTTTATGACAGCTTGCACAACTTATTGAATTGTCAATAGAAAGTCTTTTTTCATAAAACAACTTCTTTCCTAATTCCCATCGAAGAGTCGAGAATTGATTGTCTTTTGGGAATTCTACTTTCGGAAAAGATGGAGGCACTTTTAAGAGGTCCGAAACTTGGTATTCATTAGACCGCTGACTATCTTTTTGCCAGTTGCAGGCGAACAAGCCAAGGAGCATTATAAAAGCTGTAAAATACTTCATTATGGCTTGAATGGATCACTATACTCTGGATTGGTGGTGAGGTCTTGATCCGTAAGAGTCTTCAAAAAAGCAACAAGGTCGCGCTTGTCCTCATCAGATAATCTTAATCCCCCATTGTTTAAAGGATATACTAAAGTTGGATCCAAAGTACTGGAGCTTTTCAATCCAGAATTGTAATGATCAACAACTTGTTCTAGAGTAGTAAACCTTCCATCGTGCATGTAGGGTGGTGTTAGTTCAATATTCCTAAGAGAAGTGATCTTGAACAATCCCAAATCTCTTGACTGTCCGGTTACCTTCTTTCTTCCTTCATCTTGCATTTGAAGATCCGTATCCAAACCGTTGTTCAAATAGCGACCATTCTCAAAGTTCAGGCCCGAATGGCAATGTTGACAATCAGCTCCGGAGAGAGAGGGAAAACCAGGATTGAACTCAGCAAAGAACAAGACTCTTCCTCTTTCTTCATTCGTATCTAAGGTAGCAGTCCCGTTCAAATATTGGTCGTATTTGCTGTTGACTGAAACAATACTATTCATGAACTGCTCCATGGCCAAGGCCATTCTTTCCGAGGTAACTTGAGTACTTCCAAAAGCCTTCATGAACTGATTCCTATAGATATCTTCACTTTGAAGTTTTGCTACTACACTATCTAGCTCTTCATCTAATTCAAGACTATCTCCTATTGGCATTAAGGATTGGTCTCTCAATCTTTGGGCTCTACCATCCCAAAAGAAACCATCTCTATTCCAGGCCATATTAAAAACTGCCATTGATTGCCTACTTCCAGGCAAACCGTGAATTCCTACAGAAAATCTATTGGTATCTGTAAAGGCATTCTCTTGTCTATGACATGAAGCACAAGACATGCTTCCATCTTTCGATAATTTCTTTTCGTAAAAAAGCATTCTACCCAATCGTACACCTTCAACTGTCAAAGGATTATCAGCTGGAATATCTGGATTCGCAAATCTTCCAGTATTCAAGACATAGGGAGTGGTAACAAATCCAACTGGTGAAGAGCTATCTGCCGGATTCTCAGGATCTGAATCCTTGGAGCAACTCCAGACTATGATGAAGACAAAAGGAAGAAATAAAAACTTTCGCAACCGACTCGAAAAAGATCTCATGGTGAAAGAATTAGTCTTGGACTACCAACTTTTTGGAATGGATATAACTCCCATCAAGTTTCCTCAAGGTCAATAAATACACTCCAGAATCTTCTATTTGCAGATTGGTATTTGATCCTTGTTGCAGCTTACCGCTCTGGATTTCTGCACCTCGTAGATCCCTTATTTCATAGATCATGTTTGATTCCATTGAATTCACAATTTGGAATTCTCCTTTTGAAGGATTGGGATATACCTTGAATTGATTTGCCAATTGGTTCTCCTCAATTCCTACAACCCCAGGACCAAAGACAAAATCTTTAAAATTCTGCATGATAGTAGCTGCTTCAAAAATATCTCCATGATATACCAAGTTCTGGTCTACCTGAATAGAATTAAAGGCCTTTTCATAATCTGCATCTAGATATATGATAAGATCTCCACCTCTATTAACCGCAGTTAACTGATGAGTTTGTTCGTGGTAGTTGTGATTTCCTAGAGCATGAATGGAAGTATGTCGATCCATATTAGGACCAGTCCAACCTTCAAATGCCACAAAGCGATAGCCAGATGCCCATCCCCAATGCATTGATGGGAATTTAAGATTCAAAGGATGATTTGCTTCATATCCATTGGGATCTGCATGATTGGCTACTGAATCAACACCTATTGCAAAAGAGATCCCTTCAATATTCGTAACATTTAAACTTCCAATGAATCGCGAGGAAGTATCGTTCATGTTCAATAGCAAATAGCGATCTGGTAAAGAGGTAACTTGACCGCTATCATGAATGATCTTAATGCTAGACATGTAGTATTCCATTCTTGTCAATTGGAACCTACTTGCACCATTTGGACCATTTAAATTCAATATGGGTTGACCCGTCAAAGTACTAGTTCCCAGCTTATGTTGAACCTTCAAATAAACATCTTGCTGAGAAAACAAAATTCTACTACTCAATAGAGCGGACAGTAGTAGTATAGATCTGAGATTTTTCATGAAATAGAACTGAATTATAAAATTACAAAATCTTCAAGAAAATGTTCATTGGCAGTACTTATAGCGCTAAGCTTCAAGATCAATATTCTCTCTTTGCAATCTGCTTTCGCAGCTTAGTGGCTACACCATCAAGGATTTCTCCATCACCCCATTGAGGTTCAAGGATTGCTGCGCCATCCTGTTGAGATCCAAGGTCAAAAAAATCTCCTTGTAATCTGCTTTCGCAGCTTTATGGCTACACCTTCAAGTATCGCTTCTCCATCCTATTGCTGTCCAAGGATTGCTGCGCCATCCTGTTGAGATCCAAGGTCAAAACAATCGCCTTACAATCTGCTTTCGCAGCTTGATGGCTTTTTTATTCTCTCAGCGAACACAAGCGAGCTTGGTTCTTGATCGAATAAAAAAGCCTGTTGCAAATTGCAACAGGCTTTAATTCTCTTGTGACCTCGGCAGGATTCAAACCTGCAACCTTCTGAGCCGTAATCAGATGCGCTATTCAGTTGCGCCACGAGGCCTAATGTGCAGCAAAATTAGCTATTTAATAACAATCAAGCTGCTTTCTATATTATTTTATGAGGCTATTGTACAAGGCTTCGTATCGAGGTAAGATCTTGACAATGTCAAAATTATTGGCTTGCTCAAATGCTTGCTCTTTGAACTTCTTCAACTCGCTATCACTGCTAAGAATACTGAGAGCTTTAACAGCCATATCATCGAGATCTCCAACCTTGCTCAAGTAGCCAGAGAAACCGTCCTTGTTTACTTCAGGTATACCACCTGTATTTGAAGAGATTACTGGAACTCCAGCCGACATTGCTTCAAGGGCCGCGAGCCCAAAACTTTCAAATTCAGATGGCAACAAGAAGAGATCTGCTATACCTAAGACCCTTTCAGTATCCTTTACCTTCCCCATCACCACAAGATCTTTATCAAGCCCATTCTCCCGACAAAATACCTCAGCATTGTGCAACTCAGGTCCATCACCAATTAATAGCAGCTTTGCCGGCAGCTCTTGATGAATCCTTTGAAATAGAGCAGTTACATCAGAGATCCTCTTTACTTTTCTAAAGTTGGAGACATGCGCAAGTATCCTCTCTCCATTTGGGGCAATACTTTCCTTTAATTCTAGATCTGGCTCAGGTGAATCGCAATCTTCCAAGCATACAAAATTAGGAATCACCTCAATTTCTCGATTGGTATTAAAGGAATCATAAGTTTCTTGCTTTAAGCTTTCAGAAACTGCTGTGACTGCATCTGATTGATTAATGGCAAAACTAATAACGGGTTCAAATGAACTGTCTTTACCTACCAACGTAATGTCAGTTCCATGAAGAGTAGTGATGAAAGGTACATGAATACCTTCGCTCTTCAATATTTCTCTTGCCATAAAGGCTGCAGAAGCATGAGGAATAGCGTAATGAACATGTAGAATATCCAACTTGGCAAACTTGACTACATCTACCAACTTGCTAGATAAAACCAACTCATAAGGAGGGTAATCAAACAATGGATAGTCACTTACATTGACCTCATGGTAATGAATGTTCTCCTTAAAGCTATCCAAGCGAACAGGTTGCTGATAGGATATGAAATGTACATCATGTCCTTTAGCAGCCAATGCCATTCCTAATTCTGTAGCAACAACCCCACTTCCACCATAAGTGGGATAACAAACAATGCCTATATTCATGGATGAAGATTTAAAGCAGATTGTTCTTCTCTCCAGTCCGCATTGTGCAAAGCATCATATATTCTCTCTTGTATCCTCGTTCTAATATTCATTCTAACTAGTTTGGGATTTTTTGCTGTTGGATATACTCTATTTGAAAGAAAAACATACACCAACTCTTCATCAGGATCTACCCATACATAAGTTCCAGTAAATCCCGAATGTCCATAACTTGCAAAGGATATACAATCACAGGTAGGTCCTGGTTCACCATGAAATGCAGGTTTATCAAATCCAGCCCCTCTTCGGTTATCATCCTTACTAAGCGGAATACTGTCTTTGCAATACTGACACTTTGTATACTCTTCAACCACCTCAGCATTTACATAATCAATTCCTCCATACTTTCCTTTCTGCAGATACATCTGCATTAATTTCACCATATCGTTGGCATTGGAAAATAATCCTGCATGACCACCAACGCCACCAAGCATAGCAGCCCCTGGATCATGAACATAACCTTGAATCAATTGCTTTCTAAATACCTTATCATACTCTGTTGGAGCAATCTCAGAGCTATCAAACTTCTCCAAGGGCATAAATGAGGTTCTATTCATTCCCATGCTTCGATAAAAGTGTTCTTGATTGTATTCTTCGATGGGCTGTTTGACTATTTTCTCTACGATCTCTTTCAAAAAGTAATATCCAATATCACTGTATTTGTATTCCTTCTCAGGATTCACCTTTGCCCGGTGTACTATTCTATGAAATATGCTGTCTTCTGCATATTCTCTGCTGATATATAGATTATCCGCTACTTGAAAAGGATATTCCTTATTCTGGGTTTTGCTATAAATATCAAAGTTGAGCATACCGTGATGCAGTGTTTTTTTATAAAATGGTATCCAAGCAGCTAAACCTGCTTGATGAGCCAACATCTCCCTCAAAGTAATCTCTTCGTAATCCGTTTTCCTAACAAATTTTAAGTGATCTCCCAATTTGTCATCCAGCGACAATTTACCTTTGCTTTCCAGATCCATAACCGCCAAAACAGTAGAGGCTATTTTGGTAACTGACGCTAAATCGTATATGGTTTGATCATCAACTGTTGGTCCTTCACCATAAGTTTTACTTCCAAATGACTTTTTGTAGAAAACCTTTCCTTCTTTAGCAATGATCACTTGAACTCCTGGATAGGCCTTTTCATTTAGGCCTTCATACACTACACTGTCGATCAAAGCCAAATCTTCGCCTTTAAAGCCCAATTCTTCAGGTAGCACATACTCTAATCGATCCAAACTACCAGTTTCCAAGCCCATTTCTTTTTCAAAATTGGGACTCAAACTCACAGGTATTTTTCCTTTTGCACTGAAGGCCCCAAAGATCATTTGAGCAGACAAGGACTGTGCTAAGGCTGAGTTCTGATAGGACACGATCAATCCTTTTGCATTTGCAGCTGCAATGAAGTTATTCAGCGCATAGGCATTTCCAAAGAGGTCTACAATGACTTCTTTCTTAAGGCGAAGGATATTCAAGAAATTCTTGAACTCATTGTCGATCTTACTAGACACCCATGGACTTTTATTGGAGAGATGTACACCGACAATTACTTTATCATATTTCATCAATTGATCCATTAAGTCCTTTTGCTTGGAGACAGGCAAAGAGGAATAATGAAAGGTATCTACCTTGGTGTAAAGATTTAGACTTTTTTGAAAGGGTCTGTAGCACACTCCCTTTTTTGCTAAGGAGAGCACAGCAATCTTCTCATTCAGATCCTTGATTGGCAAAACTGCATCCTTATTCTTTAGAACGGTTAAACTGGACCTAACCAGATCTGCTTCTAGTTTCTTATACTTCTCATCGTTCAATTCGCTCATGAGATCCTTTAGATCAACTGCGCTTTCTTTGTGAAGTCCCATCCACTCTTTTGCCTTCAGGATTCTTATCACCGATTGATCTATTCTCTTTTGACTTAGTTCTCCATTCTCAATGGCTTCTTTGATCGCTTTCACCCCAGCTTCAATATCTTTTGACAATAGCAAAACATCATTACCTGCCATGATTGCTTGTAGGTCAACTTGAGCTGAACGCTGATAGTTAGCAACTCCACCCATATTTAAACCATCGGTAAAAACCAGTCCATCAAATCCTAACTCTTGCCTTAGCAAAGTATCTACTACCGATTTACTTAAGGATGAAGCTACCTTATCATTTTTGGTGTAAGCTGGTAAATAAAGATGTGCAGTCATCATCGCTCCAACTCCTTCCTTAATCAGAGCTTTAAATGGATAGAGCTCCAAACTATCTATCCTTGTTTTGTTGTGCTTGATCATTGGAAGAGTATGATGCGAATCCGAGTCGGTATCTCCATGACCAGGAAAATGTTTTGCCGTAGCAAGGACCTTTTGAGATTGCATTCCTTTCATATAGGCTATCCCCTTTCTAGCCACCCTCCTCTTACTTTCACCAAATGATCTCGCATTGATAACCGGATTCTTTGGATTGTTATTAATATCAACCACTGGGGCAAAATTGACATGCACACCCAATCTACGAAGCTGAGCTCCTACGTCTTCTCCCATCTCATAGATCAAGCTATCGTCTTCAATAGCCCCTAAGGTCATTTGCCAAGGATACTTCATGCTACTATCCAACCTCATACTTAAGCCCCATTCACCATCTATAGCTATCATCAATGGAACCTTAGATATGGCTTGATATTGATTAGTGAGTTTAGCTTGTCGGTGTGGACCACCCTGAAAGAAGGTCAAGCCTCCAATATGATATTGTTCAATTTGTTGACTTAATTCCTGAAAGTGTTCAGGGCCCTTATTGGAATAAGCAGCAACATTGAATAGTTGCCCTATCTTCTCATCCAAAGTCATTTTTGCAAAAACAGAATCTGCCCATGGAGTTTGAGATCTCATAAAATCAGGACTCTGAGAATGAGACTGAAAAGAATAAATACTTAAAAGGGCTAAAACTAATGTTCTCAATGTCATGGAGATGGGTTGATTATGAAAGCATATTTTCATTGGTACTAAAGTAAAGTTATTCAAGGGGTAAGATCATGGAAAATTGATCCACTTTTGAACAGTAAGATATTAGCAATATTCGAACCAAAAAAACGTTTGATAATTGAGTAAATTTGAATCATGATCTCTTCCTTTTTTAAAAGCCGTAAAGCAAAACAGTTCAACTTCTCAGCTCGTTTTTATGATGAGAACAAGGAAGAACTGAAAGAAAGATATGAAAGGATCAAAAGTGAGATGGAAGGAAATGAAAGCCCATCAAGCACTTCTCGCAGGGATTTTAAATCACAATGGGTTCAAAGGAAGAAAACAAGCCACTTTGAAAGCAAGTCTAACTTTAGATTGCTTTTGATATTTGGGCTACTTTGCGCTATCTGTTATTTCATCTTGTTTACTTAGACTAGAAGGACTAATTCCCTATCATTTTTACTAATTTTGAAGCTTTCTAACTACTAGAGGACACCGCAGCAAATGCCTGATATTATTGAACTTTTACCTGATTCTGTCGCCAATCAAATTGCTGCGGGTGAAGTTGTTCAAAGACCAGCCTCTGTAGTGAAAGAATTAATGGAAAACTCCATTGATGCTCGATCAAGCCAAATAGACCTGCTAGTCAAAAATGCCGGAAAAACCCTAATCAAGGTTGTTGACAATGGCATCGGCATGTCAGAAACCGATGCTCGACTTTCATTAGAAAGGCATGCTACCTCAAAGATCAAAAAAGTAGATGACCTTTTCTCTCTGACTACCATGGGTTTTAGAGGAGAGGCAGTACCTTCTATATCTGCTGTTTCAAGAATGGAGATCAAAAGTCATTCAAAAGACTTTGAGCTGGGAACACATTTGGTCTTAGAGGGTAATGAAGTAATCAGTCAGGAAGTTTGTCAATGCAAACTGGGAACACAAATAAGTGTTAAGGACCTTTTCTTCAATATTCCAGCTAGGCGTAATTTCCTTAAAAGCAATCCTGTAGAAACCAGACATATATCAGAGGAATTTATTCGTCTGGCATTGGCAAATCCAGAAGTCGGAATGAGCATGAGCAATGACGGTAACGAAGTATATCGATTGCCTAGCTCCAACTTTAGACAAAGGATCGTCAACATTTACGGAAATCGTTACAACCAGCGCTTAGTTCCCGTTGAAGAGCAGACTGATATCGTAAGAATTAGTGGCTTTGTTGGAAAACCAGAATTTGCAAGAAGAACCAGAGGAGAGCAATACTTCTTTGTCAATGGTCGATATATCAAAAATTCATATTTGAATCATGCGGTTCAACAAGCATATGAGGAATTAATACCCTCTGATCAATTTGCAGCATACTTTCTAAGAATGGAAATAAATCCAGCAAGGATAGACATCAACATACATCCTACTAAAACAGAGATCAAATTCGAAGAAGAAAGGTCCATCTATGCAATTCTTCGAACAGCTGTTCGTCAGGCTTTGGGAAAACACAATCTTACCCCAAGCTTGGATTTCGAGCAAGAAACCAGTTTTTCATCCCTTCCAAAAAAAGGAGAGCCTATTCCTATTCCAACTATAGAAGTAGATCCTAATTTCAATCCATTCAAAGCAGAAGGAAGAAGTAAAAAACAAGCAGACATCAACTTTCCATTCAAGCGTGAACAGAATAGAGAAAGACAATGGGAACAACTCTTCACCAAAGATTCTATCGAACAGAATACAGATACTCCTATCGATAAAAATGAAGAGCTTATTGAAGCAGAAGATGCTATTTCAGTGATGCAACTGCATAAGAAATACATATTAAGTCATTTGAAATCGGGCTTCATTGTCATTGATCAGGAAAGAGCTCATCAGCGGATCTTATTTGACAGATTCACTGAGATCATATCAAATGGATCTGGCCCAAGTCAACAATTGATCTTTCCAGTTAACATCGAACTTTCAGCTGATGATTTCACCTTGCTAGATTCTTTAAAAGATGAATTGAAAACTCTTGGGTTTGACTTGAGAGAATTTGGCAAGAATAGCATGATCATTCAAGGAGTTCCACCAGAATCTGCTAGTTCTGATCCTACCGAACTCATAGAAGCAATCATCGAAGGCTATAAGAATGATGAACAAGGACTAAAGAATGTTGGCAAGGAAAAATTGATCTTTTCCTTAGCAAAGAAAAGTTCCATTAAAAGTGGTCAAAAGCTGCAACAGGAAGAAATGCTCAATATTATTGATGAACTTTTTGCTACCTCAATGCCTTATACTTTACCTAATAAGAAACCAATAATTGTCACCTACTCTTTGGAGGATTTGGACAAACAATTCAAGAGAACATGAATTTCGGAGGTGGAAATTTCTTAAGTGGATTACCAGAAGTGGTTAAAAACCTTTTGATCATCAATGTGCTGATGCTGCTGGCAACTTTTGTTGCCTTTCAAGCAGGTATAGATCTTCCAGAAATATTGGGCCTACATCATTGGTCAAGCGAAGTATTTAGACCGCATCAATTGATAACCTATATGTTCATGCATGGAGGTCTCGCCCATTTGTTCTTTAATATGTTCGCCCTCTATATGTTTGGTCGAGTATTGGAGCAAGTGTGGGGGTCAAAAAGGTTCCTAATCTATTATATGGTCACAGGAATAGGTGCAGGATTACTTCAACTTTTAGTAACTGAAATTAGGATCATGGATCTGGCTTCACAAATTGATCCAGAATTGTATGAGGTAGTCTTAGCAGAAGGTCATTCAATAAGAGAATCAGGTCAAAATTTTGTTGATCATAACGCAAGGGAGATCAACAACTTGATCAACACTTCAACAGTTGGTGCATCGGGAGCAGTATTTGGAATACTCTTGGCATTTGGGATGCTTTTTCCCAATGTTCGCCTCATGCTTTTGATCCCACCTATACCCATGAAAGCAAAATACTTCGTTGCTATTTACGGAGCACTAGAACTATACTTGGGTATAGCGAACAACCCTTCTGACAATGTGGCACATTTTGCTCATTTGGGTGGAATGTTGTTTGGATTCTTCTTGATCCGCTATTGGAGGAAGAATACCAACGAATTCTTTTAAATGAACTACGGACAAACAAATAGCTTTTCAACTGACTTTGGAAGAAATTCAGTGCTAATTAAACTGCTATATGTAAACATTGCAGTTTTTCTAGCCATCAAGTTATTGTACCTAGTATTTTGGCTCATGGCCTCAACAGGTACTTCAGATCAATTTGCTTTAAATTGGTTTGCTGTACCAGCAGAATTGAGCTCCTTGATCAAAAAACCTTGGACTCTCTTTTCCTATATGTTCTTGCATTTGGACTTCTGGCACATTCTTGGAAACATGCTATGGCTGTATTTCCTCGGGCAAATCTTTGTTGAATTCTTAGGAGAAAGAAAGCTTTGGACAGTTTACATTGCAGGTGGATTAGCTGGAGCAGTCTTGTACATCATATTCTACAATGTATTTCCAGTATTTCAAACAGCCCTTCCCTTGTCAAAAGCTCTTGGAGCCTCTGCGTCAGTAATGGCAATCATAGTAGGTATCGCCACTCATGTTCCCAATTTTGGCATCCGATTGCTTTTCTTGGGTAATGTAAAGTTGAAGTACATTGCCCTCTTCTGGTTCCTTTTTGATCTTTTAAGTATCTCCAATTCTAATTCAGGTGGACATATCGCTCATTTGGGTGGAGCAGCATTGGGATTTCTTTTTGCAAGGCAATGGCAAAAAGGGAAGGACATCACCTTGTGGGTAGAACAAAGCTGGAATTTCATCAAAGGATTAGTGGGTAGTTCAAAGCCAAAGGGTAAAATGAAAGTGAAGTACAGTAGAAAAAATTCTGAAGCTGTGTCAAATCAAGACCAGCAAAGAAAGGTAGATGAGATTCTTGATAAGATCTCAAAATCTGGTTACGACAGTTTATCCAAAGTCGAGAAAGACATCTTATTCAAGGCAAGCAAGAAATAAATTTAAAAGAAGATCGATCAATCATCCTTGTTCTTGATCCGATAACGATATTCTCCGATATGCTCTGAAGAATTGCTTTTCCAATAATCTATATCTTCTGGAACTTCTTCATATTCCGTAAAAGGAATTGCCTCTTGCTCCTCCTCTTCTTCCCAATGATAGACTTTTCTTTGCGGACCTTGCTTACGATAGTAAAAGGACAAGATAACACCCACGAAGAAGCCCCAGAAATGTCCTTCCCATGATACCTTTGCATCCCATGGTAAAATTCCCCAGATAAGACTACCATAAAGGAATGCAACGAGGAAAGAGATAGCAATCAATTGAATGTGTCTTCTTATAAAGCCACTGAATAAAAGAAAGGCAAAAAGAGAATATACAAACCCACTAGCTCCAATATGATAACTGTAACGAGCAGATATCCAAGTATAGAGAGAAGTTAATAGGAAAGAAAAGAATAATACTCTCCAAGCAAGAGTTCGATAAAAATAGAACAAAGCAAAACCCAATAAGAAAATGGGGATTGAATTATTCGTCAAATGAGTGAGGTCAAGATGAATGAAGGGTCCAAATATGATCCCCTTCAAGCCTTCTAAGGTCCTTGGCAATATGCCAAATTTGACCAAATCCCATCCAAGATTGAGTTCAAGTGCCTTAATTAGCCACAATATGGCCACCCCAATAGCAGGGAAAAGTGCACTAAAAAAAATTCGTCTTTTATCTAATTCTTTCTTGTCCATTCAAATGTTAAAGAAATCAAAAAGTCTTAGTTCCTCATTGTCAAACAAATAGAAAAGCATAATTTAGAACATTCAATTCAAGACCATGAAAAATCTACTTAGTCTCTTTTGCCTGTTGTTTTTCTTTTCTGCTGTTGCTTCTGCATCCAATTCCAAGCCAAAACTAAATGCTGACAATAATACCAATGGTATTGAGCAACAGAAAGAAACAAAAACCAAGACTCAGAAGAAAGAGAAGTATGATTTTAGCTTGTTCAAATTCATTACCCCATCAAAAACTGAGACCAAGCAAGACAGCTTAAAGCCAGTGAACAAAGGGATTAGAGAAGATGGGAAATACAATGGTGAAACTACATTGCTTCATGAAAAGCCTCGAGCTTTCTTGATGTTCTCGTAAGCCTCCTGAACTTTCATAAATTTTTCCTCAGCCTGCTTTTTGACATCTTGTCCTAGATGTGCCACTTTATCAGGGTGATGCTTCATGGCCATTTTCCTATAGGCCTTCTTCACTTCATTATCATTTGCATCAGGACTGATCTCCAAAATTTTATAATCTGAGCCAGTTTCTCTTACGAACATGGCCTTGATCGATTGAAAGTCGGGCTGATTGATCCCCATGTAACCAGAGATCCTGTTGATCTCATTGACTTCTGCATCAGATATGTGGCCATCTGCACCAGCAATCCCAAAAAGATAATGAAGTAGCTGAAGTCTTGAATGATAAGCCATTTGATAGCGGACTTGATGACTAATCTGTCTAACATCAATCGTATCCTTTAACAAATCCTTTAGCGCAGACATTTGTTGCCTGGTCTTTTGCTCACCAAATTGACGTCTGTAAAAATCCTTCACATAATCAAGCTCAGATTTCATCACCTTGCCATCAGCTCTCATAACTGCCGCAGTTAAAACCAAAAGACTAGCAGCAAAATCCCCTTGAGAAGTTCTTTGATATGCTTGTCTGCTTGAATAGTTCGTGGAGTTAGTAAACCGTTCATCCCATTCTACAGATGATCTAGAATCTAACATTGAACCAATAGCAAAACCAATAATGGCTCCAAAAAAGCCAAAGAATGAAAAGCCCAGCAGGGCAAAGATCCATTTGGACCAACCTCGAATCATATCTCTACGTCTATTAAATAGCTTCTCAAAAGTAGACAATGGAGGGTGTAGTTTGGTTCTTAAAAATTGTTTCGAACTAATCAATTATATAGTTAATTTTGCCATTTGATAAATTGCAAGAACTTCGGACTCCATATAAGATCATTCCTCCACCCATTGAAAGTGGTTCAACCTACTATTTTGAGACAGAAAGTGGAATGAAATATGAAGTGCGATTTGGAAGAAAGCAAAACAACATTTTAAACACTTCCATTGTCTTTGGAGTGATCAACGATGAGTTTGAGGGAGAAGAATACAGTCAAACCAACAAGTTTGAAGTATACCAAGTGATGGCAACCATCGTAGAGATCGTTCGTAGATATATGAGACTTCACCCGAAGATCAATTGTTATGAATTTACAGGTGAGCCGACAAAAAAGGAGATGGATAAGGAGGGAAGAATAAGATTAATGTTGTATAATCGCTATCTATCAACAGTGTTTGATGATAGCTGGAATATCATTAAGGAACCAAATAGAACATTGGTTAAGAAGAAAAGATAAAATCTAGCATAATTTTTGCTTTAAGTATTTCGTTAAATAATAGGTTTAATTAAGATTATAAGATGAGACAACTGAAAATCAGTCAGCAGATTACGAAGAGGGAAAGCAAGTCCCTAGAGAAATATTTACAAGATGTTTCTAAGGAGGAGATGATCACTGCTGAAGAAGAGGTTGAATTGGCGATCAAGATCCAAAATGGTGACGAAAGAGCGTTGAACCGTTTAGTAAGAGCCAACTTGAGATTTGTTATCTCAGTGGCAAAACAGTACCAAAATACGGGCTTAACACTTGAGGACTTGATCAATGAGGGAAATCTAGGACTTATTGAGGCAGCAAAACGATATGACCATACAAAGGGGTTTAAATTTATCTCTTATGCAGTATGGTGGATCCGTCAGAGTATTCTGAAAGCAGCTGCTGACAATAGTCGAACGATTCGTTTACCTCACAACCGACTTGGAGAAATTCAAAAGATCAGCAAGGCCTCTAATGAGTTTGAGCAGAAGAATGAAAGAACACCAACAGCAGATGAGCTAAGTGATCTCACTGAAATGGATGTGAACAAGGTTGAGATGTCATTGAAGATGTCTAAGAAGCAAGTTTCTATCGACGCTCCTATGAGCAATGATGATGATAACAACAGCCTGGTTAGTGTATTGGAGAATTCTGATACCCCTGACCCTTCTGACAACTTACTTCAAGAATCTTTATCACAAGATCTAGAGAGAACGCTTTCATATCTAAAAGGAATGGAAGCTGAGGTAATCAGATTATTTTACGGTCTAGGTGGGTCGAGTGAAATGACCCTAGAAGAGATCGGAAATACATTTGGATTAACTAGAGAAAGAATTCGTCAGATCAAAGAGAGAGGATTGAGAAGATTGAGAAGAGTTAGTGGTCAAACGAATTTGCAAACGTATTTGTAATACCTTTTGAAGATTACAATGAAAAGCCGAGCAATGCTCGGCTTTTTTTATTTAGAAATCTCCGATGTTTACGCTTATTCCCGCTGAGAGATCAATGTAAGGCCTCAAAACAGCATAGACATACCTTGCATTGAAGTCCAGTGAAACCCGGTCGACGATCTTGTACCTTATCCCAGCTCTAGCACCAATAGAAAAATCAGTCCTCGATAGTCTTGGTTGATCAATAATTTCTCTGTTGATCTTTACTAATACTTGCTGCATTCCAAACTGAGCACCAATGTAAGGTGTAACCTTCTTCTCGCCAAGAAAAAAACGATCAATACTAGGCCCAATGCGGAACATTTGGGTGCTAAAAAAATCAGTTGAGCTCTTGTATTCAACATAGCTCATGTCCAATCCTACTGTATATTTTGCATCTGTCATGTAATTAATATTGATGCCAATACCGCTAGTTGGATCTGTGAACTCTGTAAATATATCTTCTTCCTTCGTCTCTAAGATCTCCCCATCCGTATTCGTTGCATAGATGGTTCCATCTGCTGTAAAATCAGATTGAGGAATTGAATATGGGATATATGGAGTTGCCCATATTTGTGCTGTAACATTGTTTTCAATGCAGACAAATAGCAAACATAAGATCCACACAATTTTTTTCATGCTAGAAAATATTATATGCCAGTGAATATTCAATGTAGTCAGCTGCAAAAGTTCTTGCCTTTAATCCAACTCCCAGCGAAAGTCCTTGGAACACTCTGTACCTCACACCAAATCTTTGATAATTGCTATTGGTGTATTCATACTCCCTCCAAACATAGTAACCCCATCCAGCTATGAAGCTCCATCTATTATACACTGCTTCATGACCGGCAAATAATCCCACGGAATAATAATTAGAAGCCTCATCTCGCTTGTCTTCTGGCACCATGGTCCTTCCAGTTAAACCTGAATTATTGGACTCATCATAAAAGAGATCTGCTTGAATGATCCACATCCCTTTGTAGGAATACCATCTTTTGTAAGCGATGGCTGTAGTAGTATTAAGAAAATCTTCTCCTCCACTCTCTAGCTGTTTGGTTCCAAAAGCTTGTAAAACGGAGATTACATTCTTAGGATCCCATTCTGGGATCTCTACTTTTCTTGTGAGGGGTCTTTCCTTAACCATCCTGTGCTGCAACACCACTTTAGGCCCAACGAGATTGATTCCAGCATTTGGCAAACTACTAGCCCCATTGCTAAAATGCACAAAACTGATTCCCATCTTAGCATCAAAACCATCACTTAATCTGGTGTGAGTATATACCCCTAGATCAATATGAACATTATTGTAGGATCCAATCATTGTATTCAGAGGATTGTCCTGTTCATTACCTGGCCTAAAGTTGAAGCTCATTCCTCCGGCAATACTATAAGACCAATACCAATTCTTGAATTCCTCATGACGTTTGAAAGGAACATCAATAAAAGCATAAACTGCATTAGGAGACCCTAAGTACTCTTCACTGTAAAGCTTTGTGTTGAAATAACCAATTCCCCATTGAGGATACTTCCACAATTGATCGTAAATATTGTACCCCAGTGCTTTGTAACTAGCACGAAATTCCATGGAATAGTACTCGGCTTGCTCAACAAGATAACTTCTATCATCGCTGATCAAATTCAAACCATAAGATAATCCTGCAGAGAATTTGGGATAGATCTTGTGATTGTTTCCCTCGATCATGCTTCGATCTTTCTGACTCAGCCTTTTATAGAGATCTTTCGGCTTCTCTTGAGAGAAAGAAAATAGAAATGAGAATACTAAGCAGATTGAGAATGTGAATTTCATTGGAATAAATGTAAATAAATATCCCTCTAGATCGAATTCATGAATTCTCAATTATTGATCAATTTATTACCAACTTCCACCGGCGCCACCACCACCAAAGCTGCCACCGCCAAAACCGCCAAAACCACTTCCGCCTCCGAAGCCTCCAAAACCTCCACCACCCGAGGTGAAATCATTGTAATGACCTCTATGTCTTCCACTCATTGATCCCATCAACCACAATGCAGTCCAAAATCCCAATCCATTGGATCTCGAATATCTTCTTGCTCTTCCCATAACACCGGCAAACATGAAGAAAGCTATGATCAAGAGGATGAAGAATGGAAAGACTCTAGTTTTCTTATTTTTCTTGCTTTTGTTATAATTCTCAGCAGAGTACTCCCCTCCTGTTATGTCCATTACTACAGTAGCTGCACTAATGATCCCTTTTTCATAGTTATTCTGCTTAAAAGCCGGAATCATCTCCTTCTCAACGATTCGTTTACATATTGCATCGGGCAATACACCTTCTACACCATATCCTGTTGCAATGAATGCCTGACCTTTTGAATTATCATACTTGGGCTTGATAAGGATAACTACTCCATTGTCAAACTTCTTATTGCCAACACCCCATTTTTCTCCAAGTTCAAAAGCAAAGCTGGAGGCCTCATATTCGCAGAGATCTTTTACAGTTACAATTGCAATCTGTGTAGAAGTAGTATCATTGAAATTGACAAGTAGCCTTTCAAGTTGAGCTTCTTCTCGATCTCCAATAACATTAGCGAGGTCATTTACCAATCTTGGCGGATTGGGTTTTTCTGGAATACATTCTGCTGCTGGCAAAGCTGCAACAAGCAAAATCAATACTATACTTATTATGCTTTTTAACCTCATCATGCTCCAAAAGATATTTCGTCACTCAATTCGTTCTTATCATTAGCCCGTAAGGGGAAATGCTCCTTTAATTTACTTGCACTCATAGCAATTCCTTCAGTCAATGCCCCAACGTAATCCCCTACTTTGAACTTGCCTTTCATATGATCTCTCACCTCATCCCAAAATCCTTCGGGTACTTTGTGATTGATTCCCACATCACCTAGGATGGCAAACTGATGATCTTTAATAGCCAAATAGAACAATACTCCATTCCTTTCTTCGGTCTGATGCATTTCCAATGTTTCAAATAGAAATGCAGCTCTATCCATTAATTCTTCTCTACAATGATTTTCTATATGCAATCTGATCTCCCCACTAGTTTCATTCTCTGCAGCCTTAATGGCAGCATTGAGTTGATCGATCTCCGATTGTTCAAATTGATCTCTTGCCATGGTTCAGTCTATTTGCTAAAATCTACTTCTGGTGCCTTCTCTGCGCCAGCATCTGCTTCGAAATAACCCTTCTTTTCAAAATCGAACCAACCAGCATAGATAACTCTAGGGAACTGCTTGATATAGGTATTGTAATCTCTTGTCACATCATTGAACTTTTTCCTTTCTACAGCAATCCTATTCTCAGTTCCTTCCAACTGTGATTGAAGTTCTAAGAAATTTTGATTGGCCTTCAGGTCAGGATATCGCTCAATAGTAACCAGTAATCTAGATAGAGCTCCACTCAACTGACTTTGAGCTTGCTGGTACTTAGCGATGGTTTGAGGATTCAATTCATCCACATTCACATTGATTGAAGTGGCTTTTGATCGTGCCTCTATTACATCAGTCAATGTCTGCTGTTCAAAGTCAGCGTAGCCTTTTACAGTATTCACTAGATTAGGTATCAAGTCTGCTCTTCTTTGATAGGTATTCTCTACTTGAGCCCATTGCCCTTCAACGGCTTCTTGTTTTTCTACCATTGAATTATAGCCACAAGAGGATAGACTTGCTGCGATTGCTACTAGGAATAAAAATTTGATTGTTCTTTTCATATTATTGGTTTAATAAGGGGAAGCAGAACTTCCCCTGTTTGTTATTTATTAGTCAATAAGCTCTACGCTTCTCTTGATGAATTTGCTCAACTCCTCTCCTTTTAAAAGATTTTGTGAAAGCAATGCAAGATCGGCAGCCTGTTTAGCCATCTCTTTCTTCTTCTCTTCATTGGATTCCTTTAGAATCTTTGATATTAAAGGATGATTGGAGTTGACAGCCAAATTGTAACTTTCAGGCATGTTACCCATACCCATCATTCCTCCACCACCAACAGCCGACATGTCTCTCATCCTTCTCATGAATTCAGATTGAGTAATGGTCATGGGTTGATCAGTTTCATTCATACTCACAAAGCTTACCGTGAAGTTTTCTTTTGATAGTACGCCTTCAATAACAGGCTTGAGTGATTTTTCTTCCTCTTCTGAAAGCTTAGAAGGAATGTCTTCATCTTTCTGGATCAATTTATCTATGGTGTCTCCATCAACCCTACTGAATGATAACTTTTCATAAGTCTGCTCTAATTTTCCTACCAAATGAGCCGTTAAAGGGGTGTCCATAATCAGTACACTATATCCTTTGTCTTTAGCAGCAGTGATGTAAGAAAACTGTTCGTCTGGATTCGATGTATACAATACGATCAGTTGATCATTCTTATCCGTTTGAGATTTTTCAATCTCATTCTTGTATTCTTCAAAGGTGAAGTACTTGCCATTTGTATCCTTGTATAAAGCAAAGCTTTTAGCCTTTTCAGCAAACTTCTCATCCGACAACATTCCGTATTCAATAAACATTTTGATATCGTCCCATTTTTCTTCGAAGGACGCTCTATCTTTCTTGAATAACTCCTCTAATTTATCTGCGACCTTCTTGCTGATGTAATTTGAGATCTTCTTTACGTTGCTGTCACTCTGTAAATAGGATCTTGAAACATTCAAGGGAATATCTGGTGAATCAATTACTCCATGAAGCAAGGTTAAGAAGTCAGGAACAATCCCTTCAACAGAATCCGTTACAAAGACTTGGTTGCTGTACAACTGGATCTTGTCTTTTTGTACCTCGAGATTATTCTTCAGCTTGGGGAAGTAGAGAATTCCAGTAAGATTAAAGGGATAATCTACATTCAAATGAATATGGAACAAAGGATCCTGAAAATTCATTGGATACAGTTCTCTGTAAAAGGTACTGTAATCTTCATCCTTCAGATCAACTGGAGCTTTGGTCCAAGCAGGCTCTGTATTGTTAATGATGTTATCGACCTTCTTCGTCTCTGTCTTTGGATTTCCCTCTTCGTCCTTCTCATCGGTCTCAATTATCTCATCTTTCTGTCCGAATTTGATAGATACTGGCATGAACTTACAGTACTTGTTCAGTAGCTCCGCAATTCTATTCTCCCCCAAAAATTCTTTTGAGTCATCAGATATATGCAGGACAATGTCCGTTCCTCTTTCTTTTCTTGAATCATTCTCTTCTAAAGAATAATTAGGACTTCCATCGCACTCCCAACGAACTGCTTTACTATTCTTCTTGTGCGACAAACTGAAGATTTCAACCTTATCTGCAACCATAAAAGAAGAATAGAATCCCAATCCAAAATGACCGATGATCGAAGCTTTGTCCTTGTATTTAGCAACAAATTCTTCTGCTCCAGAAAAAGCGATCTGATTGATGTACTTATCTACTTCTTCAGCTGTCATTCCAATACCCTTATCTGAAAATGTTAGGGTATTCTTTTCCTTGTCGATCTTGACCTCTATAGTTGTTTCTCCTATGTCTTCCTTTAGTTCGCCTAGATTACCCATTGTTTTGAGCTTCTCAGTTGCATCAACCGCATTGGAAACTAATTCTCTTAAAAAGATCTCCTGATCGGAGTAAAGAAACTGTTTGATAATTGGAAAGATATTCTCCGTTTGGACATTGATTTTTCCTTTTGCCATCTTTATCTATTTTTAATAATTATTTGCGAGAAGCAATGCTCAAGGAATATGCCAGTTGAATTTTGCTGCCAAAATGGCTGTAAAGTCGATGAATTCTAAGAAAATAAGATTAATAAAACCTACAAGATGTCAGAATGGATCGATAAGAAGGATCATTTATACCAAAAATTCGAATTCAAAGATTTTTCAGAAGCATGGGCGTTTATGAGCCAAGTGGCATTGATTGCAGAAAAGGAAAATCATCATCCAGAATGGAAGAATGTCTACAACCGCGTTGAGATCAAACTGAGTAGTCATGATGCTGGAAATACCATTACAGATAAAGATAGATCCCTAGCCACCAAAATTTCCAAGATTGTCTCTTGATCATCGGCATTTCATTCTTAATAAACCCTATGGTTATCTCAGCCAATTTACTTCACAACAGCGTTATGCTCACAAGAAGAAGTATTTAGGAGAGTTATATGACTTTCCCGAAGGAACAATGGCAATAGGAAGATTAGATGAAGCATCTGAAGGACTTCTTCTTCTTACTACAGATGGTGTCATTAGTGAGAGAGCCAGAAGCAAAGAAATAGAAAAAGAGTATTGGGTTCAGCTAGATGGAATGATCTCTGACAAAGCAATTGAGCAACTTGAGAGTGGAGTTGAGATCAAGATAGAAGGAAAATCATATCAAACCCTTCCGGCCAAAGCAAAAAAGATCAATGAACCCCAACAGCTCCCTATTAGGAAAAAAGCAATCCGAGATGAACGCCACGGACCTACTTCTTGGATTTCTATTTCAATACGAGAAGGGAAATTCAGACAGATAAGAAAAATGACTGCAACTGTAGGATTTCCTACATTGCGATTGATCCGTGCAAGAATTGGGAAAATACACCTTCATTCAATGAAGGCTGGCGACTGCATTGAAGTAACTGAATTTAATCTTTGACAAATCTGTGCTTTCTCTATCTTTACGGACCTTGATGAGATCATCCTTCAAATACATATTACTCTTGATCATGAGCATTACAACCATTGTTGTTGCAGCTCAAAATACTCCAGTAATAGATGCTCCTGAATATTTCATCGAAGGAATTGAGAATGAGTTTACAGTCATTTCTTCAGAAGATTCCAGTCCTCAATTGTTGATAGGTGAACAGGCGTACCCATTTGAATTAATAGATGGTCAATGGATTGCTCCACTTCAACTCAAGAATCCAACAGACGTAGTTTTGATCGTTGAAGGGAAAAGCTACCAATACCATTTTGACCCGATTCCCTTATGGGTTTCTATTCTTCCTCCCTTACTAACTATACTATTGGCTCTATTGATCAAGGAAGTGATCTCCTCACTATTTATTGGATTATTCCTGGGCGCATTCATTATCGAATTGCACAAGAGTGGAATGATCGTAGGTGCCATTTTCGCTTTCTTAAGAAGCTTAGATACCTATTTGATCAATGCCATGCTCGACAGCGGTCATGTGTCGGTCATCATCTTCTCACTTCTCATCGGAGGAATGGTCAATGTTATTAGTAAGAGTGGTGGAATGCAAGGAATCGTTAATGGAATAGCTAAACATGCAACATCTCCTAAATCTGGTCAATTCTCTACTTGGTTATTAGGTGTGGCGATATTCTTTGACGATTATGCCAACACCCTGGTAGTGGGGAAAACCATGCGACCTGTTACCGATAAATTGAGGATCTCAAGAGAAAAGCTCGCCTATTTAGTTGATTCTACAGCTGCTCCAATTGCTTCAATTGCATTAATTACTACTTGGATTGGTGCTGAACTGGGTTATATTGAGAATGGTATTGCCAGTATTCCTGAAATTGACACTGCTGTTTACTCCATCTTCCTAAATTCTTTGAGCTATTCGTATTATCCTATTCTATCCTTGATCTTTATTTTGATACTGGTCAAGAAGGGAAGAGATTTTGGCCCAATGCTAGAAGCAGAAAGGTTGGCCCGTTATGGCAGGATTAGTAAACCGGAAGAAGTTGAAGAAGGGTTGGAAGGCTTTGAAAAGGAAGAAGATCTGATCTTTGAGAAGAATGCCAATAAATGGATGGCCATCATTCCTATTTTGAGCTTACTTCTGATTACCATAGGAGGATTGATCTTCACCGGATGGAATGCTGATGTCTGGAACTCCAATATGGGTTTACTTGGGAAGATATCAGACACCATCGGAAACTCAGACTCTTACCGGGCATTATTATGGGGCTCAGCCTCAGGGCTTATTGTTGCAATTAAAATGAGCTATTTCTTTAATAGACAATCACTAGGTAGATTAATTGGTCAAGCTATGGAGGGAATTAAAAGCATGATCCCTGCCATAGGAATCCTGGTATTAGCCTGGTCATTGGCCTTGGTCATAGAAGAATTGCATACCGCCGACTTCTTAAGTCAGATGTTCAACGATAGTATCAGTCCTTACTTTATACCATTGATCACTTTTCTACTTTCGGCCCTCATTGCCTTCTCAACTGGATCTTCTTGGGGCACAATGGCGATTCTTTATCCTTTGATATTACCATTGAGCTGGCAGATCTGTCAGATCAATGGATGGGATGTAAATGAAACCATGCCAATCTTCTACAATGTGGTTTCTTCCGTCCTTGCGGGATCGGTATTAGGAGACCATTGCTCTCCCATTTCCGACACTACCATACTTTCCTCTTTGGCTTCTGATTGTGATCACATTCAGCATGTGAAAACGCAAATGCCCTATGCAATTACAGTGGGATCAGTTGCCTGTATCTTAGGTACTCTTCCAGCAGCATATGGGAGTCCCTTCTGGATCAATCTTCCCTTGGCAATTGGCGTCCTTTGGTTGATCGTTCATTTCTTTGGACAAGATGCTGAAGAGGTCAAATCATAGCCAAATCCCTTTCCTCTGCTGTCAACAAATTCGCGTTAATAACTTCAGAACATGCCCTCTCTAAACAGGAAACTGAAATTCTAGCTTTGAAAGAAGTCGAATTATGTCTTCGATTTACCAATGAAGAGGGAAATGATTGAAGTAAAGTTTTTACTAAACACATCTGTTGGAGCAAATGCTCTTCAAGTGATCCCCTCCCCTCTTTTTTACGCTAAGGTTCCGAATCAAAACTTAAATTACTCTTGAAATGGGAAAGTTCATCCTATTCTCTTTAAATCTAATTTTCTTAGTGACCTATAAGTTCTTCTTTGGAGGAGAAGTATTGGTCAGTCAAGATTTTCCTTCACAAATAGCTTCTGGTGAAACTTTCACTATTGAAGTAACTATTGAAAAAGGTGAAAGAGAAGGTTTCGCAAAATGGCAGCAAGAGCTACCTGAAGGATTTATAGCCTCAGCTGTACAAACTGCTGGAGCAACATTTTCATTTAAGAAGAATACAGTTAAGTTGATCTGGATGGCATTGCCAGAAAATGAGAATTTCACGATCAGTTATGAAGTACGAACTGATCCTAGCTTGAACGCGAGCTATGAATTAAGTGGAAAGTTCTCTTATATCGATGAAAACAAAAGACGTGACATCAATTGCGATGTCAAAAAGATCAATATTGGAGCAGGCGGTGCTGCATTGGCAGCAAAAGAAGAACCTAAGAAAGAGGTGAAGAAAGAAGAGATAAAAGAAGAAACGCCAGTGGTAGAAGAAAAGAAGGAAGTTTCTTCAGGAGCGGCTGTTGCTGCTGTATCAACACCAAAGAAAGAAGAGCCTAAGCAAGCAAAGAGTGGTGTTGTGATCAGCAATATTGTTGCAACTACTGAAGATGTAAAGGTTGAAAGAACCATCAATGTTATGACTGACGGATCCTATGTTGTGAATCTTGTAATCGACAAAAAGAACTATGAGAGTTTTGGAAAAGTTGAAGAATATATTCCAACTGGCTTTGTAGCTTCTGAGCTTAAGAATGATGAAGGAATGTTTTCCTTCAATAACAATGTAATGAAGATCTTATGGATGGCGCTACCACCGAAGAGTACTTTGGAAGTTAGTTACAATCTAAAAAGTACCTCAGATGAATTGGATTCTGCTACCGTACACGGAGTCTTCTCTTTCTTAAGAGGTGAAGAATCGGTTCAATTGGCAATGAAAGGAAGTAGGTTCCCCAACAATTTCATGATGGAGGAAGAGAAAGAAGAAATGAAAGTAGAAGAGCCAATTGCTGCAGTAACACCAGCAGATCCTGAGCCTACTAAAAAGGAACAACTGGCAAAAGAAGTTACTTCAATGCCTTCTCCAGAAACCAATGTCAGCTACCGAGTGCAAATTGCAGCAGGTAAAAAGGAAGTCAAAAAGGGATATTTTACGAAACGACATGGTATCACAGAAGAGATCACTACAGATTACCACAACAGTTGGTACAAGTACATGATCGGTAGCTATGGTGTCTACAAACAAGCTAGAGACAAGAGAAATCAAGTTTGGGCTTCAGACAACCAAATCAACGATGCCTTCGTCACTGCCTATAATTCTGGTGAAAGAATCACGGTTCAAGAAGCCTTGATGATCACCAAGCAAAAGTGGTATAAATAAATTCGTTAAAAAAATATCGGCTATCTTTAGGGCTTAGTAAGTTTGCGGCGATGAAGTCCTTGGGCATATCTATATTATTTTTCCTGCTAACTGCTTCTTTGTGGGCTCAGGAGAATGATACCTCTTCCTACAAGGCAGAGAACTCCCCTATTCTTGGAATTGGAGTAAATACAATAGGATTTTTTGGCGATCTGAACGATAGGGATTACAACACCCCTTTTGGAGGTAATATCGGCTACGATTTTTATGTGATCCAGCCTATCAATGATTTCTTAAGCTTGAATTTCCATTTGATGACTGGAAAGATCCAAGAATCTGAGAGATCCTTACAAAGAAATATCAATTATTCAACCAAGGTGTTTTCTGGAGGACTTCAGCTTGAATACAATTTTGAGCACATCATGCCAGAATACAGAAGAGTTACTCCATTTATTACTGCAGGTGCTGAATTCATTCAATTCAATCCCAAAACAGACTTAAAAGGCTTCAATGGGGCTACTTATAATTATTGGACAGATGGAACAATTAGGGATGTTCCAGAAAATTCACCTGAAGCTGAGAACTCTAATATTATACAAAGAGACTACGTGTACGAAACTGATATCCGTGATGAAGGTCTCAATGGAAGTACTACCTATTCAGAAAGAGCATTAAGCGTCCCACTGGGGCTTGGATTTGACATGCATCTAACGGATCAGATTAATTTTAGATTCTACTCTACTGTACACCTCACATTTACTGACGATATGGAAGGTGTGAGCCGTAAGAGTGATACAGCATGGATAGGATCTAAACCTGCTAACGGTAGGAATGATATCTTCTTAACAACGGGAATTGCCTTGAGCTACAACTTCCAGAAGGTTCCATCGCAAAGAGAAGAGTTTGAAAGAAGGAAAAAGAACGAGTACATTGATTACGCAGCGCTTGGATACAGTGAGGATCAGGATGGAGATGGAGTTATTGACCTGATTGACCAATGTCCTCAAACCCCAAGGGAGGCCGAAGTAGACAGTTTAGGATGTGCAATTGATTCAGATGGGGATGGAATTCCGGATTATATGGATGAAGAAGTTAATTCTGAGTTTCCTGAATTTGCCAATGAGAAGGGTGTAGAAATGACGGATCAAATGATCTATGAGTCATACTTAAGATATATTGATTCTACCATGGAATTAACTGAAGTAGTAGAAAGACAATTCAGCGGATCTTCTCTTAAAAAGCGCCCTTTTAAGTACAGAGTTCAAGTTGGCGAACATCAAGTTGGTGAAACCCCAGAAGACATGAGTAATCTATTGAGTCTTCCAGATCTTGGCAAACTAGACCAAGACGGCAAAACACTTTATACTGCTGGGAAATTCAACAGTATTGCATCTGCTAACAAAAGAAAGAACGAATTAGAAGCAGCTGGATATGCAAATCCAATCATTCTTGAAAGAAATAGCAGAGGCAAATACGTTCCTTTAGCTTCAGGAGGTATTTCAATCCCAGAGGGCACAGAAGAGAGTTCTGCTCCTTCAGTTGATCCTAATGAAGTTGTGTTTAGAGTTCAATTGGGAGCCTTCAAAACCAGACCAACTGCATCTAAGTACAATGAGATCCCGAACCTATTCGTTGAAGAGGCTGGTGGATACTTCCGCTACATGTCTGGTTCCTTCAAGACATTTGAGGAAGCTGCCTCTCATAAGGTTAAAATGTCTGTAGAAGGATACAAAGGTGCATTTGTCGTTGCCTATAAAGGTGGTAAGAAGGTAACCTTAAAGTCGGTTGGTGTAGAATCAATCTCTTCTGACCCGATCATTGGACAATAAGTCCGTCCAAATGACGAAGTCGACCATTTAAAACATTAAAGCCCCCCTTAACGTTTATTAACTAGGCTAACAGAGCGTTATCTGTACCTTTAACTTTACATTTCAAATTGTAGTTTATGAAGTTTTTGAGAGTTGCCTTTTTAGGCCTTGCAGCAGTTCTAGCATTTAACCTTCAAGCACAGGAGGAGACCGGACAAACAAGAGTAGATGGAGTAAGAAAGCTAGATGCTCTCCTTACAGTAATCAATTATGCATACGTTGATGAAGTAAAGAATGAAAAACTAGTAGAAGATGCCATAGTAGGCATGCTTGAAGAGCTAGATCCTCACTCGGTATACATTCCAGAAAAAGAACTGAAGGCTATGAACGAGCCTCTTGAGGGAAATTTCGAAGGAATTGGAATTCAGTTCAATATATTAAAAGACACTTTAATGGTAGTCTTTCCCATTCAGGGAGGGCCATCTGAGAAATTGGGGATCATGGCAGGCGACAAGATCATTACTATTGATGAAGAAAATGTAGCAGGTGTTGGTCTTACCAATAGCATGGTAAGAGATAGACTAAGAGGGAAGAAAGGAACAACTGTAGATGTAGAGATCAAAAGAAGAGGAGAAAAAGATCCTATTCCATTCACCATTACAAGAGATAAGATTCCTTTGTATTCTGTAGATGCAGTTTATATGGCTACACCAGAGATAGGATATATAAAAGTCAATCGATTTGCACGCACCACCATGGACGAATTCAACAAGGGAATGGCCGAATTGAAGGAACAAGGGGCAGAACACATGATCTTGGATCTAAGAGGTAACGGTGGTGGATATCTCCAAACAGCGGTTCTTATGGCTGATGAATTCTTGGATCAAGGCAAATTGATCGTGTACACAGAAGGAGATAAACAAAAGAAAGAGGAGTACAAGGCTACTTCAAGAGGTGCATTCGAGAAAGGAAAATTGACCATTCTTATCGATGAAGGATCTGCTTCTGCATCAGAGATTGTTTCTGGGGCTGTTCAAGACAGTGACAGAGGAATGATCATTGGGAGAAGATCATTTGGAAAGGGTTTGGTTCAAAAGTCCTTCCCTCTTACTGATGGATCTGCTATAAGACTAACAACCGCAAGATATTATACTCCAACTGGTCGCTCTATTCAAAGACCATACAACGATGGTAAGGACGTATACTACAAGGAGATCAGCAGAAGATACAATGCAGGAGAATTGGTTGATAGAGACAGCATTGATTTTCCAGATTCATTGAAATTCTATACGCCTAATGGTAGAATGGTCTATGGAGGCGGAGGAATCATGCCAGACATCTTTATTCCATTGGATACCAGCTTGAATACTGACCTTAATAGATCGTTGATGAGAAGAGGAGTATACAATGAATTTACATTGACCTACTTAGATAAGAATCGAAAAAAGCTAAATAAGGAATATGAATCATTGTCAAGCTTCAAAAGCAATTTTGACATTAATGAGGAATTCATAGATAAGTTCTCATCCTTTGCTGAGAAAAAGAATGTTGAATGGACTGATTCAGCATACACCGAATCGAAGAAACTAGTTGATACTCAATTAAAAGCATTATTGGCTAGAAACCTTTTCGACACCTCTGCCTATTTTGAAATTATCAATCAACTTAACGACTCCTATCTGGAAGCTATAAATGTTATTCAAAGCGACCAGTTTGAAAAGGCTAAGCTTGAATACGAATAATTATATTTGCAATCGTTTAACAATTAAACTTTACTATTGAGATGAATGAGAATGTGAAAAGTGGCCTATTAGTAGCCATTGCCATATTGACCTTTGTAAACACTGTAGTACTCCTTACACAGGATCAAGGTGTTTCTTATGAGAAAACTGCTTTGAACAATCAAAGCATGAACAGTAACGCTGCAGTTACCCAAACTGCTGCAAACCCTCAAACGGCAACCGAACCAGATCCGTTTGTTCCACCTGCAAAACAAGCTGGTCCTCCAACCACTGTTGCATTTGAGAACATGGAGCATGATTTTGGAACCATTGAGCAGAACACCACCAACCCATATACTTTTACATTTACAAATACTGGTGATCAGCCATTGATCATTAGCGATGCAAAAGGAAGTTGTGGATGTACTGTTCCTGATTATCCAAAGCAGCCTGTAATGCCGGGAGAAACTGGAGAGATCAAAGTAGTATACAGTCCAGGAAAGCAAAAGAACATGCAAACAAAGACTGTTACCATTACTGCTAACACTGAGCCAGCGACAACTGTACTTAGAATAAAGGCAAATGTTAATCCAGGAGCTGATGATGCTGCTGGAGATGCAAACACTATTCAAATAGGTGGCTAATAGAAGCTAAAGCATTAAAAAAAGCCGTTGTGATGTTCACAACGGCTTTTTTATTCTCTTAGATTATTCCATGAAGTGGACCTCCCTTCTGCCCCATTGCATCAACTGATCTTTCTACCTCAGGATCCAATTCCAAAAAAGGAGCATTGTGTGGCTTCATTCTAACATCGATGATCAACGGGCCTTTGCAACCCCAATGCTTGTGTTCTACAATCTCATCTACACCATAAATATCATGAGAAGGGTTAGCCCTTGTAAAAGTGTTCCACAATAGGTTTTCAAAAGATTTGGAAACGAAATCAGCATCATCACAAATTAGAACCAAAGGCAAAGTCGAAAGATCTAATTCTGAACTTTTAAGTCCTTCTGACCAGTTAAAGACTTCTTTGTTTGCTTTTTCATAGCTTTCGAATGAATTACATTCCATAGCTATGACACCAGGGAATGCAAGTTTTATGTTTCGCACACCATCAATTGAAGGAATATCACCCACCAATTCATTCGCCAAATTTCTAATCTTCTTCCCCACCGCTGCAATGACGACTTTAGAACCTGAATTCAATGATTCTCCACTATAATCAAGTGTGTCTATCGTTGTCTTGGTATGAAAATGAAGATCTCTTTCCCAATTGACCCTTCTCAGCATGTGCTTGAAGAAATCTTCTTTATTGTTTACACTTAAACTCGTATCATCTTCCTTTGCAGCAATCCAAAGAAACTTAGCCAATGACATTTGACCAAATCCCAAAATATGATTGGCAATGGTAAGAAGCTCTGCTGGTTGACTTAATTCATAATAAGGAGTATATCTCTCACTGCCCAATGCAAATAGCAAGGGGTGAACACCAGCTTCATCAACGGCATTCACTTCATGCAGTCCTGGAATCTCTGTCGGAATGATATCACCGGTGATCTCATGGATGAGCTTTCCAAAGCTAGTGTCTTCTTGAGGTGGTCTACCTACGACAGTAAATGGCCAAATGGCATCTTTTCGATGGTACACCTGATCAACTTTCATCAATGGGAAGTCATGCTTTAGACTGTAATATCCTAAATGGTCTCCAAAAGGACCCTCGGGCTTATTTTCTCCAGGAAACACCCTTCCAGTGATTACAAAATCAGCATCTGCTGAAAGTACATGTCCTTCGTGTTTCTTATACCTAAACCTTCTTCCACCTAATGCACCAGCAAATGTCAATTCAGACAACCCTTCTGGAAGAGGCATGACAGCGGCAAAAGTATGGGAAGGTGGCCCTCCAACAAAGATCGATACATGCAATGGCTTACCCAAGGCATTGGCCTTGGTTTGGTGAACACCAATTCCTCTGTGGATCTGATAATGCAAGCCTATCTCTTTATTGGGGATGTAGTCGTTTCCGCTCAATTGGATCCTATACATTCCTAGATTAGAATTCATGGCACCAGGCTTCTCTGCATCCTCTGTATAAACTATAGGCAGAGTAACATAAGCACCTCCATCCATGGGCCAATGTATGATCTGAGGAAGATCAGCTACTTCACACTTAGCGTACATAGAAGGAACACTACCTCTAGACCTTTTGGGCAAGGCTTTAAAAGCGGCAAGTGGAAGGCTTGCATTTTGGAGAGGATTCTTAAAGGCCTGCATAGGGTCTGCCTTTAGCCTTACCATTTTCTCCACTTGTTTTAGAGTACTTCTAAAGATAAACCTACTTCTTTCTATGCTTCCAAAAAGATTTGAAACTGCAGGAAACTTGGAACCTTTTACATTCTCATAGAAAATAGCTGGACCATTGTTCTCGTGCACTCGAAGGTGAATGGATGCCATTTGAAGATGAGGGTCCACTTCTTCCTTTATTCGGATCAAATGTCCGTTCTTCTCCAGATCCTTCACACACTCTTTTAGCGAACTATAGTTCATAGGGCAATGATAATACTATACAATAAAAGAACAATTGGAAGTGAGAAAAGATCAATAAAAAAACCCCGAATTGTAATAACAATTCAGGGTCTTCTAATATCTAATCTTGATTATCTCTTTTCCAAGGGAACAAAGTCTCTCAATTGACTTCCTGTATAAACTTGTCTAGGTCGTCCAATTGGCTCTTTGTTCTCTCTCATCTCTTTCCACTGAGCAATCCATCCTGGCATTCTACCCATTGCAAACATAACTGTGAACATAGATGTTGGAATTCCAATTGCTCTGTAAATGATTCCAGAATAGAAATCCACATTTGGATAAAGCTTTCTTTCTACAAAGTACTCATCTCTCAATGCTACTTCTTCAAGCCCTTTAGCAATCTCTAAGATTGGATCATTGATCCCCAACTTGTCCAATACATCATCTGCAGCCTTCTTAATAATCTTAGCTCTAGGATCGAAGTTTTTGTAAACTCTATGCCCAAATCCCATCAATCTAAATGGATCATTCTTATCCTTCGCCTTGGCCATGTATTTGTTTACATCACCTCCATCTCTTTTAATTCCTTCCAGCATTTCAATAACTGCCTGGTTTGCTCCTCCATGAAGAGGTCCCCATAATGCTGAGATTCCTGAAGCAATTGAAGCATACAAACTTGCATGTGCAGATCCAACGATTCTTACAGTAGAAGTAGAACAATTCTGCTCATGATCAGCATGTAAGATCAATAGTTTATCCAATGCATTAGAAATTACCGGGTCTACTTCATACTCTTCAGAAGGAACCGCAAACATCATCTTCAAGAAGTTGCTGCAATAATCCAGTCGATTATCAGGATAATTTGCAGGATGTCCGATCTCATTTTTGAATGCCCAAGCGGCCATAGTAGGGAGCTTAGCCAATAGTCTATTGATGCTTAGGTTCACTCCACTAATGGCTCTATTTGGATCCAATGATTCAGGATAAAATGCCGTGAGTGATGATACCAATGATGACAAAACACCCATTGGATGAGAATTAGAAGGGAAGCCTTCAAGAATGTTCTTGATATCTTCATGGATCAAGGTGTGCTTTGTGATCTCATTTCTAAACTGCTCAAAAGTTTCCTTATTTGGAAGCTCTCCATAAATCAAAAGATAAGCTACTTCTAGAAAAGAAGACTTTTCTGCAAGATCCTCAATCGCATAACCTCTATATCTTAAGATTCCTTTTTCACCATCTAAAAAAGTAATAGCAGAGGAGGTTGAACCGGTATTCTTATAACCAGGGTCAAGGGTAATCAAACCCGTTCCAGCTCTCAAAGAGCTAATATCGATCGCTTTTTCATTCTCTGAACCGGTGATGATTGGCAACTCATAAGTTTCCTCTCCTACCTTCAATATTGCTGTTTCTGCCATTCTTCTAATTTTAGATAATAAACAAGGATGTCCGAAAAAAGATTTCTCAAGTTGAAATCTTTCAGGATTGCAAAAGTATTTAATCACCACAGCTTTTCAAAATGCTGTAGTTGAATAAATTATTAAATATTTAAATAAAAGAAACTATTTATTGAAATGATTCAGCAATCTCTTACCTCCAAACTCAGCATTTGAACCAAGCATCTCTTCAATTCTCAAGAGTTGATTGTACTTGGCCATACGATCTGACCTTGAAGCAGAACCCGTTTTGATCTGTCCGCAATTCAATGCTACTGCAAGATCTGCAATGGTGCTATCCTCTGTTTCACCAGAACGATGACTCATAACTGAAGTATACATGTTTCTTTGAGCGAGATCAACTGCTCGAATGGTTTCAGTAAGTGTTCCGATTTGATTTACTTTAACTAGAATTGAGTTGGCAATACCTTCATCAATTCCTCTTCCCAATCTTTTGACATTGGTAACAAAAAGATCATCTCCAACCAACTGAACTTCATTTCCAACTTTCTTGGTGAGCTGCTCCCAGCCGCTCCAATCGTCTTCAGCCAATCCGTCTTCAATAGAAAGTATGGGATATTTACTGGTCCAATCAGCCCAATACTCTACCATTTCCTCAGCAGTTCTTTTCTTTCCATCAGATTTATGAAAGTGGTATACCTTTTCTTCATCTAGATAGAACTCAGAGCTTGCAGCATCCATCGCAATGAATACTTCATCTCCAGCTTTGTAGCCTGCCTTTTCAATTGCTTTCAAGACAAATTCAATTGCCTCTTCGTTGGATCCTAAATTTGGAGCAAAGCCTCCTTCATCACCTACATTGGTGGAATAACCTCCCTCCTTCAGGACTGATTTTAAATGATGAAAGATCTCCGTTCCCATTCTCAGGGAATGGGCAAACGAGTCAGCCTTAACAGGCATGACCATGAATTCTTGGAAGTCAATGCTATTGTCTGCGTGTGATCCACCATTCAATATGTTCATCATGGGAACAGGAAGCACATTTGCATTTACTCCTCCAACATATCTGAAAAGTGGCATACCAATAGATTCAGCGGCTGCTTTCGAAATAGCCAGTGAAACACCAAGTATGGCATTGGCTCCTAAATTCGATTTGTCTTCACTTCCGTCCAATTGGATCAAGAAATTATCTATTGCCTTTTGATCAAAGACATTCACACCTTGAAGCTCATCGTGAATACTCGTATTCACGTTTTGGACCGCTTTTAAGACCCCTTTGCCTAAATATTGACCTTGATCACCATCTCTTAGCTCAACAGCCTCATAAATACCCGTAGAAGCTCCTGAAGGAACCGCTGCGCGTCCCATGACACCATCTGTAGTAAAAACATCAACTTCAATGGTTGGATTTCCTCTTGAATCCAATATTTGTCTTGCGTGAATAGATGCTATTGAGCTCATGCATTTACTTTTTTACTTTCACTCACCATTTGAATGAATTGGTCGAATAGATATCTTGAGTCGTGAGGACCCGGAGACGCTTCTGGATGATACTGTACAGAAAAAGCAGCTTGGTTCTTCAATCTTATTCCTGCAACGGTATCATCATTCAGATGAAGATGAGTTACTTCTACCTGATCATTGTTCTTAAGAGAATCCTTGTCGACAACAAAGCCATGATTCTGAGAAGTCACTTCTCCTTTGCCGCTGATCAAATTGATCACAGGGTGATTGATACCTCTATGTCCGTTAAACATCTTAATAGTTTTCAGACCTGACGCCAGGGAGAGTAATTGGTGTCCAAGACAAATTCCAAAAACAGGAATTTCAGATTCTAGTAGTTTCTGAATATTCTCAATTGCCGTTGGCATCGCCGAAGGATCTCCAGGACCATTACTCAGCATGATACCATCAGGTTCCCAAGCCAATACTTCTGAGGCTGGGGTATCCATTGGGAATACTTTGAGATAAGCTCCTCTTTCAGTCAGATTTCTTAGAATATTGAATTTAGTTCCGTAATCCATGACTGCGATCTTGTGTTCAGAAGAAGCATCCCCTTCAGTAAATGCCTCTTTAACAGAAACTTTCGAAGACAGTTCCAAGCCTTGCATGGATGGCACTTCGGCTAACTGAGCCTTTAATTTCTCCTGATCGAATTCAACGGAAGAGATAATGACATTCATCGCACCTTTATCTCTAATGTGTCTTACCAATGCTCTTGAATCAACATCTGTGATCGCAACGATATTGTGCTTTTCAAAATATTCCTGCAATGATCCTTCTGCCATTGGCCTTGAGTAGGTCTCTGAAAACTTCTTACAGATCAATCCAGCAATCTTCACTGAATCTGATTCTACTTCATCGTCATCCACTCCATAGTTTCCAATGTGGGCAGTCGCACAGACCATGATTTGACCGTAGTATGAAGGATCAGTGTAGATCTCTTGATACCCAGTCATTCCAGTGTTAAAACAGATCTCTCCAGTGCTGGTTCCAAGAATACCAGCTGAAAGTCCATGGAAGACTGTACCGTCTTCCAGCATTACGATTCCTTTGGCTTTAGTATGATATTTCACAGTGCAAATTTTAGGACAAAAAAAAGGATAAAACCTCTGGCTTTATCCTCTTTTTAATAACTTTTGATAAGTTGTTCAAGACTAATCTTTCTTCTCTTCTTCTCCCTCAGGATCGTCTTGTTTTTCTTCAGCTTTTGGCTCTTCAGCTTTTGATTCTGCTTGAGCTGGCTCTTCAGCTTTCTCTTCAGCTGCAGGCTCTTCAACCTTTGCTTCTTCAACTTCAGCTGGAGCTTCAACAGGAGCTTCTGCCTTCACTTCTTCTGCAGTTTCAGCATTAGGAGCTTCCTCTACAACAACTTCCTCTTTTACTTCTGTTTCAGTAGCTGCAGCTTTCGCTTTTCCGCTTCCACCTCTTCTTCTTCTCGACTTCTTCTTAGTTGCCTCTTTCTCTGAAGTGTACAATTCATTGAAGTCAACAAGTTCCATCATACACATCTCAGCGTTGTCACCCATTCTGTTTCCAGTTTTGATGATACGAGTGTATCCACCTGGTCTATCGGCAACTTTAGGAGCAACTTCTCTGAATAGCTCAGAAACAGCATACTTATCGTTCAAGTAGGAGAAAACAACCCTTCTAGAGTGGGTGCTATCGTCCTTTGATTTTGTGATCAATGGTTCTACAAAACCTCTAAGAGCTTTTGCTTTTGCCAAGGTAGTATTGATCCTTTTGTGTTGGATCAAAGAGCAAGCCATATTAGAAAGCATTGCTTGTCTGTGTGGCTTTGTTCTACCTAAATGATTGAATTTCTTTCCGTGTCTCATAGCGCTTAGTCCTTATCAAGTTTATACTTGGATACGTTCATTCCAAAGCTCAAATTCTTACTTTCTACCAATTCGTCCAATTCAGTTAGAGACTTCTTACCGAAGTTTCTAAACTTCAATAGATCGTTCTTGTTGAACTGAACCAATTCTCCTAATGTTTCTACATCAGCTGCTTTCAAGCAATTCAAAGCTCTAACCGATAGATCCATATCTACCAATTTGGTCTTCAAAAGTTGACGCATGTGAAGTGAATCTTCATCAAACTCTTCAACAGCCGACTTAACTTCTGTCTCTAGAGCGATCTTTTCATCAGAGAACAACATGAAATGCTGGATCAAAATAGTTGCAGCTTCTTTCAATGCTTCTTTTGGGTGAATAGATCCATCAGAAGTGATGTCCATGATCAACTTCTCATAATCTGTCTTTTGCTCTACCCTGTAGTTCTCTATTCTGTAGTTCACATTCTTGATAGGTGTGTAGATGGCATCGATTGGAATAAATCCGATTGGTGCATCTTCTACTCTATTCTCTTCAGATGGAACATAACCTCTTCCTTTGTTGATGGTCATTTCCATTTGAAGTTTAACAGATCTTTCCATTGTACAGATCAAATGATCTGGATTCAACACTTGGAAAGCAGAAGTAAACTTCCCTAGATCACCTGCAGTGAATTTATCCTGACCAGAGATCGTAAGATTAACTGTTTCAGAATCTGTTCCTTCGATCTGTTGCTTGAAACGAACTTGCTTCAAGTTCAAGATGATTGAAGTTACGTCTTCTACCACTCCATCAATAGTAGAGAATTCGTGATCTACTCCTTCTACCTTGATAGAAGTAATAGCAAAACCCTCTAGCGATGAAAGAAGAATTCTTCTGATAGCGTTTCCTATAGTAATTCCATAACCGGGCTCCAATGGTCTGAACTCGAACTGACCTTTGTGGTCATCCGATTCGATCATAATTACTTTATCCGGTTTTTGAAAATCTAGTATAGCCATAATGCTCTTGCTTAAATATTTTTAAAAGATTACTTAGAGTAAAGTTCAACGATCAATTGCTCCTTGATATTCTCAGGGATTTGCTCTCTTTCTGGAGCTTTGATGTACTTCGCAGTCATAGACTGTCCGTTCCACTCTAACCAATCAAAGTTGTCTTTTCTATTTGCTAAAGAATCGTTGAAAACCTCTAACGATTTAGACTTTTCTCTCACTTCAATCTCATCTCCTTCTTTCAAAATGTAGGAAGGGATATTGGTAACGGTACCGTTTACTTTAAAGTGCTTGTGACCTACCAACTGACGAGCTGCTCTTCTTGATGGAGCTAATCCTAATCTGAAGATCACATTGTCCAATCTAGACTCGCATAATTGCAATAAGTTCTCACCAGTAATTCCTTTGGTTCTTGACGCTTCTTTAAACATATTAGAGAATTGTCTTTCAAGAATACCGTAAGTATACTTTGCCTTTTGCTTCTCCATCAACTGGATTGCATATTCAGACTGCTTGCCTCTTCTTCTGTTAGGTCCGTGTTGTCCCGGAGGGTAATTCTTTTTCTCTAAAGAACTATCAGGTCCGAAGATCGGCTCTCTGAACTTACGGGCAATTTTAGATTTTGGTCCTCTATATCTAGCCATTACTTCTTAATTTCTTGGAATGATTATCTTAAACTCTTCTTCTTTTTGGAGGTCTACAACCGTTGTGAGGGATCGGAGTAATATCCACGATCTCTGTCACTTCGATACCACTGTTGTGAATAGTTCTGATAGCAGATTCACGACCAGCACCTGGACCCTTAACATATACTTTCACCCTTCTCAATCCAAGGTCATAAGCTTCCTTGCTACAATCAGTAGCTGCAACTTGAGCTGCATAAGGAGTGTTCTTCTTTGAACCTTTGAATCCCATCTTACCAGATGATGACCAAGAGATCACTTGACCATTTTGGTTGGTAAGGGAAATGATGATGTTATTGAACGTAGCGTGAATATGAGCTTCGCCCATAGACTCCACTTTAACGTTCTTCTTTTTCTTTTGAGTTGTTTTAGCCATCTTACAATGCTTCTAAATTATTTCGTAGCCTTTTTCTTATTAGCGACTGTCTTTCTTTTACCCTTTCTTGTTCTAGAGTTATTCTTGGTCTTCTGGCCTCTTAGTGGTAAACCAGCTCTATGGCGGATTCCTCTGTAGGAACCGATATCCATTAATCTCTTTATGCTAAGTTGAATGTCTGAACGAAGAGCACCTTCTACTTCGTAGTTTTCGTTCACTACTTTACGGATACGAGCCAATTCGTCGTCGTTCCAGTCTTGAACTTTCTTGTTGAAATCTACTTCAGCTTTTGTAAGGATCTCCTGAGCGGAACTTCTTCCAATACCGAAGATATAGGTCAATCCTATTTCTCCTCTTTTGTTTTTGGGTAAATCTATACCTGCTATCCTAGCCATATCTTAATATATAATATTATTATCCTTGTCTTTGCTTGAACTTAGGGTTCTTTTTGTTAATGACATACAAACGGCCTTTTCTTCGCACGATCTTGCAGTCAGCACTTCTTTTCTTTACGGATGCTCTTACTTTCATAATGACAATTTTTCGCTCTTTTATTTATAGCGGTACGTAATTCTTCCTTTAGTTAAATCATATGGCGACATCTCTACTTTCACCTTATCACCAGGTAATAGTTTGATGTAATACATCCTCATCTTCCCAGAGATGTGAGCGGTAATAATGTGCCCGTTCTCCAGTTCAACTCGGAACATTGCATTCGACAAAGCCTCAGTGATGGTTCCATCTTGCTCTATGGATGCTTGTTTTGCCATTTAATCTATTTCTGTTATTAACTAACTTTTTCTTTATTATTCAGTACTTCTTCGATCAATTCATGTGTTGATAAAACTTCAGCTCCGTCTTTCCTTACAACCACATCATGCTCAAAGTGAGCTGATGGCAATCCGTCAGATGTAACAATGGTCCATCCGTCTTCCTGCTGCTTAACATGTCGCTTTCCAAGGTTGATCATTGGCTCAATAGCCAACACCATTCCCTCTTTTAGCTTCATGCCATTTCCCCTTCTACCGTAATTGGGTACCTCTGGGGCCTCGTGCAAATTCTTTCCAAGCCCGTGTCCTACGAGCTCTCTTACTACTCCGTAACCTCTTGCTTCAGCTATACTTTGAACTGCATGACCTATGTCGCCAATACGATTTCCAGTTTTAGCTGCTTTGATAGCTTCATTTAAGCACTCCTTGGTAGTTTGAAGCAAGGCTCTCACCTCTTCTTTTACTTCTCCCACTTCGAAAGTGTAGGCTACATCACCATAGAAACCATTCTTCACTACTCCACAATCTACAGAGATGATATCTCCATTTTCAAGTGGGCGATCAGATGGGATTCCATGAACCACCTGTTCATTAATGGAAGTACAAAGGGTATTAGGGAAATCGTTATATCCCTTAAATCCCGGTATTCCACCATGATCCTTTATAAAGCTTTCGGCTACTTCATCCAATTGAAGTGGTGTCACTCCAGGTTCGATGATTTTAGCAAGCTCTGCTAAAGTTTTTCCAACAAGCAAAGAACTTTCTCGAATAAGTTCTATTTCTTCTTCTGTCTTCAGATAGACCATTTACCCGGCCATGTTAATACTAGACCTTCCTTTGATCCTACCTGATTTCATCAATCCGTCATAATGTCTCATCAACAAGTGACTTTCCACTTGCTGTAGAGTATCCAAGATCACACCTACCATGATCAACAATGATGTACCACCGTAGAACTGTGCGAACTGACCATTCACTCCAAATTTGGAAGCGAAAGCCGGTAAGATTGCTACGATAGCCAAAAAGATCGAACCCGGTAAAGTGATTCTTGAAAGAACGGTATCCAAAAATTCGGCTGTTCTCTTTCCAGGTTTAACCCCAGGAATAAAACCGCCATTCTTCTTCATATCTTCTGCCATCTGATTCGGATTCACAGTTACCGCTGTATAGAAGTAAGTGAATGCTATGATCATCAAGCCAAAAACAAGGTTGTACCAAAATCCTGTATAATCACTCAATGCGGCTGTTAAACCAGTAAGTGAATCAGAATTGGCAAAACCTGCCAATGTAATTGGAATAAACATGATTGCCTGAGCAAAGATGATCGGCATTACTCCTGCAGCATTTACCTTTAAAGGTATGTACTGACGAACGCCGCCATACTGCTTATTTCCAACTACTCTTTTCGCAAATTGCACCGGTACTCGTCGAGTCCCTTGCACCAATAAAATGGTGGCAATTATAACGAGGAGCAAAATTACTAATTCTACCAATAGAATTACCAGTCCGCCACCTTTTACTCTAGAGGCGAATTCTGCTACAAAAGCGAAAGGCAAATTGGCAATAATTCCGATCATAATGATCAATGAAATACCGTTACCCAATCCTTTCTCAGTAATTCTCTCTCCTAACCACATCACGAACATGGTTCCTGTGATCAAGATGATCACTGTAGAAACCCACCAGAAGAAAGTATCTGGTCGAACCATTTGTCCAGCTGCTGTCATTTCTGGCACTTGAGAAGCGATGTACCCAGGTGCTTGGAATCCAACAATAGCAATGGTCAACATTCTTGTGATCTGGTTGATCCTTCTTCTTCCGCTTTCTCCTTCTTTTTGCAATTTCTGGAAGTAAGGGATGGCAATACCTAATAACTGAACTACAATAGATGCAGAAATATAAGGCATGATACCCAAGGCAAAAATAGATGCTCTTGAGAATGCACCACCTGCAAACAGATCCAATAGACCTGCAATTCCTCCAGTATTTCCAGCATTGGCAATCTCTAATGCATTGGAATCTACACCTGGAATTACCACATAGGAACCCAGCCTATAGATCAACAACAAACCAAGGGTATTGAGTATTCTCACCCTTAGATCTTCGATCGTCCAAATATTCTTTAATGTCTCAAAAAATCTCCTCATGATCTAGGCTAGAATTTCCGCTGTTCCACCTTGTGCTTCAATTGCTTCTTTCGCGCTTTTAGAGAAAGCATGAGCCTTCACATCGATCTTGGTTTTCAATTCTCCTCTTCCAAGAATTTTCACCAAGCTCTTGCTGCTAGCCAAACCATTTTCAACTAAAGTATCTAGGTCAATTGCTTTCACCTTCTTAGTGTCGATCAAGTTTTGGATCGCATCCAAGTTGATTCCTTTGTACTCAACTCTGTTAGGGTTTGTAAATCCAAACTTTGGAACTCTTCTCTGAAGTGGCATTTGTCCACCTTCAAAACCGATCTTTTTCGAATAACCAGATCTAGATTTAGCTCCTTTGTGACCTCTTGTAGAAGTACCACCATGACCAGAACCTTCTCCTCTTCCGATTCTCTTGCTCTTTTTAACCGAACCTTTTGCCGGTTTTAGATTACTTAGATCCATCTTACTATCTTTTATCTTTTATGCCCTAAGGCTTAAACGTTTTCAACTTTAACCAAGTGAGAAACCTTATTGATCATTCCTTTGATCTGAGGAGTTTCCTCATGTTCTACACTTTGCTGATTTTTTTTCAGACCCAATGCTTCCAAAGTCAATTTTTGATTCCTTGGACGATTGATCTGGCTTCTGATCTGTGTGATTCTAATTTTTCCCATCTCTTGTTGCTCTTATCCGTTAAATACAACATCTAGTTCAACTCCTCTGTGCTTTGCAACGGTGTAAGCATCTCTCATTGTAGCCAATGCTTTGATGGTTGCTTTCACAACGTTATGAGGGTTTGAAGATCCTTTTGACTTGGCTAGTACATCGTGTACTCCAACACTCTCCAAAACTGCACGCATCGCTCCACCAGCAATAACACCGGTACCATGAGATGCAGGCTTGATGAATACTTGCGCACCACCAAACTTAGATTCTTGCTGATGAGGAACCGTACCATTTACGATCGGCACCTTGATCAAATTCTTCTTTGCATCATCGATACCTTTAGAGATCGCATCGGTAACTTCATTTGCCTTACCCAAACCGTAACCTACGATACCGTTCTCATTTCCCACAACAACAATTGCAGAGAAACTAAAATGTCTACCACCTTTGGTTACCTTGGTAACTCTTTGGATCCCAACTAAACGATCTTTCAATTCGATCTCGCTGGACTTTACTCTTTTTGTATTAGCGTTGGCCATAATTTCTTTCTATCTATCTGATATTAAAACTTTAATCCACCTTCTCTTGCACCATCAGCAATAGCTTTCACTCTACCATGATACAGGTATCCATTTCTGTCAAAGCAAACAGATGCAATACCTTCTTTGGTAGCTTTCTCAGCAAGGTTCTTCCCTACTAGCTTTGCTTGCTCCATCTTAGGCAACTTTGAATCAGCTACTCCCTTATCTCTAGATGATGCAGAAACAATTGTCTTTCCACTGATATCATCGATCAATTGAGCATAGATCTCTTTGTTACTTCTATAGACAGACATCCTAGGTCTCTCAGCTGTTCCGCTAATTACCTTTCGGATCCTTCTCTTAATTCTTAGTCTTCTGTTTAATTTAGTTAATGCCATGACTATTATGCTTTAGCTGCAGATTTACCTGCTTTTCTTCTAATGTATTCTCCAACAAATCTTACACCTTTTCCTTTGTATGGCTCAGGTTTTCTCAACGAACGCAATTTTGCTGCCACTTGACCGATCAATTGCTTGTCGTGAGAATCAAGAGTGATGATTGGATTCTTACCTCTTTCTGATTCAGTAGTAACTTTTACCTCAGTTGGTAATTCAATAACGATTGGGTGCGAATAACCCAAAGACATCTCCAATCTCTGACCTTGATTTGATGCTCTAAATCCAACACCAACCAATTCCAATTTCTTTTGGAATCCTTTGCTAACACCTTCAACCATATTGTTGATCAAAGCTCTGTACAATCCGTGCTTCGCTTTATGATCTTTCTGCTCAGTGTGTCTCTTCACATTGATCACACCTTCTACGATCTCAACTGTAATGGCTGGATCAATGGTTTCTTGTAATTCCCCTTTGCTTCCTTTTACAGATACCACATTCTGCTCGTTGACATTTACTTCAACGCCTTCTGGAATGCTAATTGGGGCTAGTCCTACTCGTGACATAACTTTATAATTTCTCTTTGTGTCCTATTAATAAACGTAACAAAGTACTTCTCCACCTACGTTCAACTTTCTAGCTTCTTTATCGGTCATAACGCCTTTAGAAGTTGAGATGATCGCGATACCCAAACCGTTGATCACTCTAGGCAAGTTGTCAGACTGAGCATATTTTCTCAATCCTGGCTTTGAAATTCTATTCAAGCTCTTGATGGCAGCAACCTTTGAAACAGGATGATACTTTAGAGCAATTCTGATCGTACCTTGAGGATTATCACCATCAACGAACTTATAGTTCAGGATATAACCTTTTTCAAAAAGGATCCTTGTGATCTCCTTCTTCAAGTTAGAAGCTGGAATATCCACCACTCGGTGATTCGCTCTAACTGCATTTCTTAGTCTTGTCAGATAATCTGAAATTGGATCTGTCATTGTTCTAAAATTTTACCAACTTGCTTTTTTGATTCCCGGAATAAGTCCGGCACTTGCCATTTCTCTGAATTTCACCCTTGAAATTCCAAACTGACGCATATACCCTTTTGGTCTACCAGTCAGTTTACAACGGTTGTGCATTCTTACTGCTGAAGAGTTCTTAGGAAGCTTTTGAAGTCCTTCCCAATCACCAGCTTCTTTCAAAGCAGCTCTTTTCTCAGCATACTTGGCTACCATTCTCTCGCGCTTTCTTTCGCGAGCTTTCATTGATTCTTTTGCCATGCTTAAGCGTTTTTACTTTTTTGAAACGGCATTCCGAATTCAGTTAGAAGAGCTTTTGCTTCTTCATTTGATTCAGCAGATGTCACAAAAGTGATATCCATACCGCTAATTCTGTTTACTTTATCAATATCGATCTCTGGGAATATGATCTGTTCTTTGATCCCTAGAGTGTAATTTCCTCTTCCGTCAAATCCCTTCGCACTAATTCCTCTGAAGTCTCTAGTTCTTGGCAAAGAAACTGCGATCAATCTGTCTAAGAACTCATACATTCTATCACCTCTCAAAGTAACCTTTACTCCAATAGGCATTCCCTTTCTCAACTTGAAATTAGAGATGTCTTTCTTAGAATAAGTAGGAATTGCTTTTTGTCCAGCTATATCAGACATTTCAGCAACTGCTGATTCAACCAATTTCTTATCGGCTACAGCATCACCAACTCCTTGATTCAAGCAGATCTTTTCCAATCTTGGAATCTGCATAGAGCTTTTGTAGTTAAAGCTCTTCATCAGGTTGTCTTTGATCTCTTCCTGATACTTCGTTTTTAGTCTTGGTATATACATTACTTTATAACCTCCCCTGATTTTTTAGAATATCGGACTGAATTTCCATCTTCCTTTTTTCTTCCTACTCGAGTAGCTTCACCACTCTTTGGGTCGATCAACATCACATTTGAAATATGGATAGGAGCATCGATCTTAACGATTCCTCCTTCTTGATTCTGTTGGTTTGGACGAGTATGACGAGAATTTCTTCTCACATTCTCTCCTTCAAGGATCACTCTATCTTCAAGAGGAAGAACAGCCTTTACTTTAGCTTCTTGTCCTTTTGAAACTCCGGCGATCACTTTCACCATATCTCCTTTCTTGATATTTAATTTCTTCATCGTCTCTTAGTTTACAACACCTCAGGCGCGAGGGATACGATTTTCATAAATTGTTTTTCTCTCAATTCTCTCGCTACAGGCCCGAAGATCCTAGTACCTCTCATCTCTCCAGTTTGGTTCAACAACACTACTGAGTTGTTATCAAATCTGATGTACGAACCATCTGGACGACGAACTTCTTTCTTCGTTCTAACGATAACAGCTTTAGAAACTGCACCTTTTTTAATGTTGCCTGAAGGCAATGCCGACTTAACAGAAACGATCACTTGATCGCCAATTGAAGCGTATCTCTTACGAGTACCGCCCAACACTCTGATACAAAGAACTTCCTTTGCACCACTGTTGTCAGCCACTGTCATTCTTGATTCCTGCTGTATCATGATTACTTCACTCTTTCAATTACTTCTACTAATCTCCAGTTCTTGTTCTTACTCATTGGACGAGTTTCCATGATCCTTACGGTATCACCGATATTACAATCGTTCTTCTCATCATGAGCCATGAACTTAGAGGTCTTCTTGATAAACTTACCGTACATAGGGTGTTTTACTCTACTTTCCACGGCGATAGTAATGGACTTGTCCATTTTGTTGCTTACCACAACCCCGATTCTTTCTTTTCTTAGATTTCTAGTCTTTTCCATCGAAATACTTATTTCTCTTGAACACTTAGTTCTCTTTTTCTGATCTCGGTCTTCAGACGAGCAACAGTTCTTCTCACTTCCTTGATCTGCTTTGGATTTTCCAAAGGAGAAACAGAGTGGTTCATTCTCAACCTGTCAAGGTTAGCCGATTGCTCAGCTAAGTTCTCTTGCAGATCATCTGCGCTCAAATTTCTAATGTCTTCTTGTTTCATTTTCTTATGCTTTACCGAAGATTAGCCTTCAACATTATAATCTCTTCTTACAATAAATTTGGTCTTAACAGGTAATTTCTGTGCTCCCAATCTCATTGCTTCTTTTGCTACTTCCAAAGGCACACCATCCGATTCGAATAGGATCCTTCCTGGCTTGGCAACAGCTACCCATAATTCAGGTGCTCCCTTACCTTTACCCATCCTTACTTCAGCTGGCTTCTTAGTCACCGGCTTGTCTGGAAAGATTCTGATCCACAGTTGTCCTTCCCTTTTCATATAACGAGTAATCGCAATCCTTGCAGCTTCGATCTGTCTAGCTGTGATCCAGCTTTCTTCTAGGGTTTTGATGGCAAAACTTCCGAAGGCGATCTCATGACCTCTTCCGGCGTTTCCCTTCATACGCCCTTTCTGCATCTTTCTGAATTTCGTTCTCTTTGGCTGTAACATTTTCTCTAATTCTTATACTTTAAACTATCTAGCTTCTAGCCTCTTTTCTTATTTCCTCTGAAGTTTCCTCTACCTTGCTTTGCAGCTGGCTTGTTGGAAACGATGTTTGGAGAAAGATCTCTCTTACCGTAGATCTCACCTTTACAGATCCAAACTTTCACACCAATTCTACCATAAGTAGTATGTGCTTCTGACAAAGCATAATCAATATCTGCTCTGAAAGTGTGCAAAGGAATTCTTCCCTCTTTGTAGAATTCAGTACGTGCCATTTCAGCACCACCTAGTCTACCACTTACCATTACTTTCACTCCTTCAGCTCCCATTCTCATGGTGGAAGCAACCGCCATTTTAGCAGCTCTTCTGAAAGAGATTCTTCCTTCGATCTGACGAGCAACTGAATCGGCAACTAATTTTGCATCTAGTTCAGGTCTCTTGATCTCAAAGATGTTGATCTGAACATCTTTCTTGGTCAACTTCTTCAACTCTTCCTTCAACTTATCGACCTCTTTTCCACCTTTACCGATGATGATACCTGGACGAGATGTATTGATCGTAACCGTGATCAACTTCAAAGTTCTCTCGATAATGATCTTTGAGATACTTGCTTTTGCCAATCTGGCCATCAAGTACTGACGAATCTTGTCGTCTTCTGCAAGTTTATCGCCGTAGTTTCTTCCACCAAACCAGTTGGAATCCCAACCTTTGATGATGCCTAAACGATTCGCTATTGGATTTGCTTTTTGTCCCATGCTTCGTATCTCTTATTTTGTAATATTTTCTGCGTTCACCTTATCAACTACCAATGTCACATGGTTAGATCTTTTTCTGATCCTGTGACCTCTTCCTTGTGGAGCAGGTCTCAACCTTTTTAACATTCTAGCGCTATCAACTTTCACTTCTGAAACTACAAGATGATTGTCTTCTGGTCTCTCACCTTCGTTCTTAGCTTCCCAGTTAGCGATGGCTGATCTCAATAGCTTCTCTAATCTACCAGCAGCTTCTTTAGGACTAAACTGCAAAAGAGAAAGTGCTCTTGAAACTTCCTCGCCTCTGATCATATCAGCTACCAATCTCATCTTTCTAGGAGAAGTAGGACAGTTCTTCAAAGTAGCAAAGCTCACGCTCTTTCTAGCTTCTTTAGCTGCCTCAGCTCTATTTCGTTTACGTGCTCCCATTTATCTTATTTTTTGCCTTTGTCTTTTTTGTTTCCGCCATGACCTCTGTAAGTTCTTGTCGGTGCAAATTCACCCAATTTGTGTCCTACCATATTCTCAGTCACATATACAGGAATGAATTTGTTTCCATTGTGGACTGCGATGGTCAACCCAACAAAATCAGGGGTGATCATTGATGCTCTTGACCAAGTTTTGATCACACTTTTCTTAGAAGATGCTTGTGCCTCTTCAACTCTTGATGCCAGCTTGTAATGAACAAATGGCGGTTTTTTTAACGATCTACTCATAGAATTACTCTATTTCTTTCTTTTTTCTACAATGTACTTGTTCGACAATTTCTTTTTAGCTCTAGTCTTGTATCCTTTAGCAGGAATACCATTTCTAGACCTTGGATGACCTCCAGAAGCTCTTCCTTCACCACCACCCATTGGGTGATCAACTGGGTTCATTACAACACCTCTTACTCTAGGTCTTCTTCCTAACCATCTGCTCTTTCCAGCTTTTCCAGCTCTCTCTAACATGTGATCGCTATTGGAAACGATTCCAACAGTTGCTATACACTTGCCTAGGATCAATCTCACCTCACCAGAAGGCATCTTCAAACCAACGTACTTTCCTTCTTTAGATACCAATTGAGCATATGCTCCGGCGCTTCTCGCCATTTTAGCTCCCTGCTTAGGTCTCAACTCAATGTTGTGAATCATAGTACCTAATGGCATGTCTTCCAAATAAAGAGCATTCCCAACTTCAGGATCTACTTTTCTACCAGCATTCACTTCTTGACCTACTTGCAATCCTTTTGGAGCGATAATGTATCTTTTCTCTCCATCGGCATAGTGCAAAAGAGCAATCCTTGCAGTTCTGTTTGGATCATACTCGATGCTTGCAACAGTTGCAGGCACACCGTGCTTATCTCTCTTGAAATCGATGGTTCTGTATCTGCGCTTGTGTCCACCACCAATGTGACGCATGGTCATTTTACCACTGTGGTTTCTACCACCGCTCTTTCCCTTTCCTTTCAAAAGAGATTTCTCAGGGCTAGATGTAGTAAGCTCCTCATAGGTAGCAGCGAACTTATGTCGCTGACCAGGAGTTGTAGGTTTTAATTTCTTTACAGCCATTGCTTACGTCTTTTCTGTTCCTTAAATATTACTGTAAAAGTCAATCGCATCTCCTTCAGTAAGAGTTACAATAGCCTTTTTAAATTTGTTAGTCCTTCCTTCAACCCAACCTGCTTTGGTGTATCTGCTCTTTGACTTTCCTTTGTAATTCATGGTGTTTACACTTTCCACGCTTACTCCGTACATCTTTTCAACAGCTTCTTTAATCTCAAGCTTGTTGGCTTTGCTATCAACCACGAAACCATAACGATTCTGACCCTCCGTAAGGGCAGTCATCTTCTCCGTGATCAAAGGTTTATTTATAATCTTCATGACCTTATTTTAGCTTAATACACTCTCTATTTTCTCCAAAGCTCCTTCCGCAACCAAAACACTCTTTGCATTCATTACATCGTAAGTGTTTATAGATGAGGCAGTTACGACTTTTGCTCCTTGAAAATTTCGGGAGGACAAATATATGTTTTTATTTAGTTCAGGTACAACCATCAAGGTTTTTTTGTCGCTACTGCTAAGCTTTCCAAGCAGTGCAGCAAAGTCCTTGGTTTTAGGCGCATCCATCTCTACATTTTCGATCACTTGCAAAGCACCTTCCTTCACTTTATAAGATAGAGCTGAACATCTTGCCAATCTCTTCAATTTCTTATTCAATTTGAAGGAATAATCTCTTGGTCTAGGACCGAATGCAGTTCCACCACCTCTGAACAAAGGCGACTTGATGCTACCAGCACGTGCTGTACCAGTACCCTTTTGTCTTTTGATCTTCTTTGTACTTCCTGTGATCTCGCTTCTTTCCTTAGACTTGGATGTTCCTTGTCTTTGGTTCGCCAAGTACTGCTTTACATCAAGGTAAATTGCATGATCGTTTGGCTCTATACCGAAGATAGAATCAGACAGCTTTACTTTCTTCTTGCTGTCTTTTCCGTTCTTATCAATGACTGTTAATTCCATTTCTCTACAGTATTTTAATTACTGATCAATATTGTTGAACCTTTAGCTCCAGGTACTGAACCTTTCACCACGATCAAATTCTTTTCTGGATAAACTTTTACCACTTTCAAGTTTTGAATGGTAGTTCTCGCATTTCCCATTTGACCGGCCATACGCGTACCTTTAAAAACCCTAGATGGATCAGATCCAGCTCCGATAGCACCGGGAGCTCTTAATCTGTTGTGTTGTCCGTGAGTAGCATCACCTACACCGGCGAAACCATGTCTTTTAACAACACCTTGAAATCCTTTACCTTTTGAGATGCCGGTTACATCAACCCATGAACCTTCTTCAAAGATCTCTACGTTCAATTCATCTCCTGTCTTGTACTCACCTTCTCCTCTGATCTCAACCAAATGTTTCTTTGGAGTGGTTTTCGCTTTCTTGAAGTGACCCATCATGGCAGCAGAAGTATGTTTCTCCTTACGCTCACCAAAACCGATCTGAATTGAATCATAGCCATCTGAGTCTACGGTCTTGACTTGTGTAACGACACAAGGACCCGCCTCCAAAACTGTGCATGGAATATTCTTTCCCTCGGCACTGAAGACGCTGGTCATTCCTATTTTCTTTCCTAGTAAACCTGGCATTTTATAACGATTAAATAATTACTATACTTTGATCTCTACATCAACACCACTAGGCAATTCTAGCTTCATCAATGCATCAACCGTTTTAGAAGTTGAACTGTAGATGTCCAATAACCTTTTGTAAGAAGAAAGTTCGAATTGCTCTCTTGCTTTCTTGTTTACGTGAGGTGACTTCAATACCGTGTAAATTCTCTTGTGAGTTGGAAGTGGAATTGGACCGCTAACAACAGCACCAGTAGACTTCACAGTCTTTACGATCTTCTCAGCAGATTTATCTACCAAGTTGAAATCGTAAGATTTAAGTTTTATTCTAATTTTCTGAGTCATATCTCTACTTATATTAAGCTGTAACTTCTCCTTTCGATTTTTTGATCACCTCTTCAGCAACGTTCTTAGGCGCTGGCTCAAAGTGTGAGAACTCCATACTTGAAGTTGCTCTACCAGATGAAATGGTTCTCAAGTCAGTAACGTATCCAAACATCTCTGACAATGGAACTTTTGCTTTCACCACTTTTGATCCGGCTCTATCATCCATTCCGTCTACCTGACCTCTTCTTCTGTTCAAGTCTCCTACTACGTCACCCATGCTTTCTTCAGGAGTAACAACCTCCAACTTCATGATCGGCTCCAATAGAATTGGACTAGCTTTTGGAATAGCAGATTTGAAAGCCAATTTTGCAGCAACCTCAAACGACAATTGATCCGAGTCAACTGCGTGGAATGATCCATCTTTCAAGGTAACTTTCAAGCTGTCAATTGGGAAACCGGCCAAAATACCGTTCTCCATAGAGTCTTTGAAACCCTTCTCAACAGATGGAATGAATTCTCTAGGTACATTACCACCTTTGATCTCATTCACAAACTCCAATCCTTCTTTTCCTTCTTCAGCTGGCTCGATAGTTACAACGATATCAGCGAATTTTCCACGACCACCTGTCTGCTTCTTGTAAGTTTCTCTGTGATCAATTGCAGAAGTAATTGCTTCCTTGTATGCTACTTGTGGTGCACCTTGGTTTACCTCTACTTTAAATTCTCTTCTCAAACGATCAATGATGATATCCAAGTGAAGCTCACCCATTCCACTCAATACAGTCTGACCTGAATCTTCATCCGTGTGAATGGTCAAGGTAGGATCCTCTTCAGATAACTTGGCCAATGCCATACCTAGTTTATCAACGTCTGCCTGAGTCTTAGGCTCAATAGCAATACCGATAACCGGATCCGGGAAGTCCATTGATTCCAATACGATTGGATGACCTTCTCTACAAAGAGTATCTCCTGTTTTGATGTCTTTAAATCCAACCAATGCTCCAATGTCTCCTGCTTGCAAGAAATCAATCTGATTCTGCTTCTTCGCATGCATTTGGAAGATTCTAGAAATTCTCTCTTTGTTACCAGTTCTTGAGTTCCAAACATAAGAACCTGAATCAAGTAAACCCGAATAAGATCTTACGAAACACAATCTACCAACGTAAGGGTCAGTTGCGATCTTAAATGCCAATGCAGCAAATGGCTCATCTGAGCTTGGCTTTCTGCTTTCTTCGTTTCCTGTATCAGGATTTGTTCCTTTGATTGCTTCAGTGTCAAGTGGTGAAGGCAATAACTCCATCACGTAGTTCAGCATGGTTTGAACTCCTTTGTTCTTAAATGCAGAACCGCACAACATAGGAACCACCTTCAAAGCAATTGTTGCTTCTCTCAAAGCAGCTAGGATCTCACCTTCAGTAATTGAATCTGGATCCTCAAAATATTTTTCCATCAAAGTATCATCGAATTCAGCTACTGCTTCCAACAGCTTCTCACGATACTCATCAACTTCAGCTTGCATGTCAGCAGGAATGTCAATTTCCTCATAGGTCATCCCCATGTCTTCTTCATTCCATACCAATGCGATGTTCTTTACAAGGTCAACTACACCTCTAAAAGTATCTTCTGCTCCAATTGGCAATTGCAATGGAACAGCAGTACTACCCAACATCTCCTTCACTTGCTTACAAACCATTAGGAAGTTAGCTCCCTGACGGTCCATCTTATTCACGAATCCTAGTCTTGCAACATTGTAGTTGTCAGCTAGTCTCCAGTTTGTCTCTGATTGTGGCTCAACACCATCAACTGCAGAAAACAAGAACACCAAACCGTCCAATACTCTTAAAGATCTATTTACCTCAACAGTAAAGTCAACGTGACCTGGAGTATCAATGATGTTGATATGATAGTTTTGATCTTTATAAGGCCAATACACGGTAGTAGCAGCAGAAGTAATGGTAATACCTCTTTCTTGCTCCTGCTCCATCCAATCCATGGTAGCAGCACCATCGTGAACCTCACCAATTTTGTGACTCACTCCTGCATAATATAGGATACGCTCAGTTGTAGTGGTTTTACCAGCATCAATGTGCGCTGCAATTCCAATATTCCTAGTAAAGGTTAAATCTCTTTTCTTATCAGCCATTTTAATTTATCGTCTTTGCCTTTGTAATTATCAGTTAGTTCTAGAATCTAAAATGAGAGAATGCTTTGTTCGCTTCAGCCATTCTGTGCGTATCCTCTTTCTTCTTGAAAGCTGCACCTTCTTCTTTAGCAGCTGCAATGATCTCCGCTGCCAATCTCTCTGCCATAGTCTTCTCGTTTCTTTTCTTAGAGAATCCGATCAACCACTTCATTCCCATTGATGTCTTTCTGTCATCTCTAATAGGTTGTGGAATTTGGAAAGTCGCACCTCCTACTCTTCTTGATCTTACTTCAACTTGTGGAGTGATATTTTCCAATGCCTTTCTCCAAGTATCCAATCCACTTTCTTCTTCTACTTTCTGATCTACAATTTCAATTGCATCATAGAAGATGTTGTAAGCAAGACTTTTCTTACCGTGCAACATCAGATTGTTTACGAACCTGGTAACTTCCTGACTCTTGAACTTTGGGTCTGGAAGCAATGGTCTTTTTTTCGCTCTGGCTTTTCTCATCTTATATACTTATATATATATTGTCTTTTGTCTTTATTTCTTTGGACGCTTAGCTCCGTACTTAGATCTTCTTTGAGTTCTTCCTTCAACACCAGCGGTATCCAATGCACCTCTTACAATGTGATATCTAACACCTGGCAAATCCTTTACTCTTCCACCTCTTACAAGTACAATCGAGTGCTCTTGCAAATTGTGACCCTCTCCAGGGATGTAAGCATTCACTTCTTTCTGATTTGTCAGTCTAACCCTTGCTACTTTTCTCATGGCAGAATTCGGCTTCTTTGGCGTAGTAGTGTATACTCTCACACATACTCCTCTTCTCTGTGGACAAGAGTCTAATGCTGCAGATTTCGATTTCTTCTCGATCTTCTTTCTACCCTTTCTTACAAGTTGCGATATTGTTGGCATAAGCGCTTAAATAAGTCAATAAAAAATATTACCCCAAATTTTTGGGGACGCAAATGTACAAGAAAAATTCATTAATTCAACCTGCGAAATGGCTTTTTTTTGATAGTGCAGCCAAATTTTCTTTAAGTCTTGGCAGACCTTGTGTTGAAGAGGTATCAAGAGTGCAATTTTTTCACTCTTTTCGCGAGGCCAAATTTAGCTTTTGAAAACTATTCCGACAAATGATGAATTCATGTGAATGAGATGATGGAAAATAAGCCTGATTTGAATGGAAATAATTTTCTTTCAATTTCATTTTTTGTCTTCACACATAAAAGAACCAAAAGAAATATTCTCTTTTCTACTTTTTGGTGGGCAAAAGCCTTGTTCATTTTCTTTTGCGTGAAAAGAAAACGAACCAAAAGAAAGCACGGCTTTTATCGAGGAATTTTCTTTTGCAAACCTTTTCTGACAACCCTGACCCCTCAATATCAAAAGAAACCGCAAACCAAAAAGTGGCGCTACGCTGGATTTCCACTTATTTGTCTTTCTATTCTGGCGCTAAAAGCGTATCCCGCCTTTAGCGGGATTATGAGCGCAAGCAGGAGCCATCAGCAGGCCGGCGTAAGCTGTGAATGGACAAATGCTTGGAAATTCATGAAAGGCGCTTGTCGTCTTCTGCGAATGCAGAACTACTTTCATAGAATTTCTTGCATTTGAATAGAGAGCTAGGAAGCATAGATGGCTCTAGATTTTTTGCTTCTTTTTTATCATGAAAAAAGAAGAGTAAAATCAAACAAAGAATGAAATAAGGATCTTCATATAAAAAGTAAATTGAGAAGCATTATATTAGAGATGCGACTTTAATTAATTTTGACAGATGGATTATCTCAATTCTTTAAATCCGGCTCAAAAAGAAGCTGTGTTGCACACAGAAGGCCCTTCTATGGTCATTGCAGGAGCTGGTTCCGGAAAGACTAGGGTGCTCACATATAGAATTGCCCATTTGATGGAAAAGGGTGTTGACCCTTTTAACATCCTTGCACTCACCTTTACTAATAAGGCTGCAAGAGAAATGAAGGCAAGGATCTCCAAGATCATGGGAGAGGCTGAAACTAAGAATTTGTGGATGGGAACCTTCCATTCTGTCTTTGCTAGAATACTAAGGGCTGAAGCGGAGAAGTTGGGATACCCCTCCAATTTCACCATATACGATACTCAAGACTCAAAAAGCTTGATCAAATCCATCATCAAGGACTTGGGATTAGATGATAAGGTTTACAAACCAGGACTTGTACTCAATAGAATCTCTTCTGCCAAAAACAATCTATTGAACGCCATTCAATACAATAAGAATACGAATATAGTAGCAGAAGACCGACAATCTGCCAAACCCAAGATCGGAGAGATCTATCGTTTGTATGAGCAAAGGTGCTTTAAGTCGTCGGCAATGGACTTTGATGATCTACTATTCAAGACCAACATACTTCTAAGAGACTTCCCTGAGGTCTTGTACAAATACCAACATCGATTTAAATACGTTTTAGTTGACGAGTATCAAGACACCAACTTCTCTCAATATCTCATTGTAAAAAAACTAGGCGCTCTCAATGAAAACGTTTGCGTAGTAGGAGACGATGCTCAAAGTATTTATGCCTTCCGAGGTGCTAATATCCAAAACATCCTCAATTTTCAAAGAGACTATCCTGACTGCAAAGTATTCAAACTGGAACAGAATTATCGATCGACCAAGAACATTGTCAATGCAGCCAATAAGGTGATCGACAAGAACAAGGATCAATTGGAGAAAGTAGTTTGGACCGACAATGATGAAGGATCGAAGATCAAGGTCAGCAGAACGCTCACGGATAATGAAGAAGGAAATTTGGTGGCCAACTCCATCATTGAGACCAAAATGAATCAGCAATCTCTTCATCAAGATTTTGCTATCCTTTATAGAACCAACGCTCAGTCAAGAGCAATGGAAGAAGCGCTGAGAAGAAAAGATATCCCCTACCGAATTTATGGAGGACTATCCTTCTATCAGAGAAAGGAGATCAAAGACATTTTAGCCTACGCTCGCTTGGCCATTAACCCAGATGACGAAGAGGCATTGAAAAGAGTGATCAACTATCCAGCTAGAGGCATCGGTAAGACTACTATGGATAAGATCAGTTTCTTCGCTAATGAAAAAGAGATCAGTATTTGGGAAGTGATCAATGGAGAACACATTGCACAGGTCCAGATCAATGCAGGTTCAAGAAGTAAGATCCTCCTCTTTGCAGAGATGATTCGAAATTTTGGCTTGATCTCAAAGAAGAAGAATGCTTATGAAGTAATGGAAGAGATTGCCAGGACTTCTGGACTACTCAAAGACTTATTTTCCGACAAGAGTCCGGAAGGGATCGCCAGATATGACAACATTCAAGAATTATTGAATGGGGTAAAAGAATTTGTAGAAGAAACATTGGCAGAAGAATCTGGAAGTGATCTTGCAGAATTCATGAAAGACATTGCCCTTTTAACTGACGCCGACGAAAAAGACAATGAGAATGCAGATGAAGTAAGCTTGATGACCATCCATGCTGCCAAAGGTTTAGAATTCCCTTATGTTTTCATTGTTGGTTTGGAAGAGAACTTGTTTCCATCACAGATGTCACTCTCCTCAAGACCTGATTTAGAGGAAGAAAGACGACTTTTTTATGTAGCTTTGACTCGCGCTCAAAAGGAAGTACAACTTTCTTATGCGGCTAGCAGATACAAATGGGGAAACCTAATTTACTGCGAACCAAGCAGATTCATTGAAGAGATCGATGATGAATTTCTGGATTTTGCCGAGCCTGAGGAGGAAAATGATACCTTTGCGAGTGCTCGCTCTTCATTTTTTGGAGCTGGAAACAACAGTTTCAACTCCAATCCGAATTTCCGAAAAGGCAATTCCATGAAGAGTGTAAATAAAGGTAAAGTGGAAAAAGTAGCTAATAAGGTCATTCCTCCGCACAAGAAAATGGTGCAGATCGATCAAGCAAAAAGAGAGATCGATCCATCCTTTGCTGCCAATGTTGGCAAGATAGAAGCCGGCATGCGTGTTGAGCATCTGCGTTTTGGCAAAGGAGAAGTAAAATCCACCGAAGGTAACGAACCAAACAAGAAGGCCATCATTGTTTTCGACAAAGTAGGAGAAAAGCAATTACTTCTAAAGTTTGCCAAACTGCGTATTCTTAAATAGATGCGTAAAGTGGGAAACGAAATGCCAGACCTTAATTATCAAGAATTATCTACATCTAAAAATCACATCTGGATTCATTGCTCTAGAATCTAGATTCTCAAAAGAACTATGAACTATAATACGAGTAGACCTAAGATGATCATTCCAGAATATGGACGACATATTCAAAAATTAGTTGATCATGCAAGCAAACTAGAAGGATCAAAGGAAAGAAATGAAATGGCTCAGGCCATTATCGAAGTGATGGGTCAACTTAATCCTCACCTTAGGGATGTAGCTGATTTCAAGCACAAGCTTTGGGATCATCTCTTCATTATGTCAGACTTTAAATTGGATGTTGATTCTCCATATCCTAAGCCAAAAGCCGAGAATTTTGAATCCAAGCCCAACAAGATGGAGTATCCTGATCAAAAGATCCGATTCAAGCATTACGGTGCAGGAGTAGAGAAATTGATCGATGCTGCTGTTGAATTGGAAGAGGGAGAAGAGAAAGAAGCTCTTCTGCTTTCAATTGGCAATTTAATGAAGAAGCACTACCTCACTTGGAGCAGAAACTCATGCGACGATCAGCAGATCCTATCCGATATGAAAAGGATATCGAGGGGTAAACTAAATATTCCTGAAAATCTTGAATTGATAGATAGCAAAGAGATCGTAGGAAGGAATCCTAATGTTATTAAAGGCGGTAAAAAACGCAAACGCAAATCCTTTAAATCCAAAAGAAAAAACTAGAAACACCATATGGGAACATTCGAGATCACAGGAGGAAACCAATTAAAAGGAGACCTTCAACCGCAGGGAGCAAAAAACGAAGCATTGCAAATTCTCTGCGCTGTATTACTCACCCCCGAAATTGTCACAATAAAGAATGTTCCTGACATCATTGATGTCAATAAACTGATCGACCTCTTAAAAGATCTTGGTGTGAAGGTAAATCGTCTTGACGATACTACCTATACCTTTCAAGCAGATGATATCGACATTGAGTTCCTGCATACGCAAGAATTCAAGAAAAAAGGAGCAAGTCTCCGAGGTTCAGTAATGATCCTAGGTCCACTACTCTCAAGGTTTGGGAAAGGATATATTCCAAGACCAGGTGGAGATAAAATTGGAAGACGAAGACTGGATACCCACTTCATCGGATTTCAGAAGTTAGGTGCAAAATTCATCTACAATAAGGAAGATAAATTTTACCGAGTTGAGGCTTCTGACCTCAAAGGAACTTATATGCTTTTGGATGAGGCTTCAGTTACGGGTACTGCCAATATAGTCATGGCAGCTGCTCTTGCAGAAGGAACCACAACCATATACAATGCCGCCTGCGAACCTTACCTCCAGCAATTGTGTAAAATGATGAACCGCATGGGAGCTAAAGTCTCAGGTATTGGTTCAAATCTGATCACAATCGAGGGAGTTGAAAGCATGCATGGATGCGAACACAGCATACTTCCAGATATGATCGAAATAGGAAGTTTCATCGGTTTGGCTGCAATGACCCAATCCGAGATCAACATCAAGAACGTATCTTATCCAGACTTAGGAGTTATTCCAGACACCTTTCAAAAATTGGGTATTAAAATGGAACTTAGAGGTGATGACCTCTTTATTCCTGCCCAAGATAGTTATGAGGTGGAGACTTTTATCGATGGCTCTATCATGACCATTTCCGATGCACCATGGCCAGGTTTTACTCCTGATCTACTCAGCATTATCTTAGTAGTAGCAACACAAGCAAAAGGTTCAGTATTGGTTCATCAAAAGATGTTTGAAAGTCGCTTGTTCTTTGTGGATAAATTGATCGATATGGGCGCCCAGATTATTTTATGTGATCCACATAGAGCAACGGTGATTGGTTTGGATCGAAAAACAAATTTAAGAGGCATACAAATGACCTCTCCAGATATTAGAGCAGGTGTTTCACTTCTGATCGCTGCCCTATCAGCTAAAGGCACCAGTGTTATTCATAACATTGAGCAGATCGACAGAGGATATGCCAATATCGACAAAAGATTGAATGCGCTAGGAGCCGACATCAGGAGAGTATAGTTGGAACTATTTTTGCTATTCCATAGAAAAATATAAGAATGAAGAAGATATTATTAATGAGCATGCTAGCTGTCTTTGTTAGCATAGGCCATTCTCAAGAGAGTGAAACAGTAGTAGGTTTGGCCATTGGCAATAAAGCACCTGAATTGGAATTTGAAGATCCTAATGGAAAGAAGATCGCTTTATCCGATCTTAAAGGCCAAATGGTTTTGATCGACTTTTGGGCCAGTTGGTGTGGTCCCTGCAGAAAGGAAAATCCGAATGTCGTAAAGACCTACAAAACGTTCAAAGACGAGAAGTTTGAAAACGCCAAAGGATTTACTGTATACTCGGTTTCTTTGGATAAGAACAAAGGATCTTGGCAGAACGCCATCATGCAAGACGGTTTAATGTGGCCATACCATGTAAGTGATCTAAAACATTGGCAATCTGAAGGAGCAAGAATCTACAGAGTAAGATCCATTCCTACAGCATATCTAATTGATGGTGATGGAATTATTGTTGGCAAGGGTAACAGTTTAAGAGGAGGGGGATTGGCAGCCTTACTGAATAATCTGAAAGAATAAGAACGTACCTTTCATCTTAGTTTCCAGCTAAGAACTAATTGCTACTGCTTTACAAATCGTTCATTGTGCAATCCATATTCTGAGCTAACTTGCAGAATATAAATTCCTGGCGATAAATCGCCTATCTCAATAAGATTGCCTGTGAAGCGATCTTCACCTTGCAATATTTTCCCCGAGAGATCCATGATTTGATAATCGTATTCTCCTACAGGCCTTTGAAATTCTAAATTCAATAGCTCATTAGAGGGGTTAGGGAATAGATTAAATCTTCCTTCAGACAATGTTTCTAATCCTACAATTGTAGTTGAAACTGAATCAACACTCCTTAGATAGCAGTAAAAATCAATGGCCAAATTGCGATGCTGCAGCTGTCTGGATCGGTCATTGTGCACATATGACAATGTCCAGTCCTTATCGGGCCAATGCATGGTCAGATGTCCATTCATGCCAAATCCTCCCTTGCCATATAAGATTGCCGTATCTCCCAGATTATCAATGATCTGAAGTATATCGGTGTTATAACCTCGAAATCCAATTATACTGTTTGCGCAGCTATAGCTACCCTGATTTATTGAAGAACCAGGGATAACTTCTTTGACCGAATCCATTACTGCTGGAGGCAGCAAGTTGCCTTGGAATAGTTCACGATAAAATTTAGCCACTTCATATGATTTGGCAATCAATGATCGATTTCCACCGTTGGTACTGAAATAGCGCAGATAACTTTGATTATTTGCATAGCCCGAAGCAGTGGTCCAAATTCCATTGATAGAATCAATTGTAACTGTATCACAAGAACTAAGGTAGCTGCGAATCATCCCCATGGGAGTAAAAATTCTATTCTGTATTTCTATTTCGTAAGAGTTACCCGTCACAGAATCAATCAAGAATTGCAACACCAAAAGGTTGGCGTTGTTATTATCGTAAGTTCCTGGACTAGATTTGTCAGGCGGAAAACAAGACAACAGATCAATAGGACATCCCATTACTGCCGAGCCCCAAATATTGCTGTAGCAAGCAGATGGTTGAGATGGTACCCAAATTTCATTCAGCACACTTGTATGCTTAATTAATTGGCGAACGGTAATGCTTCCATCTAATCCCATTGCATTAGCATTCATGTGCATACCAATACTATCATCCATAGACATAAGCGTATCCTCTATTAGCTTAAGGGCAACGTAATTGGTATAACCAGCAACAGCTTGAGCATAATGCCAAGGCTTTGAAGTATCCACAGGAATTCCTGGTGCACGTAATCCGCTGTAAAAAGTCTCCGTTGCTAAATTATCATCCAACATAATTGAAAACTCAATGCCTTCCATTCCATAAGAACTGGTAGCATTATTAATGATAGTTTGAATGTCATTGCGAAAGGTATCTATGGGCACAATGTTTTGTGCCTTTGAAGAAAAACTTGCAGCAAGCATTAAAGCAAGAGAGAGAAGTATCGCACAATTCCTTTTCATATGATTGATTTAACTAGAAGAACAGAAATTTGTCAATTTGCAGTCAAAAATAGGATATTTCAAATGAAGTTTGTTGTGATCCTAAATTCTTGATTTTTGCAACAATTAAATCTCTGTCAATTTGACAAAGAAACTTGATTGGCAAAAGGATTGCTAACACAAGAACGAAATCGTGAGATTCACGCTTTTACTTTACTTCAAATTAATGTGCAATGAGCGAGAAAGAAAAGGAATTAAATGAAGAAACTCCTGAACAAAATGTTCAGAACGAAAATGAAGAATCTAGCAATACCAATGATTCTAACGAAGAATTGACTGAGGAAGAAAAACTTAAAAGAGAAGTAGGTCAGTTGAATGATAAGTATCTTCGATTGTATTCTGAATTTGAAAATTTCAGAAGAAGAACTCAAAAAGAGAAACTAGATCTATACAAAACTGCTGGAGAAGACATCATCAAAAGCTTACTTCCTGTCATGGACGATTTTGAACGTGCCAAAAAGTCAATGGATGAAGGCGGAGATCTAGCTAGCTTGAAAGAAGGTGTAAACCTTATCTTCAATAAGTTCATTCAGGTATTCAAATCAAATGGCGCCCAACCAATGGATTCAAGTATTGGACAGAATTTTGACAGTGAACTGCATGAAGCAATTACTCAAATTCCCGCTCCATCGAAGAAAGAGAAAGGGAAGGTGATAGATGAAATCGAGAGAGGATACACTTTGAACGAAAAGGTGATCCGATATGCAAAAGTGGTAGTAGGACAATAATAAATAAATGGCCAAAAGAGATTATTACGAAGTATTAGGCGTTGACAAAGGCGCGTCAGAGACTGAAATTAAGAAAGCTTACCGAAAGCTTGCTTTGAAGTTCCATCCAGATAAGAACCCGGATGATAAAGAGGCTGAAGATAAATTCAAAGAAGCTGCTGAAGCTTATGAGGTTTTGAGTAATTCCGAAAAGAAGGCTCAGTACGATCGATTTGGTCACGCTGGTATGGGCGGCGCAGCTAGTGGAGGTTTCGGTGGAGGCATGAGCATGGATGATATCTTCTCTCAATTTGGAGATATTTTTGGTGGCGCTGGATTCGGCGGATTTGGTGGATTCGGCGGTGGTGGCCGTGCACGAAGGGTTAATCGAGGAAGCAATATCCGTGTAAAGGTAAAAATGAGCCTAAAGGACATTGTCAACGGATTAGAAAAGAAGATCAAGGTCAACAAATTTGTGTCTTGCAACGATTGTAGTGGTAGTGGTGCTGAAGGAAGTAGTGGATTTAGTACTTGTGAAAATTGTAGTGGTAGTGGTCAAGTAAATAGAGTTACCAATACTTTTTTAGGTCAGATGCAAACCACCAGCACATGTCCCAATTGTGGTGGAGAAGGCAAGATCATCACCAATAAATGCAATACTTGTCATGGAGATGGTATCGTGAAGGCAGACGAAACCATTGAACTTAAAATTCCAGCAGGGGTTGAAGATGGGATGCAATTATCTGTCAGTGGAAAAGGGAATATGGGGCCTAGGAATGGTATTCCAGGTGACCTGATCGTACTGATCGAGGAAGAAGAAGACAAAGAATTGAAGAGGGATGGATATAACATCCTATACGATCTCTATATCAGCTTTGCCGATGCAATCCTAGGCACAGAAGTGGCAGTTCCTACTGTGAATGGAAAAGCAAAGATCAAAATTGATGCGGGCACTCAAGGAGGCAAAGTGTTGCGATTACGCAACAAGGGAATTCCAGAGATCAATGGTTATCGAACAGGAGACCAATTGGTGAATGTCAATGTTTGGACACCTCAAAATCTGAGTAAAGAAGAAAAAGCCACCATAGAAAAGCTAAGAGATTCAAAGAATTTTGAGCCCAAACCAACCGAGAATGACAAAGGATTCTTTGAGCGGATGAAAGACTATTTCAGATAACGAGAACTTAAGAGATCGAGAATCAGAGAAAGAGAAAGCTAAAAAGTTTTGTTCTACGGTTTGTAGTTGATCTTAGCTCTAAAAGTTTTAATGCTGGATCCAAGAATCTTTAATAGTTCTTCATTCAATCCGAGTAGCTTCTCACTTTTTCTCTCACTTATATAATTGCTATCCGTTAAAAGGCAAATCCAATATTTGGTTTCATATGCTTCCTTGTAAGAGATGTGGAGTTTTGTGAGAAGATCTTTATTGGATTGTCTTCCTATTGACTCATGCAAATTTGCACCTATAGAAGTAGCGGATTTTAGAAGTTGTCGACTTAACTCATACTCTTTCTTGTTTTGCTGTATTTCCCTTACAAGCATTAGTACTTCAAGAGCGAAGGAATAACTTTTCTTTTGTGCATTTCCTTCTTTTTCAAATCTTTTGATTTTCATTAAAAGAAGTTACAACAATTCTCTTTGAAGCTAAAACAGTAATTAGGCTTATTTGCTATTCATCTTTCTCTCAATCTCTCTCTTAATCTCTTCATCTTGCTATCTCCTTATTTTATATTCTCGATCTCTCGCTATCTTTCCCTTTCATCATCTCTTCGACTATTGTCGATACTGCTGGACAAACTCTGCTATTCTTGGAAGTTAGATCCAAAATCTGAACCATGCGTTTGCGATCGGTATGAGGATAGTCACGACAAGCTTTTGGTCTGGACTCGTATGCCATGCACTTATTGTCTTCCAATAAGAAGGGACATGGAGAAGATTGAAGTACTTGATCTCCATCTTCATCAACTCTTAAGTAAGAGTCGAAGAAATCAGAAGACTTCATTTTAAAGTGAGCAGCCATACGTTCTACATCTCTATCGTAAAAAATAGGAGAGGTTGTTTTGCAGCAATTGGCACAATCCAGGCAGTCTATTTTTTGAAATGCTGAATCATGGGCAATCCTAAAACGGTCGTCTAAATCCTTCGGTGGATTCTTCTTTAGTTTTTGAAAAAAACGATTGATCTGCTTTCGCTGACTCTTAGCTCTATCTAAATAAAGTTTGAGTTCTTCTTTCATAATAGTTTCACAGGGATGCACAGAGTAGCTCGGAGTTTACACAGAGGGTTTTCAAATCAGTTAGAATTGTTGTAACTTTTATATATGCAATTAAATGAAATCAGTTGAAACATAATTAAAAAAGGCATAAAAGTACATTCCAAGCTTGGTCCTGGACTATTAGAATCAGCGTATAATCATTGCCTAAAGCATGAACTTCAGCAGTCTAAACTAAGAGTAAGGTCTGAAGTACCAAGACCAATGATTTATGATGAGATCAAGCTAAATCATGGTTATCGAATTGATCTTCTGGTAGAGGAAAGAGTAGTTATTGAGATAAAATCTGTAGAAGCTATAAATGAAGTACACTTTGCACAAATCCTAACCTATATGAAGCTAGGAGAATATAAGTTGGGACTTATTCTAAACTTTAATGTAAAACGGATGAAGGATGGAATTAAAAGGGTAATTCTATGAGCTCTGTGCCTCTCCGAGCTACTCAGTGAACCTCAGTGGCACTTTCTCAAATTTGAAATGAACTAGGTTTAGATTAGATTTTTACCGCTCTCAGTACCTCCCTCTTCCCTCCTTCTGGTCCAGGGAGCTTTTCAATTTGGAAGCCAAGCTCTTGCAATCTTCTCCTTACTTCTCCTTTTACACAATAGGTAGTCAATACAGCACCAACTTTCATGGATTCGTAGAGCTTAGAAAACACTTCTAATGACCATAGATGGGGTTGTTTTTCCGGAGCAAAGGCATCAAAATAGACCACATCAAAGGCTTCTTCAAAATTGACATCTTCAAGGTCAACTTCCATCTTCTTCAAATGAAAATTTGAACTGATCTCTACCTCTTTCCCCCATTCAGCAGCATGCAAAAGGTCATAGATTCCTTCTTCATCATTCAAAAGATGAGAATAATTCAGACTTGATATCTCCTCGCTTGTGAGTGGATACTTCTCTACAGAGTGATATTCTATTTCCAATCCACTCTTCTTAGCATACTGATAGGTCAATAATGCATTCAAACCCGTTCCAAAACCCATTTCAAACAAATTGATCCTGGACCCTTGACTAATTGATTCAAACCCGTACTCAATGTATACTTTCTCTGCTTCTTGGATGGATCCATGAATAGAATGATATTGCTCATCCATTTCTGTAATATGAATGGAATGAGATCCATCTTTGGTAGTGATTATCTGCCTTTCCATTTGTCACAAAGATTACCAATTCCAAGTAAAAGCTATCCTAAATTTGCAGTGTAATTATAAACGATTCGAAGAATGAAGCAGAAAGAACTTGTTAATTCAAAGCTGACTGAAGCAACTAGCTATGAAGAATACTTCAATATGCTGGAAGAATTATTTGCTCAAGGAAAAACAACCGGTGAAGACCAGTCTGATTCGATGTTGGAGTATGCCTCCTTGAACTTGCATCGAATGAAAAGGATCAATAAAACCTATAAGATCGATGAAGAAACCAAGAATAAGTTCAATCAGCTCAACAACAATTACATCTGGTTAGTTATCACAGAAGGTTGGTGCGGAGATGCTGCACAGATCTTACCCATACTCAACCGGATAGCAAGTGAATCATCCTTCATTGAACTTAAAGTTGTTCTTAGAGACCAAAACCTAGATCTTATGGATGAGTTTTTGACCAATGGAGCAAGGTCAATTCCCAAATTGATCCTCATCAATAAGGATAGTGGAGATATTGAAGGTGTATGGGGTCCAAGACCAAAAGAGAACCAAGAGATGGTGATGGAGTTTAAGAACAATCCAAGCATGTCTTATACTGAGTTCTCAAAGAAAGTACAGTTGTGGTATGCCAAGGACAAAGGGAAAAGTATAGAAAAAGAGATCTGTCAACTGATGAAGAATTGTTCTGAAGAACAATAAGCTGCTTGCATTGTGGTTAATGTATATTTGCAAGCATGCGTTGGCTGAAGAAAATTTCTTTGTTTTCACTCTTGATCCTCATTCTTTTCTCATGTAGAAAGGATGAAGATTTTGTGGATAGCTCTTCAGCTACTCTTCGCTTCTCTACTGATTCGGTACATTTTGGAACAGTTTTCACTACCGTTGGAACAGTCACAAAGAACATCCGAGTTTATAATCCATTTAGCGACAGAATAAAGATCAGCAGCATACGACTCAAAGGAGGAAAAAGCTCAGGCTTTCGGATCAATGTAGATGGTGTGCCTGGTGATCTGCATACTGATGTTGAAATAGCAGGGAAAGATAGTATGTACATCTTTATTGAAGCTACTCTTGACACCAACAATCAGAACACGACCCTAACGGTATTTGATGAAATAGAGTTTGTAACGAATGGGAATTTTCAATCGATCATTCTAGAAGCAATAGGGCAAGATGCCCATTTCATCACCCCTACTTCATTCAATAGAAATTTGCCAGATTTCACTTGTTTGAGGAGTGCTTCTTGTACAAGTGGAACTTGGTGTACCGGTCCTTGTAGTGATGATGTACCTCCGGTTAATATTACTTGGACCAATGATAAGCCCTACGTGATCTATGGCTTTTTAGCGATTGACTCAGGAGATGTCTTGAACATTGAAAAAGGCTGCAGGATCTATTTCCATCAGGGAGGAGGAATGTGGGTATACCGAGGTGGAACGTTAAAGGTGAACGGCACAAAGGATGAACCGGTTACTTTCCTTGGAGATAGATTGGAGCCAGCCTACGAGAATAGACCTGGTCAATGGGATAGGATCTGGATCAATGAAGGAGGACAGAACGAGATTCATCATGCAATCATTCGGAACGGATTTATTGGAATTCAAGCTGAAGTATTGCCTTTTGATGATCCTCCATACAATGATCCATCTTCTCTACAGATTACCAATACCGTAATTGACAATTGCTCAGGATTTGGAATGCTCTCTGCCATATACAACGTAAGTGCTGAAAACTTGATCATCACCAATTCAGGACAATATAATATGGCCATTCGAGGAGCAGGAGATTACGACTTTGTACATTGTACTTTCTCGAATTACTTTAATCTTGCAGCTAGAGAAACTCCATCTTTCTTTGTTCAAAATTCATACATCACTGCAAATTCTACTCAAGTTATTGGAGTACCTGAAGTTTCCCTGTACAATTCCATTGTATATGGTGACCTACAGAATGAATTTAGCACTGAGATCATCAATGGCGGAAGTATTGATCTAGATTTTAGATCAAGTATCTTGAAGACAACACAAAGCACTTCGGATACTTCTCAGTTCAAGGACATGATCATCAATCCTTCCAATAGCATATTCCTAGACCCCCTCAATGGGAATGTTAAACTATTCGAAACCTCCATTGCGAGAAACAAAGGCAAAATCAATTTTGCCAATCAAGTACCACTCGACATTGAAGGAAATTCTAGAACAGCAGATGGGCAACCAGACCTAGGAGCCTACGAATACCAGCCCTAATAAGCTAATTAGTGATTAGGAATTCTACTGTATCAACATTATCGGCGTATTCCCAAAGTTCCGGAGACTGAGCTTTTCCCAAGTCCAAATAACCATCAAGGTCAGATACAATAGCTTGAATGTCTTCTTCTTTTTCTTGTAGACCTTTGAAAACTTCCTCAGGCTCATCGTATCGTTCATAAAAGAGAACTCCCAGAGGTGAATGAAGTCCGTCGTCTTCTTTTAAAAGAATAAACCCATTCTCCCTCAGTTCTATTTTGTTCATTAAATACACCGCTTTGTTGTAATCGTAATTATTGGCATACTGATGATGATTGATCAGTTCCTTGTATTTATAGAAGGAAGAAAAGATCCTATCCAGATCAAAATCTTGAGGAACATAAACCTTGGTTACATTCCTGCATCCCAAACCAAAGTAAGTAAACACATCATTGGCCAATCCATTTAATTGTCCCTCATTAACTTGATCAGTCAAAACTGCCACGGAAGTCCTATTCTTTCGAATGATCTTTGGTACATTCCTAAAATAGTACTCAAAATATCGAGCTGAATTGTCGTTCCCAGTCGCAATAAGAAGATCAATATGATTCAGCTTCTCTGTTCTTATAATTCGTTTAGACCATTCCTCATCTAGACTAGACAATATCTCCAAGCACCAACTGATCAATTGGCTATCCTTTGAAGATAGCTTCACATGCAGCTCATTACCAGAAACTAGAACAGAAAGAATATCATGCAAACCAACCATTGGAATGTTTCCAGCTAGGATCAATCCTACCTTTTTAGGAGTATTTCTACCTTCAAGGTCATAAGCATCCAACCATTGAATTACTTTCTCCTTCTTCAAGCTCGCAGACCAAGCATTCAATGCATTCAACACAAAGTCTGTAGTGAACCAGGGGTTAAAACTAGATACTCTATCGATCAAATCTTGACCATTCTTCTCCAGCTCAGTCGCACCTTCTTTACCTTCATCCCTATTTTTAAGTACTCTTGAGAAAAGCTCACCAAAAGACACCAGATTATTAACAATCCTTTGTTTTTCCATTGATCGATTTAGAATTGATATAACTCAATTTAGAATTACTTTTGTCCTAGCATTTTTGAACAATACGAATCAAAATACGTTCGGAATGCGAAAGTACACATAGAAAACGAGGGAATATGGCGATCATAATAACAGACGAATGTATCAACTGCGGGGCATGCGAACCCGAATGTCCAAACAATGCTATCTATGAAGGTGGAGAAGAATGGAGATTCTCTGATGGGACTGGTCTTTCAGGCGATGTTAAAAGAATGAGTGGTGAGTCGATTGATGCTGATACTGAACAAGAACCTATCAGTATGGACTTCTATTACATTGTTCCCGACAAGTGCACAGAATGTGTTGGATTCCATGACGAGCCTCAGTGTGCAGCAGTATGTCCTGTGGATTGTTGTGTAGATGATCCTGATGTTCGTGAGAGTGAAGAAGAGCTTCTAGCTAAGAAAGAAGCAATGCATTTATAGTCGAATTTCTCCTTCTACATTAGCTGACCAACTTTAGCATAATCTTTGTTTATTTGTGGGGCATGAAAAACACCATCCTCCTTTTCATTGCTCTTTTTGCATCTACTTACCTCTTTGGGCAAGACAATAACTTTGTACTCCTTCAAAAGAATTGGAACAAGCTTCTCAATACTGATTCTGAGATCGAGAAAGATTATTACCACAAAAGTCTGAAAGGGCAGTTAAGCAATTATATATCGCCTAGTGGAGGCAAGAAAGATCTTTCTCAGCTAGAAAATTTCAAAGACCTCTGGTCCTCTGATTCTAGTTTACGCATCGTATCCTATTTCTTTCAGAGAAATGAAGACGATTTTGTTATTGGAGGTGCTTTGTATTGTAATTGCGGCCAAAAGGTCAATGGACAAAATTTCATTCATACTGCATTGCTGGAAGAAGATTCTTTCAAGATCAGACGAGACACTACTTATTCAGAACAGTATTGGCCAGCAGCTTGGTATTACAAGATCATTGAAAAAGAAAATCGTTTTGGGCAGAAATACTTTACCCTAATCGGTTGGATTCCAAAGAATAGGATCTCCCAACAAAAGATCGTAGACATTCTTTGGTTCAAGGGGGAAGACATTTTCTTCGGAGCTCCTTTATTTGAAAGAGAAGGAAGTAGAGAACATCGTTTGCTATTTGAATATGGAGCTCAAAACACCATGCGTTTGAGCTATCAAGAAGAACAAGATCGTATCATCATGGATCACTTATCACCTCCAGGTGCTGAATACCAAGGAATCTATGAATACTACGGACCTGATTTTTCATTTGATTCCTTTAAATGGGAAAACGATCGCTGGATGTATCATCCAGATGTAGATGTTGACGAAGGGATCGAGAAAAAGAAATCGGATTTTAAGAAGAAAGACAAGATCCTAGAGGATAAGCCTATCTATACTCCAAACGGGAATTAGACTATTCCTACTTAATACTATCCACTAATTCTTTGATGATCCTTTCCAAGCTATAGCCTTCAGCTTCTGCCTTGTAATTACGAACGATCCTATGTCTTAGAATAGGCTCCGCAACCGCTTGAACATCTTCTATATCAGGAGAGTACTTTCCTCTTAAAGCGGCATGGCATTTTGCTCCGATCACTAAGAATTGAGATGCTCTTGGACCTGCACCCCAGCTCAAATACTGATTCACCAAAGGAATACTTTCTTCTCTATTGGGTCTACTTGCTGCAGAAAGCTTAACTGCATACTCCATCACGTTATCTGGAACAGGGATCTTTCTTACCAGCTTTTGAAAATACATGATCTCCTCTCCATTCATCACTTTTCGCAAGCTGACCTCTTGATCAGTAGTAGTAGATCGAACGATCTCCAATTCATCTGACATATTAGGATAATCCAACCAGATACTGAACATGAATCGATCTAATTGTGCTTCTGGCAATGGATAGGTTCCTTCCTGCTCAATTGGGTTCTGAGTTGCCAAAACAAAGAAAGGTTTAGGCAATTCATAGGTTTTTCCACCAGTAGTAATAGCCTTCTCTTGCATGGACTCAAGCAGAGCAGATTGAGTCTTTGGAGGAGTTCTATTGATCTCATCTGCTAAGATCAAATTGGCAAATAGAGGTCCTGGAATGAACTTAAAGTTTCTGCTTTCATCTAAAATTTCAGAACCGATCAAATCAGAGGGCATGAGATCAGGTGTAAACTGTACCCTATTGAAGCTCAAACCCAATACCTCAGAGATGGTATTGATCAAAAGGGTTTTTGCCAATCCAGGTACACCCACTAAAAGGCAATGTCCATTGCTAAAGATGGAGATTAACAATTTTTCTACAACATCCTTTTGTCCAACGATCACCTTTGATATCTCACTGTTCAGTTCATCGAACTTCTGAACCAATGCATCTACTGCTTCTTTGTCTGAGGTATAATTCATCTTCTATTCTTCTTTGTCACTAAATTGAGCCCAATCTTGTCTGAACTTACAATTTTCGACATATTTTTTATCTAATTTGATATAGGTCTTACTCATAGCAGACTCTACCCAATCCTGTAATATCTCCTGTTCCTTTTCTGCTTTGGCTGCCATTTTCACCTTCTGATAGTCGTCGTCTAAGCTGGCTCTATGTGGTTTGGTACGTTTGTTAAGCCTCACCAATTTATATCCTGGTTTACTACCGGGCGTATTGATATCCACTACAGCCGACATTTCTCCTACCTCCATCTTGTCTATGATCACAAACAATGAAGGATCCAAGTCGTCCATTGCTATCAATGAGGAAGCATCGTAAGGATTCAATAAGAGTCCACCATTGTTCCTGCTATCCTCATCATCAGTATATCTCTTAGCCGCCAATTCGAATGTGATCTCATTGTTCTTGATCAGATCAGAGATACTGTCTAACTCACTTCGAGCTTTTTCTAATCCAATTCCATCCATCTTGGGACGAACCAATATGTGCCTCACATTCACACGATCACCTCTTCTTTCTATCAACTGAATGATGTGGAAGCCATATCTTGTTTCTATAATTGGAGACACTTGTCCTGCCTTCAACTTGAATGCTGCTGCCCCAAATTCAGGTTCTACCTCAGCTCTCCCTACGAAACCAATCTCTCCACCTTTCACTGCAGAGCCTTGATCCTCAGAATAGAGAACGGCTATGGTCGAAAACTTCTCACCATCTTCAATTCTCTTTTTAAACTCTCTCAAGCGCTCTTTTGCTTCTTGTCTTGAAGCTCTCGAGATTGGCGCATATTTGATGATCTGCGCAATCTCAACTTCAGCATCGATCAAAGGCAAACTATCTTCAGGAATTCTATTGTAGAAATCTGCCACTTCAGCTGGAGTAACATTGATGCCTGCACTTAAAGAAGACTGCATCCCTTGAACCAATAACTGTTCGTAAAGAGCATCTTGCATCTCATCTTTTATTTGACTGATTGGCTTGTCATAATAGTCGACCAATGCCTTCTCTGAACCAAATTGATTGATAAAATATCTCAATCTTCGATTCATTTCACTTTCTACCTGACCTTCTGTAACCTCAATACTATCAACCTTGGCTTGATTCAATAACATCTTGGTATAAAGAACATCTTCTAAGACTTCACAACGGGAGTTATCAGTAATGGTCATTCCTTGACTGATCATACCCGCATATTTCGACTCTACCTCAGCCTTAGTAACAATCTCATTTCCAATTACTCCAATCACCTCATCCAATACAATTTTATCTTGTGCTTCTGATTTGATCAGAAACAGACAAAAGAGGATAGAAATAAGTATTCTAATAAACTTCATAGGTGTTCTTTAAACTGGCGTCTTCAAATATCTGTTTTCTTACATCAGCCAGCAATTTTAGTCTTCTTTGATTCTTAAGGATCGCTCTGATCTGATCTTTCACATAAGATACAGGAGCTCTATTTCCTTTTGACTTTTGAGCGTATAGATCTATCATGATGGTCTTAACGCTATCCTCTAAAATATTCTTTCCCAAGCCTAAAGCACCAATTTGAAGCTCATTCCCGGGCAAATAAGAATTTAAGAGGTTCAAAGGAATCCATTCTGAGGTATCTAAAGCACATTTCTCTGCAAAGCCAGTGCAGTAATCAACTAGATTTAATAGCAGCAATGAATCTCTTCCGAACAACCAATACTTAACGGAATCATGGTTAGGAGCGGAATTTCTGATCATCACCATTCTCATTTGTAGAATATCCTCTTTGAGCTCAAAATTCTCCTTGTTGTTCTTGTAGTATACTTCAATCTGATCTTCTGTGATCAGCGTATCTAACTTTTGTCTGAGGATTTGATTTTCGTAAGCATAAATAATCAGGGATCTTCTATAATTCTCAAGTTGTTTTTCAAAATTGACCTGGTCGTCTGGAAGATTTTGCAAAGCCTTTCTCATTAGCAATTGCTCCTTCACCCAATTATCGATGTATGAGCTAACGATCTGAGCAGAATCCTCAATGTTAGCTGATGCCAGACCATCTATGTCCTCAATAAATAAATACTTATCTCCTACTCTTGCGAGTGCTCCTTCACCTTCGCTTCTGTTGAACCATTGGCAGGAAGCTAGGCTGATGATGCTAGCTATAACAAATGAAAAAGACGCTATTTTCTTCGTCCAAATCAATCTAGCTGAGACTTGAGTTCATTGAGCACATCTTGATCTATGCTGTAAGAGTACTTTGAACGGAGCTCCTTCACCCATTCTTTCTCAAGATGTTCTTGATAATCAGAGATCACGATGCCTCTTGCTTCAGAAAGCTCCTTGTAATCTGGCTTGTATACATCTATGATATGAACCAATTGCACCCTACCATCTTTCTCGAACTCTTCAACATTTCCCTTTTTCCAGTTTACCTGATCAACAAGAGGTTGAACTCCTTCTTCAAACACTTTCTTCTCATATCTTAAATTCAATTGAGAGCTTTCATTGATCAACTTCATGATAGAATCAGCCTCTAATCCATTTGAGATGTAGGACTTTACTTTAGCACTGATCTCTTTGTTGGCAAGAGTATATATGACCGCATCTGCTCTCTTCTTCCATTTATAATTCTCCTTGTTGTTTTCAAAGTACTCAGCTAAGCCTGTACTATCATTTGAAGCCATTTTCCATACCAAATCATCCGTAAGGTTAAAAAGCAGAATTCCATCGTGGTATTCCTCTATCAATGCTTTGAACTCTGGATACTCACCTTCTAGCTTCATGTCTTTGTATGCAAGAATTTGATTCTCTCTGAACCTCGCATACCTTCCATTCACCAATACCCTAAAATCAATTGGTCTGCTGCCCATCATGGTATTTTGTAGAAACTGAGCAAAGTCTGATTGGTTTACTTCCTTATCACCGATTTTTAAAATGGTGGCATTCAATCCAGCAGCCTTATCTTTTGACCACTGCCCAGTAAAATAAGAAGAGTCCATAACCTTGTAGAAATCCTCTACTTCCTTCATATTTTCAGTAAAGCCATACTGGTTCTTGATCTTAGCGATCACTGCCTTCTGACCCAATTTGGATCTACTATCCTTTCTTACTTTATTGTCGATAAGGGATTCGATTTCTTCATACGTCCCCATTTCATCCAAGGAAAGTCTCTTTACGATGTGCCATCCATATTGAGTCTTGAACGGAGGAGAAATGTCGCCATCCTTCTTCAATGCAAATGATGCATCTTCAAATTCTCTAACCATTCTACCTACTCCAAAGATGGGCAATTGACCACCTTTCTGAGCGGATTTGGAATCATCGGAAAAAGTCATTGCCATTTCCTCAAATGATTCGCCTTCTTGAAGTCTGGTGTAAATCTCATTGATCTTTGCTTCTGGATCGCCTTCCTTAGAAATTTCAGGATCGGTAGAGATCAAAATGTGAGCAACGGTTATCTCCCCGCTATTGGGTCTTCTATCAAATACTTTTAGAACGTGATAACCAAATCTGGTCTTTGCAATCTCTGAGATCTCTCCTACTTTGGTATTGTAGGCTGCAGATTCAAATGGATAGACCATGTAAAAAGCAGTGAAGTAACCAAGGTCTCCTTTGTTCTGTTTTACAGATGGGTCTTCTGAATATTGCAGAGCAATACTTTCAAAAGCTTCCCCTCTTTCTAATCTCTTCTTTACTTCCTTAGCTTTTTTATAAGCTTTCAAAGTATCTTCTGGAGCATCTTCTGGCTTTGAGCTAATAAGTATATGACTGGCTCTGATCTCTTCTTTTAATCGATCATAAGCTTCCTTCTTTAGTTGCTCGATCATACCTTCAGCAGAAAGATACGGTTGAGCCAATTGCTTTCTATAGCCAGCTAATTCTTCTACAAATTGTTTGGAAGTGTCATAGCCTCTTGCTTCAGCTTCTTTAACCTTCAGCTTGAAGTTGATATAGAGATCAAGATATTCATCTACTGAACTCTTTTCAATAATGTCTCCGCTGTTGTTCTTCAAATACACTCTTTTGAATTCAGAGGCATTGATAGTTTCATCACCAAAATTGATCAAGGTTTTCTCTTGGGCAGTACTACTGCCTATTAAAAGACATAAACTAGATACTAAGGCAAAAATTCTCATAGGATTGATTTATAGAAATAAGAAATTATCTACTGTAATTGGGTGCTTCTCTGGTAATGGAAATATCATGAGGATGACTCTCTCTCATACCTGCTGCGGTGATCTTGATGAATCTTGCATTCTGCTGAAGGCTCTCAATGTCTTTGCAACCGCAATATCCCATACCTGCTCTTATACCGCCGATCATTTGATAAACCACCTCGTTCAATGAACCTTTGAAAGGAACTCTTCCGCTGATTCCCTCTGGCACCAACTTCTTAATATCGTCCTCCATGTCTTGGAAATATCGATCCTTAGAACCCTTTTGCATCGCCTCTAAAGAACCCATTCCACGATATGCTTTGAACTTTCTTCCTTCATAAATGATGGTTTCACCTGGTGATTCTTCAACTCCTGCAAACAAAGAGCCTGCCATAGCTGTATCAGCTCCGGCAGCAAGTGCTTTTACAATATCACCTGTGAATCTCAATCCACCATCTGCAATGATGGGAATATCTCTTCCTTTCAAGGCATTGGCCACCATCATGACTGCAGAAAATTGAGGTACTCCAACACCAGCAATGACACGAGTGGTACAAATAGACCCTGGTCCAATTCCTACTTTAATGGCATCAGCACCTGCATCGGCTAAGGCAATCGCAGCTTCTGCGGTTGCTATATTACCTACCACTACGTCGATCGTTTTGAATTGCTTCTTCACCTTTTTCAAGGTTTCGATTACTCCTTTTGAATGTCCGTGGGCTGTATCAATCACTACTGCATCAACTCCAACAGCTTCCAAAGCCGCTATTCTTTCCATGACATCCCCTGTAACCCCAACTGCAGCTGCTACTCTAAGTCTCCCAAATTCATCTTTACAGGCATTGGGTCTTTCCTTTAACTTGATGATGTCTCTGTAAGTAATCAAGCCGATCAACTTATTACTAGCGTCAACAACTGGTAATTTTTCGATCTTGTATTGCTGAAGGATGTCTTCAGCTTTCTTAAGATCTGTTCCTTTATTCACAGTTACCAAATTGTCTTTGCTCATGACATCTTTAACACCACGATTGTGATCTTTTTGGAAACGAAGATCTCTATTGGTAACAATTCCTTTCAATTGATTCTTTTCATCCACCACAGGAATTCCACCAATGCTATTCTCCTTCATGAGTTGTAGTGCATCACCTACCGTTGCATTCAAGTTAAGGGTGATCGGATCCTGGATCATTCCACTCTCAGATCTTTTCACCTTTCTCACTTCAGCCGCTTGCTGCTCAATGCTCATGTTCTTATGAAGCACTCCAATTCCTCCTTCTCCAGCAATTGCAATAGCCAAAGCTGACTCTGTAACAGTATCCATAGCTGCAGATACGATTGGAGTTTTCAATTGAATGTTCTTGCTAAACCTCGAGCTGATGCTAACTTCTCTAGGCATTACCTCAGAGTAGTCTGGAACTAGAAGAACATCATCATAAGTAAGGCCTTCAGGTAAAAAACGATTGTTGGTAGGATCCTCTGTCATAACGCTTTTTTTGAATGGGCAAAAATAAGCATTTCGAAGCCTTTGGTCTGTTAATAATCTTTAATAAGAAGGGATAATTCTTAATGCTTGATTAAAGCTTATTCTTCGGTTTAATAGTCTTTGATCTTTCTATCACTTTGTCTTGATACTAGCTTTCTGTTCATTTTCTTTTGCGTGAAAAGAAAACGAACCAAAAGTTCAAGAGTTATTTCTCTTTGTTCTTTTTACCTTGCCTTGCCTTCAGCGGGATAAGGTTGGCATCACAGAGAATTTTTGATGGAGCGAATTGAAGACTTAGTGAAGAGAAAAGCTCCAAGCTTGTCTTGGAGATCATTCGGCCTCACTTAGACTTCAAGAGTGGAGAAAAGAATTCTCTGTGGCCTGGGCTTTTTGCTCTACTTTTTGCCCACCAAAAAGTAGAAAAGAAAATCTATGTTTGTTCGACAAAAGAAAATGAAAAAGGGAGTTCAATTTGAACTCCCTTTCATTTATAGTTAAATACTAAATCTATTTAATCAATGTAACCGTTCCCTTTCTTCTATGCTCTTTTCCTTCAGCATCTACAAATCTGATGGTATAAACATAACTTCCCAAAGGAGCAATCTCACCATCTACGGTACCATTCCAACCTTCGTTGATATCGCGAGTTTCGTAGATTGATTCTCCCCAACGATTGTAAATGATCATTTCGTACTTGGTGAAGTCAAAGAACTGTCCTTCAGGTCCGAATATCTTGTTGATCCCATCGGGAGCAAATGCATTCGGTACGTAGAACAACGGCTTCTGGATCACACAAACCTCGTTAGACATAGATGTTGCAGGACTTACTTGTGGAGTGTAATCTGGATTAACACTTCCTTGCACTGCTTCAACCTTATAACAGTAATCTCCTTTCACATAACTATTGTCGATCACATTATCTACAAACTGGTTCAAGGTCTTATCACCTGCAGGAACTGTAGCATACAGATCAGTTGCAGGATAACCATTTACCCCTCTATAGATGTTGTAGAATGATACTGCACTATCCCAACCTTGGTATTCATTCCAAGTCAAGACATTTGTCAAGGCTTCATTTCTCGGCTCAACAGTCAAGTGAATGGTACTTGCAAAGTTGGTCGTATCCACAGCGTTTCCACACTGATTCTCAACAATGATCTGATAGAAATAATTCGATTCATCTGTATTGGCCCCTAGGTCTTCAAAATCAACCAATGATCTGTTCAAGTTAGGTCCTAATCTATTGACCGCTTGCATGTTCAAAGTATCCTCACCTCTGTATACAGTGTACCCACCAACAACTACAGTAGTGTCTTTGAAGAATTGCAAGGCAACTTCTTTAGTTGGACGCACAGTAGCGTAGGTAAAGTAATTGAACTTAGGCACTGCTCCAAAATCTGTGGTCAAGGAATCCCAACTTGAGAATGCTTGTACTGAACCAGAACCAGTTGGCCTAGCGATCACTCGATAAAAATAGGTTTCCTTATCGTTGGTTACTTTATCACTAAGGGTAGAGTCCATAGTTGTTCCTACAGAAACAAACTCATCAAAAGCCAAGATATTGAAGAATTGACCAGAACCTGCAGGGATTTCTACATTGTAGATGTTCCATCCGATTCTTTCCACTTCATACTCAACCGGACTTTGATCTTGGAAATAATAGTATCCATTCCAGTTCAAAATAATGGTAGAATCACAAGGATTGAAGCTCAAGTCTACCACCATGTTCTTGTGGTAATCGAACTGAGTGAAATCCACTGCTTTTCTATCACATTTGTCTACTGATTGCGCAGTGAAGTAATAAGAGCTATCGTCACCATTGTAATCATTTCTTGAAATAGTATACCTTCTATTGTTATTAAGACCAACCCAAGGAATTCTTTCAATCTCATCATTTTGTCCTGTTGTTTCATTTGGAGCAAAAATGATTAGTTCTTCTGTGTCATCCGATGGTTTCTCCGTCCAAGCCATTTCTATGTTACCTTGCGGCAAGAATACATCTTGTCCTTGGTTATTTTGACCAAGCAATGGCATTTCATAAGTAACATAAACCAGCTTTTGTGGTGGTGGTGGAATTTGATCAATTACTCTTGCCGTATCTGGACGAGATCGATTGACACATCCAGTCAATTGATCCATCTTCGTTACAAAGTAGGTAATCACAGAATCACATATGGCTCCATTTCCAGCATCAATAAAAGACTTAGGTGAAGAATTCTCAACTCTAGCTATTGATGAAAGAGCATTAAAGTAGCCTGTATCTTGAGCGAAATCAGGTTCAGGTCCTTTGTATAAGAACTCTGGCTCATCGGAAAATACTCCAGATCCTGTCCATGAGATAGATACTTTCTTATTAGAATCACCCTGAATTGCAGTTGCTGTTGGTTGGATCAAATTGATGGTGCTGTATGCAGCCGCCTCTGAACCAGTACAACCCGATAAGGAAGTAGCTCTAAAGTCTATAGGGTCAGTAATAGCATTAATTCCAGTGATTTGTACAAAATCAGTGTCTTGCTGCAAGATTGCACTTCCTGGGAAGGTAGTCCAATTTCCGCCATTTATTCTATATTGGAATTGATAGGACACCCAGTTTCCAGTTGAATCAATGGATGGATCTCTTGATGGATCCGCTGGTAGGAAATTCAAATCTACCGTTCCATCATCGTTCACATAAGCACATCTTAGCTCAGGCGCTGGAACCACTTCATAGGTTCGCTTAGTTGGCACCGTAACAGGATGCTCAGCAGAAATGATCACTGCTCCTTCGTCATCAAAAGCTACGATCTTAAATTTATACTGATACTGAGATTTCGCAATAACTGAAGTAAATGAATCTGGAACTGTTTTGAGAAGCTCCCAATTCGAGAATTGCGACATCGTTGGACTTTTCTCTCTCTGATACACCCTAAAGGCCTGAACCCCATTAGGGAAACCTGTTGGGTTGATCCATCTTAAGTTATAAGTAGGCAAACAAGGATCGGTAGGAAACTGTCCAGTAGGAATGAATGTTTCATAAACATCACTCAACTCTTTGTTTAAGGTATCACAATCGTCAACTCCTTGAATAATGATATCCAATGGATTCACTTGCCCATTCAATCCAGAGATCAAAATAGAATCATCTGGTGTAACGATTGTTCCAATCAGATTGGAAGCGGCAACTGAATTCTGGTACAATCTGTATTCACCAGTTGTTCCTGCATTTCCAGCATCTACTCGCATGTAGATGTCTCCATTCTCTCTGACTTCTACTGTATCGAACTTAGGAGGAGGAATGAATCCTGGATTTTTCATATACATAGTATCCAATACACTAAAGGTGCTGAACACTAAGGTATCTAGCCAAGTAGGATCTGGAGTACCATTCAATCTAGGACGCGTACCTTGTTTGTATGTCACTACGGTATCTCTGGCTTCTACTCTAAAGGCAATGTCTCCACTACAAGTTGTTGATCCTACCTCATAGGTCAATCCATAAGTATCACCTCTCAATAACCAATTACTTGGATCATCCAAACCTGGATAAGTTTCGTTGGTATTAACGGTGAAATTGTCATTGGTCCAGATATAATATTTGGTTCTCGACTCATAGATAAAGTAAGGATAACTCAATGAATTACTGGCCTTTGGCGCATTCCAAGTAAGAGTTGCTTCAGATCTAGCAGGTGCTGCAGGAACATTCCCTGATGGAACCACATCTAGCTCTATCACTCTTGCTGGTTGAGACCAACTGGACGGAATATCTTCAGTACATCCCGACATGGTTCTCATTCGGATATAAAAATCCTTATTGGCAATCGGAGCTAGAACATTGGGTTCATTAGCATTTGCTAAACGAGGTCGATAGACTCTTAGATCACTAGTGATCCTATCCTTTCTATATCTCTTTTCGCTAGCATTAAGGACTTGATAAGTTGTAGCTGGGAAACCATCGTTTGGTTGACTAAACTCAACATTGTACTCATAGAATGCTGTAGCAGTATCAAGAGGTGGGGTCCACTGATACTTTACGCTTCCATCTAATCTCACAGAAACACCTTTCATGATGGGCTGTGTTAATGGAAGTGGATCCCTTACACGTACAGTAATCGTTGGATAATTAATACCGGGTATTGGACAATGATCATCAAAAGTCCTCATCACAAAGTTGTAAATTCCAATATTAGTTCCAGGTAATCCTGTTGACACCCCAATGTGGTGACATTTGGTAGCCCAAACGAATTCTGTTGCAATTCCAGCAAATCCACTGATCTCATGTCTTGGGGGTTCCGCTACACTATTAAAAACAGGATTTTGGTTTCTTACAATAGCACAGGACTGTGCTTCTCCAGGAGGTGGACGGTAGTAACAATCTGCTGTATCTCTTAAGTCTTTAGAAAACATGTAACCATCAGGAGTTACGGTAATTCTTTGAAGCGGAGGAATTCCTCCAGTAAGGTCATTGTCAACTGCCTGAAACGGAATCTTAACAGTTTGATTTGCAACAATATCTACAACTATACCTGCAGCTGAATCTCCATCAATAAAAATTTCAGGCGGTCTATTGATCTGTCCGCTTGGTAATCTCGGACAATCAAAGAATACAAATGGAATCTCTCTAAATACAGAGGCAATCACCGTACCACCTCTCCATGCATCAACACGAACAACAGTCAAATAATCCAAAGTATTTGGAGAACCACTCCAAACTCCCATTTTGATCTGACCAGTCAAAGGATCCAAATCAGCAGGAATGTTCAAAGTACTAAAGGTCTTATCTGGAGTAGGGTTATTGAAGTTATAATTAGGAGCATAAGGAACAGGTTGTGGTGCTGTAGGAGGACTATTGTATGTTCTATCCCAAGCGTACACCAATGAATCCAAATCTCTATCAATGGCTGTATGGTTGTATGTAAACTCATACCCTCTACATAGCATGTTAGTTGGAAGTGCCAAGAATTCAGGAGAAGAATCGTGACATTGATCCACAGGAGTGCTATTTGCATCTGGGTACATGGTTGCTCTCAACATCATGGTACCACCAGCTGCAAGATTGGTTACATTCGGTCTACAACAAGGCTGAACCAAGTAAAATTTCCATCCACCAGATGGAGGTGTTCCTCTTAATTGAATTGGATCTGAAACAAAAAAGAACTGCTGCACAGCACCTTCATCTCCATCTCCACAAGTTATGGTTTCACCACCAGGACGACAAGTAGGAGAAGTATCTCCATATCTATTGGCGATCCATTTGTTAGAATCTGGCTTTAATGTAATTTGTCTAATAGTAGCATTCGTTGTACTTCTAGGTAAAGGGTTACCTACAATCTCCAATGTCTTATTATCAAAAGGATAGGTAATACCTGTACAATCCCTAAATACTTTGGCGTAGAAAATAAATCTACCATTGGGAAGACAATCCCATCTGATCTCCCCTCCAAGAACGTGAGAGGCCTTTACTGCAGACTGGGCTGCCAATAAAATTGCGAGTGCTAAAAATAACTTTTTCATAAGATGCATTTTTCCTGAATTCAACTCAATGACGCAGCATTGTCAAATGGTTGCCTTCGTAGATCAAAATTCGTTAAAATGATGCTAACTAATCAAGACGAAATGGTGAATTCTAAGCTAATTGACTGATTTTTCTTACTTTTAGCAACAAAGATTCTAATAAATCTGTTTTGCGTAAACAGATAATGATATATTTGCAGGGATGAAAAAACTGTTCATTCTATCGGTTTGTATACTCGGACTCAGCGGATTGGCTAAGTCTCAGTATAGTATGGATTTCGGTGTAAGTGCCGGAGTATCTACATATGTAGGTGAAATTGGAAATGCAGGTTCTGATGGTTTCAAACCATTTATTGCATATATCGAGCCTACGAAAATGAATGTTGCTCTTGGTGGATTCTACCGTTTTAACTTCACAAGAAGAATCGCAGCAAAAGCCAATATTAATTGGGTAAGAATTGCAGGTGCGGATAGTCTGTCATCTGAGCCAACAAGAATTGCTAGAAATCTAAGTTTCAGAACTGACATCATTGAATTCAGTTTAGCGGGTGAATATTCTTTCTTATTAATCAATGATCTTAGCCGCAAAGCAAGAATTGATTTTGGAGCCAATCTTTATGCAGGAGTTGGATATATGTTATTCTACCCTACTGCCGAGTACAATGGTACATGGTATGATCTAAGACCATTGATGACTGAAGGAACAGAAAATGCATATGAAGGAGGATCATTGATCGTTCCTGTAGGAGTTGGTTTCAACTTTACTTTCTCAAAGAGAACACGTCTGGGAATGGATTTTGGATATAGATTCACCTTCACTGACTACTTGGATGATGTAAGTACAGATTACGCATATGATACTGAGCTTCCTTTCGTTGAATCTCAGATCTTCGCCAATAGAAGTGCGGAAGCTTATTCTAGAGGTGATGCAGATCTTCCAGACCCAGGATTCTATGATCCAGGCTCAAGAAGAGGTAATCCTGACACCAACGACGGTTACTTCACTATGCAATTGCAGTTATCTTATGTATTGGATCTTGGAAACAATTTCTACAGATCTAGATACAATAGCATCATCAATAGAAGAAGAAAAAGAACCAAGTTCTAGAAAGCAATTTTGGCTTCATTCCTTGGTATAATTCCTGTCCTTTTTCCTACCAATAGAATCTTATCTCAAGCAATATGTTATTGAGAACCTTGAAGTATATTGCCAATCATCCATTCAACAAGGGTGATCGATTTGGCAGTGTCCTTAGATTCTTCAAATGGCAAATTGGAAGTAGATTACTCAACTATCCGATCTTATACCAATTTACTGCTAACTCTCAACTTCTGATCAGCAGAGGTGAAACTGGTTCCACTGGCAACCTTTACTGCGGCCTCATGGAATTTTACGACATGGGCTTCTTACTCCATTTTCTTAGAGAAGAAGATCTATTTGTAGACATAGGCGCCAATATTGGAGTTTACTCTGTTCTCGCATCCGCTGAAGTAGGCGCTAAGACCTTTGCCTTTGAACCTGTGCCGCAAACCTTCTCAAAATTAAGAACGAATCTTTTACTGAACGAGCTAGACCAAAAGGTCAAAGCCAAGCAAATGGGTGTAGGAAGTAGCAGTGGAAAGCTCTACTTCACGAAGAACAACGATACTACCAACCATGTAGTAGACCCTGAAAAAGCCGACAAGGAAGAAGTAGTTGAAGTAGAGGTAACTACTTTGGATGCTGAAATTGCTGAACAGTATCCCAATCTTATCAAAATAGATGTAGAAGGTTTTGAAACTGAAGTTCTAAAGGGAGCGTCCAATTGCTTAAAAAACAACTCTCTTAAAGGTATCATCATTGAATTGAACGGTTCTGGAGAAAAATTCGGTTACGATGAGTCAAAGATTCATGAGCAACTTTTAGATCTTGGATTTAAGCCCTTTGGATATGACCCATACAATAGAAAACTCAAAGAGTTGGAAAGCTATGGTCAATTCAATACTATTTACCTTAGGGATCTGAACTTTGTTCAAGAAAGACTGGAGCAAGCCAAACCCGTTCAGGTGAGGAACAAGAAAATTTGATCAAGAGACCATGCCCATTAAAACAGGAAATTTTATCAGTAGAGCTCTTAACCGACTCAATGTATTGAAACATTTGAATGTGGTTTCCGACTACCAATTGAATGGTCAACAATTTAAGATCCCCATCCTTGATCAGATCGGCTACCCTAACCTTCACATCAGTGAAAAATGGATGATCGAGATCCTTGATCTGCTCAGCAAAAATGAGCAAGGAAAATTCATTGACATCGGTGTAAACATTGGTCAGACTTTGATCAAGTTGAAATCGGTCAATTCAGAAATGGAATACATTGGTTTTGAACCAAACCCTGTTTGTGTCAACTATGTTGAACAATTGATCCAATACAATGAGTTCAAGGACACAACTATAATACCCATAGGGATTGGAGGTGGAAGCGAGCTAATGAAGCTCAATTTTTATCACGAGAACACAACCGATAGCTCTGCCTCTATTATTGCAGACTTTAGACCGGATGAAAAGATCGCCTATAGCAAGTACGTTCCGCTATTCACTATTGAGAAAATTGCGGAGAGCATTGATCTAAGTAACACTTCTATTGTCAAGATCGATGTAGAAGGTGCTGAACTGGAAGTGATCAAAGGAATTCAGTCTTTATTATCAAAAGAGAACCCCTTTGTATTGATGGAGATACTTCCTACCTATAAGAGCGACAATGACTTTAGAATTGAAAGACAAAATGCCCTTTTAGATATTTTCCGCTCTGAGAATTACAAAACCTTAAGGATCATCAAGCAGGGAAATCAATTCACAAAACTTCAATTACTCAATGACATCGAGATTCATGGAGATCTTGATTTGTGCGACTATTTGTTCGCACCAGAAGAGAAAATGAGCTTTTTAAAAGAGGTCTTCCCTCTGGATTGATTTTCTAGAGATATTGGAAGACTTTCCTCATAGGTTTCATCAAGAAGGTATGAACGCCCGCTTTTAAACCATTCACCTTCCAGGCTTTCTTGTCTTCTCGATTGGCCCTAAGCCTATTGATCAAACTTGCATTACTCATGCCCCCTACCCTCATTTTTACAATGAACTTCGGCAAGTAAGCCGTCTTAGCCTTGTGTTTGTATAACATCCTTAGCATTAGCTCATAGTCGGCTGCACTTTTAAAATCAAGATTGAATTTACCGTATTGATTGTAGAACTCCTTTTTGATAAAAAATGCAGGATGTGGAGGCATCCATCCATGGAAGAACTTCTTCCTTTTGTAATTACCCGATCTCCATTTCCTAACGATCTTATCCGTATTCTCTTGGTCTACATAATAGAGATCTGCATATGCGGCATCAGCATTTTCTTCTTGGAAGCTTTGAGCGATATTTGAAACAACGGTTGGGCTGATGTAGAAATCATCGGCGTTCAACATTCCAATGATCTCACCACTTGCCATTTCAATTCCCTTGTTCAATCCGTCATACATTCCCTTGTCCTTTTCTGAAATGACATGACTTATTTGATCTTCAAATTTCTTGATAACCGTTAGAGAATCATCAGTTGATTTTCCATCAATGACAATGTACTCTAGGTTGGGATAATCTTGAGACAATACCGACTTTATAGTGTCTTCAATGGTTCTTTCAGCATTGAAACAGACGGTAATGATGCTTATTCGAGGATTTTCTTTCAATTTCTGCTAATGAGGTAATTGCCCAATACCAATACATCCATTTCAGTCCTAAGATAGCAATCTAGAGCTTCTTTGGGTGTATTAACGATAGGTTCATTCTCATTGAAGGAGGTATTCAGAAGAATTGGAGTTCCCGTTTTCTTATGGAACTCATTGATCAGATCATAATAGAGATCGCCTTTAGATACCGTTTGCAATCTACCAGTTCCATCAACATGAGTAACTGCTGGAATCTCTGCATGTTTTTCCTTTTTGATCGGATAAACCTTCTCCATGAATGGCACCTTATCCGTTCTTTCAAAATACTCAGGAACGTATTCTTCAAGAATAGAAGGAGCGAATGGTCTAAAACTTTCTCTTCTCTTGATCTTGGAATTCAAAAGATCCTTAGCATCTGATCTTCTAGGATCAACTAATATAGAGCGGTGACCCAAGGCTCTAGGTCCAAACTCAGCACGACCTTGATACCATCCAACAACTGCTCCATTGACCAACTTATCACTTACGGTCTCAAGCAATTCTTCTTTTGATAATTTCTTGAATTCAACAGCGCTGCTCTTTAAACAGTCTTCAATCTCTTCGTCAGTGGCTTTATAACCCGTATAAGCATCATAGATGGCCTCTTTTCGAGGGTGTTTCAATACTTGGTGATACAACCACAATGCTGATCCCATTGAAGTACCTGCATCATGTCCTGCTGATGGGATGTAAATGTTCTCAAAATCTGTGCTGGCTAGAACTTTGCCGTTGGCAACTGAGTTCTGAGCTACGCCACCTGCTATGCAAATGTTCTTCTCTCCAGTCTTCTTTTGAAGATGTTGAAGTATATGAAAAATCAACTCTTCTGTAAGGGCCTGAACAGAGGCAGCAATATCTTTATGATCTTGAGTTAGTTCATCCCCTTTCTTTCTTGCAGGGCCAAAAAGTTTTTCCAATTCTTCAGAAAAGATGCTTTCTATAGAAGGATTTCCTCCCTCCCAACTCATGCTTACTCCCTCTTTTGCATGCTTGAAGAACTTCAGATCCAATTCAAAGAGTCCATCATCTGTGAACTTTACGATCTGCTTTAGTTTCTCTACATACTTTCTTTCACCGTATGGTGCCAATCCCATGACCTTGTACTCGTCCCCATAATGAGGAAAACCTAAGTATTGTGTCATTGCCGTGTAGAAGATACCAGCAGAATGAGGATAGATCACACTGTCCATAACCTCGATCTGATTGTCTTTTCCCACTGCAGTCATGGTTGAAGTAAAATCGCCGAAACCATCAATAGAAAGAATAGCTGAAGTCTCAAAAGGGGAAGCAAAAAAAGTACTTGCCAAATGAGATCTATGATGTTCAACATTTTCAACCTTTGCTTTGATCTCAGATTCTGGCACATTGAAGATCTTACTCATTTCTGCTTTTACAGATGCTACCTTTTTAGTGTTCAGCAACCTATCTTTTACCGCTTGCATGGAAACACCCTTAAGGATCGTGTGTTTGATCTTCTTAAATGCATTGGCATACGGATTTCTTGAAATAGTAATGTAATCAAGATCCTGAACCTCAATACCCGCCTCTCTTAAACAGAATTTTATTGCTTCTGATGGGAAACCAGCCCAATGCTTGATCCTTCTGAACCTTTCTTCCTCTGTGGCTGCAATTAGCACTCCATCCTTTAAGATACATGCTGATGAATCTCCGTGATATGCATTAATTCCTAAAATGTACATTAAGCTCTAAATTTTGGACTGGTATTCCTTTAATGAAGGGGCTAAATTATCCAATTCATCAGACATAAAATAGCTTCTGATAGTCTTGGATCAGATTATCTGAATGAACCTTCTCTTTTGCAAATTGAATGCATGCAGAACTCTGCTCAGAATACTCCTCACTTGATATTTCAACACAGGTGTTCAATTTTTCAAGCCATTGCTTCTTGTCCAAGTCCAGATCATGGCCAGTATTGCTTTCTTCTAAATTCTGCCATGGAGTATTCTTGCTGATCAGCACCGGAACACCACTGCAAAGAGACTCCACAATACTGTGACCAAAATTCTCATTATCAGATGGCTGAACCAAGTAGTGATACTTTTGAAGTAATGTTGAAACCTCATCAGGTTGAGTTGTTCCCTTATAAGAGATGTTTTTATTGCTCTCAATGTGCTTCAAGCACGCCTCCCAATAGTCTTGATCTTCAATAGGACCATAGATGTTTAATGTTATGGCTTGAGTCTTCATTTCATCGAGAACTTCTAAAATGAAGTGTAGATTCTTGATAGGAAGTATCCTGCTGAAGAATACCAAATTGAGTTTTCCTCTCTCTTTGGAGATTTTCTGAAGATCGCGTTTACAAATGGGAGGTGGAAAATTGGTAGCCTTCAAGATCATTGTTTGTTGTCCAATCTTCTCATGAATATCCCTGGCCTCTTGATCTGAAGTTGCTTGCCAAATGGTATGCTTTTTCTCAAAAAAGAATCTCTTTGAAAATGCAAGAAAAATCTTCTTTTTCAAGGGTTTGATTGACAAAGCTCCTTGACCAAGCATTCCTCTAGCAGCAATGATCAATCTTCTTCCACTGTTCTTAAATGCCCTATATGGCTTCAGAGTAAAGTTATATGAGTAAAGGCTATTTAAGTAGACAATCTCTGCCTTTACCTCATTTGCAAGCCCTTTATAATTAGAAATATTTTGTTGTTCCTTGCTAAGATAGATCAGTTGATAGCTTCCTTTATTGATCCACTTATTGGACTCAACATCTAATATCTCACCATCCAATTCACAATTAGATGTGATCAGGAAGAAGTTGTAATGCGCAGATAATCCTTCGATCAAATTATGTACCGAGCGGATAGGACCACCCGCCTTGAATGCTGGGTAGAACCAATCAATGAAAATGATGACATTCTTCTTTTCCAATTAATTGTTCAATATATCCTTATAGAGTGCTTCGTAATCTGCAGCAATAACATCTCCTTTGAATCGATTGATATTTTGAAATCCTTTTTCTATCAATCCCGATCGAAGTGAATCATCTTTAATGATCCTTTCAATTGCATTCCTTATCTCTTCTATTTTATAAGGATCTACATACAAGCATGCATCACCACCAACTTCAGGCATGGACAAAAGATCAGAAGTTATTACGGCTCTACCAACCGTTTGAGCTTCTAAGATGGGCATTCCAAAACCTTCAAAAGTGGATGCAAAGAAGAGCAGATCACTATCTACATATGCTTGAATTACTTCTTCAAATGGGACACCTACTTTGTTAGTATAGGAGATTTTGAATTCCTCCAATAGTTTTTGATTCTCCGCAGATATCGCTCCAATGATCATCAAGTGACAGTCTATCTCCTTTACTGCCTTAATCAGACCTACTAAATTCTTATTTGGAGCTCCTCCAATTTGTAAAATAGTGGGTTTTGATTTGTTAAATTCTTTGTCTACCCTCTCAAATGATTCACTGATGGGAACATATACAACTTTGATCTTGTCCGGATCACAATTTACATTCTTCAATAAGTCTTCTTTAGTTGCCTTGGATATTACCGTAACCCATTTACTTCTTCTGACGGGCCACTTGAACCAAAAATCGAGGAGGATCTTTCGTTTGATCCCACTGGTTCTATGAAGTATCCCAAGATCTAGAATTGTAGAAACAGTCTTTCTTTTCTTTAGAAACAATGCAACATAATTGATATCTCCAGTGACATGATTAATATCTCCTTGATGAAAGATCACATAGATGGCATTGAATAATCTTTTGAAAAGACCTGAGCTAACATAAGGGACAGTTCTCATATCAACGGTATATCTATTACCGATCCTGCTCACTAGGTCAATAAAGATCTGCTCTACACTAAAATTGGCTCCCTTTCTTCTTCTTCTTTGGAAATAAGTAATCCTAGGCATTGTAAAAGTTGTCTTTGTACTCGAGCAGGATTTCTACGATCACATCCTTAAAATCCATCTCATAATCCCATCCGAGTTCTTCTTTTGCTCTGGAATTATCACCATAGATATCATTGATCTCAGATGGTCTATAGAGGTCTGGATTGATCACGATCCTGTCATGATCTATTCCTAAGTAATCAAACAAATGGTAGACGATCGATCTAAGACTTATGGATTTCCCACTGCAAATGAGGTAATCGTCGGCTACTTCTTTCTGAACCATTTTGATCATTGCCTTTACATAATAGGGAGCATAACCAAAATCTCTTTTGATATCTATGTTTCCGAGCTCAAGGGTTTCTTGCTTTCTGTTTTGGATATCCAAAGCGGCTTTGATCACTTTCATGATAAAAAAGTTCTTTCTTCGAAGCACAGATTCATGATTGAACAGTATTCCTGAGCTCACATGGAGATCATAAGATTGCCTGTAATTCCTAACCAGGTGGTGACAAGCAGATTTAGATACTGCATAAGGGCTTTGAGGATTCAGAAGAGTATTCTCACATATGGGCAATTCACTCACTGAACCATACATCTCACTACTTGTGGCTTGATACAATCTTGTACTTGGACTCGATTTGCGTATAGCTGAGAGAATGTTCAAGGTAGAATGAAGATTGAATAAAATGGTTGGATGAGGATCCTTGAAAGATTCAGCAACTGAACTTTGAGCAGCTAAATTGAAAATATAGTCCGGCTTATTCTTTTCGATCAGTTGAGCAATACCTTCTTCATCTTTTAGATCTGTAGTTTGGATCTCTACCTCCTTGGAGATATTTAAATAATCTAATCCACTAAGAGAAGAATTCTCACTTCTAACAAGACCAATAACATCCACTCCACTCTCTAAGAGATCCTTTGCCAAATAGGCCCCATCTTGTCCGCTAATTCCTGTAATTATTGCCTTCATTCCTCCGTCTCAGAAATACTGTGAGACCAACTCAATTAAAAGTGGCTAAAGATAAATTAATTCTTCGCAAGCATTAAACTATTCTGCTTAGGAAATAAATTAATTCCCAATGAACCTAAGAAGTACCTCAGTAGAATGAAAAAGATGATGGATTTCACCAGGTGGTTGATCACTTTCATCAATTCAGTTTCTGCTTTTACTACCTGGAAGAGGATCAAGACGAACCAAATGATCAATATCGGAGAACCTTGGGTGATATCTATCAATAGCCTTAGTACCAAAGTGAGAAAAAGACCATATAAAAACATCGCGATCCACGCTCCTCTTACTCCATAATTCGCATAGAACTCTCCTACAAGAGACAAGCCCATTGTTGTGGAGTTGATCAATTTAAGACCAGTTACCTTTTCGAATACTTTTTTAGATTCCAATACCCCTGTTTTGTTTGGAAAAAGGAATCGAGGAAGTAAACTAGCAGAAATGGCATCAACAATGGTACTTCCATTTAAATACGATTGTTGTCTAGGAACATGATCTATGATCTTACTTATGATCCAACCCTGATTCAACCTTGTAGTTACTGTTTTAATATCATCATCTCCGTCCTTGTTCATCGAGTTGGTCATGCCCAAACTTTCAGTTTGACTTACGAAATACTCCTTCTCGATCAATCCAATGAATACCTCTAATTTCTTTGTGTTGGTAGAAGTCCAAATAACACTTCTGTAATCTTGTTTTACCACCTGGATAACATTGATCAGAACCAATGATGCCAAGATAATGGCCAATTTCCTAACGAAAGAGGTCTCTCTTCTCACATAAATGGCAAAAAGGAATACCCCTACAAGGAGGAAATTGTGAAACAGACCAGCATACAAAGCTTGGAAGAAGGAAACGGAAAGAATAATGACAAATAGTAAAACCCTTCTACCTGGATAGACATAGAAATAGTATCCTATGGCCACATAGACCAGCAAACTCATAATAAAGAAGACAAAAGAAAGGGATGGCAAATTCAACAATCTACCAAATACGGTTGCAGCTAGACCTAAGAACATCAGGGTATTTGCCGCCGATTTCAAGGACTGGTTCGAACTTTCTTTCGAGTCGATCATTGCGTCTAATTTCTCCTTGAGATTTGGAAGCTTGATCATTGAAAGACCCAGATATAAAAGCAAAACAGAAGGAACTACTAGGCTCATGTATAGATCTTCCTCTACATACATATAATACTTGTAGTGGATCTTTCCATACTCATAAGACACCTTGGCCCCAACGATCCATTGCAAAGAAGCAAGCATTACGATCAGCTGTTTTAAAGGATAGGATTTCCCCAATTGATCGATAAAATCTATCACAATAAATAGACTAAAGCTCAATCCAATAGAAGTAAGAATGGAGTAATTGGAAATCAGGCTAAAAAAGAAAAAAGCAATGATTCCAATGACCCAAAACAACCATCTGTTAGTCGAATGAGATGAACTTTCCATACCTTTAGATCGATGCTCTAGAACAAGTCATTGCCAAACAACTTAAGTACAGAGCAATTGTGCATTTATTATGGTAAAATTACAGAATCTGTTCAGCTCAGCTTTTTCTTGATATTATCTGCAGAATTATTTCCAAATACCTTAAGAAATCTTGTAGCTTATTGATAATTTGGCCTTTTAATGCTCATTAGATGAAAACATTGATCTTAGCCGGTGGATTCGGCACAAGAATAAGCGAAGAGACCAGTATTAAACCCAAACCGATGGTTGAGATCGGTGGCATGCCAATTATTTGGCACATCATGAAGTTGTATTCCAATTACAATTTCAATGACTTTGTTATTCTTTTGGGATATAAGGGATATGTCATTAAAGAGTATTTCTCCAATTATTTCCTTCATCAAAGTGACGTGACCATAGATCTTGCTTCTAATACCATGGATGTCCACAACAATACTTCTGAACCTTGGAAAGTAACTCTATTGGAAACAGGCATCAATACCATGACTGGAGGACGAATAAAAAGAGCAAAGGATTACATAGGTAATGAGCCCTTCCTTTTGACATATGGCGATGGTGTTGCTGATGTAGATCTTGCTGAAGTAATGAAATTTCACAAATCTCATGGCAAGCTGATCACCATGACTTCAGTTCAACCAGCTGGAAGGTTTGGGGCTTTGGATATCGATGTTTCCAACAAGGTCTCCAACTTCATTGAAAAACCGAAAGGAGAAGGCAAATGGATCAATGGTGGCTTCTTTATTTGCCAACCAGAAGTACTGGATTATATCGATGACGACACTACCATATTTGAGAGAAATCCATTGGAAAAGCTAGCAGCAGAAGGTGAACTATACACCTACAAGCATCATGGATTCTGGCAGTGTATGGATACATTAAGAGATAGGAATTATTTAAACGAGCTTTGGGATTCCAATAAAGCTCCTTGGAAAATTTGGTAATAGATGTTTAAAGATTTTTACAGAGGGAAGAAAGTCCTAGTAACTGGAAACACTGGTTTCAAAGGCTCCTGGTTAAGTTTATGGTTGTGCGATCTAGGTGCAGAGGTATACGGGATCTCCGATATAATTCCAACTCAGCCTTCACTTTTTGAATTGAGTGGACTTGAAAAAAAGACCAAACATCAATTTGAAGATATCCGAAACTTGGATGCAATGGTTAAGATGATCGGGGACATCCAACCAGATGTTATTTTTCATCTAGCGGCTCAACCCATCGTTAAGCTATCATATGACGACCCGATTGAAACCCTAACTACCAATGTCATTGGCACAAGTAATATCCTTGAAGCTTGCAGAAGATTAGATAATGAATGCATTGTAGTTTCTATTACAAGTGACAAATGTTATGAGAATGTAGAGTGGGAATGGGGTTATAGAGAAGATGACCAATTGGGTGGAAAGGATCCATACAGCGCATCTAAAGCTGCTGCTGAGATCGTGATCAGAACATACAATCAGTCCTTCTTTTTGAAAGACAACTCCAAGATCAAATTGTGTTCAGTAAGGGCAGGAAATGTTATTGGAGGTGGCGATTGGGCTGCAAACAGGCTCATTCCAGATATCTATCGCGCTTGGTCTGAAGGAGAGAAGGTTGAAATAAGAAGTCCTTATTCTACAAGACCCTGGCAACATGTTCTAGAGCCTTTAAGCGGTTACTTAAGCTTGGGTGAACATATGTCAAAAAATGAAGAACTAAAAGGCTTATCATTCAATTTTGGTCCTAATTCAATACAGAATCATACCGTGCTTGAAGTCTTGAATGAACTGAAAAAATACTGGAAAGATGCCAATCAAGATCTTTTCAATATTGAAACAAATTCTGATTTTCATGAAGCAGGACTCCTCAAGTTGAATTGCGATCGTGCATTGCATTTCTTAAAATGGATCCCTACCCTAGACTTTGAGAATACCCTATCGATGACCGCCAAGTGGTACAATGAATATTACAACTTGGATGCTGGCTCAATTGACGAGTTCACCATGGCTCAAATTAAAGAATATCAACGTTTAGCATCTGAAAAAGAGATTCAATGGACCAAGTAGACGGTATGGAGGGAATAGAAGTACATCCTTTGAGAATTATTGAAGGAGATGGAGGATCTGTTCTGCATGCGTTGAAAAGGGAAGAGAATCACTTTCAAGGATTTGGAGAGGTATACTTTTCTACTGTTAATCATCAAAAGGTCAAAGGCTGGAAAAAGCATACGCAGATGATCTCCAACTTGATCGTAACGGCAGGTGAAGTTCAATTTGCATTCTATGATGATAGAGAAGGAAGTGCTACTTACGGCAAATACTTCACATTGAACTTGTCCAGAGAGAATTATAAGAGATTGAATGTTCAAGCAGGTTTATGGATGGCATTCAAGGGTATTGGAGAAGATGAGAACATGTTGATGAACTTTGCAAGTATTCAACACGATCCAACGGAAGCATTGAATGATCCAGATGAATCATCTGATCTTCAATTTCCTCATTGAAATTAGAAAATGAATATCTTAATAACAGGTGGTCTTGGGTATGTTGGAGGAAGACTCTCTGCATATCTAGCCCAAAATGATGACTACACGGTTTATGCGCTTAGCAGAAGCAAGAGCATTGAACATGATCGCATCAAAGTCTTGAAGAATGAGGATGTTCTAAATGGTACAATTCATTTCGAAAAGAAGATTGATGTACTGATCCACTTGGCTTCCACCAATGAGATCGAATGCTCTAAAGAGCCTCAAAGATCCAACCAAGTAAACATCAATGGTACTTTGGATTGGCTGGAATGGTCAAAGAACAATCAGCTTGGCCAATTCATCTATTTTTCTACCGTTCATGTTTACGGTCGCCCATTGTTAGGAGATTATTCAGAAACTTCTCCCACACAAGCACTTCATCCTTATTCCATATCCCACAAGAGTGCTGAAGACTATTGCAATTGGTATAGAATGGATCACGGCTTGAATACCAAGATCGTTCGTTTGTCCAATTCCTTTGGTTATCCCGCCTTTGATACTGCAAATAGATGGACACTTTTGATCAACGACATTTGCAAGCAGATCGCTGCCAAGAAAAGTTTTGAGCTCTTCTCTAACATCAAACAAAGAAGAGATTTCATACCCCTTCAAAACGTATGTGAAGCCATTGAAAAATTAATTCATGATAAATCAGAACAGCATCTGTTCAACTTGAGCAAGGGCAATTCCATGAGTCTTGAAGAAATTGCCCTATTGGCTAAAAGAGTTGCCGAAAAGAAATTCAATACTGAAATTGAATTCATTTACGATCCAGAAAAGTCGCAAGAGTCTGAAGAATTGAATATATCCAATCAGCGATTAAGATCAATCGGTTGGACTCCCAATTGGGATGCAGCAGAAGAGGAGATCAACAAGACATTAGATTTCTTTTTGAAATAAAGACTTTCATGAAGATCCTAGCAGTATCCACGAGCAGTTTCACAAGCACCAATAGAGAGATCTACAGGAGATTATCTCAAGCTGGAATGGAAGTTCTATTGGTGATCCCAAAATATTGGGATTTTGGAAGAGGGAAAAAAGAGGCGGATGCTATAGAGGAAAACGATCCCAGCACTCATTTCTTAGAGGCTAGCAATTCGCATCAAAGATTATATCAATTGAAGGGCATTGAAAGCTTGATACAAGAATTCAAACCTGAAGTCATCTATTTGGAAGGAGATCCAGGAAGCAGAATGGCAGTCAAGCTATCAAAAGCATCCAAAAGAATTGATGCTAAATTCATGGCTCTTTCTTGTGAGAATTTATCTCAAAATCCGATGGCGGTTGTCAAAAGAGAAGGCATAAAATCATTCTTTGCGGCCTTGGTGAAATACGCAATGATCAAGACTTCCTTGAAAAACACCCATACACTATTTGTCATCAACAATGCTGGTTTGGAGTATTTCAAAGCTTTGGGATTCAAAAGAGTGATCAAGACACCTCTGGGCTTCAATGAAAATACTTTTAAGATAGACCTTGAAGTAAGAAAGAGAATTAGAGAGCAATTACAAATAGGTGATCACACAAAAGTCATAGCTTATTATGGACGTATCGTTTATGAAAAAGGAGTACATACTCTTGTTGAGAGCTTAGGGAAATTAAAGCATAAAGAATGGCTCTTTTTGATCGACGAGTTTGGTCGGTATAGAACCGACTACCAGGAGAAGATCAAACAACAGATCAAAGATGCTGGAATTGAAGATAGAACCATCTTTTTTGAAGCTGATCACAAAGAGATCGCTCAATACATGAATGCCTCTGACATTACTGTTTTGGCTTCTGTACCGACTCAAAAATGGGTGGAACAGTATGGTAGAGTTGTACCCGAAGCTATTGCTTGTGGAAACCTTTTGATCATCTCTGACAAGGGTGCTCAGCAAGAGTTTTTTGATGATCAATACTCTTACAAATTTCCAGTTGAAGATTCCCAAGCGCTTTCAGAACTAATCCAAAAAGCTTTGGGAGACAGTGATTCATTGAAAGATGAATCAAATTCTGATGCAGTAAAGATCAAGTATAGCTTGAATGCCCAAGTACGAATCTTTACTGAAGCAGTAGAATCAAAATAAGCTACCGAAGTAGTTTCTCAAATTCTTCCTTGACACCAATAGCTCTGTCAGAGTAGCCGTATTTGGATCGAATACTTCTATCGTAGGCATTCTTCCTAATACTTATTAGCTCTTCAGTTTCCATAGCTAAGACCTTTCTTGTTAATTCTATAAGGTCTTGAACATTTGAATAAAAGTATGCCTCTACCCCATCCTCGAAAAACGCTCTGTGCTCTTCGCTATCTGGTGCTAACATAATACATCCCAAAGCGGGCATTTCAAAGGTTCTCATGTTGTGACTTTCCTCATTTTGAGGTCTAAACACATTCAGTTGAAGCGCATAATCTTGAGATCTATCAATAAAATCGTCTTTGAATACTGGAGGGTGGATCGTAAGTCCATTCTTTTTATTGACTATGAATTTCTCCCATCCAATGCCAAATACATCTACTTCAATACCTGCATCCAATAGAGAATTGATAATGTTCCATCGATCCAAATCTGGATTTCCTATGAAGCCAACCTTTCGTATAATATTTTGATTGGAGTTCTCCTTTGCCATATGATAAGCAAAAGGCAGGTAGGATGTCCTTACATTGAATTTGGCCACAAACTCGCGAATGATCTTCTTTGAATAGGAAAAGTGAAGATCGTAAAGTTCTATATTGTTCAAGATATTCTCATTGCCCGAACCTTTGGAGTCAAACTGGAATGGGTGATCAGGATTATAGTTCACTAACTTGATACCCTTCTCTTTTAGTATCTGTAGACTTTTCGGAAATATTTCCATCCCCTTGAATACCCAAATGATATCTGGTTGAAAACCATCAACCCTTCTTAGGAATTCAGCATTTATCTTTCTGAGAACTCTACTAAATCCCAATCTGTGAATGATCTTATTGAAAAGACTTTTGTAGTAATATTCAAAGAACATCCCATGAGCATTGAAAAGCTCTATCTCTTCTGATTGCTCTAACTCTGCCTTATAAAAGCTTTCAATACTATACTCCTTATTAGAACCTACAATAAGTATTTTCATTCTTCCCATTCTCTATTGCTCGCCAATAGCAGTGATCAATTTTCTATAGACATCCTCAGCAAAATAGTGTCGCTCAGCTTGTTTATCTGTAACTGCTATCAAATCTTCAAAACTATACTTTTCCAATTGATCAAAATCCAATCGGATCACCTTCGGTTGATCGGCTTGATCGTAGTCATGTATTCCTTTCATCTCTTGTGGATACCAAACATCTAAACCACAGCTCAAATATTCAAAGAGCTTGTTGGGTGCGTTATATATGTAGTTCTGAGTAGTTGCTTTGTAGAGGATCAATCCAATGTGATACTGACTGATCACTTTTGCTAAGCTATCATAAGGTATGGCCTTTTTCAAACGAATGTTCAACTGGGAATGATCCGCTATCAGATCATCTAGAAAATCGTTGGATTGAATACAATAAAGGTCCAAGCTGATCCACAAATTTAACTGTGCCAAATGTGATACCAACTCCTCTATATAGCTTCCATCTTTTGTAAGCGAATAGCCAACATAAACCAATTTCAAAGGCTCACCACTCACCCATTTCGTATTCTGAATAGACCATCTCTTAGAAGGGTAATTCGGTAGTTCATGATGCACTGTAGGATCAAAATCTAGTTCAACATCTCGCAAGTATTTCTGAAGTCTTACATTATTAGTATGAGATAACCAGACACATCTTTTGATCAAATACTTTTCCGCTCGATACAAATAACGTTCTAATGCACCGCCATTCTTATATTCTTCCAAAGTCTTGTATTCATGGAAATGAAGATATACTCTTGCACTGGATCTAAATAAGCGCAGATAGAGGTAGACTGGCAACAAAGAAATGGTCTCATAGCAAATGATCTCCTGGGCTTTTGAAGCAATCAAACTACGAAGGGTAGACCAAGTAAAGTTCAAATAGCCCATCCAAAGACTCAATTTATCTCCCGTACTTTTTGATCTTCTTCGAAGCTCAACCTTATCTGAGATATCAATTGTTGGAAGATTTCCATAAGAAGTGAAGCAAAAAATCTTCTCAATCAGATCTGATCCAGCTGCATAGTTCAGAAAATTCTGAACAGGAGGATAATTTTCAATTGGACGAAAATGAACAACAAAGAGATTCTTCTTCAAACTGAGTATAGAATTTGGTGCTAAGATATCAATCCGTGAGAAGATAGATATTCTTCAATCTTTATGATCTGGTTTTCATAAGAGTTTTGTCTGGCAAAATTCACCCTCTTTATCATCCGCTCTTTACTGTTGTATTCTTCAATACTCTTAATCGTTTTATCAAATAATTCAGAAAAATCTGAATTGTCCTTCTTTCTGCTCATTACAAATAGATCTTGATCTTCATACTCAGAAAGAAAACTTGAAACGACTACCTTCCCACTTGCCAAATACTCCAGCAATTTGTGTGAATTAGAACCTGAGTTTAATTCCTTTTCTGCTTGATAGGACAACAGAAATCCATCGTGCTGGACAAATCTTTTTGAAAGTTCATCTGGACTAACAAAGCCAACTATCTGGCTATTCTCAGCATTATTCAAACTATTTAAAAAGTCGTTCAGCAAAGGATTGTTTGATTGCTTTTCTGCTTTTCCGTAAAAATAGAAGTCGATCTCCGGATGATCTTGAACAACTTTGATCAAGGAATCTCGATCCAGCCCATCTATGGTCAAATTACCTGTATAGGCAAAGCTCAACCTTTCACCTCTCTTATAGTCTCTAACTTCAGATGAAGATTGAATGAACTTGTTCGACAAGCCATGATTTACCAGGTAAGTCGGGACCTTCATTCCTTCGAATAATTCAAGAATATTCTTGCTAACTGAAAAGATGATATCAGCACTTTTAGCAGGTTTCTGCTGTTGTTGCATATTGACCAAAAAATCCACCGGATGAAAAATGGTGGTATTTCCATTGAACAGCTTCAAATCTGTATAAAGATTGGGCTCGAAAGACCAGCAAATATCTAGCTGTGGCAAGGCTTTACAAATCTCTCTAATCTTCCTTCTCATAAGGAGGTCAAAGAGCCATCGCAGATGATGTTGTAAGGTCTTGTACCATTTAGGTATCCCAAATTTGACCAGACTCAAATTTTGATGCTCAGTGCTTGAAATACTAATTCCAGAAGATTCATGACTTGGAGGTTCTAAAAAAAAGACCTTATTACCCCTTTGGCTTAACTCTAAAGCATAATGATGTTTTGAAATGTAGAGGTCATTCCATTCTTGGGGAGAGATCAATAGGATGTTCTTCTGACTAAGCATTAACTGCTAAAAACCTTGTATAGCTTCTTAAAAGGAGACAACCATGCATAATGATCCTCAATAGGTCCTTCTGTTTGATAATCATAGTGAGATCTTGGCTCCTCCTTCATTATCTCATCAAACTCTTCCATGCTAAAGCCCAACTTCTTGACAACAAACTCCTTATCTCTTGACAATTCATTCTCATCATACAGCGGCTGCTTTAGCTCTTCTAAAGCTTCCTCTCTGCTTATTTGTCCAGACAGGATCAAGTTAGATAAATGCGCCTTTCGTTTATCGATCTTGAACTTAGTAGGTAAGATGTAATTCTGATAAAACTTGGTAAAGATCGATTCATGATGTTTTCCACCATAATCTTCCCAGCCGATCTCATCTTGTATGAGCTTCTTTACTTCTGCTTTGTTGTAGGAGAGAAAATTAATTGGGTATACAAACTCCAATTTTTTTAGATTGTTATAGTACTTCTTCTTGAGAATGGTGAATAGTGGATAGGTCTTTAAAGGAACTTCTCCATATTTTGAGTGAATGTCTTTTAAATTGATCGAATCGATCTTGTTGTAGATCCAGTTTTTAGGAAGCAACCATTCTGTTTCAATATTAGCACCAGAGATGACGTACTTCAGCTTGTATTTTGAAGCTAGTTTGTAAAGAGTAGTAATGATTGCATGATCTGTAAGCACTTCAATATCAACAACTCCAGCTCGGATATATGCACGTTGTAAATCTCTAAACTCTTCCCAATCAACCACTAAAGTATAAAGGTCAGCATCGAGGTAATTAATAATGTTGTTAATATTTCTTACTGCTGTTTCTGAATTCCAACCATTGTCAAAATGAACAACCAATGGTCTCAACTGAGCTTTTTTGACCAAATAAGCGATGTAAGTGCTATCAACTCCCCCACTCACTCCTATTATGCAATCGTACTTCTTATTCTTCCCAGCTTCTTTGATCTCATTGATCTTGCTTTCCCAAAGTTGCAAGCCTTCTTCGCCATGGATCAATTGCTTGGAAGCAACCTCATGATATTCCTTCCAATAGTTGCTTACCCCATTCTCATCAAAGCTAATATCTGGATCGGCAATACTATCCATTACAGTCTTACTGCATATTTGAAAGTCTCCCACAGGCTTAGATTTAGTGACAATATTAAGGATAAGAAACTGAGTGATAAAGTTAGTTGTAAACTTCCTTGGACAGCTCTTCTTGCGATGGATAATTGATCAGTATTCCTTTGGAATCTCCTCGATAAACAAACAAACTCCCTGCAGCAACGGCAGAAGCACCCGCCTCTATTGCCAATTTAAAATCTGTAAGTTTTGAAGCTCCTCCACAAGCTACTAAAGGGATACTCAGGCTTTCTGAAAGCATCTTGATCGACTGAAGATCATATCCTGAATAGGTGCCATCTTTATCGATACTATTTAAAAACAACTCACCTACTCCTAGTTGCTCAAGTTTCAAAGCAAACTCTACCCAATTCACTTTCAGTTTTGAACTTGCAGAGTGAGTATGGACGGAATAATTATTACCCCATAAGGATTTCTTAAGATCAATGGATGCGAGAATACTTTGAGATCCAAAGATATTGGATGCTTTCTCAATGAGTGTTAGATCCGTTGCAAGGACTGAATTCAAAACTACCTTCTCAATTCCTAGATCAAAAAGCTTCTTGATCTGATCTATGCTTTTAATTCCTCCACCGTAGGCAAAAGGCATGAATGCCTCACTGCATATTTCCTCTATCTTCTTATAATTTGGTTCGCGCTTTTCTTTAGTAGCAGTAATGTCCAGAAGCACTATCTCATCGACCATTTTGTCGTTGAAGATCTTCACTGCATTTACTGGATCACCAATATAGTTTGGCTTCTTGAAACGAACAGTTTTGACCAACTTCTCATTGGCAACAGTAAGTACAGGTATTACTCTATTCTGGATCTTCACTTGTAGGAGGCAAAATTCTTTAATAAGTTCATACCGAAGGCATGACTTTTTTCAGGATGGAATTGGACTCCAAAAACATTCTTGAATTGAACTGCAGAAGTAAAGTCATAGCCGTAATTACTGGTTGAAAGAACTAGCTCATCATCTATTGGCTGCATGTGAAAAGAATGCACAAAATAGAATTTGGGTTGGCCCTCTAAATCCTTGAACAATACATTTGGTTGTGCAGAATTGATCTCTATGGTATTCCAACCCATATGAGGCACCTTCAATTCGTTGGAAAGTCTTGATCGATCAAAGGCTACTACATTCATGGGGATCCATCCCAAACCATCTTCAGTTCCTTCTTCACTTCCGTTGCCAAGAAGCTGAGCACCCAAGCAGATGCCTAGAAAGGGTACTTCCTCTTTCACTACCTTTTCATTCATTACATCTATCAATCCGCTGTTCTTGAGATTTCTCATGCCGTGGTCGAAATGACCTACACCAGGCAAGATCAATTTATCTGCATCTGCGATAACAGAAGCCTCACTACTAATAATGGACTGCACCCCAATACGCTTGAGCATATTCTGAATGGACCTAATGTTTCCAGCTCCGTAGTCAATTATTGTTATCATACACTAAATATCAACCGATTGGATCTTCGCACGTTCTTTTAGAAAATAAACTACAAATGCAAGCAAAAAGCCAAGAGTAAAGAGCATTTTGTAAAGTATAGCTAAGTCTCTAGAAAGATAGATTACGACCGTCAAAATTAATATAAATAAAAGCCATACAAAGGGATAGAACTTAGCATTGTCCATATTTCTGTACTCCTTTATAAAGTAAGGGGCAATGGCCAAGTAAAACAAGCTAACGAAGGTGGTCACTGCTGCTGCATAGATTCCATAGAATGGGATAAAGATCAAGTTTAATACCACATTCATTACCCCTGCCACAAAGGAAACTCGCCATAACTTTGAGGTCACCTCATAGAAAAGGAGCTTACTAACTCCAGCCCAATACAAGGGTTTGAAAGAATAACCCATAATGATTATCACTGCCAAGGGATAGGCATAGATGAGATCATCATTCTTTATTAAAACTTGAAATATCTCCTTTGCCCACAAAGCGATCAAGCTACAAATCAGGATAAAGCTCACCAACAAGAAGAATATTAAAGTCTGCACCTGTTGCTCAGCTGCTTTGTTCTTCTTGGCATACAAAGAGGTAATATAGGGCCCAACGGCCATTCCAATTGCCGTTCCAAATACTTCCATATAACCTCCGAAAATATATGCTAGGTTGTAAATTCCAATTTGTGAAACCGGCACGTTCAGTCGGTCTAAAACCAATCTATCTGAAGAGTTCAACAAGTAGGATGAATAATTATGAGGCACAGTTGGCAATGAAACAGACAAGGATCTTTTCCAAAATTTGAACTTTCCAGAGAAACTGATCTTGATCTTAGCCACAGAGAAGATCGGATACAGGTAAAAAAGGAAGATCAAACTAGTACCTGCGGCAGTGGAGATGAACCAACCCATATAACCCAATTTCAACACCGCGATGGTATATAGATTGAGTAAGATGGTTACCACTCCACTTACTGAAGTTGTTATAGCTAGAAACTTAGGTTTTTGAAGAAGCTGAAAGTAGCGCCCACCAAACATATTCACTACATCGAGAAAGAGTGCTGGTATACCAATTAAAAGGATCAGTTTCCATTTATTCTCTCCGACCTCTTCTGGGATCAAAAAATAAAGGGCGGCTGAATAAAGGAAGAAAAAGAAAACATTAAAAGCCAGTAAGAAGCCCATGTATCTTCCCCAATAAAGCTTCCAACTGTTTTTCTTGTAAAATGAATTGACCAATAGAATATCAAAACCCAATGATTTTACTCCTCCAAAAATGGCAGAATAAGCCAAGACAGTTCCGTAGATCCCATAATCTAATGGAGTAAGATAAAGCGTAATAATAGGCAAGACGAAGATGTTGGCAATCTTCGGAACCTGAGGTCCTATTGAGTATAAGAATCCATGGGATAGGAGCTTCTTTAGCATTGGCTTTATAGCTTTTTGCTTCGTATCACGGTTGCAGGAACTCCTCCAACAATTGCTTTCGCTGGCACGTCCTTATTTACAACCGAATTGGCCCCAATTATTGAATTATTACCAATGATGACACCTGGATTGATAAAAACATTTGCTCCAATCCATACATTGTCCTCAATGATAACACTAGCGTGTTTTGAAGGTATATTTTCTTGTGAGAAATCAGAATCAGCTTGCTTGGTTGAAGTATAACAGCGCACATTGTGGCTGATCCTGCAATTGGATCCTATTCGAATTTCACATCCATCCCCTGCTTGCCAAGTGGAGTACTCCCCAACGTAGGAGTTTTTCCCAGCAATGATCTTTCCATTGCCATACATTAAGATTGAAGCTCCATTGAATCTAAACTCTGGATCTAGATCATACTTTTTTCTAAATGTGTCATAGGTCAATTGCTGGTCTATATGCTTTGCTTTGCGATAGATACGCACTAAGATCTTATTGATGATACCTTTAATCATTCGCTATTGAGCAATAAATTCTTTCCAATGACCTTTTTCTAATACTAACAACTCATTCAGGTCATTCTCTGACTCCACCAAATTAACTAATTCCTCATAGGCATCATTAAAATCCTTCGGATTCCCCGCCGTTCTTAGCGTTGACGAACCTATTTTGGAAAATCCATCGTAATGTCTTGACAACAATCGAATGCATTTTCTATTGCTTGCCAAAGCATCTATGAATACAGTAGAATGAGCACTTACAACAATTAATTCATTCTTCAATATTGCATCTCGTATACTTTTTTCCTCGCTGATTGAATATTGAACCTTGTTTCCAATAGTGGTTTGTATATGAGATTCTGAGACATGACCAACTGGATGCAATCTAATGTTCAATGATAACTTTTGCTCTTTAATCAAAGAATGGATCATTTTCCATTCTATCTCAAAACATTCTAGAGTGGTCAAACACCATAGTATACTGCCTGACTCTCCTTTTTTTGTACTTAGGTTCTTGTAATTATTGATATAAGTCGGATTACCAAGAGCAAGCACATAGCTTTTATCCAACTTATTCGACTTTAAAAATGAACTAGAATACAGCTCTCCCCATGTGATGAAATGGTCAGGTATTGGAATTCCCGATAAGATCTCTTGTTCTGTAATTGAGTAGACAGTGTGTAATCTGTCGAAATTCCCATGCTGAACACCAAAGGTCTCAACTTGGTCAAACTGCCTTGCAGCATGACTGATCAAGCGTCCGATCTTATAAAATTCATCGTCGAAATAAATTCTTAGAGCTGCACTTTGATCTTCAAAAAATCTTTTAAACCAGATGGAATAAATGAGAATATGACTGTTCCTTGTTAAAGCCTCCCGGTATTCATCAAGTAGAAAATCAAGAGGCAATTCCATCCCACTTTTCAAAGCAATCTTTTTTCCAGAGAATACTTGCTTCTTGACTCTATAATACTTCCGAATGATATTTAAAAAAAGCAAGAGATACTGCACAAGAGAAGGGGCATACTTCTTAAAAAAAGAAGGAAATGGATGAGCTTTGGTAAATTCATTAGGAACTCTAGCTAATTGCACATTTTCTTCTTCAAATAGTTGATTCAGCGAATTGTACAATTGATCTGGTTCATCCTCCTTTGAATATCTTCCAAAGAATACATCTCTTTTGAAACCTCCCTCAACACTTGGAGATGATGCAATTGATCTGTAATAGGAAACGATCTGTTTGAACAAAGTCCACCAGCTAAATGCAGGTCTTGATGGGCCTTCTGCATCAAAGATCAGTTCAATTGAGCTTCCGTAGATCCTATTGAAATGAGATGAAATTGCATTCTCAAAACATCCTAATTCTGGGCTAATACTCAAGTAAACAGTTGAGTATTCTCTTTCAATATGGTCCTTCTTCTGAATGAGAAACTCAAGTCCAAGAAACAGGCTCTTTCCCCAATGATAAATAGGGTGCTTTTCAGATACGGAAGTGAGCCAATACAAAGGAAAATCACCAATAGAAAATTTATTCAGCTCAACATTTGAAGCCAATTGATCGGTAAATTCCAGATAGGAGTTTAAGGCTTGATCAACCAGTTCTTGATAATCATCCAGATCATTCAAATGGATCTTATCCTCCACATTCTGAATACTGTTGGTAATATCCAATAGGTCAAATCCATTCTCCGAAGGATCCAACTTAAGCTCAGCTCTATTGCCAATATTTATGTAAAGAGCTTTTCTCAATATAAAATCAAATGGGCTTGTTCTTAATCTCGTCGACTGCTTGATAATAGTCTTTCTTTAGACCGATATCCAACCAATAATCTTTCATATTGTAACCCGCCACCTTCATTTTCTTTTCCTTCAGAAGATCTATTAGAGTATTCATGTCGAAGTATCCTTCCTTGGGAATCAAGTCTAGAACCTTAGGATCAAATACATAGATCCCTGCATTAATAAAGTAGTTGTAGCTAGGTTTCTCTTCAATACTATCCAGATAACCTTCCTCATCAATCTCAACCACTCCATATTGAACTGAATAGGACTTTTTCACAAGACACATGGTAGCTGAAGCTTCTTTTTCAATGTGAAATTTGAGCAGTTCAGTAAAATCAATTGCGGTAAGTATATCGCCATTGATAACAATGAAAGGATCTTCAACTGGAGTAGTTATTAAGGATAGAGCGCCTGCAGTACCTTTCCTCTCCTTCTCCTCTACGTATTCAATATTTACTCCCAGTTCCCTTCCATTGCCGAAGTGCTCTTTGATGACCTCCGATTTATAATTGACTGCCAATATAAAATCCAAGAAGCCCTGATGCATGAAATTGAGGATAATATGTTCTAAAATTGGTCTATTGCCCACTGGCAACATGGGTTTTGGAACTTCTTTGGTCAAGTCTTCCAACCTACTACCCAAGCCACCAGCCATGATCACCACTTTGTTCTTGCGACTGTATTCACTCCATTCATCCAATTTGATGATATCGATCAGAATGTTTTCTTCATTTACAACTGGAAGATGCCTTCTCCTGGATTCCTTCAGGATCTTTCTTGCTTCCAAGATCGAGATCCCTTCTTTGGCAATCATAGGATCTTTATTAATGATCTCATCAAGTTCCGTTTTCTTATTGAGGATGGCCCTTCGAATATCTCCATCCGTAACCACTCCTATCAGCTTATCATTTTGATCAACAAGGGCAAGAAAGCCTTCTCCCATCTCGTCTAATTTGCGCAAGATGTCCTCAAAGGTTTTATTGTCTAATACTAGCTTATTCATTGTTTGATCTTTTCAAAAGATATTCAGCATAAATTAAGTCTTCCTCCGAATCAATATCAACTGATCTGCTCCCAGGCATAACATAAGCATAGGAATCATTTGAGTAATATTTTCCCGACTCTAGTAAGGCCGCACTAAAAACATAGATAGCTCCATTTGGGTAATATGAAGTACGTAAATCTTGACGATTCGCCAAATTGCTTCCAAGAATATCTTCGAACTTACCTTCTTCATCCAAGAATTTATGCCAACTGATAGGATGATGTTCTTCGGTATAGCTAATCACAGAATCGGCCTTTTTATCATGGAATAAGTCGATCGATCGATCAATATCTTCTGGCAATCTCATTGGACATGTAGGAAGTAGTACAACAAGATGATCCACATTCTCATTTTCTATCTCTCTTAAATACTTGATAGTATGCAAATAAACATCAATGGCTCGTGACGAATCTGTAGCCAATTCTTCTGGTCGCATAAAAGGCACCTCAGCACCATACTCCCTTGAGACTTTTGCAATCTCTTCGTCATCTGTAGAAACGATCACCCGGTCAATGCTATTGGATTTTAAAGCACACTCAATAGTGTATGCAATCAAAGGCTTACCAGCCAAAGCTCGAATATTCTTCTTTTCAACGCCCTTAGAGCCTCCTCTAGCTGGAATAATTGCAATCATTACAAAAGGTCACCCCATTTTAGAAGCTCATCTTCTTTCACTTCATTCTTTAATTCCTTTCCTAAGATCATCTCGATCTGATCTGGTGGGATCCCACTTCCTGGTCGCTTACTGGTAAGGTCAGCAGCACTTATTTTTTCACCAACCTTCAGATCTCGTTTAGCAACGATCGATCTTCTAAACTTGATTCTTTTCTCCAACTCTGCTTCAGATACCGTTCTAACGTATTTACCCATGGATTCTTGAATATTCCTAGATTCTTCAACGATCACCTTCATTTCTTCGGGATCAGCTGAAATTTCATGATCCCAGCCTGGCAAGGTTTTATCCAAAGTAAAATGCTTTTCAATCACGCATGAACCAAGGGCAACGCTAGCTAAAGGAATAGAAGTTCCAATGGTATGATCAGAGAAGCCAATTGGAAGATCAAATGCTTGTTGAAGCATGCTTATGTTATTCAAATGGATGTCCTTGTATTCTGGAGGGTATATGGAGATGCAATGAAGCAATATGATCTCTTGAGCACCTTTTTCATTCAGTCTATTTACTGCTGCTTCTATCTCGCCTAAACCAGCCATACCAGTCGATAGAATGATCGGCTTTTTTGTTGTCGCTATATGGTCGAGCAATGTATAGTTATTGATATCCATTGAAGCTACCTTGTAAAAAGGCACTTCGCATTTTTCCAAAAGATCTACTTCTTTCTCTGAAAAAGGCGAAGAACAAAAGATCACTCCTTTCTGATCACAATATTCCTTCAATTCAAAATGCTGTTCTTCTCTCAAATAATATTTTTCAACCATTTCCTTTAGAGAACCAAAATGCTTTTTTGGTGAATCATCATAAGATTGATTCCGATCGTACTCTTCCTTAGCAATGAGACTCTTGTTGTCCCAAGATTGAAACTTAACAGCATCTACTCCACATTCTACAGCAGCATCAATGATCTTTTTAGCTAGATCCATATCACCATTGTGATTGGAGCCAATCTCTGCTATGATAAATGGTTGAGAGTAGTTGAATACTTCTCTCTTTCCCAATTGAATTCTTTTCATTTTATAAAAGTAGTTTCTTCCCACCAAAAGGGATAATAATCAACATTTTTTATTGCATGATTTTTTGACCAGAGCAATTCCTGATCATTGAGTAGGTTCATCATTCTCGAAGAGTCAATGCCAATTTTTAATAAGGCCTGATATTGCTCTTTCTTTGTTTCAAAAGCCTTTTCAATAGATTCCTCGCTAATACTACCCAAACCAACCATATTCCGATCATGCTGTCGATATAGTATCCTTGCTTGATTAGTAAAGATGCCCTTTGCCTTGGATAGGTAAAGGATCTGATAGAAAAAGAACCAATCTGCCACTCGGACGGACTTTTTGAAATCCTGAATTCCTACATCGATTAGCTCCCTTCTCAATGCAACATTCCCGAAGCCTACAATATTCCAATTCTGGATGAACTGATGATCAAAATCAAACGAATCTTCTAATCGGTCTGACCATACTTTTTCCTTGATCAATTTTGATTGTTGATTGATCAGATCCAGATCGCAAACTACCAAAGGGAAGTTGCTTAAAAACTTCTTACAAACAGCGATGCGATCAAGGGTCATTAGATCATCTGCATCCTGAAAAAGGATGTTTGAGTAGCTAGTAGTAAGCAAGTATTTCAATGCTTGGAACCGGATCTCAGTGGGTGTGCCAGAAAGGTCGACTATCTGAATCGTCAATCCTTTATCTCTGAGCGGCTTCAACTCCATTTCCAGCTCAAGAAATCCATCATTGAAGAATAGCAAATCATAAGCTTGATCATTTTGATCCATTAGGGAATCAAAATATTCAGCTAAGTAAGGTTTAAGTTCTGGGTAAAGAAAGGATACAACAACCGTATCTATCATAAAAATCTCGCTGGATTACCAACCACTTTGCTACCGTCTGGAATGTCTTTGATCACGACTGTACCCGCGCCAATAGTAACATTATTACCAATGCTTACTCCTTCTTTTACAACCGAATTTGCACCAACAAAAGTGGAGTCTCCCACTTTTACATTTCCTGCTAGAACTGCACCAGGAGCAATATGCGTATAGTCTCCGATCTCGCACTCATGCTCAACAATTGCTCCTGTATTGATGATGCAAGCTTTTCCGATCGATGCATGTATATTCACCACAGCAGAAGCTGAAACGAAAGTGCCTTCTCCTAGTGAAATGATACTGCTCAGTTGGCTACTAGGGTGAACCACTGATTCAATTTTAATTCCTCTATCCTTTAAGTTCAAGAAGGCCTTTTTGCGAATGGCATTGCTTCCAATTCCCAAGATAGCTCTGTAGTCCAATGCCTCCTTCTGTAATTCATTGCCTTCATCTCCCAAATAGATCAAATCAAAAGGATTCTGATCGGCCTCCTTTGGTGAAGTATAAGCAACTACTACATTGCCAGCTTCCTGTGCAGCCTCAGCCACAACATAGGCATGTCCAGAATATCCAACTACAAATAACTTATTCATAATCTATTACACTGCTTGGAATGTTTACAATTCTATCTTCTAGGTATTGGGCATTAGTTTGTTCATCACGGAAACAGGAACTATACATGGGAAGCTTATAAAGCAACTTCCATATTGGACGAGTCATCACGCCAGCATCGTTAGTGCTTTGCAAAAATGACTCTCTCTGATCCCTATTCTCCAATTCAACAGCCATCAACCAATAATTGGAAAAAGTATTTTCTTCTTCTACACGAAATTTCACGTCCATGGATCCAAAGAACTCAATGTATTTCTCGGCTAGCCTTCTTTTTGCCTGTATGAAAGCCTCTAACTGCTCTAATTGTGCACAGATCAAGGCTGCATTGATATTGGGCATTCTAAAGTTGAAACCCAATTCATCATGCTCGTATTCGTAAGGATGGGCAACTTTTGCTGTGGTAGTAAGATGCTTTGCTCTCCTTGCTAGCTCACCATCATTCGTCACAATAGCCCCACCGCCTCCAGAAGTAATGATCTTATTACCATTAAATGAGTAAACGCCCATCATACCCATGCTTCCACAAGCTCTACCCTTGTAGTAAGAACCTATTGATTCAGCAGCATCTTCAACCAGCGGAATTTTCCATTGATTGCATAGTTCGAGTAGAGCATCCATATCTGCAGGGAAACCAAAAGTGTGCATTGGAACACAAGCTGCGATTCTTTTAGACGTTTGTTTATTATAGGTTCCATCCTCTCTCAAATCTCCATACTCCTCTAAAAATGCTTGTACTGCAGCTGGGGAAAGGCCCATGCTTCCTAAATCAACATCTAAGAATATAGGTTCCGCACCATTGTATTTTATAGAATTGGCTGTGGCTACAAAACTCAATGCTTGAGTAATTACTTCATCTCCCTCATTTACACCGGCCAATTTTAAAGCAACTTGAAGTGCAGCAGTTCCATTGACAGCAGCTACACCAAACTCTGTCTCTGCCATTGCTGCAATCTCATTTTCAAAACGATCGACAAATGGTCCTACAGAAGAAACATAGGTTGAATCGATGGCCTCGTTCAGGTATTTCTTTTCATTACCGTAAAAACGTGGTTCATGAAGGGGTATGAACTCTTTGCTTGAGAAGGTCTCTCTTATGAATTCAATGGTATGCTCAACAGAAGATGACACCCTTAAATATTATAGATTCCAGATTTATAGAGCTTTAAATTCTCTTCAATCTTAAACCATTCAATGGTTTGTCTTAATCCTTCTTCTAGAGAAGTCTCTGGCTTCCAGCCTGTAGTCTCATGCAATTTCTGATTGGAACCATAAAGTCTGAAAACCTCACTTTTAGCTGGTCGCAGTCGTTCGGCCTCTTGAACAATTTTCGCATTAGGATTGATCTGTTCGATCAATTCATTGGCCATATCTCCGATACTGATCTCGTTTTGTGTTGCAATGTTCACCTCTTGACCAAGTAGGTCATCTGATTTAGCGATCTCTAAGAATCCCTTAGCTGTATCCTTCACAAATACCAAGTCTCTTGTAGGTGTCAGATCACCCAACTTCACTTCATTCGCGCCATTCAATAATTGAATGATAATTGATGGGATCACTGCTCTAGCAGATTGACGAGGTCCGTAAGTATTAAAAGGTCGAACGATCGTCACTGGCAAATTAAAGCTCCTGAAAAACGAATCTGCTAAGTGGTCTGCACCAATTTTTGTAGCACTATATGGAGATTGTCCTTGCTTTGGATGTTCTTCAGTAATAGGAATGAACTGAGCAGTTCCATATACTTCAGAGGTTGAAGTCACCAACACTTTCTCTACATTCCTTCTTTTTGCGGATTGAAGGATGTTCAATGTTCCTTTGATGTTGGTATCCACATAACTATCCGGTGAATGATAACTAAAAGGGATAGCGATCAATGCAGCCAAATGAAAAACAATATCAATCCCGTCCATGGCTTGATCAACCCCGTTAGGATCTCTAATGTCTCCACAAAAAACATCGATCTTATCTAATTTCTCTTTTGGAAAAGAATCTAACCATCCCCAGAAGTTAAAGGAGTTGTAGAAGCAAAACGCTCTAACATCATATCCAAGATCTACTAAGTATTCAACCAAGTGGCTACCAATGAACCCATCGGCTCCAGTTACCAATATCTTCTTATTTGAAAAATCCGACATCTTCAATCAACTATCTTCAGTGTAATAACCATAGCCATAGCCGTATCCATAACCATAGCCGTATCCGTATCCATAACCGTATCCTCCGTAATTACCGTAGGAATAAGATCCCAATCTGTTCTTATTCTCTACCGCATTCACTACAATACCAATTTTGGTGAGGATCTTTTCTTCATACAATTGAGATACATTCTTCAATTGTTGTTTCTTGGTGTAATCGTGTCTTACAATATATACTCCTGCATCAGCATAATTCTTTAGAAGCAATGCATCCGTTACAAGACCTAGAGGAGGTGAGTCAATAATGATAGCGTCATAAGTTTCCTCCAATTTATGGATCAACTCTTCCATTTTTTGACTCTCCAACAATTCAGCTGGATTTGGAGGTATGGGGCCCGCCAAGATCAATTCGAGATCTTTTACTCCACTTGCTTGAACTATTTCATTCACATCGGCTTTCCCGATCAAATAGGTACTCAATCCAATGGAATTCTTCAAGTCAAAGTCATCAAAGATCTTTGGTTTCCTTAAATCAGCACCAATCAATAAGGTCTTCTTTCCGCTGGCAGCGTAGATTGCAGCCAAATTGATTGAGGTAAAGGTTTTACCCTCTCCACTAACAGAAGAAGTAACCAATATTTTCACCTTTTCTTTCCCCTCTGTCATGAAGTTGAGATTGGTTCGAATACTCCTGTATGACTCCGCAACTACCGATTTTAGATTTCCAGAGACTACCAAATTATTATCCAGCTTCGCCTTGAATCCAACGGTACCGATCAAAGGGATCGTTGTTACTTTCTCCAGGTCAGATGGATTTACGATCTTATTATTGAAGAGGTAAACCAATAGGATCAAACCCAACGGAATTAAAAGTCCCAAGGAAATAGAGAGCATGTAGATACTCGATTTTTGAGGACCTAAATAACTCACCCTAAAAGCATCAGCAAAATCCAAAACTTGAGCTTTGGGAAGATTTGAGGCTTTAGCAATACTCGCTTCTGATCTTTTATTCAACAAGAAAGTATATAGATCACTCAGCAATTTATTCTCCCTTCTTAAATTGAAATATTGTCTTTGCTCTTGAGGAATCTGCAATACCTTATTTTCCTCTGCTTGAAGTTTTCTCTTCAATGAATCCATCAGATCTTGAACCTTTTTCTTGTTCATAGCTGCTGATTCATAAAGTGCTTCCTTCTGCTGTTCTACTTGTGAACCTATCTTTTTGTATTGTTCGCTATTGGCTTTAATGCTTGATGATGCCTCACTTTGCTCGCGAAGAGAAACCATGAGGTTTTGGATCATAAAATCAATGTTCGGATCCTTGAAGCCAAAAACCGCTGCTGATGGGAAGGCAGTAAAATTGTCTTGCTTCAGGGTCTTCATCAAAGCCGTGTAATATTCTTTTTGAACGCCTCTTTCGGTCAATTGCTCTTCCAATTTGATCACCTCTTCAATATTGGAAGTCTGGCCACCCTCTAATTCCTCATCTCCAACATAGATCCTGTCCTTGAAATTCTCTTTCTGAAATTTCTCAAGTCTGAACTCGGTTTTGATCAATGAATCAGCAATTACTCGTAGCTGCTTGTCAACGAATTCAATGGTATTCTGAGCAATTTGATTGTTTTGCTCTACTCCCCATTCTATGTAATTCTCCATCAAACTATTTAGTAAATCAATGGATTTAGCTGGCGACTGACTGCTGTGAGACAATTGTAAGATGGAAGATTCTTGGTTTTCTACATTGATATTGATCGACCTTTGAAAATATCTTGCCCAAGTTTCAGAAGAATTGAAGGCAAAAGAATACTTGTCATCGTAACTCACACTAGGATGGATCCTATCTACTTTGAAAGTATCATAATTGAAGATCAAAATATCGCCTATTCGTTGAATTGGTCTTTTGTCCAAACTATCTTGATCTCTTGAGATCTGATACTTCTCTTGATCAATGAATTGAATATAATAGGTGGATCTCGATCGATTACTTCCCATTTTTTCAATGTGAAAGTCTTTTTCGGGATACATCTCCGTTACCTTAATATCCCCGATCTTATGGTAGGAGATCTCCCAACTCAAATTGGAGGCAACTCTCTCCATCAAAGGGAAAGACTTAATGATCCCAATCTCGTTCACCAATCGATTTCGACTGCTCACCAATTCCATTCCGGGCAAGAAATATTCTTGGCCCCAAGAAGAATACTCATCCTTAACCAACATTCTAGAATTGACGCTATATGTAGCGGGCGTGTACCTTACTTGAAAATAAGAATAAGAAAAGGCAATGATCAATCCGACTACCACAAGGTACCAGTACCGAATGATGTAACTCAGATAGTCTTTGGGATCGATTTTAATGGAGGGACTTGAAGACAAATTGTCTTTCATCTAATATGAGAAATACGATTACGAGGCAAATAAACGAAAATTGTCTCGATGATGTTTCTTTAAATGCTCCTAAAGAATTTTATCAAAACATTAATTTATTGAGCTTTTTTAGGCCAAAATAGGGTGACACAGGGAAAATATCTTAATTTCCCGCCTCAGATACGTAACCATTTGAGAATTAATCCGTAAATTCCAAAATTACTTGGAATAACTAATTGAAAGAAAATACCATTATGTTGACGGAAAGAGGTAATTTTACCGTCATTAATTTTAAATCGCCATGATCAAGAATTACTTAGTTGTCATCGCACTCTTAATTACAGGGCTGCCAGCAGCTATTGCACAAACCGGACCTGGAGGAGTTGGAAGCTCTTCTAACAATGTTCTTTGGTTAGACGCGTCTACCTTAGGATTGAATGATGGAGATTCCATTGCATCTTGGACAGATGTTTCTGGTAATAACAACCATGCAACCCAAACGGTTTCACTCAACAAGCCTTTATTTAGAACCAATCAATTAAATGGTCATCCTGGAATCCAATTCAAAGGAAACTATCAAAATCACTTGGATCTAACTTCTAACATTACTACTAACGCGATTTCTGCCTTTATGGTATTCCAATCAGATAGTAATCAAAGTTGGCACGGGATCTTGTCATTGAACAACCATGTTTTCTTCGCTAAGCCAGGTACCTATGCTGTAGCATACGGAACTTTGGGTAGTTCATTGACATTAGCGATCGGAAGATCTGCGGGATTTTCTATCTTTTCAAATCATACTGGATCTACTACTGGTTCTGATAATTTGAACTTGCGTTCAAATGCCTTTAACAGCAACTTTATTAGAACTGGCTTCTTTAGCTCTCCTTCTTCCGCTATCGGATACAGGACTGCAGGAAACGTTTATTACACAACAGGTACATATCCTGAGATCATCATTTATGATGAGAAGTTGGATTCTGCTTCGAGAATTATCGTTGACAACTATTTGGCAGCGAAGTACAATTTATCTGTTCCTAACGGATTGTATTCTTACAAAAGCACACATGGCCATGAATTAATTGGTATTGGAAGAGAAGCGGACGGAAGTAACACTTCTGCAGTGGGTACAGGAAGAATTACTATTAGCAATGCTAACTCTTTAGACAATGGTGATTATTTGATGATCGCTCATGACAACGGCGGTTTTACTGCTAGTACTTCTACCCCTAATGGTGTTGCTCAAAGATGGACTCAAGTTTATCGAGTAGATGAAACCAATGAAGTAGGTACCATTGATGTGGTAGTTAGCTTTAGTGGAGCAACTTTACCGAGCTCAGATCCTAATAACTACGTTTTAGTAGTTGAGAATAATGATGGTGACTTCTCTAACGGAGGAACAACCATCATCAATAACAGCAGCGTGAACATTGGTGCATTGACAGTCACTTTTAACGGTGTTGATTTTTCTAACGCGGAATATTTCACACTTGGAGAAAAAGTAGGAGACATTACTTCATCACAAGATGGACAATGGGATCAAACTACAACTTGGGATTGTGGATGTGTTCCTACAACAGAAAATAATGTGAGAATCAATCACAACGTTACCATCGATTCTAAATCTGAGGCTGATGATGTTGACTTGAGTACTGGAAGTTTGCAATTCACAACGAATGATACTCTTGATATGAAAGGTGACTTCACCTTTGGATCAGGAACTACATTTACGAAAGGAACTGGAACAGTCATGGCGTCTGGAACAGTATTCCAACAAACTTTCACTAACAATACAGGAGGAACAATTGAATTCAATAACCTTTATGTAAATACCAATGATCCATTATTAATGGTAACTGGAGCTTGGGAAGTAGATAACAATCTTCAAGTTTCTGCTGGTGGGTTGAATGTAAGTGGAGCTGGATCGTTCACTCTTACTTCTGATGCCACTACTACTTCACAGATCTTACAATCAATGGATGGTGGTTTCACTGGAACATTTACCATTCAAAGGTTTGTTAGTGCTAGAAATGCCAATTATGGTAACTTCAGTTCTCCATTGGACGATGCTACCATTGCAGACCTTGATGATGACTTATTCTTAAGTGGTTTGACAGGTGGTGGAGATGGAAATGCTACAGTTAGTGGTGGTGGAACATTCTATTCTGTTTATGAGTACGATGCTGTCAATACAAAGCACGATACTGTTGACAATGTTACGGATGCAATGAGAGAAGGAATGGGTTACGAAGTATACCTAGCTACAACATTGAGCAGCTTTTCCGCAACGACGATCGATTTTGAAGGAACTCCTGCTTCTGCTACTGCCGAAGTGAAAGATCCAACAATTAGCAGCGCAGGTTCTGGATGGAATCTTTTGGGTAATCCTTATCATTCATTTATCAACTATGATAATTTGGATCTACAAGCGGATCTAGCCAATACTTTCTACATCTACAATAGTTCAACTGGATCTTACTCTACTTTTAATCAAGGATCAAATGTATTGATTGCACCAGCTCAAGGTTTCTGGGTTCAGAAAACTTCTGGTGTTGATAGAAGCTTTGTATTTGAAGAAGCAGATAAATCAGAATCTCACTCTTCTACATTTGTAAGAAGAAGTAATCCGAGCTCTAACGCTCTTACATTGAATATTAGAGAAACAGGAAGTGTTTACAATCAAGATTTTATCTTGAAGTTCAATCCTAATTCTAACGAGAATTATGACGAGTACGATGCAATGTATCTTCCTAGTCCACACAAAGAAGTACCAGCATTAACTTCTAAAGCAGTTAATAGCGATGCAGACTTGATTGTAAATAGTACAGACAACCTTTCTTTAACTCAGGTCATTCCACTTGAACTGAAGAGTGGATTGAATACTACTTATGAGATCAATGCAGAAGGATTGGACGGAGCATACAACAATTATGATTGTATCTTCTTGAACGATAAGAAAGAGAATAAGATGATCGACCTTTCAGTTGATCCCCTATATACTTTTGAAGCAGAAGAAGGAAACTTCAACAGATTTGAACTGATCGTAAGCAAAGACTACAGCAGTTGTGAGAAGGCCGTTGATAATGACGGAAGTATTCAAGCAATTGAAAATGGAATGTCTCTTAGAAATAACATGAATGGATGGTGGTTAGACTATCAGTTCAAGAATGATTCTCAACACCAAGTTGAGATAAGAGTCTATAATCTTTCAGGTCAAGAAGTTCTTGCACCTTCTAGTTTCAATGTTGAAAGATCAGGAACAATTCAACTGAATCAGTTGAATGAGCTTCAAGGAATTTACTTGATCCAAGTAATTTCCGAAGGTGAAATCCTGAACAAAACCGTTCAACTATAAAGTATTTCAAATATATTTGCCCAGCTGAATTTATAAGAATGAAGAAGTTACTAAGTTTATTTGTGTTGATGGTGGCACTTAGTTTCGCCAATTCTATGATGGCTCAACCACCTGATCCAGGTGGAGGCGGTGGAGAACTACCAAACTGTTTCCCTCCTCCTTGTGTGCCAATTGATGGAGGTCTTAGTTGGCTTCTAATTGCCGGTGTTGCATACGGTGGAAAGAAAGTATACGAACTTAATAAAGACGAAAAAGAGGAAATTTAATTTCCTCTTTTTTTTGCCTTTACTTATCTACGCTTCTTCATGAAGAGCAAGTTAATCTGGATACTCATTCTCCTCCTTCTTTTTGTCTCTAGTTATTACAGAGAGGTGCTGTTCAAGAGCATCAACGCAATTATTGAGGGTGAAGAGTTCTTTTATGCCAAGACAACTCGCATAGATTATTTAACTCAATGGACTAGGCCGGAACTACTTAAACTCAAGTACTTCCTGACAGCATTTTTCTCTATCTTTTTCATTCTCATTACCTCCTATGGATTAAAATTTAGCTTCAAGGATAAATTTCCATTCCAGATCTCCATTATAACATACTCTATCATTGTTATACTGGCAATTCTTATAGGTTCCTTCGGAATGGTTTTAAGTACATTTGATCAGGTCTATCCAACATTGAGACTCTTTGTTGGTTGGATCCATAGTCCAATTATTTTCCTATTACTAAGTATTGGATCTATTGGTTACAATAACATTCGTTCAATAAATTAGCATTTATCTTAGCTCGTTTCAAGAAATGAAGAAGCAAATCATCGATCAATTCCAAAAGAACAAAGAGGCCATCCTCTTCATTGCGAAACTGGTATTCATCTATCTTCTTCTCCAAGGGCTCTATGATTATATCATCAGTCCTTATACTCCTATAGACAAATGGTTGATCAATAGTATTATATCAACTGCAGAGAGCGGATTAGTGTTCTTAGGCTATGATCTGATGCAAACCAGTGGGATTTATCAATATCATATGGGAATTGAAGGGACAAGTGGTGTTGTTATTGGCAATCCTTGCGATGGATTGAGCTTGTTCATACTCTATGCAGCGTTCGTCATTGTATTCAAGGGTAAATGGTTTACCAAATTGCTTTTTATCATTCCTGGTATTGCCTTGATCCATCTTCTGAACGTTGGTAGAGTAATCTCATTAGCTCTCATAGTCAAGTACTATCCTCATACATTGGATTTCCATCATTCCTATACATTTACACTTTTGGTATATGCCTTTACCTTCCTCTTGTGGATGCTGCGGATCAAAGTCTACCAGAAAAAGAAAATTTAAGGGATAGAAATGACCCTAGACGCTTTTCAACTGATGAATGAAAAGCTTTCATTTATTACTTTTATCATCAAATTCTAATTGATTTCAAGAATGATCAAAGACCAAGAAATTGCTGCACTTATTCAAGATGAAGCAGACAGACAAAGAAGAGGAATAGAATTGATTGCCTCTGAGAATTATGTGAGTGAATCAGTGCTCGAAGCAATGGGTTCTGTATTGACCAATAAATATGCTGAAGGGCTGCCGAAGAAAAGATATTACGGTGGTTGTGAAGTAGTGGATCAAGTAGAGCAATTGGCTATTGACAGATTGAAAAAATTATTCAATGCTGAATGGGCAAATGTGCAGCCTCATTCTGGAGCAACTGCAAATGCTGCAGTAATGTTAGCCTGTTTAAAAGCAGGAGATGCCATCTTAGGCTTTGATCTTTCACATGGGGGTCACTTAACTCATGGATCTCCAGTAAATTTTTCAGGTAAACTATACTCTCCACACTTTTACGGAGTAGAGAAAGAAACTGGCACCATAGATTACGATAAGGTAGAAACCAAAGCAAAAGAGGTACAACCAAAAATGCTCATTTGTGGTGCTTCTTCCTATGCTAGGGATTGGGACTACAAAAGACTTCGTGAAATTGCTGATCAAGTAAATGCAATTCTCTTGGCTGATATCTCACACCCTTCTGGCTTAATTGCCAAAGGTATCTTGAACGATCCTTTACCCCACTGCCACATTGTTACTTCAACTACCCACAAGACCCTGAGAGGCCCCAGAGGAGGCATTATTATGATGGGCAAGGAATTTGAAAACCCCTTTGGACTAAAAACTCCTAAAGGTCAAACTAGAATGATGTCGTCTGTCCTTGATTCAGGAGTATTTCCTGGAACACAAGGTGGTCCATTAGAACATGTTATCGCTGCCAAGGCAGTTGCTTTTGGTGAGGCACTAACTGATGCCTATATGGACTATACCATTCAAGTGGTAAGGAATGCCAAGCTTATGGGGGAAGAATTGATGAAAAGAGATTTTCAGGTGATCTCTGGAGGAACTGACAATCATTGCCTGCTTATTGACCTTAGGAACAAAGACATTACTGGAAAAGCTGCAGAGGCCCTCTTGGGTATGGTTGACATTACTGTCAATAAGAACATGGTTCCTTTTGATGATAAATCACCTTTTGTAACTTCTGGAATTAGAATCGGATCGGCTGCAATAACCTCAAGGGGAATTACAGAAGATCAAATTCCAACAATTGTGGATCTATTGGATAGAACCCTGCAGTTGAGCGAGGAAGATACTTCTGCTATTGAAAGTATAAGAAGTGAGGTTAACGAACTAATGGGTAAATATCCTATTCACCCAAGCGTATAACTAACTCAATTATCTTACTGGACGATCAGTTTTTGAGTTGATTGTCCTTCAGAATCTGACATTCTGATCTGGTATACTCCCTTTGACCAGTTCGATACATCGATCAGTTGATTGCTTTTAGGTGCTAATTGAGCTTCCCAAACCAATTTACCTACTGAGTTGTAGATCTGAGTCGTTTGTACCTCAGAACTAGTGTGAGAGATACTCACAGAATTAATAGCTGGATTTGGATAGATCAACAAAGCATCTTCAGATCTTTCAATTGGATCAATTCCAACAGGATTAGCATCCCTTAAGGTAACATCATCCACTGCAATGTCTGATCGATATCCAGGACCTGTGATGGCTCTAAAGGTCAATCTAATATTTCCCTTGTAAGGTGTAAGATCAATTGTTCTTAAGTTCCAGTTGGCACCTTGATCACCAATGATTGCAGGAGTTATGTCCTGTATGTCTATTCCATTGATATTGATATCAACGTGTAACTCCCCCATTTCAATACCACTCATGTGGTAATAGAAATTCAATTCTGGCTGGTTCAAGCTATTAATATCTAGACACTTACTCAGCAGATTGGCCACTCTATTGTTAAAGTTAGAAGCCTCTACAAACATGTAATTACCATTCCTACCCGTATTGTCCATCGTAGGGCCTGTAAAATTTGAAGGAGTTGCGCCTGTATTCACATACCAATCATGGGTATCTCCATTGGGCGAATTGGACCAGCCGTCTAGTAAGGTACCAGGGATACCAACCGTAAAGTTGTCAAAGTCATTGGTATCAGGGAATACTCCAATTACGTTAGAAGTACTTAAAGTATAGGTAAGTATACTGTCGTTGGTGGTATTCTGATCATTAGGTAGCTCCACCCAAAACTGGAAGGAATAAGTTCCAACAGTCGACATATTGACTGTTTGTTGGAAGCTAAAGTTGATGGTATCCAATTCATTCACTCTTTGGAACAAAGTGTCTCTAATCACCGCTCCCCCATTCACAGTATAGGCCATTGGAATTGTGTCAACAGGAGTAGAACCAAAGCTTGCTACTTCCAGAGTAACAAACTCAGCAGCAGTGCCGACACAACCAGTAGCGCTTGGAGAGAAGATATTGGTAATTCCAACATCACTAGTAAGTGGCTCTATGATCTCAATATCATCAATAGCAATGTCTGATGCGAAATTCGTTCCAACGATTGCTCTAAATCTCAACTTTACAATACTACCTGCATAAGCCGAAAGATCCACTCTTCTATAATTCCAATTCGGACCTTGATTACCAATTATTGCCGGAGTTACATCCAACACCCATTGTCCACCAAAGAAAATGTCGACATGTAGCTCTCCCATATTGTTCCCCAACATATGATAGTAGAAGTCAAACTTGGGTGAGTTTAGATTGGTAAAGTCATAACATGGAGTATTGAGTATGGCTGTGGTATTTCTAAAATTTCCCGATGCTTCTACGTACATGTAATTGGCATCGCCCAAGCTATTGTCTTGAGTAGGACCTGTTCCTCCAGATGGTGTTGCCTGATCAAATACCCACCAATCATGAGAATCATTGGTATTATCATTCACCCAATCATTTCTCAATATACCTGCATTTCCAGATCCATTACCAGGAGTAAAAGATGCAAAGGACTCCATATAATTAAAATTAAACACTGGAGTACCTACACAGCTTGGAGGAGGATTATTGGCAACAATAAACTGAGTACAACCATTCGAAGGCAATGAAGCTGAATTAGAACAAGTAGTATTGTCAACCGCGGAGATCGAATAACAAACTGTATCACCAACCGTAGCCGCTGGAATCAAACCAACCCAAATGTTACCACTGGTGTTGCTCATAGAAATATTTTGTACTGGACCACTATTTACCGTATAGCTTAATGTTGCAGAGGCTACGCCACTTGCATCAACAATATCAGCACTTACCGCATATGGACCTGTGAAATATACTTGACCTTGGTATATCGTACTTGTAATAGTAATGGATGGAGGAATTAATTCGCAAGGAGCTGCAGTAATATCAATGTTGTCAATCAACCATCCATAATTATTGACTGGACCATTGTTATCCTGATCTACCAACATCCATCTAACCTTCACTTGCATATTTCCAGCAGTTGCAGTTAGGTCAAATGATTCTGATTTCCACCAACTATTCGCTGGAGTAGCTGATGCATTCCCTGGATTCCAATCTGTGTAGCTTACAGCAGAAAAGTAAGAGGTTCCGAAGAAACCAGTTCCGTTGTACTCGTTTGAAGTTAGTCGTGTCCAACTAGCACCATTGTTTGTTGAATATTCTATAAAGGCACGATCAAAGAAATCGATCTTGCAGATCTGATCAAAAGACATACTTACATTGGTATATCCCATCGTGCTAAATGCATTGGTTTCAAGATAAACCGTATCTCCTAAAGTAACCCTAGCAGAGTCAGATTTGGTTCCATTAGATGCCAAGGACGAATTAATGGCCCAGGCATTGTTGTTATTTCCACTAGCAGAACTACTCGTAACATTTAAACTAGCACCTTCGAAATCCTCAGTAAAGACAGTAATTTGAGCATCAACTGATGTAAAAAACAGGATGGCAATTAGTGTTGAGACCAGATGAGAAAACCTTGAACTTTTCATATCCAAAAATTACGCAGAAAAGTTGACCGAAGTCAACTTTTCTACAGATAATACTATTGTAACTTATTGTTTATCACTTTGTAACGATCATTTTCTTGGTAAATGGAATACCATCTACATCAATCGTATAATAATAGATTCCTTGAGCATAATTGCTAATGTCTAAATCAATGTACCCACTACCCTTCGCTCTAGACATTGAATTGTAATACATCTCTTGACCCATCACATTAACTACTCTCACACTCATGCTTGCAGAATTCGGCAAGACATAAGGAATGGAAGTAGTACCGTTAGCTGGATTAGGTATGTTCTGACCAATGTATACTTCAGATTCACTTCTCAAGGCCAGCTCTTCATCCAATCCTACCGCAAAACAATGACCTGCATTGATCGTCTCCAAACAGAAGTCATCAATTGCCCATCCCTCATCAGTGATCGTTGCATCTGATTCAAATCTGAACCTAAATACTGCAAAATATTCTTTGGTATTTCCAATCAATTCAATTTCTGGGTAGTAGTAAGTAGTATCACCTCCACGTACAGAAATACTGTCTCTAAATGGATTCAATCCATGTCTACCTCCATCTGCTGGCACTTCAATTGGTTGAGTTCCACCAAAGATGTTCTCTGATAGCACCCATCCTCCAGATGATCCTGTCCAACCACTATTATTGCTATTGTCCGGAATCGCCTTAATGTGCTTGGCATTGTGCCAATTGTTCTGATAAACACCCGTCAATGGAGAAATGGTAGTATCATCGAGGTTCACTGAGTCCCTCTCTCCATAGAAGATAGTTTTCCAAGACACCCCAAGGTCACCTGAGATTTGGAAATGACCTCCATCGTTGAACTTGTCCCGGATCAAATAGTTGTTCCAGAAACTGACTTTATAACAGGAGTCCAGACTGAGCCTAAAGAAAGGCGACAGCAAGGCTGTAGAGTCAATATTTCCATAATTTCCAGTATCTCCAGTAATCCAAGCTTTGGTACCAGACTTAGCCATATTAATGGTAGCCTTATTTGGTACAGCTCTTACAAATAGCTGAGAGGTATCCTGAGTTCTTGAAATGTTCGCAGTATCTGGATAAGGATTGTAAGCTGCCCATTTTACTTTGGCAGTATCTTCAAATGTGGTACAATACTTCAATCCAGCAAGGATCACATTTCCGTTATCATCTACCTCCGAAATAGTTGAGAATACGGAAGTATCAATTACCGTAAACACCTTTTTCAAAGTATCATCAATTGGCAATAGATCTGGCAATCCATTTGGATCGTGCACCCATGCTGTTATTTCATGTGTACCCGGTTTCAATTTTTTTGCCGGAGGGAACTCGATCAACCTTCTTCTGGTATATTTCAATCCTTCAGGATTTGGAGGATTGATCACATCATTGATCCTGTAGATATCATCGTCGATCTTAAGACCAACTTCTACAAAGTTGATACTATCCAATCCGTTGTTTTGATACCTTACTCTGAACTTATAATCTCCTTCAACTGGTAGGAAATAATCATTGGTCATGATGATGTCCAATAGTTTCGCTGACCTTTCTGGAGGACAGTTCCAATCAAAGTATTTAGGTGGAGAAGCTCCTCCTAATTCTTGATCTACAAATACAGTATCCTTGTTTCCATCAAAGGCAATGAAAGAGTATGTAGTAATTACCGTATCTCTATCGTCCAAGAAGAATCTTACTGAGGATCCATTCTTGATACAGATGTCTCTTCTGTTGGTATCTGCCGGATTCAAGCTTCTGTAATCATCAGTGATCACGTATTTATCATTTCCATTGGTTATGTCGAATCTCCAAGCTGAAGAATCTACAAATGATCTATGGATGAAGTTTCCAGTAACCGCTTGGAATACAAAGCTACATCCATCAATGTTCTCTACTTGTCCTCTCAAGGTATCATTCGCAGAACATATGTCATTCTGAGTAGTAACCGCAAAAGAGATGTCATAGTAACCAAAAAGCGAGAAGTCAAACTTAGAAGAGGATACGATGTGGATCGTATCTCTTGGCATAATGGTTCTATTGATAGTTTCCGTAGCCGATTGATTTGGAATTGGACCATCGTTCACCATGTAAGTAATATCAAATGTGCTAACTGGAGCATTTCCTCTGTTCTTCACAACCACCATAAAAGGCTGTTGAGTAGGCAAGTCACACTTGTCAATTGGTCTTACAATTCTGTGGGCATCTAGATCAATTCCACTTTGATCATACAACAAGAAGTTATCAATACTCATACCCGCACTTCCTCCTGGCTCTTCTTCAGCGAAGAAAATGAACCTGAACAATACTTCAGCCTTGTCTTCTAATGTATCTGGCAACATGATCTCAGTCTCCAGCCAGTTGTTCCAGTTGTTGAATTCATTTCTGGTAGTATCAGATAGAACAAACTGTCCACCAAATCCTCCAGAAGAAAGGAAAGAGTTGTACCAATGCTTTGCTTGAACTGTATCATCTAAGTTGTCTAGGTAAGACCAAGAAAGTCCTCTGTCTAAAGAGTACTCAATGAAAACTCCATCTTTGGTGTTCTCCATGGCTCTGTTGTTCATAAAGGCCATGATTACACTATCCATTCCTCGAGTATCGTAGAATTGAGTGATCAACTGCTCAACGCCACCAGAACCTGCATATCCTCTATCCAGCAATACATCCCATGAATTTGGTTCAGTGTAAGCGGAATTGGTTCTTCCGAATTCAGGCGTTCCTAATTCCCACTTATTACTGAAGGTGGTAGAATCATTAGCCAATCCTAACCAATAATTCACATCGTCAAAGTATTCTTTGCTACAATCTGCCTGCTTATAAAATACTCCGGTAGTATTGGCCACAGCAGTATCATTCGCACTGGTCTCATCCAAATGATAATCTACCCAAGCTTCAATTGAATACTCGCCTAGCGGCACTGTATAAAGATCTGCTGGGTTGTCGTCAAGAATGAATTGAATATTCTCCCCGGCCTCTATTCGTTGAACGTAAATGAATGGACCTTGAATTGCTCCTGGTGTGCCGTTCTGAGGAATGACCCTATAAGATATTGCAAAGGAATCAGCAGGTAATGCACCCAAATTGGCCACCCTGACAATTGCTGGTTCCCTATTGGCTCCTGGAAATGGAATGTGAGGAATATAAGGACCAAGCTCAACACGATCTAAACGCAAATCTTGTACTGGAGCAGGAACTATCTTGAAAGAATCCAAACCAATGTCTGTATTCTCGGAAGCTGATGCTGGGGTACCCCGCCATCTCAGCTGAATTACCTTTCCTCGATAAGGATAGGTATTGATCTCGTAAGGCAACCAAACGTCTCCTTTGTTACCTCCTATTGGAGGTAATCTATCATTGAGGAATCTTCCATCGGGGAAGCCTGCAATTGGAGTTGGGTCAAATATGTCAAAATTAACAGTATCACCTCCTACGCCATTTTGGTTCAAGTAGAATCTGATCAGGTTATTCGGACTTTCAAATAGATCGATACAAGGTGATAGAAGATAGGCTGTACTATCTCGAAATCCTGTTGCTTCCAAGAGTAAATACTTTCCTCCACCTGGAAGATCGCCCGAAGGTCCTGTATTCGGATAATCAATGGCCGAATCTTGCCATACGTACCAATCGTGGAAGTCTCCCTCCGCATTGATCCAAGACTCTGCAAGAACTCCTGACTCCCCTGGCAAAAAGTCTACTCCATTAAACGTTTGATAATGAGGGAAATTAAAAATAGGTTGCGTACCACATGCTTTTGGTAAGTTTCCTCTTACCTGGAAGGAAGTAAATCCAGCTGGTGGATCTTGTGTGGTATTGAAACATGGACTATTGTCGACTGCTTCAACTTTCCAATAAACAGAATCTCCAGGTCTGATACTGTCTAATAATCCTGTACTGTCATTGGTAAATGCTCTAGGGATCCATCCTTCGTATCTTGAGAAACCTAAGAAGTTAAAGTCTACAGTATCTCTTGTCAATACTGACAAAGTTCCAACAGGACTGCCAATGTCTCTTTTCACATAGTACTCGATATATGCTCTGTTGATCTGCGATGCATCAGTGATCTGCGCATTGAAAATATAAGGACCTACCCAGTAAACTCGGTTGTCGTATCTGGTAGGGTAATTTGCTGGAGGATCATCCAAAACCAAATTCGGAGGAGTTAACTCACAATTCGAACCTCTTATGCAGAAGTTATCGATCCACCATTTGTGCTCTGGACCTGCCTTACCTAATGGAGATGCTGGGTTGTCATACAAACCTAATCTGATCTGCATGGAATCCGGAGCCACTCCATTGTTGTTTCTTGTTTCTCTATTAATAACAGGAGTTACGTTGAAAGACTCTTTTACCCAAGCAGTGGTATTCCTGGTAAAAATGAACATGGAATCATTGAAAGGCCAGATGATCGGGTTACTTAATTTACTAAATGCCAACTGAGGACGCTGATATAATGAAGCCCCTGTATATACCCTCTCTAAGCTACCACTGTTATTGATTTCATAGGGTAATCGTGCCCAATTGGTCCCGTCAAAAGTATATTCCACTATTGCTTCATCAAACCATTCAATGTAACAGATCTGATCAAATGAAACCCCAACATTGTCAAAGCCTGAGATGGTTACCCAAGGCGAAGTCAAATAGGATGTTTTTCTATGACTAGTGGTGTCTACAGCCGAAAAAGAGCTGAAATTTTTGGTTACAACAGAATCCTTCCTAAAAAATACTGCTTTTCCAGAAACTGGATTCTGTGATCTTGCCATGTAAAAACTATCTACACCAAGACTGTCAAAGTCTTCACAAAACAGGTCAAAAGTCTGTGCATTAACGGATGTGGTAGGCATGAATGAAATAAGTGCCAAAAGGGCTAGTGGCAGAAAAAATATCCTTCTCATAGGGTCGTGTTACTATAATATTATAGGAGCGCTAATTTAATTATAAAATGTCAAGCGAACGGCAATTATACCAATTTGCGAGAATCCTTGCGCACTTTCAATTTTCAATGACGAAAATGCTAAGTTTAAAGTTGCATGGAAACCAATGAAACTGCAGATAAATATTATTTTTGAAGGCTCAATTAAAATTTCACTTCCATGAGCAATTTCAATGCAAATGATCCTAAGCACAAATCCTGGATCTCCACCCCTGCAAACTCCGACTTTTCTATCCAAAATATTCCATTTGGAATAGTCAAAAAAAAGGATGGAAAGATCACCACTGCCAGTAGAATTGGAGACACAGTGATCGATCTAAGTTCACTTGGAGAATTGGGTTATTTAAGTTCTTTAAACATTGATCAAGAAGCGCTTAGCAGCAGTAGCCTTAATTTGCTCATGAAAAATGGCAAATCATCTACCTCTGCATTGAGAAATAGAATCGCAGAACTCTTCAATAGTGATAATGCAGAATTGCGAGATCAAAAGGAGCATCATGATAAGGTCCTTATAGATTTGAATGATTGTGAAAATTTGATGCCGGTTGAGATTGGAGATTACACTGATTTTTACTCAAGTATAGAGCACGCCACCAATGTAGGCACTATGTTCAGAGACCCCAACAATGCCTTGTTGCCGAACTGGAAATACATTCCTGTGGGATATCACGGAAGAGCTTCTTCAATAATTCTGAGTGGAGAAGCCATCCATCGACCAAAAGGTCAACAAAGACCAAAAGATGATGAAGCACCTGTTTTTGGACCATGCAAACTCTTAGACTTCGAATTGGAAATGGCCTTTATCACTTTTGATGGAAAGCCATTGGGAGATAGCATTTCTACTACTGAGGCTGAGGATTACATCTTTGGAATGGTGCTATTCAATGATTGGTCGGCAAGGGATATCCAAAAATGGGAATACGTACCTCTAGGGCCATTTCTTGCCAAGAACTTTGCTTCTTCCATCTCTGCATGGATCGTTACTTTGGAAGCTTTAGAGCCCTTTAGAGTGGAAGGGCCAGAGCAAGATCCAAAGGTTTTTCCTTATTTGGAATATGAAGGCAAGAAGAACATTGATATCAATCTCGAAGTATTGATCCAGCCAGATGGTGGAGAAGAAAGTTTGATCTGTGAATCCAATTACAAATACATGTATTGGAATCAAAATCAACAATTGGCACATCATACCATTAATGGATGTAACATCAATGCCGGTGATATGTATGCAAGTGGAACCATTAGCGGGAAGGAAAAAAGTAGCTATGGATCCATGTTGGAATTGAGCTGGAAAGGAACTCAACCCATCCCCTTGAATGACGGCAGTGAGCGTAAATTCATCCTAGATGGAGACACTGTGATCATGAGAGGTTTTTCAGAAAAGGATGGTGTAAGAGTAGGTTTTGGAGAAGTGAGCTCCAAGGTACTGCCCTCCAAATAGCTGATACTACTTCTTTATGAATTTAAGGCTTGTTCTAGAATTGTTGATTAGCATTTCTAGAAGGTAGACACCAGCATTCAGATCGCTTACAACTAATTCTCTATTCTTTAAGTTACCTTCCTTTTGCAGCTGCCCATTGATGGAATAAATTCGATAATTAGCAGATGGAGGAACATCTCCATTGATGGATAATTGATCTTGAACTGGGTTTGGTGAAATTCTAAACTCTTTAGTTGATAGTTCATTCAGCCCTACCGAAGATGTAGCTAGAACTCTAACATTATCGATCCACCATTGATGAGTTCCAATTCTCCCCATTGGACCAGTTGAATGGTCGTGAAGACTAAATCTGATCTGCATGCTATCTAAAGAGGCTTGAGGAAAATTATTAATTACCAACTCCCATTGTATTAAGCCAGAAATATCAAAATATTCTAGAACCCATGCGTTTTGGGAATTTGCTATCGTGTACACATAATTTGTGTCGTTGAACCTCCAAAGAACTACTTGACCGTATTTGTTGAAGTAATGATCAGTACTATTTATAGGTCCTAAAAGTGAACTAGAAGGACCAAAATATGCTGAATTCCCTTGATAAACCCCAATTAAATTGCCATTGACATTGACTATCATTGGAATAGTTTTCCAAGAACTATCGCCTAATCGATACTCGATCATGGCTTGATCTAATTGATGGACATAACACAATTGATCGAATAATAAGCCAATATTAGGATACAAAAAGCCCAAACTATCTTTCAAAGAGAACTTTGGACTAGTTAGATAGGAAGTACACCCAGGTCCAACCGTATCAGTTGCAGATGCTCCAGAAAAACCTTTCCTAATTAACTGATCAGCATGGAATCTTTGAAAAAAAGTATTCAAAGGTGCACGAGAAGTGCTCATACTCCAATTCGATTGATCAAAATTCTCGTAAAACAAGGTGTCGATCTGAGCTAATGCTGAAATGGAAAATAGAAAACAGATAAAAGCAATAAGCAGCTTCATGTGTCTTATTTAAGGTTTAGTGATAGACATTGAAAATAAAGTGAAAGTTGCTTCGAAAGATTTCTTTCACAATTAATCTTCCTCCTCTTCGACAATTACAAAAAGCTCTTCATTGTCTTTTTTCATGAGGTATTTCTCACGAGCAAACTTTTCCAAGGTATTCGGGTTGGTCTTCAATTCCTTTAGGTCGGCCTTGATCTGTTGGATCTCCCCTTGATAAAACTCCTTCTCCTCATCTAGCTTGTTCAACTCCATACGATACTGCACCTGAGTGATCATATTATTCTGATCAAAGAAGGCAATCCACACCAAAAAAATACCTGCCGCCAAGGCATAGCGGTTTTTCAAATATTTTGGAAGTCGAAGACTTTTCTTGAGCTTGGGAATTTTCACAAAATAAAAGTAGCGCTATAATCCGTTCCAAATAAAAAACCCTGCTGATCAATTCAACAGGGCTATGTTAATTTGAAGGAAGAACCGTTAGTAGAATGGTTTTAATTAATAATTAGCAATTAAGAATTAATAATTAGTCCTTTGGTCTTCTGTCCTTCTTTTTTATTTCTCCAAATAAGGATATCTGTAATCAGTTGGAGGAACAAATGTCTCCTTGATGGTTCTAGCCGAGATCCATCTCATGAGATTTTGCATTGCTCCTGCTTTGTCATTGGTACCCGACTTTCTACCTCCGCCAAATGGTTGCTGTCCTACAACAGCTCCTGTTGGCTTGTCGTTGATGTAGAAATTACCTGCCGCATTCTCCAAGGCCTTGCACATATGATTCAATACAGCTCTATCTTTTGCAAAGATGGCACCTGTAAGTGCATAAGAATTATCATCCACCAACTTCAGTGTTGCCTCAAAGTCGGCTTCGTCGTAAACATAAATACTGATCACCGGTCCAAATATCTCTTCACACATGGTGGTATATTTAGGATCATTGGCCAATATCACTGTTGGCTCGATGAAGTATCCCGTTGATTTATCATGACCCCCTCCAGCAATGATCTCTGCTGAATCAGCTCTTTTTGCATTCTCTATGTAATTGGCAATCTTATCAAATGACCTTTCATCGATCACTGCATTGACAAAATTTTCGAAGTTCTCAGGACTTCCCATTTTGATGCTTTTCAGATCATCAAGAATATATCCTTTCACTTCAGACCACATTGATCTAGGAATATATGCTCTACTTGCAGCTGAACACTTTTGTCCTTGGAATTCAAATGCTCCTCTTGTGATGGCTGTAGCCACTTCCTTTGGATTAGCTGTTTCATGAGCTATAATAAAATCTTTACCTCCTGTTTCTCCTACTATTCTTGGATAGCTATTGTACTTGTGGATGTTATTTCCAATGGTTTTCCAAAGCTCTTGGAATACACCAGTGGATCCTGTAAAATGCAATCCGGCAAACTCTGGATGATTGAAGATCACTTCTCCTGTTTCTGGTCCGTCAGCATAAACCAAATTGATGACACCAGCAGGAAGACCTGCTTCTCTCAATACTTCCATGATCACCCATGCAGAATACACTTGTGTATCAGCTGGCTTCCAAACGACAGTATTTCCCATCATAGCTGGACTAGCAGGTAGGTTACCCGCAATGGCAGTAAAGTTGAAAGGGGTAATTGCAAATACAAATCCTTCCAATGGTCTATACTCTAATCTATTCCAAACACCTTCTGAAGACTCAGGCTGTACGGTATAGATCTGACGCATGTACTCTGCATTGAATCTAAAGAAATCAATGATCTCACAGGAAGAATCAATTTCTGCTTGCATTGCATTTTTTGACTGTGCCAGCATGGTTGCCGCATTCATCTTCTGTCTATATGGACCAGCAATCAGATCGGCAGCTTTCAAGAAGACAGAAGCTCTTTGCTCCCAAGGAAGGTCGGCCCAAGCTTGTCTAGCATTCAATGCAGCTTTTACCGCTTTCTTTACTTCGTTCGCACCACCTTTATGGAAATGTCCAAGCAAATGCTTGTGCTCATAAGGTGGGTGCATTGCCACCTTATTACCTGTTCTTACTTCTTCACCATCAATGAACATTGGAATGTCTTTTTCCTCAGCTTTCATTCTAGCTACTGTTTCTTGTAATTCTTCTCTTTCCTTGGTTCCAGGAGCATAAGAAAGAATAGGCTCATTCATTGCAATCGGAGGACTAAAAATGGCATTTGACATATCTAATAGTTTTAAAAAATTCTTTTCAAATTGGAGAGCAAAATTAGTCCTTAAGTCAAGGATTTCCAAGTATTAAAGAAGATAGCAATACTGGGTGCTAGGAAGCCCTTTTTCGAAAGACCAATCGGATGGTTGCTCCTTTGTTGAAAAGTGAAGCAAAAGCGTCTGTTAGAACAAAAATTGGAAAACTAAGCCAATGGAATAACTTCTGAAAAAACAAGTTGATGGAGGAATAGTCTTTGGTATACTCCTTGTTTCCTTTCAAATGCTCATACAACACTTCCCTTTTTTTGTAGATCAAGTTCAACAAGCTTTGCTGAATTCCAAATGGACTGAACTGTGGAGAGAAATATGATTTTGAAATCAACTCAAAATTGAAATCATCCAAAAGCTTGATGAGTACACTTTCAGAAAGCAAATTAAGGTGCCTTGGGGGATCTAAATGCAACCATTTTCCCTTGAACATGCTGGCCTGCCAACTTCCAATATTCGGCTGTTCTATATAGAGATAGCCCTTTTCATTTATAATTTCAGCAAGGATCTCTACCGTCATTTTTGGATCTGGAAGATGTTCAAATACATGAATGAGACTGATCAAATCAAATTGTTTGGGCTCATAGCTTTCTTTGGAAAGTGGACCAATGTGTAAGTGAAAGCCTCCTCTTTCCAATGCGCGTTGAGATGCCTTTCCTTCCAATTCTAATCCATGAAGTTCATACTCTCCAAAAGATTTAAGTTGATGCAAGAATTCGCCATCGGCACAACCAACATCCAACACTTTAGACCCATTTTTAATGAGCTTAGAAAGATGTTTGGCTTTTAATGATCTAAAGAAGTTCAATACCTTCTCCACCCCATCACCAAATTTCTTGCTTCCTTCACCATAATAATCAGTCGCATATGCTCGATTCAATTGATCATCTGTTGGATATGGATTTAAGAATTGGGCACCACAATCAGAGCAAAGCGCTAGATCATATTCATCTTCATATTGATCTTGAAAGGAGAATTTAACCTTCAAGGAATTGCTATTGCAAAGAATGCATTTAGCCATTGGAAGATTTGCGGTAGAGCTTAGAATTCAAGAGTCCCATCTTCTGCAAACGATGGTTTAAGGAAACCTTTAAGACTCCCAAACCATAAACGATACTGTTGCTCAAGTTGATCGAAGAGCCTTCATCAAAATACTTGGTAGGACAACTTACTTCACCTATTTCATAATTGGCATAGATGATCTGTGAGAGCATTTGATTGTCAAAAACAAAATTATTGGAGTTGGCTTCGTAATTGAGCTCTTCCAAAACCTTCTTAGAGAAAGCTCTGTATCCAGTGTGATACTCGGATAGCTTCGCCCCAACTAGAATATTCTGAAAAAGGGTCAAAAACCGATTGGAAAGGAACTTATAGAAGGGCATCCCTCCTTTCAATGCTCCCTTTCCTAATATTCGGGATCCCAACATTACTTCATACAATCCATTGGCAATAGGATAACACAATGAAGGAATTAACAAGGGAGTATATTGGTAATCTGGGTGGACCATCACTACAATATCAGCTCCGAGTTCCAATGCTTTGTTGTAACAACTCTTCTGGTTGCCACCATAACCCAAATTCTCTTGATGCTTGATCACATGCTTAATGCCAAGATCCATTGCCTTTTGAGCGGTATCATCATGACTGCAATCGTCAACCACCACTACTTCATCTACTATGTCCCTAGGAATTTCCTTGTAGGTCATTTCCAAGGTCTTTGAAGCATTATAAGCCGGCATTACAACAACTATTTTCTTTTCTCCAATCAAGATCTTAACTCCAATTTAGAATAATGAATAAGGCAATAAGATAAGCTGTAAAAATATATCCAAAGAATGAAAAGAAAGCAGTTAGAAGAGAGAGAAACAATCTGCCTAACTTAGAAGGCATTCCAAAGAAGTTATAGATCGCATAGGTAAAGTATAGTATAGAGAGAGGAAACATCAAGTGAAACAATCTAGGTTCAAGTCTTGACAATAGAATAGGAACTATCGAGATCACTATAAACTGCCCAGCCAAGTAAAAACCCAATGCCGTTCGTTCAGCAAAATTGTACTTGCTTTTCCAAAAGAAGATCTTGGCTACAACCGCCATACTGAAAGGAAGAATAAAGAGGAAATAGTTCAAATACTTGCTCAAAAATTCACCCGCCTGATATCCCAATCTAGATTGTTCATCCAAGGTTCTACTATCCATAGATCGTTGATTCTCAATTGGATCAAATCCGACGATCTCTCCCAATAACAAATTCAGGAATAGACAAAGCACCATGTACTTTACCGGTGCATAATATGATTTTCGTCTTCCCTCTATGAACTCTTTGATGATCAGATGTGGCTTGAAGAACATCCTGCTCAAAGTTTTGGGAAATGGAGCATCAATGTTAAAGACCGAACTTAAGAATTCACTCAGGATCTCTTTGACAGAAAGTCTCCCCAACTTGGTTCTCTGTCCGCATTCAGGACAAAATTTAGCAGAAATAGCGCTTCCACAATTTTTACACTTCCTTTGATCTTCCATCGATAATCTTAGAATAAAGGATAAATTTATCATTTCCCAACGAAACCCATTCTCATTCAATGAGTAACAATTTCAACCTTGTAGCACCTTTATATGATCGTTTAGGAGATCTAGTTTATGGTGGAGACATACAAGCTTCTCAAGATGAGTATTTGCATTTGTTACCTGAAGAAGGATTTCTATTGTTCATAGGTGGTGGAAGTGGTCAAACCTTAAGGAAGATCATCAAGATCAAACCTCGATTAAGAATATATTACTTAGACGCTTCAAGCCGAATGATGGAGATCTGCAAGAAATTGATCCCAACTAGAGACCAGGAGCGTATTGAATTCAAGATTGGAACGGAAAATGAGATTCCACCTCATTATCAATTTGACGCTATTATTACTTTTTACTTTCTAGATCTTTTCAGAGAAGATCGCAAAGAGAGGATCTTTGAGAAAATTCACAAGCATCTGAAGCAAGATGGAATTTGGTTACAAGCAGATTTTCTACCCGCCAAAGGATTGATCTCCTTAATTCGTGAAAAGATCATGTTTCTATTTTTCAAGCTGTTCAGCAGAATTGAAGCCAATGGGATAGAAGAAGATCAAAAATTATTCAAGGACAAGAATTACAAACAGCTCCAGAAGCGCCTATTCCACAAGAAACAGATCTATTCTGCTGTCTTTCAAAAAACTTAGGCCTTATTTTTGGTTAGCGTATATTCGTCACTTAAAATCAACACTCATGAAAACAACCAGTTTTATTATCGCCCTATTTTTAAGTATTGGGCTAATTCAAGCTCAGGAAGAGATTTCTGGCATTACTCCAGAAAGTTCAATTGAAGTTGGGGGAGAAAAATTAATGTTCAATGGAGCAGGATTAAGAGAAAAGATCTTTTTGGATCTCTATGTTGGAGCATTGTACACTACAAAAAAGAGCAGTGATGCAAACGAGATCATCAATGCCGATGAATCTATGGCTATTACCCTTGATATAGTTTCAGGATTGATCACTTCTGACAAGATGATCGATGCCGTAGATGAAGGATTTGAAAAATCAACCAAGGGAAAAACCGATCCCTTAAAAGACAAGATTGCAGCATTTAAAGACGCATTCAAAGAAGAGATCGTAAAAGGAGACGATTATGTGATCGCTTACATCAAAGGAACTGGAGTTGAAGTCCACAAGAATGGTAAGAAAGTAAAAACCATTGAAGGGCTTGAGTTTAAAAAAGCACTCTTTGGAATTTGGTTCTGTGATGATCCTGCAGACGAAGATCTGAAAGAAGGAATGCTTGGGAAATAATTACGAATTCGTAATCACAAAAAAGAGTTCAACTAATAGTTGAACTCTTTTTTTGTAATTCGTAATTGCTAATTGACTACATATTTCTTCTGTACTGCCCTCCCACCTCAAATAAGGCTTGGGTAATCTGTCCAAGAGAACAATACTTACTTACCTCCATCAAAGACTCGAACAAGTTCTCATTCTGGATGGCAGTTTTTTGAATCTCTCTCAATTGAGTCTGACTTTGCTCTTCATTTCCTTTGTGCAAAGCCTCAAGCATCTTGATCTGGTACTCTTTTTCCTCTTTTGTAGCTCGAATCACTTCCCCAGGAATAACTGTAGGGGATCCTTTAGAACTTAAGAAGGTATTTACACCGATGATCGGAAATTCTCCTGTGTGTTTTAGATTCTCATAGTACAAACTCTCCTCTTGGATCTTGGAACGCTGATACATGGTTTCCATGGCTCCCAAAACTCCCCCTCTCTCAGTGATTCGATCAAATTCACTCAGCACAGCCTCTTCAACTAGATCTGTAAGTTCCTCAATAATGAATGATCCTTGCAATGGATTTTCATTCTTTGCCAGTCCTAATTCTCTATTAATGATCAACTGAATGGCCATTGCTCTTCTCACCGACTCTTCGGTTGGAGTTGTAATTGCTTCATCGTACGCATTGGTATGCAATGAATTACAGTTATCATAGATGGCATACAAAGCCTGAAGGGTAGTTCGAATATCATTGAAATCGATCTCTTGTGCGTGAAGTGATCTGCCAGAAGTTTGAATGTGATATTTCAACATCTGGGCCCTAGGATTCGCTTGATACTTCAGCTTCAATGCCTTTGACCAAATCCTTCTCGCTACTCTACCTATTACTGCATACTCTGGATCGATTCCATTTGAAAAGAAGAAAGATAAATTGGGTCCAAACTTATTGATGTCCATTCCCCTACTCAAATAGTATTCTACGTAGGTAAATCCATTGGCCAAAGTAAAGGCCAACTGCGTGATTGGATTGGCACCTGCTTCTGCGATGTGATAACCTGAAATGGATACAGAATAAAAATTCCTGACATTGTTCTCGATGAAATACTCTTGAACATCTCCCATCAATCTCAAGGCAAATTCAGTAGAGAAGATACATGTATTCTGGGCTTGATCTTCTTTTAAAATGTCAGCTTGAACCGTACCTCTCACCCTGGAGATGGTATCTGTTTTGATCTTCTCATAGACCTTGGCTTCCAAAACTTGATCTCCTGTAACGCCTAGCAACATCAGACCAAGACCATCATTTCCTGGAGGCAGATCACCTCGGTACTCCGGTCTTGCAACTCCTTTCTTCTTGTATATTTCTTGGATCTTCTTCTCTACTTCTTTCTCTAAACCATTCTCCTTGATATAGATCTCACACTGTTGATCAATGGCAGTATTCATGAAGTAACCCAATAGCATTGGTGCAGGTCCGTTGATGGTCATCGAAACGGAGGTCATCGGATCTGCTAAATTGAATCCTGAATATAATTTCTTAGCATCGTCTAGACAGCAAATAGAAACACCAGAGTTTCCGATCTTCCCATATATATCTGGTCTATAATCTGGATCATGACCGTAGAGTGTTACCGAATCAAAAGCGGTTGAAAGTCGTTTTGCAGGAAGATCCATTGATACATAGTGGAACCTTCTATTGGTTCTTTCTGGTCCACCCTCACCTGCAAACATTCTTGTTGGGTCCTCACCGGTTCTCTTGAATGGAAATAATCCCGATGTGTATGGGAACTCCCCTGGAACATTTTCTTGAAGATGCCATTTCAGAAGATCGCCCCATGCCTCATATCTTGGCAATGCCACTTTTGGAACCTTGGTATGACTAAGAGATTCTGTGTAGGTATTCATCTTGATCTCTTTGTCTCGAACTTTAAAGGTGTAGACGTCCTGGCTGTACATCTCTTTCTTGGCTTTCCAAGATCTGATCAATTCAAAGTTCTTTGGATCCAATTCCAATTTGAGTTTCTCAAATGACTCTTGTAGGTCCTTGATCAATCGATCCTTGTCGTCTATAGCTAGATCCTTGATCGCATCAATGGAAGTTTGAATGCCATATAACTTTTGAGCAACCTCAGCTTGTTGATTCACCCATTGATCATAACTTCTGTTATTCTCAGAGATCTCTGCAAGATACCTTACTCTCTTTGGAGGAATGACGAAGATCTTTTCAGACATCTCGTCTGTGATCTCAAAACTAGAAGCAAGGTCCGCCCCAGTTCTTTCAGAGATCAGATCCATCAACCTTTTGTAGAGTTGATTGGTACCTGGATCATTGAATTGAGATGCAATGGTTCCATACACTGGTATGTCCTCATCTTTTGCATCGAATATCTGATGATTTCTTTTGAATTGTTTCTTTACATCTCTGATAGCATCCAATGCTCCTCTCTTATCGAACTTGTTGATAGCAACTACATCGGCAAAGTCAAGCATGTCTATCTTTTCCAATTGGGTAGCGGCACCAAATTCTGGAGTCATTACATACAAGCTCAGATCAGAGTGTTCAGTGATCTCTGTATCCGATTGACCAATTCCAGAGGTTTCAAGGATGATCAGATCGTATTGAGCTGCTTTCAAGATAGAAACAGCTTCTTTCACATGTTTAGAAAGAGCTAGATTAGATTGTCGAGTAGCCAATGACCTCATATAAACACGATCATTTCTTATAGAATTCATTCTGATCCTATCCCCCAATAATGCTCCTCCGGTTTTTCTTTTGGAAGGATCCACTGAAATGATCCCAATGGTTTTATCTTGGAAGTCGATCAAGAATCTTCTTACTAATTCATCAACCAATGAGGACTTACCTGCTCCTCCAGTTCCAGTAATACCCAGAACAGGAGTTTCAACCTTCTCTGCTAATTTGTGTACTTCTTCAAGAATGTTCTTAGATTCTTCTGGGAAGTTTTCCGCACCTGAGATCAATGTTGCAATCGCTCTGGAATCTTTTTGATCGATCGTCTTTACCTCTCCGTTCAACTGTTTCCCAGTTGGGTAATCAGACCTTTCTACCAGATCATTGATCATTCCTTGTAGGCCCAATTCTCTCCCATCGTCTGGTGAATAGATCCTGTCAATCCCGTACTCATGAAGTTCTTTGATCTCCTCAGGAAGGATCACTCCTCCTCCTCCACCAAATATCTTAATGTGCGAAGCACCCCTTTCCGCAAGTAGGTCTTTCATGTATTTGAAGTACTCTGTATGACCACCTTGATAGGAGGTCATGGCTATTGCATTAGCGTCTTCTTGGATAGCAGTATCTACTACTTCCTGAACAGAACGATCATGGCCTAGATGGATCACTTCAACTCCCGTTGATTGGATGATCCTTCGCATCACATTGATCGCCGCATCATGCCCATCAAAAAGGGAAGCTGCAGTTACTATTCTGATCTTGTTCTTTGGTTTATAAGGGGCTACTGTTTCCATGGGAATATCGATTTCTAGCGCATTGCAAAATTACGCTAATTAACCTTCAAGGGCATAGTATTACTAATTCACATTATTTGAGCCTAGTAATTCTCTTTGAAATCAGTCTGTAAACTCAAGTTTACCAAAGCGTTGAGAATTCTTCTTCTTAACACCTATAACAAATGGTTCTTTCTTTGTATTAGTCTTTGAATTTGCAAAGTACCCGCCAATTTCTTTATTGTTGAAAAGCAACTGTTTCTTAATTAGAGCATCTTCATTAATAACTATCAACCTAGTTACAGCTTTGTATGCATTTCTTAAAGGACTTACATCATTGATTTCTCTAACTTCCTCATTTTTCTCATTATCATTATACATTAACCATAGCTTATCATCATAATTGATGGCACTATAGCTCGTATACATCTCCATCAATCTTTTCATACCGATAGGAACATCAATTTCTATTCCTGTCTCAATCTTAGAGTTTGGATTTCCGCCTATACGTGGAATTCGGTATGATGCAGCTTGCAATTTAGGGATCATTCGAACAAACTTAAGTTGGTTATTCTCATCATATCTTATAACGATTAAGTCTCTGTATACATAATACTTATACTCTTGAGTACTTGATTCTGTTATTAGTTGATTTTCAGCAATTATATATCCACCTTTTTCTTCTGAAGGATAAAAATTTGTATGGTATCTTCCAGCTCTTTTTAACCATCCATTCCTAGCATCAGATTTACTATAATGACTTAAGAATTTCTTATTAAACTCAAGTGAACTGAAATTATCAACCTTGCCTTCATTTATATTGCAGTCTGCTATAAATACTCCTTGATAAAAAGATTTATTGGCCTTCAATTTGTCAGAATAAAAACCAGACAATTTGAAGTTTCCTCCAACCAATTCTGTCAAAGAGAAATTGACTAAAAAATAATTATCAAACTCAAGAGGTATTTCTTTAGTTATCTTGTCGTTAATAAGAATTAGTTGTGATTCTGGTTCATTATTTTTTTCTCTTAATCTTTTTAGAATAATACAGATTACATTATTATCATTCACTAATACTTCTTCAATACCGATAAATTTTCCAGTATTAGCAAATGATCTCTTTACCAACTGACTATTTTCAAGATCATCTATTGGAAAATAGATGATATGACATATTAGATCTTCCTTCTTTTTACCCCCATAAGAATGTAATGCAACTAAATTCTTCCCATTTCTGGAAACGCCATATTTAACTATTCCATGATTTTTCTGATGCTCAATCTGAATAGTTTGAAGAGATATTCTTTCTAAGAGTTCACCTCTTAAATTAAACTTAGAACTATATATTTCTATTTCACTTTGATCCTTATTGAATTTAGAACTAAAGATAAAAAAGCCATCATCAATGAGATGAATAAAGTCAAAGTGGATTCTATAATCTGATGAGTAATCAATATCAATTACTTGAACCACTTCCATATCTTGATTGACTTTTTCTAAATGAGATTCATAGCTATTACTCATTAGCTTCCAGTCCATCCTTATGTTGTAATAAAAGCCATCTTTCCAACCAAATGGATAACTAATTGACTTCTTATCTCCATCTTGATTTTCAATACCCCAATCGACACCTAGATTTTGAGAACTCAAGGATGTAATTACCATTATAAAAAATGCTGATAGAAATAATTTCTTCATAATTGATTCTCCTTAATTAAATGAAAGAAGATTCAAGAAGCTATAAGCAGATGCATCTTATTCTGAGCCTAAAATTTAATATCTGCTTCGATGATCTCCTTATCTCTCTTTATCTTCACTTTGGTTTGATCTCCTTTTTTGAACTTGCTCAGTGCCTCCATATAAGTTTGCATACCGTCAACACTGATGTCTCCCAATTGGACCACCACATCTCCTTTTTGCAAACCAGCTTTTTGAGCAGGACGATCTTCAATGATCCCATCAATCCTCATTCCATCGCCATCGTAAAGATAGTCGGGCATTACACCTAGCGTTACTGTAAATCTTGGAGTACTATTTTTCTCTTCTTTGGTCTTTTGAAAAGTAAGTCGGTCTTGGAAAAGACTTTCTGCGATGATCTCCTCAACCAATCCCCCAATGATCTCAACCCCATCATAATTGATCTTATCTGCATCATCTGAAGGCTTGTGATAATCTTCATGCTGACCAGTAAAAAAATGCAAGACTGGAATATCTTGAAGATAGAATGAAGTATGATCAGATGGTCCAATACCAGATTCCGATTGGATCAGTTTAAGACTATTCTTATTTGACTTTTCAATGATCGTTTTCCACTCTGAGGCTGTTCCAACACCATTTACTGCTAACCCTTTGTCCTCATGAAACCTTCCAACCATATCAAAATTCAACATATAATTGACCGTATTAAGATCCAATAATGGATTCTTAGCAAAATAATTCGAGCCCAATAATCCTTTCTCTTCACCTGAAAATGCTATGAACAAGTAATTGCTCTTCTTGTACTTCTCTGCACTTAGTTGATCTGCTAGATATAGAACCAATGCAACTCCACTTGCGTTATCATCAGCACCGTTGTGGATCTGTCCGTCTTTTGCAGCATGCAGGGAGCCTTCACCTCCATGACCTAAGTGATCATAATGTGCTCCAATTACAATAGTAGTGGCAGCTTTATTGTCCAAGTATCCAACTACATTTCGTGCTGTTTTTCCGGGCTGAGTAGTATCCGTCTTAGTAGAGTGCGGATTCAATCTTGGTCGATAGGCAAATTCTTGAAAGTAAAAATCATTACTTATTCCATTGAGACCAAGACTCTGAAACCTAGAGGCAATGTAACCAGCTGCAATTGCTGCACCAGGGCTACCAGTTTCTCTACCTTCAAGCTGATCAGAAGATAAAAACTGTATGTCTTGAGTGATTCTCTGAGAAGTTTCTTGAGCGATCAGGGGGATAGAAAATGCAGCTAAAACTGCTAGAATTACAACTTTCTTCATGCTATTGAATTGATCTACAAAGCTAAGAAAGTGAGGATAAAATTGAAGGAATATCTGTGTACCTTCGCGCAAATTTTTTAAGCATGAGAAATAGTATTGTAGCTGGAATTCTTTCAATTGGACTTCTTGCTTGCAGCAGTCCGAAAGCAAATACAGATGACACTTCCAATGAAAAGAAGGATAGTCTAATAGCTGATGTTGCCGCTGACACTTTAATCATAGAAGGAGAAGATCATTTCAAAAGTTTGAGACAATTAACTTTTGGAGGAGACAATGCTGAAGCTTACTGGAGCTTTGATGATCAGAAACTTGTATTTCAAGTGACCAATCCTGCATGGGACCTCAGCTGTGATCAGATCTATGTTTTTGATTGGAAGAACGATGATCTTTCTCAAAACATGCCAAAGATGGTAAGCACAGGATTGGGTAGAACTACCTGCTCCTATTTCATGCCAGGTGACTCTACTATTATCTATGCTTCTACTCACTTAGCTGATTCTGCTTGTCCTCCAGTGCCAGAAAGAACTGACGGAAAATATGTTTGGCCAATCTATGAAGGATTTGACATCTTCATTGCCGACTTGGAAGGAAACATTCTTAGTCAATTTACCGATGAGGAAGGATATGATGCTGAAGCAACGGTTTCTCCAACAGGAGATAAGATCGTTTTTACTTCGATTAGAAGTGGTGACCTTGAATTGTACACAGCTGATATTGATGGAAGCAATGTCAAACAAATTACAGACGAATTAGGATACGATGGTGGTGCCTTCTTCTCGCCTGATGGAAGTAAGATCATATTTAGAGCATCTAGACCAAAGACTGAAGAAGAGATCAAAGAATACAAAGATCTATTGGCCAATGGACTCGTTCAGCCAACCAATATGGAATTATTCGTTTGCAATGCAGATGGTAGTGAGTTAAGACAATTGACCGATTTGGGTAATGCCAACTGGTGCCCTTTCTTCCACCCATCTGGAGAGAAGGTGATCTTTGCTTCAAATTACGAAAGCAAAAGAGGATTTCCTTTCAATCTATATATGATCAATCTTGATGGCAGTGGGTTGGAGAAGGTAACCAAAGATGGAACCTTTGATGCTTTCCCAGTATTCTCAAACGATGGCAAATACTTGGTATTCTCCTCCAACAGAAACAATGGAGGTACTAGAGAAACCAATCTATTTATAGCTGAATGGGCTGATTAGCCCCACGATCAGGAATCAATGAAATCCTGCTTGTCTTGATTTCATGTGCTCGATCAAGACTCCAACGCAACCCATTTCTCTTATCTTGAGCTTGCTTTTGGAATCGTCTCCTGGAACTCCAACTTCAATGATCAAACTCATTGAACCTTCTGCTGTAAATTCCAACTGATTGTTGTAGCTATCTGACGCATTGTCATAAAGTAGCTCCTTTACCACTTTAAACTTAGGCTTGTTGCTTTGTGTTTCCTCGGTACCATAATCATCGGAATAAGCATCTGAGTAGGCATCTGAGTAATCGTCTGAATAATCATCGGAATAGTCGTCAGAAGAACTTTCATCTGAGCTGCTTTCCTCAGAATACTCTTCTACAACTTCCTCTTCTTTCTTGATCAATTCTCGCTTTTTCTCGTAGATCTTAAATTGAATCTGACTTCCCAAAATCTCTTCTGCGCAGATGCTTATTCTGTAGTCAAGTCCATCATAAGCCACCATATGGAATTCAGAAATCTGACCCTTTCCTAAAATGGCACTTTTTGATTGACTATCGTATTTCATTGGATAGTTCTCTTTGTTATCGCATGCTTTCTTATGATAATAATGGCATTCAGATTGCGCAAATGCAATTGACCCAGAGAATAATAGAATGAGAAATGTAAGAGTAGTAGACTTCATTTTGGCTCGATTTAACTTTCAGTACTAATAATGGTAGCTCGGTAGTTGTTAATGGCATTTTTTAACTCCATGTATTGCTCTTCGGTAATGGTAATTTTCTTTCCAGAACTCAGTACCATTTTACCTCCATCTGTTTTTGTTGCAGATGCACTTCTCTCCTCCTTCAATGAGGCAAATACTGCTCTCACATCATGGATATTTTCCAATGCCTCAGACACTCCTACTTTATCTTCATTCTTCTTCAAAAAAGTGTAAAGGTTCCCGAAAGTGATCTTTTGATCGGCAATTCTCTGCGCTGTTTCTGAGCCTGGATCAAATCCTTCCACCGCATTAAGAGTAATGTATAGACTTTCTATCCAACCTCCTAAAGACATCATAGCCAACTTTCCTTGTTGTCCATTTCTTTCCAAATAATCAACTGACTCATAATAGGCTCTTCCAGCAATAACTGCTAAAGAGTCAGAGTTTTGCAGATTTGCTTGAACTTCCTGAAGCATCTCTTCGCTCATCATTTCTTCGATATTAAGATCTGCCCCCATTCTTTTCACAACTTTGTAAAGATCAATGGTTGTTTCGATATCCTGATAGGCTGCAGCATAGGCTAGATCTGCTGTATAAATTCCAAAATTCAAGGCTTTCTTTTTGGGATCATTGTACTTCTCAGCAAGACTTGCATCCTGTATCAACTCCTGCATATAGTTAACTCCGGCATCGTTGATAAATCCGAACATTTGCTCCGGTGAAGGAATGGGATAATAGGCCTTCTCATTGTGCTCTCTTGCAGGCTCCAATGCTACTGATTTGAGTGAATCAGTTTCCCTATCTTTTGCCTTGTCAGCGCTTTGAGGTTCAGAACAGGCAGCGAGTACAACTGCTGGAATGATTAAATAAGCAGCGATCTTCTTCATGCTAATGGTTTTAGTTAGCCTAAATTATAAAAGAAAGTACGGAATCAAAGAAGCCTAGTCCTATTTTTTTAGTACTCCTTTGTTGAAAACCTTTCTGCTGAGTAAAGCCAAACCCAAATAGGTAATAAGGCCATTGATGACAATAACTTCAAACCCAAATTCATAACCTGCAAACCATTCTTTGGAGTTTGCCTGAAGGATGTAGCTTAAAATTGGTGCTATAATACATATGATAGGAACCCATTTGTCGATTGGATTCTTCCTACTGAACATGCCAAATGCATACATTCCCAACAGTGGACCATAGGTATAACCCGCAGCTTTGAACAAACTACTGATCACATTCTCATCGTTGATCATTCCAAACAATAGAATAATGATGAAAAGAACGAAGGACATGAGAATATGAACTCTTTTTCTAAGGGCGATGGCCTTTTCCTCTTCTTTCTTTTCAACATCTAAAAGATCAATACAAACAGAAGTTGTTAGAGCGGTCAATGCTGAGTCAGCACTAGAATAGGCAGCTGCTATCAATCCAAGAATAAAAAAGAATGCGGCGATGCTCCCCAAAGAACCTTTAATTGCTAGAGCGGGAAACAATTCATCGGATTGTGCAGGTATTTCAAATCCAATTTCAGCCGAATAGATGAACAACAATGCTCCTAAGGAAAGGAAGAACAGATTAACGATGACTAGAATAGTACTAAAGGAAAACATGTTCCACTGAGCTTCTTTCAAATTCTTACAGGAAAGATTCTTTTGCATCATATCTTGATCTAATCCAGTCATCACAATAGTGATGAAAGCGCCACTGATGAACTGTTTCAAGAAGAATTTTGAATCTTTCCAATCATCAAAGAAGAAGATTTGAGAATACTCACTATTCTTAACAGTTTCAAACAATTCAGAAGCTCCCAAATTCAATTGACCTCCGATCTGATAAATGGTTACACCCACAGCCAAAAGCATAAAAAGGGTCTGTAAGCTATCGGTCCAAACAATTGTCTTTATTCCGCCTTTGAAGGTGTAAACCCAAATGAGTAAAATGGTCAAAGCAACAGTGACAGCATAGGGAATTCCCCACTCATCAAAAACTGCCAATTGCAAAACGGTAGCTACTAAATACAATCGAAAAGCAGCTCCAAGAGATCGTGATAAGATAAAATAGAATGCCCCTGTTTTGTAGCTCCAATAACCGAATCGATCTTCTAAATAGCTATAAATGGAGGTTAAATTCAAGCGATAATAGAGTGGCATTAGCACCAATGCGATAACCGCATAGCCTAACAAATAACCCAATACCATTTGCATGTAAGAGAACTGGCTACTTCCTACCCAAGCGGGAACAGAAATGAAGGTAACCCCAGACAAGGAAGTCCCGATCATTCCAAAAGCCACCAAATACCAGGGAGATTGTCGGTTGCCAATGAAAAAACTTTGGTTATTCGCACCTCTTGAGGTCAAATAACTAAGGCCGATCAATAATGAAAAGTAGGCCAAAAGGACCAGGACGATAGCAAGTGGACTCATACTACGAGCGAAGAAAGCAATTCTTTTTGAGTCAAATTCTCTCTATCCAGAGAAGTAATCAACAGTAAATGAATTATGATTGTAATTTTGATGAAAAGAAATTCTCTTGGAAGAATACCCTTCAAAATTATTGGCAAAAGCTGTTGAGCAGCTGGCTACTCTACCAGGTGTAGGGAAAAGAACAGCATTGAGACTAGCACTTCACTTGCTTAGACAAAGCAATGAAGATGTGCAACTTTTTGGCAAGTCGGTCATGGCATTGAGAGCAGATATCAATTACTGTTCTGAGTGCTACAATATTTCCGATGAATCTATATGTGAGATATGCTCTAGTCCAAAAAGGAACAATGAATTCATTTGCGTAGTAGAAGACATCAGAGATGTAATGGCAATTGAAAATACAGCACAATTCAAAGGAAAATATCACGTTTTGGGAGGGATCATTTCACCAATGGATGGAATTGGCCCCTCGGATCTGAAGATCGAAGAATTAATCAACAGAGCTAAGAATGATGAAGTTCAGGAAATCATTCTCGCTTTGAGCACAACTATGGAAGGAGACACTACTAACTACTACCTCTACAAGCAATTGAAGGATATTGATGTAAAAGTTTCTACCCTTGCTCAAGGAATTTCAAGTGGTGACGAATTGGAGTTTGCCGACGAACTTACCTTGGGTAGATCCTTGCTCAATAGAGTACCATACGAATCTACCTTTGCAAAATAGGCATGTCCAAGCTCAGCGTAATTATTGTCAATTATAATGTGCAATTCTTTCTCGAGAATTGCCTGCATTCCGTATTCAATGCCTTAAAAGGAATTGATGGTGAGGTAATCGTGGTTGATAATAATTCGGTAGATGGTTCTTTGAAAATGTTGGAGCAAAAATTTCCCCAAGTAAAATTGATTGCCAACAAGAACAATCTTGGATTCTCAAAAGCCAACAATCAAGCCATCAAAGAATCAAAAGGAGAATATGTTTTGCTACTCAATCCAGATACGGTAGTTGAAGAGGACACCTTCAAGATCTGTATTGATTCTTTTGAAAGAGATCCCAAGGTTGGCGGTATTGGAGTAATGATGTTAGATGGTAAGGGGAACTTTTTACCCGAATCAAAAAGAGGATTACCGACGCCTGCAGTTGCCTTTTACAAGATCTTTGGATTATCCAATCTCTTTCCCCGATCAAAACGATTCAGTCAATATCATCTTGGACATTTATCAAAAGATGAAAACCACGAAATAGAGATCTTGAGTGGAGCATTTATGATGCTTAGAAAAACTGTGATCGATCAAATTGGAACCTTGGATGAGAATTTCTTTATGTACGGAGAGGACATTGATCTATCCTACAGGATCACCAAAGCAGGATACAAGAATCTATATCTTGCAGACACATCCATCATTCACTACAAGGGAGAAAGCACGAAGAAAAGCAGCATCAATTATGTTTATGTTTTTTACCGGGCCATGGCCATTTTCGCCAAAAAACATTTCTCTCAAACCAATGCCAAGCTATTTTCATTCTTGATCAATCTTGCGATCTATCTTAGAGCAGCTCTGGCGGTAGCAACAAGAACAGCAAAGCATTTTATACTTCCATTATTGGATGGAACTCTATTGTTCATAGGAATTCAGGCATTCAAGAATTATTACGAAGACAGCGTAAAATATGTAGAAGGAGGAAGTTATCCGGTGGAGGTTGAGAGCTATGGTATTCCCATGATCGTTTTGGTCTACTTGTTTACACTACTGCTAAATGGTGCCTACTTGATCCCTACCCCATTCAACTCTTTGGTAAGAGGAGTTTTCTCTGGCTCATTGGTCACCTTGATCATCTATTCACTTCTCGACGAGTCATTCAGATTCTCCAGAGCGATCATACTCTTTAGTATCCTTTGGAGTTTATTTGGGGTTCCAGCTTTTAGGTTCTTATTGCACCTTTTAAAATTTAGAAAATTCAAAAAAGCAAAAGACCAAAGAATTGCGATCATTGGAAAGAAAGATGAGATTCAAAGGATCAATTCCTTTCTTTTAGACACCCCAGTGGAGCCGCAATTGATCATTACGATCAATGCCAACAATGATAAGGACGGTTACGACTACACAGCCAATTTATATCAGTTGGAAGATATACTTGAAATCTATTCCATTAATGAAGTGATCTTTTGTTCTAAAGATGTTAGCTCCAAAGAGATCATCAAACAAATGGGATTGATAGAGGATACTGAAGTTGATTTCAAGATTGCGCCTCCTGAAAGTCTATACATCATCGGAAGTAATTCTATTGAAAGTTCAGGTGAGTATTACATCCTGGGCTCCAATGCCATCTTAAAACCTATTAATCAAAGAAACAAGCGCTTCTTAGATATCTGTCTATCGATTCTATTTTTATTGATCTCTCCCTTAATGCTTCTCTTCATTCGGTCTTGGACTCTGTACATGAGCAATATGTGGAAGATCCTAAGAGGAAAGCTATCTTTTGTAGGATTCAGTCGCTTCTTTGATGATAATGACCAAGCATTGAGGATCAAGATCGGTGTACTAAATCCCTCCGATCTATTTGAAAGAGAAACTTTGGATGAGCACACCAATGAAAAACTCAACTTTGAATACGGTCGTGACTATAAGGTGATCAAAGATCTTGAGATCATTTTTAAGAATATCCTGAAGCTAGGAAGAAAGGTCAAATAGCTCAACTCACGCAATCTAAGCGAGCTCATCCGAAAAAAAACAGCAGCTAAACTCAATTTAGCTGCAGTAAAATTTGGTTAATTTTGCACTTTAAATCAAGGATCAAATGGCAGAAATAGAATTGATCATGCCCAAGATGGGTGAAAGTGTGGCAGAAGCTACTATAACCAAGTGGTTAAAGTCTGAAGGCGAGTCGGTTGAAGCGGAAGAAGCAGTTCTAGAAATTGCAACTGACAAGGTCGACTCTGAGATTCCTTCTCCTGAAGAAGGAGTGATCAAAAAGATCCTATTCCAAGAAGATGATGTAGTTCAAGTTGGTCAAGCAATTGCAATCATTGAAACTGAAGGCGAAGCGAGTAGTCCTGCTCCAAAAGCAGACGAAGGTGCAACAGGCCAAACTGAAAGTAGTGCTGCAACCAATGGAGTAGAAAAAGCCCCAGAAGTTGTAACAACAAGTGCTGAAAGTTCCAGTGAAACCAAGATCCTTAAACACTCTTCTTCTGGTAAATTCTATTCTCCACTAGTAAGAAGTATTGCAGAAAAAGAAGGAGTTTCTCAATCTGAGCTCGACACGATCAGCGGCAGTGGAAATAATGATAGAGTCACCAAAGACGATCTATTGAACTTTATTTCTACCAAAAAGAATGGAAGTTCAACTGCTAGCTCAACAGCATCACAAGCGCCAAAAAATCCTGCTCCCAAAGCTGCGGTGCAGCTTCAAAATGGAGATGAGATCATTGAGATGGACAGAATGAGAAAGCTCATTTCTGATCACATGGTCGATTCCAAAAGAACTTCTGCCCATGTAACTTCATTTGTTGAGGCAGATGTAAGCAATATGGTTTTTTGGAGGGAAAAGGTTAAGAACTCATTCTTAGAAAGAGAGGGAGAAAAGATCACCTATACTCCTTTGATCATGGAAGCTGTTGCAAAGGCTATCAAAGAAATGCCAATGATCAATGTCTCAGTTGATGGCGACAAGATCATTAAAAGAAAGAACATCAATTTGGGAATGGCCACTGCTCTTCCTTCTGGAAATTTGATCGTTCCTGTCATCAGAAATGCCGATGAAAAGAACTTAATTGGACTTAGTAAAGAAGTGAATGATCTTGCTAATAGAGCAAGAAACAACAAATTGAGTCCCGACGAAATTCAAGGCGGAACTTTCACTGTAACCAATGTTGGAACATTTGGCAATGTAATGGGAACTCCAATCATTAATCAGCCGCAGGTTGCAATCATGGCAGTCGGAGCAATTAGAAAGAAACCTGCAGTCATTGAAACACCATTCGGCGACACTATTGGGGTGCGTCATATGATGTTCCTATCTCTATCATACGACCACAGAGTAGTGGATGGAGCTCTTGGTGGGAGTTTTGTAAAAAGAGTTGCTGACATTCTTGAATCCTTTGATTTAGATAGAGATATCTAAACCCATTTTCGATAAACATCAAAATGTTCGGTATTAAACGACCTAAACGGTAGTTTAATTGAGTGAATAGGATATATTTGTAGGCGACGAGCTTCGTGCTATATCTATGATGTTATGAAAAAAAGCTTTATTGCTACATTATTGCTATTCGTTTCCTTTTCCACTGTTGTATTTGCGCAGATGAGCGAAAGGGAAAAATTTACAGAATCACTGTATTTAATGGATGAAAAACGCTTTGCTGAGGCATTACCTTACTTAAGGGAATTGCTCCAAAGCAAGCCTGATAACGCCAACCTCAATTACAACATGGGAGTTGCCTTGGGTCATTCTTTTCATCATGAGGAAAGAGATAGTGCGCTTACTTATCTTGCAAAAGCAGTTAAAGAAGTAAGTCCCAATTATACACCATACAATCCAAGGGAGAAAAAAGCTCCAGTTGATGCATGGTATTATTATGGCCTCTCCCTGCATGCCGATAATCAATTTGACGAAGCTATTGCAGCATTTGTAAAGTTCGAAACCTACATCAATGATAAACACTACTTGTACAATGAAGTAGAAAACAGAATAAAGCAGGCTAATTACGCAAAGCGTGCCATTGAGAATCCTAGAAATGTTGAAATCATCAATTTAGGCGCTGAGATGAATAGTACATATCCAGAATACAGCCCAGCTATTAGAATTGATGAATCAGCCATTTACTTCACTTCAAGAAGGTTACGTCCAGACAGCTCAAATCTGGGCTTGATTGATCCTAATGACGGAATGTATCTTGAAGATATTTATGTTTCCTACAATGAAGATGGGAAATGGACGGCTCCTCGATTATTGAACATTAGTACAACGGGCAATGAAGCTACATTGAATCTTTCAGTAGACGGCAAAACCTTGTATACTTATCGCGGGGAGAAGAACAATGGTGCACTGTTAGAAAGTAAATTAATCTCTGATTCTGCAGGATATGAAAAATGGTCGAAGCCAAAGTTATTAGGCTCGGATATCAATACGAAAGCAAACGAATCACATGTAACTATTTCTCCTGATAACAAAACTTTGTATTTCACAAGTGATAGAGAAGGTGGATTTGGTGGCATGGATGTTTATTTCTGCAGAATCCTACCAAATGGTAAGTGGGCAGAAGCTGTAAATGCAGGACCAGTGGTAAATACTGCATTCGACGAAGATGGTGTTTATATGCACCCTGATGGAAAGACATTGTATTTCAGCTCAAATGGCCATGAAGGTATGGGAGGATATGACTTCTTCACTACAATCAATACAGATAGCGGCTGGACAACTCCTGTAAATCTGGGATATCCTATTAACTCGGTTGATGATGATATCTTCTTTGTAACTACCCCAGATGGCAAAAGAGCCTATTTCTCTTCTTTCAAAAAAGGAGGCCAAGGAGAGAAAGACATCTATATGCTTGAGTTAATCGATGCAGAGGAGATCAACCTTACCCTATACAGAGGCGAATTTGTTGATATTAGGACTGGCAAACCTCCAAGAGGAGCACTAGTGTCAATCACAAATAACTATACAGGTGCCCCAGTTGGTTATTACACTCCAAGAGATAGAGATGGCCAATTTTCTGCGATTTTGGAACCAAACAGTTCCTACCATTTCATCTATGAAGCAGACGATTTCGAAACCTATGAAGAAGACATCTACGTTCCAGAAGGAGCTTCTTATCAAGAGATCTACAAAGACATTCGATTGAAGCCTGTTAGAGTAGGTGGTGATGACATGTCTGGCATCACTCCTGCTGCATTAGCAAGTGCAACTGTGAATGGAAATCTAACAACCAATGACACTGCTGTAGCCAATCAAAAACTGATTCTTACCGATGAGAAAGGGAATGTAGTTTATGAAACAACTACAGATGCACAAGGTGGATTTGAATTTACTGAACTGGATCCTTCCAAGACCTACATGTTAAAATTAGACGAAACCGCAACTGCTTCATTCCTCACCTATGATCTTATGTTGAAGAATGACAGAGACGAAGAATTGGTTTATACGAAGAAGGATAATAAAACGGCTGTATTTGTTCCCTCTAAGTACCCTTATGAGTTTTATGGAATCAGCGCAAGAGAGTTAGCAGGAACAGTTAGTGGAGCAGATGGTCCAGTAGAAGGATTGAGAATCCGATTGGAAAATAATCAGAAGTTGTTAGTTGCAGAAACTACAACTGATGAATTAGGAAAGTTCAACTTCCAAAAGCTTTCATTAGAAAATCAATATAGATTGGTTTTTGACGGAGAATTCCCTGAGGATCCAGAGATTACCATAACCAATGAATTTGGCGAAGAACTAACCTTTAGAAGAGTGAGTGACGGAGTATTCGAATACGTTCCAAAATCGGATGCTGCCACAGCAAAGGCAAGTCAGATCGCAGGTACCTTCCAAAAGGACGGCGCACCAGTTAGTGGTGTTAGCGTTATGTTGCAAGATGATCAATCCAATGTACTTCAACAGCAGATTACAGACGACAAAGGACAATTCATCTTTGCCAATCTAGACATGGATAAGAGCTACAAGATCGTATTCACTGGAGATTACCCTACTGATGCAGAATTGATACTTACCAATGAGTTTGGAGAGCAGTTGACTTTTGTTAGAACAGGTGAAGGAACCTATGAATACATTCCAGCAGGATCTTCCGGTACTCAAATGGCAGGAGTAGTTTCTGCTAAGGGCAAGGGTATCAGTAATCTTAACATAAAGCTTACTGATGGATCAGCACATGTTCTGCAACAAGTAGTTACTGATGATAAAGGTGAATTCAACTTTACCAATTTGAATATGGATCAGAAATACAGGATCATATTCGAAGGAGATTATCCAGACGATTTAGAACTGATCTTAATGAACGAGTTTGGTCAAGAATTGAGATTCCAGAAAGTTGGAGATGGTGTGTATGAATACATTCCAGGAAAGAAATCCAAGAATGGAAGCGAATTCAAGGGCACAGCTACCTCCAATGGTAAAGCGCTTAGCATGACCAGGGTAAGACTGCAAAATGATAGAGGAGAAACCTTCCAAGAAGCGGTTACTGATTCTGCAGGTGCATTCATATTCAAGCACCTTGATCTAAATTCATCTTATGTTCTATTGTTTGATGGAGATCCAGATATGCTTGAAGTGGTTGTTTACAATGAATTTGGACAAGAGCTTACGTTCGTAAAAACAGGAGAAGGAAAATACGAGTACGTTCCTTCAGGAAAATCGAAAAAAGGTTCTGTTATCGCAGCGAATGTTAAGCAGGGAAATGATCCATTATCCGGCATGACAGTTAGCTTGAAGGATGCTCGAGGAAATCTGATCGAGAAACAAGAAACCAACGATCAAGGAAACTTCAGGTTCACCCAACTGAATCTAGACAGAGAGTATATCTTAGAGTTTGAAGGTGACTATCCAGATGACGCCATCTTAGTAATGACGAATGAATTTGGAGAAGAATTGATGTTTGTTAGAACCGGTAAAGGAAAGTATAGATACTTGCCTAAAGGTGGATCTAAGAGCGGAACAGTTATCTCTGCAGTTGCTAAGAGAGGAAATGCTCCTGTAGAAGGATTGACTGTACAGTTGAAAAATGCAAAAGGAGAAGTAATCGACACCCAAGTCACCAACGACAAAGGGTCATTCGTCTTTAGTCAGCTGAATCTTGATGATCGCTATTCGGTTTATGTTCCAGGGGATAACACCGATGACTTGACCATTGTATTCTTGAATGAATTTGGAGATGAGCTTACGTTCATGGAAGTTAAGCCAGGCGTGTACATGTATGTGCCTCGCCCAATTGGTTTCCCTCTGAAGGCATATACTTTAGGTGTTAAGGATGAAGTTGCTTACAAAGACACTTATCCTCAACCACAAGAGCTGAAAGATGTAATTGCTTATTTCCAGAAGTACTTCCCATATAATGCGAAAGACATTACGGAGAATAACAATGAATTCAAATCATTCATCAAGGATATTGCCGAGGTGGTTGAAAAGAGAGGCTTTGCTCAGATCATTATTACATCTAGTGCATCTAAAGTTCCAACCAAGACTTGGAAATCTAACTCTATTCTTACAAAGAGAAGAGCGTATGATACCAAAAGGGTCTTAGAAAAGATCTTTAAGTCTGAAGGAATTACTGAGGATCAGTACAATTTTGTAGACATCAATACTTTGATCACAGGTCCAGATTACAAAAATGATGCTTTGAAAAACAAGACTACTTATGAGAAGCATCAATACGTAAGGATCTTTATCAAGTAATTTTCTGAGCTTTCTATGAAATTAAACCTTAAGAAGCCAATTGTTTTCTTCGATCTTGAAACTACAGGAGTTGATGTTTCCAAAGATCGTATTGTCGAGATCTCTATCATGAAGATCAGTCCGAATGGTGAGAAAGAGATCAAAACAAGAAGGGTAAATCCAGAAATGCCAATTCCAGTGCAAGCATCTGAAGTGCATGGCATCTATGACGATGACGTAAAAGATGAGCCTACTTTTAGAGCATTGGCCAAAAGCCTTGCAAAATTCATTGACAATAGTGATCTGGCAGGTTATAATTCAAACAAGTTTGATGTACCCTTATTGGCTGAAGAATTTCTGAGGGTAGGAGTTGATTTTGATCTAGAGAATAGAAATCTAGTTGATGTGCAAAACATCTTCCACAAGATGGAGCAAAGAACCTTGGTAGCTGCCTACAAGTTTTACTGCCAAAAAGAACTGGTAGATGCACATAGTGCAGAGGCAGATATAACTGCCACCTACGAAGTACTTGAAGCTCAATTGGATCGCTATGAAGATTTGCAAAATGATGTTGATTTTCTAGCTGAATTCTCGGAAAGACAAAAGACTGCAGATCTAGTAGGCAGAATTGTTTTTGATGAAAACAATGTAGAGGTATTCAACTTTGGAAAACACAAAGGAAAAAGTGTCAGCGAGGTATTTAAGAAGGAGCCCTCCTACTATTCTTGGATGATGGATGGTGACTTTCCACAGTACACCAAAAAGGTCCTTACAGCAATTAAACTTCGAGACTTTAATAGTTAAGAGCTATGAAGATCATTTGTGTTGGAAGGAATTATCTTGCACATGCTAAGGAGTTGAACAATGAAGCTCCAGCAGAACCAGTTTTGTTTCTAAAACCGGAGACTGCTATACCCCCTAAAAAACTTCCTTTCTTCTATCCAGATTTCTCAAACAATGTACATTTTGAAGTGGAGCTTGTAGTGAAGATTAACAAGATCGGAAAGCACATTGATGCTGCTTTTGCCCACAAGTACTACAGTGAAATTGGATTAGGTATTGATTTTACTGCTCGAGATGTTCAGGAGGAATGCAAGAAAAAAGGACTTCCCTGGGAAAAAGCAAAAGCCTTTGATGGTTCAGCAGCTTTGGGACAATTCATTCCAAAAGAGGAGCTAGATCTTGAAAAGATAGAATTTGAGTTGAAGCAAAATGGTGAGCAAGTTCAAATTGGAAACAGCTCTGACATGATCTTTTCTATTAACGAATTAATATCCTACATCTCTAGATTCTTCACATTGAAGATTGGAGATCTCATCTATACAGGCACACCTAAAGGTGTTGGTCCAGTTCAAAAAGGAGATTTACTAGAAGGATATTTAGCAGGGAAAAAAGTGCTAGAAACCAAGGTTCGTTAGAAATTAGAAATTTCTTTCTCCACAAAAACGATCCCATCGTTCCTCAGCTCTTCCAAGATAGGAGTGTACATTTTCTTTGTAATAGGCACATGTATTCCTTTTTCCTGGATGCTTCCGTTCAATAACAACTTAGAGGCAATCCCAACTGGCAATCCTACACTTTTTGCCATTGCTGTGAAACGATCATCGCCTTTTAAAACCATTGAGGAATGTCGCTCTTTTGTTTCCTCATTGTGCTTGTAAACGAATTTATGCCACATTACGACCATATCATGGTCTCCCTCTTCCAAAGTCCATTTGCGCTCTAGGATCTTCTGCAATATCTTGGCTGGGCTAGCATTCTTTATCCCTACTGGGATATCTTCAAAAAGATCTAGCCATTTTAATTTCTCAAAAAGCTCAAGATCATCATGTGCGAGGTTCAAAGCGTGTCTGAACTTTAACTCAACAGAATCAGTTGGGTTGTAGGGCAAGAATAAATTGATGAATTGACGAAAGGTTAGATCTTCTGAGTTCTCAAGAACATATGAATCATCAGTTGCGCCTAGTTGCACAAATACATCCCATGCACGACAAAAGCCAGGTCTTCTTAAGGTACCCCTGTACATGGTTTGTATATCTTCTAATCCATATACTTCCCTGTACTTTAAAGAATCTCGATTGGCATATCCTTCAAACTTTCCATAACCTTCAATATTGATCAGTTCCGTTCTTCTGAAAAGCTTGTGATAAGGTATATATTTATAGGTTCCTTCTTGCTTGAACTTCACCGCCCCACCTTGACCAGCTAAAACTACATTCCTAGGATTCCAGCTAAACTTGTAATTCCAAGGATTATTATCTGAGTCAGGAGCTACCAATCCACCGGTAAATGTTTCAAAGTCCAGCATTTCACCTCCCTCCTCTCTGATCTTATCGATCTGTTCCATAGCAGAGCAGTGATCGATTCCCGGATCAACTCCAATCTCATTGATCATGCAAATCCCTGCTGCAATCGCATCCTTTTCTAAGGCCTTTAGATCTTTAGAGACATAGGAAGCAGTAACCATGTGTTTTTTGAAAGAGATACAATCCTTTGCTACATCTAAATGCATGTGAGCCGGAAGCATAGAAACCACAAGATCAGAATCTTGGATCCTTGATCTTCTTTTTTCAACATCATTGATATCCAATTCGATTAAGTCTGCTGAACTTCCAACCATTTCTCGAATAGAATCTGAAAATGAGAGGTCGGCTATGCAGATTGCCCAACCTTCTTTTTTGGAGTTCTTCAATAGATAATCGATCAAATAAGAGGCAGATCTTCCTGCTCCGATCAACAATACTTTCTTTTCCTGCTCTGGCATTTTATCTTCTGTTAGATTTCATAAAGAAGACTACAATTTTAATCTTTCCCATTGGTTATCTTTGAAAAATGAAGAGAACTTTTCTCGCTTGGGGTTTCTTTTTTGGTCTTACCGCGGTCATTCTCGGCGCCTTTGCTGCACATGCTCTTGAAAAAGTATTGGATCCTGCTCAGGTCGATAGCTTCCAAACCGGAGTTCGTTATCAAATGTACCACGCCTTATTATTGATTCTACTAGCATTGTTTGAGGATCTTCAAAAAAGAAGTGTCTTAATTTTGTTAGTAGCTGGTACCTTCTTCTTCTCATTTTCCATCTATTTGCTTAATCTTCGAACAGTATTGGAAATGGATGCTTTAAGAATACTTGGTCCTATTACTCCAATAGGAGGAAGTTTATTGATCATCGCTTGGTCTTTGCTCCTTTACAATTCGATAAAATCAATTCGAAACTGAATCGCAAATGTGCGGAATCACAGGTATCTTAAGTATTAATTCTCTTTCAGATCAAGAGGCAGCTCAAATTGCAAAAGCAACAAAAAGCTTGAGCAAGAGAGGGCCTGATTCAGAGGGAATAGAATTCTTTGAAAAAGTTGCACTGGGTCATAGGAGATTATCCATTCTAGATACTTCAGAGCTTTCCAATCAACCTTTCTTTAGTGAAGATCGCAAGTATGCTATGGTGTACAACGGGGAGATCTACAACTACTTAGAGATCAAGAAGGAATTGGAAAGTCTTGGTCATTCCTTTAGAACAACTGGAGACACCGAGGTTCTATTGAAAGCCTATATTCAATTTGGCACTTCATTCTTGAACAAACTAGATGGATTCTTTGCAATAGCTATCTACAACAAAGAAGACGATAGCTGCCTATTGGCGAGAGACAGATTTGGCATCAAACCCTTACTGTTCTATAAATCTGAAGAATTCTTTGCATTTGGGTCAGAGATGAAGGCTTTACTAGAGCTAAATATTCCTAGAGAGCTTGATCACAACTCATTGTATACCTTTTTGCAGCTCAATTACATTCCCGAACCCCATTCGATCATCAAGGATGTAAAAAAGCTGGAACCTGGTCATTATTTAAAAATAGATGCACAGAGAAGATTACAGAGTATTCCTTTTTATCAGTTAGAGTATGATCCAGCTGGTCCTAATTATTCGAATATCTCCTATGATGATGCAATTGTCAAATTAACAGACCTGCTAGAAAGTTCTGTAGTGAATAGATTGGTTTCTGACGTGCCATTAGGCACCTTTTTGAGTGGAGGAATTGACTCTTCATTGATAACTGCATTGGCCAGCAGACACAAAAAAGATCTCATGACTTTTTCTGTGGGCTTTGAAAACAATCAGCAATTTGATGAAAGTGAGCATGCGCTATTGCTTGCAAAAAAATACAAAACAGACCATCATCAATTTATTCTTCGAGAAAGTGAATTACTAGAAAGCTTGCACGAAAGCCTTAATTATATTGATGAGCCCTTTGCTGATTCCTCTTCTCTTGCGGTGCATGCTCTCAGCAAAAAGACTTCGTCTCATTTAAAAGTAGCTCTCTCCGGAGATGGAGCCGATGAGCTCTTCGCAGGCTATAACAAGCACAGAGGAGAATTCTTAATGCGAAAGGATGGGATCAAGGCCAGCTTGACCAAAAATCTTAGCAGCTTGTGGCAAATACTGCCAAAATCGAGACATACCAAACTGGGCAATCTCTTCCGAAAACTAAATAAGTTCTCAGAAGGATCTTCACTAAGTATAAGTGATAGATATTGGTTATGGGCAGGTTTGCTGAATGAAGCAGATGCTGCAAACTTGATCATTCAGAAAGCAGATGGTGAGGTATATAGCAGAAGAAAATCCAACCTCCTTAAATCGCTTCAGCAATCCAACGACTTTAACAACATACTTTTTACAGACCTCAACATGGTTCTCTTGGGAGATATGTTAAGGAAGGTAGACTTGATGTCTATGTCCTGCAGTTTAGAAGTAAGGACTCCATTCCTGGATCATAAATTGGTAGATTTTGCTTTTAGCCTTCCATCCGAATACAAGATCAGTGAATTTTCTACCAAAAGGATCTTACGTGATGCTGCAAGGCCATTTTTACCTGAAGAACTATACAACAAGCCCAAACATGGATTTGAAGTACCCCTCTGGAGTTGGTTGAATAATGAGCTACACGATCTTGTTTTCAATGATCTATTATCGCAAGAATTCTTGCAAGAGCAAAACCTATTCAATGTTTCTTACGTAAGTCAACTTAAGAATAAACTAAAGTCAAAGAATCCGGCAGACGTCCAAGCAAACATTTGGGCCTTAGTAGTCTTCAACCAATGGTGGAAAAGATATATTGCCTAATTTCGACGACCAAACGCCATTTTTAATCGACCAATCATGCCAAAGATCCTAAGGATCATCAACAGATTTAATCTCGGAGGGCCCACCTTTAACGCTGCTTTGCTCACAAAGTACCTTTCACCTGCCTATGAAACATTATTAGTTGGTGGTAGAGAGGAGCAATCTGAGGAGAGTTCACAGCACATTCTTAAAGAACTAGGGGTTGAAGGAATGCTTATTGATGGAATGCAAAGAGATGTTGGCATCAAGAATGATCGTACAGCATACAAGAATATCAAGAAGATCATACACGAATTCAAGCCTGATATCATCCACACCCATGCTTCTAAGGCCGGTGCCATTGGGAGAAGTGCAGGAATTGCTTACGGAAAAGCAAAAATGGTTCACACCTTTCACGGTCACGTTTTTCATTCTTATTTCGGAAGATTCAAGAGTAGCTTGTACAAGAATATAGAGCGTGTATTGGCTATGAAAACCGATCAGATCATAGCTATAAGCGAAAGACAAAAGCTAGAATTAAGCAGAAGATATAGGATCTGCAGTGGATCTAAGATCAAAGTTGTGCCTTTGGGTTTTGAATTGGAGAAGTTCCATGAGAACATAGAACAGAAGAGAAAAGAATTCAGAGACCATTTCCTTCTTGAGGACGATGAAATAGCAGTAGGTATTATCGGCAGACTTGTACCCATAAAGAATCATCGCTTGTTCATCGATGCTTTCAAGCACAGTTTAGACCATACGAACAAGAAAATCAGGGGATTTATTATTGGAGACGGTAGTGAAAGAGAGCAATTGAAAGAATACAGTGCAGAATTGGGAATTGATTTTGTAAACGGCGATTTCTCTCCAGAAAGAAAAGCCAGCTTGCATTTCACATCTTGGATCAAGGACATTGATCTTGCTACAGCAGGTTTAGACATTGTTGCATTGACTTCCCTAAATGAAGGTACTCCTGTTAGTCTAATAGAAGCTCAGGCAGCTAACAAGCCTATCATCACTACAAAAGTAGGAGGAGTAACCAATACAATTGTGCCCAACAAAACGGCCTTAGTGAAAGAATTGGAAGATCGTGATGGATTCAAAGCTAGCTTCCTTGAATTGATTGAAGATGATCAATTGAGGCAAAGATTAGCCTCCAATGGGTGGGAACATGCTAGCAGTAAATTTCACTACAGCCGACTTGTATCCGACATGGATCAAGTATATCGAGACCTTCTGAACTCTCCAAAAGTCTGAGAGCAATCATTTATTTGATAGATTTGCACTTTTACCACAACTGAAATGAGAAAATTAGTCCTCTTAGGAATAATATTCACTTTGCTCCTCGCCTCTTGTAGCAAGAACCTCAATCCGAGTATCATGTTCAAGACGCCAGATGGATATCAATACGATTCCCTACCAGCAGAGATCAATTATGAATATGTGATTGCTGCTAACGATGTATTGAGCCTGCGTCTCTTCACAAACAATGGATTTAGGCTGATAGATGTGACGAATGACGAGAACATGCAGCAGATCCAGCAGCTGAATACCGGTATCAATTATATCGTTGAATACGACGGTATAGTAAATCTTCCATTGATCGGTAGAGTTGACGTTTCGGGTAAGACACTTCGAGAAGCAGAACAGTATTTAGAAGAATTGTACGATGAAGTATATATAGATCCTTTCATCATGCTTACCATAAGTAATAGAAGGGTAACTGTATTCCCTGGTGATTATGGAAGTGGAATTGTGATTCCTCTTACGAATAACAACGTTACCTTATTGGAGGCCTTGGCTCAAGCTGGAGGAATTGCTGAAAATGGTAAAGCCTTTAAAGTAAAATTGATCAGAGGAAACTTAAAGGATCCGAAGGTGCACTTCATTGACCTTTCAACTATAGAAGGCTTAAAACAAGCAAACATTATTCTTCAAGCAAACGATATCATCTATGTGGAGCCTCAAGGAGTTACTTTAAGACAAGTAGTTGCCGAATTCTCTCCATTGTTGAGCTTTGTAACGAGTTTAATTACTCTTTATATTGTTCTTGTTACGGTTGATTAAACCCTAGATTTTGTACGAACAGATTGAAAAGAACGAGATTGAGAATATCAATCGCTACAAAGAGCGATTGAGCAACTTCAATACGGAGTTTGACCTTGGTCTGTTCTTTTACATCATCAAGAAGAACATTCTCTGGATCTTACTAACCTTTGGTATTGCTGTACTCTTAAGCTTCCTATACATCAGGTATAGCAGTCCTATATACAAGGCTTCAGCTCTCATACAGATCGAAAAGTCTAATACTGCCAATCAAGTTTTGGACGTGGACGACTTCTATGAGACCAAGGATATTTCTGCAGAACTTGAATTGCTAAAATCTTCATTGATCGCTGAGAATGCCATCAAGAAACTTCCATTGAAGATCGGCTACTTTACCCAAGGTCAGTTCCTTACCAATGAGATATACAAGGCATCACCTTTTGAAGTAGAATTGATCTCAAAAGAAAAGGACCTCTCCTCCACCAGAATTGATATAAGCTTTCATTCTCCTCAATCGGGAACCGTATTTTGGGGTAGTGAAGAAGAAAAGAAAAGTCAGGAAATTAGATTTGGGCAGATCGTTGAACTGCCCTTTGCAAAGTTTAGGATTAACATTCTTGATTTTGAGACGATATCTCAAGACACCAAGGCTGTAAAGCCATTGGAGTATTTCTTCGTGATCAACAACCTATCTGGCTTAACTAGGCAAGTGAGTCTGAACTTAGAATTGGAAATACAAAATGTCAATGCCAACACCATTAAGATCAGTTACAGTGATAATAACCGGTTCAAGGCAAAAGACATGGTTACTGCTCTAGTTGAAGAGTTCAAAAGCTTCAATGTAGAAAAGAAGAAACAGAGTTCTAGGCAGATCCTTCAGTTCTTGACCGATCAGATCAATGTTGTTTATCAGCAACAAAAAGATGCTGAGAAGTTGATCCAAGACTTTAAGAGAGATCACAATATATCTGATGTTGAAGAGGCCTCGACCATTTTTGTCGAAAGACTCAATCAATTGGATGAAGCAAGAATTGATCTCGAGATCCAGCTGGCATTATTAGGCCAGATCAAGTCGAAGATCGAAGGGCAAGATGAAATTGATATTTATGAACTATTATCGATCCTTGTTGGCACCAATTACGATAATGGCATCAATAAATTATTGGATGGACTCAACGAATTGTTGATCGAAAGACAACAGATCCTTTATGCTACAAAAGAAGGTAGTGACCCTGTACGAAAAGTAGATTACCAGATTGAAATTCAAAAGAACTTGATCGTAAGCAGCATCAGTTCACTTACCAGCAAGCTCGAAGATAGACTGGCAAGCCTTGAAAAGAAGTCGGCCGAGCTAGAAGCCAGCTATTTTGATGTTCCAGATCAAGAGGTAGAACTCTTGAGATTGAAAAGAGCTTATGACATCAATGAGAAATTCTACACACTTCTTTTAGAGAAGAAGACTGAATATTCTATCTCACAAGAGGGATTTGTTTCGAATGTGAACGATCTAGAATTTGCCAAAGTTCCAAGAACACCCATCTCCCCTAATAAAAAAGTAATACTTGCTAGCTTTATTGCAGCTGGAGTTCTCATCAGTTTGTTGATCGTGATTGTCAAGTACTTATTCCACAATCAGATTACCTCCATTGGAGAGATTGTTAAGTACTCACATTCCAATGTAAGTGTTTTGGGGGTTGTACCAAAGTACAAGAAAGACATCCCGATCTCTCAGTTGATCGTTAACAAGAATCCTAAATCGCTTATTGCAGAATCCTTCAGAGCCATACGGACCAATTTGCAATTCATTTCAAAAGAAGAAGGTCCTAAGATCATGGCTGTAACTTCAACAGTTTCAGGTGAAGGAAAAACCTTTATCGCGATCAACCTTGGAGGAATCATAGCCTATAGTGGTAAAAGAGTGATCATTCTCGACTTGGATATGAGAAAACCGAAGATTCATAAAGGTTTTGATGCTGAGAATACCAAAGGAATGAGTACACTGCTGATCGAAAAGGATGAGATCGACAATTGTATTCATCATAGTAAACAGGAGAATCTAGACTTCATTACAGCAGGTCCTGTTCCTCCGAACCCTTCTGAGCTGATCATCAATGGAAAGTTGAATGAGATCATTGATTATTTGAAGCAGAGCTATGACCTGATCATTTGCGACAACCCTCCTGTAGGCCTTGTAACAGATGGTATTGAAGTAATTCAAAAAGCAGATTATCCAATCTATATCTTTAGATCTGAATATTCAAGGAAGAACTTTATTCAAAGTATCGATCGCTTGGTTTCTGAAAACAATATTCACAATCTCTCTGTGGTCTTGAATGGTATTGATTCCAAGAAGAGAAGTTATGGATATGGATACGGTTATGGTTATGGGTACGGCTATGGATATGGCTATGGATATGGCTATGGATACGGTTATGGCTATGGTTATGGCTATGGCTACTACGAAGAATCAGATGAGAAAAAGAAGTCCTTTTGGGATCGCTTCAAAAGAAGTTAAATGGAGATCAAAAAAACACCAATAGTAGACCTTTTAATCATCCAACCTAAGGTATTCCCTGATGATCGAGGATACTTCTATGAATCTTATAACAAATCAAAGCTAGAGGCATTGAATTTCAATGAGACCTTTGTCCAAGACAATGTTTCAAAATCTGCCAAGGGCGTGTTGAGAGGACTCCATTTTCAAAAGGAGCCGCATGCACAAGGAAAGTTGATCCAAGTACTCAAAGGCTCTGTTCTAGATGTAGCGGTTGATATCAGAAAGGATTCAAATACTTACGGACAACACTTTGCTATTGAACTAAGTGAGGAGAATAAAACTCAACTATTCATTCCGGTTGGATTTGCACATGGATTTTTAACCTTAGAAGACGATACTATCTTCTCATACAAGTGCACAAATTTTTACAACAAAGAGTCTGAAGGGTCCATTTTATGGAATGATCCTGATCTTGCTATCAATTGGATAGAAAAAAACCCAACTGTTTCTGAAAAAGATCGTAAAGCAATTAAGTTCAATGAATTAAATAGCCCATTCTGATGGAAATTTATGCTGCCAAAGGTATTTTGCTTTTCGTTTTTGCTCTAATTTTTAGTGTGCTTACCAATCGATTGTTTCTTCGATTTTCAAAGAATTTAGGAATAAGAAATATCGATGACAAGGTTATTCGATGGGCATCTACCTCTAAGCCTTCATTTGGCGGTTTGTCGTTCTTTATTGTTTTTCTACTCACCCTTACCGTTAGCCAATTCTTATTCCCCGATCTTGCAGAAAGGTTTGATACTCGTTTTATAGGCTTTATATCTGCTACATCATTAGCATTCCTAACTGGACTTGCAGATGATGCTTACAATACCAATCCTACTCTCAAATTCTTAGCACAGTTTATCTGTGGGATCATCCTCGTTGCAAGTGGGAACGTTATTGAACTCTTCGGATGGGATATAGCCAATTATGCTTTGACCATTCTATGGATCGTTGGTATGATGAATTCCATCAATATGCTTGACAATATGGATGCTGTAGCCACGGTATCTTCACTCTCGGTAATAACTTGCTTACTGATTGCATTGGTACTTTCACATTCATTGAATACGATGCACTTCTTGATCTTGGTTGGTCTTGCTGGAGCCCTTCTCGGTTTTCTTTTCTTCAATTGGAGCCCATCAAAAATGTATATGGGTGATACTGGAAGTCAATTCTTAGGAATTTGCTTAGCAGCACTTTCAATTAAGTACCTATGGAACTTTGAAGCTATTGAATTGCCTGCTTTTAGCAGAATGTTATTGGTGGCATTGGCTTTTATCATTCCACTTACAGATACAACTACGGTTGTTATCAATAGGATCTCAAGAGGTAGTTCACCCTTCGTAGGTGGGAAAGACCACACCACTCATCATTTATCTTATATGGGCCTATCTGAACAATCAGTAGCACTGCTTCTAGCTGGTATAGGAATTGTTTCAGCTTCTCTTAGCTTCATCCTATTGGTTGCAACTGAATGGACTTTGCTGTTCACAATTCTGTTCAGTGCCTATGCTATTATGGTTTTCCTTTCGTTATATTTAGTGAGTACTTTGAGACTAGGTAAAAAGAAGCAAGAAGGCCATGAAAAACCACTTAGAAAAAGCGCTTAAAAGTCTGCTATTCATCTTTGCAGGCGTGGGATTGACATTAATCTTTGTCAATAGCATTAGCAAGGAAAAAAGCGAAACCGAACACATTGAAAAGATCAAAGAAAGCTATAGCATTTATAGCTTAAGCCCTCCTGAATCATTTGTATTCTCAGGACAAAATGTTCCTATGAGTGACCCTGAAGTCTACGAAAGATTTGATCGTGAACTCCATTCCAACACCTATTATCATTCCAACACCATTCTCTATTTTAAAAGAGCGAATCGATTCTTTCCAGTGATCGAACCCATCTTGGAGAAAAATGGGATACCCAATGATTTTAAATATCTAGCATTAATAGAAAGTGGTTTGCAGAATGTAGTTTCTCCTGCTGGAGCTGCCGGATATTGGCAATTCATGGAAAAAACTGCCCGAGAATATGGTTTAGAAGTGAATTCTCAGGTAGATGAAAGATATCATCTGGAAAAATCAACTGAGGCAGCATGCAGGTATCTTCTCGATGCTCATGAAAAATACAATGACTGGGCTTTAGTTGCAGCTTCATACAATACAGGCATGAATCGTATTGATAAAGAACTAGAAAGACAAAAGACAGATAATTATTACGACTTATTACTGTCTCAGGAAACTGCACGATATATGTTCAGGATCATGGCAGTAAAGCAAATATTTGCTGCACCGGAGAATTATGGATTTCACATTCGAAAATCAGATCTATATCCTCCTTTGGAGTATACTGAAGTAACGATTGATAGCAGCATAAAGGACCTTGCTCTCTTTTCGAAAGAGCAAGACATTAGTTATAAGATCCTCAAGCATTTCAATCCTTGGTTGAGACAAGTTTATCTGAAGAACGATGCTTCAAAGGCATATACTCTGAAGATTCCTGTTTCAAAGGATTATAAATTGAACTAAGTTCATTCTCACTAGTTTGTTTACTAGTTAAATACACTCCATTTATCCATGACGGAGAGCTTATTTGTGGAAGACCTTCAAGTTGAAGGAGCAAGAGTACATAATCTTAAAAATGTTAGTCTAAAGATCCCAAGAGAAAAGTTGGTGGTGATCACTGGACTGAGCGGAAGTGGCAAATCTTCATTGGCTTTCGATACCATTTACGCCGAAGGACAAAGAAGGTATATAGAAAGCTTTGCCTCTTATGCTAGACAATTTTTAGGAAGTCTTGAAAGACCAGATGTAGACAAAATAGATGGACTATCTCCTGTTATTGCCATAGAGCAAAAAACGGTTAGCAAGAATCCACGATCAACAGTCGGCACCATAACAGAGATCTATGACTTTCTCCGATTGCTTTATGCGAAAGTAGCAGATGCATACTCCTACAATACAGGAGAACTCATGGTCAAGTATTCTGAAAAAGAGATCGTTCAATTGATCTTGAAGGAATATGATAAGAAGGCTGTGAGTATTCTTGCTCCAATCGTTAAAGGAAGAAAAGGCCATTATGCAGAGCTATTTAGATCGATCATCAAGCAAGGATTTTTAAAAGCGAGAGTGGATGGAGAGATCATTGAGATCGATAGGAACACCAAGTTGGATCGATACAAAACCCATGATATTGAGATCGTAATCGATCGATTGACCATTTCAGAAGCCAATTCAAGCAGAATAAAAGATGCCTTAAATACTGGGATGAAGCAAGGCAAAGGAGTTGTCATGCTATTGGAGAAAGGAAAAGAAGACCAAGATCCAAGGTTTTTCAGCAAGAATTTGATGTGTCCTACCACTGGGATCTCTTATGATGAACCATCTCCCAATTCCTTTTCATTTAACTCCCCTTATGGGGCTTGCCCAAAATGTAATGGTCTTGGAGAAGTTGCAGAAGTGAGTCGGTCTAAGATCATTCCAAATGAAAAACTCTCCATCAAACAAGGTGCAATAAAACCTTTGGGGAAATACACCAACAAGTGGATATTCAAGCAATTGGAAAAATTGCTTATTCATCATGGATACTCCATTTCAACCCCCGTCAAAGATCTTGGGGAAGAGGTCATCAATACCATTCTCAATGGGACAAGTTCGCCTATCTACTTGAGTGAAAAGGAAGGTAATTCGACTTCCAAGTATGCTTTTGAATTTGAAGGCATCATGGATTTTATCGAACGACAGTATGAAGAAAATAAGGGGAAATCCATTGCTAGATGGGCCATACAGTTCATGAATAAAATGAAATGTGATTCTTGCAATGGCAGCAGGTTGAAACAAGAAGCACTTCACTTTAAGATCGCAGGCAAGAACATAGCAGAACTCAGTGAGCTTGATATTGTAGATCTATCTGAAATCATTCATTCCATGGCTGATGATTTTGATGAAAGGAAGAAGATCATTTCAAGGGATATATTGAAGGAATTGAAAAGTAGAGTTCACTTTCTTTTAGATGTAGGACTCAACTACCTTAGCTTGAATCGTTCTGCAAGAAGCTTGAGTGGAGGAGAAGCACAAAGAATTCGTTTAGCTACTCAAATTGGGTCTCAATTGGTTGGCGTTTTATACATCTTGGATGAACCTAGTATTGGCCTTCATCAAAGAGATAATCATCAGCTCATTGAGGCATTGAAACAACTAAGAGATATTGGCAACTCCATCATTGTTGTAGAACACGATAAGGACATCATGTTGGCTTCTGATCATTTGATAGATATAGGACCAGGTGCTGGAATACACGGCGGGAAGATCGTTGAGCAAGCGAGTCCGTCTGAATTCCTTGCGGGAAGTAGCTTAACTGCTGAATACCTCTCTGGAAAGAAAAACATTGAAGTTCCTGCCAAAAGAAGAAAAGGAAAAGGAGCGAAATTCAAGATCTCCTTAAAAGGAGCAGTTGGGCACAATCTAAAGAAGGTAAATCTCGACATCCCACTTGGGAAGTTAATCTGCGTGACTGGAGTTTCTGGAAGTGGGAAATCTAGCTTGATCGATGAGACCCTCTACCCTATTCTCAATAGGGAGATCTATGGAGCTAAGAAGAATCCACTACCCTATGCTTCCATTAAGGGTGTTGAGCACATTGACAAGATCATTGAGATCGATCAATCTCCGATTGGAAGAACTCCTCGTTCAAACCCCGCAACCTACACTGGAGTATTTACAGACATAAGGAACTTATTTGCCGCACTTCCAGAAGCAAAGATCAGAGGGTACAAGGCAGGTAGATTCTCCTTTAACGTAAAAGGAGGAAGATGCGAAAATTGTCAAGGTGCTGGTCTAATGACCATAGAAATGAACTTCCTGCCAGATGTTTATGTGGAATGTCCTCAATGCTACGGCAAGCGGTATAATAGAGAAACTTTAGAAGTAAGATACAAGAGCAAATCCATCAGTGATGTGCTGAATATGACCGTTAACCAGGCAGTAGAATTCTTCGGACACATTCCTTCCATTCTTCAAAAGATCAAAACTCTGCAAGAAGTTGGCTTAGGATATATTCATTTAGGACAAGCCAGTACAACCTTGTCGGGAGGAGAAGCACAGCGAGTGAAGTTAGCCACAGAACTTTCAAAAAGGAGCACTGGGAACACCTTCTACATATTGGATGAACCAACAACGGGCCTTCACTTTGAAGACATCCGTATACTACTGCAGGTATTAAACCGTTTAGTAGATAGTGGCAATACAGTTTTGATCATTGAACACAATCTCGATATCATTAAAGTTGCCGACCATATTATTGACCTTGGGCCAGAAGGCGGAAAGAACGGTGGAGAAATAATCGTTCAAGGGACTCCAGAAAAGGTAGCCTCTTCCAACAAAGGTCATACATCTAAATTCTTAAAGGAGGAACTGAATTATGACAAATGAAGAAGATAAGATAAGTAAGAAGTTCAGGGAAAAAGAGTGGAGTGAAATTCGATCCAACGATTCTTGGACCATTTTTAAAGTGATGTCTGAGTTTGTAGATGGATTTGACAGATTATCCCAGATTGGTCCATGTGTTTCCCTATTTGGCTCTGCCAGATCAGCTGAAGATGATCCATACTACAAAATGGCAGATGAGATCGCATATAGGATCTGTAAAAAAGGTTATGGGATCATCACTGGTGGTGGACCAGGAATCATGGAGGCGGCGAACAAAGGCGCCCAAAGAGCAGGCGGCAAGTCTGTGGGATTGAACATTGACCTTCCCTTTGAGCAGAACAACAATCCTTACATCGATAAAGAGAGAAGCTTGAACTTCAATTACTTCTTTGTCAGAAAAATGATGTTTGTAAAGTATGCACAGGGATTTGTAGTACTTCCAGGTGGATTTGGTACTATGGATGAATTATTCGAGTCGCTAACGCTGATCCAAACTAATAAAATTGGCAAGTTCCCTATTGTTCTCGTCGGCAAATCATACTGGGGAGGATTATTGGATTGGGTTAAAGACACTTTGTTGACGGAAGGAAATATCAATAAGGACGACCTGGATCTTTACTTTCTTACAGACTCCATTGATGAAGCAGTCAAATACATTGACGATTTCTATTCAAAATATCTATTGAAACCCAACTTTTAGAATAGTCTTCCGTCGAGATATCTGCGCAACATGCTCAAGGCAGCCAAGGCGGATCTTCTGATATTCCTATCTCTGTTCTTTTCAAATAAGAATTGCTTGGAGAAGACTCCTTCCTTAGCAGCAAGTGAAATCCAAACAGTTCCAACTGGTTTTTCTTCAGTTCCTCCGTCTGGACCAGCTATTCCAGAGGTAGCCAAAGCAATATCAGTAGCTAGTTTTTTGCGAACACCTTTAGCCATTTGTTCAACTACCTCTTTGCTTACCGCACCATTGCTTTCCAAATCTTCTGGACGAACATTCAGTTGGCTAATTTTTACTTCGTTGGAATAAGATATAACACTTCCATTGAAGTAGGCAGAGCTTCCGGGAACAGAAGTGATCAAATGAGCCAAATAGCCACCTGTGCAACTCTCTGCAGTAGAAATTGACAGTCTAGATTTTAAAAGCATATCTGCTATTGCATCCTCTTGAGAGATGTCATTCTCACCAAAAATATGACTACCAATCTGAGCATACAAAGACTCGATTTCAGCATCGACCTTCTTCTTTAAATCCTCCAAGTTTTCTCCTTTAGCCCCTAATCTGATCTTCACCGTTCCAGGTGAGGGTAAATAGGCAATAGAAATGTTCTTGGCGGTCAAACTCTCTTCCCAATCAGAGATCCTATCTGCTAAGAATGATTCTCCTACTCCTTCTGTCATGACCGTCCTATAGTAGATGGATGGTAGTTCATTATTCTCCTTGATCCTAGGGATCACTTCTCTCTCCATAAGTCCTTTCATCTCGTAGGGCACACCTGGCATACTCACAAAGATCTTCTGATCCTTTTCAAACCACATACCACTTGCAGTGCCCATTAGATTTGGAAGAATGATGGCATCCACTGGAAGATCTGCTTGCATTCTATTGCTTTCTAAAATGTCTCTTCCTCTTTGAATAAAGAAATCTTCAATCCTTTGAAGTATTTCTGGATCGCGCTTCAATTCAGTGTTGAAATAATCTGCAAGTACCTTTTTTGTAATATCATCTCTTGTAGGTCCTAATCCTCCAGTCATGAGGACCAAAGAAGCATCAGGAGAAACCGTATCCAATGCTTCGACAATACTTTCCCTTTCGTCCTTTATAGATCGAATCCTCAAAAGGGAAACACCAATCTTATTCAACTCTCTAGCTATCCAAGCAGAGTTGGTGTCAACGGTTTGGCCAATCAAAATTTCATCACCAATGGTGATAATCTCTGCCAGCATAAAGGACGTTTATAGATGTGATCAGATATAAAATGGTCTGTAATCTCCTCCAAGATCAGATTGGGAGAATCTCTCCACTATTTCAAATGGAGTTACACTCAGCACTGGGATCTTCGAATGATTGACGATTCTTTGAGCATAAGAGCCAACAAATAAACCTGTTCTAGCCTCTTGCTCTGTCATGATCGCTATAAGGTCAGCGCCTTCATCATCAGCTTTTGCAAGTACCATTTCTGCAATATTATCTCCGTGAACCTCATCATGCTCATACTTGATGTTTCTGTGATCAAAGTATTCCATGATTTGCTTCACCTTCATGTTGAAGATCTTTTCTTCTTCTTCGTGTTCTTCAGTAACCAAAGCACTAATATGAACTGTTGATCCAAAGGCAGAAGCAATGGCAGCTACATGCGATACTTTATCTCTTGTATGACTTGAGCTATCAATCCCTAGTAGGATTTTGCTGTAGTTGGCAGTCTTGTTATGAGATTGAACTGTTAGAACTGGTAATTCAGAAGCAGTTACTACTCTGTATGCAGTACTTCCAATGAGAAACTCTTCAATACCACTAGTTCCATGAGTTCCCATAATGATCATGCTGGCTTCTACTTCCCTAGCCGCAATGGTAATTTCTTTGGCAACGCTACCTTCTCTAACTTCAACATCTGAGCTAATTCCCTTTGCAGAAAGACTAGCAGAATGCTTCTTCAGCTCGTCGGCAATCCTTTGCTTCAACTCGTCTTCAGACATTCTAGGAGTCGTAACATCCGGCAGAATATCAATATCTCTTCCTTTGTAAACATGGATCAAATGCAACTTAGAATTAAATTTTTCAGCAAAGATGGAGGCATGCTCCAAAGCTAAAAGGGAGGTTTCTGAAAAATCTACTGGGACTAATATCTTAGTAACTTCAAATGCTAACTTCATGGTTTAATTTATTTGTCTCGAATTTATTGAATTTATTCCTTACGTGACAAAATTTAAACGCTAATCTGCACGGATTCGTAGTTTAGCAAAAAATTAGAGAATGATCCACCCTTCAGAGCTAGTTCTTAATGACGACGGTTCAGTTTATCACCTGAAATTAAAACCCGAACACATAGCCAATGATATTATTGTTGTTGGAGATCCAGGACGGGTTCAACTCATCTCTTCTTATTTTGATGATGTGGAACACATCATTGAAAATAGAGAATTTGTCACGCACACTGGAACCTACAATGGAAAGAGAATTACTGCTCTAGCAACGGGTATCGGAACTGACAACATTGACATTGTCTTGAATGAGTTAGATGCCTTAGTTAATGTAGATCTGGAGAAAAGAGAAATAAAAGAAGATCATCAAAGTCTCAACATTTTAAGAATAGGAACCTGTGGATCCATCCAAAAGGATGTAATTGCTGACCGAGTAGTGCTTTCTACAAGAGCAATTGGAATGGATGGTCTTCTCAATTACTATCAATTTGAAATGCAGGAAGATGAAAAATCACTACTGAATGCATTTATTAAGCAAGTGGGCTGGAAGGATCTGAATAGGCCCTATTTAGTTTCAGCCTCCAATGAAATGATGGCCAAGTTTGAAAAACTTGATCAAGTGGCCAAAGGTATTACCCTAACGGCACCTGGATTCTACGGTCCACAAGGACGATCCATTCGATTAAAGCCTGCCATTGCGGATCAAAACGCAAAATTTTCAGCCTTTTCTCAAAATGCAGAGAGGATCATCAATTATGAGATGGAAACCTCAGCATTATATGGCCTGAGTAGCCTATTGGGCCACCAAGCTTGCACACTTTGCCTAGTTGTTGCTAATAGAACTGCCAATTCTTTCAGTGAAGACTACAAAACTGAAATGAAACGACTGATTGAGAGGGTTTTAGATCTAATCTAAAGGTTCATTTCTCTCTCAATTAAACAAATGACGGTGGATAACTAAAAAATCCTCAAGAATTTCAGAATACTGTATCTCTATCTTTGTTTAGAGATGGCAGAAAGATCCAAGTTAGACGCCCTAATGAGCCTCCTGGATGATCCAGATCAGTATATCTATGATCAGATCAAAGGAGAATTGATCCAATTTGGAAATGATATCGTCCCTATCCTGGAGGAGAAATGGGAAAAGTCTGCCGACCAAAAAGTTCAGAATAGGGTCGAGAACTTGATCCACAAGATCCAAATATCAAATGTTGGAGCGCAATTGATGCAATGGAAAAAAGAGGATGAATCATATCTAGACGCCTCAATCATCATTGCAAAGTATCAGTACCCCGATTTGGACGAAAGGAGAATTCGAGACTTTGTTGATCAATTGACTCAAGACATTTGGATCGAATTGAATCCAAATTACACAGCAATGGAGAAGGCTGGAATCATTAATAAGATCTTCTTTTCCATTTACGGTTTCAGAGGCAATAAGAGCGATTTTTATCATCCTAAGAACGCCTACATCAATCAAGTATTGGATAGTAGAAGAGGAAGTCCAATTAGCCTTGCAATCCTTTATTTGGAGATCGCAGAAAGGTTAAAGATCCCTGTTTATGGAGTGAATCTTCCAGAGCATTTTGTTTTGGCATACGCTGATCTTCCATTACCCTTTGGAGATAGAAACGATCCTGAAAATATTCTCTTCTATATCAATCTATTCAATCAGGGAAGCTTCTTCCAGATGGAAGACATTGAAGAATTCTTGCAGCAATTGAAATTAGAGGTAAAATCAGATTTCTACCTTCCATGTACTAAGTTGGAAGTTGTCAATCGCTTGATCAACAATCTTATTTTCTCTTACAATCAGATTGAGGATGAGGAGAAAGTGAATGACCTTTTGGACATACGAAAGAACTTGTTATAGTAACTTCATTAGAGCTTTGTCAAAGTCTTCAGAAATTCTCCACAAACCTTTATCGAGTCAGAAGGATTATTCGGATCATCAACCATTAGAGTTCTAAACTTCCCCCCTAAAAGACGTAAAGAAGTATCCTTAAATAGCAATTCAAATGAGCCATTGATTGGAGAATAGATAGGGCCTCCATTACTCAATGTGCAGGTTAGAAATTCTATTGGTGAATTTGAAATACCCAAGTTATAAGTTCCAATTGAAACGCTATCATTAAATCCTACCCATAAATGAGGATAGACTTGATTTGAAACAAAATTGCGGTTATGCAAACCTGATACTTCTACCCAACCATTAGTAAGGTAGCCATAAGTAAATGGAAAATTAAATGTATCACCTTGAATAACGGCCTTTACAGTATTTGCGGTTATTGGATTGCTACCTGAAGGATTGCAAACAACACCTTGTGTGTTGGTAGTTGGAGATTCTGTAGCAGGTAATTCTTCCTTCGCATTATCTTTCTTACATGCAGATAGTAAGACGATTGAAACAATGAATGCTCTAAATAAAGTTTTTGATTCCATTCTAAAAATTGGTTGGTTTAAAGAATGGACGGAAGGAGCTATAGATTGGTTGTATCACTGAGTTTAGGTTTGAATAAATAGAAAATCTCAGTGGCTTTCCGATAAGAAGTATTAGATATTGATAGTCCTACAATTACTTTCTTTTCTTCATTTCCCTTGAAGTAACCAGGTAATATTGAAGTTCATTGTTATGGTCTATGATGGGCTTCAGAGTGAGTCGATTGTAAAACACCTCTCCATTCTTCTTCTTGCTAAAAATACTTCCTTGGTAATTCCTTCTGTTTTTAATGGACTTTAAGAACCTCTCTATTTCTCTTGCGTCCGTTTGCTGATCAAATAGCATTTCTGAATATGGAGATTTGAAGAGATCAATTCTTCCTCCTACCACTTCTGATCTTGCAAATCCAGATAACTTATAAAAGGCTTGATTGGCAAATACAAATTTTCTTCTTTTCGGATCGATGATCACCACAGCATCTTTGATGGTCCCAATGGCAAGATCTCTCAAGCCAAGTTTCTGCTCCAATCGTTTTACTCTGCTGATTTTATGGGCATGGACAATATAGCCTTCAATCAATGGGTGATGGCGATGATCTACTACAGAAACACTAAAATTCTGTCGCTTGTCATCAATATCAATGAATCCACCATCAATAATAATTGGTTGATCAGATTCTTCTTCACTAGCCCTCATAGCTGCCCTGAAAGCAACCCATTGTTGGACTGGAATTAATTCTTTTACATTGTTTCCGATCAATCTTGCTGCGTCATATCCCAGCTGGCTCTTAATCGCCTGACTGCAGTATTTGATCCTTCCCTCTAAATTGAGAACCATACAGATCTCTCGGGAATGCTGATTGAGGATCTTCAAGAAGTGATCCTCTTTCTTTGTGCTGCCAGCAGAGGGAACAGCTTTCTCATCGGGCATTGTGGTTCTGGAAATCCTTAAACCACTCCCTTGATCAGCTGCCTCTGACTTTGGCTCTTCTCTATTTTCCTCCATTGGTTTAGCTTGTCTACTTTGCATTACGAACATCTTAATTCATCTCTACGAAAAAGATGAATAAAAGTTTATTATTCCTATTTTGTCGTACCAAATTTCATCTGAAACAACCAGTAAATAAGGCTATGGAAGAACAATTAGAAGCAACTGCATTGATCACCAATGATGCGGTGGTAATAGGAATTTTGATCTGTATTTTGGCAATGATCTTTTATACTGCCAATTTAAAATCGAATTTCTGGGTCAAGTTTTACAAGATTATACCTGCACTATTACTTTGCTACTTTTTACCTTCTTTGCTCAATTCTTTAGGATTGATCTCTGGAGAATCTTCCAATTTGTATTTTGTAGCTTCCAGATACCTACTACCCAGTAGTTTGGTCCTTCTTTGTTTGAGCATAGACTTGAAAGGAATTCTAAGACTGGGACCAAAGGCACTCATCATGTTTTTTACCGGTACGATCGGAATTGTTCTGGGCGGGCCCATTGCCATCTTGGCAATATCTGCCTTTGCACCGGAAATAGTTGGAGGCAGTGGACCCGACGAAGTTTGGAGAGGATTAGCAACTGTAGCAGGTAGCTGGATTGGTGGAGGAGCTAATCAAACAGCGATGAAGGAGATATATGGCGCCAGTGATGAACTCTTCTCTGCCATGATCACAGTAGATGTTATTGTTGCCAACATTTGGATGGCATTCCTATTGATTGGAGCTGGAATATCTGATAAGATCGATGGATTCTTTAAAGGAGATACTTCTGCCATTAAGGAATTAAAGGAAAAAGTCCAGGATTACCACGCTTCTATCTCCAAGGTTAGCACCTTAACTGATATCATGATCATTTGCGCCATTGGTTTTGGAGGAACTGCCATTGCACATCTGATTGCAGATACCGTTACTCCAATTATGCAAAGCAAGAAAGAAGTTTTAGAAGCTTACCGACTCACTTCAATGGCCAGTAATTTCTTCTGGATTGTAGTAGTAGCTACGGTTGTTGGCGTGGCTTTTTCATTCACCAAGTTGAAACAATACGAGGGTGCTGGGGCTTCAAAGTTTGGGTCTGCATTCCTCTATGTACTGGTGGCAACCATTGGAATGAAAATGGACATCATGGCCATCTTTGACAATATTGGCCTATTCTTGGTAGGCTTGATCTGGATGTTAGTTCATGTGATCATTCTACTAGGAGTTGCCAAGCTCATCAAAGCACCTTTCTTTTTCGTTGCTGTTGGATCACAGGCAAATGTTGGAGGAGCAGCTTCCGCTCCTATTGTAGCTTCAGCTTTTAGTCCTGCTCTTGCCCCTGTTGGTGTTCTCTTGGCAGTTTTCGGATACGCAGTAGGAACCTTTGGAGCAATCTTGTGTGCACAATTAATGCAAGTAGTTTCACCTTAAAAGAATGAATTATGAACTGGTTAACTAAACTTTTCCTCACGACAATATTGGTCATTTTCCTTGCCTATATCCTTCCGGGAGTAGAGATATACAGTTTCTGGTCGGCTTTGGGCGTTGCCTTGGTTCTTGCATTCCTAAACACTTTTTTAAAGCCTTTATTGATAATTATTACCATTCCTTTCACCATAATCACTTTTGGATTGTTCTTATTAGTGATCAACGCATTCATCATCTTAATTGCAGATGCAATGATCGATGGATTTGTGGTCAATGGATTTTGGTGGGCATTGGTGTTTAGCTTGGTACTCTCCTTTATCAATTCACTATTCAACAAAGACAAAAAAGAAGAAGAACTATAGATATGGCAAATGAAAAGCACTTAGAAGCAATGTTTAAGGACAGTGAGCTCCAAGGAAAAACCATTTTGGTGACTGGAGGTGGAACTGGCTTGGGTAAATCAATGACCAAATATTTCATGGAATTGGGTGCAAATGTGATCATTTGCAGCAGAAAGCAAGAAGTACTGGATGCCACTGCAGAGGAATTAAGAGCAAGCACCGGAGGAAAAATCCTTCCAATTGCTTGTGATGTAAGAAAGGTTCAAGAGGTTGAAAAAGTAATTCAAGCTGGGATCGAAGAGTTCGGAGAGATCAACGGACTGGTCAACAATGCAGCAGGGAACTTTATTAGTCCAACAGAACGTTTATCTACCAAAGCATTTGATGTGATAGTAGATATCGTACTTAAGGGTAGCTACAATTGCACCTTACTTCTTGGTAAGTACTGGATAGAAAAAAAGATCCCTGCCACCATCTTGAATATTGTCACCACCTATAGTTGGACCGGCTCTGGTTATGTAGTACCCTCGGCTGTTGCAAAAGCAGGTGTATTGAGTCTTACAAGATCACTTGCAGCTGAGTGGGCAAAGTACAAGATCAGAAGTAATGCCATTGCGCCAGGACCATTTCCAACACAAGGTGCATTTAGTAGATTGTTTCCTGAAGGCTTAAAAGAAGAATTGGACCCATTGAAAAGAATCCCATTGAAAAGATATGGAGATCATCAAGAACTAGCCAATCTTGCAGCTTATCTCATGTCTGATTTCTCAGCTTATGTTAATGGAGAAGTAGTCACCATTGATGGAGGGGAATGGATTTACAATGCAGGCGAATTCACAGGCTTAGATGCAATTCCAAATGAAATGTGGGACCTTATTGAGAAGCAGGTTAGAAGCAAAAACAAAGGCGCTTGATCAAAATAGCCTGGGATCCAATTTATGTGCATCCCCTTCCCAATAACCATCGATTTCCGATGGAAAAATATGAATTGCTTCCTCTGCAACTAAAAAGAGAGGGAACCATGGAGGAGGAAAACTTCTTCACTCCAAAGCCTATTGACATTTCAGACATTCTAGCCATTCATGAGAAAAGCTATTGGCAAAAACTATTGGATCTAGATTTTAGTCGACAAGAAGAGTTAAGATCCGGATTTCCAATTAGTCAGCAGTTAGTTGAGCGGGAACTTGTGATTACAGGAGGAAGCTTACAAGCATCTTATTATGCCCTTGAAAATGGAGTTGCATTCAATATTGCTGGTGGTACTCATCATGCTTATGCAGATAGAGCCGAAGGTTTCTGTTTACTCAATGACATTGCAATCTCTTCAAAGCACTTGCTCTCTAGCAATCATGTGGAGCAAGTATTGGTAATTGATCTTGATGTGCATCAAGGCAACGGAACGGCAAAGATCTTTGAGAATGAAGATCGAGTATTCACCTTCAGTATGCACGGAGAAAAAAATTATCCTTTGAAAAAAGACGTATCCAATTTAGATGTCCCTCTTCCAGATAGAATTAGGGGTAGAGATTACTTGCAACTACTTGATCAATCACTTTCGAAGATCTTTTCAAAGATTACCCCCGACTTTATATTCTATCAATCTGGAGTAGACATACTTGAAAGCGACAAATTAGGACGGCTAGGAGTATCTCTTGAAGATTGTAAAGAAAGGGATAGAATGGTTCTAGAACTGGCTAAAGAAAGAGACATTCCTATCATGTCGTGCATGGGAGGAGGATATTCGAAAGATATCAATGTGATAGTTGAAGCACATGCCAACACTTACCGTCTAGCACGAGAGATCTTCACTTGAGCAAAAAGAAAAACCCTGAAGTCTGCTGAGAGCTACTTCAGGGTTTAGAAACAATCTACTAACCAATTAACTATTCCCGCCTTTAAAACGACATTCTTATCGTTTTATTATAAGTACCTCAAGAAAGTATAATTTTGCCCAGCTATGGAGTCGTATATCAGTTTTGCACTTTTGTGTTTTACATCCTTCATTACCCTGATGAACCCTTTGGGGATCATGCCTGTATTCATGAGTATGACCTCAGGATTGAGTGATGAAGAACGCAGGATCACTGCTCAAAAAGCCAATCTAGTTGCCTTCTTGACCTTGGTTGCCTTTTCATTTTCTGGTCAATTGCTGTTCAACTTCTTTGGTATATCTGTAGATAGCTTTAGAATGGTAGGTGGGATCATTTTCTTCATGATGGGCTACGATATGCTACAAGCAAGACTATCGAAGGTAAAACTGAGCAAACAAGCTGCCCGAAAAGAATATGTAAGTGACATTTCTATTACTCCATTGGCCATTCCTATGATCTGTGGTCCTGGTGCCATCACCAACTCTATTGTATTGATGGCCGATTCAGAAGATGCAATTTATAAGGCCATTCTTATTGGCACCATCTTCTTAGTATGCATGATCTCATTCTTTGTTCTTTGGGGCTCATCCAAGGTAAGTAAGTGGATGGGTGAAACAGGCAATAAGGTGATGATGCGATTAATGGGTTTAATCGTGATGGTAATAGCCGTTGAATTTTTCTTCTCTGGATTGAAGCCAATTCTTCTTGAAATTTTAGCAGAAGCTGGAAAATGAAAAAGGTAGTTCTTGGCATACTGATCTTTGTTTGTGCCTATTTGATCTACCATTATCGATCTGTTCAGTACGGTTTAGAACAAGCATACGGACAGATCAAAGTTCTTGGTTCAGCAGTACCACTTGAAGAGTATCTCAAGAATGAAGACCCTCCAGCAGAGATTATTGACAAGATTAATCTAATACAGTCGGTAAAATCCTTTGCTGAAGACTCACTAGGACTGCAAAAAACATCCTCCTACACCAGCATTTATGATCAAAAAGGAAAAGCAATTCTTTGGATGGTGACAGCTTGTCCCGAATTTGACCTTGAACCGTATCAATGGTCCTTCCCTATTGCAGGAAAATTTGAATACAAAGGCTTCTTCAATCATGATAAAGCAAAGCATGAAGCAAAAAGCCTTCAAGAAAGTGGATACGATACAGACATCGGCGAAGTGAGTGCATGGTCTACATTGGGTTTCTTTAGTGACCCCATCCTCTCTTCCATGTTAGAAAAAGATAGTGGGCGACTAGCAGATTTGATCATCCATGAACTTTGTCATGCTAGTATTTACTTAAGGGACTCTGTTGAATTGAACGAAAACCTTGCCTCATTCATTGGAAAGAAAGGTGCTGAAGAATATCTTTTATCGATCAAGGATACTAGCTCTATCAGCAAGATGAGATCAAAAGCCCAAAGAAGAAAAATTTGGGCCAAGGTGATCCACAGCGGAAGCAAAAGACTTGATTCGCTTTACAAGAGTTTTAGCCCAGAACAATCCATTGATGAGAAAAGAGCTCTAAAGAAAAAAATGATCGACGAAATACGATGGGAAGTTGCAGAAAGTATCCACAAGGATAACTTGACAAAGGTTCAAAAACAGTTTGCAGAATTCAATCCAAATAATGCTTTCTTTACAGGCTATTTAACCTACAGGTCTAGATCCAATCAATTTGAAAAGGAGTTTGAAGAAAGATTTGATGGAAACCTTAAGAGATTTATAGAGTATTATATTAAAGAGCACGGAAAATAGAATTGAAGGAAGAGGATTATGGAAAAGAATGTAACAGAATCAGAATCGAAGTACAATGAGTTGGAGAAGATGTCTGTTGAAACGATCCTCAACAGCATCAATAAAGAAGATAAGATTGTTCCTTATGCTATTGAAGAAGCCATGCCTTCTATTGCTCAGATCATTCCTTTGATCGTAAAAAAGCTTCAAGACGGTGGTAGGTTGATCTACATTGGAGCTGGAACCAGCGGAAGATTAGGAATAGTTGATGCCTCGGAATGTCCTCCCACCTTTGGCGTTAGTCCAGACCTGGTAATTGGGATCATGGCAGGTGGTGATCAAGCTATTAGAAAGGCAGTTGAATTTGCAGAAGACGATCAAGAACAGGGTTGGAAAGATCTTCAAGATCTACATGTAACAGAAGCTGATTTTGTGATAGGTATTGCCGCCTCAGGTACAACACCCTATGTTGTAGGTGCAATAAGAAAGTGCCGAGAGAATGGAATTCTCACCTCATGCATTACATGCAATCAAGGAAGTCCTTTGGCTGAAGCAGCCGAATTTCCAATTGAAGTGATCGTTGGACCCGAATTCGTTACAGGCAGTACAAGAATGAAAGCGGGTACTGCTCAAAAACTCACCCTAAATATGATCTCTACCGCTACGATGGTGAGGCTGGGTAGAGTAAAAGGAAATCGTATGGTAGACATGCAATTGAGCAATCATAAGCTCGTGAAAAGAGGAATACAGATGTTGGTTGAAGAGCTTGAAATCCCTTATGAAGAAGCGAGGGAATTGTTGAATAAATATGGCAGCGTTCGCTCCGCAATTAGACATTACTAATTAACTTTGATAGTGTATGCACACTATCGAGCCACACTACAATTGGAGAGATTATTACATTGCTTCTGAAGACGATCGATCTCCCTTCTATGGCAGAATTTATAGTGAGTTTGAATTTACTCATGCCATCTACGACCATTGCATACACCCTCAATGGGATGAAATTGAGTCTCCCACCCTATTTGTCAAGGTTCTTATGGCAGATTATGATGAATCTTATGCCATCATTGAATTGATCGGAGAATGGAATGATCTATTGCACAATGACATCATGTTCTTCAAACGCAACCTCATTGATGAAATGCTGAGTGAAGGGATACAAAAGTTCATTTTGATCGGAGAGAATATCTTTAACTTTCACTACTCTGATGAATCTTATTACGAAGAATGGTTTGAAGAAGTAGAAGATGGATGGATTGCCTTCTTGAATTTTCGAGAGCATGTGCTAGATGATATCAAGTCGGGAAATATTGACTATTACATTGCTTCAGGCGGCAAACTGAACGATCTTTCTTGGAGAACTTATACTCCTCAAATGATGTATGAAAAGGTAGAGGGAATGATGATGCTCAGGTTGGGAGTTTGATCCTATTAAAAGCATTTGCCTTCCTTTTTCACTATCTTTAGAGGAATCTATCCTTCGAAATTAACCTTTAGAGAAATTGCGAAAAATTCTAATCATCTCTTTGCTTCTCATTAGTTGGGGCCTAAAATCCCAAATAAGTCAATCAGATATGGTATTCACAGTAAAGGACAATAATGCCATATTGCCCGCATCTAATTCTTCGACACTTAATTATGACTTTGATGTTGATTGGGACAATGATGGCATCTTTGATGATACTGCTCAAACTTCAGTAATTGGACATACTTATGCGAACTATGGGATTCATACTATAAGAGTTCGCGGCATTTATCCTCGAATTGATATTGTACACTCTAATAACGTTCAAAGCTTTGATCAATTCGGAGATATTGTTTATATAGGATTAATTAATGCTTTTGCTTCTGATAGCGTTAGGCTAGTAGCAACAGACACACCACATTTTGAAAATGGCTCTTCATTTAGATATGCATTTAGTGGCAATAAAGTATTCAATTCCAATATTAATCACTGGGACGTCTCAATGATAGTAGATATGTCTTTTATGTTTCAAAGTGCATGGAGTTTTAACCAAAACCTCAACAATTGGAATACAAGCAGGGTAAAAGATATGTCAAATATGTTTGAGGACGCTACCTTATTCAACGGCAACATTTCAAATTGGTCAACCGATTCGGTTACTGATATGAGTGACATGTTCTTACTGACTCAAAATTTTAATCAAAACATTAATAATTGGAATGTAGGTCAAGTCACAAATATGGAAAGTATGTTTGAAGCCTCTGTTTTTAATAGTCCCTTATCAAATTGGAACACTTCTTCCGTAACCAATATGAAAGATATGTTCAGTGGTGCATTTATGTTTGACCAAGATTTGAGCAATTGGGATATAACCAATGTTGGTAATTTTCAAGGCTTTGTTGACGGAATACCCTCTACTTTTGGCTCTCCATCCTTTGGATCTTCAAATTATGATAATCTCTTAAATAGTTGGGCAAACAAAGCCCATCAAAATAATGTAAATTTCGGAGCTATGGGTCTATCCTACTGTCAAGGTCAATTGGGGAGGGATTCTTTGATCAATGACGGATGGACCTTTGTAGGTGATACCAGAACATCTTCCTGCACCGTTGGAATTGAGGAAATAGAAAACTCAAAGGATGAATTGACTATCTACCCTAACCCTTCCAATGGGATTGTTCATTTGAACATAAAAAATGAAAGATCGAATACGATCGCAAGAATCTACAATTCCTACGGTCAAGTTGTAATGGAACAAAATATGATTAACGGCACCAATCTACTTGATCTAAATCATCTAGAAGCTGGAAGCTATATCTTAGAGTGTGAAGGCAAGCGAGAGAAAGTGTTGATTCAGCATTGAACTGAATAAGAGCTAGCTAATCCTTGATCTCATTAGCCGCAATCACAACTTTTTGCTGTTGAATTGATACTCAGAAGCTCTACTCTCTCCTCTTCTTTGCAAACTTCCCAGATCAATTTCAGATCCTGTTCTTTATATGAACTCCTTAAATGATAAACAGGACATGGCTCTTTGCGAGTATTACTCTCTTTGAAATTGACCTGCGCCAGATCCTGGATCTGTTCAATGTCTTTTTCTAATATTTCCAAGCAATTCAGTTGACAAAGGGCCCTTTCAGAAAAGATCTGTTGGGAACTATCAATGGTCAATAAAACCCTTCCCTCTGGTGTCCATGACGGTCGGTCTCCTTGTCCAAAAAAGATCCAAACCAAAATTAATCCCAATCCAACCCCCAAGAGGTACAATCTAAATCTTCTCCAAAAACTCATTCAATAAATTTCAAATAGCAGCCAAATACAGATCGAGGTCTCGATAAGGAAGTTTAAAATTCTCAGCCAAGTACTTATTGGTCAGCATGCCTTTATATAGGTAGATACCTGAGCGAATAGAAAGCATCTCTTTGATGCAATGGTCCAATCCACCACCTTCTCCAACTTCCAAAATCACTGGGGCAAAAATGTTACTCAAAACATAGGATGCCGTTCTCGCAACTCTTGAAGCAATGTTTGGAACACAGTAATGGGTAACTCCATATTGGATATAAGTAGGTTCAGCATGGCTCGTCACCTTCGAGGTTTCAAAGCAACCGCCTTGATCAATGCTCACATCTACGATCACAGATCCTTCTTGCATTTTTTGCACCATCTCTTCTGTGACGATAACAGGAGAACGACCTGTATCTGAGCGAATAGCTCCAATGGCTACATCGGCTGTTTCCATTGCCTTCTCCAATACTTTGGGTTGAAAGGTGGAGGTATAGATCCGAGAACCTACTCCATCCTGTAATCTTCTAAGTTTTGAGGTATTATTACTGAACACCTTCACATTAGCACCCAACCCCAGCGCAGCTCTTGCAGCAAACTCAGCTACTGCTCCTGCGCCAATGATCACCACTTCTGTTGGTTTTACACCAGATATTCCACCCAGCATCATACCTTGTCCTTTATTCGCATTGCTCAAGTACTCAGCAGCGATCAAAATAGAAGTGTTACCGGCTATCTCACTCATGGCTCTAATGATGGGCAATCTCCCTTCATTGTCTTGGACAAAATCATAGGCAATAGCTGTGATCTTCTTATCGATCAACTTTTGTAAAAAATTCTTTGGTTGTACCGGTAGTTGTAAGGCAGAGATCAAGGTCTGACCTTTCTTCATCAGTTCGATCTCTTCATAAGACAAAGGCTCCACCTTTAGGATGATATCGGCCTTGTACACCTCTTCTCTACTGTATACGATCTGAGCACCAGCTTCGCTGTACTGATTATCACTGAAATTGGCCTGTTCCCCTGCTTTGCTTTCGATATGCACTTCATGGCCATTGTTGACCAGTACTTCAACATCATTTGGCACCAATGGAACTCTTTTCTCTTGAAGAGATGTTTCCTTGGGCACCCCGATAAATAATGAGCTTTTTTTCTTCTTCACCTCAGCTAATTCTTCCTGAGGGAGCATTTTTGTGGCAGATTGAGCCAGTGATTTGATTACATCATCTGACATTAGAATACTTGCTTATGTTAAACGTCCGGTTAATTCCCTTTACTTCGATGGATACCTCGATCCTACCTTCAGGAATGATCTCTTCAGCTATTTCTGGCCATTCAATAAAGCATAGATTCCCGCTGTTGAAGTACTCTTCACAACCGATGTCATATGCCTCTACTGCTTCCTCCAATCTGTAAAGATCAAAATGGTAGACCCTTTCTCCTTGCTCTGTTTCATACTGATTGATCAAGGAAAAGGTAGGTGAGCTTATCTCATCTTTTACATTAAGCAATTTACACATAAATTTTGTTAGAGCAGTTTTACCACTGCCCAAGTCGCCCTTTAAAAGCACTAGCTTGCAATCTTCTGTTAGGCTCAAGACTTTTGCTGCCACCTTTTCCAAGTCGGAAAGTTCGGTGATCTCAAACTGCCAATTTTCCATTGGGATCTACTTAGGAGATAAGTGAACCAAAGGTACGATCATCTCTTCCATAGAAATGCCTCCATGCTGGAAAGTATTTCTATAGTAGTTTACGTAATGATTGTAGTTATTCGGGTAAACAAAGAAAGAGCTCCCTCTAGAGAAAATGTACGATTGACTCACATTTACTTTTGGAAGGAAAGCCGTTCGAGGATCCTTGATCGCAAATACCTCATCTTCATCAAAGCTTAAATTCTTGCCTTGCTTGTATCTGAGGTTGGTATTTACCGACTTATCTCCAATTACTTTAATCGGATCAGTCACCTTGATCGAACCGTGATCGGTTGTAATGATCACCTTCCCTCCTTTTGAAGCGATCTCCTTTAATGCATCCTTTAAAGGAGAGTGATCAAACCAAGAAAGGGTCAAAGAACGATAGGCTGATTCATCTTCTGCTAGCTCTTTGATAATATCCGTATCAGTTCTAGCATGTGATAGCATATCAATGAAATTATACACGATCACATTGAAAGCATTATTCATTTGATTATTGATATCTCCCACTACTTTACGGCCATAAGATGGATTCAACACTTTATTGTAGCTAAATCTTGTTTCCTTGCCCAACCTTTTGAGCTGATTGGCAATCAATTCTTCCTCATGAAGATTCTTCCCACCATCATCCTCATCATTCAACCAGAGATCCGGATACAATTTCTCAATATCAGCTGGCAACAATCCTGCAAAAAATGAATTTCGTGCATACTGTGTAGTAGTTGGCAGGATACTCAAATAAGTGGACTCTTTTTCCACCCAAAAGATCTCTTCAATTTGTGGCTTCAGGAGTTTCCATTGATCCAATCTCAAATTGTCGATCATGACTAAAAATGTTGATCCCTGAGGTTGGATATGAGGAGAAACTTCTGTCTTGAATGCAGATTGAGACATCAAAGGTGCATCCGTTGGATCATTGAGCCAATTGATGTAGTTGTCTTCAATAAAACGGGCAAAGAGATTATTGGCTTCGTCTTTCTGATCGTTGAGAATTTCACTCATTCCGGTATCTTCTGACTTCTCCAACTCCAATTCCCAATAGATCAATTTCCTATAGACTTCCTCCCATTCTTCATAGCTCATGTTGTTGTGTAGACTCATCCCAATGTTTCGAAATGCTTGTTGGTAGCCTATGGTAGTTCTCTCACTCTGGATCCTTGCAGTATCTAGGTGTTTCTTCAGCGTCAAAAGAATTTGATTGGGATTGACCGGCTTGATCAGATAGTCAGAGATCTTACCTCCTATCGCATCCTCCATGATCGATTCTTCTTCACTCTTTGTGATCATGATCACCGGAAGTGATGGGTAGATGGCCTTCACACTGTTTAGTGTTTCCAATCCACTCAAACCTGGCATATTCTCATCCAAGAATACAATATCAAATCGCGACTCTTTGATGAGATCAAGAGCTTCACTACCACTTGTAGCCGACTCTACTTCATAACCCTTATCCTCTAAAAATATGATGTGTGGTTTCAACAATTCTATCTCATCATCTGCCCACAGTATTCTTATCTTCGTCATTTAATCAAATGTATTTGCCTCGAAAGTAAGTCTATTCTAAAATTTGCCATTATCTTACTTTCATAAAATTACTTAAATCGAGAGTTGACACAGCCCGAATACAACAAGAAGAAGCTATTTAACGACCCCGTTTACGGCTTTATTTCACTCCCATTCAATATTCTGTTTGATATTATTGAGCATCCATATTTTCAGAGGTTGAGAAGGATAAAACAATTGGGATTGACACATTTAGTTTACCCAGGTGCCCTACATACTCGCTTTCATCATGCCTTAGGAGCCATGCATATTTGCATGAAAGCCATAGAAGTAATTCGTTCAAAGGGTCATGAGGTAAGCAAGGAAGAAGCCAAAGCAACTGCAATTGGAATCCTACTCCACGATATAGGCCATGGTCCTTTTTCACATGCATTGGAATACAGCATAGTCAAGAATGTGACTCACGAACACATTTCCATGCTTTTCATGGAAGCCTTGAACAAGGAGTTTGACGGCAAATTAGATTTGGCACTGAAGATTTTTCGAAATGAATATGAGAAGCCTTTCCTTCATCAACTGATTTCATCTCAACTAGATATGGACCGGCTGGATTATTTAAAAAGAGATAGTTTCTTCACCGGTGTTTCAGAAGGAGTAGTGAATTCAGACCGAATTATTTCCATGTTGAATGTGAAGGATGGTCATTTGTGTGTTGAAGCCAAAGGGATTTACTCCATTGAGAAATTTATCATTGCCAGACGACTCATGTATTGGCAAGTTTATCTTCACAAAACTGTGCTTTCTGCTGAAAATTTGATCGTGAACATTCTAAAGAGAGCAAAAGAATTGGTTGAAGAGGGTAAAGAATTAAGTGCAAGTAAGCCACTAGAATTCTTTCTCTACAATGAAGTGGATGAAAGCATGTTTCAAAACGATGAAAGTGTTTTAGAGAACTTCTCTCAACTGGATGATTTCGATATCACAGCGGCGATCAAAGATTGGCAGCATTCAAAAGATCGCGTTCTATCTACACTCTGCAAATCAATGTTGGATAGAAATCTGTACAAGATCTCTATCAGTGATCAGGAGCCTGAAAAAGGACAATTGGAGAAAGATCAGAAACAGTTTGCCGATAGTTTTGATCTGTCGATTAATGAGGCGACTTATTTCCATTTTAGCGGAGCCATCGCCAACAATGCATACAATCCAGAAATGGATAAGATCAACTTAATTTACAGAGATGGAAGCATCAAGGATATTGCCAATGCTGCTGACCAACTGAATATCAGGGTTTTGTCAAAAGAAGTAAAGAAATTTTTCCATTGCTATCCCAAACATGGAATGGTTGAAAAGTTAAAAAAATCGCAGCCTTAGGCGGCTTCAAATAATTGTTATTTTTGGTGCATGGAATTTACAGCCCTCCAAATCTCTGAATTACTTGCTGGTACTATTGAAGGTGACCCAAATGCAACGGTCTCAACAGTATCGAAAATTGAGGAGGGAAAAAGTGGTTCGATCAGCTTTCTAGCTAACCCAAAATATGCAGAGTACATCTACGACACTGGAGCCAGCATTGTCATTCTCAATAAAGATTTTGAATTAGAGAGAAAGGTAGCAGATCACATTACCCTTATTCGTGTAGAGGATGCATATGCTTCCTTTGGAATGCTCTTGGAAATGTACAATCAAGTGAAGAACGACAAGAAAGGTGTTGCTTCTTCAGCGATCATTGCCGAAAGCTCCTCCATAGGTGAAGATGTATACATTGGAGAAAATGTGGTCATAGGTGAGAATGTTACAATAGGCGAAGGAGCGAAGATCTACCCACAAACATTTGTAGGCGACAACAGTACTGTTGGTGCAAATACTACTATCTATCCAGGTTGCAGCATTTATTCTGAAACGCAAATAGGCAAGGAATGCTTTATTCATGCCGGAGTGAGTTTAGGTGCAGATGGATTTGGATTTGCCCCTAATCAAGAGAACAATTACAAGAAAGTGGCTCAAATTGGAAATGTGATCATTGAGGATCATGTTGAAATTGGAGCAAATAGCTGTGTAGATAGAGCAACTTTGGGATCGACCATTATACGAAAGGGAGTGAAGCTAGACAATCTGATCCAAATTGCCCACAATGTTGAGATCGGTGAGAACACAGTGATTGCCGCTCAAACAGGAGTTGCTGGATCTACCAAGATCGGCAAGAATTGTATGATTGGTGGACAAGTTGGAATCATTGGCCATATTAAAATTGCCGATGGTGTTAAGATCGCAGCACAGAGTGGAATTGGCCACAGCATTGAAGAAGAAAACTCTATCGTTCAAGGATCTCCCGCAATTTCTATTGGAGATTACAAGAGGTCTTATGTATTATTTAGAAAGCTTCCAGCGCTCAATGATGCCTTGAACGAACTCAAGAAAAAGATAGACCAAATCAAAACCACAGTCTCAGACTAAGATGAGTACAAAACAAAAGACCATCTCCAAAGAATTTAGTTTAAGTGGCGTTGGGCTTCATACAGGAGAGAAAGCCACTGTTACTTTCAAGCCCGCAGAAGAAGGGCATGGATACGTTTTTCAAAGGATTGATCTAGAAGGTAAGCCAACGATCAAGGCAGACGCTGATCTGGTAGTTGATACTTCTAGAGGAACCACCCTCGAGCAAAATGGAGCTAGAGTTCATACCACTGAACATCTTCTAGCCGCAGTTTATGGACTTGAGATCGATAATATCTTGATCGAGATAGATGGTCCTGAGGTACCTATCTTAGATGGTAGTTCTCACTACTTTGTTGAAGCAATCAAAAAAGCTGGGATCTCTGAACAGAATGCAGAGAAGAACTATTTTGAGATCACTGAGAACCTAACTTACGAAGACATGGAACGCCACACAGAAATGTTGGCCGTACCACAAGATGAGTTTAGGGTAACAGTAATGGTCGACTACAATTCAAAAATTCTTGGAACACAACATGCTCAGATGTATCACTTGGGTGAGTTCGAACCTGAAATATCCAAGTGTAGAACCTTTGTCTTCCTTAGAGAACTTGAATTTTTAGCCAAGAATAATTTGATCAAAGGTGGTGATTTGGACAATGCTATCGTATTGGTCGATAAGGTACTTCCACAAGACAAACTTGATGAGCTTGCAGAATTATTGAACAAGCCAAAAGTTGAAGTCAAAGGCGTTGGAGTTTTGAACAATGTAGATCTTCATTTTCAAAATGAACCTGCGAGACATAAACTACTAGATATAGTGGGTGACCTTGCACTGGTTGGAAGACCTATCAAAGGGCATATCTTAGCAGGTAGACCAGGACACAAAGGGAATGTCGACTTTGCAAAGATCATCAAAGAAGAGATCAAGAGACAAGAAAAAGCATCTCCCCAATTTGATCTGGCCAAGGAACCAGTTTATGATATCAATCAAATTGAACAGATCCTTCCTCATCGATATCCGATGCTATTAATAGATAAGGTTATTGAATTAAGTGATACGCATGTTGTTGGTGTTAAGAATGTGACCATGAATGAGCAATTCTTCCAAGGTCACTTTCCAGGTGCTCCAGTTATGCCAGGAGTACTGCAGATTGAAGCGATGGCACAAACAGGCGGAATCTTAGCCTTAAGCACTGTTGAAGATCCTGAAAATTATCTCACCTACTTTTTGAAGATCGACAAGGTCAAGTTCAAGAAGAAAGTGCTACCTGGTGATACACTTGTGTTTAGATTGGATCTACTTGGCCCTATTCGAAGAGGTATTGTCAATATGGAAGCCAAGGCATATGTAGACGGTCAAGTAGTTGCAGAAGGTGAACTAATGGCTCAAATAGTAAAAGAAAAATAGAATATGGATCAAGCTTTTGTTCATAAGGACGCAAAGATCGGAGCGAATGTAACGATCGATCCATTCGCATACATAGCTGGAGATGTTGAGATCGGCGATGGCACCTGGATTGGTCCAAATGTGACCATCATGGATGGTGCTAGAATTGGAAAGAACTGTCGTATCTTCCCTGGAGCAGTCATCTCTGCAATACCTCAAGACCTCAAGTTTGAAGGTGAAAAAACTACTGCTGAGATCGGCGACAATACCACTATTAGAGAGTGTGTCACCATCAATCGAGGAACAAAAGATAGATTTACTACCAAAGTAGGAAGCAACTGTTTACTCATGGCTTATGTGCACATTGCCCATGACGTCTTTGTTGGAGACAATGTGATCCTTGCCAATACGGCAAATATTGCAGGACATGTAACCATTGAGGATTTTGTCATACTTGAGGGAGTCGTTGCTGTTCAACAATTCGTAACGATTGGAGCCCATTCTTTCATAGCAGGGGGATCTTTGGTTAGAAAGAATGTTCCTCCCTTTATCAAAGCCGCAAGAGAGCCTCTTACCTATGCAGGCATCAATTCAGTAGGACTGAGAAGAAGAAATTTTGACCTTGAGATCATCAAGCAGATCGAAGATATTTATCGCCACATCTTTGTAAAAGGAACCAATGTGAGCAATGCACTTGAGGAGATCAAGAAAGAAATTCCAGATTCAAAAGAGAAGGATCAGATCATTTCATTTATAGAAGCCTCTGAAAAAGGGATCATCAGAGGTCCACTTCAATAGAACTATGAAAATCCAATTGGAGGATATTGGCAAACGCTATGGGAAACATTGGCTGTTTCGCCATTTCAATGCCGAATTCCAGTTGAATGATAGAATAGGCATAATGGGGATCAATGGGAGTGGCAAATCTACCCTGCTTCAATTAATTGCAGGTATCTGCTTGCCCTCTGAGGGACAATTGACCTACACAGACGAAGAAGGAAAAAACATAGATCTGAATGATCTAGCAGGTCATCTTTCACTCCTTTCGCCATACATGGACGTACCTGAGCAGTTGAATTTAAAAGAACTGCTTGATTTTCAAGAAAAAATTTTGCCTTTCCGAGAAGGAATAGACTTGAACGAATTTCTTGAGATCACTCTTCTCAAAGGTTTTGAGAACAACTTCATCAAGCAATATTCCTCTGGGATGAAACAGAGATTAAAATTGGGCTTGAGTTTTTTAGGAAGTTCAAAAATTCTATTTCTTGATGAGCCTTGTTCTAACTTAGACGCTGCTGGTAAAGCACTCTACCAAAAGCTGCTTACTGAACACTCTTCTGATCGTATTATTTTCATCGCTTCTAATGAAGAAGAAGTTGAATTGATAAATTGCACAGGGATCTACAATCTGAATGAGCTGAATACCTGACTTTGATGTTAGAAAAGCATCAATTAGCTTATCTTTGGATATTAAGTGGGATTTCCCGCCTTATCACTCAATATTTGAATAGACCAATATTATATGGCAAATACTGCAGATTTTAAGAATGGACTTTGCATTCGATACAACAATGACCTTTATCAGATCATTGAATTCCAACATGTTAAACCTGGAAAAGGACCAGCATTTGTAAGAACCAAGCTAAAGAGTCTTACCTCTGGAAAGATCATTGATAATACCTTCAATTCAGGAGTTAAAATAGATATCGTAAGGATAGAGAACAGAACCTACCAATATCTCTACAATGATGACAGTGGCTATCACTTTATGAATACGGAAAATTACGAGCAGACTTTTCTACCTGAAGAAATGATCAATGCCCCCCAGTTCTTAAAAGAAGGCAATTCAGTTGACATCATGTTTCATGCAGAAGAGGAAAGAGCTTTATCATGTGACCTTCCACCATTTGTAGAAATGGAGATCACTTATACAGAACCTGGAATAAAAGGAGATACAGCAACCAACGCTACAAAGCCAGCTAAAATTGAGACTGGAGCGGAAGTAAGAGTACCTTTATTCATTAACGAAGGAGATAAGATCAAGATTGATACTAGAACCGGTGCCTATTCTGAAAGGGTAAAAGAATAAACTTCTATAATCAATGAAGTTTGATAAATCATATCGACTAGAGGAATTCTCTAATAAACTGGATTTGGAGTTCAAAGGAAATCCAAATGCAGAGATCAAAGGAATCAATGAGATCCATAGAGTAGAGAATGGGGACATCGTTTTTGTAGATCATCCCAAGTATTACGACAAGGCTCTAAACTCCGCCGCAACAGTGATCATAATTGACCAAGCAGAAGTGGATATTCCAGATGGTAAGGGAATTATCATATCGGAAGAGCCATTTACTCTATTCAACAAGATACTTAGAGAGTTTTCAGAGATATCATTTCCATCGGAAGGGAAATCAGCAGCTGACTTCCCTAATTGCAAGATCCACTCAAGTGTTTTTATTGATGAATGGGTAGAAATTGGGGAAGGAAGTATTATCTATCCAGGAGTCCAATTATTGGGTAAGGTTACCATAGGAAAAAACGTAGTGATCCAATCTGGAACAGTAATAGGTTCTCAAGGATTCTACTATAAGAAAAGAAGTGATAGTTTCGAAAGATTAGGATCTGAAGGTAGCGTTAGAATAGATGATCATGCCGAGATTGGAGCCAATTGCACCATTGATAGAGGAGTAACAGCTGAAACCTATATAGGTAAGAATACCGTAATAGATAATCTGGTGCAAGTGGGACATGATACTATTATAGGCTCACATTGCTTGATTGCAGCTCAATGTGGGATAGCCGGATGTTCAATAATAGAAGATCGGGTTACCTTATGGGGACAAGTGGGAATTAGCAGTGGTATTACCATTGGTAAGAATGCTGTTCTCTATGCCCAAAGTGGCGTAGGAAAGTCGCTCAAAGCAGACAATGTTTACTTTGGGTCTCCTGCCATTGATAGCAGGGTTAAAATGCGAGAAATGGCGAGTATTAGAGCCTTGCCCGCATTGTTAGAGAAATTAAAGAAAGATGGTAAGTGATAAGGAAAGTCGTGTAAAAGGTAGATTGGCCCTGTCTAACACCAAGTTGAATACTTTGTTAGACATCACCAATGCTATCAATAACAATTCCAGTCCAGAGGAATTGTATGACATCCTTAGAGAGGTGCTAACCGAACAGCTTCTCATTGAAAAATTTGCCCTCTATGTATACGAAAAGGGATGGAACCTTGCCTTGATAGAGAAGATCAAGAAGGAAAGCCTAAAGAACTTTCCGATCCAATCTGTAGTTGATCAATTCCAAGAAATTGCCACCCTGAGTTCTGCAGATCTTGAAGACAGCAAGCAATTTGATATTGTTGTTCCTGTATTCCACAAGAATAAACCACTTGCCTACCTCCTATTAGCCGACTTAGAGGAAGAAAAGATTGAGATCAGCCCTATCATCAAACACCTAAAGTTTATCCAAACATTGGCCAATATCATTGTGGTGGCATTGGAAAACAAACGTTTGAACAAGGAGTACATTAAGCAGATCGCCGTAAAGAAAGAATTAGAACTTGCTCAAAACATGCAAAGTCTGTTGTTTCCTCGGAAGTTGCCTAAAAATGATGAATTGGAAGTCCAGGCCTACTACGAACCTCATTCAGAAGTTGGAGGAGATTATTACGATGTAGTGGAACTTGGCGATGGAAGGACTGCTATTTGCATTGCCGACGTTTCTGGGAAAGGTATGCCAGCAGCATTGTTGATGGCCAATTTTCAAGCCAATTTGAGAGCCTTGCTGAATGTAACACAAGACTTAGAACAATTGATCCAACTCACCAACCACAAAGTGATCGACTCTGCCCAATATGAAAAGTTCATAACCCTCTTCATTGCGATCTACGATACGAAAAGTCGAAAATTAGAATATTTGAATGCAGGTCATCATCCAGCCATTTTAAGAAATGGAAATGAGTTCAAGCTTCTTAAGAAAGGATGCACAGTCTTGGGAATGTTTGATGATTTACCTGCTGTTGAAGCTGGTGAAGTAGAGATCAAGAAGAACTCCATCATGCTTTGTTTTACAGATGGTCTTTCAGAATTAGAGGATCATAATGGTAATCAATTGGATGTTGAAGGCGTACAATCCATACTAGAATCCAATGAGAGTCTCGATGAGATCAATGCTGCTTTACAAATGAAGATCGAGGAATTGAAGAAACAAAGTGGAATAGACGACGATATTACTTTTGTAGGTCTTTCTTTTCTTCAATAAGCATCTTATCTTTCCAAAGATCAATACTTACGATAATTGCAATAAATGACCAGAAGGGAACACTAGCCTTATCTGTATCTAAGAAGTTATTGAGCGTTCCATTGATGATATAAGTCGTAAAAGCCAAGGTTACCCAGAAAACTATAGACTTAACCTCACTATTGGGAAGCTGGTAATAGAGTTTCGCTGACTTCATATAAAAGAAAACGATCACGATAATAAATGTGATTGGACCCAGTATACCCATCTCTGCCAAGGGACCAATGAATTCAGAGTGGGCATTACCCATGTCTCCGGCATTGGTACTGATAATGGTTAGGTCTTCAGATGATTGGAATGGCGCATATTGGAAAGAATAAGTTCCTGGCCCCCATCCTAAGAACGGTCTTACCTTAAACATCTTGATCGCAGAGTTCCATCTATTGATCCTTTCCAAGTTAGAGGCATCCGTTGAAATGTTGGTGATGGATTGAACATGTTCAGTCAAGTTTTCACTCGTAGAATCCTGCTCATTCTTCTCCAATACATTGATGATATCTCCCCAGAATATCCCTGCGAAAATGATGGCCAAGCCGGCTAAAGACATCATAAATGCCTTCCTCAACCTAAAAATATAGATCAATGAAACTACAAATGCTGCAACTAAACTGATCCATGCCGCACGTCCGTATGAGAAGATGATCCCCAGAAGCAATACGATCGTCATGATGGTAGTGATCAATCGGTATTTCCTGTATCTCTTAGCCGTTAGCAAGAACAACAAGATTGGAAACATCATTGCCAGTACTGCACCGTAAACGGTATGATCTTTGAAAAACGGCTGCATCACCCAGTGTGCTGGACGTTCCGCAAAACCATACAAACTATGGTGAATAAAAGTATAGATAGCCACAATACTTAGTGGTATCAGATAGACCCAAAAAAAAGTCCGAATATTTTCTAATTTCTTAAAGAGCTGAGTTCCTATAAAGTAAAATGCTACAATGAACCATGCTCTTGCTAAAAAGAACTTGATGGAGACCAGAGGCATTGTTGAGGTCACCACGGTGATCATGATCCAAGCTAAATGAAAATAGATACTCTTACTAACCGTGTGATAGGCTACCTCCTTATCAAACTGTTTCTCATAGATAAGTTTGAGGCAAAAGATCAAAAGAATTCCAAAAAGAAGAGGTTCTGTAGGCAGGAACATCCCAAGACCTCCAAACTCTAACTCTTCCAAATTCAGTGAAAGAGGGGTTGTGAAGACGATGAACCACATCAGTTTGTCCATTGCAACAAAAGCAAGGATCACCAAAACCAAAGCAAAAGGCACCAAAGAAAACCAATACTGTTCTAGAGCGATCAAAGCACTGTTTGCCATGATGAACAGAAAGGTCAAAATAAGGACCCAGCTAGATTTCAGTGCATTGTCCATACTAAATGGAAATATACTCTCTCAATGAAATAACAACAAAGGTGAAAAGTGTTGCTGCTGCCATGGCACTCAAAACAATCAACCATCGAATTGGAGATGACTTCTTGTCTGGTACTTCAGGGCTAACCAAAACATTGGTATAGGTTTGAATTTTCTCTACGTCTTTCTTAGCGTGCTCGTAATTGTGAAGTCGTGCCATGTACTCTCCATTGATTACATTAAGCTGTGCATGCCAATTGTGAAACTTTCTCCCATGCTCTTCAAGATTTTCATATAGCTGTTTTGCCTCTTGAAAATCATTGCCTTTCTTCCCCTCGATCAAGAAATTCATATATCCTTCAGTTACTTCTTCTGATTGCGAGATGTAATCAAGAAGTCCATATTTGGTACTGTATTCTCTAATCAATTCTTCCAGGCTATCCAATTGTGCTCTTTTCTGAAGCATCATTTTTTGATTGATCTTTAAGATCTCCATGTACTTCTCCCTCTCAGTCCTTCTAATGGTCTTGTTCAATTGGCCCAAGATCTCTGCGACAATATCTCTTGCTTTTTGAGGGTCTGTTGAAGTTGCACTAATATTGATCGACTCAAATTTGGTCTCATCAAAGCTGACATGCTCTCCATAAACTTTGATCATCTGATTCTTGGATGTTCTTTTAGTGCTATCGATCTCATACTCATCCCAAAGATTGAACTTGGCAATGATTGAATCTCTGATCACATTAGATTCTAGGTACTGTTGCATCTGCTCCAGTCTTGTTTCTCCTGAATAACCGCCCAGGTTAGCTGGATAAACAACTGCTTCTGAGGAGTACTTTGGAGAAATGAATTGCGGTCCTGAGAAAACCGCAGCCAAAACACCAGCGATCACTGCAACTGAACCCAACAACTTCCAATTCTTATAAGCAAACACAAAAATGTTCACATTCGATCTAAAATAGCTATTCCCTGTATTCTCTTCCATCTCTTATCTCGGATCAATGATGATCAAAATGATCATGGTGAATAAAAAGGTTGCAAGGGTAGAAACACTTACGATCAACCATCTTAACGGGTAGGTAGCTTTTTCCGCTACTTCTGCTCTATTAACAACGAACTTTTGGTCTATTGTAGATTCTGCATTCACTTTAGCTTCAGCATAGATCTTTCTTAGATCACTCAATTTTTCTCTTTCATATTCCAATTGCTGAACCAAGCTCAGATACTTTCCTCCAAACTTTGAAAGTGAATCCAATCTACTCTTTAGAATATCTGCTGCTTTGTAATTGTTGTTCACCAAAGCCGCGCCGTACTGATCAGATAGAACCTCAACTTGAGACTCATAATCCTGCACACCTTTGGCTCGGATCATATTCAAGGTATCCTCCATTCTTTCGATCTCTGCAGACAATCCATTGAATTGTCCTTCAACGATCTTCAAACCCTGAACTGCAACTTTCTTCAGCATTCTATTTCTTACTTGATCATACATATCAGCAATCTCATTGGCAATGTTTGCTGCGTACTGAGGATCTTTATCCAATACTTCGATCTTCACCGACATGAACTTTGTTCGATAGAAATCGATGTTCCTATCATATTCTTTATTCAAGGTGGTTTGCTTGTAATCACTTTCAGGATTAACAGAATAGTGATTCATCAAATCAAACTTCTCTATCACATGACCTCTGATCTCATCAGATTTCAAGATCTGGATCATTTGCTCTGCCTCTTCTTCTTCACCAAATTCTAAAAAGTCTTTCTCCTTGTAATTCTCATCATTCAGGAGCGCCCTCGAAATAGAAGTAGTAGTAGAAGGGAATAAGATCACGGAGGACTCATACTTGTCCTCAATGAAAAAAGAGAATACCAATGAAGAAATAAAGGCGAGTGCTGAGGTTGTCAGCAATACCTTTCTCCATTTGCCCATATAGGATAATATTCCCTTGGAGTTAATATCGTAATTAGCTTCAGTCATCTAATGGTCATGAAATTAAAGGTGTCAAAATTATGCAAATTCAGGCTGAATCGCTTCTCTTCAAGATTTTCAATACATCAGATGGTCTGATCAAGTTGAAGACCAGTGGAAGTGTTGCGGTTAGTAGAAGAATACAAAACGTACTTATTAAAAAGTTATTCAATTGATACTCAATGGCCCATCCTCCAAGTACAATGATCAAGATGACGATCGAGTTCTTTAGTAGAAAGCCTAAACGTACTTTGAGCTCAAATATTTTCCTTACGAAGAGAATTTGACTCAAAATGACCAATACTTGGGTCAAAAGTGTAGCTATAGCAGCACCTATAGCTCCTTGAAGAGGAATCAACCACAAATTCATTAAGAGATTCAATAGCAAGCCTAAGGCAGAGATAAAATTGAGTTCACGCAAACTGCCATTCGCAGTAAGCAAGGTTCCATAGATGTAACTCAATGCTATCGCAATGAATGAAAACATGAGTATTCCGTAGATCTCAGCAGATAGTTCTATGTTTTCAATATAAAGTAAGTCCATGATCTCATAAGAGAACAAGAAAGAAATAAAGGCAATAGCGATGGATGGAATGAAGATGAGGTTGAAAGAGGTCCTTAATAATTTATCAATCGACTCATTCTGCTTGATCATCCTAGAAAAGATCGGAAGTAGCAATCCAGCAAAAAGATATCCAAACATATTAAAGCCTTCCAATAGTCGGTAGGCTTGAGCATAAACTCCAGCCTGATAATTCCCATCTACTAACAAGCGCTCGATCATTACCGAATCCAATCGATAATAAAAGGACATCAAGAGGACGAGCAATGCAAAAGGCAAGCTTTCTCTGAGGATCAATCTAACGACTAAAAAATCGAACCTAGGTTTGAAGAAATCGGCTTTTCTTAAAACTACAAAGAATGCCAGTAAGGCAGTAAACAAATAAGCGGCAAACTGAGCATAAACGAACCACTCGATCTTAAATACTCCTTCAAATCTATCGGCCCATAGCAGATAGCCACAAATTGCAATCATGAGCAGCCGATCAGTGATGGACAAGATGCCCTCAGTCTTAAACAGATGCAAACCGCTGATATTCGACCTAAGGTAGAGTATCAAAGAGGCCAAGAATTGATTAACGCTCAAGATCAAGAGCAGGTAGATCTCGTGAGATCTATATCCAATTAACCAGCCCATGATCAGGGTTAGCGCCAGATAAACTAGACCTAGCAACAGTTTGACCCCAAAAATTCCCGAAAAATAGCGACCCAGCATATGAGAATACTGTGCAATATTCCGGTTGTTGTAATTGGTGATCCCAAAATCAAGAATGATGTTCAAAAGGATGGAGAATCCAAAAATGGGATAGTACAAGCCATACTCCTCCGCACCTACCCTATTTTGTACAGCTACATCAATCCCCAGTATCCAAAAGGGTTTGACCAGGAGGTTCAACAAGAGAACAAACAGAAGATTTCCTACGAATTTTCTTTGCATCAGACAGATTGCCATTGCAAATTAAAGGAAAGTAAGGAAACTGACATTTATAATTAGCCTCTGTATATTTGCGCTTTTATCAAGAAAAGATGGGGATGACAGTCGAGGAATTCTTTCAACATTTTGTAGAGGAGCTCAAAGAGAATGAGGATCTACGTTATTATTATAAATACTTGGAAGATGAATCAAGATTTGAATATAGAAAAGCATATTTCTGTCAACGTCTTCAATACATCATTGATCATATAGACAAGGATCCTAGTTTAAGGATCTGGGATTGTGGATGTGGATTTGGAACAACTGCGATCTTTTTGGCAATTAATGGAATTAGTTCTCACGGAACAACTTTAGAGCATTACATTAAACAATTGCCAAGACGCCTAGAATACTGGTCCAAGTTTGGTGACATGAGTCGGTTTACTTATTCTTATGAGAACATCTTTGATCATCAATTTGAAGCTTCCTCATACGATTTGATCATCATACAAGACACTTTGCATCACCTTGAGCCATTACAGGATGCCTTGAAAATTTTGAACCATGTACTTAGCAAGGATGGCAAGTTGTTGATCATAGAAGAGAATGGCAACAATGTGATTCAAAACACCAAACTCTTCTTACAAAGAGGAAATAAGAGGATCATCAAGATCTATGATGAGCAATTGAAGAAACACATTCTTCTTGGCAATGAGAACATTAGGAGTTTGAGTAAGTGGCAAAAAGAATTTATCAAACAGGGATTAGAGATTGAAAACGATAGTGTGCAATATATACGCTACTACTTACCGTTTATGTTCCCCAATGAAAATGCCGGTGAAAGAGTTAAGAAAGAACAAAGACTATGGAAATCCAATAATTTCCTAAAAGAGTACTTTTTCTTTGGCATCAACTTCCTGGTCAAAAAAGCAGCTTAATACATGCAAATTGCCGTCAATAGCAGACTGATTGTCCCTCATAAAACAGACGGAATTGCACGCTTCACCTTAGAAACCTTCAAAAGGATTAGCAAAGCTCATCCAGAGCATGAGTTCACCTTCATCTTTGACCGAGATGTTCCAGGCTTAGATTTTGGCCCTAACAACAAAATTGTAAAGCTCAATCCTCCCGCAAGACATCCGATTCTTTGGTACATATGGTTTGAAATGAGTTTAAAAAGATTTCTCAACAAAGGGAAATTTGACCTATTTGTTTCTCCAGAAGGTTGGGTGCCAGGAGGATTAAAAATGCCTTCATTAGCAGTAATCCACGATCTAAACTTTATTCACCTTCCCGAAAACGTAGCTTTCTCTCATCGACTCTATTTGCAACACTTCTTTCCTAAATATGCGCGAAGAGCAAGCAGAATTGCAACGGTATCTAATTATTCAAAAGAGGATATTGTACAATGTTTTAATCTCGATAATAATAAGGTAGACGTTGTATACAATGGAGTAAATCTCGAATTCAGAGAATTGAAGGATACTGAAAAGGCGAAGATAAAAGATCAATTCAGTTTTTCTGAGGAATTCTTTGTCTTCGTAGGAACTTTGCACCCAAGAAAGAATCTCGATAATTTATTTCTTGCTTTCAACAGCTTTAAAAAGAAAAGTAATTCTAAAGTTAAACTGCTAGTAGTAGGTAATAAGAAATGGTGGCCCAATTCATTGCAAGAGAGTTATGAATCTTTGGAACACAAAGCTGATATCCTATTCACAGGGCGACTTGAAGACCAAGAGCTAGCCAAGGTCATGAGTAGCGCTTTGGCATTAACCTATGTTCCTCATTTTGAAGGATTCGGAATACCTATACTTGAGGCCTTTGCTAGTAAAACTCCCGTAATAACCGCCAACAATACTTCTTTGCCTGAAGTTGCTGCTGATGCCGCACTTTTATGTGATTCAAAAAATGTTGTGGACATTGCAAATGCCATGGAACAAATTGCATCTGATCAAGCATTGCGTGAAGAATTGGTTTCAAAAGGATCGGAGAGGCTTAAAGATTTCAGTTGGGAAAAGAGCGCTGAGCTACTTTGGGATAGTATATCAAAAACAATACAATAAATGGCATTACCAGTCATTTACAAAGAAGGAATCGAAGTTGCTTGTGATGAAGTAGGAAGAGGATGCCTTGCTGGACCAGTATATGCCGCCGCAGTGATCCTTGATCCAAGGAAACAGCATCCAGAATTAGACGATTCAAAAAAGATCAGTTCTAAAAAGCGGTCAGAGCTTAAAAAGTGGATAGAGGATAATTCGATTGAGCATGCTATCGGGATCGTAAGTCCAAAGGAGATCGACAAGATCAACATACTCCAAGCGTCATTCTTAGCGATGCACAGGGCGATAGATCAGTTGAACACTAATTTTGATCACTTGGTGATTGATGGCAATCGATTCACTCCATACTCTTCAAAACCTCATTATTGTATTGTTAAAGGAGATGCTAAATATCAAAATATTGCAGCAGCTTCCATTTTGGCAAAATATAGTAGAGATGAATACATGAGCAAGCTTGCAACAGAGCATCCAGGATACGGTTGGGAGCGCAATTTTGGCTATCCAACCAAACAGCATCGAAGAGCCATCCAAGAAATTGGCCTAACTCCTTATCATAGAAGGAGTTTCAAATTATTGCCCACTCAATTGAGCTTATACTCATAATTGAGTAGGACTTCTATTAGCTAGAAAGTTTATCTTTACCTTTAGTAAAACACCATTCATCGTATGAAAAATCGCATTCGTAGTGTATTTGTCGTACTAATGACATCATTTGTATTCTATGCCTGTACAGATGATTATTTTGAGTTCGACAAGATCAAGACAGACGAGTGGAGACCAGAGATGGCCTTCCCAGCAGTCAGTTCTAGCCTAACACTTGAGGACATAGTAGTAAAAAAAGACTCCAACAATCTCATTCAAACCAACTCAGATGGAGTTTTAGAGATCATTTATGATGGAAGTGTCTTTGCCAACATTGGTGGTCAGTTCATTGATCTGCCCAATCAGAATATTAACGATGGCTTCACTTTGCCTCAAAGCTTTTTGGATAATCTTCCTGCTACTAACCCTGTTCCTCCTGGTGTGCCGCCGGTAACACATACTGAGACCATTAGCATTCCCTTTAATACCACGATAGAAATTGATTCTGTTCTATTCAAAGGAGGCTCATTGGTTTTTAATATGCGCTCATACTTTCAGCACAACATTGATGTTAATGTTAGTTTCCCTAACATTCGAGATGCCAATGGTCAACCTTTAAGCTTTAACACTAATCTTCCAGCAAGTGATGGTACTACTCCTACACAAAGATCTCCTTTCCCAGTTCCTAGTTTAGAAGGATACACCATGGATCTAACTGGCAATAATGGAATCAATGCCAATATCACAATGACCTTTCAATTCATTGGAGGGAATAACTTATCAGCCAATGATAGATTTGAAATTGTAGGAGAAATTAGAAATATGGATTTCAAAGAATTTGAAGGATATATAGGCACTCAAACTTTGAATTTGAAAAGGGACACGATCGATATAGGAATGTTCAAGAATTTCAAAAGCGGAGAATTCTTCATTTCCAATCCAACATTAGAAATAGACATCAGAAATAGTTTCGGATTACCATCTAGATTAAAGTTCAATAGTCTTGAAGCAATCAATCCAGATAAGGCAGAGAAGAAGCTCGACATTCAGTTACCTCCTGACTCTGCAACTGGACTAAGCAATGAGGTGACCTTGAAGTATCCTGATCAAAAAGGAACTAGGATCACGAGGCTTCCTCTAGACAAAGTTGTAAGCAACATCGATTCCATCATCTCCTTCCTACTGAAAGAGATCCGATACGAATCTGAAGTAAAGTTTAATCCAGCCAATGATAATACACAAAGAAATTTCTTTACAGACTCCAGTGGAATTGGATTGGATATCTTCTTAAAGATCCCATTTGAAGGAAGAGCAAAAGACTTTTTCTTGGTTGATACCATCCCTATGGACCTTTCAATTACTTCTGATTTGGAAAGTGGAACCATACGAACCATTGCAAATAATGGATTCCCAGTGGATGTAACCATGCAAATGGTCTTTACCGATTCATTGTACAATCCAATCGATTCTCTTTATCCACAAGGAGCAGAAGCAATAATTCCAGCTGCTCCTATCGATGGAAATGGCGATGCAGTAGGCACCACCAAAGGTATTACTGATACAGGAATTACATTAGAGAGGTTCAATAAGCTTTCCGATGGTCGTTTTGCATTATTGATTGCAAAATTGAATACTCAAGATGCAGAATTAGGGAAGAATGTTCGATTCAAACCCGGCTATAAATTAGGTATTGATGTCTCGATAAGAGCGAAAGTAATTGTTGACTAATCATGAAAAAGACCAATTTAACCCTACTATTTCTCTGCATGGTTTTGGGCCTTTCAGCCCAGCAAGACATGATGATGTATAACATGCATGGAGTACCCCAATCCTCCTATTCAAATCCTGCCAACAGATTTGATGGAAAGTTCTACATAGGACTTCCTGGATTGTCATCGAATTATTTCAATTTTAGTAATACTGTTCGTTACTCAGACGTGATTATAAAAGATGGAGATTCTCTATTGTTGAGTTTTGACAACTTGATCGCACAGATGGAAGATGAGAACTACTTCACATTCAACAGTAGAATTGACTTGATTTCTGGAGGATTCAACGTGAGTCCTAGCACCCAAATCCTGATCAATGTGACCGAGGTGGTCAGTTTGAGTTTTGATTACAACAAGGATCTGATCCGATTCATCTATGAAGGAAATACTGCTTTCTTGGGCACTTCTCCTAACTTAGATAACATAGGGATCAATGCTTCACATTATAGAGAGTATGGAATTGGAGCTTCACATCAATTGAATGAAAAGTTGAGACTTGGTGCAAGATTCAAATACCTCTATGGCATGGAAAACATCTATACCGAAAGATCTGAGATCAGCATGGTTACCGATCCTGAGTCTTATGCACTTACCGCTGAAACAGATATTCGAATCCACACTGCAGGTCTAGATCAATCAGATGCTGAAGGTGATGAGGGATTTGCCGACTATTTCAATGGTAGAAACAATAGTGGCTTTGCAGTTGACCTTGGAGCTTTCTATGAATTGAATGATAAATTCAGCTTCTCAGCAAGTATAGTAGACCTAGGATATATTCGATGGAACGATTTCACTCGCAATTACACCAGTAAGGGTAATTACCTCTATGATGGGGTAGACATTGATGTATTTGGCGATGATCAAGTCAGTGGAGAAGATTCTCCATTCGATCAAATATTGGACTCCATTGAAACTGAATTGGGATTTGTTGAAACAAAGGATGCATATACCAGCCCATTGATCACCAAGGTATACTTAGGTGGTAATTATGAGATCAACGAAAGAAGCTTTGCTGGTTTAGTGGTCAAGAACGATATTTTTAAAGGTCAAATCAAGCCTTCTTTTAGCTTGTCTTATGGTCGCCAAATGACAAAGTGGATCACCTTAACAGGAGGATATTCGGCTTTGAATGGTGCCTATGACAACATAAGTATGGGAGCTGTATTTGATCCAGGTCCTGTTCAGTTCTACGTAATGACAGATAATCTTTTGGGAATGGTAACTCCCCAAAACACAAGAAACCTTCACATACGATTTGGGATCAATTTGATCTTTGGAAGAGAAAAAGAAGACATGACCATCTTCAACAAGGGAAGCAAAAAACTTCCCATGGGCAGCGATCCAATAGAAACAGAGCCAGATTCAAGCTCTACGATGGATGAAGCTGTGGATTCAACTGAAATTGATGATGCTACACCTGTGGATGTTCAGGAATCAAGCGATTCTTTGCAAACAGAGGAAGTAACTCCTACAGAAGTCGAGGAAGCTACTGATACAACTTCACAAGGAGCGGTTTCCGGTGGAGAAGTTGAAGAAGATACTGGAACAGAAGAAACTCTTGAAGAAGACGGTGAAGAGATTCCGGAAGAAGGAAGCGAGACCGAAGAAGTTACTGAAGAGGAAACTGACCCAGGAAGCGAGGTAGAGGATGAAGAAAGCACAAAAGAAGAAGAATCAGCTGATGAGGGAAATGATGATAAAGAATCATCTGATCCAGAAGAAGATGATGACCCTGAATAATTAAGAAGTATATAAAAAGAAAAAGCCCTGTAGTAGAACTATGCTCACTACAGGGCTTTTTAATTATTCAATCTATAACTACTTTGCTTTAGCAGCTCTAGTTCTTCTTTTTGGTTTTGGCTTTTCTTCAATTACTTCAATTCCAGCCATTTTTGGATCGATCAAGATCCTTCCACAATGCTCACAAACAATTACTTTCTTGTGAGTACTGATATCCAATTGTCTCTGCGGTGGGATCTTATTGAAACATCCACCACACGCAGAACGCTCTACAGGAACAACAGCTAAGCCATTTCTAGCATTGTCTCTGATCCTTTTATAAGCAGTTAGCAATCTATCTTCAATGACCTCTTCAGCTTTTCCTGATTTCTTTAGAAGCTCTTTCTCTTCTTTTTCAGTTTCTGCAATGATCTCATCTAGTTCATTCTTCTTGTGATCTAGCTCAGCTTTTGTTTCTTTCAACTTCTCTTTAGAAGCATCATTGATCTCTTGCTTGTTCTCGATCTTAGCTTTGAACTCCTTGATTCTTTTTTCTGACAATTCGATCTCCAAAGACTGGAATTCGATCTCTTTTGACAAAGAATCATATTCTCTATTGTTTCTTACGTTCTTCTGTTGCTCTTCGTACTTCTTAATGGCAGCTTTAGATTCATCGATCTGAATCTTCTTTGCTGAAATATCACTTTCTAGAGCCTTGATCGCTTCATCAGCTTTCTCGATTCTAGTTTCCAAACCAGCTACCTCATCTTCAAGGTCTTGAACTTCTAATGGTAATTCTCCACGAACAGTTCTGATCTTGTCGATCTTTGAATCAATTACCTGCAAATCGTATAGTGCCTGTAAGCGTTCTTCAACCGTAGCTTCTTTGCTTGCTTTTTTCGCCATTTCTATTGCTTATAAATAATGAATAGGATTTGTCCTACTTTCAGATAAATAGGTGGCAAAATTAGGAATTTTTTCTTGAAGGTAATCCCTTAAAAGCTCTGCTGTAAACTGCTCACTCTCAAAGTGTCCAACGTCTGCGATTACAATCTTTGAATCGGCTTCAAAAAATTGATGGTATTTGAAGTCGGCAGTGATGAAAACATCAGCTCCTTGTGCAATGGCATTCTTCAACAAGAAGCTGCCCGACCCTCCACACACCGCAATTCTCTTGACTTTTTCCTTGTGAATAGCGGTATGACGAATAGAAGAACAATTCAAAACGCTCTTAACATGAAGCAAGAATTCTTGAGTATCCATCTCTTCTTTCAACTCCCCAACCATGCCACTTCCTACTTCAGACCAAGCATTTTGTAGAGGGTAAATATCATATGCTACCTCCTCGTAGGGATGGGCTTTGATCAAACTAGCAACTACCCTAGCACTAAGAAAATTGGGCATGATCACTTCTACCTTTATCTCTTCTTCAAAATGGATCTTACCTACTTCTCCCAAATGGGGATTTGCGCCCTCATTTGCTTTGTAACTCCCCTCTCCTACTACATTGAAGCTACAATTACTGTAGGCACCAATTTCTCCAGCTCCCACATCAAAGATTGCAGTTCTGCATTGATCGAGGTCTTTCTTCGGCACAAAAAAACTCAACTTCAACAGTTGATTCTTTTTAGGACTTAAGATCTTAGCATCCTTCAGACCTATGACCTCGCTGATCTTCTTATTGACACCCTCTTTTACATTATCCAAATTGGTGTGGATAGCATAGATCAAAAGATCATTTTTAATAGCCTTGATCAAGCACCTTTCAACTTCATTCTTGCCAGTTATGGAATTGATTCCACCAAAGATCAATGGGTGATGGCAGATCAACATATTAGAGTCCTTTTCTATGGCTTCGTCTAATACCTTTTCTGTGCAATCCAAACTCAGCATTGCCGAATTAACCTCCATATTGGGATCACCACACATTAGTCCTGAATTATCATAGCTCTCCTGAAGACTTCGCGGAGCCAATTCTTCGAGTAGATTTATTATCGTACTTGCTTTCATTACTGAGATTTATCTCTTTCCAAAGTAACAGAATTTAATGCTTTCCTTAACTTGGCCTTTCAAAACAGAGGAATGAGTGTTATCCTGAAAATATTGCTCTTACCCATCACGCTCCTTTATTCTATCGTGATCATACTCAGGAACCTGCTCTACGATCTCGGAATCTTTCGATCTAAATCATTTGACTTTCCAGTGATCAGCATTGGAAATCTAAGTGTTGGAGGAACGGGAAAAACCCCACATATAGAATACGTGCTAAGTGAATTGAAAGGGCGCTACAAGATGGCAGTTCTGAGCAGAGGTTATAAGCGAAAAACTAGTGGATTTAGACTTGCCAGTCCAGATGACAATGCTTCTACCATTGGTGATGAACCTTTCCAAATCTTTCAAAAATTCCCCAAAGTCCTAGTTGCAGTCGACGAAAAGAGGAAAAGAGGTATTCAAAAACTCAATGAATTGAGCAATCCTCCAAGATTGATCCTTTTGGATGATGCTTTTCAGCACCGAGCAGTTAAACCAGGATTGAACATCTTGTTGACAGATTACACCAAACCATATACTGATGATATTCCTCTACCTTCTGGAAGATTAAGAGAAGGAAGAAGAGGAGCAAAAAGAGCAGACATCATTGTCGTTACTAAAAGCCCTGAAGTACTTTCTCCTCTGGAGATCAGGCGACTGATCAGCATAATCAATCCCGAGCCTTATCAGAAGGTCTTCTTCTCCTCTATCGATTATCAAAACTTTGTTCCTTTGAACGAAGCTGCTCGAAACATTGTAGAACAATCCAAATCATTGAGCAAATACAGCATTCTTCTGGTTAGTGCAATTGCTAATAGCAAGCCACTTCTATTGCATTTAAAACGACACAGCAAGGACGTAAAAGCTATGCCCTATAAGGATCATCATTTCTTTACGGAAAGAGATTATGAGAATATTAAAACTTCCTTTAGTGACATTTTTAGCAACAAAAAAGCAATCGTGATCACTGAAAAAGATGCAGTGAAGATAGAACTAGAACAATTCGGAGAAATACCTTTATTTGTGCTCCCGATTAAGATCAAGTTCCATCAACATGGGGAGTTAGATTTTATTACCGAAATAAAGGAACATGTTAGATCATATACAAGAAGCGTCTGATCTTATTAAAAGAGAATTCTCGATCAATCAACCACTCTCAATTGGAATTATTCTTGGGTCGGGACTAGGAGAATTTGCAGAAGTCATTGAGGAAAAGCAATCACTTCCCTATGAGAAGATTCCCCATTTCCCTATTTCAACGGTTGAAGGCCATGACGGACAGTTGATCTATGGAACTGTTTCAGGAAAAAAGGTTCTTGCTCTTAAAGGTCGGTTTCATTATTATGAAGGCTATGACCTTAAACAAGCCACATTCCCCCTTCGCGTATTCAAGGCACTAGGAATTAATACAGTATTGATCTCAAATGCTAGTGGAGGGCTTAACCCAAAGCAAAAGATAGGTGACCTCATGCTATTGGATGATCACCTTCATTTATTTCCAGACAATCCTCTCCGAGGGGTCAATGATGATCGATTAGGGCCTCGATTCCCAGACATGAGCGAACCCTATTCAGAAAGCCTTCAAGAACTAGCCATGAATATTGCTAAAGAGAATGACATTCTCTTGCATCGAGGAGTTTATGCTGGAACCCCTGGACCTACTTATGAAACTCCAGCAGAATACAAATTCTTCAGAATCATTGGAGCAGATGCAGTTGGCATGTCTACCACTCCAGAGGTAATTGTTGCGAGACATAGTGATATGAAGGTATTGGCGATCTCTGTGATCTCTGATATGGGAGTAGAAGGCCAGATCGTAGAAATCTCTCATGAGGAAGTACAAGAAGTTGCTCAAATGGCAGCACCTAATTTAGCCAAGATCTTCACCCAGCTTATAGAGAAGTTGAATTAATTTCATCCCTTAAAAGAAGGGGTAAATTGGTAATTTTGCATGCACATGGCAAAAGAGGAATTATTTGGCGATTATGAGTTGGTGGTAGGATTGGAAATCCACATTCAGCTTTCAACTAAGAGCAAGGCGTACTCTTCAGATTCTACAGAATATGGAGCATTGCCCAATAGCAACATTAGTCCTATTTCTCTAGGACATCCTGGAACTCTTCCGGTCTTCAATAAAAAGACCTTGGAATACGGCATCAAACTTGGAATTGCATGTGGAAGTTCCATTCGTGAAGAAAATCAGTTTGCCAGAAAGAATTACTTCTATGCCGACCTTCCAAAAGGATATCAGATCACCCAAGACACCACCCCCCTCTGCAATGGAGGAACCGTCATGATCAAAGATGATGAGGGAAATGATAAAGCGATAGGCATTACTAGGATCCACATGGAAGAGGATTCTGGAAAGAGTATTCACGATCTTGACCCCTACCACAGTTTGATCGATCTGAACCGAGCTGGAGTACCTCTTTTAGAGCTTGTATCTGAACCAGATATAAGAACTCCTCAAGAGGCATACAATTATGTTACTGAGGTTAGAAAGTTGGTGAGGTATCTAGAGATCTGTGATGGAAACATGGAAGAAGGTAGCATGCGATGTGATGCTAATGTCTCGGTAAGGAGGAGAGGTAGCACAGAGTTTGGAGAAAGAACAGAGACTAAGAACCTCAACTCGATCCGCAACGTCTATAGAGCCATTGAATTTGAAGCCAAAAGGCAAATTGAGGTGATTGAAGCAGGTGGAACCATTCAAATGGAAACCAGAGGTTTTGATGCTGTGAAGGGAGTAACCATGAGTCAGAGAAGCAAGGAGATGGCGCATGATTATCGCTACTTTCCAGAGCCTGATCTACAGCGGATCTTTGTACAAAATGAAGAGATTGAAGAAGTCAGATCAGAACTACCACCTCTGCCAAATGAGGTTTTGAAAAAATTAACTTCAGAATTCCAACTTTCTGACTACGATGCTGGAATTTTAGCTGAAGACAAGGAGTTTGCGCTGTACTATTTAGAATTAACGGAGCATTCCAAGAATTATAAAGCCGCAGCAAATTGGATGATGGGAGCCATCAAATCGCATCTGAATGAGAAAGCTATTCACATTACTGATTTTCCTGTAAAACCTTCTCAAATTGCAGAATTGATAGAGATGGTAGATAGTTCTCTCACTTCGAATACTATTGCTAATCAGAAGATATTCCCTGCCTTGCTAGAACAACCTACTAGCTCTCCAAAAGAATTAGCTGAAAAGAATCATTGGATCCAAGAAAGCAATAGTGATGCTATTGTAGAGTTTATAGAGGAAGCTCTTAATAAATACCCTGACAAGGTGGAAGAATACAAACAAGGTAAAAAGAGTTTGATGGGACTTTTTATGGGTGAAGTAATGAAATCAAGTAAGGGGAAGGCCGATCCGAAAATGGCCACTCAGATCCTAAGAGAAAAACTAGAGAATTAATCGATCATGATCAAAAAAGGAATTATTGTATCTCTCTTTCTATTGAGCACTTTATTAATTGCTTGTGGGAATTCAGATGCCCAACAAGAAGGCAATTCAACCATTAGTGGACAACTTACTGGACTTACTAGTCAACAGCTATATCTGATAGATCTAGTAGATCCAAAGAAAGGGCCAGTTGATACGGCAATAGTAGATGCAGATGGTAATTTTTCATTTGATTACCAACCGCCAATGAAAGGTTTCTACAGGATCTCACTTTCCCAAAGTATCAATCTGATCTTACCACTGGCCAGTGGAGAGAAGATCACTGTTAATGGCAATGCCTCTGGTCCAAGTACCATTTTTGTAAAAGGAACCCAAGATGTTGAAAGGATGATGGAATTCAATCAATTCCTTCAACAGAATTACATGAAGCAACAGGCCTTGAATCAAGAATTTCAGACAGTTCCACAAAACGCAAACAAAGATTCTATAATGCTGGTATTTAGAAATAGATATGAAGCTATAGAAGCTGAGAAACATGCTCTTATCCGAAAGATGATCGATCAAGATGCCTCCTTGTTCGCCAATATAGCTCTTATGGAGCAACTTCCAGCTGAAGACATGCAAAACGTCGCTTACTATGTCAAGGTAAGAGATGCCTTGGCAGATCAGTATGGAGCATCCCCTTTTTATCAAGGATTGGATCAGAAGACACAACAAGTGAGCAGATTCATGCCAGGCTCTGATGTTCCTGAGATCAACCTTCCAAATCCTGATGGTAATCTTATACCTCTATCTTCATTAAGAGGTAAGGTTGTACTGATCGATTTTTGGGCATCATGGTGCAAGCCTTGTAGAATGGAAAATCCCAATGTAGTAGCGGCCTATCAGAAATACAAAGACAAAGGATTCACTGTATATGGTGTCTCCTTGGACAGAAACAAAGAGGCTTGGGTCAAAGCTATTCAACAAGATAATTTGACTTGGACACATGTGAGTGATCTTAAGTTCTGGCAATCAGAAGCAGCTAGAGCCTATGGAGTAAGCGGAATACCTTTCGCCCTCTTAATTGATCAAGACGGCAAGGTGATCGGAAAGAATCTTAGAGGACAGAAACTCTTTAATACGCTCGAGAAAGTTCTAAATTAGTTGCTTGAACTCTTCTGAAAAAAATATCTATTTCGCATCAGACTTTCATTTGGGAGCCCCAGACTATGAGAGTAGCCGCAAAAGAGAACTCAAAGTAGTTGAATGGATGGATCACATCAAAGACGACTGCAAAGAGCTTTATCTACTTGGTGATCTCTTCGACTTTTGGTTTGAGTACAAGAAAGCAATTCCCAAAGGATTTGTGAGATTGCAAGCGAAGATCGCTGAATATACAGATGCCGGTATTCCAGTCCATGTTTTTACTGGAAATCACGACATGTGGATGTTTGACTACTTACCACAAGAGATTGGTGTGCAGCTCTACAGAAAACCGATCAAAAAAGAATACGGAGGAATGAAGTTCTTGATCGGTCATGGAGACGGCCTAGGCCCAGGTGACCATGGATACAAGTTCATCAAAAAGGTTTTTGCCAACCCTATTTCTCAATGGTTATTTGCCAGATTGCATCCTAATTTCGGGATAGGAATGGCAGATTACTGGTCGGGAAAAAGTAGAAGAGCCAATAGAGCTGAAGACGAAAAATTTTTAGGAGAGGAGAATGAATGGTTGGCCATTTATAGCAAGGAATATCTCAAAAGGGAACACATCGACTTCTTTATTTTTGGTCATCGGCATTTGCCTTTGGATCTAAAAGTTGGGGAGAATAGCAGATATGTGAATCTAGGTGAATGGATGAACTACCAAACCTATGCAGTTTTTGACGGGGAAAAACTTGAGCTGAAAGAATACAAATAGCACCCTTTTCCTATCATAGCCCAACACTCCTGGCTTTTAGCTATTGCAGAAATCAGCAATACAATTTAGAAAGCAAATTGCTATTTTGTCCCTAGTATCTGAGGCTTTTGCGACGATTTGTAATAGGCAATTTTGATAGTATACTCCTCGTCCTTACTCAATCCAGCATTGGTCAACTTGATGGTATAAGTACCAGCACTTATTGGATCTCTCAATACCTTGCCATTCAGTAAAACTTCCTTGATGCTATATCCATGCTTTGAATCCATGGAATTCTTGACCAAGAGATCTTTCCCATCATACTTTGCAGTATGGGTCAATGTATCACAATCTGATGACTGCGCATTGGCAGAAAGGCCAATGAGAAGAAACAGGCAAATAAAAAGAATGAAACGCATAGCAATAGGTAATGATTAGTTCTCTAAAGATATGAAGAAAAGAGATTATCTATCTGGCCTAATGTGAAGGGGATGCTCTAAAGCTTGACAATCAAATCTGCCAGTCGATTAGAATAACCCCACTCATTATCGTACCAACCCACCACTTTCACCATGTTACCAATCACAGAAGTCAATTGTGCATCGAAAATGCTGGAATATGGATTACCAACTATATCTGAGGATACAATTGGATCTTCCGTATAGGCAAGTATGCCTTTTAATTCATTTTCAGCTGCCTTTTTGAACATGCTATTGATCTCTTCACTAGATCTGGGGTTCTTTACTAGGCAAGTAAAATCAGTTAATGAGCCATCAGCCACAGGAACTCGCATTCCTGCACCTCCCAGTTTGCCATCAAGATGGGGGAAGATCTTGGTAATTGCCTTAGCTGCTCCAGTAGTTGTAGGGACAATATTCATTGCGGCAGCTCTCGCTCTTCTTAGATCAGAATGAGGAGCATCATGCAGTCTCTGGTCGCCAGTATAAGAATGAATGGTAGTAATATACCCACTTTCAATGCCGCAATTCTCGTCTAGAACCTTCACAAGTGGCGCTAAAGAATTAGTTGTACAAGAGGCGTTTGAAATGATCTTTTCACTTCCATCTAGAATATGCTCATTGGCTCCAAGAACAACCGACTTGATCTCATCTCCTTTTGCAGGAGCAGAAATGATGACTTTTTTAGCTCCCGCTTGTAAATGAAGTCCCGCACTCTTAAGATCCCGAAAAAGACCAGTCGATTCGACGACTATATCTATATCCAAGTTTTTCCAAGGAAGGTTAGAAGGATCCTTCTCATTGAACAACTTGATCTCAGAACCATTGATCATAAGATTTTCATTCCTACTTTCAACCGTCCCTTCAAATGATCCATGTACCGAATCATATTTGAACAAATGTGCCATTGTCTCAACCGGAGCAAGATCATTAATGGCTACAATTTCAATTTCTTCTCTCTGCAGTAGAACTCGGAGGCACATTCTCCCAATTCTGCCAAAACCATTTATTGCGACTCTTTTCATAATCTCAAATTTAGGCAATAAAAAAGGGGAGTTTTTCAACTCCCCTTCAATATATAGTCATCTTTACTTAAGCTCTAGCTTCGTCTGAAACAGTTAATCTCTTTCTACCTTTAGCTCTTCTACTATTCACTACTTTTCTTCCATTAGCAGATTGCATTCTACTTCTGAAACCGTGCTTGTTTCTTCTCTTTCTCTTTGAAGGTTGATACGTTCTTTTCATAACTGTAAAGTTTTCTCCCTAAATGGGTGGGCAAAAGTAATGCTTTTTTATAAATATTGAAGTTGATAGCACATCTTTTTTTATTTAAAAATGCCTTCACTAAGTCGAATGGCTACTTTTGCATCCATGGCAAAATTCGGAAGAAGAAGCAGAGAATCTGCAGAAGAGGAGGAAAAAAAGAGAATTAGCAAAGCAAGCCTTAAAAAATCGCTGCGTTTATTCAAGTATGTAAAGCCCTATTTAGGAACATTCATCATAGGAATGATCTTCCTATTTCTCTCTTCAGCTGCCTCCATGGTATTCCCATTCCTAACTGGAAAACTAATTGACGCTGCAAATTCTGAATTCATTGAAAAGATCAATGAGATCGCATTACTGCTCTTGGGGATCTTCTTACTCAATGCCATCTTTTCCTATTTCAGGATCTACTTATTTGCGATCGTAACACAAAAAACGCTTGCTGCGCTTCGTCAGGCTACATATGAGCATTTGATCCATCTAAAGATGAGCTTCTTTTCTGAGAGAAGAGTTGGAGAACTAAATAGTAGGATTGCTTCTGATATATCTCTCTTGCAAGAGACCTTAACTACGACAATAGCAGAGTTTTTAAGACAGATCATCATCATTATCATCGGAGTTGGCCTATTGGCCTATATGAGTGTGAAGCTGACTATACTAATGCTAGCACTTGTGCCAGTAGTCATTGTGATTGCAGTACTATTTGGAAAAAAGATCAGGAAGCTATCAAAAAACACACAAGATGAAGTAGCTGATTCTAATGTGATCGTAGAAGAGACCCTACAGGGTATAGCAACGGTCAAAGCTTTCGTAAATGAGCAATTTGAATATCTTAGGTATCAACTCAAGACCAATGAGATCATTGATGTTGCATTGAAAGTTGCAAAATGGAGAGGAGCTTTTGCATCCTTTATCATCTTTTGTCTCTTCGGTTCTATTATAGCGGTGATCTGGTATGGTGTGATCTTAGTTCAAGGGGGCGAAATGAGCATGGGAGATCTATTTACCTTCATTCTATACTCTGTATTCGTGGGTGCTTCCCTAGGAGGTATTGCAGACCTCTATTCCCAATTGCAAAAAGCAATAGGAGCGACTGAAAATCTATTGGAGATCTTGGATGAAGAACCAGAATCTGCAGGTCAGTTAGAATTGTCCTCTCAAAAAGGCACCATCGAATTCAAGGAGGTCAGCTTCTCTTATCCAAATAGAAAGGACATAACTGTATTAAAGGGATTGAATTTCAGCATCAATTCAGGAGAGCAAATTGCCTTGGTTGGTCCTTCTGGTGCCGGAAAGACTACTATAACCGCCTTGTTGATGAATTTCTATCAAGCAAGCAGTGGAGAGATCAAGATAGATGGTAAAAATATCAATGACTACGATCTGAAAAGTTTGCGTGGCAATATGGCAATTGTTCCACAAGATGTACTACTCTTTGGAGGCAGTATTTTCGAAAACATCCTTTACGGTAATCCAGAAGCAAGCAAGGAAGAAGTTTACAATGCAGCAAAAAAGGCCAATGCTGCAGAATTCATTGAAGGTTTTCCAGAGAAATTTGATACGATCGTTGGAGAAAGAGGAGTTCAACTATCAGGCGGACAAAGGCAAAGAATCGCCATTGCAAGAGCTATCTTAAAAGACCCGCGGATCTTAATTTTAGACGAAGCTACTTCATCCCTGGATTCTCAATCTGAAAAACTGGTTCAAGATGCCTTGGAGGTATTGATGCAAGGAAGAACCTCTGTAGTGATCGCTCATCGACTGTCTACCATTCAGAATTCTGATCGAATTCTAGTATTGAATGAAGGAAGTATTGAAGAAATGGGAACTCATGATGAGCTTCAGGAAAAGGGAGGCTTATACACTCAGCTCAAGAGCCTTCAAATGGGATTGGATCAAGCCTCATAGACTCCAAAAGCCATCCGATCTCTTCCATACATGTCTTCTATGACCTCTACATTTTTGAGTCCATAATGCCTCATCAGCACTTCCACTTCTTCTCCTTTGTCTTCATGTATTTCAAAATACAATCTTCCTCCATCAACTAACATCTTTGGCAGGACCTGCAAGATCCTTTTATAGAACAACAATGGATCTCCTATTGGACTCAATGCCACCAAAGGCTCATGTTCTACAACATGTGGAGACAATTCTTCTAACTCACTTTGTAAAACATAAGGAGGATTACTAACGATTACATCGTATCGATCTTTGGGAAGCTGGTTTAAAATATCCAAATCAAAGAGATTCACTTCAGCCTGAAGATCTCTAGCATTCTCCTTCGCATTTTCTAAAGCCTCTTTTGAAACATCACATCCATCAACCTGTTTGTAGGAACCTTCTAGTTTCAAAGTGATAGGAATGCAGGCGCTCCCTGTTCCAATGTCCAAAATCCTGCTTGTTTGCTCTCTTTCTCTCTCTAGGATCAACTGACATAACTCCTCGGTTTCTGATCTTGGGATCAACACCCTCTCATCCACTATAAAGTCTCTTCCAAAGAAGCTGGTTCTTCCTAAGATGTAATCAATAGGCTTTCCTTTGATCAACTCTTGGATAGCATTATCAATGCTATCTCTATTCTTTTTAATCACCTCTTGCTGCGAATTCAAAACAGCTTCTACCCTATTCATTTGAAGGTACTCCTCTATCAACAGATCTGTAATTTGATCTGCCTCCCTCTCTTCATAGATCTTAGAAATGGACTCCTTACAACTTTCCTTCAACTCCCTTACATTCATCTCGACCAATATATGATTTTATTCTACTTTTGAATGAATGGTAAACAAGGATGAGATCTTCATGAGAAGAGCCTTGGATCTTGCAAGAAAAGGTCAATACAAGGTAGCTCCAAATCCAATGGTTGGTGCAGTGATCGTTCACAACGACCAGATCATTGGAGAAGGTTATCATCGTGAATACGGATCAGCACATGCGGAAGTAAATGCAGTGAATTCTGTGAACGACCAAAGCCTGCTTCCTGAATCAACAATTTACGTTACTCTTGAACCTTGTTCTCATTTTGGGAAGACCCCTCCTTGCTCCGACCTCATTATAGAAAAGAAATTCAAATCAGTTGTAATCTCTGTAACTGATCCCTCTGACAAGGTTTCAGGCAGGGGAATTGAGAAAATAAGAGCAAATGGTATTAAAATTAAAACTGCTATACTTGAAAAAGAAGGTATTGAGCTGAACAAGCGATTCTTCAACTTGCATGCTAAAAGAAGACCCTACATCACCTTAAAATGGGCATTGAGCAAGGATGGCTATATGGCCAGAAAAAAAGAAGATCCTAATCTACATGACAGTTGGATTACCAATAATCGTTCGAAGCAATTGGTTCATCAATGGAGAGCGGAAGAAATGGGTATTTTGATTGGAAAGAACACTGCTATTATTGATGATCCTGAATTGACCTGCCGAGAATTTGAAGGAAAAAGTCCTATCAGATTCTTAATTGATCCTCAACTTGAAGTAAACAATAAATCAAAGATCTTCAACTCAGCCGCAAAAACTGTTGTTTTGAACACAATTCGCACCGACCGATCAGAGAACTTGGACTACCTCCAGTACAATACAGAAGGAGGTCTTTTCATCTCCTTGTTTGAATATTGCCTAGAGAATGAGATCCACTCCTTGTTTGTAGAAGGAGGACCTGGAACATTGAAGCAGTTTATAAAAGAAGGATTTTGGGATGAAGCGAGGATCTTTCAAGGCACAAAGATCTTTGAAGATGGTATTGAAGGACCAATTTTGAAATTCGATCCAATTGAAGTTGAGATGGTAGAAGAAGACCAACTAGCATATTATAAAAATCCTGAAACTTGATCTATCTCATTCTAAGCATTCTTTGTTCATCAGCGATTTTCCTGATTTTCAGATCGTTTAAACAATACAAGGTTCATACCTATACAGCAATAGTGATCAATTACCTCACTGCTGGCTGTATTGGGTTCTTGATGAACTTCCAAGAAATATCAGCGCTTAGTTTATTGGATCAGCATTGGCTGCCCTATGCTTTATTGCTGGGAAGTATTTTCATCTTCCTTTTCAATATTATGGCGATAACTACCCAAAAACTAGGCGCCTCTGTAGGTTCGATTGCCAATAAAATGGCACTTATTATTCCTGTCATCTTTGCGATCATTTACTACAATGATCAAATCACTTTCCTTAAAGTTCTTGGGATATTTTTTGCTCTAGCAGGAATTCTATTATCAACTCTAAAGCCCAAAACACTTGACAGGAGCTATCACAAAAGTGACTTGCTTTATCCACTGATCTTATTTCTTGGTTCGGGCTTTATTGACACCTATATGAAGTTTGTTGAAACCAAATTGCTTACAAATAGCTTAGAATTTCAGCTTTTCTCTTCCGCAACTTTTAGTACAGCATTCATTATTGGTGCTATTATAATGTTAATTGATAAGAAGAGAAGAATAATCAAGCTCAACAATTTTGTAGCAGGTAGCGTCTTAGGTTCAATCAATTTCTGTTCGATCTACTTTTTACTAGAAGCCTTCCGAAGATCCAAGTTGGAAAGTTCAGTGATCTTCCCTCTAAACAATGTTGGAGTAGTTATACTTACTGTGTTCTTCTCAGCAATGCTCTTCAAGGAAAGATTCAATCTGATGAACAAAACTGGGATCTTACTCTCCATCATAGCAGTGATTCTAATTGCATTGGGTCAATGAGTAGTTATTTTTCCATCGCCGAACTAGCAGAGAGTGAGCTCATGGATCGAGGAAGTAAATTCATTGGCATCATCAGTCCTATTAATTCTGAGGAGGAGGCCAAGAACATCATGGAGGCAGTTCGCTCTCAACATCCAAAGGCAAACCACCTCTGCTACGCTTACAGGATCAAAAATGAAGAAAAGATCATTGAAAATTTGAGTGATGATGGAGAACCAAGTCATTCTGCGGGACAGCCCATTCTAAGGCAATTACAAGGAGCTGAGCTTCTCAATGTTCTTGCAATGGTAATCAGGTATTTTGGCGGTGTAAAACTAGGTGTGGGGGGCTTAATGAAAGCTTATAAAAATGCTACTTCGGAAGCACTTTCAAAAGCTCAAATAATTGAGCTTAAAGAAATGAAGCAACTTTCATTGCTTATTGACTACAGCAAATGGGGAGAGATTCTTGGCGTTTTAGATAGAGAGAACATTTCTTTTGAAACTGAGAACAAAGCAGATCATGCCATTGTCAAATTAAAGATCGAGAAGCAAAAAGAGGTCGAGATTCGTGGTCTTTTTGCTTCCTTCAATATAGATATTCGTTAAGCTCTTTCTGCCAATTCAAGCCATCGTTCTGTTTTCTCATCGATCTCATTCACCAATTCACCCAATTGTTCTGATAGCGTCATTAAGTCGTCGGAACTAAGCTCTTGATTACTCAATTTCTCTGAAAGTTCGATTTTACTAGCCTCAAGCTTCTCGATCTCCTTTTCCAACTTGTTGTACTCCCTTCTTTCAATATATCCCAACTTTTTCTTTGCAGGATCTGATTCAGCTGAGGATTTCGTATTAGTTGAGCTATCCTTTTGATTCTTCTCTTTTGATCGTTGTCCTTCCTCCTTTTTCAAATGGGTCAGCAATTGACTATAATTCCCAGGAAAGTCTTTGATCTGACCTTCACCTTTAAAATAGAATATATGATCACAAAGCCTATCCATAAAGGCTCGATCATGAGACACAATTAGCAAACAACCATTAAAATCCAAGAGGAACTCCTCCAACACTCTTATCGTTTTAATATCAAGATCGTTAGTAGGCTCATCCAATATCAAAAAGTTGGGATTTGACATTAGGATGGTTAGTAGGTAAAGTCGTTTTCTTTCACCACCGCTCAACTTGGCAACGTAAGAATAATGCTGGTCTTTGGGAAACAGAAAACGTTCCAATAATTGAGCAGCCGACAATTTTCTTCCCTTCTCTAGGGGAATAAATTCGGCAATGTCTTTGATGATCTCGATTACTCTTTTATCCTCTTTGAAAGTCAGACCAGATTGACTGTAATAACCAAACTTTACGGTTTCTCCTCTAACTACTTTACCTCCATCAAGTCCTTCACTTCCTAGTAAGATCTTCAAAAAGGTACTCTTTCCAGTTCCATTCTTTCCGGCAATCCCAATTTTCTCACCACTTTTAAATACATAAGAGAAGTCGTCCAATATCTTGAGCTCACCATAGCTCTTTCTGAGGTGATGCATTTCAATGATCTTGCTGCCCATCCTCTCTGATTTGATACTCAACTTCAGATCTTCATCTTTCTTTCTTTTAGAAAGAGTGGCATCCAATTCATAGAACTGATCTTGCCTGGCCTTTGACTTACTGCCTCTTGCTTTTGGCATGCGTCTCATCCATTCGATCTCTCTTCTATAAAGGTTCTTCTGTTTTTCTTCAGTACTGATCTCCAATTGCTCTCTTTCGGCTTTCTTTTCGAGGAAGTATTCATAATTACCTTGATAGGTATATCCCTTTCCAGCATCTAGTTCTAGAATATTTTGACAGCAGTTGTTCAGAAAATATCGGTCGTGGGTGATCAAAAAGAGAGTTATGGAATCTTGAGAAAGGTACTCTTCCAACCATTCGATCATTTGAATATCTAAATGGTTGGTGGGTTCATCAAGTAGCAAAACATCAGGTTCATCTACAATGATCTTGATCAATGCTAACCTTTTTTGCTGCCCACCAGAACAAGACTCCAACTTAGAAGAAAGATCCAATTGGTTCATTTCAAATATTCCAAGGAGTTTCTTCAATTTGGCCTCGTAGTCCCATGCACCAACAGCTTCCATTCTTTCAATTGCAGTTTGCAATTGATCGGTGTTTTCAGTGTTTTGGGTTGCTTGATTATAGGCTTCTATAGCTTTGACCTGATCCCCGTGCCCTTGGTACAAATATTCGTGCACAGTATGATTTACTGGTAGTTTTTGATCTTGAACAAGGCTCGCAATGCGAATATCTTTTCTCCAATTTATCTTACCGGTATCAGGAGATTCAATGCCTTCGAGCAATTGAAGTAAGGTAGTTTTTCCTTCACCATTTTTGGCAACCAATGCCATCTTTTGACCTTTGTTCAATCCAAAACTGAGGTCAGAGAAGAGTACACGTTCCCCAAAACGTTTACTGATGTTCTCTACCGAAAGAAAATTCATAGCTTAGAACGATCCCCCAACTCTTTCAAGTCCTTGTGCTGCCAAGGTATAATCAGGCTGGATCTGAAGGGCTTTTTTGTAGTCCAAGGCGGCATTATTTATATCGCCCATCAATTCAAATGAGTAGCCACGATTATAGTATGCTTGATAATACTGAGGGTCCACTTGTACGGCTTGATCAAAATATTTCAATGCTTCACTGTACAACTTGAGGTAATACATATGCAAATACCCCATATTGTAATAGGCTTCTCTGAAGTCTGGATGTGCCTTAATAGCCTGGGTATAGGTCTTCATTGCCTCATTCAACATATCGTGCTCTTGCTCAAACATTCCTCTTGCATAGAGTGCATCCCTATCATTTGGACGTATTTCCAAAGCATTGTTAAAATAATCAATGGCAAGAGGATCTCTCAATTCAGAAAACAACAGGCCCAGCTGTAGATATCCTTCATAATAATCTGGGTTCTGCTCAACTGAAGTACGAAAGCTGCTGATGGCTCTTGCCGTATCTCCCATATCTAAGAAGTTGTAGGCCTTTATATAATAAGCCTTCGCATTGTACATATTGTATTTTACTGCCAAATCAGCGTTCTCTAAAGACTTCTTATTGCTTTTAGCGATCAAGTAGATCTCAGCCATTCTTAAATAGAGATCAGACTCCTCTGGATGATAGATCTTGGCTTTTTCTAGGATCCTCATTGAAGCTTCTAGCTTTCCTCCCCTTGTAAAGAAATCTGCTTGAGCCATTAAGGTCTTGTAATTAGTACTGTCCAATCTATAGGACCTATCTAAGTCCTTTACCGCAGCATCAACATCTCCAATGTCCAGATAGATATCAGAACGCTCTACATATAGATCAGGATTGTCTAAATCCTCACGTATCTTTTGATTAACCAGTTCCAACAAGCTATCTTGTTCTGGAGTAGCTTCTATAGAGTGTAGTTTTCTTATTGATTCAGATGTTTGTTTTTTTGGAGCATCTTTGGATTCTTTTTGCTCTGTGCCACAGGCAGCAAAAAGGACCATCAATAACATATAGATTGCGAAATTTTTCATCATAAAAAAAGCCCATCGATTAGATGGGCAAAATTATAGAATTGGATTTTAAACTACTCTGTAGGAGTTCCTTCCTTCAGCTTGCTTTCAAGTTCATCCATTAAGTCGGGATTATCATCCAACAAAGCTTTAACAGCATCTCTACCCTGCCCCAGTTTTGTTTCCCCATAGGAGAACCAACTTCCACTCTTCTTGATGATTCCCTCTTCAACACAAAGATCTATGATCTCTCCAGATTTGGAAATCCCCTCTCCATACATTACATCGAACTCTGCTCTTCTAAAAGGAGGCGCTACTTTATTCTTAACGATCTTCACTTTTACTCGATTACCATTAACCTCATCACCATTCTTTATCTGTGATGATCTTCTAATATCAATTCTAACTGATGAGTAGAATTTCAAGGCATTACCACCTGTAGTAGTCTCTGGATTCCCAAACATCACCCCGATCTTCTCTCTCAATTGGTTAATGAAGATACACGTACATCCTGTTCTGCTGATTGTTCCAGTAAGCTTTCTCAAAGCTTGAGACATCAATCGTGCTTGAAGTCCTACTCGAGAATCTCCCATTTCACCTTCTATCTCAGCTTTTGGAGTTAAAGCTGCTACAGAATCAATAATGATCAGATCAATTGCTCCTGATCGAATCAAATTATCAGCGATCTCAAGTGCTTGTTCTCCGTTATCAGGTTGAGAGATGAACAAGTTCTCAGTATCAACACCTAAATTCTTGGCATAGATCTGATCAAAAGCATGCTCAGCATCTATAAATGCTGCGATCCCTCCTTGTTTCTGAACTTCTGCAATGGCATGAATAGCTAAGGTGGTCTTACCTGATGATTCTGGGCCGTAGATCTCAACCACCCGACCACGAGGGTAGCCACCTACTCCCAAGGCCATGTCCAAGGCAACAGAACCAGTAGGGATGGCATCTACATTCTCTACTGCCTGGTCACCCAGTTTCATAATTGACCCCTTTCCATAGGTCTTTTCTAACTTATCGATCGTTAGCTGAAGAGCCTTGATCTTTTCCTTACTTATTTCCTTTTTTTCCGACATAGGTTTAGATTCAGTCTAGTTGTTTATTATTTGAGCAGTATGATCTGCTGTTTTCACCTTTTCAATGATCTGATCGATCTTCCCTTCTTCATCGATCACAAAAGTTTTTCTAATGATTCCCATGTACTCTCTGCCCATGAATTTCTTCAATCCCCATGCCTCATATGCTTCGATCACTTCTTTGTTCTCATCAGCGAGCAAGGTAAAGGGTAAATCATACTTTGCAATGAACTTCTGGTGCTTTGCCTCTTTGTCTGCACTCACTCCAATCACTTCATATCCAGCATTCTTTAATTCTGAATAATTATCCCTGAGATTGCAAGCTTGTTTAGTACATCCGGGAGTGTCATCTTTAGGATAGAAATAAAGAACTACTTTCTTCCCTTTTAAACTGCTTAATTGGAATTCGTTTCCGTTCTGGTCTTTGGATTTAATATCAGGAGCCAAATCTCCAATTTTCAAATTTCTCATTGGTTTGACAATATTTTCGTCAAAACGACTTAAAGTAAGTTATAATTAATTCCTGAAATAACAATAGAAATGATCAAGAAGTTTGCAATTATATAGCATTAATTTTGAAGCCTTATGAAGAAATCTGAGAAAGTTGATTTTGTTATCAACAAGCTAGAAGATCTGTATCCAGAGGTTCCCATTCCATTGGATCATACAGATGCCTATACTTTATTAATAGCGGTATTATTATCTGCTCAATGCACAGATGAACGGGTGAATCAAGTTACACCTGGTCTATTTCAATTGGCTGGTGATCCAGAGTCTATGTCGAAAGTGGAAGTTGAGGAGATCAAGGAGATCATCAGACCCTGTGGATTATCACCTCAAAAATCAAAGGCCATCTCTAATCTTTCAAAAATATTGATCGATCAGCACCAAGGGGAGGTCCCCGATAATTTCAAAGATTTGGAAGCGCTTCCTGGTGTAGGGCACAAAACTGCATCTGTGGTAATGTCACAAGCATTTGGATATCCAGCCTTTCCAGTAGATACACATATTCACCGATTGATCTATCGATGGGGTCTATCCAATGGAAAAAATGTAGATCAGACAGAAAAGGATTGCAAAAGACTATTCCCAGAAGAGCTGTGGAACAAACTACATCTGCAAATCATCTACTTTGGAAGAGAATACTGCAAAGCAAGACCGCATGATCCTAAGATATGTCCAATTTGCTCAAAAGTGGGAAGAGCAAGCTTGTTCAAATAAAGCAGAGAATACCCTTAGTTAAGGATATTCTCAATAAAATCAACTTGATTTGATTTTCTCACACTCAAAGCCTTGGAGTAGGCCAATATGTTCTTAATGCTTTCTTTGGAGGGCTTTTTCACTCCTTTGCCCTTTTTTTCATCGCGGAGGGATCTATTCAAAGACTCCTCGTCCTGATGTAGTTTTTTGAAATCGGAATTCGAAAAAGTAGAGTCGCTCATATGTTGTCGGTTTAGTTCTCATTGTAAGTTAAACGACAAAGTGCGAATCTTATTGCATGAATGCAAAATTTAATTCGATAAAGTCAATTTTTTCTTATCAACCATCTTTCTCAAATTGATCAAAGCATAACGCATTCTACCTAGAGCCGTATTGATGCTCACATTGGTTTTCTCTGCAATTTCTTTGAAGCTTAGATCAAAATACATGCGCATCATCAGAACTTCCTTCTGGTCTGCTGGAAGGTGATGTATAAGTTCCTTCACATCTGATAGGATCTGATCTTTTACAACTTGCTCTTCTACATTCAAGCGATCATCAGAAATGATCTCAAAAATGTCAAAGTTCTCCCCACCACTTGTAGTAGGATACTTCTGGTTCCTTCTAAAATGATCAATGATGAGATTGTGTGCAATCCTATTCACCCATGGAAGGAATTTACCTTCTTCATTGTATCGACCTCTCTTCAGAGTTCTGATCACTTTCATGAAAGTTTCTTGAAAGATGTCATTGGCTAAGACATCATCTTTGATCGTGTATAAGATGTAGGAATATACTCTGTCCTGATAGCGTTTGAGTAATACCTCAAAAGCAGATTCCTTCCCATCTAAATATTGTCTGATTAAGACCTTATCGCTCACCTGATTGGATTCCATAAACATATACAATTAGAGCTTGTTAAAGCAAGTTAAAGAGTAATGTTTATTCTATAGGCGAGTCTCGGTTTTTGATGATTCCAGCTATAATAACGCAGCTAAAATCAAATTATTGTAAAAAACTTATTTCTTAAAGGGGAAGACGAAAATACCAAAAAAAGCAGTTTATTTTTGTCGACACCTTACAATTCTAATAATTGCATGCATTCTAACATCGAAGATCTAGATCCCAAAAAGTACATCATCATCAAGGGTGCTAGAGTGCATAATTTAAAGAACGTTGATCTTGCGATCCCCCGCAATCAGTTTGTAGTGATTACAGGCCTTTCTGGCTCTGGCAAGTCTTCTCTTGCTTTTAGCACATTGTATGCCGAAGGTCAGAGAAGATATGTTGAAAGCCTTTCTTCCTACGCTCGCCAATTTCTTGGCAAGGTCGAAAAACCAGACGTAGATTATATTAAGGGAGTTGCACCGGCAATTGCAATTGAGCAAAAGGTAAATAGCACAAATTCCCGTTCTACGGTAGGTACTACTACAGAGATATACGATTATTTGAAGCTATTGTTCGCAAGGATAGGTAAGACCATCTCTCCAAAAACTGGAAAAGAAATCAAAAGGGATAGCATCCATGACATACTCAAATACGTTCAGAACCTTTCAAAAGGAAGTAGAGTATATCTAATCGCAAATAAGGATTGGAGGTCAAATAACGAGCACAAAAAGGAACTAGAATTACTCAACCAACAGGGATTTAGTCGCATCTGGAATGACGGAAAAGCCATTTTAATAGAAGACTTGATCGAAGAAGTGCAATCTATGCTACCAAAGGAGTTGCAACTGATCATTGACCGTTTTGCGATCAATGAGCAAATCGAAGATGAGGAGAGTAGACTGATCGATTCTATAGAAACTGCCCTTTATGAAGGTAAACAAAGCTGCAAGATCATTTCTGAACTAAATGGAAAGAGCCAAGAAAAGATATTCACTACATCTTTTGAAGAGGATGGCATTGAATTCATAGAACCCAGTGTCCATTTATTCAGTTTCAACAATCCACTAGGAGCTTGTCCTCGATGTGAAGGATTTGGAAAAGTAATTGGAATAGATGAAGATCTAGTAATACCCAATAAATCTCTCTCCATTTACCAAGATGCGATTGCCTGTTGGAAGGGAGAAAAACTTTCTGTTTGGAAGAAGAAATTGATCAACAATGCTGAGAAATTCAATTTTCCAATACATAAGCCTGTGATCGAGCTATCTGAGGAGCAATACGACCTTCTTTGGACAGGAAATGTCCATTTCAAAGGACTCAATCAGTTCTTCGATCATTTGGCTAAGAAGAGCTATAAGATTCAATATCGAGTCATGTTGGCCAGATACAGAGGAAGAACGAGCTGTCCTGATTGCAAGGGAACTAGATTGCGAAAGGAAAGTTCTTGGGTAAAGGTGAGTAATCGATCGATCAATGAATTGGTAAAAATGCCGATCTACGATCTCAAGGAATATTTTGATCAACTGAATTTGGACCTTACTGATTCAGAAATTGCAAAAAGATTAATCACTGAGATTAACAATAGAATTGATTACCTCATTAGAGTTGGAGTTGGATACTTGAGCCTTAATAGACCTGCAAATACACTCTCAGGAGGTGAAAGTCAGCGAATTAACCTTGCCACTAGCCTTGGAAGCAGCTTGGTAGGCTCCATGTATATTCTGGATGAACCAAGCATAGGATTGCATCCAAAAGACACTGAGCGCCTTATAGGCATCCTAAAATCTTTACGAGACTTAGGAAATACGGTAATTGTTGTTGAACATGATGAAGATATTATAAAAGCAGCCGATAGCATTATTGATTTAGGTCCAGAGGCAGGCAGCCATGGAGGAGAATTGGTATTTCAGGGTAATATTCAAGATTTAGAAGAAAGCGATACGCTTACTGCTAAATACATTCGCCATGAGTTAGAGATTAGTGGAGGAGGCAATAGAAAGCTCTCTAAGAACTTTATAGAGCTCTATGGAGCGAGAGAGAACAATCTCAAGGGAATAGACATAAAAGTGCCTCTAAATGCGCTCACAGCCATTAGTGGAGTAAGTGGATCTGGCAAATCATCATTGGTAAAGAAAGTCCTCTACCCTGCCCTTCAAAAGCATTTGGGGGAATATGGAGAAAAGGGAGGAGCATTCCTAAAACTAGAAGGAGCACTGAAAATGATTGATGAAGTTCAATTCATCGATCAGAATCCCATAGGAAAATCTTCACGATCCAATCCTGTCACATACATCAAAGCCTACGATGAGATAAGAAATCTGTTCTCCTCTCAAGCTTTGGCAAAGAAAAGAGCATACAAGCCAGCATTCTTCTCATTCAACGTAGATGGAGGAAGATGTGAACTTTGTCAAGGAGAAGGAGAGATTACTGAAGAGATGCAATTCATGGCCGATATTCATTTGGTATGTGAGGAGTGTGATGGAAAGCGATTCAAAGATGAAATCTTAGAAGTTCAATTCAATGGAAAATCCATTTCTGATGTACTTCAATTAACTGTAGAAGAAGCGGTGGAATTTTTTAGTGGAGAAGACAAAGCAGCTCAAAAGGTAGCTGACAAGATCCAGCCTTTGATGGATGTGGGTCTTTCTTATGTTAAGCTAGGCCAAGCTTCAGGCACACTAAGTGGAGGAGAAGCACAAAGAATTAAACTGGCTTCTTATTTAGGGAAGGGATCCACTAAAAATAAAATTCTATTCATTTTTGATGAACCCACCACAGGATTGCATTTTCACGACATTAGCAAATTGATGGTTTCATTCGATGCTTTGATTGACAAAGGACACAGCATTATAGTCATTGAACACAATTCAGAAGTAATAAAAAGAGCTGATTGGGTTATAGACCTAGGACCCGAGGGAGGAACCAAAGGAGGCAATTTGATCTATCAAGGAAATACAGAAGGTCTCAAAAAAGAAGCAAAATCAGCAACAGCACAGTACCTATAAAAAAACCCCAAAGTAGGCTAGCCACTTTGGGGTTTTGATTTATTGATCTATTCTATTAACGAATCACGATCTTTTGGATCTTAGAGTGATCGTCATTCTGCAATCTTAGGAAGTACATTCCATTTGCTAAATGACCCATGTCCATGGTTCTGTTATAGAATTTATTCACAGTGATACTTTCATCATGAACCACTTTACCGTTCATATCTGTGATGGTCATTTGCATTTGCTCGATCTTATCAGTTTTGATATTGATCATGAACTCACCATCTGAAGGGTTAGGACTCAATCTGAATTGTGGACCAGCATCAGCAGTCTCATCTTCAATTCCAACTGGCATGCTATGAGTCAAGCTCACATCATCAATTGCCATGTCTGAAGTAAAAGAAGTACCTCTGATACCAACAAACACCAATACTACTGACTTTCCATTGTAGCCGATCAAATTAGCTGAATCTGGCAACCAAGGAGAACCTTGAGTAGTTTGTTGTTGACCTACCCAGCTTGACAATAGTGGAGAAAGAACTCCATTGGTGTCTGCATAAACTTCAAGACTACCCATAGCAGCACCAAACATGTGGTACCAGTACTTCAATTGGATAGAATCTTGATTCGGCGCAAAGTAGATTGGCGCTGACCATAAAGTATCTGTATTACCCGTTGTACCACCAGAGCACTCTAAGTATACAAATGTTCCACCAGGTCCAACAGTATGATCAGCGGTAGGACCAGTATTAGATGAGCTAGTTGAAGTTCCAACCTCCCAATGAGGTGTTGGAGTACCTAAGGTATACCAGCCTTCTTCATTAATCAAACCTGTAATATTTCCTGGCCAAGTTTGGAAATCTTGCATGTATGGAATTCCATTAGCCGTATTGAACGAAGAAGGTCCAAACCAAATAGATGTGTCGCCTCTTCCGCAAATTACTCTCACATAGAAGTCGTATCTAGTACTTGGAGTTAATCCACCTAATCTTGCAGAGTCAGCAGAAGTAATTACTCCTGTTCCACTAGATTGAGGTGCTCCACCTAGTACTACAACGTATTCAAATGTTACACCAGTTTGGGTACTGGCCCAAGCAATAGTTGCAGAATCTAAGGTCTGATCATAGCCTCTTAGATTAAATGCTGGAGGACATGTAGGAGGATCAAATTCATCTGCTCCAATATCTACACCATTTCCATTGACACTTGGTCTAACATCACCATCTATATCAACAAAAATTGGCACAGATGCATCTCCACTATCGTTTACAAATGCTCCTGTTATGTGAAGATCCGTAGCAGTTAAGAACTGAGGATCTCCTTCTAAGGATCTAGTATTCAACAACGGAGAAGCAGTTTGGTATGCAGGCAAATTGGCGTACAAAGTGTTATTTATATCAATCAAATTCGCGCCATTGATTGTATTATAAACGTTGTTATCCAACTTATCAAAGATAGAATCTGTAGTTCCTGCAATATCCAATGCAAAACTTCCTGTAGATTGTAGGATATTATTCCTCAAATCCCAATTGGTTATAGGGTAAGAAGCAAAAGTGTTGATCCACAATGCAGCTGTTTGTCCTGAGTTGATACTATTGTACCAGAAGTTCATAGAGTCAACACCATAGATATAAGCCCCATAATCATCAGAAGTACTAATCATATTATTGATCACCTCATTACTTCTATTCAGTGAAGGAAGATTAATGTTGGTATTTGACCAATACAGACCCCAGTCTTGAGTAGTAATGGTGTTTGCAATGATCTTACCATTATTATTATACAACATATAAATTCCATCAGCCTGGATATTGGCTCTATCTGAAAGATCTATAACGTTATTACTGACTACAGCAGAATCCTGATAATATATCCAAGCTCCATAATACCATGCAGAGTCAATCTCATTATTCATGATCGCGTTATCTGCAGATTGGAAGCTTGTTGGTCCGTACATTCTAATTCCGTAGTATCCACCAATGATTCGGTTATTCGCAATTAAATTGCTATTGAATCCTGTGCCAGGAATAGTAGTAGTTGAGGTAACTGAACCAGAGTAAACAACGTTATTTACAATTGAACTAGTAGAACCTCTATTACTTCTCAGAATGTTGTTTGTGATTTCAACATTATCATTTCCGCCTGTAAGCAATACAGTTGCTGCTTGACCAACACCTGTAGTTTGAATGGTCATGTTCTTCAAGGTAATCCAAGAAGTACGATTCAAAGTTACAGTTCCAGCATTTCCAGAACCATTGTGAATTAAGGTTGTCAATGAAGAATCACCACCATCAATTGTCAATGTATTAGCTGAAGAAGCTCCAGGAATATCATCAAACTGAATCGCTCCTGAATATACTCCATTTGCAACATTTACGACAGCATTACCACATACACCATAATTATTTAATGTAGCAGTTAGTGAAGCAAAATCAATAAAGTTAGTTCCAGAAGCTGGTAAAGATGGATCCAAAGTAACAATACCTGCCAATCCAGTTCTCAAGCCTGTAAGAGCCAATGAATCATTTCCATTGAACTGATCAGCTTGACCATTCACATCACCAGTGTAGAACAATACATTGTACAACTGACCAGCCATGACGTTGATGGTAGATAAGCTAACATTTGTAACTGCTCCTGGTGCAATTGTTCCAACATATGTAGTAGAATCTAAAGCACCATTAATGTCCCAATAAACTTTCACTGAATCTAATTGAGAGGCACCAAAATTTCTGATCTCAACAATCGGCGTTACATTACCTGGACATAAGCTTCCAGAAGGCTGGACAACATCCGTAACACCTGCATCAAGAGCCAATACTGGATCCAAGCGAATATCATCAAGAGCCATGTCAGAGGTAAAGCTAGTTCCAGAAGTACCTTTAAAGATAATCTGAACTGACTTACCATTGTAGCCATTCAAGAAATGGCTGGCTTGCAACCATGGATCAGTCTGAGCAGTTTGCTGTTGACCAGTATAAGTAGCCAATAGATTTCTCGTACCATTGGAATCAGCATATACTTCCATGGTTCCCATGGTAGCTCCTACCATAAAGTACCAATAGCTCAATTCAACAACGCTCAAATTAGAGTCAATGAAGATTGGTGCTGAAATATACTCAGCAATTCCACCTGCGCCTCCTGAGGTTTCCATGTAAACGTACATTCCGTTTGTCGGTCCTCCGAAGTAAGTATGATCCCAAAGTGGACCAGTACCAGTAGAATTCTCATTGTTTCCATTATTGGCATCTTCTGATTCCCACTTCGGATTAGAAGTAGTAGTAGAAGTCCATCCGTTAGGCCATGGATTACCTGTGATTCCAGCAGGGAATGATTCGAAATCCTCTAAAAATGGAATTCCGTTAGCTGTATTAAAGCTTGTAGGACCTATCCATAGTGAGGTATCTCCTCTTCCACAAATCACTCTTACATAATAATCGTAAACAGAGCTTGGAGTAAGTCCGGTCACTGTTACACTATCCAATGAAGTAATCACTCCAGTTCCACTGCTTGCTGGAGTACCACCAGGAACTAGAATGTACTCATACGTTGCGCCAACCGCACTAGCATCCCATGTAAGGGTAGCAGAAGAAAGTCCTACGTTGTAAACTACTAGGTTGGTAGCAGGCAAACAGGTTGGAGGATCAAATTCATCCGCACCCATGTCTACACTTGCAGCACCTGTCCTTGGACGAGTTTCTCCATCAATATCAACAAATACTGGAACTGATGCATCTCCGCTATCATTTACAAATCCGCCAATGATGTGAAGATCAGTAGCTGACAAGAACTGAGGATCTCCTTCCAAAGACGAACCATTGAAAAGAGGCTGAGCCGTTTGATAAGCTGCCAAGGTTGCATAAGTAGTATTATTGATATCAATCAGAGTTGTACCAGTAGTATAATAATCGTTGTTGTCCATCTTCACGAAGATGGTATCTGTATAGGTTTGCATATCCAATGCGAAACCTCCGCCAGCAGCACTTAAAATATTATTTCTCAAATCCCAATCATCCATTGGGTAAGCAGTACTACCGGCAATGTATAATGCAGGACTACCTCCATAAGTCTGTAAACTGTTGTACCAAAAGTTCACTGAGTCTACAGAATAAAGGTATGCTGCAAAGTCATTATTAGAGATCACCATGTTATTGACAACCTCATTGTATGTATATTGAGTTAAAAGTCTAGTATTAGAATTAGACCAATACAATCCATAGTCATTGGCAATTACATAGTTACCGTTGATCTTACCATTGTTATTGGTATACATATAGATTCCATCACCTAAAGCATTACCTCTTGTAGCTTGATCGATGTAGTTTCCAACCACTTCAGCTTCATCTTGGTAGTATACGTACGCACCGAAATACCAAATTGAATCCATCTGATTGTACATGATGCTATTTCCAAGACAAGAAACTTGTGAAAATGGACCGTACATTCTAACTCCATAGTATCCACCAATAATTCGGTTGTATGCAATGGTATTGTCATTGTACCCAACCGTTGGAGTTGTTGTAGGAGAGGTTTTTGAACCAGAGAAAGTCACATTGGATACCAATGAACTTGTTGAAGTAGTATTCACTCTCAAGATATTATTGCTTATGGTACAATTGTTTACTGCACCTGTCATCAAGACTGATGCACCACTAGTACCTGTAGCTTCTATTGTAAAGTTCTTGATTGTAATCCAATCCGTATTCTCTATTGTAACGGTTGCAATATTTCCAGATCCGTTGTGTACAATAGATGTAGTAGTAGAATCACCACCATCAATTGTAATGGTATTGATAGCACTAGCTCCGTTAATACTACTCAACTCTACAGATTCATTGTAAACACCAGCAGAAACATTCACAGTAACAGGACCACAAACACCATTGTTATTGAAGGCATTTGCCATTGCAGTCATTGTTTGGAAATTGGTTGTAGAAGCAGGAGCTGCAGGGTTCACAGTAAATGAACCTTGAAGAGCCGGTCCTACAATTGCAAGTGCTGTATCATTAGCATTAGAAGTATCTGCTACACCGTTTGGATTAGAAGTCCACGCTTTGATCGTATTACTTGATCCAGTTGGGAAGTTCATATTTCCAAGAACAACTTGAACTGAACTAGGATTAGTTCCGCCTATTGTATCAAGGAAACCAATGTATCTCATTCCTGTTTGAGGAACACCGTTGAATTCCCAATCGATGTCTACAGAATCAATTGGAGTAGTACCGTAGTTAGCAACAGTTACTACTATATTCTCATTTCCTGCGCAGAACACAGAAGGAGAATCTACTCTAGCAATAGCTGCATCATTAGGCGCAAAGCTATTTAACCAAACACTGATCTCTCGGTGATTTGGATTAGAGCTACCCGCTACAGTATTGAATCTCAAACGAGTTGTAGATACTGTAGGAAATGTAATTGAATCATAAGGAGTAACTGCACTGTTGTAGGTATAGAAAGCTACAAACTGTGAGCCATCCCAATACTCAATAGTACAGGTAGACATAGGTCTATCTGCCTTATGAAATGCGATTGCATTAAAATTTGTTGGACTTGCCCATGTATACTCGATCCAACCGCTGGTAGAAACCCAACCCCAAGGAGTTGAAGTTCCAGCTGGTATGACCCCATCGTTGTAGTTAGATGGTCCGTATACTCCAGCACCACCACCTGAGTGCGTTGCTGTGGCCGAAAGTCCTTGATTGATTTGCGCTGAAGCCGCAAAAGTGAACAGCAAAAATGTGCTGATCAAAAAGGAAATCTTCTTCATCTTTTAGTCAATTGGTTAATAAATACGAAACTGTTAATCTCAAATTTACTCATAAGAAATAAAAAAATCCAGTAAATACGGGGCAAAATTGAGTCCTAATCGCTAATTGAATCAGTCTGAAGTACTTAAAAAAACAAACCCTGAAGTGAGCAAAGCTCTACTTCAGGGTTTGTAACTATGAAGAGAATTTTACTGAATGATCAGCTTCTCAACCTTTGATTCATCATCATTTTGAAGCCTCATGAAGTAAACTCCTTTGGCTAGGTGACTCAGATCCATCGATTTATTGAAATTGCCATTCACATTCAATTGCTCATTGTGAACTAATTTTCCTTCCATATCACGGATGCTCAATTGGAATAGATCAGATTTCTCAGAATTGATCTTTAACATAAACTCACCATTGGAAGGGTTGGGACTCAAACTAAAGGATGGAACATTTGAAGCTTGATCTTCAATACCCACATTGATGTTGTTGTATACCATTATACTGTCAACACCCATTCCATCAAATCCGTTAACAGACCCATCAGAAAGGAAGCCAAACCTCAGTAGCACACTTGATTGTCCTACAAGACTATCAAGTCCATGAGAAGCTACAATCCAACCTCCACTATTTCCAACCCATCCAGATCCACCGATAGCGTTTACATTCCCAGAATACCAATTATTACCAGTACCTATGTCACCGACTTTCTGCCAAGTTTGTCCACCGTCAATTGAAGATTCTAGCAGGCCACCATCCCAACTAATTTCAGTATCCCAATTGATCTGGAATTCAATGGCTGGATTGGCAGCACCGGTAAAGTCAAAACATGGGCCTTGCAAATATGCAGTTGCATTATTTGGGTAATTCCCTGCCAAATTGGTTACATAGGAGTTAGTTCCGCTACCTGCCGTTCCAATTACAGTTCCAGTGGGAACTCCCCACTGCCATAAGGTACCCGATGGCACCCATCCACCTATTCCACCTTCAAAGTCTTCAACATAAAGTGTAACCGCTGGGCTACCAACAAGAGGAATACTTTCAATATTGGCTGTATCTGCATCATTGGTGACATCTCCATCATTAGCAATATTGGTTTGAGATGCAATTGTATAAGATCCTGCTGTTGACAGGTTCACCGTGGTGCTAAAAGTGTGAGTTGCTGTAGCACCTGATGCAATAGTTCCTGTAAAAGTCTCCACTACTGGAGCCCCACCATTCAAACTATATTGAACTGGGAAATTGCTCAAAGATCCTGTACCGAAGTTGGTGATCTCAATCTCAACTGAATCAACACCCAATCCACATCCAGAAGCTGGACTTAGGATCTCTGTTACACCACCGTCTATCGGAGGAGGAATAAACAACCTTACATCGTCAATTGCCATATCAGAAGTAAAGGAAGTTCCTCTAATTCCAACAAATACCAATTGAATGGATTGTCCGCCATAACCTCCAATATTGGCCGTAGCAGACAACCAGGGGTCTGTTTGCCCTATGTGCTGCTGACCAGTAAAGGTTGAATGAACTGCTGAAAGCACTCCATTAGCAAGGGTATATACTTCAAGAGTACCCATCGCAGCACCGTGCATATGATACCAATACTCCAGGGTGACAGCATTTTGACTAGGTGAAAAATAGATGGGTGCCGACCAAAGGGTATCTGTATTACCAGCAGTTCCTCCAGAAGTTTCTAAATAAACAAAAGTTCCTCCTACTCCAATGGTATGATCTTCAACTGGACCAGTTGCAAAGGAGCCAGTAGCAGAATTCACCTGCCAGTTTGGAACTGGAGTACCTAATGTATACCATCCTTCTTCATTGATCAAACCAGTGAAGTTTGGATTACCCCATGTTTCAAAGTCTTGGAAGTAAGGTATTCCGTTTGCTGTGTTAAATCCTCTTGGACCCATCCATTGAGAAGTATCTCCTCTACCGCAAACTATCCTCACATAAAAATCATATCTGGTACTAGCTGTCAATCCTCCTAATCTTGCTGTGTCTGCCACAGTACCCACTGGAGTTCCGCTTGACATTGGAGCACCACCTAAAACTACAACATACTCAAAGCTCACACCAGTTAAAGTAGTTGACCAAGCAATCGTTGCAGAATCCAAGCCAGGATCATATGCTCTCAGGTTAGATGCAGGTGGACAAGTTGGTGGATCGTACTCATCAGCACCTGGGTCAGGACCTGCAGCTCCAGTTTTTGGCCTTGTCTCACCATCAATGTCGGTCATAACTGGCACAGATGCATCAGCACTATCATTGATAAAAGCACCGATTATATGCAAATCTGTAGCAGAAGCAAATTGTGGATCTCCTTCTAAAGATGAGGAATTCAGTAAAGGTTGAGCAGTCTGGTATGCTGCTAAAGTTGCATAAGTTGTACCATTGATATCGATCAGCACACCACCATTAACAGTGTTGTAGACATTATTATCCATCTTACTGAAGATGGTATCAGTCATCTGATTCAAATCCAATGCTGCACTTCCTGCAGATTGAAGCACATTATTTCTCAAATCCCAATCATCCATAAAATAGGTACCAAAGGTGGTAAGGTACAATGCAGGAACACCAGAAGCTTCTGTATTAATACTGTTGTACCAGAAATCCATCGAATCAACAGCATACATATAAGCACCATAATCCGTTGATGAGTATACCATGTTATTGATCACTTCATTCCTTCTAGTCAATGTGCCAATGGTAGTATTCGTGTTTGACCAATACAAAGTCCAGTCAGGAGACCAGATATAATTGTAATTGATCTTACCATTGTTATTTGCATACATGTACAAGCCATCTGCCTGAACATTTCCTCTAGACATCATTTGAATTCTGTTGTTCACTACTTCGGCAGAATCTTGGTAATAGATATATGCACCATAATAATATGAAGAGTCAATATCATTGTTCAAGACTCTATTGTAAACTCCATTTACGCTGTTGAAGTCACCATATATTCTCACACCGTAGTATCCTCCTCTGATCACATTATTTTCAAATGTATTGTGTCTTGCATGAGCTGATGGCGTTTGAGTAGCACTGGTTGAACTTCCTGATATACTTATTGCAGCCGAATTAAAACTAGTTGTACTGGTATTCATTCTTACAATACAATTACCGATCGTATTGTGATCAGTTCCTCCAGACATAAGAACAGCGGCTCCGTTCAATGCAGCAGTATTTTCAATGGTCATGTTTCTTACTGTTACATAATCCACACCAGTCATTGTCAAAGTAGCAAAGTTGGTGGATCCATCATGTGTAACAATGGTCATAGATGAATCACCACCATCAATAAGCAAAGTATTGCTAGCGTCCAATCCTGGAACATTGTCCAAAACAATCGGACTATTGTATGTACCATTAGCAACATTGACCACTGCCGTACCACATACTCCGTAATTGTTAAGTGTAGCCGTTAAGGAAGCAAAATCAACGAAGTTAGTTCCAGAAGCTGGCAATGCTGGATTGACAGTCACAGTGCCATTCAAACCGGTTCTCAAACCAGGTAAAGCCAAATTGTTATTCCCTGGAAATTGATCAGCTTGACCATTCACATCGCCCGTATAGAAATCAATGTTATAAACAGTTCCCGCCATTATGTTCAATACAGGGAGAGAAACATTCACTCTAGTGCCTGGAGCAATGGTACCAACGTAGGTCATCGAATCCAATGTTCCATTAATGTCCCAAAAGACCTTCACAGAATCCAATTGAGTAGAACCGTAGTTTCTCACTTCAATAATAGGTGTGACATTTCCAGGGCACAGACTTCCAGAAGGTGAAATCACATCTGTTACTCCTGCATCAAGAGCCAAGACGGGATCTAAAGTAATATCATCAACAGCTATATCACCAGAACAACATGGAACTCCATATCCTCTAAAAACTAGGGTAACACTTTTGCCATTGTAACCATTTAAAAAGTGGGAAGCAAAGAGCCAGGGATCAGTTTGTGTAGGCTGTGTTTGACCAGTATAAGTTGCCAATAGATTCTTTACTCCATTGGAATCAACCAATACTTCCATCTTATCAATGTTAAGACCGTGGTTGAAATACCAATAGCCCAATTCAACTGTTGTCAAAACAGAATCAATATAAATAGGAGGGGAATACAGCTCAACTGTATCTCCAGTATTTGAAGTGGAAGTTTCCATGTACATGTAAACTCCATTGGTTGGACCTCCAAAATAAGTATGATCCCAAAGCGGTCCAGTACCAAATGAATTCAGGTTGTTTCCGTTACTGGCTTGCTGAGATCGCCACATGTTGTATCCACCTGTTCCCAACCTTTGAGACCAACCTTCTGGGAAGGAATTTCCTTGAAGACCTGATGGAAAATTCTCAAAATCTTGCAAGAAAGGGACAGCATAGGCTGTATTGAAGGTAGTAGGACCTACCCAAGCAGAAACATTACCAGCACCGCAATTTTTTCTGACATATAAATCATATGTTGTACTCGATGCTAGACCAGAAATTGAGAAGGGACTATTTACGTTTGCCACAGGAGTTCCACTAGTTGGAGGTGCTCCAAATGGAACAACGACATAATCAATTCCATTGGCATTCCCAACAGTAGCATTAGCATTGGTAAGGCCAGCACTCAAAACTGTTGCTGCAGCAGGAGGAGAAGCAGTTACAACAGTAGCATTAGCTGTATCATTCACCGTAGTGGTATCTGCCATACCATTTGGATTAAAGGTCCATACAGAAATATTGGTAGAACCTGCAGGAAAATTATAAGTCCCCAAGGTCACTTGAGCAGTCCAAGGATTTGCACTACCAATAGTATCTAACAAACCAATGTATTTGATCGGAGTTTGAACAGCTCCGTTCACTGACCAACCAACTTCAACTGAATCAATCGGAGTTGAGCCATAGTTAGCAACTGTTGCTATCACATTCTCAACACCAGCACAAAAGATCATTGGAGAATCAACCGAGGCAACTGCAGCATCATTTGGTGAAGAAATATTCAACCACGCTCTAATTTCTCGGTGATTTGGATTGCCACTTCCTGCAACACCGTCAAAACGCAATCTAGTTGTAGTAATGGTCGGAAATGAAATAGAGTCGTATGCAATAACCGTATTATTATAAGTGAGGAAGTTCACATAGGAAGTTCCATCCCAATACTGGAAGGTACAAGTAGTCATTGGCCTATCTGCCTTGTATAAGGCGACAGCATTGATCGAAACAGGAGCAGTCCATGTATATTCGATCCATCCGTTGGTTAAAACCCAACCCCAAGGAGTTTGAGCAGGGGTTGCTGTAATAATTCCGTCATTGTAATTCTGCGGACCATATATGGTAACACCACCACCAGATTGAGTTGCAGTTGCAGTCAATGCTTGGTTAATGGATTGTGTGTTAGCCGAGTATGAGAATAGCAGCATGCATATGCTGAGAAACAAGTTTAGCTTCTTCATCTTAGTCAAATTGGTTAATAGTAGTAGGGTTTACCTAGCTAATATATTGATTCTTGATGAAAATGCAAAAGCATAAAGACCCTCATTCACAGATACATACAAAAAAGGCCCTGAAGTTTGCACTTCAGGGCCTTGTATAAGATCTATTTTAATCTTACTGAATGATCAGCTTCTCAATCTTAGATTCATTGTCATTCTGTAGTCTCAAGAAGTAAACTCCTTTAGACAGATGACCTAGATCCATTGATTTGTTGAAGTTACCATTCACATTCAATTGCTCATTGTGAACTAGCTTTCCTTCCATATCACGGATGCTCAATTGAATCAATTCTGTTTTCTCAGAATTGATGTTCAACATGAACTCACCGTTAGATGGATTCGGGCTTAAGCTGAATGAAGGAATAGTAGATACTTGATCTTCAATACCAACATTAACGTTGTTGTAAACCATGATACTATCAATACCAATTCCATCGAATCCGTTAACAGATCCATCTGATTGGAATCCAAATCTCAATAGTACGCTAGACTGACCCACAAGGCTATCAAGTCCGTGAGAAGCCACGATCCATCCACCACTGTTTCCAGCCCATGCATTTCCACCAACAGCATTGGCATTACCAGTGTACCAGTTATTACCAGTACCTACATCACCAACTTTCTGCCAAGTTTGTCCACCGTCAATTGAAGACTCTAGGAAACCACCGTCCCATCCAGCTTCAGTATCCCAATTGATTTGGAATTCAATTGCTGGATTAGCAGCACCTGTAAAGTCAAAACATGGACCTTGCAAGTAAGCATTGGCACCGTTAGGGTAATTACCTGCCAAGTTAGTTACGTATGAATTAGTTCCGCTACCAGTAGTACCGATTACAGTACCAGTTGGTGTACCTCTCTGCCACAATGTGCCAGATGGAACCCATCCACCAATACCACCTTCGAAGTCTTCCACATATAATGTAGTCGCAGGACTACCTACAAGAGGAATACTCTCAATAAATGCAGTATCAGCATCGTTCGTAATGTCACCATCATTAGTGATATTGGTTTGAGCAGCTAATGTGTAAGAACCAGCTGTAGACAAGTTCACAGTAGTAGCAAATACATGCGTAGCAGTTGCACCTGATGCAATTGTACCTGTGAAAGTTTCCACTACTGGAGCACCACCATTCAGACTATACTGAACTGGGAAGTTGCTCAATGAACCAGTACCAAAGTTGGTGATCTCGATCTCAACTGAATCAACACCTAAACCACAACCAGATGCTGGGCTAATGATGTCAGTAACACCACCATCTGTTGGAGGAGGGATGAACAATCTTACATCATCAATTGCCATGTCTGAAGTAAAGGACGTACCTCTAATTCCAACAAATACCAATTGAACTGTATTTCCACCTTGTCCACCAACGTTAGCTGTTGCAGCCAACCATGGATCTGCTTGTCCTACATGTTGTTGTCCTGTGAAAGTTGAAAGCACAGGAGATAGAACTCCATTAGCTAACACATAAACTTCCAACGTACCCATAGCAGCACCGTGCATATGATACCAGTACTCAAGAGTAACAGCATTCTGATTTGGCGCAAAATAAATCGGCGCTGACCACAATGTATCTGTGTTACCAGTTGTACCTCCTGAAGTTTCCAAGTAAACAAATGTTCCACCTACTCCAATTGTATGATCCTCAATTGGACCAGTCGCAAATGAACCAGTTGTAGAATTAACTTGCCAGTTTGGAGTTGGTGTACCTTGAGTATACCATCCTTCTTCGTTGATCAAACCAGTAAAGTTCGGATTACCCCAAGTTTCGAAATCTTGGAAGTAAGGAATACCATTAGCAGTATTGAAACTTGATGGTCCAATCCACTGAGAAGTATCACCTCTACCGCAGATTACTCTCACGTAGAAATCATAACGAGTACTTGCTGTTAAACCACCCAATCTTGCTGTATCAACAACAGTAATTACTGGTGTTCCACTAGATTGTGGCGCTCCACCTAGTACAACTACGTACTCAAAGCTTACACCTACTGCAGTCGTTGACCAAGCTATAGTAGCTGAATCAAGACCTTGATCATAAGCGTTCAAGTTAGCCGCAGGAGGACAGGTTGGAGGATCGTACTCATCTGCACCTGGATCTGGTCCAGCTGCACCTGTTGCAGGTCTAGTATCACCATCAATATCAACCATAACTGGAACAGATGCATCAGCACTATCATTGATGAATGCACCAATGATGTGAAGGTCAGTTGCCGAAGCAAACTGAGGATCACCTTCCAAAGATGAAGAGTTCAACAATGGTTGAGCTGTCTGATAAGCAGCCAAGTTAGCATAAGTAGTACCATTGATATCAATCAAGACTCCTCCGTTTACTGTGTTGTAAACGTTGTTGTCCATTTTGTTAAAGATTGAATCTGTAGTACCATTAATATCTAAGGCAGCACTTCCTGCAGATTGAAGAATGTTATTTCTCAAATCCCAATCATTAAGGAAATAATTTCCAAAAGTATTAATGTACAATGCAGGTGTTGAACTAGATTCAGAATTCACACTGTTGTACCAGAAGTCCAATGAGTCAACTCCGTTCATATAAACACCATAATCACCAGAAGAATAAACCATGTTGTTGATCATTTCATTTCTTCTGTATAGTAATGGCTGAACTAGGGTACTTGTATTGGTCCAATAAACTGTCCAATCAGGAGCCCATAAATAGTTACCATTGATCTTACCGTTGTTGTTGTAGAACATATATACAGCATCTGCCTGAATATTTCCTCGAGAATTCATTTGTATGGTATTGTTTACAACTTCAGCAGAATCCTGATAATAAACATATGCTCCATAATACCAAGCAGAGTCAATATCATTATTGATAATTCTATTGCTCACGCCATTAATGGTATTGAAATCACCATAAATTCTAACTCCATAATAACCACCTAAAATCACGTTATTCTCAAAAGTGTTATGAACGGCATGCTGAGATGGCGTTTGTGTAGCACTTGTAGAACTTCCTGAAATGGTTATTGCAGCAGAGTTAAAGCTAGTTGTAGCTGTATTCATTCTAACAATACAGTTGCTGATGGTGTTATAATCAGTTCCTCCTGTCATCAATACAGCAGCTCCATTTAAAGCAGCTGAACACTCAATTGTCAAATTGGTAAGAGTAACATAATCAACTCCGTCCAAAAGAACAGTTGAGAAGTTAGTAGAACCATCATGAGAAATGATTGTCAATGAAGAATCACCTCCATCAATTGTCAAGGTATTATTAGCATCAAGACCAGGGACATTATCCAAGATCAATGGAGTACTATATGTACCATTCGCAATATTAACCACTGCAGTACCGCAGACACCATAATTATTAAGCGTGTTGGTTAATGAAGCAAAATCGATGAAGTTAGTTCCTGACGCAGGTAATGCTGGGTCAACAGTAACTGTGCCGTTCAAACCAGTTCTCAAACCAGTCAATGACAACATATTGTTTCCAGGGAATTGATCAGCCTGACCATTCACATCACCAGTATAAAAATCGATGTTGTAAATAGTACCAGCCATGATGTTCTGAACTGGAAGAGAGATGTTTGTAAATGATCCTGGAGCCATTGTTCCAACATAAGTCATTGAATCCAATGTACCATTGATATCCCAGTATACTTTAACAGAATCCAACTGAGTAGAACCGAAGTTTCTAACCTCAATAATTGGAGTTACGTTACCAGGACAAAGACTTCCTGATGGAGAAATAACATCTGTTACACCCGCATCAAGAGCCAATACTGGATCCAATGAAATATCATCTACTGCAATATCACCAGAACAACATGGTACACCATATCCTCTGAAGATCAATTGAACAGATTTTCCGTCATAACCATTCAAGAAATGAGAAGCGAACAACCATGGATCTGTTTGAGCAGCTTGTTGTGCCCCAGTATATGTAGCTAATAGGTTTCTTGTACCATTAGAATCAACTAGAACTTCCATCTTATCGATGTTTGTCCCAAAGTTGAAATACCAATAACCCAATTCTACTGTACTCAATACAGAGTCAATGTAGATAGGTGGAGAATACAATTCAACAGTATCACCTGTATTAGAGGTAGATGTTTCCATGTACATGTACAATCCGCCGGTAGGACCACCGAAGAATGTATGATCCCAAAGAGGACCTGTACCACCTGAGTTAGTATTGTTTCCGTTAGCCAATTGTGATCTCCACAAGTTGTAACCACCAGTTCCTTGTCTTTGTGACCATCCTTCAGGGAAGGTTGCTCCTTGAAGACCAGAAGTGTAGTTCTCGAAATCTTGGAAGAAAGGAACACCATAAGCAGTGTTGAATGTAGTAGGACCTACCCAAGCAGATACATTACCACCACCACAATTGGTTCTAACATAAAGATCGTAAGTTGTACTTTGAGTCAATCCAGTAATGTTGAATGGACTAGACACATTCGAAACTGGAGTACCTGAAGCTGCAGGAGCTCCAAAAGGAACCACTACATAGTCGATTCCAGATACATTACCCAAAGTTGCATTTGCCTGAGTCAAACCTGCGCTTAAAATTGTTGCAGGAGAAGGAGGCGATGCAGTTGTTACATTCACATTGGCAGTATCATTATAATTAGAGGTATCGCTCATTCCATTTGGATTGGAAGTCCATACTCTAATATTGGTAGTACCAGCTGCGAAGTTATAAGTTCCCAAAGTTACTTGAGCTGTCTGAGGGAATGTACCGTTTAAGGTATCCAATAGCCCAATGAATTTGAAACTTGGTTGTGCAACACCAGCAACTTCCCAGTTTACATCAACTGAGTCAATTTGGTTTGCACCGTAGTTACCGATCGTTGCGATAACGTTCTTAACACCAGCACAGAATACTTCTGGAGAATCAACTGACAATACAGCAGCATCATTCGCTCCACCTAAGATGGTGTAGCTCAATCCACCGTTGAACTGACGTACGTGAAATCCAAGTGGGCCAGGAATAGGTCCACCGTATCCTACGTTAGTACCACACTCTATAGTAACTGTACCATCTGTGTATGGGCTTGCCGACCCTACAGTACCGTTAGTATAAGAGAGACCAGCACCACCAGTGATACCACTACCAGCAATGTAGAATCCCCAGTTAGATCCTGCTGGCATAATTAAACCAACAGCTTGTGGGATTGGCACTACATTACCATTGGTTGTAGCTGTAGCAATTGGAATGTTACCTCCAATTTGTACCCAACCATTCGCTGTAGAAATGGTAGGTGCTCCGTTAATCGGAGTGGTGTTGTACCAGATCTGAGTAACACCTGTTCCTGTAAACGTACAGAAAAAGGTATCGAGCTGGATTGTTTGAGTAGTAGCTAAGTTAAAGGAAACCCCAGAGTTACCATTACCCCCAGCCAATGGTGGCACGGTTGCAACATAACCTTGAGAAAATCCACTAAACGAGAAAGCTACTAATAAGGCAAATAATAAATAAAACCTCTTCATAGTTCGATTATTGGTTAAAAAATAAGTAAAAAAGCTACCAAATATAAGCATTTGGCAAAACTCCATTTACATTGAATTAAAAAAAAGTTGAAGTCAATCAGAGACTGACTTCAACTTAAATCATCTAGGATCTTACGATCTTTTCGACCACTCTTCCTTTCGGTGTATCTATCTGGATAAAGTAGATTCCCTTAGGAAGTGTTCCCATATCTATCTTTTGAATATTCTCGTTCAATTTCACATTCTGCTTGTTGAAGATCATTCTTCCATTGATATCTCTCAAGCTGATATCTCCCTTCAACTCATCTTTTGTTCTGTATTTCACGAACAACATTTCAGAGGTAGGATTAGGATAGATAGACATTTTCTCAGCCAATCCAATCTCCTCAATTCCAACAAAACAGGTGTCATCAATGTATCTCCAAACCGTATCGGATATTCCGTTCTGAGCTCCACAATTGTTAGGAGTATTCACGATTACTCGATAGCTGTACCAATGCTTCTTCTCTAACTGCCATGGATCAACAGAAACTGTTTGCAAGGTATCTGACCATGTAGAATCAATAGCCGTTCTATTCTGATTCCACTTGATGATCTCCCAATTATACTGATACAAGAATCCAACTCTCGCTCCAGCATTCAATAGTTCCTCATCAGCTTGAGCCTGGTTACACAAGGTATCCAGTTTATCTACTCTACCTGCTTCTGTGGCGTTTGGAATAGGCATATTTCCAAGACTTGGAGAAGGCTCAATGGTAATGTATACTGGAATGTTTACCAAACTATAGCATCCCAATCTCCATGTCTCTAACCAAAGGGTATCCGTAAATGTTGTATCCAATACTCTCTTGTTCCTGTACTCATATGAGAATCTATTGATGTACTTAACATTTACTACTCCTCCGCTTGGAACATATCCATTTTTAATGTCATCCAAGAATGCACCATTATTCTGACCCGGATCACCGATAGGATCGATCAAGGCATCATTTAGCTCATTGGTAGGATCCAATAGTTTCAGCGCCTCATCATTCCTCACCTTCGCTTGATCCAAGGAATCAACCAATCCTCTATCGAAGAATATGTCTCTTACATTGTTCTTGTACAAGTAGATCTTCTGAATATTACTTGGAACATTGATTGGGAAGGTTAATACAGATTGATCACCAGCGCACTTATTGGCCCTTACCGTATCAATTGCAAATGGTCTAATAGCCCAAACACTATCCACATTAGAGTAGACATGGTTACATACCCATACTCTATAGTAAGTGAAGGTGTCAGGATTTGAGACATACACATCCCTGTTGTTCGGGAAGGTACCTGGCACCCAGAAACCATCATCAAATGAGGTTACTGTTCTTTCTTGCCAGCTCAATGCACCAAAGTAGTTCTCCAAAGTAAGAGATACTGCCTCACCTGAACATACGGTATCACCAGGATTCTTGATCACAGAGATATTTCCGCCTTCTTCACGGGTAAATACATCGTAAGAATCACTGTCATTTGAAGTAATGATATCCGCTGCAGTTCTCACTGTTACGTGGAAGCTGAAGAGCGTATCAATATGATACATATCAAATGTTCCATCCATTAAGATACAAACTGTACTATCTTTTGGTAGCTTCATGTTTTGACCAGTATTCTGATCTACCCAATCATTGCTAGAAATAGTTCTGTAAAGTGTATCCCAAGGAAGACCTTCCATATCAATATATACTGTTACATATGCAGTGTCTTGCGTAAAGTCAACTGAATCAGCACCATTGTTTCTCACTCGTACTTCTACCTGCTGATTCACAAGATAACAGCTATTAATGTCCTCAGTAGGCTTACAAAGTGAATCTGGTTTAAGATCCATAGGAGGCAAGTCATAGATGGCAATGTCATCCAAGGCATTGTGAGTTGCTACCCCTGGTCCATGCTCACTCCAGAATCGGATTCTGATAAAGTCTCCAGCATAATCACTCAGATCGAGAATTCGGTTATTCCAAGGAGCTGTACCTCTAGGATGCTGATCTCCTTTCAAACTATCGATATTCTCCCAGCCGTAGTCATCATTCACCTGAACATACAATGCTCCCATGTGAATACCATGCCTATGATACCAATAACTCATTTCCGGATTCGTGGTCTGAGACAAGTCCAAACATTGACTTTGCAGCACAACGATCTCTCCTCGTTGACCTCCGCCATCTTGTGTAACCCAGTATCTACCTGTTCCATTTTGCTTGGTATGGTCATCTGATGGTCCAGTTAAGAAAGGCACATCAACACCACTCTTAATGGTCTCTGTATAGAATCCATTTCCACCGGTTAACCATCCATTGTATGGGTCACCATTACTTTCAAAGTCAGTAATGTAAGGCAACTGAAGTGGCACTGGATGCAAGATCTCGTAGTCTCTGATGACATTATCAGTAGTATCTGGATCTCCAGGCAGATACACATGACCGAAGAAGAAGTAACGGATCTGTCTTACCATATCTAATGGGAAAGAATCCAATTTCAGATCGATCTTATCACCTGGCTGGAAGAAGTTGTAATGAACTCCTTTGTAGAACCACATCGTATCCCTGAAATAGTTTCCACGTGGGAATCTAGGGAAGACTGTATCTACCGCTAATACTACTCTGAAGGAATCAATAGGATTGAAACCAGTATTCTGAATTCTGAAAGTCGTTATCTCATTCGATAGATACTGACAGAAGTTCATTGGTGGAACTGTAATTCTTTCCAACTCGATCATCTGTGGAGGAGGAGGAATCACACAGAAATCATCCACAGCGTAGTAACCACCTGCATTGATACATCTGAATCTGAATTTCACAAAATCTCCAACATAATCTGCCAAGACGAAGTCGTACTTGGTCCAATTAAATACAGCATTTCCGTACAATGTATCAACTGCTTCTTCCCAAGGAGCATCTCCCCTCTTAATATCCAAGAACATTACATGATTGTCCATAGGTGCCTTGAACCAGAATTCAAGATTTGCCGTTGGAGTATTGGTCAAGTCGTAACATGGAGTTTCGATTTGTGCAATCTGTCCAGGCATTCCATCTGCATCATCAGCAATAATAAACACATCATTATTACCTCTTGTATGACCAGCAGTTGGTGAACCACCTTCGATACCTGTTTTCCAAGTATAAGCGTTTCTGTTCGCTATCCAGAATGGAGGATAAACACCACCGGCAAAATCCTTAGCAACCCATCCGTAAGTCCAACTTGAGAAGTCTTCACAATAAGGGAATGGTCTTGTTTCGTTCACTACTGTAGCTTCAATGGTATCGTTGAATGCATAAGCATCGATCTTCTGATTTGCCCAGATCTTGAACTCGTATGTTCCAGGTTTAGACATATCTGCTCTAGTTGGGAATTCATAAGTATAGGTAGCACCTCTATTTTGTCCAGAGATAAGAATACCTACTATAGAGTCACACACTGGAGGCAACAAGATAGGATCTCCTCCAAATGGAGTGAAGGTGATCTGGTAGCACATGTTCAACTGCAACACATCATTTAGACCTGTATTCTGAACCTCTACGCTAATTCTCTCTGTATTCGACAATCCACAGTCATCCTGAGGTCTCTTGAACCTGTTAACCGCAACATCATCAACAGAACGATCCAATAGCTCGATATCATCGATGGCCATGTTTCCAGGTCCACCCAAATATTTAGCTCTGAATCTAATGTTTCCGTTAGTTACACCGGCAAACTGATCAAGGCTGATCTGGTATCTCTGCCATGGATCTGCGTCATCTCCTTGCTGTACTCCTCTGATCACAGCTACACCATTTACCCACTGAGTTCCATTGTGAACATCAACGAATAGGTCTCCCATGCTACCGAACTGAGTTCCCATAGCACCAAATCTGTGATACCAGAATGAAAGCAAGATCTTGTTGTTTTGTGAATTAGAGAAATTCACCGATCCACATGGGAACAACAATTGAGCATCATTCGTATTGAATGGAGGTTTGAAGTTACTCATTACCATGAAGTAACATCCGTCACCGTTTTGTCTTGGTGTTGCAAAAGTATGGTCTCCTGATGGTCCGTTCGGAGCAATCGGAGGCATAGGCACACAACCATCTATACAATCTGAAGGTCCACAAACTTTTGTCCATCTATACTGCTGATTAGGAGTTGTTCCCCATCCGTCAGTAGTTGGTCTTTCAAAGTCTTCAGTAGTCCATGGCAATCCCATTCTTCTGTTGTATACATAATGTACATAACGATCATTTAACTTCAAGCTATCACCAGAAACTTTTGCTTGAATTACGATCTCTTTTGTTCCAGGAGTAGACATATCTACAGTTCCTGGGAATGTAAAGTTTGCCGTAGCATTTGGAGCAAGCGAACCTGGCAATGTATCAAGGATTACTGGTCCGTTGTTAACACTGTAAGACAATTCAACAGTATTGGCTGCAATGGTCTGAGTTCCAAAATTCTGAACTTGAATAGATACTGGAGCTTGACCCAAGTTACAACCGTCTCCATTTGGAGAAGTAACTCTGTTAATTCCTATATCTCTATCTGTTGGCTTGTATAGAATAATGTCGTCAATAGCCATATCTGATCTCTCACCTGCACCTCTTACTCCTCTAAATCTAAACTGTACAAGACTTCCTGTGTAAGCATCTAGATTTACATGACGAACTCTCCATGCTTGAGTAGCAGAAGTTTGAGTCTGACCAGAAATCTGATCTACTCCATTGATCCAACTTCCATTGTGGAATACATCCAAGAACAATGGACCCATTTGAGAACCGTATTTATGGTACCAGAAGCTCAATCGAGCTGAATTGGTTCCAGTCAAATCCATACATGGAGACTCTAAAACTGCGGTATTGTTATTAATACCGTTTGCCCCATCTAGATCAATCTGTTCTGTATATAAGAAGACTCCTCTTCCTGTTGTATGGTCACCACTTGGACCTGTAAGGGTAGTTGGCGTAACAGCCGCACCTTTACCACAAGTAGATACTTGTACATTCCAAGCAAACTCATCTTGTGGAGCGTACCAACCTTCTTCAATCACTTGCCCCAAAGGTTGATCACAAAGCGCATCCCTAAAGGACTCAAAGTCTTCAGCGTAATTAGGTGTTCGCAGGTAATTCTTCACCTTGTAGGCAAAGATGGTATCATTTGCATCTTGCTGGTCTCCGATCATATCGGTCCAAGCTTTGATGGTGTATACTTTTCCAGGAATTCCAAGATCTGCTGTCTGAGTAAATGTAAAGTTTGCAGAATTCTCAGATTGGATGATAAATGGTACTGTATCCTTCACTGGAGGCAAACTATCTAGCTGATAGTAAACATAAACTGAATCGGGTTTGGTATCCAGTGTTCCGGGATTGTAGATCTCAACTGTAACTTCTGATTGAGAATTCACTTCACAACCAGCAAATGGAGCTACAACATCAGCCAATTCAACGTCTCTTGGAAGTGGCTCGAAAATGTAGATATCATCAACCGACATATCACTTTGGAATCCGTTGGTAGGTGTTTCTCTACCTCTAAAACGGATCTTGATCCTTCTTCCAGCAAATGGATTCAAGTTTACTTCTCTGTAAAGCCAAGCATCGGCTCCTGATGTTTGCTGCTGACCACAAATTTGATCTACTGCATTCACCCATTGAATACCGTCAAAGACATCAACATAAAGACATCCCATGCTAGAACCAAACATGTGTAATCCATAAACTAATCTTGCTCCAGAATTATTGGATAAATTAATACATGGACTCTCTAGTGTAGGGTCACTCTGGAAGGTTGTTGATGTTTCCAAGAACCAGAAGTTACCACCCGTTGCATCTTGGTTAGGTCCTGTATTTACAGAAGGTGTACCTCCATTCGAAGAAGTCCAACCACCAAATCCAGCTGGGTTATTGACCGTCCAACCTTGGTTGGGAGGGTTACCAGGCACCATTTGGTCAAAGTTCTGAGAATACGGTATAGAAAACGCGCTTGCTGTTTGTGTATTTGAAACTATTGCAGCAGGTAGTGTATCATTTGGAGAGAAAGTATCGCCAGGAGATTTACCCCAAGCTTGAACTACATAATTTCTTACACCACCAAAGTTGTGTCTTCTTGTGAATTGATAATTCAGTATCTGACCTGGTAATACATTGGTATTGGTTACTGTGTCTGTGTAGATTACACCATTGTCAACTCTATAGCTGAAATAAATAGTTGAGATAGGGCTAGTTCCCTTGTTCTCGTACTCTACAATAATATTTTCCAATCCGTAACCACACAAAGGAGTTGCTGATGCGGTAGGGTATAAAAGTCGATTCAAACTAAGATCAACTGGTTGTGGATCTCTGATTGCAAACTTATCGATACCAACACCTTCTAATTGTGTAGAACCATCAGAGAAGAATGCAAATCTCAGTTTCACTTGCGACTCACCAGCTAAACCGTCCAATCTATTTTCAACGGTAATCCATCCACCTGAAATTCCTTCCCAGTATTGACCAGCTGTGTTATTGTACCAATTAGTAGCGGCAAAAGTTGGATGTGCTTGAAGCTTGGTCCATGTTTGTCCATTGTCCAATGAGTACTCCATCCAAACTCTATCAAAGCTTGTCTCTGTTAAGTAGATCATAGAGAATGAAAGAATAGGATCAGCAGTAGAAGCGCTAAAATCAAAACAAGGAGAAGTCAAGAAAGAGCGCTCACTTGGATTATAATCGCCTGTCAACTTTGTTACAAAAGCATTTTGACCACTTGCTGCCACTGAAATAGCTGCATTATTAGGCACACCTCGTTGCCAAGATGCGTTGGTTCCACTCACCTTCCAGTTGTGACCTGGATTCTCGAAATCTTCGGTATAAGTTGGAACATAAATCTGTTCGTTGATTACTGTTCTTGAAGCTGTATCATTAGAAAGGTTTCCATCTCCGCCAAGAGTAGTGTATACATCAATATCGTAAGAACCTACAGTTGTTAGGTTTGCAAGAGCATTGAATGTGTAAAGAATAGAATCACCATAGTTCAAAGTGTTTGCAACTGTCTCTGTAACTACTTGCGTTCCATTATTTACATTGAAAACTACATTAAAGTTAGTAGCTGAACTCGAACCTAGGTTCTTCACAATTGCTCTCACTGTATCAGTAGTCAATCCGCAACCTGAAACAGGAGCGGTTACTTGAGTAACGCTTAAGTCATTAGCCCAAGGAGACCAAATCTCCACATTATCCAATCCTACATACCAACCCCAATCTTCATCATCAAAGTAGGCGAAACGAACTCTACAATTTGCGTTGTTGTATGCTGAGATATCAATTAATGCATGAGGGAAACCTCCAGCACATGGAGCTTGGATATAATGTCCACAATCGTCTAATCCCAAGGAGAACACTCTAACCCAATTACTGCCGTCAAAAACATCTACATAAAAACTATCGGCAATACCGGCAAACTCTTTGAAGTTGTAATCAAACTCCAAGAAAGTGTTTCCGTTAGAACTATTATTGAAAGGTGCAGTGACTAAATAAACTGCTGAATCCTGTGAACTTGCGCCTAAGACATCATCGTCAAAAAAGGCCAACGGCGTTCCATCAATATTTTGGTTACCAGCTGTTAGCGGTTGACCAGTAGAAGTTGCTCCGTCAATACCAAATAACCAGTTGGTAGTACCTGTTGTAGTGACCCCACTCCAACCAGTTGGTAAAGCCGAGTTGTTGAAGTCTTCGTTGACGTGATAATTTTTCTGAGAATTAGCATTGAAGAACATCAATAAACTAAGTCCTAGAGATAGTAGAATTCGTTTCATATGTAGATGAATAAAAAGAATTTTAAAATTAAGGATTTTTTAAGTTTCCTTACAGTGGGAACAGACGGGGCTGAGACACATTAAGTTGCATCCGATTTTAAGTTTCTAAAAACTGATTTAATGTTTCCCTATTTCAGTGAGGTATCTTTCCGCATCCAAAGCAGCCATACAACCTGTTCCAGCAGCCGTAACTGCCTGACGGTAAACCTTATCCGCAGCATCTCCACTTGCAAAAACACCAGGAATATTGGTTTTAGAACTACCAGGAGTTACTTTCAAATAGCCAGTATCATCCATGTCTAACCAACCTTTGAAAATATCTGTATTGGGTTTATGACCAATGGCGACAAAAAAGCCAGTTACATCAATGGTCTTTTCTTCGCCAGTTTTGTTGTTGTAAATCAAAGCACCTTCAACCGCCTTTTCTCCCAAGATTTCTTTCACCTCGTGATTGTAAAGAACCTCGATGTTTTCTGTGTCCATTACTCTTTGTGCCATAATGTTAGAAGCTCTGAACTCATCTCTTCTCACTAGCATAGTCACCTTTCTACACAACTTGGCAAGGTAAGTAGCTTCTTCAGCTGCTGTATCTCCCGCTCCTACAATGGCAACATCTTGCTCCTTGTAAAAGAAGCCATCACAAACTGCACAGGCACTCACTCCAAAACCATTCAAACGGTCTTCAGATTCTAAGCCCAACCATTTGGCCGAGGCTCCAGTGGAGATGATGATAGAATCTGCTGTGATTTCTTTCTTTTCATCCACCCAAACTCTGTGTACTGGTCCTGTGAAATCAACCTTGGTTACCAAGCCAAAACGAACATCTGTTCCAAACCTCTCTGCCTGCTTCTGAAAATCTATCATCATTTCTGGACCATTGATCCCTGCAGGATAGCCAGGATAATTCTCCACATCATTTGTGATCGTCAATTGTCCACCAGGTTGTAAGCCTTGGTATAAGACTGGACTCATATTTGCTCGAGCTGCATAAATGGCAGCAGTATATCCTGCTGGACCTGATCCGATGATCAGACATTTTACATGTTCTACTTCCTCAACTTGATTTGCATTCTCCATTCTATAAATATTGGAATAAGGTTAAAAAAATGAAGCCCTAAAAGTAAGCCTAAAGAGCGAGAAAAAGAAGAGGGAATTTTGTCAGCAAGGAGACGGAAGGGAGAAGATCTTAACAAGCTGGATCAAGTCCATTTATTAGCAACTTCTGAGGTCTAAGAAGTGGATGAACTTTGTTGATCCTTTGGGAGGTGATTCAAGCAAAAGCCTCTCACTTTGTTCGGTTTCTTTTTAATTTTCACTTCGCTCTCAAGCAAAGCTTGTAGCTTGCTCAAAATAAAAAAACCGCAGTAACACTGCGGCTTTTGATTGTCGGGATGAGTGGATTCGAACCACCGATCTCACGCCCCCCAGACGTGCACTTTAACCGGACTAAGCTACATCCCGAAAAGGGTGACAAATTTAATTAAGGGAAACAATACTGTATTAAAACTCAAACTGGAAAGTTCCAGATCTAACTAGAACAGAATCGGTAGGATCATTCTGATTGATTCCATCGAAGAAAAAGGTTCCTCGAATATAGTTGGTAGCAATTGTATCAATGTAAAGCGTTCCTCTTTCTGAGATCATTAAATTGGTAGATGAACCTCTGTAGGAAGCACTGTAAGGGAAACCGTTTAACTCATAGCTCTGTCCTGAAGCAATCGCTCCTGCAGCACTAAAACTGATCTGGTGAAGATTAGAACTATTGGTTCCTGCAAAGATCACAGATCCACCAGCACTTGAATAGGTGTACAGATCAAAACTAGCTCCAGTTCCATCAACTATTGCATTGAAATATTCTGAAATACCGCCGCCACCGGTACCACCACCTCCACCGATGCCACCTCCAATTCCGCCCAAAGTATCATTTGGATTGATATTAATATCAAACTCCTGAGCTCCTGCTAAATCTTTTCTTGGACTCAAAGATTCTTCTTTCTGGCATGATTCAAATACTAGAACTGAAGCAAGGATGATTGCTATTAGGTAGAGAGAGGAAACGATACGTGATTTCATCGTGTAAATTTAAGCAGCCTAAATTAATATTCTTTAATAACTGACATTTCTTAGTTCACCTGATTTAATGGAAACCTGATTTTGCTTTGCTTCAGGATTTGAACTAGCCAAGTCATATAAGGTGCCAGAAAAAGACGCACTAAAAGTTTTTAAGCTTGTGTCAATCTCCGTTATAAGAATAGCAGCATCAGACGACAATCTAAAATTATTGGTACTGTAATACCTTTTTCCTTGATCTAAAAATGTGATGTAAACATTGGGATCTGAACTACCACTAAAAGACCCTATTCCCAAAAAAGGGATCGATAATATCATTTCTTCTTGGCTCCTCAATGCGCGGATCAGAAAGATTGAATCCCCATCCTGAAATGTAACAGCATTGGTCTTGAAATCCAATAGCTCTACTTTAGCAGTAAACTTGAATTGATTGGATTGCCTGATCTCGCTTTGTTGAAGATCATTCAATGTCAATTCATCTCCATCCTCCTGACAAGCAATCAAGAAAATCAAGGACAGGAAGAATATGTTTCTGTACAACTTCATCTCAGATCAATCTATAGACGCAAAAATACTCAAAAGGATGCCCAGACTATGCTGCCCAACCTTCACGATCCAAACTTCTGTATTGGATTGCTTCTGCTAAATGTCTTTCTCTTATCTCTTTAGACTCATCCAAGTCGGCAATTGTTCTACTCACCTTTAAAATCCGATCATATGCCCTAGCAGAAAGTCCCAGTGTCTCCATGGCTTTCTTTAAGAGGGTGTTACAAGCTTGATCCAATGCACAATGTTCTCTCAACTGCTTGGAATTCATCAAGGCATTGGAATAAATCTTGCCAAGCTTCTCGAATCGATCTTGTTGAATAGCCCTAGCAAGAAGAACTCGCTCTCTTACTGAATTGCTCGGCTCAGAAGTCCTACTATCTGATAATTGCTCATAATCAACTGGCGTGACCTCAACATGTAGATCTATCCTATCGAGCAGTGGCCCAGAGATCTTGTTCAAGTAGCGATGCACCAATGTTGGAGCACACATGCATTCCTTCTCAGGGTGGTTGTAATACCCACAAGGGCATGGATTCATGGATGCCACTAACATAAAAGATGCTGGATAATCAACTGTAAAACGGGCCCTTGAAATGGTCACCCTCCTTTCTTCCATTGGTTGTCGCATTACTTCCAATACAGATCTTTTGAACTCTGGCAATTCATCAAGGAACAAGACCCCATTGTGCGCCAGTGAGATCTCTCCTGGTTGGGGAAATCCACCACCACCTACCAATGCAACGTCACTGACAGTATGATGTGGTGATCGAAATGGTCTTCTTCGAATGAGCGAATTCCCTTCTTCAAGCTTGCCCGCTACAGAATGTATCTTGGTTGTCTCCAGAGCTTCTTCCAAATTCAAACTGGGAAGTATACTTGGCAGTCTTCTTGCCAACATGGTCTTTCCGGCACCAGGCGGACCGATCAAGATCACATTATGACCTCCCGCTGCTGCTATTTCTAAAGCTCGCTTTATGTTCTCTTGTCCTTTTACATCTTTGAAATCCAGCTCTTCTGCATGAGTAGCTATAGCACCTTTATCTCCCTTCAATTGATGAGGGGATCTTGTTAGATCATGATCAAAAAATTGAATGAGCTCTGAAATATTATTGAAGCCATACACATTCAAGCCTTCTACAATTGCAGCCTCATCGGCATTCTCTTCCGGAGCAATCATTCCCTTAAAACCCTCTTTCTTTGCTTGGATAGCGACAGGCAAGGCACCTTTGATCTTTTTAATACTGCCATCCAAACTCAATTCTCCCATTATTAGATAATCTCCAACTTCTTCTGCATTGATCTGTCCTGAAGCAGCGAGAATACCTATTGCTAATCCAAGATCATAGGCAGATCCTTCTTTCCTTATATCTGCTGGAGCCATATTGATGACTACTTTCTTGCCGGGTATCTTATAACCGTTGTTCTTTAATGCGGCTTCAATTCTTTGATGGCTTTCTTTGATCGCGCTGTCAGGTAAGCCAACCAAATGGAAGTTCACCCCTTGACCAACATTTACCTCAATAGTGATAGTAATTGCATCTACCCCTTGTAGGGCACTCGCGTAAGTTTTGACCAACATATGTTACTGAGAAATGATAACTTTATCTAAGATAATCAATTTCATGAAGCTAAAAAATACCCTTTTCCTTCTTCTATTGGCATGCAGTCTAAGTATTGATGCTCAGAATATTACGCTCTTCAGGACCATCTATTTTCCAGCAGAGCCCCACGGAGGACTAAAGGGTTTAGAGGAATTTGTCAAACAGGAAATGGAGTATCCAGACTCTGCACTGGATGCCAAGATCGAAGGTGATGTATTCATTACTTTCATGATAGATACCAAGGGAAAAATTCGCTATAAAAAGGTTGAAGACAGTGGTGATGAAATTCTTCAGGCAGAAGCCTCTAGGATCTTCGATAAGATCGTATGGGTTGCAGATGACGAAAGGAATGAGAACGAGTTAGGATATGAAAAGATCAAGATTGCTTTCAACCTTAAAAAGTACATGCGACTTGTTCGCAAAAGAGCTTATCATCACCTTCCATACGACTCCACTTTAGAATTATCAGACAGAGTTCTGCCCTACGGACTGAACGAAGTAGATGATGCACCGGAGATCAGCAATGCAACAAGCGTGAACGACCTTGTAAGCGCCAATTTCAAATATCCATCCATTGCCTTGGAACGGGGTATATCTGGAAGGGTGAGTTTAAAGATGGTTGTAGAACCTTATGGAATGGTAAGTAATATTCGAATCACAGAGCCATTAGCAGGGGGCTGCAATGAAGAAACAATTCGACTAGTGAAAATGATGCGTTTCAAACCTGCCGTAAAAGATGGCAAAGCTGTGCGTTGCTTCTATGAATACCAATTGAATTTTGTCAATCCTGGAGGACAGATCCGCTAGGAAGCCATTAGCACTTCAATAGTCTGAATCAAGGAATGGATCACCTTGATGTGTATTTCTTGAGCACGGTCTGCATAGTCTGAATGAGGTGCTCTGATCTCTAGATCACAAAGTTCAGCCATCTTTCCTCCATTCTTACCAGTCAATCCAATAACCTTCATCCCTTTTGACTTTGCAGCCTCAATTCCCTTGATCACATTAGCCGAGTTACCAGAAGTACTGATGGCCAAAAGCACATCATTAGCACTGCCCAAGCCTTCAATGTATCTAGAAAAGATCTGGTCAAATCCATAGTCGTTTCCAACACAAGAAATGTGAGAAGGATCAGAGATCGAAACGGCCGCTAATGCAGCTCTATCATTCCTAAATCTCCCACTTAATTCTTCAGCAAAATGCATGGCATCACACATGGAGCCGCCATTCCCACAAGAAATGATCTTCCCTCCTTCTCGAAGTGAATCGGCCATGATCTTCGAGGCTGCTTCAATCCTTTCTAAGTTATCTTGCTTTGAATAAAAAGCTTTTAAGACTGCTTCTGCTTCCTCGAAATTCTGCTTGATGTGATCTATTGGCATGAAATCTTATTTACAATTGATTGTCAATTAGTAAACCTCATTATATAGACCGCATAAGTATGCGTGAGCTTAATGTGATTCACTTCATCACAAATCTGGAAATTTATTTCGATAAAAATACCTCCATTTTATCAGCTTCAAAAACTAAGGATTAGATCATTTCATTCAGAACGATCATACTTCATGTATGGATCAAACAAACAACTAACGATTTGGGGGCATGAAGACACTTTTACCTTATCATCCTTCAGAGAGATTGGTCGAATCTATGGCAAGGCAATCTCTCAAGGGATGCTTGGAAATAAGTATGCTTCTATGACGATAATTGCAGCGGAGTTGGGAGCCAGCAAAGGTAAGAGAATCTACCATCGCAATCTTGACAAGCTCATAAATGGTTGGCCTTTCATTGAGGTCATTCTCTCTTATTCAAGCTCTAGTTAGGATAGTGGAGATATGGGTACAGATTGAAGATCTCTTCACCTTCCCAATACCTTTGTAACAATCACCTTTTCACCCATATAAACTTTAACAATGAGAATCCCTTTTTTGTCTATTTTTAAGCGAGCCTGATTGACGTCCTCCAGAAGGGTGGAAGAAATTAGCTTTCCTTGGAGATCGAAGACTTCAATTAGATTTACAGGATTTGCTGAACGAATAGTGATGGCATCTTTGAATGGATTAGGATAGATCTGCAAATCATGATCGTATTCCTTCTTTTCTTTTATTCCTACAGTTACTGCCTGAGACCTAAATTGTGTAAAAAATAGATCATCATTCCCTTGACTTACTGCAAGCATAGTGTTGGTTGAAAGATCAATGTCAGCTGTGTCTCTAAAACTACCTATAGCCAAAAGCTTATTATTCTTAGAATTAATGTAATTAAGCCTGCTTGCATTGTTTCCTGTTATAAAATAAGTACTTTGATAGATTCCCAATTGATCGAACCTAGAGATATAGCCATCACTAGACCCTTGCGGAATATATAAGGATGTTCCTGGACCAGGATCAAAATCTGTTGTATCTGAAAAATATCCACTAATAAATAGATCGGATTGGCTAGTTATGTGCACATCATTAACCCAATAGTCAAAGCTTTTCGACCAACTAAAATTTTTAGAATTATCTAATTTGATTATCAATGATCCATATCTGGCATTGAGCAAATACGCATATGGACCTGTAGCAATGTGATTCTGAGTCCCACTAGTAGGATCTAGATCAGCAGTATCAGCAAAAAGTCCAATTACATAGATGCCTCCTAATTGATCTACTACAATCTTATATAACTCATCCTGATTGCTTCCTCCTATTTGTCCAGACCAAAGATAAGATCCTCCGCTATCTAACTGAAGAATAAACCCATCACCATTTCCTGCAGAAGTATGAATGGCTGTACCTATACCTGGATCTAAGTCTGCAATAAACCTAATTGTTCCAGCAAGGTTTATTCGCAGTGAATGATCAATATCCATATCGTAAATAAGTCCCTCAATCAGCGAAGCCCATTTAAGTTTACCTGTTGTGTCTAATTTCATTATAAAACCCATATGATTGTTAGGACTTAAATAGAAAGTGTCAGCTGATGGGTCAAAATCGATGGGGCCATTATAATAGTTATTTACGACATTTCCAGCAAGATAGATTTGTTGATCGTATCCTATTTCAATAGTTGTTGGGGAATCTCCATTTATATCGCCCCAACTACCTCCCCATAAGTAATTTCCATTTGCATCGTATTTAGCAATAAAGCAATCAGATTGACCATTTGATGTTCTTAAAGCCTGCTGATTCAACTTTGGATCGAGATCTACAATCCCATTAAATGTGCCGCATATGTAAATATTCCCATTTAAATCAGTGGCTATTGAGGTCACTCCTGAATTTCCGGTGCCAATGGTATGGAATGCAAAAATGAAATTACCTAATGAATCATACTTACTAACGAACCCACCATTTCTTCCGTTGCCTCCTGATTGCATATTAAAAACTCCTGGACCTGGATCAAAATCTTCGATTCCATTGAAGTCACCAACGAGGTAATAATTTCCGTGAACATCAATCTGAGTTGCATTGATACGAAAAGTATTGGAGACTGTTAAGTGATTAGTCCAATCAACTTGCTGTGCAGTAACAGATAGATTGAAGAGCCCATACATTACAAGGCTCAAAAAGTAGTTAAGATTCATAATCTATAAGCGTACAGTTTTAACGGTCAAAAATTTAAACTATTGCCCAGAAATGTTGTGAATGGATAGCTTAAATTACTAAAACTTGAAAACCCAAATATAATGTCAATTAGGGATTAAATTAATTGCCAAAAGGGCACAAAAATCTGAACTTGTAACTCCCACTTGGCATACCCAAAGGTTTTCTGACCAAATCTTTGCAGCTTATAAGTCGAATGCTCCTTGTCACACACCTTCTCTTGCGATTCAGAGGCATGCTCTCAACTAGAAATTCTGCTTGATGTGATCTAATGGCATGTAATCTTATTTACAATTGATTGTCAAAAATAAAGCAAGGATCTGAACTCGCCCACTCTCATCAATCTTTATTTTCGCTTCAAAGCAAATGATAAAAAATGAAAAAGCTAAGCATTCTCTTCTTTTCTGTCCTAATTAGTACACTCACTTATGCACAGTCTGAGGGCTGTCATGAAAAGTATGTTCGAGTATTCGAAGTACGCGGCGCCAATGAAGTGGCAGATGGAGAACATGACGATGTCATCATCACTGTAAGAAAAGGGAGTTTCGAAGATTGCTTCATCGGCAAGGTAACCGTTAGAGATGGAAGAGTATATAAGAATAGCATCCACTTAACATTTGTTGATGGAAGCTTTGAAGAGTTCAATAGAGCTTATAAGAATCCAGATCCTGTCAATGTGATCAATGGAATGTCAGAAACCATGATCACCAAGGATGATGAATTGATCAATGTACTCTTTGTGAGTGCTATAAAGCCCAAGAAAAAGGCATATAAAAGAGCTCCTGAGCCAGACTTTAACCTCTAGTTCTCAGCAATTCCTCCCGCCATTGATCTGTAGGCATTGATTCCACAGTCTAAGAAATCCGCATATTCCTCCACATCAGGAGTATAGCCAACAGGATTTCCTAATAGGTATCCATCAGGACTTAACATCACATAGTAAGGTTGTGAATTGTTGTTGAATACCTGGGTCTGAAATGTTGCCCATTTATTCCCGATGGTCTTGATCTTCTTTTTCTTTGTATCTGTCCCAACTTGGTATTCATATACCCCTTGTTGCTCTTCCGGCAGCAATACCTTATCATCTACATAAAGGGAAACCAATACAAAGTCCTTCTCCAATTTTTCTTTTATACTTTCAACGGTCCAGACAGATTCTTCCATTTTTCTACAATTCACACATGCCCAACCAGTAAAGTCAATCAATACTGGCTTTCCCACTTCACTTGCTTCAGCCATGGCTGCTTCAAAGTCAGTAAACTCCGCATGGAATGTTTCTTTCTCATACCAACTGTAAAAAGTTGGAGGAGGGAATCCACTTAACAGATTATGATTCCATGGAGGATTCTTTAAGATACCAGGAGTAATATAAATGGTAAAGGCGATGATCATTGCTGTAAATCCGATCTTGAAAGGCGTAAAGGTTCTTTGGGGAGAATCATGCGGAAAACGAATAATACCCAGAAGATACAATGCTAAGCCAAGTCCGATCAATGTCCAGATCAAGAAGAAAGTCTCTCTCTTCAGCAATCCCCATTGCTCAACTAGATCTGCGTTCGACAAGAACTTCACTGCCAATGCAAGCTCTACAAATCCCAATACTACTTTGACAGAATTCAACCATCCACCTGATTTTGGCAATTTATTCATTACCGATGGGAATGCTGCAAAAAGGGCAAATGGAAGTCCTAGAGCAATCCCGAAGCCGCTCATAGCTGCGGTAATTGGCCACGGTCCATTCTTCAATGCATTACCCAATACAGTTCCAAGGATTGGTCCGGTGCAAGAGAATGATACAAGCGCCAAGGTCAATGCCATGAAAAAGATTCCCAACACTCCTCCTACTTGAGAAGCTGAGTCGGCTTTATTGGTCAAAGAACTTGGAAGAGTGATCTCAAAATATCCAAAGAAAGAAATTGCAAATACGACGAAGACCACGAAGAAGATAATGTTCAACCAAACAGAGGTTGCTATCTCGTTCAATACTTCTGGATCTGTATTGAAATGGAATGGAATACTGAGGACTGCATAGATCAAAAAGATAAAGAATCCATAAAGCACTGCTTTACCAACACCGCTTCCTCCCCCATCACCTTTGGTAAAGAAACTTACCGTCAGTGGGATCATTGGGAAAACACAAGGCGTAAGCAAAGCAATCAAGCCGCCAAAGAAGCCCAATAAAAATACTACCCATAAGTTAGAAGAAACAGCTTCATCACCACATTGTCCAAGCGGATCTTCTAGATCAACATTGGGAAGAAATGGGATGACACCACTTTCTACTTTTACCTGTTCCTCATTCAGATCTAGCACATCGACCGCTTCACCAGTAATTAAATTGAACTCTAATTCAGTCAAGATAGGAGCCGTACACATGCGATCATTACAGGCCATAAATTCAAACTCTACCCTTACTTTTTCCAAGTCTGTTTTCAAAACTTGAACAAACTCCATTTCGTCTTCAAAGTAGCTCAATTCCATTTCAAAGACCTTATCGAAAGTGGTGATCTTATCTCCTACTTCCTGTACTTCACCAATTCTTTCAATCCCACCGTTGAAGTAAAAGGCGGTGGCAATAGGGCCTTCATCAGAAGGCAAGAATTGAGAATACAAATGCCAGCCCTCAATGATCTTAGAGCTAAAGTGAAGCTCGTAATTTCCGTCTTCATTCTTCTTTGAAAAGAACTCCCAACTAACCGGGTCAACAAACTCTTCTACATCCCCCCCTATCTTCACTTCTGTATCCGCAGAACTAGATGCAGATTCGTCAAGCATTTCCGAACTCTCTGAACTCTCTACTGATTCTCCTTCAATTGCAAATTCAAGGTCAACGTATTCAGGTGGAAGGCATTTCTCTGCATCACAAGTCATAAAATATACCTCACCAACAACCTCAATACTTTTAGAAGAAAGCAACTTGATCTTTTGCGTAAAAGTCACCTCCTCTTCAAAATAATTGAGGTCCATATCGAAATTAGGATCGTATTCCGTCTTTGCCTTTGGCTCTTCTACCTTGCCGATCAATTCATAGTCTGAGCTCTCAGGAAAGGTGAATTCCGTAGCAATAGGGCCATCGTCTGAAGGAAGGTATTGAGAATACAAATGCCATTCCTCATCGATTTTAGCGTGGATCAAAAGCTCATATTCCCCATTATTTGCCTCTTTGACCTCTGTGCTCCATTTTACTGGATTGTAGATCTGGGCGAACGAATTGCTAAGGCTGAAAAGGCTAATCAATAAAATTGATAGGAAGCCATAAATAGTGGGTCTAAACTTTTGCATCCGGTAAAATTACAAATTAGGATAAAGTTAATATCCAATTTAACAGAGATTAGGAACGACAATTAGTCTGCAATAGCTCTGATCTCATCATTATCTCCCAATCCGAAGTGCCTTTTTATGATGTATACAAAGAAGTATAGAAATGGAGTGTCAAAAGCAGCAACCAATACTTTGAAGAAAAAACCACTCCATAAGAGCGTCCAAAACAAACTCCATTCTATTGCCCCAAAAAGACATAATAGCGATAATACAGCGGCTGTATCTACCAGTTGTGAGCTCATAGTTGAAGCATTGTTCCTCAACCACAAATGCTTGCCATTGGTGAGATTCTTCCAGAAGTGATACAGTCTAATATCTACAAGTTGAGCAAGGAGATAGGCAACCATAGAGGCGGTAACTGCAACTGCTGTTAATCCAAAAACTTCCTGAAAGGTTGAATTATTGACTGGCGACCATTCAGTGGCAGGAGCAGCATTGGCTAAACTCAAAATGAAAAGAACAAAAACAGTTGACCCAAGTCCAGCGATCACTACCTGATCTGCTCTTTTCTTTCCAAATATCTCAGCTATAAGGTCGGTAATTAAAAAAGTAATTGGATAGGGCAAGATCCCAACCGAGAGCTCAAAGGTGTGAATACCAAAGAAATCCCAATAGAAGAACTTCTGAAAGATCAAGTTCCCACTTACCAATGAAGCAATGAACAGGGCGGCTAACACTAGATAGAGTCGCTCTGCTTGTCTCGTTTTCTTTGGATCTAACTTTACCATTGTATCCTTAACACTTCCTGACTGTCTTCGTTCAACTTAAAAAGCTCAGCTATTCGAACACCAATCAAACTTGCAATTCTTTCATCGCTCAAAAGAACAAAGGTTTGTCCTTTTTTATCCATGGAGATCTTAGAATCGATCAGAAGATCAGAAATTTTCTTACTTCCCTTCATTCCCAATGGCTGCATTCTATCACCTTCCTTCCATCTTCTCAATTTTAAGGGAAAACTCAGGCTATTTGCATCTAAATATTGGGTATTATCTTTTCCCAATTCAACTTGATCTCTTTGGATCATATCGATCTTTAATTGAGTAGGCTCTTCTATTTCAATTCCCTCCTTTGGGATATCCATTGAATCAAAGTCCAAGTCGATTCTTTCATGTAAGATCAGTTGATCACGATCCAAAAGGATCTGAAAATTCCCTGCATTTATATGAGCGCCAACATTTTGACCCTTCCATGCACTGTAAAGATCTGAAATCTGAAATCTACTAAATCCATAGTCTGAACTAATCTTGTAGACTAATTCTACAAAGAGCTTTTGTTCCTTGAATTCTTCAATAGGAATATTGATCGGCAAGCTTGGACTTAAATTCAACTTATTGATCTCTAGCTCTAAAAAATGATCCAACAATTGTTGAGAAGAATTGATGTGATGGATACTTTGAGTAGCCTTCTCTGCAAAACTTGGATCCTTGATTTTCCAATCTTTGATCAATCCATTACGCAACCAATTCCTCAAATAATCATCTGATTCATTGCTTTTATCATCACGAAACTCAATATGATTCTCTGCCACAAAAGCGCTGATCTCCTCTCTGCTGAATCTTAACAAAGGTCTTTGTAATTCACCGTCTGAGTTTATTCCTTTTAGTCCTTGTAGGCCTGCACCCCTGCTTAGATTGATGAAAAAAGTCTCCAATTGATCGTCCAAGTGATGGGCTGTACAAAGTATGGGATAAGCATGCTTTCTTCTCAATTCATAGAACCAATCATATCTAATCTTTCTAGCTGTATCTTGGATAGAAGAAGATTGGAGTTTTTCAACTTCTTGATCGTCCAACTTCTTAATGAAGTACTCCACTCCTCTTTCCTTGGCTATTTTTTCTACTAATGCTTGGTCTAGCTCACTCTCTTTACCCCTTAATCCATAATTGACATGAGCAATGGCGTAAGGCAATTTGAAATGATGAAAAAGATACCACAAACACATGGAGTCTCTTCCACCACTCACAGCAAGCAAGCAGGTTCCATCAAGATTCTTGGACCAGTTCTCAAAATTTTCTAGAAGATCAGGCTTCATTCTTTTCATCTTCAGAGTCAAAGATAGCTTTTGCTTTCAAGAGACACTCTTCGTATTCCATTTTGGCAACTGCTAGATCTGTGATTGCACCTCCTACAGTTAAAGAGCACCTATTGGTCTTTGAAGAGTAGATCAGCGATCTGATCACCACATTGAAGTCAAAATCACCTTCGGGATCGAAATAGCCTATGGATCCAGAGTAAAGTTCTCTTCTTGTATTTTCAGTTTGCTCGATCAACTCCATTGCCTTGATCTTCGGAGCACCTGTCATTGAGCCCATTGGAAATGCTGCTCTAATTGCTTCTACAGCATTGAATTTGGGAGACAAGCTGGAAGTCACGGTTGAAATTAATTGATGCACTTGTGGAAAGCTATAAACTCCAAATAATTCCTCTACCTGAACGGAATTCCTTTCTGCAGTTTTCGAAAGATCATTTCGCATTAAATCAACGATCATAACATTCTCTGTTTGTTCCTTCAGATCGCTTCGCAACTCATCTTTTATTCTATTATCCTGATCAATATCGGCAGATCTCTTGGCTGTTCCTTTGATTGGCTGACAGATCAATTTATTAGATCTTTTTGCCATAAAGCGTTCTGGGGAAGCAGCTAACAAGTAATCATTCTTGCTTTTATAAAAAGCAGAGAATGGCATGCTGGATCTTTTATTCAAATGCAGGAAGGCCAACTGAGGATCAATTTCCTCATTAGCTGAAAAATTCTGACAAAAGTTGACCTCATAGATATTGCCATAACTGATTTCCTCTTTCAAGACTTTGACCTGCTGGAGGTATTCCTCCTTTGATAAGGAAGGCTTCAATCTAGGAAACTGAAATGATTCATCTCTAGAAAAGCTGACTGCTTCCAAACTCTCTAATAAAAGCTTCTCTTCAAAGCTATACCAATTAGCGGTCTTCTCACCTCTCTTCCAACATAGAAGGTGTTTTGGCTCAAAGAATTGAAGTTTCGGGAAATCAAAATGTTGGGCATGTGAAGAGTTAAGCTTCTCAAGCTGATCTTTCAACTCATAGCTCAAATGTCCAAAGCACCAAGAAGCATCCTGATTTAGAAAATCTTGCAAAGAATTGAATGAATCATGGTTAGAGCTTAAAACTCTTTGGACACCAAATGCGGCAAGGAATTCATATTTCCCGTAAGCATCCTCGTATTCATTTGAATTCAAGATCATTACTTCATTGAATGATCGACTTAATCCAATTGACAGTCTTAATAAGTGCTCACGATCAGGCGAGGATATTTCCTTAATTTTCTTCACTATTGCAAAAGTAAACAGCAAATTCTATGGGAGCAGCCCTCTTATACTATCTCTTGATCAAACCGCTTTCTCTACTTCCAATGTCAATTTTGCATGGACTCTCTTACTTGGTCTACCTTTTAGTCTACAAGACCTTTGGCTATAGAACCAAGGTTGTTGGCAGTAATTTAAGACTATCCTTCCCAGAGAAAAACGAAGGAGAAATCAAAAAGATCATGAATGTTTTTTATTTGCATTTGTGCGACCTGATTGTTGAAGCGATCAAGGGATTTTCCATCTCAGAAAAGGAAGTTCAAAAACGAATGAAATTCAGAAATATTGAGGTGGTGGATCAATTCAAAGAGGAAGGGAAAAACTTGGTCTTGGCAGGAGGACATTACGGAAACTGGGAGCTTTTTGCGCTTGCTATTAGCAAGGCCTCTGCTTATACCCCTTTGGCACTATACACTCCAATGGCCAATCAGTTCTTCAATCAGAAATTCTTAGAAACTAGAGGGAAGTACGGTCTTGCTTTGCTTTCTATTAAAGAAATAAGAAGCAAATTAGAAGACATCATCAATCAGCAATACATGGTGATCTTTGGGGCAGATCAGTCTCCGAGAAAGAGTCAAAAAGCCTATTGGACCAATTTTTTAAATCAAGAAACAGGAGTTCAATTTGGCTCAGAGAAATTTGCAAAGGAATTCAAGGCCGCTGTGGTTTTTGCTAATATTTACAAGGTAAAAAGAGGATTCTATGAAGTAGAATACACCTTGATCTGCAGAGATGCGGAAGAAATGGAATACGGCTACATCACAGAAATGCATACCAAATTGCTGGAAAAAGTCATTAAAAAACAGCCTGAATATTGGCTGTGGAGCCATAAAAGATGGAAACACAAAAGGCCAGCAGAAATGGAGCTTTTGAATAAGTTCAGCTTGGGAAATTTACCATGATCGGAAAGAAGCTTTGGGCCATAGCACATTTTATTATGCTGCTATTCTTACTGCAATGGAATTTCATTGCTCAAAGTGGTAATTTGCCTTACACCATAAGTGAGATCAGTGGGATGTATCAAACCTATTTTACTCCTGCAGCTTATACATTTTCAATTTGGGGCTTGATCTACTTATCACTTCTTTGTCTTTCAATATTCATGATTATAGCGGCATTCAAAAAAGAAGTTGAAGACCAATTTATTCAGCGGTCGGCCCCCTATTTGTTTTTTGCCTACTTCTTCATGAGTTTATGGCTTTGGTTTTGGGCCAATGATCAATTGATGTATGCACTCATCTTGATGTTCTTAATTCTTGGAAATCTGATCATGACGATCATTCGACTTCGGATGAATCTTTACAACCCCAGTCTCCAGATCACAGCATTTGTCTGGTGGCCCATTCACCTTCTATTCGGATGGATATGTGTAGCAAGTATTGCAAATACTGCAGCCTACTTAAAAAAGGTAGACTGGCACGGATTCAGTGTAGATGAGATTGGTTGGACTTACTTTATGATTGCAGTAGTCTGTATTCTTGGGCTTATTCTGATTGCAAAAAGGAATTTGAGAGAAGTAGCCTATGTATATATCTGGGCCCTGATAGGTATTGCAGTTGCCAACCTACCCGATCAAATGGGGATAGTGCTACTATGCTTAGGTGGCAGTTTTAGTCTTTTGGCATTCAACATTTACAATGCTTCGCGAAACAAAGGAAGCTTATTGTGGAACAAGCCTAAAAGAATAGAAAAAGAGAGTTAGTTCCTTGACCTTACTAGATCTTCCAAGCAATCGATCCAAATAGGATGATCGTTCAGACTTTCTACCAGCTGCACTTTCTCTCCTCCATGTTCCTCAAAGATCTCTTGATACTCAGATCCAATTTCAACAGTAGTTTCAAGACAGTCTGCTATGAAAGCGGGAGAAAATGCCAAGATTTTCTTATCTCCCATCTTCGCTCTCTCTTTAACAACCTCATCTGAGAAAGGCTCCAGCCATTTCTTATCCAATCTTGATTGAAAGGCAACTGTATATTTCTCTTCTGGAATATTCAACTGCTCAGCAAGTAATCGGGTTGTTGCAAAGCAGGTAGCTTTATAGCAGTACTTATTCTCCTCAGTCAATTCAGATTCACAATCATGATCACTACAAGGAGTGCCATCAAGATATACTTTATTGACATGTCTTTCCGGCAAGCCATGGTAGGAAAATAAAACATGGTCATAGCTTTCTATGTCGTACTGCTTGCCTCTCTGTACAAAAGCTTCTATGAATTTCGGATGGTCCCAAAACTGACTGATCATTGAGATCTCAGGGATGACCCACCATTTGCTCATGATCTTGAATGCCCTTTCCATTGCAGATCCACTGCTCGCAGATGCATAGTGTGGAAATAATGGAACGATGATGATCTTCTGATAGTTCTTCAACCTCATCTCTGCCATTACCTTTTCTATGCTGGGATTCTGATAACGCATGGCGAGATGAACTTCATAATTATCTCCCAATTTATCTTGTAACTTCTTTTGGACAGACTCTCCATAAATGATCAGAGGAGAACCCTCCTCTGTCCATAGTTCTTTATAGATCTTGGTTGAGCCAGATGCTCTAAAAGGAACAATGATCAAATTGACCAAGAATTTCCTCAGCAACCAAGGCAAATCTATTACCCTAGGATCATTAAGAAATTGAAAAAGATACCTTCTTACAGCACCGATCTTTGGCTCATCAGGGGTGCCCAAATTGATGAGCAATACTCCAGTCTTTGACATAGAAATTGAATAAGATTCTGATTAAATCAGACAGCTATCTAATGCGTTTGTTCTAACTAAATATGGATAGCTCGATTGTCAGTTGCTGCTAGAGCTGCTTCTCTAAAAGCTTCTGTAAATGTTGGGTGAGCATGGCTCATTCTTGTGATGTCTTCAGCAGAAGCTCTAAACTCCATTGCAACTACCGCTTCAGCAATCATATCAGCTGCTCTTGGTCCACACATATGAACTCCCAAGATCTCATCTGTATCCTTGTGTGCTAGTACTTTGATCATTCCATCCGTATCCATACTTGCTCTAGCTCTTCCGCTAGCTCTAAAAGGAAATGCTCCTTTCTTGTAAGGAACCTTTGCTTCTTTCAATTGCTCTTCAGTCTGTCCAACTCCGGCAACTTCTGGCCAAGTATAAACTACATTCGGGATCAAATTGTAATCAATGTGAGGCTTTTCACCATTGATGATCTCAGCAACCAATGTGCCCTCTTCTTCTGCCTTATGAGCCAACATTGCTCCTCGTACTACATCTCCTATCGCGTAGATATGATTCACTTTGGTCTGCATCTGCTCGTTCACCTCAATTCTTCCACGATCATCAGCTTGTAGTCCTGCATTCTCCAATCCTAATCCATCGGTATAAGGTCTTCTACCAACTGAAACCAAGCAATATTCTGCATCTAAACTAACTTCTCCACCTTTCGGATCATCTGCCTTCACATTCACCTTTCTAGCGCTTGCTTTCACTTCTTTAACCTTGTGCTTCAAGTAGAACTTAATGCCCAATTTCTTTAGGGATTTCAATAACTCCTTGCTCATGTCTCCATCCATTCCAGGAATGATCCTATCCATGAACTCTACCACGCTTACCTCAGTTCCAAGTCGTGCATAAACCGATCCTAGTTCAAGGCCAATAACTCCACCTCCAATGATCACCATCGACTTAGGAAGCTTATCCAGTTCTAATGCCTCCGTTGAAGTGATCACCCTTTTCTTATCGATCTGAATAAATGGAAGTGATGAAGGCTTTGATCCTGTAGCAATCACGATCTTGTCTGCTTGGATCTCCTCTTTTTTCTTTCCGTCTATTTTGATGGTATTTGCGTCTTTGAACGAGCCCATCCCATGATAGACAGTTACCTTGTTCTTTTTCATTAGGAAATCAATTCCACCAACCGTTTGCTCTACTACTCCTCTCTTCCTCTGGATCATTTGTTTGAAATTGACTTTCAGATCTTTCAGATCAATTCCATGCTCTGTGAAATCATGAGCCGCTTGATGATAATGTTCAGAAGAATCTAGAAGAGCCTTTGATGGTATACAACCTACGTTCAAACAGGTTCCACCAAGAGTATCGTACTTTTCTATCAAGGCTGTTTTGAATCCCAACTGAGCACATCTAATCGCGCAGACGTATCCACCTGGTCCAGATCCAATTATAGCAACATCGTATTTTTCCATTTTTCTAGAATATAAGGGAGGTCAAAGTTATTAAATAGCAAACTTAGATAGACAATCTTTGTTCGGTTTTATTCCTGCTTTTCACAAAGGCCAGCAAGAGCAGTAAAGGGGCCATAAAGGACATCACCCTTCCAATCACATCTCCGTAACGACTGTAAAAAGTGAGTTCATTGTTCAGATGCAGTTCCCCAGCTACAGATGCCTGCACCCACCAATCAGAGGTATTGAATACATCTCCTCTTTGATTGATAAAGCCAGAAATCCCTGTATTTGCAGATCTTCCAATTGCCCTTCGGGTTTCAATGGCTCGCAATCGAGCGTAGGCTAAATGCTGTCGATAACCAGGAGTATCGTCCCACCAACCGTCATTGGTTATAATTGCCAAGATCTCTGCGCCCTTTCTTACATATTCCGTGACGTATTCTCCATAAACTGACTCATAACAAATAATTGGGCCCACTCCTTCTTTGCCCTCATCATTGAAAAATACAGTTGGACTTCCATCTTCGCCATAACCTCCAGCTGAGCCTCCTAAATTGATAGACAATCTTTTCATTATTGGGAAGTATTTGAGGAAAGGAACTTTCTCAACACCAAGAACCAATTTTGATTTGTGATGAAGATCTATTTCAGGACCTGCTTCCACTTCAATAGCTGAATTATAATTATCAAACCAACCTACCCCATATCTGAACCTTCTAGAAGTTGCGCTCAATTTCGTTGAATCAAGATACAAGCGAGTTGAAAGTAGTCCAGTGATCAAGCGAACATTGGGATAATCATTAATTATCTTTCGGATCTCCTCGGTACCGTACAAATATTCAAACTCATGTTCCCAACAAGGAGTTGGAAAAGCTGTTTCTGGCCAAAGCACTAGATCCGTATTCCCATCAATATTATCCAAGCTCAATTGAACCATCCTATCGATCTGTTCGGACTCTGCTACACCATGAAACTTTTCATTATATGGATCTATATTTGGTTGAATAGCGACAATATTGAAGCTTCTTCCATCCGATTTGTAGTTAGAATAGGTGTAATAGGAAGAGGAGAACAAAACTAAAACAAGAAGTAATCCGAGAACTGCCGGTCTGTACTTAGCTGCTTGTTTCTCTAAGATTCTATTCAAGGAATGAAAGAAGAGCAGATTTACCGCTAAGATCAATAAGCTTCCACCTAATACACCGCTATACTCGTACCACTGTACCCATTCTGGATCATTTGCAAAAACATTACCCATAGTCAGCCAGGTCCAAGATAACTCCCAATTTAGATGGAGATATTCGAAAGCAATCCACAATATGATCAGACCTAGGTAAGCTTGACTCTTGCCCAACCATCTCCGGCACAAATGAAATAGCCAAAAAACGGTAGCCATGAAGAAGGAATTGCACAACACTGCCATGGCCATTCCCCAATCAGAAGCATAATAGATCCACCAAGTGGTGGCTATATTGAAAACAAAAAAGGTGAGGTAAGCATATGCGAACATCGACAATACACTCCATCTTGATCTTCTTTCTGCAATTTGCTTTTCTAAGTACAAAAGTGGAATCCAAGCAAAAAAGATTAGATAAGTCTGATTGCCGATTGCTGGCCATGCCAAGGCGAAAAAGATCCCACTAAGGAGAGATAATAACCAAAACTTAAGCTTTGTCATTGATTTTCTTAAGGTTCACAAAGCTATTAATATTTACTTTTGAGTTCTTGAATATTATGATAATGAAAATCAAGCTTTTATCCCTTTTACTTCTTTTCAGTGCATTCTCATTAAGAGCCCAAATAATTCAGAGCTCCTTGGACAGCATTTTGTTTCAATCTACAAATGTTGGAACTAAAGATAGCGTTCAAATTAGCTTAGTAAATCGATACCACAGTGCTCTGCAAATCACCAATGTTAAGTTTTACACGATTTATGGTGACTTTCCATTCTCGATCTCCCAAACAAACTTCAATCTTCCTGTGAACGGCAGCATTAACCTATGGGTATACTTTGAACCTGAACACAACATCTTTCATAATTCTGAGATGGTGATCTTTCACAATGGTGCTGGAGGCGCAAAAAGCATTGACCTAAGAGGGCAAGGTGTATTTCCTAATCCCTATTACAATGTGACACAAAATTTGGAAGAACAAGCATTAAAGAATGCCTTAAAAACTAGAACTGGACAAGGCTATTCCACTCTTTCATACAATGCTGCCAGAGATGCCATGTTTATGACCATCGACAACAAACGATTGAATGGTCAAGGAGCTTCTACCAACACTCTGGAATGCGTTTATACAGGACATAATAAGACAGGATATACATCAAGATCCAATGCTCAGTCTACCAGTCCTAATTACAATACAGAACATACCTTTCCTCAAGGTTTCTTCAATCAGGCTTCGCCAATGCGTACTGACCTTCATCATCTCTTTCCTACAACCAATAATTCCAATTCTCAACGTGGCAGCAAACCCTTTGGAACTGTTACTAATGGAACAGCCGTTACTTTAGGAGGTGGATCTTTTTACAACAGCACCACCTTTGAACCTAGGAATGCCCAAAAAGGAAAGACGGCAAGGGCCATGATGTATTTTGTGATCCGCTATCAAGATTATGCCAATCACTTTGCTCCTCAACAAAATATATTACTCAACTGGCACGATACCTATCCTCCAGATTCAATCGAAGAAAGAAGGAACAATGATATTTTCACAGTTCAGGGGAACAGGAATCCATTTGTAGATTACCCTCAATTGGCAGATAGGATTTCCAATTTTACAGGCAATTCAGTTGCTCCTGCAATTAATGGATTAGACATTACCCAAACAGCAATTGACTTTGGCACCTTCCTAGCACAACAACCAGACACTTTTGAATATGTCTTGATAAACAGAGGAAATACAACTCTTACTTTCAGCGGTTTTCAATTAAGCAATACCAACATTCTCAGCTTTAGAGGATCATTTGGAGGCACCATTAGTATTTTGCCGGGAGATGCTCTTATTATTCCTGTCATTGTTCAAACGACAGGTACACCAGTGATCAATGAGAATCTTAGCTTTAATACAAGTATTCCTGGGTCACAATCCTCTTTCACCATACCCATTAGAGGAAATGCAATTGTGATCTCTGTAAAGGAAAATATTCAGAAAGCTTCTGTCAATATTTATCCTAATCCGGCTCAAGACCAATTGTTTGTAGAAAATTTAAAGGCTGGTAAAAAGCAATTAAGAGTATTTGATAGCAAAGGGAGCTTGATTTTGGAGATAGCTTCAAATGATACTCAGGCCTCAATAGATCTTACGGATCTTCCTAACGGGAATTACATTCTAGAAGTTTCCGATCAACAGACTACGGAGCGATTGAAGTTTCAGAAGTAAGATATCTTGGGCAATATAATTGAATCCATTCCTAAAAGCTATATCTCGTATCTAAAACCAAAACCCAAACTAAAGCCTGTTTGTGGCTGATTGGCAATTTCTGGGATACTTGTGTAATAGAGGAAAGGTCGAACTTCTGTATACAAATGGGACCTTGCAAAAAAATTTCCTTTTCTAGCAATTCTAAAATCCAAGATCAGGGGTATTGACGCCACTCCAACAAAGCTTGCTTCATTGGTAAAAGTCTCTTCTTCAGAATAAGAAGAGATAGAAGAAGATGCTCCAGGTAGCTGAACAATGTACTCCTGATCAAGGTCATAGGTGATTCTAGTACCTGCCGATGAAGAGAAGCCCATAGCAATACTTATACCTCCCATAACTGCCCATCTTGCTTTCTCATTAGTGCTCAATAAAAAGCCAGCATCAACAAGCACTTGATTCTGTCGATACTCCATTTCAATGTGTTCTGTTGAAGTTGAATCAACGTAAACGTCACCAGTTCCCGAGCCCGAAAGGGTGTCTATTCTAAAATAGTCTGTCTTTGTCATTTTATAGTTCAAGGCACCATATAGCATGAACTGGACTCCTATTCTGATCTTAGGATGAAGAGACCCAAAGGCATCTGATTCAAATGGAAAGTCAACATAAATACTGAATGCACCTGATTGCTGATCATAGATTTGAGGGTCCTTTGAAAAGCCTGAAAGGTCCCTTTTCAATATAGCTGACTCTGGAGCTAGCTTTCTAAAATTTTCAAGCTGAGCTTCAAAACTAGCATCCATGATCATTCCAGCAGATTGAATTGCAACAGATGATAAGGTTGATGGATTCGAGCGTTCCTGATCTTCCTCAAAGGGATCTGCAGCTTGCGACTTGGCAAGCAAGGGTAATAGGAAGAGAATGGCAATCAGGTATTTCTTCATTGCATCTGATTTATCTCAGCAAGTACATTTTTCCAAAATCCTCAGTAAAGTATTTATCTACTGCAGTATTTCTGTGCTCAATACTATTGCCATTGATCTTCATTTTAACCCGGTATAGGTATACCCCATTGGCCAATTGATCGCCATAATCATCTTTTCCATCCCATGCATAATCAGTAATGTTCTTCCCAATATGAATGGACCCCAATTCAAACTGATCAATGTGCTTGACCACTTTTCCAGTGATGGTCATGATCTGGATTTGGATCTGATCTGGAACCTCAGATCCTGTTAAAGTAAAAACAAATCTCGTAGAGGTGGAAAATGGATTGGGATAGTTGAGCAAATAGCTAACTGTAGAACGATTGATTACCTCAAATTCTATGGCATAATCTTGTTGACCTAATTCATTGCCCGACTTATCCCTTGCACTTACTCTCAATTGATAAATTCCATCGACTGATAATTCTGGATTGAAAACCACTCGTGCCTTATTCTCAGGCAAGCTAGCTGGAGTAAAAGAGATCCTGCTGTTCTCACTGAAGTTGACCAATTCCTCTTGACCATTTGGTCTTCTTAAGTAGATCGTAAAAGAGGATGTGTCGTCCAACGCAAGGAACTGATTGTCATCTTGCAGCTGCATAACGATCTCCGGTTTTGCAGAAACCAACTCTCTGTTCATGATCCTTCTTCCATCAAAGGTCACATCCATCAATGGATTCAATAGATCTCCCTTCACGATGAAATTATAATCAGCCACATTATTGAAACCGTATTGCTCCTCCTGATCATTGGCAGGATTCAATTCCAAAAACAATCTATGAAAGCCACTCAAAGAGGAAGTTGGAATTGAAACTTTGAATGTGTCATGTTGAAATGCTGCCAGGGGGGCCATTCTCACGCTTTGACTCATTCTTAATTGTCCACTTGCATCCTGAACTCTGTAGGAGATCAAAATGGAATCAGTTGCTTCATTGGTGGGATTGATATAAGCTAACTCAAATTGAAAGTCTTGGCCTCTTTGCAATGTATCACTCGCTACACTGTAGTACACATTTGGAGCAAAGGCTAACTCTGGGTAGATCTGATAAAAGATCTGCCAAAAATTCAATTGTGGTGCAGTTTGATTGAGTTCATCTGCCACCCTTAAACTCAGGTTCAATTCAGAATACTGATCAATGCCAATTGGCATATCCAATGCGCTATCAGGAGCTGGATCCGTACTTTGCCAGATAAGATCTCTGGCTTTTCCATTGTTCCTTGATCCGTATAAGAACAAGCTAACTGAATCTGTACTCTCAGATTTTGTAACATGATAATAGAGCTTTTCAAAGCTATTGCTGCTGCCAATACTTCCGGTACTCACGATCCCAAAATCTGCTGAGGTAACTAGATCCCTTGAAAGACTTATTGCATCATTATTGGTAAAACCCCTTACTTCTTGCACAGAACTCAAGTCGCCTTTCTTGCAAGTAAAAATGTAAGGATCCTCATCATTCAAACTATCGATCAGTTGACTACCCAATGTATTAAAAGCCGCTAAAATTGTAGGATCTTGATTCCTTATTTGGCTGTAATCAACATTCTGCCATGTATAGACAACGATGAAATTTCCATCTGGAATACTATTCAGGAGAAAATCCCTCATTGACCTCATTTGTGAGGTATCACTTTGCCTAAAGAGGAAGTACTTCTCTGTTCTCTGTCTTGCGGTGCCACAATAATTATCAAAATTAGCTTGTCCAAAATAGTTGTTTGGATTCTCCCCATTGTAAGGGCTCTCCCATGACTCAAGGTCCAATGAATCCAAAACTGCGATCAAAAATCCAGCTCGTGCTCCGCAGGCATTTCTCTCCCGTACATCTGCATCAATTGAATACCTCACCGCAAATGCTTCACTAAGAGAAGGAGAAGACTTGGTAAAGACATTCAATTCCTTCACATTGTCGGTGAATTCAAATTGCTCATTGCTATTGTTTTGTTTGATAAAGAGGAAATTATTCTTGTTAAACTGATCAAAGTCGCTTTGAGACCAGCCGTTCCTGTTTGGAATATATTGGAATGATCTGGTTTTCCAATTGAACTGCTCACCAGGCGCTGGTTGCTTGCTTACTCTCCAATAATAAACCGCACTATCTGACATATTCTGCAGCGATGTTGGTTCCCATGAAAGTGCTCCGCCTATACTCGCAATTGTAGCACTTTCCTTATTCGGTGAGTTGAAGTTAATATCGGTATCCAATTCAAATACATAGCTCTTGAGCTCTTCAAATACATAGGCTGTTGAAGCGTATAACTTGGGGTCTTGTGCTCCAATGATTGCTTGATCATAGGGATAAATCGGGGTTATTTCCCCTGAGCGGATCAGCACTGTGAAGTTGATCTGATTGTTCATCTCAGATGCTTCTTGGATCTGATCAAAAGGATCAATGCTCATCGCAAAATCATTAGCTCCAATATCTTCAAAAGGGTCAATAGGCAAAGTAAATTCTAGAAGCTGTTCGTAGTACAAAGCCTGAATTTCTCGAACATAGGTTGTATCATCTTTGGAAGAAGTAGGAAAGCTTCTTCTCAAGGTCACAATCACCGTATCATTTTCTGCTTTTCCAAGATTCTCTGCAAATACTCTGACTTTAAATGAATCTAATTCAGTCGTGATCTCATTGGGAGAAATAAACAAATTGCTCTGATCCAATTGATAATCCACTTGGGGAAAGAAGTTCAATGCTACAGCTGGATCACCCTGAAGCGACATTTCCAAACTTACTCTGTCTCTCTGATCATTCTGTGTGCCCTGAGATATGGAAATTGAGGTTTGCCTCATGACCTCAGCAATGCTCTCTCCATAGAAATCTCGGGTCAATTGATCGTAAAAGATGCCAGAATATTGATTGAGATAGAAGGCATACCCAAGATTTCCTGTTGCGATGTATGCAATGGCACCTTTGTTTCTCTCCAAAACATAATCTTCTCCCGTGCTAATACTACTTGCCTGATGATAGTTTCCGGTAAAGCATGAATTGGCTAGCATCAGTGGATATTTTCCTCTATTCTCCAATTTATCAGGCGTATCAATGCTAATATCGAATCCATCATTTGCAGAGGCGTGACCAAAAAAGGTCATAATGCTTACTCCGCTATTGATCAAGGTTCTGACAGAGTCGGCCAAGGAAGTTTGAAAGGGAGCAGAAGAACTTTTCCTAAACAATCTAGCTCTACCACCAAAGAACTGTCCTTGAAAATCTTGAGCATAAGAATTCAAATAATTGACATACTGATTGGCTTCACCTTCTGACCTACCACCTGCAAAATTCAAAGCTTCTTTCATCCACTTTTCTTTGGGCGCCGATTCATATTCGATCAATTTATCTAGATAGATGTCTACCTCTGAACCAGATCTAGCGCTAACCCTACCCAATGGTATGGCTGGAACAATTGCAGGAGAGTTCAAGCCAGAAACCAATAGATTATCTGCAGGAGGATTCCCCATGGTTGGAACCAAATTTCCTGCTTGAGCGCTTACTGATTTTCGATGAGATTTGGCGCCCACTGACTTTCCTAACAAAAGAAGATGAGTAGGTGAGAATGCCCAATCGTTCAATCCTTCTTGAATAAAATTTCTAATGGCCAATGGGTGTGAAGGAATTCCATATGCATATTGATCATACAGATCTGTAACCTGAACAATCTCAACTGTTCTTCCCTGCGATCTTCTGTAGGCTGCATAAGTTGTTGCATCAACAAATAAGGAAGGATGAGTAAGTATGATGAAGGTGCTATCGATGATCCGCGAAGAGTAGTCTGTAAATCTCCCGCTAATACTAACCGATCTCAATGAAGAAATACTTTTGACTTGGTTGGGATTGATCAGGAAGCATCTTTTTCTCCCTCCACTATTTGGCACAATTGCTTTGTAATTCTGCAAGGTTTGAACAACTCTTATTCTTCTTCTATTACTAAGATCATAGAGAATGGGTTGACTTCCCCCATTGAAGGCAGTAATCTCTAGAAGACTAGCTGACTGATTGGCATTATCTTCTACCAAGAAATCCATGCTGCTCCTACTGCTAAAATTGGTTCTTCTTGGATAGGTCAACTTGATATAGGCAGGAGCTGTCCTTTCTGTACTAGCATTGAGATCATCAATACTTCTGAAGTTGACGGTATTGTTCCCATCAAAGAAATTAGATGCTGGAATACTTCTGTTTACTTCAATTAGTTGATATCCTTCGAAAATAGTATCAGTGGAATAATTGCTAACAGCAAACTCAAGATGGTGATCGGGATTCTCAGATGGATTAGAAGCTCCAGCAATTTTAGCTTCCATTTCTACGGGAGGGCCGCTATTGATATGCCCAAACATTTCCATTGTAATATTCCTGCTCTGTCCTAGATTGACTGCAGGTCCCATCCAACCTTCTTCAGGGGTGTAATAAGGTGAAGTAGCACCTCCATTAAAAGGGCGACCATCGTAGTAAAGATTATTGAAAGAGCTAATGGATTCCTTCCATACATAAGAGGCTGCGAAGTAATTATTGAAATCTACTTCATTGTATTCCTGATATCGTTGATTAGACCCCGCACCCCAACTTAAAAAATAGAATAGAGTATCATTGATCAAGCTGTAATAAGGATTGGGTTGTTGACTTCTTGATCCATAGAAGACCGTGTCTAGCCAACCGTCATTACCCTTAGCATAGAATTCAATAAAATCTGAAGGATCAAATGAATTGTCTGACTCATTTGGAATATAGATCGGGATCTCAATTCCTTTGGCATGAATTCTAAACTCACTTGGCTGTATTGTACTTAGCGGAATATTGGCCGACTGTAAATCTTGATATGTGATCCTGTATATGCCTTCCTCTACAATCGGGAACTTATAATAGCGCTGATTGTAATCGATCCATTCATTCCCATTTGGCTGAGCCAGTAGTAATATAGGACAAAATGCAAGTATGTAAAGGATTAGATTTTTCACTTCTTGCGATTTAGGTCAATTCTCAGAGAGAAGACATTCGAGTACAATGCCACTGAGCGATCGCCTATATCGGTGAGTGCGTAATCAATTGAAAAACGAGAGAACTTCACACCCAGACCAAAATTGGGTTGAAAAGTGGTGAGTCTATTTCCGTCTATATCTTCAGTGATTTGGAAATTTCCTACACCAAATCGTAAATAGATCAAGTCCATGTAAGTAGTCTCAATTCCAAGGGAAGGATCAATACTTATAGGATCTGAACTTACCAAAGTATTTCTTTGTCCGTCGAAGGTGTTTTTCAAATTCAACTCAGCCAACATACCAATGCGATTGCTAAAGATAAATTTACGGTTTACACCTAAAACAAGTTCAGGTAAAGTGATCTCTACAGAATTCTCTGGCAATTCGTTCCCTGTTAGAATGAAAACTTGTTGAGTTTCGGCATCCAAATTAGAAGTCCACGCATTGAAGGTGGAAGTTACATCTCTAGCCATCGCAGCAAAGGTCCATTTCTTTCTTTCGTACCGAGCACCAGCATCCAGCCCAAATCCCCAGGCCTCTGCGAAATCACCTACATTTCTATGGATGATCTTTACATTAGCTCCTAAGCTCAATCCTTCTACATTCATCTTCCTTGCATAGGAGATCAATCCAGCATAATCAGCAGCAGAAAAAGAACTCACTCTGTTGAAGTCAATATTTCCTTCAGAATCGATCAGCTGAGTTGTATTTGGAATATCATCTACTCCAAATCGGATGAAAGACACTCCAAATGAGCTCATAGTGTCGATCTTAGTAGCAAAAGCTGCGTAATCGTAAGCAGCTATACCCGCAAAATATTCAGAATGCATGAATGAAAACTGAAAGTCGCTACTCATTTGAGTCAAACCAGCAGGATTCCAATAACCTGCAGTCACATCATTGGCATTGGCAACATAGGCATTAGACATGCCCAATGCCCTAGCTCCCACACCGATCTTCAAGAACTCATTACTGTACTTTGGCGCTTGAGCTTTTAGATCTTGTGCAAAGAAAAGCCCAAGAAGGAATGAAACTGTTAGCAGAAATCTTTTCATAAATTGCAATGGCTGAAATTACTAACTCTTTTGCGAGCTATTTATTTCAACAAGCATAAAATTTAAGTGGAGGAATAGTTCATTTGTTCGCTCCACAGAAAAGACGGAAATTCGTCGCAAATGCATGCATACAGACAATAGTAAATGAAGAAGCATATTCCCAATACCATTACCTCTCTCAATTTGTTCTGTGGTTGTATTTCCATTCAACAAATGACTCAAGGAGATTTGGTAAGCGCTGCAGTATTCATTCTACTAGCTGCATTCTTAGACTTCTTTGATGGAATGGCAGCGCGGATGCTGAATGTAAGCGGCGATATGGGTAAACAATTGGACTCTCTGGCTGATGTTATAAGCTTTGGAGTAGCACCATCTTTCATTGCATACTTTTTGTTGGACAACAGCACCGATATCCCATATGTCCCATACTTGGCCTTTTTGATTGCTATTTTCTCAGCTATTAGATTGGCTAAATTCAATATCGATGAACGCCAATCCGATTCTTTTATAGGCTTTCCTACTCCTGCTCATGCATTATTTTGGGTGGGAATTGCCTTGAGTTATTGGCAAAGTTGGAATACTGAACACGGCAGTTGGGCTGTAGAGCTGTTGCTTGGATTCAGCTCTCAATGGACCATTCTATTTGCTGCAATAGTTGGCTTTTGTTCGGCTATGGTTTCAGAAATGCCACTCCTATCCTTGAAGTTCAAACACTTTGGATTCAAGGGTAACGAATACCGCTATATACTATTGATTGCTTCCTTTATTTTTATTGCACTTTTCCTATTCGCCTCTGTTCCCTTTATCTTACTTTTGTACCTCTTATTATCAACCATAGAAAGCAGTCGCAATTCGAAACAAGATGAAATTCATAGCTGAGATCAATATCATGCCTCTAAAGGCACTTTTAGACCCACAAGGGAAAGCCGTAACTTCTAGTTTAAAAAATTTGGATCTCAACGAGATCAAAAATGTAAGAATTGGCAAACACATCAGCTTGGAAGTTGAAGCAGACTCTAAAGAGGCAGCTGGCGCAAAGGTGGAAGAAGCTTGCAAAAGATTGTTGGCCAATCAAATCATGGAAAGCTTCGAATTTGAGCTTACTGAAGCATAAGACTACTCTACAGGAAATCTAATTTCTACCTTAGCTCCTTTCTCGAAGTTAAATAGAACTTGACCTGAAATTTGTTCGGTCAAATCTTGGATCAATTCCATACCCATTCCAGTTTCAGTCTTTCCTGGATCGAAACCCGGACCATTGTCACTGAAGATCAAGACGATTTCGTCTTGATTTCTATTCAGCTGTACTTTTAAGATGTGTTCTTTGTCTTGCTGATGGAAGGCATACTTGAAAGAATTCGTAAGTACTTCGTTTGCAATCAAGCCGATGGGTATTCCTTTTGAAATATCAATGACTGCTCGCTCAAGACCCAGCTGGAGCTTGATTTCCTTGCCATGACCGTAGGAACCATGAAGGTTTTCTATCAGCTCTTCCAGATACCTTCTGAGCTCCACCTTTACAAGGCTTTTATTGTTGTGTAGGTGATTCTGAACGATGGCCATGGAATAGATCTTCTCTTTCAATTCCTCAAGCACTTTCTGATGATAATCGTCCTTTGACTTGTGTCTTTGCAAATTGATCAATCCAATAATGACCGACATGTTGTTCTTAACTCGATGATTGATCTCGTAAAGAAGCACCTCTTTCTGCTTGATGGTTCTTTCTAGCTCCCTTCGATATAGATTCTTTTGGTTGGTCTCTATGGCAATGGAAAATAGTTGCGCGAGAGATTGAGTGAACTTTTTTTCTTCGTCTGTCCAGTGATGTTCGTCTCCTACTGCCTCAAAGCAGATCACTCCTATCATTTCTCCCTCAGATCTTAATGGAACATCAATCATGGATCTGATCTTATTGGGTTTCAAATAAGTATCTACTAACTCTGTGTTCATCTCTTCAGACATCGCATTATCAGAGACAATGATCCTGTTCTTGGTTAGATAATTGAAATAGTTTGGCAAATCGTCATTGCTTAGATCAGCTTCTCTTTTAAAATCATTAGAGCTAGAAGAATAAGAGTGGATCGATTTCAATACCGTTCTACCCTTGTTAAAAAGCCAGGCATTGGTGCGTTCGCAGTTTAGAGTCAGTGCTGCAGTTTTTAAAACCTCCTTTGAAAATTTTAGAACATCCCCTTGATGCAAATGCTTGCTTTCTGATAGTTCTTCTATGACCTCTATGTATTTCATCAATTTAAAGTTAACTATTCCTATGATGATTCAACTCTCTTATTTATAAGTCACTTGATTCTAGAAGGTTAACATCAAAAGAAAAACAATTAAAATGGACTTAGGGTTCTTCGATCACTCCAATTCATAATTGGTTAAAAAGCTGAAAGCGTTGTGATCCTTGAGTTTTGTAGAAAGAATTGGTTAAATTGCTAGAGGCTATTAAGTGTAACTATTAACTATTGCTGAATTTGATCGCAAATTCAATCACTTGATGAGCCCAAATCTCAAAACAACTATCTATGAGTCATTCGAATTCAGAAATAGTTCAGCTTCAAAAAAGACTAGAAGAACTTGAGAAAGAAAATCAAATTCTCAAGGAGAAATTAAATGGCCAAGAATTTACTGGCAATACCGTAAAGACACCTAAAGAATTCAAGGGCATTTTCGATAAAGCACAGGAAACTGTCAAAGAATACTTCAGTAAGATCGATTTCTCTCCAGCTCAAGGAAACATTAGTATTAATGAAGATAGATATGTATTGATAAGGGCCTCCTCTCTTTCTTTTGGATTCTTTCAAGAGATAAAGAAACTCTATAGAGATGCAGGAGATGAAGAGGCATTTAATATTGGACAGAATTTTTTATTTGATATCGGGCATGTAATTGGAAAGGAAGATGCTCGTCATTTTCACAAAAAGACACAATTGGATGACCCCATTGAGAAGCTCTCAACTGGACCTGTACATTTTGCTCATTCAGGTTGGGCTTTTGTAGATATTTTACCAGAAAGCAAACCCTCTCAGGATGAGAACTTCTTCTTAAAATACCATCACCCTTACTCTTTTGAGGCACACTCTTGGATCGAAAAAGGAGAATTAGCAGATCGCCCAGTCTGCATCATGAATGCAGCATACTCTTCTGGATGGTGCGAGGAAAGTTTTGGAATGGAACTAACTGCTGTTGAGATCAGTTGCAAAGCAAAAGGAGATGATAACTGTGCTTTCATCATGGCCCCTCCAGAGAGGATCAATGATTATTTAAGCACAGAATCAAAACAGAGCAAGCATGAACACAAAGTTCCCGTCTTCTTTGAAAGAAAGCATATAGAGGGCCAGCTAAAGAGTTCACTGGCAGAAAAAGAAACACTCCTCAAAGAGATCCATCATAGGGTAAAGAACAATCTTCAAGTCATTACCTCTTTGCTGAATCTTCAGTTCAAGAACATCAAAGACAAGGAGGTTATGGATGCCATTGCAAAAAGCAAGCATAGAATTAATTCAATGGCCTTGATCCATTCGAAGCTCTACCAGTCCAATAATTTGGCATCAATAGATTTTGGAAGCTATGTAGAAGAATTAGTGGAGTCAATCGCCTCTAGCTATACCATTGATAACAGCATTAACTGCAAAGTAAAATATTCGAATGCCTTCTTTAATATTGATCTGAGCATTAATCTTGGATTGATCATTAATGAATTGATCACTAATGCTTTTAAACATGCTTTCTCGAATAAGAAAGCAGGATCTATTGAAGTAGAATTGAACAATACCATGGCAGACCAATATCAGTTGATCGTCAGGGATGATGGAATGGGTATTCCAAAAGAAATTGACATAGAGAATCCAAATACTTTTGGCCTTGAGATCGTCACTGCACTGACCAATCAGATTGATGGAGAAATCACGATCGATTCTGAGAATGGCTTTGAATGTATGATCAGCTTCAAAAAGTAATATTAATATTGATTGCCTTCAATTGTCCCAAAAACAAATGAGGACAGAAGGTGGTTTCTACCTAAAATAGCTTATGAAAACTACCTGCCAATTTCTTCTACTAATTCTATTTCTCCAAGTTCATTCAGCCTTTTCGCAATCAGCTGAAACAATTGTACAAGCAAATCTAGATGCCTACAATGAGAGAGACATCGAAACATTCATGAGTTATATTTCTGAAGACATTGAAATGTACAATCTTGGAGAATGCGAACCCTATATGAAAGGCAAGGAGGCTGTAGAAAAACTCTACGCTGATTATTTTGATCGCTCACCTGAATTGCATTCTGAGATCAAAAAAAGAATTGCCTTTGACAATAAGGTAATTGACTACGAATACATCACTGGAGCCAATGGCAGTTCAGACCCATTTGAGTTAGTATTCATGTATGAAGTAGAAGACAATCTAATTGTGCGAACTACTGCAATTCGAAAAAAACATAAATAAAAAAAGGGGATTGCTAATCCCCTTTTTTAAGAATCCTCCCCCCTTTTAAGCTAATTCTCTTTCAAAGCCAAATAGAGAAGGTGCAAAAGTGGCATTCAGACCCATTCCAAGTGCAGCTTGTTTCATTTCGACAGGAACTTCGCCACAGAATAGAAACTCTCCTGGAGTTGCTATTGATAAAAGCTCTTCAAAATGGCTGGCAGCCGTAGTTCCCAGATGAAACCCTACTGCTCCTGCATCGGAAAATAGATCCATAACAACCAAGGTAGAGGAGTCCTCATCAAAGTAACATTTAACTTTCAATGCACCCGGCTCGTTCGATTGCATCTGTGATTCAACCTCTTTATAAATTGCTTTTAGATTCTCCGACTTTCCTTCTTTTGCGGTCCACTTATAGACGACCATAACTTCTTGATTTTCCATGATATTCGTTTTATAGTTTTTATTTCGATACAAACATATGTCCTATTTTGCCTTCTATTAGGTGTCTTTTACGACCTTTTATAGGGTATTTTATGACATTTTAATTGATTACATTTGTAAAATGAAGAAGCATTTAAGCATATTGGTTCCTAGAGGCATGGTGATTGTCGATACCATAATAGGCTCAATGAACCTATTTCAAATGGCCAACAATTATCAAAGGAGGAAAGCCTCTTTGGAGGGCAGAGAATTCAAGATAGATCTTGTTGGAATTGATAAGGATCCACAACAGTATGGAGGATACATTGGTATCACACCTACCGCATCTATATCAGAGATACAAAAAACAGACTTGATCATTATTCCCGGTCTGGTCGGAAACTTAGAGCAACAAATAGAGATCAATTCTCCTCTTGTAAGCTGGATAAAAAATCAACGAATAGAAAATAATGCAGAGATCGCCAGCTTATGTAGAGGAGCATTCTTATTAGCAGAAACGGGAATCTTGAATGGAAAGTCTTGTGCTACCCATTGGTTAACCCACAATAAATTCAAGGAGATGTTTCCTCAGGTTAACTTAGTAGCAGAAAACATCATTAGTGAAGACAATGGGATCTATTCTAGTGGAGGGGCATATTCCTTTTTGAATCTTCTATTGCATTTAATTGAAAAATTCTATGACCGAGAGGCGGCAATTTGGTGTTCTAAGGTTGCAGAGATCGACTTTGATAGAAATGATCAAAATCAGTTTATCATTTTCAAAGGTCAAAAGGATCATAGCGATAAGGAGATCATAGAAACGCAGGAGTACATTGAAAGTCATTTCATGGAAAAGATCAGCATCGATCAATTGGCCAATTTGATATCAAATAGCAGCAGAAACTTTGTTAGAAGGTTTAAAAAGGCCACAAAGAACACTCCGAAAGAATACATTCAAAGAGTAAGGATTGAAGCGGCGAAGAAACAATTGGAATCAACCACTTTGAATGTGGGAGAAGTGATGTTCAATTCTGGCTACAATGATGACAAAACCTTTAGAACTCTCTTTAAAAGATATGCTGGACTTACCCCTTTGGAATACAGAAATAAATACAACCGAGAAATGGCAATGATCTAGCGGTGAATGTATCGAATGCCAAAATTCATTGCATAACCCGCTCCATCATTCTTTGACCAGGCAAAATCTGCATAAGACAATTCCAAACCTAATTTAGAGGTCAATTGATATTTGGCACCCACTCCCAATTGGGTAAACCACGAATGCAAGCCAAATTCAGATCCATCTTGAAGCTCTACGTTTTGGTATCTAGGTGAATACTGTGTGAACACATAAATGGTAGAATTAGAAGTAGGAAAATAACTCAAGAATGCACTAAGAGGCACTCTAAAGAAATTTCCGTTAAAAGTGCTGTTTCGATTGAACCGATACAACAGATCAGCCTCTGTAAATAATTGAAACTTGTCCCCTATGTTCTGATCGAAGAAAACTTGAGTAAACCAGGAATAACGATCATGGAATATGAAAAAAGGATCCTCCTGATCAGAGGCAATTGGGAAAAGGAAAGTAGATTGGATTGATAAACGAGGGATCTTTCTAAAAGGAACGTATTTCAATCTTGGGCCAATTGAAGAAACTATTGTCTTTCTATAGATGGCCGTTTCATCTTTAAAGAAATCTCCTGGGGTCTCCTCTTGCAAGCCATACCTGGCTGTAGTAATATTGATATCAATACCTACATTCAACCTTCTGATCTTGGGCAAACCAGAAGTGATTTGTATTAAGGCATTGAAGAAGGCCTGAGAATTTCCTAAGTCTTGCTCCTCACCACTCGCATCCCGAATGGAGTTCTGATAGTACAAACTATTGAAATTATTGACTTCGTATTCTCCCCATTGAAAGAGAGCAGATGGGGTAAATAGTTGAAGGTTGCTTTTATCTTCAGTACTACCCATTTCTGCAGAGGAATCTTTTGAAAGTCCGTAGTTCGGATCTACAGAGTTGATGGTCCAATCATAATTGTAGTAGGAAGTCTTAGCTTCTGCTGGAATTGGCTTCTCACGATATTGATTGATGTACCCAATTAATGAAGTTGATTTCTTAAAATCGGCCGCATACCATTTAAAGATCTCTGAAAGGCCCACTTCAGCATTTTCATTCTCTTGTATGAACTGAGGACTATTCAATGCTCTTCTTGATTGCTGATCAAGTAAACTGTCCAAATTAGAAGCTCGGTAAGCATAGTTGGCAATGGGAGGACATCCATTTGCTCCGCAGATCAAGGCAAAGTGAAGTCGCGGATCTTTTGAAGGACTCAACTTTTTCTTTTCGATTTCATCCAAACTAACCTTCTCATTGGCAAGCAAAAATTTCTTCTGAGTGAAAAATGCAGCTATTTCTTGAGGAGATCGTTTTGGATATTCATCAATAAGAAACTTGATAACAAATAGATTGTAAGCATTGATCAGAAAAGCCTTTTCAGCATCTCCCTCCAAGCCTGAAAATTGATCCATACCGTATAACTGAACCAATTGATCTAGATCAGATGGATCATTGTACAAACGCTGATAATGAACCTTTCCGTTTGAAGTATACTTCTTAAAAAAATCGTTGCTGATCTCTTCAAGCTCATCTGCCTGAGAGAATCCAATTAGGTGAATTGAAAAACCTAAAAGGAGGAGAAGGAATTTCTGCATTAATTCTTAATGTACAATCCCCTTACTTCCATACCCATGTAAGTTCCTTTTACACGAAGCTCATTGGCAGTAAGTCCAATTACATCGGCTACGTATTCGTTGCCACTACCTTTGTCGAAAATGATCTTTCTATTCGTGTAATCGATCTCCCAATTTCCGTTTCGTGTAGATTGATTGTCCTCTGCTCCACATAATTGGCCTCCACCTTGGTAATTGTAAGTTCCATCTGGAAAGAACATCATTATATCATCCAATCTGCATGAAGTAAATGTAGTTGATCCATTCAATGTGAAAAGTGAGGTTTTCCAAGTTTTGGAAGCTGTATCAGAAATCAGTGTAAGGAAGTTCATACTATCTGATGCAGTTACGGTTCCATCATCTACTTTGCTAACAACATTTCCGCTTGCGTCAACTGCCGTTGCTGGAGTATCATTTTCTTCTTCAACAGTGCTACAAGCAAAAACTGTGAATAGAAGAACTGGCAAAAAGAGTCTCTTAAAATTTTTCATGGTTCGATTATTTAAAAGATATAACCAAAAGTAGACGTAATTAGTTTTCAATCTGTCTCTTAAGTATCAAAGTGTAAAGTAGTTGACATTTTTAAATAACAGAATAATTGATGTACAGAACGCCCATTCAAGGCTGATGGGTTCTGCAAACTTTTTATCTTTAAGAGGATTTTTCTCAATTAATGGGCTAGTTCAGGTTAAAAAAAAGAATATGAAAAGAATGAGTTGCAATCAATTAGGTGGTGCTTGCGAAAAACAATTTGAAGCAGAAAGCTTCGAGGAAATGACCGACAAAAGCAAGAAACATGCTATGGAAATGCTAGAAATTGGTGACCAAGATCATATAGAAGCCATGAAAAGAATGCAAAAGCTAATGCAGTCTCCTGAAGAAATGCAAAGCTGGTTCGACCAAAAGAAAAAAGAGTTTGAAGAATTATCAGATCAATAAAAGCTCATCTTATGAAGAAAGTAATCCCTCTTCTATTTCTTCTGTTCACTTTCCTTAATTCTTTCTCACAATCAGATTGCAGTTGTTGCACAGAAGTTCATCAGCAGTTCGATTTTTGGGTTGGATCTTGGATTGTTTACGACACCACTGGTAAAGAAGTAGGAAGAAATACCATCAAAAGAATTGAAGATCAATGCGCCTTAATGGAAGAATGGAAAGGAGGCGGTGGGAGCACAGGCTCAAGTATCAATTATTTCAACAGTTCAGATTCCAGTTGGAATCAAGTATGGGTAGACAATCAAGGAAATGTTCTGGAGCTAAAAGGTGGTATGAAAGGAAATAGCATGGTTTTGAGGAGCGAATTGATCAAGGGGAAGCAGGGTACTTATTATAATCAGATCAAATGGACTCCTCATGAAGATAAAAGTGTTCGCCAAGTGTGGAAGATCCACAACAAAGAAGGTCAAGAACTAAGAACCCTTTTCATCGGCATATATAGAAAGTAAGTCCTCATCAAAAAAAGCGGCTTCACCATTTTGATGAAGCCGCACCAGATGAACTAAATTGGTTAGATTCTATTCAAAATTATTCAATCTGCTGGGCTGAAAAATGATATTTATCATAAAGCAGCATCAAACAAATACTAAATGTAAAATATAAGCCTAGCCCTTCTTTTTCAAGCTCAGATAATCAATGAAATAGAGGATCTTGATGGAAAAGTTGTTAAGCTGAGGAGCCTTTAAGGTAGCTTCTAAATTCTCATAATAGCTATAGTCCATCGGCTCACCACTTTGTAGGATGATATTCTTCCAAACCATACTTACTTCACTACCTGGGGCAAAACGCCAATTGAATGCAAGATCAATATTGAAAGCATTGAAGCTGATGTCATGTATGGTAGATCCATCTTCGTTAAAAGCATCATAATCTGCCTCGATGAGCTTCCCATCCTTTGGATTTACATAGTAAAAGCGATCGTATTCTACCTCCGACCAATAATGCCTCAAGGTCAAATTCAAAGCCATTCGATTATTGAAGATATAATTTCCTTCAATGGAGGTTTCAAACTCCACTACTTCCCTCCTACCAAAGATCACTGAATCCTGCAATCGATTGACATATCCTATATCATTGATCCTCAAATCTCTGCTATTACCAATCACAAAGAACAACTTATCATTGGGTCGGAATCTTGGAGCTACCCTGTAAAAATGATACCTCCTTCCAGGCTCGTCGAACCATCTGTTCTGCAAGCGGATGTCCAAGGCAAAAGCGCGACTGTAATCAGAAGAAAAGAAACCGCCCACCCAAAAGTTTCTGGGATAATCATAAGACAATTCAGTGGTTCGGGTTTCAAAGTAATCATTGGTATTGATCGGCTCGAAACCAGCATTCAAACTCAGAGCGTGAAAGCTCTTTAAGCCATAGACAGTAAACCATGAAAATGCCAGGTTTACAAATTCGTCAGGAGCATGTAAGCGCTGGTAAGTAATATCAAACTCGTGTCGGTAGAAATTGAAGATCGAGAAGGGTTCGAACTTGACCAACTGAGCATAGAAATAAGTGTTCTCCACATTATTGAAAAGTTGGAAGCCAAGATCGTTAGGATCGTAGTTTTCAGATATCTGTTCGTGGGACAATTCAAAAGTGAAATTTCCAGAGATCTTTCCAATGGCTCCTTGCCAACTTTCACCACTTACCAATTCGCCATTCTCTTCCCACAAATGACTCATCCCACCATAGCCGCTAATGGCCCATTTGTTTTGCTTATCTGCCAATTGCCAATCCAACTGTCCAACATTTGCATCTCTCGCTATTCCACTTCTCATGGTATTGGTGTTGGTATAAGTCACGAATGAATTGTTTCGCAGCACCTGGTCAAAGACCAGTACATTGTAGTTGGTATAAGGGTTTGTGGCTACCTTTCTTTTTGATCCATCTTCGGTATTCTGAATGACGGCAAATGACTGATCATCTACAGCATTGAATACTCCTATTCCCAAACCTTTACTTGTTCTTCCAGATACTTTTGTTGCATTTAGCAATTTGGCCTGAACCGGATTTTCCTTGACTACTTCATTCTCAGCAGCTTCTTCATAGGGCTTGGAAAAATCATATGGTCTTCCGCCAATTCTTCTTGAATAAAAGATGCCAGCCTTGTTGAACAGCTCAACTCCTTCAGTAAAGAATTGCCTATTCTCGTTGAACTGCACTTCGAATGGAGTCAAATTGAGTACTTGATCATCAAATCTGGTCTGACCAAAGTCTGGAATCAGAGTCATATCAACTGTAAATGCATCATTGAGTCCGTACTTCACATCCATTCCCCCATTGTAAGAGTAGTTTTCACTCCCATCTCCTGAATTTCTCTCGTAATAGGCAGATGCATATGGAAAAAAGAACAGTCTCGTTGGCGGCTCAATGTTCTCGATTCCTTGAACTGTTCCTGCTTGGGTAAAGAATCCATCTACAGTTGGATCAATATTACTCCACCAATTCCGTTCTCGACCACGCCTGATCTCCCTACCGAAGTTAATCCCCCATTCTTGAACGTCGGTTTCTGGAAAACGCAATGCCGAATAGGGAATTCTAAATTCTGCTGTCCAACCTTGTTCATCAATGGTAGTAGCACTTTCCCAAACGGCATCCCAGCTGTTGTTTTCATCATCCAATGAATACTTTACATCAACCTGCACACCTGCTGGAGTTACCCCAAATCCATCTCCATTTATACCATCTTGGTAGGTATTGAAAACTACAATGAACCAATCGGCATTTCCGAAATTATCTCGCTCAGTTAGAAAGTTGTATATGCTATCTGGGTTTCTCTCATACATTCTAGCAGCAACATATACCGCATCGTCATCATAGATCATTTTGACTTCCGTTTTCTGAGTTCCTGGTACATTTGGAACAGGGGTATTCTGAACAAAGTCTGTGAGAATCTCAGCATTGATCCAAGCTGCATCGTTCAATCGACCATCAATTTTTGGAGCTTCTCCTTCGAATCGATTCGTTTGAAATGACTTCCTAGAAAGATCTATGCCTCCCTCTGCAAAAACAGAAGAAGCGATGATGATCAATATGGAAAGAAGACTAAAACGCATGGAAAATATTGTTTGCAAAATTCCTCAATTTCTTTGTCTCATTTGTCTTCAACTTGCTATTTGAACGAATAGGCCTACTTTAGTTCTATGCGTTGGCTAGTCCTTCTTCTATTCTTCATTCCTACAATGGTATCTTCTCAAGATCACATCTTAGACACCTTACTCTTCAAAAGTTTGGAGCTTAAAGATGAATTACTGATCAAGACTATAGACACCAACTACATTGAAAGCTATGATCGAATCACTTGGAAGATCTCTGCACAGAACAGATTCAATACATTGGGTCTTTCTGAAGGCGGATTGAACAGCGACATTTGGTACCGACCTGATCTGGGCATAACCTTGGGTCTAGGAATGGCTACGAAATCCTTTGCCTTTGATGTAAATACTCAATTGGGAATTAGTGAAGACAAGATCAACTCTTCTGATTATACCGACATTCAGTTTCGCTTGTTCACAACCAAGCATTATGTAAGGTTTCGTTACCAGTATTATCTAGGATACCAATTGGTAGAAGCTTCTAACATCGAGCCGGTTCAAATTGATAAGAATAAGATCAGAGAAGATATCAGAACATTGCAATTTGGTGTCCAATACTTGTACTCTGTGAACTACGATAAATTCTCTATCAAAGCGCCCTTCGCCATGAGTGAGAGACAAAAACAAAATGCAGGAAGTTGGATCGCCGGGATGGATTTTTTGCTCTATAGCATGGATGCAGATTCATCTATTGTTCCAGAGGAACTGGAGTTTTTAGATGCAAAATGGGATCATTTTACAGCGCTCAATACTTTCTTCCTTTCGGCCAATTTTGGATACATGTACTCTTTTGTATTCAAAGATCACTTTTTCTTCACGACCAGTCTTATTCCTGGAGTTGGCTTGAAAGGAGGTGATTACCGACAAATAGAAAGACAAAGGATAGAGAATATCTGGATGCTCAAGCTCAAATCGATGAATGCATTTGGTTACAATGGAGATCGCTGGGCGGTAGGGATGCAGTTTCATATTGGACTGAATTACCTTCCTCTAGAACCCAAGCTAGCATCAAACATCATTGAGGGCAGGTCTTCATTCTACATTGGATATCGCATTTAAACCTGTTGTCTACATCTTTGTTATTAATGCATGTCTATCTATAGTTATAAGGCCAATTTGATCGATGGTAGTGAGATCTCGTTGGAGCAATTCAAAGGGAAAGTACTCCTCATTGTTAACACTGCAAGTAGATGTGGCTTTACCCCTCAATACAAGGATCTTGAGAAACTGTATCAGAAATACAAAGACAAAGGACTTGTCATCTTGGGATTTCCCTGCAATCAGTTTGGGAATCAAGAAAGTGGAAGCAACAAAGAGATTCAAGAATTCTGTGATCTCACTTTCAAGATCAGTTTTCTCATGTTTGAAAAAGTCAAAGTGAATGGCAAGGATGCTCACCCCTTGTATCGCTATCTAAAATCTGAAAAAGGCGGATGGCTCAATAGTTCTATCAAATGGAACTTCACCAAGTTCTTGATCAATAGCGAAGGTATTCCTGTGCATCGTTTTCCTCCAGCTGCAAAAGCAGAAAAGATTGAAAAGTACATAAAGGAACTACTTTAGACATTCTCCATCGTTTATTCTAATATTTCGATTATCTTAGTTCCTCATCGATTTTTCAGAACTAAATAAGAAATATGGAAACAAAAGAATACTCAAATGGTGAGATCACCATTCAATGGAAGGCAGAACTGTGTGAGCATGCCGGTGTATGTGTTAGAATGCTGCCAAAAGTTTACAATCCAAAAGAAAGACCCTGGATTAAGATCGAAAACGCAACTACTGAAGAGCTAATTGAGCAGGTATCTAAATGTCCTTCTGGCGCCCTTAGCATCAAAGGTCAATGATCGAGATCAAACAAGAAGACGACGGCAAGGATGGTCAATTCACCCTTTTTGATGAGCAAAAGATTGCCGGCGAAATGACCTATAGCTGGGCAGGAGAAGATAAATTCATAATTGATCATACTGGGATCAGGGAAGAATATGGCCAAAAGGGTTATGGCAAGAAACTAGTTTATGAAGCAGTTGAATTTGCAAGAAACAAAGGCGTGAAAATTCTTCCACTTTGCCCCTTTGCAAGAGCCCTATTTGATAAAGACAATAGCATAGCAGATGTTAGATTTTAAATATGCAAAAAGGATCGGTGGATTGTTATTAGCAGCAAGCCTATTCTTTGGGTGTGAATCAAGATCACCCATTCAAGAAGCCAGTCAAGAGTCCGTTTCAGAAAGCGAAAGAATCAAGAAACAAGATTGGGCTGTTGTAATACATGGAGGAGCCGGAACCATTCTCAAGAAGAACATGAGCCCAGAAAAAGAAGAAGAGATCTATCAAAAGTTGGAAGAAGTGCTTCTTGAGGCGGAAAGGATTCTTTCAAATGGTGGAAGTTCTATTGATGCTGTTGAATCCTGTATACAGATCATGGAAGCAAGTCCTTTATTCAATGCCGGCAAAGGTTCTGTCTTTACCCATGAAGGACGAAACGAAATGGATGCATCCATCATGAACGGTGCTGATCTGGACGCTGGTGCTGTCGCAGGAGTTAGTCATATCAAAAGCCCAATATCTGCGGCTAGGCAAGTCATGGAGAATTCCCCTCATGTGATGCTTAGTAGAGAGGGTGCTGAAGAATTTGCAGAGCAAATGGGAGAAGAAATGGTTGAGCCTTCTTATTTTTTTACTCAGGATCGTTTTGAAACACTGCAAAGAGTAAAAGAAAGAGAAGAGGAAAAAAGGAAAGAAAATCCCGATGACAAATATGGTACTGTTGGAGTTGTCTGTTTGGATGAGCTTGGAAATTTAGCAGCAGGAACCTCAACAGGAGGCATGACCAACAAAAGATGGGGAAGAATTGGAGACTCCCCTATCATTGGTGCAGGAACATACGCCAATAATAAAAGCTGCGGTGTATCTGCAACGGGCCATGGAGAATTCTTTATTCGATTAGCGGTAGCGCATGAGATCAGCAGCCAAATGATCTATCAAGGCAAAAGTGTGGATGAAGCTGCAAAAAATGTAGTGCTGGAACAACTTACTAATATCGGTGCTGCAGGAGGAGTTGTAGCAATGGATTACAATGGAGATTACAGCATGGTATTCAACACTCCAGGAATGTATAGAGCCTATTTGAACGCAAAAGGAGAAAAAGTGATGGCCATGTACAAGGAAGAAGGAGAATGAAGACCTACGCACTTTTCCTTAGAGGAATAAATGTTGGAGGTCATCACAAGGTTCCCATGGGGGAATTGCGAGAATTATTAGAGAAAAGTGGACTTCAAGAAGTGACAACTCTCCTCAATTCTGGCAATATACTTTTTCAGTTCGAAGAATCAAATAGCCTAGATCTGGAGCGAAGGATCACTTCTCTTTTAGAAACGCATTTCGGCTTTCCAATACCGACCATCCTGAGAGAGATCCATATACTTGAAGACTTATGGTCAAATGATCCTTTTGAAGGAATTCAATTGACAAAGGACATTCGCTTTTACATCTCCTTCTTGAAAAATGAAGTAGAAGGAGATTTGAGCATTCCATGGCAAAGTGATGATGCTTCTTTTAGGATCTTGGAGAAACGAGGAGGAGCAATTCTATCTGTGTTGGATCTCTCAATTGGAAAGACACCTAAAGCAATGGAAATTCTCGAAAAAATCTATAAAAAAGAGAACATCACTACTAGAAATTGGAATACCATTATCAAGATCAAGAACCACTTAACGAAATAGTCTATAAGGATGAAAGAATACAATCAACACATGAACATTGCCTATGATCATCATGAATTGATCGATGTGCCAAAGCTTATTAAAGATTGCAAAGATGAATGGTACAATCAAACTTTAACCAAGGTCAATGACAGTGTCGTAAGACTAGGTATCATTGAAGGTGATTATCACTGGCACCAGCATGAAAATGAAGATGAATTCTTCTTTGTTCTAAGTGGGAAACTATACATAGATCTAGAAGATAAAACAATAGAATTGAATGAAAGAGAAGGAACTACTATTAGTAAAGGTGTCATGCACAGGCCAAGGGCTCCAAAGAAATGTGTGATTCTCATGGTAGAATCAGACAGCATTGATCCAGTTGGAACATCTTCCTAAAAGAATGGATCCTTATGTTTAATTTCAAGCTTTCAAATTAGAGGAAAAATGATTCAAAAATTCGTAGAAAAAGCAGAGAGAGTAATCATAATAGCCCTTTTGGTAGCTCTATTATTGATCATAGCCTTTACCACTTTTGTATTTCTGAAGCTACTTTTTTATGGTCTATATAATGGTGTAACAGCACCTACAGGAGACTCGAACATCTTTGATCATTTGCATGCCATTTTTGGCGGCTTTTTATCTGTATTAATTGGAATAGAATTATTGCACACCATCAAGATGTATTTGAGAGAAGATGTAGTGCATGTTGAAGTGGTTTTATTGGTCGCACTAACCGGAGTGTCGAGACACGTAATTGACTTGGATTATGAAAAATTAGAACCAATGAAAGTATTGGGGATCAGCGCCTTGGTCATAGCACTTTCTGCGGGATACTTTCTGATCAAAAGGGGAATGAAAGACCCTAAGAAGAAAAAACTAAAGAGCTAAAAATCTTGTCTTCACAACTTTCTAGTCAACTTCTATTGATTCGTCCAGCGAACTTTGGATTCAATGAAGAGACTTCTGACTCCAATTCATTTCAGATAAGTAGCAAAAGTGAGCTAGAATCTATCCAAGCAGAAGCTTTAGCAGAGTTCAACACTCTTGTTGAACTTCTAAAAGATCATAAGATCGATCTGATGATCTTTGATGACAAAGAAGAATTGCAGAACAAGGATGCCATCTTTCCCAACAATTGGTTTTGCACCTTACCCAACGGAATGCTGAGCATACATCCAATGCATGCATTGAATAGAAGAAAGGAACGCAGAGAGGATATCATTCAGAGTTTACAGACTAATTCTCAGATTAAAGAGTTTTGGGATCTGAGCAAATTTGAAGAAGTGAACCAAGCCTTGGAAGGAACTGGAAGTATGGTATTTGATCATCTTCATCAGACTGCATACGCTTGCATTTCTCCAAGAACCAATGAGGAACTATTCGCCAAGTACTGTGAAAAGATCAAGTACGAAGCAATCAGCTTCACTGCTCTTGACAAGCAGGAAAGAGCAATTTATCACACCAATGTTCTATTGCATATTGGAAATGAGCATGCAGTGATCTGTTTGGAATGCATCCCTAATCTAAAAGAAAGAGAGCAGCTAAGAACAAAGCTTGCTTCCAATAGAGATTTAATTGAAATCAGTTTTGAACAGCTGAAGAATTTTTGTGGGAATATACTTCAAGTAAAAAACCGAGAAGGTGATCAATTCATCATTCTTTCCAAGACTGCTTTTGAATCATTCCTACCTCATCAATTAGAGATTTTAAGAAGATCATCCGACTTGATCATCGCAGATATTCCAAGCATTCAGCAAATTGGTGGAGGAAGTGTACGCTGCATGATCGCAGAAATCTTTCTGAATAGAAATTAGAGGTCCTCTGATATTTCTTAACCCAGATCAATCATAATTGATCAGAATGCTTGTACCTTGAGCCTTGTAAAATCAATATGAGAAGCCATGTTTTGTGTGATCTATTCATTTGAAGTAAAAGAGGGAGCAAAAGAGAAATTTATTTCAGCTTGGGCAGCAATGACCAAATTGATAAAAAAATACGAAGGTGGCTTGGGTTCAAGACTACATCAAAGCGGAGATGGAAATTACTTAGCCTATGCGCAATGGCCCAGCAGGGAGAAATGGGAAGGAAGTGGAGATCTTTTGCCCCAAGAAGCTGAGACTCATCGAGCAAAGATGAAAGAGGCTTGTCACTCTATAGAAACCATTCATGAATTACAAGTGGTGGAAGATCTACTGGTCAAAAAATAGAATAGATGAAAGTAACAAAGTATGCTTTGTTTCAATCTTTACTGCTAGGGCTAATTGGCCTCTGCTGTGGTATCCTCTACTCCTTGGGAGGATTATTGATTGATGGATTAGTATCACTGGGAATAGCCTCCTCTGAATATTGGTCTACTCCTGGATTGAGCTATGGAAGTATTCTAGCTTTTGGAGCTTTGGTCGGAATGCCTCTGATCTTTGCCGCCTTTGGATTTCTTTTAGGAATGGTAGAAGCGGTGCTATACAATCTATTGATTGCTCCTTACAAAAAGTCTATTGACCTCTTCTAATCTTCTCATCTTATTCAATTTTTGCTAAAGATTTGTAAATATGACGAACGGTCATTATATTTGCACCTGTGAAAAGAAAGATACATCGAGAAGATATTGTTAAGGCTGGCTTGGACCTGATGTTTCAAGACGGTTATCATGCTACTGGAATTAAAGACATTACTGAGAAAGTACAGATTCCCAAAGGGTCATTTTACAACCATTTTAGCAGCAAAGAAGATTTTGGCCTAGAAGTAGTAAAAAATTATTGCGACAATGGCTTGAAAATGTATACTTCTTTCTTTCTAGACCCGAATTACGAGCCAATTGATCGAATTGAAAATTTTTTCAATGCTCTGATAGAGTCATACACCAATGAGCTCAATTTCAAATTGGGATGCATAATGGGAAACTTCTCCATTGAAATGTCTGATGTAAATGAAAGGTTTAGAGAATTATTGGATGAGGAGTTCAACCGGTTAGAAAAAGTAATCGAATCCTGCATTGAAGAAGGTCAAAAAGGTGGATCAATTAGTTCTGAACTGAATAGCAAAAACTTAGCTTCCTTTCTACTAAATAGCTGGCATGGTGCAATGCTTCGTATGAAGTCTACAGCAAATGATCAACCTCTAAAAGATTGTAAGAACATGATCTTATCCATGCTCAAGAATTAATATTTTTTTATCTTAATTATATGACGAACGGTCATTTTATATCTATTATTATGAACACAACAACAACACTTAACAAAAAACCTGCACCACTAAGAGTCATATTCATATTGAATGGATTGATGATGATACTGCCTTTTGTATTCTACGCCGTATTTACAATAAATGACATTAAGGTGGGCGACCTTCAAAACATCTATATGGTTTACACTGGACTGGCTTATATTCTAAGCTTTGGAATACTGATCTGGACCATACTAAACAAGAAGCTCATGATGATGAGAGCTGTCTTTGGACTCAACATATTGATTGCATTCCCAGCCGGAGCATTCATAGGCATGCTCTTTGCCATCATCTCTTTTGCCTTGTCATTCAATAAAAAGGTAAAAGACTACTTCGCTTCTTAATATAAGACAAGGATTGATCTAGCAGAGACCTTTAGTCTTCTGCTAGTTTATTTCTCTTTAACTCGAAGTTCTTTCCTAGATATACCTTACGAACTTGCTCATCACTTGCCAATTCCTCAGCGGTTCCTGCCTTTAGAATATTACCTTCAAAGAGCAAATAGGCTCGATCGGTAATGGCCAAGGTTTCGTTCACATTGTGATCGGTGATCAGGATCCCAATGTTCTTTTTCTTCAGTTCAGCGACGATCCCCTGAATGTCTTCCACTGCAATAGGATCAACACCTGCAAAAGGCTCATCCAATAAGATAAATTTGGGGTCAGTGGCCAATGCTCTGGCAATTTCCGTTCTTCTTCTTTCTCCACCTGACAAGAGGTCTCCTCTATTCTTTCTCACATGTTGCAAACTAAACTCGTTCAACAGGCTCTCCAATTTTTCTTCTTGCTCCTTCTTGTTTAGGTCGGTCATTTCCAAAATGGCCTTGATATTATCTTCTACTGAAAGCTTTCTGAAAACAGAGGCCTCTTGCGCTAGATAACCAATTCCCTTTTGAGCTCTTTTGTACATGGGTAGTTTGGTAATTTCTTCTTGCTCCAAATAGATCTTTCCTTCATTGGGTGTAACCAATCCTACGATCATATAAAAGGAGGTTGTCTTTCCTGCACCATTTGGTCCTAACAAGCCAACGATCTCCCCTTGGCTTACCTCAACAGAAACGCCTTTTACAACAGTTCTGCTTTTGTATTTCTTGACTATGTTCTCTGCTCTTAATTTCATCTTCATTAGAATTGGATCTCAAAGGCTGCTCGAATTCCAAATTTCGCAATATCTGGGTGATCTAAATAATTCAATCTCCACATAGCGTCAACCCTAAAGATCTTGAAAATATTCTCAACACCTCCTGCTACCTCCATATATGGCTGATTTAACTCATAAAAGTCAGAAGGCATGACCATTTCTCTTCTGTTCTTATCATTCAAACTTCCTGCCACAGTTCTGTAAGTCAACACCTCTCTCCACTTCAGTTTTCTGAACAAAGGTATTTTATTCAGGAAATAACCGTCAAAATGGTGAGTCACCATTAAGGTAGCATATCGATCACTGATGAATTCGAAAAAGTTCATTAAGTTGAAAGCACTTTGGTCATAGAAATAAGACTCATTACCATTGTGGATCTCCAACAATGGATAAGGTAGGGTTCCAAAATACTGTCCTGCGGTTACTCGATACTCCGTGCTTCCGTAAACTCCTAGACTGAATTCATCCGAGACTGCTAATTCTACCTTTTGGTAATTGTAATCTCCATCGAAAAGATCCTTGATCCCAAAGCCCAATTGCATTTCAAATATGGGGTAATCACTTCCCAAGGTAATTCGATTGAAATCACCCTCTACAAATCTTTCCTTGTAGGCAAATCTTGTGTAAACACTAATCTCTGAAGTGTTCAAGAATTGATCGTCATAAAAACCAACTTCGGGGTCTGGATCAAATCTTCTGTATTCTAATCTACCTCTAGGACTCATTGTACGTTTATTCAAAAAGAGCTTATTGGAAAGACCGGTGATCCATTCTCGGTAATAGGAGAATTTATACTCTTCTACATCCGTCAATTTATCATTCGGATTCCTTCTCAAAAAGGAAGAAAGAATGTTGTCCTGACTAAAGGCATTCTGACTCCATCCCAACTGTTCTAGATCATGTTTGTACTGGAACTCTAAAAACTGCCGTGGGTTGTCGTCCAGTTTGAACAGTGCTCCTGCACCGTATTTAAAGACTTCATCATGGGTACCATAAGCGGTAAAGGCATTGAACTGGATCCTCTTGCTAAAATTTCGATTGGTCCTACCTCCTATCCTAAAACGGTTACCTTCAACAGGGTTATAACTGTAGGCTTTGAAGTAAGGACCTATATCAACCTTTCCGATCTCTTTGTAACCCGTAAAGATCAATTGTATGATATCTATAAAGGTCTTAAAGGCCGGCACATTTTCCACGGAATCGATCATTTCATAGATCTCCTTCTGATTTGAAGTTAAGGTGTCATGCCGGGCATCATCCCAATATTCTGCCTCTTTCTTATTGGCGTCCTCCAATACCACCACATTGTCAATTCCTTCATAATACTTGGGTTCCTGGGGAATATTGATCTCAAAGTCTTTGTAGGAAGTAGATTTCCTACCATACATACCCATTACATTATCTGCCAATTGAAAATCAACTATCAAATTGTCTTTCTCCAACATCCAATATTGACCATCTACCTTCTTGTATTCTTGCTTTACACGAAAACCGTTGATAAAGTTGATGTTGGCATTATCGTCAATTGTAGCCTCTAATCGCTTCACCGCATAAGTTGTATCGTTGATCCACATGGTACCATCAAAAACTGGTTCTTGCTTGTGCTTCGGAATAAAGTCGATCTCAAAACAATATCTGCCGTCAATGATCACCGTATCCTTGATATAGTAACGGTAATAACTCAAGCCGTTATTCGCAATTGGACTAATGAAAGAGCGACCAAAAACGCTGATATAATTCTCATAGATATTGACCTTCTGGTACATATCTCCCATGAATTGAGTGATGCTCTCATTAATGTTTCCAGAGATCTTAGAGGCCTTGATATACTCCTTTTCTGATTTAGGGCTTCTTCTGTAGTAGTAATCTGAAACCGACTCTGTCATGAACATAGGCAAATACTCCTTCCCATCTGAAGTATCCACATCCACGTAATCAAAGATGAATTGAAAGTTCTTGAAGATCTTCTTGTTCTTAAAGTCGTCCGTTATGTTATTCAGGTCAAACTCAACCTTGTTGTATACCTCATATTTATAGTAATCGTATTTCTCTCTGTTATTGGCCTCTTTATTCCGAATCACTTTCTTTAAAATATCATGGGCTGGATTTCCAGTGTATTCGATCACTACTTCTTCCAATTGGATGTTTCCAGATCCCAAACTAAAATTGACTGTTTGAGATCGGTCTTTTCTTACACTTTTTGATTGAGGAGCATAGCCAATAAAACTGGCCGTTAATGAATCAGTTGGGTAGTAGGTTTCAATGGAATAATATCCATTGATATCAGTGGATGTTCCTGTTTTAGAATCTTGAAATACTACATTCACAAAGGGCAATGGCTCTTTGGTTTTCTCGTCAATAACTTGCCCTTTTACTATGGTTTTTTGCCCATAGACCAACTGACTTCCAAACAATGAAAGTAGGAGCAAAAAAGCGATCCTATTGAAGGTTTTAAGTTGGTAGAATTTCATGAAATCTTAGGAAGCTAAAATACTGATACTTTAACTTCATAAAGGCAGTTTTTTCTTTAGGAATCCTTGCCTACTACTGCCCTGGAAACCAGTATACTTATCTCATATAAAATGAAAAGTGGAAGCGCTACTAAAACTTGCGAAGAAATATCTGGTGGGGTAATGATGGCTGCCAATATTAAAACGGCAATAACAGAGTGTCTTCTGTACTTCTTCATCAATTCAGGAGTAACTATTCCCAACTTCGATAAGAAATACACCACTATTGGCAATTGAAATATTAATCCACATGCAAGTGTAATGGTGGTTACAGTAGAAATGTAAGACCTCAAATTGATCTGGTTGTATACAAAATCACTAACCGTATAACCACCTAGAAATTGAACTGACAAAGGAGTGATCACATAATATCCAAATGCTACACCGCACATGAACAAGAACGAGCCCCAAAAGACCATACCTCTCGCAAAGTTCTTCTCTTTCTTCTTCAAGGCAGGTTTGATGAAACGCCAGACTTCGTATAGGAAATATGGGAAGGCAGCAATTAGTCCCGCTACTAAGGACACGATGATATGCATGCTAAACTGACCAGCCATGCTGATATTAATCAATTCAAACTTCATCTCATCGAAACACAATTTGTCACCCATGTTCAAGGAGTGAGAAAGCTTACAGAAAGCCTGATAAGTTATAAAGTCATCAAAGATGGGAGCCAAAACAATGATGTCAAAAACAATGTGCTTGAAAAGAAAAGCAAGGGTGGTGGTGATCATGATCGCAATGGCAATGCGAATCAAATGCCAGCGTAAGATCTCAAGATGGTCCAAAAAGGACATCTGAGCATCATCATCATCAAATTGCTGATCAAGACTCACTAGATCAATCCTTCTTTAAACAGATCGTGGAAATGCAATACACCAACATACTTGCCTTCATCAACTACAAGCAATTGAGAAATACTGCTGTTCTTCATTACTTCAACCGCCTTGACGGCCATTGTTTCAGAGCTGATGGACTTGGGATTAGCAGTCATAATGTCTTTTGCCTTTACAGAGCTAATATCAGCTCCTTTGCTCAGCATCCTTCTTAAATCTCCATCGGTGATCACTCCTTGAAGTGTTCCATTATCTACCACAGCTGTCACCCCTAACCTTTTAGAAGAGATCTCAACAATAACCTCCTTTAGATCGGCCTCAGAATTAACTTCTGGTTGCTCATTTTGAACGATCAGGTCAGAAACCCTCAAGTATAACTTCTTACCAAGGGCTCCTCCTGGATGATACTTTGCAAAATCTCCGCTGCCAAAATCTCGGCACTTGATCAAACTAACCGCCAAAGCATCTCCCATGACCATTTGAGCAGTTGTGCTATTGGTGGGCGCTAAATTGTTAGGGCAAGCTTCTTGCTCCACATGGCAACTCAATCTGTAGTCGGCCTGTTCCCCTAAGTAAGATTTCATATTGCCAGTCAGTGCTATGAGTTTATTACCCATTTTCTTGACCAAGGGAACCAATACTTTTACCTCTGGAGTGTCTCCACTCTTTGATATCAATATGACCGGATCATTTTCCTGAACCATTCCTAAATCACCGTGAATGGCATCAGCCGCATGCATGAACAAGGCTGGAGTTCCAGTACTATTAAATGTAGCTACCATCTTTTGCGCAATGATGGCAGATTTACCAATTCCACTTACTACAACTCTTCCATTGCAAGAGTAGATCAATTCCACTACACTGGAAAAATCATCATCGATCTTATCGATCAAAGCGTCGATAGAATCACGTTCAATAGCCAAGGTTTCTTTGGCAATTTGTTTAATTTCGGTTGAATTTTTCAAAAAGCTCCTACTATTTTTTTTAATTGGAAATATTGCTAACTTGTAAGTCGTTCTAAGTGCAATATCTAGGAGCAAAAGTAACTGAAATATAGCAAAAGAGAGAAGATCGAATGGAGGAGACCGTTCCACTGCAGCTGAATGCTGAGTTAAAGAAGTATTTCGGCTTCAATGCCTTTAAGGGCGAACAAGAGGAGGTGATCAAGAGTCTGCTAGACGGAAAAGACACCTTTGTGATCATGCCAACTGGCGGAGGGAAATCGATGTGCTATCAACTTCCCGCCTTATTAATGGGAGGAACAGCCATTGTTGTTTCCCCGCTAATAGCCCTGATGAAGAATCAAGTTGATGCAATCAGAGGATTTTCAAGTGGCGATCATATTGCCCATTTCATGAACTCCTCCCTTAACAAAACTGAACTAACTAAGGTCAAATCTGATCTTGAGGCAGGAAAGACCAAATTGCTTTATGTAGCCCCAGAAACACTGACCAAACAGGCAAATATCGATTTCTTCAAGACCATTGATATATCCTTTTTTGCTATTGATGAAGCGCATTGTATCTCAGAGTGGGGTCATGACTTCAGACCTGAGTACAGGAGATTAAGGGAGATCATTGAAGCAATTGATAGAGTTCCTATTATTGCCCTTACGGCTACTGCAACACCAAAAGTTCAACAGGATATCCAGAAGAATCTAGGAATGACTGAGGCCAATGTATTCAAGGCCTCCTTCAATCGTTCCAATTTGTATTACGAGGTCAATCCAAAGCAGAAGGAAGCCAATTCACAGATCGTTAAGTATGTGAATCAGTTCAAGGGAAAATCGGGCATCATTTATTGCTTGAGTAGAAAAAAGGTAGAAGAACTTGCCGAAACATTGCAAGTAAATGGAATCAAAGCTCTTCCTTACCATGCTGGACTAGACGCTTCTAGCAGAGCAAAACATCAAGACATGTTCTTGATGGAAGAGGTAGATGTGATCGTAGCTACTATTGCTTTTGGAATGGGAATCGACAAACCCGATGTTCGTTTTGTAATTCATCATGATATTCCTAAAAGTCTAGAGGGTTATTACCAAGAAACTGGTAGAGCAGGAAGAGATGGGGGAGAAGGAAAGTGTGTAGCCTTTTACAGTTACAAGGACATTGAGAAGTTGGAGAAATTCTTACAAGGCAAACCCGTTGCCGAGCAAGAAATTGGTCGACAATTGATATTTGAGACTGTTTCCTACGCAGAGACTGCCATTTGTAGAAGAAAGCAGTTACTGCATTACTTTGGTGAAAGATATGAAGAAGACAATTGCGGCAATTGCGACAATTGTCTCAATCCACGATCTGAATTTGAAGCAAAAGAGAATGTTACCTTATTGCTAAAAACCATTGATGAATTAAAAGAGAATTTCAAAGCCAATTATCTGTCCAATTTCTTAGCAGGAGAGATCAGTTCAGAGATCAAATCTCTCAATCACGATCAACACCCATCCTTTGGGTCTGGAAAGGAAGTAGAGGAGATCAAGTGGAATTCTATCATAAGGCAATGTATCATCGCCGATCTGATCATAAAAGAAATTGAGAATTACGGAGTACTGAAGATCAGCGAGAAGGGAAGAGAATTCATGGTGCAACAGCATAGTATCATGATGGTTGAACCCAAAAAGTACGCTGACCCTGACGGAGATCCCGTAATTGCTGCAGGAGGTAAAAGTGGAGGAGCAGCCGATGAACAGCTCTATAATCTGCTCAAAGATCTTGTTAAGGATGTAGCAAGAGAAGAAGACCTACCCCCTTATGTGATCTTCTCAGAACCTTCTTTGGAAGACATGGCTACTCGCTACCCAATCACCATGGAGGAACTTTGCAATATCACTGGTGTTGGACAGGGAAAGGCAGAGAAGTTTGGGCAAGTATTTTTGGATGCCATCAAGGATTATGTAGAAGAAAATGAGATAGAAAGACCCGATGACATGGTGGTCAAGTCGGTGGTGAATAAATCAGGACTTAAAGTATACATTATCCAAAGTATTGATAGAAAAATGCCTTTGGAAGATATCGCCGGTGCAAAAGGAAAAGAAGTGGATGATATTCTCGGAGAAATCGAAAATATCGTCATCAGCGGCACCAAGGTAGATCTTGACTATATACTAAACGAACTCTTGGACGAGGAATATCAAGAAGAGATCTTTGATTACTTCAGGGATACTGAAGAAGATAGTATTGAAGACGCTGTTGAAGAATTTGACGGGGTCTATTCAGAGGAAGAGATGAGGATGATGAGGATCAAATTCCTCTCCATCATGGGTAATTGATCAATTCAATTGAGCATTAAGTCGGTCTACGATTTCATGCTGATCTTCCCATTTCTGCATTTCTTGTTTCAGCTCATTATCTTTTAATTGCCAATCACTAATCAATTGAGTGTTTTCTTCTTTACTCAATTGGTCTGCATTCATCAATTGTTGGTTCAGAGCAGCTAATTCTTCCTCTAAATTGGAAACATTAGCCTCTAGCTTCCCTAATTTTCTTTCTTCCCTCTTCAATTCCTTTCTCAGCTCCCTCTCATTGACTTTTGCTCCTTTGGTCTTTTGCTCCTTTTCTCCATTATCTTTCTCTGTCTTTTTTCTAGGATTCTGAGCATTGGATTTTCCCTCTTCCCAAGCGCGCATGTCTTCTGCTTTCTTTTTCCGTAGGAATTCTTCCACACCTCCAAGGTGTTCTTTGACCTTCCCCTTGCTGAACTCATACAGCTTCTCCGTTAGCCCTTTTAGAAAATCTCTGTCATGGGAAATAACGATCATACTGCCATCGTAACGCAATAGAGCGTCCTTCAAAATATCCTTAGAACGAATATCCAAGTGATTTGTGGGCTCATCTAAGATCAATAGATTGACAGGTTCTAGGAGTAGCTTACACAGCGCTAACCTAGCTCTTTCACCACCTGATAATACTTTCACTTGCTTGTCTACTTCATCTCCTTGAAATAAGAAAGAGCCCAACAAACTTCTGATCTTACTTCTTACCTCTCCCCTTGCAGCATCATCAATGGTTTCATAAATGGTCTTTTTGGGATCCAAGATCTCAGCCTGATTTTGAGCATAATAACCGATCTTGATCTGATATCCTTGTTCGACCTTTCCAACATCTGCTGTCTCTTCTCCTACTATCAGCCGACTTAAGGTTGACTTCCCTTCTCCATTCTTTCCAACAAAAGAGACCTTATCACCTCTTTCTAAAGCCAGATCAACTCCTTTGAATACTTCCAGATCACCATAGGATTTAGCTACATCCTCTATTCTTAAACTCACTTTACCTGAATGAGGGGCTGGAGGAAATGAAAAACGCATGGCTGTAGTATCTTCTTCTTCTACCTCGATCTTGTCCATGCGCTCCAATGCCTTGATCCTAGATTGAACTTGTACAGCTTTAGTAGCCTTGGCTCTAAAACGCTCAATAAAGGCCTCAGTTTGCTTTATTTGTCGCTGTTGGTTCTCATATGCAGCTAACTGCTGTTCTCTTCTCTCTTCTCTTAGTTTCAGGTATTTAGTGTAAGGGGCATTGTAATCATAGATCTGACCCATAGAGATTTCGATGGTTCTCTTGGTCAAATTATCTAGAAAGGCCCTATCGTGTGAAATCAGAACTACTGCACCCGCATAATCTTGTAAAAAGGATTCCAGCCATTGAATGGATTCAATGTCCAAGTGATTGGTAGGCTCATCCAATAACAACAAGTCAGAATCTTGCAAAAGGATCTTGGCCAATTCGATCCTCATTCTCCAACCACCACTGAACTCATCGGACTGTCTGCTAAAATCTTCTCTTTCAAAGCCCAAACCAAGAAGTACTTGTTCAATTCTCCCTTCTATTGAATCTACGCCTAATAAATTGAGTTTCTCGTTGAGATCAGATAGGTCGTCCAACAACTTCAAATAAGAATCGGATTCATAATCTTCTCTTACTGCCAACTGTTCATTGATCTCTTCAATTTGTTCTTGAAGGGCATTGCTCTTTTGGAAACTGCTCTCTGCTTCTTCCCATACTGTTCTACCCGAAATAAAATCCATATCCTGGGGTAGATATCCAATCGTATAGCCTTGAGGATAAGAAACCTTTCCCTTGTCCAACTTTTGAATGCCTGCCATGCATTTCAACAAGGTAGATTTTCCTGCACCATTCTTTCCCACCAATCCAACTCGATCTGTTTTATTTAGAATAAAAGAAATCTCATCGAAGAGTGCACGATCAGCAAAGAATAAAGAAGCTTGATTAATTCCGAGCATGAAGGCAAAATTACCAAAGTACTAAGGGAAAGACGACATTTGCAGCATGAAGAAAAGCATAGTAGTTCCAAGAACCGCTCATTACTACCTAAAGGGTAATACAAAAGCAGATCATGTGCTATATGTCTTACATGGGTATGCTCAATTGGCAGAGGATTTTATAAAAGAATTTGCTGCCTTAGAGAATGAGAATGTCTTGATCATTGCTCCAGAAGCTCTCTCTAAGTTCTACAACAAAGAAAGAAAGCCAGTAGCCAATTGGATGACTTCTCATGAGAGAGAGGATGAGATGAAAGATTATATCGTCTACTTAGAACAATTGAGAACTCAAGTTGAAAAGGACTATGGACCAAAACAACTCCACATCCTTGGATTTTCTCAAGGTACTTCTACAGCACTAAGGTGGATCTCAAAATGCGAAAAGAAAATTGATCATGCTTACATCTGCTCCGGCGCAATACCTCCTGAATTGAAAGAAGATGATCTTAAATCTCAATCGGAATGCAATTTTCATTACTTCTACGGTGATCAAGATCATTTCTTCAATAAAGAGAAAGGCCATGAGTTGTTTTTGCTTTTGGATAGTATCACCAATCGCACGGAAGAACATCCCTTTGAGGGAGATCATAGTATCCATCTTATCAGTATAGAAGTCATTAAGAGCAAGATCAATTAATTCTTGCTAGCACCTTCTTTGGATAAAGTATACTCAAAAGCACTCCCCTGCTAAACATGAAGAGTGTAAGCGACAACCACAAACCGTGGTTTTCATAGATCGGGAAGAAGAAATAATAAGCAGGAAGAAAGACAATAACGGTTGAGATGAGCATGGTATTTCTCATGCTTGATGAAGTAGTAGTGCCGATATAGATCCCATCCCAAATAAAGGCAAAGGTATTGACGAGAGGAGCCAATATAAGCCAAGGTACAAAAGGCATAGCTGCGTCTATCACCGATGTTTTATCTGTCAAAAGCCCTAAAATATTCCTTCCAAAGAGAAAAAAGATCAATGCCAAAACAATGGCGATGATCACTCCCCAAACAAATGAATACTTGACAGACTTATTCAACATGGGAACATTCTTCTGTCCAAAATACTTTCCGCAAATGGATTCGGCTGCAAATGCAAATCCATCAATTCCGTATGCGGAAATGGTGATAAACTCCATCAAAAGGATATTTGCAGCGCCTAGAATAGGATCAATGTTAGCTGCTTTTGCCTTGAAAAAAGAAAGCGTAAAGATCAGGCAAAGGGTTCTAACTAGAATATCAGAATTCACCAGTATGAAATTCTTCCATGCCATATCGGGATCAGAAGAGCTTAGATTATCTTTTATTAATTGCAGCAAACTGATTCGATACTTTCTAAGCAGAAGAATACTCGCTGCGATGAGGCCAGCATATTGAGCAATAACAGTTCCCAAGGCTACTCCTTTTATCTCCATATTGAATTGATAAACCAAGAGCCAACTCATAATGGCATTGGTTCCATTCACAACCAAGGCAAGAATTAGGGCAGATTTTGAATCCTGCATTCCCAAGAACCATCCTGTAAATACATAGACTGCGATAGTAGCTGGTGCTGCCCATATCCGCAAGAAGATATATTCACTGAGAAGGGGATTCACCGCTTCTTCAGCATTCAAGATCTGAATGCTCAAGCGTTCAATGGGTATTTGTAGAAGCAACATCCCAAGACCAGATAGAATTGCGATCAGCAGTCCACGCTTTAGCAGTATTTGCTGAGATGCTTGATCGTTCTTTCCGAACGACTGTGAAACCATACCTGTGGTTCCCATTCTCAAAAAGCCAAAAGCCCAATAAATAAAATTGAATACTAGTGTTCCCAGGCCTATTGCAACAATATATCTAGTGGAAGGCATCCTTCCCATCAATGCAACATCTACGAGGCTTACCAATGGGATGGTAAGGTTCGTTAGAACATTGGGGACCGCTAATCTGAGTATTTCTTTATGCATAAAAAAAGCCCCGATAATATCGGAGCTTTTTTTTAAATATCTCAATTAGGTCTTAGTATTGCCATTGATCATGCTCAAAATTGATGATCTCTTGCTCTACTTTTCTAGCTTCTAACAATCTATCAATTCCGTCTTTTCTGTAGCTATCTAGCATTCTGTTATCATACACATTTGTTTCTCTGTAGATATAGCTAGAGAATACTCTCTTTCTAAATAGATCTTCAAATGTAAGTCTGCTACCGTCGTTCAATGGATTGTATACTTCCTGATTAGCGAATACATATCTCGCTTCTGGGAAGTAGATCCAGAAAAGACCTTTGGTTTCTTCTTGGTCAGTTTGAGTATTCAATTTGGTAATGATCGGCATCATGGCCAAGATCCTTGCCTCCATAACTGAACGCTCTCTATCAAAAACCCAGTCTTCCTTGATCCAATAAGCCGTTACTTCTGCAGCATTGATCTCTTCATTGTAGGAGGTCTCGATCTCTAATCCAGTTGCAGGATCGATCGCGAATTCAGTTTTCTCTTCAGAAAGCTTGTTCACAGCTTCAGACTTGGTCAAAGGAGTCTTAAACTGACCTCCACCACCTTCATCTTCATAGGCTGTGATTGTTCCTTCTTCAACTGCTTTCTTGATCAGATCAAACAAACTAGTTCTTTCATAACCAATTTCCTTGATCGGTTGAATTGGGTAGTAAAGAGGGTGGTTGATCTTCTCTCTAAGATCGATCACTCTCCAAACTCTCTTGTAATACATTACATCAGCCTCACGAATGTGAGTGTAAGGCACTACTCTTCTTGTAGGAGCAGTTTCCTTGATGAACATACCATCCAACACCTCTTGGGCCTGTGACCCAAAAGCCATTAGTATAACAAATGTGAAGAGAACTAGCTTTTTCATGATCTCTAAGTTTATTAGGTCAGCTTCAATACGATTGGACTCAATGTTCTAGTCTCACCGTCTGGCATTTTTACTTTGATATTCTCAAAGGTTGCCCTTGAACCTGGTCTAAGTTTTCTAATGATATCCTTCATTTGGCCTGAAAGGGCATAACCCTTTTGCTTGATCTCTTTAGTCAAGCCATTTGCTTGAACATAAGAGAACTCATATTCAGTAACCAATACTTTTACATCAAATACAAAGTCGCCCATATCTGCTAGCAAACCAACTTGCGCTGCTAGCTGTCCTCTAGACACAGCACCACCGGTCTTACCAGCGATCTTAGCAGTAGGGGTAGGAATCTTCATGGCTCTAAATTCCATTGAACCCATGGTCTTTCTTTCCATCTTACCATCTACCTCAACGTTTGCAGCAACATTCACGGTTGCTTTACCCGGCTTCTTCACCCTAACTACCCATCCATCTTTTGACTTGGATATAGTACCGTTGGTAATTGAAGCTTGTACTTGATCTTTAGCAACACCACCAGCCAAAATATCAACTGGATTGTCTACACCGATGTAGAATACATTCATCTTTGTTGCAGAGATCGTAGTACTTGCAGATTCCACTTTGTAATGGAAATCAAATGGATATGGATCCAATTTTTTAGTACTTGGGTTTCTGAACTTGATAATTCCTTTGTACTCAAAGTCTCCTTGAGTCTTCGCTGGAATTTTCAAATATCCTTTTCCATTTCTGATCTCAATTGGAAGTGTGTCTCCGAGAACTTCATTAGTTGTAGTATCTCTATCCGTACCAATGCTGATAATAGGATTTTGTGTTGTATCAAAGGCAGCTAAGAAAACTTCTGCTCTGAAGGTATCACCTAAAATCACATAAGATGTAGGAGCAATTACAGCTGCATCTAACTCTGTAAACTTATAAGAAGCTGCATCAACCTCTGCATATAAGTACTTCACTACATCTGATTCTGCATTCCTAATATCCGTTTGCATCTTTGTTAAAAGGGTCAATGTTGCAGCAGCTGGAACTCCGTAAAAGTTATATGCAGGCCAATTTTCCTCTTTATGTGTTGCCGGATTGATCTGATCGTTAAAAACAAAGGTTTCTCTTAAAGAGTTTCCGATAGCACCTTGCTTATCATCGTCTTCAAGTACACCAATTAAGTCATCTCTAAATCCTTCTAGTTTTCCGATCAATTCCATCGCAGAATAAGGAGTAGTAATAGGATTTGCTGGCTCTGAACCAACCAGAATTCCCGTAGGAACAATATAATTGTCCTTTACTTGTACATGTCTCAACTCCATGATAGTATCCTTCCCGTCAGCATCTTTACCAATTACTTGATCTTCTGTAAACTCAGGCTCAATACCAGCAATGATCTTTACTTTTATCTCGTCAATGTATTTGACAGTTGCATCAGCAACTCCCTTTACCTTTTGAGCTTTTGTCCAATAAGGACCAACTTTAGTTTGATTTTCGCTGTAAGAAGCTGCAAATGCCTTGTATTGATCTTCGTTCTTACCTGCAAAATTGTGCTTGGTATTCTCCAAACCTTCATTTACAGTAACGAAAGCATTCAATATCTCCTTAGATACGTTCATCGCAAGAAGAGCGGTAAGTACCAAGTACATCATACCGATCATTTTCTGCCGCGGTGATAATTTGCCTCCTGCCATTCTCTAATTTTTTCTTGTGGTTATAGGATAAGATTAATTAGGCCTCAGGATTTCTCCTTGGAGCAGCATTGCTCATGGCACTCAGCATGTTTCCGTAAATGGTGTTCAATTCACCAAGGTTGGTAGCAAGTTCTGAGATATTCTCTTTGTACTTCTCTGTACTTTCAAGTGACTTCTGAAGGTTCTGCATCAAAGTATCCATGCCCTCGTAAGCTTTAGAGCTTGCCTCCATATGCTCAGTGGCTGATCTTAGTTGCAATTCGTAAATGTTGTTCAATTCAGAAAGCTTAGAACTAACACTTCTCATGTTGTCTGCATAAGTTCCTCCATCCTCTGGATCAACTGTAATACCAGCTAGTGTTTCAGAAGCCTTCTGATAAGAATCAGAAAGGTTATTCATCTTACCTGCAGCTGTTTTTACATTCTCAACATATTCGTTAGTTGCAACTGATGCATCAGAAATATTATTCAAGTGTGATGTATGCTCTGATAGGTTTCTAAAACCAGAACCTAGACTCTCAATCAAGTCTGGACCAATCTTAGCTTCAGAAAGAAGCTTGTCCATTTCATGAGCAATACCATCTTTGGTTTTTGATTTTGTAGCTTCGGTCAATTGATCATCTTCAATTCCAGCTAACTCTGGATAAGCCAATGTCCAATCCACTTCAGTATGGGGTGGTTCGAATGCAGAAACAGCAAAGATAAGTGCTTCAGTTCCAAGTCCCACAATTAGCATGGCACTCGCTCCTGGCCAGTGTTCAATTTTAAATAAGGCACCGATAATTACTACTGAGGCTCCAAGTCCGTAAAGGAGTCCCATGATTTTTTTACCTTTCTTCGTTTCAAATAAAAATTCTACTATTCCCATTCTAGTTCAGATTATTTAGTGTAGTTAGATTAAAGTGTTAATTGATTATGTAGGGCTAAAAGCCTTCTTTTAAAGTTCTTCGTTATTTTCTGGACGACCAAGATATGACATTACATTTCTAAATCCAATATAGCATTTAGCTGTATCTTGATATTCAAAAGTTCTTGTTCCATTATGCAAATAGTATGCAACATCTTTCCAAGAACCACCTCTAATAACTTTTCTCTTCAAAGAAGGAGGGTCTGACTCTTTTGCTTCATAAGTGTAATCAGCATTCAAGTCATGTGCAAAATCATAAGCTGCTTCATCAAAGGCGTTAGAGGTCCATTCTGCCACATTACCTGCCATACAGAATAATCCATAATCATTTGGATTGTAGGCCGTTACTTTAACGGTCTGTAGACCACCATCATCCACATAATTACCTCTCATAGGTTTGAAGTTTCCTAAGAAACATCCAACGGTGTTTCTAATATATGGACCACCCCAAGGGTATTGGTTTTGATCCAATCCACCTCTTGCTGCCCACTCCCATTCAGATTCTGTAGGAAGTCTGAAGTATTGAACATCGTTCATTCCTCTTCTTCTCAAGAAACCGTTCAACAACTCTGTTCTCCAAATAGAGAAAGCTCTTGCTTGTTTCCAGTTGATACCTACCAATGGATAATCATCATAAGCAGGATGCCAGAAATAAGAGTTGGTCATCGGTTCGTTGTATGAATAGGTAAAGTCATGCACCCAAGCCAAGGTATCAGGATAGATATTGATGATATCGTTCTTGATAAATACGGATCTATCGATCTGTCCTTGCTCTCTACTAAAACGACTTGCCGCCGTTTTGTAATCGATCCAAGCGTATTCAAACATTAGCTTACGTGTATCTAATTGCTTCTGATTATAGAATCTTTCATAATCAGGCAAGAACATTACTTCTAAAGCTTCACGCTCTTCTTCGCCATACCAATCGATACGAGATTCCCAGTTAATGGTAGGAGGTTCAATATCTTCACCATATACATTAACAAGGTTTAGATATTCTTCTTCATCTACCTCTTCACCAAGGATCTTGCGAGCAATGGAATCTCTCACCCAATGCACGAATTGGCGATACTCGTTGTTTGTGATCTCTGTTTGGTCCATATAGAACGCAGCAACAGAAACTACTCGAGTTCTAGAAGTTCGGGCTCCAGGAACATCCTGGTCCGTGTTTCCTTGTGTGTAACTTCCCTGAGGGATCAACAACATTCCATAAGGAACAGGCTGATACCACTCCGGTCTGCCTTGCACACCGATCAATTCACCATTCCCCTGATCACAGGCGGTAAGTGAAGCAATCACTAACATAAGTATAAAGGTCAATCTTTTCATGGCCTTAAAATTTATCGTCATTTAGACGAAATGGAACTTGCAAGTATACTTGTTTTTTTTCAGAATGTTACATTTTAGATGCAATTACAAGAATCTAACAGACTTATAACGCTCCAATTTAACTTTCTTCTTGATTTGATAACAGTAGCTTAATAGGAACTCTAAACTACCATCATTATAGTCTCCTAGATCAGATAAGTTATAATCGTAGGCTGCACCAATCTTTAAACCATCGATCTTGGGGACGTATAAACCAGCGAGAAAGGCTACAGCATCCTCAAGTCGATAAGAAACGCCACCCCATACCAAATTATTGTAAAGCACATTGGTATTGATGTCGATCTGTGTGCTCACAGCATCCGACTTAACGAAAATAGAAGGTTGAAGTTCTAGCTCGGCATTACCCACGTTCAATGGGTAGTTATAACCGGCTGTCACATAATAATGTCTTACTTGGCTAAATGTATAAGAAGATGTATTATCCGGAGAATCTGTGATCTCTGGCTGATTGATGTGAGTAGATGATAAACCTACATACAACTCCTTAGTATAGTAGTACAATCCAAATCCTAGATCGAACTGAGTAGCTCCTGCCTCACTATTTGGAATGGATGGATCTTCTGTTCCATCAAAATTTCCTTCTGAGGTTCTCCACTCCGCATTAATGGATTGATTAAATATTCCTGGAGAAAGTCCAACTGCTAACACCCCTTGATTGATTCGGTGGTGATAGGACATGGATAATTTAACGTTCAATGAAGTAATTGGGCCGATTTCATCTTGAATCAATGTTAGTCCTGCACCCATTTGATACTTCTGACGAATCTTGAATCCACCATCCGCATTAAAAACGTTCGTGCTAGGGTTGCCCTCAAATCCGATCCACTGCTCTCTGGCAAGAATGCTGGCACAGATCGAACCTCTTGCACCAGCGAAGGCTGGGTTTACCGCCAATTTATTGAACATGTTCATGGTAAATTGGGGATCCTGTTGTGCTTTGACTGACAACAAGCTAAGGACGGCTATAACTCCTAATAGTACTCTCTTCATATTAATCTGTTCAAGCGCTGAAAGATTCTTTTCTCCAAAATTAGTCGCCTAAAATACTTAAATTTTAATATTCCTTTTCTCTTTTGAGAACATAATCTTAAAATTAAGCAAAAAGGCCTTACTTCAGTTTTTTATGTGTTTGGAACCATCGTTCTGGTATTTCATTCTCCATTGCGACACTATAATCTTCATAATCACAAGGTAACATCAAATGTCGCTCATACCTCTTTCTAAAGGTAGAACTGTACGGCACCTCCATCCACCATCTGTCGCTCTTAGGACTTTTGTAAAAGACGATCTCTTGATTGCCATCATCAATGGTAACTGTGAATCGTGTGTATTCATTTTTATTGCATGCTGGAAAATCTTGTTTCCTATTGTAAAAGCCCTCCATAAAGTACCAGATCATCTGGGCGATCAAATGAGCTGTCATCCCATGAAGATCATTGATCGGATTGTACTCATAGATTCCGAAAGAGCTCAACTTGTCGCTCATTCCTGCATAACGGGCCAACTGGCAAGCTTCTTCTCCACTCAATCCGTTGGGTGATCCATTTTTATTAGCGGGAGCAAAGGCTTGGGCCACCGCATTCATATTGAAGCTTACAAAATCTGCATTCCTCAAGACGGGCTCACTCTTGCGAACATCCTCTTTAATACTTCCCAGTCTGTGAAGATCAAAGAAAAGCTCGTCCAACAATTTTAATTCTTGTTGATCTGTAAAATAAGATTGATAACCCAAGTGACTGTAGTTGAACAATACATTGGGTTGCTGCAATAAAACCTTGCTAAAATAATTTTCAGAATTGATGGGCAGATCAGTATTACCCAATGAGAATGAGGAATTGATGTCTACCAAATTCACCGTCTGCTCCAATTGACCGTAAGCCATGTAAGAAGCCAATGTAAGATCCTGACTACCTCCAATGATCACTGGGATCGCTTTCAGTTTGATCAACTCCTTTACCACTTCTTTAACGGCAAAATAGGTATCACTCAATGAATTACCAGCTTCGATCATACCCAGATCACACAATCTCAGATTGTAATCTCCCTTTTTGAGTCGATAGAAATATTTCCGGATTTCATCACCGCCTTTTGAGCAGCCTTCATTAGAACTAGCTCCTCTTTCTTCTTCTATGTGGAAGATGGCAATATGCGGCGGGTTCTCAAGATCAAGCTCTTGCTCAACATATGAGCCCAACTGATTACTCTCAAACTCCCTTCCCTCGTTTAACTTTTTAAGATTAACTGATTTCAGGTAGTCGGTAATAGCGGTCATTTTTCAGTGTAGAATTTGAGTGGTACGAGTGAGGGCTAAAGATAGGTATAGAAAATTGATAGTTATTAGTAAAACCAAAAACCTTTTATCTCCACTCAATCCGCTAGTATCCAGCTTCTATCTTCTAGCATCTAGCCTCTCTCCTTAAGCTACTTTTTCGCTTTCGCTTTTGTAGCTCTCCCTCTGCCCTTCTTTGCTGGAGCTTCTGCTGCAATTTGTCGGCACTCTTCAAGAGTCAACTCTTCTGGCTTCTTATCCTTAGGGATCTTAAAGTTCTTTTTCCCAATCTTTATGTAAGGTCCATACCTTCCATTCAATACTTGAACTTCTTTGTCCTCATCAAATACTTTGATGTATTTGTTCTTTTCTTGCTCTTGCTTCTCCTTGATCAGTTCGATCGCTCTATCGATTTGAACTGAAAATGGATCGTCTCCTTCGTTCTTCTTCAGAGACACAAACAAATTGTTCCATCTTACATAAGGACCAAATCTTCCGATTGCAGCTGTCACTTCTAGTCCTTCATACTCCCCAACCATTCTTGGAAGTTTGAACAAGTCAAGTGCCTCTTCTAAATTGATGGTCTCGATACTTTGGTCTTTCAATAGAGATGCAAATTTTGGCTTTTCTTCATCTTCAACTTTCCCTATCTGAACCATGGCTCCATAGCGACCAATTCGTGCGAATACTGGTCGACCGCTATCCGGATCAATTCCCAATTCTCTTTCACCTTTGGCTCTTTCAGCATGCTCCAAGGTATGCTCTACATTCTTATGGAATGGACTGTAAAAGCTTTCTATCATTTTGTTCCACTCTCGCTGACCTTCGGCAATCTCATCAAATTGCTTTTCAATGTCGGCGGTAAAGCTGTAGTCCATGATGTTCTGAAAATGCTGCGATAAAAAATCGGTCACCACCATTCCGATGGAAGTAGGAAAAAGTTTATTCTTCTCTGCACCTGTCTTTTCAACCAATTTATTTTCACTGATCTCGCCTCCTTTTAGCTCCATCTTCACATACTCACGATCTTGTCCATCTCTGCTTTCTTTCTCTACATATCCTCTTTTCTGGATCGTAGAAATGGTGGGTGCATAAGTAGATGGTCTTCCAATACCAAGTTCTTCCAACTTCTTTACCAGACTTGCTTCTTGGTATCTCGGTGGGTGTTTAGTGAAACGTTGGGTAGCAGTGATCTCCTCAGAGCTTACTTGCTCTCCTTCTTGCATCTTAGGCAACAATCCTTCTGCTTGATCATCGTCCTCTTCTTCATCAGTAGATTCCAAGTAGACTTTCAAAAACCCTTCAAAAGTGATTACCTCTCCCTTTGCTGTAAAATTTTTATCGGTACCACTGACATCAATGTGAGCTGTAGTTCTTTCGATCTTGGCATTGCTCATCTGGGAAGCCACAGTTCTTTTCCAGATCAGATCATACAATCTTGCTTCTTGTGTTTCACTTCCTATAGAACTAACCGAAAGGTCAGTAGGGCGAATGGCTTCGTGTGCTTCTTGGGCACCTTTGGCCTTCGTTGAATACTTTCTTGGCTCGCTGTACTCTGCACCAAAAGTAGAGCTGATGTAATCTTTTGCTCCATTCACTGCCAGATCAGAAAGATTAACAGAATCAGTTCTCATGTAAGTGATCTTTCCAGACTCGTAGAGCTTTTGTGCAACGACCATGGTTTGAGAAACAGAAAAACCAAGCTTCCTGCTCGCTTCTTGTTGCAAGGTTGAAGTAGTAAATGGAGCCGATGGAGATTTACTAGCAGGTTTCTTTTCTACTTTGCTAATCGTAAAATTAGCAGCTGCACAGTCTTGTAAAAATTCTTTTGCTTCTTCGTAAGATGAGAATCTGCTGCTCACTTCTGCCTTGAAGGCAACTCCTTGAGCATTCTTAAAGATGCCAACCACTTTGAAGAAATCCTTGCTTTCAAAGTTCATGATCTCTCTTTCTCGCTCAACGATCAATCGAACTGTAACCGATTGAACTCTACCGGCAGACAAGGATGGTTTTACCTTCTTCCATAATATAGGAGAGAGCTCATATCCCACCAATCTGTCTAAGACCCTTCTTGCTTGTTGGGCGTCTACCAAATTGTTGTCTATGGTTCTAGGATTTTCTATAGCCTTGCTGATTGCATTCTTGGTGATCTCGTGAAAGACGATCCTCTTGGTGTTTTCCTCTTTCAGATCCAAAGCTTCTTTCAAGTGCCAGGAGATGGCTTCTCCCTCACGGTCCTCATCCGTTGCCAACCAAACGATTTGCGCGTCCTTGGCCAATTTCTTTAATTCCGCAACGATCTTTTTCTTATCGTCACTAATAACGTATTGAGGTTCGAAGTCGTTCTCTATATCAATGGAGATGTTCTTTCCGGGTAGGTCCCTAATGTGTCCAAAGGAAGATTTTACGGTGTAATCCTTTCCTAAAAAACCTTCAATGGTTTTGGCTTTAGCCGGGGACTCTACGATCACGAGATTCTTTGACATAATCAAGTATTTAGTGAATTATTCAGTGCCTAAAAAGCACCAAATGCCCGTTTTCAGGCAGCAAATAAACCCATTTATTCACTCCATACAAACACGACTTTGGCGAAAATCGTTCGGGGAGATGAACTATATTATATATATATAATATAAAAAATTTGAAGGGAGCTAAAAAATAACAGAAGCTTAATATTTCTCAATGAGATAGGTTCTTACCGCCTTCTCTTATTACTAATATCAAACAATAGATTCTCTAAATCTATATCTCTATTCTATTACAATTCAATGAATTAGCTATATTTATGATTGCAAATCAAGTCCAAAGAATCAATATCTTCAACGATGAAAGTAACAGCTGAAAAGAATGAGCAAGTAGCCAATATGGTATTCGCTTCCATCTATCCTCATTATTGGAACAGACTGGAAAAACACGGCCGAACCAAAGAAGAGTTCCATCAAGTCTTGGAGTGGTTCACCGGTTATGATTCGGAAGCATTGCAGCGACTAATGGATGAAAAAGTGACTTTCAGAACCTTTTTCGAAGGTGCCAAGATCCATCCAAATGCCGATCAAATAAAAGGAGTGGTTTGTGGTTATCGAATTGAAGAAATTGAGGATGAGTTTGAAGTCTACAAACAATGTAGACAAATGGAAAAGCTGATCGATGAACTGGCAAAAGGTCGAAAAATGGAAAAGATCTTGCGCTAAAAGAGCCTCCATCCTACTGCTCTTCTTATTCCTTATCAAATTTTAACATGCTGACATTTTGTCATTGACCTCTATTTTTCGCTAATTTTGTCCTTCAAATTTTGATCAATGCTAGATCTAAAAGAGAAGACGATAGACGAAAAACGACAAGGTGAAGCCTTGCAGAGAGAGAATGAAAACTCCAACGGAAGAAAGGTTTACATCGAGAGCTATGGCTGTCAGATGAATTTTTCCGACAGTGAGATCGTTGCATCTATCCTTGAGAAAGAAGGCTATCAAACTACCAAGCTAATGGAAGAGGCTGAGATCGTCTTTGTCAACACCTGCTCCATTCGAGAAAAAGCAGAGCAAACAGTTCGCAAAAGATTGAGCAGCTTTAACAAAGCAAAGAAGAGAAAGCCTGAGATGATCATTGGCGTGTTGGGTTGTATGGCCGAAAGAATGAAGACCAAGCTCCTAGAAGAAGAGAAATTGGTCGATATTGTTGTTGGTCCAGATGCTTACAGAGACTTGCCAGAATTGGTTCGTGAAGTAGACGGAGGCAGAAAGGCTGTGAATGTGATCCTCAGCAAGGAAGAAACATACGGAGACATCAGTCCTGTGAGATTGGGTGGAAATGGAGTAACCGCTTTCGTTTCTATTACCAGAGGCTGTGACAATATGTGCACCTTCTGTGTAGTGCCATTCACAAGAGGAAGAGAGAGAAGTAGGAATCCAGAAAGCATTGTTAATGAAGTAAGAGATCTTTCGGAAAAAGGATACAAAGAAGTTACCTTATTGGGGCAGAATGTCGACTCCTACCTTTGGTATGGAGGCGGACCTAAGAAAGACTTTGATAAGCTTACAGAAGAAGAACAAGAAAGCAGCGTCAACTTTGCGCAGCTAATGGAAATGGTGGCTCAAGTAGACTCTCAAGTACGAGTTCGTTTTTCCACTTCTCACCCCAAAGACATGACTGATGATGTCTTGAAGGTTATGGCCAAATACAACAATATCTGCAAGTACATTCACTTGCCTTTCCAATCTGGGAATAGCAGGATCTTGGAGATGATGAATAGAGGTTATACTAGAGAATGGTACCTCAATAGAATTGAAGCGATCAGAAAGATCATTCCAGACTGCGCAGTATCAGCAGATATCATTACAGGATTCTGCTCTGAAACAGAAGAGGAACACCAGGAGACCTTGAGCTTAATGGAAGAAGTAAAGTATCATTTCTCTTATATGTTCAAGTACTCTGAAAGACCCAATACCCTGGCGCAAAGGAAGTATGAGGACGATATTGACGAGGAAACCAAGTCGAGAAGATTGAAAGAGGTGATCGCCATGCAGCAAAAGCATTCATTGGAAAGAATGAAAGCAGACATCGGCAAGACCTTAGAAGTATTAGTAGAAGGTGTCTCTAAAAAATCCGATCAAGAATTATTTGGAAGAACCACTCACAATTCAGTGGTAGTCTTTCCAAGAGAAGATTATGAGGCAGGGGATTATGTAATGGTAAAGATCCACGACTGTACTTCGGCCACTTTATTAGGAAAAGCAGTATGAATGTAGATCAGATCAAACAGCGTTTTGGGATCATCGGCAGTTCGGAAGGACTGATGAGAGCAATTGATATTGCTTCTCAAGTTGCTTCTACTGACCTTTCTGTGTTGATCACTGGAGAAAGTGGATCTGGTAAAGAGGTAATGCCTCAGATCATCCATCAATTGAGCTCCAGAAAACACAACAAATACATAGCTGTGAACTGTGGTGCCATTCCTGAAGGAACCATAGATTCTGAACTTTTTGGTCATGAGAAAGGCGCTTTTACCGGAGCAACTGATGCAAGGAAAGGATATTTTGAGGTAGCCGATGGTGGTACTATCTTCTTGGACGAAGTGGCGGAATTGCCCACACAAACTCAAGCTAGATTACTGAGAGTCTTGGAAAGTGGAGAGTTCATTAGAGTGGGTAGTTCAAAGGTCCAAAAGACCAATGTAAGGATCGTAGCTGCTACGAATGTGAATATTCCCGAAGCGATCAAGAAGAACAAATTCAGAGAAGATCTTTACTACAGATTGAACACTGTCCCCATTGAGGTTCCACCTCTGAGGGCAAGAAAAGAAGACATCCATTTGTTGTTCAGAAAATTCGCTGCCGACTTTGCCGACAAGTACCGAATGCCAAGCGTTCAACTTTCTGAGCGAGCAAGAGACCTACTGATCAACTACAGATGGCCTGGAAACATTCGTCAGTTGAAAAATGTAACCGAGCAGATATCGGTGATCGAGCAAAATAAGCAGATCGATGAACTTATTCTTTCTAAATATCTGCCTGAGATCTCTAGCACATCATTACCTATTTTATACAATGGGGAGTCGGATAGCATAAGCGAGAGAGAGATCCTTTACAAAGTACTCTTCGATATGAAGAAAGACATGAATGATCTCAAACAAGTAGTTTCTCAGATCATCGATGCAGACAATGGAATTGGCAAAGAAGATGTGAATGAGAAATTGATGCAGCGACTATATGCCGATCAAAATGAGGAGATCACTTTCGACCCCAATTATCAGCTACCGCAGCATAAAAGCAGTGAAGTCTCCAGCCCAGCCGAACAACATCAGCCGGCGATGGATCATCATGAGCTAAAAGAAGAGTACCACGAAATCGTGATCGAGGAAGAAGAGAGCTTATCCATTGCAGAAACCGAGAAAAAACTCATCAAAAGAGCTTTGGAAAAACACAGTGGTAAAAGAAAATATGCGGCAGAGGATTTGGGAATTTCTGAAAGAACCTTGTACCGAAAGATCAAAGAATACGAAATTGACCAATAATATGCTGAGAGCAAATAAATTCTTGATTGCCATTTTCTTGATCGGTCTTTCCGTATTGCCATTTGGCTGTAAAACGTCCTACTCCTTTACTGGAGCTTCTATATCTCCTGAAGTACAAACTGTTTCTATTGATTTCTTTCCTTCATATGCTCCATTAGCGCCGCCTATTGCATCGCAATTCTTCACGGAAGCCATGAAGGACATCTTCTTGCAGCAAACCAATCTTACTTTAGTAAAACAAGATGGAGATCTGCAATTCTCTGGTGCGATCGTGAATTACAATTCTGCACCAGTAGCGATCCAAGGAAATGAAACTGCTGCATTAACAAGGGTGACTATGACGGTAAAGGTGAAGTTTGTCAATACCATTGAAGAAGATCAAAGCTTTGAAACAAGTTTTAGTCGATTCGAAGATTTTGAAACTAGTCAGGATCTATCATCTGTGGAAGAAGATCTATTGAGAAGCATCAATGATCAGCTCACTCAGGATATATTCAACAAAGCTGTTACCAATTGGTAAGGGAGAAATAATATGAGAAAAAGTGACTTAACATACCTTATCTCATCTCCTGAGGAGAGTAGCAAAAAACACATAGAGAATTTGCAAGAGGTGATCTCTGAATACCCATACTTCACTTCTGCCCAACTTCTCTTGACCAAGGCCTTTTACGAAAGTGAGAATCTCAACTTTGAGAAACAGCTTCGATTGAGTGCTGCCTATTCCTCAGACCGAAAAAGGTTACACGACCTCATTCACAGCGGACCAATAGCCAAAGAAACTATTGCAGAGGAGCAGGCTCCAGCAATTGAAGAAAGTACTGCCTCTCAAGAAGAGATCAGTAAAGAGGACGCCTTCTTGGAATCACAGATCCTAACTTCTGCTATTAACTCAAGCATTCTTCAAGAAGTTGGATATGATGAAGAAGGAATAGAAACTGCAGCTCAAGAAATTGCTGAGCAAGCGGTTGAGGAAGCTCCAGCGGTGCAAAGTTTTGATGAAGAAGTTGGTCATTCATTCTCCGATTGGATGCGTCATTTTAGTGGAGAGGAAATAGTTGAGGAAAGGAAGAATCCAAAATCAGATGCCATCAAGGCCATTTCAGATCAAGCTCGCACCATTCAAAAGAAGGCAGAATTCTATTCTGCTTCTAAGATGGCAAAGCTTTCAGTGATCGAATCCGATGATCTTGTCACCGAGACTTTAGCACAGGTTTATGAAGCTCAAGGAAAATATGAAAGAGCCATTCAAGCTTATCAAAAATTACAGTTGAAATTTCCCGAAAAAAGGGTTTATTTTGCAGGCCGCATTAAAGCGGTGGAGGAAAAACTAAAATCCTAAGACATGTTTGTATTTATTTCAGTGCTCATCTTTATTGTAGCCGTTCTATTGATCCTTGTCATTTTGGTGCAAAATCCAAAAGGTGGATTGGCTTCTAACTTTTCTGCATCGAATCAGGTGATGGGAGTTAGAAAAACCACCGATTTTCTAGAAAAAGCTACTTGGAGTTTAGGAATTGCTTTGTTGATATTGAGCGTGATCTCTTCATCTTTGATTGGAGGTCCTGCAGAAGTAGTAAGCAATGAATCTGAATTAACAGATGAAGCCAACCAGATTGTGATCCCATCTGCTGAAGCACCGATGATCCAAGAAGGAGTTCCAATTGAAGGAGCACCTGCTGGAGCTGATCCTATCAATCAAGAGAACAGCCTATTGCCTCAAGGCGATGGTGAAGAAGAAGAGAACTAAGAAAGCTTCTTAAAAAATTAGAATGTCAGTCTGTCATAAAGACTGACATTTTTTTTGTGCATTTCCTAGTAAAGCTGTCATTTTATACCTCTTTTACCAGAGTGCAGCAGCTGGCACAAAATGTGACTAGCACTAAGCACATTGAAAATAAAACCTAACAATTTAAATAAATTATTATGTCAGTAAATGTAAAGCCCTTAGCAGACAGAGTGTTGGTAGAACCAGCTGCTGCTGAAGAAAAAACTGCAGGGGGGATCATTATCCCGGACACTGCAAAAGAGAAACCTCAGAAAGGAAAGATCGTTGCTGTAGGAAACGGTAAGCCAGATGAGCCAATGACCGTGAAAGTTGGCGACGAGGTATTGTATGGAAAGTATTCCGGAACTGAATTGAACATCGAAGGCAATGACTATCTGATCATGAGAGAATCAGACATTCTTGCAATCGTTTAAGCATTAATCAAATAAGAATTAGAAAATAGAAAGTCATGGCAAAAGAAATAACTTTTGACACAGAGGCAAGAAACCAATTGAAGATTGGTGTTGACAAACTTGCCAATGCAGTTAAGGTCACTTTAGGACCTAAAGGAAGAAATGTGGTGATCGACAAGAAATTCGGTGCTCCAACAGTAACCAAAGATGGTGTATCTGTTGCAAAAGAGATCGAATTGAAAGACACCATTCAGAACATGGGTGCTCAAATGGTAAAAGAAGTAGCTTCAAAAACTGCAGACGATGCAGGTGATGGAACCACTACTGCTACCATCTTAGCTCAGGCGATCATCACTCAAGGATTGAAGAACGTTGCAGCTGGAGCAAATCCAATGGATCTGAAAAGAGGTATTGACAAAGCAGTGAAATTGGTCATTGAGGATCTTCAGAAGAACTCTCAAACCGTTGGCGAAGACTCTGAAAAGATCGAGCAGGTTGCTACCATTTCTGCAAACAATGATAGCTCAATTGGAAAATTGATCGCTGAGGCTATGGCCAAAGTGAAAAAAGAAGGAGTGATCACTGTTGAAGAAGCAAAAGGAACTGAAACTACTGTTGAAGTGGTAGAAGGAATGCAGTTCGACAGAGGGTACCTTTCTCCATACTTTGTAACCAATACAGAGAAGATGGAAGCTGAGTTGGAGAACCCTTACATCTTGATCTTTGACAAGAAGATCAGCAGTATGAAGGACCTTCTTCCTGTCTTGGAAAAAACAGCACAGAGTGGCAGACCATTGTTGATCATTGCAGAAGATGTTGAAGGAGAAGCTTTGGCAACTCTTGTAGTTAATAAGATTAGAGGATCATTGAAAATCGCTGCTGTTAAAGCACCAGGATTTGGCGACAGGAGAAAGGCCATGTTGGAAGACATTGCAATTCTAACAGGTGGTACTGTGATCTCTGAAGAGAGAGGTTACAAATTGGAGAATGCAGACCTAGCAGACCTAGGAGAATGTGAGAAGATCACCATTGATAAAGACAACACTACCATCGTAAATGGCGCAGGTAACAAAGAAGATATCAGTGGTAGAGTAAGTCAGATCAAAGCTCAGATCGAAAGCACTAGTTCTGATTATGACAAAGAAAAGTTGCAAGAACGTTTAGCAAAACTTGCTGGCGGTGTAGCAGTACTTTATGTTGGAGCTGCTTCTGAAGTGGAGATGAAAGAGAAGAAAGATCGAGTAGACGATGCACTGCATGCAACTAGAGCAGCAGTAGAAGAAGGGATCATCCCTGGTGGTGGTGTAGCTTTCATTCGTTCATTATCTGTATTGGACGGTAAAGAAGGTGACAATGCCGATGAAACTACTGGTATGGCTATCGTAACTAGATCGTTGGAAGAACCAATCCGTCAGATCGTTGCTAACAGCGGCGGTGAAGGTTCAGTGGTAGTTCAAAAGATCAAAGAAGGAAAGAAAAACTTTGGTTACAACGCTCGTACTGAAGAGTACGAAGACATGTTGAAAGCTGGAGTGATCGATCCAACGAAAGTGGCTAGAGTTGCTTTGGAAAATGCAGCCTCTATTGCCGGAATGTTGTTGACTACAGAGTGTGTAATCTCCGATGAAGAAGAAGAGAACGATGTTCCTATGCCAGCCGGAGGCGGAATGCCAGGAATGGGAGGCATGGGTGGAATGATGTAAGATACATCCAAACCAACAAAAAGCCCGCTAGGAATTTCTTCCAGCGGGCTTTTTTATTCCCAATTCTTAATTTTTATTTATTAATTATTAATTGCTCAGAGCTGATTTGACAATATCAGCGATGAGCTTTCCGTCTGCTTTTCCTGCCATTTGTTGATTGGCCATTCCCATGACCCTACCCATGTCTTTCATGTTTGAGGCTCCTGTTTCAGCTATAATAGCTTCAATCTTGGAACGGATCTCTTCTTCACTCATTTGCTCAGGCAGGTATTTTTCGATGAACGAAAGCTGCTCCAACTCATCCTTTGCTAACTCTTCCCTACCCTCATTTTGAAAGATCTGAGCTGATTCCTTTCTCTGCTTCACCATCTTTTGAAGCATGCGTACTTCTGCCTCATCTGAACTTTCTTTAGCCCCTTTTTCAGTGGCTGCTAAGAGCAATTGCGACTTGATAGCTCGAAGCGCTTCTAGTTTTGCTCTGTTCTTTTCTTTCATGGCTGATTTTATATCCTCATTGATCTGATTTGTCAAGCTCATATTCAATTGTTTTTTAGGGTTTTAGCTTCTGAAACGCAAAGGTAGCAAGGAAAATACTCATAATTGAGTATTTGCATAATTGCATAATTCTTTTAGCTTTGGTAACACCAATTTAACATTCAAAACACCTACTACCATGAAAACCAGATACTTATCTATGATCATGCTAATTGCTCTGGGATTGTTCTCCTGTGAGAAGGAATCAGATAGCAATAGTTCGAGTTCCAGTTCGAGCTCAAATAACAATAATGGTTCATCAACAAGTTTAGCTGGGACCTATACAGGTAAACAAATTGAAGTTTATACTGATCAAGCAAACGGTAATGTTATTGGCAGTGACACAACTGACAATCAAGTTTTCGTCATTTCTGGCTCAGGCAGCAGCTATACCATGTCCTATGATGATGGCACTACAACACATAGCATCAATTTGAGTTACTCGAATAATACCATTAGTGGAACCGGGAGCTCAGATCCAAATGATTATTTTGAAGGAGAAACTTATTCAGGTAGTCTAAGTGGAGATCAATTAACACTAAACTATACCGGAGTATGGGATGATAGTGCTGGGACTATCTATAATTACACTGGGAATTATGTTGGAAATCGGCCACCAACTACAGGAGGTGGATCTGGTGGAGGCACTTCTGGAGACTACTTATCTGTTAGCTCATCTTCTGCGGGAGCTAAACTAAGGGCTAATTGCGATGGAGATTTTGATGCTGCTTTTGTTGGCACCACATCTGGGGAGGAATGGCTCCTGTCTCTATTTCACTTTAATACTTGTGCAGATAAGCTGGGAACGCTAACCGTTAACTCAGGAGCCAACTCAGTAAATGAAATTAGCTTGGAGTTATGGCTGGTCGATGTGAATGGAGATCCTATGATCACCTTGGACTCAGAAGACAATAGTGGAACCATGACCGTTTCTCAAGTGGGCACAAAAATGAAGTACGAAGCAACGAACCTCACACTAGACGACGGAAGTGGAAACAATTATACCGTAAGCTTCCGAGTAACGGAGATTTGATCAATTGGACATCGAACCCAATAGGGCTACGCCAAACACCAAGGCTATAAAACCATAAATTACAATTCCGGCCATGAACCAAAGCAAGGTAGCTTTCGCCCAATTTGCTTTAGAAGCAGGGGCATTGCTACCAAAAGCCCATACAAAGAGCATGATAAATCCGATAAGAGGAATAGCAGTAATAAAGATGGTGATGAACCAATCCATGGTACTGACGGCTTGGTTCTGTTTGTCGTTGATGATTTCCATAGAAGATAATTTTAGTCCAATGAAGATAATAAAATCCTAATAACCAGCTTACAAGGGCTTTGGAAGGCAGCGACTAGATAATTCTGCATACCATCAGTTGTGACTAAAAAAAGAAGGGGCGCCTCTCGGCGCCCCATTGTCGACTTATCTACTAACCAATTGAACTAATCGACATTATCGTGTAAGAAAGAATTGTTCTGCTTCAGAGTGGTCTTGTTCTCCTCGTCTTCACCCAAGGTATAACGACTTACATTCGATTCGGACGAATGTGGAGTATCCTCCAATTTGATATTCCTTCTTTTGTATGCTGGCTCTTTTTCAAGATCGTTGATTCCACCTGGACTTTTCATTTTCATACTCAAAGCCTTCAACTTCATGATACGGTCCTGACTCTTCTTGATCTGCTCTTCTTCGTCCATCTCTCTGGAAGGCTCTGGCTCGATCGACTCAGGTGTGCTCAACTTGATCTCTTCATCTGATGGCAACTTCTCTGCTTCATCATTGATCCCTAACTCATCGTCTAAATTGAAACGCTTCACTTTTGGCGGGTCTTGCTCCAATTTGTTCTCTGTAGCTTGTGGAGGCCTGATCTCGAACTCAAAGCTTTTCTGGTTCTCAGCTGGCTCTGTAGTCTTTAAGAAAGGCTCATTTGGACTCTCTTCCTCTCCTGAAGCTGAGGATTTCAACTCAGGGCTCTCATTAGTAGGCTCTGAACTTGTAGTTGGTGCCTGAGTGATCTCGGTTCTTACTTCATCATCCAAGTTCCTTACTACTTTCTTTGGCTTTCTCTCTGTCTGAAAACCTGTAGGTTCTGCAGAACCAAATCCAGTAGCGATAATGGTCACCGAGATCTTGTTCCCTAGCTCTTCATCTACTCCATTACCCCAGATGATGTCTGCAGTGTTTCCAGATTCGTTCTGGATGTAATCAGTGATCTCATCGATCTCATCCATGCTCACTTCTTCCAATCCTGAAGTGATGTTCAATAAGATATAATTTGCTCCAGTGATGTCATTGTCGTTCAATAATGGAGAAGCCAATGCCTGACTTACTGCCTTCACCGATCTTCCTTCGCCTTCTGCAGCTGCAGATCCCATGATGGCAGTTCCTCCATCTTTCATAACCGTCTTCACATCCTCAAAGTCAACATTGATGTATCCTGCTACGGTAATGATCTCTGCAATTCCTTTAGCAGCCACTGTTAAGATATCATCTGCTTTGGAAAAAGCTTCAGAGATCTTCAGGTTTCCGTGCATCTCTCTCAACTTATCGTTGCAGATCACTAGTAGTGTATCTACATTATCTCTGAGTGAAGCCAATCCTTCATCGGCTTGAAGCTTTCTTCTTCTGCCTTCAAAGGAGAAAGGAATGGTAACGATCCCTACGGTAAGGATGCCCATTTCTCTAGCAGTTTGTGCGATTACTGGAGCTGCTCCTGTACCTGTACCACCACCCATTCCAGCAGTGATGAAAACCATTTGGGTGTTCTTCTCTAGAAGGTCCTTCAGATCATCCACATTCTCGATGGCTGCATTCTTTCCAACCTCTGGATTAGATCCTGCTCCTCTACCTTCCGTCAAGGTAGAACCCAATTGGATCTTGTTGGGCACTGGTGAAGTATCCAATGCTTGCTGATCAGTGTTACAAATCACGAAATCAACACCGGTGATCCCTTGATTGTACATGTGATTCACAGCATTGCTTCCTCCGCCACCTACACCAATTACTTTGATGATCGACGATTGTTCTTTAGGCAAATCAAACTCCATAATTCTATATTTATGATGAAGGTCAAGCCTTCATTTCATTTTCTCTTTAAACTTCTTCGTCTTCTTCGAAGAACTGCTTTCCTTTTTTCAGCATGCTTTGTAAAAAGCCACTCTTGGTCTTCTCTCCTTGTCTGATCTTGATCGACTCTCCCTCTTCGTCTACCTTTCCCTTTTGTCGGTCTAGCTTCTCAAAACCTTTCAAGATCAATCCAACACCCGTAGCATACATCGGAGAGGTTATCTCTTCTGAATTCCCTTGTGCTAAATATTCGTTAGGATAACCAATTCTAGTATCCATTCCGGTTACATACTCAAACAACTGACCGATGTGCTTCATTTGTGAACCACCCCCAGTAATAACCATACCAGCGATCAATTTATTTTCATAACCAGAATTCTTGATCTCGTAATAAATGTGCTCAATGATCTCTTCCAATCTTGCTTGGATGATGTGAGAAAGGTTCTTTACACTGATCTCCTTTGGCTCTCTACCTCTCAATCCAGGAATGGAAACGATCTCGTTTTCTTGACTCTCATTGGCCAATGCAGAACCAAACTTGATCTTTAACAATTCAGCCTGATTCTTAATGATACTGCATCCTTCTTTGATGTCTTCAGTAATCACATTCCCTCCAAATGGAATAACTGCAGTATGTCTGATGATCCCATCTTGGAAGATCGCCACATCAGTAGTACCACCTCCTATGTCAACCAATACCACTCCTGCTTCCTTCTCTTCTTCACTCAAAACAGCTGCTGAAGAAGCAAGAGGCTCCAAGATCACATCTTGAACTTCAAGCTCTGCCTTGTGCACACATTTGTGAATGTTCTTTGCCGCAGCTACCTGACCTGTAATGATGTGGAAGTTGGCTTCAAGACGAATTCCGGACATTCCAATCGGATCTTTTATTCCTTGCTCGTTATCAACGATGAACTCTTGAGGCAATACATCAATGATCTCTTCACCTGGAAGAGTCACCAATTTGAACATATCGTTAATCAATAGGTCAATGTCTTCCTGAGAGATCTCATCATCTAAAGTATTCCTTACTCGAATCCCTCGATGCTGTAAACTTTTAATGTGCTGACCAGCAATACCCACATTTACAATGCGAACGTCTACACCTGATTTCTCTTCTGCTTCACTAACCGCAGACTTGATCGACTGCACTGTCTTCTCGATGTTGGCAACCACTCCTCGACTAACTCCCAATGATTCTGCACGGCCCATGCCCAAGATCTCAAGCTTGTTGTGCTCGTTTCTTCGGCCAACCATAGCAACGATCTTGGTAGTCCCAATATCCAACCCTACAACTATATCATCAGTTGACTCCATCTAATTACGTTTTGTGCAAACCACCTGGTCAGCAAATTTTAGGTTGATAACACTGTACTCGTTCCATCCGGTCTTTGAAAGACCCTTATCGTAGAAGATCCTTAGCTTTTTGAACTTTCCTTCTAGATCGGATGCATCTCCGAATACAATTCTATGATTTCCTACCCTTGGTATCAATTCGAGCTCCATTTCTTTATTAACATAAAGCTGTTCAATCTGTAAGCTCCAAAATGGGTCGTTTCTTACATAATTGGCAAAACGAAAGATATCATCGATGATCAATTCCCCGCTGAGAGTGTCGTGTAGGTTCACTGCATTCAACTGATTCACTTCCAAGAAATTATCATAAATGTGTCCGTTTGCCACTAATACTCTAGAGGTATATTTAGAAGAGGGAGGCATCACTTTCCCTGTGCTGTCCAAATAATAGCTATCTCCGGCAAAACTGAAAATCCTAACAATGGGAGTTCTCTGTTGAACTTCTACGATCAATTCGCCCGCCAGTGTTTTATAGACCTCGGCTCTTGAGATGGTGGGGTGATTGTTCAATTTGTGCTCCAGCTTTGCAGCGTCAATGCTCTCGATAGATCTTCCCACCACCGTATCCATCTCGTGATAAACCATTTGATTCACATCTTCTTCATCGATGAAGAAGTTTCCATTGCTTCTATCGATCTTGATCACGATCTCTTCGCAGATCCTTTCATCTTGTTGCTTATCTACAAAGCCCAAAATGACCAAGCAGCAAATCACTACAAGAGTCCAAATGATATTTTGCCACCATTGCTTTTTCATCCTGCGTAATAGTCGATTATGGGTTCTATCATTTGGTCAATATCTCCTGCTCCGATAGTCAATAAGACATCCAATTCTCGCTCTTTTAAGATGTTCATCAATTGAGATTTTTGACACACAGGGACGTTTTCTTTTTGAATCTTCCTACTCAACCAGCGAGAATCTATGCCTTCAATGGGCTCTTCTCGAGCTGGATACAATTCTAAGAGGATCAACTCATCTGATTCGTTCAGTGCCGCAGCAAACTCATCACCCAGGTCTTGGGTTCTGCTGTATAAATGGGGTTGAAAGATACTGGTCACTTTTCTATTAGGATACAACTCCTTGACCGATCTCATCAGCATTTTGATCTCCTCTGGATGATGAGCATAATCATCAATGTAAACCAGATCTGAATTCTTAATGTGCACATCGAATCGTCTCTTGACACCACTGAATTCTTTCAAACTGATTTTCAATTGATCAATCCCTACCCCAAGTTGGTGTGCAATAGCCAAAGCCACCGTAGCATTCTCTACATTGTGTAATCCAGCTAGTCCACAGCTAAAATTCTCATGAACTATTTCTCCAGCTCTCCAATTGAATAGATAAGATCCGTTCTCAACTCTAATAGTCTCTGCTGAATAATCTGCCTGAGGATCATTCAATCCATAAGTCTTGACTCCAGCATTGATATGCAGTCCTAATTTCTCTTTGATATAACTCTTTGTGAAAAGACTCCCGTTTGCATTTATCTGCGCTGCAAACTTTCGATAAGTATCGTGCAGATCCTCTTCGTTCTCATAAATGTCCAAATGGTCGGTATCTATGGAACTGATCACCGCCAATTCAGGCTTCAACTGCAAAAAGGAACGATCAAATTCATCTGCTTCAGTCACCATCCAGTCTGCAGCTTGATTCAGGATCAGATTACTGCCATAGTCTGTGCTGATGCCTCCAAGGAATGAATTGATACTCACATCATTCTTATCCAATAAATAGGACACCATTGCGCTGATGGTCGTTTTTCCATGAGTACCACTTATTGCAATGGTTCGAAGAGCTTGAGAAATCAGTCCAAGCACTTCTGCTCGTTTCATCATTTCAAATCCTTCTTCCTCAAAGTACTCACGTATAGAATTATCAAGAGGAATAGCTGGTGTATAGATCACCAAGGTGTTCTCCTTCTCGCGATGAGGAAATGGTATAGCATCCGCTTCGTCAAAATCGGTCACTCGAACCCCTTCTGCTTGCAATCTTTTTGTCAATGGAGTGGTAGCTCTATCGTAACCAGCCACCTGCTTGCCTATCTGCACAAAGTAGCGGGCCAAGGCACTCATTCCAATGCCACCAACACCGATCAAATAAATATTCTCTTTACTTAAACTTCCCAACTCAGCTCTCGCTTTTAATCAATTTTAATACTTCGTCTGCGATAATATCTGCTGCATCTCCATAGCCCAAAGGTTTGATGTTATCAATGGTCTTTTGCAGTTCTTCTTCTGACCGAATGAGTCTAACGACTTCATTGCCCAATTTTTCTTTTACCTCTGAGTCCTTGACCAGATAAGCAGCATTTCTGCTTGTCAAAGCCTGTGCATTTTTGCTTTGATGATCTTCTGCTGCAGTTGGAAGAGGCACGAAAATGCTAGGCTTCTTCACTAAACAAAGCTCAGACACAGCTAAAGCTCCTGCTCTAGAGACCACTAGATCAGCGGCAGCATATCCCAGATCCATTCGTTTTATAAAATCAAGCACAACCACATTTCTTCTTCCTTCCGCTGCTTTCAATGCTTTTTCATGGTAGAGTTTTCCGCATTGCCAAATGATCTGAAGGTCGTCAATCTCCCATTGATCCAGTGCCTTGCTTACTCCTTCGTTGATGGACCAAGCTCCAAGACTTCCGCCTACAATCAGAATGGTCTTCTTGTTTGGATCCAATTTGAAAAACTCAAATGCTCGATCTCTTTTTCCTTCCAACTTGACCACTTCTGATCTTACTGGATTGCCGGTAAGTATGATCTTGTCCGCTGGAAAGAACTTTTCCATGTTCTCGTATGCTACACAGATCTTAGAAGCCTTTTTTCCCAGAATCTTATTGGTCAATCCTGCATAGGAATTCTGCTCTTGGAGAAGGGTAGGAAGACCTGCTTTGTTCGCCGCCCTTAACAAAGGACCGCTAGCATATCCTCCAACCCCTACTGCCACCTGTGGCTTGAATGTCTTTACTATTGATCTAGCTTTGAGTATACTTTTCAGTAGCTTGAATGGAAACTTCAAATTCTTTAAAGTCAATCTTCTCTGAATTCCCATGATGGGCAATCCAACAATCTGATAGCCTGCTTCAGGAACTTTTTCCATTTCCATTCTTCCTTCTGCTCCTACAAAAAGAATATTGGCATCTGGACGTTTTTTCTTTATTGCGTTGGCAATTGCAATGGCCGGGAAAATATGCCCACCTGTACCACCACCACTTATGATCACTCTAATCTCATCCATTGTTATAGGTATTTAGAGTTCCCGCTTCAGTTTCTTTTTCATCGGTACGACTTACCGAAAGGATTACCCCTATGGCCAAACAGGTAAACCAAATAGAAGTACCTCCCATGCTCACCATGGGCAAGGGCTGCCCAGTTACTGGGAAGAGATTGACCGCAACGGCCATGTTGATCATGGCTTGAAAGACCAAGCTAAAACTCAATCCAATAGCTAATAAGGACCCAAAGGTCCGAGGGGCTTTTTTGGCAATGACAATTCCACGATAGAAGAGAATGAGATAGAGTAAGAGTATAAAGAAGCCACCAAAGAGTCCGTACTCCTCAATTACAGTTGCGAATATAAAGTCAGAATATGCCTGGGGCAGGAAATTCCTTTGCGTAGAACGACCTGGTCCTTTGCCCAAAACTCCTCCAGTGGCAATTGCGATCTTGGATTGTTCCGCTTGATAATTTGCCTGTGATCCTCCGTCGACAAAGTTCTCTATCCGAGCTTTCCAAGTTCCTACCCTGCTATCAATATTGGAGTTCATTACAATGGCTAAGAAGATCACTAAGCCAACTACTCCGATAGAGATCAAGGAAATGATGTAAGCCAAATTGATCCTTCCAATAAACATCACCACCAAGGAGGTGACAAAAAGCATGGCCGCAGTTGAGAAGTTAGCCGGCAAGATCAATCCGCAAACCAACAGCACTGGGATCATAATAGGAACAAATGCCTGATTAAAATCCTTGATGTTGTCTTGTCGTTTGGAAAGCATCCGAGCCAAGAACATGATCAAGGCCAGCTTCGCAAGATCTGATGTTTGAAAGGTTTGATTGATCACTGGAATCACTAACCATCTGCTAGCATCATTGATGCTAGCACCTGTGATCAAAGTCAATAATAATAGAGGTACCGCTAAATACAATGCCAATTGCGACATCCGAGAGTAGTAACGATAATTCAACTTATGAGCAAAGTACATCAGTCCAAAACCAATCAATAGGATGATGCTGTGCTTCAGCAAGTAGAACTCTGTATTTCCTCCCTGATACTTGTACGCTAGAGTAACAATAGAGCTATAAACTACCAATATGGAGAAGAGTGCCAACAAAGTGGCTACAGCCCAGATAACCCGGTCGCCTTTGATGTATTTAAGTACCGCCTGCATGAATTAAAGTGATCTTACTGCTCTTTTGAATTGGTGACCGCGGTCTTCGTAATTATCAAAAAGATCAAAGCTTGCGCATGCTGGCGATAAAAGCACTACATCACCATTCTTTCCAATCTCATATGCCTTTCTAACTGCATCTTCAGCAGAAGTACTTTCCTCAATGATCTGGATGGTATCCTTGAAGGCATTGATGATCTTCTTATTATCTTTTCCAAGGCAGATGATGGCCTTCACCTTGTCTTGAACCAAAGGCATTAATTCTGAGTAATCATTTCCTTTATCTACTCCGCCTACGATCCAAACCACTGGTCTATTGAGGCTTTCCAAAGCATACCAAGTTGAATTCACATTGGTAGCCTTGGAGTCATTGATGAACTCTATTCCGTGAATAGAGGCCACAGTTTCGAGTCTGTGTTCTACATTTTGAAAATCCGATAGACTTTCTCTGATCAATTCTTTTCGCAGATCAAGTATCCTTGTTGCAATGCCTGCTGCCATAGAATTGTAAAGGTTGTGTTTGCCTTGTAAGGCTAAATCATGTATTGACATAGTTGTTGATTGGTTTTGATGATTAATGATGATTTGTTCTTTTTCTATATAGGCTCCTTCAGCAAGCTTCTCTTGCTGACTGAAGGGCAATTGTTTTGCTTTGGTTGGGTTTCTTTTCAAGGCAGAAGCGATGACCTCATCGTCGGCATTGAAAATGAAATGATCTTCGGGAAGACAGTTCTTTGCGATCTTCATTTTGGCATTTGCATAGAGCTCCATGCTGTCCTCATAGCGATCCAAATGGTCTGGAGTGATGTTCAATAAAATGGCGATCTGAAGTCTCAGATCGGCGATATCATCCAATTGGAATGAAGAGATTTCCAGCACATAGTAATCGAATGACTCTGTGGCCAATTGTCGGGCAAAGCTCTTTCCGATATTGCCGGCCAGACCCACATTCAACTCAGCTTTTTTAAGCATGTGATAGAGCAAATGAGAAGTTGTTGTTTTCCCGTTACTTCCAGTCACTCCCAACAAATAGGCTTTGGAATGTCTGTAGGCAAACTCGATCTCAGAAATGACCTCTGCACCCTTGCTCTTCAACTGTTGAACTATTGAAGCTGAAGTAGGAATCCCAGGACTTTTCACCAGCACTTCTGGTTCAAAATCTAGAATACGATCATGCGCACCCTCTTCATAGTCGATCCCAGCAGAAGTCAGCTCATTGGCAAAATGATCCTTCAAAGAAGAAGCATCTGACAAGAGCAGCTCGTAGCCCTGCTTCTTCGCAAGAAGAGCTGCACCTACGCCGCTTTCACCACCGCCTAATATGCCTACCTTTTGGATCATCTAAGCTTGAGGGTTACGATTGATAAAATGGCCAACATGACACCCACAATCCAGAATCTGGCGACGATCTTGGATTCGTGAAGTCCTTTCTTTTGATAATGATGGTGCAGAGGAGCCATGAGGAAGATCCTTCTGCCCTCTCCATATTTCTTTTTGGTGTATTTGAAGTAGGCTACCTGAAGCATGACAGAAACATTCTCGATCAAGAAAACGCCACAGAAAACCGGAATTAAAAGCTCTTTTCTAATTGCTAGGGCGAATACTGCGATGATTCCTCCCAAAGCAAGGCTTCCAGTATCTCCCATAAATACTTGAGCAGGATAGGAATTGTACCAAAGGAATCCAACACAGGCTCCAACAAATGCACCAATGAACACTACGAGCTCACCAGAGTTAGGAATGTACATTATGTCGAGGTAATCGGCGAAGATCATGTTACCACTCACATAGGCAAAGACGGCTAGTGTAACTCCAATGATTGCGGATGTTCCCGTGGCCAATCCATCCAAGCCATCGGTCATGTTTGCCCCATTGGAGACCGCTGTTACGATAATGATCACCACTGGAATGAAGATGATCCATACCCAGCTCATCACATTCTCACAACACCAATCGATGAGCAGACCATAATCAAACTCATTGTGTTTGAAGAAAGGAATGGTGGTGACCATGCTCTTGCTTTCTTGCCAGACAGTTTCCATTTCTGGCTGTCCTGCTACCACATTCTCTACTGGAATTTCTACTTTATGCTGGACCACTATGTCGTCGTGGAAGAAGAGTATAGCTCCAACCATCAGCCCAACGATGACCTGACCAATTACCTTAAACTTTCCAGCCAAGCCTGCTTTGTTCTTCTTAAAGACCTTGATGTAATCATCAATGAATCCGATCAATCCCAACAATACTGTAGAGACCAGCATTAGGATCACATAGATGTTATCGAGTTTTGCAAATAGCAGTGTTGGAATCAGAATGGAGGCAAGTATGATCAGTCCACCCATGGTTGGGGTTCCCTGCTTCTGGTTCTGCCCTTCAAGACCGAGGTCTCTAACTGTTTCTCCTACTTGCTTTCTATGAAGCAAACGAATGATCCTCTTTCCAAAGACCATTGAAATAAGAAGAGAAACGATCACTGAGGCAGCTGTTCTAAAGGTAATGTATTGGAATACCCCAGTTCCTGGAATATCTAATTGATCTAAATATTGAAATAAGTAGTACAGCATATCAGTTTAGTTTTTCTTCAGAGTGAAAATCATTGAGTGCTTCGGATAATTCTTCTCGGTCATCGAAGTGATTTCTCACTCCATTGATCTCTTGATAGGTTTCATGTCCCTTGCCTGCGATCAAAATGATATCTCCCGCTTCTGCCATGCTACTACTGGTGCGAATGGCCTCCCTTCTATTACTGATCGCCAAAACCTTTTTCCTATTGGCATGATCTACCCCTTCTCTCATTTCATTGATGATCGCATCAGGATCTTCAGTCCTAGGATTATCTGAGGTAAGGATCACTTTATTGGAAAAATCACAAGCGATCTTGGCCATAACAGGTCGCTTCACCCGATCTCTGTCGCCACCGCATCCCACTACGGTGATCACTTGTTCGTTTCCGCTTCTCACTTCCTGAATAGTCTTGAGCACATTTTCTAAAGCGTCAGGCGTATGCGCATAGTCTACTATTCCAGAAACATTCCCCTTAGAGATGAATTGAAACCTTCCAGCTACTGCTTTCAATTGAGATAGAGCGGTAAGGACTTCGATCTTTTCTTGCTCAAGAAGCATTGCAGTTGCATAGATGGCAGTAAGGTTATAGGCATTAAATCTTCCTACTAAGGAGCTCCATACTTCTTGCTCATCCAGCTTGAGGTGCAATCCTCCAAAACCACTTTCAATGATCTTGCACTTGAAATCCGCCGGTTTCTTCAGAGCGTAATAATGTTTCTTTGCTCTGGAATTTTGCAACATCACTTCTCCATTCTTATCATCCCTATTGGATAGCACCCAGGAAGAGGAAGGAAGAGAGGTAAAGAATGCCTGTTTGGCCTCAATGTATTCTTTGAATGTATTGTGAAAATCAAGATGCTCAGGAGTGATATTGGTAAAGACTCCTCCGCTGTACTTCAATCCTGCTATTCTATTCTGAACCACGGCGTGTGAGCTCACTTCCATGAAGCAGTATTCGCAATCTGCCTCTACCATTTGCGAAAGCATTCTGTTCAATTGAACTGCATCTGGAGTGGTATGGGTTGCTTCCAAGGTATTGTCGCCAATACGATTCAAGACAGTACTGATCAAACCACACCTTTTGCCCATCAGGGTAAACAACTGATACAACAGACTCACCGTAGTAGTCTTTCCATTGGTTCCCGTTACACCGATCAACTTGATCTGCTCCGTTGGCTGACCGTAATAATTGTGACAGATGATCCCTAGGGCCTCTGAACTGTTCTCCACTACTACGTAAGTGACCGTCTCTGAAAGAGATTCTGGCAAATGCTCACAAATGATGGTACTGGCCCCATTTTGGATAGACTGACCAATAAATTCATGGCCGTCAACTGTAGTTCCTTTTTGAGCAACATAGCAATCTCCTTGACCTACCTTTCTAGAATCGAATTGAATTTCTTTTACAATTCTATCCATGGCTCCCTTCACTTCTTGCAGCGCTAAACCGTATAGTATGTTTTGCAAGACCTTCATTATGAGAGTAGAATTTTTATTTGCATGCCTTCCTGAACTGTTTTTCCCGGTAGTATGGATTGCTCTTTTACCATTCCCCTTCCTTCTACACTCACCTGCAATCCGTGATTCTCAAGAAGGAATACTGCATCTCTAAGTCCCATGCCTACTACATTGGGAACTAATCTTTCTCTAACTATTCTCGGAGCAATGGTGACTGAAGAGTCGCCGGTTTGTGTTACGATCCAGTCTGCATCTTTGGCATCAGATTGAACCTCTATGTCTAGATCACTGAAGATCCTTTCAATATCACTTTTCTTCCCGTGCTTGGAGTATGGAATTGGAGAGGCCGCCAAGAATTTTTTAGATTGCTGCAAGGGATCGTGCATCTCCAAGCTATTAGCGTATACTTTATCTGCTACCTCTTTGAAGATCGGACCAGCAACAAGATTTCCATAGTACACATTCTGACTAGGAGCATTGACCACCACAATGCAGGAATACTGTGGTTCATCTGCTGGGAAATAACCCACAAAAGAAGCCTGATGACTCACCCTTGATTGATAGCTATACCCGTAATTCTTATTGGCGATCTGAGCTGTTCCCGTCTTGCCAGCAATCTTGTAGTCGGCGTTCCTCAAATTGGAGGCGGTACCATTTTCTACAACTCCTTCCAGGGCTTTCTTAACCTTATCAATGGTTTTTTTCGAGCAGACCTTTTCGTTGAGAACTGCAGTTGGCACTTCTTCCACCACTTTTCTTCCCTTGGTGATCTTTTCAACGAACTTGGGCTTCACCATGTAGCCATCATTTGCTATTGCATTGTAGTAGGTAAGAATTTGAAGAGGTGTTTGCTGCACCTCGTAACCATGGGCCATCCAGGCTAGAGAAATTCCAGACCAGGTTTCATGATCCGTATTCTTAATGAATGGTTTTCCTTCACCAGCAATCTCAATTCCGAGAGGCTTTCTGAGTCCCATCTCTCCCAATCTATCAATGAACTTTTGTGGCTCTTGAGCATATGCTCTAGAGATGATCTCTGCCATCCCGATGTTGGAAGAAACTTCAAATACCCTCTGAACAGTGATCTTACCCCAACCTCCGTCTTCATGGTTGGAATCAAACATGGTTCTATCGTAGTATTGCTTACTTCCATCACCACAATCAATAATATCTTCCATGTCGATATACCCATCTTCTAATGCGGTGATCAATGCTGGAAGTTTGAAAGTAGATCCAGGCTCTGTACTCTCGCCAATAGCGTAGTTGTAACCTTCGTAATAAGATCCATTTTCATTTCTCTTGAGATTTGCAATTGCCTTGATCGCTCCGCTTTGGACCTCCATTAATACCACGCAGCCGTGATCTGCCTTGTGCTTCTGCAATTGCTTCAAAAGAGCTGATTCAGCAACATCCTGAAGATTCACATCCAAAGTGGTATAGATATCCCTACCATCTTCTGGCTCGATCTCGTTCTCATCGCCCACTGGCATCCATACTCCACCTGAGATCTTTTGCATCATTCGTTTCCCATCCACACCACTCAGCACCTCACTGTATGCACCTTCCAGACCTACAGGACTTACACCTTCACGCTCATAGCCAATGGTTCTAGCGGCAAGAATTTGAAATGGTCTTTGCCTTTTATTTTGTTGGATGTAAATGAGGCCACCTTTGTACCTTCCCCTTCTGAATATGGGGAACTCTTTCATTTCCTTCAAGTCGGTATACTTGACATTCCTTTTGATCAGGTGGTATCGCTTCCCTTCCTTTCTGGCATTGATCAAAGATTGTCTGTATGATGAAAGAGACCTATCTTGAAAGAGCTCACTAAGGCACCAAGCCAGGGAATCTACATTTTCATAAAAGAGTTCTTCAGTGATGGCATCGGCGTTTGGATCGAATCTTACCTCATAGATGGGCACTGAAGTTGCCAAAAGGCTGCCGTCTGTTGCATAGATATTTCCTCTAACTGCCTCTATATTCATCTCTTTGAGGGTTAGATTTTGAACTTTCTGTTTGAGCTCCTCTCCTTCTATGAGTTGAATGGTAGCTGCCTTGACAAAAATTGCCAGAGCGAAAAGACAAACTAAAAAGTAGGTCAGGTAGATCCTCCATGCTATGTCTTTCTTTAGATCATTCATGGTAATCGGCCATTTCTTCTTCAGTGAGTACTATTTTCTTTGGAGGAGAGGTCAATTCTTTCAGACCTAGATCGTAGGTAGCTCTAGCCAACTGCGACTGCTTAGAGATATACATCAAGTCGGACTTAGTAGTGATGTATTCAGATCTCAATTCTTTGAGTTCATTATTGGTCTTGTAAATCTGACGGATAAGTTTCTCTGCTTGGTATCCGTTTGCGATGTAGATAATTGCCAAGAAACTGAGGAAGAAAATGAAAGGAAGACTCTCAACCACTTTGTCTTTCGACAAAAAGCTACCCGTGAGCAAGCTCTTCACTCCAGCCTTCTTCTCCTTCTTTGGAGCGTCTTCAGATTCTTTGTACTTGTTCATTCTACTACTAACCTCCTTTCGGCTATTCTCAATTTGGCGCTTCGCGCTCTGTTATTTGTTTTTATTTCTTCTTGCGATGGAATGATGGGCTTTCTATTTACCGGATCAAATGGCCTCAACAGATTCCCGTATAGATCCTTCTCTTGCTTACCCATTACATTCCCACTCCTGAAATAATTCTTCACCATTCTATCTTCTAAAGAGTGGTAAGTGATCACCACCAAGCGACCACCTTCTGCCAATACTTCCTCACTTTGTTTCAGCAAGCTCTCTAAGACTTCCATCTCTTGATTCACTTCTATGCGGAGTGCCTGAAAAGCTTGAGCCATGAAGGAGTGTTGATGCTTTTCTGGTACAAAGCCTTTAAGGATCTCACGGAAATCTGAAATCTCTTTGAATTCAGCTTCAGAGCGTTTCTGAACGATCTTATTTGCAATGGCCTTTGCCTGTCTCAACTCCCCATAGTTCTTCAGAAGGAGCGCCAACTCTTCTTCTGCATAAACATTGAGAATATGAGCGGCTGTATGCTCACGCTGCTGATCCATGCGCATGTCGAGAGGACCATCAAAGCGAAAAGAGAATCCCCTTGCAGCCTCATCGAACTGATGGAAGGAAACGCCCAAGTCAGCGAGTATACCATCCACTGGGATCATCCCATACATTCTGAGATAGTTCTTCAAGAAGGAGAAGTTCTGTTGGATCAACTGGAATCGAGGATCATCAATTCGGTTCCTCAAAGCATCTGGATCCTGGTCAAAAGCAAACAGCTTTCCGTTATCAGAAAGCCGTTCGAGTATTGCGCGAGAGTGCCCGCCGCCGCCAAAGGTCACATCTACATAGCGACCGTCGGCTTTTAATGAGAGCCCATCTATACTCTCAGTCAAAAGCGCTGGCAGGTGATACTCTCTTTCACTCATATTGCGTTTGATACCTCATTTGACTATTCCCTAATTTTTTCTTTTAAGCTCTACCTTCACACTCAATCATCATTCTCACTCTTCTTATCACCCATTACTTCTTCTGCTAGGTTGGCAAAATCTTCAGGCTCATCTGTCAGCAAGCCTTCATATCTGTCCTTGTTCCACACTTCAATCCTGTCTGAGTATGCAAAAAGCACGATCTCCTTTTCGATCCCAGCATACTGCTGCAATCTCTTTGGCAAAAGGAGTCTTCCCGTTCCGTCTAGACTCAACTCTGTGGCTCCTCTGTAGAAGTAGCGAATGAAGTCCCTGTTCTTCTTCACGTACTGATTCAACTGATTTACCTCCGCCGAGATCCTGTCCCAATCATTCTTAGGATAAAGCACCAAGCATTGCTCAAACCCTCTGTTGAGAACGAAGCTCTCATTGGCAGCAGGGTCTAATTGCTTTCGCAAACCAGAAGGAACCATCAATCGGCCCTTGGCATCCAGTTTACAATCAAATTCTCCTATGAAACTCGACATATGCTTGTGTTGGCGCAGGTTTCAGCTAATCAGATGTAAAAATATTGATAATTTTACCACAATTTACCACTTTTTACCACTTTGTTGATAACTTTCGACTGATATAGCCTGGTTTCAGGCGTTCACATTAAGAGAAATAGAGAATTATCAAGGTTTATAGAGGAAGCGTAATAGGTGGGAGATATAAAAAACTCTGCTCATTTACGCACATTTTGAGCGACTTTTGAAGCAGGATTAATTTGCTATTTTTGGACCTCATTCAGGCTTATGAAATACGAAGATTATATCAAGAAAGAAGGTGAATTCGAATACCTAGAAAAAGGAGAAGGTCATGTACTGCTCATCTTGCATGGACTCTTTGGAGCATTGAGCAACTTTGGAGATGTGATCGATGACTTTTCTCACAAGTACAGAGTAATCGTACCCATCATGCCTCTCTACAGTTTACCTCTGATCAAGACGAGTGTTGGCAGCATGGCCAAGTACATCAAGAAATTCATTAAGCACAAAGACTTAGATCAAATTACCCTTTTGGGTAATTCACTAGGTGGACATGTAGCCTTAATCTGTGCTTTGGAAATGCCTGAGAAAGTTCACTCCATGGTACTTACTGGCAGTTCTGGTCTTTATGAAAACGCTTTTGGAGGATCTTTCCCAAGAAGAGAGGACAAAGAATACCTACGTGCTAAAGTTGCCGAAACCTTTTACGACCCTGCAGTCGCCACAGATGAATTGGTTGATGAAGTTTTTGGGATCATCAATGACAAGAACAAATTGATCAGGATCCTAGCCATGGCCAAATCAGCCATACGTCATAATATGGGCAAGGACCTGAAAAAGTTTACGATGCCTGCTTGCCTTATTTGGGGGAAAAATGATGGCGTTACACCCCCTCAGGTTGCCGAGGAATTTCACGAAAAACTGCCTGATTCAGAACTTTATTGGATCGACAAATGCGGTCATGCAGCCATGATGGAGCATCCGCATGAATTCAATAAGATCTTGGACAGCTGGTTGAGTAAGAAGATCTAAAATGAAGATCCTATCGGCAGAATTTCTGATCAGTAATACTGATCCCAAGAAATGCCCAGCTCCTAATTTTCCCGAATATGCTTTCATTGGAAGATCCAATGTGGGCAAATCTTCTTTGATCAATATGCTTTGCGAAAGGAGATCATTGGCAAAAACCTCCTCCACTCCTGGAAAGACCCAACTGATCAATCATTTTATGGTCAATGAGAACATTTATTTGGTAGACCTCCCTGGTTATGGCTACGCAAAAGCATCTAAAAAGGAGCGTGCAAAATGGGATCAATTCATTAGAACATACTTGCGCCACCGAGAAAACTTACTATACACTTTTGTATTGATCGACAGTAGGCACCCAGCACAGCAGATAGATCTGGAATTTATGGCCAGCCTTGGAAGGGATCGTATTCCCTTTGTGATCATCTTTACCAAGATCGATAAACTCAGCAGTTCTGCCTTGAACAAGAACCTAGCTGCCTATAAGAAAATTATGTTGAAAGAATGGGAAGAGATGCCCCCTTTCATTGCTACTTCTTCAGAAACCAAATTGGGTAGAGACGAGATCTGGAGTTTGATCGAGCAAACCAATAAGGACTATCTATCCTCACTATCTAAATAAAGAAGGGGCTGCTAAAAAGCAACCCCCGCTGTTTACACCTAGCATTCATAATAGATGACAAGCTATTGGTTATAATTCCCGAAACCAGGCATGAGGTAAAAGTCAGAAAGGCAATTGGGGATGTAAATACTCATTTCTGAGTATTTTTTGCTCTCTCAAAGTTAAAAGCACGAAAAAGCCATCACTTTTTGCGTGATGGCTTAGGTGTAGTAATTGTGTTAAACTCTAAAAGCAAAGATGACAAGCTTCGTAATTGGTTACTCCTAGGTTCAACTTTTACTAAGGTTCGCATTACAAATATATCGATAATATCGACACATTCATAGTACATTATACTCCATTTATCGAAATAGGTTGCACTACCTAAGTGAATTTACCTAGAAAACTGATCTATAGTTAGATCAATTCATGCTCCATCGCATATTTTACTAGACCTACAGAGTTCTTACAGCCAGTCTTGCTCAATAAATTCCTTCGATGTGTTTCGGCCGTGTGTACGGATATGAATAATTTCTCTGCTATTTCTTGAGAGTTCATTTCTTGACATACCAGTTTGAGAATATCTTTTTCCCTTGGAGTCAATTCTACATAGTCGGGATCATCCTTCTTCCTATAGCTCTCAATTAGTTCTGCTTGGGCTTCCTTTGCAAAATAGTCCTTACCGTTCATGATTTCACGAATTGCTTCCGCAACCTCTTCATCACTGGCAGTTTTCAAGAGATAACCATTGGTTTTGGCAGCGACAGCTTCTTGGATCTTCTTGCTACTAAGATGCATGGAAAGAATGGCTGTCTTCACTTGTGGTTTGACTTTGTATACTTCTGCTAGTGCAGAAATTCCATCCAGTTCTGGCATGTCAATATCCATCAATATAAGATCTACATCCAGATGAGGAAGGTACTTCAGCAGTTGTACTGCACTCTCATATTTCTCGATCACTTCAATATCTTCTTTTGCAGCCAGCATTACTCCCAATCCTTGGCGGAAAAGTTTGTGATCATCAACGATAATTACTTTGATCATGATTCTTCGTTTAATTCTACTATTGCGATTGTTCCTCTTCCCAATTCAGTATCAATGTGAAGATTCCCATTCAATTTCTTAATTCGTGCTCTCATATTGTCCAATCCCATCCCCCGTTTTGCCTTTGAGGAATCAAATCCCCTTCCATTGTCTTCATAGATCATATTGAAAACCCCCTTGTCAAAATTGGTCTGAACAGAGATCTCTGTAGCCTGAGCATGCTTGAGTGTATTACTGACCAACTCTTGGATCACCCTATACAATGAAAGGGTCACTTCCTGCTTCAGTTGAGCAGTAGATGGATGCAGATAGGTATTGAACTTGACATTGCCAGCACTTTCAATGGTTTTCTTCAATTGCTTCAAGGCTTCTGATAAACCATAATCTGCCAAAGTACTGCTAGAAAGATTATGCGATACAGACCTCACCTCTTGCACAGCTAGATCCACAATTTCAAGATCTTCATCGCTGATCTTATTTCCAGGCCTTCTAAGTGAATGCTTCAATGCAGCAAGAGTACCTCCCAATCTATCATGCAGATCACGAGCTATGCGATCTCTTTCTTCTTGCTGACCTTTCAACATTGCAGAATAGGTCTTTGATTCTTGGGCCGACATCAATTCATCGAGTTTGTTATCCTTAATCTGCAACTCCATCAAAGACAGCTTTCTTTTCTGATTGTAGAGATATCTCAAGAAGAAGATCATTCCAATAAGGATCACCAATCCAATCACTGCAATGAAAAGAAGGATGCGTTGATTCTTATTCTCTTCGGCAAATCTTGCGGATTCTTCTTCTGCTAATTCCAAGAGGGTTGCATTTCTCTCTAATTCGTACTTAGCAGCCATCTCTTGAATGTTCTCCTTGGTCTTTTGACTCACCAGAGAATCATTCATCTTCATGAACTCCAAAATGTACTTCTGTGCACTATCTGTCTCTTTTCTCATTAAGAACGACTGAAACAAGAAGTACTTGATATCAGATTGGGTTTCATAGGTGGTGGAATAGAGCGAAAGCGAATCAGCGGTACGCAAACTTCTCTCTGCCTCTCTGTACTTTCCCATCTGATTGTAAAGCGATCCCAAACGCATGTAATTCCAGCTCAAGCCCAAGGATTCCCCTTCTTGCATCCTCAGTGCTGCACCACTCTTTAACAACTGTTCTGCTTTCTCGTAATCCTCAGCTTCAATAGATAATCCAGCCAGATTGGACAACAGCCTGGCCCTTGCAGCATCAGATTCTTCGGATGAATCCAAACTCATTAAGCCCCTCTCAAAATAATACTCCGCAGAATCCAACTGGTCCTTTTCCCATAGAATGAGTGCCATTAGATTGTAATCATCCGTTAGGACATTCTCAGTTGAGTCCAGACCTTTCTTGATCTTGATGGATTTGTTCAAATGCTCCAGCGCATTATCATATGCATTGGTATAGTAATAGACATTTGCCAGATTCTTGTGACCAGTAGCTGCATGCAGTGAACTGGGATCGTACTCTTCCCTCAAACTCAAGGACCTAAAATGAGCTTCAATGGAACTTTGATAATCTGCCTTTTGGAAATCGAGAATTCCTTTTAAGGTATAGACCTTTGAGTAGACAAGAATATCATAGGGTTCTTCAAAGATCTGAAAGATCCGATCAACCAAAACCTCAGCACTATCCAGGTCAATATTTGCCACTGAATAAGCCTGATCATTCAAGCTATCGATCTCAGCCCATAGCTCTTCATCGTAGCTTTGAGCGTTCACAGTTGAAAAAGCTGTCATCAAGAGAATGACAGCCCATCTTAAATCATATGTTGAATTGGGGATCAATTTTATCCTAATCCAAAGGTGATCTGTCCTTTAGGACGCTTCTTTTTCTTGATTCCAGTAGCCATATCATAGACATATACAATAGAATTCTCAGGAGTTCCATTGTAATTATTCATGGTAAAGTACGATTCTGAAGCTTCAATTTCGTGTGTGGTAGTACCTGAGCTGTTTGGAAATACATAGGCAACCATAACATACTCAATTTCAACATCACCATCCTGATTCTGCGCTTCTATGTCCTCAATTATTGCTTTTGGCAATATTGAGGATACTTGCGAGTAGCCATTGATACTCAAAAAGCATTTGCTCGCACAGGTGATCTCTGCGGTAACTTTTTCATTATTGTTTGAATCAGTTAGTGTTAATTCCCAGTTTGACATACTATTATAGATTTATTGGTTATTTAAATTGATAAAGGTTTATTGTTTAAAAAGAATGACTGATCCGTTCCAAGATCGGTCATCATGGGTTTACTTTGATAATTATCATCTGCAACTTTCTCGAAGAGTTGATGATAATTCAAATTTTCATTCATTCGTCCAATCTCATCCATCACTTCGATGATCCTAAAAGTAAACTTGGTGGTTCCGAAGCGTCCCTTTTCAAAGGATTTCTCCAATTCTGTAGAAGCCCCATAAAAAAGAATGGACGCATCAAACTTTCTGCTGCTGTCTGCTAGATTCCATTTATTGAAATAATAAGCAGAGATCTCATCGTAAAACTTACTATCTTGATTGATCCACTTTTGGTAAAGCGTGGCTTTGTCCAATTCCGGAAATCCTCCCGCATAACATGAGTCGATGATCCACCAGATCCTGGAGTTAGCTCTGAACTTTTTGAACAAATTCCTAAGTTCTTGTTCAGCAACCATTTGATCATAAAAACAGAAGAAAGTTTTGATCTCCTTGTTCTCTCCCTCGTAATTGAAACCATGCCCGGTCATGTATACGATCAACAGCTCCTCCTCTTCACTATCATTGAATTGCTTTGCAAATTGATCCAAACGAAACTGAAAGTCTTGCCAAACTGCCTGTTTGCCTAATAACAATGAATCATCCCACAACTTCACCTGAGCGAAATCCTTCAAATAACTACTGAAGATGTGCGCATTGTTTCTCACTTCAGAGGTAGGCAAACTACTTCCGTAATGGAGTTTATTCAACTCATGAGCTCCAACTACTAGGACATGTGTTTTCATATGCCTAATATCTTTTTTTAAAAGGCAGGCTGCAAATAAATTTTTAGAACCCAAAGATCCAGCGCCAAAGAAAGATCCTCCATAGGATCAGTTTGTATGCAAAACTCTTTCTCATTTTCTTCTGATTGATTTGCCCTTCAAAGATGCAATCGTCTGCAGATTTCTTCTTCATGGTTTTTGAGTATTTCTAAGCAGACTTTAATCGAACGTCCTCTTGACTGATCGATATGAGCTTAGCCGAAGGAAGCTCTTCCTTCTCAGGAAAAAGCTGATCCAGATGGTTGACCCTTGTAAATTCAAAGGAAAATGATGGATAGAATTGAAGTCGAAGATCCTCCAGATCACTATTGGGAACTGATTCATCAAAGAATTGCAAGTGATCCTTGTATGTGGAGGTAAATAGTGCTTCTATCTTGTCGAATGGTGAATAATAGACCAATTCTAAAGAACCACTTCTCAGATGAGACAATAGAGAATATTCTTCAATCCGATCATGGATCCTAGTCCACAATGCATTGGTTCCGATAAAAATATCGTCCCAACAAAGAGAGTAGTCCTCCGCATCTCTATAAGCTCTAAAGAAATTGTGATGGGAGAATTTTGAGCTTTGGTCCTCATCAGCTGTTTCTATCATCTGATTGACAATGACTATGATCCTATTCGTTTTCATCTTGATGGTTTTAAAAGACCCTCCAAAATTGCGTTGGAGCAATTCTTTTTAACTCATCAATTCTGCTATTTCTATCTACTAGATCTCCGTGATATTTCCTCTACTGAATCTCCATGAGAGCTCTTATTTTTTCTAGGAGAATCCTACTTTTGCACTCTTATTGAACAAGATGGAATACAATTTTTCAGAGATAGAAAAGAGCTGGCAGGATTACTGGCAAGAGAACAAATGTTTCAAAGCGAACGATCAAAGTGAGCAGGAGAAATTTTATGTATTGGACATGTTCCCATATCCCTCAGGAGCTGGTTTACATGTAGGTCATCCTTTGGGCTACATTGCCTCTGATATTGTATCCAGATACAAAAGGCACAAAGGCTTCAATGTTCTACACCCAATGGGCTACGATTCATTTGGATTACCAGCTGAACAATATGCGATCCAAACGGGCCAGCACCCTCGGATCACTACCAAAGAAAACATTGCCACTTATCGCCGACAATTGGATCTAATTGGATTTTCATTTGATTGGGATCGAGAGGTAAAAACTTCCGATCCCCAGTATTACAAATGGACTCAGTGGATCTTCATTCAGCTCTTCAATTCTTACTACGACCTTAAAGAAAAGAAAGCAAAAGACATTGAAGGACTAATTGCTCACTTTGAAACAAAAGGAACGGCAGATCTACATGTTCATGTAGAAGAAGAATACTCCTTTAGCGCACAGGATTGGAAGTCTTATGATGAAGTAGAGCAAGCTAACATCATTATGGATCATCGTTTGGCTTATCTATCTGACTCCTTCGTGAATTGGTGTCCTGCCTTGGGAACAGTTTTGGCCAATGATGAGATCAAGGATGGAAAATCTGAAAGGGGTGGGCATCCTGTTGAGAGAAAGAAAATGAAGCAGTGGAGTATGCGAATCACTGCTTATGCCGAAAGACTTTTAGAAGGTCTGGATAGAATTGAATTCTCAGATGCTTTGAAAGACATTCAAAGGAACTGGATCGGAAAAAGTAAAGGTGCGAGCATCTCATTTGATGTTGATGAAAGTGATCAGAAGATCGAGGTGTTCACCACTCGACCAGATACCATCTTTGGTGTTTCCTTTATGGTTTTAGCGCCTGAACATGAATTGATCAATGAGATCACTACTCCGGAACAAAAGCAAAAAGTAGAAGAATATCAGAAGTATGCTGCATCTCGCTCTGAAAGAGAAAGGATGTCGGAGGTAAAGAAAGTTAGCGGTGAATTTACCGGTGCATATGCTATTCATCCATTCACCAAAGAGCAATTGCCCATTTGGATTGCCGACTATGTACTTGCTGGTTATGGCACTGGAGCCGTAATGGCAGTACCCTCTGGCGATCAAAGAGATTGGGATTTTGCCAAGCAGTTTGAATTAGCCATTCCTCCAGTAATAGAAGGTCAGGATGTGAACGAAGGCGCTGATGACCGTAAAGATGGAGTGATCTATAATTCAGACTTTCTCAATGGAATGCAAGTTAAGCAGGCAATTGGTGCTAGCATCGCGAAATTGGAAGAGTTGGGCATTGGCAAAGGCAAGGTGAATTTCAAGTTAAGGGATGCCGTATTCTCAAGACAGAGGTATTGGGGCGAACCAATCCCTATCTATTATGAGAATGGAATTGCCAAAGCATTGCCCCAAGAAAAGCTACCCTTAAATCTTCCTGAGATAGATGAGTACAAGCCTACTGAAACAGGCGAACCTCCTTTGGCAAGAGCTGATGACTGGACTTATAATGGGCATCCTTTGGAAGCTTCTACCATGCCTGGTTGGGCTGGAAGTAGCTGGTATTTGTTCCGCTACATGGACGCTCAAAGGACAAATGGTTTTGCTGCAGAAGAATCATTGACCTATTGGAAGAATGTAGACATCTACTTTGGAGGAGCAGAACATGCAACTGGTCATTTGCTTTATTCTAGATTCTGGACCAAGTTCCTTTTTGACAGAGGGTATATAAAGGTGGATGAACCTTTTCAGAAATTGATCAATCAAGGAATGATCTTAGCAGCTGATGGTCAGAAAATGAGCAAGCGATATGGCAATGTGGTCAATCCAGATGACATTGTTGCCCAATATGGTGCTGACACATTACGACTGTTTGAAATGTTTCTAGGCCCATTAGAGCAATCCAAACCTTGGGATACGGATAGCATAGAAGGGGTACACCGTTTCTTGAGAAAGTTCTGGAGACTGTATCACGATGAAAACAATGAGATCAGTTTATCTGATGAATCTCCTTCAAAAGAAGAATTGAAAAGTCTGCACAAATGCATCAAGAAGGTCACAGAAGATATTGAGAACTTCTCATTCAATACGGCAGTAAGTGCATTCATGATCTGTACCAACGACTTGCAAGACCTTAAATGCAATAAAAAAGCCATCTTAGAGCCCTTAAGTGTGCTTCTGTCGCCTTTTGCACCTCATATAGCTGAAGAACTATGGTCTAGCATGGGTAATGAAGGAGGTATCTCCAAGATCGGCTACCCTAGCTTCAATGAGGAATACCTCAAAGAAGACAGCATAAAGTACCCTATTTCATTCAATGGCAAAACTCGCTATATGCTAGAATTGGATGCCACATTGGGCAAGGAAGAGATAGAAAAAATAGTTCTAGAGCACGAATCCTCTCAAAAATGGTTGGAAGGAAAATCACCTCGCAAGGTGATCGTCGTTCCTAAAAAGATCGTGAATATCGTTGTGTGATCGCTAGAAACTCAATTGACTTCCCGACTTGGTAAAGCTGGTAACACTTACTTTACTTCCATTCTGAGTAGTAACATTGAACTTTCTACTGAATGACCCACTGCTCACCGTAACTATACAGTTATTTGGAGAACTGGTTCTAGAATAATCATGCACCAATACATGATAAGTGCCATTTGGAGCGCTTGTTTCCCAATAGATATTTTCAGGCCCATAACCTTCTGTATCATCGCGGTCTAACTGGCCGCCAGATGTGACCATTTCTCTGTCGTAGTAAATAGTGTCATTAGCAGGATCCACTACATAGAGATCTTGGTCAGTTTCAGTATCCCAACTTAAACTTACCTGAAGATTTCCCGAACCTAGTTTTAGTACGCTAAACAAAAATCTCAAAGACTGACCAATGATGTCAGACTTATCTGTATCATACACACTAACATTCAGTGCAAACTGGCCTTCTTTTACATTGGTAGGAATTCCAATTGGAAGTTGAAATGTTCCCGAGTCTGATTGAGAAGTAATGTTGAGAGGAACGTGATAATAAGAAGAAGCTCCTTCAACTTGAATGTAAGCTCCTCCTAATTTTCTTGGAACTTTACTATACCTGATGTTCAATGGAGCAGTAGCACCGTTTGAAGTAGTAATGTTCAAATTATCACTACTGGCAATAGGATCACTGGATGTTCCAGATGCTGCAGGAAGACTACCACTCATTTGAACGGAACCATCCGGAAGATTCAATGCATTGGAAATAGCATCCGCATTGGATGGATCAATTATCGTGGTGCTATTAGAGGATGATGATGAAGTAGTTGAACTAGAGGAATCGCTACTATCATCAGAACAGGCGATCATGCCGAAAATAATAGTAGAATAAAAAATTAATTTTTTCATGGTTTGGTAGATATTGGTCCACTAAACATATAAAAAAGAGAAGGAAATAAAAAACCCTGAGATCCTCAGACCTCAGGGTTTTCTATAATTATCACTAAACTGTTAGTTCACAGCTGCTTGGAATTCTGAATCATCCTTATATTCGTTGAATTCAGCATCCATCTTAGCCTTATCTTTCAAAGCAGCATCTTTAGAAACAGCGCTTTTCAGATTGGTAACTACCATGTTCTTATCTTTCATTCTAGCACCGATCACTGCCTTCAAGTAGTATGATTCTGGCTCATCTGCCTCATCAGACTCATCAATGCTTTGAAGAGCTTCTTGGTAATCTTTGTTCAATGTTTGAGCTAGTGCAGCATTGAAACTGTTCACAGCACCGAAACTATTTACCGCCTCAGCATAGTCACCTCTCTTGATGTAAACATATCCAGCATTAGCACCAGACTCAGGAGTGTTTGACTTGTTGTAGTGCTCCATTGCTTTGTCAACGTCACCGTTCGCCTGAGCATATACACCTAGGTTGTTCACGATAACTCCGTTCTCTGGATCCAAGCTAGCAGCTTTGTCGAACTCAGCTTTTGCACCTTCCATGTCTCCGTTCATTGCCATGATGTATCCAACGTTGTTTGGACCTCTCCAATCCTTAGCGTGCAATTCAGAGAAAGCTTTGTAAATTCTCAACTTCTCATCCATGTCATCTGTCATAGTAGCAGCATATAGCAACTCTTCAGCTGATAGAGTATCAGGATTGCTCTTAGAGAATTCCTTTATCTTCTCATCAGAGAAACTAGTCATTTCACCGTCAACTTTGATGATCGATCTTCTCAAACCTGGAAGGATTTCTTCTTGAAGAACTTCGAAAGTAGCAGCTAGATTTCTGATCTCTTGCTCTCTCTTAGCTTTGTCTTCATACATCTCAAGAACTCTTAAGATCAAATCCTTGTCTTCGATATCAGAAGCTTGCATTGCCTTCTTGAAACCATCCCAGTCTTCTCCTTTAGGACTCAAAGCAAAATACTCTTTGTTAGAAGCAGCTTCTACTTTGTTTCTCTTCATGATAGACTGAACAGCTTTAGCACCTGACTCAGCTCTGTCTTTCGCCAAGTTTTCGTTCAAGCTCAATTCTCCTTCAGGAGAAGCATAAGCTACAACAGATCCACCTTTGAATACGAACATCGGATTACCCGCTTTTTCTTCGATCCAAGATTTCATAGCTGCCATGTCTTCGTCTTTCAACTCAGAAGAACGTACTGTTGATCTATTTACTTCATAATTGATAGTTGCTTCGGTAGACATTGGATAAGTCTTTTGGAACTTGTCCTTGCCCAAAGCAAACATATAATCTTCTTCTACCCACATTGGAGTAGTAATAGTACCTGTTGCAATTTCTTTTGCTGGGAAAGCTTTTTCTTTCGTTCCATACTTTCCAACAGCTACTGCATTCAAAGTAGCAACACCCATTCCATCAGCGTATGGGATCTTTGCAGAATAAGCAAAATTTCCGCCTTTTTCATAAGCGATCTTTTGTCCTTCTACTTCAGACTCTTCTCCAACAAGGATGATTTTATCGAATGAAGTTTCTTGCTCCCCGTAGTTCAAAACAGGAGTAACTTCTACAGACACTTTCTTGTTAAAGAATTTTGGTGGAACAGCACCTGAAATACTTACTTCAATACTGTCTGCATGCATTTCAAGAGGATTTGGAACCACTGAGTAGGTTACTTCGTTTGCCCTCTTGGTCATGTTGTTCAATGGGTTACAAGCTATAGTGGTAGCCGCTGCAACCGCGATCAAAGCATATGATCTTAAATTCTGTTTTTTCATCTTAGTTTTAAATCTAACAGGTTTAGTTAATTCCTGCAATATTAGGTAATAATGTTAATTATCACAAAAAATGCGGGCTCAAAGCCCGTATTTATGCGAACCGTGGCAATTCTTACGTAAGTCTTTCTACTTTGTTCGGATCCTTACATTCTAGATGCAATATTTTAATGCTCTTTCCTTCCCTAGGGTCAATGAAGTCAGGAGCCAGTTCTAACAAGGGCTCTAGGACAAACAACCTTTCTTTAATCAAAGGATGAGGAATGCTTAACTGCGCTCTTTCCAACAATAGATCTCCCATGTATAGAATGTCTATGTCAATGGGTCTATTTTCATAATTCTCCGGTCTATTAACCCCAGATAAGGCGTTTTTCTCTCTTCCTAGCTCTTTTTCAATGCTTTTCACTGACTCTAACAAGCTTATGGGCGCTATTTCCCATTGAATGTGGATGACCATGTTATAAAAAGCTAGCAAATCCTTATTTCCCCACGCTTCCGTTTCATAAATACTTGAACGTGCTAATAAAGTAGCCCCTCGCTCCTGTATACCTTCAATTGCCTTACTGAGATAAGCTTCCCTTTCACCCAAATTAGAGCCTAACGATAAGTAAATATCCTTCATCATTCCCGATTATCCACACTAATTGCCATTGCTGTAAATCTACAGAATGAAAGGAATTCAAACTTTAATTTTGATTATCTGTTTTGAAGATCAATCTTTGAAACCGAAAGAAAACACCAAAATCTCATTATGAAACAATTTCTAAAAATCATGTTTGCCACCATCTTGGGTTTTTTCCTAAGTATGGTTGTATTATTCTTTGTAGGCGGAGGAATACTTGTTGGATTAGCCTCTTCTGGCGACAGTAACAAGGTTCCTGTGATCAAGGACAATTCTGTTCTTCATCTCACTTTAACCAAAGAGATCAGAGACCGTCCGTCCAATGATCCATTTGAAAACTTTGACTTCATCAATCTAGAGGATCGTTCTCCAATGAGCTTGGGAACCATCATTGAAAACATTGAGAAGGCAGCAAAGGATGATCGGATCAAAGGAATCTATTTAGACATACAATCTCTGAGAGCCAACCTTTCAAGCACAGATGCAATAAGAAGAGCACTACTTGAATTTAAGGAGTCGGGTAAATTCATTGTGGCTTACAATGAAAACTTTAGCCAATTGGAGTACTACCTCAATTCAGTTGCCGATGAAGTATACCTTCACCCATCTGGCGATCTAATATTCAAAGGTCTTGCAGCTCAATTGATGTTCTTCAAGGATGCTTTTGAAAGAATTGACCTGGATATGCAAGTCATTCGTCATGGAAAATTCAAAAGTGCTATTGAGCCTTTCATTAGAAATGACATGAGCCCTGAGAATGAAAAACAGCTAAGTAGATTGATCGACGGTATTTGGGATCATCAATTGAACCAAATTTCAGACGCAAGAGGAATTGATGTCACTGATCTGAATAGTTATGCTGATGGCTTGATGATCAGAACTGCATTGAATGCAAAGGAGCTTGGATTGGTAGATGATATCCTTTATGAAGATGAAGTAATTCAGATCCTTCACGAGAAGGTCTATGGTGTTGAAGACGATTCCATCTCAACTAGTTCTGCTGAAGACCTTGAACTTTTGGCCTTAAGCGAGCTCAATAAGGTGAAGAGTGCTGGATTGAGTAAGGAAGACAGGGAAAAAAGAAGATCGAAGAACAAGATCGCCGTGATCTATGCTGAAGGCGAAATCATTAGCGGTGAGAGCAATGAAGGGAACATGGGTTCTGAGACCATTGCGAAAGCAATAAGGGAAGCAAGAAAAGATGAGCGAGTTAAAGCCATTGTTTTAAGAGTCAACTCCCCAGGAGGATCTGCTCTTGCCTCGGATGTCATTTGGAGAGAAACTAAATTGGCTAAATCTAAAAAGCCATTTGTGGTATCAATGGGCGACATGGCCGCATCAGGTGGTTATTACATCTCATGCGCTGCCGATAAGATCTATGCAGAGAAGTCGACCATCACAGGATCGATTGGCGTATTTGGAGTAATTCCAAACATGCAAGGAACTATGAACAACAAATTGGGTATTCATATTGACCAAGTAGGAACCAACGATTATTCTGATGGATTGACCATCTTCAGGCCATTAGGAGAAACAGAGATCTCAGCCTTAACTGAAATGGTGGAAGAAGTCTATGATAAGTTCACATCAAAAGTGGCAGATGGGAGAAAGATGAGCCAAGCAATGGTAGATAGTTTGGGTCAAGGTAGAGTTTGGAGTGGCATAGACGCTAAGGAAATCGGATTAGTGGATGAATTAGGTGGTTTGGAATCTGCGGTCATAGCAGCAGCTGAAATGGCCGAATTAGATGACTATAAATTGAAAGATCTTCCAGAAAGAGAAGATCCAATGCAAAAATTACTTCAAGAGTTTGCCACACAATCTTACGCCAAGATTTTTGGTCAGCCCTTCCTCGGAAAGGCAGAGAAATACTACTACAACATCAAGCAAGTATTTGATACAGAAGGTATCTACACAAGGCTTCCTGTGAAGATCATAATCGAATAGAAGATCTGTTAGATTGAAGCCAGCTTTCGAGCTGGCTTTTTTTATTTCTAAAGGATAATTTCAATTATCTTTAAAGCTTCAGAATTTCGCCTATGCCAATTCTTAATAAGCTGTTTTCATGGTGGATGAAAAAAAGGATCCACCAAATTGAACTCTTTCTGAAGTACCCTATGGAAGTACAGAATGAATGGTTCAATGTGCTTATCCAGAGTGCTAAATACACAGAATGGGGCAATAAATATTCCTACAAGGACATACGCTCTGCCAAAGACTTCAAAGAAAGAGTTCCTATTCAAGGATATGACGACCTTAAACCTTATGTAGATCGGATCATGAAAGGTGAGCAAAATCTGCTTTGGCCAACAGAGGTAAAATGGTTTGCAAAATCATCTGGAACCACGAGCAACCGAAGCAAGTTCATTCCTGTAAGTAGAGAAGCATTGGAAGAATGTCATTACAAGGGTGGCAAAGACATGCTTTCCATTTACTGCTCTCACAGAGAAGATAGTGAAGTATTTACAGGAAGAACCTTGATGATGGGTGGAAGCAGTCAGACCATTGATCCAGACGCTAATACCTATCACGGTGACCTATCTTCCATCATCATTAAGAATCTTCCTTTTTGGGCAGAGATAAGACGAACCCCTGATAGACAAACTGCCTTGATGAAGAATTTTGAGGCCAAGTTGGAAAAGATGGCAAAAATCTGTTCAGAAGAAAATGTAACCAGCATTTCAGGTGTTCCTTCTTGGAACCTCATCTTGTTGAATAAGATTCTCGAACGAACAGGCAAATCAGATATCAAAGACATTTGGCCCAACTTAGAAGTTTTCTTCCATGGAGGTGTTGCTTTCACTCCTTACCAGCCGCAATTTGAAGCGATCATCTCTGGTAAAATGACCTACCTAGAAACCTACAATGCCTCAGAGGGCTTTTTTGGAATTGAAGACCCAGATCACCCTAATGAACTCATTCTGATGCTAGATTATGGCATTTTCTACGAATTTATCCCAATGAGCGAATGGGGAGAAGAGCATCCGAAAACCCTTGGACTTGACGAAGTAGAATTGGATACGAATTATGCCATCTTGATCTCTACCAATGCGGGACTGTGGAGGTACAAGATTGGTGATACCGTTCAGTTCACTTCCCTGAACCCATTCCGAATCAAAGTAAGCGGAAGGACCAAGCACTTCATGAATGCTTTTGGAGAGGAAGTGATCATTGACAATGCTGAAAAAGCATTGGATCATGCCTGCAAAAAGACTGGCGCGATCATTGAAGAGTATACTGCAGCTCCAATTTATTTGACCAACCAGGAAGCTGGAAGGCATGAATGGTTGATCGAATTCAAGAAAGATCCAGATAATATGGAGGAATTTAGTGCAGCCATGGACCAATATTTAAGAGAGATCAATTCTGATTACGATGCCAAGAGAGCTGGAAACATGGCATTGGAATTCCCACTGGTTCATAAAATGCCTCCAAACAGTTTCTATAACTGGATGAAGAGCAGAAATAAACTCGGAGGACAGAACAAAGTCCCTCGTTTGAGCAACTCAAGAGAATATTTAGAAGAGATCTTGCGTTTGAACGAGGAAGTATTAACGACTAGAGTTTGAGATCCTTACTGATCATATTGTTCGCATTTATTTTCTCCGATCTCTTAGCACAAGATGTTGCAGAAGCTGTCTTGAACAAACCGATCAGCAGCATTGCGAAAGAAGCAGAATTCATCAGTACTGATAGATTGGGGAACGTATACCTCATCAAGGAGAACAACATCTGGATGTATAACAAAGATGGTGACTCCTTAAGAGCCTTCAATAGCAGGAGATATGGCAATATTAGCTTTCTGGATTGTACCGATCCCTATAAGATCTTGGCCTTCTTTTCGGATTACAATGTCACCTTGATACTCGATAATTTTTTAAGCGAGAATGGTCCACCCATGGACATGCAAGAATTGGGTTTTGACCAAGCGACTTTGGTCTGCTTATCACAAGAAAAAGGTTTTTGGGTCTTTGATCAACTGAAACAAAAAGTATTGAGATTGGATCAAAATTTTAGAGTTACTCATGAGACTGTAAATTTCATTCAATGGTTTGGAAAGAGACTCAATCCCAATTTCATGATTCAATACAACAATCGACTTTATTTGAATGAGCCGAGTAGCGGTATCTATGTTTTTGATCATTTTGGAACCTATCTGAAAATGATACCTTTGAAAGGACTTGACAACATCCAAGTATTGGAGAATCTTCTATCCTATGTAGTTGATAGAAAGTATTGCAACTATCACTTGCAAGCATTGGAAAAGAAATGCGATAGTTTGAATAGAAGCAATGTAATTGCAGGAAGAAAAGAGAAAGGAAGATTCTACTTATTGGACGATAAGGGTGTTAAAATCTTCAAGACCAATTAGTGTCTTTAGACCCTTAATTATTTATTATTTTAGTGCTCCTTAAAAAAGCCAAACATGCATATTGCGATAGCCGGAAATATTGGATCAGGAAAAACAACGCTAACTTCATTACTTGCTAAACATTACAAATGGCAAGCCCATTATGAAGATGCAGATGACAATCCTTATCTGAATGATTTCTATACGGATATGCAGCGATGGTCATTCAATTTGCAGGTTTATTTCCTCAATAACAGATTTAGCCAAATCCAAGAGTTTCGTAATTCTGGAAAGAATGTGATCCAGGACAGAACCATTTATGAGGATGCATACATCTTTGCACCCAACCTGCATGCAATGGGCCTGATGACCTCTCGTGACTTCGAGTCTTATTTCTCTCTTTTTAAATTGATGGAAGGGTTTATTCAGCCACCAGATCTCTTGATCTATTTGAGAGCTTCTATTCCAAGATTGGTTGACCAGATCAGCAGCAGAGGAAGAGAATACGAGGAAAGCATCAGACTTGACTACCTCAAAAGGCTGAACGAAAGGTATGAAGCTTGGATCAGCACCTACGAAGAGGGCAAACTTCTGGTAATAGATGTCGACAATACCAACTTCATTGCCAACGACGAAGACTTAGGAACTGTGATCAGCAAGATCGATGCTGAGATACACGGTCTCTTTCAAACCGCCGAAAAGAAATAAAAAAAAGCCTCGCATTGCGAGGCTTTTTCAATTCTATTCTTTCAGATTAAGATTGCTTTCTGCTAGTTGAGATCTTCGCTTTGATCTCAAATTCATCGTAAATGAAGTTGTCTAGAAGAGCATCGAACTTCTGAGACTTGTATTGAATACCGAACTCTGTTCTGTCTACCATTACATTGGCGTTGAAATTCAATCCACCTTCCACAGGATTTAAACTGATCAACATTGGAATTTCTCTAGTAATTCCTTTGATGGTCAATTCACCTACTACATTTTGCTCGTATCCGCTATTTCCTGAAGGTTGAAGCACAATACTCGCCGTTGGGAATGCATCTACACTGAAAAAGTCATCACTTCTCAAATGTCCTTCTAACTTCAGCTTGTCCTCTTGGTTTTCAATATCCAATACTTGTATACTTTGCATGTTCACATTCATGCTTCCACCTTGGATCATTCCATCCTTGATCTCGATCTCTCCTCCTGAAATAGTCACATTACCATAATGTGAACCACCCACTTTTTTAGCGTTCCATCTCAACACATTGTCAATGTTGAAGATGAAAGAACCATCTTGCAATGAACCGTCATAATCAGCAGTCATTTCTACAACTTCAGCTGCAGTTTCAGTAGTGTGAGTTGAATGTCCTCCTTCTGAAATGTGAGGAGCGATTACCAATGAAACGATCGACATCAATTTGATCAAGATGTTCATAGAAGGTCCAGAAGTATCCTTGAAAGGATCACCAACAGTATCTCCAGTTACAGAAGCCTTGTGAGGCTCAGAACCTTTGTATTCCATCTTACCAGCAACCATTACTCCCTTTTCAAACGATTTCTTAGCGTTGTCCCAAGCACCTCCAGCATTGTTTTGGAAGATTCCCATCAATACACCAGAAACAGTAACACCAGCTAGCAAACCACCTAGTACCTCAGGGCCGAAAATAAATCCTACAGCAATTGGAACAACCAAAGCAATAGCACCAGGAGCAATCATTTCTCTGATAGAAGCTTGGGTTGAAATCTCAACACACTTCTCATACTCAGGCTGTGCCTTGTGCTCCATAATACCAGGAATCTCTTTGAACTGTCTTCTAACTTCCTGAACCATGTCCATAGCTGCTCTTCCCACTGCTGCAATAGCCAATGATGAAAAGATGAATGGGATCATACCACCAACAAAAAGTCCGGCCAATACATCTGCTTTGTAAATATCAATTGAATCAATTCCAGCTAATCCAACAAATGCAGCAAACAAAGCAAGTGCGGTCAATGCAGCAGAAGCAATAGCAAAACCTTTACCAGCAGCTGCAGTTGTGTTACCAACAGCGTCTAACTTATCTGTTCTTTCTCTAACTTCTTCTGGAAGTCCGCTCATTTCAGCAATACCACCTGCGTTATCGGCAATTGGACCGAAAGCATCAATGGCCAACTGCATTGCAGTAGTTGCCATCATACCTGCTGCAGCAATTGCTACACCATACAAACCTGCAAACTCAAATGAAATGAAGATTCCAGATGCAAGGATCAAGATCGGAATCAAAGTAGATTCCATACCTACTGCCAAACCTCCAATGATATTGGTAGCATGACCAGTATCAGATTGTTGAACAATAGAGTTAACAGGTCTCTTACCCATCGCTGTGTAATACTCGGTAACTACACTCATCAATCCACCAACGATCAATCCAGTTAGGATTGCCCAGAAAACATCCATTGAACCTAATTCGAATCCTCTGATCACCATTGTATCAGGCATCAACCAATCTACCAAGAAGAAAGAGGCGATAGCGGTAAAGACAACAGATGACCAGTTACCTATATTTAAGGCTCCTTGAACACTTCCATCTTCACCTTTAATTCTTACAAATGCTGTACCTAGAATTGAGAAGATCAGTCCCAAACCTGCAATGATCATTGGAAGAAGAATAGGAGACAATCCTCCAAACTGATCTTCTGCAATGATCTCAGCTCCTAGCACCATAGTTGCCAAGATAGTTGCTACATAAGAGCCAAATAGGTCAGCTCCCATACCTGCAACATCACCAACATTATCACCAACATTATCGGCAATAGTAGCTGGGTTTCTTGGATCATCTTCAGGAATTCCAGCTTCTACCTTACCTACAAGGTCAGCTCCAACATCTGCTGCTTTGGTGTAGATACCACCTCCAACTCTTGCAAAAAGTGCAATGGATTCAGCACCCAAAGAGAATCCAGCCAATACTTCAATAGCGAAGATGTAGCTTCCTCTATCAGTCAAGGTGCCTTCTGGTCCGAACATTCCCAAAAGAACGATGAACAAACTTCCAAGACCAAGTACTGCCAAACCAGCAACTCCCAATCCCATTACGGTACCACCGTTAAAAGAAACCTTAAGGGCACTTGCCAAAGAAGTTCTAGCAGCTTGCGTAGTTCTAACGTTGGCTTTGGTTGCGATATTCATACCAATGTATCCTGCAAAGGCAGAAAGGAATGCTCCAATCACAAAAGTGATGGCAATAACAGGGTGAGAATTCTCTACAAGAGTTCCAGACCATCCCAATAGGATTGCCGCGATCACCACGAAATATGCCAATACTTTCCATTCAGCTTTCAAGAAAGCCATAGCTCCATCGGCAATGTGTTTTGCCAACTCAGCCATATTTGCATCTCCAACATCTTGCTTGCTTACCCAAGCAGATTTAATTGCCATTACCAGTATTCCAATAATTCCTAGAGCTGGTACTAAATACAGTAGCATTGTGTTCGTATCCATATAATATATATTTAAAAAGATTTTAGGGTCTTAATTTGAAGGGCGCAAAAGTATACCTAAATGATATCAAATGCAAGAATTAGACGGCTAGTAAATTTCTTTAGGGAGTGACTAGCTAACGTACATTACATCTTTAACTGCTTTCACTACTTGGTCAACATTTGGCAACCATGCCTCAACCAAGGTAGGAGCATATGAAAGTGGGGTATCTTGTGTAGTGATCCTTCTTACAGGAGCATCTAAATAATCAAATGCATTCCTTTGGATCATATAGGTCAATTCTGTTGAAATACTAGCCAATGGCCATGCTTCTTCAAGAACAACCATTCTATTGGTCTTTTTCACAGATTCGATCAAAGTAGCATAATCAATTGGACGAACTGTTCTCAAATCGATCAATTCTACATTGATTCCTTCTTTTGCCAACTCATCAGCTGCTGCTATGGCAACTTTAAAGATCTTTCCGAAAGAAACTAGAGTCACTGCATCTCCTTCTCTTACCACCTTGGCTGAACCAATTGGAATGGTATACTCTTCTTCAGGAACCTCTCCTTTATCGCCATACATCTGCTCTGACTCCATAAAAATAACTGGATCATCATCTCTAATAGCCGACTTTAACAATCCTTTTGCATCAGCAGGATTAGAAGGAACAACTACTTTCAAACCAGGAGTGTTGGCATACCAATTTTCAAATGCTTGTGAGTGCTGTGCACCTAATTGTCCAGCTGAAGCAGTAGGTCCTCTGAAAACCATTGGCGCACCATACTGACCACCAGACATACTCAACATCTTCGCAGCAGAGTTGATCACTTGATCAATAGCTACCAAGGAGAAGTTGAAGGTCATGAACTCAATGATCGGACGTAATCCATTCATTGCAGCTCCAACACCAATACCGGCAAAACCAAGTTCTGCAATTGGAGTATCAATTACACGCTTCTCTCCAAACTCTTCTAACATACCCTGGCTTACCTTGTAGGCGCCATTGTATTGAGCTACTTCTTCTCCCATAAGAAAGACACTTTCGTCTCTTCTCATTTCTTCACTCATTGCTTCTCTTAAAGCTTCTCTGAATTGCAAGGTTTTCATAAGTCAAACATCTGTTTGTTTCGGGGGCTCAAAAATATCAATAAATCATATGTGAACAAACACATAACAAGCTCAAATGTTATTTGCTTAATGCAAATGGGGATTCTTAATTCCCTTAATTTTTGGTTAATTTTGTAGGCCTTGGCGCTTAAAGCGTCATTTTTAGTATAGACAACTGATTTTTAACTATTTATAAAGTTTCACACATGAACATACTGGTTTGTATATCCAAAGTTCCTGACACAACCTCCAAGATCGCCTTTATTGATAACAACACAAAATTTGATGTAAATGGGGTTCAATTCATTGTAAATCCATACGACGAATGGTATGCTTTGGTAAGAGCATTAGAGATCAAAGAAGCTCAAGGTGGAAAAGTAACTGTGATCAACGTTGGGCTAGCCGACAATGATCCTACCATCAGAAAGGCATTGGCCATTGGAGCAGATGAAGCTATTCGAATTAATACAGATCCTAAAGATGCATTGAATGCTGCTAAGCAGATCGCTGCTCATGCAAAGGACAATGCATATGACATGATCCTTTGTGGTAAGGAAACCATCGATTACAATGGATCTCAATTGGGAGGAATGATCGCTGCCCTTCTGGACCAGCCATACATTTCATATGCTTCCAAGCTAGATATGAATGGCAATACTGCAACCATTGAGAGAGATATTCAAGGCGGAAAGGAAGTATTGGAGGTAAATGCCCCATTTGTGCTCAGCGCTGCTAAGGGTATGGCAGAAGCTCGCATCCCTAATATGAGAGGGATCATGGCAGCAAGAACCAAACCTTTGAATGTAATAGAAGCTGTTGATGCCTCCGATTCAACAGAGATTGTAAGTTTCGAACTTCCAGCTGCCAAAGGTGATTGCAAGTATGTAGATGCTGACAATCCTGGTGAGCTTTTAGAGTTGCTAAGGAACGAAGCAAAAGTTCTTTAAGAGAAGAAGGAAGCGAGATAATTCAATAAAAGAAAGAGATTAAAATATTTAAGTATGTCTACGATAGTATACGTTAATACACAAAAAGGAAATATAAATAAGGCTTCATTGGAGGCTGTTTCATACGCAGCTCAAATGGGTGGAGAAGTGATCGCTGTTCAATTTGGCGAAGCAGACTCCTCTGATTTGGGTAAATATGGCGCCGATAAAGTATTGAAAGTTAACTTGAATGAATTTCAAGCTGACACCATTAGCAAGACCTTGCAAAAAGCTGCTGATGAAAATGGAGCTGACACTTTTGTTCTTTCTCATGATTTTTCTGGAAAGGCAATTGCTCCAATCTTGAGCGCCCATGCAGATGCAGGATTAATTAGTGGTGCCGTTGCATTACCAGCAGCAGACGGGACCATTAAAAAAGCTGTGTTTTCAGGAAAGGCTTTTGCTCATATGAAAATCAATACTGCTAAAAAGGTCATTTCTGTACTTCCTAATTCTATTGAGAAGCAAGAAGCAGGTAAATCTGCTACTGAGAGCAGCTTTGATGCTGTAAGTGGGAATGCATCTGTAAAAGTATTAGAGCAGAAAATGGAATCTGCAGACTTGCCGTTGACGGAAGCTGAAATGGTTGTTAGTGCTGGAAGAGGATTAAAAGGACCTGAGAATTGGGGAATGATAGAAGACCTTGCTAAAGAGATGGGGGCTGCTACTGCATGTTCAAGACCTGTTTCAGATATGGATTGGAGACCTCATCACGAGCACGTTGGTCAAACTGGTGTTGCCATCCGACCAAACCTGTATATTGCTGTTGGTATTTCTGGAGCCATTCAACATTTGGCTGGAGTGAATCAAAGTAAAGTGATCGTAGTGATCAACAATGATCCTGAAGCACCATTCTTTAAGTCGGCTGATTACGGTATTGTTGGTGATGCTTTTGAAGTAGTGCCAAAACTATTGGAGAAAGCGAAAGAAATGAATTTAGCCAACGGATAAGAAAGACTAGAGTAAGGAAAAGGTCAAATGGACAAGATCGGATTAGACATTGTTGGTCTCTCATATAGCCAAACTCAATCTGGAGCCTACGCTCTAGTTTTGGCTGAGCAAGAAGGAAAAAGAAGACTGCCTATTATCATTGGTGGTTTTGAAGCTCAGGCGATAGCAATTGAGTTGGAAGACATGACTCCTTCTAGACCATTGACCCACGATCTATTTAAAAGTTTTGCAGAAGCCTTTGAGATCAAGATCAACGAAGTGATCATTTACAATTTGATGGAAGGGATCTTTTATGCGAAGCTGATCTGTGTGAAGGACGGGAAAGAAGTGGAAATTGACACACGCACCTCAGATGCGGTGGCACTTGCCGTTAGATTCAAATGTCCCATCTACACTTATGAGAACATCCTTGCTAGTGCTGGAATAATTCTAGACGAAGAAGATGAGCAGGAAAGCAAACCTGCTGCATCAAAAACCGTAGCTGAAAGCAAAAAAGAAAAAAAAGGTATAGCTTCGCTCAATCTAAATGAGTTAAAGGACAAGCTGCAAGATGCTATCGATCACGAAGATTACGAAGAAGCTTCCCGACTGCGGGATGAGATCAACAAAAGGAACGAGAAGAACAATTAGACTTCTCCCCTTTTTCCTCATTTTAATACTTCCCATTGAGAGTTTCGCTCAAGAAGCGATGAGTACTCCTATTCCTTCTGACGGCTTCTCATTTACTACTCTAATTAGAGGATTAATTGGAATGGCTAGCTTGCTACTCATTGCCTTTTTATTCAGCTCTAATAGAAAAGCGATCAACTGGCGAACTGTTGGAATTGGATTGGCCTTTCAAATCGTTATTGCTATTGGTGTCTTGAAGATCCCTTTGGTTCAAGGCCTCTTTGAATTTGTAGGACAGATCTTTGTCAAGATCTTAGAATACACGCAAGCAGGAAGTAAATTCCTCTTTGAAGGATTGGTGGTAGATATGGAAACCTTTGGATTCATATTTGCCTTTCAGGTGCTTCCGACCATCATCTTCTTTTCAGCTCTGACTTCAGTACTATTTTACCTTGGAATAATTCAAAAATTAGTCATGGCATTTGGTTGGCTGCTATCCAAACTTCTCAAGATCTCAGGAGCAGAAAGTTTAAGTGTAGCAGGTAACATCTTCTTGGGTCAAACAGAAGCCCCCTTGCTCATCAAAGCCTATTTGGAGAAAATGAACAAGAGCGAGATCTTATTGGTCATGATTGGAGGTATGGCTACAGTTGCTGGTGCAGTATTGGCAGCTTACATCGGTTTTCTAGGGGGTGATGATCCAGTCATGAGATTGGTTTTCGCAAAGCATTTGTTAGCTGCATCGGTCATGGCCGCTCCAGGTGCAATTGTTATTTCAAAAATGCTCTACCCTCAAACAGAATCGATCAATACAGAGGTTCACGTTTCGGCAGACAAAATTGGATCCAACATTCTTGACGCCATTTCCAATGGTACATCTGAAGGATTAAAACTGGCTGTAAACGTTGGGGCAATGTTGTTGGTATTTGTTGCTTTTATTGCCTTGATCAATGGTGGTTTGGGAGCCTTGGCCTCATTCGATGGAATTAGTATTGAATCCATGAACATTCATTGGAAATTCACTTCCCTGAATGAAGTAATCGACAATAATACGGCCTATGATGGATTGTCGTTGGAGTTTATTCTTGGTACCATCTTCGCTCCTCTCATGTGGTTGATTGGGGTAGCTAAGGAAGACATCGTGCTCATGGGACAACTGTTGGGCATCAAACTAGCTGCCAGTGAATTTGTAGGCTACATTCAGTTGGCTGGATTAAAAGATGCCAGCAATGCCATTCACCTTCAGTATGAAAAGTCGATCATCATGGCAACCTACATGCTCTGTGGGTTTGCCAACTTTGCCTCCATAGGAATACAAATTGGAGGTATTGGTTCCCTAGCACCAGGTCAGAGAAAAACCTTGTCAAAGTTTGGGATGATGGCTTTGTTGGGAGGATCTATTGCTTCTCTTATGTCTGCTACCATAGCAGGGATGATCTTAGGCTAGAGCCAATTAATAATTAGTAATTAAGAATCAATAACTAGGGTCTATAGTGCAATTATTGATTATTCTCTATTAATTACTAATTGTTTCTTCTTCCAGATTCATACAAATGGCTGGAGGTTATTAATTACAAAATTCGTAATTCGTAATTCCTAATTCGTAATTTGTAATTTGTAATTGAATTATTCAATTAACTCTATCTTTATCAGGAACTAAACCCATTATCATGAAGATCTTTTACAATATTCTCGTGAGTCTTTTTGGCCTAATGCTGCTGAATGGCGGACTCAATAAGTTTTTCCATTACATGCCAGTTCCTGATGACGTACCTCAGGTTTTGATGGATCTGATGTACTGCTTTGAAGCAAGTGGTTGGTTGATGCCCTTATTGGCAATCAATGAAATATTAGGCGCCATCTTGGTCTTGATCCCAAAAACTCGAGCCTTGGGTGCAATCGTACTCTTACCTGCTATTTTAGGCATCTTTCTCACCCACTTGATTCAAGCTCCAGATGGATTGCCATTTGCAATTGTTTTCTTGGTGGTTGAGACCTGGATCATCATCAAGAACAAAGACAAGTACATGCCCATGATCAGTTGATCTATTGATGAAAGAAAAGATCTACCCTTCTATACCTCAAAGCTGGGGAATTTTCGGAATTGCCATTCTGGGGATGTTTGCATTCATTCCAGTTAACCAAGAATTGAGCAGGCAATTTGGTGAAGAGTTTGGAATGATGGTGTACTATATCCTTAGTATGTCCCTTCCCTTATCGATCGCTCATTTTTTAAGAAGGAAGATTAATGGAAGTTCATCCTACTCATTTTACAAAGGCAGTCTCCACATCTATCTTCTTCTCATCATCTCTATGATCAGCATACAAATTGGCTTCACCTTGCCCCTAGGTAATTTGCTGCCGATGCCTGACTTCATGAAGGACATTTTTAGCAAACTGAGTCAATACAATGGAATTTATGGCTTTATCACCATTGTTATAGCTGCGCCAATAATAGAAGAATGGATCTTTCGAGGGATCATACTCGACGGATTGCTGAAAAGGTACAGCCCCCTAAAATCCATACTGTTCTCCAGCTTTTTGTTCGGGATCGTTCATTTGAACCCTTGGCAATTTATCAGTGCCATGATTATCGGAAGTTTTTCAGGTTGGATCTATTTTAGAACAAGGAACCTTGGCTACAGCATCTTCATTCATTTCATCAACAATCTCATTCCATTCATTGCCATGGTTTATATGCCCGCAGATGAAATGATGGACATGGAGTTGAGCGACTATTTTGGTGGATTGAGAAATACCATGATTGTAATTCTTGTAGCGATTTTGGTCTCCATAATTTGCATTATTCAGCTCAAGAAAAGCTTGCACCGATCAAAGATCACTTCAGAATCTCGCTAATAGCTTTTTCAATGATCTCATCTTTGGTTAGATCTGTTCGGTCTAGTCTTGCAGTAATATCGGGAGGAACGCCATTCTCATAATTCTCGGCATTAATTTCTGCAACCAATCCAGCCCTCAATCGAGCCGCTTGATCATTGCTCAATGCTTGACTAACTGAGAATCGATAGAACCAACCATTGGGAAGATAACCACCATTGGGTAATCCAAGTCCACCTCCAGTGGTATCACCTACCAATTTTACATTGACCAGGGATTTTGCTGAGAGCGCAGTGAAAGATCCCGCACTAAAAGTTCCTCTATCAACAAGTAGCATGATGGGCTTATTGGTAAATCGAGGTCCAGAATAAGGAGAAATAATTGCAGGTTCTAAATCTGAAAAGTCATTGTGATCTTTCCCATTTCTGATCCTCGAATAATAGATCACCGTATTTTGATCTACCATTCTAGCTAGAATTTTGTGCATGTCGTTGATTACTCCTCCTCCATTTTCACGTAGATCAATGATCAATCCTTTAGCGGAAGCATAGCTCCCAAAAATAAAGTTGAGATTTACTGCATTCACACCTCCTGTGAATGCACCAAGTCTGATGTATCCAATCTGTCCATTGGCGATCCAATTGTGCAAAAATGGGCCAGTAGAGTAATAATTTCTTCCAATGTAATAGTCTTCAACTATTCTAAAATCAAAATTATCTGGACCGTCTAATCGAACTCGGAATGCAGCTACATTAAAACTAGATCTTAGGTTGCTGTGATCATCTCTGAGGGAAGTCATTAGTTTCCCCATCACTCTAAAAAGAGAATCCTGCGAAATTCCAGGAAATATCTCCGTTCTGTATTGTGCACCAAGAGCATTCCAATCCAAATTCTTCACTTCAAAATAAGAGTAATGCCTATCTACTTGATCCCACAAATAATCATAAGAAACATAGGGATCCTCTCCATCATACTCCTCATCAAAGAAGAGAGATTCACAACTACTTAACAGTGGAATCAATAACAGTATGTACATCCATCTCTTTGTCATTCCTTACAATTTGAATAAGACTGCAACATTGAATAAATGATTGGCCATTTCTAGTTTTGCCTCTTCTTCACCTGTGGTATATGCATCCCATATATAGCCAAAACGCAAGGCATGACCACTATCCAAAAAGATCGTATATCTCAAGGCTGAACTCATTCTAAATCCTTGAAAAAGACTGTTTTCATAATCGGCAAATAAGGGTTGTTCGTTTATTACACTGTTCTGACTGATGTAGGAATATCCGTTTCGATAATTGGCATTCATCACTCCAACATTCAAGCGATAGGACAGCAATCTACGACGAGGTTTCCAATTGTATTTGACAAACAATACTTTCCCGCTCTTGGTTTCTTTCCTGCTCACATCTCTACTCACCTTTGCAGAAGCCATCAGATTGTAAATGATCTCATAACCAAAGCTGGTATTCTGCAATGCTGGATCCGATCGAAGATTTCCATTGAGCATGAACAAACCACCTACTTTGATCGAATACTTATCGTTTGATAATTGAGGGAGTTGATACAACTTTCCAAAGTCAAGATAAAGGGAGCTAACGCTTGAAGAGGCCGTCTCGTTACCAACTGCAAATCCATAATTTCCACCCATAAATCGAAATCCATATCTCGTTTCCTTAGTGGTATCAAAGCGATGATAGTGAGCACTGAAACTACCTACTGCTCCAGTATAAAAGATGGGTGAAGTTGCAAAATCCCGATAGGAAGAAATGCTGACCCCTCCTCCTAACTCAATGTACTTGGGTCTGGCTTTATTTGCTTCCTTCCTAGCTTCTTTTCCTTGGGAATAGCCAGAAGAAGCAAGCATCAAGCAGAAGATCAAGGGAAGAAAGCTCCTCCAATCAGATGAAATTTTTTCAAAAATTATGGGCATTCTGTCGACTGTGAATATCCTGTTCCTAACTTCGGATTAAAGATAAAGATTTAAGCTAGTTGACTCTTTAACTTTGTTTGAAATACTAGTTCGATATGCAGCAATACCATCAATTATTGGATCATATTCTCAAGAATGGAGTTGAGAAAGGAGATAGAACAGGAACCGGAACCAAAAGTGTATTTGGCTATCAAATGCGCTTCGATCTCCAAGAGGGATTTCCATTGGTAACGACCAAGAAATTGCACCTTCGATCCATCATTCACGAATTGCTATGGTTTTTGAGCGGCGACACCAACATTCGATACCTCAAAGAGAATGGGGTGAGCATTTGGGACGAATGGGCTGATGAAGAAGGAAATTTAGGTCCGGTTTACGGTTCTCAATGGAGATCATGGCCGACTGCAGATGGAGGAACCATTGACCAAATCACTCAATTGATCGATCAGATCAAAAACAATCCAAATTCAAGACGATTGATCGTAAGTGCATGGAATGTTGGAGAGATCAAGAACATGGCCTTGCCTCCTTGTCATGCCTTCTTTCAATTTTATGTTGCCGATGGCAAGCTGAGCTGTCAGCTGTATCAAAGAAGTGCCGACACATTCTTGGGTGTTCCATTTAACATCGCTTCCTACGCCTTGCTTACCATGATGATTGCTCAAGTATGCGACCTAGAGTACGGTGATTTTGTTCACACCCTTGGAGATGCACATTTGTACTCCAACCATATTGAGCAAACTGAACTTCAATTGACCAGAGATTTTAGGCCTTTGCCTGAGATGAAAATCAATCCTTCCATTAAGAACATCTTCGATTTCAAGTACGAAGATTTTGAATTGGTCAACTACGATCCACATCCACACATTAAGGCTGCTGTAGCAGTCTAAGGTCAATTAAAAATTATTAATTGGCAATTACTTATTGATATGAATATTTCCCTCATAGTTGCCGCTTCTGAGAATAACCTGATAGGAATAGACAATGACTTGCCCTGGAGACTTCCAGATGACATGAAATTCTTTGTAAGGACCACCAAAGGTCATCACATTTTGACAGGCAGGAAGAATTTCGAATCCTTTGGTAAAGCATTGCCAAATCGGACCAATATGATCCTCACCAATAAAAGGGATTACCAATTTGAAGGCACTGTTGTTTTCCATGACCTAGAAGAAGCGATAGAATACGCCAAATCAAGAGGTGAAGAGGAATTGATGGTCATTGGAGGAGGTGAGATCTACAAACAATTCATGGATCGAGCAAACAAGATCTACCTTACACGTGTTCATACTACATTGGAAGGTGATACCTATTTTCCAGAATTGGATGAATCCATCTGGAAATTGACAGAAGAAAACTATCATCCTAGAGATGAAAAACACGAGTACGATTTTACCTTTCAGACCTATGAAAGGAAATAATGTACAAGCAAAAGAAAGTCTTATTAAACCTCAGCTTATTAATGGCAGTTGCTCTCTTCTCCTGTGAAAAGGAAGAAGATCAGCCAGAAGAAATTTCTACTAGCTCCAATGCTAGTCCTGTAGTCGTAGAGAAAGATTGTAGGTTATTTACTGAAACCCTTGTAGACTTTCTTACTGTCAACTCGGTTGGTCAAGAGAAAGTAGTAGAATGGGAATACAAGGATGGGATCAGAATTGCTCAAAGAACCAACTTTCCTCCCAATTCAGAATGGCTAGATTCCATTCAATTTCGCTACAATGATGGACTGCTTGATACCTTAAGAACCTATCAAAAAAGCAATCCCAATTACATCCGACTTCATGTATTCAGACACGATGAACAAGGCCGATTAACGCGCATTGTTCGCTTTGATGGTGGAGTAAGAGGAGGAACGGAGCTCATGGAATACACTTCAGAAACAACTGGCATCTATACACAAGGAACTGAGGAGTTTAAATTCTATTTAGATAGTGTAGGTAATCTTATCAAAATGAAGAGACTGAATCCAAGCTTTGCTGGACAGACTTTATATTACTACTTCATTTACGATCAGACCAAGAATCCTCATTATCGCTTGGCTACATACCCGCTTAACTTCTCTCAGTACATCAGTCCGAATTACAATGTAGCTTTCTTCACTTATGCCGATAGTATCTTCGATCACGATAGTGCGGTAGCAAGCAGACCTATCGTATCTTCCATCCAATCTGAGTTCAATGGATTTCCCTCTGAATTTCAATCAGATACCTCCTCAAGTTTCTACTACAAGAGGGTTTATGAATACTTATGTGAATAGGATCTAGGAAGCTACTTTTAGCTTCTGAAGAGATGATTTCTTGAATCGTTCCTTGGCGTAACTCAAGGTTACATGGACTTTCTCCTTCTCCGTTTTGGTAGGAACTTCAAACATGGCATCTAGCATGATGGCCTCACAAATGGAGCGCAATCCTCTAGCCCCGAGATTGTACTCTTCAGCTTTTTCTACTATGAAGTCCAATACCTTTTTATCAAAGCTCAATTCAACCTCATCCAATTCAAAGAGCTTTACGTATTGCTTGATGATTGCATTCTTCGGCTCGGTAAGAATTCTTCTCAAAGCAGCTCTATTCAACGGATCCAAATAGGTGATCACAGGAATTCTTCCAATCAATTCAGGAATCAACCCAAAAGATTTAATATCATGAGGACTAACGTACTTCAGAAGATTTTCTTCATCTAAGATCTCGCTGTCTTTCTTGTTCTTATATCCAATAGCATTGGTGTTCAATCGCTTGGAGATCAATTTCTGAATTCCATCGAATGCTCCACCACAGATAAAAAGGATATTCTGAGTATTGATAGAAACCATCTTTTGTTCGGGATGCTTTCTTCCACCTTGAGGTGGAACACTCACTGTAGAGCCTTCAAGTAATTTTAGTAGAGCCTGTTGAACTCCTTCACCAGAAACATCTCTAGTGATCGAAGGATTGTCCGATTTTCTAGCAATCTTATCGATTTCATCAATGAAAACAATTCCTCTTTCGGCCTTTTGGACATCGTAATCTGCTGCTTGCAGCAATCTAGAAAGAATGCTTTCAACATCTTCTCCAACGTATCCTGCTTCAGTCAAAACTGTTGCATCTGCAATACAGAAAGGAACTTCTAACATCTTAGCTATGGTCTTTGCCAAAAGTGTTTTTCCAGTTCCAGTTTCTCCTACCAGTAAAATGTTTGATTTTTCTATATCAATATCACCCGCATAGGAAGGCTGTGAGATTCTCTTGTAATGATTGTAAACGGCAACAGAAAGCACCTTTTTGGCTTCCTCTTGTCCAATTACATACTCATCCAGATGTTCTTTAATCTCTTTGGGTTTAAGAAGAGTAAATTTCATTTCTCCATCTGCTGATGGATTGATCTCTTCTTTGACAATAGCTCCTGCTTGGGCAATACAACTATCACAGATGTGACCGGTGATCCCAGCGATCAACACATTGGTGTCCTTCTTGTCTCTTCCACAAAAGGAACAGTGTATTTTTTGGTCATCTTTCATAAGCGCATACGAAGCTACTGAAAACCAGGGCCTTCAAAATTACAGATTTCTAAATAAGGAGCTTATTTCTTGGCTAAGACCTCATCGATCATGCCGTAGTCTTTGGCTTCTTGAGCCGACATCCAATAATCGCGATCAGAGTCTTCCTCAACCTTATCGAACTTTTGCTTGGAGTGCTTAGCAATGATATCGTAAAGCTCTTTCTTCATCTTCAAGACCTCCTTCACAGCGATTTCCATATCAGAAGCCTGCCCTTGAGTTCCCGCCATTGGCTGGTGAATCATCACCCTTGCATGAGGCAAAGCTGTTCTTTTACCATCAGCGCCAGCACATAAAAGTACAGCACCCATAGAAGCAGCCATTCCTGTACAGATGGTTGCAACATCTGGAGAGATGTACTGCATTGTATCATAGATCCCCAATCCAGCATAGACTCCACCACCAGGTGAATTCAAATAGATCTGAATGTCTTTCTTAGCATCAACAGACTCTAAGAAGAGCAGCTGAGCTTGGATGATATTGGCTACTTGATCGTTGATCCCAGTTCCCAAGAAGATGATGCGATCCATCATCAAACGAGAGAATACATCCATTTGAGCTACGTTTAATTGTCGCTCTTCAATGATATAAGGAGTTATGGAAGCATCGAGATAATTCTCAACATGCATGCTATTCAAACCTGCATGCTTGGTTGCGTATTGTTTAAATTCTTTACCGAAGTCCATGAATTATTTTCTTTTCTTTTCGGCTAATTTAACAAATTCGTCATAGCTAATGTTCTTCTCCTTGATCTTCACAGTATCGTTGTATAGCTTCCTCAACTTACTGCTGTAGATCTGGTCGTAAACCCTTCTCGCTTCTTCCTGATTCTGAAGAATTCTATGAGCAGTTTCTTCTAACTCTTTGTCATCCATGATCTGCCCCATTCCAGCCAATTGTTGCTGGATCAAGCCTTTGGTATGATTGATCACTTCTTCTTGAGTCAAGCCCAATTCATTTTCAGTGATCAATTTGTTCTCGATCAACTGCCATTTCAATCCTCTTGAATACTGCTCGTACTCCTCTTCAATCTGCTCTTTGGTGATCGGCTTTTCATTGGCTGTCATCAACCACCTTTTCATGAAATCATCTGGCAATTCTAGTTTGGCCTTTTTGAGTAGGTGATCCTGAACGTCTCTCTCAAACAATTGCTCTGTATTCTCAGAAAAGTTCTTTTCCATCTCATCTTGGATCTTCTTCTTGAACTCCTCTTTGGTTTTCACAACTCCAGGTCCATAAAGCTTATCAAACAATTCAGAATTGTAATCAGCCGCTTCTAATCTATTGATCTTGTCGACAGTGAATCTGAAGTCAGATTTGACATTCTTCACTTCTGAAACCTCAATACCCAGCCAAGAGGCTATGTAGTTTTCTGCAGCTAATGAAGAAATCTTCAAATCGGCAGATTCTCCACTCTTCAATCCTATCAGCTTCTTTCTGTCTTTTGCGTTCTCAATGGTTGTCAAGTTCAATACAGATTGGTTGGAGATGCCATCTGCTTTGACATTTCCTTTTTCCAATTCTTCGAACTTTCCGTAGAGCATATCACCATCAAGCGACTGATCAACTGCAGTCATTTTTCCATATCGCTTGGCGATCTCTTCCATTTGCTCTTCTAGCATCTTCTCCTCTACCTTGATCTGATACTTATCGAACTTGTCTTTATCGCTCAATGCAATCTTCACCTCAGGAGCTAGTCCAATCTCATAGGTAAAATCAAACTCCTTTTGTTTCTCCCAATCAATAGAAGGAGCATCTTCTTCTTTAGGAAGAGGATTTCCCAAGATTTCTAACTTCTCTTCACCAATGAAATTCTGCAATTTATCGCTGAGCAACTTGTTGATCTCTTCAACCAAGATATTGGTTCCAACCATTTTCTTGACCATGCCCATAGGGACCATGCCTTTTCTAAACCCAGGCATGTTCACTTGCTTACGATAGTTTCTCAAAGATTCTTCAACTTGAGCTTTGTAGTCTTTCTCCTCGATCTTAATGGCTATCTCTGCTGATAGCTTTCCAGTTTCTTTCTTAACGACTTCCATGAATAATAAATAGTATAAAAAAAGGCGCAGAGCTAAGCCATACGCCATTTTATTTGGTGCGGATGGAGGGACTCGAACCCACACGCCGTGAAGCACTAGATCCTAAATCTAGCGTGTCTACCAATTTCACCACATCCGCAAAATGTAATGATCCTCTGCTTAGTAAAACAGGAGCGCAAAAGTAAAGATTTTTTCTGGTTGGTGAAACAAAAATAGAAGAATAAAGAATGCTCTTTTTCGCAAAATGAAGACCGACTTTTGAAGCTGAAAATTGTAACATTGTAAAAGCACAAAAACGAAAGAAGATGAAGATCATTCCAGACGAAGTATCCTTAGGCAGACTGCACAATTATATGCTGGGATCTGTTGGCCCAAGACCCATTGCATTTGCCTCTACTGTCGACAAGGACGGGAATAGAAACCTAAGTCCATTTAGCTACTTCAACGTATTCAGTACACGACCACCAATTGCCATCTTTTCACCGGCAAAGAGCGGAAGAACAAACACTCAGAAGAACACCTATGAGAATGCTAAGGAAACGATGGAAGTGGTTATCAATGTGGTCAATCATAAGATCGTTCAGCAAATGTCTCTTTCCAGCACAGCCTATGAAAAAGGAGTAGATGAGTTTGTCAAGTCAGGATTGACACCAGTTGCCTCTGAAAAAGTAAAACCAGCTAGAGTAAAAGAGTCGCCTGTTCAGTTGGAATGCAAGGTGAGAGAGATCGTAGAGTTGGGAGATGAAGGAGGTTCAGGTAATTTGATCATCTGTGAGATACTCTTGATCCATATCAATGATGAAGTATTGGATGCCGATGGCGCAATTGATCAGACCAAGATTGATCTTGTTGGTAGAATGGGCGGCAATTATTATGTGAGAGCTCATGGAGATGCCTTATTTGAGGTCCCAAAACCATTAGCTAGCTTGGGAATTGGTGTAGACCAGATCCCAGAAGAGATCAGAAATAGCAATATACTTACTGGCAATGATCTTGGCATGTTGGGAAATGTTGAAGCAATGCCTTCAGAGGAAGAAGTAAATGCGTTCAAGAAATCCAATGAAGTGCCTTCAGATATTACTGCAAAACATTTGATGGCTCATCAACTATTGAACGAAGTAAAAATTGCAGAAGCTTGGAAAGTGCTATTGAGCTGAGGATATCGATTGATTTAACAATTTGTATTTCATTTTTACACTGTTTTACAATTGAATAACATAGATCGATTAGCAAAGCATGACATTTATGGCTCATCAAAAAAATAAAATCATGACAAAGATCAAGATCACCTTAATGAGCCTCATACTATGTCTTGCATTCATTTCTTGCGGACAAGAAGAGAACGTAGCTGAAAAGTCGATAGAAAGTGCTAGTCAAAATCCTCCCTCAGCTTCGGATGCTGAATTAAAGGCAAAAGCAGAGAATCACCAAAAACAACACCCTTATGGAGGATGGTATTGTCCCGATAATTTTGGATTCCAACCTGTAAATATTCTAGAGCTCGAGCAAGTGCCCGCTATTTGGGACAGACTGCCAACCCAAGAAGAAGCGAGAAACGGAACTTCTCTTATTTATGTTGATAGTGCAAAATATCCAGATGCCAAGGTGCTGGAGATGGAATTGCCTAGGCTTGCAAAAGTGTACATGCCATTCAAAGAAATGAGCGAATTGATCATAGTGATCCAAGCGGTAGTGATTGGGGAAGACACCATTGTTGGATATCGTTTCCCAAGTGGAGGAAATGGATCAGCATGGATGGATCAGATCAGCTTTCTCAATGAGACCGAAGTTTCAGATCTAGGCTCTCAACCCATGGTATATAAGAAGAATACCATCAAAGGACGCAAAGAAGATATTTGGAGCTACTTTTCTGCAACATCTTATGCACAAGAGCTGGGCACTAAATTCAATGAACAATTGTTCTTGAACCCAGAATGGTCGGCAGATGCCAGAAGCAGACTAATGATCGATCAAAAGAACATGATGGCTAGAGGTTATATCTCCAATCATTTTGGCTGCATTTACATGCAAATTGACTTCAAGACCAATGGCCAACATTACACAGAAAAGATGTTGATCTGTGACTCACAGGAAGAAGGGTACGCAGACATTCACTTTGCAGCAGGACCTTTTCTAGAAAATCATTCAGGAGAAAATCTCAAGTGGGAACAGAGAATGCAAGAGGTGATTAGCAAAAGTGTAGAATAAAAGATTCTATTCATACTTTAAAAACAAAAAAACCCTGAAGCAATAGCTTCAGGGTTTTTTAATTTTCATTGTATAAGTTCTTACTCTTCTGACTTCTCTTCAGCAGGAGCAGTTTTCTTATCGAACTTCTTGTATCTGTTCTTGAACTTGTCAATTCTACCAGCGGTATCCACCAACTTCATCTTACCAGTGTAAAATGGATGAGAAGTATGAGAGATCTCCAACTTCACCAATGGGTATTCGTTACCATCTTCCCACTTAACCGTTTCCTTCGATGGAGCAGTTGATTTGCTTAAGAATGAATATTCATTTGACATGTCTTTGAAGACAACAAATCTGTAGTTCTCTGGGTGTATATCTTTTTTCATGCTTCGAGCCTTAAAAAAATTGGGTGGCAAAGATACAAATTCTTATTGTATATAATACTTGCAGACTAATTAATTTAAAATTCAATTAGAACTAAGCATTTCTTAACGCAAATAAGCAGAATTGAAGCCTTGATTCGCCTATAAATTGGGAGAAAATTCGCATTTTTGACATTCGAAAAATCCCAATCAGATGCCGAAAGTACATAATTTCAGTGCAGGGCCTTGTATTCTGCCACAAGAGGTTCTTCAAGAAGCCTCCAAATCAGTAATTAATTTCAACGAATTGGATCTTTCTCTCATTGAGATCTCTCATCGAAGTAAAGATTTTGTTGAAGTGATGGAAAACGCTAGATCTTTGGTAAAAGAACTCCTCGGAGTGCCTGACAATTATCAAGTATTATTCCTTCAAGGTGGAGCAAGTTTGGGCTTTTTAATGGCGGCATACAATTTCTTGCCAGAAGGAGGAAAAGCAGCTTACATCAATACGGGAACTTGGGCTTCTAAGGCAATTAAAGAAGCCCAGCATATAGGAGAAGTGAATGTAGTTGCAAGTAGTGAAGACAAGAACTTCAATTACATCCCAAGCGGCTTTGGTATTCCAATGGATGCTTCTTATCTGCACTTTACATCCAACAATACCATTTTTGGAACTCAATTCAAGAAATTCCCGATCAGTAGAATTCCAATGCTTTGTGATATGTCTTCTGATATCTTTAGCAGAAAGATCAATGTACGAGATTTCAACCTTATCTATGCTGGCGCTCAAAAGAACATGGGACCTGCAGGTACTACTCTATTCATCGTAAAAGAGTCTGCATTGGGTAAAACAGGAAACAAGATCCCTACTATGTTAGATCTTAGCACTCACATTAAAAAGGATTCTATGTTCAATACCCCTCCGGTATTTGCAATCTATGTGAGCATGTTGACTCTGCAATGGCTGAAAAAGAATGGTGGAGTAGAATGGATAGAAGGAGTGAACCAAAAGAAAGCAGATACCCTTTACAATGAGATCGATAGAAATGGTTTATTCAGGGGAGTTACTGAAAAGGCCGACCGCTCTAATATGAATGCCACCTTTGTCCTCAATGACGATTCAAACGCTGAGGAGTTCAATAAGATGTGGAATGATGCTGGAATTAGCGGCATCAAAGGGCATCGCTCAGTTGGAGGATACAGGGCATCCATGTACAATGCGCTTCCTCTTGAAAGTGTTGAAGCTCTAGTTGGAGTAATGCAAGAATTTGAAAAGAAGTTCGGTTAATAAATTAGAAGAAAGATCATAGAATCAAATAGGAGATCATACACAATGAAAGTACTCGCGAATGACGGAATTGCAGCTTCTGGAAAAGTTGCTTTGGAGAAAGAAGGATTTACTGTAGTAACTGATACAGTTGAACAAGATCATTTGATCGATGCGATCAATGAAAATGAATACGAAGTAATCTTGGTTCGTTCAGCTACCAAGATCAGAACAGATATCATTGATGCCTGTCCGTCCATTAAAATGATTGGAAGAGGTGGAGTTGGAATGGATAATATTGATGTTGATTATGCGAGATCTAGAGGAATTGAGGTATTCAATACCCCTGCAGCCTCTTCAGAATCAGTTGCAGAATTGGTAATGGCCCACTTATTTGGAGCCGTTCGATTCTTGTACGATTCAAACCGCAAAATGCCTCAAAATGGAACCACCGACTTCAAAAGTTTGAAGAAAGCCTATGCTGGTGGAATTGAATTAAGAGGAAAAATCTTGGGAATAGTTGGTTTTGGCAGAATTGGTAGAGCCTTGGCAAGCTATGCCATTGGCTGTGGAATGAATGTCATTACTTGTGATCGTTCTGAAGGAACAGCTCAATTGGATCTACAAATTCAAGGTCAAACCATATCTATAGATGTTGAGAAGGTAGAAATGAACGACTTATTGAAACGCTCAGACTTGATCTCTCTTCACGTACCAGGAAGCGGAGAAGCACTGATTGGAGAAGCTGAATTCGAGATCATGAAAGAAGGTGCGATAATTGCCAATGCTGCGAGAGGTGGTGTAGTAGATGAAGATGCCTTGATCAATGCACTCAATAGTGGTAAGATCGCGCATGCAGCTTTGGATGTTTTTGTCAATGAACCTCAACCAAGATCAGACCTTTTAGCCCATCCAAAAGTTTCGTTAAGTCCTCATATTGGCGCTGCAACAGCAGAAGCTCAAGAGAGAATTGGTACCGAGATAGCGGATAACATTATAGCTTATTACAGCAGGGTAAAAGCTTAGCCAAACTAGCTCGCAAATAATATCCCTTTCCATAGTTGGAAAGGGCATCTTATCTTTACTTCAAATTCAAGCGCTTGACTAAAGTAAAACCATTCAAGGCCGTAAGGCCAAGTCGTGACAAGGTGCATCTTGTAGCCTCAAGGTCCTATATCAGTTACAAATCAAAGGATCTCAGGAGAAAATTGGATGAAAACCCCTATACCTTTCTCCATATTCTAAACCCTGAATACAGAGCAAAGAACAAGACGGAAGCCAACTCCATTGAGCGGTTTCAGAATGTTAAAGTGAAATACAAGGAGTTTGTTAAGGATGGACACTTGCAATCAGATGAAAAGCAAAACTTCTATTTATATCGTCAAATCAAGGAGGGCCATTCTTCAACTGGGATCATTGGGGTAGCATCTGTAGCTGACTATTTCAATAAGAAGATCAAGATTCATGAAGCTACCATTGCAAGAAGGGAAGAGATCTTCAAAGATTATTTGAAGACGGTAGAGATCAATGCCGAGCCCGTTTGTTTCACCTATCCCAATCAAAAGGAAATAGATCTGATCACTTTGAAGATCAGTCAAAAGAGAGCTGAATACGACTTTAGCACTACCAATAAAGTAAGGCATACCTTCTGGTTGATCGATCAAGAAGAGGATATCCAAGCCATTCAGGAAGCCTTTGAAAAAGTGCCCGCTATCTATATTGCGGACGGACATCATCGTTCTGCATCATCTGCCTTACTAGGAAAAGAGCTAGCTGAAGCAAATCCTGATCATCATGGTGAGGAAGGATACAATTACTTTATGGGAATATTTATTCCAGAAAATGATCTTCAAATTTTTGAATTCAATCGCTTGGTTTCAGATATAGGAAAATTAAGTGCAGAAGAATTCCTGAATCAGATCGAAAAGGATTTCAAAGTCATTAATACGGAACAGGAAGTATTCCAACCTAGAAAAGTGCATGAGATTGGAATGTATTTTGAAAATAGATGGTATTGTCTCATCCCAAGGGAAGATCGCTTTGACTCCTCAGATCCGGTAGAAAGTTTGGATGTAAGTATATTAACTGATCATCTTCTTAAGCCGATCTTGGGAATTGAGGATCTGAGAACCGACCCAAGGATCAGTTTTTGCGGAGGACCAACCGCTCAAAAGGAGACAAAGAAACTAGTTGATAAAGGTGAGGCTAAAGTTGCTTTTGTTCATTTTCCAGTGACCATGGAACAGCTAAAAGCCATTGCAGATAATGATCTGATCATGCCTCCAAAAAGTACTTGGATCGAACCTAAACTTAGAAGTGGCTTAACGGTTTACTCTATAAAATAAGCTATGTCGATATCTGAGAATCTAAACCTGATCAAAAGTGAATTAGGTGAAGACGTTAGTCTTGTTGCAGTTTCTAAGACAAAACCCAATGAGTTGATCTTAGAGGCATATAAAGCCGGGCAAAGAATATTTGGAGAGAACAAAGCTCAGGAAATGCAGAGCAAAGCAGAAGCATTGCCAAAAGACATAGAATGGCATTTCATAGGGCATCTTCAAAGAAACAAGGTCAAATACATTGTTCCTCATGTAAGCTTGATCCACTCAGTGGATAGCATGCGGCTATTGCAAGAGATCAATAAACGGGCCGCATCAAATGGAAGAGTGATCAATGTTCTACTTCAAGTATACATTGCAAAGGAAGAAAGCAAGTTTGGCTTGGATGAAGAGGAATTAAATGACTTACTAAACAGTGACGAATTAAAAGCATCTCAAAATATAAAAGTGCTTGGATTAATGGCCATGGCCACCAACACAGATGACAAAGAAACTGTAAGAAGAGAATTCAACTATCTGAAAAATCTATATGAGCAACTAAAGGATCAGCACCAATTACAGATCTTATCTATGGGAATGAGTAATGATTATGAAATAGCAGTTGAATGTGGCTCAAATATGGTGAGAATTGGCAGTAGGATCTTCGGAGCTAGAAATTAGGCCCTAGGTGGAAGAGGAAAGACGGAGGACCGAGGAAGAGATGATCTGGAATTCAATCTGATAGTTTCTTGATCATAGAATAAAGTACGACTGACAATTCATTGGCGTTCGAAAGAAAATTCTGAAATCCTTCTCTAGAAAGCTTTCCCTCTTTATTCAATAAGTCTAGGATTGCAACACACTCAAAAATTGAACTCCTCGACATTACAAAAAATCTTCTTCTATTTTTTTCATAAATCTACCACTACCCTCGGCAATATTGAGGACTATGCTTAAAGAAGCTCTTCTAAGCTGATCTAATGTTGGATAATCCAGCTCTGATTAATTTATAAATTCTCTAATCTCAAGATTAAATGATCGTCCTTTCAAATAGATATTATGGCTCAAGAATCCAAACACTGAAATCTACAATTTCATTTAAGTTACAACAATATGCTCTTACCAGAAAAGATCCATCAAGCTTAATTCAATCTTCTTCCGTCCTACCTCCTACGTCATTAACCTTCAATTACATTCTTCCTACTTTTGCACAAGCAGAAAGAATATGGAAAAAGACCAAAATAACAAAGAGCTCAAAAAGATAAAGGAAGCACTACAATCTTCTAATAAAGACAGTGTATTAGAAGGCATTAAACTCAGTAGAGCTCATGGAACTCAAGAGAGTTTCAAATGGATGTTAGAGACTCTCAAAAAGACAGACGAGCCTGATGTAGAAGCCGCCATCATACAATTCTTATACGATCTAAAAGATGCAAGCAGCATAGAGCCTTTGATTGAAGCATTGAAAGATGACTCTATGGCTTATTATCATTCTTTTTTGATTGCTACATTCTGGCAATCTGCCATTGATGGATCTCCTTATTTGGATCTATTTGTAGAGAAGGCAATAACAGGTGAATACATGAGCACTTTGGAAGCACTCACTGTTATTGAAAACTTTGACAGCAGCTTCCCAGCAGACCTATTAATGGAATGTGAAGCCGACCTATCAGAAGCGATTGAGCAAGAAGAAGGAGAAGAAAAGAAGAATCTACTGATCAGTTTAGCAGATGTAGTTAGAAACTTACCACAAGAAGGAGAATAAATGGAAGAAGGAAAAGAAGATAAATTCAAGAATCTAAGAGAGAAACTAGAACAAAGCGGAGATTGGCCAAGGGTGTATTTTTTCAAATTCATCATCCCAGCTGACAATCAAAAATTGGCATTGGTAGAAGCTCTATTTGGAGCTGAGGCCGATGTAACCATCAAGCAATCACACAAAGGAAATTATTTGAGCGTAAGCGCTAAAGAACTTATGCTTTCTGCAGATCGAGTAATTGAGCGCTATGAAAAAGCCAGTAACATAGAAGGATTAATGGCCTTGTAGTATTAATCTTCCTTGACCAAGCTCTTTAACGGATGCTTCAATCCACTCATTTTAGATACCCTGGCTCTAATAGAACCGACTAGGATAGGAGTTTCGATCAATATGGGCACTCGATTCTTATCATCAGTGACATAAACGGTCATGTCTTCACCAGCATTGAATATAGTTCCTTCGATCAGCAGTGGTTTGAACTTGATACAATTGAACTTGCCAACCCCTTTCACTTTCAACTCTTCTTTTCCTAAATACCTAATGTAGGAGTCATGCATCTCATTATCAATGAAAATTCGGATCGGAATTTTATCGTCAACTGATAATTCTGAAAAATCAATATTCCGGGCATAATAGATCATGCTAAGCACATCATAGCCGCAACCATTGAAACTCACTGTATCCTTCTTGAAGGGTAATTCAGCATCTAGCTGCCTAACAGTATATACTTTTTTAGCTCTGTGATTAAATAGGTAATCCTCGCGAATGTGTGTGCTCCCTTCATTGACCTTTCTCTTGAATCTCAGAGGTTGAAAATCTTCAATACTGGTGTAACTCTCATACTTGTCACGCACCTTGTATATCCAATCGTATTTTTCAAAAGTGGCTCCATAACTATCAAAATGATAATACTGTTTAGATCCGATCTTCTCTGAATCTACCTTAAAGTATACCTCACCAGCACTCACCCAAATACCCGCCAAGTGATAGTATATAGTATAATCGATCTGCTCTCCAAAATCGAAGCTGTTGTTGGCTATTGAACAAGGCTGTCCAGCAAGCTCCAAAAGCATCAGATTTAAAGAAAGAAGAAGAATAAAAGATAAATCTCTAATTTTCACCTCCCAAATTTGAGAACGCGGATTTCTTAAATACGTATAAGAATTACCGGTATTGAATTAAAAGTGGAATTTAAACTAAAAACTCCATATATCGAATTGATCAAACTTCTAAAAGTTTGTGGTATTGCCGACAGCGGGGCTGAGGCAAAATCAATGGTAGAAGATGAGATGGTCATGGTAAATGGAGAAACTGAATTGAGAAAAAGATATAAAGTTCGATCAAAAGACCGCATTGAAGCCAACGGTTTGGTCATAAATGTAGTCTAGTATATAAAGAGGAGAAAAATGAGGAGAATATTTCTAGTTTGCTTAGTTGCAATATGCAGTCAGTTGAATCTTCAGGCACAAAATGAGCTTGAGGTTAGTGTGATTCGTTCACCACAATTCGACTTCAATTATGAAGAAAATGACTCTGTTGATGTTGAGATCACCATGGTGAACAAAGGACCAAACATCATTGAAAGAACTGACTTCATCTATTTTGATGTAACAGTTGCCAACCCTGATACTTCTATTTTTTACACAGACATTAGAAGATTGCCTTTAAGGGATGTTGCGGTGAATGGTGCTGAGATCTTTACTCTGATCACAGATCTAAAGTTCAACAGTCAAGACAACTATCAGATTTGTGTCAACGTTAAGGGAACAGATCGTTATCCAACCAACATCTCTAAGAAAGTGGGTCCATGTGTTTCCTTTGTGGTTGGAGTTCAGGAAGAGATGATTGCCGCTAGCAAGGTTTTCTTTTCAAACAACAAGATTCTTTTTCAACTCAATAAGAATCTTCCTAGCACTGTTTACAGGATATTAGATATCAGTGGGAAAGTCTTAAATAGTGGAACTCTCAATAGAAACTACGAGCAGGAATTGAATTTTGATGCGCCTGCAAAAGGCCTTTATTTCCTCCAGTTGCAAGCCATTGACGGACAACAAGCAACTTACAAATTCATTATTCACTAAGGGATCAAGTATTTCTTGACCTTTCTGAATTGCCTTTCATTCCAATCATTGGAAGAGACATAGCTAACAATGAGGTTTTTGTGTTCTTCTTGTTGGAAGTAATAATCAACTACTTCAGTCATTGGCCTTGCCAAGCGACTATTGAAACTGGCTAATGCCTCCAACATATAGGATAGTGCTTCTTCGTCGAGATAGTTCAATTCTTTTAGGCATTCCGCAGCATTGATCCTAGAAAGGAACTCATATCGATTGGAGCTCATCTTGATGAGTTCGTCCAAAAATTCCTCTTTTTGAGTTTCTATATAAGACCACTTGAGCCACTTGGCTCGAATGTTATTCGATCGATTCCCTCTTTCATCTGAAGTTGTCTCAAGATAGTCTTCCCTATTCATTGGATAATAGAAACACAATAGGTCTAATGCTAATTCTGTATTCACATAAGAAGGATCTTTCAGCAAAGAGCGATATGTTGGCTCTAGCTCTGCCGGAATTCTATATGTTGCCTTTAGTAAGGCTGTTCTTACCAAAGCATCTTCATCTTTAGCTGCCATCTTTGCCAACTCAAATCCTCTCTCGCTTAATTGTGGAACTAAATAATTGATGATCTCATCTTTAATGGCATGGAATTCTTCCTTCTGGAATCTTTCGATCAGGAAGTCGTCCTTACCTTCAAAACCCTTAGCGATCAATGCCATGATCGCTTCATACCTATCTAACATATGTTCTGCCTTTTCAGCTTGAGACTTCAGAACATCTATAGGCTTCTCAAAGGACACCTCTTTCATTACTTGGAAGTTGGGATCAAAGAGATAATAATCTACCTCAGCCTTCAAATCAAAACTTACCAAATGGCTTTGTTCTTCTATCCACACTCTTTTTACTTCTTTCTCTCCATTTTTATATGCAATCAAGAAGTCAATCGGCATTTTGAATAATCCTATCAGATCATTCATTTCATGCGTTTGCTTCACATGAAAATATCCTTTATCAGCAGCTTGCTCAAAGCTTAGTTCGTAACGAGGCTCACCTCCTTTGTAAACCCACTCTTCCCAGAACCAATCTAGTGAGTATCCAAGTCTTTCATGAAAGGCAATCAATAGATCTTCACTATCAACGTTTCCATAGGCATGCTTCTCTAAGTAGTATTTGATCCCAGCATTGAATTGCTCTCTACCAACTACATACTTCAACATTTGAAGAACAAAAGCTCCTTTGGGATAATGTCTACTTGTACCTGCAGCACTATGAGCAATGGGTTTAATATCAGATTTTGAGGCCCTCAAAGCTGCGTCGTTGGAAGTTTTCCTTACCCAATCGAAATGATCTGTACCAAATGCCTCTCCTTGATAGGTCATATCATAATGAGTTGCAAAACTCTCTTGCAACCAATGATGGGCTGAGGATCTAGCCGTCACTAAATCACCGAACCATTGATGCGCCAATTCATGTGCATTTACACGCACATAATTCCGATCTAAATAAGCTCTTTCATCTACCAAATAGAAATCGCCGAAAATAGTTGCAGTAGTATTCTCCATAGCACCGTACATGAAGTTCTGAACAGGGATCTGAGAGTAGGTCTTCCAAGGATAAGGATAGCCAATTTCCTTTTCAAAAAAATCAAACATCTCAACTGAGTATCTGTAAGTAGGCTCCATCTGCTCAGCTTGATCAGGATAGTAATACAATTTCATTGGAATACCTGAGGCAGATTTTCTTTCTTCAATTGCATAGTCTCCAATACCTAGCATGATCAAATAGGTTGGATGTGGTTTAGAGATCTTATAATGCCACTGTTTCTTTCCGTTCTTAAGGTCTTTCGATTTTATGAGATTACCATTGGAAAGCACTTTGTATTCCTTTTCAAAATCTACTATCAATTCAGAGATCACCTTATCATTCTTTTCATCATACATTGGTATCCAATGACGATTATCGATGCCTTGACCTTGGGTCCAGATCTGTTTTCTGCTAGTAGCGGTAGAATCATCCCAACCTATGAAATACAATCCTCTCTTTGGATATGCTTCATATTGGATCTTCAATACATGTTCTGAATCCCACTTCAGATTACTTCCAAAGTAAATGTCTATTCCTTTTGGATCTTGCTTGTATTCAACAGAATTGCCATCTAACTCGACTTTGATGAACTTCATTTTGATCGCATCCAATCTTATAGAGTCAAGATCCTTTCTTAGTACTTTGAAGCTGTGAGTCACCTCACCTATGACCTTGCCATTTTTGGGTTCAAAAGAAACGTTCAATCTCAATTGAGTAAAATCTACTGACCTTTCTCTAGGCACTAATTGATCATCTTGGTAATAAGAACGTTGCAAGGCCTGATCTTTTTGAGCATAGATCAAGCTAGGCGCTGATATGAGTAGGATCAATAAAATTCTAGTCAAGTTCATCTTTGTATATGGCTTTTGCATTCTTTCTAAGATTATAATTTGAGCTCATCACCTCTCCATATGCTCCAGTTGTGCGTATGGCCAACAAGTCGCCCCTTTCCGTTTCAGGCAAATTGATCCTTTTTCCGAAGCAGTCAGATGATTCACAAATAGGACCAACAACATCGTAGGCTTGTTCATTCACTCCTTCTTCTTTGGAGATGTTTTGAATCTTATGGAAGGCCTGATATAATGCTGGCCTGATCAATTCAGTCATTCCTGCATCTACAATGGCAAAGTTGGTTTTGATTCCTTTTTTGACATAAAGGACTTTGGTTATCAAAGAGGCAGATTGAGCTACTATTGACCTACCTAACTCAAAGTGCAATGATTGTCCAGGATATAGATCAACAAACTCTTTAAATATTCCAAAGAACTCACTGAATTCGGGAATCAAGTTTTGATCTGGATCCTCGTAATCCACACCTAAGCCCCCTCCAACATTAACATGTTCTATTTCATACCCTCTTTCTCTGAAGATCTTTTGGAATTGATTGACTCGGTTGCACAGATTCTTGTAAACCGAAAGGTCTCTGATCTGGGAGCCAATGTGAAAATGAATCCCGATCAAGTTCAATTGATCCAAATTGGGAAGCAATTCAAACAGCTCATCCAATTCCCAAAAATTGATTCCAAATTTATTTTCTTCAAGACCAGTTGTTATGTATTCATGAGTTTTCGCATTGACGTTAGGATTGAATCTCAAAGCGATATCTACTTTCTTTCCCTTTTTCTCAGCTATTTCTTGGATGATCTTTAACTCTTCAAGAGATTCTACATTGAAAGTAAAGATCTCTTGATCAATTCCCAGTTCAATTTCATCGTCTCTCTTACCCACGCCAGCAAAGGCGATTTTTTTTGGCTCAAATCCATGTTGGAGTGCACAGTCTACCTCTTCCCCACTCACACAATCAATTCCAAAGTCATGCGATCTTACTTTTTCTAAAACTCGAGAATTGGCATTTGCTTTTATAGCATAATGAATTACAAATGGACTCTCTCCAACTGCTTGCTTTATAGCTAGAAGGGTTTCTTCAAGAATAGAAAGATCATAGAGATAAAAAGGGGTCTCAATTTGTTCTAAAGAACTCGTGCTGATATCTATAAAAAACTCTTTCATTGGAAAAGCTTGTTTAGCTGAACCAAGGCCTGCTCTTTATCTGCAGAATTAACCAATAGAGAAATATTGTGATCACTTCCTCCATAAGAGATCATTCTCAGTGGAGTACCTTGTAAACATTCAAACACCTTGACAGCTACTCCTTTGTCTTTCTTGATAAAATCACCTACTACACAAATAATACTTTGCTCCTCATCTACCTCAACAGTTCCGTACTTCTTCAGCTCTTCACAAATACTATCCAACTTTGATGTATCATCAATAGTAACTGATACGGCCACTTCTGAAGTGGTAATCATATCAATCGAAGTTCTGTAGAGTTCAAATATTTCAAAGACCTTTCTTAAAAATCCAAAGGCCAAAAGCATTCTTCCAGATTTGATCTTGATGGCTGTAATCCCATCTTTTGCAGCAATTGCTTTGATTCCTTTTCCTTCAGAATCCGCACTGATTAGTGTGCCTTCAGCTTCCGGACTCAATGTACTTTTTAGTCTAACAGGTATATTGGCAGCCTTGGTTGGAGTGATGCTACTTGGATGCAGGATCTTCGCACCAAAGTAGGCCAGCTCTGCTGCTTCTTCATAAGATAGCTGCTGTATTGGGTGGGTGTCTTCTACTACTCTTGGATCATTGTTGTGCATCCCGTCGATATCTGTCCAAATCTGAACTTCTTTTGCATCTGCCGCAACTCCGATCAAGGAAGCAGAGTAGTCACTTCCCCCTCTCTTGAGGTTATCGATCTCCCCATACCTATTCCTGCAAATAAATCCTTGCGTAATGAAGATGTCACAATCGCTATTCTCATTCAAGAGTCGATTTAGATTTTCTTTGATGTAAAAATCATCTGGCTCCAGGTCTTTATCGATCCTCATAAACTGCAATGCAGATAGGAGGGTAGATCTAATATCTTTTTCCTCTAAGAGGAACTGAAATAGAGCAGTAGATAGAAGCTCGCCTTGTGCAAGTACAGCCTTCTCTTCGTGGATCGTGAATGAATCTTGTGTAAAGGAGAGCAAGAAATCAAAGTGAGAATTGACCAATTCTTGTCCTTTTTGAAGATACTCCTCTGTCTCGTAAAGTTCCTCAACCGTTTTGTGATAAGCTGTTCTTTTCCCTTCAATCAATCCAGCGGCAAGATCTGTTTGCCCCTTAAACAAATAAGAAGCGATCTCCACCAAACTATTGGTTGTGCCTGACATTGCCGAAAGCACTACTATCTTTTTTCCCTCATTTCCAATGAGTTCAGCAACCTTTTTCATTCGCTCTGCTGAACCAACGGAAGTTCCTCCAAACTTATAAACTATCATCTCCAAAAAATTGGAGGGCAAATATAAGAATGTATCTGCTAGGAGTATTGTAGCAGAAGGCTACACAAAGGCTTTAAGGTCCCTTCTAAAAATCATAATTTTGGCGACTGGAAAATCGAGGGAGTTGAATGTTTAGTTTGCTAAAAAAAGAGATCCAAGCTTTTCTTGGATCCTTGATCGGTTATATAGTGATCATTGTCTTCATTACCATCATGGGGCTCATTATGTGGGTGTTCCCAGGTGATTTGAATGTATTGGATAGTGAGTATGCTAGCTTGAGCCCTCTCTTTACTATGGCGCCTTGGATCTTTATGTTTTTGATTCCCGCAGTCACCATGCGTTTGTTTGCGGATGAAAACAGAAGCGGCACGATTGAGCTCCTTTTGACCAAACCGCTCACCGACCTTCAGATCATTCTTTCAAAATATTTTGCTGGACTGATCTTAGTGATCTTTTCTCTGCTGCCGACCTTGATCTATTATTTAAGCATCTATTATCTAGGTTCTCCTGTGGGAAATATTGACCAAGGAGGAAGTTGGGGCTCCTATTTGGGATTGCTTTTTCTAGCTTCTGGTTTTGTTGCAATTGGTCTATTCTCTTCTTCTCTTTCAGACAATCAGGTGATTGCTTTTATCATAGCAGTCTTCTTCAGTTTCTTCTTCTTCATTGGATTTGATTTTATCAGCTCCTTGGATCTGTTTGGTTCTGTAGATCTCCTGATCATGAAATTGGGAATCAATGAACATTATGCATCAATGAGTAGAGGAGTGATCGATAGCAGAGACGCATTGTATTTTCTTTCACTGATCGCCTTCTTCATTATGCTTACTCGCTTAAAACTCAGTTCTAGAAAATGGTAGGGAGCAAAGCGAGAAATAAGGATTTGATCGGCATATTGATCACACTGGGAATCATTCTGCTATTGAATGTTATTGGAAGTCGTTTGTATTTTAGATTGGATCTGACCTCTGAAAATCGATATTCTCTTTCAGAGCCCACGAAGAAATTACTGGAGGATTTGGATGATCAGATCTACGTAACCGTTTACTTAGAAGGAAACTTTCCAGCATCATTTAAAAGATTGAGAAATGAAACTCGTGAAATGCTGGATGAGTTCAAGTCGTATTCAGGTGGATTGGTAGAATTTGAATTCGTCAATCCCTCTGAGCATCCTGACATGAAAGAGAGGGATAGAGTTTACAGGAATCTTTATGAAAAAGGACTTCGTCCAACCGATCTAGAAATCAAGGATGAGGATGGGATTTCTAAAAAGATCGTTTGGCCCGGAGCTGTTATTTCTTATCAAGAAAAAGAACAAGCTATACAACTTTTGAAAAGCCAATTTGGAGCCGCCCCCGAGCTTGTTCTTAATCAATCTATTGAGAGCTTGGAATACGAATTAGCAGCGGCATTGAAGAGCTTAATTGATCCTGAGATCAAAAGGATCGCATTTATTGAAGGTCATGGAGAGTTAAACAAATTTGAATCGGCAGATGCCATGAGAAGTTTGAGAGAACTCCACAATGTAGAGCGAGTTGCATTAAATGGCAATTTGAACAGCTTAGCAGAAAGAAGCTTTATTGATAGTAACAATGCTCGTGTTGTCAACAAATACGATCTCATCATCATAGCTGATCCCGATTCTAGCTTTTCTGAAAAAGATAAATTCATCATCGACCAATACCTCATGTATGGAGGGAAGATCATTTGGATGATCGATCCTGTTCTTGCAAGCATGGACTCTCTAAGACAAAGAAATACAAGCTTAGCAGTTCCACGCTCCTTGAATCTCGAGGACCAATTGTTCCAATATGGAATAAGATTCAACAATGATTTGATCCAAGATCTAAGAGCAGCACCAATTCCTATTGTTAGCGGACAGTACGGAACTCAGGTGAGGACTCAATTATTCCCCTGGTTGTATTTCCCACTTCTAGTAAGCAAAAACAATCACCCGATCAATAAGAACATTGATGTAGTTCGTGCTGAATTCTGCAGCAGCATTGACATGGTGGGAAGTAAAGCATTGAAGAAAACTGTGATCCTTTCCAGTTCAGATAAAACGAAGCTAGTTAAGGCACCCACTAGAGTGAGTTTGAACATGTTGAGTTTTGAACCACCTGTAGAACAGTTCAAGAGACAAGATGTGCCGATAGCCGTTCTAGTAGAAGGGACATTCTCTTCAAATTTTGCAAATAGGATTAGTGCCAATTTGTATAGTGCAGGAGAGATCAAATACAGAGAAGAAGGAAAAGAAAGCATGCAATTGTTCATTGCTGATGGCGACCTCATCAAAAACCGGTTCAATCCAGAAACTAATGAATACTATGCTTTAGGGATGGACAAGTACACCCAACAAGTATATGGAAACAAAAACTTCTTTTTGAACGCAGTCAATTATATGCTGGATGAAAGCGGATTGATCTTATCCAATAATAAAAGTTTCAAATTGCGTTTGTTGAACAGCACTGAGATTGCTCAGAACAGATTAAGTATCCAATTGTTGAACACTGCTTTACCCATAGGCCTCATTTTGATCTTTGGTCTTGTCTTCCATTTTATCAGGAAAAGAAAATACACTTAAGCACAATGAAGAATCTGATAGGAATCATCATACTTCTAATTCTTGGATTGTTTACTTGGTTTTTGCTCAGCGATAGCAATCCTTTTATGGGAGATGGTCCAATCATGAAAGATTTTGCAATTGAGGATACTGCAAGTGTTGACCAAGTATTTATCTCTCAAGCCAATGGTAAGCAAATACTTCTAACAAGAAGAGGATCTGACATTTGGACCATTAATGGAAAATATACTGCTCGACCAGACGGGATTCAACTGATCTTAAAAACCTTGCACGATGTCAAAGTGCTTTCCAATGTTTCAAAATCTACCATGCAAAGGGTAATTGCCCGAATGGCCAGTAGTGCTACCAAGGTTGAATTCTATATGAATGGCGGAGACCATCCTGAAAAGATCTGGTACATTGGTGATGGCACATTCAGTAGAGTAGGAACCTATATGTTGTTGGAAAAGGAAGGAGTAAAATCCAGTGAACCCTTTATTACTCATATGTTGATGGAAAGAGGAGTGCTGAATAGTAGGTTCTTTGCAGATAGCATTGTTTGGAGAGATCGAGTTTTGTTGAGGACCGATCCAAAGAAGATCAAGGAATTAACAGTAAAACACAAATCAGACACCTTGAGCTCTTTCAAATTAACAAAGCTTGCAGAAGGGGAGTATCAGATAGAGAACTTGGAAAGTGGGTTAAAATCTGATGCAGATCCTGAATTGGCAATACCTTTTTTAAATTCTTTCAAGGCTTCTTATTACGAATACATCGATTTAAAAAGTAGTAAAGAACATTTGGATAGCATTTATTCATCTACTCCGAGGCATTATATAAAGATCCTGATGGAGGATGGTAAAGAATATGAATTGAAAGCCTTTAACATGCCCGTAAGGAAAGGCGCTACATTGGGCGACAAACCAATTGACTACAACCCAGAGAGGATGTATGTTTACAGTTCATACATGCAAACCGAACTGCATACAATTGTTCAAAATCTAACCTTTGATCCACTAGTTGTAGACATGAAATATTTCACTTCTTCAACAACTGTTGAAAAGTAATTTTTTAGGGCTTTATAAACCCTATCCCAAATACTATAAATTTGTTAGCTCTTCACTAATTAGTATAAGATGAAATTTATAGTTTCCAGCTCTGCGCTCCTCAAGCAAATTCAGCATATAAGTGGTGTTTTGAACAGCAGTAATTCACTGCCAATCCTCGACCATTTTTTGTTCGAAATCAAAAAAGGTGAGATCTCAGTAACAGCTTCTGATTTGGAAACTACTATGACCACCACCTTAAAGGTCGATTCTAAGGAAGAAGGATTGATTGCTATTCCAGCAAAGTTGCTATTGGACACATTAAAATCTCTACCCGATCAACCCCTCACCTTTACTGTGAAAGCAGATAATCATGCTATTGAAATTAGCTCCGATTATGGAAAGTACAGGTTGAGTGGACAAGATGGGAATGAGTTTCCGAAAAGTCCAGAGGTTGAATCTCCATCTAAGCTAAATGTTAGTGCGGATCTATTATTCAACGCTATTGAGAAAACCATCTTCGCGAGTGGAAATGATGATTTGAGACCAGTAATGTCAGGAGTATTCTTCCAGCTATCAAAAGATGATCTCACTTTTGTTGCAACAGATGCACATAAATTGGTGAAATACTCAAGAACCGATGCAAAGGCGTCTAAGAGTGCCGCTTTCATTATGCCAAAGAAACCTTTGAATCTTTTGAAGAATGTTTTGAGCAATATTGATGATGAAGTAAAAGTTGCTTTCAATGACACCAATGCTTCTTTTGAGTTTTCTGATACTACCTTGATCTGTAGATTAATTGATGGGAAATATCCAAATTATGAAGCGGTGATACCGAAGGAAAATCCAAACAAATTGACCATCGAAAGGAATTCTTTTTTAAGCTCAATTAAAAGGGTAAGTATCTTCTCTAGTAAAACTACTCACCAAGTCCGATTGAAGTTGAGCGGATCAGAATTGAACATTTCTGCTGAAGATAATGACTTCAACAATGATGCAAAGGAGCGATTAACGTGTCAGTATGATGGAGACGACATGGAAATTGGATTCAATTCAAGATTCTTGATCGAAATGCTTTCCAATTTGAGCAGTGATGAGGTTATCCTTGAAATGTCTGCCCCGAATAGAGCAGGACTTTTATCTCCATCGGTAAAAGAGAACGATGATGAAGATGTTCTCATGCTGGTGATGCCAGTAATGTTAAACGGCTAAAAATTTAGCTGGGGGACTATATCTTAAGACAAATTGAACCCCTTCAATCTAATATTAAGATTCCTGCTAGAAGTAGTAGCTCTAATCGCTGCTGGCATGTATGGTGCTCTTCTTGTTCAAGGATGGGCAAGCATTGTATTGGCTTTTCTAATTCCTTTTTCCCTAGCAGTTGTTTGGGGAGTTTTCAATGTTCCTAATGATCCTTCTCGATCTGGAAATGCGCCAGTAGTTGTTCCTGGATTAATTCGATTGATATTAGAATTAGTGGTCTTTGGCTTTGGGGTATTTTGTCTTCATAGTGTTGACTTTACAATGGAAGCCTTTATTTATTCTCTATTTATCATGGGGCATTACCTTTTCTCGTACAATCGTATCTTGTGGCTGATCAAACAATAATTGCAATGTCCAAGTATCGTCAGTTGATTCTTCTTATTGCTGTCTTTTATGCTTCTCCACTTTTATCGCAGTCAGAATGGACAAGAGAAGCCAAGGAGTTTCAAAAAACCTTAAATGAAGAATACAAGGACTTGAAAAATTCTCCCTTGAGAGATTCTGTAAGGATTGTCAATTTCAAAGGACATGAATTCTTTGAAATCTCAGAAAATTACAGGGTAAAAGCAAAATTGATCAAAGCTACCAAGCCAGATACGATCAAGATCATGACAAGCTCAGGAAGAATTAAGAATTACGATAAATATGCGAAAGCATTATTTGAGATTGACGGTCAAGAATATTCCTTGACTCTTTATCAAAGTCATCGCTTAAGAGCAATGGACCAATACAAGGACTATCTATTTCTTCCATATAAAGACCATACAAATGGAATTGAATCATACGGTGGAGGAAGATATATCGATCTAAGGATTCCTGAAGGAGATGAGATCATTATTGACTTCAATCAATCTTACAATCCTCTTTGTGCATATAGTGATGGTTATTCTTGTCCAATCCCACCTGAGGAGAATCATTTGGAAAGAGAAATAAGAGCAGGGGTCAAGTACAAGGAAAAGGAGGATCATTAATTAGCACCTATTAAATTGCCACGAAAACCAAGACACTTAAGGCACCAGGCCATAGAAAAGAGAAAGGCCAGAATAGATCTTCCCAAAAGAGAAAAGGAAGATAACATGAGTAATGTGCATGTGGTCATGGTATTAGGTTATTTTATTTCCTGCATGCTTATCTACAGTCTTTTCTTGGATGCAGTCATGTCAAAAATGTCTCTATTAAAACTGTTCTTTGTTCTAGCAGCTATCAGCTTTCTAATCCCAATCAAGCTGTATAGAAAATGGCTAACCATGAGCATGTACGAATATGTTTTCTTCAATATATTGGGACTTACTACTATCAGTTGTGCATTGTTCTTCGTTCTGAACGCTTCTTTCAAGGGTCAACCCTATGAAGAGAGTTATAAGATTGTCAATATAGAGCGGCAAGGAAAAGCCTTTTTATTTGATCTGGAACATGACCAATACAAAGAAGAAGAATACTTAAGAACTATTCGTGACAAAGACCCCTACTATAGGAATGGGAATGAATTCTTTAGTATCACTTTTTCCGATGGACTGTTTGGTGTCAGGATAGTAGAAAACAAGCGATTACACTAACTTCTTTTTTTGAAGTAAAGAGTAGATCAACTCTCCTTCATAACCTTTCATTTTCATACTCTGAAAGATTTGATCAGTGCTTTTACCTTTTATGATCATGGCTTCTATGAGATCATTTGCCACCTCCTCGTATTCCAAAGGGTCAAGCTCAGCTAAAGCAAGCTCAACGTAGGAGCTTTGAATTCTTTTTTCTGATAAAGCAGAAATGATCTTGAATTTCCCCCATTTATTTTGTCGAAACTTAGAGCGAGCAAAGACCTCTGCGAACCTTCTATCATCCAAGAAACTTTCCTGTTGAAGAATTGCAATGTAAGCCTCCATATGATCCTTCTCTACTCCCAATTCTCTTGCCTTCACCTTTAATTCAGATTCAGCTCGATCTCTATAAGAACAAAAGGCTCTTAATTTCTGGAGAACTTCAATATCTGTTTTTTGTTGCTTTGACATTGCATGAGAAGAATTGCTACTAATTTCGTCATGATATTCAATCAAACCTCTTCTATTGAAGAATAAAAAAGCCTTACATCTATTACTTTCTGCAAATGCAATTTCGCATTTTGCTCAAGGAATAAGCATGTTGGCCATTCCATGGTATTTTGCCAAACATTTAAATGCCGCTTCTACCTTTGCCAGCATCTTTTCAGTGGCTACTTTCCTCACTATCTTTTGGGGACTATACGCAGGAACTTTAATAGATCGTTTTCCTAGGAAGAACATCTTTTTAGGCATTTGTGCCATCAGCGCTACTGTGCTTTTAAGTATTTCTTCTTTAGGCTATGCAACAGGCGAGGTTCCTATGTTTTGGATAGCCTTTGTCTTCTGTTTTACGGTATTCAATTACAACATTCATTATCCCACTCTTTATGCTTTTGGTCAGGAGATCACTGAAAAAGAAAACTACAGTAAGACTAACTCACTTTTAGAGGTAATTGGTCAATCTACCAATGTACTTTCAGGTGCAGGTGCTGTACTTCTAATTGAAGGTATCGATGCTCAACTTATGGGTTTCCACATCCAGATCGAAGCTTGGCCCATTCATCAGATCTTTCTAATGGATGGTCTTACCTACGTAATTGCCGCAGTACTGATCTATTTCATAAAGTATACTCCTGCAGTAAAACTGCAAGTTTCCAAGGAAAAGATCTCGGTTAGAGTAAGAGAGGGCTTCAAATATCTAAGAGAACGACCCTTACTCTTCCATTTTGGGAATGCAAGCTTTACTGTCTTCATATTTGTATTGATAGCCACCCATCTTCTCTGGCCAATTTATATTGATTCCTATTTGATGGAAGAGGGGAACGTTTTTGCAATGACCAAGGTGCATTACGCTATTGGAGCAATGCTAGCTGGCTTCTTTGTCAGTAAGATCTTCAGCTTTACCGATCGAATCAATTCCATACTGATCTTAATGGGAGCTGCTCTCCTGGCATTTATTATACTTAGCATTAGTAGAGCAGATTGGATCTTGTATTTAATGGCATTTCTATTGGGGATATCCAATGCGGGAATACGTATCCAAAGGATCACTTACTTATTCAATCATGTACCCAATAATATTATTGGAAGAACCAATAGTGTTTTTCAAAGCATAAATATCTTTTTGCGTTCAGTCTTCCTGGCTTTGTTCGCCATGAGTTTTTTCTCTGAAGGAGAGAACATCCTTTATGCCATGTGGATTGCTGCTGGAGCAATATTGATCTCCTTTGCGCCCTTGCTTTATTATTATCGAGATTTAAAAGAGTACAAGAAGGTAAAAGGTAGCTAGTACGAGAAGAGCGCGGGTACGGTGAGCTGGTGCGGGTGCGAGTACGGTTTGCGGGTGCGATGAAAAATATATTCATTCTACTTTCAAAGAGAGAGCTTAGCTCTTAAGATTTTGTTGTAACTTCAAGAAAAGAACTTATGTTTCGATTCGAATCACTTGAAGTTTATGACTTAGCCAAGAGGTTTAGTCTAAAGATTAGAGGGATAATTAATTCAAGAAAGTTTGATCTTATTACAAAAGATCAATTAAGGAGAGCCTCTCTAAGTGTTGTATTGAACTTGGCTGAAGGAAGTGGTAGATTCTCAGAGAAGGACATCCGAAGATTCTATGTTATTTCAAGGGGTTCCCTATTCGAATGCATTGCAATCCTAGATATCCTTAATACTGAGAACGTAATTAAAAATGAAGAGCACAAGCTTTTGCTTAAAGAAGGAGAGTTAATCTCAAAAAAGCTTTATGGGATGATCAAAAAAGGAAAGTGATAAAATCTACATATCGCACTCAATCTTCGCACACGAACACGTAGAACTTATTCTCTCAAGCTCACTTTTTACTTCAATACAATCTCTTCCCCTTTTTCATCGAAGAATCTATACTCCATGAATTGGTAGGCATCGGAAGGATTCAATTTAATCTTTCTTCCATATTTTGAAGCCCATTTGCGCTGAACATTGAAAAAGCCTTTAGTAAGGTATGCATGCACAAATGGATGCGTGATCAAGCTTACTTTCTTTTGATTGAGATTCTTATAGATGTACCTCATCTTATTCTCGATCTCATCGATCAATAGAATGGTGGCCTGTATTTCTCCAGTACCATTACAACAAGGACACTTTTCTGCAGTTTTGATCTCCATCTCTGGTCGAACTCTTTGACGGGTGATCTGGATCAATCCAAACTTGGTTGGAGGCAAAATGGTGTGCTTTGCTCGATCATCGCGCATGAACTCTTTCATCTTTTCATAAAGGAGTTCTCGATTCTTCGATTCTTTCATATCGATGAAATCGATCACAATGATCCCTCCCATATCTCTCAGACGAAGTTGCCTTGCAATCTCTTGAGCTGATTCTAAATTGACATCAACTGCATTCTGCTCTTGATCATCCTTCGACCTACTTCTTTGACCTGAATTCACATCGATCACGTGCAGGGCTTCTGTATGTTCTATCACGAGATATGCACCAGATTTCATGGTCACATTCTTACCGAAAAGTGCCTTGATCTGTTTCTCAATTCCAAAGTGCTCGAAGATTGGGATATTCCTGCGATAGCCTTTAACGATCTTCTCTTTACCTGGAGCAATGGAAGAAATGTATTCTTTCAATTCATTCTTGGTGTCTTGATCGTCAACATAAATATTATTGAACTCCTTGTTCAACATATCTCTTAACATGGCAGAGCTTCTGCTGATCTCTCCAAGAACTTTATGAGGGGGCTTGGCTTTCTTTAATTGCTTAAAGCACTCTTCCCATTTATCGATCAAACTTTGCATGTCTGCATGCAAGTCTGCTACCTTTTTATTCTCGGCTACAGTTCTAACAATAACACCAAAGCCTTCTGGACGGATACTCTTGATCAATCTTTTCAATCGATCTTTCTCATCGAAATTTCGAATCTTTTGAGAAACGGAAATTCTACTTGAAAAAGGTACCAGCACCATGTATCTTCCAGCAAGTGAAAGCTCACTGCTCAATCGTGGCCCTTTAGTGGAAATTGGCTCCTTCGCGATCTGCACCAGTACATGTTGATTCTGTTTCAATAGATCGGGAATCTTTCCTTCTTTATCGATCTCTTTTTCAAACTTGAAATTCTTCAAGCTAGAAGATTTGATATTACCATTGGTAACACCATTTACGTACTTGTTGAGAGAGGCAAAATTGGGTCCTAGGTCAAGATAATGCAGGAAGGCATCCTTGCTGTAACCTACATCCACGAATGCTGCATTCAGGCCAGGCATCACTTTCTTGATTCGGCCCAAATAAATATCTCCGACAGAGAAATTATTATTACTCCTCTCTTTATGAAGCTCAATTAGTCTTCTGTCTTCCATCAATGCTAGAACATCCTCAGAAGACTTTGAGCTTATCACTAAATCTAAACTCATCTTAATAGATCAGTTATGCAAACACAAGAATCCCATGACATTTAATGCAGGGATCCTGTTAAAATATAAGTAAGGGATAGCTCAGAATGAACTAAGAAGATTATTTCTTCTTCTTATGGCGATTCTTGCGAAGTCTTTTCTTACGCTTGTGAGTTGCCATCTTATGTCTTTTTCTCTTCTTACCGCTTGGCATAACTTAATTTTTAAATATTATTAATTACTTCTTATCTCTTCGATATACTGTTCAACTCTCTGACTTACCAGAGGGTCATCCATTAAATCTTTATACTTTTCTAATGTTTCTATGCCTTGTTCTTTCTGACCTTGAGAGAGATAGACGTCTGCGAGGTACAGATAGGCTTCGGCATTTCGGGGATCAACTTCAAGAACCTGATTGAATCGTTCAATAGCCTTTTCGTACTGCCCCGATTGAATTGCAAAGTAACCCAAATTTGTTAAAGCATCCACGTTTTCTGGGTCGATATTTAATACCTCCTTCAACATTCCTATCCCTTTCATGGGCATTACACCCAATACAGATGCTCCTTCCACGTAAGCAACACCCAATGCTGTTTTCGCTTGAAGCATATTTGGATCCATTGATAATGCTTCCTCATAAGAGCTGACAGCGCCCGTGATCATTGGCTTTGATGAATTTTTCGATAACCTAAATGCCTTGAAGTAGTTGTCTCCAGCCAACATCCAATTCTTTGGTGTAGGAACTGTTTCAGCTTTCTTCCGAGTGTAAAGCGCAACATAAGGAGGTAGATTTTCTTTGATACAAAACTGGATCAAACTATCATAGGCATCTAATCTTGCTTGAACATCTGCAATCTTATCAGCTTTCTCAGCTCTTCTTTCAATCTCCTCTTTTAAGACAGGATCAGCAATTTCTGCTGGTTCCATTTGATCAGCTTCATGATCATGTGAATCAGAACCTTCAACCTCATGTTCATGGCCTTCATGTGATCCTGAGTTCTCAATATCAGCTAGTTGCGAAGTAGAATCGCTATTGGTTCGAGGAGAAAACCATAAAATTAGTGCAAGAAAAACTCCTGCTATCAATAGCAGGAGTTGTATCAATCGTCGCTTGGACATATTTATTAGGCCTTTACGTTATCTTTTACTTTTTCAACAAAGCTTTTAGATGGCTTAAATGCTGGAATATAATGCGCAGGAATGATCATGGTTGTATTCTTAGAAATATTTCTTCCTGTTTTTTCAGCTCTTTTCTTAGTAATGAAACTTCCAAATCCTCTTAGGTATACATTTTCTCCTTTTTCCAAAGAAGTTCTAATTGAATTCATGAATTCTTCGACAGTTGCTTGGACTGCTACTTTTTCTACTCCAGTTGTTTCAGAAATTTCTGTTACGATATCTGCTTTAGTCATCTTTAATCTAAATTTGTTTTGGTTCTTTAGTTCTTCGTACAATCTTGATGGTGTTTAGGATGTACGACTGTTTTATGGAGCACAAAGATAAGGATAATAGGACCTTCAAATTTCTAATTATCACGTAGTTAGCCCTTTATTTTAGACGACTTGGACAAAATCATAGACCAATGTGAAAATTTCTCCTTCGAGTTGATTGAATGGTATCGATCAAATCACAGAAAACTACCCTGGAGAGAAACAAAAGACGCCTATAAGATCTGGTTATCGGAGATCATCTTGCAACAGACCAGAGTTTTACAAGGTTTGAGTTACTACCAGAAATTTGTAGATAAATACCCCAAAGTTGAAGATCTAGCCTCTGCTACAGAAGAAGAAGTTCTAAAAGATTGGCAAGGCCTAGGCTATTATAGCAGAGCGAGAAATCTGCACGCTACAGCCAAGATGATCGTTCAAGAACATGGAGGTGATTTTCCTAGAAGTTATAATGAGATCAGAAAACTGAAAGGAATAGGAGATTATACAGCTGCAGCAATTTCTTCATTTGCATTTGATCTTGATCATGCTGTGGTAGATGGAAATGTATTCCGATTGTTGTCTAGATATTTTGGTATTGAAACAGCTATTGATAGTACGGCTGGAAAAAAAGAATTTGCTCTTTTGGCACAAGAACTTTTACCCAAAGATCAAGCGGCAATTTACAATCAGGCTATTATGGAATTTGGTGCCATACAATGTAGTCCTGTGAATCCAGATTGTGAAAAATGCCCGATCAATTCTAATTGTATCGCATTCCAAGAAGATAAAATAGCTCATCTACCCATCAAGGCGAAAAAGACAAAGGTTAAAGAAGTCAACCTTCATTATCTTTTGATCCAAGATCAGGATAAGATCTTGGTAAATAAAAGAAGCAGCAAAGGCATTTGGCAAAATCTGTTTGACTTCCCTTCCATTGAACATGCCTCACTTTTAGATCAAAAAAGCATTGAAGATCATCCACATTTTAAGAGCTGGTTAGGCACTACAGAATATATCTGGGAGGGCATCAGTGAAAGTCGGAAACACCTCTTGAGCCACCGAAAGATCCACTGCAAGTTCTTTCACTTGAAAGTGAATGATTTTAATGAAAATTTAAGCCGGGAATTCAGAGCAATTGAGCTTCGAGAACTAGCTTCATTACCGGTTCCCAAATTAATTGAGAATTATTTAGGAGAAGAGACCAATTTGCTATCTTTGTTTAAATAATAAGGAAGCATATGGCGGGAGTAAACAAAGTAATATTAGTAGGAAATCTAGGTAAGGATCCAGAGGTTAGACATCTAGAAAATGGAGCCACCGTTGCCAATTTCCCAATTGCCACCACTGAATCTTATAAGGACAGGAATGGCAATAGACAAGAACAAACTGAATGGCACAACATCGTGCTTTGGAGAGGTCTTGCTGATATTGCTGAAAAATACCTTCGCAAAGGAAACCAAGTATACATTGAGGGAAAACTTCGAAGTAGATCTTGGGAAGACAAAGAAGGAAACACTCGTTACATCACTGAAGTGATCGGTGATAACCTGACCATGTTGGGAGGTAGAAATGAACAGAATGAATCAGCTGCACCTAAAAGCAGTCAGCCTGCTCCATCAACTGCTGATTCTTTCCAAGAAGATGAAGATGACGATCTACCATTCTAAATATCGGAACAGCTCAATTCCTAGTGAATTTAGCTTATTCCTATTGTTGAATTAAGCCACTGACTTTGGAAGACCCCTTTGAACGCTTAAATCACTTCTTTCTATTTCTTAATCTGTCTGCTGACCAAGCTGAATTCTTCTCTATCATTTTAGCTTCGCTTACCATTTGCTTCTTGCTTTTGTGCTCAGCCTTGGTATCTGGTTCGGAGGTAGCCTATTTTTCTTTAGGACCTAATGAGAAGGCAGGTATTGCAGAGGCTACAGGCAGAAAATCAAAAGCTCTTAAAGACCTTTTAGAACGACCAAAGAAATTACTCGCCACTATATTAATAGCCAACAACTTTGTTAATGTAGGTATAGTGATCCTTTCTACTTATCTGACTGAGATGTTAATGCCTTTAGATTTTCCATTGCGCTACAAGTTCTTGATACAAGTTGTTGTAGTAACCTTCTTACTTCTCTTATTAGGTGAAGTGATCCCAAAGATCTACGCTAATAAACGACCGTTGAATCTTGCTGCTTTCATGGCTTATCCTTTGCTCTATACAAGATTTGTCTTGAATCCATTTAGTACTTTATTAGTTAGTTCCACTAATTTCATCGATAAGCGGATCAAAAAGAAAGGTCACAACATATCGGTAGATGAGCTCTCTCAAGCACTAGAACTCACCTCAGATGATAATCAAGATGAGGAAGATCAGAAGATACTAGAGGGAATTGTAAAGTTTGGCAATACCGACGTAAAGCAAGTTATGACTGCAAGAGTAGATGTAGTTAGCATTGAAGAAAGCATGACTTTCGAAGAGATCAATGAATTGATCTTAGATGCTGGATTCTCTAGAATTCCTGTTCACAAAGAGAATTTTGATCAGATCTTGGGGGTATTGTACATCAAAGACCTACTCCCCCATCTTCATAAAAAGGAATTCGATTGGAAAAAGCTGATCAGAAAACCTTACTTCGTCCCAGAGAACAAAAAGATAGATGATCTTTTAAGAGAATTTCAAGGAAAGAAAACACATTTGGCCATAGTGGTTGATGAATATGGCGGCAGTTCAGGGATCATTACCCTTGAAGACATTTTAGAAGAGATCGTTGGAGATATCAGTGATGAGTTTGATGATGACGACCTATTCTATTCAAAGCTGGATGACACTACTTATGTTTTTGAGGCAAAGATTGCGCTGAACGACATGTATCGTGTGTTAGACATTGATGGTGATGAATTTGAGAACAAAAAGGGAGAATCAGAAACCCTAGCTGGCTTCGTATTAGAGCAATTTGGAAAGATCCCTAAGAAGGGAGAAAAGATCAAATTCAAAGACTACAATATCACCATTGAAGCTGCAGACAAAAGACGTATCAAGAGAATAAAACTTCAATTACCCCTTCTAGAAGAGACTGAAGAACATGAAGATTAATCTAATTTTTCTTTTGGCACTTTGCCTATTCCTCTCTTCTTGTGGTTCTGATCCTATACCAAAACCTGAAGGTTATTTTCGAATTGATCTTCCTGAAAAAAGCTATTCACCAATAGATAGCATTCCATTTCCTTTCAGTTTTGAACTTCCGCAATACGCTGCAGTTAATCTTCAGCGAACAATGGAAGAACCCAACTTCTTGAATATTGATTTTGCTCGATATGGAGCAAGATTGCATTTGAGCTATAAAGAGGTAGACACCAATGCATATCAACTCTTGGAAGATGCTCGCACCATGGTCTACAAGCATGTGGTAAAGGCTCAAGATATAAAAGAGAATCTGATCATTAATCCAGAGCAGAATGTGTTTGGAACCTATTATGAAATTGCTGGAAATGCGGCTACTGGAGCTCAATTCTATCTAACTGATAGCACAGATCATTTTTTAAGGGGTGCATTGTACTTCAATGTGATTCCTAACTATGATTCCATAGCTCCTGTCCAAGAATTCTTGAAGGAGGATATTGAACACATGATCGAAAGTTTCAATTGGAATTCTTCTATGCAATAGTTGGCATCTTGAAACGATGCATGGAATAGATCACACTTCCCAATAAGATGAATGCACCCAACTGATGCAATAGACCTAGACTGATTGGCACTGCATACAAAAGAGTAAATACTCCTAGAATAAATTGGAAGCACACCGCAAGCAGCATGATGTTAATCGCCTTTTGCTGCTTGTCTAATAGATCCAACTTCCTTCCTTTGAAGAATATATAAAGTATAATTCCTACCACCAAGTAGGCTAAATATCTGTGCGCAAACTGAACTCCCGCTATACCTTCAACAAAATTCATCCAAAGCGGCGACATTGAAGTAACACCTTCTGCCATCCAACTATCTCCCATCATGGGCCAACTATTATATACCTTGCCAGCATTCAAACCAGCAACATAAGCTCCCCAGATGATTTGTATCACCACCAAGACCAATAGAAATTTCAGAACCCTATTGATACTCAAGTGAGCCCTTTGGATTCGTTTTACATCCAACAGATCCAATGCCACCCAAAAAGTATAGGCAAAGGTCAGGAAGGCGGTTACCAAATGCATGGCCAATCGATAATGACTTACATCTGGCTTCTTCACCAATCCACTCTTCACCATATACCAACCTAAGAATCCCTGAAAGGCACCCATTGCTAGGATCAACAATAATCTTGGCATCAATTTCTTTGAGATCATGCCCTTCATCCAAAACCATAAAAATGGAGCGATAAATACAAGACCTATGAGTCTTCCGAACATTCTATGACCATATTCCCAATAGAAGATCGACTTGAACTCGTCCAGCTCAATGTTGAAGTTGACTAATTGATACTCTGGATACTGCTTGTATTTATCGAAAAGCTCTTGCCAATCAGCCTCTGAAGTTGGGGGAATACTGCCCATAAAAAGGTTCCATTCCACCATGGATAAACCAGAATGAGTCAGTCGTGTCATGCCGCCAATAGCGACCATTAAAAAGATAAGTAAGCAACCGATTAACAGCCAAATAGCGATTGGCCTGTTTTTGTTTTGCATCTATAAGAAATTGAGTTATAAACTACGGTTTGGTCTATAATCTCTTCATAAAATAAGTAAGCAACTCAGGGAAAGAAATGTTCTGAATTTTATTCACTACTTGAACAACACTTTCGTCTTCTTCCATCTCTTCCTCTTCAAGCTCCTCTTCTAATTCTTCTGCTGCGGAATCATCTTTGCTTTCAGAAATAGTAGCATCGTACTGCCCCTCATGGATCTCATCAATGAACTTCTCCAATTCTTCTGCAGTAATTGCATTCTCATTGTATGTAAAGTAAGCTGTTTCATTAGCAAAATCAACTTTACTCTCCTTCACGCCCTCTTGTCCTGCAACTTTATCTTCGATGAACTTTGCACATCCCATAGCGCAAACCATTCCATCTACTTTCATTTCAACAGTAGCTAATTTTTCTTCCAATACTTCTACTGACTTCTCTTCTACTGAATTCATGCATGCGGTAAAAGACAAGAAACTGATCAATAAAGCGATTGCTGTAAGTCGAAAATTCTTCATTGCAAATATTTTGCTTCAAAATTACTCAATAAAGCAGAACAAAACGCTGCAATTCAGCCTTTAAAACTAGCTTTGCAAGCTTTAAAATGATATGTCATACATCGATCTAAATAAAACCCATTGGCAATGGATCTTCTTGATCTTCTTAGCCTTCATTTGGGGCAGCTCATTTATCTTAATGAAAAAAGGCTTAGAGAGTTATGACAACTTTCAAGTGGCTTCACTTCGTATTTTGATTTCCTTCATCTTTCTCTCGCCCATTATTTTCAAGAACATTAAAAAGATCAAAAAACACCAGTGGTGGAGAATTATATTGGCAGGACTATTAGGTAGTGGTATTCCAGCATTCTTATTCACTACAGCTCAAATGAAGATTAGCAGTTCACTAAGTGGAATGCTCAACTCCTTAGTACCACTCTTTACAGTGGTTATCGGGTTTATCTTCTTTCATCTAGAATTGAGAAAGATGAAAATAGCAGGAGTACTGGTAGGTCTTATTGGAGCATTGGGTCTATTAAATTCAACCGGAACAATCTCATTTGCCAATGAAGAAATGATCTATGGATCGCTGGTGGTATTAGCAACCATTTGCTATGCTACTAATGTCAACTTCATCAAAGATCAACTATCGGATGTCAGCTCCTTAAACATTACCGCTTTCGGCTTTTTATTGATAGGTCCTATTGTAGGAGTCTATCTATTCAGTACGGATTTCATAGAGATCACCACCAGCCAGGAAAAAGCACCGCTGCATTTATTCTACATCGCATTACTCTCAATTTTTGGTACTGCCATCGCAGTTATATTGTTCAATATGTTGATCAAGAGAGTATCTGCTGTTTTTGCTTCATCGGTAACTTATATGATTCCCGTCTTTGCAATATTCTGGGGATTTGTAGATGGCGAAAGTATAAGCGTTGGGCAACTGCTCTTTATCTCTGTAATTCTATCAGGAGTATACATGGTGAACCGAGATAGATTGATGGAATTAAAGGAGCAGAGGAAAGCCAAGAAAGGAGCTAGCTAAGCAAGCTCTATAAAAATCAAATTCTCTCTTGTCTATTCCAAGCTCTTTTCCTAAATTTGCCGTCCATTTTTTGGAAACCAAATAAAACGCATTAAGAATGTACGCAATTGTAGAGATAGCAGGGCAACAGTACAAAGTTGAGAAAGACCAGCAGATCTTCGTACACAGATTGGAAGGCAAAGAAGGTTCGAAAGTTAATTTCGATAAGGTTTTGTTGACCAATGATGGTAAGAAGATTGAAGTTGGCGCCCCAGCTGTAAAAGGTGTTTCCGTATCAGCGAAAATCGTTGAGCACCTGAAAGGCGACAAAGTGATCGTCTTTAAAAAGAAAAGAAGAAAAGGTTATAAGGTGAGAAACGGGCACCGTCAAGCCTTTAGTAAGATCCAGATCGAAGGAATTGGAGCTTCTAAAGCTGCACCTAAAAAGGCAGCAGCGAAAACAGAAGCTGCTCCAAAGGCTGAGGCGAAGACTGCTACAAAAGCTGCCGCTCCAAAAGCGAAAGCAGCTACAGCAAAGAAGCCTGCTGCGAAAGCTAGCACTGCAACTAAAAAGGCAGCGCCAAAAGCAAAAGCTGCTCCAGCTAAGAAAGCTGCTCCTAAGAAAACTGCTAGCAAAACAACAGCAGCAAAAAAGAGCAGCAGCACTAAAGCTAAGAAAGACGATAAATAAGAGTCATAACTTATAAAAACTAAAATACCATGGCACATAAGAAAGGAGCCGGTAGTTCCAAGAACGGTAGAGATTCAGAAAGTAAACGACTAGGGGTAAAAATCTTCGGAGGTCAGAAAGCAATTGCTGGAAACATCATCGTTCGTCAAAGAGGTACAAAGCACCATCCAGGTGAAAATGTAGGAATGGGTAAAGACCATACCTTATTTGCACTAACTGATGGAGTTGTTAGTTTCCAAACAAGAGCAAACAAAAAGTCTTTTGTTCATGTAAAACCAGCAGAAGCTTAAGACTACCAGGCTATAAATTATTGAAAAACCCCGATCTCTATCGGGGTTTTTTGTTCTTATAATATTCGTATCTAATCAGTATAACTCCCGTACATTTGTACACCCAAAAAAGTTTAGAATGATCACTATTCATCAGATCAGAGAAGAAAAGGAAGATTTGATCGCTCGTTATGCAAAACGAAGCGAAAAGACCGATTTTGCAAAAATGTTGGATCAAGTTCTAGAGCTTGATGACAAAAGAAGGTCTACTCAGCAAGAAATGGATGATCAATTGGCAGAGGCCAATCAGATCGCAAAAAATATCGGCCAACTTTTTCAAGCAGGGAAAAGAGATGAGGCTGAAAAATTGAAGGCTAGAGCGGCTGAATTGAAGCAAAGCTCCTCACAACTTAAAGATTCACTCAACCAAATTGAGAATGATCAGAAAGAGATCCTCTTTCACTTGCCGAATGTTCCGCAAGAAAGAGTGCCTGCTGGAAATGATGATTCTGATAATTCCATTCTATCGGAGCATGGGGAAGAAAAGGTGTTTTCTTTTGAGCCAAAACCTCATTGGGACCTAGCTGCAGATTACGACCTCATTGATTTTGAATTGGGTGTCAAGATCAGTGGAGCTGGATTCCCAGTTTACAAAGGAAAAGGTGCTAAGCTTCAAAGGGCTTTGATCAATTTCTTTTTGGATGAAGCAGAAAAAGCAGGATACGAAGAAGTAATTCCTCCTCATTTGGTTAATGAGGCTTCTGGAATTGGCACAGGCCAATTACCAGATAAAGATGCTCAGATGTACCATGTAAAGGAAGATGGACTGTACTTGATCCCAACTGCAGAAGTACCCGTAACCAATATCTACAGAGATGTCATCTTGAATGAAAAGGACTTTCCAATTAAGAATTGCGCCTACAGTCCATGTTTTAGAAGAGAAGCTGGATCTTATGGCAAAGACGTGAGAGGATTGAATAGATTACATCAATTTGACAAAGTTGAGATTGTCAGGGTGGAGCATCCTAATCGTTCCAATGAAGCTTTGGAAGAAATGATGAATCATGTGAGTGGGTTACTAGAGAAACTGGGATTGAAGTACAGAGTATTATTACTGTGCGGTGGTGATCTTGGTTTCGCTTCAGCAGTTACCTATGATTTTGAAGTCTATTCCGTTGCGCAAGGAAGATGGCTGGAGGTTAGCTCTGTCTCTAACTTTGAAAGCTTTCAATCCAATAGATTGAAGCTTCGATACAAAGATGAAGATGGCAAATCTGTGTTAGCTCACACTTTGAATGGAAGTGCATTGGCGCTGCCAAGAATAGTTGCAGCTTTGCTTGAGAGATACCAAGAAGAAGATCATATTGCCATTCCAGACGTTTTAAAGACATACTTAAACTTTGATAAAATAGAGAAATGATCAAATACTTAGTTTCCATATTAATTATTGGTTCAGTAGTAGCCTGTGGTCCAAAGATTGCTGATGAAAAGCTAGCTCAGATCGATGAGTTGGAATCAAGCCTTGACTCCGCTGCAGAAAGGATCATGAAGGTTGATTCTGCAATGGCTTTTGAACTGGTCAATACCTTCGAAGACAGATTGGCCTTCCTCCAGTATGAGTTGAAAGATACACTACCACGTGAGGAAGCTTTCTTTGTAGATGGATGGTTTAGAATGCGAAAATCTGTTAGGAAATTTTCCAATAGCTATGTCGCTATTGTTAACGAACTGAAAATCAGCCAGCAACAATTAAAAGATCTTAGATTTGATGCTGAGAATGGATTGGTAGAGAACGAACAATTCGATGATTACGTAGCTTTAGAGAAAGAGAATGTCGAAAAAGTGAGCTATGCTGCACACGATATGATGGGTAGTATCGAAAAGATCATTCCCTTGTATGAAAAAAGACTTCCTAGGGTTGACAGCTTGATCAATACCTATAAGGTAGAGACAGAATAAGAATGAAGCATTTTATCTCCATATGTTTAGTGTTAGCAGGAACATTGTCTGTCCTTTACGGACAACATGATCAGAAAACATTAAACCTTTTGGCAAAACAAGCCAAGTCGAATGGAGAGAATGAAAAGGCAATTGGATATTATGAAGAGCTTTACAGCAAAACCCAGGCTGAATACTATTACAAAGAGCTTTTTTCACTTTACACCAAAGTAGAGAATTACAAAGAGGCTGAGAAGATCGTTAAGAAAAGGATCAAAAGATATCCTACCAAAGCCAGCTACATTATAGATCAAGGGAGACTTGCAGAACTCACAGATGGAATGAGCGAAGCAGATGACCTTTATGAGAAAGCCCTAAAAATCTATGATGGCAATACTCAAGATGCTAGGATTTTGGCAAATAAGTTTGGTGATTATGAGCATTACGACAAAGCTGAAGAAGTCTACTTGAAAAGTAGAAAAGTAACTGGCGATGATCAATTGTATCGATTCGAATTGGCCAATGCCTATGCTCAGCAAGGGAAAACGGTTGACATGATCAATGAATACCTGAGTATATTGGGTACTAATCAATCCTACAAACAAACCGTTCAGAATATCTTTTATCGAGTATTGCATCCTGATCCAGATGGCTCTCAGATGGAGATATTGAAGACCCAAACACTTAAGAGAATCCAAGCCAATGATCCTAAGTTCGATAACTCGGCTTATTCTGAATTACTGATCTGGCTCTACATTCAAGATAGGAATTTGAGAGGAGCTCTTGTTCAAGCGAAAGCATTGGACAAACGAATCAATGAAAATGGGAAGCGACTATACAGCCTTGCACAACTGGCTAAAGAAAACAAGGAGTATGATGTAGCTGAGGAGTCCTACCAGTACATTGTAAGTTTAGGCGATAAGAGTCCTTATTATTTGAGTTCTAAGATCAAATTGGTTGAAGTTAAAAAGAAGAGAGTTCTTTCAATGCCCAAATACACAAGAGATGATCTCTTGGAATTGGAAAAGGCCTATTTAGTCTTGTTAGATGATCTTGGAAGAAGTGCCTACACTCTAAACGCGATCTTTGATCTATCTGAACTCTATGCCTACTATTTGGATGATCTGAATTCAGCTGAAGCGTTGATGAAAGAGATCATGCTTATGAATGGTGTTACGGAGAAAGAGAAAGCGAAGGCCAAACTTGAATTAGCTGACCTGATGTTATTGAAGAATGAGATATGGGAAGCTTCCTTGCTTTATTCACAAGTTGAAAAAGCATTTAAATACGATTACTTAGGAGAGATCGCAAAATTCAAGAATGCCAAAGTAGCCTTTTATACAGGAGACTTCTATTGGGCTCAGGCTCAATTGGATGTACTCAAAGGATCTACCTCAAAGCTGATTGCCAATGATGCCATGGACCTATCGTTGTTGATCACAGATAATATTGGTTTAGATAGCATTGTTGAGCCATTGGAAATGTATGCACGAGCTGACCTATTGGTATTTAAAAAGGATGTGAATGCAGCTAATAAGACTTTGGATTCCATTCCAAAATACTTTCCTACTAGCAGACTTAAGGATGAAGTGATCTACAAGAAATACGAGATCTCCTATCAAAAAGGTGATTATAAAAAGAGCAAAGAGCTTCTTCAAGAGTTGATCAGAGATTATGCAGAAGATATTCTCGGTGATGATGCACTTTTTGAATTGGCTAAGCTGCATGAAGACAAACTAGATGACAAGGAAAAAGCGATGGAGTTGTACAAACAATTGATCACCACCTACCCTGCCAGCATCTATGTTGTTGAAAGCAGAAAACGTTACCGCGCATTGAGGGGTGACTATCAAGAAAAAGCCCTATGATCATTTACAGTGTTACCGTAAGTATTGATGAAGACATTCACGAAGAATGGTTAAAATGGATGAAGGAAGATCATATTCCAAAAGTCATGGAAACGGGTTACTTCAAAGAATACAGGATCTTGCGATTGATCAGTCATCAAGGTGAGAATGAAGGCGTCAGCTACAATATACAGTATGAATGTCCTAGCATGGCCGACCTGCATCAATATCAGATTCAAAGAGCACCAGCATTACAAAAAGAACACACCGATAGATACGAAGGCAAATTTGCTGCCTTTAGAACCCTATTGGAAAAAGTCTAGTCTTTGGGGAAAGTTCGAGCAAAAAAGCACCTGGGACAGCACTTTCTAAAGGACCCAAGCATTGCAGAGCAAACTGCAGATGCCTTTGGGGTTAATAACAACTTTAAATTCTGCTTGGAAATTGGCCCGGGAATGGGCATTCTCACAGAAGCATTGGTCAAGCGCAGCGACCTTGATGTGCATGTTATAGATATTGACAGAGAATCCATAGAATTCTTAAGTCAGAATGAGGTCTTGGAAGATGAAAAGATCATTGAAGGAGATTTCCTTCAGTTAGACCTTCAAGAGCTAAGCAATGGCCAAAAGATGGGCATCATTGGCAATTTCCCATACAATATCAGTACTCAAATTCTCTTCAAGCTTTATGAGCACAGAGATCATGTCTTGGAATTGGTTGGCATGTTTCAGAAAGAAGTCGCTGAAAGAGTAGTTAGTCCTCCAGGTTCAAAGGTATACGGCATAACCTCTGTCTTACTTCAAGCATTCTTTGATGTTGAGTACCTTTTTACAATCGACGAAGATGAATTCGATCCGCCCCCCAAAGTAAAGTCGGCTGTTATTCGACTCAAACGCAATCAAACCAATGAGCTTGGATGTGATGTGAAACTTTTTAAGAAGATCGTTAAAGCAGCATTCAATCAAAGGAGAAAGACCTTGAAAAATGGAATCAAGGCTTTTACTCCAGAAGGAACATCTTTTAGCAATCCAGAACTACTTAGCAAAAGACCAGAACAGCTCAGTGTAGCAGATTTTGTACAAATTTGCTCGGATATCGAGGCCATGAGCTAGCATCTCCCTCCTAGCTTCCATCATCAATCTCAAAACCTTAACTTCGTCCGTAAATTATTTCGGCATGCAGTTCGAGTTGAGCAAAGAATATTTGGATGAGGTAAAAGCCTGTCTTCGAGAGAATCTCGATGCTTCTCTTTTGCATGAGATCAATCAATTGCACCCGGCTGATATTGCGGAAATAATTGAAGAGCTCGAAGACCAGGAAGCCAATACTCTATTTAGCACTTTGGATGACGAAGTAGCTACCTTAGTACTGATTGAACTCGAAGAAGATACTCGTCAAAACCTCATGAGTTCCATCTCTGCAGGTGAGATTGCTGATAAGCTCATCAGCAATATGGATTCTGATGATGCTGTGGATGTTGTTGCAGAACTTCCTGATAAGAAAAAAGACGATGTAATTTCTGCCATTGAGGATATAGAACAGGCTAGTGTGATCGTTGATCTGCTTTCCTATCCTGAAGATTCTGCTGGCGGACTAATGGCCAAAGAGCTGATCAAAGTTCAGAAAGATTGGACTCCTATCAAATGCATTCGCGAAATGCGAAAGCAAGCTGAAAGCATAGAAAATGTTTACACCATTTATGTTGTAGATCATCGAGACAAGCTCTTAGGGACTCTTTCATTGAAAAAGCTATTATTGGCTACTGCTAATGACAAGGTTGAGGATCTGTACTTTGAGGATGTTCTCTCAGTTAAGGCCTATGAAAGATCAGAGGAGATCGCCTCTATCATGAAGAAATACGATTTGGTAGTATTGCCAGTAGTTGATGAATTGGATCGGTTGATAGGTCGGATTACCATTGATGATGTGGTCGACTTGATCCAAGAAGAAGCTGAAAAAGATTATCAGATGGCTTCTGGACTTTCTGTCAATGTAGATTCTGCTGATAGCATTCGTATGCTTACCAGAGCCAGACTGCCTTGGTTACTTGTTGGACTATTGGGAGGGATATTGGGTGCTTTGGTGATCAGTCAGTATGAAACTCAGCTAGGACTTTATCCAGAATTGGCATTGTTCATTCCATTGATCGCTGCAATGGGAGGAAATGTTGGAGTGCAGTCATCGGCGATCATTGTGCAAGGATTGGCCAATAACTCTTTGGGCTTTGATTCAATTAGTCACAAATTAGGAAAGGAATTTTTGGTGGCACTATTGAATGGTGTAGTTTGTAGTGCATTGATCTTACTATATACGATCTTCTTCAAAGACAGCATTGGATTAGCTGCTACAGTTAGTGTGGCCTTGGTGTTGGTAATAGTTTTTGCCGGGCTCTTCGGAACGCTAGTTCCTTTGCTATTGGACAAGTACAAGATCGATCCAGCTCTTGCTACAGGTCCTTTCATCACCACCATGAATGACATTGTTGGTCTATTCATCTACTTTGGAATAGGTCATATCATGTACGGCATGTTCTAAGTAGTTGCCATGGCTCAAAAAAAGGTCTTATTCATTGACACAGTTCACCCGATCTTAGCAGAACGATTAGAAGCTACTGGCTATTTGTGCGATTGGAAAACCGACCTTAATCGTGAAGAGATCTTAGAAATCATACATGAATACCAAGGAGCAGTCATCCGATCTAAGTTCAAATTTGACAAAGAAGTATTGGATCAAGCTGATTCATTAGAATGGATTGCTAGATCAGGAGCAGGAATGGAAAATATAGATGTAGCGTATGCTTCATCCAAGGGAATTCAATGCTACAATTCTCCTGAGGGAAATAGGGATGCTGTTGCCGAGCATGCTATTGGAATGCTTCTAAGCTTGTTTAATCAACTCCATCAAGCAGATGATGAGGTGAGAAATGGCTTTTGGAACAGGGAGAAGAATAGAGGTATAGAACTAAGAGGAAAAACAGTTGGCATCCTTGGCTATGGCTACATGGGAGCTGCTTTTGCTGAAAGATTAAAAGGCTTTGGTGTTAATGTTATAGCTTTTGATAAGTACAAAACAGCATATGGAATTGAACTGGTAAAGGAAGTTGATGAGCAGACCTTCTTCAAAGAAACTGATGTACTTAGCATTCATCTTCCACTAACAGAAGAAACCCTCTATATGGTTGATGAAGCCTATCTAGCAAAATTCTCCAAGCCCATCTATCTGATCAATACGGCTCGTGGGAAGAACCTAAAAACTACAGATCTCTTAACTGCTCTAGAAAGTGGAAAGGTTCTAGGGGCTTGTTTGGATGTTCTTGAATACGAAAGCATCTCCTTTATGGATCTGAAACAAGAAGAGCTACCAGAAGATTTCCAAAAATTAGTCAAGAATAAGAAAGTGATTTTCAGCCCTCATGTAGCTGGATGGACGGAAGAATCTTACTTCAAACTTTCCAATGTTTTAGCTGATAAGATCTTAAGTAGTTAGACTTAGTTTTCAGCAAGAACAAATCTAGCTGTACTTCTACTTCTTTGCTCCAATAAAACTTTTCTCTTAGCGATCAAATTTTCGATGACCTCATCGTTGTAATGTCGAATGGTCAGAAGGGTAAGATCATCATTGTAGGTCACCTTATAATTCTCTTGAAGTTTTTTGATCAGCGGTTCTAATTGATCTTGTTCGTCGACACAAACAGAAAAGCTGATTGCAGAATTCTGCATCATGTTGATTGCTACACCTGCATCGGAAAATTCTTTAAAGATATCCGAAAGATGATGCTCAATGATGAAGGCATAATCTCTCGCAGCAATGGAGATAAGTCTTTGATTTGCCTTGTGAATGTATGAAGGCACCAGACTATCATCTCCTGCATGTTCATTGATCAAACTCCCTTTGCGTTCGGGATTCACAAATGATTTCACATAGAGAGGAATGTTCTTTTGATGCAATGGCTGAACTGTTTTTGGATGAATTACGGAAGCTCCAAAATAGGCCAACTCTATGGCCTCTTGAAACGAAATATTATTCAACTTCACAGTATTGTTAAAGAATTTGGGATCGGCATTGTACATGCCCTCTACATCCTTCCAGATCACCACCTCTTCTACCTCCATCAGACAAGCTAAGATTGCTGCTGAATAGTCTGATCCTTCTCTACCGAGTGTAGAGGTAAAGTTTTCAGATGTTCCTCCTATGAATCCCTGAGTCAATGCCAAACCTTTTGGATTGGAACCAAAGTATCTCCCCAGTAATCTTGAAGACAGATCTTTACTTACTTTCCAATCTACCTCTGCTCGTCTATAAGAATTATCAGTTCTTATCAGATCCCTTGCATCTACCCAAAGATGCTCTAATCCAATCTCCTTCAAATAGGCGCTAATGATCTTGGTCGACAGTACTTCTCCCAGACTGATCATTTGATCGTACTCAAAATCGAAAGTTCCAACAGGCTCATCCTCTAACTGCCACTCTACTTCAACAAAAGTATTGTGTATCTCTTCATAGATTGGATGCTCTTCAGAAGGGAAGAGAGATCCAATAATAGAGAAATGGAAATCCTTGATCTCTTTCAAAATTGATTCACATTCACTGCCTCTATTGAAGAACTCCTTGTGCAGTCTTTCAAAGGCATTGGTAGTCTTTCCCATGGCAGAAACCACTACTATCAATGCTTCGTCTTTGTACTCATTTAGAATACTTCCAACGTTCTTAACAGCTTCTGCATCCTTTACCGATGCTCCTCCAAACTTAAATACCTTCATTTTCGCAAATATTCTTGATCTGCTCTTTACTGAATCTTCCATTCAGCCATTCGCTCTCTATGGATGCTCCAAACTCTTTATAAAAATCAATAGCCGATTGATTCCAGTCGAGCACTTGCCATTCCATTCTTCCAGCAGAACGCTGATGAGCTTCTTTGATCACCTCCTTGAACAATTGAAGTCCCAATCCGCATCCTCTTGCCGATTCAGTCACGATCAAGTCTTCTAGGTAAAGCGCTCGACCTTTCCAGGTTGAGTATTTCTCATAAAAAAGTGCCATCCCTTTGATCTCACCGTCAATCTCTCCAATCAGAAGGTCATATGCTGGATTCTTTCCAAAACCATCCTCTTCCAATTGCAATACATCTATAACAACTGCATCTGGTTCACGTTCATAAACAGCCAACTCTTTGATCAAATGCAAAACCACATCGCAATCTTCTCTCTTTCCTTTTCGAACTACAACTTCCATAGGCGCATCAAAAATAAGCCTATCCTTATCTTAAGCCTAGTAAATTCATGAATTCTCAGGAGTTTGCGATATTTGCATGCTATCAATACAAGCAGATGCAAGGAGTTAAGACATTGAGTGAATTCATCATTGAGAGGCAAGAAGATTTTCCCTTTGCCACTGGTGAACTAAGCAGATTACTAAACGATATCGTTATTGCTTCCAAGATCGTCAATCGGGAAGTAAACAAGGCGGGCTTAGCTGAGATTCTAGGAGCTACAGATCAAGAGAATATTCAAGGAGAAACACAGCAAAAGCTTGATGTTTTCGCCGATCAACAGTTCATTTCCGCTTTGGAAAATGGCGGGGAAGCTTGTGGTATAGCCTCAGAAGAAAATGATGATTTCGTTGCCTTTGAAAATGAAAGATCAAAACAAGGAAAGTACATCGTGGTATTTGATCCCTTGGATGGGTCCTCTAATATTGATGTGAATGTATCCATTGGTACTATTTTTAGCATTTACAGACGTAAATCAGAAGTAGGACAAGAAGCACAATTAGATGATTTCTTGCAGAAAGGAAGAGATCAAGTGGCTGCTGGATACGTTATCTATGGCTCTTCTACTATGCTAGTCTACACCACAGGAAAAGGTGTGAATGGCTTTACCTTGGATCCTTCAATTGGCGAGTTCTGTCTTTCTCATCCAAATATGAAGTGCCCGGAAGATGGTAAGATCTATTCCATCAATGAAGGGAAGGAAAAGGAGTTCTCTACAGCTATTCAGTCTTACTTGACCTATTCCAAAGAAGACGATAAAGCGAGCAATCGCCCATACGCTTGCAGGTATATTGGATCAATGGTAGCAGACTTGCATCGAAATCTATTGAAAGGAGGAGTATTCCTGTATCCAGAGAGCACATCTGCTCCCAATGGAAAATTGAGATTGAATTACGAATGCAATCCAATGACCTTTATTATGGAACAAGCAGGTGGAATTGGTCATAGTGGAAAAGAGAACATCTTGGACATAGAACCTGAAAGTCTACACCAAAGAGTACCCATTATTGTGGGCTCAAAAAATATGGTAGATAAAGTCCTTAGCTATTATTAAGAAATAATTACCTTGTGAGGCAAAACACCATTTTATGAGGGGTAGCCTTACGAGATCGTTCCTACTTCCCATCCTGATCCTATGTGTTCAGCTGAATCTATTCGCCCAAATTGATAGTATTCAAAGATTGGTAGATTCTGATATTTCAAGCGAAAAATATCAAGGATTCATTGGGCTCGCTGAGTATCACTTCCAAAAAAAAGACTCCCTTTCTCTTTATATTCTTTCAAGAGCTAATCTCGAAGATGCTGGATTAGACGACAGCCTTTATCGTTCTCTCACCATTCGCAAAGTAGAATTGATCAACCGCATATTTAGTCATCAAGAAGGAGTTGATTGTTTGAGAAGAGCACTGATCTACTCAAGCAAAAGAAAGGATTCAATTTCCATGGCAAAATGGTATGAACTCAGTGCAAGACATTATTTCTATCTCTACAAATATGACTCTGCTCAGATGGTCTTAGAAAAAGGAATAGAACTATTGAACACAATTGGGCTAGAAGATCAAAAAGCTAATCTCATACTTAGACTAGCTACTGTAGATTATGCCACAGGCAATTATGAAAGAGCAATCACAAGGGCATTCGAAGCAACAGAAATCTTCAAGATCAACAACCAGGAAAAGCAGCTGGGAATTGCCTATTTACAATTAGGGAACATTCACTACTTCTTAAAGGATTATGAAGACGCATTGACCTATTATGATCTATCTGCTATTCATTTCAAAAAGACAGAAGACATTTACGGTTATCACAATGCTCTTTCCAACATTGGCTTGGTTCATATTGAAAAAGGAAACTACATAAAAGGGATCCAACTTCAACACAAGAGCTTGAAGCATTACCGACAAGAAAAGAGATTCTTCGAAGCCGGAAATACTTATTATTATTTAGGGAAAGCACATAGTGGCTTGAGAAATTTCGACAGCTCTGACTACTATATGAACTTTTCTATTGAAGTAAATAAAAGGTCGAAATACCCTGTAGGGATCAGTTATGCAAATTGGATCAAATCAACCAATCAGATGGGAAGAAACAGAATTGATTCTGCATACTACTACAATCAAAAAGCATTTGACGAATTGGGTGAGGTAAAGGATTTTGAACTGATGAAGCTTTTGCATAAACAAGGAAGTGATGTGGAAGAGCAAAGAGGTAACTACAAAGAATCTTTGTATCATCTTCAAACCAGTTTGAGTCTTGAAGATAGCTTGAACATTGATTATGAGTTTCTAGACCAAGTTGCAAGAAATCAGAGAGCAAAGCTCGAGAATGCGGAATATGAGCTCAAGATGGCCAAAGCCAGAGCCAAAAAACAAGAAGAAGAAAATCAAAAACAACAGCAACTCATCGTTGCCATTTCAGTAATCGCATCTCTCTTAGTTTTCTTTGTGATCGGATTGGTCTTGACCAATAGAAGAAACAAATCATTGCACAAACAGCTTCTCGAGAACAAAGACACTATTGAACAAGAATTAGACACAAAAAAAGCTCTACTAAAAGAGATCCATCATCGAGTAAAGAACAATCTTCAGATCATCTCATCAATGCTTAGCATACAGGCTCAATACATAGAGGATGAAAGGCTGGATGAGATCATTAATGAATGTAGGAGCAGGATTGTTTCCATGTCTTTGATCCACGAAAGCTTATACAAGAAAGAGGATGAAGAAAAGTCATTGTTTAGCAATTATATCAGACAGCTGCTCCCACAACTAATTGACACTTATCATATTGATAAAAGCAAGGTTGATCTGGAGATGGGAATCGATGAGTTTGAGTTGTCCTTGGATGATTCTGTTCCCTGTGGGTTAATGATCAATGAGATCATTTCCAATTCCTTAAAGCATGCATTTCCAAACGGTCAGAATGGAAAGATCGAGATCAAAATGAAAAAGAAAGGCAAGGAAGTAATTCTGAGAATTTCTGATAATGGCATTGGTTTACCGGAGAAATTTGAACCTGAAGATCAAGATTCTTTTGGATTTTTATTGATCTACACTCTCGCTCATCAGCTAGAAGCAAATATCAAAGTAGAGAACAATGAAGGGGTTTACTTTGAGATCAGGTGGGATACCAAGGATGACAAATTATTAAACTAACTGATGTCTCAAAAGCAGTTACTTCTTAGCTTAAGTCTGATCTGTCTAGCTACCATCATCAGTTATTTCAGCTCCATTGAGAATTCTTTTACTTACTTGGATGATCAAGTTCAGGTAGTCAATAATCCAAACATTAAAGAGCTTAACGGGAAAAGTATTACGGCCATCTTTAGCAGCACTTCTGTGGGCATGTATCAACCGGTTACTAGCTTCATTTATGCTGTAGTTTATCAATTGAGTGGCCTTGATCCAACTGGCTATCACTTGGCTTCTTTGTTGGTTCACTTGCTAAACATTTTGCTCTTATTCAAATTACTCAAACAGCTGGGAGTAGAGAATTGGATGCTGGTACTTCTTTGTTCCATTTTTGCCTTGCACCCAATGCAGGTTGAGAGTGTTTCTTGGATATCTGCATTTAGTAACCTCTGCTTTTCATTCTTCTACTTACTAGCATTATTAATGTATTGTAAATTTCTCAATAGCGGAGGCAGATCAAATTACATCTTGGCTGTTTTCGCCTTTGTTTTAAGTTGTTTATCCAAATCAACAGCGGTTAGTCTGCCCTTGATATTGATCCTTTTGGATTATAGAGAATTTGGGAAATTCCGAAGAAAGGACCTTTTCAATAAGATCCCTTTTCTTCTTTTATCGATAGTATTCACCTTGATCACCATTCAAAGTAGAGAAGCTGCAGGGCATCTATCAGATCTATCTGTAAATTTTGGTGGGTTTGATCGCCTTTTTCTGATCTCCTATTCCATACTATTTTATCCTTTCAAATTCTTATGGGGTTTTGACCTTTCTGCCTTCTATCCTTATCCTGAATTAGAAGATGGATTGCTTCCATTGACCTATTACCTTTCATTTCTTATTCTAGCAGTGATTCTCTGGTTACTCTATAAATACAGAGCAAAACAAGACTATTGGATCTTTTTTGGAATTTACCTGATGATGATTGCCCCTACTTTGCATTTCATCCCTGTTGGCAATCAGTTGACTGCCGACCGATACATCTATTTACCCATGATCGGATTGCTTTTATTGCTAGGTCTATTGGCGAAGGGCATCTCGAACAGAACTTTAAAGATCCTCAGCTCAATCATGATCATAGGACTCTCACTCATGAGCTACAGTAGATCCAAGGTTTGGAAAAACGATCAATTGATCTGGGAGGATGTGATTCAAAAACATCCAAATGTTGCTCAGGCATACAACAATCTTGGGAGCTATCTATTACTAGGCGGTCAGCAACAAGAAGCTTTTCGACTATTTGATAAAGCTGTTCAACTTAAGCCCTATTATGCAGATGCGTATAACAATCGTGGAAATCTTTACAGTCAAGCTGGTCAAAGTGAAAAGGCTATGAACGACTTCAATAAAGCATTAGAACTTAGACGTCATGCAGATGCGTATTTCAACAGAGCTAATGAGCTAAGTAAGAATGGAAATTTCCAATTGGCCATTCAAGATTATACGGAAAGTATTTTGCTACAAGAAAGTCCTGACTCATACACCAATCGAGCTTTCGCAAGATTGAATTTAGAACAGGATCAAGAAGCAGTTGCTGATCTAAAGAAGGCCATAGAACTGCAATCCAACTATCACCAAGCCTACTTCTTATTAGCCATGGAAGCTCGAAAAAGAGTGAACTTTGAGGAAGCTTGCAGTTATCTTTTAAAGGCAGCTCAATTCGGAAATAAAAAAGCAGAAGCAGGATACAAAGAACTTTGTCAGAACAATTAGGCTACAATAGGACTTTAAGTAGTTTTGCATTCCTAAATGAAATTAGAGCAGCTTAAGGATAGGTACAAAGAGGATCCTCGAGTAGTACAGATAACTGACACCTTAAGAGAAAGTCCTCTTTCCCACCTGCATCTGATCAATAGTTCTGGAAGTATCAATGCATTTCTAGCATATGGTATCTCCAAACGACTCCCCCTACAACAATTTTTCATTCTAGCCGACAAAGAAGAGGCTGCATATTTCTTGAATGACTTAGAAAGTTTGGTTGGAGAAAGAGCTCTTTTCTTTCCCTCATCATACAAGAGGGCTTATGAGATCGAAGAGACAGACAATGCAAACATTCAGTTGAGAGCTGAAGTATTGAATCGAATTGCTGCAGGGGAGCAACAACATTATATCGTCAGTTATCCTGAAGCTTTATCTGAATATGTTGTTACTGAGAAAAACCTCAAACAAAATCGCCTAGAGGTTAAACAGAGCGATCAGTTGAGCATGCCGTTCATGATCGAAAGCTTGAATGAATATGGATTCGAAAGGGTTGACTTTGTAGCTCAACCAGGAGAATTCTCTGTGAGAGGAGGAATCTTAGACATCTACTCTTTTGCCAATGAACATCCATATAGGATAGAGTTTTTTGGTGATGAAATCGACTCCATCAGACTATTTGATGCGGCTTCACAGCTTTCACTTAAGAGATTAGAAAGCATTGCTATACTTCCCAACATTCAAGAGAAATTAGTTGAAGAAAGTAGAGTATCCATTTTTGATTTTCTTCCAGAAAACACCCTGTATTGGTTCAAAGATTTCAGCATTGGAAGAGATAAGGTGGAAAAGATGTTTGCAAAGGCCAAGGAGAGCTATGAGAATCTAAAATCTCCGCTAAAACATCTACCACCAGAAGATCAATTCTTATCAAAGGATGATTTCATTCATTCTAGTTTGAAATTGAATACCATTGAATTTGGTCAGCAAACCTATTTCAAGGCAGATCTGAAGATCGATACTCAATCAAGTCCTCAACCAGCTTTCAACAAGAATTTTGATCTGCTTTCAGAACGATTGGCAAAGAACATAGAAAATGGATTTGACAACTTAATTGTTGCGAACAATAGCAAGCAAATTGAGCGATTGTATTCCATTTTTGAAGACATTGGAAAAGACCTGCATATTGAAAGTATGCTATTGAGCATTCACGAAGGTTTTGAAGATAGAGTACAAAATCTTGCCATCTACACAGATCATCAGATCTTTGATCGTTATCAGCGCTTTCGCTTAAAAGAATCCTTTAAAAAGAAAGATCAGGCCATCACCCTCAAGGAACTACAAAATCTAAGTCCTGGAGATTTTATCACTCATATCGATCATGGTGTTGGACAATTCTCTGGATTGGAAAAGATCAAAGTTGATGGAAAGGAGCAAGAAGCCATTCGAATCCTCTACAAGAACAGAGATATCCTTTACATCAGCATTCACTCATTGCACAGGATCTCAAAGTTTGTCAGCAAAGATGGCACTCCACCTAAGATCGACAAGTTAGGATCGGATGCTTGGAAAAAGATCAAACAAAAGACCAAGAAAAAGGTCAAGGAGATTGCCTACGATCTCATCAAATTATACGCTGAAAGAAAATCAAAAAAGGGATTTGCCTATTCACCAGACAACTATCTTCAAAACGAATTGGAGGCATCATTCCTTTACGAGGATACTCCTGATCAATTGAAAGCAACTCAGGATGTGAAGAGCGATATGGAGAATGAAACTCCTATGGATCGATTGATCTGTGGAGATGTTGGATTTGGAAAGACAGAAATAGCCATTAGAGCAGCCTTCAAGGCCGTATGTGATAGTAAGCAGGTCGCAATATTAGTTCCTACCACTATTTTAGCTTGGCAGCATTATCAAACATTCAAAGCAAGATTGAAGGACTTTCCTGCTAAGGTCGATTACATTAATCGTTTCAAAACGGCCAAACAGCAAAAAGAAACCATTCAAAAAGTTGCCAATGGGGAGATCGACATATTGATAGGCACCCACAGGATCGTTGGCAAAGACATCCAATTTTTAGATTTGGGGCTCTTGATCATTGATGAAGAACAAAAGTTTGGGGTAAGTGTAAAGGACAAACTCAAAACCCTCAAGGTGAATGTGGATACCTTAACCTTGACAGCCACTCCTATTCCTAGAACGTTGCAATTCTCTCTGATGCAAGCACGAGATCTTTCTGTGATCAACACTCCACCTCCCAATCGTCAGCCTATTCTCACTGAGGTACACACCTTCAATGAAGAGTTGATTCGCGATGCTGTGAGTTATGAAATTAGTCGTGGAGGACAAGTTTTCTTTATCAACAATAGGGTACAGAACATCAAAGAGGTGGCTGGAATGATCCAAAGATTGGTTCCCGATGCAAGAGTCTTGACGGGCCATGGACAAATGAAGGGTGATGAGCTGGAGGAAAAAATGATGTCGTTCATCAACGGAGAATACGATGTATTGGTCGCCACCACCATTATTGAAAGTGGACTAGATATTCCTAATGCCAATACAATCATTATCAACAACGCCAATAATTTTGGCTTGAGTGACCTGCATCAAATGAGAGGTAGAGTGGGTAGATCCAACAAAAAGGCCTTTTGTTATTTGATGGCGCCTCCTATGGTAAGCTTAACTTCAGAAGCAAGAAAAAGGCTTCAGGCCTTAGAACAGTTTTCAGACTTAGGGAGTGGATTCCAGATCGCCATGAAGGATTTGGACATTCGAGGTGCAGGAAACTTATTAGGAGCTGAGCAAAGTGGTTTTATAGGTGAAATTGGATTTGACACCTATCAGAAGATCCTAAATGAGGCCATTCAAGAACTGAAAGAAACCGAATTTAGAGACCTCTACCAAGATGAAGGAGAACATTTTGTGGATGATTGTCAAATAGAAACAGACCTTGAGATACAGATCCCAGATGACTATGTCAGCAATATTGCCGAAAGGATCAATCTATACAAAGAGCTAGATTCTTTGGAGAAGGAAGATGAATTGAAGCAATTTGAAGATCAATTGATCGATCGATTTGGACCAATTCCTGTAGCCACTCAAGAAATGATCCGAGCCATTCGCTTAAGATGGATCGCCAAAGAGATTGGATTAGAGAAGGTTGTCTTGAAACAGCAAAAGATGATCTGCTACTTCGTTTCCAATGAAGATTCTCCATACTACCAATCGCCCACTTTTAGTCAGGTTCTTAAATACGTTCAAACCCATGCTGGCTTGTGCAAACTAAAAGAGCGAAAGAATCGACTAAGTTTGGTCTATGAACAAGTCAGGAGCGTTAATAGAGCCATTGAGCTGTTGGATGGGATACTACAGCCTCTAGCAACTATGTAAATAACAATCTCGTCTTTGTGTAAACAACACAGAGATAAGAATGAGAGCGTGGATTCTAATAATGCTTCTTCTACCACATCTTTGTTTCAAAGCTCAAAACCTTGTGCCTAATCCTAGCTTTGAAGAATTCACTTCATGCCCTTCAAATACAGGCCATATTGATTCCGCTTTGCATTGGTACTCCCCTACAGGCGCTACTTCTGATCTATGTAATAGTTGTGCGAATATTCCAGATGATTATGTTGGAGTACCAAATAATCAATGGGGTAATCAAGCAGCAATGGATGGTGTAGGATATGCCCATATAATTAGCTATTATCCTTACAATCTTGGCCCATATTTGTACAGAGAATATGTACAAGTCAAACTCACCGAATCACTTGATGCGAATAGGAAACATATTGTATCTTTTTTTGTGTCATTGTCGGAGACAAGTCGTTGGGCAATTGATGGAATGGGAGCATACTTATCCGCTACACCAATTTCAGGCCCCTATGGAAGACCTTTGAATTCGTATACTCCACAAATAAGAAATCCAGATAATTATACCTTAGGAAATAAACAAAGCTGGGTAGAAATTAAAGGTGAATATATCGCTCAAGGGGGAGAAGAGTATATAACTATTGGAAATTTCAAAGATGATGGTCCTTCATTGAAAATTGTCACTGTGAAACCTACTGGAAGAAGCTCCTCTTACTACTTAGATTTGGTCTCGGTAATTCCAATTAGAATGACAATCAGTGAAGACGCATACATCTGTCCTGGTGAAACTGTAATACTAAAAGCTGATAGTAGTGAAACTTATCATTGGGTAAGTAGTGATGACCTTAGCCAAAGAATATCTAGTTCAAAGAGAATATCTGTTTCGCCAAGCAGAACTACTACTTACTATTGTTATGGATCTATTGATACCGTTTCTGTGACTGTTTTTGTTACTGATAATAAATTCACAGGTCTTCCAAATGACACCATGCTATGCCAAAATGAAAATCTAATCATAGATGCGACAACTCCCAATGCCACATACAGTTGGAGCAATGGTTCAACAAAACCAAATATTGCAGTTGATAGTTCAGGAGAGTATTCTGTCAAAGTATTAGTGAATGGTTGTGAAAAGAAAGATACTATAAGGGTATCTTACACAACTCCTCCAAAGATAAATTTTAGCGATGATACTACATTATGCAAAGGAGATGCGTTGTTCGTAGGAGAAATCTCAGACATTAAAACAGATTTTTTGTGGCCTGATCTTTCAATTAATTCATCCATAACTGTTAATGAGGAGGGTCTTTATTGGTTAGAAGCTAAAAATCGATGTGGTAGTGATAGAGATAGCATTCAAATTTTAATTGAAAATTGTGAATGTATAGTCAATATTCCAAACATATTCTCTCCAAATTTTGACAAGATAAATGATCAAATTTCTCCTCAAATCTATTGTAACTTAGAAAGTTTCAAGTTTAAAATCTTCAATAGATGGGGCAAAATAGTTTTTTACTCTTTAGACAGTAATTTAAAATGGGACGGGTATTCCAATGAAAAGCTATGTAATCCAGGAGTGTACTATTATACAGTTGAATATTCTTCTAATAATTTGAATTATCTTCAAAAAGGATTCATCACGCTAGTTCAATAAATAGTGATTTGATAGATTTACTATTCTAGCTTCGAATCGCCTCAACTGGATCCAGTCTGCTGGCGATAAATGCAGGAACAATTCCGGAGATCAAACCGATGATCACAGAGATCATTAGTCCGAGAATAATGTTGTTCATACCAAGAACTACATTGAAATCCAATCCGAATCTTAAGACCAGAGTCCCTAAGAAGATCAAGAATAGACCTACTGCTCCACCTAAAAGACAAAGAAAGATCGATTCAAAAAGGAACTGAAGCAAGATAAAATAGTTCTTAGCACCCAGTGATTTTTGAATTCCAATTAAAGAAGTTCTTTCTTTTACAGAAACGAACATGATATTGGCTATGGAGAAACCTCCTACTATGATCGAGAAGATCCCGATCACAAATCCAGCAACATTGACCACTTGGAACAATCCATCGAAAGCTTGAGAAAGCATGCTTAATTGGTTCAAAGCAAAGTTATCATCAACCGTAGGCTTGAGCTTTCTGATGGATCGCATTACACCAGTTAACTCATCGATCAATTCCGCATTACTCACTCCTTCTTTTGCCCTTACCATGATGATGGAACCACCATTTCTGGACCTTAAATTGATAAAGTTCCTTGCAAAATTAAGAGGTGCAAAAACGTTTTTATCATTCGAACCGCCCATCATTTGCTCCCCCTCTTTTTCGAGCACTCCAATCACATCCAACTTCCTTCCTTTGAATTTGAACTGCTTTCCTACAGGCTCTTCACCGGGAAATAGGTTAGTTGCTATATCTGCACCTATGATGGCTACTGGTCTACCATTCCTGACCTCCATCTCAGTAAAATACCTCCCTTTGATGATCTTTAGATCCCAGATCTCTCTGTATTCATAAGTAACGCCATTCATGGCGATGTTCTCAATGGAGTTATTCTGATACTTTAAAGTACCTCCTGTTGCGGCCAACATTGCAACTGCCTCTGCTTTTCGACTCAGCTTGTCGACCATCTTGTAATCATTCAGATCGGGATGAGGTCTTCTGATATAGTCCCACCATGGCGTACTAGAATCAAACTGCCAGGGCATCTTTTGAATGTACACCACATTGTCGCCCAAGCTTTGTATGCTATCCCTAATGTTCCTTTCTAAGGAGTCTACCATGGTAAAGACAGAGATCATGGCGAAAATTCCAATCGTAATTCCCAAGAGAGATAAGAAGGTTCTCAGCTTATTGACCACTAGGGAATCAATAGCGAAGAACAAACTCTCTTTTATGAGTCGGATGATTAGCATTCAACGAAATTAGCTAAGTATCATTTAACCTACCAACCGTTTGTCATACTTCTTCGGGAAGATAGTTGGCAAGTTCAGCCTTGATAAAGGCATCCACTTCTTCTTCACTCAACTCAAAGACCTCCAAGATGCTTTGCATTAATTCTTCATCTTCTCTACCCGTACTCAGAAGGCTTATTACAGAATCTTTTCCCCCATATTCCTCATCTGCAAGCTTCAAAAGCATCCCTCCAATCAAATAAGAAGCCTGGAAGCCTTGATAGAGATATTGATCTTCTAATAGATTCGAAAAATCAAAGGAATCTCTTTTGGGAGCTATTGTCTCCAAATGATCTTGCAAAGCAATCCCCCCTGAGCCACCTAAATAAGTTGCCATGCCTTCATCCATAAATGGATGAGGATTGAGCTGGGAAGTGTAGATATGTACCAATTCGTGAGGATAATAAGGACTTCCATTTGCTGATATATAAAGATCCTCATCTGGCAATGCTCTTCCTCCTGTTTGTAGATCCAAATTCAAAAAAGTAGCATAATCGATCCCCAGAAGTTCTGCATAGTCTTCCAAGTTTTCACAGACAATGATTCGCAAAGACCTTTCTTGAGAATTGAAATAATTACTCAAAAGCAAATTGTAATCAAGGACCTTTTGCTCCTCTAGACTATCGATTTTGCATTCAGAAGAGTAATAAAATTCCAGCTTTCCGCTTTCTCTCTTTTCAAAAGACTTCACCCTTTCGCCTAATCCTTCAATAAAATAATACTTTCCCAAGCCATCTTTTGCAAGGATTAGTTCCATGATCTCTTCAGGATATTCATCTCTATAAAAGGCCAATTTGGCGCAGAATCTTTCATTTTCTAATTTTCTAATTCCCAGTAGTTGGGGCGGATGATCCGTCATGTAAGATTTGGCTTTGCCAATCTTCAAAAAGCGATCAAATTTGCTGTAGAGAATATTGGATTGCCAATACGAATTTCTTTTGCTGATTGAAGAATCAAACATCAAGTTCAGATAGTCTTCTAAAAAGGCAGCAATTTCCTTTCGATCATCGCCGTAATCAGTTTCTTGAAAATGAGGACTGAGCTTTAATATGATCCGGTCTGATTTCTTCTCTTGAGAAGTACAAGCTAGAAATAGAAATAGCGATCCCAGTAGCAGGTAAGTAGTTGACTTTGACATAATTGATATCGTGAAATTAAGTCGCAATTCCTCTCCTTCGGGAAAATTTAGAATTTTTAGGATTTCAACAATTCAGCTTGCTGAAAACTATTTGATAAGTCGCCAAAAAGCTATTGTTAATCGCCTTGAATATCAGTAAAATTGTAGCTAATACGGTCAATTTAATGCAAGGACAAAAGAAAGTTAAAACTGCCTTAATATCAGTCTTTTACAAAGACGGCTTAGAGCCTCTTGTAAGGCAATTGAATGAGATGGGTGTTGAGATCTACTCAACTGGAGGTACACAAAAGTTTATTGAAGATCTTGGTATAGCTGTAAATAGGGTTGAAGACCTTACTTCCTACCCTTCTATCTTAGGCGGCAGAGTGAAGACACTACATCCTAAGGTTTTTGGAGGCATATTGGCAAGAAGAGATCTAGCAGAAGATGTTGCTCAATTGGAAGAATACGAGATTCCACCAATGGACCTGGTAGTCGTAGACCTTTATCCATTTCAGGAAACCGTTAATGGAGGCGGTACGGAAAGCGAGATCATCGAGAAGATCGATATTGGTGGAATATCGTTGATCAGAGCAGCTGCAAAGAACTTCAAAGAGGTGATGATCATCTCGAATCGCTCACAATATCCAGCTGTAACAGAGATCCTGCAATCACAAGATGGGGAAAGCAGTAATGAGCAAAGAAAAAAATTAGCCGAAGCAGCCTTTAAGGTTTCTGCTTCTTACGACACTGCCATTGCATCTTACTTCGAAGGAGAAGAGAAATGTCCATTGATCATCAATGAGAGTGAACAAAAGAGTTTGCGCTATGGAGAGAATCCTCATCAAAGTGGTATTTTCTTTGGGGAGTTGGAAAAGATGTTCGACCAATTGCACGGCAAAGAGCTCTCCTACAACAATTTATTGGACGTTGACGCCGCTGTCCAATTGATATCTGATTTTGATTCGGAGGCCGCTACCTTTGCAATTCTCAAGCACAACAATGCTTGCGGTATAGCCAGTCGAAGTACAGTCCTTGAAGCTTACAAAGATGCATTAGCAGGAGACCCTGTTTCCGCCTTTGGAGGAATCTTGATCTGCAATAAGCCAATTGATTCAGCTACAGCAGAAGAGATCAATCAATTATTCTGCGAGGTAGTAATTGCCCCAAGCTATGAAGAAGGTGCCTTGGAGTTCCTGAAACAAAAGAAAAACAGGATCGTATTGAAACAACACAAGGTTGAGACAGCTTCGTTCCAAATAAGAACCGCATTGAATGGCTACCTCTATCAAGACAAGGATAGAGCCGTAGAAAAGAAAACTGATTTTGAAGGCAAGACCAAGATTGCAGCGACTGCTGAGCAATTAAAGGATCTTGAATTTGCTTTGAAAATTGTGAAGCACACCAAGTCGAATGCAATTGTGCTTGCCAAAGGGGAGCAATTATTAGCTAGCGGCACTGGACAGACTTCTAGAGTAGATGCGCTTCAACAGGCTATTGCAAAGGCAAAACATTTTAACTTTGAACTAGAAGGAGCTGTAATGGCGTCAGATGCTTTCTTTCCATTTCCCGATTGTGTGGAGATAGCAGACAAAGCAGGAATAAAAGCAGTTGTTCAACCAGGAGGGTCTGTCAAGGATCAATTGTCGATCGATTATTGCAATGAAAACGATTTGGCGATGGTCTTTACAGGAGTAAGACATTTCAAGCATTAGAAAGCCCGCTTTCTTTTGCAAGACCGAAGATTAAAAATTGGAGGTTGAAATTTAGAATGAAAAGGAATAGGAAATAACAAGAGTATAATTGTCCGGACTCTAACTCGGACTCAGACTCAAAACTCTGCTAATGGGAATATTTGACTTTTTTACACAGGAGATCGCAATTGACCTAGGTACTGCTAATACCTTGGTAATTCATCAAGACAAAGTAGTGGTAGATGAACCAAGTATCGTTGCATTGGATCGGGCCTCTGGAAAGGTTATTGCCGTGGGAAAGAAGGCCATGCAAATGCACGGAAAAACCCATGAAGACATCAAGACCGTCCGACCATTAAAGGATGGGGTGATTGCCGATTTCAAAGCTGCGGAATACATGATCCAAGGCATGATCAAAATGATCAACCAAAAGAAAAGATACTTTGCTCCTTCCTTGAAGATGGTGATCTGTATTCCATCGGGAATTACGGAAGTTGAAAAAAGAGCAGTAAAGGATTCAGCAGAGCATGCAGGAGGCAAGGAGGTTTATTTGATCCACGAACCAATGGCTGCTGCCATTGGAATCGGTATTGATGTTTTGGAACCAATGGGAAACATGATCATTGATATAGGAGGTGGTACTTCTGAAATTGCGGTTATCGCATTGGGAGGAATTGTCTGTGATAAATCGATCCGAGTTGCCGGTGACGACTTCACCAATGACATCGTTGACTACATGAGAAGGCAACACAATCTGTTGATCGGTGAGCGTTCTGCAGAAAAGATCAAAATTGAAGTTGGTTCTGCATTACCTGAATTGGATGATCCGCCAGATGACTATGCTATTCAAGGAAGAGACCTAATGACGGGAACACCAAAAGAGATCAAAGTATCCTACACAGAAATTGCTCATGCACTTGATAAGTCTATAACAAAGATCGAGGCTGCGATCTTGAATGCATTGGAGATGACTCCGCCAGAACTATCAGCCGACATTTATAGAACCGGACTTTATTTAGCTGGAGGTGGATCTTTGTTGAGAGGATTAGACAAACGTATTTCACAAAAGACCAAGTTACCTGTTCACGTTGCTGAAGATCCGCTAAGAGCTGTGGCAAGAGGAACGGGGATTGCCTTGAAGAATTCGGCTAAATTGCCATTCTTGATCAGATAAGCTGATCTATTTGAGAAGGATATGACTCATGCGGAACCTAATACGATTTTTTAGTAGATACTCATTTTTTTTTCTTTTCCTGCTTTTTGAGTTGGTCTGCTTTAGTCTGCTGTTCCGATACAACCATTTCCAACAATCTTCCTTCCTAAATTCCGCCAATTCTCTGAGCGCTGGGATCTATGATTCCTATTCACAATTCACCGACTATCTTCATTTAAAGGAAGTGAACAAGGCATTGGCGGATGAGAATCAACTTTTACGAGAAAGACAACTACTATCTCATCAAAAGCTATTTGGAGCCAACTATTTGGTTCATGATACCATCTATCAGCAAAAGTACCTCTACACCACTGCGAGAGTCATCAACAATTCGGTCAACAAACAAAACAACTACCTCACTCTTAATATTGGAAGCTCTAACGGCATTGAAAAAGGAATGGGAGTATTAGGACCAACAGGGGTTGTTGGGGTGGTAGTTCAAAGTAGTCAGCATTATTCTACTGTGCTATCGGTGCTACATAGAGAAGCTAGAGTAGGAAGTAAATTGAAGGGCAGTGAATATTTTGGTTCTCTTCAATGGGATGGTGATTCGCCAGAAAGCGGAATCCTGAGCGACATTCCCAATCATGTTGCCTTGAGCATTGGAGATACCATCGTGAGTAGTGGATATTCTTCAATTTTTCCCGCAGATATTCCATTGGCAGTTATCAAGGAGTTTGAAAAACCCGCTGGTGAGAACTTTTATGAGATCAAGGTTGATTTCACTACAGATTTCAGGAATTTGGGATATGTCTATGTAGTCAAAAACATTCACAAAGAAGAGATTGAAGAATTAGACGAGATGATAAAGGAATAAGATGATCAGGAATTTACTTACATATCCTATACTATTTGGCTTCTTTGTCTTGATCCAAGTATTGATATTGAATAATATCCAACTATCTGGTTATATCAATCCTTATCTATACATCCTTTTCATTCTCTGGCTTCCAGTGGAGACCAATCGCGCTTTGGTCATGCTAGTTGCTTTCCTATTGGGCATTTCTATCGATGTATTTAGCAATACTGTTGGCATGCATGCTGCTGCCAGTGTCTTCTTGGCTTTTTGCCGACCATATATTCTTCAATTCATGGCACCACGAGATGGATATGAAGGTGATCAGATTCCAGGTATTCAAAGTTTTGGCCTTCGTTGGTTTGTTACTTATTCTACCATTGCTGTTTTATTGCATCATCTTTTCTTATTCTACACTGAGATCTTTCGATTCAGTGAATTCTTTAGCACCCTTGGACGTGTATTGGCGAGCTCCATTTTTACCTTGGTGTTAATTGTCCTAGCGCAACTTTTCCGCTATAATACCGAGCAGCGTATATGAAGCAGTTGGAAAGCAGACGATATATAATTGCAGCCATTTTTACTTTGGTGGCAGTAATTTTTCTCGTCCGACTTTTCTTTGTTCAAGTCTTAGACGATCAGTATAAATTAGATGCTGATAACAATGTTTTGAGGCACATTGTGAAGTATCCAGCTAGAGGATTGATCTATGATAGAGATGGTGAACTTCTGGTATATAATGAAGCAGCTTACGACCTCATGGTTACACCAAGGCAAATGGAAGAAGAATTTGACACAGTTGGATTCTGCAATTTGATGGAGATCACTACTGATGAGTTTATTGAAAAGATACAGAAGGCAAAAGGGTACTCTTACTATAAATCTTCCATCTTCATCAAGGAGATCTCCGCTAGATCATATGCAAAAATCCAAGAACAGTTATTCAAGTATCCTGCATTCTATGTTCAGACCAGAACCCTTCGTTCTTATCCAGAACGAACAGCTGCTCATGTTCTAGGCTATGTTGGAGAGGCTAGTCCTAAAGTGATCGAAGCCAATCCTTACTACAAATCTGGAGACCACATAGGGATTAGCGGACTAGAAAAAGAGTATGAAGAAGTATTGAGGGGGAAAAGAGGAGTGAAGATCGTCATGGTTGATGTTTTCAATCGTGAGAAAGGCAAATTCAGGGAAGGAGTATATGACTCAACTGCTGTGTCTGGAAAAAATCTTCAACTTAGCTTGGATGCTGAGCTTCAAGCATATGGAGAGAAATTAATGCAAAACAAGAAAGGAAGCATCGTTGCTCTAGACCCTCAGACAGGAGAAGTTTTGGCACTGATCAGCATGCCTACCTATGATCCCAATCTATTGGTTGGAAGAAAACGCTCTGACAATTATGGAGTATTGAGCAGAGATACATTGAATCCACTATTTAATAGGGCATTGATGGCAAAATATCCTCCAGGATCGACTTTCAAAAGCATCAATGCATTGATTGGTTTGGAGGAGGATGTTCTCAGTCCTAGAACTCAATACTCCTGTCATAGTGGATATAGAGCTGGCAACTTCTTTATGGGTTGTCATGCGCACAAATCACCCGTTGATCTTGAGTTCAGTATTCAAACTTCATGCAATGCATATTACAGTAACGTTTTCAGAAGTATTATTGATAAATACCCTTCTGCAGAAGAAGGATACCAGGTATGGAGAGATTATGTTACCAATTTTGGTCTAGGGCAAAAGAGCAATATAGATCTACCCAACGAGCTAGAAGGATTTGTGCCAGAAGTGGCCTATTACGATCGCTACTATAGGAAGGGTGGATGGAAATCATTGACCATCGTCTCTCTGGCTATTGGGCAAGGTGAATTGGGATTTACCCCTATGCAAATGGCAAATATGACTGCTACAATTGCAAATAGAGGCTATTACATTACTCCTCATATTGTTAAAAGCATTGATGGTCAAGCAATAGAAAGCATTGATAGTAGTATCTACAGGCATGAAAGTGGAATTTCTGCAGTGAATTTTGCCGAGGTTGTCGATGCCATGAACAAGGTGGTTCAAGAAGGCACAGGAACTCAAGCAAAAATAGAAGGTATTGAAGTCTGCGGTAAAACTGGTACAGTAGAAAACCCTCATGGTGATGATCATTCAACCTTTATTGCTTTTGCTCCAAAGGATGATCCGAAAATTGCTTTGTCTGTATATGTTGAAAACGGATATTGGGGTTCTAGATGGGCAGCGCCAATTGCTGGTCTATTGATAGAAAAGTATTTAAGAGATACGATTAGTAGACCGCATATAGAAAAACGAATGTTGGAAGGAGATCTCATACATATTCAAGAAGCAGTAGTGCAGAATGAGGGGGAATAGAAGTTTAATCGATAATATAGATTGGGTATTGGTGGGACTCTATTTCGTCATGATCATTGCTGGTTGGTTGAATATTTATGCAGCAGTCTACAATGACGAGTTCCAAAGCATCTTCGATACTAGTCAGCGTTATGGAAAACAACTACTGTGGATAGGCACTTCCTTGGTATTGGCGACTGTTATCTTGTTGATTGATGAGCGATTCTTTTCCACCTTTGGTTATCTAATTTATGGCATTGTGCTACTTCTTTTAGTAGCAGTCATATTTATTGGTGCTGAGACCAAAGGGGCAACCTCTTGGTTCAGCATAGGCGGTTTCAAGGTGCAGCCATCTGAGTTTTCAAAGTTTGCCACCAATTTGGCATTGGCTAAATACCTCAGCAGTTTGAACATTAAGATGGATCGTTTTAAGACCAAGCTGATAGCTCTGACCATCGTTTTTCTTCCAGCAATAATTATTCTACTTCAAAATGATACTGGATCTGCTTTGGTGTATGGAGCATTTATACTGGTATTATATAGAGAAGGCCTTTCAGGAAACATACTTCTGGTTGGAGTTGTTGCTGCTGCTCTTTTCATTCTCACTCTATTCTTTCAATCAGTCCAATATGAACTATTGGGTTTTCCACTGCAAGGTGCTGAACTAATTCTCATTGGAATAGCTCTCCTTTTAGGGGTGATCTATTATTTCAATAGAAAGAAGAAAGGCATTTTGATTCCTCTGATTGGTATCCTGTTGGCCTCTGGTGTGCTTGTGAAGAGTGTAGATTATGTATTTACTTCTGTACTAGAGCCTCATCAATCCAAGAGGATCAATGTACTATTGGGGTTAGAATCAGATCCCAAAGGCGCTGGATACAATGTAAATCAATCCTTAATTGCCATTGGGTCTGGAGGATTCTTTGGCAAAGGCTATTTGGAGGGAACTCAGACGAAGTTCGATTTTGTTCCTGAACAAAGTACTGACTTCATCTTCTGCACCATAGGAGAAGAATGGGGTTTTGTTGGAAGCTTCTTTGTTGTTGCTATTTTCTTGGGCTTACTCTTGCGCATTCTATTTCTCTGTGCGCGACAACGATCTAGCTTTGCCAGGATTTATGGCTATGGAGTTGCGGCAATTCTCTTTTTCCACTTTGCCATCAACATTGGAATGACCATCGGCTTAGCCCCCGTAATTGGAATTCCTCTCCCCTTCTTTAGTTATGGAGGATCTTCTCTATGGGCATTTACGATCTTACTATTTGTCTTTGTAAAGATGGATGCCGATCGACTGGAAGTATTGTAAGAGGGAAAAGATTATTCTTCTACTGCTTCTACACCAACTATCTGAGGCACTGCTTTCTTAACAGCTTCTTCAACACCTGCCTTTAAGGTCATGGCCGACATATTACAGTCTTTGCAGGCACCGAGAAGTTTTACTTGCGCAATGTTATTCTCCACGCGAAGTAATTGGATATCTCCGCCATCTGCCTCTAAAAATGGGCGCAATTGGGTAATGGCTTCTTCGATCTTATTGATGATATCTTTCTCCTCTACAGTCTGCATATCTTCTACAATCTTAGTCATTTTTTAACAATCTCCATCTCTACCGATTCCCTAACCTTCTCCACCAAGTCATTGAAAGCCTTTGATTGAGGAGTATTTTCTTGCAAGACAGCTGGTCTACCTGCATCACCCGCTTCTCTTATGCTTTGAACAATAGGAATCTCACCTATGAATGGAATATTCAAGCGATCTGCGAGGTCTCTTGCTCCATGCTCTCCAAAGATGTAATATTTATTATCTGGTAATTCATCAGGAGTAAAATAGGCCATATTCTCCACCAAACCAATCACTTTCACATTAATGGAAGGAAGATTGAACATTCCCAAGGCCTTTCTGACATCTACCAATGCTATCTCTTGCGGAGTGCTGACAATGACAGCACCAGTAAGTGGAATCTGTTGAACCAAAGTAAGATGTACATCTCCTGTTCCCGGAGGTAGATCAATGATCATATAATCCAAATCACCCCACCATGCATCTTGAAAGAGTTGCGTCAATGCCTTTGTCGCCATCGGACCTCTCCAAACCATTGCTTGATCAGGTGTAGCAAAGAAGCCAATGGATAGCATTTTTACTCCATGACTTTCAATAGGCTCAATGTATTCTTTACCATCTCTCTCAATGGTTCTTGGCTTTTCAGTACTCACATCAAACATGGCTGGAACAGAAGGTCCATAGATGTCTGCATCTACCATTCCTACTTTTAAACCTTGTTTGGCAAGACCGGTAGCTAGGTTGGAAGCAACTGTAGATTTACCTACCCCTCCTTTACCAGAAGCTACCGCAATAATGTGTTTTACTCCCTTTAGCATGGTTCGATGCTCTGGTGCTCTTTCATGGGCTTTACCCATGGCAGATACTTCCACATTCACTTTGACTTCTTTTCCTAAGAATCTTTTCAATTGATGCTCACAGGCTTCTTCCATTCGCTTCCTGTTGTGCATAGCTGGATTGGAGATCTTCAGTTGAAAGCTAACTTCTTGGTCTGAGATCTTTAGCCCCGACACCAATTCTAAACTAATGATGTCCTTTTTCAAATCAGGTTCGATCACAAAGGACAGTGCCTCAAAAACTTTCTCTTCTGTTATATTCATTTGCCTTGCAAATTTAATCAATCCTCAATGGGAAAGGTCTTCGATCTCAATGGATGGATCCCAGAATAATTCTTTAAAATCTACCACTTGATCTTCTTTAATCAATACACCTTCTGCCTCCAATTGTTCTTGCATAGGTCGATCTGCTGGAAAATGTGCTTTACCACTTAGCATTCCGTTTCTATTGACCACTCGGTGAGCAGGTACATTGGGAATTGTGTGGGAGGCATTCATGGCCCATCCCACCATTCTAGCTCCTGTTTTGGTTCCTAAATAATTGGCAATAGCACCATAGGAGGTCACCCTTCCAGATGGGATCATTTGAACTACTTGATAAACTTGCTCAAAAAAGTCATTATTCTTCTCACTGACCTTCCTCTCTGTACTCATGGTATGAATCTCAAATAATGAATGCTGTGCCCTTTATCTGAAAAGATCTTCTCATAGTGGGTTTTGATTCTCAAGATACCTTGAAGTTTCTCATCCAATGAATGAATACCTTTCTCATACAACTCATCTGTAGCTACCTCCAATTGGTAGTTATGTTCCTTCACTTCATCAAGAGTAAAATTGTAGAAGAAGCTATTATCCGTCTTCAAGTGAATACAACCATCCTTTTTAAGAAATTTTTTATATCGATCAATAAAAAGGGGACCAGTAAGTCGCTTCTTTTCTTGTCGGTCTTTAGGTTGAGGATCGGGAAAAGTAATCCAGATCTCATCTACCTCTCCCTGACCAAAACAAGATTCAATGAACTCGATCCTAGTTCTAAGAAATGCGATATTGCCCATTCCTGCTTCTAAGGAATCTTTTGCGCCTCGCCACATTCTTGCTCCTTTGATATCTACCCCAATGAAATTCTTCTCTGGATATGCCTGAGCCATTCCAACGCTATACTCCCCTTTTCCACAAGCTAATTCTAAGACAATAGGATGATCGTTCTTGAAGAATTCAGATCTCCATTTTCCTTTCATGTGGTAATCTGTTCTGAACACATCTTCCAATGAAGGCTCAAAAACATGAGGGAACTCCTTCATTTCTGCGAAGTGCTCCAGTTTCCTCTTTCTTCCCATATGTTTCGCAGATTTTAGAATCTAGACTCTAGATTCCTTTTCAACTGTTGAAACCTAAAATATCGTCCAATGTTCCTCTGGAAACAGCATGATAATTAGGACGAGCTTTTTCATAGATCTCCATTGCTCTTTCCTTACCACCTTCAGAATTTAGAATGGCTTTGTATATAGGAACCAAGAACTTTCTTCTTCCGACAACAATCAAGAACTGCTCTGCTTCAGCATCGGATTTTGCATAATTGTTTGGAAGAGACTTCTCAAACCAAGCTGCTTGAATTTCTCTGTTGCCACTTTTGGTAAAACCAAATGCATCATCCAATCCAGCCATCTGATCTTGATCCAGCTGCTCTGGGAAAGAACGAATAAAGTACAACCACTGTGGAGTAGCCCATCCTTCTGTTTTAAGATCAGAAGCTGAAGTGCCTTCTTTCCAAGCATTGAGTTGAGTATCTACTTCTTCAAACTTGGTTGAAGTAGGAACAGGAATATTATCAGGGATACCTTCTTGGTGAACCCACTCATCCAATCTAACTGCTGCCGCCCATTCTGGATTCGTTTCCAGCAATTCTTTGTTCAGATAGTTCACAAAGAAATCTGTGTTCATCACTTGGAATGCATAGCTATTGAAATAGTTCTTTAAAAATGAATCCCAGGCTTCTCTGCCTACTGTTTGCTCAATGAGCTTTAACAAATAGAACCCTTTGTCGTAGGGTACGGCAGTTAATCCTTCATCTGGATCTCTTCCTTCCAGATCAACTTTCAATCTTGTATCATCAGCTCTTCCATTTTCACTTAGATCCTTTACCTCATTAACTAGATCTTGATAGGCAAGAATAGCAAGCATATTAGCAAAATCAGCTCCGAAGATCTCTTCCATGATCCTATTCTCAAAGTAGACTGTGAAACCTTCATTCAACCATATGTCTTCCCAATTAACATTGGTAACTAAGTTACCGGACCAAGAATGAGCTAATTCATGTGCGATCAAGGCGGTTAAAGAGCGATCTCCTGCAATGATGGTTGGAGTCGCAAAAGTCAAACGAGGATTTTCCATTCCTCCAAAAGGAAAAGAAGGTGGTAGTACGATCACATCGTAAATACCCCATCTGTATGGTCCATACAATGCCTCTGCCGTATCAACCATGTTCTGCATATCGGCAAATTCATAAGCTGCAGCTTCTATCAACTCTGGTTCAGCATAGACTCCCGTTTCGCTACCCAATGATCTGTACTCGATATTACCAACCGACAATGCCATTAAATAAGAGGGAACTGCTTGCTCCATTTTGAAATTATATACACCACTCTCAGCTACTTCCGTTGGGTTCTCAGCGCTCATTAAGGCCAGCATCCCTTTCGGAACTGATACCTCAGCATCATATGTAAAACGAATACCAGGACTATCTTGGATTGGGATCCAAGTTCTAGCTAGGATAGCTTGAGATTGAGTAAAAAGGAATGGATGCTTCTTTCCAGCGGTTTGCTCTGGATCCAAAAACTGAAGTGCTGCTGCACCTTCAGATGTTTCATATTCAATGCTAATGGAGGTAGTATTTTCAGTTATCGGGATATGAAGAGCTGAACCCATAATGGCATCTGCTTCCTTTAATTCATAAGCTGCTTGCTCTTGGTCATTTGTGCTCACCGATAGAATCGTCAAATTCTTGGTATCGAGAATGATCTCATTGGTTGAAGATCTATTTTCGATCTTATAATTGGCCGTAGCTTGGATGATCTTTCTTTCAAAATCAACTTTGGCTACCCAAGATAAGTGAGTAACCGCCGCATCATTAGGGCGAGAATACGAATGTGGGTCATTGAGTTCTATTTTCATTTCTGAGCTTTCTTGGTTTTGGTCATTCTCTTTAGCACCTTCTTTGTCTGGGTTTTGAGGTCCGCAGGCAATGAATGCTGGAAGGAATAATAGGGCTAGGGTTCTGACTAATTTCATCTTAAAAAATTTAGGCTAGCGAAGATAGTCATTGTCAGGTGCTTTGAAAAAGAATATTAACCGCAATTTGATTAACAATATTTTAACCTATGCTTAATTCCTTAACAACATTCCTAAAAAGCCTTAAGAGTAGATTTGTCCTTGAATATGAAAAAGTTATTCTTCACATCATTTTTTACGATTGCCTTCATAGCAAGTAGCATTGCGGGAGGGAATTTAAAGACTACTGAATTGAAAGGTAACATCACCGATAATCAGGGTGAGCCATTAGTGGGCGTAAAAGTCTATGTTCCTAGTCTAGAGAAAAATGTATACACCGATTTTGAAGGTAATTTTATCATCAAGGATGTTCCTATTAAAGAACAATCCATCCAACTTTCCTATATCTCTTTTGAACAAAAAGAGGTAAAACTTCAAGCAGAAGAGCTAACTTCTTCTGTGCATCTTGAGCTCCACTCCAAGTAGAATTTCTTACAATCCTTTTACTTCCAAGCAATTGCATAGCTACCCTTTTGGGCGCCGATTTCCAATGTTATCTTATTGTTAATTTTTTATTACCTTTGTCTTATTACAATTTAAAGTGAAGGTTATGGGAAGATTCAAAAATACAGTAGCAGCTATGCTCTTGCTCTTTAGCACAAGTCTTATTGCCCAAGAAGAAATAGTATTTGAAAATGGTCAATTCTATAACAATAGTGATTTATATGAAGGAAGCTATGCCACTTACCACGAAAACGGCAAGAAATCTGCCGTCTATACTTTAGAGAATGGAGTCCTCAATGGGCAAGCTCAATTTTTCTATGAGAATGGAGCCAACCAAGAGATGGGAATGTACAAGGACGGAGACAAGCATGGAAAGTGGACTCGCTGGAATGAATCGGGAAAGAAAATTGGAGAGATCTCTTACTATATGGGAGAGAAAGATGGTGACTGGACCCTATGGGACGATGAAGGCACTCTTCGTTACAAAATGAGTTATGATCGCGGCGACAAGACCGGTCAATGGATCATGTATGATGCAGACGGCAATGTAGTTGCAGAAAAGAAATATTGACCGCCAATCAATATGTTTCAGTTAGTTAGGTAACCCTGTAGCCATGAAGTTAGAATTCTACTTCATAGTGCTACAGGGTTTTTTTTAGAATGAATGTCGTATACCAAGTGAAATACTTGGCCCAGGGGCAAATTGACTGGATAGCTGGCTTTCCGCATCGTATGACCTGTACTCAAACTCTCGCACATCATTCAATACATTCTCAATCCTGAAATCCAACTGTGTTTTTTGTTCTTGACCTAATTTCTTTGATATGCTAAAGTTCAAAGAATGAAAAGGCACTTGATAGATGTCAGGATTCTGTCCGTTACCTACAATACTCAAGGTAGGTCCTTTAACGTTGTAGAATATTCCAGAAGATATTCCCTTTTCTATATTGGTGTATGTAAGCCCAACATTCACAACATATGGCGCTTGGCCAGCCATCACCCTCTTATCCTCTAGATTTTGTCCATCTTTCTCAAAATCTTTCCTCCCGTTGTACTCTAGTTCAGGCATCTCTAGAATAGAATGTACATAAGTGAAATTTCCGCTCAATGCAAAATTTTCAAGTGACATACTTATAAACCCTAGAGACTTCGTTCCTTCTAGCTCAAAGCCATATAACTGAGCATCACCCACATTTCTTGACTGATATTGAAATCCAGGAACTGTTGGAAGTCTTACTGTTTCTATTGGGTCTTTGAAAGATTTATAGAACACACTGATGGAATAAATCTGTCCTTTGGGTAAGAATTTTTCCCACCTAAGATCAAAGTTATCTATCCTTGTTTCTAAAAGTTCACCATCCCAAGAGTCAACTGCAAATAAACTCCCATTAAATACCCTGCCTGAGACAGGGTCGAGAATTTGAGCAAATGAAAGTTCTTTGAATGAGGGCCTTGCAATTGTTTGAGTAAATGAAAATCTAAGATTTTGCTCTTCAGCAAGTGTATAGATCAAATTTACAGATGGAAATAGATCGGTTGAGCTTAATACTTCCTCATCATCCAAAACATTTCCACCTTCTTGACCTAATGCTCCCTTAATATCTCTTCCAGTATGATTTAATGAAAAATGCTCAACCCTCAAACCAAGAACTGACTTAAGATTTGGAAGTGGATTTAGTTCCGTCGAAACATAATACCCCAAGGTAGTTGAATTGGCTTCATATGCATTTGCATTGGATTCTTTTACAAATTGCAGATCATTACCAGGAACCATATAACCTTGATTAGGTAAATTAGGATAGATATAGGAAGGATCGTATATCTGATTTGGATCTGTTCCATTCCAACTCTGATTCGCACTCCAGAAATCCATGAAGAAACTCATAATTTCATAACTTCTTTGTTTATAGGTATGTCTAGCACCAAATGATAATTTCGCATCCTCTCCGAAAGCGTTAAATTTCTTATGAAAATCAATTCTGCTGGAATTATTGAATTCCGATAAGCTCCTCCAAATTCTATTTGGAATCCCAGCTCCACCAGGATTAAATATGGAATCCGTATTAGTGAATGTGAAGGGTGTTTGTCGTAAATCTGGATCATTTGCCTCTGAATAAGTTGGAGAAATGCCCCATTCTATTTCCCAATCAGATTGATTGAATACATGAAGTCCTCCAAGTAGCAAATTATTAACCGATCGTTCGTTGTACTCCAAATTGTTTGACTCACCTAAGTAACCAGAAGCTGTTCCACCTGCCCCATTGTTATCCAAACTAAAAATTGAGGCTCGAGAAACTCCATTTTGGATTCTCATCAAATTCAATTTAAACTTTGAATTCTTGGTCTTATATGCTAAGCCACCTAGTATTCCGACCAATGAACTTTTGGACCCAACCCTACCATTGAACTTGTCAACATAGATCATTTCTGGATTTGAAGGATCTGCAACATTTTGATATTCCCCTATGAATGCATCATCATAATATTCTTGATCAGACTGGTAGGTAAGGGAAAAAATATAACCTAGTTTGGGGCTTCTTTTTCGATCTTCCTTATTCTTATTGAGCTCAATTTGATTGCCAGTGCTGATTCCTAAACTGTAGTTAAGAAAACTTGTTTGCTCTTCTGCTGCCATGGTAGGATTAAAACTTCTAGTAAACTCATTCACTACCTCATCATCGTAAACTATAGGTCGTATCGGCACCCGCAAACGGGTATTATCAGGAAGCTCACGAGTTCCATCATCCATTCCCAACCAATCTGTTTCCCCACCTTCATAGTCAAGATAATCGCTATTAAAGTGCATATTGGGATTGTAGGTCACTCCGAACGATACATCTAGGAACTTTTCATCTGGGAATGACTTGGTTTCGATGTTAACTAGTCCACCTGTAAAGTCCGCTGGTTGATCTGCAGAAAATGTCTTTGAAACAACGATATTATCAATTAAACTAGTTGGAAAAATATCCATCTGTAAACTATTCTTGTCAGGATCAAGTCCTGGAATGTCCAAATCATTAAGTGTCACTTTTGAATATCGATCACCTAATCCTCTAACATAAACATACTTTCCTCCTTCAACTGTCACTCCCGTAACTCTTTGAGCCGCTTCAACGGCATTGCCATCTCCAGTTAGTGCCATTTTTTGAGCAGAGATCCCATCCATCATGGTAGCAGACTTTTTCTTCATCGTATTCAATGCTGCTTCTGATTTTCTCGTTGCAGAGGCAGTCACTACAACTTCTTCAAGCTGTTGTGAATTGGTTTTAAGTCGAATCACACCAAGATTGGTAACTTCTCCATCCTTTACAGCCACTTCAGAGATAGATAATGATTGAAAGGATATGAAAGAGATCTTAAGTTCATAAGTACCCTCTTGAATGCTCAAGGAAAATTTTCCATCAAGATCAGTTGAAGTTCCAGTAATTGGATTCATAATTGCAACATTTGCTCCAATTATCGTTTCACCAGACTCATCATCAATAACAGTTCCTCTTATATAACCACTTTGGGCAATTGAATTGATGGAAAGAAAACTAAATATTAAAAGAAAGAAATGCTTCATTGGGTTGTTATATTAAAAAAGCAGACCCCCTCAATTAGGAGTCTGCATAAAAAGATTGTTTGTTGCTTATTGAATCATTTACAAACCATTTAAGATTCCTGCATTAGCAGACCAAGTCCAGAATAGTTTTGATTCATCAAAATAAGTATTATTAGTTCCTGCAGTAATTCCACTTGGCACTGGATCAGTATGTCCTAGTCCCATATAAGTAGGCAAGGAAGATGAATCTACATCTAAAACAATATTGGCAAAACTCACACTGGTTACATTTCTTCTATCCTTCGAGTTCACCTTCTGCCCAGAACTTATTTGTGTAAATGACAGATTCTTAAGATCTACATTAGAATTATCGTCGTAGTTGATTAAATCTTCTGCTGCCAAACCTGCATTTGGTCTTGTAGATACAATTGCCCCATTGGTAATTGTATGATTCCCATTGATGTATGTTCCTTCAGGACCATCCAATTCAAATGGTGATCCACCAGGTCCTACACATGCAAAATTTGAAATGGTTCCATTCCATGCTTGATCCGTGTCAATTGCATCATCACCATTGTTCCAAATCACAACATCAGAAATCGATACGGTGCCACCAAAAAATTCAATGCCATCATCTTTATTTGCAACCACTTCGATATTGTTGATTACTGTCTTACTCCCAACTCCTCCAAGTGTCAATCCGTTAATTTCATTGTCCTGACCAATGTTTGATCCTCCATGTCTGATGGATACATATGAAATAATTCCAGAACTATCTTGATCATTTGTTCCTCCATACTCTCCATCTTTATCAGTTCCATCGATTCCTTCAATTTGCTTCACATCAAAAGATCCTCCTCCTGTATTACCAGTTGAAACTCTTGCGCTCCCAAGTACAATAAGTCCACCCCATTGTCCTTGAACAGTTGAAGCTAGATTTGGTGACTTCAATTGGCCAGGCACTATACCGTCCAAGGTGGTGGTGAAAATAATTGGGGCAAAACTCTCCCCTTTAGCAATGATCTTTCCACCTCTAGCAACTAATAATGCAGAAGCAGAAGCACCTTGACCTGGTCTTCCTTTGATTACAGTTCCAGGCATAATTGTCAATTCTCCGCCACTCTTGACTTTTACTAGACCCCTCAATTCTACTACCTTGTCTGCAGTCCAAGTTATCTTTTGACCTGACTCAATATTAGATGCTATAAAGTTGTTGCTGCTATTTGGATCCAGAGCAGTTGGCAAAGGATCATCTTCTCCATCATCATCACTACATGAAGTAACAGAAACAGACAATGCAACTGCTACAGCAGCTCCCATTAAAAGTCTTGTTGAGAATTTAAAGTTTTTCATGATTTAAAAAAATATGTTTCAGTTAGTCTAGTGACGCAAAAGTGCCATCAGTTTGTTAGTCCTGTCTTTTTTTGCAGTTATTAAAAATTTATGGAAGTATTAAGCCAATGTTAAGCTCAAAATCAAGTCAAAAAAGGATTTCTAAAATCTCTAAAAAGCCTCTATTTTTATACAGAAATTGAATTACGTTTTAATTAACCTTGACTTAACACCTACAAGCATTCGCTATTCTAATTTCGTAGCGAAATCTTTCTACTCCTCATGAAAAAAGAAAAAATCTTATTAGTAGATGACGAGGCCGATATCTTAGAGATTGTTGGCTACAATCTTAAAAAAGAAGGTTTTGAAGTCACTACTACTGACAATGGCAAGGATGCTATAAAGCTTGCCAAAAAAGAAAATCCCGATCTGATCATACTCGATGTAATGATGCCTGAAATGGATGGAATGGAAACTTGCTATCAGATGCGGAACATTCCTTCCTTAAAAGATACATTGATCGCCTTTCTCACTGCAAGAGGAGAAGATTACTCCCAGATTGCTGGATTTGATGCAGGAGCAGATGATTACATTACCAAGCCAGTAAAACCAAGAGTCTTAGTGAGCAAGGTAAAAGCAATACTCAGACGAAAAGGGGGAAGCGTTGAGGTGGAAGAAGATATTGAAGTAGGAGGAATCTCCATTGATAGAGAAAGATACCTGATCAAGAAAGATGGAAAGGACATCAATCTGCCTAAAAAGGAATTTGAACTTTTGTCTTTGTTGATGAGCAAACCTGGTAGAGTATATACCAGAGAAGTGATCATGAACAACATTTGGGGAGGCGAAGTGGTAGTCGGTGATCGAACGATCGATGTTCACATTAGAAAGCTCAGAGAAAAGCTCGGTGATTCCTATATTAAAACCGTTAAAGGTGTAGGCTATAAATTTGAAGCCTAAACTTCCCTTTTATTCAAGAAAACCCTTAGCTTTAAGGATGCGTAATTTGTCGCCCCAACAATTGGCGATCAGGTTGTCACTGCTCATCGCTGCCTTGATCGCAATTTGTAGTACGCTGATCTGGCTACTCTTTTCCCCCTTCAATTTTATTGCAAGTCTTTTGATCTTTATCGCATCATGGATCGTTTGCTACTTCATATTTCTGTGGGGAATTGGACAATTTATTGACAAGAAATTCAGACTGATCTATAAGACCATTCACAACTTAAAAGTCGGATTAAAGAGGGAGCCTCAACAGATCGATCTCAGTGAAGACGTTTTTGGAAGGATCCGACAAGAAGTAATTGATTGGGACAAGAGAAACAGGAAGGAGATCGAGCGATTGACCGATCAAGAAAAGTTCAGAAGAGAATTTCTTGGCAATGTTTCTCACGAGCTAAAGACGCCCATTTTTAGCATACAAGGATACATTCTTACACTATTGGAGGGAGGATTGGAAGATGAACAGATCAATAGAAGTTTTCTATTGAAAGCAGAAAAGAGCATCAATAGAATGATTGAGATGGTAGATGATCTGGATGAGATTGCCAAACTTGAGTCCAACAGGATGGAGTTGAATATTCAACAATTCGACCTTTTGGCTCTTACCAAAGAAGTGATCGAATCATTGGAATACAAGGTAAAAAAGAAGAAAATCAGCTTAGTCATCAAGGCAAGCGAAAAGAATATTTTAGTGAATGCAGATCCTGCACGTATCACGCAAGTACTCACCAACTTGATCGTTAATTCTATCAATTATGGAAATGATGGGGGGAAAACCATTGTTCGTTTCTATGATCTGGACGAAAATATCTTGGTTGAAGTAGCAGATAATGGGCGGGGAATTGAAGAAGAACATTTGAGTAGATTGTTTGAAAGATTCTACCGCATTGACAAAGGAAGAAGTAGAGCTGATGGTGGCTCTGGACTTGGATTAGCAATTGTAAAACACATCATGGAGGCTCATCAACAGACCATCAATGTGAGATCCAAGTTTGGAGAAGGTTCAGTATTCTCTTTCACCCTAGAGAAAGCTTAGAGAACAATGAAGAATGTTTTAAGCTATTTTTAACGAAATTTAATTGCAATTCAATGCAACCTATTGAGCATGAATTGCATCTGATAATCGAACTAGCTTGAGCAAAGCTGAACGTAACATGAGTGATGAGGAGATGCTGGAAGGATGCATGGCCAAGAATGAACTTGCGCAAAGACAGCTTTACGAAAGGTACAAGCGTGTTATGACGGGGGTTTGCATGCGTTATGCAGACCGTTATGAAGAAGCTCAAGACATTGTTCAAAACGGATTTATTAAGGTGTTCAAGAAGATTGACACTTTTTCCGGAAAAGGTTCTTTAGAAGGCTGGATTAGGAGGATCATGGTCAATACGGCACTTGATCATCTTAGAAGTAACAAGGCTCAACGCTTTAACGTAAATATCGATGATGTTGATTTCAAGTTGAAGAAAGAGAGCATGGCAGAAGATAATCTTCAGGCAGAAGATCTCTTAAGATTGATCAGAGATCTACCTACAGGTTATCGGACGGTTTTTAACCTGTATGCCATTGAAGGATATTCTCATAAAGAGATATCCGAACAACTGAATATTTCAGAGAATACTTCAAAATCTCAGTATTCAAGAGCTAGAGCATTATTGCAAAAGAAATTGATAGAAATAGAAAATAACTAACACCCATTGAAAAAGGGAGATAACATAGAAGAGCTATTCAAAGATGCTTTCGATCGCTACGAAGTGGATCCGGGAGATCAACTTTGGTCAAAGATCCAAAGTGAGATCCCTTCTGCTGGTAGTTCTGCGGGAAGCTCTATGGCTAGTCAGGCCGCTGCAGCTTCTAAAGCTGGTTCTGCTTGGTTAACTACTGCCATAGTAGGCGGTGCCATTGTAGTTACCTCGGTGGCAGGTTATTTTTATTTTGAAAACAAGGCAGAAGCCATAAAAGAAGAAATTCAACAGGCAGAAAAGATCTCTTCTGAGACTGAGAAGATGGAGAATGAATTACCATCGAATAAGGCAGAAGATGTTGTTGTTCCACCAAACAACAATGAAGATATAGAAGAAGCTGATCAAATTGCAGAAGAATCTAAAATGGCTGAGAAAGTAGAGTCAATAGAAGAGACTACTTCTTCCGCTAAAGACTCTGATAAGATCAAATCAGATAAGGAAAAGAAAACATCAACTACAGATACAAGAACAAAAGAGCAAGTCTCTTCGGAAAAGGTCATTGCTGAAAAAGAAAGTAATTCTAATTCTACCACTTCTTCAAATATTGACGCTCAAAATGAAACAAGGTCTGAGCTGGGAAGTGAGCCAAGTGGGAATAACAATTCAACTACTTCTACTCCATCTCAAAATATCGATAAGAAAGAAGAAGAACACAATTCAAATCTTGATCCTTCCGATCCAATTACTGGAGGAACTTTAGATAATGAAGAAGAGACGGTTGAGCTTTCAGCCATTGAGATGTACAAACCGATGAATGTCTTTTCACCCAATGGAGATGGCATCAATGATGTTTTCAAAATTGATATGGAAACGATCGAAGAATTGGAGATCGAAGCCATTGAAGTAAAGATCTTCAGTCCTTCAACTGGCAAGATCATCTATCAGTGGAATGATAAATACGGATACTGGGATGGAATGACAAACAGTGGAATTAGAGCAACAGAAGGTCCATACTTTTATCAGATGATACTCAAGAAAGATGGTCGTGAGATTCCTAAGCAAGGTACCATCACTCTTACAAAATAACTACTGCCAATTGAACTAGTCGGAGAGGGCCTATTCGTTTAGAATAGGCCTTAACCATTTCTCCATTTGTTCTTCACTCATGTTCTTGCGATCTGCATAATCTCTCAATTGGTCTCTTTCGATCTTTCCCACTCCAAAATACTTGGAATGAGGATGCATGAAATACAATCCGCTTACTGATGCTGCTGGATACATTGCATAGCTTTCTGTTAAGCTGATGCCTATTGACTCTGCATCCAAAAGATCAAACAAGATTCCTTTTTCTGTATGATCAGGACATGCTGGGTATCCTGGTGCAGGTCTAATTCCTTGATATTTTTCTTTGATCAATTGCTCATTGTCAAAGTTCTCTTCCTCTGCATAACCCCAGAATTCTGTTCTTACCAGTTGATGTAATCTTTCTGCAAATGCTTCAGCCAATCGATCTGCCAATGCTTTCAAAAGGATACTATTGTAATCATCATGTTCTTTCTCGAACTCTGCTAACTTCTTCTCAATGCCTAATCCTGCAGTAACCGCAAAACCTCCGATGTAGTCCTTCTTGCCTTCTTTTCCATTGGCTACAAAATCAGCCAAAGAAAGATTGGGAATTCCTTCTGCTTTTTTCCCTTGCTGTCTCAGTTGATGCAATACGGTTTCTTCTTCCTTGCGTTCATCATCCTTGAACAATACAATATCATCTCCATTTGACTGTGCTGGCCAAAATCCCAATACTCCTTTTGCCGTTAACCATTTCTCTCTGATCATGGTATCTAGCATCTTTTGTGCATCAGCATAAAGTCTACTTGCTTCTTCTCCCACGGTCTTATCCTCAAGTATTGCTGGAAATTTACCAGCTAACTGCCAAGTGCTGAAGAAAGGTGTCCAATCAATATACTCCCGCAATTCCGCGAGATTGAAGTCTGGAATCTCTCTTCTTCCCAAAAAGCTTGGTTTCACAAACTCTAGTTCATCCCACTCAACCTCCACCTTGTTCTCTCGTGCTTCTTCAATTCCAATGATCTTCTTAAAGTTCTTCTTTGAGCTATGTTGGTCTCTTAGTTTCTCATAAGCCTCAGATGTCTCAGAAATAAACTTTGCCCTTGCAGATTCATCCTTTGTAAGCAAACTTCCTGCTACTGGGACAGATCTAGATGCATCTAAGACATGGACTACTGGCTCGTCGTACTCGGGAGAGATCTTTACCGCTGTATGGGCTCTTGATGTAGTGGCACCACCAATCAACAATGGAATATGGAAATCCTGGCGCTTCATTTCAGCGGCCAAGTGCACCATTTCGTCCAAAGATGGTGTAATCAACCCACTTAGGCCGATCATGTCCACCTCTTTCTCTTTTGCCTCTTTCAAGATCTTATCTGCGGGCACCATTACCCCCATATCGATCACTTCGTAGTTGTTACAAGCCAACACCACAGAAACGATGTTCTTTCCAATATCATGCACATCTCCCTTCACGGTGGCTAAAAGTATTTTTCCTGCATTCTTAGCTTCGTCACCAGAACGTTTCTTTTCTTCTTCTATATAGGGCAAGAGGTATGCTACAGCCTTCTTCATTACCCTGGCGCTCTTAACAACTTGTGGAAGAAACATTTTTCCAGCTCCAAAAAGATCTCCAACTACATTCATTCCATCCATCAATGGCCCTTCGATCACTTCTAAAGGCTTATCGTAGTTCTGTCTCGCTTCTTCAGTGTCTTGATCAATGAATTCAACAATACCTTTTACCAAGGCATGGCTTAATCTTTCTTCAACCGTTCCCTCTCTCCAGCTCTCATCTTTTTGCTGTTTCTTCTCTCCACCTTTTACAGAATCTGCATAATCTGTTAATCTTTCAGTCGCATCATCTCTTCTATTGAGCAAGACATCCTCAACCCTTTCCAAGAGCTCCTTTGGGATATCATCATAGACTTCGATCATTCCTGCATTGACGATCCCCATATCCAATCCTGCTTGAATGGCATGGTAGAGAAATGCAGAATTCATCGCCTCTCTTACAACATTATTTCCTCGAAAGGAGAAACTTACGTTGCTCACTCCTCCACTTACCAAGGCATGAGGAAGATTTTCCTTGATCCATTTGGTAGCCTTTATGAAATCAACAGCGTAATTGTTGTGTTCTTCAATTCCAGTTCCAACAGTAAGTATGTTAGGGTCAAAGATGATATCTTCAGGAGGGAAATTTAACTTCTCTGTCAAGAGCTTATATGCTCTTCCACAGATCTCGATCCTTCTTTCATAATTATCTGCCTGACCCTTCTCATCAAAGGCCATAACGATCACTGCAGCTCCATATCTTCTAATGAGATTCGCTTGCTCTAAAAATTTCTCTTCTCCTTCTTTTAAACTAATGGAATTGACGATCGCTTTACCCTGAACACATTTAAGTCCTGCTTCGATCACTGACCATTTAGAAGAGTCAACCATAATAGGTACGCGAGCAATGTCTGGTTCTGATGCAATCAGATTCAAGAAAGTCTTCATAGCTTCTTCTGAATCGAGCATGCCTTCGTCCATATTGACGTCAATGATCTGGGCACCCCCTTCTACTTGTTGTAATGCAACACTCAAGGCTTCTTCGTAGTTAGACTCTTTGATGAGTCTTCTGAACTTGGCAGAGCCTGTAACATTGGTTCTTTCTCCAACATTTACAAAATTGGTGTTCTCTGTGATCCTTAAAGGCTCTAAACCACTATAGTTAGGAACTATCTCATGTTTCTTTGGATTTCTTGGAGTGTTTTCGGCTGCTATTTCAGCAATTCTAGAAATATGATCTGGAGTTGTTCCACAACAACCACCAATAATATTTACAAATCCGTTTTTGATAAAATCTTCAATAAAACCGCCCATTTCACCAGCAGTTTGATCGTACTCACCAAAGGCGTTAGGCAAGCCGGCATTGGGATGAGCTGAGACAAAGAAATCAGATTTATCGGCAATCAACTCCAAATAGGGACGCAACTCTTCAGCGCCCAAAGCACAGTTGAAACCAACACTTAAAAGCGGCAAATGACTTATTGAAACCAAAAATGCTTCAGCAGTCTGTCCTGACAAGGTTCTACCGCTAGCATCTGTTATGGTTCCTGAAACCATGATTGGCAATTCCTTGCCACTGTCTTCAAAATATTGAGAAATCCCAAATAATGCAGCCTTGCAATTAAGGGTGTCAAAGACTGTTTCAACCAGAAGAATATCTACTCCACCTTCCACTAGACCTTTGGCCTGATTATAGTAGGCATCTTTTAATTCATCAAAAGACGTATTTCTAAATTCTGGTCGGTTAACATCCGGAGAAAGAGAGGCAGTTCTATTAGTAGGTCCCATTGAACCTGCCACAAATCTTGGTTTAGAAGGATCTTTTGCAGTAAACTCATCTGCTACTTCCTTTGCAATTTTTGCAGATTCATAATTCAATTCATATACCCAGTCCTCTAGGGCATAATCAGCTTGAGCAATAGTGGTAGAGGAAAAGGTATTGGTTTCTACAATATCTGCTCCGGCTTCAAAATACTCCCGATGCACATCCTTGATGATATCAGGCCTTGTAATTGATAGCAAGTCATTGTTGCCTTGTAGAGGGTGAGAATGATCCTTCAGACGATCATTCCTGAAATCATCTTCTTGAAGTTTGTGTCTTTGGATCATGGTACCCATAGCACCATCCAAGACCAAGATTTTCTCTTCTAGTATTTTCCTAATATCTTTCATATTCTATCTATAAAAAAAGCCCTCTGACTTCGTCAAAAGGGCTTCAAAACTTTTGTCTTATCATCATTCCCCAATAGAGGGAATCAGGAATTGGCACCCTATTCTATCTCAATAGATTGGGTTGCCAAGGCTTCAAAGGGCCTGTCCCTCCACCTTTCTGGATAAATAATACTTTAAGAACTATTCGGCTTCTAAAGAATTTGTCTTCTTATAATGCCTGTACATGAAATACCCTACTACACCTAGAAGCATATAAGGGACAAACATGATGTACATAATACCTTCATTGATCCCTTGACCTTTAGCTTCCTCTCCGCTTTGCATGTTAGACTCTAAAACGGCTTTGCACATAGAACATTGTGCATCTACCATTTCTACCCCTACAAAAAGGATAAGAACTAGCAGCAATATGGCTTTCCACGCTTTCACTCTACAAAATTACAAAGCAAATCGCGAAAAGTTTAATAATAGGGTGAAATCATTAGATAAACTATAACTCCTGTTAAGGTTACGTATAGCCATAATGGCAAGGTAATCCTTGCAATCTTCTTATGCTTTTCAAAGTTTTGTTGTAAGGCTCTTGAGAAGCTTAGCAAGACCAATGGAACAATGATGATCGCAAGTAATATATGGCTGAGCAAGATGAAATAATACACCGAACGGATCCATCCTTCCCCCCCATAGGGAGTAGACTCTGCCAAAGAGTGATAGCTTACATAAGATAAAAGAAACAATACTGACAAACTCAATGCTGTGAGCATTAACTTCTTGTGTAGTTCTTTTTTCCCTTTTCTAATTGCCATGTATGCCAAGATCAAGATCAAAGAGGTGGTCGCATTGATCCATGCATTGACTGCAGGAAGAAGGTAGATTTCCTCACCAACCTCAATATTCTTAGGCATGAAATAAAGAATGGCAACAATTATTGGGATGAGTATGGAAAGAATAGTAATGATGGTTCTATTCTTGGAGGACGATAAATTCATAGAGTTAGAATTATTTTTCTTTCAATGGAACAAACTCCTCCTTAAAAAGGATCTCGATTGCGTCCATTAAATTATTCGTCTCTGAAGTACTTGTGCCATCAAAATACCCCCTGATCCTTCCTTGCTTATCTACAAGAACCAACCATTGGGAGTGTAAAAAGCCACCTTCTGCGCTTTCATCTTCCATGGCATTGACCATGAAACCATTGTAGCCCAATTCATAGATCTCATCCTTTGGACCTGTTACGAAGTCCCAAACATCATCCATTGCTCTGACATTCTCAGCATAATTCTTCAATACCTCTACAGAGTCGTGCTCGGGGTTCACCGTAAAAGAGATCAAATGAAAATCCTCTAGATCATAAAAGTGCTTTTGAAGCTCCAACATATGGGTGGTCATCTTCGGACAGATGGTAGGGCAAGTAACAAAGAAAAAATCAGCAACATAGATCTTTCCTTCTAGATCTTTTAAGCTAATGTTTTCTCCATTGTGATTCGTTAGACTAAAATCAGGGATGGTGTGATAAGTAGTATCCGAAGGGTTTTGTGGATCTACCTGTTTTGGTCCATAATAAGGGAGCTTCTTGAAGTTATTGGCTCCAGTGTAAAGGAAAAGGTAAAAGAGTGAAGGAAGCAGAAGAATAGCGATCAGGATAGCTACCTTCTTCAACCGATTCGTTTGCTCCATACTTATGCTACATCATTACGTCCTCACCGTGAATGTATATCGCTTCTGTTAGAGCCATTACAATCAGGTATAAGACCAATACGATATAGGGGAGAGAAACCGCGTAGATGAAATTCTTGAACTCGTGCTTCAAGTGCATGTAGTAAGCAACAATGTAATATGCTTTTACCAAAGTAAGAATGATGAAAGTCCATTTTACGAAAGACCATGCAAATCCCATGTCTTTCCATACAAGACCCAATGACACCTCTACTGTTGTTACACCGAGAAGCACCCAAAAGATCACCCAAATGGTTTTTCTCATCTTCTTGCCTTCTTCCTCACCGTGATGAGAGGCATATTCTGCTGTTCTGTCAAAATCCATGTTAAATCCTATAAAGCGTAAATAATATTAGATCAAGTAGAAGAAGGTAAATACAAATACCCAAACAAGGTCTACAAAGTGCCAGTAAAGACCCACCTTTTCTACCATTTCGTAATGACCTCTTTTCTCGTACGTTCCTTTCAATACATTAACGAAAATGATGAAGTTGATGACTACACCACTAAATACGTGTGTACCGTGAAAACCAGTGATGAAAAAGAAGAAATCTCCAAACAAGGGAACACCATATTCATTCACTGTGAGATTTGCACCATAAACTTCAACTCCACTTTGGATCATTGCCGCAGCCTCTGCGCCACTGAATTGAGTTCCATCAGGAAGTACAAATGAATTCTTCGCAGCATCTACCCATTGGGCAATGGTGCCATCAGCCAATTGCAATGCACCAAGTTCAGTTCCATGAATGAAATGATACCACTCCCAAGCCTGTGAACCAACAAAGATCAAACCACCTACAATGGTCAATGCCATCCAAAGGATCACTCCATCTCTTTTCATCCTATGGCCTGCTTCAACAGCCAGTACCATGGTTACAGAACTCATGATCAGTATAAAGGTCATCAAGGCCACGTAAAGCAGCGGATGATCACCATGCAAGAATGGGAAGTGAGTAAAAACATCTTCAGCCACTGGCCATGATTCTTCGAATCTATGACGCATGAATCCGTAAGAGATCAATAATGCTGAAAAAGTAAAGGCATCTGATACTAGGAAGAACCACATCATGATCTTTCCATAGCTTACGTTGAATGGAGAATATCCACCTCCCCATAAGTTCTTAGTATCTACTGTGCTAGCGTTTCCTGACATCTTGAGAATTTAAATTACAATCGTAAAAAATATATAAAGGTAGATCCACATTGCATCCATGAAATGCCAATAGATGGAACATAGCTGCAAACCTAACAAATTTTTTGAGTTATACTTAAGCCTGAAGGCATTAAATAGAGTTATCATTAGCGCAATTATACCTCCTGCTAAATGGGCAATATGCAAGGCAGAAATGATGTAAAGGAATGAACCAGAAGCTGTTTGTTCAGCCCCTGTAAAGAAGATTCCCATTTCTACCAATTGGTCATAGCCCTTTAACTGCATAAAAATGAATGCCAATCCCAAAGCAAAAGAAGTGGTAAGACCTGCTTTTATACCACCCTGATTGTTCTTTTTGGCCGAAAGTAGAGCAATGTACATCGTAACACTACTCACCAATAAGGCGATTGTACTCCATAAAAACACATCAGGAAGTGAGAACGAATCCCAATTTCCATCTCCTTTTCTTACAATAACAGCTGATGTAAGTCCTGCAAAAAGCATGACGATGCTTACCATCCCAAACCACAGTAAAGGTTTTGCTACCTTCTTGCGTTTAACCGCCTGAAACTCTTTCTCGGCCAATTGTAATTCTTCTGTATTCACCATTATATTTTATCTAAATACCATGCAACCAAGATCAGAGGAATGTAAATGAAAGAAGCAAGCATGATCTTAGTAGCTGCTTTGTCACTTCTGTCTTTAAACAATTGAATTGCAGGAATGATCATAAGAATACCTGAAAGAATAAATATTACTCCAGCAAGCTTACCAACCAAGCCAAAGAAGAGAGGTAATAAGCTCGCTAACATCAGGAATAATGAGTAAAGCAATATTAGAAATGCCGATGTAACATCCTTTCCATTTTTAGAAGGAAGTAATCGAAAGCCTGCTTTTTCATAATCCGCATCTGCTTTCCAAGCAATTGCCCAGAAATGGGGAAACTGCCAAATGAACTGTATGGCAAAAAGCAAGCCTGGTTCCAAACCAAAATGGCCAGTTGCAGCCACCCATCCAAGCATTGGAGGAATAGCTCCTGGAAAGGCTCCTACAAATACTGCCCAAGGCGAATGTTGCTTGAGTGGAGTATAAATAAATACATAGCTAAAGAGAGAAAGAAGAGCCAGTAAGCCAGCAAGTGGATTCAATCCAATCCAGATCAAAAGCACCCCAATGATACCGGAGATTGAGGCGACAAGAATTGCTTCTATTTTGACCATGTTTCCAGTAACCAATGGTCGCATTTTTGTTCGATCCATCATTGCATCCAAATGCTTTTCCCAAACTTGATTAAATCCGTTGGATGAACCGGTTACCAAGAAACCTCCAGCAAGCAAGATCAAAAGATCCAACCAAATGATCTGATCTACTGCGATTAAATAGCCCAAAGCTGCAGAGATAACAACTAGGAGCGTAAGTCTCATCTTGAAAAATACAGCATAATCACCAATCTTTCTTTGCAGCAAACTAAGTGGATTTACAGAAACTTTTGATTGAACTTCCATGGAGAATTAAACCGCAGCAAAATTAACCAATTAAGGCTTGAAACTAGCAAGATCAGTAATCAAATGCCCTTCTAAATAAATTGGATCTAATGCTTAGGTAAACCATTGTATTCACATCAACAACATCCATTGCTTCTTGTTGTCGCCATGCATATCCAATTGAAAGATCAGCACCCCATAGAAATTTGAGTCTTCTCGAAATAGAGCCCTCAAAATACTTGGTATGGGTTGATATTCCTTGCCCAATAAAATTCTCATACTCTTTTATTCGAGATGTATTGGACAACTCGATCTCTTCTCCAAAGTTGGTTCCGAAGGGCGAGACTCCCCTTCTTGATTGATTGTACTGGGCTGAAAAACTCCAATCAGACCGTGAATATCTCAATTGGGCAATTGCTTCTTCAAAGTTAGCCCCTAGAGGATGTGCCAATGGCAAACTATGGTGGGAATAAGCTTGTGTTGGGCTACTATGAGCATAAGTGTAAGGTCTAACTGCATTGTACTCCACTCGGATCATTAATCCTTGCTTCCCTAAAAAATCATTCGCCTTTAATCCAACTTGAATTCCATACTTATTTCCCCACCATCCCGACTGAATATCCTCATCTTCATTGACTACTTGGCTCACATCTGCTCTAATCTCATCCAGAAGGAATTCATCGATCAAGGCTTGAAAATAAAAGGTGTAATTGGAAATGAACTCATACTCAATATTAGCTCCAAGAATTACATTATCCGAAGAACCAACTGAAAACTCTACCGGTCTATAGAAGATTACAGGATTCAAATAATTGGGATCAAATCCTCTGATATAAGTTCCTTCATCTGACTGCCAGATCACCGTTTCAAACAATCCGATCTTCAGCTTTTTAAATAATTCCAATTCCAAATAATGGCTAGCAGTAAACTTTTGTCGATACAGATCCTGATCACCTACCACACCATAAGTATTCATTTGTCTGCTAAAGAGATTGGTGTAGTTCAGTTTCCAAAATTTGGTGTTGATCTTGAAATATGGATAGGGTGAACTAAGGTCTGATAGAAGCAATGAACGATGTCCGCTGCCAATAAACTTCCTTCCATATCCTATCTCAAAATCAAAGGTTTGATTAGGGGTATAGGATAAGAAAGCATCCCAGAACTGAGCATCAATGGTAGAAATGCCTTGCTTGCTAGTTGAAGCTGGTATAACAGAGCGTGCATTGATCAGCTCTTTTCTATAAGTCATGTATTCACCCCGATTGAACAAATAAGTAAAGCCAGCATTCAATTTGTTGGAGGAATAGTTCAATTGAGCGCCAGCACCTGCCCGAAATATCCCTTTTTCTTTATTATCAATAGAATAGCTCAACTCCATAACAGGATACAAGCTCAATGACTTTTCGTTGTCAATTAGATCGATCAAAGGGGATACAGAAGTATCATCCGACAATTGTCTAACAGCATCTTTGAAGGTATTCTCTCCTTCTAATTCGTAGAAAAACGTAGACTGTGAATAGGAAACTAGGCTAAATGCAAAAAGCAGTAGTATGAGAAAGCCCTTCATTACTCGTTCTTTTCTTTCGAATTCTCCTTTTTGATCGGAATAACGAATAAGCCTCCAATCAAGATCAATACGATCAAAGCCAATAATAGAAACTTGTAATTGGCATTGATATTAATGAACAATACAGAATAAAGGATCAGTGAAATATTGAAAAGGTAAATTACAACTACAGCTTGTGCATGATTTAGTCCAAGCTTCAATAGGCGGTGGTGGATATGGTTCTTATCTGCAGTGAAAGGAGAGGTTCCTTTTGCCATTCTTACCAAGAAGATCCTCAAGGTATCCAACAAGGGATAGCTTAATACTGTCATGGCAAAGATTGGCCTAGAAATATAGATCAAACTCGATGGCACTCTCGAAGGGTCAAACTCTATCATTCTAATGGCCAGCACACAGAGTATCAATCCTACTGTTAAACTTCCTGAGTCGCCCATGAATATATTAGCGGGATAGAAATTATATCTTAAAAAGCCAAACAATGCCCCTGCCAGAGAAAAGGCAATGATTGCATCAATGGTACTTCCCACCATTAAAAACCAAATACCAAATGCAACGGAGGCAATACACCCTACTCCTCCAGCCAATCCATCAATTCCATCAATTAGGTTGAAGGCATTGATGATCACCACATAGGTAAAAATTGATAGAGAAATACTGGCCCAGTCTGGAATCTCTCTGATCTCAAATATTCCATAAAGACTAGTGATTCTAATTTCAGCCATCAAGACCATGATGAAAGCAACCAATAAATGGCCTATTAATTTCTTTACGGCAGCAGTGCCAATGATATCATCCTTGATCCCAATAAAGAACATGACCAGAATGCTAGGTATCAAATACTTAATGTATGAAATATCTTCTTCAGGATAGCAGATCAAGAAGGAAAATAGGGTACCTGCAAAGATCATGATCCCTCCCATGGAAGGAGTTCGTCTCTCATGTAATTTGCGATCCTCGTTCGGCTCATCAAACAAGTTCTTGATCTCAGCAACCTTAATGAACGAAGGAGTAGATAAGAGAACAATAAAAAAGGAAACCAATATGGCTAGGGCTATGATCATCGTCAAAAGGTTCTTACAAATATACCTCTAGTAGTTGAAGTACAAGTTCTGCAAGCTTGTTCTCCATCCAAAGGAGAAGAGCAATAAGTTATCTACATCCCGATGTGTAAGGTTAACATACAAATTAGAGTTAACAGCTGGGTTGACCATATAGGATAATTCTCCCATCATAAAACGCTGCTCTACATCTCCTTGATAAAGATTTCCTCTAGCCAATAAATTCCATCTTTTCCACATGTACTGAGCAGAACCTATAATTTCATTCTGATTTCCTGAATATGGCAATCCCAAGGATTCATTGTAATGATGGTACCCAAAGATTGAGTCTGTTTTGACGCTATTGAACTCCACACCAATTCTCAATCCATTCATCAAGAAATACTTCGCCCCAATTTGAAAAGAAGTCAGACCTTCATCAAGGTTTTGGCTACTTAATTGAGAGTATACCATTAAATCTTCAATTGGCTTAATGCTCAAGTTTAGGCCAAGATTCTGGGCAAGAATGTCGGAGTCATCTGCTAAGGTATTCAAAAAGAGAATAGGCACATAGGCTTGGAAAGGAATCTCTTGCTTACCACTTGTATCAATAGACGGATAGATAGTAGATTCAAATAATCCTATTTCTATTTTTGGATGGGGAATGATACTTAGATAGTGAGTGGCTCCCATTTTTCTTTCAAACAATTCTTCAGTCTGTTCATTCGAAGGAACCCGTTCAAGATCTTGATATAAATTAAAGAGGTTCTGGTATTGAAGCTTCCCATCTAACCAATTGGTCTTGATCTTCAAATAGGGATAATTGAATGCTAGATCGGATAACAAATGAGACCTAAATCCATTTCCAATAAAATGCTTTCCATGACCTATGGTCAAATTGATCCAATCTGATGGACTATAGGTCAAATAGGCAGAAGACATAGCAAAATCATAATAGGCCGTATCCAATTGCTTCACTCTTCCTTGACCATAGGCAACATCTGTAGCATCAACCCTTTGTGCAACATAAGATGGTAATCTTGCCTGGTTTTCTAAGAAGCTACTTCCTACGGCAACATTCTCTCCCAATTGCAGCAAGAGTAAAAAACCTCTACTATTCTTAAAAAGTGTTTCGTCTCTGCCATCCGACTCTTTAGTGTACTCAAAATGATAGATCGGATCTAAAGTGAGCTTAACATTCTGACTGTCTAAAATGAATAAATGCTCATAGAACAGCTTTCTCCAAACTCCAGAATATTCTTTGCGTTTGCTCAATGACAATACCTCTTGCACAGAGTCAATTGCAATGGCACTGCTGCTAAAGTCTCTTTCTGAATAGGGTTGAAAAGCGCTGTGAAAGCTTTGCCCTTTTTCAAGGATCAATCGCTCTTGCGACAGATCAAACGTTTTATTCAAGGGCAGTAGTCGGTCCTGAGAATAAGATCGATCAGGCAATAAGAAAAGTATGAGAGTAAAAGCTAAAAAAAGAGAGAAAGTTCGGTATGTCCTAGATCTACGCCTTTGCAAATTCTAAGTCTTTTACTTCTTGGTAAACCATTTCTATTCCATCTCTCAAATGGATCTTATGCTTCCAACCCGACTCATGGATCTTTGAAACATCCATTAATTTTCTGGGTGTTCCATCTGGTTTGGAAGTATTGAACTTCAAATCACCTTCAAACCCAACAATGTCTTTAATCATTAAGGCTAGGTCAGCTATTGAAATGTCTTCTCCAGTTCCAATATTCAACCATTCCTCACCTTCATAGTCGATCATCAAATGCAAACAAGCAGCTGCTAGATCATCTGCATGCAGGAACTCTCTCTTAGGCTGACCGCTTCCCCATACCTCAACTTCACTTAGTCCTTCGGCTTTTGCCTCGTGGAACTTTCTAAGCAAGGCAGGTAAAACATGGGAATTCTGCAAATCGTAATTATCGTTCGGCCCATATAGGTTGGTAGGCATGGCTGCTATGAAATTGCAACCGTACTGTTTGCGGTAGTTCTCGCACAGTTTGATCCCTGCAATCTTAGCAATCGCATAGGGCTCGTTGGTATACTCAAGTGAATCGGTAAGCAAGTACTCCTCCTTAAGTGGTTGAGGAGCCATCTTTGGATAAATACATGATGAACCTAAGAACAAGAGCTTCTTCACATCATTCAGATAAGAATGGTGAATGATGTTTGACTCTATCATTAAATTATCATAGAGGAATTCAGCTCTGAAAATATTATTAGCTTGAATACCTCCCACTTTAGCTGCAGCGAGAAATACATACTCTGGTTGCTCTGATGAAAAGAAATCAGCAACAGCTGCTTGATCTCTCAAATCAAGCTCAGTAGAAGTTTTGAGAATCAGATTAGTATATCCTTCAGCTTCTAGCTTTCTCAAAATTGCTGAGCCAACCATACCTCTATGGCCTGCAATATAGATCCTAGAATCTTTATTCATGAGACTGATAGACTTTGTGCCCGCCTTCCATTAAATACTTGTCTCTTTGGAAAAGCTTCAAGTCTGAATTAACCATGTCTTTAACAAGGTCATTAACTGAATGTGAGGGCACCCAACCAAGTTCGTTCTTAGCTTTGCTTGCATCTCCTACCAATAGATCAACCTCTGTTGGTCTAAAGTATTTTGGATCAACTTTGACGATTGTCTTTCCATCAGCTTTGTTCACCCCAATTTCATCAACTCCATTTCCTTTCCACTCAACTTCAATTCCAAGTTCGTTAAAAGCCATTGTGACAAACTCACGAACCTCAATTGTAGTTCCTGTTGCCAAAACATAATCATCTGCCTTATCTTGCTGAAGCATCAACCACATTCCCTCTACATAATCCTTTGCATGGCCCCAGTCTCTCTTGGCATCCAAGTTTCCTAAATACAGACAATCTTGCAATCCTAACTTGATCTTAGCCGCTGCACGAGTGATCTTTCTAGTCACAAAAGTTTCTCCTCTGATCGGGCTTTCATGGTTGAATAAAATACCATTGCAAGCGTACATATTGTAGGCTTCTCTGTAATTCTTTATGATCCAAAATGCATAGAGTTTTGCCACTCCATACGGGCTTCTAGGATAGAAGGGAGTCTTCTCCGTTTGGGGTATTTCTTGAACTTTACCATAGAGCTCAGAAGTAGAGGCTTGGTAAAATTTCACTTTCTTTTCCATCCCCAATACTCGTATAGCTTCTAATAATCTCAATGCACCAACTGCATCAGAATTTGCTGTGTACTCTGGAGTTTCAAAAGATACTTTTACATGCGATTGAGCAGCTAAGTTGTAGATCTCGTCGGGTTGAACTTCTTGAACTATTCGAGTCAAGTTAGAAGAATCTGTCATGTCCCCAAAATGGAGTTTGAACTTTACATTCTTCTCATGAGGATCCTGATACAAGTGATCAATCCTGTCTGTGTTGAATAGAGAACTTCTTCTCTTAATGCCGTGCACCTCATAGCCTTTTGAGAGTAACAACTCTGCCAAATAGGCCCCATCTTGACCGGTAACTCCGGTTATCAAAGCAACTTTGCTCATAGAATTATTTTAGACGATAAAATTAGGACTTTCAAGCCTTCGCTAAAAACCAATTGTTCCTTAAGTTTTCCTTATTGTAAAGCATTCTATTTTTGGTCTCCCAATCAATGACTTCTCCGCCGCTAGCTTCAAGAATGGCCTGACCTGCAGCGATGTCCCATTCCATGGTTGGAGCAAATCTTGGATAGATATCTGCCTTCCCTTCTGCCAGCAGGCACAATTTCAGAGAACTTCCTTTAGAGAGAATTTCAACATTGGGGTGCTCCTTCCTAATACTCTCCATAAAAACTAAAGTCTCATCAGACATATGTGACCTACTTCCCACAACAGTATAAGCCCTATCTTCATTTTTTGGGATCCTGTTCGAAACTGAAAAAAGTTTAGATGGATCATTTGTCAACTGTTCAGACAAACCTTCGATCTTAAAAGCGCCTAAGCTCTTTGTGCCGAAATAGAGAACATCTTCAGCAGGAACATAGATCAAGCCTAGAATAGATTGGCCGTCCTCGATCAACGCAATGTTCACCGTGAACTCTCCATTTCTATTGACAAACTCTTTTGTTCCATCTAGAGGATCTACCATCCAGAATTTTTTCCAGACAGAGCGCTCCTCATAATTTATCTCTCTTCCTTCTTCACTCAAAACAGGGAAATCAAACTTCTTTAGGCCCTCGTCAATGATCTTGTGAGACTCCTTATCTGCAAGAGTGAGAGGCGAACTATCTTCTTTATTCTCAACAGCAAATTCAGAATTGTAGACTTCCAAGATCCTTCTGCCAGCATTGTAAGATATATCTGCTAGATAACTTAAAATTTCTTTTTCATCCATAAACTCCATTCTATACTACAATTGATAAAGCTGTGAGAGTATCGCTGACGCAACAAGCATGTAAAGCAGTGTGAGAGGTAAACCAACTTTTAAATAATCTTTAAAAGTATAACCTCCAGGCCCATATACCATTAGATTGGTTTGGTATCCCAAAGGACTGATAAAATTTGCCGCTGCCCCAAATGAGACGATCAGAACAAAGGGAATAGGGTCCAAGCCAGCTTCCAATGCCAAGGACAATGATATCGGAAAAAGTATGGCGACTGCAGCCTTATTGGTAATATATGCAGCGAGCAAGTTAGTGAGCAGAAAAACAAACATCAGGAGATAGATCGGTTGCACGAAGCCGCTGAACCCGATAAGAATATCAGCTATATAGATAGAAGCTCCAGAATTGATCATTGCTTTGCCAAAAGCCAGCCCAAAAGCGATCAGCAAGATCAGATCAAAGTCCAATCCTCTTCGAATCTCATCCAAAGGAATGATCCTCATAAAAATTGCTATCAAAAGAACGATAGACAATCCAGCGATCAAAGGTAAAATTGAAAATGCCGACAGTACTATTGCGAGGATCAATGATGCAAAAACCACAGAAATCTTAGACAGATTATTCTCTTTGCTAGGTTCAATATGGGAGAGTATGTAGAAAGCTTCGCTTGAACGAATTCTTGATTGAAAGTCGCTTCCACTGAATACAAAAAGAACATCACCAGCCCTTAATTCTTGTTCTCCAATTTTCCCTTTGAGGTCTTCTCCATTTCTATGGATCGCAACAATTGCTGCATCGAATCTCGCCCTGAAGTCAGCATCTTTCACTTTTAATCCGATCAAGGAAGAATTGTAAGAAATTACTACCTCGTTAACCGATGATTGATCTCCTAGCATTCTTTCAACGATCTTTGGCAAGGTAAGTCCAAGATCTTTTTTGCTAATCTCTTCAACCGAAGCCGTATCTCCCACAAATACCAAAGCATCATCTTTCAAGAGTGTTTCATCTGGAGAAACTGGACTTATGCTTCGTTCGTTGCGGATGATCTCTACCAAATAGAGCCCCTTTAGATTTCTAAGACCAGCATCTTCAATGCTTTGATCTATTAATTTCGAACCTTCTTTGATCTGCGCTTCAACGAAGTACTTCCTACCTTCCTTCACATTTTCATTTTCTCCATTGTGATTTGAAGGAAGCATTTTGATCCCAAAAAGCATCATAAAAACTACTCCTAAGAGAAGCATAGGAAGACCTACTATTGTGTAGTCAAAAATCGACAAGGACTCTAAGCCCGCATCGACTGCCATCCCATTAACAATTAGATTAGTACTTGTCCCTATTAAGGTGATGCAACCACCTAAGATGGCAGCATATGAAAGAGGTATCAAAAGTTTTGAAGAAGAGATCTGATTTCGCTCTCCCCACCTATTTACATAGGGCATCATCATTGCCACCAAGGGGGTATTGTTGAAAAATGCAGAAAATGTTGCCACAAGGCCCATCATTCTGATAGAAAATGAAGATTGCTTCTTTTTTTGTCCAAACAATCGATCAAATAACAGATCTATTACTGATGATCTTCTAAAAATGTCGCTAATGATCAGAAGTAACACAATCACTGCCAACTGCTCATTCGCAAAACCACTCAGCACCTCAGCAGGACTCAAAATACCAGTAAATACAAAGATCAAACAGCAGATGAAAAACACTACTGTAGGTCGAAACAACTCAAAGTATAATGCTGTAAGCAGAAAAAGGATCGTAAAGAGAAGTACAATGATCTGAGTAGTAAGCATATCTCTTTTCCTTCAGGACTAATAAGCTGAAGTAGAACCTCCTATTTGTTCAATAGGATGCCAAGTTGTTTTAACCTCTTGGAGGTCATAGATCAGATATGGGCCATTTTCAATTGAATGCTTCTGATCCCAAAAAACAGTTCTTTTCAAATTCACTTGAGCCAATTCCTCTATTTCTGTTCTTCTATCATTATCAGCTCCCCAAGATAGCATTGTATTCACGTCCATATGGCCAGCCATATGCGAGACTAATTCTTTGGAGTGTCCAGTTAGAATATTGACAACCCCAGCCGGAACATCTGAATGATGAATGATTTCTGCAATCGTCATAGCAGTCATCGAAAGATTTTCAGGGGCCAAAACTATCAAGGTATTACCGCCTACTATAGAAGCAGACAACAATTGCATGAATTCTAAGAATCCGCTATTCTCTTCAAGTATAGCAGCTACAACACCATTTGGCTCAAGAATGGAGAAATTGAAATGTGAACTACTCACTGGATTAACACTTCCAAAAAGTGCCTGGTACTTATCTGACCATCCGGCATAATAGATCAATGAATCGATTCCCTCTTCAATGATCTTCATTGATTTATTCTCCGATACGCCCTTCTCCGAACTCAATACTTTTTGTAGTTCTGACTTTCTCCCTTCTAAATTCTCAGCTATCCTATAAAGGATCTGACCTTTATTATATGCTGATCTTTCCTCCCAAGAAGCCTGGGCTTTTCTAGCTACGACCACTGAATTCCTAAAATCTTTTCTTGATGCTCTACAAAGATTAGCCATCACATTCCCCTTTGTATCTAAAGATTTAAAGAACCTTCCAGATTCAGTTCTACTGAATTTCCCTCCAATATATAATTTGTAGGTTTTTAGCACCTCTGTTCTTTTGCTCATCTGATTGGAAATTAAAATCTTAAATACTCTTTGAGTCCGTGTAATCCACCTTCTCTGCCAAAACCACTTTCCTTGTATCCTCCAAAAGGGGATGCTGGATCAAACTTATTATAAGTGTTAGCCCATACAACTCCTGCTTTTAATTTGGAACTCAAATTAAAAGCCTTTGATCCTTTATCAGTCCATACACCAGCTGATAATCCAAAAGGAGTATTGTTCGCTTTTTCAATGGCCTCATCAACCGTTCTAAAACTTTGGATGGCCAAGACAGGTCCAAAGATCTCTTCTTGAGCCAACCTACTTGATTGAGCTACATTGAAGAAGAGTGTTGGTTTACAAAAGAATCCCTTTCTAGGAACTTTTGCCTCTGCTTGAAACATCTCCAATCCCTCTTTCTTACCAACTTGGATGTACGACTTGATCTTTTCCAATTGATCCTTTGAATTGATAGCACCCACATCTGTATTCTTGTCCAGAGGATTCCCTACGATCAAAGTTTGCAATCTGCTTTTTAACTTGACAGTAACTTCTTCTAAGACTGATTCTTGAACTAAAAGTCTAGATCCAGCGCAACATACGTGGCCTTGGTTGAAGAATATCCCATTGATCACTCCCTCAATGGCCTGATCAATTGGCGCATCTTCAAAAATGATATTGGCCGCCTTTCCTCCTAACTCCAAAGTGAGTTTCTTCCCGCTTCCAGCTACTGATTTCCTGATGAGCTTACCTACTTCTGTTGATCCTGTGAACGCAATCTTATCTACTCCTGGATGATCAACTAAATAAGCACCCGTTTTGCCAGCTCCAGTAACTATGTTCACAACTCCTGCAGGCAGACCTGAATCCTTGATCAATTCCGCGAGCTTAAGAGCAGTTAATGAAGTGGTTTCTGCTGGTTTCAATACCACTGTATTTCCACAGGCCAAGGCTGGAGCTATCTTCCATGCAGCCATCAATAAAGGGAAGTTCCATGGAATGATCTGAGCAGCAACTCCAAGAGAGGAAACCTTCTTGTTTGGAAATGCATACTCCAGTTTATCTGCCCATCCAGCGTAGTAAAAGAAATGAGCTGCAGCTAGAGGAATATCTATATCTCTAGCCTCTCTAATAGGTTTTCCACCATCCATAGATTCAATGACCGCAAATTCTCTAGCTCTTTCCTGAATCATTCTGGCAATCCTAAAGATGTATTTAGCTCTTTCTTTGGGATCCATGCTTGACCATTCCTTATGGGCAGCTCTAGCAGACTTGACAGCCTTATCTATGTCCTTCTCATTCGCTTCTGCAATTTTGGCTAAAACTTCTCCATTTGAAGGATTGATGGTTTCAAAATACTTGGCACTATTTGGTTTGCAAAACTTCCCATCAATGAAAAGATCATAGCTGTTTTTTAAATCGATATGATCTGCACTCTCAGGAGCTGGATCATACATCCAACCATCATCAAAGCCCAATGAAAATGAATCTGTCTTTTTCATGTCAGTCCTTTGTAAAGTAATCTGCAGATTGGTAGAATCCGCTTTCTTGTTTTCTTAATTGCATCAATAGGTCGTTTGCAAGTCGGCTGGCTCCAAATCTAAACCATTGATTGCTCATCCAATTATTTCCGAGTGTTTCTCGAAGCATGACCAAATAATGCAGTGCAGTTTTTGCATCAGAAATACCTCCTGCAGGCTTCATCGCTCGCATCTCTCCATTCTTTAGGTAAAAGTCCCTGATCGCTTCAAGCATCAAAAGGGTAACAGGCATACTGGATGCCTTACTTATCTTTCCAGTAGATGTTTTAATAAAATCTGCTCCTGCGTAAAGAGCAATGTCACTTGCCCTTCTTATCTGATCCATGGTTCCTAGTTCTCCTGTTTCTAGAATCACTTTCAATCGCGATTTTCCACAAGCTTCTTTAATTGCCGCAACTTCATCAAAAACATAATTGTACTCTCCCTGGAGAAACTTACCTCTTGAAATGACCATGTCAATTTCATCTGCTCCTTCTCCAACAGCAAACTTTACTTCTTGAATACGCAATTTAAAGTCTGATTGACCACTAGGAAAGGCAGTTGCTACAGAGGCAACTTTTACTTTGGATCCCTTCAGTTTCTGCTTGGCCACTGCCACTAAACTGGGATATACACAAACTGCAGCGACAGAAGGCACATCAAGATCTAGATCAGGCCTCATTGCTTTAAGGCATAGTTGCTCCACTTTACCCTTTGTATCTTTTCCTTCTAGGGTTGTGAGGTCGATCATGCTTAAGGCTAACTTCAATCCGCTGATCTTTGTCTGCTTTTTGATGCTCCTTGTTCGAAATCTATTGGCTCTTTCTATCAAGCCAACTTGGTCTATCTGTGGGGTATTTCTAAAATCCAAGCTATTGAATCTAACTATTGAAGCTCAAAGATATAGCTTTGAACTTAACTATACATTCCTATTGGCAAAGCAATGTAGAAGATTAACTAGATATTGAAAAGTATTTATCTATAGTTAAAATAGCTTACTAGCCTCATTCTTTGGCTACTTTTGAGATTCCAATGAAGAATGAAGGGGAAAATATCTACTCAGTTTTTGACGAAATCTTGGGAAGAAAGGTGAAAGAAGAACAACTTCAGCAAAAGGCTAAAGTTATTTGGATGACTGGCTTGAGTGGTTCTGGAAAAACCTCAATTGCAAAAGAAGTTGAGAAAGTTCTCCATCAAAAAGGTTTTGTTACTCAATTACTGGATGGTGATAATATTAGAACCGGGCTGAACAAAGACCTAGGATTCTCAGAGGAAGAAAGAATGGAAAACATTCGAAGAATTGCAGAAGTCTCTAAGTTGTTCTTGAATTGTGGAATTATTACAATCAATTGTTTTGTAAGCCCTACCGTAGCAATTAGAAAAGCTGCTGAAAGCATAATTGGGGAAGATGACTTTATTGAAGTTTTCATCGACACTCCTATTGAAATATGCGAGCAAAGAGATCCAAAAGGACTTTATAAAAAAGCTCGTAAAGGAGAAATTCCTAGTTTCACAGGCATTAGTTCTCCATTTGAAGAGCCTAGTTCAGCTTTTAGAGTAAAGACTGAAAACAAACAAGTATCAGATTCTGCAAAAGAATTGATCAAGCATATCCTTCCAAAAATTACACTGACTGATGAAAGCGTATAACCTTACTCACCTCAAAGAATTGGAATCGGAAGCGATCTATGTAATGAGAGAGGTTGCTTCTCAATTTGAGAATCCAGTGTTGTTATTTTCAGGAGGTAAAGATTCTATTGTTTGCGCGCACATAGCAAAGAAAGCTTTCTATCCAGCAAATATCCCATTCCCCTTGATGCATGTTGATACTGGTCACAATTTTGATGAGACCATCCTCTTTAGAGATCAGTTCATCAAGAATATTGGAGCTCAATTGATCGTGGCCTCTGTTCAAGATTCAATTGATCAAGGAAGAGTAACTGAAGAGAAGGGATATAATGCCAGTAGGAATGGACTTCAAACCGTGACTCTATTAGATGCCATTGAAGATCACAAGTTTGATGCTGCCATAGGAGGCGCTAGAAGAGATGAAGAAAAGGCAAGGGCAAAAGAGAGATTCTTTTCACATAGAGACGAGTTTGGACAGTGGGATCCAAAGAACCAAAGACCCGAGCTTTGGAACATATTCAATGGAATGAAACAGTTTGGAGAAAGCTTCAGGGTCTTTCCAATATCCAATTGGACAGAAATGGATGTATGGCAATACATTCTATCTGAAGGCATTGAGCTTCCTTCATTATACTTTGCTCACTCTAGAAAGGTATTTGAAAGAGATGGAGTCATTATGTCTGATAGTGATTTTATAGAGAAGAAGGAATCAGAAAAAATAGAATCGAAGATCGTTAGATTTAGAACAATCGGAGATATGACCTGCACCGGTGCAGTTGAGTCGAATGCAGATTCAATAGAAAAGATCATAGAAGAAGTTGCGGCGTCTAGAACCACTGAAAGAGGTGGTCGTTCTGACGATAAACGTTCAGAAGCGGCGATGGAAGATAGAAAGAAACAAGGATACTTTTAAAAGATGTCAGATAGCAATACCTACTTAAATATGGAACTCTTGAGGTTCTCAACTGCTGGCAGTGTAGATGATGGTAAAAGCACCTTGATTGGCCGATTGCTTTACGATAGTAAATCGATCTTTGAAGATCAATACGAGGCCATAGAACAAAGCAGCAAGAAAAAAGGGGAAGAAGAAGTAAATCTTGCCCTACTCACTGATGGATTGCGGTCTGAAAGAGAGCAGGGAATAACTATAGATGTAGCTTATCGATACTTTGCTACTCCTCGAAGAAAATTCATCATTGCAGACACCCCCGGTCATATTCAGTATGTCCGAAACATGGTCACTGGAGCATCTACTTCCAATTTATCCATTATTCTTATCGATGCGAGAAAAGGAATCAGTGAACAAACACACCGACATACTTTCATAGCTTCCTTATTAGGAATTCCTCATATCATCTTTTGCATCAACAAAATGGATCTTGTTGATTATGACGAAGAGGTATTTGAAAAGATAAAAAAAGAGACCGAGGCCTTTGTCTCTAAATTGGACGTAAAGGATGTTCATTTTATTCCAATCTCTGCCTTGAAAGGAGACAATGTAGTGAATCGATCAGAAGAGATGGAATGGTACAAAGGAAGCACTTTGCTCTATCTACTTGAAACCATACACATCGGTAGTGATCATAATCACATTGATTGTCGTTTTCCTGTACAGTATGTAATCCGACCTCAAAAAGATGAATTTCACGATTACAGAGGGTATGCTGGAAGGATAGCTGGAGGTGTGTTCAAAGCGGGCGACAAAGTGTTGGCTCTACCCTCTGGATTTACAACTAAGATCAAGAAAATAGACACCATGGAAGGTGAGATTGAAGAAGCTTTTGCTCCTATGTCTGTTACTCTCTGCCTTGAAGATGAGATCGATATCAGTAGAGGAGATATGATTGTTCGTGAGCACAATCAACCGAAGGCATCTCAAGATATTGACCTTATGATTTGCTGGTTAAGTCCTAAAGCACTTCAAGAAAGAGGAAAATATGCGATCAAGCATACCAGCTCAGATGCCAGATGTGTAGTGAAAGAAGTGCTTTATAAAATGGACATCAATAGTCTTCATAGAATGGAATCTGATAAGCAGATCGGAATGAATGACATTGGAAGGATCAGAATAAGAACCACCAAACCGCTTTTCTTCGATAGTTACAAAAGGAATAGGATCACCGGAAGTTTGATCCTGATCGATGAGTCGAACAATGAAACCGTTGGTGCTGGGATGATCTTGGATTAATAAGCTTCAGGAAACTTCTCTTTGAGCTTCCTTTTCAGCCTTTTCATCATCATTTTAGCGTCATAGATCTTCATTTCATCCATCTCAAATAAAGGATACATTGTACCCGTTTCATTGTCCTTGATGAAATAGCTAAATACGATGAGTTCTCCCTCTTTTGGCTGAGACTTCAAGAAGTCATAATCATAAACAGAGCTGTAAAGAACATATCTATTCTCAGTTGCAATAGATTTTAGTTCAGAAGGGAAAGCAAGCATGCTCTCAAAAGGATATTGACTAACTGCTGCCTCTAGTTCTGTATTATACTCTTTCAGCACCTTGTTGTGGTTCTCCTGTCTTAGGATTACATATTTCTTGGAGCTTTCATCCTCTTCTTCTGTGCCAACTACAATACTTTCATGCTTCAAAAAGATCAATTTCTCATTTTTCAATTGATCTGGGATACCTTCTTTCGAGATCATGTCTTGGGCATTGATACTCAAAGAAAAAAGGAAACTAAATAACAGGAGGAGGGAAGCATATTTCTTATTCATCTGAAAAGTCCTTTAATATCTTTCTATAATCGTTGAATAACTTGGATTTTGAAACGAATCCAATATATCTATTATGATCCACTACTGGCAAATTCCATGCCCCACTCTTTTGAAACTTCTCCATCACTACCTCCATGGAATCAGTTGAAGAAACCGCATCAGGGTGCTGGGTCATCAATTCTCTCACAATATAGCTCTCGTATTTCTCAGGCTTGAACATGATCTGCCGAATATCATCCAAAAGTACAATTCCCTCAAGATTCTTTTCTTCGTTGACTACTGGAAAGATATTCCTTTTACTAACGGAGACGATCTTAACTAATTCTCCCAGCGACTGCTCAGGTCCTACCACTGAGAAATCTGTTTCAACCTCAGTTCTTAATTGCATCAATGTGAGCACCGCTTTATCCTTGTTGTGAGTGATCAATTCCCCTTTCTGAGCAAGTTGCAAATTATACAGTGAATGAGATTGGAAGTATTTGGCCGTTAAAAATGAGATTGCTGCTGTAATCATAAGTGGGATCACCAATTCATACCCACTGGTAATTTCAGCAATGAGGAAGAGTGCCGTTAAAGGTGCGTGTAAGATCCCTGCAATTAGACCTGCCATGCTTACCAATGTAAAATTCCGTTCAGAAAGAGAAAAGAATCCCAACTGGTTGATGCTTCTTGAATATAGGAAGCCTATTACAGAACCCATAAACATAGAAGGAGCAAAAACTCCCCCAAATCCACCGGCTCCGAGCGTGAGAGTAGTAGCAATTGACTTGATAAAAACGATTCCCAATAAGAAAATTGCTACCGCCCAAAACTCATTGCTGAGACCGTGAAACAAACTGCCTTCGAACAGCTCTGCTACATTTCCATTCAGCAAAGACTTGATACTGACAAATCCTTCACCATAGAGCGGAGGGAAGATAAAGATCAAGGCTCCAAGAATAATTGACCCTACAATGGCCTTGTTGTACTTCCCTTGAACCTTAGTAAACAACTTCTCTACCGTCCAATAACTCTTGCAGAAATAAACTGATAACAATCCAGTAAGTACACCTAGGAGAATATAAAAAGGCACATCCGAAAGCACAAAACTTTCCATTACTTCAATATTGAAAAGCACCTCATCGCCAAACATTAGATAAGAAGTAAGCGTGGCAGATATTGAAGCCATCAACAAAGGGATCATAGAACCTGCCGTGAGATCCAGCATGATCACTTCTAAAGCAAATACTATGGCTGCAATAGGAGCGTGAAATATCCCAGACATCGCTGCAGCAGCTCCACATCCAAGCATGAGAGTAGTCTTTTTATAATTCAATCTGCTCCAACGTGCATAATTAGAACCAATGGCACTACTAGCCCCTACTGTTGGTCCCTCTAGTCCAACAGACCCACCAAAACCAACCGTGATCAAAGAAGTAAGCAAGGATGAATAAGTCGCAGAACGAGGAAGAATTGAATTCGACTTAGAAATAGCCTGCAATACGTTAGGAATGCTGTGACCAATCCTATTCTTTAACAAATACTTGGTTACTAAAACCGTTAAGAAGATACCCAATCCTGGATAAACTAGATACAAATAACTCTCCTCTCCTTTCAATGAACCTGCTCTAAGTAAGGATTGAATGAAGAATACTGCATTCTTCAGTGCAACAGCTGCTAATCCAGAAGAGAATCCTACGATGATACTCAATAGGATCATATAATGGCGCTCTTTCATATGACGTCGACGCCAGATGTTCAATCTCTTTAAACCTATTTTAATGGAGTTGATCAAGAATACAATCTTTGAGCAAAAATGGGAATTTAATCTTGTAGAGAAATGTCTTTGCTCCTTAAATGAAGATCTCGCTGTGGGAATGGTATCACAACACTGCTTTCTCTGAAGGCCTGATCTATTTTAAATCTCAGATCGCTCTTAATTCTCTCGATCTTCCAAACTTCCTCAGACCAGAAGTACAAACTAAAATTCAAGGAGGACTCACCAAAGTCATTGAAACTTACAAATGGCTTGATCCTATCAGAAATTTCTGTTTCTTTTTTAGCAATGGTTAATAGAATCTCTTGAACCATTTTGGTATCTGAGCCATAAGCAACTCCAACACTTACATGGAACCTTGTAAGCTTATTACTATTGCTCCAATTGATCACCCGATCATTGGTCAACTGAGAATTGGGCACGATCATCATGATCCCATCCCTAGTTCTAATCTTTGATGTACGAAGATTGATCTGCTTGACAACACCCACTGTATTGTTTTCCATTTCAACCACATCTCCTATCATCACATCACCTTCAAACAATAGCATCATTCCAGAAATGAAATCACGGAAGGCCTCTTGTAATCCAAATCCCAATCCCACAAAAAGTGCGGAAGAACCTATCAGAAGTGGTGTAACATCCACATTGATACTTCTCAAGGCAATAATAAATCCAATGACATAGATGATGTATTTCCCGATTTGTGCAATTGCCTTCCTTTTCCCGTCGGTAACTGAAGTCTTATCAATGGTCTTCTGATGAAGTAACTTCTCCATGGCTCTAACAATGAGCCTTGTAATGAAGATGACGAATACGACCACCAGTATATTGTAAAACGAGAAGGAGTACTCCTGGAACTCAAAAAGCTTGAATTCTAGGATCTTCTTAATCTCATCCAATGTATTTAGCACCTCTTCCATCTATTTTGGCAATACTATTCTACCTAATTCGCCAGCTAAGGCTTTTTTGGCTTCTTCTAATCGTTTAATGATCTCTTGTATTTCAACATAGTTATCGGGATCTACTCTCAATTCTTCTTGCTTCTCCAAAATCATATCCATTACCCTCTTCAACCTCCAAGAGCAAATTCCCTTATGGATCTTCTTGGGCAATTCCTCTTCTTCACTAATGGTGAGAATCTTGTGTTTTTCCTCCCAGTTCAAGCTAAGCTCATACTTTTCTAGCAAACTTTCAATAGCCAAGCTACTTATGCTTTTATCTTCATGAGAGATCAACTCTTGTTCTTGTAGAACCCTTCCTTGATTCTTTGCCTCAACAAAAAGTCTGAAAACCTTATCATAAAGAGGATTTTTGAAGTCCAATTGATCGTGCAAGATCTCCTCAACTAAGTATTCACTTACATTCAAGATTTGCTCTTCATCATTTTCTTCTTCTGACTCAGCTGTCAATTTAAAATCTTGACTCCCAAACTTGATCAAGGTATAAATAAGGTCTTTTTCCTGATATTCTTCAGTGTCGGTTTTCTTTTCCTTCTCAACTTTTTCTAAGAGCAAATTCTCGGAATATTGTTCTTCCCTTTCCTTTTGCTGAATGCTCTTAGAAAGCTTTTTCCTTCTGATCTTGTTCAACTCGATCATCAAGGTCTGCTCATCCATGTCCAATAAATTCCCGCATTCTTGAACATATACAGAACGGGTAATGGGATCTGGTATCAAGGCGATGCTTTGAACAATGTCTTTGATCATTTCAGCCCTTTTCAGAGGATCCTTCTGGCTTTCTTCCATTAGAACCTTCGATTTGAACTCAATGAAATCTATGGCTTCATTCTCCAAGAAGGTTCTGAGCTCTTCAGCTGAGTGATTGGAAGCATAAGAATCAGGGTCTTCTCCGTCAGGGAAAGCCACAACTTTGACATTCAAACCTTCTTCCAGGATCAAGTCAATGCCTCTAAATGAAGCTTTTAATCCAGCGGCATCACCATCAAAAAGAATCGTGATTCTTGGACTGTATCTTTTGATCAACTTGATCTGATCAACCGTGAGAGAGGTCCCCGAAGATGCTACTACATTTTCAATTCCTTGCTGATGAAAAGAGATGACATCAGTATACCCTTCCACCAAGAAACAATTCTCTTTTTCTACTATCGACTTCTTCGCAAAGTTCAATCCATAGAGCACTTTGCTTTTATGATAGATCTCAGATTCTGGAGAGTTGACATACTTAGCTGTCTTCTTATCAGCTTGAAGGGTTCTTCCTCCAAAGGCGATTACTCTTCCTGAAATATTTTGAATTGGGAACATTACCCTTGCTCTGAATCGATCGTATTTTTTGGCCTCAGTGCCATCCTCAGATTCTTTAACAATGGTAAGTCCAGCTTTTTCCAGATACTCCAAACTATAGCCTTTCTCCAAGGCAAGCTCACTAAAGGTAGACCAAGCTTCTTTAGAATAGCCCAATTTGAACTTTTCTATGATCTCAGGTCGAAAGCCGCGTTCTTTGAAATAGCTCAATCCAATGGCCCTGCCTTCTTCATCATCCTGGAGATTAGAAACAAAGTGTTCAGCAGCAAACTGAGTAACAACGAATAGGCTTTCCTTTTCGTTTGCCTCTTTGATCTGCTCAGGACTTAGCTCCTCTTCTTCAATTTCAATGTTGTATTTGTTAGCAAGATACCTTAGTGCTTCTGGATAGCTGTACTGTTCATGCTCCATCATGAAGTTTACAGATCCTCCAGCCCTTCCACAACCAAAGCATTTGTAGATCCCTTTTGAAGGGGAAACAGTAAATGAAGGGGTCTTCTCATTGTGAAATGGACATAGGCCCAAGAGATTTGCACCTCTTTTCTTCAAGGTCACAAACTCTCCAACCACCTCGTCTACGCGAGCAGTTTCTATAATTTCATCAACTGTTTCCTTCGGTATCAATAAAACTAAATTGTAGGTCTAATTTAAAAAGAATAAGGGCTTGCTCCTATACTCCCAAAAGCATTGAATCTCTTTTTGTAATGCTCTTACTTAGATCAATGCTATCAAGAAAAGTACCTTCTTCATCCCAGGCTAACCACCATCCTACTCTTTCACCTTCTTTGTAATTTCCCTGGAGTCTTTTTTTGCCATTCTCATAGTACACCAATGAATGGCCATTTCTTTTTCCGTGTCGGAATTTCCCTTCACTCCACACAAATCCATTTTCATAGTAATATCTCCACAATCCATGAGCTTTACCGTTCACGGTATTGCCTTCCACTTTGATCTTTCCATTGGAATAATACTCCAATACTTTATCTTGAATATACTCGGTCTCTACCTTTTTCTCTTCTTTACCACCACAAGCAAAAAGAACAAGAACCAAACCGATTGCAAAAAATTCCTTTTTCATTACTTCTTTCTTTCTGTAGTATAAATAACCAGATCTCTTAATGAACTGGTTGCTTCATTTTTTGGAAATTCATCGAGTATGCTGAGGGCGTCATCTCTGTATTCCATCATCTTTTCTTTCGCATAATGGATGCCATTTGATGCCAATACAAAATCGATCACTTCCTTTACCTTCGACTCATCATTATTGTTGTTCTTCACTGTATTGATGATGAGTTTCTTTTCTTTCTTACTGGCATTCTGCAAGGCATGGATCAATGGCAAAGTCATCTTCTTCTCTTTGATATCAATGCCCAATGGTTTTCCTATCTTATCATCTGTTCCGTAATCAAATAGATCGTCTTTGATCTGGAAACAAATTCCCACCTTTTCTCCAAAAAGTCGCATCTTCTCAACTACTTCTGGACTTTGTCCAACTGAACTTGCTCCAGTTGCACAACAAGAGGCAATAAGGGTTGCAGTCTTCTTTCTTATGATATCGAAATAGATCTCTTCACTAATGTCCAACCTTCTTGCTTTTTCAATCTGCAATAGTTCTCCTTCACTCATGAGTTTCACCGAATTACTCACGATTCGCAGTAGCTCGAATTCTCCTTTATCAACAGACAACAGCAATCCTCTTGACAAGAGATAATCACCTACCAGAACAGCGATCTTGTTCTTCCACAAAGCATTGATCGAGAAAAATCCTCTTCTCTTATAAGACTCATCTACCACATCATCATGCACCAAAGTAGCTGTGTGCAATAGCTCAATTAATGATGCGGCGGTGAAAGTTGATTCGTTGGTTTGATCAAAGACTTTTGCTGAAAGAAAAACGAACATGGGTCGCATTTGCTTTCCCTTTCTCTTGACAATATAATGAGTGATCTTATCCAAGAGGGGAACTGAGCTTTTCATACTCTCTCGGAAATGCTTTTCAAAAGCATTCATCTCCTCTTCTATCGGAGCTTTTATCTTGCTTAAAGAAATACCCATGGGATGAACAAAAATAAGCGAACTAAGCCGAAATTGCAGCTTTATTCTTGTTGGCTAATTGCCCGCAAGCTGCATCTATATCCTTACCTCTACTCCTTCTAATATTTACTACTAAGTTGCGTTCTTCTAAGAATTTTGCAAAGGCATCAACTTTACGAGGATCTGCCTGCTGAAACTCACCATCATCTATTGGATTGTACTCAATGATGTTAATCTTACAGGGAACATTTTTGCAGAAGTCAGCTAGTTCTGCTGCATCTTGAAGTGTATCATTGAAATCTCTGAAAATAATGTACTCATAGGTAACTCTTGTGCCCGTCTTGTCATAGAAATACTTCAATGCTTCAGCCAAGATCTCAAGATTATTCTGATCATTGATCGGCATGATCTTGCTTCGTTTTTCGTCATTGGCTGCATGAAGTGAAAGCGCCAAATTGAACTTCACTTGATCATCCCCCAATCTTTTGATCAGTTTGGCAATACCTGCAGTAGAAACAGTAATCCTTTTCGGAGACATACCAAGACCATCTTCTGAAGTGATCCTATCAATTGACTTGATTAATTGAGAATAATTGAGCAATGGCTCTCCCATCCCCATATAGACTATATTACTAAGAGGTTTTTGATAATGCTCCTCAGCCTGTTCTCTCAAAATTGCAACTTGATCATATATTTCATCGAAACGTATGTTTCTAGCTAGATCTAAACGACCTGTTGCACAGAATTTACAACTCAAGCTACAACCCACTTGTGAAGAGATGCAGGCAGTAATTCTATCAGATGCAGGTATAAGTACTCCTTCTGTGATCTTTCCATCTGCAAGTCGGAAAGCATTCTTGATAGTTCCGTCCTTACTATGCTGCTGATCGGCAATTCCCACAGCAGGGAGTTCAAAATGCTCTTTGAGAAGGACTCTAGTATCCTTGGAAAGATTGCTCATCTCATCAAAACTCCTTGCCGACTTCTTCCAAAGCCATTCATTCACTTGTTTCGCTCTAAATGCCTTTATAGAATGCTCCTCAAAGAATTGGATCAACTCTTCTTGATCAAGCTCTCTTATGTTCCTCTTCTTCTGCCTTTCCATTGGGGCAAAGTTAATCTTTATTTTTGCCCTAATGAATGAGAGGATCTTAAGAGCGAAGCTATTATTTACAGGGGATGGAAGTGTCATTCACAATGGCATGATCAGAGTGGATGACCATGGTCAAATTCTTGAATTAGCCCAAGAGATCAAAGGGGATAATATTGAAGACTTTGAAGCCATTTGCCCTGGTTTGATCAATGCACATTGTCATCTTGAACTTTCTCATTTACATGGAAAGGTTCCCAAACATCAAGGACTGCACGAATTCATCCCTTCATTGCAGTCTCAAAGAGAAGTTGAAATAAGTGAGATCGAAGAGCAAATTGAGAAATGGGATGAGAAAATGTATGCTCAAGGGATCGTTGCTGTTGGGGATATCTCGAATAGCAATCACAGCATTTCAAGGAAACAGCAGTCAAAGATCCATTATCATAGTTTTATTGAGCTTTTTGGTTTGAGAAAGCATAAAGCTGTGAAGATCATGGAGCGAGGAATGGATTTAAAAGAACAATTCGAATCGAATGGATTGAGCGCAAGCCTTTCTCCACATAGCCCTTACTCCGTTTCAACGGATTTATTTCAACTAATCAATGAGCAAGAGAAAAATGGCCCATTGAGCATTCACAATCAAGAATCAGAAGGTGAGATCCTACTATTCGGTGAGTCAAAAGGTCCTCTGAAAGAAATGTTGCTCAATTTTGGAAATACAGAGGACAGCATGGAATTTCAATCGACTAGCTCCCTAGATCACATTCTTGGATTTTTGGACCAAAAGCTGCCTTTGCAATTGGTCCATAACACCTATACAACAAAGACCGATATTGAATTGGCTGAGAACAAACACCCATCTTTGTTCTGGTGCTTTTGTCCTTCGGCAAATTGGTACATAGAAAAGAGGTTACCCAATATACCTCTCTTTGTACAAGAGAAGGTCAAGTGCACCTTGGGAACAGATAGTTTAGCTTCAAACGAAGAGCTTTCCATCTTGGAGGAAATGAAATTGATCCAAAAACATTATCCTTCAATTAAGACAGAAGAAATGATCAAATGGGCTTCAAAGAATGGTGCAGAATTCTTAGGATTGAAGGAAATGGGAGAGATCAAAGTAGGCTCCAAACCAGGCTTGAACAAATTGAGTTCACTGGAAGAAACTGGTCATTTGAAAGAGATTAGCAGTATCAGTTCTATTTTTTGAGAAGCGCCTCTGCGATCTTTAGATCTTCCTTCTGAGTGATCTTGATGTTTTCTTTATTTCCATCTACAAGATTGATCTTTTCGCCATAAGCCTCCAATACACTTGCATCATCTGTTTGGTTGTCAGTAAACTCTTGATAGGCTTTCTTGATCAAATCTGACTGAAAGCATTGAGGAGTTTGAACGATTCTATACTTGCTACGATCAACCGCTTTTGAGTGAGTAGAATCCAATTGTCGAATGGATTCAGTGAGTTCAATTACAGGTATTCCATTACCACGGGCTTCTGCTTCAGAATAGGCATTTTGAATAGTGGAAACTGAAGCAAAAGGTCTTACAGCATCATGAATTCCAACCAAAGTTCCTTCTGGGATCAATTTCAATCCAGATCTTACAGAATCTGTTCTTTCAGCGCCTCCCAGTGCAAGTGGAATAGTGCTGTATTCACTTCCTGCAGTCAAGCTCTTCCACCTATCGACATGATCTTTAGGAAGAACGATCACCAACTTAATATCTGAAAATGCTCTTTTGAAAGAGTCGATCGTATGAAACAAGATGGGCTTCCCTTCTAACAAAAGAAACTGCTTGGGTACAGATTGACCCATTCTCTTTCCTTTGCCACCAGCAACGATGAGGGCGTATTTTTCCACGGTCTTAAATGATCAGCATGGCATCGCCATAACTGTAAAATCTGTATTTCTCTTTGATTGCCTCTTGATAGGCCTCCATGATAAGATCATATCCTCCAAATGCAGCAGTCATCATCAAAAGAGTAGACTCTGGCATGTGGAAGTTTGTAACCATCATATCTGCAATGCTAAAATCATAAGGAGGGAAAATGAATTTGTTGGTCCAACCTTTGAATGGTTTAAGGTAACCATCAGTAGAGACAGAAGTCTCAATCGCTCTCATTGAGGTTGTTCCAACAGCACATACTTTATTCTTTCTCCTTTTAGCCTGATTGACTATATCAACAGTAGAATCTGGAATATTTACTTCTTCAGAATCCATTTTATGCTTTGTCAGATCTTCCACTTCAACTGGTCTGAAGGTTCCCAACCCAACATGTAGGGTTAATGGAGCAAAGTCGATCCCGTTGATCTCTAATCTCTTCAATAGGTTCTTACTGAAGTGCAATCCTGCAGTTGGAGCAGCAACAGCTCCCTCATTCTTCGCATATACAGTTTGGTACCTATCTTCATCTTCTGGCTCAACCTCTCTTTGAATGTATTTTGGAATCGGTGTTTCTCCCAATGATTCAATGATCTGCTTGAATTCATCATGAGTTCCATCAAATAAGAACCTCAATGTTCTTCCTCTAGAAGTAGTATTGTCAATCACCTCAGCAACTAGATCATCATCGCCGAAGTACAACTTATTTCCAATTCTGATCTTTCTTGCTGGATCTACAAGAACATCCCAAAGAAGATTCTCTCCGTTCAATTCTCTCAATAAGAAGACTTCGATCTTAGCACCGGTCTTTTCCTTATTTCCATAAAGTCTTGCTGGAAAAACTTTAGTATCGTTCATCACCAGCACATCTCCTTCTCCCAAATAGTTCACGATATCCTTAAAGGTCTTGTGCTCTATGCTACCTTCTTTTCGATTGACTACCATTAAACGAGACTCATCTCTGTTCTCTGCTGGATATTCTGCTAATAGATCTGCTGGTAGGTCAAACTTGAATTTAGATAGTTTCATGCTCAAATATGCTTTTTAGAAATGGCAAAAAAGAAGGCGCAAATTTAATAAAATCTCGCTTAAAGCCTAAGGTTCTTGCTTAGCTTCGTAATGCTTCCTCCCATTGTGGAATTCCCATTGCATCCTCCACAATAAAATTCCCAATCTTAGTCCTTCTCAATTCTTTTAAATAGCCTCCAACCCCCAACATCTGACCAAAGTCGTTTGCGATGGATCTTATATAAGTTCCTTTTGAACAGCGTATCTTAAAACTAACAGTTGGCAACTGAATACGCTCGATAGAAAACTCAAAGATCTCAATTTGATTGGGCTTCAATTCCACAGCTTCTCCTCTTCTTGCTAACTCATATGCCCTAACCCCCTTGACTTTCTTAGCTGAGAATATTGGAGGCATCTGATCTATTTTCCCCTCCATTTTACTGGCAGTTTCTAGAATATCAGATTCTTTGATCTCAGAAACATCTACAAAGTTTTCTGGATCACTTTCCAGGTCATAGGTTGGAGTTGTAGCACCGAGAAAGAATTGGCCAGTGTATTCTTTCTCTTGGTCTTGTATGGATGATATCTCTTTGGTTTTTTTTCCGCTACAGAGTATCAAAAGACCTGAAGCCAATGGGTCCAATGTTCCCGCATGCCCCAGTTTGATCTTTTTCTTCCCTTCCTTTTTCTGGATAAGCCACTTGAGCTTCTTCACCACATCAAACGAGGTCCATTCCAATGGTTTATCAACCAGGAGGATCTCACCTTCTGAAAAACTTGAAGTCATTTTAATTGGAAACTAGTCTTCTTGCTTACCTGCCTTCTTTACAATGGCATATACACCAAGGCCTAATCCTCCCAATACCAATAGAGGAGCTAGAGTGATTCTTCTGAAAGAGAACAAGCCATCGTAGTTGAAAACATTTGGATCATCAGATCCACCACCTGACATCAATAAATAGCCAAGCACAACCAATAATGCAGCAGCTGCAAAAAGCTGGTAATTTATTTTGCCAAATGGCAATTCGTCTTTAGCCTTGTCTTTCATCTCTTCTTAATATAAATCTCCGCTTTGTAATCGAAGGAATTTGCGAACCGCAAGGGCGGTTGATATCCACGAAATTAAGATTCCCATCAATACTACCAAAGCAAAAAGGATCAGATAAACGTTAATGTTTTGTAATTCCACAAATTCGGGAATGTTTTGTTGTACACTGTACATGACTCCAACTAGCAATGCAATAGCGATCAAACTACTGATCAATCCATTGAGAATGCCTCTGCTAACGAAAGGTCTTCGTATAAATCCCGAAGTGGCTCCTACCAATTGCATGGTTTTGATCAAGAATCTTTTAGAATAAATAGCCAATCTGATCGTGTTGTTGATCAATGCAATTACAACAATCAGTAAGAGAAGGCTGAAGACCAGCAAAACCAAACCAATTTTTTGAACATTCTCATTCACTGCTGAAATCAGATCCTTTTGGATCACCACTTCTTTTACTAATGGAGATCGTTTTAATTCTGTCTCGATCCAACTAATGCTATCTGGCACAGCATAGGCAGCGGTCATGTAAATATCAATACTCGCAGCTAAAGGATTATAACCCAAGAACTCAACAAAATCTTCTCCCAATTCATCTTCCATGATTTGAGCAGCTTGTTCTTTTGAAGTGAACTCTATTCTGGCAGTGTAGTCCTTTTTTCTCAAGGATTCCCTTAGAGCTGATATCTGAGTATCACTCACATCCTCTTTCAAATAGAGGGAAACCCCAATATTCTCCTTTACATAATCTGACAATGACTTTGCGTTCAAAAGGATCATTGACAATAAACCCAAGAGAAAAAGCACCAGTGAAGTACTGATGATGGTGGAAATGTAAGTGGTCTTAACCTGAGGTTTCGGACGTTGTTTTTCTTCTTTTGCCATGGCAGATATGAACGCTAAATTATACTTAAGCTAGTTGATTTACAAATACCTTTATGCTTTCAGCACTCCTAGTTTGATCCCCATATTCTTTCCAAAATTTCGGATCTCATTGGCCATGGCCTGATCTCCGGTTGCTCTTTCAAAAACGTCGGCCATGGTGATGATATTCTGACAACTGAATTTTTTCATTTCATCTACCATCATATCTTTCGTCCAAAGGTCGATTCTGAGTGTATTGTTCTCATTCTGATCCCACAGGCTTAGCATTACTGCTTTTGATAGGTTCTCCCCTTCTTTTTCCGAACCTTCTGCTTCCCATCTGATCTTCTCTGGAATATGGTTCTCATCCAATTCAACTGTAAACTTGATCTCTGACTTCTTCATCTTTCTTAGTCTTTAGCTTTATGCTGGTTTGTATTTTGATCTTCTAAGGATTTCGTTAGCATCTGCCAACTCCATTAAGTCTTTTAGCTCCAAATCTTTATTTCTATCCATGAATTCCTTCACGATCTCGTACCCTAACCATTGCCCAACTCTGCCAGGGCTACCTTCTGGAAAACCAGGTATGAAGGGCGCATCGCCCATGTATTTTCTGATCTTATGATTTTCCGTATTGAACAGCAATTCAAACTCTAGAAAATGAGACCAGATCTCTTCAGAATTCTCTTGGCACCACAATAATTCATCTACATGATAATCGAACAGAATATGCTCTTCAAGTTCAGGAAGTAAAGCAGAACAGAGATAGATGATCTTGCCGTTATAGATCATTTGTTCCAAGAGATTTTGCGCTTCATCTGATGGAAAATCGGTCAACAACCAAGCCTTCATCGCATCCGCAACCATGTACTCCTTGCTAAAATGCTTGAACTTGTATTCAGGGATACCCGCTTGTGGATAGAGTTTAAAATCTGCTCCTAGATAGTTGTCTAATCCTATGACCAATAGATCCTCATCGACCACAGTAGAATAAGTAAACGCAGAGATCATCGTTCTCAATTGAGGAATAGTTACTCCCTCAAAGTGATACTGGTATCTTGCAAATGCGTCTGAAAGAAGAGCAGATTCAACTTGTAAACTATTCTCAGGATACTGCTCTTTAACAGCTTCATATAGCTCAAGAATATTCACATCTGAAGTGAATTTTTCGAAGGTCAAAATGGTTTCCAAATCCTCCAATTCGCCAAATCTCATGATGGCTTGAGAGTACAAAGGAAGAAGATGGGGGTACTTTTTCTTTAGTTCAGCTATTGCCAAACTATCCATGTTTGCTGAATGTTGAAAAAGATCCAACTCAAAGCGCCCTAGTTCAAATTGACTTTCATGAGTCCCAAGATCGACTTTCCATCGATTATTCTCACAGCTAGATAATCCTGCTAAGAAGATTGTTAGAAAAGTTAAGCGCTTGAGAAAATTCATTTGGACAAATCGACTTAGTTTTGTGGGACAAAGGTAGAGTTTATGAAACAGCTATTTGCGCTCCTTATTGTGATTTTTGGACTTAGTTCAGTTCAAGCACAAGGCAATTTAAGACTTGGATTAACGGCATCACCAAATATTGGATGGATCAGCCTTGATACCAGGGGAGTGAACAGTGATGGAAATAGAATTGGCTTTCGCTATGGTGTTATTGCTGACTTTGGATTTACAGAGAATTACGCCTTCTCAACTGGGTTATTCCTCAATCACACTGGAGGTAAGATCAGTTTTCCTACAAGCACTGTTTCTGACGGAAACACATCGATAGGGTCGACAGAATCTGAGATCAAGTTACAGTACCTTGATCTTCCTCTCACCTTGAAGCTAAGAACAAATGAGATAGGCTACATTACTTATTATGGACAGATCGGCTTTGACCTGTCAATTAATATTGGGGCAAAGGCCGATGCGAATGTGAAAGATTCGAACGGTAATACCCTCTTCACAACCGACAATGAGAAAATCACTGGAGACATCAACCTATTCAAGTTAGGATTGCACGTCGGTGCAGGAGCTGAATACAACCTTTCTGGAAACACTTCGATACTAGTAGGACTTAGTTATCACAATGGTTTTACTAATATTATGGATTTTGAAGTTCCTAAAACAGAAAGGGACGGTAGCTTGTCTACCTCTGGTGAAACCGAAGAAGTAAAAGGATTCAATAGTTTCGTCTCTCTCAATCTTGGAGTACTATTCTAATTAAGCATCATTCATGAAGATCGCTATTTCTCAATTGAACTATCATATTGGAAACTTTGATTCCAATACCGAGAAGATCATACAGTCGATCAAGAAGGCTAAAAAAGAAGGCGCAGATCTGGTAGTATTCTCAGAGCTTGCTGTTTGTGGTTACCCACCCCGTGATTTCTTAGAATTTTCCGATTTCTACCATTTAGTAGAAGAAGCCATCCAAAAGATTGCAGAGGCTAGCAAGAACATTGGGGTAATTGTAGGGGCACCTGCTAAGAATCCAAATAAAAAAGGAAAAAAGCTATTCAACTGTGCTTATTTCATCAATGATGGAAAATTGGTTTCAAAGCATTATAAGCAACTGCTTCCCAACTACGACATCTTTGATGAGTATCGATATTTCCAACCTGCAGAAGAGGTAAATTGTGTTTCTTTTCAAGGAAAGAAGATCGCACTGACGATCTGTGAAGATATTTGGAATGTTGAAGGAAGCTATCTTTATAGAAGATCTCCAATGGAGCAATTGATCGAAGAATCACCTGATCTGATCATCAATATTGCTGCTTCGCCATTTTCATACGAGCAAATCAACAGACGCAATGAGGTCTTTGATTACAACATCAAGAAATACAATCTTCCCATCCTTTATGTAAATCATATTGGTGCTCAAACAGAATTGATCTTTGATGGAGGATCTTGTTTTATAGACCATCAAGGAAAATTAAAAAAGCAATTAAGTTTCTTTGAAGAAGATCAGCAGCTCATAGAGCTTGACAATACTGAAGAAACATCTAAAATATCTTTCGACAAATATGAATTGATCTACGACGCTCTTAAATTGGGTGTTAAGGATTACTTCAGAAAATTAGGCTTCAAAAAAGCGAGTCTAGGTTTAAGTGGTGGTATTGATTCAGCCTTAACATTAGCCATAGCAGCAGATGCTTTAGGAGCCGATAACGTCATTCCCATTTTAATGCCTTCACAATTCTCTTCTGATCATTCCATTAATGATTCTGTTGAGCTTTGCAAGAATCTAGGATGCAAATATCATCAGATACATATCGAAGACATTTTCAATTCATTTGGGAAAAAGTTGGACCCGATCTTTGGTGACCTTCCATTTGACCTCACAGAAGAAAATATACAAAGTAGAATTCGTGGGACACTGCTTATGGCCTACACAAATAAGTTTGGCACCATCTTATTGAATACATCCAATAAAAGTGAACTTGCAGTGGGCTACGGAACTCTGTATGGCGACATGGCTGGTGGTCTTTCCGTTATTGGAGATCTATATAAAACAGAGGTCTTTGAACTATCGAGATTCATTAATAGAGAGAACGAGATCATCCCTGAAAATATAATTAGCAAGGAGCCATCGGCTGAGTTAAGACCTGATCAAAAGGATTCCGATTCACTTCCAGACTATGAAGTTCTTGATCAAATCTTAAGATACTATATTGAAGAGAGGAAAGGCCCTTCTGAAATTATTGCAAGTGGATTTGATGAAGAATTGGTTAAAAGATCGCTTAGATTGGTTAACATCAATGAATACAAGCGTCATCAAACAGCTCCTATCCTAAGAGTTTCAGAAAAAGCATTTGGAATGGGAAGAAGAATGCCTATTGTAGGGAAATATCTAGCTTAGACCTCCCAAACGTTGCTTCCTCTGAGTAATTGATCAAGATCTCCTTCTCCTTTCTGACCTTTGGCAATGTCTAACTGTTCGGCCATTGCTTCCTCGTAGCGATACCTATCTTCTACATAGAACACACCAAAAGGTCTAGGCAAGTGACCCTCTACTTTAGGATCGTCAAAGAATGAAGTTAGCAATTGAGCTTTGAACTTGTCTGTCTCGTCGTGTATCCAAAGATCTTCTTTTGAGTGATCGGCTAAGGAAACAATAACTGGCTGACTTCCATCTAGCTTTATCCCTTTTTCTTGATCTGCACCAAACAGCAAGGGCTGTCCTTCTTCTAAGATCAAAACCTCATCAGCTTTGGTCGACTTATCAGTAAAGATCTCGAAAGCTCCATCGTTGAATACGTTACAATTCTGATAGATCTCGATCATTGAGGTGCCAACATGCTTACTTCCTCTTAATAATATTTCTCTTTGATGCTTTGGATCTCTGTCCATGGTACGAGCAATAAAAGTAGCATCCGCGCCTAAACAGAGTTTCAATGGATTAAAGGGGTGATCAATTGACCCAATCGGAGTTGATTTGGTGACTTTTCCTTCAGGTGATGTTGGCGAATATTGACCCTTGGTCAATCCATATATCTCATTATTGAACAGCAACACATTGAGATCAAAGTTTCTTCTCAACATGTGGATCAAATGGTTTCCTCCAATGGATAAAGCATCTCCATCTCCAGTGATAACCCAAACACTCAACTCAGGTCTACTCGACTTCAATCCACTAGCAATAGCAGTTGCCCTACCGTGAATAGAATGCATACCGTAGGTTTCCATATAATAAGGGAAACGAGAAGAGCAACCAATGCCAGAAATAAAAGCAATGTCTTCCTTCTTTCTTCCCAACTCAGGCATGATGGATTGAACTTGCTTCAAGATCGAATAGTCTCCGCATCCAGGACACCATCTCACATCTTGATCAGTACTAAAATCTTTCGCTGTTAAAACTTGTCCGTTACTTCCTGCTTCCATTATTGCACCTCACTTTTAATGGTTTCTAAGATCTCTGCAGCTGTGAATGGAATACCTTTCACTTTGTTCAAACCTTTCGCATCAACTAGAAATTCAGATCTGATCAACTTCAATAATTGTCCTTGGTTCATTTCCGGAATGATCACTTTATCGAATGATGAAAGGATCTCCTTCAAGTTCTTAGGAAATGGATAAAGGTGTCTCAAATGTGTATGCCCAACTTTCAGGCCTAATTCATGAGCTTCTTTTACAGCAGTTTTAACAACTCCGTAAGTTGAACCCCAAGACAACATCAAGAGATCTCCTTCTTTTGCACCGTTCTCCACTTCTTGTAACGGCAAACTATCGGCGATCTTCTCTACTTTCTCTCTTCTGATATTCACCATTTTCTCATGGTTCTCTGGGTCATAAGAAACATCTCCAGTAATATCTTCTTTTTCCAATCCTCCAATTCGATGCTCGCCACCCTTAGTTCCAGGAGTAACCCATGTTCTTACCAAATTAGAATTCCTCAAATAAGGTTGGTATTCTTCATTCTTAGAAGGATCCCATTCCTGACTGTTGATCTCTTTCAGGTCAGTTGCTTTTGGGAACTTCCATGGTTCTGATCCATTGGCGATGTATCCATCGGATAAAAAGAATACTGGAGTCATGTGCTCAATGGCTATCCTACAAGCTTCAAATGCACTTTCAAAACAATCTGATGGAGATGAAGCGGCCACAATGGGCATAGGAGCTTCACCATTTCTTCCATACAATGCTTGTAAAAGGTCTGATTGCTCTGTCTTAGTTGGCAGTCCTGTAGAAGGACCTCCTCTTTGAACATTGATCACCACCATTGGTAATTCCAACATTACGCCCAGTCCAATTGCTTCTCCTTTAAGAGCGATTCCAGGTCCAGATGAAGCTGTTACACCCAATTGGCCTCCAAAGGATGCACCAATTACTGTACAAATGGCAGCAATCTCATCTTCTGCTTGAAAGGTTTTAACTCCAAAATTCTTGTGTTTCGCTAATTCATGGAGAATATCTGATGCGGGAGTAATAGGATAAGATCCATAAAAAAGATCTCTTTCTGCCATTTTAGATGCAGCAATCAAGCCCAAAGCTGTAGCCTGATTACCCATGATATTCCTGTACTCCCCTTTCTCTAATTGGGCAGCCTTTACATTATATCTTGATGTGAAAGTCTCAGAAGTATCTGCAAAATTGTATCCCGCCTTCAGGACTTTGATATTGGCATCGACCAATTCAGGACTTTTCTTAAACTTCTCTCTGATGAAATTTTCAGTAGCAGAAAGATCCCTGTTATACATATAATAGAGGAAGCCCAAAACGAACATGTTCCTACTTCTATCTACTTCTTTCTTCCCAAGTCCACTGTCAACCAAGGCCATGCGAGTCATTTTGCTCACATCGATCGGTATGGTTCTGAAATCATTCAGTGTGCCATCTTCTAATGGATTGCTTTCATATCCTGCTAGCTTTAAATTCCTAGCATTGAATCCATCCGTGTTAACGATAACGGTACCACTTTTCTTTAGTCTAGATAAATTGACTTTGAATGCAGCTGCATTCATCGCTACTAAAACATCGCAAACATCCCCAGGAGTTGAAACCTCAGTACTTCCAAATTGCAATTGGAATCCCGAAACACCTGCCAAGGTGCCTTGAGGTGCTCTAATCTCTGCTGGGAAATTGGGGAAAGTGCTCACATCATTACCAAAGAGAGCATTGGTGTTGGTGAATTGAGTACCCGTTAATTGTATACCATCGCCTGAATCTCCAGCAAAAACAATGGTTACCTCTTTTTTCTCTTCAACGATCTTTGCCATTCAAAGCCTACATTTCTCAGGGCATAAAAGTACCCAGAATACAGCTATGAAACATAGTGTATTCAGAAGGGTTCATGGGAGTGAAAAATTTTATACTTTTAAGAAAATTTTACAATAATTTAATCATAATGAAAAGAAGACTATTGCCATTACTGGCATTTATCCCCTTCTTAGCTCATGCTGGGGGCTTCCAAGTCAACCTACAAGGAACCAAGCAAACGGGAATGGGACATTTAGGGACGAGCTTTTATTTGGGTGCATCAAGTGCCTATTTCAATCCGGCCATGATGGGATTGGACTCCTCTAAATTTAATTTTGAGGCCGGTGCATCAGGCATCATTGGCTCAGTAGCTTACCAAAATCAAGAAACAGGATTGGTTGAAAGAACTGACAATCCTATGGGTACTCCGTTCTACTTCTATGGCACTTACAAGATCAATGAAAAGTTTGCTGCCGGACTTGCGGTTTACACTCCTTTTGGAAACAGAGTAGAGTGGGAAGATAATTGGACTGGAAGATATTTGATCGAGGACATTAGCCTTTCTGCAATTTTTATCCAGCCTACCGTTTCCTACAACATCAATGAGATGATCAGTGTTGGAGCAGGATTTACTTACGTAGTGGGCAATGTTGAGATCAATAGAGATTTACCTACTCCAGTTGGAAATGAAGCAGATGTGAATCTTCAAGGAGATGCAAGTGGCTTTGGATTCAATGCAGGAGTTTATGTTCAAGCTACGGAAAAATTATCTCTTGGTTTAACTTACCGATCACAAGTTGACATTGAGTTGGATGGTGGTGATGCTGATTTTACAGTGGATCAATCATTGGCAACACTTTTCCCAGATCAAGAGTTCTCAGCTGAATTACCTCTTCCTTCTACCATCACATTAGGAGCGGCTTATCAAGTAACCGACAAGCTTTTGGTTTCTGTTGAAGGAAATTACGTAGGATGGGATGCTTACGAATCTCTTGATTTTGACTTCAAAATGGAAACTGAGTCATTGGAAGATTCAAAGAATCCAAGGAATTACGAAAGTCAGTTGATCATTAGAGCAGGTGCTCAATATACCTTGATGGATAATCTTCAAGTAAGAGGTGGAGCTTATTATGATCCTTCTCCAATTCAGGACGATTATTTCAATCCTGAAACACCAAATACCGATAACTTAGGATTGACCTTAGGTGGTAGTTACGGTGTAACTGATAAATTAACCGTTGATGCTTCTTTCTTATACATCTATGGATTTGAAAGAGAGTCTGAGTATAAGCCAGCAGGATTCGGTGGAAAGTACAAAGCCAGATCATACATTCCTGGAATTGGACTGAACTATAAATTTTAAGAGCTTAAAGATTTAAATCATGAAAAGATTAATTAATAAAACACTATATATACTTCCGCTGGTATTTCTGTACGGTTGTGAGCCTGATTTTGATGATATAGAATTCAATGGAGGTTCAGCAGATCTTTCGAAATTCGTTACAGTGGGTAATTCACTGACTGCAGGAGTTCAGAGCAATGCTCTAAGTGCTGCCGGACAAGAAAATTCCTTATCCAATATTCTTGCAACTCAATTCAAGCAAGTTGGAGGTAGTGAATTTAAACAACCTATTATTCCTGGACAATCAGGAATAAAAGGAGTTGGAGTTATTAACTCTCTTTATGCGTTAGGATTTGTCCTGCCAGAATTAAAGTTGACATATGTAACTGATTGCAAAGGAGTTTCGTCATTGGCACCTTCATTTGTGCCGCAAGGAAATGACACACTTCAGCTTCCAATAGGACCAGGAGGAGCCTTAGTTCCTGTGCCATTGCCAAAAGCAAGGTATTCAAATACTGAATTTGCTGCCAACGTTTCTGCTTCTGGACCTTATAATAACATTGGGATTTCAGGTGCTAAATTGATCGATGCAGATGACCAAACATTTGCTAACCCATATTTGGGAAGAATGGTGTCGATGCCTGGTGAAACGATGCTTGACCTTGCTAAAAAGGTCAATGCAACATTTTTTATGATGTGGTTAGGAGCTAATGATGTTCTAAGTTATGCAACAGGTGGAGGAGATGAAGCTGTTGCCACTAATCCAAGAGCAGTATTAACATCAGTGAATGACTTCTCTGCTGATTACAAAAATGCTTTGGATGAATTGACAAGCAATGGAGCTAAAGGAGTTGTAGCGAATATTCCAAACGTTACTTCTATTCCTTACTTTACAACTGTCGAATGGGATGCGTTAGAATTAACTGCCACCCAAGCTGCACAGCTAAATGCAGGTTTTAGCGGATATAATGACAGTATGGATGTGATTGTTCAATTGAATCCCGCATTTACCCAAGAAGAAGCTGATAGAAGAAAGATTCGATTCAAAGAAGGAAAGAATGCATTGGTGATATTTGACGCAAGTCTTACTGATTTGACCTCAATAGATGCGAGATTATTGTCAATGAGGCAAATCAAGTCTACGGAGCTTTTGACTTTAACAACTCCAAGTGATAGAATCAAATGCGAAGGGTTTGGAAGTGTGGATACAAGAGATCCAAATCCATTGAATTGGAAGCCGAATCCAATCACAGAAAATTTTGTATTAGATGAAGATGAAATTGCAACAATCAATTCTAGAACAGCTTCATTCAACTCTATTATACAATCTGAGGCAAGCAGCAGAGGACTAGCTCTATTTGATGCAAATACAAGAATGAAAGAGTTAGCTACAACTGGAATAACAATTAGCGGTATTGAATTTACATCTACTCTTGTTACAGGAGGCGCCTTCTCATTGGATGGTGTTCATCCAAGTACTAGAGGATATGCAATATTAGCCAATGATATTATTGAAGCAATCAACTCTAAATATGGAGCGAGAGTTCCCAAAGTGGATGTTGCATCTTATCCAGTAATTGAAGTTACCAACTAAATTGACTTACCAACAAAAAAGCCACCCAATGGGTGGCTTTTTTATTTTATATAAGTTACACTTATTCTCTGTCTAAGACCTTAGGCACTCGAATGTAATCAGAATCTTTGTCAGGGGCATTTTTCAATGCCTCCTCTTGACTTGTTTCTTGTTTCATTACATCCTCTCTCAAGCGAGCCTTCTCCTCCAACATGTATATGAGTGGCTCTACATCTTCTGTATCCACCTCACTCAACTTATCTACCAATCCTAAGATTTTATTGAGGTCGTTCACGATCTCTTCCTTCTCTTCTTGACTGAATTCTAATCTTGCCAAATGGGCAATTCTTTCTACGGTCTTTGAATCTACGCTCATTCTTCTATTCTTGATCTAATGAAGATGCAATGACTTCTCTGCACTGCTCACGCAAAGTTAGTAAATCATCCTGTGTCATTCCCTCAGTTGGAATAGGCTCATGAATTATCACCCTGGCCTTTCCCGGTCTACTGCTTGAACCAAACTTCCATGAATCTGCCAAAAGCTTATAGTTATCTAGAAAGGTAAGAGGAACAATTGGGAGTCCTAATTCAATGGCTATTCTAAATGCCCCATTCTTAAATGGTCGCAAGACTGGAGCTTTCTTGGAAATGGTTCCTTCTGGGAAGATCACCACATTGGTGCCATCTTTCAAGCGGTCTTTAACCTCGTCTAAAGATCGATGAGCCGCCTTTGGATTGTACCGATCGACTAGAATATTCAATTTCTTGAAGAACAGTTTGAACAATGGGATCTTTCCTAATTCCTTCTTGCCAAGAAATATGAAGTAATGAGGAAAAACTGCATACAAAAGGAGAATATCGATATAGGATGTATGATTGGGGCAAATCAAGTAACACACCTCTTTATCTCTAGGGATATTTCCATCTACCTTCAATCTCACCCCTACCAAGAACAACATCAATCTTGAATGAAACCTCGTAAGTTGGAATCCTTTCTCTAGAAGACTATCGAAATTCAAGAATATTAAATAGAGTGGAAACAGCAGAAGTAAGGTTATAACCACCACCAATGCCAAGTAGATTTTCCACAGAAAGTGTAGTGCTCCTTTTACCCACTTCATCAATTCAAAAATAGGACAAATTTGTATTTTTGGACGATGGCAAGAATCCTTACAGGAATACAAAGTTCAGGTCAGCATGGAGAGGTGCACTTGGGCAATATTCTCGGTGCGATCAAACCGGGAATCGAACTATCACAAGACCCCAAGAATGAGGCGTTTTTCTTCATTGCAGATCTTCATTCATTAACTACGGTCAAGGATGCAGAGATTAGAAAAGAGAATGTCTATGCAGTTGCAGCTGCTTGGCTTGCATTTGGATTCGATACAGAAAAGAATGTCTTCTACAAACAATCGGATGTTCCAGAAGTCTGTGAATTGACCTGGCATTTGGATTGTTTCACCCCCTATCCTATGTTGGCCAATGCTCATTCGTTCAAGGATAAAGCAGACAACCTTTCTGATGTGAATGCAGGATTGTTCAACTATCCAGTATTAATGGCCTGTGACATCTTGCTCTACGACGCCAATTTTGTACCTGTAGGAAAGGACCAAAAACAGCATCTTGAAATGACTCGTGATATTGCGAGTTCATTCAATCACCAATACGGAGAGACATTTGTCGTTCCAGAGCCATTAATCGACAAAAAAGTCATGGTAGTGCCAGGAACGGATGGAAGAAAAATGAGTAAGTCCTATAACAACTACATCAATATCTTCCTTCCAGATAAGCAGTTGAGAAAAGCTGTGATGAAGATAGAAACGGATAGTACTCCACTAGAAGATCCAAAGGATCCAGATACTTGCAATGTTTTTGCATTGTACCAACTCTTAGGTGCTGAAGAGCAGATCAAGGAGATGCGAGCAAATTACACGGGAGGAAACTACGGTTATGGTCATGCTAAACAAGCTCTTTTTGAATTGATCGTAGATAGCTTTCAGAATGAAAGAGAAAAGTATTGGGAGTTGATGGAGAACAGAACTTTGATCGATGAGAAGTTAAAGATCGGAGCAGAAAAAGCAAAAAAAGTTGCCCTCCCAGTTCTTAACAAGGTTCGAAAAAAATTGGGTTTCAATGTCTAGGATCGTCCTTGTTATTCTTGCATTCATCGGCATCACTTCTTGCACAGCAGAATCAGATGGTGATAAATCATTTGTTGATGCCAACCCAAATGACGTAGAAATAAAGGTTGACAACAGATCTTCTTACTCTTTAAAGGATTTCAAAGTGAATACTTATGGTGCTGAGAAGAATTTTGGCTCGGTAGGCCCAGGAAGAGTAACGGATTATGAATCTTTCCCTTATGCATATTCCTACGTAGGGATCAACTTCAAGGTGAATGAAGTAGAGTTTGAATATGATCCAACAGAGTATTCTTCTGATGATAGAATTGAAGGTGATCGATATGAAATAATTTTGTTAGACCTAGATACTGTCAAGCAAACTTTCAGCTTTCAGCTTCGGTTCGTCGAGTGATCCTAGTCTTGGTATTTGGCTTTGTACTTCCTGTATAGATACTTCTGAGGATTGTCAAGATCGATCAATTTACCTTGCACAAAGGCATGACTTACATCATTTCCGCGCATGTCCAAAGCATCGCCTTCTGAAACAAAGAGTGTTGCATCCTTGCCCAGTTCCAAGCTACCCACTCGGTTATCAATGTTCAAGATCTTCGCAGTATTCAATGTGATCATAGATAGAGCCGCTTCTTTATCAACACCATAAGCAACTGCAGTGCCTGCATAAAATGCGATGTTTCTGCTTCCCATTGCCTCCATACTTCCAGAATTTTCCAAGGCCACTAATAGTCCTTTATCACTTAGGATCTTAGGCAGTTTGTAAGGCAAGTCCACCTCATCATCTTCGTTCATAGGCAGAGAATGCACCCTTCTTAAGATCACTGGAATATTTCTATCCTTCAAAAGATCTGCCACTAACCAGCTTTCATAGCCTCCCACCAAGACTAACTCAAAGTCATAACGGTCAAAGAAGTAAATGGCATCCGTGATCTGATTGACCCGATCTGCATGTATGAACAGCTTTTGCTTCTTCTGAAACAGAGCAGTCATGGCCTCCATTTTCAAATCCTTCTCTAGTCGATAGTCGATCTTCTGATAAGCTTCTGCCTTTGCAAAGAAATCCTCGATTTCCTTGATGCTTTTCTTGTAATTCTCTTTTGCTTTCTTGATCTCTTTTGGATCATCTCTTCTTCTCCATGGAAAGTCGATTGGCCAATTCAGATGAATTCCATCATCTACTTTAAGAACAGCATCTTCCCAATTCCAGCCTTCTAATTGAAAGATCGAAGAAGTTCCGCTGATCGTCCCTCCTTTGGGAGTTGATTGAACGATCAAAACACCATTGGTTCGAATGGTTGGTATTATTCTAGATTCCGTATTGAATGCGGTCAAAGATCTCACATGTGGATTCAAAGATCCTACCTCATCATAGTCCCTGCTTGCTCTAACTGCATCTATCTCAACTAATCCCAATTTAGAATTGGGCGCAATGAATCCTGGGTATACCTCTTTCCCATTTATATGAATGATAGTATCGTATTTAGTAGTATCCACTCGAACGTCAATTGCTGCAAGAACCATATCTAGTTTTCCGTCCTTGATCCCAATTGCGGATCTGTCAATGATCTCTCCATTGCCCAAATGTGCTTTTCCATTCAATAAAAGAATGGACCTAGAAGCTGTATCTCCAGGCACTGGAATTTGAGCATGCAAGAGCGTACTCATCAACAACATGCCTAATATGGCGGTATATCTATTGCTCCAAGTCATCACAATGATAATTCTTTGGCTTTTTCCCTTTGACTTTTTGAGTTGCTTGACCTTTGCTGGATGCTTTCAGCATCAATTTGATCAACCTCTCTCTTTCCATTGCATTCTTTCTAGATAACTCAATATTTCTTTGAGAATCATAATAGCAAATACCATCCACATAGGTTTGCTCTGCAATTGCATAAATAGAAAGTGGATTGTCAGACCAAACTACCAAATCGGCATCTTTCCCCTCTTTAATACTTCCCATGCGGTCATCCAAGTGCAACATCTTTGCAGGATTTAGAGTAACCATCTTCCAGGCATCTTCTTGAGAAGCTCCACCATACTTCACAGCTTTGGCAGCTTCTTGGTTGAGTCTTCTCCCCATTTCAGCATCATCAGAATTGATTCCGGTTAGCACCCCTTGCTCATTGAGTAATGCTGCATTGTATGGAATAGCATCATTCACCTCAAACTTATATGCCCACCAATCTGAGAAAGTTGAGGCCGCTACTCCATGCTCCTTCATCTTATCTGCTACTTTATATCCTTCCAGAATATGAGTGAAAGTGTTTACTCTAAACTTCATTGAATCAGCCACATGCATCAGCATATTGATCTCTGATTGAATATAAGAATGGCAAGTAATGAACCTTTGAGTGTCTAAGATCTCTGACAATGCCTCCAACTCCAGATCAACTCTTGGAGCAGTACTTAATTTGCGCTCCTTGGGCTTCTGGGCCTCTCTTATCCTTTTGATGTCTCTATACTCATCAGCTCGATGGAATGCATCATAATAGACTTGCTCAACTCCCATGCGCGTTTGCGGAAAACGAACTCTATTGTAATCGCCCCAATTGGACTGCTTGACATTTTCTCCAAGAGCAAATTTGATAAAGCCATCTGCATTCTGGATCTTCATTTCTTCAGGCGCCTTCCCCCATCTCATCTTGATCAAAGCAGATTGACCACCAATAGGATTGGCCGATCCATGTAATAATTGAGAGGCAGTAACACCGCCTGCTAATTGTCGGTAGATATTGATATCATCGGAATCGATCACATCACCTATCCTCACTTCCGCACTTATGGCTTCACCCGATTCATTCACTCCTCTGTCAATTGCGATGTGTGAGTGCTCGTCGATGATGCCAGAGGTAAGATGCTTACCACTCAGATCAATCTCGATGAGTTCATTCTTGATTTCAGGAAACATCACATCCAGATTGATCTTATAACCCACCATTTTGATCTTCCCATCATGGATCACCACATCGTGTTTCTTTTTGATCCCATCTTCATTGGTCCAAACGGTTGCGTTCCTAAACACAATTGAACTTGCAGTTGGAATGCTATCCCAGCCATAGGCCATATTGGGATATTGAACTTTTGGATGCATTATTTTCTCTTTCTCAACAGAGTCTATTTTGGCACTGTCAGCAGCTTCTTTCCTTCTTTTTGATCTGGCTTTTCTGATAGCTGCCCAATCGGTCCATTCGCCTTGATAGACTAACTTTCCGCTCCAGATCCTACTGAGTGAGTCACTAATGGTTCCACTTAGTCTATAAGTACTGGCATCATAGTCAAAGACCAAATTCACACGATTGGACTCTAGCTTGATCTTTGCTTTCTTAAAGGCATCTTCTCCCTTGTCACTTACCTTTGCTGTAAGCTTTCCGTTCCTCTCCTCTACCAACAGATCAAATTGCTTTTTCTTCGCAATATTCAAACTATACTTGCCACTGATCTTGATCTCATCGTTTGCATGGATAGAGTACTCTTCTCCCAATACCCAATTGCTGATCAATTGATTCTTGTCAGAGAATAAGGAATCCGATGAAATCAAAAAGTTGGCAAGCTTTCCTTCTTCTATACTTCCGGCTTTATCTTCTACTCCAAGAAACTGAGCAACATCAATGGTAAAGTGATCAATTGCAGCTTCTCTCTTCAAGCCATTCTTGATACTTCGTTCAAGATTCTTATTTAGTTCTTTCTCTGATTTTAACCCATCAGCTGTAAAGACATATGGGATATTGTTCTCTTGCAGCAAGGCAGGATTATGATCTGCCAATTCCCATTCCTTCATTTTTTGAAGAGGTAAGCGCATGGCGTCGAAGGGATCACTAACATCGTATGGCTTCGGAAAATCAAGAGGCACGATCAAGCTTGCTTCTGATTCTTTGATCTCCTTTAATCTTTGGTATGCAGTCCCATTCCCTTTGATAAGGAACTCTAGATCGAATTCATCGGCTATCTTCTGTGCTCTTAAGATAGATTGTGTGCTTCCTGCATCAATGATCTGGATAAGGTCTCTATTTTGACTCAGTGCCTCCAAACTCGCATTATAATTCGTCTCATTCTGATTGGCTTCGTACCAATTAGCATCATACCATGCTTGCCTGATCAATGCAATCATACCCATCAAAGAACTTGGATAGGTTTGCTTGCTACTTCCTTTGTAGAAAGAATAATGCATGGCTGTTTTTGGAGTGATCACTTGTTGATCATCCTGCTCATTCAAGGCAATCAAAGCAGAGATTCCTCTGAGAACACCATCTTTTTCAACTGCCGAAACCAATCCAAAACCCATTTTACGCAGCTGCTCTGCCTTCTTCTTATCATAGCTAAAGAGATCTACTGCATTACTCTCTGGCTTTATGGCTTGATTGTAATAGTAGGGCCCTTTTTTCAAGCTCTCTAATTGTGGCCTAGGGCCTTTTGTAGGCTCTGCTTTCTTAATTCCAAAGTCAGAGTATATCTCAATAAAAGAAGGCCAAATGAACTTGCCATTTAGATGGTGACGAATAGCATTGGAAGGAATTTCGATCTCACCTACTTTTCCTACTTTGAAGATCTTATCTCCCTTAATGATCAAAACTGCATCTTCTATATAGCGACCGTTTTGATAAATACTCACATTCTCAAATGAGTGGTATTGATCATCCAAAGAACGCACACCGTTTACTGGCTTCCACTCCTGAGAAAAGACAAGAAAAGAGTAAAGAGAAAATAGAATTGCTAGTAGGTGCCTCATAGAAATTAATGCAGACAAAAATAACAAAAGACCGCTAGGATGGTTTTATCTTTAATTTTGTAGAAACTCAAGCCATGTACACAGCAATACTTCACCTTCACAATTTACTTAGGTATGCAATTGTGATCCTTTTGATCATAGCCGTTGCCAAATCGTTCATTTCTTGGTTTGGCAAGAAAGAATACACTGCAGCTGATAAAAGAATCAGTCTATTCTTACTCATATCAGCACATCTTCAATTATTAATTGGATTAGGATTGTACTTCATTAGCCCGGTCGTAAAAGTTGTTCTATCTGATTTTGGAGCAAGCATGAAGGATCCAATTCTTCGATTTTGGGGAATAGAGCATATGTTGTCCATGGTAATTGGAATAGGAATCATCACTCTAGGAAGAATCATGACCAAGAAAGCAACTACTGACAATGCCATGCATAGAAGGCAAGCTATTTACTTTCTATTGGGCATGATCCTTATCTTTTCTGCGATTCCTTGGCCTTGGTCAAGCATTGCCAGACCTTGGTTCTAATAGCGCATCTTTAAAAATCAAATAGAGCAGTGCTCTACATTCTATGAAATCAAAACCTACCAAGAAAGAGGTCATTGAAGAAGCTGTATTGGTTGGAGTAATTCAACAGAACGATACGGATGAGCAGGTAGAAGAATACTTGGAGGAGTTAGCATTTCTTGCCGAAACTGCAGGCGCTAAGGCTGTCAAACGATTTACCCAAAAACTTCAGGTACCGCACCCTAAAACCTTTGTGGGGAGTGGGAAGCTAAGTGAGATCTTAGAATACGTTAGAAAGAACAAAATTTCCTTGATCATTTTTGATGATGAACTAAGTCCTTCACAGACAAGAAATATTGAAAATGCTTTCAAGGATCTAAAAGTACTGGACCGATCCAATCTTATCTTAGACATTTTTGCGAAAAGGGCAAGGACTGCTGCTGCGAAAACTCAGGTAGAGTTAGCCCAGTACGAGTATCTCCTCCCTAGATTAACAAGAATGTGGACCCACCTTTCCAGACAGAAAGGAGGTATCGGTATGAGAGGTCCTGGTGAAACGGAAATTGAGACAGATAGGCGGATCATTCGTGATAAGATCGCTTTGCTGAAGACGAAGTTGGCGAAGATCGATAAGCAAAAAGCAACCCAAAGGAAAGGTAGACAGCAAATGATCAGAGCAGCATTGGTGGGTTATACCAATGTTGGGAAGTCTACTTTAATGAACCTCTTGTCCAAGTCAGAGGTATTCGCCGAAGATAAACTGTTTGCCACTCTTGATACTACGGTAAGAAAAATAGTAGTGGGCAATCTTCCTTTTCTGCTTTCAGATACAGTTGGATTTATTCGAAAACTCCCGCACCACCTAGTAGATTCATTTAAATCTACTTTAGATGAAGTAAGAGAAGCGGATATCCTTTTGCATGTGGTAGATATTTCACATCCTAACTTTGAAGAACAGATTCAAACAGTCAACCAAACTTTACAAGATCTGGGAGCAAGGGACAAACCAACGGTCATGATCTTCAATAAAGTTGATGCCTATCAAGATGTAAAGAGAGATCCAACCGACCTGGATCCCGACATTAAACTTCCACCAACATTAGACGAATTAAAACAGACCTATCTGGCCAAGGAAAACTATCCTTGTATTTTCATTTCGGCTAAAGAAAGGGTGAATCTGGAATCTTTGAGAGAATTAATGTACGAGCAGATCCGAGATCTCCATTTGAAGATCTATCCTCATCGAATGCTCTATTGATCAACGATCCTCTTTTAGAATATTCGTTGTTTTCTGAATAAGCTTAATAAGGATGTACCATGCTATTGAAGCAGCAAAGGCATAGGTAAAAAAGTTCATCTCAAGTTCAAAAGTTCCCTCCATGAAATAGAGAGCCAGTTGCTTAAATATGAAGAGCACCAAAAAAAGGTTCAATAAACCAGCTTTCTCTTGACGAATGATCTTGACAAAGCTGTATGCATTTTTAGGCTTGGTCCATTTTCCAAGGGCCGGCCAAAAAGCGTTCACACCCATGGAATAATCTTCGTACTCTTTTCCGTACTTCCCAATCAAAAAAGTTTCTTCAGCATACATGATCCTTTCATAATAAAGCCAATAAGCCAGAGTAAAGGCAACGATGAACCAAAGATCTTGTGTAAAGGCGGCGATACCTACCCATATCAAGAAATTTCCTAAATACAGTGGATGTCTACACATGGAATAAAATCCCGTTTTATTGACCGAATCAGCAACTTGCCCAACTGCAGTATTCCTACCTGAAGTATTATCTGAGGAATAACCAATGGCTATAAATCTGACCAAAAAGCCTAAGAATGCAACATTGACACACAGCCATTCATACCAAGCAGGATCAAATCCAAAAGGCAGTGTCCCATTCATAGCCTTCACCACATAGATATAGAGTCCAGGAAGAATGATCAGTATAGGAAGCCAGGATCTATTCTTGAAAAGAAAGTCGCCCTGAGTTTTGAATTCGTCTTTTAATGCCATGGTGTATTATTATGTATGCAAAAGTGTATTTATTTTTCTTAATGGCAAAAGGGAGCAAGGTGAACGGAGTTTGGAGGAAGGAGGAACACTGAGACCGCACCCAAATTTCGCACTCGCATAAGGCAGCCATAATCGGACCCGCATAATACTTAAGACACTCTAGCTACACTTAAGCGCACTCAAGCTTCACTTCTTCATCTCCACCTCAGTTCCTGCCCAACGATCGTACAAAGTCTGTGATCCATTACTTCTAACCAAACCAAACACGTATGCAATTACCATCAACTGAGGCAAGATCAACAATACCCATATAATTAGCGGCACATTTTCAGGATCAACCCCATTGATCAACCAATGAATCCCGGTATGTGCAATTTCCCAAGGAAGCATTTTTAGGACATTTCTTTTCAGAAGTTGAAGATTGGAATTAGATTGAACCTCAATTTTCATGATCCTTTTTCCTAAGGTGGCTTTCCACGAACTTTTCTCGAATAAATACAAGTAAAGAAAGGCAGGTAGAGTTAATGTGATGAATCCTACCAACTGCCCTTGAATAGGCCCTTTAATATCTCCAGGATCTGACACTAGCAAAGTGATCTGCAACAACAAAAATGCATACAGCAAAATGATCAAATTGTCGATAAAATAAGCGGTAATTCTTTTGAGGATTAGCATCAATATAATTTTGAAAATATGTATCTCAACTTAAGACGCTCTAGATTCACTTAAGCTCATTCAAGTTTCTCTTCTCTATGCAAACGCTTGTAGATCCGTCAGCTTCTTATACACACCACCTTGATTGATCAATCCATCATGAGTTCCTCGCTCTACGATCTCCCCCTCTTGCATAACGATGATCTCATCGGCATGTTGAATGGTAGATAGTCGGTGAGCAATAACTACCGATGTTCTATTCTCCATTAATTTATAGAGAGCATCCTGCACCAATTTTTCAGATTCTGTATCCAATGCTGAAGTTGCTTCGTCCAAGATCATTATCGGTGGATTCTTCAATACTGCTCTTGCAATAGAAAGTCTTTGTCGTTGTCCACCACTTAGTTTTCCTCCTCCATCACCGATGTTGGTATCGTAACCTTCCGGTAATTTCTCAATGAACTCATGTGCATTGGCAATCTTTGCGGCTTCAATTACCTTTTTGCGACTTACTTCTCCAGCACCCAAAGCAATGTTATTGAGAACAGAATCGTTGAATAGAATAGATTGTTGTGACACTATTCCCATCAAGGACCTAAGGTCTTTGATCTTGAGGTCTCGAATATCTTGTCCATCAATTCTGATCTTCCCCTCAACTGGGTCATAAAATCGAGGTAAAAGGTCTACCATTGTAGATTTTCCACCACCTGATTGTCCAACAAGAGCAATGGTCTTTCCTTTTTCTATCTTCAGATCAATTCCCTTCAAGACCTTGTGATCTTCATAAGCGAAATCAACTGCTTGGTATTCTATACTGCTGTTAAAATCACTAATGGAACTTGCACTCTCCTTCTCACTGATCTTTTCCTCAGCAGTTAAGATCTTTTCAATTCTCTCTGTAGATGCTGCTCCTTTTTGAATATTGTAATAGGCAGTAGACAAGGACTTGGCTGGGTTCAATAATTGAGAAAACATGGCTATGTATCCTATGAATTCTTCACCACTAAAATCTACTGCAGGATTGATCACCATATTTCCACCATACCATACTAAGATCACCATTACCAATGCACCCAAGAATTCACTCATTGGAGAAGCAAGATCACGTTTGCGGAACATTCGCAACATGGTGTTCCTGTAAATCTCATTGATCCCTTGAAACTTGTTCTTCGTTTCTTCTTCAGCATTGAAAGCTTTGATGATCCTCAGACCCGTTAAGGTCTCTTCCACATTGGATAAAAGCTCTCCCATTCGAATCTGCAACTTGGAAGAGGTTCGCTTCAAACTCTTTCCAATTCTTCCAATGATCAATCCACTAATGGGTAAGAGTATAAAGGAGAACAAGGTGAGTTTTGCATTGATCGTCAGCATAAAAACCAAGGAAAGTACAATGGAAATCGGGTCTCTGAAGACCATCTCTAATGAATTCATGATAGACCATTCGATCTCTTGAACATCTCCTGTGATCCTACTTATAATATCTCCTTTTTTCTCTTCAGAATAAAAGGATAGCGGTAATGCAAGGATCTTGGAAAAGACGTTCTTTCTTATATCCCTAACCACTCCACTTCGAATAGAAGCCAAGAAGAACTTAGCAAAATAGCGAAAGAGGTTTTTGAGAAAGAATAGAATCGCCACGGTAATACAAATGAAAAGCAATGCTCCTTCTACCCCATGTTCTTGAATATAGGGAGTCATTTTATAGTTGAACATGGCCTGAACATAATCAGAGCTTAAGGCAAACTCAGGTTCCTCAGTAACCGTATTGGCCTTCCCAAATAACACTGAGAGAAAGGGAATAAATGCCAAGATGGACAAAAGGTGAAAGATAACATGAATAATATTCGAGGCTACACTCAAGAGAGCGAGTGTCTTGTAAGGAATGATGTATCGTACGATCTTAAAAAGACTCTTCATCGGCTTAAACGTCAATTAGTTCCCAATTCTTAAATGGGAAGAAGTGTTTGCCGCCATTCAAATTCCTCTCCAAGAAGGAAATGAACCTGTATTTTAACTTTTCGTGCTTGAATTTCGGACGATTTGGCAGTTTATTGTTGTGATAATTCAATTGATCTCCCCAATTGAAGTCCTTCATCTTCTCCTCCATTACTGCAGGATGTGTTCCTTTGAACTTCTCCATTTTCTTCAAAGGACCATAATCGAATTCTTCCTCTCTTTCTTTGTAAAGCTCCTCTGCCTTCTTATCACCTTTGTGGATACTATCCAGAGCTTTCTTTTTGTTCTGCATGTATCGAGGAGGTCTCACCCAACCGTAATGATAAATGTAGGCGTCTAATTCAGCTACCTTCAATTTGTGAGTACCTTCTTGCTTTCGGTAGCTCTTCCCATCAAAGTTGGGGATCCTTCGGAAGGATTGAGCTGACTCAAAGCTGTGAAGATCTGGGCGGTTTCTTACAATTCTAATTTCATTTTGATACCAGCCGTGATGATTGATGTAGTGATCATAGTCACCAAAAAAGTGTCGGTATTTAAAAAGCAATCCCTCTACTCTTTCATCTTCAAGAAGCTGCTCACAACGATCCTTAATGACAGGTAAATATTTCTCATGCACCACTTCATCAGCTTGCACGTAGAACAGCCAATCGCCGCTACAATGAGAAATAGCAATGTCTGTTTGATGGGCATTTTCTGTCCCGTTGGGAAAGGCTTCAGTATCCCATTCTGTATCGATGATCTTGATCTTATCAGAACCGATCGCTTCGATCAACTCTCGTGTATTATCATCCTCATCTCCCTTCCCTAAGGCAAATATGAACTCGTCGCAGATAGGAAGAATGGATTCTATAGACTCCTTGATGGGATAGTAGAGTTTGGAAGTATTCCTACCGAAAGAAAAGCCGCTGATCTTCATGAGTATGCTGCGAATTTAGTGAATTTATCACGGTGCAAATGACCTAATCTAGTAGCAGAAGATAACTTACCTTTGTTGATTATGGAATCCATCAGACAACAAAAGATCGCACGACTACTCCAGAAAGAGATTGGAGACATATTTAATAGAGGTGAAGTAAAGCCTATTGAGGGAGGAATGTTATCAATTACTGGAGTGCGCGTATCACCTGATCTGGGAATTGCAAGAATTTATATCTCTATATTCCCTTCCAACGATCATTCAGCTGACCTTGAAAAAGTAAAATCACAGGCTTCTGAGATTCGCTACCACCTTGGTAAAAGAGCGGGAAAACAGTTGAGGCACATTCCAGAATTGCACTTCTTTATTGATGATTCATTTGATTATGCTGAAAAGATCGATGAGCTCTTGAAGTAATAGAGGATGAACTTCCCATTTTACATAGCCAAAAGGTACCTAGTAGCCAAGAAGTCGCAAAATGCAATCAACATTATATCTTGGATATCAGTATTCAGTGTTGCCATTGGAACCTTTGCTTTAGTGGTAGTTCTTTCTGCTTTCAACGGCCTTGAAAGTTTGGTTGAATCGCTTTTTGAATCTTTTGAATCCGACATTCGAATCGAAGCTACTGCTTCAAAATCATTTGATTCTTCTGAGATACCACTAGAGCAGATCGAGAAATTAGATGGAGTGATCAATTATACTCAAGTCTTGAGTGAAGTTTGCGGCGTTAGGTATGACGAACAGCAGATGGTGATCAAAATGAAGGGTGTTGAAGACAGTTTTCTTGAGATGAGTAGTATGGATAGCAGTATGGTTCAAGGAAAAGCTATTTTACAAGGAGATGATAGGAACTATGCTCTTTTAGGTTATGGAGTTGCAAGTAACCTAGGGATGCTTATGATCAAAAGACCTGAGAATTTAAGTTTCTATGCTCCCAAAAGAGGAAAGGTCAATACGATCAATCCCATGCAGTCTGTTTATAGAAAAAGCATTTATCCAGCAGGGGTATTTTACATTAGCCCTGAATATGATCTGAATTACATTGTAGTGCCGCTATCATTTGCTCAGGACCTTTTAGAATTGGATGGTAAGATCTCATCAGTTGAAATTCAAGCTGAAGAAAATACTGACTTGGATAAGCTAAAAGAAAAAATCAGTGCATTGATCCCTACCAAGTACAAAGCAATCAATCGCTATGAGTTCAATGAGATCATTTACAAGACCAACCGCACGGAGAAATGGGTCACTTTTTTGATCCTCTTGTTTATTTTGATCATTGCGGCCTTCAATATTCTTAGTTCACTAAGTATGTTGATCATTGAGAAAGATCAAGACATTTCTACCCTTTCGCATCTAGGAGTTACGATGAGCAAGATCCGTCAGATCTTTTTCTACGAGGGAATGATGATCAATCTTGCCGGAGCTCTCAGTGGAATGGCATTGGGAATTATTCTTGTGCTACTACAACAAAAAGTAGGTTTGATCCGATTAGAAGGAGGAATTGTAGAGTATTATCCTGTGGAGCTGAAATGGTTAGAGATGATCTATATTCTTATTACAGTTCTTTTGATCGGTTTCCTTACCTCATGGTATCCAGTTAGGCAATTGACTAAAAAGAGTGTTTAGCATTTATCATTCATTCTTTGTTCATTTTCTTTTGTGGGAAAAGAAAACGAACCAAAAAGCTCGAGAGTAATTTATTCTTTCTATCACTTTGTCTTGATACTATCTTTCTGTTCATTTTTGTCTTGCCTTGCCTCCAGGCTAGCCTTTGCGCCTCCGCTTAAGCTTCAGCGGCACGCGGGTGGCGGCCGAAGGAAACAAAAACGAACCTAAAAGTTCAAGAGTCATCTATGCTTCCACGTTCTCTGTCCCAATGCAATAAATTCTATGAAAGTAGTTCTGCATTCGCAGAAGACGACAAGCGCCTTTCATGAATTTCCATGCATTCGTCCATTAGTTCACTTCATTATTGATTTCAAAGGAGTTCATGAACCGCTGAAGCGGTTTCACAGCCACCGCCGGCCCGCTGATGACTCCGGCTCCCGCTCATAATCCCGCCTTCAGCGGGATAAGGTTGGCATCGCAGAGAATTTTTGATGGAACGAATTGAAGACTTAGTGAAGAGAAAAGCTCCAAGCTTGCCTTGGAGATCATTCGGCCTCACTTAGACTTCAAGAGTGGAGACAAGAATTCTCTGTTGCCTGGGCTTTTTGCTCTACTTTTTGCCCACCAAAAAGTAGAAAAAAGCATGATAATGAAAAACTTCAATCTTCAATTTAAAAGGTATGATTTGATCAATACACTCTGAGGAACTACTTGGAAAAAAGCTATTGTTGAATAAGCTCAACATCAGAAAACTCCTTTTGAATATCATCAAACACAGCTCTTAAAGGCTCAATATGATCCTCGGTAACGAGTTTCATTCTGTGTTCTTTGAAATGGGGAATACCTTTAAAGTAGTTGGTATAATGTCTTCTCATTTCAACAATTCCCAAGCGCTCCCCTTTCCATTCCACTGAAAGTTCTAGATGTCTTCGTGCAGCTTCAATCCTTTCATTCATTGTTGGAGGAGCAATGTGCTCTCCTGTAGCCAGATAATGCTTCATCTCACGAAAGATCCAGGGATATCCAATGCTGGCTCTTCCGATCATGACCCCATCTACGCCGTATTTGTTTCTTTTCTCTACTGCGATCTCCGGTGAGAAAACATCTCCATTCCCAAATACAGGAATATTCATTCTTGGGTTATTCTTTACTTCACCGATCAAAGTCCAGTCGGCCTCACCCTTGTACATTTGTTTCCTGGTTCTACCGTGAATTGAAATTGCTTGAATACCCACATCTTGCAACCTTTCTGCAACTTCAACTATGTATTTGGTATTCTCGTCCCAACCCAGTCTGGTCTTAACTGTTACTGGAAGTTTTGTAGATTTTACAATCTCAGCAGTCATCTTCACCATTTTTGGAATGTCTTGAAGAATCCCTGCACCTGCACCCTTACAAGCGACTTTTTTTACCGGGCAACCATAATTGATATCGATCACATCAGGACCAGCTTCTTCCGTCACTTCAGTAGCCCTTTTCATTGATTCGATCTCAGATCCGAATATTTGAATCCCGATAGGTCTTTCGTATTCAAAGATGTCCAGCTTTTGAACACTTTTAGCAGCATCTCTGATCAGGCCTTCTGATGAGATGAATTCTGTATACATCATATCTGCCCCATTCTCTTTGCACAATCTGCGAAAGGGAGGGTCACTCACATCTTCCATCGGTGCGAGTAGCAAGGGGAATTCACCCAATTCTATGTTTGCTATCTTTGCCATTAGCAAATAGTTTACAAAGTTAATCAATATTCAAGCGAAGCACTGTGATCAGATTAGAAGGACTCTTTTCACGACTCTTGGTACTCTTCGGATTTTGCCTTGTATTTGGAGCCTTATTCAACTTGGCTGGCTTTGCTTTGGTCAAACCGTTATACGGTGTTGATGTTACGAACCTAAGTAGCATACTTGATGATCTGTCGTCGGATAACAACATTTCCATCCTCAAGTTCATGCAATTGCTTAATACATTAGGCCTATTTATTGTTCCTGGAATCTTGTATTCTTTGCTCTTCATGCAGCAACCTCTTGATAAACTTAGATTGGATAGAAGTGTCAATAATTGGCAACTCCTGTTCATCATTCTATTGTATGTTTCATTTTTACCCTTGATCAACCTGATGGTAAGCTTGAATGCTGAACTCTCTTTACCAGATTCTCTAATTGCTTTGGAGAATTGGATGAGAAGTGCGGAAGACAAAGCAGAAGCATTGACCGTGGCATTCTTACAAATGGACGGAACTGGTGATTTGCTCTTCAATGTCCTATTGATAGGGATTCTTCCAGCAGTGGGTGAAGAGTTGATATTCAGGGGAATCATACAAAGAAGTCTTCAACATCAGTTCAAGAATCACCACATTGGGATCTGGGTGGCTGCCTTACTCTTTAGTGCATTGCACATGCAATTCTATGGCTTCTTGCCTCGTTTGATCTTGGGAGCCTTCTTTGGCTACTTGATGGTTTGGACTGGCAGCTTATGGGCTCCTATGATCGCTCACTTTTTGAACAATACCCTTGCATTAAGTTTGGCCTATTATTTTGGCGCCAGTAGCCTAGAAACCGAGATCGATAGCATTGGTACAACTACTGATACCCTTTGGATATCTGGCTTGTCACTGCTTCTTTTCTCTTATTTGATCTATCGTTTCCGACATCTTTCCTATGCCTATAAAACCGTGGACGAAGAGTTTCACGAAGGTTGGTAGTATCTCTTAGATTTTATATCTTCATCCCTAATAATCAAAATATCAGCTGGTTAGCTGTTCAACTTAAATTTAGGAATATGAAGAAATTATTGGCCGAAATGATCGGCACCATGTGGCTTGTATTGGGAGGATGCGGTAGTGCAGTCCTGGCAGCAGGCTATCCCGAATTGGGAATTGGATTCGTTGGAGTCTCCATCGCATTTGGACTAACTGTACTAACAATGGTCTATTCAATTGGCCACATTTCTGGCTGTCATTTGAACCCTGCAGTTTCAATTGGACTTTGGGTAGGTGGACGATTCGATAAAAAGGACCTATTACCTTACATAGGAGCTCAAGTTGTTGGAGGAATTATTGGTGCAGGAATCCTTTATGTAATTGCGAGTGGACAAGCTGGCTTCGAATTGGGAGGATTTGCCTCCAATGGCTTTGGTGAGCATTCACCAGGTGGTTATAACATGACTGCAGTTCTTCTAACTGAGATTGTAATGACCTTTATGTTTTTAATGATCATTCTAGGAGCTACTCATAAGAATGCTCCAGCTGGATTTGCAGGAGTTGCCATTGGATTGGGTCTAACCTTGATCCATTTGATTAGTATTCCTGTCAGTAACACCTCAGTGAACCCAGCGAGAAGTACTTCTCAAGCAATTTTTGCCGGTGATTGGGCCATGGGACAACTTTGGTTGTTTTGGGTAGCACCCATCATAGGGGCGATCATAGCTGGAGTGGTTTATAAATTTCTTTCCAGCGAGAAATAAAAAAAAGGGACTGCAATGCAGTCCCTTTCTACTTAAAACTAATTCTGAGGATCAGTCTACAATTTTATCTGTCTTACCAGTAGAGTAGTTGATCTTTAAGGCATTTGCCTTTCTCAATTCTTGTTTCACATCGGTTACAATTCCCATTTCAGCTTCCTTATCAACCTTCAATGAAAAGGTCATTAAAGGAACCTCAACAGGATCCGTTTGCTCTCTCTCTGCTTCAACAAACTGAATGATGTCATTCTTAGTAGCAAAGGCATCGTTCAATTGAATTCTTGGAGCAGTACCAAACTGTGATTGTAAAGCCTTAATTGGCTCTCCAATATAGATGTAACTCACCAATGATTTCCTTTCCAGCTTATTCACCTCTGTTGCTTGAGGAGTAGTCACTTTTACCTTCAAGGTAACTTCACGCATTACGGTTGTTACCATGAAAAAGAACAAAAGCATGAAAACGATATCAGGCAGCGATGCTGTAGATATGGCCGGTTGGCCTCCTTCTTTCTTCTTTTTAAACTTTGACATTTAGTTTCCTCCTATTGCTTTAGGTTCAGCTTCAGAAATACGCTGTGGGTAAACTGCTTTTACCGCATCTACCTGAGCATCTGCTTTCTTAGATAATGCTGATTCTTTTTCTAACTGATCCAATGTCTTTCCAAACTTCGTTAGAGCGAATTCATCACGCACTTCGTTGTAAGCAGCAACCAATTCATTCTGAACTTTGATATACATTTCATAAGAAGTACCTCGGTCATTCTGAAGTGAAACGATCTGCTTCGAAACCATCATATCCCCAATAACGGGAACATCCGTCATTTTACCTTCTGGCATGCTTTCATCGCTAAATGAAGGATCACCTATGATGAACTCCTTAGCTGCTTCTCTTAGATCACTTACCAACATTGGTTCTCCCTCAACAAGAAGATCGTCATTAGCATTCACCAACACTTGGAAAACATTTCTCTGTTTTACCTCTGGTGGATCTTCGATCTCTTCTTCTATAGGAGGTGGTAACCTTCTCGTTAATCCAGTATCCACATCCATAGTAGTGGTTACTAGGAAAAAGATCAGCAAGAGGAAGGCGATGTCTGCCATCGAACCTGCATTGATCTCAGGTGCTTGTCTTCTTGCCATAATTAATTACTTGATCAATTTACTAACAGAGGAGTATACAACCGCTAGAATAGCCCCTAAAGCGAGGATATAAAAAGCGATTAATCCCATTCCTACTTTCTTTGAATCTTCTGGTCCGTCAATAAATGCTTCGTACTTCGGCAACATTTCATCGCCAGCCATAACATAAGCAATAACGAAAACCACAATCAGTGCTACCAGACCAATCAAGGCGGCTTTTCCTCCTCCCGGATTCTTTGCCAAATTGATCAATGGTAAAATGATCGCTGCTGCTGCTCCAATAAAGAATAGAACATAGCACCAGTAAATGATCACATCAGCACTAACTGACTCAAAGTAGAATAGAACTCCCAGAAGTGCACTTACGCCCAAAAGAACGTAAAGCACTATGTTTAATATTTTAGAAAGTCCTTCTGACATAATTAGGCTTTTTTGTTGTTCAACTCATGCTTGATCAATAGATCTACTAAACTAATAGAGGCATTCTCCATATTGTTTACGATACTATCAACTTTAGCGATAATGTAGTTGTAAAAGATCTGTAGGATAATCGCAACGATCAAACCAAATACGGTTGTTAAAAGTGCGATCTTGATACCACCAGCAACCAATGATGGAGAAATATCTCCAGCTGCTTCAATTGCATCAAATGCCTCGATCATACCAATTACTGTACCCATGAAACCAAGCATAGGTGCTAGTGCGATGAACAAGGAAATCCAAGAAACTCCTTTTTCTAATAGTCCCATTTGAACAGATCCGTAAGCGATCACTGATTTTTCAACCATTTCGATCCCTTCGTGACTTCTATCTAAACCTTGGTAGAAAATACTTGCAACTGGTCCGCTTGTATTTCTGCACACTTCTTTAGCAGCGTCAACACCACCTGAGTTCAATGCGTCTTCTACATTCGCCAATAATTTCTTTGTATTGGTAGTGGCCATGTTCAAATAAATGATCCTTTCAATAACGATCGCAAGACCTAGGATCAAACACAATAGAACGATACCCATAAATTCAGGGCCACCTTCAATAAATTTCTCTTTCAACACTTGGTGGAAAGATCTTTCTGCTGGTGCTTCTTCAGTAGCGGCTTCTTCAACTGCTTCTGTTTCTGCTGGCTCTTCTGCAGCTTCTTCTTCCATAGCTGCTTCTTCAGCCATGCTTGAATCTGCCATTTCTGTAGCTGCTGTATCTGCCTCTTCCTGCGCATAAGCTCCATTGTAGCCTATGATCAAGAAAGAAGCAAGAGCAAATAAAGTGATCAACTTTTTCATAATAGATGTATTAAAATCAGTTTTAGTTTTAAGTTTAATTAGGCATTATTGCCTGCGAATTTAGTGTACTTATTTGAATTGTTCCAATTCTACGTTTATTCTTTTCAAATATTGCCCTAATCTGACAATCAATCTCTTTGCGACTGAGACACGGTTTAAACCAAAATCGCTGGAGTAAGTTCAAAATTTCTACTAAGCATTGCTCACGTGCACCTCTTAGCGACTTTTCTTACTCTCTATCTCTTACTAAAGATTCCATCGCTGCGCTCTGGCATCCTGTTAGTGTGCCTTTCAAGCGAATCTCAAAGAGAAACGCTATCGCGTTAAAGTCCTTTTCTCCCAAAACTCGCTCAAGAATACTTCTTGACGACTTTTCTTACTCTCTATCTCTTACTAAAGATTCCATCGCTGCGCTCTGGCATCCTGTTAGTGTACCTTTCAAGCGAATCTCAAAGAGAAACGCTATCGCGTTAAAGTCCTTTTCTCCCAAAGCTCGCTCAAGAATACTTCTTAGCGACTTTTCTCGAAAACTTCTCTCCTTCTTTGAGATTCTCTTGCGGAGAGGAAGGGATTCGAACCCCCGATGCGGTCTCCCGCATACACGCTTTCCAAGCGTGCGCCTTAAGCCACTCGGCCACCTCTCCAATATCGCCCCAATTATCATTGGACCTATGGCGCGCCAAATTACAAAAAAATACTGCTTAAAAGTGAAGAAATCACTGTTATCATTAGCTTAAAGGCTAGTTTATCTCTCCCCTAAGATTCATTGACATATGCTTAGAAATGTCCTCTTCTTTTAACTCCTCACAAGCCAATAAATACATTAGCTTAGTAATGGCAGCTTCAAAGGTCATATTCCCACCTCCAATCACTCCAATTCTCGCCAGATGAGAGCTTGTTTCATACTTCCCTTGATCTACATGACCACTAATGCATTGAGTAATATTTACCACTAGCACTCCAGACTGGATCATTTTTTCCAATTCCTCTATCAACCAGTCCTCAATGGGTGCATTTCCACTTCCATAAGACTCAATGATCAGGCCCTTCAAGTCATTGATGTCAGCGATGGCTGAAAAGATCTCTCTTCTCATCCCAGGAAATATCTTAATGCTTGCAACATCGGTACAAATTGTATCCCTGAATAGTACTTCCTTATCAGAGAGAGTTTGAATGGCATAATCGTGATAGCGAATGTGTACTCCTGCTTCTGCTAAGATTGGATAATTGGGAGACTGAAAAGCCTCAAAGTTTTCAGCACTCAATTTTATCGTCCGATTGGCTCTGTACAATGCGTACTCAAAATAAATAGCAACCTCTGGAACAATAGGAGCTCCATCTGGCAAGGTGGCTCCGGCTATTTCAATTGAGGTGATCAAGTTCTCTTTTCCATCGGTTCTCAAGGTTCCAATTGGAAGCTGACTTCCAGTGAATATGATGGGCTTTTTATTGTTCTCGATCAAGAAACTAAGAGAAGATGCAGTGTAGGCCATGGTGTCTGAACCATGTAGTATGACAAATCCATCAAAATGATCATAGTTCTTTTTGAGGATCTTCAATAATTCCATCCAAACAGCAGGATTCACATTAGAGGAATCAATGGGCTTTTCAATTGAAGCTACCTTAAGCTCAATATCCAATTTTTGAAGTTCAGGTACTTCTTGGAACAAATGATCAAAATCAAATGGGTGCAAAACCCCAGTCTTAGCATCTTCTACCATTCCAATGGTACCCCCTGTATAGATGATCAAAACACTAGAACTCATGCTTGTTTCTTGTATGATTTTGAAAATATTGCTTGTGCATTCTCATTGCTAATTTGAGCTATTTCCTCCATTGGCAAGTTTAATATTGAAGATAATTTACTTGCAATTTCAATGAGATAAACACTTTCATTTCTTTTTCCTCTGTATGGAACAGGCGCAAGATAAGGGGAATCTGTTTCCAAAACTAGATCTGAGATGCTCAATTGACTCACCACACGATCCAAACCGGCATTCTTGAAGGTCAATACACCTCCAATTCCCAATTTGAAATTTTCATAAGAAAGAATGTGCTTGGCCTGATCGATACTCCCTGTGAAACAATGAAATATCCCTCTCAATGTATCATCATTTTCTTCATCTAAGATCTTTAAGATCTCATCAAAAGCTTCCCTGCAATGAATCACAATTGGCAAGTCTCTTTCCTTTGCCCAATTGATCTGGGTCCTAAAAGCCATCTCTTGCTCCTTGATGAAAGTCTTGTCCCAATATAGATCAATTCCGATCTCACCAATTGCAAAATAGCTATCCCCATCCTCTAAAGCATTCTTTATTTTCTCTAGTTCTTCTTGAACATTAGCTCCAACAGAACAAGGATGCAAGCCCATCATCATTAAACAATGATCAGGATATTTCTGCTGAACCTTTTTCATGGCTTCTATTGATCCTGAATCGATGTTTGGCATGTATATGCGATCAACCCCTGAATCAAACGCTCTTTGGATCATTTCGTCCTGATCGGAATCAAACTGCTCAGAATAGATATGGCTATGCGTGTCTGTAAATTGCATTTGGCAAAATTAGCATTTCAACTTTTGGAGGGTGCTTAAATGGGAAATGATTTATTTTGCCTTGAATGGCAGACAAAGTCAAAATACTGATTATCAGGTTTAGCTCTATAGGAGATATAGTATTGACTAGCCCAGTTGTTCGCTGTTTAAAACAACAGCTGGAAGGAGATTCCGAGATCCATTTCATCACTTTTTCCAAATATGCTAGCATATTGGAATACAACCCCTATATTCATCAGATTCATGCTGTTGACGAGCTCTCTTCAATGGTCATCAATGAGTTAAAGAGTATTGGCTTTGATTATGTGATTGATCTTCATCATAATTTGAGGTCCATGAGACTGAAGTCCAAGTTAAAGGTCTTGAGTTTCAGCTTCAACAAACTCAACCCCTTGAAGTGGTTATTGGTCAATTTCAAGATCAATAGACTACCTGATCTGCATATTGTAGATCGTTATATGGATACCATTAAAGCATTGGGCATTAGTTATGATGGGAAAGGATTGGATTATTTTCTCCCCGATCAAATGGAAGACCCAAAACTTCCAGAAGATCTTGGTCAATACACTGCTCTCGTGCTTGGGGCAACTCATGCTACGAAAAGACCCTCTGATGAACATTTCAAAAAACTAGCTAGCTTAATAAGCACGCCAATAGTTATCATTGGTGGACCGGAAGAAAAAGCTTTAGGTGAAAGTCTGGCAGGGATCGACCAAAAAAGGATAATCAATACTGCAGGCAAGACCAACTTGCATGAATCAGCTCTCTTGATCAAGAATTCTCAATTGGTGATCACCCCTGATACAGGCATGATGCATATTGCGGCAGCATTCAATAAAGATATTGTCTCTATTTGGGGCAATACCGTTCCTGATTTTGGCATGTATCCCTTTTTGAGATCTGATGATCCAGCGGAATCTGAAATCCATCAAGTGGACGGACTTTCTTGCAGACCTTGTAGCAAGATTGGTTTCAAAAAATGCCCAAAAGGTCATTTCAAATGCATGGAAGATCAAGATTGGGAGGCAATAGCTGAAGGAGCTAATAAGAGGATAGAAGCTAGAAGCTAGATTTCAACTTAAGTCACTTCCTTAAGACTTTTTCCCAGCAGCATTCTCTGCATGCTCGAAAAGTGCCTTTAACTCCGTAGCATCTGAAGGACTCATTTTTCCTGCCAAGATCAAACTCAATTGTTTTCTCCTCAATGCAGCAGCATAACGATCCTTTTCGCGATCTGTTTCTGGTAGCAACTCAGGAACTTCGATCGGACTTCCATTTTGATCTACTGCCACGAAAGTGTAGATAGCTTCATTGCATTTCTTTCTTCCTCCTCCTACTTTGTCGACGTAAACATCTAGAAAGACCTCCATTGAAGAGGTAAAGGCTCTTGAAACTTTAGCCTCAATGGTAACCACATCTCCCAACTTGATTGGCTGATTGAAAGAGACATTGTTTACAGATGCGGTCACAACTACTCTTTGACAATGTCTTTGAGCTGAAATTCCAGCGGTAATATCCATCCAGTTCAAAAGTTGACCCCCCATTAGATTTCCCAATACATTGGTATCATTTGGCAAAACGATCTTGGAAGTTTGAGCAAAGGTATCCTGAGCTTTTCTAGCTTTCATAGCATTGATTTTGGGCTGCAAAAGTACAGATAAAGAAGGGCTTATTAGAAGCTTTTTTCCAATAACCAAGCAGCAGAATTGTGATCAGCTTTTACACGCTTTAAAAGCGCAACTGCATCTTCTCTTCTCGCAAAGCTTCCATAGCTGACTGCATGAAGATTCTTATATTCTCCAAGTAATCTGGAGCTGTAACCTAAAGACTTTAGGCTCTCAGTTAGTCCAGTAGCATTTGAATAAGATGAAAAGCAACCGCCCATTACGTGGAATCTTAAAGGGGTCGGTTTTACTTCTTCTTCAACTACCTCTGTATTATCTATCTTACTTTCTGCTTCGACCCAAATTCCACTAGGTTCACCTTCTGAAGGGATGTAATTGCTAAGCTCTTCTTGTTTTAAGCTCTCTGAAGATTCAAGCTCAGTTGAGCTAAGATCAAATTCAGTAAGCGAAGAGCTTTCTCTATAGCTTTTCTCCATTTCTACTTTTGGACTAAAGATAGAATACTGTATATCTCCCCAACCTGATCGATCCATTTGCTTGTCGAGCAACAAGTAAGAACTTAAGAGAAAGAATACTACCGCGGCAGCCCTCCAAACTATCCTAACATTGCTTTCTCCTGTCTTCTTAAAGACTTCTCCAGTTCTTATTTTCTCTTGGATCCTCTCTTCAACGGTATCTCGTTCAATGGGCAGAGCTCTGTAGGATTGAAGACCAAAAGAATCCAAAAGGAAATCATTGTTCTCCGATTGAATAAATTGGATGTTTCCTTCTGGGTCCAAATAAAGTTCACCGACCTTTTTGATCTCGATCCTATCACCATTCTTCAATCCTCTGATGGATTTATCGACAAATGCGCGAATCAACTGATTGGCTTCTTGGAAACTGATCTCTCTTCTTTGAGAAATATGATTGGTCAATAAACCATCATTGTTCTTCAAGTTCTTGTTGAATGAAATCTCCTTCGAAGGTGGTAAAAATTGATGCTGTACTTCTTTGATCTTTGCAGAAGCTCTATTGGCTACAAATCCTCCAAAATCAGGCACGATCACACAATCATAACTGTAAAGTAGGTCGGAAATGTATATGTCTATTTGAACTGCTTCCACTGATGCGAAGGTAACTAATCTTCTAAATTCATTTGTATCAATTTCTCAAGATCTTCCGGCGTATCCACACTCAGTGCTTCTTGTTCTGTGACCGCAGTCTGAATGAAGTAGCCATTCTCAATCCATCTCAATTGTTCAAGCGATTCGGCTTGCTCCAAACTTGAAGGCTCCAACTTTACAATCTCTTTTAAAGTCGCAGATCTATAAGCATACATACCAATGTGCTTGAAGTAATCAGACTCATTGATCCAATTATCACTAGAAGCATTTTGCTGATACGGTATGGCTTGTCTGCTAAAATATAATCCTCTGCCCTTTGCGTCGATCACAACTTTCACCTTATTGGGATCCTTTAATATTTGCGGATCAGATATTCTTTTGACTAGGGTCGCTATCTCTGTTGATTGATCCTCAAAGCAAGAGATCAATAGATCGATCTGTTGTTCCTGAATATAGGGTTCATCTCCCTGAATATTGACCACAACATCAAAATTATCACTTAGACTCTCCAGGACTTCTGAACATCTTTCCGTTCCAGATCCATGATGCTCTGAAGTCATTACTACTTCTCCACCAAATTCTACTACAGCATCAAATATGCGTTCGTCATCTGTAGCCACAACTACTTTGGACAGTTCATTTGATTTTTTGGCCTGTTCATAGACTCTTTGGATCATGGTTTTTCCGTGAATGACCGCAAGAGGTTTTGCTGGAAATCTAGACGAATTATATCGGGCAGGAATGATTCCTATAGAGCGCATGAATGATAATTATAAGCGAAAAGTAAATATATAAAATAGTCGGTCTAAAGTCTCAAGAAAGGTATAGATTTCATTGCCTTGCAATAAGATTGTTTTAACTTTAATAGAGATGGTAACAAAAGAGATCTATTATACTATTGCATTAAGTATGATGCCGGGCATTGGGCATATCGGCGCAAACAAACTTTTGAACCATTGTGAGAGTGCCGAAAATCTTTTTGACAAACAAAGCGAACTACTTTTTGAGATCAGTAAAAAACCTTCACTAATAAACATTGAAGAAGTATTGTCGATTGCAAAAACAGAAGTAGATTATATTCTAGAGAACAACATAAAGGCCTTGATCCCAAGAGATCCAGAATATCCCTATCGATTAAAAGAGTGTGCCGACAAACCCATCGTACTCTACTGCAAGGGAGAAATGGAATTAAACCGGCCCTTAGTGATCAGCATTGTAGGAAGCAGGAACGCCAGCATTAGAGGTCAGGAACTTTGCAGATCACTTGTTGCTGACCTAGCAGTCCATGACCCATTGATCATTAGCGGATTAGCATTTGGAATTGATATTACGGCACATCGATCTGCAATTGAAAATGAATTACAAACGGTTGGGGTGATAGGAAGTGGATTGAAGATCATCTACCCAGAGAAGCACGGAGCTACTGCCCATAAGATGATGGAGAATGGTGGTTTAGTCTCGGACTATCCCTCAGAAACAAAATTGTTGCCATCACAATTTGCAGAAAGAAATCGTTTAGTAGCTGGTTTGGCTGATCTCACCATTGTTGTTGAATCAAGCTCTAAGGGAGGCTCAATGATTACTGCTTCTTTGGCAATGGACTACAATCGAGAAGTTGCTGCCTTTCCAGGAAGACCCAATGATGAGTTATCCAAAGGGTGCAATCAACTGATTAAGAGTAATCGAGCTGCATTGATAGAATCTGCAAAGGATGTGGAATATCTTCTAAAGCTAGATCAAAAAGAAAAAAAACACAGATCAAAACAGACCCAAATGTTTGTCGATCTAAGTCATGATGAACAATTAATTTGTAATCAATTAAGCAGAGAAACAGCTATGCCAATTGATGAGATCAGCAATAAGAGTGGACAGCCTATCAGCAAGACATCTGTTATTCTTCTAGAACTTGAGTTCAAAGGAGTCATCAGTTCCCTACCTGGCAAACAATATCAATTGTTGTAATTGCCTGAAAGGGGTGTAGATAAGCGCTTATTTTTTACATTTGCTGCCTGAACAAAAATTAGCCTCTTAATCAATTATAAAATATGAGCGCAAAAAAAGCTAGCAAGGCTACCTCAAATATCGATGAGAAAGTAGCTGCTTTCATGGATAAAGTGAAAGCCAGAAATGGGAATGAGCCCGAATTCCTTCAAGCAGTACATGAAGTTGCTGAAACGGTTATTCCATTCATTGAAAAGAATAGAGCATTCAAAGGCCACAACTTATTAGACCGAATGGTTGAACCTGAAAGGGTGATCATGTTCCGTGTACCATGGGTTGACGACAAAGGAAATGCACAAGTTAACAGAGGATTTAGAATTGAGATGAATTCTGCCATCGGACCTTACAAAGGTGGATTGAGATTTCATCCTACTGTGAATCTTAGCGTTCTAAAATTTCTTGCATTTGAGCAAGTATTTAAGAACTCATTGACCACCCTTCCAATGGGCGGAGGTAAAGGAGGTTCTGATTTTGATCCTAAAGGAAAATCAGACAATGAAGTAATGAGATTTTGTCAATCATTCATGACAGAACTGCAAAGACACATTGGACCAGATACTGATGTTCCTGCTGGTGATATTGGAGTTGGTGGAAGAGAGATCGGATACCTTTTTGGACAATACAAAAGATTGAGAAATGAATTTACTGGCGTATTAACCGGAAAAGGTCTTTCTTATGGTGGAAGTAAGATCAGACCAGAAGCAACTGGTTATGGATGTGTCTACTTTGTGAGAGAGATGCTCGACTCTAGAGGTGACGATTTGAAAGGAAAAATCGTAGCTGTGTCTGGTTCTGGAAACGTTGCACAGTATGCTTGTGAAAAAGCTACTCAGCTTGGAGCAAAAGTGGTTACCATGTCTGATTCAGCTGGTTATATCTACGATGAGAACGGAATCGATTCAAAGAAATTAGCATTCATCATGAACTTGAAGAATGTGAAGAGAGGAAGGATCAAGGAGTACGCCGACAAGTACAAAGTAAAATACGTAGAAGGCAAAAGACCTTGGGGAGAAAAATGTGATGTTGCTCTTCCTTGTGCTACTCAAAATGAAGTGGATCTTCATGATGCAAATACCTTAATTAAGAATGGAGCGATGCTTGTCGCAGAAGGCGCAAATATGCCTTGTACTCCAGAAGCAGTTGAAGCATTTTACAAAGCAAGGATCTTCTTTGCTCCAGGGAAAGCTTCCAATGCGGGTGGTGTAGCAACCTCAGGTTTGGAAATGACTCAAAATTCATTGAGATATTCTTGGACAGCAGAAGAAGTAGACAGCAAGCTTCAAGACATCATGAAAGAGATACATCATTCTTGTGTAAAGTATGGTGTTGAAGAAAAAGGATTCGTCGATTATGTAAGAGGTGCTAACATTGCAGGCTTCGTTAAAGTAGCGGAAGCAATGATCGCCCAAGGTATTGTATAATCCTCAATAGATGTATAAAAAGGCGAATGAACAGTTCGCCTTTTTTTAGCTTTTAACTATAGATATAAGAAAATATGTACGGAAAGATCAAAGAACATTTAGCCAATGAATTGACCGAGATTGAAAAAGCAGGTCTATTCAAAAAAGAAAGGATCATTACCTCACCTCAAGGGGCGGAGATCACCCTTGACAGTGGACAAAGCGTTTTGAATTTTTGCGCCAATAATTATTTGGGCTTGTCCTCTCATCCAAAAGTGATCGAAGCAGCTAAAAAGGCATTGGATACCCATGGCTTTGGTATGTCATCAGTTCGATTCATTTGCGGAACTCAAAACATCCACAAAGAATTAGAAGCTAAGATTGCAGATTTCTGTGGCACAGAAGACACAATACTATATGCAGCTGCCTTTGATGCTAATGGAGGAGTATTTGAACCCATCCTTACGACTGAAGATGCAATTATTTCTGATTCATTGAATCATGCATCTATCATTGACGGTGTAAGACTATGCAAGGCTCAGAGATATAGATATCAAAACAATGATATGGAAGATCTAGAGCAACAATTGATCAAAGCTCAAGATCAAAGGTTTAGGATCATTGTCACGGATGGTGTATTCTCAATGGATGGTTACGTAGCATCCCTTGACAAAATATGCGATCTAGCTGATAAGTACGATGCTATGGTCATGGTAGATGATTGTCATGCACATGGATTTATTGGTTCTCACGGTAAAGGAAGTCCAGAGTACAATAATGTACTGGGTAGGATCGACATCATCACTGGAACTTTGGGAAAAGCTTTGGGAGGTGCCATGGGAGGCTTTACCACTGGCAAGAAGGAAATCATTGAAATGTTGAGACAAAGGTCTAGACCTTATCTCTTCTCCAATTCTTTAGCACCTGCAATTGTAGGAGCATCCATTGCCGTTTTCGATCTTTTAAGCGGAAGCACAGAATTAAGAGATACTTTGATGGACAATGTTGCTTACTTCAAGAAAGGCATTGCTGAGGCTGGTTTTGACTACAAGGATGGAGATTCGGCAATCGTGCCCATTATGTTGTACGATGCAAAACTTTCTCAACAGATGGCTGACAAACTCCTGGAAGAAGGTATTTATGTAATTGGCTTTTTCTATCCTGTAGTTCCAAAGGAGCAGGCCAGAATAAGAGTTCAACTATCCGCTGCTCACACCAAAGAACATTTGGATAAGGCTATTGCAGCATTCAAGAAAGTGGGTCAAGAACTTGGAGTAATCTGAAAAGAATACCGTTCAACATAAAAAAAGGGGACGAATTATCGTCCCCTTTTTTTGTTTGTTAATTCGAATTCTTAGAAGAACTTCGATCTATTGTCTTCGATCTCTATTTCTTCTTTTAATGCGTTGAAAACTGCTCCATTATCAATTTGAGCCGAATAACCTCTTTGATCCGTTCCTCTTGTCATTGCAACATTTGGTTCGCCAGCATCAGCTCTTGAATCCAAGGCTACTACATAGACTCCATTGTTTCCTTTGATAGGAACACTCATTTGTCCTGCTTGCAGACTCATTACCTTTCCAATTACTTTAGGCTCCAGTCCTTTTTGTGGTATAGAAGGGTTCGAGAAAGTTACATTTTCAGCATTGTCAACTGAAAGACCCAACTTAGAAGCAAGTGCTCCAATATCGCTAGCTCCGCTCATTTGCTCAATGAACATTTCAGCTTTCTTGTCCACTCGCACTCCATATTCCACTCTATTTCTTACATCTTCCAAAGGAGCAGTTCCTTCTTCGTTGATCTGCTCTACGTATCCAACTGCAAAAGCTTCTCCAATATCATATGCTTCAGAGATGTCTCCCTCTTTTGCCTCTTTTGCCCATCTTACTAACTCTCTAGTAGCTTCGTTCTCATAAAGCATGGTCATGCTCTCGTTCAATACAACCGATCTTCTTTGAAGCGCCTTTTCATTGACCATACTGTTGAAAGTTTCTCCATCAGTAGCATCGATTGAAAAGCTATTTGCTTCGTTAAAGATGTTGGCATAAGTATCTTTAGAAGGATCGATCATTAGCATTACAGTTGCGATCTGAACTTTTCTTCTATCTGAAGTTTTATCATCCAATTGAATGATGTGATAACCAAACTGTGACATCACCTTTCTGTACTCTCCCTTCTCCATGCTAAATGCTGCATCACTAAATGGTTTTACCATAACTCCTTCTGTGAACCAACCTAGGTCACCACCATTTGCTGCAGAAGCTGCATCATCTGAAAACTGAGGTGCAAGCTCGCTCAAGCTGGCCTCACCGTTGTTCAATGCAGCAAGTAAACTGTCCGCAACTCTTTCCGCTTCTTCTGGTGTTCTGGTTTGTCCTCCAATAAGAATGTGGCTTGCCTTTACAGAATCAGGAGCCATTTTTACATCTCTGATCTTGTGAACATAATATACATTCTCGATCTGGAAAGGAGCCTTAATGGATCCTGAATCTTGCTTCCAGAAATTACTATCCACACCTAATGGAATGTTCTCCATGGTGTAGTAATTAGGATCGAATCTTGTATCTGAATTTGCATTTACAAAAAGACTATCGTTTGAAGCTGTTCTGAACTTCTCATAGATATTGTTTGCCTCTGCATAAGCCGCTTCAACATCTGCATTGGATGGCTTTACAGGAAAAAATGCATAATACATTCTGATTCCAAACGGTTGTTCGTAATCGTCCTTGTTCTCTTCGTAGTACGCTCTTACTTCTTCTTCAGAAATCTCTACTGTACTGTCTGGAACATTCATATACAATTGAGAAACAAACTTGAAGTTCATGCTTGAACGATTGTCTGTAAATTGCTTCTTTGCAAGCTCTGCAGGCAAGTAAAGACCTTTTTTGATCAGATTGTTGTACTTGTCCATCTCTTGATTGCTCTTCAATGCCTTCTCGAAAGAGATCCACTGATCTTTGGTTTGTGGATCACCTGCATCTAGATTCTGTAAGAACTGAACAACAGATGATGAATTGAACTCTCCAGTTTCAGGATTGGTGAAAATTTGTCTTACTTGAGGATGTGGATTCTCTCCTTGAACCATATCAAATAGTTCTTTAGGAGTAACCTTTACACCTAGTACTTCTCTTTCATCGCCAATGATGAGGCTCGAAAGCAATTGATTCCAAACATTCTCTTTGATTTGACTTTTTGTTCTTGCATCTAAAGACTCTTGAGTTCTTGCCTCAAAATTCTCATATGCGATCTGCAATTGCTTCTCATATTCATCTGGAGAAATGGTATGATCCTTTACTTGAGCAAGGAACAATGGACCTTGTGGTCTACCACCAGTGCTTGAGCTAAAAAGATCACTCAATACAAATGCTACGATGGCTCCTCCAATAATGATCAACACTAAAGTTGACTTCTCTCTAATTTTTCCAATAATTGCCATGGAGATACTTTAAAAATTTGGCTTGCGAAGATACGATTGTTGAATGAAAAAAAAAACAACTTAAAAGTTGTCTTTTTCCTTTGCTAAGTAAGGCTTAGAATACCTACTCATCTTCGAGATTTATCTTCAAGTGTACTAGGTCGATCTTGTTCTGCAAAACCTTCTTGACAGTGAAGGTAAAATGATCCATTTTGATCTCCTCATTCAAGTCGGGAATATCTTCAGCAGCTTGAATAATTAAGCCCGCAATGGTTTCATATTGCTCGGATTCAGGAAGATTTAAATTGTATTCTTGATTTAGATAATCCACCTCTAATCTTGCCGATAACAAATACTCGGTATCGTCAATTTTACTTTCTACAAGTTCTTCTTTGTCATGCTCATCTTCAATCTCTCCAAATATCTCTTCGATCACATCTTCAATGGTTAGTATTCCAGCTGTACCTCCAAACTCATCTACAACCACTGCAATACTTCTGTGCTTATCGATCAAGATCTTCAGTATATCACTTGCAGCCATAGAAATGGGGATCACCGGTACTGGCAAAAGGATGGATTTGATACTATCTGGTTTCTTGAATAGCTCAAAAGAATGCGTATAGCCGATAATATTATCAATGTTGTCTCTATAGATAAGGATCTTACTCAAACCCGTATCTACAAATGTTTTGCTCAAATTCTCAATACTATCTTCTATATCCAATGCAACGATCTCTGTCCTTGGGATCATGCATTCTCTAGCTTTCACCTTATTGAAATCAAGGGCATTCTGAAAGATCTGGATCTCATGATCCATTTCTTCTTGATCTTCTTTCAATTCTGTCCCTTCCTTGATGTAGTGCTCCAGATCCACTCTTCCAAAGTTCATCTCTTTCACTGCTTCTATATCTGGTGAAAAGAGTTTAATAATGATCTCTGACAAACCAATAACAATGAACATAGGAATGGACAACAACCAATAGAACAACAACAAAGGAAATGCGAAGATTCGCAGCATATTGTTCGGATTGATGCGGAATAGTACCTTGGGAATAAATTCCGCTGTGATCAATATGATCAAGGTAGACACCAAAGTTTGCATCAGTAATAGCAAAGAATCTGATTCCGTGAATTGAAGGAAGAAGGGATCCAAAACCTTAGCCATGTAAATCCCATAGACCACTAAGGCAATATTGTTTCCAACCAGCATGGCACCAATGAATCTGCTTGGTCTTTTCATGAACCGAGAAATGATCCCAGCCATAATATTCCCTTGCTTTCCATCAAGTTCTATCTTCAGTTTGTTGGAAGAAACAAAAGCGATCTCCATTCCAGAAAAGAATGCAGAAAATAATAACATGGAAACTATAACTCCCCAGTCGAAACTACTCATGCTTTAAATCGGCTCTAATCAAAGATAACATTTAAGATTTATCTTCTTCCCTTTCGTGCATCCTTCTTTGTCTTCTTCTCATCATGAAAAGCAAAATAGAGATGACTGAAAAAGCATAAAAGTAAAGGGCATCATAGATGCTATATTGAACAGATCTAACAAGGGCAATGATGAAAGTGACAACTGCCAACATGAGCCACATGCGTTCCATGAACTTAATTACCTTGAGCATCTTCTAAATTTATTATTCCTCTTGGTTTGAGGATCTTGTAATCTGTAAAATCTTGATTGGAGATCAAGCCTTCGCCCATTAGGACTTGTTGAGGAGTAGTGATCTTCACAAAGACATCAGACCTGATCTCTTCTCTTACCATGTCCCATATAAGGTGTTCAGTATTTAGCTTCTCCCCCTTATCATTGATCACCACCACATCATCTTCAGCTTCCATCTTCTTGTCATAAGCAAGATCAATTGCATAATTGGAAGTTAACCTGCTGCTCACTTTCATGGTAGAGTCATAGATCTCTACCTCAACCCCTTCTCGCATTTCATTGTAATGCTCTTCTCCACCATACTGCTCTACCAAAGGAGCAATCATTCTGAACTTGATCTTCCCCCGACTACTGTAAAGAACATCTACATCTCTGAGCTCTTGATCGGGCAATTGAACCTCATCATTGATCTCATTGACTTCTTCTACATCATTCTCGCAGGATGAAAAAATCCCCATTAGCATGAGGAGACTCAAACCAATGGGGAAAGATATTTTTGAACGAAAGTTCCTCAATTAGAATCTAGCTTTTGTTGATTCACCTATCCAGCAACCAATTTCTACTGTATCACCTTCTTTTGTTCCTTGGAAGAAACACTCTTCTTTGGTTGGATAGTATTTTCTATAGCTGGCAATCTTTGAGTTCGCCTTATCACTCATAGATGGGTCGACAGATTTTGCTCTACCATAGTAGTCAGATGCCAACCAATAGATCGCTTTGTTCTTACAAGCATCTCCAAAATCACAAGTAGAAGAACTACCTGCGATCATATCTCCGATCATGATATATGGCAAGCCATTATCAGATTCCAATTCTGCAGCTTTTCTAGCATACTTTCTGGCTTCACCATAAGATCCCTTGCTGCTATATGCCTGAGCCAATTCAATGTTGTAATCAAAAAGCTTAGCATCATCTTCGCTCATTTCAATTGCTTGCTTGAAATAGTCTACCGCAGCACTATATTCTTTGTTCTTCAATGACATTACTCCCATCTTCTCAGCAGAAACTGCAGAAGGATTGTTTTCATGCAATTGCTTGGCAATCGTATAAAAGATCGGATCATCAATACAATCTTTCTTATCTAAAAGGTCTGCTGTTCTTTCCATCCAAGCTGCATCTTCTTTGTTCCCTTCATAATTGTCATTGGCTAACTTTATCAAGATGTCACAATTCAAATAAGGAGCTGCCAATTCTTCAACCTTCGTTTGGGCCTTGACATAAAACTCTTCTGACTTCTTCCCTTTGTTCTTCGCAATATTGTGCGAGTTCACCGCTGATAAACCACTGAACAATTCAACGATCTTATCCGATTCAATAGCTCCCTTTTTCTCCATCATCACAGCTGATGTCATCAAAGAAACGACAGCACCTGCTCCGGACTTGTTGCCTTGTAACTCATACGACTTTAAAAGAGTGTTGTAAGTTTCCTCAATATTCCCTCTATCGTAACGCAACATGTCAGAACCTTTTCTACCCAAGACATATCCTTCCTTACCGAAATACTCTATTCTTTTATCATAGACCATCTTCAAGGTATCTACATATGCTTTCTTTAATTCTTTATCAGAAGCATTCTTGATCATACCTGCTACCATCTTGGTTCCATCTACATACATTCTCTCAGAAGAGGCAGGACAGATCGTATATGCGATCTTCCAAAACTTGAAAGCATCATTGTAAGCTTTTTGCTTGTAATAATCTCGATACAAAGACAAGTTCGTCACACATTTCACACTGTCTGCACCGTATTTGCTTTGAGCAAATGCCAGTGAACTCATAAATACCGCCAATAGTATTAGACCTGTTTTCTTCATTGTTTCAATTTTTAACTTAATCGTATTTACGTTTAATAAACCATTTATCATTTATAGTAACTCCAAAATAAAAGTTCAAATATTGCTCTCTTACCAGATCACCTTCTAATGAACCTCTTTCTCCTACCTCAACTGTAAAGTTCAAAGTTGAAAAAGATTTTCTCAGTGGCAAAGCTATTCCAAAGCTCATGCCATAATCTGTAATATCGTTTCCATCAATTTCTAACAAGGAGCTATAGTAGTGAGCGCCAAGACGATAGCCCATCTGTTTAAAATAACTTCCAAAGGCAGATTGCTTGGTGTAACGCTCAAATCCAAGGCTTACTTGGTGGTTATCTGTTGCTACAACACCTGGCTCTATGGTAACGTTCTCCATATCGATGAAATTATAATCCATCATCAGGATCCATTTTCCTTTGTACTCATAACCAAGTCCTCCAGAATACTTACTACCTATGTTCACATCAATGCTTCTATCCTGAACATTGAAGACGGTGTCTTTGACCACCTCGAACTCTTCCCTTCCTTCATAAGACCTAGTTAGTCTGCTTTCTTTTGCGCTTATATCAGCTATTGGAGAAACAGTTACACCAAAAATGATCCTCTTATCCAGCTCCAGGTCTTTGTAATACTGTATACCCAAATCAAAAGCAAAATCATTGTAAACTAGATTCTTCTGATCAAGGGTATTGAAATAGTTGCTAAAAGTGGTTCCGTAGATCACTCTATTGGTCTCCAATCTTTTTCCAAATAAGAACTTACCGGTAACACCTACAGAAATATTCTCATTCAATTGAACCCCTGTTCCAACAAAGATTTCGTTCAATCCTCCCGAGCCATCAAACTCATAAGTAATTCCCGTTCCGTTAACAGATCCACTTCTTTCAAAATCAAAGCCGATCTGAGAATAAGGTTTGATCCCAAAACCCATTCCCCATTTATTTCCCAAGGGGAAAGCGATTGCTAGATGAGAAAAGTTGGCAAAAGACTCTCTTTGGTTCTGACCATTGTTGTCATAATTAACTGTCTGCGTATACAGACCAGCTTCATAAGTTGTCAAACTGTAATTGGAGAAAGATGCTGGATTCGCAACATTGATATAATTGGTATTTCTATCGTTGAAGGTGGCTCCACTCCTTGCCAGAGAGTCATAAACTTCCGGACGGTAGTTGGAGGGCCTCCATGCTTGACCAGTACCACTCAATCCAACACTTCCATTGAAGGTAGCTGTTCTACTAATCCCAACACCATATCTTGAATAGGGCGATAGGGTATTTAACTGAGCATGCAGAGTAGTTCCGACAGTCAGAAAAACAACAAAATAGAAAGATTTACAAATGGAGATTATAGTCGAGGATCTCATTCAAGCCTTTAAGCAGCAAATTTGGGTCTGCAAAGATGCCATTTTTTAGCTCTTTTTCAAAGAATTCTGCATCTCCTCCAGTCAGTAAAACCTTAAGATTCGGTCTATTTTCAGAATATTTAACAATAAATGCCTCCATCTCGCCTTTTGCGCCATTCACAACACCCGATAACATGGAGCTTATTGTGGATTTCCCATTGAGTTCAGGAATGCCTTTCATTTCTTTTTGCCAATTGATTAGAGGCAAAGAACTTGTACCAAAATGCATTGCTTTCAAACGCATCTGAACTCCCGGTGATATAGCTCCTCCATAATAAGTTCCTTCGGCATCAACAAAATCATAAGTAATACAGGTTCCGGCATCAATTACCAAAGTTGGTTCATCAGAATGGATCTTATGTGCTGCCACAGCTAGGGCAATCCGATCCTTACCCAAAGTTTCCGGAGTCTCATATTTCATTCGAATTGGAAGAGGAGTAGCATGATCAAGTTGCAAAGTGGAATAGTTCTTATTGTTAAGGTCCAGATGAGAAGAAACTTCTGTATTAACCGATGAGACGATCAATGCTTCTATCTCCATTTCATCCAACATCATGGAGTTTTTGATTACCTCTTCATTTGAAAGCACGTGAACCCTTTTCAGATCACCATTCAGAAACTCACCGACTTTTGTCCTAGTATTCCCTATATCGATGCAAACTCTCAGTCCCATGATCCAAAGCTAATCATTGCCAATCAATGAAGTTGAAGTGAACAATTTAAAATTCTTCGATTATTTGTGCTTAGAGGAATATTATTTATAAATTTGCCGACCGATTTTAGGTACCATAGCTCAGTTGGTAGAGCAAAGGACTGAAAATCCTTGTGTCGCTGGTTCGATTCCAGCTGGTACCACAAAAACAGAAAGAGCAAGAGTCGAGAGTTTCGAGACCTTGCTTTTTTTGTTTTCACTCAAAACTCACACTCCAACTCTAACTTTTAATTTACAGGTTTCAATCTACAATCTAGATTTGCTTACTCGTTTATTGGCAAGTGCAGCAATTGAAAAGCAAGGCTTGGAGAGTTTTAAAATTTTGACCTCGGGAATCAATGGAAAGACGTAGTCAATCCAGCTGGTACCACAAAACAGTGTGAGCGCGAGTACAGAGTACGAGGGCCACACTGTTTCCCTCAAAACTCACACTCCAACTCTAACTTTTAATTTAAAGGTTTCAATCTACAATCTAGATTTGCTTACTCGTTTATTGGCAAGTGCAGCAATTGAAAAGCAAGGCTTGGAGAGTTTTAAAATTATGACCTCGGGAATCAATGGCAAGACCTAGTCAATCCGGCTAGGATAAGGTTCATTAAAATTATCAATAATCCCGTATGACCCAATCTACCTCTTTGGCCCAGCGATTTCGGATTCTCATATCACCTTGGTAGTTGATCACTTTTTCTGGCTGAATGCCCTCTAGATAATTTCCAGTATCCCATTCCTCATTCCCATTTTCGTCTAAAATGAGCTTCAAGCTGTAGGTTCCGCTCCTGAGATTTTGAAAATCATAACTAGGCTCTTTTATACTCACCTCCTTTACAAGATCATAGCTAGGGGTCGTTAATTGCAAGATGAACGGACCAGGATGATCTATCTCCAAGTTTACCTTCAAACTTCCATAATCATCCTCTTCATCCAATTTAAATTGGAATCCCAAACTATCTATCGCATTTCCATAAATATCAATAAAGGCAGCAGAGTCTACACTTATCACATATTTCTGAGCTTGTACCCTATCGTATTCAAAAATATACTCGGTTGCCCTTCTCGTAGGTTTTATTTCAAATGGGACTTCAACACTATCGCCATCCAATAATTTTATAAGAGATGTATTGATTGAGTCAACTGGATAATTGAAAGTCAGTTTAGGAGACAAATAATACTTGTGTGGTTTAAAACTCTTGATCTTGAAGGGACTTAACTCCTTGCGAATTTGTCGTCGACTGAGTTCTATGGTGTCAATGGCTACTTTCAAGGTATCGATCAAAGTATCTGCTTCAATGATCAAGGGAAACCTCAGCTTCATCTCAGGCCACCACAATCGAATGCTATCATCGGGAAGTACATAATCTACAAGCAAAGGCTTTAAATCAATGCTATCTACTAATTCTGTAGAGTAGAAAAAAGTATCTACATCGAGATTAAAGATCAGATTAGTAGAAGGGCCACGCTCCTCTTGCTCCTTTAAAAATTGAGTTTCATGGTCTTCCTCGAAGAGGAAAAACTCCAAAGTATCGATCTTTTCTTCAGAACTAACGATCTCATCAATGAAAGCGATCTTTTCTGTCTTCTTGTCAAAAATGTAGTTGTCATTGTCATCTTTCAAAGCAAAGATCTTGTATTTGCCCTGCTTCATAAACTCTATCTTGAATCTCCCCATTTCATCTGTCTTGGCCAAATAATCTGGTTTTTCTAAATAGGGTAAAGAATCCAATTTCTCTCTCTGTACATCATAGGCCATGAGTGTTATCTTCTCAGCTGGATTGGCCTCAAATGCATTCCAAACTACACCGCCCACACTTCCGCTATCTATAAAAGTTCCAGTAGAAAGCACATAGGTATAATTCTCTATTGGATTGTTTTCGTGCAAGTCAACAATGGCATCTCCAAAATTCAACACATAAGTGGTAGAATCTTTTAGAGTATCCTTGATGCCGATCCTTAATGTTTTACCTCTGACCTGAGCATCCAGACTGTACTTCAAAGGAGGAGAAACTACCAATTGATCTTTGAGCCGATTCAATTGAACAAACTCCGCGAATTCTATCTCTATTCTATCTTCTTCAAAAGAAGTAGTTCCAGATACTGGATCTTCATCAAGCATTAAAGGTGGCTCAATGTCCTTAGGTCCGCCACTTGGTGCTACCTGCAAGGCACATGCAACTAAAAATGGGATGACTAAAAATGAGACGACTCTTTTCAATACTTAAATTTTGCTCGAACTCAAAAGTAATGCGATAATCTGCTCCAGATAGAATTGATCTGTTTCATCAAAGAATCTTAGTTCTTTACTATCAATATCAAAGACTCCTATCCCTCTTTCCTCTATATACATTGGAACAACAATCTCAGATCTAGAATCTGGACTGCAAGCTATGTGTCCTGGAAAGTCATCTACATCTGCAACCACTATCGTTTTTTGCTCCTCAAATGCAGTCCCACAAACCCCTTTACCTGATTGTATCCTAGTGCAGGCTATGGGGCCTTGAAAAGGTCCCAAGACAAGCTCTTCATCCTTCCATAAGTAAAAACCTGTCCAGAGAAAGCCAAATGATTCTTGCAAAACAGAAGATAAATTGGCCATATTGGCAATAAAATCTGCCTCTCCTTCAAATAAGGCTTTCAACTGTGGAAGAAGCATCTCATAGCGTTCTTTCTTGCTACTAGACTTTGATATATTGATGCTCACTTCCATTGATCGACAAAAATAGTCAATCTGCTGCGGCTAGGGTCAACACACTTAGTTTGGATCCCTCAATTTCCTCCAATAATTTCATTGCACATGCCTCAAGGGTTGAACCCGTTGTGATCACATCGTCAATCAATAGAATATGCTTGGCCTGAATGTCTTTGTAATTCTGTACCTCAAAAGAATTAGCTACATTTTCAAAACGCTCTATTCTCGTCTTATTCGTTTGGCTCGGTGTATTCAAAACCTTACTCAATAGGTTCGATCGAAGTTCTATTCCAGAAATACTACTGATTCCCTCTGCAATTAAGTTCGCTTGATTGTACCCCCTTATCTTTAATTTATCAGGATGCAAGGGCACAGGAACTAAAACATCAATTGGATCAAAAAAGCCGCATTGCTTCAGCTCAATGGCGCAGATCTTACCCATCAGAATGGCTAGCTCTTCTTCACGATGATACTTAACCTGATGCATGATCTTTTGGATCCTACTCCCTTTCTTGAAATGCAAAAAAGAGCTTGCTAATTCGATCTTCAACCTTCCAGCAAAATGCATTTCAATAGGATTGTTTTCGACTAAATGATAATTGGTTCTGTGCAAATCTCTCCTACAATTCAGGCATAGCAATTGCACTCCCTCTTCCAGTAAAGAATTACAGGATTTACAGACAGGAGGATACAATAGATCCAACAGCTCAGAGAATACCATCATCAAATAATTAGCTGTCAGTCTACTTAAAGATGCAACAAAAATGAATGGTTCGCAAGACAATAAAAACATCCATTCGAAGTCTTCTTCTTAATAAACTATATTTGCAAAAAAGGCCCAATCAGATGTCCGATACGAATTCGAATCCCCCATCAAGCAGCAATCCTGAAAACGATCGATCCAAAGGGATCAATAGAGCACTTGTATTGCTTCTTATTCTATTATCTATTGCTTTAGGTCTCACTCTTTGGAAGTACTTTGAATTGAGAAGAACCTTGGACCAAAGGGGAAATGAAATTGAATTGTTGAGTGATGAGCGTGGAGAATTGGAAAGCGAACTCGAAGACATGCTCCAAGAGTTAGACACATTAGAGACCAACAATGACTCTATGAAAGTAGAATTGGCCCAAAGAAAAGAAGAGATAGAAGATCTTCTTGCAAAGGTCAAAGACAAGGATTACGCTATCTACAAACTCAAAAAAGAAACCAAAACCCTTCGAGTGATCATGAAGGGCTATGTGGTAACCATCGACTCCTTGAACACCTTGAATGTGAGTCTTAGAAATGAGAACAAAGAAGTGCGAAATACCCTGAGTCAAGAGCGTTCCAAGACACAAAAGCTCTTGAAGTCGAATGAGAACTTGAGCAGTAAGGTAGCTCTTGCAAGCCGACTTGATGTCAGAGACGTTCGGGTGTTTGGAGTGCGGGTAAGGCGAGACATGACTGGCAAAGAAACCGACCGAGCCAAAAGAACCGATAAGATCAGAGTTTGCTTTACCTTGGACGAGAACAGAGTTGCCGCCCAAGAGAAAAAGGATCTCTATTTAAGGATTATAGCTCCTGATGGAAGCATTCTACCTGCTGGTGAATCTGAAGATTACAAATTCAATTTCAACGGCGTGGAAGGATATTATTCAGATACCAAACGAATTGACTACAATAGAGCCGCTCAAGAATATTGTCTCGATTGGGAAAAGCCATCTACAGACTATGAAATGAGCCCTGGGGTTTACACCATCTTCCTCTATGCTGAAGATTATGAGATGGCCTCGACCAAATACGAACTGAGATAATTCAACTCATTAAAAGAAGGCCCTCAATTGCACTCCTCCTGTGTGGATGGTTCTGAGGTCTTCTGACTTTCTTCCATTGTAATTCAGGTTCAACTGAAGGTTGTTGCTCAAATTACGTTGCCACAAGACCGTCCAGGTGTAGTTGGATCCAGGACTTAGTCCGTCTAACATCTCAAAGGCTATGCTGTTGTTGGCAATGGCATTGTAGCTCAAACTAATGAAGTTCACTTCTAGCGAAAAGGTTCCCTTTCCGGCATCATTGAATCTTAACTCTGTGGAAAGGGTTCTATTGAAAGATTTCTCTGTTCCCAGTTTATTGACCTTCTCTCCATACAATGCAGATAAACTCCATCTAAATTTAACGGAGGGTTGATAGATCAATGTGGGCTCTACATCCTCTCCTAGAATATTGAAATCTCTGCTATCAAAAAACTCGGAAGAATTGGCTCTTCTGAAGTTGGCGTACTTGGCCTCAATGGAATAGATCCTACTTAGATTGTATCGTGCCCTTAACTCCCTTTGTTGCCTTGATCTACTTTCAAATCCATTGGTCAACAGACTTTTACCCTTGTTTTGTTGGTAGAAGAATTCCATTCCAAATACCGGATCCAATCGATTGAAGTAGAAAGTGTTTGCAAAAGAGGAATTGATATTGATCAAATTGGAATCCAAGACCTTGTTGTAAAATGGATTGTAGATATTCTCCTCCTCAAGAGTTTTTCTTTCTACTCTATAAGCGGCTTTGTCTGAAAATCTGCTCAACCATTTTTTCCATCTTTCATTGCCCTTCAAGATGGCAGTTGGTCGCAAGAATAGAACTTGATTGAACTGATTACTAAATGCTCTTATGAATCGATTGGTGGGGGTAAATACCTTGATGTAATTGGCTTGGAATTGATTGTTTACTCCTGCCACCTCAAATTCATTGAGTTCCTTGACCTCATTTTCGTTATAATCGATCCAGACATGTGTTCCTTGCCCATCATTCACTTCCAAGAATGAGACTTCTCTCTGATTTTCTAACCCACTTCCAATCTGGTAAAAGGTATTGGAACTAATGAACCCCTTCATGGCCTTAAAATCATATTCCAATCTTCCCAGCAAGGTATTCTCAGGATCTCTTTGGGTCAATTCATCGTTCTTGATCAGTAGCTTTCTGTAAGCAAACTTTCCACTCAACCTACTATTGGGATTTCCAGCCAAATTGAAGTCCAATTCAAAATTTTCACTCTTCAGAGCATAGTTCAGCTCTTCTGTTTTTGGAAAATAATCATAGATCTCTCCATAGGTGAGACGGTAGTAATTTGCAGAAGTACTATCTCCTCTTTCAAGGAATGATCTCCAAATGACCCTATTGAAGCTATTGGATTGCAAACTATCACTCTGACCTTGATAGAATAGGATTTGCTCTTGCTCCAAATAACCCCCTGCGGTAAAGCCCAGCACCTTTTGCTTAACGGTGGTGTAATGCCTCAAGAACTCACTATTGTCATCTGATCTTGCTGTCAAGAAACTACCGTTTGACTGAATTGAAAATCCATCCTTGACATAGTTTCCACGATAACCATTTCGCACCCCTCTATAATCTTTCCCCTTAATGAAGGTGCCAAAGTCATAATCAAATCGATTCTTTCCTTTTGAAATACCATTGGAAGCTTTCACCAAATACTCATTCCCTTCAATATTCAGTTCTTGTAAGTTCCAGTCTCGCTCAAACTCCACACCTCTGTAACGCTCAACAAACTCAAAATTGGTTCCTCTTTGTTCGTAGAAGAGTTCAGAATTCCATCTGCTCTCGCGACCACTATCTAAACTAGATATAGCCTGGGAATGCTTTAGATCCAATTTCAACCCATAGGAATCATCATCATCTGAATCCTTTTCAGAAAAGGTATTTTGATCAAACCTACTAATGGCTCCTTCAACAGAAATGCTTGTATTCTTATTGAAGGTGTATGTATTTCCAAGAGTAAACAATTGTCTGAGCTTTGGAGTGATCAATCTGACTTGTGGTTCATAGTTTCCCTGAGGAACACCATTTTCAGGAGCTACCCATTGAAACACTCTACCGTTGGCGTCACTTCTGATCTGAACATAATTACCATTTCCAAAACCCACTTGAGAGAAACGAGCGGTATAAATGGCACTGTCTGGATTCTTCGAAAAGACCAGCACATCTTCAAAACCTAAAGTATCAACCAGTTTATAGTTAACCTGATCGCTGAGAAAGCCAGTTGTATCAATACCGCTAATGATCGCTTCATTGAGATTGTCACCAACATCAGACATCAATCTTTTATCGGCATCGGTGAGGTCTTGTTGCAAGGGCTGGTTCTTGTGATCCTGTTCCGAATAGATATTCAAATCTACTTTCCACTTTCCTTGTTTGTATTGATTCTCTGAGAAGATCAAAGATCGACTGTAGTTCTGCTCAGAGTACTGGAACTCTACTACGATCCTTAGGTCCTTGGTGATCATCACATTGGGCGTAAAGGTCAATTCAGCTGTATTGTAGTCAATGATATAATCATTGTCTTGACCACGTTTCATGAGTTTACCATTCACATAAACCCTTTCTGTGCCAGAAAGAACAATAATAAAAGACTCTCCTTCCGCTCCTTTTAATTGATATGGACCTTGATTCCCTTCTTGACCTGGAATTATATCTCTGCTAAATTTTCCTCTAGAGATTGCGGCATTGATCGAAGTAAAGAGTTGACCGTATTCTGGATCATCTATGGTTTCCTTTGTGATGATGGAAGTAGAAAAGCCTCCTCCTTGTACTTTCTTGTTCAAATTGAGGAAGTAGCTTTCGGGGCGAGTGATCAGGAAGTCTCCCGCAATCAGCTCGGTTCGGTCAGTGAATAATTTGATGTAAACTCGATCAAACTCTTGTAATTGCTGCGTATTTCCTTCTGCTTGAATGGGCAGATTGTTATCACTAATGGCAGCCTGGATACTGATCTCATCAGTGATCCTACCTGACAATTGGAGATCTAGATTGGAATTGACCGCAAGGTCCTGATTGTTACCAAAGCTCACTCCTCTAGAAATACTACCGTTCTTGTTCAAGCCGCTGATCGAAAAGAGATCTTCATCCTGTTGATCATCTTTGATCGTAAAATAGTCGTACTTCCCGGGATCCGACTGCTCAATCTGATCCAAGCTTTTGTGATAGTACTCTTCCGATAGATCCAAGGGCAATACTCGGTAGCTCATTTGGACTTGCTGACCCTTGATCAGCTTAGAGGGGATTAAGGTAGAAGTTGCATAATCTATCTCGTAAAGCGAATCTGGAATTACTTTACCACTTGCATCTTTGAGTATCTCTGAGGCAGGTACAATACTCAAGCTATCCAAGTCCACCGTATCAGTATTCAATTCGATGGATTGGGTCCTCAAATTATTCCACCTTTGAGCCTGAATGAAGCCAAAGGAGAACAACAATAGGAATAGGAATATGAACTTCTTGGGAAGCAAGGTGTATCTTAATTGGTCCTAATTAACGACCATAATGCCGATTTAGTAACAATTCAGGCCGATTTATTCCATATTTTTCCTGAATTTCATCCCAAATTTATTCTTTCACCACCTCAGAATCAATAATTCACATGAAACGCATCATCTCCTACAATGTAAATGGAATTAGAGCAGCTATCAAAAAAGACTTCTTAAAATGGCTAGATGCTAGCAATCCAGATGTATTGTGCTTGCAAGAGGTGAAAGCCATGCCTGAACAATTAGAGCCTGGCATTTTAGAATCATTGAACTACCATCACTATTGGTATCCTGCTGAAAAAAAAGGATACAGCGGAGTATCCATTTGGTCGAAGGAAGAACCCAATCATGTGGAACACGGAATGGGAATGGAAATCTACGATCGTGAAGGAAGGGTTTTGAGAGCCGACTACGATAACTTCTCGGTGATCAGTGTCTACATGCCTTCAGGTAGTAGTGGAGATGAACGACAAGCATTTAAAATGCAATGGTTAGAAGATTTCTACAACTACATTGAAGAGCTCAAGAAGAGCATTCCCAATTTAGTGATCTCTGGAGACTACAACATTTGTCACAAACCCATCGACATCCATAATCCAGTTAGAAACGCTAATATCTCAGGTTTCAAACCTGAAGAAAGAGAATGGATGACTCAATTTGTTGAGTCTGGCTTCGTTGATTCTTTTAGGAATTTCAATCCGGATCCTCACCAATATAGTTGGTGGAGTTACAGGGCAAATGCTAGAGCCAAGAACTTGGGTTGGAGAATTGACTACAACATGGTCAGCGAACCGATGGCCAATCGCTTGGAGAGAGCGGCCATTCTCGCAGAGGCGAAACATTCCGATCATTGTCCTGTCTTGGTAGAGATCAGCGATTAGAATTAATATTCCCCTGTTTAAAAGTATAGAACTACCCCCCTCAAATCTGCATTAATTCAGCTTACCATTGTACTGAATTAATATCATTGAACGATGAGAAAGGTAGTATTTGGGATATTGGCCATTGCCATGATCACTTCTTGTGTTCCAGCTAGGAAATACGAGGAAGTGAAGAAAAAGCGACAGCTTTGTGAAGAAGAAAGAATGGAGTTGAAAGAGCGAAATCGCAAGCTGGACGAGGATTTCAAAGAACTTCAACAAGAAAATGAAAAACTCAGTACCAGAGTAAAAGGCTTAACCAATGATACCACAGTCATGGGGAAATCATTGCGCTTGATGACTGGTAATTATGATAAGCTCAACGATACCTATGAATTATTGCTTAAGAAAAATCAAGAGCTACTAAGAGGAACTCAAAGAGAAACAGAAGAACTCTTTTCAGATCTACAGACCTCTCAATTGGAGCTTCTAGCCCAAGTAGACTCTCTCGAAAAGGCAAGAATGATCTTGCAGCAAAAGCAAGCCAAGCTTGTTGAATTGAAAGAGGAATTAGATGAAAGAGCCAAGCGAGTAGAAGAACTTGAATCCATCTTGCAAAGAAAAGATTCTGCAGTAAATGCCCTGAAATCAAAAGTGCAAAATGCCCTTCTAGGATTTGAAAATAACGGCTTGACCATTGAGCAAAAGAATGGCAAGGTATACGTATCCCTTGAAGAAAGTCTGCTTTTCAAATCTGGAAGCTATGTGGTAGATACCAAAGGAAAAGATGTCTTGAAAAAATTAGCAGCAGTTTTGGAAAAGAATGCAGATGTGAATGTATTGGTAGAAGGTCATACGGACAATGTACCTTACAATGGCAGCGGACAACTCAACGACAATTGGGACCTCAGTGTTAGAAGAGCAACCTCAGTGGTCAAGATCCTATTGGATGGTTCTACTCTAGAGCCATCAAGATTAACAGCCGCAGGACGTGGAGATCACATGCCATTGGCAGACAATGCTACTCCTGAAGGAAGAGCAAAGAATAGAAGAACAGAGATCATTCTAACTCCTAAGTTAGACGAGCTCTTTGAGATCTTAAATACTCAGTAAGAGGTTATTGTAAACGATTGAAGATGTATTGATCAAGCTCAGCAATGGGCAATCTAATTTGATCCATATTGTCTCGATCACGAACAGTAACCGTATCATCCTCCAAACTCTGGTGGTCGATAGTTATGGAAAGCAGGGTGCCAATGGCATCCTGTCTTCTATAGCGCTTTCCTATAGAATCTTTCTCATCGTATTGAATCATGTATTTCTGCTTCAAGCCATCCATTAGCTCTCTTGCCTTTTCAGGCAAACCATCTTTCTTCACCAAAGGAAGAACTGCAGCTTGATAAGGGCTCAATTTCGCAGGCAACTTTAAAACCAGTCTTTCAGATCCATCCTCTAGCTTCTCATTCAAGAAAGAAGATGCTAAGACGGCCAAGAACATTCTATCCAATCCAATGGAAGTTTCGATTACATAGGGAACATAGCTTTGGTTCAATTCAGGATCGAAATACTGTAGTTTCTTTCCCGAGAACTCTTCATGCTGTTTCAAATCAAAATCGGTACGCGAATGAATCCCCTCCAATTCTTTGAAACCAAACGGAAATTTAAATTCAATATCAGCAGCTGCGTTGGCATAGTGAGCCAATTTAGTATGATCATGGAAACGGTATAGAGATTCATCAATGCCCAACTCCTTATGCCATTTTATCCTCTCAGCTTTCCAATGCTCGTACCAGTCTAGTTCAGTACCTGGTCTCACAAAGAATTGCATTTCCATTTGTTCGAATTCGCGCATGCGGAAGATGAATTGTCTGGCAATGATTTCGTTTCTAAAAGCCTTTCCAATCTGAGCTATTCCGAAAGGAATTTTCATTCTGGAGGTCTTCTGAACGTTCAAGAAGTTGACGAAGATTCCTTGTGCCGTTTCTGGTCTGAGGTATACTTTTGAAGCTCCTTCAGCAGTGGATCCCATGTCTGTGCTGAACATGAGGTTGAACTGTCGAACTTCCGTCCAATTACGTGAGCCTGATATGGGATCAGCAATATCCAGATCGATGATCAATTGCCTTACCGCCGCAAGATCATCCTTGTCCATTGCCTCCTTGAATGTAATCAGGGCCGCATCTATCTTCCTCTGACGGTCCAACAGTCTTCCATTGGTAGCACGGAACTGTTCTTCATCAAAAGAGTCACCAAAACGCTTTCTAGCCTTTTCAACTTCCTTGTTGTTCTTTTCTTCTTGTTTGGCTACCCAATCCTCAATGAGGACATCTGCTCTGTATCTCTTTTTGGAATCTTTATTATCGATCAAGGGGTCATTGAAAGCAGACGTATGGCCTGAGGCTTCCCAGGTTTTTGGATGCATAAAAATAGCCGCATCAATTCCTACGATGTTCTCTTGCAATTGCACCATCGACTTCCACCATTGATCCTTGATCAATTTCTTCAACTCTACGCCAAGTGGGCCGTAGTCATAGGTAGCACTTAATCCATCGTAGATCTCCGATGAAGGATAGATAAAACCGTACTCTTTAGCATGGGCAATGATTGCCTGTAGATTCTCCTCTTGATTTGCCATGCCGCAAAAATAGTTTTTTGCTCTTGGCTAGAAAGAGAGGGACAAAAAAAAACCTCCGATCGCTCGGAGGTTTAATTATGATTAAAAGATCTCTTAATCTTCTGGAACTTGGAAACAAGATAGATTTCCAGATAATGAAACAGTTTCATCACCTAAGCCCATGCTACCAAGTTTTGATAACTCAACACCTGACAAGAAGACATTATCTCCTGCGAAAGTCGCAGAGCCTGCAGTTGCAAACCAATTGTCAGTTGTAAGGTTGCCATTTTCATCTTCACCAAAAGTAACTGCTAAAATAAATGCAGTTTTTCCTGGCTTACCATCATTACCCTCAAATAAGTCAAAACTCCCTAATTCAGAGCCACCGTTATATGAGAATATGTAAAAGAAGATTTCAACACCTAGATCAGCAGGACCAGTATTATCGTCTCCACCAAATATTTCTGCTGGGTCGTCCGAATCAAATTCCCCACCAATACCAATAAATGCTTTCACATTATTTGTATCTGCAAGAGACCATTGATCGAAAAGATCACTATCAGCACAAAGTCCGAAAATGAGGTCAATATCATCACCGTCAACAGTAATGGTTCCACCACCAAATCCAAGAGCTCCATTAACATCAAAGCTATTGCCTTTTGCCATTGGATCGGTAAATGCCGGCCCATCGCTTTCAGCTGGAGTAAAGGTAGAATTAGACCCTCCTCCTGGAGGTGTGTACGAAATACTTCCACCGCCTCCAGTAAAGGTACCTGAAGAGGTACTAGAAGTAGAGGTAGAGGTGCTGCCAGAGTTGAAAGTCAATCTCTGGAACTTGTCAACGACGCTCGGCTTTGATGCCGGTTCGCCACCGTCTGAATCCTTTTCACATGCTGTGAAAAGAAATACAGACAGCGCTGCAACCATAAGGCCTGCAAATGCCGATCTGTATTTCAATGTTTTCATAACTATTATAGTTTAAGGTTAATGTTTAATAAATAGTCGTTTGAGACTTATCTACTAAAACAAGTAACCTAAACGAATAGCGCTATTGAAGTTTGGTCCAAGGTTGAAAGAAGATCCTCCTGGAGCAGTCGCTTTTTCAGCATTGTCATTTGGATTATCTGGTCCACCTTTAGTTGTTTCTGTGTCAGCTTCAGAAGTAGTTGAGAATCCGAATCCAACTTCAGTACCCATATAAATATGGCTGCTGAAATAGTAATCAGCTCCTAATACTAGGTTCAAACCGAAAGTAGTAGATCCAGAAGTTTCTTCACCTTCTACAGTTTTGGTTCCATCCCAAGCTTGTCCAGTTTCAGTATTGTTAACCATAGAGAATCCTAACTCAGCTCCAACATATGGAGAAAGTCTGTCAGAACCAGCAAAGTGCTTCTCAACTCCAAGATTCAATCCGAATCCGAAGCTAGACTCTTTTGCTTCTAATTCTCCTTTTCCATCAGCGTTAGCTCCTAAAGTCTTAGTAGTCTCGCTGTTAGAAGTAAGGTTAAATCCAATTCTAAAAGCCATATCAGACGACTTAAAGTAACGGAAACGTAGGTTGTTGATGCTAATTGGGTTTCCACCAAGTGGAGTAAAATTAACTTCAATGTTTTTCTCACCGCCAGCTGGCTTCATACCACCGTCTTGTGCAACAAGATCATTAGAGGTGAAAACTGCAGCAGCTAGGGCTGCAATAAAGAATACTCTCTTTTTCATTTTTAAAGAATTTTGGTTATCGTTTTTAATTAAACTGTGCCAAACCTAGTAAAAAAATCAGTCTTCTACCAATTTCAAAGCTCAATTTCAGGCTGCCAAATCGTTAATTATAGGTTAATTGCACTAGTTTCAATCCCTTATTCTTCCTGATTTTTATCAGTATTTATAGGGCTTTCAGCGGGTATATTAGCTCATTCATAGAAATACATCCAATTTTTTGAACAGGCTTTTTGTTAATAAGTGGTCATTTTTGACCCTTGAAAGTGCGTCTTTTCAGAGATGCAGCTATTGATTTCCATATGTTTGTACCATGATCCAAATCGATGATCTTTTGCTCTCTGAAGAGCTTTTCAAAGCCTACTTTCTCTGCGACTTAAACGCCTGCAAAGGAGCGTGCTGTGTAGAAGGAGATGCAGGAGCGCCGCTGGAACTAGAAGAAATTAATATACTTGAAAGTGAGCTTGAAAGCATCTTGCCTTTCTTGACCAATGAAGGAAGAGAAGTCATCCAGAAAAGTGGGGTGTTTGAAATGGATCAAGATGGGGAGTATGTCACCCCTCTAATTGAAGATAAAGAATGTGCATTTATCTCCTATGACGAAAAAGGAATCGCTAAATGCGGAATTGAAGATGCTCACAGAGCCGGAAAAACCTCCTTCAAAAAGCCCATATCTTGTCATCTATACCCTATAAGGGTGCACAAGGGGAAGTTTCATGAAGCATTGAATTATCATCAATGGCCCATTTGTAGGCCTGCCTGTGAATGCGGAGCTAAATTAAAAGTAAAAGTATTCCAATTTCTCAAGGAGCCCATTATTCGGAAATACGGTGAAGAATTCTATGAGAAAATGGAAGAAGCTTACGAATTGCTGAAAAGTCGTTGATTAGGCAGACTAATTCTGCTAATCTTCTTTGGGATCCAACCAATCTCCGTGTTCTCTGATCAGATCGATCAATGCATCTACTGCCTCTTCTTCTGGAATATTTCTCTTGACCACTTCTTTCTCTTTGTATAAAGTAATCTTTCCAGGGCCAGTACCTACATAACCGTAATGAGCATCAGCCATTTCTCCAGGGCCATTTACAATACATCCCATGATCCCGATCTTCACTCCTTTTAAATGTGAAGTCACCTTTCTGATCTTAGCAGTGGTTTCCTGAAGGTCAAACAAGGTTCTACCGCAGGATGGACAGGAAATGTATTCTGTTTTGGAAATTCTACTTCTACTTGCCTGCAAAATGCTAAAAGCAGTCGAGGTGATTTCTTGAAGACTTCCGCAGTTAGTGGCTTGGATCCAAACTCCATCAATTAGCCCATCAACCAATAGTGTTCCATAATCAACTGAGGCATCCAATTGAAACTGTTCTACATCCAAATCACTGAATTCTCTTTTTACTACAACAGGGATCTCAATACCCAAGTTGATCAATTCAACAATCACCCTTCTAAGCTCAGGTGCGGCATGCGTATTGGAGGTAGATAGCACCAACACTATATTATGCTTGTAATCCTTTAAGTCTGATAGATCATTCAAACTACCTTCAGCTAGATCAAAACTCAAAAAGATTATCTCTGAATCAAGTTCCTTCGCCCTTTCTCTTTCTTCCCATTTCAGCAATGGGTAACGCTGATCTTTCCGCTCGGATTGCTTCCAGCTATCAAGATCTTGTATGATGGATACTGTGCCGGAGATCTCAAATTCAATTTGATTTTTCCCAACATAGATATAGTCAACCGCTTGATCCTGAATGTTCCACTTGTCCAATGGAACTGAATAATTGTATCCCAATCCGAAAAAATGACTAGGCTTGATGATCTCAAGATGAGAAAGATCTCCGAAAACTACTGGAACTTCTTCTCCACCTATATTGAGTACTCTTTGAGTAGTTCTTCTGTTGAACTCAAATGGGTTAATGGGATAAGCTTCCAATGCTGGAATATCAGTATGCCCTTCTCGATTGCTATACCTTTCAACTAGTTTTCTGGCAACGGGCAGTTCTGCTTCGGGTTCTTCAGTTAGAGAAACCCGAACGGTATCTCCCAAACCATCTTCTAACAAAGCTCCAATTCCTACTGCTGATTTAACCCTTCCGTCTTCGCCATCACCCGCTTCTGTTACCCCTAAATGCAGTGGATAGTCCATGCCTTCTTCTTTCATCTTGGCTACCAACAGTCTGTAAGCTTGCACCATAACCAGGGTGTTACTTGCCTTCATGGAAAGTACGATGTTGTGATAGTCGTGCTTTCTGCAGATCCTCAAAAATTCCAAAGCAGATTCTACCATTCCTAAAGGAGTATCTCCGTATCTGCTCATGATGCGATCTGAGAGCGAACCATGGTTGGTTCCAATTCTCATGGCTGTACCGTTCTTCTTGCATAACAATACCAAAGGAGTAAAGCGCTCTTCTATTCGATCTAGCTCTTCTTGATAAGAATCATCGGTATAATCAATGTCTTCAAACTTTTTCTTATCAGCATAATTTCCAGGGTTCACTCTGACTTTCTCAACAATCCCAGCTGCTATTTCAGCAGCATTAGGCGTAAAATGTATGTCGGCTACTAAAGGTGTATGGAATCCTTTTGCGTTCAATTGATCTTTGATCAATGCTAGGTTTTCTGCATCCTTTTTACTTGGAGCAGTTATCCTTACCAATTCAGAGCCAGCTTCGATCATTCTTACTGACTGTTCAACTGTTGCATTGGTATCCATGGTGTCTGTAGTTGTCATGGATTGGATGCGGATGGGTTCATCCCCCCCCATATCTATGGATCCAATATGCACCTGGCGACTTGCTCTTCGAGCGTATTTTGTGAGAGAATTGCAGTACTCCTGCATGGCTTGATCGTAAAATTTTGTCAAAAATACATGAACTTCTATAGAGAACCCACATAACATTTAAAAGTTTCCAAGCTCTTTTGAAGCTCTGTTTGTAGGTGTTTTTTTGAGATTGGTGGACTCCCCTATGTGATTGGTCTATTTTCTGTGATTTTTTGAGCGCCACATTGATTTGTGGGGTAATATTATAGAACCAATTTTTACCAAAAACACCAATTATTAGTTCGCAGCTTTCCATACAACTTGAAAGTGGTGACAAATTGATTCTGGACTATCCAGTTAGTCACCAAAATACCATCTTCGATATATGCGATTTGGATGGTAGGATCTGTATGAGTGGACGATTGCAAGAGGGGCCAAACAACGAGATTGATGTTAGCTCTTTGCATTCTGGTAAATATCAATTGTATGTGATCGATCGAGGAGACATCTATCGAGAGATCATTCAGCTCAATTAATTCACTTCTGCTTTAAGAATTGGAGAATGATGCGGTTCAATCTCCAACTTTGCTCCATGGGACTTATGTGTCCAGATTCTTGAAGATTCACTAATTCTCCTGTCGGATTAAGCTTGGATTCTGATTGGTTCTGTTTCAATTCAATTATTGGGTCCTTTTCTCCTGCAATGATCAAATAAGGATAAGGAGCAAACTTTAAAATGATCTCCCTTTCTTTTCTTTCCATCATGCCGCGAACAGAGGCGACAATTCCTTTTGAATCACATGCCGCAGCCCATCTCCGATAGCTTTTCATGATGTACCTTCTTTTGAAATTGTCAATGACAAAGAAACTCTTCACCAATTGATTCAATAGTTCCTTTCTTTTCTTAGGAAGTAATTGGATCAACTGTTTCCTTGACTTCAATCGTTCTTTGCTGTCACTTGCTGCAGTAGTATTAACTAAGATCAAGCGCTTGATATGATCCGTGTATTTCTCTGCAAATGCAAGAGCAACATATCCACCCATCGAATGACCCACTAAGGTGATCTTGCGAATCTTGAGATGTTTGATCAATGCAAACAATAGATCTCCTAAGATCTCCATGGAGTGAACATAGCCTAAGCTTTCAGATTTGCCATGACCTGGAAGATCAAGACTGATGGTTTTATAGCCTTTTGAAAAATCGCTCTCTTGGTCTTTCCATAGATCCTTACTTCCTAAAAATCCATGAACCAATACTATTGCATTTCCTTTCCCCTTGACCCTGTAATGGATCTTACTTCCTCTAAATATAAAATAGGAATCCATTAAGCATTCATGGCCGCTTCGATCTCATCGATTTCAAGTGGAATGTCCTTCATAAGATCCACGAATCCATCTTCAGTGATCAAGATATTGTTCTCCAATCTGATCCCTAGATTTTCTTCTCTGATATATATCCCCGGTTCAACTGTAAATACGTTGCCGGCACTTATCGGCTTTGTCCAACTGCCAACATCATGAACATCTAAGCCAATGTAATGAGAGGTTCCGTGCATGAAGTACTTCTTATAGGCTGGCCATTCTGGATCTTCATTGGCTACATCTTCAGCAGTGATCAAACCCAAATTCAATAATTCTGCTTCCATCATCTTACCAACTTGCGCGTGATAATCTGAAAGGGTGATGCCTGGTCGTAAAATATTCATGGCGCCTTTCATGACATTGAGAACAGCAGTGTAAACTTCTTTTTGTCTTTCGGTAAACTTCCCATTGGCAGGAATGGAACGAGTAAGGTCAGAAGCATAATTGGCGTATTCTGCACCAAAGTCCATCAAGATCACATCTCCATCTTTAACCTCTTGGTTGTTCTCTATATAATGTAGCACACAGGCATTGAATCCCGAAGCAATAATTGGAGAATAGGCAAATCCTTTGGATCTATTTCTCAAGAATTCATGCATCAATTCCGCTTCGATCTCATATTCCATTACACCTGGCTTGATGAACTTCAAGATACGATCCACACCCTTAGCTGTTATATCACAAGCCGTTTGCATCAAGGCCACTTCTTCCTCTTCTTTGATGGCTCTTAGATCGTGCATGATCGGAGCCAAACGCTCGTAGTTGTGAAGTGGGAAATCTTCCATGCACTCTTTTCTGAAACGAGCATCAGCGGTTTCTACCTTTACAACCGCTCTCAAATGTTCGTTATCGTTTAAGTAAATGTTCTCTGCTTCATATACCAGAGTTCTAAAAACTTTATCGAAATCTTGCAACCAATAAATAGTTTCAATTCCAGAAACCTCTGTTGCTCTGGGTTTTGATAATTTCTCTCCTTCCCAGATCGCAATCTCCTCACTTGTTTCTTTCAAGAAAAGGATCTCCCTATGCTTTGCTTGAGGAGCATCAGGAAAAATTACAAGGATAGACTCTTCTTGATCAACTCCCGATAAATAAAAGAGGTCGTTGTTTTGTCTGAATAGCATGGTACCATCAGCATTGGTAGGCATGATGTCATTAGAATTCAGTACTGCTAGAGAATTGGATTTCATTCTCTTACTTAATTTATCTCTGTTCTTAATAAAAAGACTGGATGGTATTTGATGGTACTTCATGCTAAAATTTTTGGGATACCAAATGTAAGCAGCTTGCAAATAGCTTCAAAACGATAGGAATTCTTTAAACTCTTCCTTCAATTAAGCGTTATTTTATTGCGTTTTCAAGCTGCTCCTTATCAAGAATGAGTCTAAATAACTTAGCCTTGATTTATATGTTGGTTTGAAGGTACACATGAGTTAAATTTGCCCTTATCTGATTACAAAAATTTTAAAAGCTTGACCGCATGAGCGAAGCAAAAGGATTAATAAAATCACACCTCGTCAAAAAGTACTGGATGGCCGCAACTGGGCTGTTCTTGTGCCTTTTCCTGATCGGACACCTAGCGGGTAATCTGCAATTATTCATGGATGGATATGCAGGCCGATTACAATTCAATGAGTACGCAGTATTCATGACTACCAATCCAGCAGTAAAGCTACTCTCTTATGTAACTTACTTCAGCATCCTGTTTCATGCTGTAGACGGATTGGTCATCACCATCAACAATAGAAAGGCTCGACCGGAAGGCTATGCCTACTCCAAGCCGGGTGCGAATTCCATTTGGAGTTCTCGCAACATGGGCATTTTGGGAACCATCATCTTCGTATACATTGTTGTGCACATGCAAAATTTCTGGTACATCTATAAGTTTGGAGAGACCCCTTTCATGACTGCTGAAGATGGAAGTTCTCCATTGCTAAAAGACGGTAGTGTTGTAAAAGGTGGAATGATAGAAAATGGAGAAGTCATGCTGGGAGGTGAGAGCCTTGGTCCAGCTATGAGAGATTTGTATGAGATCGTGATCCAAGGGTTCCAAGAGCCTGTTCTAGTTTTATTCTATGTAATTGGAATGGTCGCAATCGCCTTTCACTTAATTCACGGATTCCAATCTGGCTTTCAATCTTTTGGATTGAAGAACAAAAAGTACGGCGCCCTCATTGACAAGGTAGGATATGCCTTCGCCATTTTAGTTCCATTGCTTTTTGCAGTGATCCCAGTTTATCTCTTTTTGATGAAATAATAAGCCAGAAGAAAAAGGAAAGTATATGTCATTAGATTCTAAAATACCTGAAGGTCCACTTAAAGATAAATGGACCAATCATAAGAACAACATTCGTCTGGTAAATCCAGCCAACAAAAGAAACATTGATGTGATCGTTGTTGGTACTGGTTTGGCTGGAGGCTCTGCTTCTGCAACCCTAGCAGAATTGGGCTACAATGTGAAAGCATTCTGTTATCAAGATTCTCCAAGAAGAGCTCACTCTATTGCAGCTCAAGGAGGAATCAACGCTGCCAAGAACTATCAAGGTGATGGAGACTCTACCTACAGACTATTCTACGATACAGTCAAAGGAGGAGATTACAGATCTAGAGAAGCCAACGTTTATCGTTTGGCCGAAGTATCTGCCAACATCATTGACCAATGTGTTGCCCAAGGAGTTCCATTTGCAAGAGATTACGGTGGATTATTGGACAACCGATCTTTTGGAGGTGTATTGGTTTCAAGAACTTTCTATGCTAAAGGACAAACTGGTCAGCAGCTATTATTGGGAGCTTACTCCGCAATGAACAGGCAGATCGGTAAGGGAAAGATCAAGATGTACAATCGCCATGAGATGTTAGATGTGGTGGTGGTTGATGGAAAAGCAAGAGGAATCATCGCTAGAAACTTGGTAACTGGTGAAATTGAAAGACATTCTGCTCATGCTGTTGTATTGGCTAGTGGAGGTTACGGAAATGTATTCTTCCTTTCAACCAATGCCATGGGATCCAATGTAACTGCTTCATGGAAAGCGCACAAGAAGGGAGCTTACTTTGCCAATCCTTGTTACACTCAAATTCACCCAACTTGTGTCCCTGTTCACGGAACACAGCAATCCAAATTGACCTTGATGTCCGAATCATTGAGAAACGATGGTAGGATTTGGGTGCCAAAGAATTTGGAAGATGCCAAAGCCGTAAGAGAAGGAAAGCTAAGACCAGTAGATATCAAAGAAGAAGACAGAGATTACTATTTGGAAAGAAGATATCCATCTTTTGGAAACTTGGTTCCTCGTGATGTTGCCTCTAGAGCAGCGAAAGAACGATGTGATGCTGGATATGGTGTAGTAGATAACGACACCAAGGAAGGTGTATTCCTAGATTTTGCTTCTGCCATTATTAGATATGGACATGAAGAAGCGAATGTAAAAGGCATTGAAAATCCATCTGATGAAAAGATCCAAGAGCTCGGTAAGAAAGTTATCGAGAGTAAGTATGGGAATCTCTTCGACATGTACAAGCAGATCACTGATGAGAATCCATACGAGACTCCAATGAAGATCTATCCTGCGGTGCATTATACCATGGGAGGTATTTGGGTAGATTACAATTTGATGACTACTGTCCCTGGACTATATGCTACTGGAGAATGTAACTTCTCTGATCATGGAGCAAACCGATTGGGAGCTTCTGCATTGATGCAAGGATTGGCTGATGGTTATTTTGTTCTTCCTTACACCATTGGAGATTATCTTGCAGATGACATTAGAACTGGACCGATCCCAACAGATACTAAGGAGTTTGATGAAGCTGAGAAAAAAGTAACCGATGAGTTAAAAGCTCTAATCAACAATAATGGGACTAAGTCTGTTGATCATTTCCACAAACGATTGGGCTTGATCATGTGGAACAAAGTAGGAATGGCAAGAAATGAGAAAGGTCTTAAAGAGGCCATTCAAGAAATTTCAGACCTACGAGATGAGTTCTACAAAGAAGTGAGAGTGCCAGGTGAAATGGACGAAATGAACCAAGAGTTGGAAAAAGCTGCAAGAGTAGCTGACTTCCTTGAGTTGGGTGAACTCTTTGCGCGAGATGCTTTGGAAAGAGAAGAATCTTGTGGAGGACACTTTAGAGAAGAATTCCAAACTGAAGAGGGAGAAGCCTTGAGAAAGGATGACACCTTTACCTATGTTTCTGCATGGCAATACACTGGAAAGCCATCCGAAGCGATTTTACATAAAGAAGATTTGAAGTATGAGAATGTGGAACTGAAAACACGTTCTTACAAATAGAAAGATATGTCAGGAAATAATATCAATATAACTTTAAAGATCTGGCGTCAAAAGAACGCTAAGACCAAAGGTCAAATTGAAACTTATCAATTAAACGAAGTTTCAGTCAACAGCTCTTTCCTTGAGATGCTTGATCAATTGAACGAACAACTGATCTCAGAAGGAAAGTCGCCTGTTACCTTCGATCACGATTGTAGAGAGGGCATCTGTGGTTCATGTAGCTTGTACATCAACGGAAGACCACATGGACCAGGTAAAATGGTGACAACCTGCCAGCTTCACATGCGCTCTTTCAAAGATGGAGAAACTATTTATGTGGAACCATGGAGAGCAAAAGCATTCCCAGTGATCAAGGACTTGATGGTAGACCGTTCGTCTTTTGATAGGATTCAGCATGCTGGAGGATTTATTTCCGTTAACACTTCAGGAAATACACAAGATGCGAATGCTCTTCCAATTGAGAAAGAGAGTGCCGACAAAGCATTTGATGCTGCAGCATGTATTGGTTGTGGAGCTTGTGTAGCAGCATGTAAGAATGCATCAGCAAGCTTGTTCGTATCTGCTAAAGTTTCACAATATGCCTTGCTTCCTCAAGGTCAGGTAGAAGCAAAAGACAGAGTATTGAACATGGTAAAGCAAGCTGAGAAAGAAGGCTTTGGTCCTTGTTCCAATACTGGGGCTTGTGAAGTAGAATGTCCAAAGGGTATTTCTCTAGAAAATATTGCCCGCATGAACCGTGAGTTCTTGTCGGCGAATCTTACTAAGTAATCGCAGTAAAATAGATGCCTGATTTTTCAGCATCCTTGCATTCTAAATTGCCGAAGGTTGGAACCACCATCTTCACGGTAATGAGCCAAATGGCCGTTGATGAAGGAGCATTGAACCTTTCTCAAGGATTTCCAGATTTTGATGGTGCCCCAGAATTGATCGAATTGGTATACAAAGCCATGCGATCAAGAGAGAACCAATATGCTCCAATGGCTGGACTGCCTGCACTAAGAGAAAAGATAGCAGAGAAGACCCAAAAGATCTACGGAGCAGAATACGATCCAGACAAAGAGATCACCATCACAGCCGGGGCTACCCAAGCAATATTCACAGCCATTGCAGCTAGTCTGAATGAAGGAGATGAAGTGATCATCTTCACTCCTGCTTATGATTGCTACGAACCAGCAGTTGAATTGGTAGGTGCGAAGCCAGTTTATGTTCCTCTTAAAGAGCCCGACTTCAAGATCAATTGGGAAGAAGTGAAAAAGATGCTCAATCAAAGGACCAGAATGATCATCATCAATTCTCCTCATAACCCAAGTGGGATGGTCATGAATGAGGAGGACATGAAGCAGTTGGAAAAGATCACTGACAAGTCAAATATCTTAGTATTAAGTGATGAAGTATATGAACACATCATTTTTGATGGCAAGAAGCACGAAAGTGCAAGCAAGTATCCAGGTTTAGCAGAGAGAAGCTTTATCGTTTCATCATTTGGAAAGACTTATCATACAACAGGTTGGAAAATAGGGTACTGCCTTGCCCCTGCTGAATTGATGAAAGAGTTTAGAAAAACTCATCAATACAATGTTTTTGCAGTCAACCGTCCCATGCAAAAGGCCTTTGCAGATTATTTGGATCATGAAGAAGCTTATATGGATCTGGGTAAATTCTACCAAGAGAAAAGAGACTTTTTCAACCAACTCATTGAAGGCAGCCGCTTCAGTATCAGACCATCAGAAGGGACTTATTTTCAATTATTGGGATACGATCAGATCAGCGATGAAAGGGACACTGATTTTGCCGTAAGACTGACCAAAGAGCACAAGATCGCTTCCATCCCTATTTCTGTATTCTACAATCAAGATCTAGATCCTAAAGTATTGCGTTTTTGCTTTGCCAAGCAAAATAGTACTTTAGAGCAAGCTGCGGAGATCTTGAATAGAATATGACCCCTTTAAGAATTAGCCTTTTACAATCTGATCTAGCTTGGGAAGATCCCAAAGCAAACAGAGATTCCTTTGAAATTAAGATCAGTGCATTGGAAGATCCTGATCTCATTATACTTCCGGAAATGTTCACTACCGGCTTCAGCATGGCCTCCTCTCGTCTGTCTGAAAAAATGACCGGAGAAACAGTGCTCTGGATGCAAGAAATGGCATCAAAGTACAAGAGTGTTGTTTGCGGAAGCTTGATCATTGAAGATGGAGGGAAGTATTACAACCGGCTCATATGGATGAGGCCAGATGGGACTCATGAAAGCTATGATAAGCGTCACCTTTTTCGCATGGCCGATGAAAATCAATTCTTTGAAGCAGGCAAAGATAAATTGATCGTGGAGCTCGATGGCTGGAAGGTTTGTCCAATGATCTGCTACGATCTAAGGTTTCCAGTTTATAGCCGAAATAGATATGAAACCGATCGTAAAAGCTTTGCAAATCCAGAGTATGATCTCTTGATCTATGTAGCCAATTGGCCCTCTCCCAGAGCAAGTGCTTGGAGCAAGTTACTGATGGCTCGAGCCATTGAAAATCAAGTTTACGTTGCAGGAGTAAATCGAATAGGAAGGGACGAAAAACAGATCGATTACATTGGCGGAAGTGCATTGATCGATCCTAAGGGAGAGCTTATTTGGGAAGCAAGCAGAGCAAAGGAAGAAGAAACAACCCAAGAGATCGACCTGGATGAATTGAATGAATTCAGGAAGAAGTTTCCTTTGGGAATGGATGCGGATGATTTTGAGTTGAAGTAATTTTCTGTTACTCCGTTCATTTTTGCCTTGCCTTGCCTCCAGGCTAGCCTTTGCGCCTCCGCTTAAGCTTCAGCGGCACGCGGGTGGCGGCTGAAGGAAACAAAAGCGAACCAAAAAGTTCAAGAGTCATCTCTTTTTCTATCACTTTGTCTTGATACGAAGTGATGCAAAAATCAAGGCTGTGCCTAGATCTCTTGAATTACTCAGCTACATTCCACTATCTCACCCCAACTCGCAAACGCCATTGATCCCGAACAAGTCGGGAATGGCTGTGCTCAAACAAGGGTTCGATTGCGATTCATTTAAGCTGGTAATTCTACAAGATCTAGCCAAGGCCATTTTTATCCCGCCTTCAGCGGGATAAGGTTGGCATCACGGAGAATTATTGATGGAGCGAATTGAAGACTTAGTGAAGAGAAAAGCTCCAAGCTTGCCTTGGAGATCATTCGACCTCACTTAGACTTCAAGAGTAGGGACAAGAATTCACTGTGGCCTGGGCTTTCTTTTGGTTCGTTTTCTTTTCCCACAAAAGAAAATGAACAAGGCTTTTGCCTACTAAAAAGTAGATAAGAAAAATTAATTGAATTGATTCATGGTCCTGGCTGGACCAATACTCACAAAAGACTTAACGATCTCGGAGCATTTCTTGATCAAAGACTGAAGCTCTGTATTCTCTTCATCGGTCCATTTGGAAAGGACATAATTCACTTGATGTCCTTTGGGAAATCCATTCCCAATTCCAAACCTTAGTCGGGCGTAATTGGGAGTTCCTAAGATCTGCTGAATGTGTTTCAGTCCGTTGTGACCTCCATCACTTCCTTTGGCTTTTAACCGGAGAGTTCCAAAGGGCAGGGCCAGATCATCAGTGATCACGAGCAAACGATCGAGGGGGATCTTTTCATGCTGCAACCAATAATGCACGGCCTTGCCGCTTAAATTCATATAGGTGGTAGGCTTGATCAAAATAAGGGTTCGACCCTTGAACTTGATTGTTGCATGATCTGCGTACCTACCGCTAGAAAAAGAAACATTGGATGAGCTAGCAAGCTCATCCAATGCATCAAAACCAATATTGTGTCTGGTATTTTCGTAATCAGGTCCTATGTTGCCAAGTCCGGCGATCAGATACTTCATACGAAAGAAGATTTTGGGAATGCTGATTATTCAGCAGCAGCTTCAGCTTTAGCTTCGCTACCTTCTTCAGCTTTAGGAGCATCTCCTTCAGCACCTTCTGCACCTTCTGCACCCTCTTCTCCTTCTTCACCTTCTTCATCTTCAAGCTCATCTTCAACTGCCAAACGAGATGTTTTAACAGCGATGATAACCGCTTTTGGATGATCCATGAATTCTACATTATCAACGCTGATCTCTTCAACTTTGATACCTTGACCAATTCTCACTTTGGTAATATCTACCTCGATTTCAGAAGGAACATCTTTTGGAAGAGCTTTAACGATCAGTTTTCTCAACTTCTCTCTTCTCTTTCCACCGTTCAATACTCCGATCGACTTACCAACGAATTTCACTGGTACACCAATGATGATTGGCTTGTCTTCGAATACTTCCATAAAATCAATATGGATTGGTGCATCTGTTACTGGATGAAATTGAACATCTCTGATCACAGCATTGATCTTATTATCTCCGAAATTCAACTCAACGATGTATACATCAGAGGTATGGATCAACTTTGAAAATTCAACTTCATTCACACTGAAATTCAAATTCTCTTTGCCACCATAGATCACAGCTGGAACTTGCCCTTCTTTACGAAGGGTGTTCAGCTTGCTCTTACTTCCAGCGTCTTCTCTTAAAGAAGCTTTTAATTCAACAGACTTCATAGCGTGCTATATTAATGTTTGCGTTTTCTTTTAAAATATAAAATATGAACTGATCGATTCATAATTGTGAATCTTGTAGATCACTTTTGCGAACAGTTCAGCTACGGATACCACTCTGATCTTTTCAGATTCCCTTTTCAAAGGAATGGTATCAGTAACAATCAATTCCGTCAAGCTCGAATTCTCAATTCTCTCATATGCCTCACCAGATAATATTGGATGAGTACAAATCGCCCTTACTGAGCTTGCCCCTTTTTCATGCATAATGTCCGCAGCCTTGGTCAATGTTCCTGCAGTATCGATCATATCGTCTACCAAAAGAACATCTTTTCCTTCCACCTCACCGATCAAGAACATCTTGTCTACTTTGTTTGCCTTCTTTCTCTGCTTGTAGCAGATAACAACATCTGTTTCCAAATGCTTGGCGTAGGCATAAGCTCTTTTTGATCCACCCATATCAGGTGAGGCCATGATGAGATTTGGCAAATTCAAATCCTTAATGGCTTGTCCAAAAATTGCCGATGCATAAAGATGATCAACAGGTACTTCAAAAAATCCCTGAATTTGATCAGCATGAAGATCCATCGTCATTACTCGAGTAACACCTGCTGCAGCCAACATATTAGCTACTAGCTTAGAACCAATCGGAACTCTAGGCTGGTCTTTTCTGTCTTGTCTGGCAAAACCAAAATAAGGCAAGACCGCTACGATCCGTCTGGCTGATGCTCTCTTTGCTGCATCTACCATCAACAACAATTCAAAAAGATTGTCGGTGGGTGGAAATGTAGACTGTACGATGAATACATCACATCCGCGAACTGATTCTTCAAATGAAGGTTGGAACTCTCCATCTGAGAACCTACTCAAAGAACTCTTTCCAAGTGGAACACCAAAATGTTTCGCAATACTTTCCGCCAGTTTTTTGTTACTGGAACCTGAAAATATTTTTACTTCATTGGTCATTCCTGTGGAACTGCTTTTAAAAAGGGGTGCAAATTTATCAATTAAAACGAAGTAGAGCAAGATAAATCCACAACTAAATGTTTAAAAAATAGGAAAGAAGAAAGAGTCTGAAATCTAGAGAATAGAATCTAAATGATATTTTGCTATTCTGGAGTAGGCTTCACCTGCGTAGGATCCAGAAAAAGCTTGAATGCGAGTTATGAAAAAAAACAGAGATCGAATGTCGCTCTCGCTCTCATTCTCACTCTGTTTTGTACCCAGGGCCGGAGTCGAACCGGCACGCCCGAAGGCATTGGTGTTTGAGACCAACGCGTCTACCAATTCCGCCACCTGGGCAAAATGATTCGAAAATTGGGACTGCGAAATTAGAGAAATGTTTTGAATTTCTCATCATTAAAATCTAATGAATTGGATCCTCTTCTTTAAGCCCTCTTCGTCAATTCCTCAAACCTATTTGACACATCTTCCTTCAAATTTCTAATCTCTAGCTTCTAGATGCTCATTTATCTCTATTTTTATTCCTTCGGCTTGATTTTGAAGCAACTAATTGTTGAATTTTATCGATCATGAAAAATTTCATCCCAGCGGTCCTTTTAATTGGTTTAACTAGTAGCGCGCTCCTTCACTCATGCTCTAGTGATCAAATGGCCAAAATGCCTCCAAAAAAGGTGCCCGTTATCCTAGCCAATGCTCAAGATGTTCCCATCTATAATGAGTTTGTCGCTCAAACCTATGGTTTAAAGGATATTCCTATTAGAGCAAGAGTAGATGGCTATGTAGAAGACATTGCTTTCGCAGAAGGAAGTCAGGTTAAAAGAGGACAACTTCTTTATGCTATTGATCCTGCACCATACATGGCAGAAGTTGCTGCACATGAAAGCAAGGTTGCAGAGGCACAAACCATCATGGTCAATGCAGAGACTGATCTGAACAGATACAAGCCTCTAGCAGCTGAAAAGGCGGTTAGTCAAAGTGATCTCGATGCTGCTCAAGCCAAATTTGATGCATCCGTTGCCAATTTGAAAGCGGCCAACGCCAATTTGGATCAGGCAAAAATTCAATTGGGATACTGCTCCATCAAATCCCCTATTGATGGATTGATTGGAAAGACAGAAGCCAGAGTTGGAGAATATGTGGGTAGAGAACCCAACCCCGTGATCTTGAATACCGTTTCGAGAATAGATACCATCCGTGTTCAATTCTCTATTTCTGAAGGAAAATATCTGGAATTGGCAAAAGCATACAGTTCCAATAAAACCACCGATGAAGTCAAGCAGGATGTTGAAGATGGAAGAAATGATACCAAGGTTCAATTGATCTTGGCAGATGGCTCTATTTACGATGAGCTAGGACAAATCGATTTTGTAGACAATCAGATCAATCGAAATACCGGATCCCTTTTGATCCAAGCAAGTTTTCCGAATCCAAGTAGATTATTGAGACCGGGATTGTATGCCAAGGCTAGATTGATGCTCAAGACGGAAGAAGCGGCCATCATGGTACCTCAACGATGCCTGATCGAATTGCAAGGTCAGTACTCTGTATTCGTGGTCAACGATTCCAATGTAGTTGAATCTAGAGCGGTACAAGTCAGCAATAAAATTGGTGATATGAGCATTATCAGTAGTGGACTAAAAGATCAAGAAAAAGTGGTCATTGATGCCATTCAACTCGTTAGGAATGGAGATGTAGTGGTTCCAGAACCTACCGAATTCAATAGCAAAACCACGATCGAAGAATAATGGCAGACAAGGGGAACTTTTTTGTACATCGTCCTATTGTTGCAATGGTCATTGCCATTGTGATCGTGATTGTTGGTGCTGTATCTGTAATTGGTCTTGCCATTGAACAATACCCCAACCTCACCCCGCCTATCGTAGAGGTTAGAGCCACCTATACCGGTGCAAACGCATTGAATGTTGAAGAGTCTGTTGCCACTCCCATTGAGCAAGAAATGAATGGGGTCGACAATATGATCTATATGAAGTCGACCAACGCCAATGATGGTACCATGGCCATTCAAGTATCATTTGATGTTGGAACGGATCCAGACATGAATACCGTACTGGCTCAAAACAGAGTTTCGGCAGCCACGGCCAAACTTCCTTCTGATGTTACCAAGTATGGCGTATCTACTAAAAAATCACTGCCCAACATTTTGATGTTGGTCACCTTGACCTCTTCCGATCCAAAACACAACAATGCTGAATTCCTTGGAAATTACGGATTGATCAATATCAAGGACCGACTAGCAAGGGTTCCTGGGATAGGTAGAGTTGACATCTTGGGAGCGGCCAACTATTCCATGAGGATCTGGATCAAACCCGATCGACTTGCTTCATTGGGAATTACTGTTCCTGAAATATTGGCTGCCATCAATGAACAAAACGTCATTGTACCTGGAGGTAAATTTGGAGCGGAGCCTTCTCCGCCAGGCACAGAATTTACCTATACCGTTAGACTACCTGAACGTTTCAATTCTGCAGAATCCTTTGAAGAAATTGTGGTGAGAACCCTTTCAGATGGTTCGCAAGTAAAGATCAAGGACATTGCCAGAGTTGCTCTTGGTGTAGAGACCTACAGCATGATCCCGAGACTAGGTATCAACAAAGAAGGTCGTGATTCCATTCCAAAATCTGCTGCCATTGTTGCTCTGTATCAGGCTCCAGGTTCCAATGCTGTTGAATTGGCCAACACCATCAAATCAGAAATGAAGGACATCAGTAATTCCTTTCCCGAAGGAATGACCTACGATGTGTCTTTGGATTCAACTCTACCAATTACCGCTGGTATTCGAGACATTATTATCACCCTCATCGTAGCCTTGATCTTGGTGATATTAGTGGTATTCATTTTCATTCAAGATTGGCGAGCCACACTCATTCCTACTCTTGCCATACCGGTATCATTAGTTGGTGCATTCATGTTCTTCCCCATGTTGGGGTTCACCATCAATGTGCTCTCTCTACTAGGTTTAGTATTGGCCATTGGAATTGTTGTGGATGATGCTATTGTTGTGGTGGAAGCAGTGCAGGTGAACATTGCCAATGGAATGAGTTCCAAGGAAGCCACCTTGGAAGCAATGCGCAAAGTAACTGCCCCAGTAATTGCTACCACTTTGGTACTGATCGCTGTATTTATTCCTGTTGCTGGAATGGCTGGAATTACTGGATTGTTATACCAACAATTTGCCATCACCATTGTGGTATCGGTGATCGTTTCTTCCGTTAATGCCTTGACTCTCAGCCCTGCCCTTTGTTCTATTTTATTGAAGGAGCCAAAGCCTTATGGTGGCTGGTTGGGCAAGTTTTTTGAAAAGTTCAATGCTTGGTTGGGAAGGTCTACTGATAGCTATATGAATTTCACCAATGTGATCACAGGTAAATTGAAAAGGGGAGTAATCTTCATTGTTATTCTTACTGCTGCAGCTGGACTATTTGGAAATCTCGTTCCCGGAGGATTTATACCAGAAGAGGACATGGGTTATTTCTTTGTCAATGTACAATTGCCCAATGCCTCCTCTCTTCAAAGAACGGATGAAATAGCTAGTCAGATCGAGCAAATTCTATTGAAGCACGAAGACATTGAGTACGTTACTAATGCAGCTGGTTATAGTATGCTATCTGGCTCCATGAATACCAATACTGCTTTTATGTTTGGCAGTTTGAAGGATTGGGGAGACAGAGATAAAACGGCCAAGGAGATCATTGATGAGTTGAACATTGAGTTGGCTATGAAGATTCAAGGTGCACAAGCTTTTGCTTTTGGTCCGCCTGCCATACCCGGTTTGGGTAACGGCTCTGGTTTTAGCATTATGTTGCAAGACCGGTCTGGAAATAGTCCAGATTATTTGGCACAGAACAGCAGGAAGTTCATACAAGCAGCCAATGCTCGACCTGAAATTGGAAGGGCATTCAGTACTTTCCAAAGCTCTGTTCCTCAGCGTTACATGGACATCGACAAGGAAAAAGCGCTGAAGTTGGGAGTATCCTTGAATGATCTTTACACTACTATTGGAGCATTCATGGGTGGAGCCTATGTTAATGATTTTACACGTTTCGGAAGGTTGTATAAAACGTATGTTCAAGCAGAAAGTGAATACCGTGTAGATGAATCACAGATCGAAAACTTCTTTATCAAGAACAAGGATGGAAAGATGGTACCATTGTCGACCATTGCAACCATACGACCCATCTCAGGTCCTGACTACACTACCCGATTCAACCTCTTCAGATCGGTTGAAGTAACGGGTGGTCCTGCTCCAGGCTATACTTCAGCTCAAGCAATGAAAGCCTTGGAGGAAGTTGCCAAAGAAGCGCTTCCTTCAGACATGAGTACCAGTTGGAATGCCATGTCTTATCAAGAAAACAAAGCATCTGGATCATTGGGTGTAATCCTGACCTTCTCATTGATCTTCGTTTTCCTGATTCTAGCTGCTCAATATGAAAGTTGGAGCTTGCCTTTCTCCATCCTCTTGGGAACTCCTTTTGCGATCTTTGGAGCATTGTTCTTTTTATGGGCTGCGAGATTCTTTAGTTTGAGTTTTGAGAACAACATTTTTGCACAAGTATCCTTTGTGATGCTGATCGGAATGGCTGCCAAGAATGCGATCTTGATCGTTGAATTTGCCAATGATGAATTCAAGAATGGGCTGTCGCTCTTCGATGCTGCCATCAAGGCTGCAAAAGCGAGATTCAGACCTATCTTGATGACAGCATTCTCATTTATTTTGGGAGTGTTCCCCTTGGTGATCGCATCAGGAACTGGCGCCGAAGCTAGAAAGGTAATGGGAATGGCATTGCTTGGTGGAATGTCGATTGCTACCCTACTTGGAGTATTCTTTTACCCCATGCTCTTCTTACTCATCGGGAAAATTGCCGGCTACGAAAAAAAAAGGGATCAAGCTCTGAAATTAGAAACCAATACTAGCAGCGAAGAATGAAAAGGATCTCATGGATAGCAGTAGTGGTTCTCTTGTTCAGCTCTTGCAAAATGGGCAAGAATTACAAGGGTACAGAGTTCGTTCCTCCAGAAACTTACAATGGTGTAGACAGTACCTATAATACCTCGGTAGATACAGTCAATACCGATACACTGAATCTAAAGACCATCGACATTAGCTGGTGGGAGCTGTTCAACGACCCAGTTTTGGATAGTCTTACCCGTCTTGCTTTGGAAAATAACAAAGATGTTCAAATAGCTGCCGAAACGATCATTCAGGCAAGAGCTGCTTTGAACATTCAAAAGAGCAATTTGCTTCCCCAATTTGATGCTTCTGCCAAGGTGAGCAGAACCAATGTTTTGCTAGGATTACAGGGTACAGAAACCAATGTGATCCAAGGAACTGCAAATGTAAATTGGGAGATCGATATCTGGGGCAAATTACGCAGGGCTAATGAAGCAGCAAGAGCTGACCTTTTGAGCACTGAATATGGATACAGAGCCATCATGATCTCCTTGATCACTGATGTAGCAGTTACTTATTTCGAGATTATTGAGGCCAGAGCACAGCTGGAAATTTCAAAAAGGAATGCCTTCTCCAGAGATAGTATGCTCCAGATCATTCAGGCAAGATTTGACAAAGGCATTGTCCCCATCATTGATGTGAATCAAGCAACCATACAATATACCATAGCAGCTGGAGCGGTGCCACAATACAAAAGAAGAAAGATACAATTGGAGAATGCCATGAGCATTCTATTGGGTGCCTATCCAGATTCCATACCCATTGGGAAAGAGTTAGGAGAACAGGTAATAGAAACCGAAATCCCCTTAGAAACCCCGACTGAATTGTTGTACAGACGTCCGGATGTAATTGCTGCAGAAAGCCGACTGATCGCTGAGAATGCCAGGGTTGGAGTAGCCCAAGCCAATAGATTGCCTTCCTTGAATGCATCGGCCTTACTGGGAGTAAATGCCAACAGCTTTGACGACATCGATTTTGGAAATCCAATTTGGACCATTAGCGGATCCTTATTTGGTCCTTTGTTTTATTGGGGCCAATTGAAGCGACAAGTAGATATTCAAAAGAGTATTCGAGAGCAAAGTTTGTACGACTATAAGAATACCATGTTGAAAGCAGTTCAAGAAGTGGAAGACATCTTGATCGATATAGAAACGACCAAGGAAGAATTTGAAATTGCTTTAAGAAGAAGAGAGTCGGCACTGCAAGCTCAAACACTTTCTAGAGAACGATACGATAAGGGAGTTACTTCTTATTTGGAATTTCTGGAGCAGCAGAGACAAGCCTTTGATGCAGAATTATTACTGGCTCAAATTCGCTCCCAGCAGTTGAGCAATCACATCCGATTGTACAAAGCCTTGGGTGGTGGTTGGATCGCTCAAAGTGAGAAATAATTCATCAGTACTTTCGATCCACTCCTTTGCAAATGAGTTTTTTACGAATTCTATCCATTTTACTCTTCTTCTCTTGCTCATCTAAAAGCATTTATGAAAACCCGGTCCAATACAGCGGAAATGAGATCAAAATTGAAAAACTCTACTATCAAAAAGAAATACCAGGTAATCAAGAAGATAGCATCAAAACCTATTTGCATCTAGATGTGTGGCTCAAGCAAGGTTCACAAATAATATTGGATTCCCTACTCGTCAATGATAAAAGCTTTGATCTATCTGCTGAGCAATCTGAATACAAGTTTAGAGTATCAAAAATTAGTCACGAGTTAATAGAGATGGACTCATCTGCCACATTATTTTTTAGTCTCAACGGAAAGACCAATGTTCTCAAAAAAGCTCCAACAATTCAAGAAGACCTCTTTCTACCTTAACTTTATGTAATGAAACATTATTTGCTGTTCGTTTTATCCATTTTCATTTTTAACTCTTACTCTCAAGAAGTAAGCTATAAAGAAATGATGTATGATCCATCCTATAATTTTTATGAGGTGGTAGACAAGGCAGAAAAGCACTTTGCTGGAATCGATAAAGATGCTAAAGGCTCAGGTTGGAAACCTTTTCAAAGATGGAAATTCAACAATGAATACAAGTATTATCCAGATGGAGTAAGATCTAATGTTGATCCATACTTTGCCAAAACACAATACCAGAAATTCCTCAAAAATAATCCCACTCAAAAGACACTCTTCAACGGAAATTGGAGAGAGTTAGGACCCAGTACAATTGACAGTATCACTGGCCATTATTCAGCCGGTCTTGGCAGAGTTGAAGACTTGTATATAGATCCAACGGATAGCAACAGGATCTATCTGGGCTCTCGTTCAGGAGGTTTTTGGAGAAGTATAGACGGAGGTCAGAATTGGGTGGTAACAACTGATTCATTGTTTGCCACTGGAGTGAATGCATTTGCAGTTTCTCCTTCCAATTCAGATTCAGTTTTGATCAATGTGCGAAATGCTAGAAATGGGACTTCTCATGGTATCTACAAGAGCACGAATGGCGGATTGAATTGGACGACCACCAACTTCAATCCTATACAAATAGGTTTTGGTGGATTGGGGACTAATTTCCAGGTCAATGTAATTAAATATCATCCCGGCATACCAAATCTAGTTTTTGTTGGCACGAACCAAGGGCTTTTCAGATCTACAGACAATCTCAATTCTTCAACTCGATTACTTGCTGGTTACAACATCAATCAAATAGCATTTCATCCTCAATTAGATAGCATCATTTATCTTTATGACAGTGGAACCCCTAGTGCTGCAAATTCCCCTTTGAGATCAACAGATCTTGGAAACAGTTTTTCTATTGCTGGCATTGCAAGTGGAAACTCCAATAGAAATGTTCGCTTATCAACTAGCCCAGATTGTGCTGATTGTTTGTATTTCGCATCAGATAATGGGGTTTGGAAATCTGTGAATAGAGGAAGTAGTTTCACCTACCTATCCAATCCAAATGAAGTATGCAGAGCATTCTCAGTAAGTGATATTGACACAAGTATCATGATCTACGGCTATGTAGATCTTGAGAACAGCACAGATGGCGGTAAGAACTTTACAAGAAGAACTAGATGGTCATTGGGAAACACAAATGGCTCCGGAAATGGAAATGCAATTAGTTATCGTACAAGCACTAATTACATTCATGCTGATCTTAGAAATTCTATCTGTGTTAATGGTGTCTTCTATGTTGCAACGGATGGCTTCTTGTGCAAAAGCTCTGATGGAGGAGTAAATTGGCAAATCTTGAGCGAAGGAACTGGAATTCGTGAGAATTACCGTTTAGGTGTTGCACAAGGAAATCATGGAAATGTGATCTGTGGCTCTCAAGACAATGGCACGAGTATTTTTAAAGGAAGTTCTTGGCTAGAATTCTATGGCGCAGATGGAATGGAAGGAATCATTCATCCTTTGAATGACGACTGGTTGATTGGAAGTGTACAATTCGGAAATCGTCAGCTCAGCAAAAATGGAGGCACTAGCAGATCAGGCGCAAGCCCTAGTGGCTCTTCCAGTGCTGACTGGGTGGCTCCACTTGCCTATAGTCACGAAAATTCGATGGAGCTCTACGATTTTAGAGATTACGTCTATTACTCCCCTGATTTTAGCGAATCACATATCCGAAGAGGAACTCCCAATTTTAGTGGTAATATTCAAAGAGCTGCTGTTGCCTTTAATAATTCTGATATGATCGTAGTATCAAGAGGTGGATCTCTTGAAAGATCAATGGATGGAGGAAATACCTTCAGCAACATCCGAACTGGAACTCCTAATTATATGATTGAAGACATCGCTATTGACCCCAAGAATGATAGTACTATCATTGTTGTTTTTGGCAGGTATCAAAACGATGGCCAGAAGGTGTATATCAGCCAGAATATGGGCTTAACATGGACCAACATTACTTACAACCTTGGAAACATGCCTATTAGAAGTGTGGTGATAGATCATACAGACCAAGCCAATATATACCTAGGTGCAGAAATTGGAGTATTTACAAAACCAATGAATGGCACAACTTGGTCTCTTTACAATCCTGGTTTGCCCAATGTGAGCATTCTGGAGCTTGATATCAATTATGGAAGTAATACGCTAAGAGCTGCTAGTTGGGGAAGAGGACTATGGGAATACTCATTGGTTGGTAGGTCTAACTACCCTGCCATCCTTAGAACCTCCATAACAGATACCCCACGTGAAGACGCACCAAAATACAGTGTTGATCAATATGTCTATTCAGCCATTCAATATTCTGGCAACCTCAGCTCAGTTTATTTGAAATGGTCAAATGATACCACAAGCTTAGGCAATAGAATCGATATGAGCTTGGTTGGTGGACAATGGGAATCGAATCAAGCAATTCCCACCTTTCCTGCAGGTACTATCATCTATTTTAAAGTATATGCAGTTGGGAGTAACAACGATACTACAGAGAGTTATCGCTTTAACTACGAAGTGAAACCCTTTGATTATTGTGCAGCAAGCGGAAACACAAGTTCTGGGAATCTTTTTATCAATCGGATGATATTGAATGGAGTCACCAAAGTGAGTGGGAACAATGGATATAGTTTATCCTCAACACCTTTGATTGATCTGTATGCAGATTCTAGCTATCAATTAGAAGTTTCTGCAAATACTTCATGGAGCGGTAATGACTATGCTGCTTGGATAGATTTTGACAACAATAGATCCTTTGATCAGAGTGAAGAAATTATGCTGGGAATTAACTCTGGAACTCAATTAACAAGCAATTTTACTGTCCCTACAAATGTTAGTGCAGGAGATACAGTCCGAATGAGGTTGAGACTTTCCTATTTTGGATCTCCTTCCAATTGTGGCAATCAGTTTGGAGAAGTAGAGGATCACCTGATTTTTCTTCGCTCTGTAGCCACTTCAATAGAAGAGCCCAACAAGGATAAATTACTTACTAGAATAGTACCCAACCCTACAAAAGAATCGTTTACAATTGAATTCGCTTCCCAAGTTGAGGATGTACAACTAAGTATCTTCAATTCTGTTGGACAATTGATTCTTCAAAAGCAACTTGGAGATGGAAACCGCTTCTTAATCAATGAAAACTTGGAGTCTGGAATCTATCTCATTCGATTGGAATCCTCTTTGGGAATTCACAACAATCGACTAATAATTCAGGAATAAAAAACGCCCTGTAGTGAGATGTTCTCTGCTACAGGGCGTTACTAATTTATCTAGAATCTTCTTACTGAAGCTTCTGCTTCACTTCTACTTCTTGGTAAGCCTCAACAATGTCACCTACTTTGATGTCATTGTAGTTTTCGATGTTCAATCCACATTCATAACCTTTGGCCACTTCTTTCACATCGTCTTTGAAACGTTTTAGTGAGCCCAACTCTCCAGTGTATACTACAACACCTTCTCGGATCACTCTTACCTTATCGTTTCTACTTACTTTTCCTTCTAGAACCATACAACCGGCAATGGTTCCCACCTTGGAGATCTTGAAGGTTTCTCTGATCTCAATAGATGCAGTAACCTTCTCTTCTACCTTCGGCTTCAACATTCCCTCCATTGCAGATTTTAATTCTTCAATGGCATCGTAGATAATAGAGTATAGTCGGATATCGATCTCTTCATTCTCCGCCAATTTTCTAGCACCAACAGAAGGTCTTACCTGGAATCCAATTACAATGGCATCCGAAGCTGCAGCCAACATAATATCGGATTCTGTGATCTGTCCTACCGACTTGTGAATGATGTTCACTTGGATCTGTTCAGTTGAAAGTTTCAATAGCGAATCAGATAGAGCTTCAATGGATCCATCCACATCACCTTTTACGATCACATTCAACTCTTGGAAATCTCCAATAGCGATCCTTCTTCCAATCTCATCCAGAGTAATGTGCTTCTTGGTTCTTGCACCTTGCTCTCTTTGCAATTGAAGTCTTTTGGTAGCAATGTTTCTCGCTTCCCTTTCATCATCCATGATATTGAATCGATCACCAGCAGAAGGAGCACCGCTCAAACCAAGAACTGAAACTGGGATAGAAGGACCTGCCTCTTTCACTTCGTTTCCTCTTTCATTAAACATTGCCTTAATTCTACCAGAGTGAGGTCCTGCAAGGATCACATCTCCAATTCTCAAAGTTCCTGCTTGAACTAGAAGAGTAGTGACATAACCCCTTCCTTTGTCCAATTCTGATTCGATCACCGCACCAACAGCATTCTTAGCTGGATTGGCTTTCAATTCTAATAGTTCTGCTTCAAGAAGAACTTTTTCCAATAACTCTTCAACTCCTTGCCCTGTCTTGGCAGATACTTCTTGCGACTGGTACTTTCCACCCCAATCTTCAACCAGGATATCCATTTGAGATAATTCTTCCTTGATCTTGTCAGGATTGGCATTTGGACGGTCTACCTTATTCAATGCAAACACGATTGGTACACCTGCCGCTTGAGCGTGGTTGATAGCTTCTTTGGTCTGTGGCATTACACTATCATCTGCAGCTACCACAACAATAACTACATCCGTTACTTGAGCACCACGAGCACGCATGGCCGTAAAGGCTTCGTGACCCGGTGTATCCAAGAAAGTAATGTGCTTACCATCTTTTGCTTCAACATTGTAAGCTCCAATGTGCTGGGTAATTCCTCCAGCTTCACCTGCAATAACGTTAGCTTCTCTAATGTAGTCAAGTAAGGAGGTCTTACCGTGGTCAACGTGACCCATAACGGTAACTATAGGATAACGATCATCCAAATCTTCTGGAGCATCCTCTTCCTCGATCACCTCATTTTGAGAATCAGCTTTAATAAACTCGATCTCGAATCCAAACTCTTCAGCTACGATGGTTAAGGTTTCAGCATCCAATCTCTGGTTGATCGAAACGAACATTCCCAATGACATACAAGCTGAAATCACTTCATTGACGTTAACATCCATTAAGGCTGCCAATTCATTCGCGGTAACGAACTCAGTAACCTTTAAGATGCTCTTTTGTAGTTCTGCTTCTTCCGCCTCTTTTAAGGCTTGCTCACTGGCAGCGTCTCTTTTCTGCTTTCTATACTTCGCAGCTTTTGATTTACCTCCACCACTAGTTAATCTAGCAAGCGTTTCCTTGATCTGCTCTTGGATCTGCTTATCTGTCAATTCTGGATCATCATCCTTCTTCCTTCTTTTGCCTTTAGCTGCCGGCTTATCTGAAGCAATTCTCTTTCTTTTTCTCTTTGGTCGCTGTGTCTCTTTGTCTTCTGAAGAGGATGCAACTGGTTTTGGCTTTTTCTCCTTTTCAACAGGTAATTCGATCTTACCAAGAACCTTTACTCCTTCAAGTTTTTCAACATCGGTCTTGTGTTCTTCTGGTTCAGACTTGGTTTCCTCTACCTTTTCTTTTTTCTCTTCTTTCTTCTCTTCAACTACTTCTTCAGCTTTTGGAGCCTCTTCTTTTGGCTCTTTAGGCTCTTCCTTCTCTTCTTCCTTCTTGGTTTTCTTTTCAGGTCGACTCTTGAGGTTCATAGAGTCCAAATCGATCTTGCCAACTACCTTGGGTTTCCCATCTTCCTTCTCTTCTACCTCTTCAACTTTCTCTTCTTCTTTAACCTCTTCAGCAGCAGGTTCTTCAGATGATTCAGATGCTTCTTGTCCAGCAGGAACGTTCTTGATAAGAACTTCCTCATCGTCATCCTTTTTAGGTTTTTGATCAGGAGAACTCTCTAGAGTGACACTCTCCCTTTCAACAGCAGGCATGCTGACGTTCTTAGACTCTTCTTTAGCCGTCTTTTCCGATTGGAATTCTTCGCTCAAAAGAGAGTACACCTCAAGATCTATTTTGGTATTCGGTTTTGCTTCGATCTCAACACCTTTTGACTCTAAGAAGTCAACAATGGTGCTAATACCAACATTCAGTTCTCGGGCTACTTTACTTAATCTCTTTACGGACATATATTAATTCCTCTAATTTAGTTTTTACGGCTGAAAGAAAAATTCTATTTATTCAAATTCGGCCATGAATATCTTTCTGATCTCAGCAACTGTTTCTTCTTCAAGATCAGTTCTTTTGATCAACTCCGATTCGCTAAGTTCCAACACATTCTTTGCTGTGTCACAACCAATTGATTTTAGCTCATCAATGATCCAATCATCGATCTCATCTGCAAATTCATCCAATGCTACATCGTCATCTATGTCATTTGCAATATCTTCACGATACACATCGATCTCATATCCTGTAAGTTTTCCAGCTAGTTTGATGTTGTGTCCACCTTTTCCAATTGCCAGAGAAACTTGATCAGGAGCTAAGAATACTTCTGCCTTACCAGTTTCTTCATCGATCTTGATAGAAGATACTTTTGCAGGACTCAATGCTCTTGTAATATACAACTGTAGATTATTGGTGTAGTTGATCACATCGATGTTCTCATTTCTCAACTCTCTCACAATACCGTGAATTCTAGACCCTTTCATACCAACACATGCCCCTACTGGATCAATTCTATCATCGTATGATTCCACTGCAACTTTTGCTCTTTCACCTGGCTCACGTACAATCTTCTTAATAGTGATCAAACCATCAAAGATCTCTGGCACCTCTTGCTCGAACAAACGCTCTAAGAATACTGGTGATGTTCTGGAAAGGGTAATGAGTGGCTTGTTATTTCTCATCTCCACTTGCTTCACTACAGCTCTGATGTTATCCCCTTTCTTGAAGTAGTCATTTGGGATCTGCTCGCTTTTTGGCAAGATCAACTCATTGCCTTCATCGTCTAAGATCAACAATTCTCTCTTCCATACTTGGTACACCTCACCTGTGATGATGTCTCCAACTCTATCCTCGTACTTTTTGAAGATATTGTCTTTCTCCAATTCAAGTACCTTGGAAATCAAATTCTGACGAAGTGCCAAAACTGCTCTTCTTCCAAAGTCCTCTAGCTTTACTTCTTCAGATGCTTCCTCTCCAACCTCAAAATCGGGCTCGATCTTGATCGCATCTGAAAGGGCAATCTGACTGTTGTCATCTTCTACTGCACCATCTTCAACGATCTCTCTGTTTCTCCATACTTCTAGGTCACCCTTATCGATATTCAAGATGATATCGAAATTCTCATCCGAACCGTACTTTTTAATGATCATGTTTCGAAATACACTTTCCAAAATGTTCATCATGGTAGGACGATCGATGTCCTTAAACTCCTTGAACTCAGAGAATGACTCTGACAGATTTACTTTGTCCATTTTTTCTATTTAAATGATATGACGACTTTAGTTTCGTTTACCTGATCCATCGGAACGATCTTCTGCTCCGTGACCATCTGTTTTTTCTTTTTACCTTCTATTTTTCTTTTCTCAGTAATCTCTAATTCTACTTGATATTCCGAGGCTGCTAATAACTTTCCTTTTAGCTTATCTCCTCCTTTGACCTTGACCTCAACTTCTCTCCCCAAATATCTTTGGTACTGGCGCAAGATCTTGAAAGGCTGATCCATCCCAGCGGAACTCACTACCAATTCGAAATCTTCTTCTTCTCGGTCCAAGTTAGATTCTATATGCCGACTGATCTGAACACAATCGTTGATGTTCACTCCTTTGTCTCCATCGATCTCTACACGTATTGCATTCGAGGAACTCACCTGAACACTGACAATGAAATAATTCATGTCTTGGATCTTCTCCTCCACCAATCCTCTGATGTAACTCTCTTTGATCAATTCAGCTATGTTTATAAAAAGAGGGGACTCGCGTCCCCTCATTTTTCCTTTAAATACGGCCCAAAATTAAGAATAATTTTTCATCCAGCCATGATCTGCTACTAGAAAGAGGTGAATCAATTAATCTTCAACTCTTTTCCCCTCCTTGAATTTCATTACATCTATGGGTTCCCGACTTGATTTCTTATAGAACTTAAAAGTGCCATCCGGCAGACCATCTTTGTATTCCTTGGTGCTCATCAGCATTCCTTCATCGTACCAGTTGGTAACTGTACCATCGATACGTCCCATTTTATAGCCCGCAGACATTTGCATGTTTCCATTTTCATAGTAGATAGCCCAAGCTCCATCCTGCTTGCCTTCTATATAGTTTCCTGAATCCCTTAGCTTGCCATTTCGAAACCAGCTTTTTCTAGGCCCATCCAATACTCCCATCTTATAGGACTCCTCCAATTCTAGCGCTCCTCTATCATTCCAAAATTTCCATACACCATGCTTCTCCCCATTCTTGTACTTTCCTTGGTATCGCATTTCGCCAGTTGGATACCAACCCGCCCAAGTGCTATCCATCAATCCTTGGTGATAATATCCTTCGTCCAGCTGGTTACCATCATCGTAGTATGAAAACCACAATCCCTCTTCTTTACCATCCAGAAACTTTCCTTCTTGTAGTAATTGACCGTTCTCATGCCAAGTTTGCCACTTTCCATCTTTTCTATCCTTTGCGAAGCTCCCATTTCTCCACTTTTTGGTAGAAGGATAATAATATTCCCAATTCCCTTCTCTCAAATCATTCTCAAAGGTTCCTTTTGACAAAAGACTTGTGGTGTCCTTATAGAAATACTCCCATTCTCCAGACTGCTTCCCCTTCATGAACTCTCCTTTCATATCTAACACTCCATTCTCTCTATACCACTTCCATTCTCCTTCTTTCTGACCAGCAGAATGACTTCCTTCTTCGATCAGGGTGCCTGCCTCGTTCCAACGCTTGTAGTCTCCCTGATATTCACCCGTTCTATAATTAGCTTCCCAATTCTTCTTTCCATTGGAGAAGTATCTTTCCCATTTGCCTTCCTTGAGATCATTGGCATAGCTCCCCTTCAATCTCAACTTAGCAGAATCATAATACTCTTCCCAATATCCTTCCGCCTTCCCAGCTAAGTAGTTCTCTTTCTTTTGCAAGTCGCCATTCTCAAAATAAAAAGTCCATTCCCCCGACTTGAGCCCTTCCTTGAATTGACCCTTGATCTTTGTATTTCCATTCTCAAAGAGATCAATGATCTTTCCATTGCCATCCTGTAGCAGCTGTTTGCCTTCTTGATTGTAAAATGACAAGACCTCAGCAGAAGTAGAATCGTACATTACTTCTTGCTTCAACTGGCCATTGCTGTAATAGGATGTCCACTTCCCAAGTCTGCGATCATTTTCATATTCACCCTTCTCAGCTACTTCACCATTTTTATGATAAACCATCCACAAACTATCTTTGTAACCTCTGATAAAGAATCCCTCAGATTCCTTTTGTCCGCTTTGATAGTATGTAGTAAATGAACTATCTCTTTTTGCCTCTGTGAAAAAGCCTTGCTCACTTATCTTTCCGTTGGGGTAATACTTCGTATAAGGACCATTGAATTCTCCAAACTCATAAGTTACTTCTTGGTCTAACCTTCCTTGTTGGTCGTAGTATTTCCACAATCCACTTTCAATGCCACCTTGCAATAACTTACCCTCTGCTTTGAGCTTTTCATTCTTCCATTTATACTGAACATAGTCTTGCGCACAAAGAAGGCCATTGAAAAGAAGAAGGCCAAAGAGCAATAGAATTCTTGATTGTTTCATGAAGGCAAATTTAGAGCTGTGTATCATTCTTGAATCAATATCATGCCAAGAATTATAAACAGCTAGAATGGTTAAAAACCCAAATTTTAAGATTAATCTATCTTTACCTTATGAATAGACCCTTGGTCATAGCTCATAGAGGTGCTTCTGGATTGGCTCCTGAGAATACCCTAGCAGCATTCCAAAAGGCCATTGAGATTGGAGTTGATCGAATTGAGATGGATCTGAGACAGACCCTTGATGGGGAAGTAGTTGTCTTGCATGACAAAACCATTGTAAGAACTTCAAATGGATGGGGCTCTGTAAGAAAACTCCCATTGAGTAGGTTGAAAAGATACAGCGCAGGTAGCTGGTTTCACCACGAATTTAGTGCAGAAAGAATCCCCACGTTTAGAGAAGTATTGGAACTAGTAGATGGAAGAGCTACATTGCTATTGGAAGTAAAGGATGGCAGTCCTTATCATCATGGCATAGAACGAAGGATCATTGAGTTAGTGAATGAATATCAGGCCAATGATTGGTGCATAGTTCAAAGCTTCAACGATCGCATCCTCAACAATTTTAGGAAGCTACCAGAATTCCATGCGGATATGCAAAAGCTATTTGCCGCATTCATTCCAGTTGCTCCATTCTACGGTGGAAGCAAGTTTACTTACAAAAGGTTGAGAAGGTATGATTTTGCTCAGGAGGTCAACATCAATCGGCGGTATGTTAATCCTAGAGTAGTTAGGAAAGTTCATGCAATGGGGAAGAAGGTAAATGTTTGGACCGTGAACGATTCTGAATCTTTGGAAAAGTTTGTAAAGTGGGGTGTTGATGGAATCATTACCGACTATCCAGACAAGCTCAAAAAGATTTTGGAATCAAAAGAGCTTAGCTTTGTTTGAGCAGCATTTTTTCTGATTCTCCTGTCTTCTTAGTAACTGTTAATCCAATTGCTATGCTGCGAACTCTAATAATTCTTCTTTGCTTTTCCCTTTCAATTAGCCAGCTATTGTCCCAAGAACACTGGGTCAAAATAAGTCAGACCGAAGGCTTACTCAGCAATATTGTTCTAGACATAGAAGTAGAAAATGACAACAAATGGTGGATCGCTTCTGATATTGGAATTTCCCTAATTGAAAACCAAAATCACATAACAAACTGGACTATATCAGGATTTAATATTCTTCAAGATAGAATAATTGACCTAGAGTATACTCAGAATAAATTGTGGATCGCTACAACCAACGGTCTTTACAATTTTGATGGCTCAAGTTTTCAATTCTTTGGAATTAGTTCTGGCTTTTCAGACTTAAGTATTACGGCCTTAAGCTCACAATCAAACGGAAATCTTTGGATCGGTACTGAAAATTCAACTAGTATGTATGACGGGCAAAGTTTTACTCATCATGATTCAATTAGAGCGAAATTCCTTTTTGTGGACGGAAACGATCTAGTATATGCTTTCAGAGATGCAGTCATTGCGCCTAGCTTGAAACGCACACGAGTATTTGAGCTTGGACGGTGGGTAAATTTTACCACTCTCAATAACGAAATCTTAGTAGGGGACAATGTGCATGAATCAGGAGGAGAGATCTACTTGACCGTCCGGAGAAATGCGAATGGTAAATCTGGCTATTGGAAGCTCAAATATCCCAATCAAAATGAATTTCAAGCACTTGATATAAATGGCATCAATATTCAATTAGAGGAATTTGTAAAAAGGGATAGCTTAATCCTAGGCTCATCGAGTTTTAATATTTATATGTCTTTAGATTCCAGCCTACATTCGATTCCGGGGATTGAGAGCTATAGTTGTGAAAGTATTGCGATAACAAAGGATCGAATGCTAATTGGAACATACAATGGTTTGATCTATAGTTTGATCAAGGGGCTTAGAAAAACTATCCTTGATTCTTTAGCTACCAACAAGATAATTAGCAGTATTTCTGAAAATGGAGAAGCTTTCAGCAGCAGTTATCAATTTGGCTTAGGTGGATTTGGGTTCCCCAAGGAGAATCCCATCTATCATGCAAATGGAGCTGATTTTACTTTCGCAGCCCTCAAGAGTCCAAACTTATATGTCTCCACTGAATATCCTGGGTACAATAATATTTTTGGACCTGCAAATAAAGCCTTTGCACTCAAGAAGCCTTACTTTATCAAGATTACACAGGAGGAAATTAAATTTCACAAAGACCATTTCAACACCCCTGGATACCAAATATCACGCTCTATTAAAGATTGGCCAGCAATAGGAGATTCTACTATAGAAATAGCTCCTGACCTTGCTCCATTTGCAGACGTAAATCAAAATGGCTGTTATGACCCTCAAAATGGAGATTATCCAATTATAAAAGGTGACGAAGCTATTTATTGGATAAAGCATTCTACTGATCCCAACTTGAATTTAGAATTTCATTACATGATGTACGCATACTTAGGTTCAAATAAATCAGAGTTGAGTCAATGCCAATTCTTACAATATCGTATCATCAATAGAGGCCCTGACAAGCTGGATTCATGCAAAGCTGGATTCTTTTTCAATGGAGATATTGGATTCCCTACAGACGATTATTTTGGATGTGACTCAGCTAACAGTATAAGCTATTTTTACAATGCTGATAGTTCGGATATGAGCTACACCAACAACAATGGTTCTATTGACAATATTCCTGCTGTAGGTGTAAAGTTCCTTAGTGATTCAATGACTAATCATATTTATTTTCAAGCTTTTGGAGGTCAAACCAACCCAGTTTTACCCATTCATTATTGGAACTTAATGAATAGCATTTCTACTAATGGTAGGAGGCTAGTTTATGGCGGTATACCAGAAGATTCCGTGCTTGGGCAAATAAAATACACAAACTTCATGTTCACCGGCAACCCATCTAACAACACTGGTTGGACGGCTAGAAGGACTTGGCCAGGCAAGTCTCCAAGTTCACCTGGTGATAGGAATACAGTTTCTTCATTTGCTCCATTTAAACTAGGAATTGGAGAGAGTAAGACCTTTGAGCTTGTTATGGCATATGGAAGAAAAGATTCCGTTCAATCTCATTTTGAAAATGTTGCCGAACTAAAAAGGGTTCTTGCAGTGGCAGGAGTTCACTGGGACAGTCTTGCAAGTCCCACTTTCATCTACGGTCAAAAAGACGATTGTCCACAGGCCATTGGTATCAATGAGAACAATGATGAAAGTAATAAGCTATTGATCTATCCTAATCCTACCAAAGGATTCTTGAATATTGAGTCTGATAAACAAATTGAGCAGATTCAGATTTACAGTGGCAATGGAAGATTGGTCTATGATCAAGTTCATAGCAATTACTTCCTAAAGATTCAATTGGATGAACTCCAAAAAGGACTCTACATTCTGCGTATCAGAGACATAGATGGAAAATGGGAAAACGAGAAATTGCTGCTTGATTAAAGCGGTAATTTCTTCGTAATTTCGTTGGGCTACTGACAACCACTACCATTTCTTGTTCAATATAAAACTGATCAATGCTCAGGAGGCTTTGCTATATACTTTTCTTCACTTTCCTTGGATTCTCTCTCAAGGCACAAAACAGCAATTCAATTTGGAAGATCTATACTTCCAGTGATGGATTACCTAGCAGCCAGATCAATGATGTAGTTCTGGAACAAAACAACCGTATCTGGATCGCAACAGACTCTGGGTTGAGCTTTTATAATGGTCACTCCTTCATTAATTACAATGCACAAAATTCTAATCTCCCTTCATCCAATATCAAGGAATTAGAACTGGTGAATAGTGAGCTTTACATGATCAGCGATAGTGGATTGAGCAAGTTCGATGGCAGAGGATTTCAGAATTACAACACCCAAAATGGATTGATCTATAATCCTCTAAATAGCATGGCAGTTGACACCAATGATGTCCTTTGGTTAGCCAGTAATAGAGGAGTTAGTCGCTTTGATGGGGTCAACTTTAGTCATGATAGTGGTAAGATCGCAAGAGATATCGTAATTGACGATAGCAATAGGGTTTATATTCTCCGTTACACTGTTGTATTCAATATTCCAGCCTCCGGATTGACCATCTATGAAATGTACGACGGACAAAATTGGATCAGTCCTCCAATGAATGCTTTTCAGGATTACTATCGATCTCAATTCTATAAATCACCCAATGGGAAAATCTTTTTGATGCCTAGTGGTAGCGGAAATCAATTCTATGCTGAATTACAATATCCGTTTAATTTGATTAAACGACCTATTGGGGTGGAGAGCTTGGTCAATCAAACCCCAAGATTCATGAAAGAAATGAATTCAGAACGTTGGATGAATTATTGGGGAGTATCATCTATTTATAGAAGCTTAGCGAAAGACTCTGTATACAATCCCATGTATTTACTTCCTTCTGGAGTTAGAGTAAATGAAATGGAAGCCGACAGTTCTGTTATGGTGATTGCTACGGATCAAGGACTACTTATTGGCCCCTCCAATTATGAGCTGCCTAAGTTTAGTCAAGTATTAGATGTAAATCAGATCAGGGCATCCATGCATGTTAATGGAGCATTGTTCCAGAATTATGATCTAGACCGACCGAGTTTCGAATATCCGGTTGATTCGAATACACACCTGATCCAAGCCGCTAACTTTCAATTGGGAATTAAAAGAGATAGCACTCAAGGTAGTTTTACCATATTCCCTGAAGAGATCTATGATCAAAGTTTTGAAGGTGGTCCCTACCATCAGACCAACAAGCATTTTGGAGATAAATATGTGATCAAGATCAATAAGACAGATATTGACAACCATATTCTCAACTATTCCCAATCTTCTTATCAAATTCCTGACGCCATCCTAAACTGGCCAGCAGTTGCCGATTCAAATCTGAGCTCAAATCCAGATCTGGCTCCCTTCATGGATTTGAATAACAATGGTTGTTACGATCCCTTCCAAGGGGAGTACCCGATCATTAAAGGAGATCAAGCTATTTACTGGATCAATCATCCACAAGATAAAAGCATTCCTTTGGAGTTTCACTGGATGCTCTATGGATATCAAAGTAGCACCGACACAGCGCTCAATAGATCGGTATTTGTACAACTAAGGATCATAAATAGAGACACTACAGCCTTTAATTACATCAAGCCTGGCTTTAAAGTGGATGCTGCATTGGGATTCCCTTTTGACGACTTTAATGGATCAGATAGCAGTCGAAATATGATCTATTTTTATAATGGCGACCCTTTTGACGACAGCTTTAGAAATATCAAAGGCTATAGAGGTAATCCGCCTGCCTTTGGAATACGAACATTATCAGCGCCTTCAACCTCTTCGGTCTTCTATCAAACTAAGATCTCTTATCCGTTTAGTGATACGTGGAATTTTCTGCACGGTATGGAAGGAGATAGCACCTACTTTCTTAATCCTTTTACAAGCAGAACCACCAGACATCAATTTTCTGGAGACCCTTTTAATAATGTAGGTTGGACCGAGTTTAATCTTAATCCAAATAAACCTGCGGGTAATCAACCCGGACCAAGAGAAGGCACTATTGGCTTTCCAGCAATTTCACTTCAGGCAGGGCAAAGCGAAACCCTAGAATTAGTAATCAATGTTGCTCAAAAAACACTGCGTACTGGTATTGCAGAATATCTTCCACTATTACGCATTCAATCAGATCGAATGGCAAATTTCTTTGCTAGCCAGGCAGTAGTGCCAAGCAATTATTCGATGTACTTCAATTGTCCATTGTTGGTAGGTTATGGAATAGAAGTAGTAAATGAAAAATTGGATCATACAGTATACCCTAACCCTACAAAAGGTTTGATTAATATCAATTCTGACAAGCCTATTCAAGAGATTCAAATATGTGATCTGAATGGAAGGATCGTTCAGTTGGAAGGGGCCAATGGGCGCTTGCAGCTGCAAATAAGATTGAAGGAAAACCTAATGAATGGTATTTATATCCTTAGATACAAGGATGCCAAGGGTTGGAATCAAGAGAAGATCATTTATCAGAGATAATTAGCTGCTCTTTGAAGATTTTCTTCCAAGATAAACCAAGAGCACTCCCACCAAGAACATCCCCAATTTAAAGGTATACCCACTGTCAAAAGATGACCCATCTCCGGTCATTTTGTAGGTAAAATAAGCTCCGCTTATAAAAGCATAAACAATTAAAACAACTCCCAGTATATACATTACTCTTGCTAAGCTCATATGATAATTAAGTTTGGCTCTCCTGTAAAGATAAGTTGTCTTTGCTAAAAGCTGAAATCATAGGCTTGGCTCTTAGCTCTCTGATAGCTATATAATAGATCGGCAAATACTCTATGAGTAGTATCCAATAGGATTCATTTACCATTTCGGATCCGTATGCCCAATAAGAGAGAAAGACCAACAAAGACCAAAGAACAGGATAGAAATAGTTGGTAAAACTTGCAAAAAGCAGCAAATAAGCTAAATACCATGGGTGTACAGTAGTTGCAAGGGCATAGTAAATACTCAAGGCGAAAAGTAGATTTTGAAACGAGCTTCGCCAACTGCTTGATTTCTTAATGAGTAATAAGTAGAAAATGCAGATTCCTGCTGTTGTACTTAGGACTGGGCCAATTACTGCTATCAGATTATATCCTTTCCAACTGATTCCCAGCCATCTTGCCAAATAATAGATCGATGCATTGAACTCAAAAGATTGAAAGTAGAGATCCAATGAATTGAAAATATTGAGGATCAAATGAAAATTGATCAGAGGTAAACTAATTAGTAGCACAAAGATCAAAGTTGCTATCACAAAGACCCATCTTTGAATATGCCTCAGTTTTCTCCAAAGAACAGGAGCTAGAAGTAGTGGTATCAATTTCGTTAGGAAGGCCAATGTAAGGGAAAGTGAAGCAAGTAAACTGCGATCCTTCTTCGCTTTGACCAGAAGGTAAATGGCCAGTAATGAAAAGAAGATCATGACCCCTTCAAAATGTAGATTTCCACTGAGTTCAATGATGATCAATGGATTCAAATAATATAGAAAAGCTCTTTGAGGGTTTAACTTAAGCTCTTTAAGAATATTCCTCAAAAGAAAATAACTGCCAATTTCAGCCAGTATGATCGTCAATCTCATGATGACGATGGGCAATTTGATAGAAGAGGGGGCAACATAGGTTGCAAAGGCAAATATGTACTGAAGAAAAGGCGGATAGACACTATAGTAATCAGGACTGTTCATTCGGTCCAATAAAACTTCCTTGTTCTCAATTTCAAGAAGCATTTCAGACGGCAAGAACTCATATGGATTTTGAGATGAATTGAGCAATAAACCATCCCAAATGAATCTATAAAAATCATCTGAAAGCCATGGAATCCACAGCAGAAGTACTAATCTGAAAGCAGTTCCTGAGGCGAACAAGAACTTATCTGAAAGTATGTTGGAACGAAGGATCAGAAAGCCGTATGCCGCAAATAATAAAACAACTGAGATCAATAATGATCCTGTTGAAGATCTATCTAAAAAATAGGCATGAAAAAAATAGAGAAAGAAGGAGACAAGAGCCAGAGGGATTGCTTTTCCATATGCCCTTCGCTCGATCATCTATGAAATTTGAGTGAATGCACAATTGAAACTACCGAGACATACAAAAAACCTCCTAAAAGAAGAAGGTGAAATGGCAATAGCCCAAAGTCTTTCAACTCAAAGGCCAAGAAGACTCCTCCCAAAAAATAGAATACCAATAGGATCTCTAGGATCAGCAGTGGACTTGTTTTTTTGTCCAAATAAATGTTCTCCGATATTTTGCTGCTAATGCCTTTCGAAAGATTGAACTTAGGAGTTCTTACAAAAGGAGTCTTTCGCCCTAAATAACCTTCTGCAACAGCTATGGCATTGTGAAGAGACATGCCCATTGACACAGAAAGAAATGATGGGAACCGATACATGAACTGAAACCAATTGCTTTTTTTCTCTCTATTCCTTTCAGAAGTCCAATAAAAGAAGGCAAGAATGGGCAGGGAAAGAAGGAAAATGACAGCAATATTAAATAACAATGATAATTCTGGATGCTGATGCTTAATGAACATCAATGGGATACTCAATACAGCTAGGATGATCACACAAAGGAAAACGGCTGAATTCATCAGATGGAATATTGCATTGAGTTTGGTACTGAAGCTGAATTCATTGTTCTTTAGAACTTTCCATAGATTCTTTCGCATGCATTCTGCTGCTCCCTTATTCCATCGGTACTGTTGATTCTTCAATGCATTCATTTCGGCTGGCAATTCAGCAGGCGCTTCTACTCTTTCATTGAACAAGAATTTCCATCCCTTCAATTGAGCACGATAGCTTAGGTCAAGATCTTCTGTAAGCGTATCTGCTTGCCATCCTCCAGCATCTACAATCGCTTCTTTTCTCCATATTCCAGCAGTGCCGTTGAAATTTATGAAATGATTGGCGGCATTCCTTCCCCCTTGTTCTACCGAAAAATGTGCATCCAAACCAAATGCTTGAAGTTCTGTAAGCCACGAATAGTTCCTATTCAAGTGCCCCCATCTTGATTGTATCATTCCAATCTTTGGATCGGTAAAAGGACCTATCATGTCTTTCAAAAAGCTAGGTTGTGGTACAAAGTCGGCATCGAAAATGGCGATAAAATCACCTGTAGCAGTAGCCAATCCTTCTTGCAAAGCTCCCGCCTTGAATCCTTTGCGATCAGTTCGATGTAGGTACTCAATAGTAAGTCCATTCTCCTTCAACTCCTCTACTTTTCTTTTTGCAATTTCACAGCTTTCATCGGTGCTATCATCTAACAATTGGATTTGAAATCTATCATTTGGGTAATCCAATCTAGACACTGCATCTAGTAGACGTTCAATTACATACTTTTCATTGTACACTGGAAGTTGTACCGTTACTAATGGCCATTGGTCCCAAGCACTTTCAAGGGCTAGATCATTGGACTTTTTGGATCTTCTATAACTCAGCACAAGGTATAGCTGTACCAAGCTATAAGCCAAGATAAAGCTCAAAGCGAGTCCGTAAATGATAAGAATGATCCAATACATCAAAAAGAGTATTTAAAAATAGTTTGTATGATCTTATAGCCTGCTAAGATAGTTCCCTTTATCGTTCCAGAGATCTTTGAGAAGCCAATTCTTCTCTTGTAATCAACTGGTACTTCGACATATGGGATGTTTTTCTTGGCTACTTTCACTTGCATTTCAACAGTCCAACCATAGGTTTTATCCTGCATGTTGATCTCATCCAAGCAAGCCTTAGTGATGGCTCGAAAAGGACCTAGATCAGTAAAAGTCTTGCTATAAAAGAGCTTGATCAACCTGGTAGCTAACCAGTTGCCAAAGATCTGCGGAATGGTCATGGACCCCTCCTCTCTATTTCCCAATGCTCTTGAACCAATTACCATTTGAGCTTGTCCGTTCAATATGGGTTCAACAATCATCTTCATTTGTTCTGGATAATCTGAATAATCTGCATCTATAAAGACAATTATGTCATCCTTCTCCAGTGCATTCAAATACTCAAGTCCTTTAAGGCATGCTCTTCCATAGCCCTTGATCTCCTCAAAAAGAACAGTCGCGCCTGCATCTTCTGCAGCTTTCGAAGTTTGATCAGTAGAATTATTGTTTACCACAATTACTTCATCTACCAGATCTTCTGGGATATCCTTAATTACCTTCCCCACTGCATTCTCTTCATTGAATGCCGGTATGATCACTTTAACCTTTCTCAACTATTTAAGGATTGAGATTTACTTCCCCATTTCCAAAAGTGATCGGATTGTGCTCGTATCTGCTTGCTCCAGTATCTTCCTTGTTCTCTAATTTTAAAACTCCTCTTGGACACACGGCCGAACAGATTCCACATCCTACACAAGAAGAACGTACTATATTCTGCCCTCTTTGAGCATACCATTTCACATCAATTCCCATCTCACAATAGGTTGAACAATTGCCACAAGAAATGCATTGTCCGCCATTGGTAGTGATCCTAAACTTTGAAAAGAATCTTTGTTGCAAGCCCATAATAGCAGCCATTGGACATCCAAATCTGCACCACACTCTGCTTCCCAAGAGCGGATAAAATCCAACTCCAACTACCCCACTAAATACTGCCCCTATTAAGAACCCATAGAACTCACGAAGCTTGAAAGGGTCAAAGAAAAAGAGTTGATTCCCACTGATATAATGAATGGCAATTAGTCCTAATACCAATAAAGTAATTGACGGTGCTGCTATCTTGATGTCCTTCTTGAATTCATTCCTTTTGAAGATCCAAAGAAGAGCAAAGAGAGTTACTGTAGCTAGTCCTACTAAGCCCAAGAACAGATCTGCATCCAACCAATACTTCTCAGGAGAAGCATGCAAATAGCCGTAAGTAACTGCGGTAGTCATGAGCACTACAAAAAGCACTACCAAATGGATTACCCATCTTTCAACCTTCCAAGCGAAAAGACTCTTATCAGACAAATGTCTGTATGGATCCCCAGCAGTCTCTGCCAATCCACCACAACCACAAACCCAAGAGCAATACCATCTTTTGCCATATTTATAAGTGAGAATTGGAGTGATGACTAAAATGGATAGGATCCCAAATATTAAAAGTCCAATACCAATAGAACCAGCAGAAATGAATTCATCTACTCTGTATCCATAGAAATTGTAATAATTCAATGGCCATACATTTTTCAAATCGTAATAGGGTAAACTAAAGCCATCAGAATTCAATCGAGCCATGAGCTCTGGAATGATAAATGCAAAAGCCAGCTGAAAGAACATGACACTCATGGTCCTTATTCTCTGATAAGGATTATGCCTGTATTTCCAAATGAACTTTACACCAAAGAACAGTATTGCCAAGGTGTAAAGTGCTCCGTATACAAACCATTGGGAGGCTGCTTGGCCACTTAAAATCCTTGAAAGTGGATCAAAAAGGGCGATCACACCCACATTGTCTCCTTCCGATCGCAGTCCTAAATATTCGGGATAGAAATAAAGAAGAACATAAAAAGCGGTCAAGAATATACCACTGGTCCATGCAATAAGCCCTCGATTAGAAGAGCTCTTGAACCAAACTCCATCGTTTTTGATACCAGCCTCTTTGGTAGCATATAAGCCGTATGAATAAAGGAGGATCCCAACAGAGATTGACAATATGGTAATCCACATCCACAAAGCTTTATTATCAAAGTCATAGGAAGTCAAGCTGATCATCATGATCATAAGACCAAATACACCCAATGCAGAACCCAACTTCTGATAGGTATTCATGGCTATTGGAGGCCCGTTTGACAAAGCGTATGAGGTGACTACCTGACTCATGATGTGGTATTTAATAGAAGATTTGACTTCAATTGATCCTTGATTTGACGGAAAGGAATGTTGTAAAACTCAGGATTGAAATCTGCTTGATCCAATTGATTGATCACTTCTTCAACGCTGGTTTTGGATCGCAACCATTGGTCGCATGTTCTATGATCCAATCGAACTCCCATACTATTGATCCCTATGATATTTCCTTGACTTAGATCGTATACCAATCGAATCAATCGATCCTTTTTAGCTGACATCCAATGAAGACTTCCTTCTCCGCTTTGTAATTGAGCATTGACCAATCCATAGGTATGGTATTCCAAATGGAAGAACTTGGCCGAATTGAACCATACACCTGGTTGATATAAGGTTGGTGAATCACAGATATTTGCAGCGACCACTTCTCCCATCATTTTCCCAACATACCAAACGGCTTCAATGGGCCTTCTTCCTGATGGCGGTTTCCTAAGCTGAGCACAATCCCCTATGGCATAGATGTCCTTAACATTACTTTCAAGATATTCATTGACCAGAATTCCTTTTTCAATTTCAATTCCACTGTCCTTTAAAAAATCAATGTTAGGTTTAACTCCAGTGGTGATCCCTGCAAACTGACAATTGAATTCCTGTCCTTGTTTGGTCTTTATTGCTTTGAGCTTCCCATTTTCATCTCCTATGAATGATTCTAGCTCCGATTTAAAGTGAAGTCGAACACCATCAGCTTCCATTTCATGCTTGACCATCCCTGCTTCTTCTTCAGGAAGCACATTTCCCCAAAAACGGGATTCTCTTACCAAGAAATCCACTTCAATTCCCCTTGTTCTGAGCATCTCTGCCATTTCAACCCCAATCAGTCCTCCGCCTATAACAACGGCATTTGAAATGCCTTTGGTAGATTCTTCCATTGATTGGAGATCTTGAAGGGAATAAAGCCCTTGAACTCCCTCCAACTCCATTCCTGGCCATCCATATGAAGCCGTTTTTGATCCTGTAGCAATGATCAATTTATCATATGAGATCACTCCTCCATCTCTAAGCCTTAGACTTTTTGAAGCATGTTCAATAGACTCCACATGATCAAAAAGCAATTCAATGTTGTTCTTTTCCCAGAAATAGTCTTCATAAGGTTTGGTGTGCTCATACTTCATGTGACCCATGTAGATGTACATGAGTGCTGTACGTGAAAAGAAATGCTTGGACTCAGAGGAAATAATAGTGATCGGCATGTTAGACCGTTTTCTAACATGTCTTGCAGCAGTTACACCTGCTATGCCATTTCCAATGATTATTAATCCGCTATCCTTCACTTACAAAGACCTAAATAAAGATATTATCGTAAAATTGTTTGTCGAATATAAGACATATCAAAAAAGAATCCCCTTTGAACCTAGAAAGTCGCCAACAAAAACTACTTAATTACTTGATCATCCCCATCTTGGCATTGATCATCGTATTGTATTATCAGATCTTAGAATTCGATTTTCTCATCAATTTTGATGATGATCTTTTGGTATTGAATAGTCCTGAATTAAGGGACTTCAACTGGACCAACATCAAAGAGGTCTTTAGCAGTTTTCAAGAAGGTCTATATCATCCGCTTACTTCACTGAGTTGGATGCTGGAAGTACATTTCTTTGGCTTGGACTCGCACGCATTTCATCATACCAATCTGCTCATTCATTTGTTGAATACTCTTCTTGTTTTCTTCCTTGGAAAAAAGTTAGGAGGCAAGGTCGAAATTGGATTGTTGGCAGCTTTGTTCTTTGGCATCCATCCCATGCATGTGGAAAATGTTAGCTGGATAGCAGCAAGAAAGGATCTATTGATGAGCTTATTCTTCTTGTTGAGTTTGAATAGCTATGCTAGCTATCTAAATTCAAAAAGATCATTGCAATACACACTCACTTTTATCTTCGCTCTACTGGCAATGCTCAGCAAAGGATCTGCAGTGGTCCTGCCAGTTGTTCTTATACTAATGGATTGGCTGAAACAAGAGCGTGATTGGAAGCAGATGATCCTCTCAAAAGTCCCATTGATTATTTTGTCGGTCACTTTCTTTGTGATCAACTACTTTGCTCAAGCTGACTTTGGCATTTACAGTGAACTATCCGAAGAAATTGGATTCTTTGACCGTTTTACGTTCGTATTCTATGCCGCATTTTATTATCTACAAAAGTTCTTAGTACCTCTGGATCTGTCTCCTAAAAACCTATATCCTGAAAATAGCTCCCAAATAGGAATGATCTATTACTTGAGTTATTTGATCATTGCAGCCTTGGGTTATGCAGCCTATAAACTGAGAAACAGAGAAGCATGGTTGGCATTTGGACTAGCTTTTTACCTTCTTGTCATTGCTCCCAATCTTAAGTTTTTACCAACAGGAAACGACATTGTCTCGAATCGATATGCCTATATGGCCTATATAGGTCTTTACTTGGCCATGGCTTCCTACATAGTAGAATTCAAGAGATTCACAAGAATGGGAGTATTGTTATTGATCACTTTCTATTGGTTTAGGGAATCATATGTCTATGCCAGTACTTTCCAAGATAGTACTACGGTATGGACAGCAGTAATTGAAAAGCACGAAGATCGAAAATGGGGCTTGGCAATGGCCTATAATGAGCGAGGGCAAGTGGCCTATAAAGAAGGGAAGTATCAGATGGCCTTGAAAGATGTAAATCGCTCGATCAGTATTGAGCCTGAAATGGTTCGAGCACTCCTGAATAGGGCCAACCTAAACGATAGAAATGGGAATTATGAGGAGGCATTAAATGATCTTGATTTTGTCATCTCATTGGAGAATAGCAATGTGGATGCTTATAAGATCAGAAGCACCATCTATGGAAAAATGAATCGAAATGAAGAGGCATTGAACGACATTGAAAAGGCACTTCAATTAGATCCTAACAATCCGGAATTGTATAACAATTTGGGAATTATCTATTCGATCAAAAAAGAGGACCAAAAGGCCCTCGAGAACTTCCAAAAAGCCGTCGACATTGCGCCTTTCTATCTGCAAGCGCATATGAATCTTGGTAAGCTCTATTTGGATCTAGGAGAAAATGAGAAAGCCCTCAAGCAGCTGGCTATTGTGTATGATAAAGATCCAGAGCTCTACTACAATGCTTATTTATTAGGTAAAACCTACCTTTTAATGGGGGAGAAAGAAAAATCTGCAACCATTCTAAGAAAGTTTGCAGTGGAAGAAAAGCAAGCTTCTCAGATCGCCAACTCATTGGCGAGGGACACTCTTTATGAAGCAAGTCTGGACTACTACAACATTGCCTTAGGAGACAAAGAGATCCGCTCAAGGACCCTTTATCAAAGAGCCCAGTCTTACAAAAAATTGAACCGACCACAAGAAGCTCTTGATGACCTCTTGGCCTTAATTGAAGTACTTCCAAATCCTCAATTCTTTTATGAGATAGCTCTTTTGTTCAAGGAATTGGGAAATATGGAAGAGTCCTGCACCTTTTTGAGGGAAGCTGAAAAACGAGAATATCCCGATGCCCCAAGAATGATCGCTGAACTCTGCGGCGACTTTCCTGCAGACTAATTGCTGCTTACTTTTGAGTATGTCTATTCACTTAAAGGATAAGATTCAAATAATAAGAAGAAGCAGTCTAAGAAGAGCTTGGAATGCTTTGAAGGTAATTTCCTCATTCTATTGGTCTCGTTTGCTTAACAAAGCTGTGCATAGAGGAATGCCCTTGGCTATTGCTATTGAACCTACTACTGCCTGCAATTTAGGATGTCCAGAATGTCCTAGTGGATTGAGATCCTTCAGCAGACCAACAGGAAATTTAAAGAAGGAATTCTATCGAGAGGTGATTGATCAAGTATATAAAGATAGTTTCTACTTGACTTTTTATTTTCAGGGAGAACCTTACATCAATCCCGACTTTTTAGACATGGTGAAGTATGCCTCGAAAAAAAACATGTATACGGCTACCTCAACGAATGCCCATTTTCTCAATGAAGAAAATGCGAAAAAGACTGTGGAATCGGGTTTAGATCGATTGATCATTTCCATTGATGGAACTACTCAAGAGGTCTATGAGAATTACAGGGTAAATGGAAAGCTAGAGAAAGTGATTGAGGGAACGAAGAACATCCTTGAATGGAAAAAGAAATTAGGTTCCAGCACCCCTCATGTGATCTTCCAATTCCTCGTTGTAAAGCCCAATGAGCATCAAATTGATGAAGTACATTCCCTTGCCAAAGAACTAGGAGTAGATGAAGTAAAGTTGAAGACAGCACAGGTATATGAGCATAAAAATGGCAATCCACTAATACCAGAAAACGATAAGTATTCTAGGTATAGAAAGAATGCTGACGGCACTTACAGCATCAAGAATTCACTAGACAACAACTGTTGGAAGTTATGGCACTCTTGTGTAATAACTTGGGATGGAAGTGTAATTCCCTGTTGTTTCGACAAGGATGCAGAATACAAGTTGGGGGGGCTAAAAGAAAAGAGCTTCCGTGAAATTTGGAAGGGTGCTGCTTATGAAAACTTCAGAACCCAATTAGTAGGAGGCAGAGAAAACATAGAGATTTGCCGTAATTGTTCTGAGGGTACGAAAGTTTGGGCATAGGCAAAATCAATTACGATTGTTTAATTACGAATTACGATGACGTAATTGCTAATTCGTAATTTGTAATTGACTCTATACTTTCATGATATCTTCTTCCTTCGCAGAGAGGATGGTATCTACTCTAGAAGAGTATTTGTTGGTGAGATCTTGTACTTCCCCTTCAACGTCTTTGGTTCTATCTTCTGAAAGACCTTCTTTCTCTAGATTCTTGACTTCGTCATTTGCATCTTTTCGAGCATTACGAATACTCACTTTGGCATCTTCTGCTTCAGCTTTAGCTTGACGCACTAGGTCTCTTCTTCTTTCTTCCGTCAATTGGGGAATGTTGATGATGATCATTTCCCCATTGTTTTGAGGGTTCAATCCCAAATTTGCATTGATAATGGCCCTCTCAATCGGCTCCAAGCTAGCTTTCTCCCATGGATTGACAGTAAGCGTTCGAGCGTCGAGAGTTGATACATTGGCAACTTGAGCAAGAGGAGTAGGACTACCGTAGTAATCGACAAAGACACCATCCAACATATTTGGATTGGCCTTTCCGGCTCTGATCTTCGTTAAATTCTTTTCAAGATGTGAAATGGAGTTGCCCATTGATTCTTCGGCACTCTCTAGTATGATCGAAATTTCCTCTTCCATGCTTAAAAATTCAGATACGAAAATTAACTAATTAATAGGAAAGTCAAATTAGAATTAAATCGATAATCTTGACTTGATTACAAATCATTCTGCTGAAATGAAAAAGAACTTTTTAGCTATAATGCTTCTCTTGCTTCCGTGCCTTATTTACTCGCAAAGTAGTTCTCCATTGGACTCATCGTGGATCAAAGTCATGACCAAGAATCCAGATGCTGATCTATTCATTGATGGAAAGTCCTACAAGTCTGGCACTTTATTGAGAATTGACTCAGGGACACATATTATTCGGGGCAAGGCATACGGGACTATAGAGGTAGAAAAGGAAGTGCGTTGTATACCAAATAAATTAAAGCTGGTAAGATTTGATCTTCCTTACACCGAAGACTACGAAGCACATTTGAAATCATTGAAAAAATATAAAAGGAAGAAAAAACTTGTCAGGTATGGGCCTGCAATAATTTTTACAGTATATGCAGTTTATAGCTTCAATCAACTTTCAAAATTGAATGATGAAGCAGACGATAATTTAAGACAAGCGGAGAGTTTTAAGAGATCGTATGAGAGCTCTTTCTGGGACACAGACTTGGAGGAGAACCTTAAGAACTATGAATTTTTCAAGGAAGAGTATGATAAAAATCTTGAAGAAATAGATAAGATTCATACACAACAGTTGATAGGCTTGGGTGTCACTGCTGGATTGACAATTACGGGATGGTATATCAGTTCTAAATGGGTAGAGCCCACTTTTACTGAGGGTAGTGCACTAAGGCATTTGCAATTGAGTCCAGTAGTTTCTCCAAACTTCAATGGTATTCACTTAAACTATAGATTCTAAATGAAAAGATTAGTAATACTTTCTTCTGTTCTTTTCTGTTTATTAGCAGGCTGTGAAAAGGACAATGAATTGGAGGATGTAGTTATTTACAATCCACATGAGAATTTGGACCTACCCCACATTGAAGTTATAAGGGTAGCAGATATTGATTGCAACAATGTTGCTATAACAGTCAAAGTACTTGAAGAGAATATTCCAGACTCCATCTCATATTCAAGTGTATACTATGAGGATCCATTTGGCAAATCCTTCTGGACAGTTCGAACTGAAAACGTAAGGGTACAAGCAAACTGCGGAGGAAGTTCAACTTATAAGCTTGCTCTCTACAATAGATTTTCTAAAACTATAGCAAGAAAAATGGAGTACACTTATACTCCTTAGAATTCTACCAGAGTACCCACTTTTTCTTTACCGCTTACCACTTGTTTCAAGTTGCCAGGAGTATTCATATCGAACACTACAATTGGCAATTTATTCTCGTTACAAAGTGTAAATGCAGTTAAGTCCATCACGTTTAGACCTTTCTCGTATACCTCTGAAAAAGAAATCTTATCGTACTTCACTGCATCGCTATTCTTTTCAGGATCTGCACTATAGATACCATCAACGCGAGTGCCTTTTAAGATCACATCTGCTTCGATCTCAATGGCTCTTAAACTTGCTGCCGTATCGGTTGTGAAATATGGGTTACCAGTTCCAGCACCAAAGATCACCACTCTGCCTTTCTCTAAATGTCTTACAGCTTTTCTTCTGATGTATGGTTCGGCGATCTGTTCCATTTTGATCGCAGTTTGCAATCTTGTATAGACGTCGATCTCTTCAAGTGCTGATTGCAATGCCATGCTATTGATCACGGTAGCAAGCATTCCCATATAGTCGCCTTGAACTCTTTCAATCCCTCCATCTACTGCCTGAATACCTCTGAAGATGTTGCCACCGCCAATGACGATTGCCACTTCAACTCCCATATCCACAATTTCTTTTATCTCATGAGCATATTGATTCAATCTGTTGTGATCTATTCCAAAGCTCTTTTCACCCATTAGGGCTTCACCACTAAGTTTGAGAAGGATTCTTTTGTATGACATGGGGATATTTTTTTGCAAAGTAAATAAAGAATGAGATTTGATATTCGCGAAAGGACAAAAAAAAGAGAGAAGCTTAACTTCTCTCTTTTAAATCGTTTATACTAGTGAACTACGTTTGAACTCTGTGACGGTCAAGTCTCCATCAACTGATTTCAAATACCCTTTCACGTCCATCTTATTGTCGATGAAATATTGTTGGTTCAACAAGGTATTGTCTTTGTAGTACTTGTGAAGTTTACCTTCTGCGATCTTATCAATGATCTGCTCTGGCTTACCTTCTTTTCTAGCTAGCTCTCTTCCGATCTCCAACTCTCTTTCTTTGATCTCATCGCTAACTGAATCAGCATCCAAAGCAACAGGAGCCATTGCAGCTGCTTGCATTGCAATGTTCTTTCCAGCAGTGCTTACTTCCTCTCCATCTTTATTCAATCCAACTAGAGTAGCTGTCTTGTTTCCTGGGTGAATGTATGCAACAACTGTATTAGCTGCAACCGTGCCGAAATCACCTAATTCGATCTTCTCACCAATCTTTCCAACTTCTTCAGTAATCTTTTCAGCAATGGTCATCTCATCATTGAAACTCAATGCTTTCAAAGCCTCTACATCTGCAGGCTTGTTCTCAAGAGCAACATCAAGAATTCTTCTAGCCGTTCCAACAAACTCTTCGTTTTTAGCAACAAAGTCAGTCTCACAATTCAAGCTGATCAATGCTCCAAAATCTTGAGAATCATTGGTAGCTGCTAAAACAGCTCCTTCATTGGTATCTCTATCACTTCTTTTTTCAGCAACTTTTTGTCCTTTCTTTCTAAGGATCTCGATAGCCTTGTCAAAATCACCCTCAGCTTCTACTAGGGCTTTTTTACAATCCATCATTCCTGCACCGGTTTGCTTTCTTAGTTTGTTAACGTCAGCAGCAGTTATGTTTGCCATTTTTCTTTGAATTAAGAATTAAAAAATATTCGTTCCGTTCAATTACTTAGCCTCAGCTTTCGCACTTTTCTTTGCTGGAGCTTTGGCCGCTTTTTCCTCTGTCTCTTCAGCTGGAGCTTCAGCAGCCACTTCTTCAGTATCTGCTTTCTCAGCTTTTGCTTTTTCTACAGAAGCTTTGTTTTTTGCTTTCTCAGCATTTCTTTCTTCCAAGCCTTCTTTAACCGCATTGGTTACGTGCTCCAAGATCTTATCGATCGACTTAGCAGCATCGTCATTAGCTGGAATAGGAAAATCTACAATTGTAGGATTAGAGTTGGTATCAACGATGGCGAATGTTGGGATGTTCAACTTCTTCGCTTCGGCAACCGCAATGTGCTCTTTCTTGATATCTACAACGAATAATGCAGCTGGTAGTCTGCTTAGGTCTTGAATAGATCCAAGATCTCTTTCCAATTTAGCTCTTTGACGAGTAATTTGAAGTCGCTCTCTTTTTGAAAGTACATCGAAAGTTCCATCTTTCATCATGGTATCGATAGATGCCATCTTTCTTACCGCCTTTCTGATGGTAGCAAAGTTGGTCAACATTCCACCTGGCCATCTTTCAGTTACGTATGGCATTCCGGTAGGAACTACTCTTTTTTCTACAACTTCTTTTGCTTGTTTCTTGGTAGCAACGAAAAGGATCTTCTTGCCCGACTTAGCAATTTGTCTCATTGCGCTAGCCGCATCTTCTAACTTGACCGCCGTTTTGTTAAGGTCAATGATGTGGATCCCGTTTTTCTCCATGAAAATGTATGGAGCCATTTTAGGATGCCACTTTCTTCTTAGGTGTCCAAAGTGTACACCAGCTTCTAATAAATCTTTAAGGTCTGTTTTTGCCATTTTAATTAGTGTTTACATTCGAATAATAAAGCAACCGCCAAGTAGCAAATTATATTGGTCTTAGCGGTTTTGATACTAAACACATCTCCTTAAGGCGATGAATTCAAGTATATAAAGAACGATCTTGTATAAAAACAGTCGCAGTAAGTATTAACGCTTACTGAACTGGAATTTCTTTCTTGCTTTCTTTTGACCTGGCTTCTTTCTTTCCACCATTCTCGGGTCTCTAGTCATCAAGCCTTCCTTTTTCAAAGCTGGCTTGTTCTCAGCATCTAATTCTACTAAAGCTCTAGACACAGCCAATCTCAATGCCTCTGCTTGTCCAGTGATTCCTCCACCTGTAATGTTCGCTTTTACATCGAACTTCTTTTCATTGTCAGTCAAACCAAATGGTTGGTTCACTCTGTACTGCAGACTTACAGTTGGAAAGTACTCTGTGTAGTCCTTACCGTTCACTGTAACGTTACCTTTTCCTTTGCTCAGGTAAACTCTGGCAATAGACTTCTTTCTTCTACCGATAGTGTTGATTACGTCCATGCTTATTTATTAGTTGTATTCAATTTGATCTCTTTTGGCTTCTGAGCTTCAAATTTGTGCTCAGTACCTTCTACTACATGAAGGTTGGTGAACAAAGCTCTTCCCAATCTATTCTTAGGAAGCATTCCCTTTACTGCCTTCTCAACCAATGCAACTGGCTTCTTCTTCAATAATTCAGCTGCAGTAATTCTTTTCTGTCCACCTGGATACTCAGAATAAGAGATGTACTCTTTCTCTTCCATCTTGTTACCGGTCAATCTGATCTTCTCAGCATTGATAACAATAACATTGTCTCCACAATCAACATGAGGTGTGTAATTCACCTTATGCTTTCCTCTGATCATTTTAGCAACTTCAGATGCCAAACGACCCAGTGTTTGGTTTTCAGCATTCACCAAAACCCATTCTTTATTAACGGTTTTGTTATTCGCTGAAACAGTTTTATAACTTAAAGTATCCACGGTATTCCTTCCTTTAACTTTATTCAGTATCTATTACACCCCAAAAATGGGGCTGCGAAGTTAGAACTAATTTTTATTTTAGACAAGATGCTTGCTTAAAAAATACTCCCCTAAAAAAGAAAACAGGAGAAGCTAAGCTCTCCTGCATTCTATCTGTTCTATTAACAATCTAATTAGCAGAATTCGTCAAAGGCTGCTGTTAGATTTTCAGCAATCATATCTGCTGGTCTTCCTTCAATGTGATGTCTTTCTATAAAATGAACCAATTTGCCATCTCTAAATAGAGCAATTGAAGGAGATGAAGGAGGGTAAGGCAGCATGTATTTTCTAGCATTGGCTACAGCCTCTACGTCAACACCTGCAAATACCGTAGTAAAACTATCTGGAGTTTTATCATGCTTTGAAGCCATGATCACCGCAGGGCGAGCATTAGCAGCCGCACATCCGCATACTGAATTTACCATCACCAAAACGGTTCCTTCTCTATTACCCAAAACATTATCTACCTGATCTGGAGTAGTTAGTTCCTGAAATCCTACATCTGTTAGCTCAGCTTTCATTGGAGCCACCATTTCTTCTGGATACATATTCTTATGAATTACGAATTATCAATTATGAATTACGAATTGAGGATATCAATTCTGCTGCAAATTTAACCAATTGCAGTTGAGTAGTTAAACAGTTGAAGATTGAAATGGTTTATGGGAGTTTATGGGGGTTACTGGGTTACTAGGTTGCTAGGTTGCTAGGTTGAAGGTTGAAGAATGAAATAATTTGATATTGCGAGACAAAGGTGGAATGACGGAAGACTTAGGAAAGGGTTTAGTTTCTTATTTGAAGAAGAGCCTTTAGTATTCTGATATATTACTCTTTAGAACTAAAAGGTTATCTTTAAAAGATGCTTCTTGGAACGAAAATATTTGGCTTACTCTGCCTCTTTCCACTATTGGCACTATCTCAATGGGCAAATATTCCCACTCCAGGTTATAATGTTATTATGACAAGTGACTCAACTGGATATTGCGCAGATGCATGGAAGAATTGTCCTAGTTATGCTTGTGGTTATAGCTCTGCTATTTACCAAACTTCAAATGATTGGCAAACACATAATGGCTTTAGCTATATTGGAGGCACCAATGGCTGTTGCTCACTTTTTGAAATCAATTTCTTTAATGATTCAAACATTATTGTGGTATATGATGATCAAGGAACTGCGATGGCTAGGAACTTTAAGAATGGACAATGGCAAAGCACTAATTATTCAATTGGTAATGTAAGTGATAAAAGACTATTTTTTGCAGATACCCTATTAATTAGAACTAAGAAGCACAGAGACTCAATTGAAATTTTCTATGAAGGGGCAAGGATTTCTGGAAGGATTCTTTCTTTTGATTCAGCATTTACTAATGTTGTCGATATCGAAAGAGATCAATTAGGAAATTGCTACCTCATCTTAGCCAATTCAAATCGACGTCACTTGTTAAGATCCTCTAACCTAGGATTTAATTGGTCAAATAATTTCAGTACTACAACAAGCTATTTGAACAATATAGTTTTTACGGCCAATAATCGAGGTTTTATGAGCAGTATCGTTGGGAAGGTCTTTCATAGTCTAGATAGTGGAAGAAGCTGGAATCAAATTTCTCAAATTAACAACTATATAAATGCCATTGAATTCTCAAATGACAGTGTTGGAATAATTGGATCTGATTCTGGCAAGGTTTACATTACTAATGATTACGGTCAAAATTGGATTATGCAGCAAGTCAATACTAATCAACCGATTATAAGAATTCAATTTATTAGTGATGACATAGCATATATAGAGGATGGAATTGGCAATCTATTTAAGAATAGCACTGTTACTGCTGTAAGCTCTATTAAAGTTTCTCGAAATATTGATGTTGAAATTTATCCCAATCCCTCTAATGGGCTAATTCATATCATAAATAAGCTCGATCAATATTCTTCTTATGATGTGTACAATATATCAGGAAAGCTTATTAAAAGTGGTTTGATGAAAGGTATAGAATCTATTAGAATTGATAGCCTTTTGCCAGGAATCTATCTGATTAAACTGTCAGGGAACTCAGGATTTGTGACAAAGAAGATAATTGTTGAATAGAATCGATTGATAATAGCCAATATACAAGACCTCCTCCGGCTTACGTCTTGTCAAAAAGCAAACCTTAGTACTATCAGAAATCCACTTTAGTTCACTCTAGCTTCACTTAAGTGTCACTTTAGCTTCACTTCTTCACCCTCTTTTCTTTTCGAAGAACTCCTTTAGTATCAAGCTGCAATCTTCCTCCATCAAACCTCCTTCAATCTTAGTTTTAGGATGAAATAGTTTTGATCGATCAATCTCTTCTTTTCTCCTTCTCTCATCGGGAGCCCCATAAACCAACTTCCCCAACTGCGCCCAGGCCAATGCCCCAGTGCACATTACACAAGGCTCTAGCGTCACGTACAAGGTGCACTCGTCTAAGTACTTACCGCCCAAGTAATCTGCTGCAGCCGTAATAGCCTGCATTTCTGCATGGGCTGTAACGTCATTTAAACTTTCTGTTAGATTATGAGCACGAGCAATGATCTGATTCTTCAATACTACAACAGCTCCAATTGGTATCTCGTCTTTTGACAAAGCAGACTCTGCCTCTTTGAGGGCCTGCTTCATGAAGTACTCTGGTTTGTAGGGTTGAATGGTCATTTGGATCAATTACAAATTCCAAGTGCCAAATTACGAGAAGATATCATTGGTAATTCGTAATTGACAATTCGTAATTCTTTCACCTTCTTCCTAATTTCGCAGCAAAATCATTTACATGTTGCGTACACATACTTGCGGAGAATTGAGAATGGAGCACTTGGGACAAAAAGTGCAATTGTCTGGATGGGTTCAAAGGTCTAGAGATCTTGGTGGATTAACCTTTGTTGATCTTCGTGATCGATATGGAATTACACAGCTCACCTTCAATATGGATGAGAATGCAAGTCTTTGTGAAGAAGCAAGAAAACTAGGAAGGGAATTTGTGATCAGTGTAGAAGGGTCAGTTAGAGAAAGAAGTAGCAAGAACAAACAGATCCCAACGGGAGAGATCGAGATCGATGTGGATAAAATCACCATATTGAATCAATCAAAGACACCTCCATTCACCATTGAAACAGATACAGATGGCGGAGAAGAGCTTCGAATGAAATACCGCTATTTGGATCTTCGTAGACCACCTCTGCAAGAGAAGATCATGCTTCGATCTAAATTGGCTCTTCAAGTGAGAAATACGCTTGCACAAGCAGGATTTATCGAAGTAGAAACTCCTTACCTCATCAAATCTACTCCAGAAGGAGCTAGAGATTTTGTAGTTCCTTCTCGCATGCACGAAGGACAATTTTATGCCCTACCCCAATCTCCTCAAACCTTCAAGCAATTATTGATGGTTTCTGGATACGACAAATACTTTCAGATCGTGAAGTGTTTCAGGGATGAAGACCTAAGAGCAGATCGCCAGCCAGAGTTTACTCAGATCGATTGTGAAATGTCGTTTGTTGAACAAGAAGACGTGCTGAACACCTTTGAAGAAATGATGCGCGGAGTAGTTAAAGAAATCAAAGGGGTTGAGCTTCCAACTTTCCCAAGGATGAGCTATGCTGAAGCAATGGAGAAATATGGATCGGATAAACCCGATCTGCGCTTTGGAATGGAATTTCACAATCTAAATGATTTGGCGAAGGGCAAAGGTTTCAATGTATTTGATCAGTCAGTAGTTGTTCTTGCAATCAATGCAAAAGGATGTGCAGAGTACAGCAGAAAACAATTGGATGCCTTAACCAATTATGTAAAAACTCCTCAAGTAGGAGCAAAGGGCTTGGTCTATGTGAAACTGAACGAAGATGGAAGTATCAAATCTTCAGTAGATAAATTCTATTCTCAGGAAGACCTTCAAGCATGGGCAGATCAAATGGGAGCCTCTAAGGGTGACCTATTATTAGTACTCAGTGGAGATGATACTCCAACACGTTCTGCTATGAACGATCTCCGTTTGTATATGGGATCAGAGCTAGGCTTAAGAGATAAAGAGGCATTTGCACCTCTATGGGTTGTAGATTTCCCATTATTGGAAAAAGACGAAGAGAGCGGTCATGTTCATGCCATGCATCATCCATTTACATCTCCCAAAGCGGAAGACATGGATAAATTGGACACTTCACCATTGGATGTTAGAGCCAATGCATACGATATGGTAATCAATGGAATTGAATTAGGTGGAGGATCCATTCGTATTTCTGACCGACCTACACAAGAGAAGATGTTATCTCACTTGGGCTTTTCTGATGAAGAAGCAAAGGCGCAATTTGGATTCTTGATGGATGCATTTGAATACGGAACTCCACCTCATGGCGGCATCGCTTTTGGATTTGACCGCATCTGTGCTTTATTAGGAGGGACTGATTCCATTCGAGATTACATTGCCTTTCCAAAGAACAATGCAGGAAGAGATGTGATGATCGATGCTCCTTCACCTATTGATGATGATCAATTGAAAGAGCTGCATTTGAAGGTAGATCTAACTGAACAATAAGACAAGTGGAAAAAAGATTGAGGTCAATTATAATGGTAAGCTTGGGACTATTGGTCTTTGGAGCACAATACGCATGTCAAAAAGAAGGTGATGAGATCGTAAATAATACTACGCTACCTCCAGTAATTGAAGACAAAACAGCTAATATCACATTTAGCCCTTCTTCTGCTTTTTGGTATTACAGAACCCAACCTGATTCTATATTGGTTCAAATTACCAATGGGAATGCTCCTTATATAGTTATTGATAGGCCTGAATTCTCTTCTGATGTGAAGATCCATGGAAATCAACTGATCATTTATCCGAAATATGCAATTGGATCACCACAACAGATCTACGGGCATGATTTTGTGAACATTCAAGACAATGCAGGAAATGTTACTTCCTTTTTTATCGAGGTTGGAAACCTAACTGTAAGCTTTGAGAAAATGGATAGTATTTCAGTGAAACTTAGCGGAGATTCGATTTTCGAGCTCAAGCAAGCAACAGGAATTATTCCAAATTGGTATGCCTCATGGGATCGTCATTTCAAATCATTTCTTTTTTCACATTCCTCCTTGAATACTAGCAATACTTCTCATACGGCTAGACTCTACTTGACTGCTGATACCAAAGAACACAACAATAACAGACCGTCAGACAAGATCCGAAATATGAATTTTCAACTCATTTTGCAGAACTCATACTATTCGAACTTTATACCTAAAGACACGAATCAGACGATCAATTATACCGTTCTAGATAAAGATCGCATTGAAGGCAACTTCAACATAACCGTTTTTGATCAGAACAACCAAATTCCAAATGATTACAATTTGGAATGCTATTTCTCTGTTGGAATGAGAGACTAATGCACTTCAATGAATTGGAATTAAAAATTATAGACTAATTGATCCTCATTTTTAATTTCTCTAAAAGAAAAAAGACAATCCCATACTTTTAGCTTATCTTAGAATTGATGACAAGCTTAATTCTTGGTTGCGAAACTAGGTTAATTCCTCTATTTCAGCTTCTTAAGGCTAGATGCGGTTTTAGCTTTCTCATATTGATTTCAATTTCAATCAATATGAACGGGCAATCCCTTGACTCCTCTTCTTTCATTCAATTAGGTCCATACTCTGGTATTGCCAACTATCAATACATAGTTGATGGCAAAGACACCCTATTGGATGGAAGTTTTGAACTTAAAGGAGTGAAAGAAGATCTCATTGAAAAAGACCAATTCCATTCCTTTCATTTTAGAGGACAGTATTTCCAAAATCGACCCGATGAGATTTGGGATTTTGAATTTGGCGATCTTACTAAAGACGGTAAAGCAGAGCTCTCTACTTATCGATTAGAATCGAGCACAAGCGGTAAACTCCATAAAGCAAAACTCGAATTTAACGAGGGGAAACTCAATGGAACAATGCTTCATCAATTGTATAGAGTAGAGGCATCAAAAATTAGCGACCCTTATTTTGAAAGTCAATTGAATTTTGAAAATGGAGAGCTAGACGGTGAATTCATTTTTAGCAATCCAAATTTATCACTATCCGCTGAAGTCAATCAGGGATTAGCCAGCGGAATTTGGCTATTCAAATTTGAAGAGAACCAAAGCAGGGAGCGGTGGAATTTCACAAATGGAAGTTTAAATTCTATTGAATGGCAATCTTTAGATAGCTCTTTTCAAATTAAGGTCTTCGACCAAAATCATAGCGATAGTGTCCAAATGGAGCTTTCAAAGAAAACATTGGATATCATAAGCTTGCACCTCAGCATTGAAAAAAAGGAAGCACTCAATTATGAAGTAGAAGGACTTATTCAAACCAATGATGAGCTCATCGTTCAAATGGAAGAGATCGTGAGTCAATTAGGTGCAGAAAGCCACCATGCTAATCCTTTGATCAACATTCCTTTCTACCCTCTTACTTCTGCTGAGGAAAAACAGCTAAAAAGAATAAGACTGCGGTTGAATCAATCAGATTCTATCCAGATGGAACTCAAAAAGAACTACCAAATCAGGGTTTTGAGAAATACCAATGATAGTCTTAGATTTTACCTTGAGGCTCAAAAAATCATCGAAAATGAACTGCTTTCAATTTGTAAAACACTATTATCTTTTGAAGAGGATAGCCTTCTTCCTTTTCTCCCTAGAACTGAAATTGATTCTTATTTGGGAATTGATGAATTACCTATAGTATTCTCCATCAATTTTAAGAAAGGACTTTCTCGTGAATTGAAGCTAGCATCCATTGAAACCGTAAAAATCAGTTATCAGGGAATAGCAGCTCTGGATCAATTATCTGAACTGTCTTTGACAAAACTAAAAGAGCTGAATTTTCAGACCAATAAGATTCTGAACCGCTATCAAAAAGGCAAAGAATTAGAGCTAGTAGAAGAGCAACTAGTTAAGAAACAAGATGCTTTTGAAAATTTCATGGACTCTTTATTATTCTATAGCTCAGACCCATATCGATATGCCATTGCCTCCATCAAGAATTCAATGATCTTCAAACTGAATACCTATTGGTCTAAAGGAGGTGATATAGATAGACTATCTGAAAGTAAAAGCCTTTTGGCCTGCATGAATAGTTTAGACGGCTTAGTTCTCGCCATCGCAGATATGCCTAGAAAGAAATCCGAGGTTGAAAAAGTATACACTGTAAGCATGTGGAACGCTTTCACCTATACCAGCATGACTGAAATTGTAAAGAAGAAAATATACAATACCTACGCTAATATTCTATTGCCTTACTTTTTAAATGAAGTAGAAGAAAATTTCAATTGCTCAAGGTTAGAATCTTTGAAACATCAAATCAACGACACGCATTATCGAATGCTGGAATTGAAAGAAGAAAGAACCGGGAAATTGGAAAAAAAGCTATCTAAGAACCTCTCACCACAAGAGGCTTTATTGCTACTAAAAATTGTAAACAAAGAAGAGGACTTGTGAAAACAATAAGCAATAAAATAGCAAGGTGTCTCTTGATCATCTTCTGCCTCTCCTCCTCTGAAGAAGTTGATGCTCAATCCTCTTCAACTGAATCGAAAGTGAAATTCAAAGATCCCATAAGTCGCATGTGGATCAATACCTATGGTAATTTCCAATTGAGTGATCGGTTTTTTTGGGTGGCTCAAACTCATTTCCGCTTTCAAGAAACTGAAGAAATCCCAATGGTTGGCCAATTGGCTCAAATCTATAATCGTCATGCAATCAGTTACTTATACTCTAAAAAATTAAGCTTGAGTTTGGGTGGAGTTTTGCGATTGAACAGAAATACGAATCAGAATGCTGTAGGGCAAACTGATTGGACTACGGAATGGCGGATATGGGAAGAATTCCAATTTGCCATACCCTTTCCCAGATTGATGTTGTATCACCGAATCCGTATTGAGCACCGATGGACCAAAAGCTTCGAAGCTGAAAGTGATTATTTCTTTCGGAACAGATGGAGATATATGTTGAGCGCTAAGATCCCTTTGAATAACAAAAAGCTGCTAGCCAAAACGTACTATATCGGACCTGAGGCAGAACTGATCATGCAGAATGGACAAAATGTAGTGAATAGTCCAATGGAAGATCTTCGCTTACACACTTCTTTCGGTTACATTATCAATTCTAGATTGATCGTAGCCGCAGGTTATATGTATTCGATCGGGCAAGATCTTTCCGACGGTGCCGTTTACAGTCAAAAGAATACCTTGAGACTGCATGTGTATTTTATGCCGGATTTGAGAAAATCTAAGAACCCCTTACCACCTTTCTTAACTGTAGGTCAGCATTAAACAAAAATGGTTTAATATTTGAAAGTTTAGTCTTGCTTCTCGCCTCCAGCTTCTAGCTTCTAATTAAAGTGTACCTCTCAGCTCTTGTTCCCTTTCAATAGACTCGAACAAAGCCTTGAAGTTACCAGCTCCAAATCCTCTTGCTCCCATTCTCTGAATGATTTCAAAGAATAAGGTTGGTCGGTCTTCAACTGGCTTGGTAAAGATTTGCAATAGATAACCTTCGTCATCCGCATCGATCATGATACCTAATCCCTTCAAGGTTTCAATATCTTCTCTCAATTCATGATCGTGAGCGGCCAATCTTTCCGGAACCATTTTGTAGTACTCTTCAGGAGGAGTGGTCAAGAACTCAACCCCTCTGCTTCTCAGCTCACTTACCGTTGTAATGATGTCATCCGTTGCAACAGCTATATGCTGTACGCCCGATCCTTCATAGAAATCCAAATACTCTTCTATCTGCGATCTTTTCTTTCCTTCAGCAGGCTCATTGATAGGGAATTTGATCCTGCCATTGCCATTACTCATTACTTTACTCATCAAGGCAGAATACTCGGTATGGATCTGCTTGTCGTCAAAGGATAAGAAATTGACAAAACCCATTACATCTTCGTACCACTTCACCCAAGTATTCATCTCATTCCATCCTACATTTCCAACCATGTGATCGATGTATTTCAACCCTACTGGAGTTGGATTGTAATCGGATTCCCACTTTACGAATCCAGGTAAGAAATCTCCTTTGTAATTCTTTCTTTCAACGAACATGTGAACGGTCTCACCATAAGTATAGATACCTGCTCTTACCACTTCACCGTGCTCATCTTTTTCAACAGTTGGCTCCATGAAGGACTTTGCGCCTCTTGAAGTAGTCTCTTCCCATGACTTTCTTGCATCATCTACCCAAAGGGCAATGACCTTTACTCCATCACCATGCTTTACAATGTGTTCATTGATCGGGTTAGTCGACTTCAAAGGAGTGGTCAATACCAATCTAATTTTATCTTGCTGTAGCACATAGCTTACTTCATCTTTACTTCCAGTCTCAAGTCCTTTGTATGCTTTGGACTGAAATCCGAATGCTGTTTTATAAAAATGAGCTGCCTGCTTGGCATTTCCTACGTAGAACTCTACATAATCTGTACCTAAAAGAGGCAAGAAATCCTGTGCCCCTTCAAAGATCTTCTCCAATCCGTAGTCGACTGATTTTACTTCTTTACTCATAACGTTTGGTTTTTATTTGGCTTCGATTCCAATCAAACTGATCTTCTCTCACCAATTTGTATATCGTAATTTCTAATTCTTAATTGATCAACTATTTATCTTCTCCCATCCAGGATTTAAAATACTTTCCGTCATCTAGTTTCAATGCTTCTTCAGTGACCATTAACGGTTTGAAAGTATCAACCATTACAGCTAATTCTTCGGTATCCTTTTGACCAACACTTCTTTCATAAGCACCAGGATGAGGCCCATGTGGTATTCCTGCTGGATGCAAACTAATATGGCCAGCATCTATATCGTTCCTGCTCATAAAGTCTCCATCAACATAGTAAAGAACTTCGTCTGAATCAATGTTACTGTGATTATAAGGAGCCGGTATGGACTCTGGATGATAATCGTACACTCTGGGCACAAAAGAACAGATCACAAAAGCGCCTGTTTCAAACTGTTGATGTACAGGAGGCGGTTGATGAACCCTTCCAGTAATAGGTTCGAAATCGTGAATGGAAATTGCATATGGATAATTATATCCATCCCAGCCAACAACATCAAATGGATGTGTACCATAGACAAAATCATAAAGGACCCCTTCCTTCTTGATCTTCATCAAGAAGTCTCCTTTTTCGTCGTATGTCTCTAAATCTTCTGGTGTTCTAAAATCTCTTTCACAAAATGGAGAATGCTCTAACAATTGACCGAACCAGTTTCTATATCTTTTTGGTGTATAGATCGGGTGGTTAGATTCAACAATAAATAGTCGGTTGTCCTCTGTATCGAAATGGATCTGATAGATCATTCCCCTTGGAATTACCAGATAATCTCCATATCCAAATTTTAAATTTCCGAGGAATGTCTTCAATACACCACTTCCCTTGTGTACAAAGATCACCTCGTCTTGGTCGGCATTCTTGTAGAAATAATCAGAAAGAGATTCCTTGGGGGCAGCAAGGGTAATCGTGACATCACTATTGGTTAGAATTGGCTTACGACTTTCCAAGAAATCATTCTCAGCTTTCACGTCAAATCCAATCAACCTTCTTGAATGCATGTTCTTCTCAACTGCAACTTTAGGAACAATGCTTTTTTGACCCAATATTTCTTTAACAATGGTTGGTCTATGAAGATGATACAACAAAGAGGACATACCATCGAAGCCAACAGTTCCAAAAAGCTGCTCATAATGCAGTGAACCATCACTCTTCTTAAAAGTGGTATGTCTCTTATGGGGGATCTTCCCTACTTTTCTATAAAAAGGCATTCTATCTTTCTATTTAATTTTCTAATTCTTGTTCTTCTGGATGATAGATCTTCTTTAGATCAGGCCTGAGCCTGCTTTTAAAGACACTATCCTTGTCTCTCTTCTTCCCTTTGCGTTTCTCTCTCTGTTCTTCAATAGGAAGAGAGGCGATATCTTGGCATTCTGGAGTACAACATCCTTCATACTTTTCAGCACATTCAGCACATTGAATGAACAACAGATGACAATCATCATTTGCGCAATTGGTGTGATCATCGCAAGGCTTGCCACATTGATGGCATTCAGCAATGATCTCCTCAGAAATCCTCTCTCCTAATCGCTCATCGAAAACAAAGTTTTTCCCTTTGAACTTGTTCTCGAGTCCTTCATTCTTGACCTGTCTGATGTAATCAATGATCCCTCCATGAAGCTGGTTCACATCTTCATAACCTTTGTGCTTGAAATAAGCACTAGCTTTCTCACACCTAATTCCTCCAGTACAATAAAGTAGAATCTTCTTGTCCTTGTGGTCTTCAAGTAACTTCTCCACTTCGGGCAACTCTTCTCTAAAGGTATCTACCTCTGGACAGATCGCTCCGTCAAAATGACCCACTTCGCTTTCGTAGTGATTTCTCATATCGACCACTACCGAATTTGGATCGTGCATTGCTTCATTGAACTCCTTTGCAGATAAATGTTTACCTACATTGGTAACATCAAATGCACCATCATCCAATCCATCTGCAACGATCTTCCTTCTAACCTTGAGTTTAAGCTTGTAAAAAGATTTTCCGTCATCTTCGACTGCCTTTTTGATGGGCATATTCTCAAAGATCTTTCTCGCTTGCAAGCTCAAGATGAATTTTTCCCAATGATGCTCCGGAACACTCATCTGAGCATTGATCCCTTCTTTTGCAAGGTAAGTTCGACCAAAAACCGACATCTCTGACCATTCTTGATAGAGCTCATCTCTTAAGGCATGAGGGTCATCAATGATGACATATCGATAGAATGATATGGTCACTCTATCAAATTCTTCCTCCATCAATTTCTTCTTGAGGATCTCCTTGTCATATTTATTATACAATTCCATCTATAATGCAATAGGAATGCAAAGTTACGTAATTGGGTAAAGCCTAAAAAATGACTTTTATCAGTTATTTTTATGGTTCATGCTAATCCTTACATTTGTTGACCAAATCAGATTAAAAATCTCATGATCTTAATTATTGGAGCAGGAGGTCAAGTAGGACAAGAACTTACCTTCAATCTTAGAGAAAAACACGGGCAAGAAAAGGTAGTCGCAAGCGATATTCGAGAGATCGAAGGAATGGATGGTCCTTTTGAACTACTCGATGCGATGAATGCAGATCAATTAAGATCGATCGTTGAGAAGTATAAGATCAAGCATGTTTATCATCTTGCAGCTCTATTGTCTGCAACTGCAGAAAAACAGATCAAATTTGCGTGGGATCTGAATATGCAGAGCCTTTTCCATGTGCTAGAATTGGCTAAAGAAAAGGTGATCGATCGAATATTCTGGCCAAGTTCAATTGCTGTATTTGGGCCTACAACACCAAAGCAAAATACCCCGCAAGAAACGGTGACTGAACCCACCACCGTATATGGGATCAGCAAATTAGCTGGTGAAAGATGGTGCGAGTACTATGCAGACAAATTTGATGTTGATGTACGCAGTGTTCGCTATCCTGGCTTGATAGGATACAAGACCATGCCGGGTGGAGGAACAACTGACTATGCAGTTGACATTTACCATCATGCACTAGAAAGTGGCTCATATGAGTGCTTCTTAAGTGAAGGCACTTATCTTCCAATGATGTACATGGAAGATGCTATTAGAGCAACCATGGAGATCATGGAAGCCGAACCAGCCAAGATCAAAGTAAGATCAAGCTACAACCTTTCTGCCATTTCATTTTCGCCAAAAGAGATCGCTGAAAGTATTCAGAAACACTTGCCAAATTTTAAGATCAGTTACTCTCCCGACTTTCGGCAGAAAATTGCTGAAAGTTGGCCTCAAAGTATTGATGATGAGAGAGCAAGAAACGACTGGAATTGGAAGGAGAAATTTGACTTGGATAAGATGAGCGAGGACATGCTTGTGCATTTAAAGCTTCAAAAAGACTTGAAATAAAGATTTTTATCTATTTTTAATTCCCGTATCCAAGCGAATATGAAACGTCTTTTTTTAATCATTTTCATCAGCACTTTTTTCTTTGCAGACTTATCCGCCCAGAGCTATGAATTGCACAATGGAGATACCATCAATAAGTTGGTAGCTGGCAGAAGACAAGGGATGTGGATCGTTAAAGCTGATCCATTGAAAGATTTTGATTTTGAAGAAGGAGCCGTCATTGAAGAGGGCGTTTATAACAGCAGCAGAAAAGAAGGTCTTTGGAAATCATACTATCCAAACGGAAAGATGAAAAGTGAAATCACTTATGTTCGTGGTCGTCCGAAAGGTCATTACATCCTGTATTATGACAATGGAAAAGTGGAGGAAGAAGGTGATTGGGAACGAACCAAGAACACCGGAGACTTTGCAAGATACCATACCAATGGGCAAAAGTCACAGGATTTTCATTTCACCGCTGAAGGTAAAAGATCTGGTGAACAAAAGTACTATTATGACAATGGTAACCTTCGATTAGAAGGTACTTGGGAGAATGGAAATGAAACCGGCGAAATGAGAGAATACTATGAAAATGGTGATTTGATGTCGGTTAAAACTTTCAACAATGGTGTACTCGACAAAGAAAGTGTCCAGGTATACGCTCCAAAGAGTCCTCAACAAGATCCTTTGGAAAGAGAGATCGAGAATGGGAAAGACATGAAGGTCACTGCTGGAAAAGAAGAAAAGCCCAACCAGGGTGGATTTGATGGCAACGGATACAAAAAACTATTCAACAGAAACAAGCAAATTGCCAAAGATGGAACCTTCTTAGACTATCGTTTGATGGATGGCAAGCAATACATCTACGATGATGATGGGATCCTTCAAAGGATCATGATCTTCAAAGGTGGTAGATATGTTGGAGATGGGGTAATAGAAGAAAGCTAGTCACCTCCTACTGAACAATCACTTCTTAGCAATTTCACTTCCCTTCAAGCCTCAATATTTCGTTTCTTTGCAAACTGAATTTTGCATTCAATGAGATCAAAGCTTCACCTATACAATACTCTTCATAGAAAAAAAGAAGAATTCCAACCCATAGATCCCAAAGTGATTGGAATGTATGTGTGTGGACCAACAGTTTATGGTGATGCGCATCTCGGGCATGCAAAATCGTATATCTCCTTCGACTTGATCTACCGATACTTGCTTCACCTTTATCCAAAAGTCAAGTATGTTCAGAATATTACAGATGTAGGTCATTTGACCGACGATGCTGATATGGGAGATGACAAGATCGCCAAGCAATCTAGATTGGAGAAAGTAGATCCAATGGCAGTGGTGGAGAAATACATCTTCACATATTTCAGAGACATGGATGCACTGAATGTGAAGAGAGCGGACATCTATCCAAGACCATCAGGACATATTCAAGAACAGATCGAAGGAATTGAGAAACTCATCGAAAATGGATTTGCTTATGAGAAAAATGGATCCGTTTATTTTGATGTTAGCAAATACGATGAGGACCACGATTACGGTAAGCTTTCTGGAAGAACTATCGAACAAATGATGGATGGAGCTGCCAATAGAGAATTGAGCGGCCAGAGCGAAAAGAAGAACTCTTTTGACTTTGCCTTATGGAAGAAGGCCGAGCCACAGCATTTGATGCAATGGAATTCCCCATGGGGAAAAGGATATCCAGGATGGCACATTGAGTGTACCATCATGAGTCAAAAATACCTGGGAAATAATTTTGACATTCACGGGGGAGGACTAGAGAACTCCTTTCCACATCACGAATGTGAGATTGCTCAAGCCGAAGCAATGAGCAACCAACCCTTTGCTAACTATTGGTTGCACAATAATATGGTGACCATCAATGGTCAAAAGATGGGCAAATCCCTAGGTAATGGTATTTTCTGTCATGAACTATTTAGTGGTGAGAACCATCAATTGGATCGCCCTTATTCTCCAATGACGGTGCGCTTCTTTATTCTACAATCTCATTATAGAAGTACTTTGGACTTCTCTAATCAAGCTTTAGAAGCTGCCTCCAAAGGATTAAAAAGACTACAAGATGGTATCTTAAAACTAGAAGATCTAAAGGCATCAAAAGACGGAGATCATCTAGTAAATGATTGGGTGGAAAGTCTTTATGAAGCCATGAACGACGATTTCAATTCTCCAATTGCAATTGCACAATTGTTTGAAGGATTGAAGTTGATCAATTCAATTTCAGATGGCAAAGTAAAGATCAATGATCAAGAGCTGAACAAATTCAAGGAAACCTTCCATTTGTTCTTTTTTGACATCCTTGGTTTGAGCATTGAATCCAATTCTTCTTCAGATGACAAATCAGAACTGACCAATGAACTGATGGAATTGATCATACAGTTTCGTCAAGCTGCCAAGTCGGAAAGAGATTTTGCAACTGCTGATAAGATCAGAGATAAGCTCAAAGAGTTGAACATTGTGATCAAAGACCACAAAGATGGAGCTAATTGGGAGTATGAGAATTAAGTTTGTGATAGCCATCTTGCTCATTACTCTATGGGCATGTGAATCAGAAGTCAAGAAAAAGCCTGTTCCTAAACCAAAGGCTAAAAAGGAGTTGAAGAAATTGACAGCTCCCGATTTCAGTGCTGATTCTGCCTATCGATTTATTGAACAACAAGTTGCCTTTGGCCCAAGAGTTCCCAATACAGACGCCCACAGAAAAACAGCGAAATTCCTCAGCTCAAAATTGGAGTCTTATGGAATGGGAGTTACTCAGCAAAAAGCCGATCTAAGGGCTTTTAACGGAACTACCTTGAACATCATTAATATCATTGGTGAATACAAGCCAGAACTTCCAAATCGTGTGATGCTATTTGCACATTGGGACAGCAGACCTTTTGCAGATCAAGATACCGAAGACAGGGATAAAGCAATTGACGGTGCCAATGACGGGGGAAGCGGTGTAGGAGTGCTTATGGAGGTTGCAAGACAATTGCAGATCCAGCAACCCAATATCGGAGTAGATATCTTCTTTTTTGATGCCGAAGATTACGGTCAGCCTAGCGGCGATATGAGAAAGAGACAAAGTGGTACATGGTGCTTGGGAAGTCAATATTGGGCGGTCAATCCCCACAAAGAAGACTATCACCCTAAATATGGCATATTGCTAGACATGGTAGGTGCTTCAAATGCAAGATTCACACAAGAATCCATTTCTACTTATTATGCCCCTGATATCGTGGATCTTGTTTGGGACGTAGCAGCAAGATTAGGTCATTCCAACTATTTTTCCCTTCAGAATACTTCTCATGTTGGAGAAGACGACCATTTATACATCAATAAGATCGCAGAGATCCCTAGCATAGATATCATTCAGTACGATCCTTCTACCAGAGCATTTGCTCCACATTGGCATACACATGATGACAACATGGAGGTAATAGACAAAAAGACCCTACAAGCTGTTGGAGAAACCATTCTAGCTACGGTATTATTAGAGGCAAAATAATTCGTTAGATCCAGCGTCTTTTCTACCCTTTTTACTAACTTACAGCCTCATTTTCACCCCTATAAATCCTATGTCGGAAGAAAAGAAAACCCTCTGGTTATTAGATGCCTTTGCTCTGATCTATCGAGCGCATTTCGCTTTTAGCCAGAATCAAATGATCAATTCCAAGGGTCTTAACACCTCTGCTATTTACGGCTTTACTACTACTTTATATGATGTATTGAGCAAGCAAGATCCATCTCATATCGCAGTGGTATTTGACACCAGTGCTCCCACTGAAAGACATGAAGAATTTGCCGAGTACAAGGCAAATAGAGATGAAATGCCAGATGACATCAGATTGGCAATTCCATTCATTAAGCGGATCATAGAAGGATTCAATATTCCCATTTTGGCTTCTGATGGATATGAAGCAGATGACATCATTGGAACCTTGGCCAAAAAAGCTGAAAAAGAAGGCTACATCACTTATATGATGACCCCCGATAAAGATTTTGGACAGTTGATCACGGAAAACATCTTCATGTACCGTCCAGGTAGAATGGGTAATCAAGCAGAGGTATGGGGTGTCAAGGAAGTTTGCGAAAAGTTTGAGATCGAAAATCCATTGCAGGTGATTGATTATTTGGGAATGCGAGGAGATGCCGTTGATAACATTCCCGGTATACCGGGGGTTGGTGACAAAACCGCCAAGAAGTTCATCAAAGACTATGGCAGCTTGGAGGGACTACTGGAAAATGTAGATCAATTAAAAGGCAAGATGAAGGAAAAGGTAGAGAGCAACCACGATCAAGCACTCCTTTCAAAAAAATTAGCAACCATCATTATCGACGCTCCTATTGAGTTCAATCCCACTGAACTTAAAAGAGATCCCCTAGACAAGAAAAAGCTAGAAGAGGTATTTGCAGAAGTGGAATTTAGAACCTTGAGCAAAAGGATCCTCGGAGAAGAGGTGAGCATTACTAGTCCCAGTGGAGGTCAGATGGACCTATTCAATTCCGCTTCCAATGCGGAAGAGAAGAGTGGAGATCTTTCTCCAACTGAATCATCTGAAATGGAGGAATTCAAGACCATTGAAAACTCAAAACACGACTACCAATTGGTCAATACAGAGGCGGGCATTGAACAACTGATCAAAAAGCTTCAAGCCTCAAGCATTTATTGCTTTGATACAGAGACCAGTAGTATTGACCCACTTGAAACAAATCTTGTAGGTTTAGCTTTTTCAACCAATGAGGGTGAGGGCTATTATGTTCCTGCACCTAAGGAATTTGCTGAGGCAAAAGAATTGGTAGAGAAATTTAAGCCGGTATTTGAAGACAAAAAGAAGGAGATCGTTGCTCAGAACATCAAGTTCGACATGCAAGTAATGCATCGTTACGGCATTAGTTTGAAGGGGAAACTATTTGATACCATGATCGCACATTATTTGCTCCAGCCAGATATGAAGCACAACATGGATGTTTTAGCAGAGAATTATTTGAATTATCGACCAGTGCCTATTGAGAGCCTCATTGGTAAGAAGGGAAAAAACCAAGCTAGCATGCAAGATCTTCCTCCGGAACAGATTTCAGATTATGCCGCTGAAGACGCCGATATCACTCTTCGATTGAGAAACCTTTTTGTGGATGGCTTAAAAGAAAGAGACCTTAGTGAATTATTCGAAGAGATTGAAATGCCTCTAGTTGAAGTGCTCGCAGCCATGGAAGAAGAAGGTATCAAACTTGATAAAGAGGCCTTAGCCACTTTCTCAGTTGAATTGGGAACTGAAATAGATCGATTAGAGAAAGAGATCATTGAACTAGCAGGCACCACCTTCAATGTTGATTCACCTAAACAATTGGGTGAGATCCTCTTTGATGTATTGAAGATCGACGAGAAGGCCAAAAAGACCAAAACTGGCCAATACTCTACTTCAGAAGATGTATTGAGCAAGTTAGAAAACAAACACGCAATCATACCCAAAGTGCTGGAGTATCGATCGTTAAAGAAATTGAAGAGTACCTATGTGGATAGCTTCCCCGACCTGGTAAAAGAAAAAACTGGAAGGATCCACACTCACTACATGCAAACTGTAGCTGCAACAGGAAGATTGAGTTCCAATAATCCAAATCTTCAGAATATTCCAATTAGGAGCCTGAAAGGAAGAGAGATCAGAAAAGCCTTTATTCCAAGGGGAGAAGACTATCAATTGCTAGCTGCAGACTACTCTCAAATAGAGTTGAGGATCATTGCAGCCTTAAGTGGCGATAAAAGCATGATAGAAGCTTTTAAAGAAGGCCAAGATATTCACGCAGCAACAGCTGCTAAAGTATTTGAAGTTGATTTAGCAGAAGTAGATCGCGACATGAGGAGCAAGGCTAAAATGGTCAATTTCGGCATCATTTATGGCATTTCTGCATTTGGGCTTTCACAAAGGCTAAACATTGCTCGAGGAGAAGCCAAAGAGATCATTGATAGCTATTTTGAGAAGTATCCCAATATCAAATCCTATATGGATGGCAATATTGCCTTCGCCAAGGAGCATGGATATGTGGAAACCATCATGAAAAGAAGAAGATACCTCAAGGATATCAACGGTAGTAATGCTGTTATGCGAGGTTTTGCAGAAAGAAATGCGATCAATGCACCAATTCAAGGCTCTGCTGCAGATATCATTAAAAAAGCCATGATCGATATTCATCACTATATCAAGGATAATAATCTGAAATCCAGACTATTATTACAGGTTCATGATGAATTGGTATTTGATGTTCACAGCTCAGAAGTAGAGGAGCTAAAAGCTCATGTAAAGGAGAAAATGGAAAATGCAGTGAAACTAAAGGTTCCATTAACCGTAGAAATGGAAATTGCAGCTAACTGGTTAGATGCACATTAGAACAATTAAGTATATTTGAAGTCATGTTGAAGTATCTCAATATGAAGCCCTTAGGGGGCTTTTTGCTTATCTTAACCCTTGTCGCTTGTGTGAACAAGGATAGGAATAGTGATGCTAGGCAAAAGCCCGTGCAAGCTCAACTAAAGGCTAAAACCCCTGAGTTAAGTGATGAAGAGAAGAAAGAAAAGGTAAAAAAAGTACAAAAGGTCTTTTATTCCCTTCCTTCTCCATTAGAACTTTCCTTGCTTTTTAAGAGCGAAGGGATACAGTATATACCAGCGGTACTGCATAACCTTAATGAGAGGGAAAAGTACTTGGTGAGTAAGAAAAAAGCCCTAAACCTAGGTGTTTATGGCGCAGACCTTAGTTATGCTGGATTGTTTGCCAAGCACGAAGATGCCATTGCATATTTGAAGGTATGCCAAGTCATGGCTGATGAAATTGGAATAGGTCAAACCTTTGAACAGGAGTTGATCAGCAGATTGGAAAAGAATCCTAACGATCGAGATACATTGTTATTAGTAATCAGTGATTTCTTCTTGAACAACGAGTCTTTCTTAAGAAATCAAGAGCAGCAAAACATCGCCACTTATGTATTAGCCGGTGGTTGGATCGAAGGATTGTATCTGGGCAGTCATATGATTGATGAGAATACAGATGCAGAAGGGATCCGCACCATTGTTGCAGGCCAGAAGTATTCTTTAGAAAACCTCTTAGAGCTTCTTGGCAGTATTGATGATAATGGCTCTTTCAACAATATGAATCAACATCTGCTAGAATTGTATGAGCTCTATAAGAAGATCGAATATCCTGAGTTCTTGAAAACTCCTGATTCTTTCATGGAGAACGACTTCGCTTATTATGATACCTCAAAAGGAAGCATTAAGATCTCTGAAGAGGTATTTCAACAGATCAAATCAAAGGTGAAGGAAGTTCGTGAGATCATTATTGAGAACTAAGAAATAAAATAGAGTGCAAAAAGAAAGGCGATGGAAATCCATCGCCTTTCTTTTTGTATCTACTCTACTTAGTGAATGATCACCTTTCTAGTTATTCTGTTTTGGTCTCCTTCAATGCTTAAGAAGTAAACTCCTTTTGGCAATTCAGAGCTATCAATAACGAATTTGTATTCTGATTTATTCATGCTTCCTTCGTAGATCATTTGAACTCTCTCCCCTACAACATTGGTAAGGTAAATAGATGCTTGAGCTATCTCCGCAGATGGAGTATAATTCAAGTTCAATTGATCTTTAGCCGGATTTGGATAAAGCTCAAGCTCATCAACAACTGCTTCTTGCTTCTCAATTCCAACTGGCTGACCCAAGATCTTAAAGTCGTCAAAATAGATGTTATTGCCATCACCATACTCCACCTCTAACATGAACATAGCGTTTGCAGAGTTTCTTACTGCTATCGGAATGAAGTTAGTAGGGATGGTGAAATTTCTCCATTGTGACCCTTGAGTAGGAAAGAAATTACTCGTTTGAGTACTGTTGTCATAAGCAAAGAATGCAGGGGTAAGACTAATGATAATGCTCCAAGTTCTACCACAATCCAATGAAGAATAGATATTGAACTTATCATTGCTTTGGGCATTCTTTCTTCTGTAAGAGATATCAATAGATATTGAAGGGTTCAATACATCATTCATCTTGATGGTTGGAGAAACAGCTCGATCAATCTCGCCTTCATAGATACTATTAAGGTTGTTCAACCACAATGAAGAGGTTCCAGTTTTTCCGGCAAAGTTTGCTCTGTCAAAAGAAGGAGCCTGATACTCATCAATGATCACCCAATCATTGGCGAAAGTTGTTGCATTCTCAAAACTCTCCGTGTAATTGAAACCTGAATAAGCTGCTTGATTAGAACTCACGTGAACATAATTAGATAGTACCAATGTATCTGATCCACCTGCATTACTCACGATCATGGTTACATCATAATGACCTGGAGTATTGTAGGTAATTGTAGGTGATGTAGCAGTTGAAGTACTTGGGGTACCACCAGGGAACGACCAATTGTAAGCTGTTGCTGCATCTCCATAACTATCATCTGTAAAGGTGATGGTACCGCCTTGACATGTGAACTTGTCGAAATCTAATATCTCTGCAATAGGTGCACATGTAGGTGCAACATAACCGTCATTGGTTCCTGTAAAAGTGGCGTTCGCTGTATCAGTCAAGCTGATCAATTTCTGATAAGTACTCATTGCATTGAGCATTCTAATCTTTTGGCCACCAGTAAACATCACTTGACATCCAATTCCATATCCCATGAAATTCTCTACTTGATCTGGAACATTAGTAGTGTATGGATTTGGATTATTTGTACTACCTCCTAAGGCATCATTGGAACATGTATTGAAGTTATGGCTGCAAGAATTTCCTAAGTCATTGGCTTGTGGTGGCACATCACAAACAAAATCTCCAGAATTTACGCAAGTTGCTCCAGCATTTCCGCATCCATTCGTTGAAAATGGAGGTGGCTGAAAGGGGTGGAACAATTCAAAGCAGTGTCCTACTTCATGTGTCACGGCTCTACCGCTAAATGCTCCTTGCAAACCCAATTCAATATTTCCCCACTCATCTGCTCTTACAACCAAACCGTAAGTATTTGCTGGACCTCCAGTAACGGGATCTGGGAACTGAGCAAAGCCACCTAAAGTTGGACTATTAAATGCCGCTACGATCCAAACATTTAAATATCTGAATGGATCCCATTGAATCAAAGATTTTGGAGCATTCCTATTCACTGGCCCCATGGCCAAGTGAGAGTTAATTCTGTTAATCCCATCCGTACAATTCCCATTAGGGTCCTTTCTTGCCAAGCGAAACTCAATGTCTGTGCTTTCAGCAATGTTTTGGAAAACTGATCTGATAGTGCTCGTATCTGCATTCTGCTTGTTGAAGTCTTCGTTCAATATTCTCATGCCGTCCATGATCTGATTCTTGGAAATATTGCCTTGTCCATTATAATGGATCACATGAATCACCACTGGAACAATGATCTTATGACCCGATTTTTGAACATTGGCTCTTACTTTTCCAAGTTTTAACGCATTCTGATAGAATTGCTGCTCCCACCCAGGGTTGTCAGCGTTTTGTAATCTCAACATTTCATCGGTTCCACAAAAATCACCTTGCGCATAGGCTAATGGTGCTGCGAAAACGAATAATAATAGGGCAATAACTTTTCTCATAGTTCTATGTATAATTTCTGATCGTATCAGAAGCGGTGTTTTTGTTAAAAAGCTTTTCAAAATTACGAATTATAAGTTCGGCGGTTTGGTCGGCTGTCTGCAAATCACCGTCCTTCTTGTAATCCACAAATTTCTCAACATTCGAAAAATCAGATGGTTCACTATCTCTGATCTCCTTTTGCATTTGAGTATCCATTATACCCGGTGCAAGATCAACGATCTTACACTTGGCTCTATCCAGTTGTGATTCCAAATGGATCACATTTGAAAACATGGATAATCCCGCCTTCGAAGAACAGTACATGCTCCATCCATCAATTGCTTGAAAAGCCGCACCAGTACCTACATTCAATACGTATTTAGTAGTTGATTCGTTGCACTGAAGATCAAGGAATTTTTTGATCAAAAGGATTGGAGCAATAAAATTTAGAACTGAGGTTTTGACAATGTCATCCTCTTCTAATTCTTGAAAGGGAGCAACTTTCCCTAATCTTCCAGAGTTGTTGATCAGTATTACAGATTGATGATCCGCATATCCTTTAAAAGTAAATGATTGAATCTGCTCTAAGTCTGAAAGATCTGAAAATACATGTTGGTAGTTGGAGTGTTCAATAGTCGACGTTCTACCAATTCCAATAACATCAGCACCTTGATCCAAAAATTGCAAAGCAAGCGACTGACCTAGTCCACGACTTGTGCCACTAATGAATGCTACAGAAGATTTCAGATCTATCATTAGATCTTTTCTAGTGCAGTTTCAAGATCCTCAATGATGTCTTCAACATCTTCAACACCTACACTCAATCGAATTAAGGAATCTACGACACCTGATTTCTCTCTTTCTTCTTTTGGAATAGCGGCATGGGTCATAGAAGCAGGATGGCAGGTCAAACTCTCAACTCCACCTAAGGATTCAGCAAGAGTAAAAACTTGGAAGCTCGACATCAATTTGAATGCATCTTCGACTTTATCGCCCTTCAATGAAAAGGAGATCATGCCTCCAAAATCTTTCATCTGCTTCTTGGCAACTTCATGATTTGGATGATCTTCAAAACCCGGCCAGTATACTCTTGCCACTTTAGGATGGTCTTTTAAGAACTGTGCCACCCTCGCACCATTCTCACAATGTCTTTGAACTCTTAAATGCAGCGTTTTTATCCCTCTAAGAACTAAAAAGCTATCCATTGGCCCACAAACAGCTCCGCTACTATTTTGGATGAAATATAATTTTTCAGCTAGATCATCATCCTTGCAGATCAAGGCACCCATTACTACATCTGAATGACCTCCAATGTACTTGGTAATGGAATGCATCACCACATCTGCACCAAGATCCAACGGTCTTTGAAGGTAAGGAGTAGCAAAAGTGTTATCGACCACAAGCAAAATATTATTCTTCTTAGCAACCGATGCAATTGCCTGAATATCAATGATGTTCATCATTGGATTGGTTGGAGTTTCTGCCCAGATCATCTTTGTATTCTCTGTGATAGCACTTTCTATATCACTGATGTTCTCCATGGGAACAAAAGTGAATTTGATACCGAAATTCTCGAATATCTTGGTGAATAATCGATAGGAGCCTCCATAAAGGTCGTTGGTAGACACCACCTCATCACCGGGATTTAAAGTCTTCATCAAGGCATCAATAGCAGCCAATCCACTACCAAAACACAGGCCATACTTCCCATTTTCTAGAGCAGCTAGATTGTCCTCCAAAACCTTTCTTGTAGGATTCCCCGTTCTTGAATACTCAAATCCTTTATGGTCTCCAGGAGAGGCTTGATGGTAAGTAGATGTTTGATATATCGGTGTCATTACTGCACCTGTCGTTGGATCTGGTTCAATTCCAGCGTGAATTAGTTTGGTATTGAATCTCATTTTATCGTTCGCCATAGCTATAGGATTTGTTCTTTAAAGGGAACACAAAATTAAATATTAGGATGGGCTCTCTTGGCTTTTGTCACTCTTTTTTGGCACATGAGTTCTTCTCAACCATCTGGGAAGAATGATTGCTCCAATAAAGAGGTATGGATAGTAGCTAACCAATCTCCACAACAAGGCCATAGCACCCGCAAGTCCAAGAGGAATAAAATCTTTGAGAAAGCCAGAAAAAGCCAATTCGGCAACACCTGTGCTTCCAGGTGTAGGACTGATCAACATGATTACCCACATTACCAATTGTCTGGCATAGATCAATAAATGCTGATCTACAGAAATCACTGCCAAGATCAAGAAGTTGACCACCCAATAACGTGCAGTCCACGAAAAGAAAGTCGCCATGAATGATTTGGCCCAAAATGAAAATGGTTTCCCCCTTAGTTCCTTAGAAGTCACCATAATGTCATCACCGGTATCAGAAGCATCGTGTCTCCATCTTCTTAAAATTGGCAAACGAAAGATTTGCAAGAGTAGCCATTTGAATCCCCTTGGTCGAAAGAAGATTGCATAGCTAATGAAAGAAGTGAGGAATAAAATGAAGAAATATCCCACCAGAAAAATTCCCTGAGTACCCAGTGTAATTCCAAAGATCTCTTTCTGCAATTGAACTGGGAATAAGTCTTGATAACCCACTGCTAGAATGATAATTGGCACCATGAGAATGTAGAAGAGCTCATCCAATAAAGCAGATACCAAGACCACTGCAGTACTGCGACCTACTTTAACTCCTTCCTTATTGATGATGTATATGGCCACTCCAGAACCTCCAACAATAGAAGGAGTTATGGCCGAGGCAAACTCCCACAGCATAATGGTATCAAAGCTCTGTCTCCAGTTTAGCTTGTAATCTGTGAGAATCCTAATTCGCACCATATAAGCTAGATCCCTAATGGCCATGCACACTATGGCAATGAAGATCCAAAAAGTAGAATCCCAATTCCAATCGATCTGCTTGAAGTTTTCAGAATCAAAATTTCTAACCACTAAAAATGTAGCAGCAGCCAATCCGATAAGGATGGTCAATGCGATTCGACCGGTGGAAAATAATTTTAATGCCGTTGGTTTATCTGCCATTTACAGACTAATAATCATTTACTTTTGCCATCTCAACGCTGGAAATAGCGCTTGTAGCTAATCTATCCTTAGAGAATCCCAAAACTAAGAATTAAAGGATTCTTCAAGAATACTCAGAATTGAAACTATTGGGAAAAAGAGTTTATGCACATATGGCCATCTTTGGAGCTAATTTGATCTATGGGATCAATTACAGTGTTGCCAAAGAATTAATGCCCGACTTCATCAGTCCATTTGCATTTATCTTTTGTCGTGTTATTGGCGCCTTAGCTCTCTTCTTTCTCTTTGGGATGATCCTAAAAAACAAAGAAAAAGTTGCAAAGAAAGATTTTATTCGTCTCGCTATTTGTGGGCTTTTTGGAGTTGCTGCCAACCAATTGATGTTTTTCTATGGGCTCAACCTAACCTCTCCCATCAATGCTGCCATCATCATGACCAGTAATCCCATACTAGTAATGATCTTTGCTGCATTGATCATCCGAGAAAGGATCACAGTTACAAAACTTGGAGGCGTCTTTTTGGGATTGGCAGGTGCAGCTGCACTAATCTTGCATGGGAAAAGCTTGAGTGTGGAAAATGAAGGATTGATCGGAGATCTTTTCATCTTTTTAAATGCAACCTCATATGCTCTTTACTTGGTCTTGGTCAAACCCCTCATGAACAAATACCAACCCCTCACAGTGATCAAATGGGTATTCTTCTTCGGGGCTTTTTATGTTTTTCCATTTGGTTTCAATGAGTTTACACAAGTTAATTGGGATGCTTTCACCACCAACGTTTGGTATGCATTCGCTTTTGTGATAGTAGGTACCACATTCCTTGCCTATTTATTCAATATCTATGGATTGAAAAGGCTTAATCCCACTACCGTTAGTAGTTACATTTATTCTCAACCGCTAATTGCCACCACAATCGCCTTGATCTTTCAAGATGGGGAATTAAATGCAGTGAAAGTTATCGCAGCAATTTTGATCTTCTCTGGAGTTTATTTGGTGAGCATTAGAAAGAAAAAAGTAGCTAGCGCTTAATGGTTAAATTTGGAAACTGAAAATTAATTCATGATCTACTCAATGACGGGCTTCGGCAAGGCCGAAGGAAATATAGGAGAAAGAAAGCTGAGCTTTCAAATGAGGTCTTTGAACTCAAAGAGCCTTGATCTCAGTTTGCGAATTCCATCTTTTCTAAAGGAACTAGAAGGTGAGCTTAGAAGGGAAATTTCAAACCACTTGTATCGCGGCAAAATAGAATTGTCCATTCAACTACAAGCGGAAGGCGATCAGAATTCTTCAAAATTGAATACAGAAGTATTCAAGAACTACTTTGAGGAGTTGAATCAACTCTCCATTGAATTGGGACAGGAACTCGTAGATCCAATCACAACTATAAGTAAGTTTCCAGAAGTATTTAGTTCACAAGAAATTGAACTAAGCGAAGAAGAAAAGAAACAATGTCTTCAATTGTTGGTGCAATGCATTGAAGACTTGAAAGCCTACAGGGCAGCAGAAGGATCGGATCTGGAAAATGATCTAAGAACACTGATTTCAGATATTGACAAAGGCTTGGAAAAAGCCTTAGAATTCGAAGATGAACGAATTTCTACAGTTAGAAATAGATTAGAGCAAAAGATCCAGGATCTTGATATTTCAAAACTTGACAATGATCGATTTGAACAAGAGATGATCTATTACATTGAGAAATTCGATATCTCTGAAGAGAAAGTAAGATTGAGATCACATTGTCAGTATTTCATCGAAACGATTGAAAAAGAAGAACAACAGGGTAAAAAATTGAACTTCATCTCTCAGGAAATTGGACGCGAGATCAACACATTAGGCTCTAAGGCCAATCATGCTGAGATGCAAAAATCGGTGGTGATGATGAAAGAATCTTTGGAGAAGATCAAAGAGCAAGTCTTGAATATTCTTTAATCAATTAGATGGGGAAAGGAAAAGCAATCATATTCTCAGCTCCTTCAGGTTCAGGAAAAACCACTTTGGTGCAGCATCTTCTTGAGCAAATGCCCAATCTGCGCTTCTCTATCTCAGCTTGTACTAGAGAAAAAAGAGGAGCGGAAAAAGATGGTATCGATTATCACTTTCTCACTCCTGAGGAATTCAGAAAGAAGATAGATCAAGGTCTATTCATAGAATGGGAAGAAGTATACAAGGATCATTATTATGGCACTCTTCACTCAGAAATAGAAAAGATCTGGGATTCCTCAAATCATGTAATATTTGATGTGGATGTTGTAGGTGGGCTGAACCTTAAAAAATATTTTGGCGATTCCGCTCTTGCCATATTTGTGATGCCACCTGACTTACCCACCTTGGAAAATAGGTTGAGAAGTAGAGGAACTGATTCAGAAGAAAAGATCAAAACAAGGTTGGAAAAATCAAAGCAAGAACTACTTACAGCTGATCAATTCGACACCATCATTCTTAATGCTGATCTAGATGAGGCTAAAAAAGAGGCAATCAGTTCAGTTGAAAATTTCCTTCGATCATGAAAATAGGTCTGTTCTTCGGCACGTATAATCCTGTTCATGTTGGCCATATGGTTATCGCCAATTACATGATAGAATACACGGACCTCGACCAGTTGTGGATGGTAGTGACTCCTCAGAATCCCTTCAAGCAAAAAGAATCAATGCTAAAGGATTATGATCGACTTCATTTGGTCAAGTTGGCAATTGGAGATGACCCAAACATCAAGGCATCAGATATTGAATTTGGCTTGCCTCAACCTAATTACACATCAAATACATTGGCCTACTTAGAAGAAAAGCATCCCGATCATCAATTTGTTTTGATCATGGGAGCCGACAACTTGCTTCATTTTCACAAATGGAAAAACAGCGAACATATTTTGGAGAGTCATGAATTGTATGTTTACCCACGAGTTGATTCTGATGAGGGGGGAGATTTGAATGCCCATGCTAGTGTAAAAATGGTCGATGCTCCTATCATGAAGATATCCTCTTCTTTTATAAGGAAAGCCATCAAAGAAGGAAAGAAGGTCATGCATTACATGCCCAAAGAAGTTTCAGATTACGTAGATGAGATGAATCTATACCGCTAATTAAGCAGTAACAGACTCCAATAGGGATTGAAGGATCTTCAATCCATCTGTATTGCCTAACTCAATATCTGCTGCTCTTTCAGGGTGCGGCATCATTCCAAATACATTTCCAGCCTTGTTGCAAACACCTGCAATGTTCTCAACAGAACCGTTTGGATTGGAATCATTGGATAGGCTACCATCGGCACTGCAATAACGATAAATCACTTGATCGTTGGAATTCAATTCTTCCAGCATTTCTGCGGTGGCATAGTATCGTCCTTCTGCATGGGCAATAGGGATATTCAATACCTCTTCTGTAGAAACTGATTGATTGATCAAAGAGGAATTGTTATCTGCTTTCAAGAAAACATTCTTACACATGAACTTTTGATGGTCATTGTGAAGTAAGGTGCCTGGCAACAGACCTGATTCGCATAGAATCTGAAAACCATTGCAAATCCCTAGAACATAACCGCCATTCTTAGCATGCTCCTGCACCTCTTTCATGATGGGAGAATAATTGGCAATTGCCCCTGAACGCAAATAGTCTCCATATGAGAAACCACCAGGCAATACAATAAAATCTGCTCCTTGTAGATCATGATCCTTGTGCCAAAGTTGAACAACCTCTTGTTTTAAGATCGTTTCTAAAACATAGATCATATCTTGGTCACAATTGGAACCTGGAAAAGTGATAACGCCGAATTTCATTGCTTGGATTTTGAAAGAGCAAAGGTAGGAAAAGGGCTTTTAAAGCAAGCCTTTAAGAAGCAATTAAATAAGTGGAAATTGAGAGTCCTGTGATGAGTATCAATGCCATTTCATAGATCCAATATCTCCTCATCTCTAATATACTGGAAGAGAATATGGCAAAGAGAGACAACAACATGATCGGTAAGCCTTCATTGCTATTGGTAAGCAAACAAATTAACAGGCCTAGCAAGAGTAAATAATAAAAGTTCCTGAACTGATCCTTACTCCTCAAAACAGCTTTAGAATTAATGCTGATGTTCTTGAAAAGAAAGAGGGAAAACAAAAATGCAAAAGCAAGTAAGGCTAACTCTTCTATTCTAATTTCCTCTATTTTGATCAACTCATAGTTAAAATCAAAATGGTATAGAAAAGGTAAATCAAAGAGGAAGAGAAGAGAGGCAATGAAATAAAAAGGCAATGTGATCGAGATCAAATAGATCAAAAATTCCTTCAAATAAAAGCCCCTCTGATTTAATATTCCCAAGTAGAGCGCCAAGGCAACAACTAAAGCATAAGGAAAGAAGAGGGAAGCGATAGACATGTTCAAAGCAATCAATGACATCTCTCGATTCACTTTAAGCTGGGTGTGAATATTGAACTGTAAGCTCAAGGATCTCTGCAAGAAGTAAACGAATATCCCATACTCCAGATGAAATAATAGGTCTGGAAAGAGCAATAAAACTGTTAACAGCAAAAAGAGCATTTCGAATCTACTATCTCCAGTAAAATGGAAATTTCGAAGCAATGAACTCAATCGGAAAAGGCTGGAGAAAAGCAATGAGAAGTTCATTAATAGAAACAAAACTCTCAACCAAAGCTGATCAAGATCAATTGCATTTTCGCCAAGGAATGGAGTAAAACCGCTTAGTTTAATGTGGTCTGAAAACTGAAATATGATCAAAAGGCCCATCAGGATCAACAAGCTCCAAATGATCTGAAAGAGTGGCTGCTTTTTTAATTGATCTATCAACATCTGATGCTAAATTTAACGAGTATAGACAGAAGGAGTGAAGAAGCTTTTACTTATTTTTGTCTCAATTCTTAATAGAAGCACTATGACTTGGAATGATTTCGTATATGGATTGGGTGATTTTCTAACTGCTACATTCAAAATCCTACCTACTTTGGGTAATCTTCCTAATATTCTGTTTTCACTGATCATTTTTGGAGGATTGGTTTACTGGATCAATGAATTGAAGAAGTACAAAGCAGAAGCCAAGCAAACTGGCGGGATAGAATAATATTACTAGCCTAAATCGAATCCTATATCTCTTCTAAAGTACTTTCCTTCGAAAGTCACTTTCTCTGCATTAGCATAACTCTTTGAGAGCGCTTCCCTGTAGTCTTTTCCCATTGCTGTAATTGCAATAACTCTTCCTCCACTACTTAAAACCTTATTGTCTTCTTTCTTAGTTCCAGCATGAAAAGGAATGCAATCAGATAGTTGGTCCAAGCCCAATAATTCTTTCCCTTTTTCATAGCTTTCTGGGTAGCCCCCTGAAACTAGCATTACTGTTGTTGCAGACTCTTGATCAATGGTCAGCTCTACACTATTCAATTCGCCCTCTGAACAAGCGACAAGACTTTCCAAGAAATCTGAACTAATGCGCGGCATCACTACTTCAGTTTCTGGATCACCCATCCTTACATTGTACTCTATTACGAATGGCTCGTTTTCAACGATCATTAAGCCAATGAATAAAAATCCTTTGTAATCTATATTCTCCTTCGAGAGACCATCAATGCTCCTTTTGATGACCTTTTCTTCTATCTTTTGAAGTAGCTCTTGATTGGCAAAAGGCACGGGAGAAACTGCTCCCATTCCTCCGGTATTCAAACCTGTATCGCCTTCCCCTATTCTCTTATAATCTTTTGCGGAAGGTAGTATTTTATAGGAGGAGCCATCTGTCAAAACAAAACAGGACATCTCTATACCATCAAGAAACTCTTCCACTACTACCTTTGAAGAGGCCTCGCCAAATTTTGCATCTTCTAGCATGGACTTCAGCTCTGCTTTAGCTTCATCCAAGTCTTGCAAGATCAATACTCCTTTTCCAGCTGCTAGGCCGTCTGCTTTTAAAACATAGGGTGGATTGAGAGCCTCCAAAAATGACATCCCCTCAGCTACTGTACTTCTGTCAAATGAACGATAAGCGGCAGTTGGAATCTCATGTTGATTCATGAATCTTTTTGCAAGCTCCTTACTTCCTTCTAGCTCTGCACCTTCTTTTGAAGGACCAATCAGCTTTAAGTTCGGTAGTTTTTCTTTGAAATAATCTTGTACTCCTTCAACCAAAGGAGCCTCAGGTCCAACGATCAAAAGATCGATGCCCTTCTCTTTGATAAGCTTCTCTTGGGCTTCGAAATCTGTTACACCAATGTTGACATTGATAGCAATTTCATCAGTACCAGCATTTCCTGGTGCAACGTATAATTCCTCTAATTTGCTTGATTGTTTGATCTTCCAGGCAAGAGCATGTTCTCTGCCGCCGGAGCCCAATAGAAGTACCTTCATTCCTTTTTTTTGCAAAGGAAAGAAAAGCAGTCATTATCTTGAAGGATTATAGCAGGCTATTCTTCAATTTCTTCAAAGCGCTCTGCCACCCACTTGACATAATTCTTGTCGTAGGTAAATCCCTTGGCCTTTTCTTTAATATACAATTTGGCAACAGGGGGCAGAACCTTCTCTTCCATATCGGCAGAATCTACTTTGAATAGCTCAAGGTCCAATTGGAAAAAATACATTCCGCTGATGTCTTCTTCTGGATGGGTAGCAATTACTCCTACTTGCTTGGTTACAAATCCCTCCTTCAAAAAGGCAACATTATAAACTGATCCCAATGGGAGATCTATCTTATAACTACCATTCTTTTGTGAAGCACCTTCGAAAATAATTTGATTGTCCTTGATTACCTCAATAGATACAGCAGGTATGGTGTTGTTTCCTTGGACCATTCTTCCATGAAGAGTCAGTCTCCCAGTTTGAGCTAGCAAGCTACTGGCAAAGAAAAGCGCTGTAATGCTTAATAAAGTTCTCATAATCAATGGCTAAACTAAGCATGTATACTCCTAAAAAAAAACAAGGTTACATCAAAGTCCTAACAGCACTTCGTTAGGATCTTTTCCTCCAAAAATGATGCTAGATGGATTCTCGATCATCTCCTTGACCATCTTAAGGAAACTCACTGATTCCTTGCCATCAATGATCCTGTGATCATACGATAAAGCAACATACATTACTGGTCTGATCACAACTTCACCATTTACTGCAATGGGTCTTTCTACAATGTTGTGCATTCCAAGAATTGCCGATTGCGGAGGGTTAATGATAGGAGTACTCATCATGGAGCCAAATACTCCTCCATTAGTAATGGTGAATGTTCCTCCAGTCATCTCATCAATTGAGATCTTTCCTTCTCTAGCTTTAATAGCTAATCTTTTGATATCCGCTTCTATTTCTGCTAAGCTCATTTGCTCAGCATTTCTCACTACTGGCACCATCAATCCTTTAGGACTGCTCACTGCAATTCCAATATCTGCATAGTCATGGAAAACAACCTCATTGCCATCTATCATTGCATTAACAGCTGGGAATGCATTGAGAGCTTCTGTTACTGCCTTAGTAAAGAAAGACATGAATCCAAGGTTAACATCGTGATGCTCTCTAAACTTTTCTTTGAACTGTGATCGAACGGTCATGACATAACTCATATCGATCTCATTGAAGGTAGTGAGCATTGCGGTTTCATTCTTCACAGAAACCAATCTTTCTGCTACCTTTCTCCTCAAGGAAGACATTTTCTCTCTTCTTTGATCCCTTGAGCCACCCCAACCTTGGGCAGCGCTAGCATCTATTCCAGCAGTCATTGCTTGAAGCACATCTTGCTTGGTAATTCGTCCCCCTTTTCCAGTTCCATTTAATTGCCCTGCTGCAATATTATTCTCACTCATGAGCTTTTTGGCAGCTGGAGAGGGATGCCCTTTCGCATTGGAAGAACTCTCCTGAACAGAAGCAGACTTTTCTGCTACTTTCTCTTCCTTCACTTCTTCTTTAGCAGCCGGAGCCGGGGCAGGAGCTTCGCTGGTAGCTGGAGCTTCAGCTGAAGTATCGATCTCCGCTACAATATCTCCAACGTTCACCGTATCTCCTTCTTCAGCTTTCAAGCTAATAGATCCGCTTGCTGTAGCCGTTAATTCCAAGGTTGCCTTGTCAGAATCTATTTCTGCGATCACATCATCAATATTGACATAATCTCCATCTGAAACGGTCCAAGAAGCAATATCTACTTCTGTAATTGACTCACCGGGACTGGGAACTTTAACTTCTTCCATTTTAATCTTTGATAATATTTAGGATGTAACCATGCTATATTGAAAGGCAGAATTGATCACATGATTTTGTCTGCGTTCAAAAACTTTTGCCGAACCAGAAGCAGGACTTGCACTAGACGGTCTTGAAACCAATTCCCAATCAGCCGATTGCTCTGTATTGGTTTTGATGTATCTCCAAGCGCCCATGTTCTCTGGCTCTTCTTGAACCCAAAGTAAATGCTCTGAATTCTTGTATTGAGATAATAATTTATTGAATTGCTTTTGCGGGAAAGGATACAATTGCTCAAGTCTAATGATTGCAACATCATCAATCCCTTCTTCTCTTCTTTTCTTGTTCAGTTCGTAGTATAGTTTACCCGAGCAACAAACCACCGATTTCACATTCTTCTTATCAGCAATCTCATCTCCAATGATCTCTTGGAAACCACCTTCAGTAAAATCTTCAATCTTAGAAATAACTTCAGGATGACGTAGCAAACTCTTAGGCGTAAAGACGATCATAGGAGTTCTGAATTCTCTATGTAATTGTCTTCTTAGCGCATGGAAGAAGTTTGCTGGAACCGTGCAATTCACTATTTGCCAATTGAGATCGGCAGATAAGGTTAAATAACGCTCTAACCTGGCTGAAGAATGCTCTGCTCCCTGACCCTCATATCCATGAGGTAGAAGCATTACCATTCCACTTTTACTTTTCCATTTGTCTTCACCTGAGCTTAAGAACTGGTCAATGATGATCTGTGCACCATTGTTAAAGTCTCCAAACTGTGCCTCCCAGATGGTCAGATTATTTGGGGTTGCCATGGCATAACCATACTCAAATCCCAATACTGCGTACTCTGAAAGGTGTGAATTGTATATTGCAAGTTTCGGAAGGTCTTTGCCAATGTTATTCAAAGGGATGTACTCTTCTTCTGAATCTTCCACCTTGAGGACTGCATGTCGATGCGAAAAGGTTCCTCGCTCACAGTCTTGACCACTCATTCTAACTGGATGCCCTTCGCTCAAAAGTGTAGCATAAGCCATCAACTCTGCCATTCCCCAATCCAATTGACCACTTTCCATGATCATCTTCTTTCTATCGGACATCAACTTCCTCGATTTTTTGAAGAAATTCTTGTCTTCCGATAAGGTGGTTATAGCATCTCCTATCTCGAGGAATTTTTTCTTTGGAAAACCAGTCTTAGGTGAGCTTTCGAAATCTTCAGCCTTTGATTGTCTAATTCCCTCCCAAGTCTTTTCTAAGAAGTTGGTAATGCTCGCTTTCTCGATCTCTCTTGAATCCTGCAGTCGGTCTTGAAGCATATCATTGAACTGCTTCTTCATCTCGTTAACATCGTCGTTTGAGATGATCTTCTCTTCTAATAGATGCTTGATGTAAATTTCTTTTGGATTCTCGTGCTTAGAGATCTCCTTGTATAGGATCGGCTGAGTAAACCTCGGCTCATCTCCCTCATTGTGTCCGTATTTTCTATAGCAAAGTAGATCAACAAATACGTCCATTTTGTATTTCTGACGATACTCCAATGCCAATTTGATGGTATGTACTACTGCTTCAACATCATCTCCATTAACGTGGAATACAGGACTTAAGGTCACCTTCCCTACATCCGTACAATAAGTACTAGATCTTCCATCTAAATAATTGGTTGTAAATCCAATTTGATTATTGATCACAATATGGATGGTTCCCCCAGTTTTGTAGGCATCTAATCTCGCCATCTGGATCAGTTCGTATACGACTCCTTGTCCGGCAATACTTGCGTCACCATGAATAAGAATTGGAGCGATCTTGTCTTCAGAATGCAAGTATCCATCGATCTTTGATCTTGCAATCCCTTCAACAACTGGATCTACTGCTTCAAGGTGAGAAGGATTTGGAGACATGGTCAACTTTACCGGATGACCATTATCTGAAACAATATCACAAGAGTAACCTAAATGGTATTTAACGTCTCCGTCAAATAAATTGTCTTCGTATTCCTTTCCTTCAAATTCACTGAAGATAGCATCGTAGGTCTTATTGAAGATATTGGCCAATACATTCAATCTACCTCTATGGGCCATTCCCATTACAAACTCTTCAATTCCCATATTGGCGCCCATCTCAATGATGGCATCCAATGCTGGAATTAATGCTTCTCCTCCTTCAAGTGAAAACCTTTTTTGACCTACGAACTTTTTATGCAAAAACTGCTCGAAAACCACTGCTTGGTTCAACTTGTGGAGCATGTGTTTCTTTTCATCTTTTGAGAAAGTAGGCCTGTTTCTATTGCCCTCTAATTTCTCTTGTAGCCATTGAACCTTTTCTGGCTTTCTGATGTATCTGTATTCCACTCCAATGGAATTGCAATAGGTCTCTTTCAAGTGATCCACGATCTCAGACAGAGTAGCTTCTTCCAGCCCGATTTCAATTGCAGCTTTGAATTTTGTATTGAGATCATCCTTTGATAGTCCAAAGTTTTCAATATCAAGAGTGGGGGTATACTTTCTTCTATCCCTTACTGGGTTGGTTTTAGTAAAAAGATGTCCCCTAGTTCTATAGCCATTGATCAAGTTCAAGACCTTGAACTCTTTATCGAAGTCCAAACCAGATTCAAAAACAGCTTTTGTAGCTGCTGAAGGTTGATCAATGTCAAAATTTGCTCTTGCAAATTCAAATCCTTCAAAGAATCTCGCCCATCCTTCTTCTACTTCAGAAGGATTTTCTAGAAATTTCTTGTAGAGTTCTTCAACTGCGGAGACATCCGCATTACTCAGGTAGGAAAATTTATCCATGTCGCATTTAAATGCTAAGTATCATACAAAGTTAAATAAAAGATATAGACCAGCTTTCTCTTATTTGGAGCTGTGAATCTATGAAAATCTTTTTCTGAATTCTGTTTTTTGCCACTCTCTGTATACTATCAATTTTGAGATCAATTCCAACTCCATAATCAGTTCTACTTTTTTCAACTCATTGAAAATAGATTCTGGCAGATCTATCAGGTAAATCAACTGCCAAAACCTTTCTTCATTGACAGCTATCAAATCTGCCAAAATTTTCATTAATAAATTCAACACCTTTTCAAGTTCAATTGATTCATTATCAGTATCTAAAGTCAATATAGATGAGTCAATGCTCGCTCTTTGAAGATCCTTAATGAGCTGATCTAGGGTGCTATTCCCAGAATTTTTTGGAATTTCACTCCATAAAGTATTGATTTTAGCTAATTCCATTCTATTGAAACTTAAACAAACATAAGTCTTAATGGTTGAATTAGTTAGCTATACAAAGGGATGAAAAAAGTACTAATAGGCGGAGGCTCAGGCTTGGTTGGAAGTAGATTGACAGAAATGCTCATGGATCATGGGTATGAAGTATGGCATCTCAGCAGGCAAAAGCAATCTGATCATTGGATAAAATCTATCTATTGGGATATCAATAATTCGTCTCTTGATGCCTCACAAATAGAAGGAGTAGACTACATCATCAATCTAGCAGGCGCCGGAATTGCCGATGAAAAATGGAGCGATGAAAGAATCCAATTAATTAGAGACAGCAGAGTTAAATCTAATTTACTGCTCAAAGAAGCATTAGAGAAGCTTGAAAAAAAGCCAGAACTCTTTATCTCAGCTTCAGCAGTAGGCTACTACGGATTTCACACATCGGAGAAGATATATACAGAAGAAGATAAGCCGGGCAACGACCTCTTGGCATCCGTCTGTGAAGAGTGGGAAGCCTCTGCAGATCAAGTTGCAGAAACAGGAATTCCTTCTGCAAAAGTGCGAATTGGAATTGTACTTTCTGATGAAGGAGGCGCATTGCCGAAGATCGAAGAGCCTATCAGATGGGGTGTTGGAGCAGCCTTGGGAACTGGGAAACAATACATGCCTTGGATCCACATCGACGATCTTTGCAGCATCTTTCATTATATCATTGAGAAAGGTTTGGAAGGAACTTACAATGCTGCAGCTCCTGAGCATATCAACAATGCTGAGTTTACCGATGCCATTGCAAAACTGCTTGGAAAAAGAATTATACTGCCCAATGTGCCAGGATTTGCCTTAAAACTCTTTATGGGTGGAAGAGCTGACCTTGTTCTAGAAGGAAGCAGGATCTCTTCTGATAAGATAAGTGAGGCTGGATTTAATTTCTCATATGGAAAGCTTCTCCCTGCACTTAATGATCTGTACTTTTCAACCTAGTGGTCTCTTTGCATTAAGTATGCAGCTAGCTGCTTCAAACCAGCCTTTCTAGCATCATCTACTTTGACTTGATCAAGGCTTTTGATCGACTTTTCATAGTATTCCTGGATCAAATCAGAAGTGTGCTCTTTGATCCCTACTTCTTCAAAGATCTCTATAATGCTAATGACCTTTTGCTCATCGTTGTAATTCAAGGATCTTTCAAGGTCTGCTTTTTGCTTTTCATTGGCCAATTCCAATGTCTTCAGCATCAAATAGGTCTTTTTATTTGCAATAATGTCACCACCTAATTGCTTTCCCACTTTATCCGTTTCTCCAAAAGCATCTAGATAATCATCTTGGATCTGAAAAGACAATCCCAAATTCAATCCAAACTCATAAAGTAAGTCGGCATCGGAAGCTGAAGCATTTGCAGCAATTGCACCCATCTTCAAACTACAAGCAATGAGCTCAGCAGTTTTCAGACTGATCATGTGGATGTACTCCTCAATACTTACCTTGCTTAAATTTTCGAAGTTCATATCGAACTGCTGTCCTTCGCAAACCTTCTTGGCAGAATCATTGAACTGAAGTAAAAGTGCTTCCAGGTTTTTATTCTTTGAAGCGAGTATGGAATCATATGCTTGGACCAACATCACATCTCCAGATAGAATTGCGATGTCTCTATTCCACTTGGTATGCACTGTTTCTTGACCTCTTCTCAGAGGAGCCTCGTCCATGATGTCATCGTGAACCAAACTAAAATTGTGAAAGATCTCTAAAGCGATTGCCACAGAATTGATCTCCTCGGATTCTATTTCCGCGCCAAATAGCTCTGCAGCCATCAAACAAATAACTGGTCTGATCCTCTTTCCTCCCAATCCTAAAATGTATGAAATTGGGTCGTACAACTCCTCTGGTGAACTAGGGTATTGCAAGCTGGCCAATTGCCTCTCTACGATATGTCTATACTGCTCGCTCATGCTCCTATTATTATGAGAGGATATAGTCTTTGTCTTCAATCAACTTACTCAATCCATCTCTTAACGAGATCGGTTCATAACCAAGGATCTTTTTCATTTTTGCAGTATCTGGCAACCTTCTACTCATGTCTCCTTCTGGTAGTGGCGGCAGGTGTATCAATTCCGATTTAGAATTGGTAAGATCGATGATCATTTTTGCAAGATCTACTACTTGGATCTCCACATCTGATCCAATATTGATAATATCATTTACCATATGACCTTCTTCAAAACACTTGATGCATGCGTTTACATTATCGTCAACATAGCAAAAGGTTCTGCTTTGTGATCCATCACCATAAATAGTAATGGGCTCATTCTTCAGAGCAGCTGAAATGAATCTACTTACCACAAAATCCTTGCTTTGCAAGGGCCCATAAGTGTTGAAGAAACGAAAGATGGTATAATCAAGACCATATTCTTGCTTGTATGATTTGACAAATGCCTCCCCGACATTTTTTACAATGGCATAGGGTAATCTTGAATTCAAGGGAGTGGTCATTTCATTTTGAGGTAACTCAACTGGCTCGCCATATACTTCTGAAGAGGAAGAAAAGAATATTCTCTTTACAGCTGTATTCTTTGACAAATCTAGAATGTTCTTCATCCCAGCTATATCATCCAGCACCATAACAGGATTGTTCAAAGTTCTCTTTACCCCAACTACTGCTGCATAGTGGAATACATAGTCGAAATTCTGACTGTAAAAGATGGTTGAAATATCACTCAGCTTATTGACATCTGCCTTGATGAACTTCAAGTTTGGACTATCTACCAATCGACTAGTATCACCCGTCAAGAGATTATCAACAACCACCACTTGGTACTTATCGCTTTTGGTCAACTCATTCACCACTGAGCTGCCAATAAAGCCAGCACCTCCTGTAACTAATACCTTTGTCTTCATTCCTTGATCATATTGAGAAGATACTCTCCATATCCGCTCTTTAATAATGGTTTGGCTAATTCTTCTACTTCTTTCTTTCCTATAAAACCTTGTCGGTAGGCTACTTCTTCCAAGCAGCCGATCTTCAATCCTTGTCTTTCTTCTATCACCTCAACAAATTGACTAGCTTGCATCAAAGAAGAGAAGGTACCAGTATCCAACCATGCCGTTCCTCTATCTAGGATGGCAACCTGCAATTCCGCTCTCTTCAAATATTCCTTATTCACATCAGTAATCTCGTATTCACCGCGGGCAGAAGGCTTCAATGATTTTGCAATCTCCACTACTTGATTGTCGTAAAAATACAATCCTGGAACGGCAAAGTTTGATTTTGGCTGAGCTGGTTTTTCTTCGATTGAAACTGCTTTGTTTTCACTGTCGAATTCAACTACACCATATCGTTCAGGATCGGAAACATGATATGCAAATACAATTCCTCCCTTAGGGTCTACATTGCTCTTCAGAATATCTTCCATTCCTGTTCCGTAGAAAATATTATCTCCCAAGATAAGGGCTACCTTATCATTCCCAATAAAGTCCTCACCAATTACAAAAGCTTGCGCAAGACCATTGGGGACTTCTTGAATGGCATATTCAAATCTGCAGCCAAATTGTGAACCATCTCCCAGTAGTTTTTTGAAACTAGGGTTATCGTGAGGAGTAGTAATGATCAAGATCTCATGAATACCTGCGCTCATAAGCACAGACAAGGGATAATAGATCATTGGCTTGTCATAAACCGGCATTAATTGCTTACTTACAGCTAGGGTAAGTGGGTGTAATCTTGTGCCAGATCCTCCAGCTAAAACTATTCCTTTCATTCCTCTTTACTTAAGCTATCTTTTGTAGGACTAAGTTCATTTACTTCCAATTCATCTATCTCAATATCTTCTTCTTCGTCAAGGATCTCAATCAAACTTTCTTCTTTGAAAACTCTGGTGGTCAACCAGCTGTCAAACGAAAGGATCAGAGAAGGCAATAAGATCAAGTTAGAAGCCATTGCTACCAACAAGGTAATGGATACCAATAAACCCAAGGCTACCGTTCCACCAAACTCAGAAGCAGTAAACACTCCAAATCCAAAGAATAGTACAATGGATGTATAAATCATACTTACCCCTGTTTCCTTTAGCGCTAAGATGGCCGCTTCGCGCATGTTCATTGAATGCTTGTGCAACTCCTGCCTATATTTTGCCAAGTAATGAATCGTATCATCAACTGATATCCCGAACGCAATACTGAAGATCAATATTGTTGAAGGTTTGATCGAGATTCCAAAGAATCCCATGATGGCAGCTGTTAAAAGCAAAGGCAATAAGTTGGGGATCAAACTAACGAATACCATTCTGAGGGAGGAGAAAAGGAAAGCCATAATGATGGCGATCAGAACAATGGCTATACTCAAACTTAAGAAGAGGTTCTTGACCAAATAGTCGGTCCCTTTGAGCCATACAACACTACTTCCAGTAAAATTCACCGAGTATTTTTCGGCAGGAAAAATGGAGTCTACTCTTGGTTTAAGGTCCGTTAGGATCTCATCAATTCTATTGGTACCTACGTCTGCCATTTGGGCTGTTAAGCGAGTAACTTGCCTATTCGAATCCAAATAGGAATCCAATAGTTTAGAGGAGTTATTTGAACCGAGTAAATAAGGCGCAATGAAGCTCTTTTCCTGAGAATTGTACAAATTGTACTTTTTTGGATTGCCATTGTAATATCCTTGCTTCGCAAATTTTAATCCTTCTACAATGGAAAGAGGCTTTGAGAATTCAGGATACTCCATGATCATATCCTGGAGTTTATCGATCCTTTTCAAGGTTGATAGTTTAGTAGCACTACCCTTTTTCATGGCATCAATTGTTACCTCTAGCGGTAGAACTCCTTTGAAGTTTTCCTCGAAGAATAAGAGATCAAGATATACTGAACCATCTTTGGGAAGATCGTCTGCAATGTTCCCAGTTGTTTTCATTAAGGTCACACCATAAGTAGCAAGGATGGTGATCAAGATGGTAGAGATGTAAACTGCCTTTCTATATCGAGTAACTATTTCTACCAATTGCTCAACTACTACTTGTACCCATTGCCTTTCTAAATGCTTGGTATGCCTCTCCTTTGGAGGAGCTAAAAAGCTTTGAATGATGGGCAGTAATGTAATGGAGATCAAGAATACTGAGGCAATACCACATACTGCTACAACTCCAAACTCAACCAGGATCTTACTATCGGTAAAGACGAAGGTTCCAAAGCCTAAAGAAGTGGTTGTGTTGGTTAAGAATATTGCATTCCCAATCTTGGTGATCACTCTTTTTAAGGCCAGGATCTGATTGCCATGCTTTTTATACTCTTGGTGGTACTTGTTCAGAATAAAAATACAGTTCGGAATTCCAATGACAATGATCAAAGGAGGGATCAAAGCAGTCAAAATGGTAATCCTATAATCAAGCATTACTTGGATACCAACCGTCCAAACCACACCAATCATTACCACGATCATGGAAAAGAACATGGCTTTGAAGGAACGGAAGAACAAGAGTAAAATGGCAGCAGTTACAAGTACTGCTAGTAGAATAAAGAGCCGAATCTCTTCGCTTACCTTGGTAGTATTGTTGGTTCTGATAAATGGCAAGCCTGAGCTGTGCACAACGATCCCTGTATTCTTTGTAAATGTATTTACCTCTGCCATGATGTCTTCCATCAAGACAGCTCTGTCTTTTGAGTCGAGAAGTGCTCGATCAACCGTAATGGCCATTAAGGTGGCAGAATGGTCTTTGCTAAAAATAAATCCCTCATAAAAAGGAAGGTTGAAACATGCTTGAAGTAAGCTATCTAACTCCTCTTGACTTGATGGAACTTCTTGAAAAATTTCATAGGGTTCGAAGCTTTTCTTTTCCTTGTTTCTCTTTAGGCCGTAAATGTCTGCCATTGACATGACATTGTCTATCCCCTCCACTTCTTTCAGTCGATCTGAAAGACTCATCCATTCAGAAAAGTTTTTGAGTTGAAAGAGTTTCTCTTCTTTCAATCCTATGACCATCACACTTCCATCCTGACCAAACTTCTCTGTAAACTCATTGAATGCCGTCATGGTACTATCCGTGATGGGAAGCACTTGTGACATTTCGTAGCTCATCTTGATCTGCCTAGCATGGTGCCACATGAATGCCGTGATGGCAAGCAGTATGACTATGATCACATAGCGTTGACGAAGAATAAAAGAGGAAAATATTTCCCACATAAATTATGACATCGATGAACCTTCACTGAGTAAAGGTTATGAGTAGCTTGCAAATATCGAAAATATCAGGCAGCCTGAAAAGAAATGATGGAAGGCTGTCTTTTTAATTTGAAGCCACATTTTCCTTTTATATTTGATTGATGCAAATTGAACTCCCCAGTAACGTTAATATGATCCTTAATAGCTTGGATCTAATTGGGACTCTGGTATTTGCAATTAGTGGGGCCATGGCAGCTTCTTCTAAGAAACTGGATCTATTTGGAGCAGCTTTTATCGCCTTTGTAACTGCACTTGGAGGCGGCACTGTTCGAGATCTATTATTGGGATCAACTCCTGTAGGTTGGATGCAAAATCCAAATTATATTCTCACGATCTTAGTTGGAGTTGGAATTACTTTCCTCTTCAAAAAGCAAGTCAGAAAACTCAGAAAAACACTCTTTCTTTTTGATACAATCGGAATAGCTGTATTCACTGTAATTGGATTAGAAAAGGCCTTACTCATAGAATTGAGTCCTATCATTGCAGCCATGATGGGAATGTTTTCAGCTGTTTTAGGAGGTGTGATCCGAGATATTTTGATCAATGAAATTCCATTGATCTTTAGAAAAGAGATCTATGCCTTGGCATGCTTAGCTGGAGGCGCAATATTCCTAGTTCTAGATTCTACTGAACTAAGCTTCGAGATCAATGTGCTAATTACTTCCATGAGTATTATTCTTATCCGAATTATTGCCATTAAGTACAAGATCGGATTGCCAGGAATAGAGGAAGATCATACACTTCTCAAGAGATTCAAAAAGTGATGGTATCAATTTTGTATAGCCTTTTCCCATGAGAAATTACTGGACATTCCTCTTGGCAATTTTATTCCTTGGTCTTTCTTGTGCTCAGCAAAAAGAAGAGCTCAAAAACGGTCCACCTAGCAGTATCGACTTTGAAGAATCTTGGGCAGAAATAGAATCTTTGGAAAAGAAAGGCATGCATCGCTCAGCCATCCAAGAAGTAAACAGAATTATTACTTCTGCTAGTGAAGAAGGAGAATATCCCACTCTGTTCAAAGCACTTGCCTATCGTTCTCGATATGTCCAACATGTTGAGGAACAAAGCACCAATCCCATTATTCAATCTTTCCATGAACGAATTGAATTAGCAAATAGTCCAGGCAAGCAATTGTTGCAATCTGCCTTGGCTGAGCTTTATCATCAATACCTCGCATCCAATCTTTGGAATCTGGCAGAAAGGACCAAAAGGCAAAACGAAGAATCTACAGATATTGAAATGATGGCTGAAGAAGAATTAGAACTTCGGATCATCGATCTGTATCTGCAATCATTGGAAAAGGAAGAGGATTTATTGAAAAGTTCCCTTCATGATTGGGAGTCCATTTTGAACTCAAATTCAACTATAGATGATCTTTCCAAGGAGTTTTCACTTTTTGATTTCTTGGCAAAAAGAGCAATTGACTACTTTGAATCTGAGGCCCTATATTCTAAGTCTTATGAAACTCTTGCAGAGGATGAAATTCTTTTTTGCAAAACAGCAGAGTTCATAAAGACAGATTGGAAGGAAAAAACCAAAGATCCGCTTGTAGCTTCTTGGCTCTTCTCGCTTTCAAAGGCTATTGAATATTCTAATAAGCAAAGTAAGATGACTAGTCATCACTTATTTAACTTGAGGAGATTTAAATCGGTAGCGGAATATTCTACCCTCCATTCCAAAGACGAACTGTATGAAGCCGCTCTAACCAATGAGCTTAATTCTGCTGAACAAGCTTCATGGAGAGACAAACTTCGCTATGAACTGGCTCTGCATAAAAGAAGAGATGGGAAATTAGTGAAGGCAGTCAATGATTGTCGGCAATGCGAAGATTCCCTTAGCTTAGGTGCAAAGCGATGCCAAGATTTGATTGCCGAAATACAAGCAAGCGATCATCGTCTAACTGCAGAGCTAATCTATCCTGTTGGTCGATCTATTCTATTTCATTATGAGTACCGAAACTTAGATAGTGTTCACTTCAGGATCATTGAGTTAAAAGAGGAAGACGCTTGGGGAAAGATTCTGGACAAAAACTCCTTGCAGGAAATTTTGAAACGATCTGCTAATCGTTCTTGGTCCAAGGGACTTCGCTTATGGAATGATTATCAAAGTCACAGCACAGAATTGATGGCAGAAGGATTAGACTGTGGAGACTATTTACTGCTGGCCTCGACTAGGAAGGATTTCCACTTGGATTCTTCAAAATTTTCTTTGCTTCATTTTAAGAGCAGCGATATTGCTTTTCTAGAAAGAAGGCTAAAGAATGGAGACATAGAATACCAGCTCAAAGACCGTTTAAGTGGTAAAGCATTGAACAATGCTCAGCTTGAAATTTACCTTCCTTCCTATGACCAAAAATGCAACGAACTAATCTGTTGGAAATTGCAGGAAACCTTAATGGCCGATGAAAATGGAAAAGTATTGCTAAGTGCCCAATCAAATCTGGGCAGTATGGCTCTTAAGATAAAGCAGCAAGAACAATATCTCATTCCGAACAATAGGATCTATTTATATACCAATCAGAGAGAAGAACAATGGAGAGAATATGCAGACATATTCACTGATAGATCGATCTATAGAGCGGGTCAAACCGTTCACTTCAAGGCAGTTCTTTATCGTTCAAAGGGAGAGGTAGAAGAGCTTCTTAGAGATCATTCTGCAACGATAAGACTGTACGATGCAAGAGGGAAAGAAATAGATCAAATGGAGCTAGTGAGTAATCAAATGGGTTCTGTTGCTGGATCATTTGACTTGCCCTCAGATGTATTGAATGGGAACTTTCGATTATCGGCTATATTATCAAGCACCCATTTTCGTGTAGAAGCTTACAAACGACCGCAATTGTTGGTTGAATTCGATTCTGTCAAGAAAGCTTTGATATTAGGAGATACCATTTGTGTGAGTGGCTCCATACTCTCTGCAAATCGCTTGCCTATTAGGGCAGCCAAAATAAGCTATACGGTTAAGCGTTCTGATCTCTATTTCCCATGGCATTATATAGATCGCTCTTATTATCCCAGCAGAGGAAATCGAATCGTGGAGAGTGGAACATTAGATCTGGAAGACGAGCAGTTTCAAATTTGCTTTGAAACCTACAAAGAAGAAGGCAAGTCTTCCTCTGCCATCTATACAATTGAACTAAATGTGAATAATTCTCTAGGAGAAAATATCCAAGAGGAGAAAACCTTCTACTTGGGACAAAAACCCTATTCACTTCTTATAAACGCTCCTGAAAATATGGAGGTAGAAGACTTGAATCTATTGACTGTTCAGGCAGAAGAAGTATATGGTCAAAAAACTTCAGTTTCTGGAATGATCGAACTATGGTCATTGAAATCTCCGTCCAAAGTCTACATCGAAAAAGAATGGGGCAAGGTAGACCACCATTTGATTCTAGAAAAAGAGTACAATAAGGCCTTCCCTCTATATAGCTATGAGGAAAGCAGTGTATTGAGTGAAATTGAAGAAGAGAAAATGCTGAGCAGCTTTTCATTCAAAACCAATGAAGCTTTGAACTCTTTCGGAGATCTACAAGAAGGCCCTTATTTAATCAAAGCCTACAGCATTAGCGAAAGTGGAGACACAGTACAAGTAGAAAAACGATTCCGGCTGTATCGAAAAGAGAGTAAAAAACCTCCCTTTCCAACCCTATTTTGGCATGCGGTAGAAAAAGAGAAGCTCCTTCAAGGAGAAAACATCTCCCTCCAATTGAATAGCTCAATGAAAGGCGTAGAGCTGTTGATAGAATTGGAGTATCAAAATAAGATAATTGAAAGCAACAGAGTTTTATTGGATGAGGAGAAGAAATGGCTCTCTTTCAATACTACTAAAATTGAAGGTGATGCATATCTTCATATAAGTGGTGTCATTGGAGGAAGGCCCATAGCAGAAATTACCGAGATCACTGTAGAACCAAAAGAGAAGCCCTTCCGAATTTTCTTAAAGACAAAGAGAAATGTAAGCAGTCCAGGGGCAAAAGAAAAATGGAGCATAGGGATAGAAAACTTAAAAAAGAATCAAGAGGTTGAAGTATTGGTCTCCATGTACGATGCTTCATTGGACCAATTGGAAAAGCAAGAATGGAGGTCCCATTGGAAATGGAGAAGAGGATCCAGTTTAGAATGGACTGGAAGGAATTCATTTCAGGCCCAATACGCACGTAATTTTTATTTCGCTTATCGCAATGCTAGGGCGATCTATCCATCACAAATTCCTTCTCTCAATTGGTTTAATTTTTACCTAGGATATGAATCTGACAGGTATATGGTCATGGCAGATTATGCAGATGTAGCTCCTGTTGCCTTAAACACTGTCCAGGAAATAGAAATGGAGGAAGAGGGAACAGCATTGACAAGAAAAATGCCTACGGCAGAAAAACCTCAAATACAAATCAATGAAGAAAGCATCCGTGATGATTTCAGGGAAACTGTTTTCTTTTACCCTCAGCTTTTCAATAAAAAAATGAATGAGATTCCATTTTCATTCCTTTTGCCAGATGCATTAACCAGATGGAAATTCAGGGCCATTGCACACAATGCAGATTTGGAATTTAGCCAAGTTGAACATGAACTCATCAGCAAAAAAGAATTGATGATTCAAAGCTACTTCCCTCGATTTTTTCGGGCAAATGATCAATCGACTTTGTTCTTGGAAGTAAAAAACACTTCCGATCTATTTCAGACTGGGAAAATGGGAATGCGCTTCTCAAATGCCACAAACGGAAAGCAATTGGATCTTTTGGATGGCCCTTCTGAGCAAAATTTTCAGTTAGCACCCAATGAATCTTTCAAGATGAGTTTGCAGTTCAATTGTCCCGACAAAGCAATGAAGATTAAATATCAATTGTACGCCATTGGAGAAAAGCATCAGGATGTAGAAGAAGGCTATTTGAGTATTCTACCTGCATCTACCTTGATCAGCGAGAGCTTCCCATTTGAGCTAAATGCGGGTGAATCGAGAACGCTTCAGTTCAATTCCTTTCTGGAAAAGCTTGATCAAGTTGAAGAGAACCGTTACTATAAAGTGGAATACTCTGCTGATCCTAGATGGTTAGCCGTAATGGCATTACCGTCAATGATTCATGAGGAGGACAATAACTCTGAAATGCTATTCTCTTCTCTTTTTGCTCAGTCTTTAGCTTATCATAGTTTACAACAATTGAAAGAGCCAGGAATAGTAAAAGATTACATCAATCAATACGAGGCTCAATCTAAACTGGAGAACAATCAGAATGTACAATATGAAGACTATGACAAGGGGCCTTGGTTGAGCAATGCCGAAGAAGAAAAAAAGCAAAGAGAAAAATTGAAAGCCCTGTATGATCCAAACCAACAAGCTTACGCAATGAAGCAGAACATTGAAAAGCTAAAGGAGCTTCAATTGGCAGATGGCTCTTGGCCTTGGTTCAAAGGAATGCGATCCAATCTATACCTTACTCAATACATCAATGCTGGATTGGGCAAATTATATGCTTTAGGAGTATTGAATGAGAAGGATATCTCAAGAAGCACAAAAGAACTTTTAGCCAACTCCTATGAATATATGGATGTGTCGATTATTAAAAAGTTGAAGAAATTGAAAGAAGATGGCATTGATGAAGAAAGAGATTACTTGGGTCCTATGGACATTCAATATCTGTATGCCAGAAGCTTTGATCCAGAATGGAAGCCAAATGGAGCAGCTACTTTCTATATCAAAGAATCTGAAGAGCATTGGCATAATAAAACTCCTCTCTTGAAAGCTCAGATAGCCTTAGCCCATTTTCAGATGAACAAAAATAGCCTGCTTCCACAGCAGCTCATCGCTTCTCTAAAAGACAACGCAATTCGCGATAGTTTGGGTGTGCATTGGAAAATCAATTCTGCAGGTCCATACTGGTATCAATCTCCTATTGAAACACAAGCTTATTTGATAGAGCTGTTTAGTCAGGCAAACTCCATGGACCCTGATCTAGAAGGCATGAGAAAATGGTTGCTCCATCAAAAGAATCAACAGGACTGGGGAGGAACTGTAGCCAGTGCACAAGCCTGCTACAATCTATTGAACGATCAAATACCCTTGGCAAAAGGAATGGAAGATAGCTATGTAGCAGTAGGGGAAAATTCTCTTTCTTCATCTACATCTTACTTGCCTGCTTATGCATCTCAACTTTGGGAAGAAGATGAAATTGATCGATCATTAGCAGAGATCAATGTTCAACAGAACGAACACACTTTTGGGTGGGGTGCAGCCTATTGGCAATACTATGAATCCTTTGATAAGATCAATAATAAGGGAAAAGAGGGTTTGCAAATTCATACCAAGTATTATGCTTATCAGATCAGTGAAGAGGGCACAGAGGAATTGGTTCCTCTCGAAAACTCAAGCTTGGAAGTTGGTGATCTTATTGTGCAGAGAACTGAAATCATGGTCGACTACGATCTTGAATTTGTGTACATCAGCGATGAAGCTCCAGCATGTTTGGATCGAACAGAAGACCGGTCGGGCATTCAATTCAAAGATGGATTGATGATGTACGTAAACATCAAAGATGAAAAACGAGAGCTATATCTCGATCGACTACCAAAGGGAAGGTATGTCTTTGAAACAGATTATCGCATCAGTCATAGCGGGACTTTCAGTGGGGGTGTTAGCAAATTACAATCTTTCTATGCTCCTGAGTTTGTGACTCATAGTTCAGCAGGAGGATTAAAAATTAAGTAGGCAAGATTGCTGAACTTCTAATGCATCCTCTATATTTGCTCTTCAACAAAAACCATTGAAGATGAAATTGACCAAAACACTACTATCTTTCTTTATTGCATTCAGCTTTGTTGCTTGTAGCTCTTCAGCCAATCAAGGAGGAGAAACAGATGGGACAGATTCAACTGCTGTTGAAGAATCTGCAGCTGAAGATTACTCCAATATGACCGAAGTTGATCTGACTGAATATGGGATCAGCGCCAGCATCATGACTCCTGGAGATAACAAAGGGAAATTAGAAATTGAAGAAACCAGTTGGGGAAGTTTAACCGTTAAAGTGGGAGAGAAATTTGGAATGGAAATCGTTCCATTTGGATTGACCTTGGAAGAAATGAAGGCAGAGATGGATCAAGGTGGCGTCTATGAAATAGAGATCGTTGAAGAGGATGCTAGTTATGTCTTCTACAAGAGAACCATTCCTGGTTCAGAAGTAGAAGCGGAGTACCACTTCTTTATGAATACTGAAATTGGTGAAGAGATCTACGAGATCAAAACCATGGCCGATATGGAATTGAAGGAGTCTCATGCACGTTACATACTGAAATCAGCTAAGAGCTTTAAAGCTAAGGATGCTGTATAGGAGAGTGTGAAATAAGGACATAAAAAAAGGAGCTGAAATTCAGCTCCTTTTTATTTTGTTCAATTGACGATCTAACCAAAGTGTTCAGGAACAAAAATCTGTGATGGATTCATCACAATAACTGGAATCTGGAATTTATTCGAGATCACATCTACTTCTCCACTTCCCTTGAACAGATCTGGAAGGAATCCTCCATCTCCCGAAGAGTTTACGATTGCAATCATATCTGCATCAATATCTGAGGCATAATCCAGCATTTGAGGGATAAAATTTCCTTTTTCTGGAGCCATTTCAACTTCATACCTTACTCCTCTTTCATCGAAGTAGTGCTTTGCGAAAGTCAATTCACGGCTTACTTTGGTTCTGATAAACTCATCAGATTCGTTGGCGGTGAAAATGTGTACAATGGCACCAAAGTGCTTGGCAATACTTGAAGTAATGGCCAATTTAGATTTTGTTTCTTGAGAAAACTTGATCGGTAGAACTAGGTCTTTGATCGCTCCACTTGATTTTTTGCTTTGAACTACAATGAAAGGAACTTTAGAGTGTCCTATCACCTTGAGTGCATAACTCCCCGTTAGGTGTTGAATTCCCTTCACACCATGAGTACCCATGACGATTAGCATGGCCTCCATTTCTTTGGCAACTTCTGGAATTCTATCGAAAATACTTCCTTTTCTAATTTCAAAAGCTACATCAACACTGTAAGTATTAGATGAATTATTTGCTAATTCTTTTAGCTTTTCTTCGGCCATGTCTTTGGCCTTGTCTGAAGAGATCACATGAAGAAGAACAACCTCTCCATCAAAACTCTTTGCCACCATTGCAGCATGAGAAATTGCCGATTCTGCAACCTCTGTAAAATCGGTTGGAACGAGTACTCTATATTTTTTATCCATCTGAGGGGTTTTAGGTTAGCTTTTCAAATATAGAGATTTATAGTCACTAACAAAATGAAAAGGAAGAAATGAAAAATTGATTTTAAGCGCTATCTTACCACTGTGAAAGAGCAATTTCTCAATCGTTTCAATTGATCATGGAAAAAGAAGAGATAGAAATTAAGAAGACCACCATCGAGCGAATTGGCGGTTACTTGCATCGGGTTGTTCCCATTGCTGACAAATCAGGAGAAATCATTAGCTATGCTCTCAAGCCTTTAATGGTGGAGTTCAAACCTAGAGATCTCATTCAAGTAGCAGTTGGATCTGCAATTTTAGCAGTTCCTATGGCCTTGACCGAAGAGGGATGGAATCTAGGTAGAGATTTGTCTTTGAATCGCATTTTGGTGCTTTCCTTTCTTTCGGTACTCTTTATTTCCGTTTTCGTCTTTTACAATTTTTATCGACACAACTTTAAAGGGCATGTTCTGAGCTTTTTCAAAAGGGTAATCGGAACCTATCTGATCTCTCTTGCGGTGAGTGGAATAATTCTTACCATTATTGATAAATGCCCTTGGGGAATAGACAATATCTTGGCCATCAAACGGATCATTTTGGTGACTTTTCCTGCTACTTTGGGAGGGACATTGAGTGATACGATCAAGTGATTTATTCCTCTTTCACATGACAATAATCATATTTCTGTTGAGCTTCCGCACTTAGTTTTATCTTGTAAATAGAGTACGAATAAACCTAAGATCAAATCATGAATAAGATTGAATTGAAAGAGAAGTTACTTTCACTGGAATTTGCTGAGATCAATGAAGCAGAAAGGAATTACGAAGAATTCATTAAGGACTCTGATCTAGACCGAAATGACACCATTGATCCGGAAGATCATTCGCAACATGCTGCTAGTGCAGAATTATCTGAGGGATATGAGCAGCAGGTCCTTGAACATGAGCACCACATAGAACTGCTAAACACCATCGATTTTAGTCCCTCTGATTCTGTTCGAGTGGGTGCTGTTCTAGAAACTACCAATAGGTACCTTTTCATTGGCTTGCCCTTTAGAGAATTTGAATACGAAGGAAAGCCTATGCTGGGCATATCAGTCAAAGCACCGATCTATAAAAGTGTTGAAGGCAAAAAAGCAGGTGATCTCTGCCAGTTCAATAGAAGTGAATTCAAGATCCTGTCTGTTTATTAGACGGTACAACTTCAAAATTTGACATGTGATATAAAAAAAGCCGATCAAATGATCGGCTTATCTTTTCTTGCAGCAAAGTAGAACAAGTTCACTTTACCACAATGAAGTGAGCTCTTTCTGCTTGATCGTTCTTCGGAGCATGAGCTTTAATGCCTTTTTACCAGATGTTGTTTTGAAGTACTTTTCGCGCCTCACTGCATCTGTTTTTGATATATAGAACTCACAAAAAATAAGCTTTAGTGGCCTTCTATACGCAGTAGATTTAGTTGAACCTCGATTATGATCTATCAATCGCTTCTCAATGTTGGTGGTAAAGCCAATATAAAATTTTTGATCCTTCATTGACTTCAAGACATAAACACAATAAGGCAGTACCATCACATTATTGAAGATACAACTATCAATAAATTTTTAAAATACTAGGGGAATAAAAAAAGCCGATCGAATGATCGGCTTATCTTTTTTTGCAGCAAAGTAGAACAAGTTCACTTTACCGCAATGAAGTGAGCCCTGCTCTACTTCATTGCTCCTCCTCTTGGGCTCGAACCAAGGACCCTCTGATTAACAGTCAGATGCTCTAACCAACTGAGCTAAGGAGGAATGCTCACTATTTCAAGAATAGGGCTGCAATATTACTCCCATATTTTGGATTAAACAATATCTTTGCGCAAAATTTAAAGCCCTCCCAACTGACCAATTAGAATGAAAGTGGTCACTTTTTAATTAGAAAAAATGAGTAAGAAATACAATGTATATGGCATCGGGAATGCCCTAGTTGATATCGTAACAGAAGTAGATGATCAATTCTTGAGCGAGCATAAAATTGAGAAGGGATTCATGACCCTTGTAGATGAAGATACGCAGACTAGATTGTCAAGTGCTATCAATATGGAAAATAGCAACAAACAATGCGGTGGTTCTGTTGCCAATTCTGTTATTGCAGTTGCTCAATTTGGAGGCACCAGCTACTATTCTTGTAAGGTGGCTAACGATGACTTAGGAAAATTCTACAGAGATGACCTAAAGTCAAATGGTGTTGACACTAATTTAGATCATCACGATCTAGAATCTGGAATTACTGGAAAGTGTCTCGTGATGACTACAGATGATGCTACTAGAACCATGAATACCTTTTTGGGAATTACTTCCAATTATTCAAGGTCAGAAATCACTGAAGCTGCACTAAAAGATAGTGAGTACCTATACATTGAAGGCTACTTGGTAACTTCTGAGAACGGACAAGATGCCATGAAATATGCAAAGAAAATTGCGGAAGAAAATGGGATCAAGACTGCATTGACCTTTTCTGACCCATCTATGGTAAAATATTTCAGAGATCCTATGGAATCTGTGATTGGTGCAAGTGTGGATCTTTTGTTCTGCAACGAGGAAGAAGCTATGTTATATACCGGCAAAGACAATCTACAAGAAGCTAGAGAAGCTTTGAAGAAAGACGCGAAGAGATTTGCTATTACCCTTGGTAAGAATGGTGCAATGATCTATGATGGAGATACCTTCATTGATATAGAGCCTTATGAAGTGAATGCCATTGACACCAATGGTGCTGGAGATCTTTTTGCAGGAGCCTTCCTAGCCGGAATCACCAATGGGAGAAGTTATGCTGATGCTGGCAAATTGGCCTCTTTAGCTTCTTCAAGAGTTGTTACTCAGTTTGGTCCTAGATTGGAATGGCACCAAGCTAAAGACATCATGCACCATTTGCAAATGCACTAGATTATTGGATCTGGAATTCCCTTTCTCCTGAATCATTGAAAGGGCCCATCACATAATTTCCCTCTCGGTCAATTAACTCGATTCGGACCTTATGTACTCCTTGTTCAAGTCCTTCTAAGGTAAAAGTGTTCCATTGTGTAATGATGAACTCGGTTTCATCAATCGACAATTTGACTTTCATTCCATCTTCTGAGAGTTGAGTATTGATCAAATAAAAATCGACTAGTATCCGATCATTCAAACTGTATGTTTCTCTTGGTTGATTATAGATGAGATGAGGAGCGGCAATGTCAAATGGGACATTCTCTTCTCCAATCTCAATGTTTTGAAATAGGAACGCTTTTTGCTTTTTGAGGCTTTGCCCTTCCTTGTTTGAAAGGACTGCCAAGATCACATTATTGCCTTCAATTAGATCAATCGTATTGATTTCTTGATGGTAGCTCGCATAGGTACCATTGTTCTGAATGATCTGAATGCCATATTCTTTTGATGCCAGGTCGACCCCTTCTACATCAATAGAAATTGAATTTACCCCGGGCTTTATAGGGTCATTCGTGATCTTTAAATCAAGAGAAACATCCGTTAAGACCATTTCTTCAATGGCCTTTAAGACAATCCCATTCTTTTCTAAACTGTAGCTGGGCTTAAGCTCTTCATCAAGAACAAGCTTAGGAACAAGAGTATCTTGAACTTTTGCTTTTTCTTCCAGTTTTATCTCCTTCTGGTCAGTTGGTGAATTCTGGCAAGAACAAGAGATCAAAAAGACCAGGAGAGGAACTACATATTTGATTTTCATCTACACTTCAATTCCAATGATACAGACATCATCTAATTGCTCCAGGTTCCCTTTCCATCTTACAAACTGATCTCTCAACTCCGCTTCTTGTTGATCAATATTTAGATGCTGAATTCTTAATAAGATCTCTTTCAAATTCTTGCTCTTCAACTTTTTACCCTTATCTCCTCCAAACTGGTCCAAATATCCATCTGAAAACAAATAGAGTCTGCTTCCCTTTTTCAATTCCAATTCATGATGAGAAAATTTTTGAGCATGCTCTATATTTCCAATTGCTTGCTTATCGGCCTTCAACTCATACAATGTAGAATTCTCTTTTTCTAATTTGAACTCCAGCAGCTCTGATTTGGTCTTTGGTTTCTCCCCAATGATCCACAGCGGATTATGTGCGCCCGCATAACTGACCTTCCCCTTGTTAAAAGAACAAATTGAAATGTCCATCCCATCTTTGATCGAAGAGTCTGATTTACCTAGATCAGCGCTCACTAACTCTTGGCATTTGTCCAAAATGTCGGAAGGTTTTCTCAGTCCAAATTCACCTACTGCTCGGTTCAAGGCATTGCTACAAACTACACTCACCATAGCTCCTGGAACTCCATGTCCAGTGCAATCTGCAGCAGCAATAATACTTCCCTCCTTTTGCGAGCTAAACCAATAGAAATCCCCTGCAACTATGTCTTTCGGGATATAGAGAACAAAACTATTTGGAAGTTTAGCGTGAATGGATTGCAAAGGCGGGAGAACGGCATCCTGAATCTTTCGAGCATAATTGATAGAATCGGTTATCTCCCTGTTCTTCTCTTCAACGATGTCCTTTTGTTCATTCAACTGCTCGTTCTTTTCTACAAGTAGAGACTTTTGAGATCGAATGAGTTCATTGTCTCTCTTCTTCTGAACAAATGCATAAGAAATGAAGACGATCATTAACAAGGCTGCACCCAAACCAAGATACAACAACTGATTTTGAGCTTTCTGATTCTCAAGAGTAGCATCCTGTAGCTCTTTTTCCTTCTTCAGATTGTCGATCTTCAATTGCTTTCTTTCAGTTTGAAACTGAGCTTCCATTTGCGAAATAGCATCTATACGTCCTTTCCTATTCAAAGAATCTTGCATTTGAGAATACAGCAAGAGCTTAGCATATGCAGAATCATACTGACCCAGCTTTGTATACAGTTCTGAGTATTCCTTCAGGTACTCAACATCTTCATAGATCACGCCTATTGAATCTGATAAGAATACCGCTCTCTCCATATACCTTAATGCCTTGTTGGTCTGACCTTGCTCATGAAATACCAGACTTAGATCATGCATAGCAATAACTGCAAAACGGATATCTCCTATTTTCCAAAAAGTCTCATAAGCTTTCCAAAGACTAGTTCTTGCCTCTTCTAGCTTTCCAATTTGTGCATTGACCTGGCCAATATTTAGTTGAATAGATGCTTTCTTGCTCAAATAACCTAGCTCTAGATAGATATTCATGGCACTATCTAAATACACCATCGCTTGTTCAGGATCATTCTGATCAAAGGCAAGTTTTGCATTCAAGTTATGAAGGAGAGCATAGCCCTCTTCATCTCCTCTTTTTCTATAAATCAATTTTAGCTCATCAATTAACTCTTGGCTTTTTTCAAACTCCATTGAATAACTGTAATGCACTGCTAAATTGAATAATCCATTAGCCAAAGCTTCATCCAACTTATGCTCTCTTGCGATATGAATGGCCTTTAACAAATACTCCAGTTCCTTGTCCTTCTGGCCGGTGAAATTATAGAGTGTACTTATGTTGATATAGGAAGAAGCAATCAGGAAATGATCTCCTTCATTGATACTTATCTCAACAGCTTTGTCGTAGTACTGCTTGGAAGAATCGTATTTAGCTAGATCGGCAAATGCGTTGCCAATATTGTTATACTGTCGTGCAACTTTGTCTGGCCTATTTGCTTTTTTAAATTGCTTAACGGCCAATAATCTAGAAGTAATTGAGCTCGTCAGTTCTCCTTTATACAAGGCTGTTCTAGCCATGTGATGCAGATACATCCCATTCCAATAATTCGAGTCACTACCCGTATTTTCCTTGGCTATCTTATTCTTCCAATAGTTGATCTCCTCCCACTTAGAACTATTGGCAGCAAAATTATTATACGCTTCAAGTCTAGCTGAATCCTCTAGCTCCTGAACTGTATTAAATAGGGAATCAAGATTTTGAGCAGTCAGCACGAACATTCCTGTGCAAAACAGGAAGATCAATATTAGTGCTGCTCTCATGAGTGCTTTGTTTTACTCTACAACTATATTGACTGTTGCACTGAGTTGCTCACCATAGGACTGATGGTAGCCATCTGCAAACTGCATGGTCAATTGATAATTTCCTGGACTTAGATCCAAGTCCGTTTCAGTTTGACCCTTCCCGTAATGAATATTGACTGAGTCTGCTGGCACAACCGTACCTCTAGCTATGAAGCCATTGTTTATGATCAAATGATGGTGTCCTTTACCTTCGTTCAATTCACCTGCTGGTTCTACTTCTATGCCTTCAACTTCAAACTTCACTGTAAAGGGCATATTAATAGTATCTCCTTCGGCAAGGTTTCCAAACATCACCTTTGCTCCTTCAGGTATATCCAGTTGCTTTGGACCTTCCTTATCGGCATTCTCAGAATGATCTGCATGATCCATATGGTCTGCATGATCCGCATGATCAGCATGATCATCATGTTGTTTGTGCTCTGCTCCACCGCAGGCAAATAGTGCAACAACAGAAAGAGATATAAAACTATGTAATGCTATTCTTTTCATTTTATTCGAATTCGATTAATATTTGATTCTTTTCAACTGACTCTTTTTCTGAGACTTCAATTTTCTTAATGGTCGCTTCTCCTGGAGATTTTAAGACATTTTCCATTTTCATTGCTTCCAAAATGAGCAATGAATCGTCCTTGTTAACAGTTTGTCCTTCTTCAACTAAAACATTCAATACCAATCCTGGCATGGGGGCTTTCAACTGAGATATTGCAGCTGAAGCAAGATTATCCATTCCAAGTTGCTGTAGCAATTGATCAAACTGGTCTTCTATTTCAAGATCGTAGATGTTGTTATTGATCTTGATGCGTACTTTCTTTTCTTCCTTGTTCAAATCAAGGAGGCTGGCGTTGTAGGACTGATCCTTATAAAGAATGTGAAACTTGCCTTCTTTTAATTTAAGTAGGTCCAAGTTCATGCTTTCTCCATCTATTGAAATTGAGTCCTTCTGAGCATCAATATTATACTCCTTCTCGCCGTTGATCTTTACTTTCCATTCACTCATTCTCGAACAAAGATAGTTGATTGTGTATTAAGATAAAACCATGTTCAGAACAATGCTTTTTTTTAAGAGTTTTGTTGGTCAAATAAATCTTCATGATGAAATTTTCATACCTCCATTCTATAAGCGGCATTTTAGTTACTGCAGGATTGCTTTTCGCTTGTAAATCTTCACAGCCTCTTATTGAAGAAGTGGCTTATACAACAAATCTCGACACAGTCGAAGTTACTCCAGAACCTGAATTAGAAGTGTATCGTGCTTCTGAAACTAGGATCAATGACTTGATCCATACCAAGCTCGAAGTTTCTTTCAATTGGGATAGTGCTTTTTTAAATGGTAAGGCATGGTTGAGTTTAACCCCATACTTCTACCCAGTTGATAGTTTGGTTCTCGATGCAAAAGGTCATCAGATCAATGAAGTAATGTTGGTAGATGCGATCGGAAAAATGAAAGCCTTAGAGTTTTCTTATGACACCTTGGAGCTAAGCATCGCGCTAGACAAAACCTATCAAAAAGGAGATACCTACATGGTTTACATCGATTATGTGGCCATGCCAAATAAATTCGAAGTCGGAGGAAGTTCAGCGATCACTAGTGAGAAAGGTCTTTATTTCATCAACCATGACGGTTCTGACAAGAACAAGCCCAAGCAAATTTGGACGCAAGGAGAAACGGAGTCTAGCTCACGTTGGTTCCCAACCATTGATGTTCCCAACGAGAAAACCACTCAAGAAATCTACATCACTGTTGATACAGTCTACGAAACCCTTTCCAACGGGAAACTACTTTATCAAACATTGAACGGCGATGGTACCAGAACCGATTACTGGAAGCAAGATCTAGCGCACGCACCTTACCTCTTCATGATGGCGATTGGAGATTTTGCAATTGTTGAGGACTCATGGAGAGACATCCCAGTCAATTACTATGTCGAACATGAATACAAGGAATTTGCAGCAGATATTTATCCGAATACTCCAGAGATGATCGAATTCTTCTCTACTAAAATGAATTATCCATACCCTTGGGACAAGTATCATCAAGTAGTAGTTCGTGATTATGTTTCTGGAGCAATGGAAAATACAGGAGCTGTGATCTATGGGGATTTTGTTCAAGGAAACGATCGCTATTTGATCGACAATTCTGGAGAAGATGTAGTTGCACACGAGCTCTTTCACCATTGGTTTGGAGATTTAGTGACTACAGAATCATGGTCCAATCTTCCACTGAATGAATCTTTTGCAACTTATGGCGAGTATTTGTGGAATGAATACAAATATGGAAAGGATCAAGCTGACTATGGTTTGGCTAACGACCTTAGAGCATACATGGCGGAAGCAAGAATTCAAAAGAAGACGCTTATACGATTCAACTACAAGAAGGAAACCGATATGTTTGATACACACAGCTACCAAAAAGGTGGCAGAGTATTACACATGCTAAGAAAGGAAGTCGGCGATGATGCCTTTTTCAAGTCTTTGGAGGTCTACCTAAAAGAAAATGAATATAAAGCAGCTGAAATTCATCATTTGAGATTAGCTTTTGAAAAAGTGACGGGCAGAGACCTCAACTGGTTCTTCAATCAATGGTTTCTTCAAGCCGGTCATCCTGAATTGGAAGTTAGCCATGAATACATAGATTCAACTTCTCAGTTGGCTATAACAATTGAACAAGTGCAAGAGGGAGATGATATTCCATACATATACATTCTTCCTATTGATGTTGAGATCGTTAATTCAAAAGGAGCACTAAGTACGGAAAGCATCAAGATGAATAGTCGTAACCAAGTTTTCTATATCAGCATGGATGAAGCCCCACTTTTGGTAAACATTGATGCAGATAAGACCTTATTGGCATCCATAGATCAAGATCTTAGTAAAGAACAAGCAGTGATCTTATACGAGAAGGGTGGAAACTATGTGGATCGATACGATGCTATCAAAAAGCTAAAAAATAAGAAAGACAGTATCTCTCTTAATACCATCGAAAAGGCAATGGAAGATCCTTTTTGGAACATCAGAAAACTTGCAGTTCAACAGGTCAAAAAACTAGCTAAGGAACGACCAGAAACTACCAAAGACAAACTGGTAGAGCTTGCAAAAAATGATAAAAAATCAAATGTTAGAGCTGAAGCATATGAAGCCTTAGGAAAGTATTTCAGCAAAGAGATAGATGCTGATCTAGCAATCAAAGGATTGGAAGATCCTTCTTACAGAGTGGTAGGCGCAGCTCTTGAATGCCTTGAAGAATTGGACAAAGAAAAAGCCCTCGAGTCTGCAGCAGATCTAGAAGAATTGAAAAATGAAACCATCAACTTGACCATTGCTAGAATGTACTCCAAAGAGGTTGACCCATCCTACAATGATTTCTATGTAAGACAATTAGAAGAAATGGATGGATTCACCAAATATCCATTGGTGATCTCTTACCAAGAATACCTTAGTCTTCAAGATCACGAAACACTGAAAAAAGGAGTAGAAGAACTCTACAAAGTTGCTAGTGAAGGAGGAAACTGGTTCATCAGAATGGGTGGTGTCAACGCACTAAGTCAAATCAAACAACAGCAAAAGGAAAATGCAGAAGCTTTCAAGAAACAATTGGAAGGATCTGATGATGCTGACTTGCAATCAAAGTTGGAGCAAGCCGAAGCACTTTCAAGATCAATTAATGATCAATTAAAAGAATTAGCGGAGAAAGAGGATAGTGAAAGATTGAAGAAAAGAATTGAAGGCGAGATCGATTGATCAATTTTTATAAATCAAGCGTATTTGACTTCAAGGAATCTTCGAATCCTTTATCAATTTTAAGATCTGAGTCTTCAGCAGCTTCTACCGCAAGCTCATCACAACGTTCATTCAATGGATTGCCTGCATGGCCTTTCACCCAATGAAACTTGACTTGATGCTTTCGATAGATCCGCAAAAACCTCTTCCATAAATCTGGATTCTTTTTCTTGGCGAAGCCTTTCTTTTCCCATCCAAATACCCAAGATTTTTCAACTGCATCTACTACGTACTTGGAATCTGAATAAACCTCCACTTCAGAAGGTTGGTTCTTAAGTATCTCTAGAGCGACAATGACCGATAAGAGTTCCATGCGATTATTGGTGGTGAGCCTGAATCCCTCCGAAATCTCCTTTCTATGCTTCCCTGATAAAAGTACTGCTCCATAGCCTCCCTTCCCTGGATTCCCCTTTGCAGCACCATCAGTGTATATCGTGATCTTAGCCAAATTTTCGTAGTTTAACGCTTCGAATGTAAGCAGATCCATCTAAAATGCTCTGCCGATGATGGAATTACCTATGGAAAAGAAATTCAACTGTCTTTATTTAGACGAGACTCCGTACCAACAATCTTTAGAGCTTCAAGAACATATTTTTAAAGCACAGTTAGACAAATTGGAAAAGGGGGAACCTACCTCCAATACGCTAATTTTTGTGCAACATACTCCAGTTTATACCTTAGGAAAATCTGGAGATATCAAAAACTTGAAAGTCCCCATTGAAGAAACTGGAGCAGAATATTTTGAAACGGATCGCGGTGGTGATATTACTTACCATGGACCTGGGCAGTTGACAGGATATCCCATTTTTAATTTGAACGACTTTGGAATTGGCGTTAAAGAGTACGTCTATCGCATTGAACAATGTGTGATAGATTGCATGGCCAGCTATGGAATCAAATGCTCAAGAATTGACAAAGCCAGCGGAGTATGGGTGAGTGCAGAGACTAAACTACCCAGAAAGATTTGTGCAATAGGAATCAAAATAAGCAAGGGTATAAGCATGCATGGATTTGCCTTGAACATCAATACCAACCTTAGCTATTTTGAAAATATAGTTCCTTGCGGATTGGAAGATTCCGCTGTTACTTCCCTAAAGAAAGAATTGGGCAGAGACATCACTGTTCATGAAGTCTGCGAAAATCTAGAAGAATACTTTAGAAAACAATTTCACTAAGACCAGAGCTTACTTAGAGGTGCTTTTCAGCATGATATGAGGATCTGACCAATGGTCCACTTTCCACATATTCGAAGCCCTTTTTCAACGCTACCTCTTTGTATTTAGCAAAAGTATCAGGATGAACGAATTCAGAAATAGCTAAGTGCTTTTTTGTAGGCTGCATGTATTGACCCATAGTTAAGATCTGTACCCCATTTGCAAGCAAGTCATCCATGCATTCAAAAACCTCATTTTCAAATTCTCCAAGACCAAGCATAATCCCTGACTTTACTTTCTCGATCCCACCTTCTTTTAATCTTCTCAATACCTCTAAACTCCTATCGTACTTAGCCTGAACTCTCACTTGCTTTGTGATTCTTCTGACGGTCTCCAGATTGTGTGACACGATCTCAGGCTTTACTTCCAGAATAGGATCCAAATTTTCCCACTCGCCCTTGAAATCAGGAATTAAGGTCTCGATGGTGATTCCAGGATTATGTCTTCTTGTCAATTCCACTGTCTTCTTCCAGATGGAAGCCCCTCCATCGGGAAGGTCATCACGATCAACAGAGGTAATTACGGCATGTTTGATCCCCATCAATTGAATAGACTTAGCTACCCTTGCTGGCTCAAATGGATCTACTGCTTCAGGTTTTCCAGTATTGACATTGCAGAACTGACAGGAACGTGTACAGGTATTCCCCAAAATCATAAAAGTAGCCGTCCCAGCATTCCAACATTCTGCTTGATTGGGACATTTCCCAGACTCACAAATAGTGTTCAACTGATGCTCTTTGACTGTCTTTTTGACCTTCCTGTACTCTTCTCCAGAACCTATCTGGGTTTTGAGCCATTCTGGCTTTCCGATCTTGACTTCTTGGTCTTCTTTATTGCTGAATAAATTGGGCAAATGTTCGAGATTTGATGCAAAATTAAACAAGTAAAAATGCATTCTGTTGTGAAAACCCAATCATTTTAGGGCCTTTGTCGCTCCGCCTTTTCTAAGTATTTGAACAGCTTGCTGTTTAGTCCTTCTACACTTCCAACTGGAGTATCTGAAAAAAGGATCTTCAAGGGTAAATAAAAGATTCCATGTCCTGGATGTTCACTTAAGGATTTGAACAATGCTCTTGAATAGTAGGGGAAAGGTCGGCTCAATTGATTGAATTCATTGTCCTTCACCACAAATGCATAAAAAGTATTCTGACCGCCTCCATAGAATCTCTCTACTTGCTTAGAAGCAAAGTTCCCAGTTGATACCCATTCATAATGAGAGAAGTACTTGGCTGTATCTTCTTGGATCTTGGTCAATTCGCAAGTAAATACATTCTTCGGATTGTTCAATACAATTGCAGGGTCCTTTTCCAGGCTATCGTTCAAGAATATTCCTTCGTACTCCCCTTTTAAGACTTTTCTTGAGTCAGATGAGAAAAAGAATTTCACCTCACTAAAACTATATGCCGATCTGAAAGCTTGCATGATGCTCTTGTTCTCCACTCTCTGTTGCTCCAAAGTTTCTTCAGCCAATTGCATATGACCTCTCTTCTGCATTGCTGCAATTGTTGGTGCAGAGGTCTTTAACCTCACTAAGAGAGCCCCATCTCTCAATTGCTTGATCTGCCTATTTGCAATTCTTTTCTTTCTGCTTCTTTCCGATTCTGGCGGCGGGCTCCTCTTGTTGATCCGGTAGGTAAGACCAAGTTGATAAACGCTATTGTCAGAACTCATCCCAAATGTGTAGTTACAGAAGAACCTCCAATTGTCCATCAATTTGAATTCTACTCCCATCATTGGATCCAACTGGTATTGTGTAGTTGTGTAATCTTTTTGTTCTTCTTTGAATCTAAAATCGGCCTCTCCATTGTATTTGGAGCTATAGCTAACAACCGTTTGGCTATTCAAGCCAAAGTTCAAATAAAGATCATCAATCTTGTACTGACCAAATAGATGAAGGTCAAATCCGTTCTGATTAAACCGGTAATAATTATCTAATATAGAAGACTTTACAGAAAAGTACCCAGCGGCATTCGCTCTCCACCTATGACTAATTGCATAAGAAGAACTCAAGCCTATAAATGGTCCAAATGCAGATTTTACTTCATCTGCTTCAGAAATATTCAGCTTACTAATACTTGCTCCACCGCTAAATCCATACAAGAAATCACCAGGCCTGACTTCTAACTCTTGCGAATAGGCAAAATTACACAGTAGCAGCAAGACAATGATATGACCAAGAAGCCTTTTCATGCTCAATTAAGACACAGAAAGAAAGCAAAAAGTTGTCAGATTACGAAAAGAGAGAACTCAAGACCAATTTGTCTAGTCTAGATCAAAATCATTGAGCATCTCAAAATCCAATTGTTTCTTTGATAAATCTGCTCTCTTTACCCGAACGGTAACTTCATCTCCCATTCGGTAGATCTTACCCGTACGTCGCCCCTGCACAGAATAGTTATCTGGATCAAAATGGTAGAAATCATCTGTGAGGCTTTTCATTCTGACCAGTCCTTCACACTTATTTCCTTCAAGCTCTACAAAGATCCCAAAGTCGCTAACTCCTGAAATTACTCCTCCAAAAACTTCTCCTTCTTTTCCTTGCATGAACTTCACCTGCATGAACTTTATGGAATCTCTTTCAGCATCACTTGCTAGCTTTTCCATCTCCGAAGAATGCTTGCATTTCTCTTCTAATTCTTCCTGATTTGCCGCTTTACCTCCATCCAAATAATGTTGCAATAAACGATGCACCATTACGTCTGGATATCTTCTAATAGGTGAGGTAAAGTGAGTATAGAATGGGAATGCCAATCCGTAGTGCCCAACATTATCTGTTGAATATTCAGCTTTGGCCATAGTTCTTATAGCAAGAGTAGAAATCAATTGCTCTTCAGCTTTCCCAGAGACATCCTTCATTAATCTATTGAGTGTACTTGAAACCCCTTTAGGTGAGCTAAGATCAATGCGATAACCAAACTTTCTAATGAAGGTACTGAAGGTTTGAAGCTTTTCTGGGTCAGGGTTATCATGAACACGATAAACAAAGGGTTTAGCTGTCTCATTTTTATTCTTGCCAATGAACTCTGCAACTTTCTTGTTGGCCAAAAGCATGAACTCCTCGATCAATCGATTCGCATCCTTTTGCTCTTTGATGAACACTCCTTCTGGCTCTCCTTTTTCATCTAATCTGAACTTAACCTCAAGGCTATGAAAATCGATCGCACCTTTCTTAAATCTTGCAGCTCTTAACTTCTTCGCCAATTGATCAAAGAGCACCACCTCATCTTTTAATTTTCCTTCCCCTCCATCTATCAGTTCTTGAGCTTGATCATAAGTAAAGCGATGATCAGAGTGGATCACGGTTCTACCAAACCATTGATCAAGTATGTTAGCTTCTTCGTCCAATTCAAAGATCGCAGAAAAGGTATACTTGTCTTCATTGGGTCGAAGTGAACAGGCAAAGTTGGACAAAACTTCAGGTAGCATTGGAACAACGCGATCTACAAGGTATACTGAAGTAGCTCTTGAATAGGCCTCCTCATCCAATTCTGTTCCTTCTTGTAAATAATGACTGACATCGGCAATATGAACGCCTATCTCCCAATTTCCGTTTTTCAATTTTTGTATGGACAAGGCATCATCAAAATCCTTCGCATCATCTGGGTCAATGGTAAAGGTGGTTACCTTTCTCATATCTCTCCTATTCTTTACTTCTGATGAATGAATCGCAAGGTCTAATTTGGCAGCCTCCTCTTCAATATGCTTTGGAAAGTGAGCAGGTAAATTATATTCGGCAAGTATGGCATGCATCTCCGTTTCGTTCTCTCCTTCAGGACCAAGAACTTGGATTACCTCTGCCTCTGGTGAATCATCTTTTTCATCCCATTTTACCATTCTCACGATAGCCTTATCGCCTGTAGAAGCCCCTTTCAACTTACTCAGAGGAATAAAGAAGTCGATCTGCATACGTCTGTTATCAGGAACTAAAAATGCATATTTCAACGATTTTTCTATTCTTCCAACAAAGTCTGTTTGACCTCTTTTAACTATCGATTGAACTGCCCCAATAGGCTTCCCATTGCGCTTAACTTTTATAACGTTGATCTCTACAAGGTCACCATGAAGTGCTGTTCCAAGATTATTCTCATCAACGTAGATGTCTTCGGGCATTCCCTCCACAACTACATAGGCATTACCCCCTTGAGTCATGTCGACCTTACCAATCAATGTTTGGTTTGAATTTCCAGCATGTCGAAGCATGTATTTGCCTGGACGATCTTCAACCAAAACATCCTCAGCCACAAGCTCTCTGATGTAATGATCAATGATCTTCTTCTTGGAAGCTTGACCAACCCTCATTTTTTTGGCCACTTGCTTGTAATTGAACCGCTGGTTAGGATTCTGCTGAAAGATCTCTAGAATCCTTTGGTGCAGAGAATTACCGCCTGATCTCTTGTTCTTAGCGGCCATAATAAAAAGGGGAAATAGTAATAAAAAGCTTCATGCTCACTCAACAAAACTAAGCAATTGATTGAATGAAATGTTGGCATTAAAGTGGCCTAACGCAATCATAAGAATTAGTTCATCTTCAGCTTGAATAATTGAAGACCATCCATTTCAATTTCCAGTTCATAGAATTGATCCAAGGTTTCCTTCAAGTCTGGGTTCGAACTATAATTTTGATCTGCAATATGAACGAAGACATAGTTGATCTGTATCAGCTCCTCAGTATGACTTTCTGGTAAAAAATCGATTTCATCCTTTGAAATAGATCGATCCCCTAATCTTAAACTAGGAAGCTCTTGCCCCTTTAATCGCAAGGGGAAATAATTTTGAAGGTTCTCATAATTGTAAAGGCTAATGGTATTGGACTTCAATGCTAATAGATTGCAAAAGTGAGTAGTAGTCCAAGACGACCTGCTCAAAGGCAAGAGAACACTATTGGCCTCAATTCTCTTTGATATTTCTAAATACCGCGTCCATTCAATTCCTCTAGATTCTTGTGTTTCTAAATAATAGGTCATCAAGGAGAAATGAGAAAAGATCAAGGCAAGTCCCACCATCAATTTGGGGATGAGATCAGTTTTGAAGAGGCTCACCGCAGCTATCAGAAAAAGCAATAGAAACCATTGTATCCTGATCAATATGATTCCTCCATTGAGGGTGTAATCTGGAAATGAAAAGTAAAAGATCACAAAGGATCCGATCAGTAAAACAATGGGACCCAATTTAGATTGATCCAATTCAATGTTATTCTTAACCCTCTTTATGATAGCTAGAACCAAAAGAAATAGAATGGAAATGGAAATTACTCTGGTATAGCTTGACTCTTTAGATCCGTCAAATGCAACGAGACTATTGAGATCAAAAAGTGCCTTCATTGAGTCGGTGGTTGAAACATAGGTCGACTCTCCCATTCCACTTGACATGGGACTCAGATAGAATAGAAATAGCACCATAAATGGAAGAAGTAATAGAGAGAAAATAATTAATTCCTTAATCGCCTTTTGCACTTCAATCTTCTTCTGAAATAGCCTGAATAGTGCAAAGAGGATCAAGCTAAAAGCAGAAAAAGCAAAAACCAATGCATGAGAAAAATAAATGCATGCCAACAAGATGAAGATTTGGAGTTTTTGCTTTCTTGTTGCTACAACCCCTGAAGATCTTATCAGCAGTGTAAGCATCAAAATGTAGGCAATAAGTGCTATGGAATAATTGTAGAATCCAAAAAAGTAAGTCAGCGAAAAAGTGAGGGGGAATGCAAAATAGGAATAGAATGCAAAATCTTTTGAAAGACTCTTTAGATAGTTCCGTTGGGCATAAATAAGTCCAATTGTCAATAAGAAAACGAATAGTTTTTCCGCTTGTACTGGCTCCAGAAAGAGTTGAAAAACAACCATCAAATAATGCCCAGTGACATTGGGAGTCCAGAATGAGTTAAACTCATAAAAAGTGCTGATGAGTGGAGCATCTTCAAATAATAGCTGATAGATCAAAAAGGCATTGTAGGAGTGAGCAGGCCCATCAATGGTTGAAAAACCATTGATCAAATAGACCAAAGATGCATGCACTATCGTAAGGATGAAAAAAAGATAGGGTTCTACTTTGCGGATCATGATCATCCAAGCTTGATGACGCACAAGGTAAACATGTATGCTAAACTATTAATAGCTTTATGGCAAAATTTCAAGATGAGAGCAAAGATCAGCATTGACCATATTGTCTATAACTATGACACCAAAAAGCCAATTGACATCTCTATTCCGCTGAGAGCTGGAAAAGAGAATGTGAATGCATGGTATGTTGATCCAGTCAAGATAGCTCCTGTTATTACCGATCAATTTGTTGGATCTGTAAAGTTAGGCGGAGCAGTGAACTTCAATAATATTGCTTTCAATCCACATGGAAATGGGACTCATACAGAATGTGTTGGCCATATCTCAAAGGAGGATTATTCCATCAACAACTGCCTAAAAGAATTCTTCTTTAGTGCAAAATTGATCAGTATAAATCCAGAGAAAATAGGGGAGGATGAAGTAATCACTAAGGATCAAGTTAAAAATGCGTGGGAGTCACAAGGAGAGAAGGCTGAGGCTGTTATCATTCGTACACTTGATAATCCAAAAGAAAAGATCAATAAGCAGTATTCCAATACAAATCCACCCTATATTGAGGTAGATGCTGTTAACTATTTATTGGCTGAGGGTATTGAGCATTTGTTGATCGATCTTCCTTCCGTTGATCGGGAGTATGATGATGGAGTTTTAGCTGCTCACCATGCTTTCTGGGAATATCCTAAGAACACCCAGAAGCATAGAACCATTACAGAACTGATCTATGTTCCCAATGAAGTTGAAGATGGTTTCTATTTAATGAATCTTCAAATAGCAAGCTTTGAGAATGATGCTAGTCCATCTAAACCGATCTTGTACAGATTAGAGCCGGAATCCTAGAACCACCATATCGTCTACTTGCTCTAGCTCTCCTTTCCATTTCATAATGGTCATTCCAATCTTTTCTTTTTGAACCTCCATTGGTTCATCCTTGATCGACATTAGCAGATCTTTGAATGCTTTGGATTTGAACTTCTTGCCTTGATCTCCTCCAAACTGATCTGCAAAGCCATCAGAGAATAAATAGAACTGATCGCCTGCTTTGAAAGAAATCTGATGTGACTCATACTGAATACTTTGTCCTGAGAAGGAACCAATTGCTTGCTTTGTAGCCTTCACTTCAACCAACTCATCATTTTGAATGGCATACAAGGAGTTGTTTGCACCTGAATAAGTCAAGGTCTTACTACTTTCATCGATCACACAAAGTGACATGTCCATACCATCCTTAACTCCCTCCTTATCTGACTGTTTCAATGCATTGGCTACATTCTTATCTAGTCTGCTCAAGATCTCTCCAGCATCGGTTACCTTTTTCTCCGAGATGATCTTGTTCAAGCCATTATATCCTACAAGACTCATAAAGGCGCCTGGAACTCCATGGCCTGTACAATCAATTGCAGATACTACTACTTTCTCCCCAACCTTGTCGATCCAATAAAAATCTCCACTCACTATGTCCTTTGGTCTGAAATAAACGAATGATTCTGGCAAGTGCCCTCTAAATACCTCATCCTCTGGAAGAATAGCCGTTTGGATTCTTTTAGCATAACGAATACTATCTGTTATGTCTTTATTCTTTTGAGCAAGTTCATCATTTCTATCTCTCAGCTCTAAAGTTCTATCTTGAACAACAGCCTCTAATCTCACTTTCGCCCTCTTCAGGCTTGCTGTACGAATTCTCATGATCAGCCAGAACAACAATATGATCGTGATCACAACAGCAGCATAAAACCAAGTAGTTAAGTAAAATGGAGGATCAATACTAAAAGTATAGATGGCTGGTTTCTCATTCCAAATACCATCCTTGTTAGCCGCAATTACTTTAAGAGTGTAAGTTCCAGGCAGTAAATTAGAATAAGAAGCTCGGTCTATATCGGAGGCTGGAGAATAGTCTTTCTCAAGACCTTCCAGCATGAATCTATACCTTACATCTTTGGGATTTTTCAAGCTTATTCCCTTGAAGATGAAGGTGAAATTATTGTCCTGGTACTTGTAGAGTGCAGAATCGATCAGAGGATACTCCTCATGTTTCAACTCCATAGCATAGATCTCTGTCAATGGTTCCTTATCATTGGCCATGATCAAATCTGGACTGAATTGTACAAGACCCATGATGGTACCTATCCAAACATTTCCTTCCTTGTCAATGACAGTTGCATTTGAGTTGGCTTCTACACCTAAGAATCCTTCTCTTCGCCCAAAGTCTTTGAACTCTTCGCTTTCTGGATCATACAATGTCAATCCTTGTGAATTGCCTATCCATAATTGATTGTTATTATCACTAATGATCGCATAAGGAGTATTCAAACTATTTTCTTCTCCATGCTTGTGACTCTTGAACTGACTGCCATCAAATTCATAAATGGTTCCTCCGTAAGCCCCAAACCAAAGATTGCCATTATGATCCTCTGATACGGTGATGATGAATCTTTGATCTATTCCATCTTCTTCACCATAGGTTTTAAAATCGCCATCAGAATACTTGGTAAGCTCTCCACCAAGGGCAGCAAACCAGATCTGCTTCTTGCTATCAATGAAGATCCTATATATGTTATTTCCTCCCAGGCCATCATTGGTCGTAAAAAGTCTTGATTTTCCACTTTCAGGATTGTATCTAACTGCCCCTTTCTTGGTACCGATCCAAAGATTCCCTTCATCATCTTCTGCAATAGTATATACAGTAAGATCAGGAAGAATGTCTTCATCATTGAATGCAGAAAGCTCTTCACTTGATGGGTCGTACTTCAAAAGTCCTTCACCGGGAGTTCCAGCCCAAACTGTACCTCTTGAATCTTCAAAGAGTGTAATGATGATCAGCTCTTCTGTTCCAGGCACTTTGGTAAAATTGCGACCGTCATAATGATCCATTCCGCCATTCGTTCCGATCCATAGTCCTCCATCCCGACTGTTATCTAAGGTCCATACAATGTTATTGCTCAAGCCATTGTCTTCATTCAATAATTTAAAGACCTCTCCCGTAAAGAAGTTCAATCCCAGATCTGTCCCGATCCAAATATTTCCTTCGCGATCTTCATAGATGTTCTTAACACTGAAATAATTTAGTCCTTCCTCTGTGCTAAATTGCATAAGTGATTGCTTGGCAACATCCATTTTGAAGACTCCTCTTCTAGCAGTACCGATCCAAAGATTGTTTCTGCTATCAAAGAAAAGAGCTTGACATTCTGTTCCAGAAACAGAATCTGACTGAATAGGAAAATGCTGGAAAGTAAAATTGGAGCCCTCATACTCTATAATACTTACTCCATCATTGTAGTAGCCCACAGCCAATTGACCGTCATTCAAACTCTCAATCTGGTTTACAAGAGAGCTTTTAAGACCCGAGGTGTGATCTAAAACTTCAAATGTGTTCTCTTCATCATTGTTCTTGATCGTCACCCCGCGATCAGTCGCAATCCATAGTCGATCTTCACTGTCAATTGCCAGATCTAAAACGTAGTTACTTGAAAGCCTCCCTTCTTTATTGAAAGTATATACTTCATTGGTTTTGGTATCTAGATACATCAAACCATTACCGTCCGTTCCTATGTATAAATTACCCTTTGAGTCTTCTACAAATGAAGTAATCGATTTGAAATCCGAGTATTGAGCAAATTCATAATTGGTGATCAATTGTCTTTCCCAATTGAATACACTTAATCCACCTGCCCAGTGCCCAAACCAAAGATTGCCCTTACTATCCTTGAATGAAGCAGAGATCCAGTTTTCCGCAAGACTGTCTTTCTGATCATATAGCGTAAATTCTTTTCCATCAAAGCGATTCAAGCCAGACATGGTTCCTACCCAGAGGTAACCGGCATTATCTTGAACTACTGTATTGACTACAGATTGGGACAAGCCTTCTTCCACCCCATGGTGGATAAAGCTATATTGCTGTGCCTGTAATGCGGAAATACAGGTAGTCAGCACTAAGATTAGGGCGATTCTTAATTGCATTTTAGCTCGAATTTATAGGACTTAAGATCATCAAGCCTTTTGCAGAATTCTGCTTTCTCTACAGCTTGATTATCTATGTAATAATTGATCATTCCAAAATTGTAGGTCTCCTTGCTATAGCTAACGCTATAAGAAGGGTAATCGAAATAGAGATTCTCCACCAGCTTGAACTCGTCTTCCATCTTATTCTCTCTCACTTTTGGTTCAAGAACAAACTTCTTCCCTTCAGCAGTTTCCACCCCACTTGGAGGAGTTTTTTGAATGGCTTTTGCTTGAATTACTCTTGTAGAGGCAGCTACATCGCGAATCATGCCACTTTCTCTCTGTGATTTCATCTGTTTGTTGTTGGTAGCTTGGCTAGCCTTCTGCTGCTGTTGCTCCCGAAGCTCGTTTCTAGCCTTCTTCATTTCAGCCTCTTTCCTCGCCTTTTCAATTAGGGAGGAATCTTCTTTCTCTTTGGTTTTCTTCTGCAATTCAGCCTGGCTCATTTTTTTGCTCTCCTCTGCTACTTGTCTGATCAAGCTACTCTCATATCCTCTCTTAAGAGCAAGATTCTCCTTCCTTTTTTTCTCTCTTTCTAATCGCTGCCTTCTCAATTGCATCTCGTAGGTCTCATTCACATTTTCTTTCTCCTCCGCTTTCTCTTCAACAATCGGTTCCTCTACCTTGGGTTCCTCTTTTTTCTCAGGAACTTTCGCTGGAGCGACCTCCACTACATCATCTTCATCATGAGTAGTTGAACTTATCATTTGTTCCTCCTCGATAACAGGCGCTTCCTTGATCTCAGGCTCCTTTTGTTCCACCTTCTTGGCTTGTTTTGGAATTGGTTTGGCAATTGGATCAGCACCTTTTTTCTTCAATTTGTCAGACTCTGCCATTAACCTTTCCACTCTATCTCGAATTGCTTTCAAATGATCGTCATCTATCTCAAAACCATCCTTTTCTGGAATATACCGGTAGATCAATATTGGTTTGTCCATGATTGAGCCATCTAAGCCTTCAAAATTTCTAATTAGATCTCCCTGTAGATCGTAACTAACAAATGGTCTCTGGTCCAGCTTTTCCTGAGGCATTTTGGTACTGATCGCAAACCTTGTTGTAAAGTGGAACTCCTTTGAGATCTCTACTAGATAGTCATGGCCCAAAGGCAAGAAAAGCTTAAACTTTCCTTTTTTACTGGTTTCCATGGTTTCATACTCCTGATTGTCCTGAAGCACTCTTACTTTGGCAACTTGACTCCATCCTTCTTCCACATCGTAGTACATTTGACATCTCAAATTCACTTGTGCATTGAGAGAGGAGCTGATCAGCAAAAAGCAGATCAAAGAAGAGATCGCAAGGAATGCTTGTAGAAGAGGCCTTAAAGTGCGTACGCCCACGGGTTTAGTTTTGATATGGCACTAAAGTAAATTAAATAATTGAAAATGGGGAATTTAAGTGAGCGCTCTTAATTCAAGATTGAAATATTTAATGCTACTACATTTAGTAGTGCTCATCTTCGGTTTTACTGGCATTTTGGGCAAATTGATCAGTGTACATTCTGAACTGCTAGTGTGGCATCGAATGCTCATTGCACTTCTTTCATTGTTGATTTATCTCTTGATCAAAAAGAAAGATCTGAGGGTAAACAGAAAGGCAGCTCTGAAGCTAATAGGAGTTGGATTCATCATTGCCACCCATTGGATATTCTTCTTCGAAGCCATCAAACAATCCAATGTTTCCATTACTCTAGCTTCATTAGCAACTGCTTCTATTTTTACCGCTCTCTTAGAGCCTCTCTTTTTTAAGAGGAAGCTCTATTTGTATGAGCTTCTGCTGGGGACATTAGTAATCATTGGTTTGTACTTCATCTTTCAATTTGAAACAGACAATGCCCTGGGAATCATCTTAGCAGTAATCTCTGCTTTTTTGGCTTCATTGTTTACTGTGATCAACGGTATTCTGGTTAAAAAACACGATTCGGAGAGGATTTCACTTTATGAAATGCTTGGTGGAGTGATAGCCATCAGCATCTATTTCCTCTTGGATCTTTCCAGCACAGAGTTCAAATTGGTATTGCCCTTATCAGACCTTATTTACATGTTGATTCTTGGAATCATCTGTACGGCATTTGCTTTTGTAGCAAGCGTGGAAGTAATGAAAGAGCTAAGTCCATTTACTGTGAGTTTGAGCATTAACCTCGAACCTGTATATGGGATCTTGTTGGCAGTTTTATTCTTTGGCGATGAAGAAAAGATGTCTCTTGGATTTTACTTTGGCACCTTCATGATCCTGTCATCGATCTTTTTAAATGTTTGGTGGAAGAGATTGGCAAAAAAGAGAGCAGAAAGAAGAAATCTAAAGACATCGAAAGGCTAGTATACTCCTTATATTTGTAGCTTCATTTTAGCTTATGTCAGATCACTCAAATAAAAAAAGAACACTTGTTACAGCTGCCCTACCATATGCAAATGGACCAATTCATATTGGACATTTAGCTGGAGCATATTTGCCTGCAGATACTTATGTAAGGTATCTTCGAGCCTCTGGAAGGGAGGTTGCTTTTATCTGTGGGTCTGACGAGCACGGAGCGGCTATTACCTTAAGAGCTAAAAAGGAAGAAAAGTCGGCACAAGAAATAGTTGACACCTATCATGCGATCAATAAAAAGGCCTTTGAAGATTTTGGAATAAGCTTTGATCTTTTCCATAGAACCAGTTCTGAGCTTCATCACCAAACTGCTCAAGACTTCTTCTTAGACCTCTATGGTAAAGGAGTTTTTGAAGAAAAAGAGAGCGAGCAATTCTACGATGAAGATTTTGATCAATTTTTAGCCGACCGATACATACAAGGAACTTGCCCTAACTGTGGACATGAAGCGGCATACGGAGATCAATGTGAGAAATGTGGAAGCTCATTAAGTCCTAATGAGTTGATCAATCCAATATCCACTTTAAGTGGTAAAAAGCCCATTCTAAAGAGAACCAAACATTGGTATCTCTCTATGAACAATGAAGAAGGCTGGCTGAAGGAGTGGTTGGAAAAAGGACAATTAGATGGAAAGGAACATCACAACCCAAAGGACTGGAGGAAACCGGTAATTGGACAATGTAGATCGTGGATCGAGGGTGGATTGCAATCAAGGGCAATGACAAGAGACTTGGATTGGGGCGTGCAAGTTCCGATTGAAGGTGCAGATGGGAAGGTTTTATACGTTTGGTTAGACGCACCGATCGGATATATTTCAGCTACCAAGGCATGGGCAGAAAAGACCAACGCAAAATGGGAGGATTACTGGAAAGGAGATGAAAGTAGATTGATCCATTTCATTGGCAAGGATAACATTGTTTTTCATTGTATCATCTTTCCAATTTTGTTGAAGAAGCACGGAGAATTCATCTTACCTGAAAATGTGCCTGCTAACGAATTCTTGAATCTTGAAGGGCAAAAAATTTCCACTTCCAGAAATTGGGCAGTGTGGCTACATGAATACAATGAAGATCTAAGTGAGCTCAAGAATAATAATGATGTATTGAGGTATGTACTAACCTCAATTGCTCCTGAAACCAAGGACAGTGAATTTACTTGGGGCGATTTTCAAACTAGGAACAATAGCGAGCTTGTTGGGATTTATGGGAACTTCATCAATCGCGTATTGGTACTTACTCAGAAATATTACGACGGTCTTGTTCCAGAAGCTTTTGAATTAGAAGAATTTGCAGACATCAAGTCAGAATTGGAGACACATGCAAAGGATTGCACTCATTATTTGGAAAAGTTCAAATTCAGAGACTCCATCCAATCTGCGATGTCTATCGCGCGATTAGGAAATAAATTCTTGGCGGATCAGGAACCATGGAAACTGATTAAAACTGAGCCCAAAAAAGTAGAAGGGATCATTCACCTTGCGCTGCAGATCGCAGCAAATTGTGCTTTGGCCTTCCGCCCTTTCTTACCTGATAGCTCAACTCAATTATTAAGTATTCTGGGACTTTCAAATAATTTAGATTGGAATAAATTATCCTCTACAGAGCTCTTGAGTCGAGGAGATACAATTCAAAAAGGAGACCTACTATTTGCAAAGATCGAGGATGAGCTCATTGAGAAACAGATCAACAAGTTGAAAACCGATCCATCGGGAGAGTCTTCCGCATCTTCCCCTAAAAAAGAACTCAATATGAAACCGACCATTGAATTTGAAGATTTTCTAAAGTTAGACCTCAGACTCGCTACGATCGTAAAGGCTGAAAAATTAGAAAAGAGCAACAAGCTATTGAGAATAGAAATTGACCTTGGAGCTGAAAAGAGGACTGTTCTATCTGGCATTGCTAAACAGTATAAGCCTGATGAGCTGATTGGCAAACAGGTGCAGGTAGTCATCAATCTAAAGCCTCGAAAAATCATGGGAGAACTTTCAGAAGGGATGATCTTAATGGCTGAAGATGAAGAAGGTAAGCTTAGTCTTATAGGTCCTGATAAGAAAATTGCTGAAGGTTCCTCCATTCATTAGTCGTTCCAATTGGAATTATTTTTATAATATTATTCCCTGATGAAGGCAATTATTATCGGGTTCGCTCTCCTTTTTACACTGCCATTCCAGCTATGCGCGCAAGCTTGCGATGATGTTGTGATCGATACTAGGATAAGTCGCACCATTCCAGATTGTAATCGTTCTGATGGATCGATAATATGTTTCAACACTACTGGTGGAACTGCTCCTTACACCTACATATTAGACACTACAATCACACAAACCGGAGCGTTCTTCAAATTAGGTCCAAATGTCTACAATGTGAGAATCGTTGATTCTAGAGGCTGCACTAATACTTTTAGTGTGGATCTGACATACAGAGAATTAGAAGAAGTAATAAGACCTTACAATGCATTCACCCCCAATGGAGACAACATCAATGATACATGGGTAATTCTTGGGATTGAATCCTTCCAATCATCAGAAGTAAATGTCTATAACAAATGGGGACAACAAGTTCATTTGAATAGTCCATACAATAATGAAGCTGGATGGGATGGCACTCAAAATGGCTCAGATCTTCCTTCGGGAACTTATTTCTATGTGATCACAGTTTTCAATAATTGTCAAGAAGAATCTTTGGCTGGTGTAGTCAATATTATTAGATGAGAAAACTGTTGTTCATATTATTCCTCTTTCCCCTTGGCCTTTGGTCACAGCAGCATACGAGTTACACCCAATATACATTCAACCGTTTTGCATTGAATCCCGCTGTTGCCGGCTTGAAATCTTGTGGCGACACCCAACTAGGATCCCGAAGGCAATGGGTGGGTTTTGAAGGAGCGCCGCGAATCTCTTTTGCAAGTTTTAATACAAGAGTGAATAAAGAAGACAAGTATCCGAAGAACTTTCACGGCTTTGGATTTCACATCATGAATGATCAAAGCGGAATTACCAACATTACTTATATAAAAGCTGCTTACGCATACCATATGAAGGTTTGGGTGAATTATCATATCAGCTTCGGGGTATTTGTTGGGATGCAATCCTTTTCACAATCCTATAATTCTATCACCATCCCTAATAAGGCATTGGATCCAGCAATTGATAATGAAGTGGAGAGGAGTTTTATTTTCCCAGACATTAGTCCTGGAATCTTCTTATACAATCGAAATTTCTTTGCTGGATTATCAGTTTTACAAGCCTATCCTGCAAAAATTGGAGCAATTGGGACAAGTGATTACAGATTGAATGGAAATTATTTTCTCACAACAGGGTATAGAGTTAGAGGAAGAAAGATCGATGTAATACCTCAAACAATGATTGCACTGGCTCCATTTGCCACCCCTACTGTTGACATGACACTCACCTTGGATTATGAGCACATTGCTTCCTTATCTTTGGGCAGTAAGTACCTGAACTCCGCTTACTTAGCCATGCAATTGCACGCTACAAGAGTTATCACAATAGGATATGCCTATGAATATGCACTCTCTGAGATTGTCAATGTTGCTCCGTCAACCCATGAGATCATAATTGGCATAACTACTTGTACAACGGAAAGGAAAAAGACTGGATTTGTCTGTCCGGCCTACAATTAATCTGAAGTTATACACAACCCTTTCGTTAATTCTTTCGTCTAAGTGAGTAATATAAAGCTCATTAAGCTGGCTATACTTGAAAATATTATATTTGTTAAAGTAGTCATGGCTTGAGTAGCGCTTTGATTAAACACTGAAACACCTAACCATTAATGAGAACATTCTACAGGTTTATTGCTCTTGTATGCCTTTCTTTTTTGGGGGTTTTTCATTCCCATGCCCTCGTTTTAGATGTATTTACTAGCCAGCAAACACCCTCGTGTTTGAATGCTACAGATGGGTGGGTGACCATTGATTCATTGCAAACTTTTGGCGCAACTGGTCCATATGTGATCAGAATCAATACTACACCAGTTACTTTTTTCAGTGTTGGTGACACGGTTTTTAATCTTACTACTTTCAATTATACGATTACGGTTATTGATCTTGCAGATAATTCTGTAGCATTTGAGATCGTAAATTTTGCAACAACTGGTATTAATACTGGAGCATTTGCATTTAATGCCTCCTGTTTTGGTTTTTGCGATGGATCTGCATCACTTGCAGTGGCTGGAGGTTCAGCGCCTTACACCTTTATATGGGATGACCCAGGTGCTCAAACTACCCAGGTAGCTACAGGCTTATGCGCAGGAAGATATCATGTAACCGTTACTGACAATAATGGTTGTTCTGCTATAGATTCAGCAGATGTATTTGAGCCAACTCAAGTGATTCCCAACGTATTCCCTAGTGCTACACAATGTGTTGGCTCTACTGATGGAGCTGCAACTGCTGTTCCTTCTGGAGGTACTGGAACTTACACTGCGTACGCATGGGACAGCAATGCCAGTACTACTGCAACAGCTACTGGTTATGCTGCAGGAACCTATACGGTTACCGTTACAGATAGCGATGGATGTACCAATACAGAAACATTCGTAATTGGCTCACCTCCGGCATTAGGGCTCAATTTTAATATTACTTCCAATTTATGTTTTGGACAGAGTAATGGTTCAATTATCACTACGCCAAGCGGAGGTACTGGAGCGTATACATACAATTGGTTTGATGGACCAACTACCCAAAATAGAAATAATCTAGCTGCAGGGACCTATACCCTAACTCTAACTGACAATAATGGATGTACTCTTGTAGATTCTGCTCGTGTTGATGAAAGACCGCAACTTTTCTTGAACATCAATGTTACCGCTAATAATGATTGTTTTGGTGATGCAAATGGCTCTATAGATGCATCTGTTTCTGGTGGCACAGGTCCTACTTATAACTTTTTATGGTCTGAAACTACTGCTGGAACAGGAACAAATACAACGATTTCAAATCTAACGGCTGGAACCTACACCGTTACATTCACTGATAACTTTGGTTGTACTATAGTTGACTCAGCAACCATTACAGAACCAACTCAAATAGTTATTTCTGTCGATGCTCAATCGGACCCGACTTGTTTTGGCGGCAATGATGGAAGCATCTCGATCAGTGCAACTGGAGGAACTGTAGCAGTTGACTACGCCTATCTTTGGTCAGCACCTGGAAATCCAACCACGCCCGCAATTGCTGGATTAACTGCTGGTACATACACAGTAACAGTTACTGATGATAACAATTGTACAGCTACACAAGCAGTTACTTTGAACAATCCAGGGCCTATTCTTCCCAATGTTACTACTGACTCTGTTACTTGTAGAGGTGGAAATGACGGATCTGCTACTGCAGCTCCAACCGGTGGAGATATGGTATACACTTACGCATGGAGTGTGCCAGGAAATACGCCAACCATCGCCTCTTTAACAGCAGGCACTTACACAGTAACCGTGACCGATGGGAATGGTTGTACAGGCACTGAAACCTTCCTTGTAGGTGAACCTGCAACAGCAGTTAGTGTCAACTTTGGCATTACTGATAATATTTGCTTTGGCGGTACTACCGGAGCAATAACTACAACGGTTACAGGAGGAATTGCTCCTTACACCTTCAATTGGTTTGATGGACCAACCGTTAGAAATAGAAACAATCTTGCAGCTGGCACCTATACACTTACTGTAACCGATAACATTGGCTGTACTGTAGTAGACTCTGCGATCGTTGATGAAAGACCAGAAATAGTCATTGCCCTTTCTAAGGTAGACAATGTTTGTGCTGGAGAAGCCAATGGCTCAGTGACTGCCAATATCTCCCAAGGTACTCCAGGTTATTCCTTCGATTGGTCGAACCTAACCAATGGAACAGGAAATACCTCTACCATTTCAAATCTTACTTCAGGAACATATACCATAACTGTAACTGATGCTTTCAATTGTACCAAAGTTGACAGCATAACTGTGAATGAACCTTCTGGTATAGATATAGTAGTAGATGCTGTTACCAACCCTCTCTGTAATGGAGATAATAATGGATTCATCAACTTAAGTATTAGTGGAGGTACTCCTGCATTAACTTTTGAATGGAATACCAATGATAATACCGAAGATATTAGTGGACTAATTGCTGGCTCTTATACAATCACCGTTACTGATGGCAATGGTTGTACTCAAACCTTTGATACCACATTGGTTGATCCGCAGCAGATTACTCTTGTATTTGACAGTACAAGAGACATTAGCTGTAATGGAGCAAACGATGGATTCTTAAGGGTTCAGCCAAGTGGAGGTACTGGAGCATACACTTATAGCTGGAGTACTGTTGCAACCACCCGATTTATCGATAATCTGTCACAAGGAACTTACACAGTCACAGTAACTGATGCGAATGGTTGTACAGAAGTGGATAGTGCTACTGTAAATGAGCCAAATGTAATCAGTGTTAATGTGGCTGGTACAGATGCCTCTTGTGCGGGTGTAAATGATGGTGCGGCAAATGCTGTGGTTACTGGCGGAACAACCCCATATACTTTCTTATGGGCACCTAACGGTCAAACAACACAGGGAATTACCGGACTGGGAGCTGGAACTTTTACCGTTACTGTTACAGATGTAAATGGATGTACGGCAACCGATGATGTGGTTATCACCCAACCAAATGCCTTAAGTGTAAACATTACGGGAAGCGATCTTAACTGTAAATCTGACAATTCAGGAGCGGCCTTGGCTAATGTACTTGGTGGTACATTCCCTTATACTTTCCTTTGGAGTGATCCTGCAGCTCAAACAACAAATCCGGCAACCAATTTAGCTGCTGGGCCTTATACTGTTACAGTTACTGACAACAATGGCTGTTCTTCAACTGCCTCTGTTACTTTAACCGAGCCTGATACCCTGGTAGCATCAATACCAGCTAGCACCCCTCCAACTTGTAATGGAGTGAACGATGGTACTGCAACTGCAAGCCAAACAGGAGGCACAGGACCATATACCTATGCATGGTCTACTACTCCAACACAAACTACAATTACTGCAACTACATTAGGTGCTGGGACTTATACGGTAACTGTTACTGATAATAATAGTTGTACAGATACTAGCTCTGTAACTATTGTTGCTCCACCAGCTGTGGTTATTACACTAGATTCCCTAGCTGATGTGAGTTGTAACGGAGCAAATGACGGATACATTGAATTGAATATTACTGGAGGAACTATTCCTTATACCTATACTTGGAACATAGGACCCAACTCTCCAATTAATCCAAATTTAGGTCCAGGGGCTTATGATGTAACAGTTACGGATAACAATGGGTGTTTCAATACTGCAAACTTCAACATCAATGAACCAGGAGCACTTACATTGGACTTGGACTCAACAGATGCCAGTTGCTTTGACATCAATGATGGAACAATAACAACATCAGTAGGAGGAGGAACTCCTGCATACACCTTTAACTGGAGTGATGTTAGTACAGCACAAAACAGATCCAATCTAGCTGGAGGGGTTTACACGGTAACCGTAACGGACAATAACGGATGTACAATTGTTGACTCTATAAGAATCAATCAATCTTCTCCTATTATTCCAAACCTTGCTAGTTACGATGTAAGTTGTGGTAACACCAACGATGGTGCTGCAGCGGTTAATCCTAGTGGAGGAGCAGCCCCTTATACTTTCTTATGGGGCCCAGGAAACCCAACAGGTCAAGGAACAGATTCTATCTCCGGCTTAACAGTTGGAAATTATGGCTTAACCCTCAGCGATAACAATGGTTGTGATACCATTCTTACAATTACGATCAATCAACAAGTTCCAACTTTTACTCTAAACGATACAGTTACAGATGTTAGTTGTAATGCTGGAACTAATGGTAATATTGATTTGATAATTGCTGGAGGAGTCCCTCCATTTACTTACAATTGGAATCCGGCACTTTCCAATTCACCAAATCAACCAAACCTTGTAGCTGGAACTTATGACGTAACCGTTTCAGACAATACCGGTTGTTCTTTAACAGGAAGTTACACGGTTAATGAGCCAGCGCCTCTTAGCCTCAATCCGAACATTACAGATGAATCATGTTTCCCAGGAAATGATGGAGCAATCAATCTAGTTGTAACAGGTGGAACATCACCTTACAATTATATATGGGATCCGGCATTGTCCAATTCACCTAATCAGCCCAATCTTACTGCTGGTTCGTATAAGGTGACGGTTATCGATGCCAACTCTTGTAATGATACCGCAACATATGTTGTAAATCAATTAAGCAACACCTTTACCATAGCACTTACGCCTACTGATATTAGTTGTAATGGTGCTGCAGATGGTTCAATTTCAGTTACTGTCAATCCTCCTGGAGGATATACCTTCCAGTGGAATGGAGGACTTGCAAATTCAGCTAATCCAGCTGTTACTGCACCAGGCACTTATACTGTTACAGTTACTGATACAGCTACTGGTTGTATTGCAATTGATTCTGCTACCGTTAACGAACCAACCGTAATTCAGGCTAATTTATCCGTTACCTCTACTGGATGTTCTGGTACTGGTAGTGGTAATGCAAAATCTACTCCGAGTGGAGGAAATGGAGGTCCGTATACCTTCAATTGGGGACCTGGAAACCCTAGCGGTCAAGGAACAGATTCTATTTTCGGATTGACCATTGGAAATTATTCAGTGACCGTAACAGATGTTAATTCTTGTACAAGTGTTGAAATCTTCTCTGTAGGAAATGCTACAAGCAACATCAATCCAAATGAAACGATTCTTGATGCAAGCTGTTTTGGTGAATGTGATGGAAGTATCACATTAAATCCAAGTAATGGTGTTTCTCCATACTTCTACAATTGGGCAGATGCTGCAGTCACCACCCCTTCTAGAACTGGATTGTGTGCTGGAGCTTATACGGTTACAATTACTGGATCAGATAATTGTGATACTGTATTAACGGTAAATGTAGGTCAACCTGATTCCATCTTTGCTGCATTAAATATTACGCCTGATACTTGTGTCTCTAGTGCAGGTGGAGCAAGAGTTCTTTCTGTAACAAATGGTTCAGCACCTTACACCTTTAATTTCTCTGGAGGTGTTGCTGTTGGAGCAGATAGTGTTAATAGCTTATTAGCAGGTGGATATGATGTAACTATCACCGATGCGAATGGATGTACACAAGTTCAAGATTTTGTAGTACCTAATGATGCTACATTCTCGGTAGATCTTGATTCAACTGATGTTAGTTGTAATGGATTAGCAGATGGAAGCATAGTAGTGAATGTAATTGGTGGAACCTCTCCAGTTACTTACGATTGGACTGGTGGACTTTCAGGAAATAATCCAACAGGAGTAGGAGCTGGAACATATACGATCACGGTTACTGATGCAAATGGTTGTGGAGCTATTCAAAGCATAACGGTGAATGCCCCAACAGAAGTATCTGTCGACAATATTGTTACCAACGGAGAAAGTTGTGCTCCAGGAAATGATGGAAATGCAAAAGCCTTTGTAAGCGGAGGTACACCTCCTTACACTTATACTTGGCCTTCTCCAGGGGTTGCTTTTGGGGATTCTGCATCTAACTATACCGCAAGTGTTGGTTACTTACTCACCGTAACTGATGCAAATGGATGTAGTAAGGTTGAGCAATTTGACATAGGTTCTGTTGCCGCATTTACAGTAAATAGAACTGTAACTGACGCTACTTGTGGAAATTCTGATGGAGCCATTTCCATTACTCTTCAGGGAGCGACAAATCCAATTACTTATAATTGGAATGATATAGGAGTTGGCACTGCGAACCGTACTGGACTTGCTGCCGGCATTTACGGATTGACGGTAACAGATGGTTCTACATGTTCTGAAACAGCCATCATCGATGTGAAAACATCAGATGCCGTGCAGATCGATAACATACTTACAACAGACGAGTCTTGTAATCCTGGAATGGATGGAACAGCTACTACCGTTGTTAGTGGAGGTACTACACCATTTACTTTCAATTGGTCAGTTGGAACAGCTACAACACCTGGAATTGCTGGATTAGCAGCTGGAGTCTATGCGGTTACCGTTACTGATGCAAACGGATGTACTGATTTTGCTAGTTTCCAAATTGATCCAGGATCCAATATTGCAGATAATGATACTGTAAATGATGTTTCTTGTTTTGGAGGATCTGATGGATCTATTAGTTTGAGTCCTGCTGGAGGAGTCGCGCCCTATACCTATAATTGGGCTCCCGTTTCTTCAACAGCACCAACAATTACAGGTCTATCAGCAGGTGGATATTTAGTTACCATAACTGATAATACAGGTTGTAGTACAGTGGAGAGCTATATAGTAGCACAACCATTGATTCTTATTAGTTCGTTTAGTGTGACAGTTGAAACATGCGTTCCTGGAAATGATGGAACAGCTGCAGCTTTCACAAATAGTGGTACACCTCCTTACACATACAATTGGGGGTCTGGAAATACGAATGTTGACAATGTAGGTGGTTTGAGTGCAGGTACTTACAGCATGACCATTACCGATGCGAATGCATGTACCAGAGTATTTGGTTATACCATTCCACCAGCTCCAGCAATTACTGTTTCAGCAACAAGCACTCCAGCAACTTGTGGAAATAATGATGGAACTATTACATTGACAACCTCAGGTGGAGCCAATCCGCTAACTTATGACTGGAGTGATATGTCATTAGGTGGTGCTAACCCAGGTAATGTAGCAGCAGGCACCTACACGGTAACGGTTACGGATGGTAATGGATGTACAGATACAGAAACAGTTAACATAACCACGAATGGTTCATTCCCAATTAATGAAACAGTAGTTCCACCTACATGTAATGGAGATTGTGATGGAAGCATCACACTAAGTCCTACTGGAGGTACAAGTCCTTATACTTACCTCTGGGATGATAACAGTTCAGATTTCTTTAGAACCGGACTTTGCGACGGCTCCTATGATGTAACCGTTACAGATAATACAGGTTGTTCTACCTCTCAAACCATAGTGGTTACTGAACCATTGGCAATAGCTGCCAATATTACTGGCGTTGATGAATCGTGTACCCCAGGTGGTGACGGTAGTGCAAGTACTGCAGCAAGCGGTGGAACTGGAGCTTACACTTATTTATGGTCATTTGGAGGTGCCACAACAAGTGGAATAACAGGATTAACAGCTGGAAGGTATACAGTCACTATTACTGATGCCAATGCATGTACTGCAGTAGACAGTATCGATATCAATAGTGGCGGAAATATTGTATTGAATGAAGTTGCAGTTGATCCAGTTTGTAATGGAGATTGTAACGGAAGTATCACCTTGAACCCTTCAGGTGGAAATGCCCCTTACACCTTCTTATGGGATGATAATTCATCTAATTCAAGTAGAACAGCTCTTTGTGATGGCAACTATGCAGTTACTGTTACAGATAATAGTGGCTGTTCAACAAGCACATCCTTTACTTTAACAGAGCCCGCGGCCATTGCTGCAAACTTTACCAATGTAAGAGCATCTTGTTTCCCAGGAATGGACGGATCCATAACTTCTAACCCAACCGGTGGAACCAATCCATATACTTTCTTGTGGTCAGAAGCAGGAGCAACAACACCAGGAATAACTGGACTTATTCCAGGTACTTATACTGTTACCATTACTGATAATAATGGTTGTACCCATGTTGAAAGCACGTCAATTACCAATGGAGGAAATATCTCGCAGAATGGAACCGTGGTCAATACATCATGCTTCGGATCTTGTGACGGATCTATAACCTTGTCCCCTTCAGGAGGTGCAGATCCAAACTATTTCTATCAATGGGATGATAATTCAACTTTGTTCTTTAGAGCAGGTCTTTGCGCAGGATCTTACTCAGTGACTGTTACCAATAGCTTTGGTTGCTCTGTAGCAGAAACCTATATTGTAGGAGAGCCAGATTCATTGGAGGCTAGAATTAGCAGCACAAATGAAAGCTGTTCACCTGGCGGAGATGGTACTGCTTCAACTAGCGCTGCTGGAGGAACTGCACCATACACTTATGTTTGGAATCCTGGTGGAGCTACTACGTCTGGACTGAGCAGCTTAACACAAGGTACCTATAGAGTCACTATCACTGACAACAATGGATGTAGTGTTGTGGACAGCACAACAGTTGGAACCGGCGGTAACCTTGCTCTTAATGAAACTCTAAATGATGCAAGTTGCTTTGGAATTTGCGATGGTAGTATCAGCCTTGCTCCTTCTGGAGGAGTGAGCCCGTATACTTACCTATGGGACGACAATTCTTCCAATTCTTCAAGAACTGGATTGTGCGCAGGATCCTATGATGTAACTGTAACAGATAATACAGGCTGTTCTACTACTGCAAACTTTACGATCAATGAGCCTGCAGAATTGCTTGCCAATACTTCCGCTACTGATGAATCATGTTCACCAGGAACTGATGGAACAGCATCTACTGCTGCAAGTGGAGGAACAGCACCTTATACTTACCTATGGTCTCCAGGAGGAGCTATTACTCCTGGTCTGAGTAGTCTAACTGCAGGAACCTATAGAGTAACTATCACAGACAATAATGGATGTACTGTAGTTGATAGTTCAATTGTAGGTAGCGGAGCAAACATTGCCGTAAATGGAACTACTAGCGATGCTAGTTGTAATGGAATATGTGATGGAAGCATTAGCCTCTCCCCAAGTGGTGGAGTGAGCCCATATACCTTCCTTTGGGATGATAATACAACCAATTCAACAAGAAATGGATTATGTGATGGTTCATATGATGTAACCGTTACGGATAATACTGGATGTTCTACTACTGCGAACTTCACTATCAACGAACCTGCTGAATTACTAGCAAATACCTCAGCAACTGATGAATCTTGTTCTCCAGGGAACGATGGTACTGCCTCTACCGCTGCAAGCGGCGGAACTGCACCATATACCTACATATGGTCACCTGGTGGAACTACTACTCCAAACTTAAGTGCACTTACTGCTGGAACGTACAGAGTGACCATAACTGACAATAACGGATGTACAGTTGTAGATAGTTCGATTGTTGGAACTGGAGGAAATATTGCTCTAAATGAAACGATCAATGATGCAAGTTGTAATGGAGTCTGCGATGGAAGCATAAACCTTGCTCCATCAGGTGGAACTAGTCCATATACCTTCCTTTGGGATGATAATTCAACTGGATCAGGAAGAACTGGATTGTGCGCTGGTAGTTACGATGTAACTGTTACTGATAATACAGGTTGTTCAAGAACATCAACTCTAAATGTTCAAGAACCAGATCCACTATTGGCCAATGGCAGCTCAACTCCAGAGTCTTGTAATCCTGGAACTGATGGTACCATTTCTACTGCTGCAAGCGGAGGTACTGCGCCATACACTTACCTATGGACGCCTGGCGGAGCTACAACTCCAGGACTGAGCGGATTGACTGCCGGAGATTATACAGTTACATTGACCGATCAGAATGGATGTTCTGTTGTTGAGACCATCAATGTTGGAAGCATTGCTCCATTTACTGTAAGCTCAAATGTTGTAGATGCAAGTTGTAATGGCCTTGCTGATGGAAGTATCAGTGTTACTGTAACTGGAAATGTTGGAACACTGGTTTACAATTGGTCAGATATTGGAATTGCAGGTCCTACCAGAACGGGCCTAGCTGCTAACAACTATGACCTTACTATCACGGATAATGGCAATAGCTGTTCAAGCACGGAGAATTACATCATCAATCAACCAGCGGCAATTAATCTTTCTACAACAGTAGTTGATGCAAGCTGCGTACCTGGCAATGATGGTTCGATCGATCTCACTGTAAGTGGTGGCTCTACTCCTTACACCTATGTTTGGGACAATGGAGCTGCTCCGGTTCAAGATCCTAGTAATCTATCCGGTAATGTTTATAATGTTACAGTTACAGACAACAATGGATGTACTGCAACTACTTCAGCAACAGTTGGAGGAGGCGCACCATTCACAGTTAACATTGCCACTACGAATCCTTCATGCCCTGGATCAAATGATGGTACCGCAACGGTTACAGTTGTAGGCGCGACTAATCCATTGACCTATGATTGGACGGGTGGTTTGATTGGTCCTAATCCAGTTGGAATCTCTGTTGGAACTTACACCTTAACAGTTACTGATGCCTCTGGATGTAGCGAAGTAAATGTTATTAATATTCAAGATCCTCCTGCCATTTCAGCAAGTACTGGATCTATCAACACTAGCTCTTGTACCATCTGTGATGGAAAAGCATATGTGAGCGGTGTAACCGGCGGAACAGGAACCATTCAGTTCAACTGGTTAGACAATACCAAGTCTCCAATTAGTCAGACTGCAGATACCGCTCGTAACCTATGTCCTGGAGTATACTTTGTTGCTCTTGAAGATCAAAACGGTTGTGTAGATACTTTAACTGCAACGGTTAGTGATGGTCCTGCTTTCCCAATAACTGTTAGTTCAACCAATCAGGTCTGTGCAGGAACCTGCGACGGAACGGCAACTGTAAGCAGCGCCTGTATCATTAGCTTGGATTGTACAGTGGAATGGCAAGATGCCTCAAGTACCATAATTGGAACATCCCCATCTATATCAAATCTATGTCCTGGTGACTATTTTGTGACTGTAAGAAATATTAATACTGGATGTGAAGTGAATGATGTTGTCACCATCCTTCCTGCTACTCCAATAAGTCCAAATCTTACAACAGCTGATGATGGATGTACTGGATTGGCCGTTTGCCAAGGATATGCAGTAGCCAAACCAAGCGGTGGTGCAAGTCCTTATACCTTTGACTGGGCTGGACCTAATACAACCATTAGTGGAGTAGATTCAATTTCTTCACTATGTGCTGGAAATTATAGCCTTACCATTACTGATGCTAATGGATGTGATACCATAGTTGGATTTACCATTGCTCCTAAACCAACCATTATTACCAATGCAAGCTCCACCAATGAGACCTGTGCTGGATTATGTGATGGAACAGCAAGTGTCAACCCAGTTGGTGGACAAGTTCCTTATACCTATGCATGGTCAAATAATGCAGGCAATGTGAGTAGTGTTACTGGTCTTTGTAATGGTACATTCACGGTAACCATAACCGATGCTGTACAATGTGACACAACCGTTACTTTCAACATTGGAACCTCTGGTCTTAATTATACTTTAAGCTCAACAGATCAAAGTTGCAACGGTGGTTGTGATGGAACAGCAGAAGTTCAAATACCTGGTGGAACTACAGGATATTCATTCAATTGGGCCCCTGCCCCAGGAGCTGGACAAGGAACTGCACAAGTTAGCGCACTTTGTGTTGGAAAATACCTAGTGACCATCACTCTAGATGCAACTGGATGTAGTGCTGTAGATAGCGTTACTATAGACCCAAGCACTCCTATCTTGCCTAATGAATCATCTATTAATGAAAGCTGTGCAAATGCCTGTGATGGTATTGCAAGAGTTGCTCCAACAGGAGGTGTAGGAACTTATACATACGTATGGACACCAACTCCTCCAAACAACCAACAAGGTAATTCTGAGATAAGAGACCTATGCGCTGGTACTTATACCGTTCAAATTTCTGATGCTGCAGGTTGTGATACCAATATTACATTCAACATTGGGGCTGCAACTGCTATTGTTTCAAATATTGTTGGTGAAGATCAGCAGTGTGGTAATACTATCCCATGCGAAGGAAGAGCATTTGTAAGTCCAACTGGAGGAAATGCACCATACACCTATCAATGGAGCTTAGGAGTTATCACTTCAAGTCCTGATACTGCAATTAATCTATGTAACGGAAAGTACTTTGTGACCATAAGCGATGCAAATTCTTGTTCTATTGTTGACTCTGTGACTATTGGAGGTCCTGCACCAATTGATACCGCATTTACAGTGGTGAACTCTACCTGTAATATTTGCGATGGATCTATTACTGTTGTTCCTTCAGGTGGAACAGCTCCATACACCTATAATTGGACCGATGCATCTAGCACTTCTATAGGAACTACTGATAATGTTTCTAACCTATGCTCGGGTATATACTTCGTTGAGATCACCGATGCACTAGGATGTAGCGCAAGCTTTGCAAGAAGTCTTTCCGATGATCTAGCTGAAAGTGTAACGGTTAGTAAAACCGACGTGAATTGTTTCAATGGAAGCGATGGTACAGCTACTGCTAATTTTGTTTGTACAGACGCTCCATGTCAAGTAGAGTGGTTTGATGGTGCAGCTCAGAGCATAGGTATCACTACTGCCACTGCTTCAAATCTTACAGCTGGAACTTACTTTGTTGAAGTAACCAACAATAGCGGTTGTAAAGCAATTGAAAGTGTAACGATCACACAACCTACTCAGCTCTTTATCAACACTACTGTGTCTGAAGTAAGTTGTGCAAGTAGCTGTGATGGTTCTATCTCCTTGGCATTAATAGGTGGAAATTCACCTTATACCTTCAACTGGTCTCCTTCTCCTGGAAGTGGACAAGGTACAGCTAGTATCAGTGGACTGTGTGCAGTAGATTATACAGTAACTATTAGCGATGCCAACGGTTGTGATTCTATCATGACGATCAATGTTGGTAGCCCAGATCCATTGACTGCTAACTTTACTTCTATTGATGCAAGTTGTAATCAATCAGATGGCTTCATCAATGCTGTAGTAAGTGGTGGAACAGTAGCCTTTGATTATCAATATCAGTGGTACGATGGTGCTAATAATCTATTGGCAGGTCAGAGTGCTCCTTCAATTTCTAATCTTGCTGCTGGAACCTATGTTCTTGAAGTAACTGATGATAATAATTGTACTCAGAGATTTACCACTGTACTCGGTAGTACCAACTCTCCAACTATTACTGTAGATTCCATTGTCAATGTAAGTTGCTTTGGTGGAAGTGATGGTGAGATATTCATCTCAGCAAGTGGAGCTAATTCTCCATTTACTTATAGTTGGTTAGGCTTAGGTCAGACTTCAGAAGATGTAGCTAATCTAGCTGCTGGAACCTATACCGTTCAAGTGACAAATTCCTTAGGTTGTACTGCTGCTGAAGTAATTCAGATCACAGCTCCTACAGCAATAACCGCCAACTTCGCCACTACCAATGCAGATTGCGGTCAGTGTAATGGTGCAGCAGAAATTAATGTTAGTGGTGGAACTGGATCTTACACCTACTTATGGAGTAATGGTTCAACTGCAGATACAACTGCTAATCTATGTGGTGGAGCTCATTCTGTTAGAATAACTGATTCTCTTGGTTGTACTGAAACATTCAACTTTACCATCAATACAAATGATGGTCCTAGCAATGCATTGGTAAGAGCAACTGCTGAGAGTTGTGCGGGTGCAAATGATGGTACAGTAACAGTGACTCCAATTGGAGGAACACCTCCATATACTTACTTGTGGTTGCATACTGGGGCAAATACCAATACCCTAAATAACCTTGGAGCAGGAACATACTTCTTACTAATCGCTGATGTATCAGGATGTAGTAGAAATGTGGAAGTGATCATTACTTCTCCTACGGAGTTGATGGTAACAGAAACTGTTGTGCCTAGTAGCTGTGGACCAGCTTGTGATGGTTCAATTGCTCTCAATGTAAATGGAGGAGTTGGCCCTTACAGCTACTCATGGTCAAATGCACCAGCATCAGATACAAACTTCCTTGGAGGTCTTTGTGCTGGCATATACAATGTGACGGTAACTGATGCTAATGGCTGTAGTGAAGTGAAAACCATTAGTCTTCCAAATTCAGGAAACCCAACAGTGGCTAATCCAACTGTAAGTAATGTTACTTGCTATGGCTCTTGCGATGGATCATTGTTGAGCAATCTTACCGCTGGTCCTTCTCTGAGCTACCAGTGGTTGAATTCTGATGGACAAGCAATTACTCGTCCAGATGTTAACCTTATTGGTTCTGCATGTGCGGGTGATTATATCCTTGAAGTAACTAGCTTGCCTTCTGGATGTAAATCTTATGCCAATGTTAGCGTAACTGAACCTGATTCAATTATACTTGGTGCTTCTGTGGTTAGCAATATTAGCTGTGCTGGAGAATGTGATGGAGAGATCTTCATATCTACAGCTGGAGGTAACTTGTTATTCGATTACTCTTGGGACAATGGCCAAGATGGAATTCCAATTAGAAATCTATGTGCAGGTTTTTACACAGTAACTGCTACAGATGCCAACGGATGTAGTGCTGTTACCTCTGTTACTTTGGACGATCCGCCTGCCTTGATACTTACACTAAATTCACAGACAACGTTGAACTGTAGTTCAGACTGTGATGCAGAAGCTGATGTAACTGCTAGTGGAGGAACAGCACCTTATACATTCAATTGGGATGGTGGACAAACTGGAAATAATCCAACTGATCTGTGTTTCGGACCAAATGTCTTAACTGTTACAGATGCTACTGGATGTATTAGAGACCTAACAGTTAACATTGCAGCAATTGATACAGTGGTAACAATTGTGCCTTCTAAGACGCTCTACTGTGATGGAGATAGTATTGAATTGAATGCAACAGTACTTGGTTCTACAGTTACATCTTCAGGATGGTACTTAGAAGACACCACAACCTTATTCACTGCTACTTCTGATACAACGATCATTAGACCAATTGGAGATTATACTTTCTTCATGATTGCCACTAACGGAAGTTGTGACGATACTACAGAATACACATTCACTGTAGCACCAAATCCAATGGTGATGGTTACTTCTCCTGTCTCCATCTATAAAGATGAGGTGGCAAGCTTCGAAGTGAGTGGAGAGCAGCCAAGCTACCTTTACAATTGGTCTCCTTCAACGAATCTATCAGATAGTACGATTGCAGAGCCAATTGCATCTCCAAGGGAGAATAGAACCTACGTATTGACCGTAACAGACACGAATGGTTGTCAGTATATGGACTCCGTATTGGTCATCTACAATCCAGACTTGGGTATCCCATCTGGTATATCACCAAATGGAGATGGCAAGAATGATGTATGGAACATCAACGTATTAGAAGAATTCCCGAATGCAGTTGTTCAGGTATTCAATAGATGGGGTGAATTGATGTACGAGCAGAGAAATGGTTACAAAGTACCATGGGATGGAACTTACAAAGGTGATCCGCTACCAGTTGGAACTTACTACTATGTGATCGACTTGAAGAGCGATAGATTCGAACCTGTTACTGGACCAATAACCATTGTGAAATAGATATGAAAAAGTCAGTTAAGCTACTTCTGTTTCCCTTGTTGATGCTGTTTGGCATCAGTGGTTTTGCACAGCAACTTCCACAGTACAGTCAATATATCTTGAATCGATATGTGATCAATCCCGCTTCTGCTGGTTCAGAAAACTACTTTGTTGGTCAGACCAATTACAGAAACCAATGGGAAGGGATCAAAGATGCCCCGGCCACATACATTTTAAGTGTAAATGGTCCCTTGAGCAGTAATATGGGTATTGGAGGATATGTATTCTCAGATGTAACTGGACCTACTCAAAGAAATGGATTCAATCTTTCTTACGCCTACCACATCAAGATCAATGACGAATTGAAATTGGCCATGTCTATCAATGCTGGATTGCTCCAGTATACTGTTGATGGTACAGAGATCACTTTTGGTGAGGACGGGGACGATATTCTTGCATCTGCTCAAGAAAACAATCTATTCCCAGATGCAGGATTTAGCTTTTACCTCTACGGACCAAACTATTTCTTTGGAGCCTCTGCTCCTCAATTGATCAGGAATCAATTGGACTTTGACAATTCAATAAAGGATCCTACTGGTAGATTGACCTCGCATTATTTTGCTACTGCTGGTTACACTTATCAATTGAACGATCTATTTGAATTAGAGCCTTCTATGTTGCTGAAGTATGTCGAACCCGTTCCAATGCAATACGAGTTTAGCTTGAGGGCAATTTATAAGCAAATGGCATGGATAGGTGGCTCTTACCGTAAAAGTGATGCCATAGTAATGCTGGTAGGCTTTACGCTGCAGGAAAATATATCTGTAGGTTATGCCTATGATTTCATTCAATCTGATCTGGGGAACTATAGCAGTGGTTCACATGAGATCATGCTCTCCATCAAATTCAATAAGCGCAAGAGCTCTATCAAAGACGCTGAAGAAGAGTAAGCATGGCCAGTTTTCAGGATCTCATTCAAGGTGACAAAGCCGTCTTAGTTGATTTCTTTGCAGAATGGTGTGGACCATGCAAAATGATGCCTCCTATCTTGAAGGAAGTAAAGAATGAACTAAAAGATGAGGTTCATATTCTAAAGATTGATGTTGACAAGAATCAAAAAGCTGCTGCCCACTTCAGAGTTAGTGGGGTGCCTACCTTAGTCTTATTCAAGAATGGACAGATAAAATGGAGACAATCTGGTGTCATTCCCGCAAATCAGATCATTGATCAGATCCGATCAGTTGTCTAATGCATTGAAAGAATAGCCGTTTTGACTTTGCTCTGCTAATAAGCGTTCTACGGTATACAACATCTTCTCTCCAGCCTTTAAACTATCGTGAAATACAAGAATATCTCCAGCCTTTAGCTTCTTAATGGCATTCTGATAACATGTTTCTTTGCTTGAGCCAGAATGGTAATCCATCGTGAGTACTGACCACATGATGATCTTGTAACGATCTTTTAAAACTTGGATCTGAGCAGGTTTTAAGCGACCATATGGGGGTCGGAAAAATTTGCTTTTGTGCAGCTTATCAAACTTCTGTACATCCTTTAAATACTCTAGATTGTTGCTGGTCCAGCCATTCTTGTGATTAAAAGTATGGTTGCCTATTTCATGTCCTTCTTCTAGAATCCTTTGATATAGGTCAGGATGATTTTCAATATTCTTGCCAACACAAAAGAAAGTAGCTTTTGCTTTGTGCTTTTTCAGCATGTCCAATAATTCATCGGTAACCCCAGGAGTAGGACCATCATCAAAGGTCAAATAAAGCACCTTCTCCTCAGTTTCTATATCCCAAATAAGCGAAGGATATAGCGTTTTTAGTACAAATGCCGGATGAGTAAGCATTATCCAAATAAGTGAGCATATACTTCCTCTACTTTACTTACAGGAAGAATCTCGATTGATTGAGGTTTTGAAGATAGTCCTTTTAAGTTATACTTCGAAATGAAGATCTTTTCAAACCCCAGTTTTTCAGCTTCTTGAATCCTTTGCTCTATCTTATTCACTGCTCTGATCTCCCCCGAAAGTCCCACTTCAGCTGAGAAACAATACTTTGAGCCTAGAGGAATATCTTCATTGGAAGAAAGCACTGCCGCAATAACAGCAAGATCGATAGCAGGATCTTCTACTTTTATCCCTCCAGCAATATTTAGAAATACGTCTTTTGAAGCCAATCTAAAACCAGATCTTTTCTCAAGAACTGCCAACAGCATATTCATTCTTCTGAGGTCAAAACCAGTTGCTGAACGCTGAGGGGTACCATAGGCAGCAGAGCTAACTAAGGCTTGCACTTCAATTAACATGGGTCTCAGTCCTTCCAATGTTGCAGCAACACAACTACCGCTCAATTGCTCATCTTTATTGGATATCAAGATCTCGGATGGGTTTTCCACTTGCATCAAACCATTTCCCCTCATCTCATAAATACCGATCTCATTGGTTGGGCCAAATCTATTCTTTGAGGAACGCAATATCCTGTACAGATGATTGCGATCACCTTCGATCTGAAGGACTACATCAACCATGTGCTCCAATACCTTTGGACCTGCAATACTTCCTTCCTTATTTATATGTCCAATAAGAAAGACTGGTGTATTGCTTTCTTTGGAATACCTCATCAGATCCCCAGCGCATTCCCGTATTTGAGAAATGCTTCCTGGAGAGGAATCTATGAGAGAAGAATGCATTGTTTGGATACTATCAATAACCAGAATATCAGGCTGGATCTCTCCTAGCTCCCTTAGTATGTTCTCAATGGAAGTTTCAGACAATAGCATGCAGTGTTCATTATCGATCCCGATCCTATCGGCTCGCAACTTGATCTGTTGCTTGCTTTCTTCACCACTGATATACAATACTTTTATTCCGCTCCATTTCAAAGCCATTTGAAGAAGCAAAGTAGATTTTCCAATGCCTGGTTCCCCTCCAAAAAGGATCAATGATCCAGGGACCAAACCTCCGCCCAATACTCTATTCAATTCCCTATCAGGACATTGATATCGAACTTCATTTTGTTTCTCGATCTGGGAAATTGGAACTGCCTTTTCAACTCTTTTTGCAGGACTGGATGAAAGGGCTCTTTTATCATCTGCCTTTTGGATGACCTCTTCTACCAAGGTGTTCCATTCCTTACACGAAGGACATTGGCCGAGCCATTTAGCAGTTTGGTGTCCACAATTTTGACAGAAAAAGGCTTTTTTAATCTTCGCCAATGAGAATAGGGTTTAGCGTTCTAAAATACAATCTCGATGTCTCTTTTCTTAGCTCTTCTTTTGCTGTCTGAGCAAAAGCTATTGACATTCTCTGTGGCGATCTCATGACCCAAATTCGATGCTCTTCTCCAATCCGCACAGCCATCTTCTTTTTGGTCGAGTTCGTACTTCGCCTCACCTCGATAATAATATGCTTTGGCTAGATTCTCATCTCTCATATCAATCACCTTGGTCAGATCAACAATCGCCTCCTCATACTTCTTCATCCCCAATTTGCTCAATGCAATATTGATCCTGCCATTGACAAGATCTGGTTTCATGTCCAAAGCCTTCTCAAAATCGGTCATACCAGCCTCATAGCTCTTCAATTCAGCTTTTGCTGCACCCCTATTGTAATAAGCAGCTGGATAGTCGGGTTTCAAGAGAATTGCTTTATCATAGTCAGCAATAGCTGCCTTATACCTAGCTTGTTCAGCAAGACAATATCCTCTGTAATAATATACGTCGGGAAAATCTGGTCTCATTTCAATGGATCTATTGAAGTCCTTGATCGCTAAACGAAAGTCTTGTGTAAATACATAGGCCGCTCCTCTATTAAAATACAGCTCCGGGTCAGTAGAATTCAAGTTTTCTGCATTGTTATACAGCAAAATCGCATCTTCAAACTTGTCTTGTTTGTGTTTGCTATCCGCTAGTTTCTTAACTGCATTATAATTTGAAGGATCCAATCTTGTCGCTTCTGAAAATGCCCTTTCCGCTGAAGAATATTTTTCAAGCTCGTAGCTTTTTGTTCCTTCATTCAAATAATACTGCACAGAGTCTTGACCTAGACTTAATGATGAGAAGACTAGAGAGAATACTAACGATATAAAAATGCCTTTTGATCTCATATTAATCGGTCTTTGCTTTTTCAATGATACTAGAGGTTGAATAACCCTCTAAGAATGAGATCCTCTTTACTTCTCCACCATTCTTTTGCACAACTTCATGTCCTACAATATCCTCGATCTCATAATCCGCACCTTTCACCAAAATGTCAGGCTGAATAAGTTCAATCAAACTCAATGGTGTATCCTCATCAAATAGAATGATCAGATCAACAAACTGTAGAGAAGCTAATATGGAGGCGCGACTGTCTTGATCTTGCAAGGGTCTGTTCTTTCCTTTACCTTGTCTCTTAACAGATGAGTCGGTATTCAAGCCAATGATCAATTTACTTCCTTGGTCGGCTGCTTCGGCTAGATACTCTACATGACCTCGATGCAAGATGTCAAAACAACCATTGGTAAAAACGATCTTATGGCTTTTGAACCTCCATAGATTTAAAATCCTTGGTAGATCTTCAAGTTCAACGATCTTCTTCTGACTGATCTCTGTTTTCTGCAACATCATTGTTTCTATTGTACCATCTTAATAAAGGAATACTTGCTACTCCTAATACGATGATCATCAAAGTTTGTGACGACCACAAAATCCATCCCAAAGCCAATGCTCCGGTCTTTGAGACCCCATAAAGCATCAAACTTTCCATAATTGCAATTGGGAATACACCTAGTCCGCCTTGAACGAATACAATAGAAAGACTTCCCATCACAAATGCTGCCAAAACAGCTGACAAAGAAACCGAAGAGGTCTCTTCCAAGCTGAAAAAGCAGAGATAGAACATTCCAATATACATAATCCAAATGAATAGTGTATGGAGAATAAAAGGCAATTTATTCTCCATTCTTAAGATGGACAATACACCGTCATATATTCCCCGAAGCACCTCACGGATCTTCATGAAGAGTGGATTGGTAGATTTTGAAAGCATAAAGAAGAACAGAGCACCTAGCGCAATAACAACTGCTGTTATTACAATCATAATATTCCTTGGACTAAACTTCCCTGAGCTTTGCTCCAGTAGCAAGTAAACTGAATCTTTCAGTACATCCAATTCCATGAAAAGGATTCCCATCATGATCGTACCTAAAATGATCAGGTCGGCTACTCTTTCCGCTACGATTGTTCCAAATAGTTTATTGAATGAGAGTTTCTCATATCTAGCAAGAAGCCCTGGTCTGGTTACCTCCCCTAATCTTGGCAGCGCATAATTTGCAACGTAGCCTATCATGACTGTAAAGAAGGTATTCCAAAACTTTGGATCTTTCCCCAGTGGCCTAATGGTGTATTTCCACCTTTCTGCCCTACTCAAATGGCTCAATACCCCTAAAATCATTGAAGCAAGGATCCAAAAGTAATTGGCTCCTTTGAATGCATTGATCAATTCATCTCTTTCATCATCTTTCAAGTCCTTGAATACGTACCATATCAAGAATACTCCAAAAGCTAATGGCAATGCTATTTTTAAGAATGATATAATCTTCTTCTTCATAGATTCAATCAGTTAGCGATAGATTGTCAATTAATCTGACATCTCCGCAATAAGCAGCAACAAATGCCCTTGGATTCTCTGAATCAGTCCATTTTTTCAGTGGAATCATTGAATATTGATCGGCTATGGTGAAGTATTCAGGCTTAAAATTGGTTTTTAGCCTCTCAAGACACACTTCAGCAAGCTCCTCCGGTTCTTTTTCATCTTTTGCTTGTGCAGCATAGGAAAGGACCTTATAAATCTCTGATGCCTGTTGATATTGCTCTTTACTTAAATTATAATTCCTTGAACTCATTGCTAAACCACTTACATCCCTAATAGTTTTGCAAGGAATTACTTCTGTATTGTGCTCATAGGACTCTACTAACCATCGAATGATTGCAAGCTGCTGATAATCTTTTTCTCCAAAATAGGCCCTATTTGGTCTCAATATGTTAAAAAACCGATGTATCACTTCCGCAACACCTTCAAAGTGCCCTGGTCTATGTTCAGCTTCCATGCCCAGCCCAATTGTCCCAAAGTCATATTCAATGCGTGCTTCATCTTCATAGATTTCCTCAACCTTTGGAAGAAATAAAACATTGCATTTGGATCTTTCAAGTACTTCAATGTCGGCATTCAATCTATCAGGGTAACTTTCTAGGTCCTCTATCCTATTGAATTGCAGTGGATTAACAAAAATTGAACAAATGGTGACATCATTTTCTTCTACCGATCTCTCGATCAAGGCAGCATGCCCATTGTGCAAAGCCCCCATGGTTGGGACAAAGCCGGTGGTTTGATTCTCCAACAGTGTGCTGAGGTAATCAGTGATATCCTTCTTGGTGTTGAAGATCCTCATAGTCCAAAATTGGGGGTAAAAATAAGATTTGTTAGGTGTATTCAGACTTTCAAGGCTCCTGTAATTCCTATTATCCTTGTAAAGTCAGTAAAAATTTCCGTAATTTTGTAGGGCTTTATTAACAAATTACTTCCGTATGAGTAAGAAAAGAGTTCTCTATATATCTCAAGAAATAACCCCTTATCTTCCCGAAACCCAAATCTCTCAAATAAGCCGAAACCTTCCTCAGAGCATGCAAGAAAAAGGCAGGGAGATTCGCACATTCATGCCAAAGTTTGGATGTATTAACGAGAGAAGAAATCAATTACACGAAGTAATTAGACTTTCAGGTATGAACTTGATCATTGATGACAACGATCATCCCTTGATCATTAAGGTTGCATCCATCCAACCGGCTAGGATGCAAGTTTATTTCATTGATAATGAAGACTATTTCCAAAGAAAGGCGGTTCTTGAGGACAAGGATGGGAATTTCTTTGAAGACAATGACGAAAGAGCAATCTTCTTTAGTAGAGGTGTGCTTGAAACAGTAAAAAAATTAGGTTGGGCTCCAGATCTTATCCATTGTCATGGATGGATGACGAGTTTGATCCCATTATACTTGAAGACATCTTACAAGAACGAACCATTGTTCGAAAATGCTAAGGTGGTTACTTCAGTTTACAATGACTGCTTTAAAGGGAAGTTGGACGAAAACTTTGCTAAAAAAGTAGTGATGGATGGTATTACAGAAGATGAAATAGCTGACTTCACCAATCCTTCACATGAAAATCTATGCAAGGCTGCTGCTAAGTGGTCTGATGGAATCATCGTTGGTGATGAAAAAGCTGCATCTCTAGCAGAAGGACTTGATGTTCCTGTGCTTTCCTACCAAGGAGAAGATTACGTAGATGCATACAGTGACTTCTATGATGAGGTTTTGCTTGAAGAGGAAGTTTTGGCAGAATAGATAGATGAAAACATACGAATTACCTTTCATGCGGAAAGTATTGACTCTTTCCGCATGTTTTTTGTTACTCAGTTTTATTTCGTGCAAGGATGAGGGATTTTTAAATCCTGATTTTGTTGATAGCACTATTGGCTCAAAATTCACTGATGATATCAAGATGACGGCCCAAGTGAAAACTGTCGACTCCATTCTTACAAGTGGTGTGTCATCTGGTTTGGTAGGATTGTACCGTGATTCTGTGTTTGGATTATCGAGATCATCATTCTACGTTCAACCTTTGCTATTATCCAACTTTCAGGTCTTTTATCAAGCCAATGAGACCTTCCTTACAGATTCTGTGGTTTTGAGTTTTCCTTACACCGCAGTATTTGGCGATACAGTCCAAACCTCATTGGAGGTATACAGGCTTGATCAAATATTAGACAATTCACAAGTATATTATTCTGATGATACTGTAAGTGTGATTCCCGCAATACTTGGCAGTAAGAGTTTCAAGCCAGACAACTCATCTAATGTTGTTGTATACAGGCCTAATCTATCAGGCTTTATAGATACGCTGACACTAGCTCCACAAATTAGAATCACACTTGATAATTCCATAGGTGATGAGATCCTATCCAAATCAGGACAGCCAGAGGTTGAGAACAATGTCAACTTTACCAATTTCTTCAAGGGATTAAAGATTCAAACGGGCCCCAACCTACAACCAGGAGAAAACCAAATCTCTATCATTTCATTTGCCCTGACTAATCTTCAGAGTAAGATGAGTGTTTTCTATACAGTTATTGACCAGAATGGCGATAGCACAAAAAGTGTAGTTGATTTTCAAGTTACTTCAAATAGCGTTCGATTCAACTCCTATGAGCACTCTTATCAAGGCTCGGCAGTAGAGAATTTGATCAATGATGGCAAGGACGATTCTCTTTTTCTCTATACGTCTGGAATGTCAGGTTTACAAACAGAAGTAGTCTTCCCTGAGCTAGCAGATCAGTTCAAGGATTCTTCAATCATTGTGAATAGAGCCGAGTTGATCTTGCCTCTTGCCAAGGGAACTTATTCTGAATCTGGCTTTGCCGATCAATTGATCTTGGCATCCAAGAATGAATTTGGACAATTAGAATTCCTTCCTGACTTTTTTGAAGGGACCAATTACTTTGGAGGCTCCTATGATGTTAGCAAGAACGCATATGTCTTTAATATTAATCGATATATACAGTCAATTGTCAGCGGTAATAGTACTTCCAAGGCGCTTGTAATCCTAATAGAAGGAAGTGCCACAAAACCAGACAGATCTGTCATCTTTGGGCCGGCTCAGAGCAGTGAAAAAATTAAGCTAAATTTATATTATTCAAATACACTCAATTAAATGTGCGGAATAGTAGCTTATGTAGGTGAGAAAGAAGCCTACCCGATCATTATAAAGGGATTAAAAAGATTAGAGTACAGAGGATACGATAGCTCTGGAGTTGCTCTATTGGATAACAAGATTAACCTTTATAAGAAGAAAGGAAAAGTATCAAAACTTGAAGAGTTCGCCGAAGGGAAGAACCTCAAGTCGCAAATTGGAATTGGACATACAAGATGGGCAACTCATGGACCGCCAAACGATGAAAATGCACACCCTCATTTAAGTGGTAATGGCAACATCGCCATCATTCACAATGGGATCATCGAGAATTATGAATCTCTTAAAAAAGAGCTCATCAAAAGAGGTCATGAATTTGCCAGCGACACAGATACTGAGGTATTGGTGCATCTAATTGAGGATATTCAGAAGAACGAAAATGTAGACCTAGCTAGTGCCACTAGAATGGCACTTAACGAAGTGGTGGGAGCTTATGCTATTGTATTGTTAGACAAAGACAATCCGGACAAACTGATCGCCGCTAAGAACAGTAGTCCATTGGTTATTGGAGTTGGAGAAGGAGAATTCTTTGTGGCCTCTGATGCAAGTCCTATCATTGAATATACCAAGAATGTAATCTACTTGGAAGATGAGCAAATCGCTGTTATAGATAAGAATAGTGAAGTAGAAGTCACCAACATTGCCAACAAAAAGATCACTCCTTATATCGAGGAGCTGGAATTGAATCTGGAGGCAATTGAGAAGGGTGGATACGATCATTTCATGCTCAAAGAGATCTACGAACAACCACAATCCATTCGAAACAGTATGCTTGGAAGGATCAATTCCAAGAGTGGTAAGATCGTAATGGGTGGAATTGAAGAGTTTGAATCAAAATTCTTGAATGCCAATAGGATCATTTTCGTAGCATGTGGTACTTCATGGCATTCGGCTTTGGTGGGTGAGTATATGATCGAAGATCTAGCTAGGATACCAGTTGAAGTAGAATATGCTTCTGAATTTAGATACAGAAATCCAATTATCTCCGAGAAAGATATTGTCATTGCAATTAGTCAATCTGGAGAGACAGCAGACACCCTAGCGGCCCTTGAATTGGCAAAGAAAAAAGGAGCTACCATTTACGGTATTTGCAATGTAGTTGGATCATCAATTGCGAGAGCAACAGATGGAGGTTCTTATACTCATGCAGGTCCTGAAATTGGGGTGGCCTCAACCAAAGCATTTACTGCTCAGATCACTATCCTGGCACTTATGGCTTTGAGTCTTGCGGAGAAAAAAGGAAGTATTTCAAAAACGAAGTATAGGCATCTGGTCAACCAATTGGATTCTATTCCAAGCTTAGTAGAGAAAGTTTTGGAATCAAATGAGCAGATCAAATACTTGGCTGATCTTTATAAAGATGCTCATAACTTCTTGTACTTAGGAAGGGGTTACAATTTCCCTGTTGCACTTGAAGGAGCTTTAAAGTTAAAGGAGATCTCATACATTCATGCGGAAGGCTATCCAGCAGCTGAAATGAAGCACGGACCCATTGCATTGATCGATGAAAATATGCCAGTAGTTGCTATAGCTACTCGTAAAGGATCGTATCAAAAGGTGGTAAGCAACATTCAGGAAGTCAAAGCAAGAAATGGCAAGATCATAGGAATTGTTACAGAAGGAGATGTTAGCGTAAGAGATATGGCTGATTATGTCATTGAGATCCCTGAAACTGATGATTTCTTAGATCCATTGATCACGGTCATTCCGCTACAACTCTTAGCTTATCACATAGCGGTAATGAGAGGATGTAATGTTGATCAGCCTAGAAATCTTGCTAAGTCGGTCACGGTTGAGTAGACCTTTCCTTTGACCACATGATCACTTTCTCATTGTTAGAAAATTCATTGAGATCATTGCTTTTTAGGATAAGAATAGTGTCGATCAAAGGCAAGAGTCCTAATCCCCCTCCTAAGGTTAGACTATAAGCAACTGGTACATTCGCAGAGGTGCCAAGGTATATTCTATGAACACCAAAATGGCCGAGTAAAACTGAAAGCAATACAGCTTTTAGCTTTCTTTTCTTGGGAATATAAATAGAGTCAGAGACTGTGGCATTTCCCTCTGCTAAGGAGTCCACTAAACCAAAAGGAGGAGCAATTTCTCGCTCCTCCTTTAGAGTATCATTGATCGAATTATCTTCATTACCGAAAGCACTGAGTGAAAATAAAAGTGCAATAAGAAGAAAACAAGATGATCTAAACTGCATTGTTCAATACTTACTTAGCTGCAGCTAAGTTAGCATTTACTTGATCCCAATTGATCACATTGAAAAATGCATTGATATAATCTGGTCTTCTGTTCTGATAATTCAAATAATACGCATGCTCCCAAACGTCAAGACCTAGTATAGGTGTTCCTGAACAATCTGCAAGGTCCATGAGCGGATTATCTTGATTAGGTGTTGAGCATACCTCAACTGTTCCATTCTTGTAGCAAAGCCAAGCCCATCCTGATCCAAATCTAGTGGCAGCAGCCTTGCTAAATGCATCCTTAAAAGCTTCAAATGAACCAAATGCTGAATTGATCAAGTCTGCAACTTCCCCATTTGGCGCTCCGCCACCGTTTGGCGACATCACTTTCCAAAAAAGATCGTGATTGTAATATCCACCACCATTGTTTCTCACAGCTCCTGAGTGCTGCGAAACATTTGCTAGGATATCTTCAATTGATTGATTCGCTAGGTCAGTTCCTTCAATTGCTGCATTTAGGTTCGTAGTATATCCATTGTGATGCTTCCCATGATGAATTTCCATGGTTCTCGCGTCAATATGAGGTTCCAATGCATCATATGCATAGGGCAAGTCTGGTAAGTTAAAAGCCATAATTCTATATTTTTTGGTTTGTTTTAATTTATCATCTAATATGACAGCTAAAAATATTGATTGTTTAGTTAAGTTCTTACTAATTAGAGCTTAATTCCCTGAATTACTTGTCATTTCCGATTGAGGAGAAGTTTTGGTACTTTTGCGATTAATTTACTAAACCACAAATCTTATGAAACGACTATTCGCACTTTTGCTTCTAGCATCAGCATTTGCAGTTACTTCATGTTCTTCTCCTGCGGAGAAAGCTGAAACTACTGCTGAAGAAACTGAACAAGAAGCTCAAGAGATGATGGATGAAATGGATGCTGAAATGGAAGAAATGGCTGAAGAAGCTGATTCAACTGTAGCAGATACTATGGAAGCCATGGAAGAAGCGACTGAAGAAGTAGAAGAAGAAGCTGCTGAAGAAGCTGCTGAAGAAATGTAATCCTCTATTTTAGAAGAATCAATTAAAAGAAACCCGCTGACCAATCAGCGGGTTTTTTGTGTTTAAATGATCCAAACTTTTCTCTACCATCCTATCTTCTCTATTGAGGATTCTGTAGAAGGTATTATCGCCGGCAAAATTTCTTGCGATACTGCTCTTGATTCTATTCTTGCTTAGCTCCAAGGCCTTTCCTTGGAGTTGAATCTCAATTTCTTCGAATCCCTTCTCTCGAGCATAACTAAAAAAGTCATCTAAGAGCTCAGCATCTACCTCAAAGAGATCGGCAAAATTAGAATCGTCATACCTGCTTCCCATCTCATCTCTATGGCTATCTACATAGTCGAAGCCAAACTGGTAAAAGATCCCTTGATAATTCAATCTTCTATAAATGTCTGTATAATCAGAGGTGTCTATTCCTATGAACAAGTCGGGAGTGATACCGCCACCGCCGTATACAACTTTACCTTCTGAAGTATAATACTTGAGTGAATCTGGGAAATCAATACTATCTTTTGAGAACATCTCTCCATTCTGGTATCTCTGAAATGCTTCCGCATTGTATTTATCTAAACCATCTTCATAAGGTTTTTGAATACTTCTTCCAGAAGGAGTATAATAGCGCGCCACAGTTAAGCGAATTGCAGAGCCATCAGGCCATTGAACACTTTCCTGCACCAATCCTTTTCCAAAGGATCTTCTACCTACTATAGTTCCCCTATCATTGTCTTGAATAGCTCCTGCGAGGATTTCACTAGCTGATGCTGATCCTTCATTAATCAAAATTGCGAGTCCAATATCTTCCAGTTCACCTCTTGAGCTAGCAAAATAATTGGCTCTTTTTCTTGATTTTCCTTCCGTGTAGACGATCAACTTGTCTTTTTCAAGGAATTCATCTGCCATATCAATTGAGGCCTTCATGAGTCCTCCAGTATTGTTTCTAAGATCAAGGATCATGTCTTCCATTCCTTCGGATCGCAACATCCTTGCAGCTGTCATGAACTCTTCATAGGTGGTTCTAGCAAAACGAACGATCTTGATATATGCTGTATTCTCATCGATCATATATGCAGCCTCAAGGCTATTGAATGGAATCTTATCACGAACAATTGTAAAGCTCAGTAGATCCTTTTCTGACTTTCTAAGGATCTTCACTTCAACTTTTGAACCTTTGGGTCCTTTTAATCTCTTGATTACCTCTTGATTTCCAATCTTAGGCCCTGTAATATCTTCATCATCAACGATCACAATGCGATCTCCAGCCATGATGCCTACTTTTTCAGATGGACCTCCACCAAGGGGTTGAATAATGACCACTGTATCTTCAACTATGCGAAATTCTACCCCAATCCCTTCAAAATTTCCCTCTAATGGGTCATTCATTTCTTGGTATTGATTCCCAGGGATATAATAAGAGTGCGGGTCAAGATTTTGCAATAATTCTTGGATGGTCTCTTCCAAGATCATGCTTTCTTTTACTGTATCTACATAATCACTTTGAATGAAAGAAAGCACTTGATTGAGTTTATCATTTTCATTGAATTGATTGTGCTGAAACAACAATGCCCTACCCTGCTGTCTACCCAATTCTCTTCCAATATAAACTCCAACAATCATAAAAACTGCTACGATTACTGGTAATACAATGAAAACGGATTTTTTACTACTCATTTAATCTTGCCTCTAATAATTCTTCTTCTTTGATCTGAACCACTTCAACACCTGCTTTCTCTAGAAAATCTATCCCTGAATTGTCTTTGTAAGATTTCATAAATACTACTCTCTTGATCCCAGACTGGAAAACTAATTTACTGCATTCCTTGCAGGGTGATAATGTAATATAAAGCGTTGCTCCATCGGAATTGTTCGTAGACTTTGAGACTTTCATAATCGCATTGGCCTCAGCATGCAAAACATACCATAGGGTTTTTCCTTCCTCGTCTTCACAGCAATTTTCAAAACCTGTTGGTGTTCCATTGTAACCATCTGAAATGATCATGGAGTCTTTCACAATTAGGGCTCCTACTTGCTTTCTATTACAATGTGACAACTTGGCCCATTCCAAGGCCATTTTCAAATAGGCCTTATCATACCTAAGTTGTTTTCCTTTGCTCTTGTATTCTATCTTCACTTAGCAATCGCTATTTAGTATCAATCTTTCAATTTCTTGGGGAAAGTGTTCGTGCTCCAACAATCTTATTTTGGATCGAAGACTTTCTACTGTTTCATTTTCCTCTATTTCACATTTGAATTGAGCGATCATAGAGCCGGTATCATAATCCTGATCTACAAAATGTATGCTGATCCCACTTTCTTTTTCACCTGCCTCGATTACAGCTTGATGAACATGATTACCGTACATCCCCTTCCCACCAAATTTAGGCAATAATGCAGGGTGAATGTTGATGATCTTTTGAGGAAACTTTTTAATGATCAGATGGGGAACTTTCAACAGAAATCCCGCTAAAACTATCCAATCAATCCTCTTCTCCTGCAAATAGTCGACAACTTCCTTCTCCATATCAAATTGTGCACGAGAAAAGTATTGTATCTCTAGACCAAGATCCTTTGCAACTTCGTAGACTCCCGCTTCTTTTCGATTGCAAAGAATGCTGTCTACTTCGATCCTTGAGCTATTTGAAAAATACTCGACCAAACGTCGGGCATTGGACCCTTGACCTGAAGCAAAAATGGCTATCTTGGATTTCATAATAAGCGTACAAAATTAGCTATTAGAAGATGGAAAAAGAGCATAAGGAGGAGAACTTCATTCCCTATCAATCACTCAACTATGAATTAGACGAGATGCTACTGAAAAGCAAAGAGCACTTTGAATTCATGGACAAGCGAAGATCATTGAGAGAATTTTCTCCTAAAAAGTTTCCCATTGAGATCATAGAAAATGTGATCAAGTCGGCTTCAACAGCACCTTCAGGCGCTCATAAACAACCATGGACTTTTTGTGTCATACAAGATGAAATGATCAAAAAAAGCATTCGAGAAGCGGCAGAAGAAGAAGAATATGAGAACTATCATGGTAGAATGAGTGAAGAATGGTTGAAGGATCTCGAAAAATTCGATACCAATTGGAAAAAGCCATTTCTTGAAATAGCTCCCTATTTAATTGTTGTTTTCAAGAAAACTTTTGACCTAGAAGAAGGAGATCGAAAAAAGAACTATTATGTGACTGAATCTGTAGGATTAGCATGCGGAATGTTGCTAAGTGCCATCCATAATGCAGGACTTGTTGCATTAACTCACACTCCTTCGCCAATGAATTTTCTGAGTAAGATCTTGAATAGACCGGAGAACGAAAAACCTTTTTTGCTCATTCCGGTAGGCTATCCATCTGATAATGCGGAAGTTCCATTATTAAGAAGGAAAGAATTGAATGAAATCATGCAGCTTTATTAAGCTTGAAAAATAAATTTTGAAATTGACTGAATAAGATATTTCTTTGCACTTTAATCTAAATCAAACACAATGGCAGATACAGCATCAAGAGTAAAAGCAATTATCGTAGATAAATTAGGTGTAGAAGAAGGCGAAGTAACTCCTGAAGCCAGCTTCACCAATGACCTTGGAGCAGATTCATTAGACACAGTAGAATTGATCATGGAATTTGAAAAAGAATTCAATATCGCTATTCCAGATGATCAGGCAGAGAAAATTACCACAGTTGGTGATGCCATCTCTTATATAGAGGACAACACCAAGTAAGTCACTCATTTAGCATGGAACTCAAGAGAGTAGTTGTTACCGGACTTGGGGCCATTACTCCCATAGGCAATACTTTAAATGAGTATTGGAACTCTTTGATCGAAGGGAAAAGCGGTGCTGCACCGATCACACGCTTTGATTCATCTAAGTTCAAGACTCAGTTTGCCTGTGAAGTAAAAGGTTACGACCCAAGCGAGCATTTTGATAGGAAAGAAGTTCGAAAATTGGACTTGTTTTCACAGTATGCTTTAGTTGCAACCGAAGAGGCCATGCAAGATTCTAATATTGATCTTGAAAGTGTAAATAAAGACCGTTTTGGCGTTATCTGGGGCGCTGGTATAGGCGGCTTGATTACCTTTCAAGAAGAATGCATTGCATTTGCAAATGGAGATGGAACTCCCAGATTCAATCCATTTTTCATTCCAAAGATGATCGCAGACATTGCTCCAGGGCACATCTCGATCAAGTATGGACTGAGAGGTCCTAATTTCACCACCGTTTCTGCTTGTGCCTCAAGTACTAATTCAATCATTGATGCCTATACTTATATTAGATTAGGCAAAATGGACCTCTGTGTAACAGGAGGGTCTGAAGCGGCAGTAGGCGAAGCTGGAATAGGAGGATTCAATGCACTTCAAGCATTGTCTAAGAGGAATGATGACCCACAAACAGCATCAAGACCTTTTGATGCAGATAGAGATGGATTTGTTCTAGGAGACGGCGGCGGAGCTTTGATCCTAGAAGAGTATGAGCATGCCAAAGCCAGAGGAGCTAAGATCTACGCAGAAGTTATTGGCGCTGGCCTTTCCGCTGACGCGCATCACATGACAGCACCACACCCTGAAGGATTGGGTGCCAGAAATGTAATGCAGAATGCATTGGACGATGCTTCTTTATCGGCAAGTGACATTGACTATATCAATGTTCATGGAACATCGACTCCTCTTGGTGATGTTGCTGAAGTGAAAGCGATCAAAGAAGTATTTGGAGACGATGCTTACAATCTAAACATCAGCTCTACCAAATCAATGACAGGTCACCTATTGGGTGCTGCGGGGGCAATTGAGTCTATTGCTAGTATCATGGCGGTCAAGCATGATATTGTACCTCCAACCATCAATCATTTCAATGATGATCCAGAGTTCGATCCAAAATTGAACTTTACTTTCAATCAAGCACAGAAACGAGAGGTAAGAGCAGCCTTGAGCAATACCTTTGGCTTTGGAGGTCACAATGCCTCAGTAATCTTTAAAAAGGCCTAAACTTGAGCCTGTTTAGAGGTATTCGGTATTTTCTACTCAACGACAAAAGCAAATACAAGATTTTAAAAGACATTCTGGGGTTCAGGCCTCAAAATATGTCTTTGTATGAGCAAGCATTTACCCATAGCTCAGTCGCGGGACAGGAAAACTCAGTGAACGAAGAAAGTAATGAGCGATTGGAATTCCTCGGTGATGCCGTATTAGGCTCAATAATAGCGGATTATTTCTTTATCAAGTATCCCAACAAAAAAGAAGGAGAGCTAACCAAAATGAGGTCCAAGCTGGTAAGTAGAAGCTTTCTCAATCAGCTTTCAATTGATATGGGTCTTGACACTTTTCTTGAAACCTCAGCAGATACAAGACGAAGCAGATCCATCTTTGGAGATGCTTTTGAAGCTTTAATAGGAGCCATTTATCTTGATAAAGGATATGCCACTTGTAAAAAATTCGTTTTAGAAAAGGTGATCAAAGACTATATTGAGCTGAATAAGGTACTGGACGAAGTTCAAGATTTCAAAAGTCAGCTAGTTGAATACAGTCAAAAAGAAAAAATAGATTTCAAGTTTGAACATCAACAGATCAATCGAGAAATTGGATTGTACTACACTGTAAAGCTATTTCTAAATAACAAAGAAGTGGCTAAAGGCGAAGGAAGCTCGAAGAAAAAAGCCGAGCAAATGGCTGCAAAGAACTTCTTTGAGAATTCTAACTAGCTTGAACTTGACTTAACAAGAAAGCTGAAGTGTATTCTTAAATTTGAACTGCCTTATAGTATTAAATGAGCAAGTTTAGTTTAGAAATAGAGGAGGATTTTGATTTCTTCATGTTGGGCATCTGCTCCCATGTGAAAGATTATCGTTTGTGCTGGGAACTCAACAAGGAGTTTGAGATCCGCTTGCACAAGGATCCAGACCTTGAAGTAATGAGCAATGGAGAGCTTAAAACATATTCCTTCAATGCTTATGAGAATCATTTAGGGCCAAATGATTATTATATCATTGGAAATAAAAGTGAATTGGGATATTTGATCCCCGAAGAAAAGAGATGCGACTATTTTCTGATCATCAAAGGTCCTATTGATGAGGAAGAAGAAATGGCCATTATTAAGAAATTGAATGCTTCCAAGAACATTCTTACTTGTTATCCAATTATAGCAGAAGAACTTAAATCAAAGAACAATCTAATCTTCTAAGAAGATGAAATACGATAAAAGAACAAAAATTGTAGCCACCGTTGGACCGGCTACTTCCTCAAAAAGAACTCTCACCAGCATTATTAACCACGGTGTGAATGTGATTCGGATCAACTTCTCTCATGGAAGTTATGAAGAACATCAAGAGGTGATCAACCGAGTCAGAGAAATCAATAAGGAAAAAGGTTGGCATACTGCTATTCTTGCAGATTTGCAGGGACCTAAGATCAGAATTGGCAAGATTGAGGGAGGATCAATGAATGTCAAAAAAGGTCAAGAGATCATTTTGAGTACCTCCTTGAAAGGAAATCAGAATTCAATCTATATTAACTACCCTAGCTTTCCAAAGGATGTCAAGAAAGGAGAAGAGATACTTATTGACGATGGGAAACTTGGTCTTCAAGTCATTAAAACCGACAGATCTAAGAATGTAGTTGCCAAATTCATGAATCCAGGAGTACTTAGCTCGAACAAAGGAGTCAATCTTCCTCAAACCAAGATTTCCATGCCTAGCATGACAAAAAAGGACAAGGAAGATCTTCAATTTGCATTGAAGAACGATCTTGAATGGATTGGTCTATCCTTTGTGAGAAGCGCTAAGGATATTAAAGACCTTAAAAAGCTCATTGAAAAAGATGGCAAGTATTCGAGGGTGATTGCCAAGATTGAAAAGCCAGAGGCAGTGGAACACATCAATGAGATCATTGAAGTAACTGACGGAATCATGGTAGCAAGAGGTGATCTTGGAGTGGAAATTCCAATGGAAAAAGTCCCTTTGTTGCAGAAAGAATTGGTAAACAAATGCTTGAAGGCCGCAAAACCAGTAATCATTGCCACACAAATGATGGAAAGCATGATCACCAATATTAGTCCTACTAGGGCTGAGGTAAACGACGTTGCTAATGCTGTGCTTGATGGTGCTGATGCAGTAATGTTGAGCGCAGAAACATCTGTTGGGAAGCATCCTGTGAAAGTAATCCAGGCAATGAGCAAGATCATTAAGCAGATCGAAGAAACCGAACTCATCTATCATCATGAATTCCCCCCAGAATTGAATGAAGATCGATTTATTTCAGATTCTATTTGCTACAATTCTTGCAGGCTCTCTCAGAGGGTTGATGCAAAAGCCATTGTTAGCATGACCCATTCTGGTTATACCGCTCAAAAGCTATCTAGCTTCAGGCCCAAAGCCAATATCTATGCTTTCACTGGAAATCATTCTCTATTGAACAAATTGAGTTTGGTCTGGGGTGTTCAAGGTTACTATTACAACAAATACGTCAGCACAGATCACACGATAGCCGACATCAAATATTTATTGAAGAAGAACAATCATCTCAAAGAAAAGGATTTGATCATCAATATTGCCAGTATGCCTATCAATGAAAAAGGGCAATCAAATATGCTCAAACTTAGCTATGTTGAGTAATCCTAAGCTTCTTTCTATGAGGGCAATAGGTCTAGTTGAGAACCAAAAGGTCGTTCTCAAATAGATAGATTAAGTACTTTAGCAGGCCAAAATTTTAGTTATGGGTCTGAATATTCCACTTTTAAAAGAGATCTGTGAAGTTCCAGGTGCCCCTGGATTTGAACAGAGAATAAGAGAGATCGTCCTAAGAGAGGTTGAGCCATTAGTAGATGAAGTTTCTATTAACAACCTTGGAAATGTTTATGCTATTAAGAAAGGATCTGATAGCAAACGCATCATGATTGGTGCTCATATGGATGAAATAGGATTCATTGTAACTCATATCGACGACAATGGATTTGTCAGATTCCATACCCTTGGGGGTTTCGATCCAAAGACCCTCACTGCTCAAAGAGTAATCATCCACGGTAAAGAAGACCTCATTGGAGTAATGGGAAGTAAGCCTATCCATGTAATGACGCAGGAAGAACGGGCAAAAAATCCGAAGGTTACCGATTATTTCATTGATCTTGGGATGACCAAAGATGAAGTGGTCAAAATGGTCAAGATTGGTGATCCGATCACACGCTATAGTGAATTGATGGAATTAGGTGATTGCGTAAATGCTAAGTCAATTGACAATCGCGTTTCGGTATTCATCTTGATTGAGACACTTCGAGAACTAAAAGACCATGCAGTTCCCTACGATATCTATGGAGTGTTCACCGTTCAAGAAGAAGTGGGAATCAGAGGGGCCAATGTTTCTGCATTGGATATCAAGCCAGATTTTGGACTTGGTTTGGACACCACAATAGCATACGATCTTCCAGGAGCTCAATCTCATGAACAGATTACGCGCTTAGGAGATGGTACCGCGATCAAGATCATGGATGCCTCAGCAATTTGCGATTATAGAATGGTTGATTTTATGAAAACCACTGCAGATAAACACAAGATCAAGTGGCAAGCAGAAATACTTCCAGCTGGAGGAACCGACACAGCAGGAATTCAACGAATGAATGAAGGAGGGGCTATTTCTGGTGCTATCTCCATCCCAACAAGGCACCTTCACCAAGTCATTGAGATGGCTCACAAAGAAGACATCACTGCCTCAATAGACCTTTTGAGAAATTGCTTGATCGAAATGGATCAGTATGATTGGAAGTTCTGATGATCAGAGTGAAGACCTAAATTGCTCTAAGAACTTAGTGTCGTTTTCCGAATAAAGTCTCAGATCATTAACATTGTAAATGAGTTGAGCAATCCGTTCAACACCCATTCCAAAGGCAAAACCCGAGTATTCCTTACTATCGATCCCACAGTTTTCAAGAACATTTGGATCAACCATTCCACATCCCATGATCTCAAGATAACCGGTATACTTGCATACATTGCACCCTTTTCCTTTGCAGATGGTACAGGACACATCCATCTCGGCACTTGGCTCTGTAAAAGGGAAATAAGACGGTCTTAAGCGTATTTCAGTATCCTCTCCGAACAAGGTTCTAGCAAAATAGAACAAGGTTTGTCTCAAATCTGCAAAGGATACATCCTTGTCTATGTACAATCCTTCAATTTGATGAAAGAAGCAATGTGCTCGTGCAGAGATCGCCTCATTTCGGTATACCCTGCCTGGAGAAATGGTGCGGATAGGAGGAGATTGAGATTCCATCATTCGCACTTGAACGGAAGAAGTATGTGTTCTAAGAGCCATGTCAGGATCCCTTTCAATAAAGAAAGTGTCTTGCATGTCTCTGGCTGGATGCTCTGGCGGAAAATTCAAGGCAGTGAAATTGTGCCAATCATCTTCTATCTCTGGGCCTTCAGAAACTTCATAACCAATCTTATGGAAGATCTCGATGATCCTGTTCTTGATGATATTAATTGGATGTCTGCTTCCCGTTTTAGATTGGTTTACAGGACGACTGAGATCCAATGAAGATTTTTCAGAAGCAGACTTAGAATTACTGAGACTAGATCTAAGCTCATTGATCTTGTCCTCTGCTTCTTTCTTTAGCTCATTCAAGACCTGTCCGTACTCTTTCTTCTCTGAAGGATCAACTTCCTTGAACTGGGCAAAGAGCTGCTTCAATTGTCCTTTGCTACCTAAGATCTTGATGCGAAACTCCTCGATCTCCTTTTCAGAAGAAGCTTGAAAAGCCCTTACTTCCTTGATCAACTCTTTTACATTCTGAATCTTCATTGAATGACCTCCATCTTAATTATATAAACTGGTTCTATTGGCCGGTCAGCTTTCCCCGTTTTTACGTTTGATATCTTCTCGACTATATCCATCCCTTTGATCACTTCTCCAAAAACTGTATAGTTCCCATCCAAATGAGGCGTACCGCCAAGTCGTTCATAATCCAATTTGTCTTCTTCTGAATAAGTGACTCCATTCTCCTCTTCAAATTTGGTCAAATACTTTCGAGGATACTTCCTTCCAACAACAATGTAGAACTGAGATCCATTACTTCTCTTGCTAGGATTGATATCATCTGGATCTCTGGCAGCAGCAAGAGCCCCTTTCTTGTGAATATAACCGGTTTTCAATTCTGCTTGCAGTGTATATCCTGGTCCTCCGGATCCAACCCTCTTACTTTTTGAAGATGGTTTTGATTTTGGATCACCACCTTGTATCATGAATTCACTAATGATTCGATGAAAACTTGTGCTGTCGTAAAATCCCTCATTAGCAAGTCGTTTGAAATTTGATCTGTGGATGGGAGTTTTAGAGTACAAACTAACCAAGACTTCTCCCTCTGTAGTAGTTATTCTTACTACATTCTGAGCTCCCAATTGATAAGTGATCAAGCCAAATGCGAATAGTATGAGCGCCTTCCTGAGCAAAATATAATTAAGTTTGTATCTAAAGATTGAATTTTGGGCAAAAGTATGAAAAAATATACCCTCCCTTTGTTGATCATATTCCTCTCTGCCTTTGGAATAGCCTGTAAAAAGGAGAAGTCTCCAGAGCTTGAAATAACAGTACTTGATTTCGATAGTGCGCCAGTTAGAGGAGCCATTGTAGTCACTTCTGTTCCTGGATCAAATCAAGGAGTTGTAAATCCTCAGGTACTAGACTCAATTAGAACTGATGATTTTGGCAAGGCTTTTTTCAAGTATGACAACACTATCTTATTGCGCGTTGAAGCCAGATATAATCAAGTATTATTAGACTCTCTAGATGTTCTCCTCGAAACGAAAAGAAAGAAAAAAGGAGATGATAATATTTACGAGAGAACCATGAGAATTGATATCTGATCAATTGTATTTCTCCCAGTATTCTACAATACATTTTCTAATAAGAAGCTCTTGCTCCTCTCCGTTGAGAAAGGGTAATTTATCGACCACTTCCCAATGTGGCCAACCATCCTTATCCCTTCCAATGTATTTGTAGTGCCCATAAGGCTCAAGAAGACTGCAAACAGCTATATGCATTACATCTAGTTTCTGATCCTTGCTAAGCTTATCTGTTTTCATTCCTAGCTCCTGCAAGCCAATGACAAAAAGCATGGACTTCAAGTCCATTTCCATCTTGAATCTTTCTGCCATCTTACGAAGCAGTTCATCCCATTTTTTTCGAAACTCAATCTCCATTGCTGTAAAATTAATGATAGTTTAGCGCTGAGAATATCATGGAATCTTTCGATCTGATCATACTAATACCACTTCTCTGGGGAGCAATCATGGGATTCCGAAAAGGACTGATCTTAGAGTTGGCATCCATAGTTGGATTGGTTCTTGGCATTTGGGGTAGTCTAAAGTTTTCCAACTTTCTGGCCGTATACCTTTCTCAACATATTTCTGCTTCACCTAGCTTAATTGGAATGTTAGCCTTTGGACTAACCTTTTTGATCATAGTCGTTTTGGTTTACTTACTTGCCAAGACTTTGGATAAAGTATTAAAAATGGCAGCAATGGGAATGCTCATCAGAATTAGCGGAGCTTTCTTCGGTATATTAAAGTATGCCTTAATTCTCACGATCCTACTATTTTCATTTGAGTGGATCAATGATCGATGGGAGTTCGTCCCTAAGAAGAAGTACGAAGACTCCTATGCATATCAAGCTTATTCAGCAATCAATGGCCCCTTGATCAATTGGGTACAGGAACTTGATATTGAGCTAGAGCTCGATGAATAGCAATAACTCTTTAGATTAAGCTTGAATTGCCTTGATCCCTGGAAGCTCTTTCCCTTCTAAATACTCTAGAAGAGCACCACCGCCAGTTGAGATATAGCTTACCTGATCATCAAAATTGAATTGCCTGATTGCGGCAGCTGAATCTCCTCCTCCAATAAGAGAAAATGCGCCCTCTTTGGTTGCGACAGAAATAGCCTCAGCAACTGATTTTGTTCCGTTTGAGAACTTTGGCATTTCGAAAACTCCCATTGGTCCATTCCAGAGAATTGTTCTAGAAGAAGCTACTACTTCTGCAAACTTCTCAGCGGCCTTTGGTCCTATGTCCAAGCCCATCCAACCTTCTTCAATCGAGTGATTATCTGAATTTTTTGTATCTGCCTCAGCACTGAACTCAGATGCTATTACAGAGTCTTCTGGTAGATACAATTCAACTCCCTTTGCCTTGGCCTTCTCTATCAGCTCTAGAGCTAGATCAAGCTTGTCCTCTTCAACTAGTGAGTTTCCAATCTCTCCTCCCTGAGCTTTAAAAAATGTGTATGACATTCCTCCACCAATGATCAATCTATCAACCTTATCCAAGATATTTTCGATCAATAAGATCTTATCTGAGATCTTTGCGCCACCCATAATAGCTGTAAAAGGTCTTTGTGGCTCAGAAAGTAACTGTTGAACTGCATTTAATTCATTTTGAATCAGATATCCAAAAGCCCTTGAATCTTCACTAAAATTTTCTGCAATCACTGCAGTAGATGCATGAGCCCTATGAGCTGTCCCAAAAGCATCATTCACATAGCAGTCTGCTAGCTGTGAAAGTTGATTTGCAAAGGAGGCATCCCCTTTCTCTTCTTCAGAATAAAACCTTAGATTTTCTAATAATGCCACTTGATCTTGTGACAATTGATCAATCTGATCTTTCACTTTTTCACCAATACAATCATCAATGAAATGAACTTCCAATGACAGCTCCTCAGATAAAGTTTCAGCGATCTGGGAGAGTGAATATTCCATCTTTCTTTCTCCTTTGGGACGCCCTAAGTGAGACATCAAAATTGCTTTACCTCCTCTTTCCACAATGCTTTTGATTGTTGGGACAGCTGCAATAATTCTATTTCTATCAGTTACGCTTCCATTTTTCAATGGGACATTGAAGTCTACTCTAACCAATACTTTCTTGCCATTAAGGTCTAAATCTTCGAAATTCATTTCTCTGGAGTTTTGAGGCCGCAAAAATACTTAATTCCTTAGCCTATGACTACTTGTTTCGGTAGCATAAGCTTACTTTTATCCCATGCAATTCAACGAGGTAATTGGGCAAGAGGAATTAAAAGCGCAATTGATCCAAATGATCAATTCTAATCGCTTGGCTCATGCAATCATGTTGGAGGGTAAATACGGTCGTGGAGGATTGGCATTAGCTCTTGCACTAGCTCAATATATTCAATGCTCAGATCGGAATGATAAAGAGTCTTGCGGAAAATGTCCATCCTGTTTGAAATTTCAAAAACTTGCTCATCCTGATTTACATTTTAGCTTTCCAATTAGCAGTTCAGACTCCAGTAAAAATAGCAGTGAAGACTTCTTAGTTCAATGGCGAGAATTAGTTTGCGAAACTGCCTACTTTGACCTCATGAGATGGAATGAGTTCATTGGATCAGAGAAAAAGCAAAGTCTTATTAAGGTCGAAGATAGCAAGCAGATCATTAAGAAACTCAGCTTAAAATCTTTTGAGGCCAAATACAAAATATTGATCATTTGGGCTGCAGATAAAATGAACATTGAAGCAGCTAATCGACTCTTAAAAATGATCGAAGAGCCGTCTGAAAACACCTTGATCATTTTGCTCTGTGAGAATGAAGAACAGATCATTGAAACCATTCGATCAAGAACCCAGATCGTTAGAATTCCTCCCATTGAAAGCAAGTTCATAGAGGCTGAATTGACCAAGTCAGGAATTGAACAAGAAAAGAGCAAACAACTAAGTGAACAATCAGAAGGGGATCTTATTAAAGCATTTGGGCTGGCTCAAAAAAGAGAAGAAGATGAACTCTTCTTCCGCTTGTTTACAGAATGGATGCGCGCTTGTTATGAAGCAAATGTGGAAAGGATCTACAAATGGGTAGAAGAGGTGAGTAGTGCTTCTTATGGAAGAGAAAAGCAGAAAAGATTTCTTGTCTATGCATTGGACATGATGAGAGAAGGCATATTGAGAAACTATAGCGGAAATGATCTCCAGACCTATTTTGGTTCAGAAGATGCCTTCCTTAAGAAGTTCTCTCCATTCATTATAGCAGAGAATATCATTGAAATAAATGAGCTTTTAAACACAGCCCATTATCATATTGAACGCAATGCTTATGGCAAGATCGTTTTCATGGATATGTCTATGCAATTTGCCAATCTTCTGAGAGCCAAAAAACGTAAATTTGTTAGCTAGTGGTTTTCTCAAATGAAAACTGCTATAATATTTAATCCAATCATCGATTATGGCTTGCGCCAATTGTGGAAATAACGGAAGTGGTGTACCGAAGGGCTGCAAGAACAATGGAAATTGTGGCAATGGAGGCTGCGATAAATTAACAGTCTACAATTGGCTTTCGAACATTAATGATGGCAGTAATCGATCTAGTTACCCAGCTATTGAAGTTAGATTCAAGAATGGGCGAAAAGAATTCTTCAAATTCGATCCAGACAAAATAAGCCCCTACGAAGGAGAAGCAGTAGTTGTAGAAGCTACTACTGGATATGATATTGGAATCGTATCATTAAGCGGAGAGTTGGTTCGCTTGCAGATCCAAAAAAAACACCTCATCCAACAAACAGAGACTCTTAAAGAAGTTCAAAGAAAGGCAAGCGATGAGGATCTTGAAAAATGGCATCAAGGGAGAGCAAAAGAATCTTCTGCCATGATCAAATCAAGGCAGATCGCCTCTGAGCTTGGCTTGAATATGAAAATTTCTGATGTAGAATATCAAGCTGATCTGAGCAAAGCAACCTTCTATTATACTGCAGAAGAAAGAGTAGACTTTAGGGAATTGATCAAAAAATTAGCCGACCAATTCAAGACTAGAATTGAGATGAAACAGATCGGTATGAGACAGGAAGCCGGTCGCTTGGGTGGAATTGGTTCATGTGGAAGAGAGCTTTGTTGTTCCACCTGGCTCACCGATTTTCGGTCTGTCTCTACCTCCGCAGCTAGATATCAGCAGCTCTCTTTGAATCCTGCGAAATTGGCCGGCCAATGTGGAAAGTTAAAGTGCTGTCTCAACTATGAGTTAGATCTTTATGTAGATGAATTAAAGGAATTCCCAGACACTAAATTGAAGTTGAAGACCTCAAAAGGAAATGCCTTTTTCCAGAAGATGGACATCTTCAAGAAAAGGATGTGGTATTCCTATGCTGAAGAGCCAAATGAATTCATTGAAATGTCATTGGAGCAGGTCAAAGAGATTATTGAAGAGAACAAAAAAGGGAAAAAAGCAGTGGCTTTGAGATCTGAAGCAGTTTCCAATCAAGAGGAAAAACTTCGCTCATATGCAAATGTGGTAGGTCAGGATAGTCTCAACAGATTTGATCATTTGAAATCGAAGAAGAAAAAGAAAAGTAGAAAAAAGAGACCCAAGGGATCCACGCCATCGAAAAACAAAGCTTGATTTGCTCAAGAACCACCTTACATATAGCCTATTCATTCTATCACTAGCATTGTCCTCCTGTGATGGACGACTGCTTTTTGAAGAAAATTTGAAAGTTAGTGACGCTAGCTGGCATCGAGATGAAAGAGCTCAATTCGAGTTCATGGTTACTGATACAACAGTGAGCTATGATCTTTATCTCAATGTAAGACATGGAGGAGACTACCCATACAAGAACTTGTACCTCTTCACCAAAACTACTAGTCCAAATGGATTAACCGCTGTAGATACTGCTCAAATGATCTTTGCTGATAACCAAGGTAGATGGATGGGCAAAGGAATAGGTGGGATCTATGACTACCAATTCAAATACAAAGAATCCATTCAATTTCCGACTTCGGGAAGTTATGTTTTCGAAATTGAACAAGCAATGCGCGATATTGAGTTGGATAACGTTACAGATATCGGAATTAGAATAGAAAGAAGCTTTGAATAAGAAAAAAAAGAAGGTCAAAAGATCCTATGGAAAATCCATTCTTCTATTTTGGAGCTTGGTTTTTCTTCCATTGATCTTTTTTGTTGTCATGTTCTATGGAGCAGCAGAAGCATGGCCTGGTTTCGATCCACTACCTACATTTGAGGAGCTTGAAAATCCAAAAAGTAATCTAGCAACAGAAGTATACACCTCCGATGGAAAGATCCTTGGAAAGTACTTCTATCAGAATAGGGTGAATGTTGATTATGAAGACTTATCACCTAATTTGATCAATGCATTGGTAGCCACAGAAGACGAGCGCTATTATGAGCATTCGGGGATAGATATTCGCGGATTAGCTAGGGCAGTTGCCAAGCTTGGAAGAAGTGGTGGTGCAAGTACTATTACCCAACAATTGGCTAAAATGCTTTTTTCCGATGCTCCAAAGAGCAGATTTGACAGAGTAAAGCAAAAAATGCAGGAATGGATCATTGCTGCTCAATTGGAAAGGAGATATACCAAGGATGAAATCATTGCGATGTATTTCAATCGTTTTGATTTTGTCAATAATGCTGTTGGGATCAAATCTGCATCTTCCGTTTATTTTGGAAAGACTCCTGCAGAACTAGAAGTACAAGAAGCAGCTGTTCTTGTTGGGATGCTAAAAAATCCTTCCTTATTTAATCCATTGAGGTTTCCGGATACTACTCTTCATAGAAGGAATGTGGTTTTAGGTCAGATGAAGAGAAATGGAGTAATTACTTCTACAGAATTTGACTCCTTAAAGGCTATTCCAATGGATCTAGAGTATAGCAAAGTAGATCATAAAGAAGGAATCGCTCCATATTTTCGAGAAGTTTTGAGAGCTGAGCTCAAAAAAATATTCAATGAGAAGGATGGCGATGACAACTATAAATTAAGAAAGGCTGATGGTAATCCTTACGACATCTACAAGGATGGATTGAAGATCTATACCACTATCAATTACAAGATGCAACAATATGCAGAATGGGCAGTGAAAGAGCATTTGAGATTTCAATTACAAGATGATTTTTTCAAGGATCTTAAAAAGAAAAGAAATGCTCCATTCAGCATACCAAAAAGGGAATCAGATAAGATTTTAAAAGCAGCCATGAAAAGATCTGAGAGATACTTGATCATGAGTGGGAAGCAATGCTCTAATTGCGGCAGAAGAGGAAGATTCTTGCAGGAGGAAGAGGTAGAGGGAGTTACTTATGCACTGTGTAAGGCAGAGGATTGTGGACATCAGACCAAAGTGCATTCAGCCGATTCCATATTGGCAATTTTTGACCGTCCAACGGAAATGAAAGTATTCTCTTGGCAAGGAGAAATAGACACATTGATGAGTCCTATGGATTCCATTAAGTACTACAAGAGTATTCTGCAAGCAGGCCTGATGACAATGGATCCGTATACTGGACATATAAAAGCCTGGGTTGGAGGCATTGACTATGATCATTTTGCCTATGACCATGTAAGACAAGGAAAAAGACAAGTTGGTTCAACATTCAAACCATTTGTTTATGCAGTGGCCATTGATGAAGGATTCTCACCTTGTTACGAAGTGCCAAATGTGCCTGTTCCATTCAAAAAAGGAGAGTTTGGCTTAATGGAAGATTGGACTCCAAAAAATAGCGATGAAGATTATGGATACAATGTAAGTCTAAAGTATGGTCTTGCTAACTCTATGAATACTGTTACTGCTTGGATCATGAAACAGTTTGGTCCAGAAAGGGTAATAAAAATGGCTAGGAATATGGGAGTTGTTTCCCCCTTAGATACAGTAGTTTCTTTGGCTTTAGGGGTTGCTGATGTGTCGATCTACGAGATGGCTGGAGCCTTTTCGACTTTTGTGAACAAAGGGGTATGGACAGAGCCAATCTTCCTTACTAGAATTGAAGACAAAGACGGAAATGTAATTGCCGAATACGTTCCTAAAACTCGTGAGGCATTAAGTGAGCAAACCGCCTATGTGATGTTGGATCTATTAAAAGGTGTTACCTCCTACAATTACAATGAATACAAAGCAAAAAATGTAGCAGGTACTGGAATTCGGATCAGGTTCCCAAAAAGCGAAGAAAGACCTTATGCAGGTATCCCACATCCAATTGCTGGTAAGACTGGAACTACTCAGAATAATTCAGATGGATGGTTCATTGGGGCAACCCCAGATCTCGTTACTGGAGTTTGGGTAGGTGCAGAAGATAGAAGTGTTCGATTTACCTATACCTCAGATGGACAAGGTGCCAATACCGCTCTTCCTATCTACGGCTATTACATGAACAAATTATATGCAGACTCAACGATTCAAATATCTACTGAAGATTTTGAAAGGCCAGAGGAAGCCTTACAGATTGAGATCGATTGTGATGTTTATTCAAAAGGAAATACATTTGAATCAAGCGGAGAGCCTAATTTCCAATAAATAGTTTTAGAATGATAAATAAAGTTGTTGCAAATGCAGAAGAAGCCATTGAAGGCATCGATAGTGGAATGACCTTGATGCTAGGAGGATTTGGCCTCTGTGGAATTCCTGAAAAATGCATCGCTGCTTTAGCTGGACATCCTGAGATCAATAATTTGATCTGTATATCCAACAATGCCGGTGTTGATGATTTTGGATTGGGGCTATTGTTACAGAATAGGCAGATCAAGAAGATGATATCTTCTTATGTAGGTGAAAATGATGAGTTTGAAAGACAAATGCTGAGTGGAGAACTAGAAGTTGAATTGACTCCTCAGGGAACCTTAGCTGAAAAATGTAGAGCAGGAGGTGCAGGTATTCCTGCTTTCTATACCCCTGCAGGTTATGGAACTGAAATTGCAGAAGGCAAAGAGATCCGAGAATACAACGGTAAGAAATACATACTTGAAGAGAGTTTCGTGTCTGACTTCAGTATCGTTAAAGCTTGGAAAGGCGATACCAAAGGAAATTTGGTTTTCAAGGCCACTGCAAGGAACTTCAATCCCGTCATGGCAATGGCTGGAAAAATTACCATAGCTGAAGTTGAAGAATTAGTCCAACCGGGCGAACTGGACCCTAATGAGATCCACACCCCAGGGATTTTTGTCCATAGAATCTTCGAAGGAAAGAATTACGAAAAGAGAATAGAACAGAGAACTGTAAAAAACTAAGTAGATGCTTGACAAGAATAGTATTGCCAAAAGAATTGCAAAAGAGCTTCAAGATGGTTGGTATGTCAATTTAGGGATTGGAATTCCCACACTTGTTGCCAATTACATTCCAGAAGATATTGATGTCACTTTTCAGTCTGAAAATGGCTTGCTTGGTATGGGCCCTTTCCCCTCTGAAGAAGATGTTGATGCTGACCTAATCAATGCCGGAAAACAAACCATTACTACCATGCCCGGTTCTGTCTTTTTTGACTCCTCCACTTCATTTGGGATGATCAGAGCTGGAAAAGTTCAATTAACCGTCCTGGGAGCGATGGAAGTTGCCCAGAATGGAGATATTGCCAATTGGAAGATACCTGGCAAGATGGTCAAAGGAATGGGTGGAGCAATGGATCTAGTAGCTTCTGCAGAAAACATCATTGTTGCAATGATGCACACTAATAAAGCAGGAGAATCCAAATTGCTAAAAGAATGTACGCTCCCATTAACAGGAGTAAACTGCATTACCAAAGTAGTGACCAATCTTGCTGTACTAGATGTTAAGGATGGTTCATTTATTCTTCGAGAAAGGGCTCCTGGGGTCAGTGTTGAAGAGATCAAAAATGCAACTGCTGGGAACCTTATCATTGAAGGAGAAATCCCAGAAATGAAAATTTAAACCAACTGAATGAAGCTACTTTCAATTTTAATTCCCGCTTACAATGAAGAGGCAACGATTCATTTGATTTTGAATAAGGTCAAGGCAGTTGATCTGATCGGGGAATTCAAAAAAGAGATTATTATCGTCAATGATTGCTCCAAAGATGATACGGAGTCTGTGATTCAAAAATACATCTCAGATAATCCCGATCTGACTATAAGATACTTTAAACAAGAGAAGAACCAAGGAAAAGGAGCTGCTATCCACAAGGCTATTGAGCTTGCTGAAGGAGACTATTTGATCGTTCAGGACGCAGATCTAGAGTACGATCCAAGAGAATATAACATATTACTCAAACCTATAGTTGAAGGAAATGCAGATGTAGTTTATGGATCTCGATTTATGGGGGGCAATCCGCACAGGATCCTATTCTTCTGGCATTCCATTGGAAATAAATTCCTCACACAGCTTTCCAATGCTTTCACCAACCTCAACTTAACTGACATGGAAACCTGTTATAAGTTGATGGATTCAAAAATTGCCAAGTCCTTGCGATTGAGAGAAAAGCGCTTTGGATTTGAACCGGAACTAACAGCAAAACTATCCAGGATATCTAAGATCAGAATATATGAGGTAGGGATCTCCTACTATGGAAGAACTTATGAGGAAGGGAAAAAGATCGGTTGGAAAGATGGTTTTCGTGCAATATATTGCATCATAAAGTACGGCTTATTTGGCTCTAAGTAGAAACTAAGTGGGTCTGGATTCTTGCCATTATTGAAATAGAGTCCCACTAAAAACTCAATTCATTCTCTTGAAAAATATCCCTCTTCTACTTCTTCTACTTCTTTCACTCATTCTTTCATCATGTGGGAAACAGTTAGAGAATGAAGATAGAATCGTAATCCAGGATAAGTTCGGGAACTTTTTGAGTGCTGATAGGAATAATGCTCCTTATGTTCTGTCAAATCGTCAAGCAGCTGGTGGCTGGGAGATATTTAAAGTTCAAACTCAAGACGAAGGTGTTATTACCCTTACAGATTTTGAGAATAACGCCATTCATCTAGAGTCAGATACCCTAGTCTGGGAAAAAGGCAGTTTGCCAACTAAGTTTAGGCTAGAAGAAAGCGATGGAAGGATTTACTTGCAAACCATAGAAGGCAATTACCTAGAATCGTCCTCCTTTTTTGTTGGTGAATCCCCCAAAAAAGATTTAGTTGTTCATCAACTTAGGAGCAGAAATGTATTTGGAGGTTACTTTCCGAACTATGGAATTGTTCTTGTTCTAATCTCGCTTGCAATCTATGTCTATTTAATAACTGCTTCACTAAAGGAGTCCAAGAAGTTAAATGATCCATTGACTTATCTTCTTCTGATAGTTGCAAATGGATCAATAGGATTAATTGCCATCAACCTATTTGACTTTCTCTTCTTATGGGATGAACAATTCCATGCGTTGGTAGCAAAGAACCTATCTGCAAATCCATCTATCCCATTGCTTTATACAGAGCATTGCCTCCCTCATAGTTTAAATTGGACAGAGGGAACTATTTGGCTCCACAAGCAACCCCTTTTTCTGTATCAAATGGCAGCATCGATAAAGTTGTTTGGTGCAAGTGTATTCAGTGTTCGCTTACCCTCCATGATCATGATGAGCTTTGTGGGAATTTTTATCTATCGAATTGGGCTGCATGTATTCAATAGGACCATCGGACTAATTGGCTCAGCATTGTTTTGCTTTTCAGCCTTCAAGTTCTATTTAATGGCAGGAATCTACCATACAGATCATAATGATGTTGCATTTATTTTTTACATCACTCTGAGCTTTTGGGCACTAATAGAATACCTTCAGACAAAATCAAAATGGTTCTTCGGTATAATCATCATTGGAGCTGCGTTCGCAGTATTGAACAAATGGTTGACAGGATTCATCGTTTACTACACATGGACACTGATTTTACTGTTTAAATCTAACGACCTAAAACAATTCTGGTCTGAATGGAAAGCAACATTGGCCAACTTCTTTGGAAGTTTATTGGTAGTCCTACCATGGCAGTTATATACCTTCTTTCGTTTTACTGAAGAGGCAACTCACGAGTATGAGCTGAACGGAAAGCATCTAACTGAAGCAGTTGAGAACCACGGTGGAGAATGGTACTATTATCTAGAACATAGTATAGATCACTATGGCCTGCATATCGCATGGATCATAGTAGCAATTCTTCTTAGCTACTTTTCCGCTAGAAAAAGAGAGTATTTTTTCCCCTTGCTTTTCTCAATCCTAACGGTCTATGTTTTTTTCAGCTGGGCCGCAACAAAAATGATGGCTTTTACCTACCTCTTGTCTCCAATTGTATTTCTAATGCTTGCAGCAGGTATATATAGTTGCGCAACTTATTTGTCTTCAGTTATAAAGAATAAGAAAGCATTGGTGAATTTCTTCATTACTGTCTCATCCATTGCTTTGATATTTAATACTTTCAACTTAAACCTAACAGAGAACTATATTAATCCAAAGACAAGTAATTATCTCATGCTCAATATAGAAGTCGGTCAGAAGAAGTTTAAGAATTTAAAGCAGGATATTACGGATGGTTCAGTATTACTCAATGTTAAGTATGATGAGCGGATCGCTGCGATGTTTTACACCAATAATACCATTGCGTATTCCAGTTCCAATGTTCAAGAAGTTAGATCAATTGAAAGTTGTAGTAATAAAGTATGTTACTATCTTAATAACGGAATATCAACTATAGAAATGGATAGCCCAAGTATAATTAGTTTGCCTAATTATTGACATTGCCTATCAAAGAAATATCTAGGGCTAAAAAATGGAATCTAATTTTTAAATGAGTTGAACAATGAATCGGCTGAGTTCTTCTTTTATAGCAATTCTTATCATTATGATAATTGCTATATATGGCAGATCCACTAAGCCTGCCTGGGGAGAAAATGATCAATATGGCATTTTAGTTTATGATGATTTTGGCTACTACCTATACCTGCCTGCACTCTTTATTTACGATGATCTTCAACTGAAGGATACTACATGGCTGAACAACATTAGAAGGACCTATTGTAATGATAGACCTTTGTATCAAGCCCATTATTTAGAGAATGGGAACAAAGTGATCCAATATACCTACGGAAACGCTTTACTTATGTCTCCAGGATTCTTCATCTCACATGCCTTTGCAAAAACATCCAGTGAATATAATGCTGATGGATTCTCTAAACCTTATCAACTAGGTCTAGCAATCTATGCAATGTTCTTCTTCTTCATTGGATTAGTTTATCTAAGAAAAGCCTTTTTATACTATTTCTCTGAAAGCACAACAATCCTATTACTATTGGCACTTGGCCTTGGAACCAACTTGCTCCATCTGATTATTAGTAATACCATATCTCCCCATATCTTTCTTTTTACTCTCTATTCAATTCTTCTATACCTGATCCCAAAGTGGTACAATAGTTCAAAGCCAAAATACATTTACTGTATTGCTAGTGTTCTTGGATTGATGATACTTAATCGTCCAACTGAGATCCTTGCAATAATCGTTCTTCTCTTTTGGGATATTCAATCACTAAGTGCTCTTAGAAAGAGATTTAAGTTTTACGGAACTCAGTACCAACACCTATTCGGTTCCTTGCTAATTGTGATGCTTATTATAACGCCACAGTTGATCTATTGGAAAACAACAACTGGAAGTTTATTCTTTGATTCATACTTGGTTGAAGGCTTTAAATTTTTAGACCCATATACCGTTGAATATCTGTTTAGCTATAAGAAAGGATGGTTTATCTATACGCCACTAATGCTGCTATTGATTCCTTCGCTTATTCTACTGATACGAATTGCACGAAGGCATTTATTGGCCTTTTCAACCTATGCAATTGTATACATCTATGTTCTTAGTAGTTGGGATTGTTGGTGGTATGCTGAGAGCTTTGGTCAAAGGTCAATAGCGCAAGCCTATCCTTTCTTGTTGGTACCCATAGGAATGTTCCTTCAGCACTTTCAAGAAAAGAAGAAAATCTATTTAAGCTTGATCGGATTCACCAGCTTGGCCATAGTTCTTAATCTATTCCAAACATGGCAGGAATTTCATGGAATTATTCATACTTCAAGAATGAATAAAGAGTACTACTGGGCAGTTTGGGGTGATAGTCAGCAAGACAAACGGAAAATGGAGATGCTTGAAATTGATAGAACAAGAATTGAACTACCAGATACCATATTCACTTACAAGAGAATATTAAAGTATTCAAGCTTTGACGAACATTCCAATCATTCTGCACAGGTTAGAATTGGAGATACTGTTCTTAAATCAGATCCGGATTTGATCTTAAGTGGCCAAGCGAGTTTTTCTCCGAACTACTCTTTTAGTTTTGCTGAAATTACTCAAACTGATGAGTTCTATTATCTGTTTTCTTTTGATTGTAAACAAAAGAAGAATTCGGAATGGCCATATGTTAAAATAATAACAAGGGCAATAGACCACAGATCAGAAGCTATTTATGGATATGGGGATGGAGAACTCAATTCCTTATTGGACAAAGGCTTCATGAATGATGGTTGGGCAAGATGCAGCTTGGTCTATGTGCCTCCTAACAGAAGAGCCTTGAACGACACTTTATTCTCGCATATTTGGCACGTAGATGGTGTTGAATTAGAAATAGATAATTTGCTAATTGAAGCTTGGAGCAAGGAAACAGATAAGGTAGATAAGACTACTATTTTCGTCAATGATTTCGAAAATATATCTCATGGAAATTGGTCAACTGCATATTATTTGAATAGCTTCAATGGTTCATCCTATCAAACTATTGATTCCATAAATATTTATAGTAGCACCCTTAGGACCTCTATAAATACTGCAAAGAAATATCGATTGATCGCTAAAGGAAGCTTTCTAAATATGCAAAGCGATGTATGTCAAATGGTATTGAGTGTAGAAAAAGAGAACAAGGCTATATTCTACGATTCTAAATTTGTTGGAAGAGACACAAATTGGCAATATGTAGAATGGGATATTGAATTGGAAGCAACTGAGCAATCTTTATCAGAATTGGTATTCTACACTTGGAACAAGAGCATTGAAGAAGTTCTTGTAGATCACCTTTACCTTGAAATTATTGAATTATAGGGCACTCTAATTGCCTTCTTCAATTATATACAAGGCATCTTCTCTCATCACCTGCTCTAATGTCTTACCACTATTTTTGGCTTTTGACTGCAACTGAGCCAGCCAATCTGGATTGTTCCACATGGCATGTTCGACCTCTCTAATCTTGAATTCATATCTAAACCTATCAGGGTCTGTTAGGGCAGTGTGATACTGTTCTATAAATCCAAAACCAAGATCTTTCAAATTAGATTCAGTAATGATCATAACAATATAATCCAAGCCATTCAAACTTTGGATAAGGTCATTATCAAAGTAATCTATTGGTCCATTCCCATAGAAATAGATCTCCCTATTGTAATACCAAAAAGCGGCATTGTCAAATATTCTTAAGGAAATGGTGTCATCATACAGATTGCTGAAATAGCTATCTGCAAGGAACATCCCTTTCGGCTTTCTTTGATTCTGAGGATAATTGATCTTGAAGCTCGGATAGTAAATAGGATCATCTTGGATGTCAAAAAGAATATTCATTCCTTCCTCGATATCCTCATCCGTAAACCTCATTTCCTCACTTAGTTCTCCAGGAATCAATTCGACATCTGGAAGCTCAAAATTTGGTTTTAACTGATTCAAATAGCTCATTAAAGAATCCAAAAACAATAGCTCTCCATATCTACTCCAATGGATCCCTGTTTTAGGATATAAGTTATACTTACTGCTATCCTTTGCTTGAACAAACCAATTGTTTACATCAATGTGATTGATCTTTCTTGCAAGTACTCCATTCCTGTACAAGTAGTAGTTGGTATGGGACCAGCCTTTCCTCAAACTGTAATTATCTGGAATCTTTTCTGGATAAAAACTAGCTTTCCCGGGAGCAAGAACTAAGACAATATCAGTTCCCCTACTTTTCAAGATGGTCTGGATCTCTTTCAAAAGATCTAGCTTCCTGCTTACTGATTCCCTGCCTACATAATCATATCCAAAATGTGCATGAATGTATGCTTCTTCAAAAAGGTAATCGTCTTTTCCTACGATCACACCATTTGCTTGAGACTGCTTGAAAAAATTGTACCTAAGTTGATTGCTTAATCTGATCAAAAATTCTCTAAAACCTGCTTGTTGATCCAAATAGGTTTCCATCTTATGTTGAAAATTTCCAGTGAACCAATGTTTCCAAATGAACTTTGGCGCAACCGCAACTTGGTAGGATCCATCTAGCTTATCAAACTTAACTACAGATGTAACGCTTTGTACTAGAGGCATTAAACTAATGACCACTATAAAAATGAATATGTTTCTTTTATAGCTTTCCATTAGAACCTGAAATATATAAACGGATTAAAGCCAGATGATAAAAGGTCTGCTGATGAAACGATCAACAGCACTAATGCTAAAGAAACAAAGATCATAGCCTTTGACCTTGAAAGATCCTTTGCTTCATAAAAGTATGTCTTCAACTTCTCAGAAGGCTGGACATAATCGAAAAATGCGAAGATGATCCCTATAACGAACAAAGGATAGAATGAAGGAATGCCACCTGGGAAGGCAAAATTGCTAAAATCAAACATCCCCTTGATATATTCAATGGCCACAGAGAACTCTTCTACCCGAAAGAATACCCATCCGATCACTACGATAATGAAAGTGATGATGTTGCTGGCAATTCGACCTATCTTCTCATAAACCTTTAAAAGGAATAACCGGTCCAAGATCAAGAACAAACCATGATAGGCTCCCCAAATCACAAAATTCCAGGAAGCTCCATGCCATAAGCCTGAAATCAAGAAAACCAACACAAGGTTAAAGTACAATCTGAACTTGCTATTTACTTGGTTTCCGCCTAAGGGTATGTAGAGATAATCTCTCATGAAGGTTCCCAAGGTAATGTGCCACCTTCTCCAAAATTCAGAGATGCTTCTTGATAGATAAGGTAAATTGAAGTTCTCTGGAAAGTGGAATCCCATCATTCTTCCCAAACCTATTGCCATGTCAGAATAACCAGAAAAATCAAAATAAATCTGAAAGGTGTATGCTAATATTCCCATCCAAAGAAAGCCACAATCTAGATCACTAACTTGATTGGCAAAGATGATGTCGGCCTGTCTGCCCATCACATTAGCAATTAGCACTTTCTTTGCTAACCCAATACTGAACCTGGTGAAGCCTACCAACTTATCATCAAATGAGTCTTCTCGGTCAGTTAGCTCTGCTGCAATGGTTTGATACCTTACAATTGGCCCAGCTATCATCTGTGGGAATGACATGATATACAAAAGGTAGTTAGAAAGCTTCTTCTGTGGGGGATACACTCCTCTGTATATGTCAATTGAATAGGTAAGTGTTTGGAATGTATAAAACGAGATCCCTATTGGAAGTAGCACTTCAGTCCAGCCTATTGCTTCGATGGAAAATTTAGAGAGAAAAAGATTGACATTCTCCACAAAGAAATTCGCATACTTGAAGTAGACAAGCAAGCCCACATTCATGCTAATTGATATGCTAATCCAAAGCTTCTTTCTGGATACGGTAGTTGCATTGTATAAGGCCTTAACAATGTAAAAATCCAAGATGGTAGAGCCCATCAAAATGAAAATGAACTTTGGTGCACCCCAGGCATAAAAGATGATGCTAAAGATTAGAATGCATGCATTCTTAAATCTCTTAGGACATAGAGAATACAATAATATAAATGCAGGGAAAAAATAAAATAGGAATAAGGGACTACTAAAAACCATCTTTCTATTCTACTTCAACATAGTACACATATCCATTGATGTCTTCACTAGGATAAGGCACATTATTCTGATCAAATGGAGCTAAGGGCCACCAAAGGGCATAATGAAACTCTTGAGTGGTAATTGCGATCATTTGATTATTTGGGATCTTGGAGTAATGATCATTGATGTAGCCAATGACATCCATTTTGTCTTTTGATGGGCCAATTCTCCATATAATCTCATTTGGCTTCCATTCAATCTGATAATAAAAATCTTCTCCAACAGTTTTATCATGAGGATACTCATGCTTTGTAGTAGCAGCTTGGTACCAAAAATCCCATCTATGAGGCTGGAATGTTTTGCCAGCATACTCAATTGGAACTAGTCCTTGATGAATGCCTTTCGGGTCCTTGCAGGCCATATCCCAATTAGTAGTAGTGACCATTAAGTTCCTATTGTTCTGTGGATCGTCAATTGGATAATCCTCTATTCCCCCATAAGAGGTTTTTGGCCAATGCTTAGATGTTTTAACGATCTCAATGTCAATCTCACTATAAGACGAAGTCGGTGAGTAATCAGTGGAATACTTCTTTGCTCCTTTTGCCAAATAGCCATCCTTCTCACAAATATCTCTTTGGTTCCATTCAGACATTGCATCACTAAATAACCAGAATGCGCAAGTAAGGCCATTCCATACATTGGAGTCACTCAACATTTTTGGGAAGCGAATCTTGGCAGTAAACTTGCCATAGCTTAGTCCTATTCGAGTTGCAACCCCAACATTCTCTTTACTCGCATTTACAAGTGATTCATTAGCAGGATTTAATATTTGAATGGCTTCCATGCTATCATTGTAGAAGACCGTTTTCCCCGGTGAACTTGTGATCTTGGTATGACTTATTGGTCGATCATCCAATGGGTACTTCTTCATGTTCTTTTTGAACTCATTCTGTGTATAATTATCGCCAATCACATCTGCGAGAATGGGTACATTCTTCAACTCATAATCTCTGTTTATCACGTGAAAATATTGCTCAAACTCCGCCTCTTTGAATAACTGATCCGATGAATTTGCCTTCTCAGTATAATAGCTTTTATCTGCATTCGGACTTCTCAATTTAAGAGGATCTATGTACACTCCTTTCTGACCACTCATTCTGATCTTTGCATTCAAAGATTGCTGTGCATCTAGAACAAATGAATTCTGAAGATCAGCAATGTAATTGTGCTCATTGAAATAGAAGAAAGGATTCAAATAGCTTTGATGAAGCTCATCTGTCTTGCTGATATCAACAACTGAAGCAGGTAAATTAGCAAGTTCCTCTTCTGAAACGATCACCAATTTGAAAGAGTAATTTCCCATCCTTGGATTCCTACGTGCTCTAAGATTTTTTTTCTCTTTCACAGTGCTGGGAATCTCCAGGTTCATCATATATACGGCATCCAATCTGAGCTGCTCATCTAATGACACCTTGTTTTGAATTGCCTTCTGTTCTACACTTGAAAACCATTCCTGATCCTCTCTAATTTTATTGATATACTCAGCCAGTAGCTGATCTCTATTCACTGTAGGTTGAGTCTGCTCAGCTTGATCCTCTCCATTTTTTATGGTCCAAAGTGCATCCAAATGCAATTGCTCTTCAAAAGAAATTGAGTTTGAATTTGCTTTCGCTTGAACTGCCTTTACCCACTCAGGTGTGCCAGTTACTTCCAATTTTATCGAGTCAATGATCCGCTGTCCAACGTTCCTTCTTCTCGAATAGCTATAATACCTTTCCTCGTTTCGCGGATTGCCTACTATTCTTATGGAATCAACGAATTCCACATTTTCCCCAGCCCCTAATTCTGCCAAGTATCTAAATCCCAAGCCAACATCTTCCCAGCTTCCATAAAAATTTTCTGAAGCTTTTAAATTATAAGTGCCTTTGTTCCCATCCTCCCATTCTGGGAACTTATAAGATGAGTTTTGATAATAAACCTTATAGTAATACTTGGTCTTTTGCTCTTTAGCTGGAGTAAAAGCAATCTTGTAGTGTAAAAACTCTTCCTCTCCGCTTTCATTCAAAGAGGGTATACAAACTCCTTCAACGTAAGCATTTCTAGTATTGAGATCCAATCTTAGTGTATCTCCTTCAAATGAATAATTGGTGAAAAGCTGAAACTGCACAAACTCCTCTGTGGTTCTTGTATTATCACATCCAAAGAGAAAGAGAATACTAAGAATGAAAAATGTAGACCTTAATGTCATGGATCAATCTAAGATATATAATGGCTTGAGAAGACAATATTACTATAAGTATAGGAATTCTAAGGGCAAATCATCGTCAAGCTGACAATCATATTTTCATATCTTGCGGTGAATACAAAAACAATGGATCTAGTAGAATCTGCAATCTCAGAAAAAAGTGCTGACAGACACCCATGGGAAAGTGCCAGAAAGAAGGTTGTGCTCGACCTGATCAACTCCAATTTGTCTTCAATAAGTGATTCCAATGCTACTATTCTTGATATAGGTTGTGGTGACAGTTGGTTGATCGAGCAGCTATCTCATGATCTTGAGAATGCTAGCTTCACTGCTGTTGATACCGCCTTTTCTGAGGAAATGATAGCAAACTATAGAAAGAAATTTGATCAAAATAAGTTTAGCTTTTATAGGGAGCTTGAAGAAGCAAATAGAGATCTGAAAAAAGTGGATCTTATTCTTTTATTAGATGTAATTGAGCACATTGAAGATGAGATTGGTTTTATGAGTTCCCTAAAGAACTACGGAGCAATCGATGAAAACACCAATATTTTGATCACTGTTCCTGCTTTTCAAAGTCTTTTTTGCGCGCATGATACCTTTCTTGGTCATTTCAGACGCTATACAAACAAAAGCTTAAAGGAGCGAATGGAGAAAGCAGGTTTAAAGGTGGAAAGGACCGGATACTTTTTTAGTAGTCTGCTCCTCCCAAGAGCGATCATCAAACTTCTTGAAAAGCTAAAACTAAAATCTACTGAAGTAAAAGGAATAGGAGACCACAAGAGGTCTGCAATGGATCCCATTATTGAGAATACATTGTGGGTCGACTATAGAATTGCAAGGTGGATGGAGAAGATAGGACTAAAACTTCCTGGCTTGTCTAATTTTGCCATTGTTAAATTAAATCATTGAACCAGCTTATTGAAAGATCATGAAAAGCTTGATCATCATACCATGCTATAATGAAGAAAAGAGAATTGAACTTGAAGCATACGATTCATTTCTTGCTTCTGAGCAGTCAAATGATCTTCAGTTGGTATTTGTCAATGATGGCAGCACAGACAAAACCGATGTAGTTCTGAAAGAATTGCAGCAGAATCATGAGAATATTAAATTGATCTCTCTCGAAAAGAATAGCGGCAAAGCCGAGGCCATTCGATCTGCTGTTTTGGAATTGAAGTTGGAAGACTATCAGTATGTTGGGTATATTGATGCAGATCTAGCAAGTCCATTGAGTGAGATTAATAGACTTCTATCCATTGCAAATGAAAGAAATGACCCTCCATATTTAGTCCTAGGATCAAGAATTAAGATTCTAGGATTAACTTCTATCAAAAGAAAACTAAGCAGACACTATTTTGGTCGTGTCTTTGCCACAATAGTGAGCAAGATGCTGAAGCTTCCTATTTATGACACACAATGTGGTTTGAAGCTCATCAGAACTGACCAGGCAAAAGCACTATTTGAAAGGGAATTTATCTCCTCATGGCTTTTTGATGTTGAGCTTATATTTAGACTAAAGGAGTTAAGCTCAATGGCTAGTAACCGCATTATTGAGGTTCCATTGATGCAGTGGGAAGATAAAAAAGGATCTAAGATCAAGTTTTGGCATTTCCTCTCGGTTCCTTTTGAATTATTGAGGATCTACTTCCGATATAGATGAACAAAAAACTCCTTTTTCTAATATTGATCTTACTGATCTTCGGAGGGATCTTTGCCTCTGTTTCATTGATCAATCACTACCTCTTCAGGACCTTTGCATATGATCTTGGGATATTCAACCAAGCGGCTTTTCACTATTCCCATTTTCAATGGAATACTAATACAGTTCTTCATCCTACTGTAAATAATCTACTGAGCGATCATATGGGATTGATCTTAATTCCATTGTCCTTCTCCCAATATTTTTTTGGATCCTATGGAATTCTAGTCATGCAAATTATCGCCGTTCTAATAGGCGGATTGGGTTGCTATCATCTGGTAAAAGAAATTGATCAGCGTACCATTATGCCTTATTTAGCAATGATTCATTTCTTCTGTTTTGTAGGAGTGATCTCTGCTTTGGGATTTGACTATCACAACAATGTTGTTGGTGCTTCTATGGTACCCTGGTTCTATTATTACATCAAAAAGGAAAAATTTCTCGCTTCAACAATTATTGCTTTGTTGATCATTAGCTGCAAGGAGAATTTAGCTTTGTATCTCACTGCAATTGCATTTGGATTACTATTTTTCGACAAATCCATCCCATCTAGAGGAAGAAGGAATCTTCTTCTTCTGAGTCTTTTTGGCATCTTTTACTTCTTCTTCATGGTCAAGTTTCTTATGCCCTACTTAGACAGTGATGGTGTTCCTTACAACCACTTCAAATATTCACTGCTTGGTGAAGATTGGTCGAGTGCTTTCAAGAATATCATACAAAAGCCTTTCAAGTACATCAAGTATCTTTTTATCAATCACACGAATGATCCTTTTTACGATGATACCAAGAACACCTTTTGGTTGGTATGTGCTTTGAGTGGTGGAATCGCATCTTTGATCAACCCCAGATATTTATTTGCAGCTCTGTTTATCCTATTGCAAAAAATGTTCAATGATGATGTTCAGAAATGGGGCTTGGGGGTTCAATATTCCATCGCCTTAGCTCCAATTCTAACGGTTGGCTTATTTGATGCTGTGAGTCAGCTAAAGAAAAGATGGGTGTCTTATACCACTGCAATAGCATTCTTAGCAATTACTATCTATTCTACTTACGATGCCTTGGAGAATGATATAATGGCTTGGGTAGAAAAGAACCGCTTGCAATTCTATACCGCTGAACATTATCAAAGCGATTACGAAGTGGAAAGTATATATGAGCACTTTCAGATCATTCCAAAAAATGCATCTATCTCAGCGGAATACAATATTGTTCCTCATTTTGCCTTGAGAGACAAGATCTACACATTCCCTGTTATTGAAGATGCTGAATACATAGTTCTTTTCCCTAACGATAAGTTGTTTTATCCTGCAAAGGAAAAGGCCTACAATGAAATTCTAAATGATCTTATTGAGAGTGATCAATGGAAAAAAGAAGTAGAGAATAAAGATCTATTGATCTTAAAACGTTGCCTTTAGTACAACATGATCTGCCCAATGGCACATTCGCCATCTCCAGCCATGGCCTCTATTTCAATCTTGTCAAATCCCGCTTGAACTTCTTCGTCCATTACGTATGCATGATTCCAAAGTCCTTTTGTAAACCAACAATTAGAAGCAAGATAATTCTTGGCGATCAATTGATCATTCAAAAAGAATCGAACCTCATAATCATCATCTGAATCAAGAGATATTTCAATTGAATTGTACTCCTGTACACTCCAATAATAAACGATTCCCACCTGATAGTCCTTGAATCTAACTACACCCGGAGCATTTCGATCTGTTCCATCTGGATAATGCCCTACCAACCATTGTAAATAAAGTCTAAACTGATCTTCACACAAATTGAAGACCTCCAATCTTTCTGAATTCAATGCTTTCTTGTAAGATGGTTTTCTCTCTAAACAACTAAAGATCGATAACCTTTGATCTGCCCCAAAAGACGCCCAAAAAAGTCGTTCAGTCATTCCATCCCCAGAAATGATCCCTTCCTTGTACTTTATACTTTGATGGACATTGAGGAGAACTAGAAAACAACTAAAAACAACGATCCAAAATCCTAGAATGTTATTTCTGATCTGGAGAAATGCCTCAACCAAAAAAGCAATTCCCAATAACATCAATCCATAGATCGGGATCATGACCTTTTGACCAAAAGAATCAGAATACCACCAGTTCCACCAAGAAAAAACTACAAATGAATAGAACAACAAGAACAACAGTAGATCCCAGCCAAATTCATTCTTGTATCTATTTTTTAGAAGTGATACAATTAGTCCTACTAAAGCAAAGATCATGATAGGGCTATAAATCAACCAGCCCTTTCTATACTCCAATAATCCTCTATAAAACTTTGGATCCAAAAAGAAATAAGACTGCTCTATTAATTGCTCACCTAAAGAGTCAATTATAAAATAGTGAAATGACGCATACCCCATCACTAAGAAAATGAAAGGTATCGTATAGTAAATCCAGTCCTTAAGGATGACCCTAAGACTTTTGTTGTTCCTTTTTAAATTGAATAAGGGAATTACAATTAAGAAGAATAGGGCCGGCTGCATTAAAGAAGCCAGACCGAAAGAGAAACTGCCCATTAAAAGCTCCCATTTACTTAGCTGCTGCTTTAAATAAAGGCTCAATATGTAACTTACCAATAGCAACAAAAAGACCTCTTGGTGTCCAATCACTCCATATAGATATATCAATAGATTAGAGGCCAATAGCAGCAGGGATAGACTTATCAGACTAACCTTTATGCTGTAGTGCCTCAAAAGCAATTTGCTTAAAAGGTAAAAGGAAAGTAACCCACAGAATAGATTGAAAAGATATAAAGCCCATAGTTGAACTTCTTCTCTATCCTTCTTGAAATAGCTAGCAACAAGGCCAGAAGTATAATGTGTAGGCAATAGGATCAATGAATAATCATAGTCCGGTATGTATTTTAGCTTTTCTTCTAAATCAAGCTCTGATTCATCGAACCAAATGGAATCTTGAGAAAGTAGTAAAGGAACAGAATTGTAATTGAGCTCTCCTTGTTTGTCAATAAGATGGCGTACATCCCCCCCGCTTTGAAAATAGGAGAAGAAAGACACAACAATTGCTAGCAACAATGCAAGCAGGAGGCTTAACTTCTTATCAAGGGGAGTACTCAACAGATCAGAATTGATAGTTCTCGGCTAATTTACTTAATCAACTATCGAATCTTTCCAACCAATCTAAAATAGTCGCCCAGGCTCTTGTGCAATGCTTTTTTATCTCGCTCTGATATATAGATGACAACATCCTTCTGTTTTAGCCTTAGATCCATATCATTTTCCAAAGCTGTAAAAACCTGGGCAGCAAATACATACTGAGCATATGAATCTTCTGCATTGAGAACAAGCTGCTGCTCTTCTTCTATCTCAATGGTAAATGGAGTAGTAAGCTCATCAGTAGATCCTGTTTCTAGCATGATGTATGCCTCACTCATCATCCAATTTTGAAGAATCACAAAGCTCAATGGACTCCCATTTTCTTCTAACGATTTTAGACTATAGAGATGGAACCCAGATTCTTTATGCTCTTCTTTATTGTAGAAATAAGATCGAATGTTCTTGAAATACAATTCCGAAGACTGGGTAGTTTTAAAGCTTACTTCCTCCAGAGAGATCTTTTTGGTGGATGGTCCAAAAACTGCATAGAGAATTAGAAGTAAGAGCATGATCCCAAGCCATTTGAAAAACCATTTGAATAGCCTATTCTGCATATGATCATAACAAAGTTGGAGGTCGTTTGTTAAGATAAAGAGATTAATTTTGTAGCATGGAAATACTTCTTCACATCATCATATGCATGGCCACTTTTGCCGGAATGGAATTCATGGCATGGTTTACACATAAATATGTCATGCATGGTTTCCTATGGGTTCTTCATAAAGACCATCACCAGCCTGAAAAAGGATGGTTTGAAAGAAATGATTCCTTTTTCATCTTTTATGCAGCAATAAGTACAGCTCTTTTTGTATTGTGGAGTGAAGGTATTTTTACATATGGACTATCCATGGGACTTGGAATCTTCCTCTACGGATTCACTTATTTTGCCGTTCATGATGTTTTCATTCACCAACGTTTGAATTGGTTCAAACGAACTGACAATGCCTACTTCAGGGCGATTAGAAAAGCCCATAAAGTTCATCATAAACACTTGGGAAAAGAAGATGGTGAATGCTTTGGAATGCTTGTAGTGCCATGGAAGTATTTTAAGGACGCTTTGAAGCTAAAGGCTAAACCGTAATTGTTCCTTCCTCTTCGTCTCCAAAAACCATGGCCGCTTGTATCTCAAATCTTTTGGCAGAATACAAGCTGAGCAGAGCATCGAAATGATGCCAATCCTTTACTTGACTCTCGTCGAATTGGAAATTGCTTCTTTCTTTGATCAGTTGGCACATAGAAGGGATCAAGTCATTGTCTCTCTTATACCCGATCTCTTTCAAACCCAAGACCTCAGCCAATTTTGAAGGGTAGGTTTCTACCAATTTGATTCCCTGAAACTTAAACTTTGCCTTGAGCTTCATTGCTCTTGCTGTAAGTCCTCCCAAAAACATGGGTGACATAGCTCCAGTACTTCGATCTGCTTGTCGATAAAAATAATCTCCTTCACCCAAGCCATTTCTGTAGATCTTTGGCAAGGAAAGTGGTGCATCGATATATGCTAACCAAATATCTGAATGTTCTTCAATGAAATTAGAAATGAATTGATCTGCATCTTCTCCTTTTCCGCTTGAGTGGAAATCAACTTTATCATAATCATAAAGCCTTGCTATGACAGTAGTCCCAGCTGTTTTTGCCCCGAAGTCGATTCCAATGATCATAATTTCAAAAAATATTAAAGGAAACACAACTCCCCTCAATTTTGTTTAATCAGCTATCAAAACAATTTTATGCCCAAAAAGCATTTAAGACTAATTCTTTGAGATCAGCTAAATCACAATCACACTTGGTTTGCAGAAAAATCTGAACATGTCACTTATGTGATCATGGAGTTGATTCAAGAAACGAGCTACGTTAAACATCATGTTCAAAAAGTGATAACATACTATTCAATAAAGCGAAATTGTTTCGAACGTTTGATCTTCATTTTCAGAGGTGCTTGAGCAAGCTAGCAAATACCTTTCAGAGGTAAACTCACTTTAATTTGGCAGCTATTACAAATGGAATCTTAGCTCTTTCAATATTACCATTGAGATCCAATAGTTCAATAAATAGCATATAGATACCTACTGATGGTTTTCTTAGCTCCTCATTCAATCCATCCCAAATTATGGTCCCATTTGGAGGGAGCAATTCATTATTTACCAATTTCTTTATCCTTCTTCCAAAAGAGTCATAGACCTCAACACTTCCGATGTAACCTTGTTTTTCTAATACAAAATCGAGGAAGAGCAGGTCTTCATATTCATCTTGATCTGGTGAAATGATCTTTGAACGTAGTTTGAATTTAGATTCTATTGATCCTGATCTTGAGAGCTGAGAATTTTCTCTAGTTGGTGTTGCCGAACCTTCAAACTCAGAGGCAGAAAAGAAATTGCTCCATTCTGAAGGACGAAATGGGTCAATTCGTTCTAGACTAACTCCCTCTGGATCTGAAATCAAGTCAAAATGCATTTCTTCAGAGTAATCAATCCTATCCATAAGCGCTAAGTCTGCTGAGAGGAGAATCACAGCTCCTTCATCATCATTAAATGCAGGCAGCTTGACCTCTACCATTTTTGTGCGATCAACTAATAGATAGGTCTCCTCGATAAAGTGCAAATCTTTTGTTAACACCAAATAATCTGAAGGAAACATGAGCAATTGATCCGCTCCAATCATTTCTTTTCCGGAGGTGTCACTATTGCTTATCCACCAATTAGAAAGGTCAAAGATTCTAGAAGAGGTATTGAACAGTTCTACAAAATCACTGCCCCCTGGTAGCGGATTGAACAATACTTCATTGATCACAACATCACCAAAAACAGCTTCAGCTGGAAAAACAATTTTCTGATGCATATTGAATATGGCATTCCCTTCACAATCATAAATAGAATCGAGAATCAAGCTCAACTCATATCCTTTGGGAAACCCCTTTGAAACTGTAGAAAGCATCTTGCCATCTGAGGAGATTTTTGGTCTTTTGAGTTGTTCAAGATTGAGCTTCAAACTTGCAGAACTCAATACGGTGCTATCAATAATCTCACTGAATGTGAGCTTCAAAATACTGTCCATCTCCAAGTGATAAGAAATCAATTGCGGTGGACTTTTGTCGGGAAGAGTGTCAAATAAGCTATTCTCAGCAAGAGGAGTTCCTCCTTCCGGATGGACTGAGAAATTATAATTCAATTCGTCCATGCATTTCATATGAGGATTGATCAATTCAATACTCTGACCACCTGTACTTTGATTGTAATCCATACTGTGGATAAGTTGACGAGCATCATCTAGCAATTCCAAGTGATCTCCACCATTATTCAAAGAAGGAAAATAGTTAAGTCCTAAGCATTCCCCATAAACATTGTATCGTGAAGTATCCTTTGCTTCGCATAAGAGTACAAATTGATTGGGTCTGAGTATAAATTTGGGAACCAATCCCCCAACATCTCTGTCCTTGATGATCCAATTCTCAATGCTTATGAACTTTTTAGATCTATTGTATAGCTCGATGTATTCACTTTCTGGTAAGCCATTTGAAGGAGTTGGATCTGGGTAGATCTCATTGATCAATACATCTGAAAATACTGCCTGCTCGACCTGAAAGAACAGGAAAGATAGAGTATCCTTCTTCATGACATTTTGCTCTTTATCACTAATACCACTTAGCTCAATAAAAATGGTCTTTCCCAAGTCGAATTTGGAATCGTATTCTAGATACAAGCTCGAGCTATCTAGTTGATCGAAATAGATGGTATCAAGTGAATTGAAAGCGTTCAACAATTGATAGTTGCTCTTGTCGTAAACCCCTGGAGTGGATGGTATCTCAGAGAATGATAGATGAAGTTTATTGGAATCTGCTAGTTCTAGTTCTAAAACTTTGATTGGAAGGGTGTCTTGAAAGGCATAACCACTCACTTCGATATCATCGAAAAAGAACTTGTTTGATCTAGTAGATGTGAACTTGCACCTGATCGAAAAAAAATTGCTCTGAATAATGCTGCTATCAATGGCTGTCCCTTCATGGAAGAAGTTCCCATTAAGATTGGTATCCAATAGCAAAATCCATTGATGGGCAGAATCCTTTTCTATTCTCACATTCAATGCTACTATTGAACCGCCTGCAAGTCCATCTGTGCCGTCAATGATCTTCGTATCTATTCCATTGATTCGTTTGTACAAACTAATATCATCATTGGATCCACTGATACCTCCAATCTTCAAGAAATAGGCATTCATTGCTTGTTCAGGATCGGAATGGTCAGAACACAAGTAGACTTCAGCATAGTTGGAGGAGGATGGAGAGAAATCCAGCTTGAGATAAAACTCCCATTTGGATCTGTCAATAACCTTAGATCGAGTGCTAATTTCTAGAGGCACTGTTGAGCTGCTAGCATTCAATTGCAAATGACCGACTTGATTTACCATGAAGTCGCTGGTATCTCCTATCCAACTAATTGGATGACTAAAATTTTGATTTGAAAACCGCTCTGTCCATTGTATCTGAGCTTGAGCAACATCGCAAGAAGATTTAAAAAGGAAGAGAGCTAAGAAAAGTCTTAAATACATATTTCCTGAATTTGCCGCATGAATACTTAGTAAATTTGCCGCTGTCAGGAAATCACTATTGAAGATAATAAATTCTAAGGGCAGATGAAAGTAGCAGTTGTAGGAGCAAGTGGAATGGTTGGTCGTGTTATGCTTCAGCTATTGGAGGAAAGAAACTTCCCAATTGATGAATTGATCCCAGTCGCTTCTGAAAGGTCGGTAGGCAAAAAGATTCAGTTCAAAGGAAAAGAAATTGAGATCGTTAGTATGTCTACTGCCATCAATGCCGCTCCTGATATTGCATTATTTTCTGCTGGAGGTGATACCTCTAAAGAATTTGCACCCCAATTTGTTGAGGCTGGTTCAGTAGTGATCGACAACTCATCCGCTTGGCGAATGGACGAACGTTTCAAACTGGTTGTTCCGGAAGTAAACGGAGATGTTCTTGATACAAATGACCGACTAATAGCCAACCCAAATTGTTCTACCATTCAGTTGGTGATGGCAATAGCTCCCTTGAACCGTAAATACAGAATTGAAAGAATGATCATTTCTACCTATCAATCCATGACTGGGACAGGAGTGAAGGCCGTTGAGCAATACATGGGAGAAAAGGAAGGGAAGGAAGTTGAAATGGCTTATCCATATCCCATCTATCAAAACTGCATCCCTCAATGTGATGTCTTCGAAGAAAACGACTATACCAAGGAAGAAATGAAATTGCTCCGTGAAAGTAGAAAGATACTTTCTGAGCCCGAGCTAAGAGTGAATGCAACTGCTGTTCGAGTACCCGTTGTTGGCGGACATTCAGAATCTGTGAACATTAGCTTTGAAAATGACTTCGATGTCGAAGAAGTGAAGGAAATTCTAAGAGCCACTCCTGGAGTTACTGTAAAAGACGATCCCAATAATCTAGAATACCCAATGCCTTTGGATGCTCATCAAAAAGATGATGTTTTTGTAGGCAGGATAAGAAGGGATGAATCAGCTCCTAAAAGTTTGAACCTATGGATCGTGTCAGACAATCTTCGAAAAGGAGCGGCAACCAACGCCATTCAGATCGCCGAGCTACTCGTGCAAAAGGGTATGTTTCAATAGCTTAGCTCAAAAAAGCTTAAATTTATAGGAATCAGTAGACGTTTCCTCAACTTAGGGTGTCTAACATCTTGGGAAGGAACGGTCTTTTTGTATGCCAATGAACGAAAAGCAGCTCATACAAGCGTGTATTAATGAGAACAAAGCAGCTCAAAAGGAGCTCTATGAGCGCTATTCACCCAAAATGTACTTTGTTTGCTTGAGGTACGCCAGGCATGATTTAGAGGCACAGGATATGCTTCAGGACGGATTCATTCGAGTTTTCGATAATCTATCTCAATTCAAATCCAATGGGTCCTTTGAAGGATGGATCCGAAGGATCATTATCAATACCTCTTTGAACTATTGTCGGAAATCAAGCTTCAAGCAAGAATACATAGGCATCGATGACTTTCAGGATAAGGTTGTCGATTCCAAAGCAATTAGCAGATTGAGTGAAATGGAGCTATTGTCATTGATTCAACAACTTCCTGATGGATACAGAATGGTTTTCAACCTTTATGTAATTGAAGGTTATAGCCATAAAGAGATTGGAGAGTTATTAAACATAACTGAGAGCACCTCTCGTTCTCAATTGGCAAAGTCGAGAAAGTGGATGCAGAATTTATTGACCGAACAAAAAATTAGTAAACATGGCTGATCAGTTTAATGAGTTTGATCAAATCTTCCGGGACCGCCTGAGAGATCAGTCGGTGGTTCCACCTGATTCAGTTTGGAATAACATTCAAGCCGAACGATCATTTGGTCATATCATCACCAATAAGATCTCCTCTAGCTGGAGGATCATAGGTACATTGCTCCTACTAGCAATGGCTGGAGGAACTTCTGCGCTTCTGATCAGCAATGAAGAAAATAACACAACTGAAGAAATCCAATTATTCTCACAGAATGAAACCAATACACCTCAGTCTGATGAGGTAATATCTATTGATCAAGAGAACCCTCTGGTTCTAAATAGCGGTCAAAACTTTGATGATCATTTGATCAGTTTAAAGGATGAAACAATAGTTGAAAGCACTCCAATTGAGGAGTATAATATTGAATCAGATCTATTGGCATCTACTTCCAATTCTGGTTTTGCAAGACCGAATTTTGGGGACAGCAGATTGGCCATCTTAATTGAAGAAATGGATGGCTGGGGAACTGCTAAACCAGCATCTGCTACAAGGTTCTATCATCTCAATGACCTTGAGAAGAAGAGAATGGAAGAAGCAATCGTCGTTCAATCTCCATTGATTCCGGAAGGTAGATGGGATTATGTGATCGAGCCTGTGAAGGAGAATCGATTTAGAGATAGAACATCCATTAATTTTTATGTAGGCCCTCAGTTCATCAATAAGATCCTTACGGCTAAATACAATATGGATACAGACTTCTTAGAGAAGCGATTAGAAACTGAAAACACAAGACTTGCCTATACAGCTGGAGCAAACCTTCAGTATGAGTTAAAGAACAATAAATTCATTGAGGTGGGTCTGCAATTCACCCAGATCTATGAAGAGGTAAGAATCGAAGGAGACAAGAGATTCTCCAATCAATACGATTTTCTTGAGATTCCGGTCTTGATCGGATTCCAAGACCGTGAATCCAAATGGGGATGGTCTGTAAAAGGTGGATTGGGTGTTCAAATTTACAACAACTACAAAGGGTTTATCCTTAAGCATGTTGAGAGCAGAATAGCCAGTCCTAATCCAGAGCCGGAGGCTTCGGAAATTGAAGCGGGGGCTGAATATAGAATTAGCGGAAGTAATGTAGTGAAGAACTTTGTCAACGACAATCACAGTCTGCATGCCAAACAAGACCGAGATGAGGTTTACGATCTAAGTAGTGATGAAAATCCTTACAAGAAGAATGGTATTATCAACGTTCACCTTGCAGCTGGAGTTACCTACTATCACAGTATCAATACTTCATTTAGTGTTACTCCTTACTACAGACAAAGTGTGAATACACTCACGAAAGAGAGTGCCGACTTCAATGAAAGGATCTCTTATATGGGTATCTTATTTGGAACTCAGGTGAAGTTCTAATCCTTTACCGAATCACTGAAGAATCCTCGATGGAAGAGGAGCACGCTTGCTACCCCGCAGCTAATTGCCGAATCGGCAATGTTGAAGACTGGTCTGAAGAAGACAAAGTAATCGCCTCCCCAAATGGGAAGCCATGCTGGAAGAAAGCCTTCGTAAATAGGGAAATAAAGCATGTCTACAACCTTCCCAAATAAGAAAGGTGCATACCCCCCCTCTTCTGGGAAAAAGGTGGAAACTTGATAATAACTATCGTTAAAGATCATACCGTAAAATGCGGAATCAATAATATTCCCTAATGCTCCTGCAAAAATGAGTGAGCCACTAATGATCAATCCCTTGGAAGCTCCTTTCGAAGGTAATTTGAAGAGATACCATCCAATAAGACTAACTGCCAATAATCGGAATACACTCAGGATGAGCTTCCCGTAATTACCGGCGATCTCCATTCCAAAGGCCATTCCATTGTTCTCTGTAAAATGAATGTAGAACCAATCACCTAAAACTGAGAACTCTTCCGAAAGCTCCATGTGGGTCTTGACCCAGATCTTACTGCCTTGATCAAGAATGAGTATGAATAAAACGACGAAAAGGGAAAGGCGTTTTAAGGCTCTCCCTTTTTGTAAATCGGTCATAAACTTTAGGATTAGCTCTGAGCTTCCTTCGCTTCAATAGATAAGGTAGCGTGTGGAACTGCGCGAAGTCTCTCTTTAGGGATCAACTTTCCTGTTACTCTGCAAACTCCATAGGTCTTGTTATTGATCCTTGTTAATGCATTCTCTAAATGAGTAATGAATTTCTCTTGACGAGCTGCTAATTGAGACATCTCTTCTCTGCTCAAAGTTTCTGACCCATCCTCCATCATTTTGAAAGAAGGAGAGGTATCATCTGTACCGTGATCGTCTTTGTGAGAAAGTGAATTTCTCAGTCCAACAAGGTCATTTCTGGCCTCATCCAACTTGTGGTGGATCAAATCTTTGAACTCTTCTAGCTCTGAATCGCTGTATCTTGCTTTCTCTGCCATCTTGTTTAGTTTTTATTCAGATCGAGCGAAACAAAGGTTTCCATTGTTTCATCGATCTCTATCTTATAATTCCTTTCTTTTACCTCATCGACCAGCTCTAGGCTTGCGGCTAGGGTCTCTGAACAAATATAATCTTTATTATTATTGATTGCATCGTCGATCTCCTGGTGGGATTCTATGCGAAGATCAATCTTATCGGTGACTTCAAATCCTGCTTCTTTTCTAAAATTCTGGATTCTGTTCACCACCTCTCTTGCTATACCTTCTTGCTTCAGCTGGTCAGATATACCAATATCCAAAGCTGCAGTATACCTGCCTTCATTGGCAACCAACCAACCCGGGATGTCTTCAGAGCTGATCTCTACATCCGCTAGCTCTATCTCCACTGCATTGCCATTCGACAAGCTTACACTCAGAGAGCCTTCTTGCTCTAGACTTGCTATTTGGTCTTGCTCCATTTGATTGATGGCTGCTGCCACCAATTTCATGTCCTTCCCAAAACGTGGTCCTAGCTTTTTGAAATCAGGCTTCACTTTCTTAACCAAAATACCCGAACTCTCTTCTAGGTATTCCATTTCTTTCACATTCACCTCAGAGAGGATGAGATCCTGGACCTCTTCTAGCTGTCTTTTGAAAGTTTCATCCAAAACTGGAACCATCATCTTTTGAAGCGGTTGTCTAACACGTATCCCTTCCTTCTTTCTCAGTGCCAAGATCATCGAAGATAGCTTTTGAGCTATCTCCATGCGTTGCTCCAAATCCTTATCGATCACTTTTTCATTTACCTCAGGGAAGAATGAAAGGTGCACCGACTCGTGCTCTTCTAGATTGCTGATCCCATTTAGGTCTTTGTATAGCCTATCTGAAAAGAAAGGTGCAATTGGAGCAGATAGTTTTGCCACTGTTTCCAAACATCTGTATAGAGTTTGATAAGCAGAGATCTTATCTTCTGAGTAATCTCCTTTCCAGAATCTTCTTCTACAAAGTCTGACGTACCAATTACTCAAATGATCCGTAGTAAATTCTTGAATTGCACGACCAGCCCTGGTTGGTTCGAAGTCTTCAAAACTTTCAGTTACCTCCTTGATGAGTGAATTCAACTTCGAAAGAATCCAACGATCGATCTCAGGTCTTTTATTCAACTCTACTTCCTCTTCAGAATAGTTGAATTCATCTATATTGGCATAAAGCGCAAAGAAGTTATAGGTATTGTAGAGAGTTCCGAAGAGCTTTCGCTGTGCTTCTGTTACTCCTTCAATATCAAACTTAAGGTTGTCCCATGGCTGTGCATTGGTTACCATGTACCACCTACTCGCATCCGCCCCATATTCATCCAAGGTCTTGAATGGGTCTACTGCATTGCCCAAACGCTTCGACATCTTCTGTCCATTCTTATCTTGAACAAGACCATTTGAGATCACATTCTTGTAAGCCACGGAATCAAAACACATGGTTGCGATCGCGTGCAAGGTAAAGAACCATCCCCGGGTTTGATCTACCCCTTCTGCTATGAAATCTGCAGGGTAAAACTGCCCTTTGTCGATCATCTCTGCATTCTCAAAAGGATAATGCCATTGTGCATAAGGCATCGAACCAGAGTCAAACCAAACATCGATCAAATCCATCTCTCTTTTCATCGGCTTGCCAGAATCTGAAACTAGAATGATCTCATCTACGAATGGTCGGTGAAAATCAAAAGTCTCATAATTCTCTTGGCTCATGTCTCCAGGATTGAAGTTCGCAAGAGGGTTTTCCTTCATTAGTCCAGCTTCAACTGCTTTCTCACATTCTAGCTTTAACTCCTCAGCACTTCCCAAGCACTTCTCCTCAGTACCATCTTCTGTTCTCCAAATAGGAATAGGAATTCCCCAATATCTAGACCTAGATAGATTCCAATCTTGGAGATTCTCCAACCAATTGCCAAACCTCCCTTTTCCTGTACTTTCTGGCTTCCAATTGATCTTTCCATTGTTGGCGATCAATTGATCTTTGACTGCCGTGGTTTTGATGAACCATGAGTCTAGTGGGAAGTAAAGAACTGGTTTATCTGTTCTCCAACAATGAGGATAGGAGTGTTCGTATTTCTTAACATCAAATGCTCTATTGGCCTCTTTGAGTTTGATGGAGATTCGAACATCGATCGATTTGTAATCTTCAGTGATCTGCTCTGCCTTGAGATACTGTTCTTTCACATACTCTCCAGCAAAATCGGTTACTTCTGCTTTGAACCTTCCTTGATTATCTACTAGGTGCAAGGTGCCTACACCATACTTTTGGGCGACCCTAAAATCGTCTGCTCCATAGGCGGGAGCCAAGTGAACAATCCCCGTACCATCTTCAGTAGTTACAAAATCTCCCAATAACACTTTAAAGGCATCTCCTTCTTCAGGCTGCTTGTAGGCAAGCAATTGCTCGTATCGTATTCCTTCGAGCTCGGATCCTAAAAACTCATCAACTATTTCATAAGGAAGTAGTTTGCCATCATTCTTATAATCTGCTAAGGGCAGATCTGCTGCCTTTGCATTGAACCATTTCGGCACCAAGTCTTTCGCCAAGATAACCGTTATAGGTTCATGGGTATACTTGTTGAAGGTTTTAACTTTTACATAAGTGATCTTTTTACCAACTCCAAGGGCTGTATTAGAAGGTAAGGTCCATGGTGTAGTGGTCCATGCGATAAAGAACAGTTCTCCGTGAAGATCCTTGAAAAGGAACTCAGAATCTTCATTCTCGATCAACTTAAACTGAGCAACCGCCGAGGTGTCTTTCACCATCTTGTAAGTTCCCGGTTGGTTCAATTCATGGGTACTCAAACCCGTTCCTGCCGCAGGAGAATAAGGCTGAATGGTATAGCCTTTATAGATTAGATCTTTGTCGTAAAGCTTCTTAAGCAGATGCCAAACGCTTTCAATGTATTTGTTCTCGTAGGTAATGTATGGATGATCCATATCCAACCAGAAGCCCATCTTGGCAGTTAGATCATTCCAAACATCGGTATAGCGCATTACGGCTTCCTTGCAACGTGCATTGTATTCTTCTACACTGATCTTGGTGCCAATATCTTCCTTGTTGATTCCCAATTCCTTCTCCACTCCTAGCTCAACAGGTAGGCCGTGAGTATCCCAACCAGCCTTTCTCTTCACTTGGTAACCCTGTTGAGTTTTAAAGCGACAAAAAATATCCTTGATCGCTCGAGCCATTACATGGTGAATCCCAGGCAATCCATTTGCCGAAGGAGGTCCCTCGTAGAACACGAATGGCTTATCGGCTGATCTTTGGTCAATGCTCTTGGCAAAGATGTTTTCCTTCTCCCAAAAATCTTGAACCTCCTTTGCTAATTGAGGGAGGTTTAACTGATCATATTCCTTGTACTTCTTCATTGAGAATTGAGCGAATAAAATTCTTAAAAAGGTGCGCGAATTTACGAATAATCAAGCATTTCGATGAAGATCGATGGCCTTCACGAAAGAAAGTTGTAACTTGTCTATAGAAAACCATAAAAAGAGAATTATAAGCTTTATTTAATCCTTCCTTAACATCCTAATTGAATAAAATTAAAGCTGGCCATATAATTTAGCTTCATCAATACTTGAACCATGAGAATACTACTATTTATTTTGACGATCATTCTAAGCACTCCCTCAATAGGGCAGCAACTCCTCTACTCTCAATCATTCGAAACTACTTCTGGATATACATTTCCATGGGGGAACGGAGTAGGTTCTTCTAATCAAGACTTTTTTGATCGAACCGATTCCGCTGGAGCCCCACCTCAAGAGGTCTTTACTTATACTGGTTTTGACAGTAGCTATTTTATAGCTGCTGAAGATATTGATGGAGTTCTAAACACCTCCTTTGGTGAAGTTCAGATCAACAATATTGACATTAGTAATAAAATCGCATTGAGTTTCACTGCATCATTTGCTTCAGGAACTGATATAGATATCGACGGTGCAGGAGATTCTATTTCCGTACTAGTGAGTATAGACAATGGTAATTGGACCACCATTGGCCGATTTGAGGCAGATTCTGCAACCTACACCAGTACTTCTGGACCTTTCAACGGCCAATTTGCTGAAGACACCAATCTTGATGGGAATGGAGATGGAACCAGATTGACAGGAACCTTTCAAGATTTTAGTTGGAACGTCCCAGGGACAGGAGATTCTTTAGCCATTAGGGTAGTCTTCAATCTCAATTCTGGAGACGAAGAAGGAGCCATGGACAACATTCGAATTTTTGGTTACCCCGATACCCTTACTTCCTTAAAAGAAAGGATTCCAAATGAAGAAACCATCCTTCTTTATCCCAATCCTGCCCGAGAGGAAGTTTATATCACTGCAAAGGAAGAAATGAATCAGATCGATATTCTAGATATTAAAGGTAGAGTAGTATTCAGCACAAACATTAGCGGTACCAGAGCAAGGATAGATGTCTCAACTTTAGGTAAAGGAATTTACACGGTTAGAACACATACCACTAAGGGAATTGAGAACTTGAAGTTGCAAGTTCAGTAAGATCCCCTTTATGAAAAGAAAGCCCGACACTTCAGATAAGAAGGTCGGGCTTTTTTAGTTTTATCTAGAGAAGTATTACCTCTCTAAATGGTAGCAATTACTTTGAGCTCAATGGCAATAGGCGTAGGTAAGCTCTTTATTTCAAGGGTGGTTCTACAAGGTTGATTCTCTGCAAAATACTCAGCGTACAATTTGTTGTAGGTAGCAAAATCATCTTTCATATTTGTTAGAAAGACCGTGACATCTACCACATTCTTCCATTCTGCACCTGCTTCTTCAACTATGGCCCTTACATTATTGAAAACCGATCTGCATTGGGTAGCAATATCGTAGGAAACTATATTGCCATCATCATCCAATTCAACACCTGGTATCTTCTTGGTGCCTCTTTCTCTTGGTCCCACACCCGAAAGAAATAAAAGGTTTCCAACTCTCCTTGCATGAGGATATGCTCCTACTGGTTCTGGAGCTTTCTGTGAATCGAATTTTTCGCTAGACATAGTTTGCTTTTTTTCAAAAGTAACTTAAAAGATCTTTGTGCCACAGAGTTTCTCTGAGAAGCTCTGAGTAACACAGAGGATTATCTTTGTATATCGTAGCTTTAACCTTGTGAACCTCTGTGACTTCCCCGAGTTACCCTGTGGAATAGCCTATAGAAATGTTATTAGAATTCAACGAGAAAGGGATTTACTGCGCCAAGGCCGATGTCTACATCGACCCATGGAAGCCTGTCAAGCGTGCGCTAATTACCCATGCCCATGCCGATCATTCGAGGTGGGGTAATGACTACTATCTGGCGCACCAATTATCAGTTCCTATCATACAACATCGCTTGGGAAATGACATTAAGATCGAAGGGGTAGAATATGGGGTAGCAAGAACCATAAATGGAGTGAAATTCTCCTTTCACCCAGCTGGACACATCATCGGATCTTCCCAGATTCGAGTTGAGTACAAAGGAGAAGTTTGGGTAGTAAGCGGAGACTATAAATTAGAAGATGATGGCTTCTCCACTCCTTACGAAAGTGTAAAATGCCACACCTTTATTACCGAATGCACCTTTGGCTTACCTGTTTTTAAATGGAAAGAGCAAAAGGAGGTATTTGCTGAGATCAATGCCTGGTGGAACAAGAACAAAGAAGAAGGAAAGGCAACTATCCTCACAGGTTATTCACTAGGCAAAGCTCAACGACTATTGCAAGGAATTGATCCAAGCATTGGAAAGATCTATACCCATGGTGCCATTGAGAACACCAATGAGGTCATTCGAAAAATAGGAGTAAAGCTCAATCCAACAGAGTACGTAGATCCAGATGCTAAAAAGGTTGATTATAAAGGTTCCTTGATCATTGCTCCCCCATCTGCCCTGGGAACTTCTTGGCAGAAAAAATTCAGGCCTTATGAAGTAGGCATTGCTTCTGGCTGGATGGCCATGAGAGGGCCACGAAGGCGAAGAGCTGTAGATCGCGGCTTCATTCTTTCAGACCATGCTGATTGGGATGGCCTGAACAAAGCCATTAAAGCCTCAGGCTGCGAAAGAGTAATCACCACTCATGGATATACCTCAATCTTCACCCAATGGTTGAACGAACAGGGTTATGATGCAAGAGTAGAAAATACCGACTTTGAGGGTGAACTGGGAGAAGTGAATGAAACTATCAATGATTCAGAATCATGAAAGACTTCATTCAATTATTCACCCAACTAGATCAAACTACCAAGACGAACAAAAAGGTAGCAGCTCTAAAGTTCTATTTTGATCATGCCACAGAAGAAGACAAGATCTGGACTATCGCAATTCTTTCACATAGACGCCCAAAGAGAACCGTTAAAACCAATCAACTAAGAGAATGGGCAGCTGAAGCATCTGGCTTACCACTATGGCTTTTTGAAGATTCCTACCACATTGTTGGAGACTTGGCTGAAACCATGGCCTTGGTACATCCCAATACAGAGGTAAAGAGTAAAAAAGGATTGGCAGATTGGATCCATTTCATCAAAGATCTAAAGGAGTTAGAGGAAAAGGAAGTCAAAAAATCAATTCTGGAGGCATGGAGTCAATTGGATCAAACCGGTCGATTCATTTTCAATAAATTGATCACAGGCGGCTGGAGAATGGGAGTTTCTCAAAAACTAATGACCAGAGCACTAGCCCAGCATGTAGGAATGGATGAGAATCAGTTAGCGCATCGACTCATGGGTAACTGGAGCCCAGAAACAAGCAGCTTTCAAACATTGGTAATAGAAGAGAATGCCGAAGACCGACTATCACAACCTTACCCTTTCTACTTGGCCTATGCTGTTGAGGGGGATATTGAAAATTTAGGCTCACCAAAAGATTATATCATTGAAAGAAAGTGGGATGGAATTAGAGGACAAGTCATTGTTAGGAAAGGAGAGCTATATGTTTGGTCACGTGGCGAAGAGTTGGTCACCGATAAATTTCCAGAATATGAAGTTCTGAAAAACCTCTTGGAGGATGGTACCGTCATTGATGGAGAGATCATCGCCTTTGAAAATGGACATCCTCTGCCCTTTCAAAAATTGCAAACAAGAATTGGAAGAAAGACGCTCTCCAAAAAAATACTTGAAAATGCACCCGTTGCATTGATCGCTTATGACCTGCTAGAATATCAAGGTAAGGATATCCGAAAAAAACCATTAACTGCACGACGGGAGTTATTAAGCTCATTGGTAGATAAAAGCAATCATCCTGTTCTTCAAATGTCCAAATCATTAGAGTTCAATAATTGGGAAGCTTATACTGAAGAAAGAGAGCGATCAAGGGAAAATTTCTCAGAAGGATTGATGATCAAGAAAAAAGATTCTGAATACAAAGTTGGGAGAAAGAAAGGAGATTGGTGGAAGTGGAAAGTAGACCCTTTGACCATCGATGCAGTATTGATCTATGCCATGAGAGGACATGGAAGAAGAGCCAATCTGTATAGTGACTACACCTTTGCAGTGTGGAAGGGAGAAGAGCTGGTTCCCTTCACCAAAGCTTATTCAGGATTGACAGATGCAGAGATCAGGAAAGTAGATGCATTTGTGAAGAAGAACACACTTGACCGCTTTGGACCTGTTCGTAGTGTGAAGGCCGACTTAGTATTCGAGATCGCCTTTGAGGGAATTGCCAAATCCAGTCGGCACAAATCTGGGATTGCATTGCGCTTCCCTAGAATGGCAAGATGGAGACATGACAAGCCAGCCAATGAGGCCAATACCCTAGAGGACCTTTATCAGCTTTTAGATGTTTATGGGTAATTACTAGTTCACTGGGTACCACAGGGAATTAGCTTTAATTCAAAAACAAAAGCCCTATCTTCACGTTTCCTCTAAAAAATCAACTGAAGATGGAAATGCAATACAAGAATCTTGGAAAATCTGGATTAAAAGTGAGTCGACTTTCATTTGGCTCCTGGTTAACTTTTGGAAAACAAATTGGTGATACGACAGCAGAAGACTTGATGGACTTAGCCTATGATAATGGCGTCAACTTTTTCGACAATGCTGAGATCTATTCCAGAGGAGAATCCGAAAGAGTTATGGGAAAGATCCTAAAGAACAGAGATTGGCGCAGGGATTCTTACATCATTTCCTCCAAAGCCTTTTTTGGTGATGGCGGACAACTACCCACACAAAAAGGATTGAATCGGAAGCATTTGGTAGAAGCTTGTGAAGGAGCCTTGAAAAGATTGCAATTGGAATATTTGGACCTCTTTTTCTGCCACCGACCAGACAAAGAAACTCCAATAGAGGAAACAGTTTGGACCATGCACAATCTTATTACTCAAGGCAAGATCCTCTACTGGGGAACTTCCGAATGGAGTGCACAAGAAATTATGGAGGCTCATATGTTTGCGCGACAAAATAGTTTAATAGGACCGGTAATGGAGCAGCCTCAGTACAATATGTTGCACCGAGATAAAGTGGAGGTAGAATTTTCCCAGATTTACAAAACAGTAGGTTTGGGAACCACTATATGGTCACCGCTTGCTTCTGGAATACTCAGCGGGAAATACAACGATGGCATGCCTGAAAAAACCCGATTAGGGATGGAAGGTTTGGAGTGGTTGAAAGATCGAAATCTGGTAGATGCTAACTTGGAAAAAGTAAGAAAGCTTACTGCTTTTGCAAAAGAATTGGGAACAAGCATGCCGAAATTAGCAATTGCTTGGTGCCTAAAGAACGATAATGTTTCTACTGCTATCTTGGGAGCTTCTAAGAAAGAGCAATTGAAAGAAACCCTTCAAAGTTTAGAAGTGGTTGAACTTCTTACCGAAGAGGTAATGGAAAAGATAGAAGGCATTTTAGACAATCAACCTCAACATCCCCCATTTTGATCTAACTTAGGCAAGGCAATGCCTATTAGTAAAGTCGAAAGTTGGTTTCATTCCCAAGATTGGGAAGTATTCCCTTTTCAAAAAGAAAGTTGGGAGAGCTATGTGGCTGGTATGGAATGCATGGTCAATGCTCCTACTGGCTCTGGAAAAACATATGCAGCCGGTTTAGGTCTTTTGGCTGACTACCTTGACCATAAAAATGATCCCGACTTTCAAGAGGGAATACAATGTCTTTGGATCACCCCAATCAGAGCTCTAGCGAAGGAGATTGAGTCAGCAATGACTGAGGCTTGTCAAGCACTAGATATCCCTTGGAGTATTGGAAGAAGAACCGGCGATACTTCGACTAAAGAAAGAGCTGCACAACTCAAAAAGCTACCGCACATACTCATTACCACTCCTGAAAGTTTGCAATTATTATTGGCCTCGAAAAACTATGCAAAGCGGTTCAAGAGTTTGAAATTATTGGTCAACGATGAGTGGCATGAAATCCTAGGATCCAAGAGAGCTGTTCAAATGGAATTGGCTCATTCTAGGCTAAAGAGTATCTGCTCAAATCTCAGAATTTGGGGAGTTTCTGCAACGGTAGGCAATATGGAAGAGGCCATGCAGGTGATGTGGGGAAATTCTTTTCAAGACAAGAATAAAAAAATCATCAAGGCAAATATTCAGAAACGAATAGAACTGACCACCATCTTGCCAGAAAAGGTGGAAGAGCTTCCCTGGGCGGGTCATTTGGGTATCAGTATGCTTGAGAAAGTAATTCCTGTGATCAAAAAGAGTAAAACTACATTGATCTTCACCAACACTCGATCACAAGCGGAGATCTGGTACCAGCAACTCTTGGAATCAGAACCTGATCTTGCAGGAGAGCTCGCCATGCATCATGGTTCAATTGCTCGCGATCTCAGAGAATGGGTAGAAGAAGCGTTACATGCAGAAAAACTAAAAGCAGTTGTTTGTACCAGTAGTTTGGATCTAGGCGTAGATTTTCGACCCGTTGAAACCATTGTACAAATAGGTAGTCCAAAAGGAGTTGCTCGTTTCATGCAAAGAGCAGGAAGAAGTGGTCACCAACCTGGAGCAATCTCCAATATATACTTTGTACCTACCCATTCATTAGAGATCATAGAATCAGCTGCCTTGGGAGCGGCAATGAAGGAAGGAGTTTTGGAACGCAGGATTCCCTACTTCCGATCTTTTGATGTACTGATCCAGTATTTAGTGACACTTGCCGTATCAGATGGATTTTACCCAAATGAAATCTTCAAAGAAGTAAAAGGCACCTTTTCATTTGAAAGTATATCAGAAGATGAATGGAATTGGGTTTTAGATTTTATTGTCAATGGAGGACAATCACTTGATAACTATGAAGAGTTTAAGAAGGTTGAGATCATGGATGACGGCTTATTAAAGGTCAACAACAGGAGAATTGCCATGCGGCATCGTCTATCTATTGGCACCATTGTTGGCGAAAGCATCATGAAGGTAAAGTACCTTTCTGGAAAGTTTCTCGGTACAGTTGAGGAGTATTTTATATCTCGACTTCTGCCTGGTGATGTTTTCTGGTTCAGCGGCAGAAATCTTGAGCTGGTGCAAGTGAAAGGAATGGAAGCATTGGTTCGAAAAACAAAAGTGAAGAAAGGGAAAGTTCCTGCATGGGGAGGTGGAAGAATGCCTTTGTCATCTCAGCTTTCATCCATGCTTAGGATCAAGATCAGAGAGAGTTTAAAACAACCTAATCCGTCTAAAGAGCTCAGTAAAATTGCTCCTTTGATCCAATTACAATCTGAAAGGTCTCATGTGCCTACTGACCAAGAGTTCCTTATTGAATATTTTGAGAGCAAAGATGGATATCACGCATATTTCTATCCCTTTGAAGGACGTTTTGTACATGAAGGGATGGCTTCTGTTATTGCCTATAGAATTGGTTTGATCAAACCCATCACTTTCTCAATCGCCTTGAACGACTATGGATTTGAGCTTCTTTCAGATCAACCCATTCCTTTAGAAGAGGCTATAGAAAATCAGATTTTCACTGAAGATCATTTGTTTGAAGACATTCAAGCCTCGGTGAATTCTACAGAGATGGCAAGAAGAAAATTTAGAGACATCGCCTCTATTTCAGGATTAGTATTCAAGGGATTCCCAGGGAATTTTAAGAAAGACAAGCATCTGCAATCTTCTTCCCAACTCTTTTTTGAGGTATTCAAAGATTACGAAAGTGACAATCTACTTTTCAGACAAGCTTTTGAAGAAGTTATGGAGTTTCAATTAGAAGAAACAAGAATGAGAGAGGCCATGAGCAGGATAGAACAACAATCCATCATCCTTCAAAAGATCAGCAAACCAAGTCCATTCTCCTTCCCCATCATGGTCGATAGATTGAGAGAGAAAATGAGTACTGAAAAGCTTGCTGATCGAGTAAAGCGAATGAAAGTTCAATTGGAGAGAACTTAGATCATTCCCTAAATTTGGATCATGCGAAAAGAGATCTTCATCTACGCTATCATTCTTGCTGCAGTCCTAATTGTTCTAAAAATTTCTGAAGCCAGTTTTCTATTCAGGAGATTAAGTGTTGAATATTATCTGAGCATCATCGCAGTGATCTTCCTGGTATTTGGGATATGGGTTGGAAGTAAAAAGAAGGTGAAAGGGTCTGAGGAAAGCACTTTTGATCCTGAAAAATTAAACGATCGACTCACAGAATTAGGTATGAGTAAGAGGGAGTATGAAGTGCTTCAAAAATTAGCCGAAGGACTTTCAAACAAAGAGATTGGAGAAGCTCTTTTTGTGAGTGAAAACACCATTAAAACTCACATGGCCAACATCTTTTCTAAGCTGAATGCCAAAAGAAGAATAGAGGTGATAAACATTGCTAGAGAAAGAGGTATTCTGGACTAATACTTTAGTACTAGAATTGAATTTCATACTTTCGGATGAGCTTCTAAACAACCCAATTACTTCAATTTGAGGCTCAAACCTATAAAATCAGTTACTATGAAATCAATTGTTATTAAATACGGCCTCATCGGAGGAGTTATTGTTTCTGTATTCATGAGCATCAATATGTTCAATATGGACTTTGAGTCCACAGATATGGATATGGCTGAGATCATTGGATATGCAGGTATCTTCATTGCACTCACTTCCATCTTTTTTGGGATCAAGAAAGTAAGAGACGATCAATACAATGGAGTGATCTCTTTTGGCAAAGCATTCAAAGTAGGATTCTTAATCGCACTGATCGCTTCAACCCTCTATGTACTCACATGGATGGTTCTATCTGATCTTTATTTTCCAGATTTTGGAGACCAATACTTCAATGCGGAAGTAGAAAAATTAAGAGCAAGTGGATTGGGCGAGCAAGAATTAGAAACACAAATCCAAGAAATGAGATCTTTCATGGATATGTATCAGAATCCATTGGTTAAGTTCTTTATGACCTACATTGAAATACTTCCTCCTGGTATTCTCCTGTCATTGATCTTTGCTGCTGTCTTAAAAAAGAAATAAACCAACTCCTGCAAATGCGCTCCATTGTCGATTTTTGTAATCCCAATGGAATTCAAAGAAGGTTTAAGTATTGAGATAAAGGGGGAGGAATTGATCTTACTCCCCCAAAAAGCCATTTATTGGCCAAAAGAGAAGACTCTTTTGATCGCAGATCTTCATTTAGGGAAAGGAAATCATTTTAGAAAGAATGGTATTTCTATCCCTTCAACAGCACATCAAAAGAATTGGGGCAGATTGGATGATCTTGCAAGTATTCAGCATCTTGAAAAAATCATCTTTCTAGGGGACCTTTTCCATTCTAGCTTTAATGATGAATGTTTACAGCTACAAGAATTTATACTGGAAAGGCCTTCTATCCAATTTGAATTAGTTCAAGGCAATCATGACATATTGAATGATGAGAATTACCTTCAAATGGATCTTCATATTCATCCTCAAGCGATTGAATTGGGACCCTTCTTACTTAGTCACGAACCAATAATTGAAGATGGAAAGTACAACATTGCAGGTCATATTCATCCAGGAGTTAAGTTGAGGGGAAGAGGAAGACAAAGTCAAAGGATTGCTTGCTTTCAATTTGGAAAGAACTCAGCGCTTATGCCTGCATTTGGTGACCTAACTGGCTTGCATGCAGTAAATGTGAAAAAATCAGATCAGATCTTTTTGATCGTAGACGAGCAAATCATTCCTGCTCAATAATACTTTTTCCAGTACTCTGGTTCCACCACAGGCTTTGGATAACTTGAGTCAGTATTGAACAGATCATTGGCTGTCCATGGGTGGTGAACAAAATTGCTTTCAAATTCTCGAAGCTCGGGTATCCAAAGTTTCACATATTCCCCTTTTGGATCGTATCTCTTGGCTTGACTAATGACATTGAAATATCGATCCCTTGGATCATTTCCCACTCCTGCAACATACATCCAATTTCCGTAATTACTGGCTACATCATAATCGATCAACATGGACTCAAAATATTCTGCTCCTCTCCTCCAGTCTAGTTTCAGATCATTGACCAAGAAAGAAGCTACATTTTGTCTGCCCCTATTACTCATGAATCCAGTGCTGTTCAATTCTCTCATATTGGCATCAATAAATGGAACTCCTGTTGTTCCATTCGCCCAGTTCAAAAAACTCTCATCATTGTCCTCTATAGAAACTTGTTTCTCTCCTTTGATCCCTCCTAGAAAAAAGATCTTATTTCCGTGCTTCAAAGAAGTAAACTTGAAGAAGTCGCGCCAGATCAGTTCAAATACCAGCCAGTAGGTCGACTGATTTTTCTTTACTTTTTTTTCAAAACGCTTTACTTCCCAATAGATGCGTCTAGGAGAAATACATCCGTTCCACAGCCAAAGTGATAATTTGGAAGAATAGTTAGTTCCAATCAATCCATTTCTACTCTCTTTATAGTGGATGAGTGAATTGGAAGAATAGATGTAATCCTCTAGTCTTTTGAGTGCCACACTTTCTCCACCTTTTGCCTTGATGGCTGCCCTTTCATCAATTTCTTTGTTCTCTAAATTCAGGTCTGAAAGTGAGGGGATTTGACTAGAATAACCGGAATCTAGCAGATAGGGTATCTGATCTGGTTCAGGAAATTCTTCTCTTGGTTTGGATTTTTTCTCTACTAATTTTCTAAAGTCAGTAAAGACTTTGGGCAGTTCTTTATAATGAAAAGGCAGATCATTCAAATGGAACAATGTACTTTGGTGGAAGTACTTTAAATTAACTCCCTCTATTGCTTCTACCCCTTTCTGAACTTGTATTTCCTCTTCATGTATCTCTTTGGTGGTATAGATCCAATCAATTTTAAAATCTTCGACCAATTCTTTGATGATAGCGGCTGTTTTCCCTTGGCGAACAATTAGATCTGCCCCTCTTTCCTTGAGGCTTTGTCTGAGATCACTCAAACTTTCAAGAAGGAACTGGGCACGATAAGAATTGGTTTTTGGAAAACCAAAAGTGCTCGTCTGAAAGTCCGACTCATCAATGCAATAAAATGGAATCACATCTTTCGCAAACTCTATTGCTCTATGCAAGCACTCATTGTCATGAATACGCAGATCCTTTCTAAACCAAACCAATACTCTAGCCATTCTTTAAGGATCTTTTCATTGAGGAACATCGCTTACTACAGTACTTGACCTCATCCCAATTCTTACTCCACTTCTTTCGCCAATCAAAGGGGCGATCACAAATGGGGCAAATTTTAGATGGCAGGGGCTTTTTCAAGGGTCACATCTTGAGTGTATTAACTAACAGTTAATAAACCGATGTGTTTAATGAAGCTTGAAGCCAAGGAAAATATATGGATACTATGCTGCTGGTTGAGTGCTGTTGTTAGCAGGGAAAATCAAATTAGCAGCAGGAGAGGCCAAACTAGAATCTACTGATTTATAGATCACATTGATCCGACTTGGATCAAAATAGTTTTTGTCTCCTTCAATGACAATGTGCCATGATCCATCAACCGGTTTTTGAAAATGACAATAATTGAATTTAACTTCTTCCATCATTGCCTGAAAATCCAATCCTTTACGATAGGCATTGAAGTTTTCTTCATCCATTAGCATCACTTTGTAATCATTGGGCAATTCAATACCAATATAGCCTGGATAACTCCCTCTGATCTTATGGAAAATATGACTTCTTGATTCCATTCTTGCTAATTTTAATAGTAAATACTAATTTTGATAACCAAATATACTAATATTTTTAGCATTCTAATAGTTTTAGCATTGAATGTATTTGGAAACAACTTAAAAGTGCTTCGAAAGGCTTCTGATCTTACCCAGCAACAGTTAGCAGAAAAATTGGGGATCAATAGAGCAACACTAGCTTCTTATGAAGAAGGCAGAGCGGAGCCAAAGTTTGATAGTCTGAAGAGAATTGCTTCCTTCTTCAAGGTTAGCATTGATGATCTGCTTCAGAAATCCAAAGCGGCTAGAACCGATTTTAAGAAATGGGAGCAAAAAGACTTGCAAATTCTACCGATAGTGCTTGATCAAAATGATCAAGAAAGAATTACTCTAGTTTCTAAAAAAGCAAGTGCAGGCTATTTGCGTGGTCTTGAAGACCCTCAATTCATTGAAGAACTTCCTAGTTTTTCTTTGCCCTTTGATAAAGTAGATCAAGGAAGTTTCAGGGCTTTCGAAATAGAAGGAGATAGCATGCTCCCCATTCCATCTGGCAGTTATATCATCGCTAGATTCGAAGATGATTGGAGGGCTATTAGAGATGATGATCCTTATATAGTTGTTTCTCAAAATGATGGTTTGAGTTATAAGAGAGTTGAGCTAGACATGAGAAAGGAACTCATTAGTTTGCATTCTGATAACAAGGGTTACGACTCCTACAGTCTGCCGCTTTTTGAAGTAAGAGAACTTTGGAAGGCGATTGGATACATTTCATTTGATCTTAATACATCTGGATCATCTACTCAAGACATCAATGAGATTAGCAAAGTATTGTTCGATCTTAAACGTGAGGTTGAAGAGCTCAAGAGCTCCAAAAACCACTAAGATATTTTCTATTAATTGCTTGTAGAATAAACAATTCATGTAGACTTTTGTCCTTCTTTAGAATCATTCTAAATAATGGGGCTGAACATTCTACACATCAATGACAATGTGCTCATGCAATCTGGATTTAGATCCGTATTGCAAGGTGGTGGAATAACTGCAATTGATGCTGCTACCAACGAAGAGGAAGTTCGAGATCAGATCTCGGTAAAGAAATATGATATCTTGGTAATGGATCCACAAAGTGGACCAGCATTCTCAAATGGAGTAGCTGATAAGATCCTTGAAGAATTCAAAGAATACAAATTCTTGATCATATCAGAAGTTGAAAACTCTGCTCTAACATTGGGTTTTCTAGAGAAAGGAGTAGAAGGCTTTCTCACTCGTGAATGCGATGAAGGTGAGATCAAGCACGCTGTATTCTCTATTGCCAAAGGCGAAAAATTCTATTGCAACAAAGTCTTGGACATCGTCTTGAACAAAAGCGATCAATTAGAGGAGAACTGCGAGCCTACTATCTTATCCAAAAGAGAGAACGAAATCACAGCCTTGGTTGCAAAAGGAAACACCAACAAAGAAATTGCAGAAATGCTTTGCTTAAGCCCCCATACTGTGCATACTCACAGAAAGAATATTTTGAAGAAACTGGGAATCAATTCAGCCAGTGAACTTGCCTTATATGCATTGAAGATCGGATTGATCGCCGACTAAGGAAAAGAGATCAATAAGATTTCAGCCAATTGAGAAGTTTCTCTTTCTGACTTTCATCCAGACGCGCTTCACTATGTGCTAATTGATAGGACCAAAGTGGCATTTCGTCCTCTTCTAACATTTCGATGCACTCTTCGATCTTATGCTCTTTCTTCCCTTGCTCATAATCTGCCCAAGCTGAGAAATTTAGATGTTTCTTGCCATGTTCAATATGGTCATAGATCCACCAAGAAACTGGAGCTATTGAGCTATACCAAGGATACTTGACTTGGTCTGAATGGCAATCATAACATGCCTGTTTGACGAGAATTGCTAATTCAGTATCCAATTTCTCTGTATGAAGAAAATCTGCATCAGTTGGGTCTTTATAAGCTGGTGGGTCGGTTGGAATCAGTTGGAGTACTGCTAGAATTAAGAACAGCAGTAAGCCGATGATCTTTTTATACTTGTTCATAGAAGGCAAAAGTAGAATAAGATCAAATATAATTGTTCAATACGTTCTTCAATCTGGTCACATACGAGCCACCGAATAGATTTACATGAACAAATAGCGGATATAAATTGAAAAGATCTATCCTTTCTTCCCAGCCATTTTCCAATGGTTTAACCTCCTGGTATGCTGAAAAAAGTCGTTTGTCGAAGCCACCAAATAAATGCATCATTGCAATGTCAACTTCTCTATGTCCGTAATAGACAGAAGGATCAAATACATATGGAACTCCATCTTCATTGAATTTATAGTTTCCAGACCAGAGATCACCGTGAAGTAGGGCTGGATTTTCTACCGGCATCAGGCTATTGAGCTTTGAATACAATTGATCTAGCCAACTTCTCCATTCCTTTCCAAGAAGTCCTGAATTTCGAGCATACTGATACTGAACTTCCAATCTTTCTTGGGCAAAATACTCTGTCCAATCTGATGAAGGCGTATTCTTTTGCTCCAATGAGCCAATGTAATTATGATGGTCTAGTCCAAATTCATTACTTGAATTCGCATGCAGAGCAGCTAAATTTCGTCCGAACAACTCCCAATCTTCATGCGAACTTCCATTTTCGATGTAATCCATGATCAACACTCCATCTTGACCCTCATAATAAACACATTGAACTAAAGGGACATTGATAGATCTGCTATTTTCAAGAAGACTTAATCCTTTTGCTTCTAGAGAGAAAAACTGTTTCACATCATTCCTACTGTTGTACTTTGCAAAGAACCTCCTCTCTCCTAGTTGAAAGCTAAAGGCATCATTGATAGACCCACCATACTCTGTTTTAAGCGCAGTGATCTTTTCATTTTCCATTGCTAGATCAGCATGAACTAATGCCCTATGTAAAAACTCCATCATTGTTCGGGCAAGATAAAAAATCTAGCAATTGATTAGAGAAGGAAACAAATGAATATTTTTGCCTCAGCTCTGGGGGATTAGCTCAGCTGGCTAGAGCGCTACGCTGGCAGCGTAGAGGTCATCGGTTCGACTCCGATATTCTCCACCAACTAACAAAGCTCACTCTTTGAGTGGGCTTTTGTATTTATGGGCTGAGAAAGCTTGCCTTTCTTGGGGCATGGATGCAAAAGAACAATAGCCGGTAGGCTGTGAGATTTGTTATTGATATCTCTCCCAAAGGCGAGACGACCTAAGGTAGTCACTCCGATATTCTCCACCAACTAATAAAGCTCACTCTTTGAGTGGGCTTTTGTGTTTTCAGGAACTAGTCTTTATACTTCAACAGATAACGGGTATAGAATAAAAAGCCGGTGTAGGATAAATCGACCGTGCCTTTAAAATCCCAATCCAAAAATAGATCATCCTTGGTTTCGACATTCAACTTGAATGTATTGATCCCTGCTCCAAATGCAAAGTGCTTTAGTGCCTGGTACTCCAGTTTCAAATTGAGGTCGGTCAATGCACCTTCAAAACTTCCGAACTGTATATAGAACAAGTCAAGAGACTGACTGAAAGTCCATCGAGGCCCTATATAAAAATCTGTTGTCAAACCAAAAGAAGGAAGAGGAGCAATGAACTGGAAGAAATCAGATTCTTGCATTTCGGATGAAATAGAAAATCCAATAGGCATTATGAACAAGCCACCACCAACTCCCAATCTCATTCTTTCATCCTGGAAAAAGCCCCAGTTATAGGTAAGCTTATAGATCTCTAAGTTAAACTTGGTTTCAATGGTAGACTCCAATGGAAATACGATTCCATCAATTTCAATTTCTCGTCCAAGAGTTCTACTAGCTTTTCTTAATAACCCAATGTATCCTGCAGTCAAGAGCTTGTTTCTTCTTTTCCCAAATGAATATTTCAAATCTCCCCTCAATACAAGAACTGAAGACTCTAGTCCTAGAGCATCTTCTAGACCCAAACTCAAACCCAAACCCAATTGATCGATCCCTACTACCAAATTGCTGTTCAAACCTGTATAGAAACCACCAAAACTTGCCGAAAATCTATCTTTTTTATACTCCTTCTCTTCCTCTTGACCAAATAATTCTAGGGAGCCTAATAGCATAGCTAGAGAAAAAAAAGTACAAATAATCTTTTTCATCATTTCAATTATTCCACTGCAAACCTAATTGAAATATCAAGATTGAAGAGTATTCCTAAAAGAATAATTCCCTTTAGAATCAAGTACTTCATGAAAAATTCGAAGCATTTCTTGAATCTTACTCTTTATTTTTAATTAGACGTTTTAAACAATTGGAAAAAATATACAGTTGTATAGATCTAGAGCCCTCGTAGTGCTTGATTTTAAGCACTTTGAAATTGCCAACATAATTGCTTAATTTTATAGGCTATAATTTTAAAAGACATGAAAAAGATTGTAATTGGTGTGTTTGCGGTTGTTGCAATGGGATTGTATTCCTGTTCAGAAGATACTGCATTCGAAGCAAATCCAGAATTTAATCCAACTGCAACTGGTGACAATCCTCAGGTTAAGCAACCTGGTGACACAACTGGAACTGGTGGTGGCACTGGCGGAGGAACTGGTGGTGGCACTGGCGGCGGAACCGGCGGTGGTACTGGTGGTGGAACCGGTGGTGGCACTGGAGGCGGCGGTGGTGGCACTGGCGGTGGTGGTGGCACTGGCGGTGGTGGCGGAACCGGCGGCGGTGGAGGCACTGGCGGTGGTGGTGGTACCGGAGGCGGTACTAATCTGCAGCTTACAGATACTATGCCTAGCAACAGAGTAGCAGTTCTTGAAGACTTTACAGGTGTTAGATGTCAATTCTGTCCTTCAGGTGCTCAGGTTGCAACAACTATAGAGCAGTCTCTTGGTGATAATTTCATTACTATGGCTGTTCACGGTGGTGGTTTTGCTACTCCAGGAAATATTAGCGTGATCGTTGGTAATGATACCGTTCCAATGTATTTTGCAGATTTTAGAAGTGGTTTCGACGGCCCTCTTATCTCTCAGGCTAGTGTTGCAGGATATCCTGCTGGAACTATGAACAGAATAAACGCTTCAAGTCTTGGCGTTACTGCTCAGCAGGGTGGTACAGCAATGAGTAGAAATTTTTGGACTACAGCTGCAAATGCTGTCAATGCTTTAAGCAGTCCAGTTAATGTTGGAGCTCAAGCATCTCTTTCTGGAAGATCACTTACAGTTGATGTTGAGTTGTACTACACAGATACTGAAAACGATGACAACTATATCAACGTAGCAGTGCTTCAAGATGGAATCGAATCCATTCAAGTTAATTTTGGAAATGGTGCTTACTTGGATACTGCCTACATTCAGAATCATGTATTGCGTCATTATGTAACAGGACAGTGGGGTGACAACACCGACTTAGTTGGTGCTAAAACCAAAGGTTATTCTGTTTACAAAACGTTCACATATAACATTCCTGCAGAGTACCATCAAAGCTCGCCTAACAATCCTTCAAAGAGTGAAGGTGTAGCTGTGCTTAGCGATATGAAAGTTGTGGTATTTATCTCTAAAGGTCAGGGAGGAGAAATTCTCAATGCCGTAGAGATAGAGCTCTAGCTTTTAAAGGATAAATCATTGAAAAAGGTCAGCAAATTGCTGACCTTTTTTTTATGTGCAGGGTTGAAATCCGATGACCAGAATGTCATCAACTTGGTCGCATTCCCCCATCCAACTCTTTAGTTCAAGCTCTAAAATGTTTTTCTGCTGCTCCATCTTCTTAGTAGCAATAGAATTGAGCAAGCCTCTAAACTTTTTGATCATAAATTTTTTATTTCGCTCTCCTCCAAACTGATCTGCATAACCATCAGAAAAGACATAAAACTTATCTCCTTCACTGTAGTTGATGCTGTGCTTCTTAAATGTTGGTTTTTCTTCCTTGAATCCCCCAATAGGGATAGGGTCCGCTTTGATCCTGTTCAATTGCCCATCAGAAAAATGGATCAACGGTCTTAATGCTCCTGAATAATGGAGCATCTTCTCTTGCTCATCAACTACACACAAGGCAACGTCCATTCCATCACGACTTGCCTTCTCCTTTTTGTTCTGCTTCAGTGCTTTTACCACTCCCTTGTGAAGCTCTAAAAGAATTTGACTTGGGTCGTCTATCCTCTTCTTGTTGATGATATCATCCAACAAAATGGCCCCAATCATCGACATAAATGCCCCTGGTACTCCATGACCAGTACAGTCTACACAGGCAAGGAAATGCTTTCCTCGTGTAGATTTGAACCAATAAAAATCTCCGCTAACTATATCCCTTGGTTGGTGAAGCACAAAAAGATCCTTGTATGCTTGCTTCATTAATTCCTCTTGAGGCAGTATGGCATCTTGGATCCTCTTTGCATAGAGAATACTATCCAAGGTTTCTTGGTTCTTTGCCTCCAGCTCTAACTTCGATTGCATCAAATTAGCTGTCAATCTATCTTCCTTGCTAAGTATACTGCTCATGGTCCTGATTAAGAGGAAAAAGATCAACAAAGCGAATGCAAGGGAAATAAGTGTATTGATCAAGATCTCCTTCTGGCTTTTCTCTAAGAAATCATCAAAATGATTATCAGCTTGTACCACACCCACTACATTTCCTTGACTATTGATCACAGGGTAAAATGCGGATAACCAATGGCCATTTTCGTCTTCATAGACATCAACCTTACAGCCCACTTCATACAACTCCATCAATTGCTGTGGAAAACCTTCGTATTCATGCCTAAAGAAAGGCTTGTCAGAAGAATTGACTCCAAAAAGGAACACTCCCTTTAAACTATCATAGCTAAGGGTATACAAAGTTGAATTGAGGTTGTTGTTTTCCGCAACCATCTGTAAGTGGTCATGGATCAATTCATATACTTTATCTTGAGTATTGGAATGAATATCATCTATCTTGGGATACTGATCAAAGAGGTATTCCAATTGATTCCCATTGACTTGAGAAGCAGCAGTTTTGGCAATAGCATCCAGTCTATCTAAGACTTTGCTCTTATGGATGTCTAACTGAACATAATAGCTATAGGTAAGGAAGTAGCCAACCAGGATCAAAAGGGAGATGAATAGGATCACCAATACTCTGGTACTTCTATTCTGAAATATTTTCTTTAGAAGATCCTCCAATTCTCTTTAGGCCAATTTAGTTTATAATCAATCCGTATAGTTGATCGCTTCTTGTAGGTCTATTTTCTTACCCTTGTTAAAGGCAACTATAAAGGCTTGTTCAATTCCCTCTATGGGCATTTTTTGCAGCTCTTCTTTCTTTGCTGAGCTCTCCTTATAGGTAAAAAATGGTCCAACTGTCATCAAGGTCATATCCCTATAATCCAGCTCGTTTAAATGGTCTACCGTGAGGTACATCTTCATAAGATGATCCGGAACCGTATCTCTAAATGCGCCCAGCTGAACAAAATATTGAACGTCTCCTTTGATACCAGCCTTGAGGTTGACATTACCAAAGCTAATCAACTCATTAGAGTATTTTCGCTCGCCGTTGACATTTACAACGAAAGCATCAGAATATCCTTCTTCTATTAACTTTTCTAAAAGAGATTCTGCTTGTTTCTTGTATGAAAAGTGGCCAACCACATAGCGAACCATCCCCTCTTTGTCAATAAAGACGTCTACATTCTTTAATTTGCTGTATGAACTTATGGGGCTAGGTCTTGTGTTGCTTCCAATTTGCACACCGTATAATGGCGCAGTAGTAGAATACTCCAACTCCCTTGTGACCACTCCAAGCTCAACTTTTCTAATACTATCTAAATTCGCAAGCAACAACTCTTTGGGAACGGAATCTCTTATAAAAGATGAATTATAGAATTCCATGCTATCTGGCTCATATCCTTTAGGAACCTCGTTCTTACTCAACCACTGCTCAAAATTTTCATCGATCTTTTCATAAGGGCACTTTTGCATGTGCCTAGCCGCCTCATCGATGAAATACATATCGATCATGTTGGAAAATTGCTTCAGCTTTTCATTTGCTGCAGCCGCTTTGGAACACTCCTCACGTGATGAAAGCGCAACAGTTAAGTAATAATAAGTATGAATAGGTGCCTTCTTCTCCTTGAAATCTCCCACTTTGTAGTGTTCTGTTACATTCTTCAAAGCCTTTTTTAAATGGTAGATCGCTATTTCCGATGAAGCTTCCATTTCAGTATAAGCTGCACCCATCAAAAAATTAATGTTCGCATTGCTTCGATCATGAATGTAAAGTCTTCTTAAGCTAATTAATGCCGACTCTATATCTCTCTTGGCAAGCTGAGCTCTTGCAAGATCAAATAATTCTTCTTGACTTAGTTCAGTATTCTGTCCTGCTCTTAAAGGAAGTAAAGAGCCAAAACACAATAGGAAAATGAAGATCTTTTTAATTATTGCCATAATCTTTGGCTTGTTGTAATGAAATTTTCTTGCCATTGTGAAGAGCGATCACAAATGCATCTGAAATTCCAGTATCTCGAATACCTTGTAAATAGGCTTTGGCTTCTCCATAGGTGCTGTAATTCCCCACTGTCAAATAGGTCAACTCCCCTTCTCTGAATTCTTCGATCCCCTCAATTCTCAGGTACATTTCTGCCATTTCTGCTGGCACTTCCTCTTTGAATGCCCCAACTTGAATTCTATATTCAACCTTCCCTTTTAAGGTGGTTTTGATATTAATATTATCAATACTAATCACCTCATCAGCAAATTTTCTTGCATTGTTAACATTGACCACAAAAGCATCAGGATATCCTTTTTCTTTGATCACTTCTAAAAGTGATTCTGCCTGAGAATAAATTCCAAAATGTCCGATCACATATCGGATCAATCCGTCCTTGTCCATAAAGGCATCTACATTCTTCAAGTCTTTGAATCTAGCAACGGGTACCACCTCTTTGAAGGCTCCCAGTTGAACACCATAGAGCGGAAATCCAGTGCTGTATTCAACATGTTTTGTCACTACATGACTTGGATAGATATTCAACTTAGCACTTTCATTCTCTCCAGATACAGTGCTATCCTTGCTAGAAGGGTCTAACTCAACTACTTCCTCTCCTTCTTGTGGGATTTCCGATACATAAGGTTCGAAGTTTGGATATTCTGGAATGGTATCTTGTTCTGGAACTTCTTTCATCTCTAAGCATTTCTTGATCCAGTTCGCAGACTCCTTCAAATAAAAGGGATCGTCATAGGGATAGATCTCTTCAAACTTCTCCCTGGCCACTTTTGCTTCATCACACATTTTGTTTTGCGCATAGGCCAAACAGAGGTAGTAATAAACATAGATTGGCACTCTCTCTTCTTTCAAACTGTTGGGGTCATAATCCATTGAACTTTTCTCAGAGGCTTCTTCCAAAAGCTCGATGGTCAATGGGTTAATGATCTCTAATTCAGCATAACACAATCCGATCAAGTACTTCAAATTCGCATTTGAAGGAAACTTATCATGCAAATAGGTGAGATAGGGAATTGCTTTTTCAATCTTTCTCCGAGAAAGATGCTGCTTGGCAATATTGAAATTCGTTTGAAAATCGTCATCTGAACTAATTGCATTCTCAGTATTTGATGCAAAACACACAGAAACGACTAAGAAAAAAACCAAAGGGAAAAATGCTCTCATACAAACAAAGGTATTCTCTTAGGATACCCCTGAATTATGATCGAAGATTTACTATTAACAGTTCGCATGTTGATAGAGAATAGCAAGCAGAAAATGCCATTAAAATATGCGAATCAAAGTTTCATCTTTACTTTTCTTCCTCTTGTCTAAAAAGCTACAATTCTACTTCAAAAGAAACTAACTTTGCATCAAAGGGTTTGCTGTGGAGCACAAGGAAAGAATAGAAACTTATTTATCAGAGGTTGACTCCTCTAAAGTCGTGAGCATAAGCGACTTAGAGAGCAAAGAGTTCGATGGAAGTCCTTTGGACTCTGATGAGAAACTTGCCTTGGAAAAGTTCTATAAAGCCAGGATCAAAAAGTTAAAAAAGAAACAAGATCAAGAAGACTCATTCCACCAAAGATTTGAATACTATCGAGCCATCAGCAACCTTGTTGATTATCGAGATATTTTAAAGGATAAGATCCTGATCTAAAGATCAGCTCTCTTTCGAAAACTGTATGCATACGTTTTTGGGTTCTGTAAAGAATTTCAAAACCTCAAATCCACCTTCTCTTCCTACACCACTTTGCTTCACTCCGCCAAATGGAGTTCTCAGATCTCTGACCAACCAGCAATTTATCCAGCAAATTCCCGCGTGAATATTAGTCGCTATTCTTTGTGCTCGATCAATGTTTTGTGTCCATACAACTGATGCCAGCCCATATTTAGTTGAATTGGCCAATTTCAGTGCCTCTTCTTCTGTATCAAAGGGTTGAATAGTGACAACAGGACCAAAAATCTCTTCTTGATTGGTTCTGCAAGCTTGATCCAAGCCTTCTATAACTGTTGGCTCAATGAACCATCCGTTCAAGGATTCTCCACTTAGATCTTTATATTGGCCACCACATAATACTTTTCCTCCTTCTTCCTTGGCTAGATCAATGTAGGAAAGAACTTTTTCAAAATGTGGTTGAGAAACCACAGCACCTTGATCAGTATCGCTACTCTTAGGATCACCTACCTTGAGTGACTTTACGCCTTCAACAAAATCTTTTTTGAATCGTTCATAGATCTCTCTCTGAACAAGAACTCTAGAGGTACATAAACAGATTTGCCCTTGATTGGCAAAGACAGATCGCAAGGTAGTTTTGAGCATCTTATCATAATCGCAATCTGCGAAGATCATCGACGCATTCTTTCCTCCTAATTCCAAAGATAATTTCTTGAACATGGGTGCTGCAATGGAAGCAATATTCTCACCTGTGATCGTGCCACCAGTAAAGGAGATCAAGGGGATCTCAGAGTGAGCTACCATCTCTTTCCCAACCTCATGACCATATCCATGAACTATATTTAGGACTCCTTTCGGCAAACCTACCTCTATGCAGATCTCTGAAAGAAGATAGGAAGTCATAGGGGTGATTTCAGATGGTTTTGCAATTACACAATTCCCAGCAGCAATTGCCGGAGCAATTTTCCAACTGAACAGATACAAGGGCAAGTTCCATGGGGATATACAAGCAGCAATTCCAACTGGTCTTCGAAGGGTATAGTTCAACACTCCTTCTTCCATATAATGCGACTCCGATTCAAAATGAATGATGGCTGAAGAAAAGAAACTAAAGTTCTTGGCCGCTCTTGGAATATCCACCCTCTTGGCCAAAGACACTGGTTTCCCATTATCTCTCGACTCTGCTTCAGCTAATTCGTCCAATCGTTCCTCAATTCTCTCAGAAATCTTTCGAAGGTATTCGCTTCTTTTCTCTTTTGGAGTGTTGGACCAAATTGGATAAGCATCTTTTGCCGCTTTAACCGCTTTCACTAAGTCGGCCTTGGTAGAGCGAGGGATCTTACTATAAACTTCTCCTTTAGCTGGTTCATAATTATCAATATAATCCTTGCCTTCAGGCTCAACTAAGTCCCCATTGATGTAATTGCGAATCTTGAACATTCTTAAATTTTCAATAAAAGTAGATAAAAAATAAGGCTCCTTTTCCCCTTCATAACTGCTGTTAATTTGTGTTAAGTCTGCTTTCACAGCTAGAATTCAATCTATCTTCGTAAAAGCTTTCCAACATGAACAAGAGAAGAATAAGTTTTCTGATCATCGCTTCCAGCGCAAGCATCATTTGCTTGATCGCTCTTCAATTGTATTGGATCAAGATCTCTTTGAAGACTCAACAAGAGCAATTCGATCAGAATGTGATGACGGCCATGCAAGAAGTCATCGTCAAGCTTGAAAAGGAAGAAGCTATCACAAAAGTGACTAGTCAATTGATCGATCCTTCTGCATTTGAGGAAGAAGATAGCGACTCATTGGTCAATCGAAATAATTATCCCCTCAACTCTTCATGGAACCAAGATCCCTTGGCTCCAAATCAATCCTACGCAAGTATACAAGGTGATAAGTTCAAGCTGAACATTGAGATCCCGAATCCTCAAAGGAATGATTCTTCTACATTCATCATGAGAGAAACTCAGAAAAGAGTAATTAATTCCCAGATTGTACCTGTAATTGGTAGCGATAGCTTGGTTAAAAATCAGATCAAAAGAAAAGCTACCTTGATCAATGAGATCGTCAATGAACTTGCCTTCATTAGGATCAGCAACAATTTCAACGAGCGAGTTGACTCCTCTCAGATTGATTCTTTGTTTCGACTTGAATTACTCCGATTGGGAATTCATACTCCTTTCTTGTTCGATATTTTGGATGCAGAGAGTGGTCGATTGAGTTTTTACGAGGAAGCTCCATATAGAGATCTATTAAAGAAATCGGAATATGAATTGCAATTGTTCCCCAATGATTACTTTGTTAAGAGCGATTCGATTCTTCTGTACTTTCCAGATAGATCTTCTTTTTTATTGTTCAGTAGTTGGAAAGTATTGATCGTAAGCTTTCTGATCGTATTGATACTCTCTCTTACCTTTTACAGTTATTTGAGCACGATCTTCAAGCAGAAAAAATTCTCTCAGATCAAGAATGATTTCATCAATAACATGACTCATGAGTTAAAAACTCCTATTTCAACTATTTCTCTTGCTTGTGAAGCATTAAGCGATGATTCCATCCAGCTTGATAAAGAGAGGAGGTCTCAATATGTGGGAATGATAGGAGATGAGAATTCACGTTTATCGATCTTGGTTGACAATGTTTTGAAAAGTGCAGTCTGGGATTCATCAGATCTAAAGATCGATCTTCAAGCTCAATCGATCCATCCTATCATTGAAAAGGTAGCTGAAAGTTTCAAGATCCAGATAGATAAAAGCGGAGGATCATTGAACTTGGCGCTTGATGCAAAGAACGATCTTGCAAGGATCGATGAAATTCATTTTACCAATATTCTCTACAATCTATTAGACAATGCAAACAAATACAGTCGGGAGAAAGTAGAGATTGACCTAGAAACGAAAAATACTTCAGATGGATTAATTATCTCGATAAAGGATAAAGGCATTGGCATTGCGAAAGAGGATTTAAAAAAGATCTTTGATAAGTTCTATCGAGTCCACACAGGAAATATTCATGAGGTAAAAGGATTTGGTCTCGGTCTGAGTTATGTCAAAAGAATGGTAGAACTTTTCGACGGCGAATTAGAGCTAGAAAGCAAGAAAGGAATAGGAACAAGCGTTAGAATACATTTAAAAAACTAAGTTATGGAGAAGCAACTCAATATTCTTCTAGTGGAAGACGATGATAGTTTGGGCAGAATGCTATCTGATTATCTTATGATCAAAGGCAATAAAGTGAGATGGGAAAAAGATGGTGAAGCAGGATTCAAAGCCTTTACAGAAGAAGCATATGATATCTGTCTATTGGATGTAATGATGCCGAAAAAAGATGGCTTTACCCTTGCCACTGAGATCAGGAAGATCAATTCAAGAACTCCTCTTATTTTTCTCACTGCAAAGAGCATGGAAGAAGATGTGAAAGAGGGATTTCGATCGGGTGCAGACGATTATATCACCAAACCTTTTAGCATGGAAGTGCTTCTGATGAGAATCGAAGCTATCATGAGAAGAGTGGAAGAAATGAAAGAATCACTTGCCCAGAAGAAAGAATTCATGATCAAGGATTACAAATTCTTCCCTGATAAAAGAATCATTGAGAAGGATGGAGAAAGCAAGAAGCTCACTTCCAAGGAAAATGAATTGCTGAGGATTCTATGCATGTACATGGGAGAAGTTGTAGACAGGAATGATGCTCTAAATCTTATCTGGGGCGATGACAACTATTTCAATTCAAGAAGCATGGATGTATACATCACCAAACTTCGAAAGATCTTCAAAGAGGATAAGGAAATTCAGATAATCAACAGCCACGGAAAGGGATTCAAACTGCTAGTGGATTAAAGAATTGCTTTCGTTCTTAGATTTTATATATTTGAATTAAGCTAAGGACGAATGAAGCACGTATTATTCCCAACAGATTTCTCGCCCAACTCTGAGCGAGCCAGACCATTTGCAGCCGAAATGGCAAGGCTGTTCAATGCTGACTTAACTCTTTTCAATAGTTACAAGCTACCTTATTCTAAATCGAATCTACTTGTTTCTATGGTAGATAGAATGAAAGAAGATTCTGAGAAAGAGTTGAATAAGATCAAGGACAAGATCTTAAGTCAAGAAAGATATGCTCATTTAAACATCAAGATCGACTCAAGAGTAGGAAGCTTTGTTCCTCTAATCCCAAAAGTGGCCAAGGACAAGAGAACCAATTTGATCGTAATGGGAACCAAAGGGGCTTCAAGCATTAAAGAATTATTCATTGGGAGCAACACTCTTGAGGTGATCCAAACCACCAAATGCCCCGTTCTAGCCATTCCTGAAAATGCCGAATGCAAGGAAATCAAAAAGATCGCGATGGCAACCGATCTTAAAAAACTCAACGACCCTGAGCAGCTGAAAGTCCTATTTGATTTGGCTAAGACCACCAATTCGCCAATTGAATTCGTCAATGTGGTGCGTCAAGAAGATGAAAGCATTGCAGAGGAAAAAGCAAAACAAGCCAGTGTTTTAGAAGAAATGGTTGGAGACATCCCGAGTTCCATTCATTTTGCAACCAATGAAGATATCATTGACGGACTGAGTAACTATATCAATGACAAAGAGCCCGATCTATTTGCTATGTTGGCTAGAAAACATAGTCTTTTTGAAAGGATCTTCACAAAATCTATCACCAATAAACTCTCCTTCAGAACTGAGATTCCTTTGCTCGTAATGGATGAATAAACCATTAATGCGGCACGCTTTTGGTAATTTCGCGACATCCGCCTAATGGATGTAATCAAGTGAAACGGATAATAAGTCTGTGTGTAATATTCCTTTTGCTCATTGCTTGTAGCAAGACCTATCATGGTCCTACTTCTAGAAAAAAAGGAAGGGCTAAAAGTGGTGCTCCTACTGGAAAATATAGGAATCCGACTCTCTTCAGCACAGTAAATCCATTCCAAGGCAGAGCCAAAGCCAAATTAAATAAGAGCAAACGAAAACAAATTAAATTAATAAAGCGTAAGAGGAAGCAATCCGGTACTTATCGCAAAGGAAAAAAACCTGGCAGGACTTTTGGTATGAAGAGGACAATCTCAAGAGGAAGGCTGAAAAGTTCAGGAAGTAGGACTCGAAGCAAAGGCGGAAGTAGAGGAAGAAAAAATAAAGATCTCTTTAACACTAGAAAAAAGTAAAATGCTTTATTTGCAAAACAGGATGGTCAAAAAAGCTCCAATTGTATATAATTGCAAAAGTTTATTACTTTTATAATCTTAGATGATAAGCTATTGAAGAGGATAGTAAGCATAATATTGGTGGCAGTCTTTTCAGTCAGTACTGCATTTAGTCCTAGCACTTCTAGTCAGAAGGTGGACACGAATGCTAAGATCAAGGCGGTTTTCATCTATAACTTTACCAAGTATATAGAGTGGCCTGAAGAGTACAAGACTGGAGAATTTACCATTGGTATTTTGGGGGAGAATGAAGCGCTTTTTCAGGAGCTTGATAAGATGTCAAAAGTTAAGAAGGTTAGCAATCAGACCTTTTCTATCAAAAATATTGAGGACCCAAATAGCTTGGGTAATCCACACATACTTTATATTCCAGAAGACAGTACAGACCAATTGAACAAGGCACTTACCAGCCTTAAAGGTAAAAGCACGCTTGTAATAACAGAGAAGCCAGGATTGGCTCAACAAGGAGCTGCTATTAACTTTATAGTGGTAGGGAGCCGCCAAAAATTTGAATTAAACAAAGCTAATATAGAGCAGCGCAATCTCAAGGTTGCCTCTGTTCTAGAAAGATTGGCTGTATTAGTAAATTAATGTGAGAAAGTTTAGCTACATATTAATCTTGCTCCTTGTAACCAAGGTGAGTTTGGGCCAGAACAAGCTTACCAATGCCTTGTACAATTTGAAATCGGGAGAATTGGACAAAGCAAAAGAGTTGATTGATGCCGCTGCCGAAGATTCTCTTTTCGTAGGCAAGGCTTCAACCTACTATTACAAAGGAAATATTTACAAAGAGCTCTTCAAAGAAAGAGAGCCTGATATGAAACAATCTCCTTACAGGATCATTGCTGTGGAGAGTTTTAAGAAGTCTCTTGATCTGGAGCCAGATGGCACTTATGCTGAAAGCTCTAAGAAGAACATGAAATATCTGGCAGAAACAGTTTACAATCATGCTGCTGTTTCATTGAACGAAGTCGAATACCAGAAAGCCCTTTCGAACTACAAGTTCTACAAGGAAATCATCTCAACTGCTTTCCCTGGCACAGATTTCAAAGAGAAAGATATCTTATTCAATCTTGCTCTGGCTACCATTTACAGTAAGCTGGCAGAACAAGATACGGCCAATACCGAGGCCTTTTATGCTAAGACTATTAGCCTCTACCAAGAAATTCTAGAAATTGATTCAAATAATGTTAGCGCCAATTATAATATGGGAATCCTGTATTACAATCAAGGTGTTGATATTGTAAATAATATGGACTACAGTCTTGACCTTGAGCAATTGAACGAGGTCCAAGACCGCATTATCGTGCTTTTCAAAAAGTCATTGCCTTTCATGGTAAAAGCTTATCAGCTTGATCCTAAGAGAAGAGAAACGCTAATAGGCCTACAAGGGATCTACTTTAGCTTGAATGATATCGAAAAGTCTGAGTTCTACAAGAAAGAACTTGAATCCTTGGATTCTGGACAAGGCGGCGGTGATGGTTCAGATGGTTCTGAATAAAGCATAATTCTCCCGTAATGAAAATCAGATTTACAATCGGAAAGAAGATAGGTACCGGTTTCGGTGTCCTCATCGTTCTTACTATGATTGTTTTTGTGACTACCTATTTTACGGTAATTGAAAGTCAGCGTATTAACGATGAGATTAACCGTGTTAATACCCCTTCTGTCAAAGCCCTTCAAGATCTAAAGTTTAGCATACTTGAATCTCGTTTGTTTCTTGAGACTTGGGTAAAGGAACTGAAGGAGCATGAAGACAAAGAAAGATTGATCAATTTTAGGAGGGAAGAATACCCTGTCTTGAAGAAACAGATCAAAGACCTTTCCTTGAACTGGCCAGAAAATCATCAAGACTCCCTTGAAAATCTTTACGAAGGAATAGAACTCTTATTTCACCAACAAACTATTGACGTAATCGATGTTCTTCAAACTTTTGAAGACTATGAAGAGAATCCATTTGCAGTACTCAATGCAAGAGGTAGCATCGAAGAAGGTGGCGAAATCTACAGATTGACCTATTTAGCGATGGGACAATTGAACAACTTGATCACTTTGCAAAAGGCTGAAGCAGATTCTTATACCACCGATATGTTCAAGTCGTTTGATAATTTGAATTTGTTGGTCAAGTACTTAGGATTGGCTCTTATTGTGATTGGTATTGTCATTGCCATTTACACCACCAAAACAATTGTGGATCCGATTATCAGGCTGAAGAAAGTTGCAGTGAAATTAGGTAGAGGTGTCTTCCCTGCTGGTAAGATGAAGGAAGGCAATGATGAAATTGGAGAAATGACTTCTGCAATGAACAATGTAGTCTCAGGTTTGAAGAGAACCAAAGACTTTGCCAATGCAGTGGGTGCTGGTAACTTTGAAAAGGACTATCAACCTCTCAGTTCTAAAGATTCTCTTGGTCATGCTCTTCTAAAGATGCGTGATGATCTTGCAGAGAACGAAAGGATTCTTGAAGAAAAAGTAAAGCAAAGAACCGCTGAGGTTGTCAAACAAAATGAAGAGATCAATCAGCAGAGAATGCAGATTGAAGAATACTTCGTACAAGTTACAGACAGTATCAAGTATGCGAAAAAGATCCAAGAAGCGATCCTGCCACCGGAAAGCTATGTTCGCAAACTTCTTCCTGATTCTTTCATTTTGTATCGTCCGAAAGACATTGTAAGTGGTGATTTCTATTGGTTGGGGGAAACGGAAGAAAAAGTATTCTTTGCTGCAGTTGATTGCACAGGGCATGGGGTTCCAGGTGCATTCATGTCGATTGTAGGATACAATCAATTAAAGCAGGCAATCATTACCTCAGGTGGAGAAAATCCTGCAGAGATCTTGAATCATCTCAACAAGGGAGTAACGGAAACATTGCATCAGAAAGATGCTGACTCCACAAGTAAAGATGGTATGGATGTAGCCATTTGCTCCATTAAAAAGGGAACACTTGAACTGGAATTTGCAGGAGCATTTAATCCACTCTATCTGCTTAGAAAAGGAGAGATCATTCAATTCAAGGCAGATAAATTTCCAATCGGATCTTTCGTTAATGATGAAGAGAATAAGTTTACCAACAACAAGATCCAACTAGAGAAAGGAGATCAGATCTATATTTTTTCCGATGGTTATGCCGATCAGTTTGGAGGCCCAAGAGGAAAGAAATTCATGTACAAGCGATTCAGAGACCTATTGATAGAACTCTCGAATAAAGATCTCTCTGAGCAGAAAGAAGGACTGAAAGAATCATTGTTCGACTGGATGCAAGAAGAAGAGCAAGTTGATGATATCCTAGTCATTGGAGTTAGGGTATAATTCACTAACTTAGATTAGAATGCTCTTTTGAACCAATGCTCGATCAACTCGACCTATCCAAAATTCTTTTCTTAGATATTGAGACTGTTCCTCAGGAAGAGCACTATTCCAATCTAGATGACGATTGGAGATCACTTTGGGAAAGAAAATCATCCTATTTAAGAGCAACTAGAGACTCAACGGCTGAAGAGTTGTATGAAAGAGCGGGTATCTATGCAGAATTTGGCAAAGTGATCTGTGTCTCATTTGGAATCCTGAACAAACAGGAATCAAAACGAGAATTTAGAATTAAATCAATTGCCAATGCAAATGAGAAAGAACTGCTTATCGAGCTGAGAGAAATCCTTGATAAGTTCTACAAGGGTCCAGAATATCTATTGTGTGCCCACAATGGAAAGGAGTTTGATTTTCCATATTTAGCAAGAAGAATATTGATCAATGGACTAAAACTTCCCCATCTCTTGAACATTGCAGGAAGAAAACCATGGGAAGTGCAGCATCTTGACACCATGGACCTATGGAAGTTTGGTGACTACAAACACTTTACTTCCCTAAAGCTCTTGTGTAAGATATTTGGCATTCAATCCCCTAAGAACAATATGGATGGTAGTAAAGTAGCCGAAGTATTCTACAAGGATGGAGATATCAAAAGAATTATCGATTATTGTCAAGAAGATATGATTGCTGTAGCACAATTGCTACTCAAATATGTAGGCGATGAGCCATTGAAAAAGAAAGAACTGAAATTTCTGAAATGACAGCAAATTCAAAGGATACCTTACTGTCTATTCAAAACCTCTCACTGGGATTTGGATCGGGTGATGCTTACCAACAAGTCATTCACGATCTATCGTTCTCCTTGGCTTTAGGTGAATGCCTTGGGGTAGTTGGAGAATCTGGAAGTGGTAAATCTTTGAGTTCATTAAGCAGCATGGGCTTACTTCCCGTTCAAGCCAAAATTAAGTCGGGCAAGATCCTGTATTCAGGTAGAGGAAAAGAGGAAGATATACTTGGCATGAATGAAAGGGAGCTGCAAAAGATCAGAGGCAAGGAATTGGCCATGATCTTTCAAGAACCCATGACCTCCTTGAATCCTGTGATCAAATGTGGTGAGCAAGTCGCAGAATCTCTTCGACTTCATGAAGGACTAAGTAAAAAGGAAGCAAAAGAAGAAACTATTAAGTGGTTCAAGGAAGTAAAACTTCCAAGACCAGAAGTCATTTATAATAGCTATCCACATCAACTATCTGGTGGTCAAAAACAGAGAGTGATGATCGCTATGGCTATTTGCTGTAAGCCTAAACTTTTGATTGCAGATGAGCCCACTACTGCTTTAGATGTAACGGTCCAAAATGACATTCTTCGATTGATCAAGGAGCTTCAAACAAAAATGAACATGAGTGTGATCTTCATTACCCATGATCTTGGTGTAGTTGCTCAAATTTCTGATCGAATTGCCGTACTAAAGAAGGGCGAACTAGTCGAAGAAGGTCCTGCTAAAGATATTTTCTTGAATGCAAAACATCCATACACCAAAGGTTTAATTGCATGTAGACCTCCAGAAGATCATAGATTGATCAAATTGCCAACCGTTAGTGACTACTTAAATGATCCAGACTTTGACTCTCGATTGAATGACCTAAAGATCAGTGCAGAAGATCGAAAAAAAGGCCTGTTAAAAGTTGCGGAATCTCCTACAATATTAGATGTCAAGGATCTGAAAACCTACTACCCCATTCAGAAAGGCATCTTTAAAAGAACAGTTGGTTATGTTAAGGCTGTTGATGAAGTCTCTTTTCAGCTTAAAGAAGGTGAAACACTAGGTCTTGTTGGCGAGTCCGGTTGTGGCAAAACAACATTGGGGAGAACGATTTTACAATTGATAAAAGCCAGTTCAGGAGAGGTGATCTATAAAGGAAATGAATTGGTAGGATTGGATGAAAGTGCTATGCGCTCATTTCGCAAAGAAATGCAGATCATATTTCAAGATCCCTATTCCTCTTTGAATCCTAGAATGACTGTGGGGGAAATCATTAAAGAGCCCATGTATGTTCACAAGATTGGATCGAGTTCTTCAGAAAGAAAAGAAAGAGTTGTCGACTTGATGGAGACAGTTGGACTAACCGCTGATCAGTACAATCGATATCCACATGAATTTTCTGGAGGTCAAAGACAGAGAGTTTGTATTGCAAGAGCCATAGCCGTTTCTCCAAAGTTTATCATATGTGATGAATCGGTTTCTGCACTAGATGTATCCGTACAAGCTCAAGTTCTCAACTTACTCAATGAATTAAAGAACAAACATCAGCTTACTTACATCTTCATCTCTCATGATCTCTCAGTGATCAAGTATATGTCGGATCGAGTGATGGTCATGAAAGACGGAAAGATCATTGAAGAAGGAGAGGCTGACCAACTCTATCATTCGCCCAAAGAAGAGTACACTCAAAAATTGGTTTCCTCTATTCCCAGAATAGAGTATTTAAGAGCTTGATCTGTATTCAACAACGTTCTTGATCATATTCTTGAATACAAACAAATGGAAAGGTAATACACTGTACCAATAGAGCCTTCCCCAAATTCCTTTTGGGCGAAAGGTTGCGGTTTGTACCAATTGATTGCTTTTGCCATCCTTCTCTTCAATTTTAAACTCCAACCAAGCATCCCCTGGCAAACGCATTTCAGCAAAAAGAAGAAGTCTCTTAGCCTCCTTGTCTGCTAATAATACTCTCCAAAAGTCCAAGGAGTCTCCTGTATTGATCTGATCCTTGCTTCTTCTTCCTCTGCGCAAACCCACTCCACCAAATGCCTTATCAAGATATCCCCTGATCTTCCATAACCAGTTCCCATAATACCAACCTCTATCGCCTCCAATTGACCAGATATTGTCAAGTACAGGTTCTGTCTCATCATGATCAAAATCGAAAGTCTTTAGATCAGTAAAAGTCCCATGTTGTGGAACTCTGATGTAATGGTTCAACGCTTTTTGATTCAAGTGATTAAGTTGTGTATCGATCCAACTCGATACAACCATGTTCTGATCTATCCGCTTAAATGCTAGTTCAACGCTATCCTTATAGGACATCAACTCAATTGGTAGTACTTCAGTGATTCCTTTTTTCTTAACTACTACTTCATTCTTCATGCTATCCACTAAATTGACGGCAAGCTGATAAGAGGTTGAAGTAACAAAGTACAACCAATAAGAAGACAACCTTGGGGTCATGACTGGCACTGTAAGTATATATCTTTTCATTCCTCTTACCTCAGCAAAATGCAAAAGCATTTGCTTGTAGGTTAGAACCTCTGGCCCTCCAATATCATAAGTCTTCCCATAAAGCTTCTCATTCCCAATTGCCCCAGACAAATATTGGATCACATTCCTCACCCCAATAGGCTGACATCGAGTTTTGAGCCATTTGGGCGCAACCATAACAGGAAGCTTCTCTACCAAGTCTCTAATGATCTCAAAAGAAGCGCCTCCTGAGCCAATGATAATAGCAGCTCTTAATATGCTCACAGGCACCTTAGATCGCTTCAAAATGCCTTCCGTCATAAGTCTAGATGATAGGTGCTCTGATAAATTATCGTCATTGCTAATTCCACCTAAGTAAATGATCTGAGAAGCTGAAGTGGTATCTATATAATGGACAAAATTCTCTGCTATCTTCCTCTCCATAGAAGAGAGTTCATTGGAATCATTGCTCAATGAATGCATTAAGAAAAAGGCAACATCTATCTCCTTTGGTAGCTTTTGCAAAGATGCTGCATCCAAAAAGTCTGCCTCCAAAACCTGCACTTTTTGCTCCTCTGATTGAGACAAGTGAATCGTGCTTTTGTCTCTTACAAGAGCAAAGACCTCATGTCCTTCTTGAATAAGAACCGGCAAAAGTCTTTTGCCAATATATCCGTTAGCCCCTGTAAGTAAAACTTTCATACCAGAGGAACAATGATACAAACTGCTTGTTTATAACTCAACATCTTGCTTATGTTTTACTTAGAAAAGAAAATACTTGTTCCTATTAGCTTAGAAGAATGTTGGAATTTCTTCTCAAGCCCGAGAAATCTTTCAGTGATCACTCCTGATTATCTAGGTTTTGAGATCATCTCGCCTAATAATATAGATCATATGTATGAAGGACTTATGATCAACTATACCGTAAAACCTCTCTTGGGTTTGAAGATGGAATGGGTTACTGAGATCACCAAAGTAAACGATAAGAAGTTCTTCATTGATGAACAAAGAATTGGTCCATATAAGCTATGGCATCATGAGCATCATTTTGAAGAAACTAAAGATGGGGTACTGATGACCGATATGGTCTTTTATTGTCTCCCATTGGGTATTCTCGGCAAGATCGCTCACAAATTATTTGTAGCGAAGCAATTAGAAGGAATCTTTGATTATCGAGAGAAGAAGATCAGAGAAGTATTTGGCTAGCCTTAATTATAGACGATCTTTTTAAGGATCATTTCCTTACCCATGGAAATCCTTATTATGTACACTCCTTTTTGATGGCCGTTAAGGTCAAGTCTCAAGCTTTGATTAGCAATACCTTCAGTGACACCATTGATCTCTTTTCCATCCAAAGAATACACCTTGACTTCAACTTGATCTTTAGAACTTCTTAGCAGGTCCAAATTGAATATGCCATCATAGGATGGATTGGGGTACACTGCTAATGATTCAATCTGATGGGATAGTTGCTTATCTGATACTAGTATACCTACAGGAGCAAAATGAGGTCTGATCATCAATGCTCGCTTCAAATTATATGCTTCCAATGTATTCCAGCCATTGGTAATGCCTCCTGGGAAGCGAATATAATTCCTTGCTGGAGTGTAGATCTCGGGCGTCGTGCCCAAGGTCACATTGCTATCCCTTTCTACAACCCCTATAAAAAATGGTCCAGCTTGAAGAGGAACATAACCCCCAATACTGTTGAATGAAAAGTCGACCCATGAGGCATTAGAAGAATTGTAGATAATAGTATCTGATGATGCTATAATTGTTGAGGGTGCGGAAGTGAAGCTTCTAATGTTGATGGATAGAGGTTGAGCCGTCATCTGCCCATTCACATTGGCAATATAGACACTGACTGAAGTTAATGTGTCGATTTGATTAATGTTGTAAAGCACACCTAATTCTCCCTGAATCCCCGGTCCAATTCCAACTGAACTTTGAGCAATTCCAGCATCTCTAGCAAAAGTTGAATCAGAAATAGTCAAGGTATCAGTAATATAAAAGTTGTTGGATGAGTCTGAATCTACACCGTCAAATCGAGGGTAGTAAACCACATGATAATCCCCTGGAAATGAAGGATTAAAGGCATTTAAAACAATTTGCACTGCTGAATCTGTAGGTGCCAAAAAGCTCAAAGTTGGCGTGCTATCTGTTTGAACATACTGTCCATTCCTGTAGATATCACACATGGTTCTCAAATTGTACAATGTATCTGCCCCAACATTCTCAACAACACTGGATAAGCTAAAAGGAGAAGAATAGGCCAAGGGTACTTGCCAGTATTCATCAACGATCTCCATAGCAGTAGTTAATTCTGCGTCTTTTCCGCTTATTGAGTCAATTAATATATTATCGATGTGTAGTATGAACTGATCGTTAGAATTATTTCTCCAAGCCAAGTAAACAGTTTGATTGCCGTATCCTTGTGCTTGTAGGTTCACATCCCTTCTTGTCCATGCTGGATTCTCAGCTGCAACTGTAAAAACAGGCGGATTATTAAAAAATGCTGCTGTATCAGGGGTAGTTGTTGATATTCTTACTTCGTATCCATCTGGAAAACGATTGTCTTGAACCATTCCATCCCACCAGAGCACATTATTAGATCCCAATTGGATTGCAGGACTGATCATCCAATCATCTGCCTGTCCTAAAGGAATATAATAGCTGGTGCTAGAGGCACAGGAATCTGTAAAAGAGGAATCTCTCGAAAGGATCCATGCATCTGTAAACCTTGAGAGAGCAGCATTTCTGCCATCTGCATCGATCAAGGTCCAAGAATTCAAAGCAGTTCCTGAATTGAAATCCTCAGAAAACACTTGGGAGGAAAGGGATCCTAGTCCCAATGTGCAAAACACTATGCTGAAAACCAAAGCTTTAAACATACTATAAAGTTACCCAAATGAGCGCAATGCTATACTTATGAGTTAAAAGCTTCTTTATATACCTCGATTGCTCTTTCACGAGCCTCTTTGTGATCGAGCATTTTATCTGGATAGTTGGAAGTGTTGTATTCCGGAATCCATTTTTTGATATAGATATCTTGGGAGTCGAATTTCTTTTGTTGTGAATCGGGGTTGAATACTCTAAAATAAGGTTGCGCATCTACTCCTGTTCCAGCCGCCCATTGCCAATTACCATTGTTCGAAGCTAACTCATAGTCCAATAATTTCTCTGCAAAATAAGCCTCTCCCCACCTCCAATCAATTAGTAGGTGTTTAGTAAGAAAGCTTGCCACTAACATCCTAACGCGATTGTGCATGAATCCAGTCTTATTCATCTGCCTCATTCCTGCATCTACTAGTGCAAATCCTGTTTTCCCCTCTTTCCATTTTTCCAAATCTTCTGCTGAATTTCTCCATTTGATCTTGTCGTATTTGGAGTTGAAGTTGGAATCAACCACCTTGGGGAAGTGATAAAGTATCATCATAAAAAACTCTCTCCAAACCAGCTCTTTTAGAAATACTTCACTGTGTTTTCTAGCGTGTTTTACGGCAGCTCTAATACTAATGGTTCCAAATCTCAAATGAATACCGAGTCTTGAAGTACTATCCTTTGCTGGAGTATTCCTTTCATTTTCATAAATTTTTAAAGTTTCCGTTTTCAGAACTTTACTGGGAATCTTTATGTCAGATCTTTCAAAGCCCATATGTGACAATTCTATCAATTTGAATTGTTCATCTGTATACCAATTGTTTTGGTCCAAGGCTGAGCCACTAGAATTCAAATGTTGGTCTGTCAAAGAGGCCAACCACTTTCTGCTATAGGGTGTGTATACTAGATATGGGGTCCCATTATCCTTGACGATCTCCTCTTTCTCAAAGATCACTTGATCTTTAAAAGATTTGAACTCAACAGCATTCTCTGATGCCAATCTTTCTATTTCATTGTCGCGTTGAGTCGCATAGGGCTCATAATCATTATTGGTATAGATCTCCTTGATATCAAACTCTTTAAAAAGCTTTTGAAAGGCTTGTTTTGGGGTACCGTAGAATGAAAAAATAGAAGTCTTCTTTCTATCGAGATCTTTGATGATGCTCGATAAAGTATCATGTATGAAGCACAGCCTAGCATCACTTTTATCATTCAGATCATCCAGTATTTCTCTGTCAAAAACAAAAACAGGCAATACTGGGAATCGAGAATTTAGAGCCTCATTCAGGCCTGTATTATCATCCAATCTGAGGTCTCTTCTAAACCAAAATATATTAACCGATGGCTTGCTCATTTATCTTAGCACACTCATACCTCCATCAATATTGACGGTTTGACCAGTCATCCAAGAGGAATCATCCGAGAGAAGAAATGAAGCAGCATTCGCCATGTCTTCAGGGCTGCCAATTCTCTTAAGTGGATGTCTGTTGGCGTTCGCATCAATTTTCTCTAATGAAGATAGCAATCTTTCCGCCAAAGGTGTATTAGTCAATGATGGTGCGATGAGATTCACACGAATAGAAGGAGCCAACTCTGCCGCAAGAGACCTAGCTAAGCCTTCAAGACCACCTTTTGCTGCAGCAATACTGGTATGAAAGCTTAAACCGGTTCCTACCGCCACAGTGCTAAACAAAACAATTGATGCTTGCTCGCTTTTCTTTAAAGAGGGAAGTGCTTGACGTATTACCTTGATTGCACCCAAAGTATTGATTGAAAAATCATTGAGAAAATCTTCGTCCTTAAAACGGTGAAAAGGTTTAAGGTTGATACTCCCTGGACAATAAATTAAGCCATCCAATTTCTCTGGAAGGTCCAATTCGAAATCTTCTTGAACATTGATGGATTGGAAATTAAAATCTCCCTCAAGATCTGGTTGATTTCTAGAAGCTAGATAAAGATTAGAGTCTCCTTCTTTGATCAATTTACTGGCCAAAGCCTTTCCAATTCCACTGCTAGCGCCGATAATTAGTATATTCTTCATATACCTTATCAAACAGTGGAATCCACAATAAGTTTCAACTATATAAGATTCAGCTTGAAGTAGATGAAAGATTTTATCAAGAGCAGATATTTCTTGGGATCACTTACGCGGATTCGTTCTTCTTTGACCTTTGTTGCGTTCAAGTCTCTGATCTTTCGATGAAGTTCTCTGTAATAAAGATAGGCTGTATAAACTCCAAACCTACAGGAGCTTGGGAGCTCTTTGATTCCCTTTAAGGCTTCATCAAACTCATTTTCCAGCTCTTCTTCAATCTGGTTCTTTGCAGTTTCATTGAAGTCCTCAATGGTCATGGATGGGAAATACATTCGACCTTTTTCATAATAGTCTGCTTTTAGATCCCTTAGGAAATTGATCTTTTGAAAAGCAGATCCCAAGATTCTAGCAGGATGAACTAGTTGCTTGAATTGATCTTCATCTGGGTGGCAAAACACCTTCAAACACATTAATCCAACTACCTCAGCAGATCCATAGATATACTCATTGTACTCTTCCAATGTGTAGGACTTTTTGGTCAAATCCATGATCATACTTTTAAAGAAGGCACTGATGTAAGAATGATCAATCTTGTATTTATTGACCACCCACTGAAAGCTATGAAGAATAGCATTGGTGCTGAATCCATTCTTTATTGCAAGAAAAGTATCTTCTGAGAACTGATGGATCAAGCTTTCTTTGTCTTGGTCATGGAAAGTGTCAACTATCTCATCTGCAACTCTTACAAATCCATAAATTGCATAGATCTCATCGTGCAATCTTGAATCCAACATTTTAATCCCCATTGAAAATGAGGTGCTGTAAGTATTGGTAAAAGATTTACTGCTCTTGATAGAGGCAGCAAGAAACAGTTTCTCCATGCCCCTAAGATAGCTGTTTAAGAATTTCTTTTGCTACTACTTGTCCAGAAATAAGTGAAGGAGGAACTCCAGGTCCAGGTGTAGTTAGCTGTCCTGTATAATAAAGATTTTTTAGTCTTTTACTCTTGAGACTTGGCTTTAAAATAGCCGTTTGTCTTAAAGTATTCGCCAAGCCATAGGCATTCCCTTTGTAGGCATGATAATCTTTGATGAAATCGGAATGAGCATAAGATCGCTTGTAAACGATATGCTCTCTAATGGAATGGCCACAACGCTCTTCCAATCGATCCATCATGATTTCGAAGTATTTTTCTCTAGTTGATTCATCGTCATCAAGATTTGGAGCAACTGGCATAAGAACAAACAAGTTTTCCATGCCCTCTGGTGCCACTGAAGAATCAGTTACAGAAGGAGCAGAAACATAGAACAGAGGTTTTGAGGGCCATTTTGGATCGTCATAGATCTCCTTTGCATGTAGCTTGAAATCTTCGTCAAAGAATAAATTATGATGCAAAAGGCCTTCAACCCTTCTATTGATACCTAGGTAGAACAATAAGGATGAAGGAGCCATCTTTCTGCTGTCCCAGTATTCTTCAGAATAATTTCGTTTCTCATTTCCCAAGATCTGCTCAGTGTGGTGGTAATCAGCGCCAGAGACATAATAGTCTGCTGTAAAATCTTCGCCAGCGGCTGTAACAGCAGTTACTTTGTCTTTCCCTGTTTTGAATTCTTTCACCTCCTTGTTGAAGTGGAACACTACTCCTTTCTCCTCAGCAAGCTTTTTCATCGCCTTTACGATTTCGTGCATTCCTCCCTTGGGATACCATGTTCCCAACTGAATATCGGCGTAATTCATCAAGCTATATAATGCGGGTGTCTTTTCAGGCTCTGCTCCAAGAAATAATACTGGAAACTCTAAGATCTTGAGGATCTGCTCATCCTTGAAAAACCTCTTTAAATGATCAGAGAGAGAATTGAATAACTGCAATCGAAAAGCACCTGAAATTACCTTCCAGTTGGCATATTCCATGATAGTCAAGGCAGGCTTTTGAACCAGGTCGTCCATGCCAACTCTATACTTGTATTCAGCTTCTTGAAGAAACTTTTCCAATCCTATAGAGCTTCCTTTTTCTCTATTCTCAAATTGATCTTTAAGTTCCTGAAGATTTGCGGGGATTTTCCAGGCCTCTTCCTCAAAAAAAACCTGATAGGAAGGATCCAATCTTTCTAGTTGATAATAATCCGAAACCTTCTTGCCAAATAGTGAAAAGTAATTCTCGAAAACATCGGGCATCCAATACCAACTTGGTCCCATATCAAAGGTAAACCCTTCTGCTTTGAATTGTCTTGCTCTTCCCCCGGCTTGATTATTCTTTTCCAGAACAACTACCTCGAGACCTTTATCTGCAAGGCATGTAGCAGCTGCCATTGAAGCAAAACCAGAACCAATGACAATTACTTTCTTTCCCACTGGAGAAAATTAAGCGAAATCTTTCAATGCGGCTGAAAGCTTTTTTCGAGCTAAGAAAATTCTGCTTTTTACAGTTCCAATTGGCATGTCAAGCTCATCTGCGATCTCTTTGTATTTATACCCTTCATTATGCATTTTGAAAGGGATTCTACATTCATCATTCAAAGCTTCAACAGTTTTGGTGATCTCTTTGAAATTGTACTCCGATTCTGGAGATATTGGAGATTCCTTCTTAGTTGAATTCACAAAGTAATCATCAGAGGTATTATCAATGATGGTTCTTTTTCTAGCAGCTCTTCTATAGTTATTGATGAAGGTGTTCTTCATAATAGTGTACAACCATGCTTTCAAGTTGGTTTGTTCTTGAAACTTGTCTTTGTACTTCAAGGCCTTTAGAAATGTCTCTTGCAATAAGTCTTCTGCATCTTCATTATCTGCAGTAAGTTTTAATGCGAAGTACTTAAGTGGATTTTGGTAGGCTAGTAGTTGGCGATTAAATTCAATTGCAGTCATGGCACTTTGTTTAATTATTTCGTTTCAAAGATAAACAATATGTATATACACACAAATATTTTGAATAAATTTTTTTCATAGGATCCATTACAGATTTAAATCCTACTTCGTAAGATGCTCTAAAACCTCAGGAAATGATGAGAATGTTGAAACGTTGGGCGGGTAAGAAATATTCAAATGAGATTGATGTTTGTTCTCAATATAGACGATCTCCGTCTTGTTTTCATTTGAAATTTGTGAGAATAGTTCTTCAATTTCTGCTTTGCTTTTCACGATACTATAAGTAACAGCAAAATCAATTTTAGAAGAATCCAATAAGCCACTAACTTGTTCAACTGGAGTAGATTGTCCCAGATAAAGGACCTTTACTCCTTTCTTTTTCAGTAAAAAGTGGAAGAATAACAAGGCGATTTCATGGTATTCGCCTTCCGGCAAGAATAATAAAGCCGATTTGGATGCTGAACTAGGGAAATCCAGATCATCTATTGCTTTGACAAGCTTTCCTCGAATCAAATTAGTGATTAGATGCTCATGCAATGCTTGAACTTCTCCACTCAACCAAAGAATCCCTACCTTCTCCAAATACGGGTAGATGACTTCCATGATGGTTCTTTCGAAACCAATGGTTGCTGTGAACTTGTCGAATAGCTGATGAAATTTAACCTCATCCAACTCATTCATGCTAATGATAAGATCATTGACTCTTTTGAGACCCCTGATCTCTTCATTATTGATCTCAACTACAGCCTTAGCTAATTCCTCATCTGTAAAATTGGCAATCTCAGATATCCTTACTCCACTAAGGGTAAGAATAGATACATTGAGGATCTTAACTAGATCTTCATCAGAATAATATCGAATATTGGTGTCTGTCCTTTCGGGATTTAGCAAATTGAATCTCTTCTCCCAGATCCTCAAAGTATGCGCCTTAATCCCTGACAAACACTCCAATTCCTTAATTGAATACCTTCCCATTAACTCTTTCTTACTCATTACAAACATATATATAATCTATAATGTTCATTCATTAATAAAGAAAGGAGCTGCTTAAATTTACATGGTGTCAAAAAGTGCTGCAATAGATCAATTGGTAAAATCTGCTCCAAAAAAGCCAGGTATTTACCAATATTATGACAAGGACGGTCGAATCCTCTATATAGGAAAAGCAAAAAACCTGAAGAACAGAGTAAGCTCTTATTTTACTGCAGATCAATCAAAAAGTGGCAGGACCAGGCTAATGGTCAGTAAGATCTCTGACATAAAGTACATCATTACAGAGACTGAATTAGATGCTTTGTTGCTTGAGAATTCCCTGATCAAAAAACATCAACCTAGATACAACGTGATGCTCAAGGATGACAAGACCTATCCTTGGATCTGCATTAAGAAAGAACGATTTCCTAGAGTTTTCAAGACAAGAACCATTATTAAGGATGGCTCAGAATACTTTGGACCCTATGCGTCAGTAAAGATCATGAACACCATACTTGATCTAGTTAGAAAGAACTACAAACTTAGAACCTGCTCCTACCATTTATCTGAGGAGAACATTGAAAAAGGGAAATACAAAAAGTGCTTAGAGTACCATATTGGCAACTGCAAAGCTCCATGTGAAGGACTTCAGGAACAAGAAGAGTATGATGCACATATTGATGAGATACGAAAGATCATAAAGGGAGATGTGAACGAGGTCAAGAAAAGGCTGAACAAAGAGATCAAGATCGCATCTGAACAACTTCAATTTGAAAAAGCGGCTGAAATACAATCAAAAGTAGAAGCCATTGAAAAGTTTCAAGTCAAATCTACAGTGGTCAATCCATCCATAAGCAATGTAGATGTATTTAGTATGATCAACGACAAAGACCTATCCTATGTAAATTATATGAAGGTCAATAATGGAGCTATCATACAAGCACATACACTTGAGATAAAACAAAAGCTTGAAGAAAGTCCTTCTGAGATTCTTGAAATGGCCATTATTGAATTAAGAGGAATGTTCAACAGCCTTTCCAAAGAAGTATTGGTACCTTTTGTTCCAAATATTGAAGTAGAGGGAATTCATTTTCATCATCCTCAAAGAGGTGATAAAAAACGACTACTGGAACTCTCTGAGAGAAATGCCAAGTATTTCATGATGGAGAGAAGAAAAGAGGAAGTAAAAAGAGATCCTGAAAGACACAGCAATAGAATATTGGAACAAGCTCAGAAAGACCTTAGATTAAAAGAGATTCCCGATCACATAGAATGCTTTGACAATTCCAATATACAAGGAAGTAGTCCTGCTGCGGCTTGCGTTGTTTTTAAGGATGCTAAGCCTTCCAAAAAAGATTATAGACACTACAATATAAAAACAGTCAAAGGTCCAGATGATTTTGCTTCCATGGAAGAAGTGGTACATCGACGCTACAAAAGATTAGTTGAAGAGGATGAGCCATTGCCCAAATTAATTGTCATAGATGGCGGTAAAGGTCAGTTAGGTTCTGCTTTAAAAAGTTTGGAGGTTCTTGGATTGAGAGGAAAGATCCCGATCATAGGAATAGCAAAAAGACTGGAAGAGATCTTCTATCCTGGTGATAAATACCCTTTGTATTTGGATAAGAAATCTGAAACTTTAAAACTCATTCAACACTTGAGGAATGAAGCCCATCGATTCGGATTGAAGCACCATAGAAACAAAAGATCTTCGAGCTCCATTCAATCTGAATTGGAAAACATTCCAGGCATTGGCAAGAGCAGCATGAATGAGCTGCTTAGTCATTTCAAGTCAGTAAAGAGGATCAAGGATGCTTCTTTGGATGAGTTGCAAGTTGTACTCCCGCTCAATAGGGCAAAAAAAGTGTACGATTATTTCAACTGAGAAAGTGAATGGGCCTAAACCAACTGATCTGCAAGGATCCTCATTTCAACTGCTGGAGAAATCTTCTCATACAAGATCCTGTATACCGCAGTAGCTATCGGAATCTCTACCTCGTATTTTTCATTGATCTTAATAATGCTTTTTGCAGCGTAATAACCTTCAGCAGTCATATTCATCTCCATCTGTGCAGACATTACAGAATATCCTTTGCCCACCATGCTTCCAAATGTTCTATTACGGCTAAATTGGGAATAAGCCGTTACGAGCAAGTCTCCTAAGTAGGCAGAAGTTTTAACATCCCTGTGTATTGGATTCAAGACATCAACAAAACGTTCAATCTCCATGATCGCATTAGCGATCAATACTGCCTGGAAATTATCACCATATCCAAGTCCGTTGTATACTCCAGAAGCAACAGAATAAATGTTCTTCAAGATAGCAGAGATCTCTGTTCCAAATAGGTCATCTGAAACTACGGTCTTGATGTATCTGCATTCCAATAGACTGGCAAAGTCGCTAGCTATTTTTTCGTCCTGGCAAGCAATGGTCAAATAAGAGAGTCGCTCTAATGCAACCTCTTCCGCATGACATGGACCCGAAATCATACCTATCCTTTCATAGGGTGTTCCAAATCTTTTATGAAAGAATTTCGCTGGAATCTGATGGACCTCGGGCACTATCCCTTTTACTGCTGAAATAACGATCTTGCTCTCTAAGTCGCTATTATCTCTATCACCAAAAACATCCATCAGAAAAGCAGAAGGAGTAGCAATAACTACTGTTTCCGAGGAGGCAATTACCTCAGAAAGATCATTACTTACTCTGATCTTGTCTTTTTCAAACTGAACAGCTGATAAATATCTTGGATTGTGGTAGTACTTGTTGATGTAGTTTGCCTTATCGGCATCACGCATCCACCAATGCACTTTGTCAACATTGTTACAAAGTAACTTTACAATAGCTGTGGCCCAACTACCACCACCAATAACTGCGATCTCTATATTACTCAAACTATGGAATTGAGGGCTCTCTAAATTACAAAATATCAGAATAGATAAAGAAGTAGTCTATTTGAGGACCACTGTCTTCAGGTCTCCTTCTACCTTTACAGATGCAATGTTCTTCTGATTTAATCCTTTCATTCCTTTGTCCCATTGCTTATTACTAAGGCTTGCTCTTTCTTTCAAAGTGGAAAGTTCAATTCCATCCTCCTTTTTCAGAATGTCTAAAATCGTTTTCTCAGAGTCAGTCAACTCCACCTTGGGAGCTTCCGGTTTCATTTGAGGGAAAAATAAGACTTCTTGGATGGAAACATTATTGGTCAAGAACATTACCAAACGATCTATCCCAATTCCCATTCCTGAGGTAGGTGGCATGCCATACTCCAATGCTCTAACAAAGTCTTGATCAATGAACATTGCTTCATCATCTCCTTTCTCAGATAGCTTCAATTGATCCTGAAATCTTTCAAGCTGATCTATTGGGTCATTCAATTCGGTATATGCATTGGCTACCTCCTTGCCATTCACCATGAGCTCAAATCTTTCTGTCAAGCCTGGCTTGGAACGATGTTTCTTACAAAGCGGCGACATTTCAATTGGGTAATCGGTAATAAAAGTGGGTTGTATGAAGTGCTTCTCGCAATACTCTCCAAACACCTCATCGATCAACTTTCCTCTTCCCATTGTTTCATCGACCTCAATTTTTAACTCTTTACAAACTGACCTGATCTCATCTTCGTTCATTTCACTTAGGTCGTGTCCTGTATACTCCTCTATTGCATCGAAAATAGGAACTCTTCTGTATGGAGCTTTGAAGTTGATCAAATTGTCTTGAAATTTCACTTCAGTGCTGCCGTTGACATCTTTACTTACCTTTTCTAAAAGCTCTTCCGTAAAGTCCATCATCCAGTTGTAGTCTTTATAGGCAACATAGATTTCCATCACTGTGAATTCAGGATTGTGAGTTCTGTCCATTCCTTCATTCCTGAAATCTTTGGCAAACTCATAAACCCCTTCATAGCCTCCCACAATCAATCTTTTCAAATAAAGTTCATTGGCTATCCTTAAATAAAGATCAGTATTCAAGCTGTTGTGATGTGTAATAAATGGTCTTGCAGCTGCACCACCAGGAATAGGTTGGAGGATAGGGGTTTCAACCTCAAGATATCCTTTCGCATTAAAGAATTCTCTCATTGAATTGATTACCTGAGTCCTTTTGATGAAGGTGTCTCTAACACCAGGATTAACTATAAGGTCTACATAGCGTTGACGATATCTTTGCTCTGCATCGCTGAAGGCGTCATGTGCTTGACCTTCTTTATCTGTTTTAACTATTGGAAGTGGCCTTAACGCCTTCGACAAAAGCTTGAAGTCTTTCACTTCAACAGAAATCTCTCCCACCTGGGTTTTGAATACCTTCCCTTCTATCCCAATAATGTCTCCAATATCCAATAACTTTTTGAATACATCATTGTATAAGCTCTTGTCCTCTCCTGAACAGATCTCATCTCTATTGAAGTAAACTTGGATCCTACCACTTTGATCTTGGAGTTCAGCAAATGAAGCCTTACCCATGATCCTTCTGCTCATTAATCTTCCCGCAATCCTAATGTTTTCAAATGCAATTGGATCTTCTTCATATTTCTCTTTGATCTCCTTAGCATTTGTTGTTCTTTCAAATGCTTCTGGAGGATATGGATCTATTCCTCGAGATTGAAGTTGCTGAAGCGCTTCTCTTCTGAATTTTTCCTGCTCGCTAAAAACTCTGCTCATCACCGATAAAATTTGGCGGCAAAGATAAGATTAAGATAAGAATTCCTTAAGGGCAGTATTACTTTTAGGACCGCATGATTGCTTGATTTTTCTTTTATTTGTAGGCCCTATGGAAAATCAATACATGCATCAACTTATCTCCGACTTTAGCAAACACATTGATCAGGCGATTAAAATTGGATCTGAAAGCCAATTCAACCAAGTAGATAAAAGCTTTTCAAACGTTCTAGTTTGTGGCTTGGGAGGCTCTGGTATAGGAGGCACCAATGTTCAAAAAGTCTTAGAAAAAGAGTTAAAAATCCCATTTGCAACCAACAAAGGTTATCACCTTCCGGCTTGGGTTAGCAACAAGACCTTGGTAATCTGTTGTTCCTACTCTGGGAACACTGAAGAAACTTTAGCAATGTATAAAGAAGCAAAACAAAGAGGTTCTGAAATTGCCGTTGTTTGCTCAGGTGGGGAATTTGAAAAGATTGCTAAGAATGACTCACTAAACTACATTCTAATTCCAGGTGGACTTCCTCCAAGAGCAGCATTTGGTTTAGCATTCCCTCAATTATTCTTTGTTCTCAATAAATACAATTTGATTAGTGACTCTTTTGTTGAGGAGTTCAATGCTGCCAATAACTTGATCAACCAGCATGAAGATCAAATTAGAGAGGAAGCGATGTCTATTGCTAAAATGATGCACAATAGAATTCCAGTTCTGTATGCTGAAGATAGGTGGGAAGGGGTTTTAACTAGGATGAGGCAACAGTTGAATGAAAATTCAAAAATGTTAGCTTGGCATCATGTTGTTCCAGAATTGAACCACAACGAACTTGTTGGTTGGAAGAAATCAAACGAAAAGCTTGCTGTAATTCTATTGAGAGACGCGGATGATTATTACAGGAACAAAAGTCGTTTTGAATACACTCGATCAGCTATTCAAAAGTGCACTGAGAACTTCAAAGAAATCCACTCCAAAGGAGATTCATTCCTTGAAAAATGCATCTACTTTATTCATTTAGGAGATTGGGTTTCTTTCTATTTGGCTGATCTTCAAAATATTGATTCTGTTGAGGTTGACGTTATCAGTGGTTTAAAAGATATGCTATCAGACCTAGAATAACTCTTTGCTTCTTACCTTTATAGAATGAAGGTATTGCGCTTTCTTTTCCGTTTTCTCATCTCACTTTGTATTGCTATTGGCTTGATCATTTTGTTGTTGATGGCTAGTGGTAATGGCCATTTAATAAAAGCCGTTCGCAGCACTTATCTTATAGGAAAGACTGGTCCCTCTATTAATGATCACATAAGATTTGAGAATGCCGTGATTAAAACCCGTCCAGGCTCTGAATGGCCAAGAAGCGCGCATTACAATAACTACCGCTTATCAAAAACTGAAGACTCAATTGTCAATTCATGGGAAACGGTAGCCTTTTTGTTGATCCAAAACGACTCTCTTCTTTTTGAAAAGTATTACGAGAACTACTCTAGAGACTCGTATTCCAATTCATTTTCGGTTGCAAAAAGCCTTGTTGGTTTAGCAATTGGAGTCGCATTAGAAAAGGGATGCATCCAATCAATTGATCAAAAAGTGGGCGATTTTTTGGAGGAGTACAAAGAAGGTGAGCGATCAAGAATAAGTATCAAAGACTTGTTGCAAATGAGCTCGGGGATTGATTTTGGAGAAAGCTATGGAGATCCGTTTGGGTTTATGGCCAAAGCCTATTATGGCGATGAATTTTACGAGCTCACTATGGAAAAAAACATACAATATCCTCCTTCTGAGGTATGGAAATATCAAGGCGGAAACACCATGCTTCTTTCATTTATCCTAAAAGAAGCTTGTGGAAAGTCTTTAAGTGAATTCTTCTCTGAAAATATTTGGTCAAAAATTGGAGCAAGTAAAAGCGCTTTGTGGACTATTAACGACGAAGGTTTTGAAAAATCATATTGCTGTTTTTATTCCAATGCTAGAGATTTTGCTAGAGTTGGCAAACTTGTATTGGACAGCGGGCAATGGGCAGGAAAGCAGCTGGTTCAAAAAGACTTTGTTTCATTCATGCAAACAGCAGTGAATATAAAAGACGAATCTGGTGAGCTGGTTGATCATTACGGCGGACATTGGTGGCTTACTAAATACGAAGGCAAAAAGGTGGTTTATGCCAGAGGAATATTGGGTCAGTATATTGTGATCATTCCTCAGGATAATTTGATCATGGTGCGATTAGGGCACCGAAGGGATCCTGCTAAAGGGCCCAAGGTTCCCGTAGATCTATACGACTATTTGAAAATTTCCAATGACATTATTTCTCAAAGAGGCCAATAAATGAATATTGAACAATACAGAGAATATTGTCTATCAAAAGAATGGGTAGAAGAATCTACTCCCTTCGGTCCTGATGTTTTGGTTTTCAAAGTAAAAGGGAAGATGTTCGCACTTTGTGACTTAGTGCAATTTGAAATGATCAATCTAAAGTGCGATCCAGAAAAGGCCTTAGAATTGAGAGAGCAATATTCAGAAGTGCGTCCAGGCTATCACATGAACAAAAAACACTGGAACTCCATCGATCCGCATGGCTCACTAAATGACAAACAGATTTTGGAATGGACAGACGATAGTTACGAGTTGATTCTTTCCTCAATCCCAAAAAGCAAACGATAGATGAGAGAGAAGAGAAGATTTTACGCCATAATTGCCAAATACTTTTTGCAGGGATTATTCTATTTGGTGCCCATTACAGCAACTGTTTATGTGATCTTTTACTTAGTTGTTCTGCTTGACAGTTTTATCAACTTGAACATTCCTGGATTGGGGATCATTGTGTTATTCGTCGCAGTAACTTTAGTCGGTTTTCTTGGAACCAATCTCTTCATTAAATATTTGCGTCCATTTGAAAGGGTGATAGAAAACACCCCTTTGATCAAAATTATCTATACTTCTATGAAGGACATGATGAATGCATTCGTAGGTAAGAAAAAGCAGTTCAAAAGTCCTGTATTGGTTAAGGTGGGTGAGGGAATAGAATTGGAGAGGTTGGGTTTTGTGACAAAAGATGACCTATCGGATCTAAATATCGGCAATGAAAAAGTTGCTGTTTATCTGCCTTTCTCATATGCCATCTCTGGAGAAGTCTGCATTGTTCCTAAAAAAAATGTCACTCCTATCAACGCTTCCTCTGCTGATGTTATGAAAATGATTGTTTCAGGTGGTGTAGCATCCATACAACCGAAAGAAAAAATAAAAACAGAAAAAGAAGATTAACTCTATGAAAAGCTCACTATTTACTCTCTTACTTGCCATTTTAGTATTAAGCTCTTGCACTACGATTGAAAGCAAGAAAGAAGAGGTTCAATTGAACACCGGACAGTGGTTGTTTGAGATGGATCTCAAAAAGGCAAGTCTGCCTTTCGAAGCTATTTTAAAAGAAGAAAATGGAGTGTATAATCTGACTATTCTTAATGCAGAAGAAAAGATATACACAGAAGAGTTAAGTATTCGCAATGATAGTTTATTCATTGACCTTCCAGTATTTGAATCTTCCTTCTATCTCAAGATCAACGCTCAAGATCAGCTTTCTGGGGTATGGATCAATTACTATAAAAGCAAGGATTACAAGATCAATGTGGAAGCTAGGCATACAGAAGATGAGAGATTTTCAAATATTCAGACAAAACAAGGAGAAACAAGTGAGCTTCACCGAAAATATCGTGTAAGCTTCAGCCCTGGCACAGAAGATGAATATCCGGCAATTGGTTTATTTAAAATGAATGGTCAAAGGGTAGAAGGAACTTTTGCCACTGAAACTGGAGATTATCGATTTCTTGAAGGGGTCTCCATTGGAAACAAACTTTACTTAAGCACTTTTGATGGTTCTCATGCTTTCTATTTTGAAGCAAGCATAAAAGACAGCTCATTAGAAAATGGAGTTTTCTATTCTGGAATTCATTTTGAAGAAGGTTGGGTTGGTCAAAAAGATGATGAATTCAGCCTAAGGGATCCTGATTCTTTGACCTTTTCGAACGACAGCTCTGCTATAACTTTTGAATTAGAGAATGAAAAAGGAATAATGGTATCACTTGAGAATGAGCGATTTGATGGCAAGGTGAAGTTAATTCAGATCATGGGGAGCTGGTGTCCTAACTGTTTAGACGAGAGTCTTTATTTCACGGAGCTGAACAAAAAATACAAAGAAGAGGGACTTGAAATAATTGCTCTAGCGTTTGAGAGAACAAAAAGCAAAGAACAAGCAATAAAGAACATCAACAGACTTAGAGATCAAAAAGGTATTGATTACACCACTTTGTTAGGAGGCCACAATAGAGATCAACATCCTATGGATGTATTTCCTATGTTGAATCACATCATGTCTTATCCAACTACTTTGTATCTAGATAAAGAAAATAAGATCAGGAAAATACACACGGGATTCTACGGTCCAGGTACTGGGGATCTGTATGATGAATACAAGAAAGAGACCGAGGCCTTTATAGAGTCTTTGTTAAGTGATTAAGAGTCTTTGTCCTCTTTCTCATCAAGCTGTATTCTCTCTTCTCGATTGGAAAGTTCCCAGGCTGTGTGAAACACCAACCTTGCTATCTTAGCCGTTTTTTCAAAGTCTATCTTCTCAATGGTATCAGTTGCTCGATGATAGTCTTCATGAACTCCGCTGAAATAGAATATGACTGGAATATTGTTCTTGGCAAAATTATAATGGTCTGACCTATAGTAAAATCTATTTGGGTCGTTTTCATCATTGTATCGGTAATCAAGGTTAAAATTTGAATAGGTAGTGTTCACCTTTTCACTGACTTCATGAAGCTCAGTGCTTAGTTTATCAGAACCTATCAAATAAACATAATTGCTGTCGTCAATGTGGTTCTCATCGTATCTACCAATCATGTCGATATTAAGGTTGGCAACAGTATTTTCTAATGGGAATACCGGATTGTCTGCATAGTACTTTGAGCCCAACAAGCCCTTCTCCTCTCCAGAAACGGGCATGATCAATATGCTTCTTTTTGGCTTGATCCCAGCTTTCTCAGCCAACATAAAAGATTCTGCAATCTCTATAAGGCTAACTGTTCCTGAACCATCGTCATCCGCCCCATTGAAGACCAAACTATCTTCAATGCCCAAATGGTCATAATGGGCAGTAATGATAATTAACTCTTCTTTCTTCTCTGAACCTTCAATATAGGCTAATACATTCTCTCCCTGAAGCTCATTATTGGGTTTGTTAATGTCCAACTCAAATGACATTGAAAGGTCGCTGAAAACTTCTGCTCCCTTTTTGTCTAACTTCTTTCTTTTAATTTCAGATGCTTCCAAAAACTTTTCTAAACCAGCATCAGAAAAGCTCACCATAAACTGATTGTTTTCTTTTAGATCAGATGCCAACTTGGTTCTACTTCTTTTAAAATAGTGCTCGTACTTCTCAAGATTAGAACTGAGGTTTTCGCTGTAGTAAAATATTATCTTGGTATCTGATTCTTTAAGACTTCCTATTTGTTCTTTCAATGAGGCCTGTGAAGAGGATGCAGTATCTCTCTTCCAGATAAAAGCGTATTCATTCTCCTTATCTTGATACAAATATATTTTTCCTTCTATCTTTTGATTCTTGACAAATGAAGGACTTAAAACAAAATCCTCGAACATGATGAATTCCTTCCCTCCTATTTTTAAATTCACTCCAGAATTTTCTTGCTCGATAAGAGGAAACTCTTGTCGGTAATTCATCTCCTTATAATCTGAGATTCCAAAGCTTTTAAACTGTTCTATCAAGTATTCCATGGTCATTTTCTGACCTTTTTGACCAGTTTCTCTTCCTTCATATTCATCAGATGCTATTACCTCTAGATGTTTCTTTATTCCATCTGCTGTGATTTCTGATGCGTATTTATAAGCAGTAGAGTCAAATTCTTGTGCATTCAACTCAATTGATAGTAGACCCAACATCAATGTAGTGGATCCTATAATTGTCTTGATCATTTTTATATATCTATTTTATTTACTCTTCTAAGGTGTCTTCCTCCTTCAAACTCAGTATTTAGGAATGTTGTAACACATTTTTTTGCAAGCTCACTACTAATGAATCTTGCAGGAAGTGCAATAACATTAGCATTGTTATGCTGTCTTGCCAAGCTCGCTAAATCTTCTTGCCAGCAAATTGCTGATCTAATGCCATTGTGCTTGTTCAAGCTCATGTTAATTCCATTTGCGCTTCCACAAATGGCAATTCCAATATCATTTTTACCATCTAAAATGGAATTGGCCAATGGATGGGCTATATCGGGATAATCACAACTCTCTTCACTGTGAGTGCCGAAGTCATCAATTTCATGACCCAATTCATTCATCAATTCTATTAGTTCAGCTTTCAATTCGAAACCTGCGTGATCACTTCCAATGGCTACCTTCATAATCCTATTGTTAAAACCCTGTTAATAATGCGTGTTAATAATTGTTGTGTTCACCTAATAACTTTTAAAAACAAAGGTTGCCTAATCAATTTTATTTTTAAATTGAAATTATATGAACGGTACACAAGAAATATTTTGCAAATCTATTACTCATTTCTAAACAGCTTAATGAGTAATTTGATGAAATATATTTGCAATTGTTTTCAATAAAAATCAATATTAACCAATTGTTAATTCAAAAGAAACTTACAGTAATTACAATGAATCTAGTGCACTTTTTATGTTGAAAAGGTGTTATAGTTATTTAATAAGTGATTTTTGCAAATAGTTACACTCAATTCTTTTAACAGAACTAACAAGCTAATAGTAATAACATCTTTCTTTTAAATTTTAAATAAATCTATAATATATTATACTCTTGTTAAGAACGATAATTTTCATATTTAGCCTACTCCCTTTATTTGCTTCATCTCAAGAAGTGAACAGGCAAAGTAAGTTTTACAAAGCTTATTATTATGAGAATGGTTCCATTTCTAGCGAAGGTCAATTGATAGATGGCAAGCCAGATGGATATTGGATCACCTATTATCCAAATGAACTTAGAAAATCTGAGGGAAATAGAAAGGATTTTCAGTTGGATGGTGAGTGGAAATTCTACGATGAAAAAGGAAATCTAAAAGATATTATTAGCTATAAAGAGGGAATAAAAGATGGCTTTAGTAAAAAGTTCAAAGACTGTTTTTTAAGTGGTGAAAGTGAATTTCAAAATGGAATTCAAGTAGGAATAGAAAGAGAGTTTTTTCCTGACTCATCCAATAGTAAGATCAAGCAAGAAACTCCATATGATACCGGAAGAAGAGATGGAATTGGCTATGTATATGCTATAGATGGAAGAATCCTTGAAATCATAACTTATGAAAAAGGGTTTATCTCTAAAAGAGAAAAGATCAATCGCAAAGATGAAGAAGGTTTAAAACAGGGAATTTGGAAAGAGTTTTATGCCAATGGAAAGCTGAAAAGTGAAAGTAGGTATAAGAATGGTGAGTTAAATGGATATGTAAAGAACTATACGCCAGACGGAAAATTAGAAGAAGCAGAATTATTTCTTGATGATGTAAAACAATCAGAAGAAGAGAACCAGGCAGATTTTGAAATAAGGTATACTTATTATGATGATGGCAATATAAAATCGGCTACTACTTACAATCTTGCAGGAATGAAAGATGGAGTTGCTCAATTCTTTCAAAGAAGTGGCGCTGTTGATTCTTCAAAAGTTTACGAAAATGGGTTCTTGATTGCTAAAGGAATTATCAACAGAAAAGGGGTAAAAGTTGGGAGTTGGGAAACCTATTTTTTAGATGGAAAGTTAAAATCCAAAGGAGATTATAAGAGTGGGAAGAAATATGGAAAGTGGATATATTATTTCAATTCAGGTCAAAAGGAGCAAGAGGGTTTTTATGATAATTCAGGATTGTTCACCGGTGAGTGGAGGTGGTACTATGAGAATGGAAATCTTTTAAGAACCGAAGAGTTTTTAAGAGGAGAAGAAGATGGAATGCTCACAGAATACGACATCAATTCACAAATTATTACTGAAGGAGAATATTTGGAAGGTGAAAAAGAAGGTGAGTGGTATTACAGCTTGAATGATCATAGTGAGAACGGTAAATACCTCTATGGAGAAAGAAATGGGTATTGGGAGTTCAAGCATCCAAATGGAAAAACTGCTTTTGAAGGTGTATTTGAAGGAGGAAGACCTCAAGGGAAACACAAGTACTATAATCAAAGTGGAGTTTTAATAAGGGAAGAGGAGTATAATTATGGAGTACGGGATGGAAAATGGAGATGGTATGATGATGATGGAATTGAATACTTAATCATTATATACAAGGACGGCTTAGAAAGAAAAGTGAATGGGGCAAAATTTAAGATAGAGTCGGAATAATCTCTATTTTGCTTTTTCTAATTTTATAGCATGTCTTTCAATGACTTAATCAAAGGTCGACTTAAGATCTCTACCGTCAATCTTCTTCGCATTGAGCTTTTTATCGGCTTTCTGGTCGTTAACTTTTTTTCTATTGCTTTAACGGAGTTTGGTTTTGAAGGATACAATAGAAGTGCAGGATTTCTATTGAGTGCTTTTTACCTGGGATTGCTATTTGTAAGCATAGCTATTTCAATGACGAAGAAGTATTTGAGCATGGCTATTTTATTGCTCTATACGATTTCCGTGATCATAGTTCTCACAGCTTCAATAGATAGGAACTATGAAGAAGGGCATTATTTAGGTTTCTTGTTTGTCTATGCTTTTTTCTGTTTCTCACAAAGTAAGATTAGAGATTATGTTAGAGCCAGTGCACTCATATTATTGATCATAATTGGCACAGCAGTTTATGTTGGAGACATAGAAATTTCATATGTAATGTTGATAGGATCTTATCTCTTGATATTCCTCACAGGACTTACCATTACAGCATCTAGAACATATTTAAAAGATAAATTAGTAAGAAGACAAAAGCTATTGAATGAGGTTTTTCAAATCTCACCAGATGGACTTGTGTTACTAAATATTGATAGAGGAAACATAGTAGAATGCAATCAAAAGTTCTTTGATCTTTTTCCTGAGTCTCAAAGAAAATCGATCATTGGATCTAAGCTTAACATTCTACGCTTGGGAGAGAAACATCTATTCAAGCAGATCGATTTTGAAAGAGCTGTTTCTATTGAATTGAGAGATGGGAGGATAATCAATATTGTTTTTCAAGCCCTTCCATTTGGAAAAAGCAATATGGCTCTGGCAATTGTAAAATCGTTTAAGAACAAAGATGAATTGAATAGATCTTTTGAGTTCGATCGATTACTTACCCTCTCAGAAGAATCCTATAAATATCTCTTTGAAGAAAGCTCTTCATTGATCTGTATACTAGATGAAAAAGGAACCATTGTAGATGTCAATAAAACTACAACTGCAATATCTGCTTTTGAAAAAGATGAGCTTGTTGGTCAGAGATATGACTTTATGGATTTTGAGCCTTCATCAAAGCCCAATGAGGAAAGGGAGTTGATCAATCAAAAAGCTTGGAATGGTGAGAAGCAAAAAATTGAAAAAGCAATCAAAGGAGTAGATGGAAAAAAGATTGAGCTAGAAGTTATCATTCAAAGAGGAAAATATTTTGGAGAGGATGTTCTTATTTGTAACTCGAGAGACATCAACGAACGAAAAGCGCTTGAAAAGGAATTGGTAAGCAACTATGACAAGTTCATTGCGCTCTTTGAATTGTCTCCAATAGGAATCATGGCCAGTGACCTGGAGAGCAATGTGATCGATTTCAATGGAGCGTTCTTAAACTTATTGGGTTACTCCAAAGAAAGGGCCAGTCAACTTGTGCTGGAAGACATCTTACATCCAGATGATCTTAAATCCTTTATTTCCATTCGAGAGAAAATTCAAATTGGACCAAAAGTTTCTGAAGAGGCTAAACTTCGATTAATCACATCTGACAACAGAGAAATTCATACAATTCTCAATGTTGTTTTACAGAACAATTCAGAAGGAGATCCCGCTTTTTTCTTAAGTCAAATAATAGATATATCTGATATTCTAGAAGGGCAGAAACAGTTAGAAGAATCAGAATTTAGTTATCGTGAACTTTTCAATAATTCTTCTGAATTGATCTACTTAATTGATGAAACTGGAAAGTTTGTCGATATCAACCAGACTGTTTTGGATCAATATGGCTACAACAAAGAAGAATTAATGGCTAGTGGTCCAGAAATTCTTTTTGCGCCTGATAGAAATGATATTGATGCCATGCAAAAGAAAGCTGGTGAAGTAATGGCAGAAGGGAAAGAGGTAAATTTTCTCTTTTGGAGTAAAAAGAAGAATGGTGAGATCTTTCCGAAAGATATGAAGATCAAAAGAGGCTACTACAAAGGAAAGCCCGTTATGATGATCACCGGTAGCGATATCTCTGAGTCATACAGAAATAGAAAGGAGCTAGAAGAAAAAGAGAAAAGATATCGAGATCTGTTTGAAAGAAATCTTGCCGGAGTATATAGAACCCAGAAGAACGGAAAGATATTAGAGTGCAACGCGGCTTTTGCAAGGATCTTTGGTTATGAATCTCCTGAATTGATCAAGGAGACAATGAATGCCAACGATTTTTATAGCAATATTGAGCAGAGGAATGAGCTACTTAAGAAGCTAGAGAACTCCAATAACATTGAGGGTTGGCAAGTTCATTTGAAACAAAGTTCAGGAGAGATCATTACCGCATTATTGAATGTATCGAGAATTAAATCTGAAGATGCAGAGTACTACGAGGGAAACCTGATAGATATTTCTGAGCTGACAACAGCCCAAGAACAGTTGAGCATCAGCCAGAAGAAGTATCAACAATTGATAGATAATTCAAGCTTTGGAATAATCATTTCTGACCTAGAAAGGAAGGTGCTCTTCGCAAATAATAAGGCCGCATCACTCTTAAATTACGTTCGACCAGAAGAACTAGTTGGAATGGACATAATGTCATTTGGAAAGGGAAATAATGAAAGCTACTTCTCAACTCTTTTTACATCCTCGAATGCTGATTTGCTCAATCAATTGAATGAAGTGCAGTTCTCGAGCAGAGATGGACAAAAACAGGATGTAGAACTAACGCCCACCTCTGTTTTGTTTGATAACCAAGCAGCTATCCAGCTTTCCTTTATTGATATTTCTGATAGAAAAAAAGCAGAACGCGCAGCCGAGAAAGCAAAAGTGGCAGAGACTTTTAACAAGATCTTGCAAGCAGAGCTAAAAGAAAAAGAGGAAGCACAGAAGAAGCTGATCGACGCCCAATCCTATATGGAGGGTATTATTGAAAGTTCTTTGGACATGATCTTTACCACCAATCTAGAAGGCATGATCAACAAGCTCAATTCTGCAGCGCAGAACGAGTTATTGGTAAAGGAGGCAGAGATTCTCAACAAACCCCTCAAGGCTCTATTTAAAAACAATAAAGATTCGGAGAACGTCTTCAAACAATTGGAAGAAAGAAGTTCGTTTAGCGGAGAAATAGATCTTCAAAGAGCTGATGGTAGCTTCTTCCCATCATACTTTTCTTTAAGTTATTTGTACAATTCTGAGGGAGTAAGATTGGGGATCATGGGGGTTTCTAGAGATATTTCAGAGATCAAGGAAAAAGAGGTGGAGATCAATCAGCAAGCTGCCAAACTGAACGCGATCATTGAAAGCAGTTCACATTTCTTCTTCACCGTCAATCGAGACCTAAAGGTCACCTCATTCAATGATGTTTTTAGAAAAGACTTAAGAGCGAAAATGGGAGTTGATATTGGCATTGGTCAGTATTTTTTCGATACAATTCCACAAGACCTTCCCGATAGAGACAAGGTAGTTGAGTTTTGGAAGGAAAGGTTCAATAAAGCGTTCAAAGGAAAGTCGTCTAACTTTGAAATGAAGAGAACTAGTGTAAAGGGAGAGGTTTATTTTAGAGACATCTACCTGAACCCAATTTATCTAGAATCCTCAAAGGTTGAGGAAGTATCGGGGATAGGTCATGATATCACAGAGAAGAAATTTTCAGAGCAAGAGCTTAAGGGGTCATTAAAAGAAAAAGAAGTACTGCTCAAAGAGGTACACCATCGCGTCAAGAACAACATGCAAGTGATCTCTAGCATATTAAGCCTTCAGTCTTCAGCTATTAGCAACCCGAAGGTTCTTGATATACTTAAAGAAAGTCAGAATAGGATCAAGGCAATGGCATTCATACACGAAAGGTTGTATCGAACAAAGGATTTCTCTCAAATCAAGTTCTCAGAATATGTCAAAAGCTTAACGGAAAGCTTGGTAAGCACCTACGATATCACCAATAAGAAATTGAAACTGTTATTCGATATTGAAGAGGTCTTTTTGAATTTAGATAGCGCAATTCCTTGCGGACTTATACTAAATGAATTAATTTCGAATTCATTGAAGTATGCTTTTAATGGCTCTGATGGGGGAACCATAAGCATTGGTTTAAAAGAATTGAAAGGAGGAAAGATCCTCTTATCAGTGCACGATGATGGAGTAGGAATACCAGAAAGTATTGAAATTAGTGACACTGAGACCTTGGGCTTGCAATTGGTGCACACTTTAACAGAACAACTAGAAGGAGAGATCAAACTAACAAGAGATAAGGGTAGTAAGTTTGACCTAATATTTACAAAAAGCGAATAATGTCTAAGAAGAAGATATTGGTTGTTGAGGATGAGGCGATCGTTGCCAAAGATATTTCAGTTTGCCTGAAAAAGATCGGCTATGAAGTTTTGGGAACACTCTCTAAGGGTGAGAAAGTTGTCCCAAAGATCAATGAGGAGAAGCCAGACCTTATTCTTATGGACATCATGCTTGCAGGAACTATGACTGGTATAGATGTTTCTAAAAAGATCAAAGAAGAGTTTGATATACCTGTAGTGTTCTTAACGGCATATGCAGATGAAAAGACGATCAGCAAAGCAAAGGTGACCGAACCATACGGTTATGTGATCAAGCCATTCAAAGAGATAGACCTTAGAACCTCAATTGAGATGGCTTTGTACAAGTATAAAAAAGAGAAAGAGAAGATAGCAGGTATTGAGGAGAGTAAGATCAATCAAGGCTCAGCTCTTTCAAAAGAGTTCATCTATGTTAAGTCTAATTCTAGGCTGGTAAAAGTGGAGAATGACAGTATTTTATTTGTCGAAGCCTTGAAGGATTATGTCATCATTCACACTCCGAACGACAAGTATACCATCCACTCTACCATGAAGGACATTGAGAAAAAGCTGCCAACAGAGTCTTTCATGAGGGTTCATAGATCTTATATTTTGAATTTGAAAAGGATCAAATCCATAGAAAGCTCTATTGTTTTGTTGGAAGATTCCGATAAGAAAATTCCGATTGGAGGATCCTACAAGGATGACCTTTATAAGAAGCTAAACTTGGCTTAATCAATTATCCCTATTCACCCTGTTGAGATCTTCTTCTGACTTCAATGGTATTCCGTCTTCCATTAAAGAGATCAACTCTTCACTTAATTGAGGAGCCATCAAACAACCCCTTGATCCGAGGCCATTAAAAAGAAAGAAATTGTTGATCAATGGATGTTTTCCCAAGAGTGGCCTTCTATCCATAACAGCAGGCCTTACGCCTGATTCCTGATCAATTATTTCAAAATCACAATTGAAGATTGATCTAAAACTTGAGATCAGTTCTTCTCTTTTTTGTTGAGAATCATATTTCTTCTCAAATTCTCGCTCATAGGTAGCCCCAACTCGATACAGGTCGTTTCCTAAGGGGAGAACAAAAACCTTCTTTTTATAGATCTCATTGAGCTTTAGATCTGCACTTTTTATAGTAATGAGTTCACCCTTGTTTGGACTAAAGGGCAGGTGACTAAAGAAAGGATTAGAAACGCAAGAAGCCCCTTCGCAAAAGATGATCTTCTCAAAACTAATGTTCTTGTACTGATGGCATTCAAGGTCCATGTGATCAAATGTTTCTTCAATCAGTAAGTTATTTTTCTCTAAAAATGAACGGTAGGAACTTAAAAGCACTTTAAGGTCTACCCAAGCTGTATTTTTAACTATCCCTTTTTTAAATGGACTAGTGGTGTGATCCAATTGGGCGTCTTCTAATTCTTTCTCAACTACACCTTTCAGAGGAACCCTTTCCCAACGCTTATCCCAGAATGATTTTTCATCCTCTGACTGAATTAGCTTGTTAATAGGGGTTTTATGAAAACTTGAAATAGAAAGGTGATGATCTAATTCGGGATAGAAATTATGGGCAGTTTCTAGGAATTCTTCTGCCCTCCATGTCATGGTCAGCCTTTTTAATACCAAGGGATTAATGACGCCGGCTGCCACATGTGAAGCAGAAGAATGATGTCCTTGGTCGATTACCAGAACACTCTTATTCTCTTTTATTAAGCGATACGACAGTATGGTGCCAGCAATGCCCTGACCAACTATTAAATATTCAACCTCCCCCATCTTCATGCAAAATTATCTATTGCGTCTCTATGATAACAACCTTGAGTTCAAAATGACTAATTTTGTTCTAAATCTAAGCTAATGGAGCTAGCGAATATTGTATATGCAGGCATGTTTGGGCCGCAACAGATTATTTTGATCGTTGTTTTGGTAATTCTTCTTTTTGGTGCAAAAAAGATTCCTGAACTTATGAAGGGTGTTGGAAAGGGCATCAAAGAATTCAAGGATGCTACCAACAATGAAGAAAACGACAACTCGAAAGAGGGTAAAGACTCCAAATAATAAATCGTAAAGTTTTGATCGAACTTGAATCTTTTTCAGAATTAAGGAAAAGACTGTTAGAGGGTGAGCTTAGGATCTCAGACTATTGTAAAAAGTTGATCCAAGAGATCGGGAATCATGATCAGCTCAATGTTTTTTTAGAAGTTTTTGAGGATTCAGCGCTAACAAAGGCCGCTGAAATCGATGCAAAAGCTAGTTCTGGCAAATTGGGAAAATTGGCTGGAATGATCATTTCCATAAAAGACAATATTTGCTACAAGGACCACAAAATATCGGCCTCATCACACATATTAGAAGGCTTTGAATCTCTATACTCTTCAACTGTTGTAGAGCGACTGCTTGAAGAAGATGCCATTATTATTGGACGAACTAATTGCGATGAATTTGCAATGGGGTCTTCTAATGAGAACTCCTATTTTGGAAATGTAAAGAACCCTTTGAATGATAAGAAGACTCCTGGTGGATCATCTGGTGGCGCAGCAGCCTCTGTCGCTGCTAGGATGTGCCATGTTGCTTTGGGGTCTGATACGGGAGGATCAATTAGACAACCTGCGTCTTTCACTGGAACAATTGGCTTAAAACCAACCTATGGAAGGGTTTCGCGATACGGATTGATTGCATATGGCTCTTCATTGGATCAAATAGGACCTATCGGAAACGAGCTTGAAGATATTGCCTTGGTTATGGAGGTTATTGCAGGCAAGGATGAAAATGATAGCACTTGTAGTTCATCAGAACCACCAAAGCTTAGTTTAAAGGATCTTGATGCCAGCAAGAAGTATAAAATCGCATACCTTGATTCTCATCTTTCGCATGAAGGACTTCACCCTGATGTGAAGAGCGGAACGGAATCCATCTTAGAGGCACTTAAGGAAGATGGTCATGATGTTCAGATGGAGCAATTTGACCTATTGGATCAGTTGGTTCCAATTTATCAAGTTATTTCTACGGCAGAAGCTTCCTCCAATCTCGCTAGGTATGATGGAATTCACTTTGGGTATAGAAGTGGGGAAGCCACCGATCTTTTGACCACTTATGTCAAATCGAGAACAGAAGGATTTGGTAAAGAAGTTAAAAGAAGAATAATGCTAGGAACTTATGTTCTTAGTGAAGGATACTACGATGCTTATTTTGGGAAAGCACAAAAAGTGAGAAGGTTAGTACAAGAAAGAACAAAAGAGATCTTGGAAGAATATGATTTTATCCTCTCTCCTACCACACCTCATTCGGCCTTTGATCTAGATTCTCAAAACGACGACCCTATAAAAATGTACCTGGAAGATATTTTTACCGTTCAAGCTAACTTGACGGGAAATCCAGCCATTTCTTTGCCACTAGGATTTTCATCTGGTATGCCCTTTGGGATTCAGTTAATGGCTAGATCCTTTAATGAAAAGGAGCTACTTGAAGTTTCAAAGCGCCTCATCAACATTGCTGAGTTAAAAAATGCAGCAACATAGATCCATCAAAGCATTGAATTTGTAGATCTTCGTTATTGGCAACATAGCCTTTATAATCTCGTTAATTAGATATGACCAGAAAAGGATTATTCTTTTGGGTGATGGCCCTTTTTCTATTTGTTCCATCTTTTGCTTCTAATGAGGACAGCAAAGAAGTTGAAAAGGCAGATACCGTTTTTCAGCTATCAAAAGATGATGCAATCTTGCAGATGATCGATAGCATCATGAGCAAGAAGTATTATCATACCTTTAGTTTTATTGAGGATACGGCAGGGGTAATCTCTCCTGACAGTATTATTGCTTTGGACGATTCTCTATTAGAACTAAGATTGAAGGCGCTTGATGAAAAGAGCCCCTTTGATCTAAGATACAACCAATACTCCAAAGCTTTTATAAATCTCTATGTGAATAAAAAGAAAGATCTAAGTAGGTCAGTACTGAGTTTGGCCCCTCGATATTTTCCAATGTTTGAAGAGACATTAGACGAGTATAATTTACCATTGGAATTAAAATATTTAGCAGTAGTTGAATCGGCACTTAGTCCATCAGCAAGATCTAGGGTTGGAGCACAAGGACTTTGGCAATTTATGTACAGAACTGGAAAAATGTACGGTCTCAATGTAAACTCCTATTATGATGAGCGAATGGATCCATACAAAGCAACAAGAGCCGCATGTGAGTACATGAGTGATCTTTATGATATGTATGGCGATTGGAGCTTAGTATTGGCAGCCTACAATAGTGGTCCTGGAAATGTTAACAAAGCAATTAGAAGGTCAGGAGGTCACAAAGACTATTGGAAAATTAGAAGATGGTTGCCTCGTGAAACAAGGGGATACGTTCCCGCATTTATAGCGGTCAACTATATGATGAATTACCCTACTGAACACGGGATTTATCCAAAAGAATTGAGAGCGGAAATCTTTGAAACAGACACTATTTATCTTAATGAGGCCATGAGCTTCAAAAAGATAGCAAGCTTCTTAGATATATCGGAAGAAGATTTAGCATTCTACAATCCGCAGTACAAATTAAATTACATACCGAAGTCCGATAAAGACTTGCCTTTGTGCCTGCCCAATAAATTGATTGGGGAGTATCTCAGTAATGAAAGAGAGATATTCGCTGAAATAAGAAAACAAGAGATAAAAGACAGTATTGCTGGTGTTGAAGCTAAACCAGAACTGCCACCCTCCATAACTCATTATGTTAGAAGCGGGGAGTTTTTGGGCTACATCGCAGAAAAACATCATGTGAGTGTCAAGAATATCATGGAGTGGAACAATATGTACTCTACCAGGATCAACCCTGGAGACAAGCTTATTATTTACACCAACACCAAGTACAGTTCCAAGAGCTCAAGCGCTACAGCACAGAAAGCGGTGGTAAAAGAGGAACCTAAGAAGTCAACTACCAATTCTTCTAAGACAAAGTATCAGTTCCACACTGTAAAGAGGGGTGACACCTTGTGGGACATTGCGAAGTACTATGAGAATACAACGGTTAATGATCTGAAACGACTAAATAGTGGGATGAATTTTAGAAGACTGAAGCCCGGTATGCAAGTGAAAGTGAAAGAGATTGGCTAAGAGAGACAAAATATTATCCAGCCTTTATTTGGGGTTGATTGTGTTGATGGGCTCCTGTGTTTCCTCTACAGAATCAACGCAAGATTTGTTGCCATCTAGTTCTGGTAAGTACGGAGAAGTATTAGTAGTTGTTGATACTTCTTTGTCCAATGGTCCAATAGGCGAAAAATTAGATGAGATATTCTTCAAAGCTTTAGAAGCTACTCCACAAAAAGAGGCTTCTTTTAGAAAATCAACGGTGGACCCCTCTTCATTCAAATCCATATTGAAACGAAGCCGAAATCTTCTCAGGATCTCTGTTGAAAAGAAGAATAGCAATAAGATCAAGATTGATCGAAATGTTTGGGCAAAGGACCAACTCTTGATTAATATTTACGCAAGTTCTGATACAGCAGCTTTGAGAATGCTTCATCAAAATAGTCAACGGATTCGCGACTACTACAACCAAGAGGAATTGACTAGATTAATTGGTCAGTATAAGCACAAGCCCAACAAAGATCTCATGGCTGAGATCAAGAAGAGCTACGGGATTGACTTGCTTATTCCGCCTGCATATGTAATGATGGAGAGAGACTCATCATCATTCTGGATTAGAAAGGAGAAAAGTATTGGAGAGCATAGCATTATTCAAGGATTAATCTTTTATACACAACCTTATCAGTCGGATTCAACCTTTACCCCAACTTATATGCAAGCGCAGCGAAATGAGAGAACAATGAGCATGATTGAAGGGGCTAGAGATAATTCTTTTATGCAGGTATATTCAGACTTTGTTCCTATTTCTAAAGAAGTCAATCTTAACGGTCTTTATGCTGTGGAGTACAAAGGATTGTGGAACATGAAGAACGACTTTATGGGAGGGCCATTTTTACATTACACTTTGGTTGATGAAGCAAAGAATAGGGTAATTGATCTCGACGTATTTGTTTATGCACCCAAGTTCAACAAAAGGGAGTACCTAAGAGAGCTAGAAGCGATCATACAAACCCTCCAGCTCAATTAATCAGAGAATACTTCAGCTAATACTGCTTTTGATTTTAGTTGATCCAATCCTTCGTATTGATGCGAATAAAAACGAAGTAAAGCATTCAAATAGGCTTTTCGATTCTTCCTTCCTTCAATTAAAGTCTTACGGTCTTCCTTGCTTAAGTCAAAACTAAATTCATCCAATAGTTGGTCTTCCTTTGTAATTTGATCAAAGTCAATTCCCAAAAAAGGAGAAAGGTCAATCAAAAAATCCAAGATGTAGTGACTCTTAGAGGAGGAGCTATACAGATCCGTTATCCTGCTCTTTAGAAAAAGATAAAGTCTTGGATCAGCTTCTTCGGTGGTGAGGATCTTCTTTAAGAGTTCTGCTAGAAAGAAACGGATAGCATGTACCTCATTGTCTCGATTGATCAATTGATCTGGATTAATACTCTGAAGTTCTTTCAGACGGAAATACTTGCTCTTCTTAGAAGTATATAAGTTCAATTGTAGCAGATTCAATGGCGAAAAGTAGAAGCGACTGTTCTTCTTCTTAGAATTAGTGGCACTGAAGGTGATTTTCCCGAGCTCAGCGCTATAGAAATCAATTATAAGGGTGTTATCTCCATATTCTAATTTCGATAGCACTATGCCCTCTATTTGGCCATCCATACTTATCTTATGAATAGTATTTTGCCTATTGCGGTTTTTAGATTGTCTTTTTCATCCACAGCGCTGCCAAAGATCAAGTAAACACCAGTGCTAACGCGATTACCATTAAAATCGTTTCCATTCCAAATAGCTCTTCCCCCTTTTGATTCGATCTCATTCACTAATCTTCCCTCGATATCGGTGATCTTGACCCTTGTTTCATTCATTAAACCATCAATAGCAATAGGACCTCTATAGTCTTCTCTTACCGGATTGGGGAAGACTTTGATATTCGATAGGTTTTCTGCTCCTTCCACCACATCAGAACGGTAAGATAAAAGTCCGTTTGCAGTTGAGATATATACCTCACCACTTTTGTCGTCAATGGCAACTGCCAAAATATTGTCTGAAAACAAAGGACTATTCTCAGTGGTAAAGTGAGATATCTCTTCTTTCCCATCAGCCGATAAAAGATACAAGCCAGATCCATTGGTGGCAACCCATTTTCTATTGGCTCCATCCGTTTCTATGTCTGCAATTTCAGTTCCTCCAAGTAAGATCTCTACATTTTCCCCATCATCGATCAATACTCTTTCAAAATCTCGATCAGACCGACTTCTATCTAATATATTATCCGGATTGTATTGGACAGCGATACCATCTGAGGTTCCGATCCACAATTGATTTTCTAGATCAATATCCATTGTGATACCGCGTATTCCAGGCACATCACCCTGACCTACCCCCTGCTTTAAGATGGCGAACTTATCGTCTGAAGTATTGCTTAAAGTGTTATTGTGATCAAACACCAAAACGTGGTTGTCAAAATCTAGAGCTACATAAATGATCCCTGATTCTGTGATCTCTATATCGGTAGCAGCAGGCTCATCACCTTCGTTTAATTGGTCGTCTTGAAAGGGTGGAATGATCTTGCTAAAATCAAATGGGTACCATGTGCCACCGGAGGAAATAACTGAAAGTAATTGAGGTGTGTAAGAGTTGACGATCCAAATGTTTCCATCGGCATCAAACTCTGTTTCACCAATAGCTACCCAATCTGGTCGGGCAAGTCGATCTTTTAAAATCGAATTGTCTTCATCATATACCACAAAGGGCACATTGTTCTCATACTTAATTAGACCGAAGCCCCAGCATCCCATATAAACTTCATTTGGATTTGCAGGGTTTGATTTTACAGTGAGGATATCGTAAGAACCGTTGAGAGAAGGGAAATTAAAGTCAATAAAGTTGGTCCATTTCCCATCTTCGTATCTGTAAACTCTTCCAGGTCTGTTGAGGTTATTGATGGATTGGTTATAGCCGCCAGGCACCGCCCAAAGTATTCCATCCTTTACATCTAGATCAAAGATGTTCTCTTCAAACGGACCTTGTGGTCGGATGTTGTTGATTACATTGCCACTATAATCAAACTCCAAAAGTGGATCAAAGTTATTTAGCAAATAGATCCTATTGCCGTTGAAAGCTATATCGGTAAGGTTGGCTAAGAAGGGTCTAATTTCAGTTATCTGTTGATATTGATTGTCGTAGATCCTTACATGTTCAGAAGTCGCGAGCAACAAACGATCGGACCAAAGACTTCTATCGATTATATCGTTACCCGATAGAGTAAGTTTTGCTTCAAGCCCATTGTTTACCAATGCGAATACACTGTCAATGCTTCCTTCATCAAAAATGGTGAGGATCTCATTGTTGAAACCGAAAATATCAATGAACTTGGTTTTTCCGTTGGTACTATAAAGGGACCAGCTGTTGAAGTCCAATAAGTTTGAGCTTAGGTCGGCTTTGTAGATTCCCGAATTTGTGGCTGCATAGATCTTGCTATCATCGACAAATGTTGCGTTGACATTGATAGCTGTACCGCCAGGTCCAAATTGATAGGTTTCTGAAATCTCATTCCTATCGACATCAAGTTTAACTATCCCAAAACCCATTGAAAGATAGGCGAAGTTGTTTTTTAGAAAGATACCATTGATGCTCTTGTTTGCGATAGAAGCTTCTTTAATGGAAGGGATATTTACTGTTTGACTTCCTTTTAGCAGATCAATGTTTAGGTTTTCATAAACAACGATCAAAGTGTTGTTGTAAGATGAAAAAGCCAATTCATCTATTCTAATTTCATTGAGCCTGTTGACTGTACTGTATCTAGTAAGAGACCTATCCCCAAGATTAACAGTGAATAATCCTGTAGTTGTTCCTGTGTATACAGAGTTAGATGATAAGTCGATAGAGCTACCACTCTGGAAAGGCAGGTATTCTGTCCAGCTACCAATTGGTTTAAGAGAGGTTTCTTGGCTATTCCCCAAAAAGGGAAACAGAAGTAGCAGGGCGTAGATTAGCGTTTGTTTCATACAGCTTGAATAACCTCAAATTTATACTTTTATTGCCTGCATAAGCTCTATATTTGTCCATTCTTCGGCTCCGTAGTTCAACTGGATAGAATATCAGATTTCGGCTCTGACGGTTGAGGGTTCGAATCCTTCCGGAGTCACAGAGAATTGGATCCCGCTCATGGAGCGGGATTTTTATTTTCAAGCGACCAAAGCTTGCTTTGATAAGCGCAGAAAATGAAAATACCGACATACGAAGTATGCGGGATTGGATTTTGACCTTTGATGAGGAATGGATGGGCGTAGCCTAACCATTCTAGCCTTTATGGGGGGCCAGTGTCATTCAAATTTTGTTGTGCTGCATAGTATGCAGAATAGAAAGACACCCCAGCCAACAAAACAGAGCAAAAAATTGTAATGGTATTGTACTCTGAAATGGTTACAAAGTGAACTTCGTCTATTTGAATAAACTCATACTCTCCCTCCTCATCGAAATATTTGATTTTCAGTTTGTAGTACCCAGGCTCACGATTAGCGTATGAGGTGGTAACACTTTCTTGGTATCTATTGTCAATGTATTCTATACCTCGAAATCTTATACTATTGTCTTTTTTGATTTTTATTTTAATTTTCTTTGAAAGGGTATCCCTAGGTGTTGTTAGGTCAAAATAGCCTCCTTCATCTGGGCTTAGAACAATTTGAACCTCTTTCGTGCTGTCAGCTTCTTGTTCACTTAAATAGTTGATTATTTCTTGATTCACATCTTCAAGGGAAGCCCTAAAAAACCCGCTTACAAAATGACTCAGGCTATAATCTTTTAATGTTGCTGTAGAATCAACTGAAGAGGAGTCGCTATAGATTAATTGATTGTCAACCACATAATCAACTAGTATTTTATAGCTTCTTTTTCTCCACTCGCTCTTATTAATGAAAGGACTGCCACCTTTTTCTATTGAAGATTTTTGGAGCTCTTTGTAGTTGATTGTATCGTTTATATTCTCACTTATTTCAAGCGACTTGAACACAATGTTCAGTTCTTTTTCCCCGAGCTCATCTTTTACCAAGGCATTCTTGAAGAATTGATAAAATTGGCGCTCCAACTTGGGACTTAAAACCATGGAAGCGGCTTCTTTCTTCTCTCCATAATAGATGGTTCCAATTGAATCAGGCGGATCGAGTTGGTTAATGATGGAGCCAATCTTAAAAGAGGTATTCTCAATACTATATGGCAAACCTTTGAACTCAATTTCCTCTTTGAATTCGATAGATTGTGATTTTACATCACTGAAGTGGATTACCAAAAGCAGTATGCAGATGAGGTGTCGCATTATCTTTTTACAACAACATACAAATATGCTATGTTTTGGTCTTGGACCGAAGCAAGTCCAACTATTTCTTTGAGATCACATAGATCAAGGACGACCATTCTCCGCTACTTTGTGCAGCCATATTGGATAACCAGCCTTGGATAAATGCTTTTGGATAAGATAGTATACCAGTCCCTGTGTACTTCTCGCTAAGAAGGCTTACGTAGTATGAATCAAGTTTCATGGGAAGAATTTCTTCTACTTGACATCCTTGATCTTCCCAAAGCTTTTTCATTTGCTCTTTTCTGAAATGATACAAATGTCTGGGCACATCATAGGCTGCCCATTTTTCTTGATAGTGCTTGGCATCTTTGCTGGCACAGTTGGGAACGGCTATGAACACTTTCCCTTGATCACTCAATAATCTCTTGATCTCCCCTACCCTTTCTTTTAGATCATATACATGTTCCAATACATGCCACATGGTGATGATATCAAAACTTTGCTCTGACCAGTTACTCAATTGACTCTCTTCAAATACCTCTAATCCCAAGTCTTCAGTGGCCTGATTTCTAGCTTTCTCTGATGGCTCTATACCCTTGACAATCAAATTGTTAGACTTGCTGTGGGCCATAAATTCACCAGTGCCACATCCAATATCCAAAAGTCGTTTACCCTCTACTCTACTTTTAACAATGTTTAGTTTGTTTTGAAGTGCTTTCTTTCTTGCGATTTGATAGATCTTACTGATCAAATCCTTCTTGGTATTACTATGAGAGATGTAATCTTCAGATTCATAATAGCCTCCCAACTCATCTAAAGATGGAATTGGGTTGGTGAAACGGAATTGACAATTAGCGCATTCTACTATTTTAAAATCCTCATGACTCACTGTATGATCTTTACAAGTCATGAAATGAGAAAAACTAGTTGAATTACAAATTGGACAATTTGAGATTTCTTTCATAGGGTAATTTGTTTCACGTGGAACAATTCTATCTTCCAAGATGAATTAATAGAACAGATATGTCAGATGGAGATACTCCACTGATGCGAGATGCCTGACCAATGTTTCTTGGTTTCAGTTGAGTTAATTTCTCTCGAGCTTCTGAAGAAAGTGATTTGAGACTGTGATAATCAAAGTTGTCTTTGATGATTAGATCTTCGAGTCGCTTGTGCTTGTCCGCCATTTCTTTCTCTCGATCAATGTACCCTTGGTACTTGATGTTGATCTCAGCTTGCTCCATGGATTCTTCAGAAAACTCACTCCAATCAATGGCGATGGCTTCTTTCTTTTTTGATACGCCATCAAGAGATAGTTGTGGTCTTGCAATAAGAGAGGAGAGCTTTACTTTTTGTTTAATGGGAGCAGTACCCATCTCCTCTAAATAGGGATTGATGAGTTCTGGTTGAACCGAAGTGTCTGCCAGCTTAGACAAAAGCTTCGAAGTTTCTTCTTGCTTTTCAGTTACTTTTTGAAGTCTTTCTTCAGACGCTAAACCAGCTTTGTAACTTAATTCAGTTAATCGTATATCGGCGTTATCTTGTCTCAGTAAGATCCTATATTCAGCCCTTGAGGTGAACATTCTGTAAGGTTCTTTTGTGCCCTTTGTGATCAAGTCATCGATTAAAACACCAATGTACGCTTGATCTCTACCAAGGATCAATTCGTCTTTTTCCTGGCATCTTAAACTGGCATTGAGTCCTACCATTAGACCTTGTGCCCCGGCTTCCTCATATCCTGTTGTTCCATTGATTTGGCCGGCAAAGTACAAGTTATCGATGATCTTTGTTTCTAAGCTGTGCTTTAATTGGGTAGGAGGGAAGTAATCGTACTCGATGGCATATCCCGGACGAAAGATCTTCGCTTTTTCAAATCCTTTAACTTGATGGATCGCATTCAATTGAACATCCAGTGGAAGGGATGTGCTAAAGCCATTGACATATACTTCGACAGTATTCCATCCTTCCGGCTCAACAAATATTTGATGTCTTTCCTTGTCAGCAAATCGATCAATTTTTTCTTCAATGGATGGGCAGTAGCGCGGTCCTGTTCCTTCAATTGCTCCGCTAAACATAGGAGATCTATCTAATCCTTCTTTCAATAGATCATGAACTTGAGGATTGGTGTAAGTAATATGACAGCTTAATTGATTGCTGAGAGGCTGAGTATCTGTATAGGAGAATTTAGAAGGGAACTGGTCACCTTTTTGTTCTTCCATTTTTGAGTAATCCAAGGACCTAGCATCCACTCTTGGGGGTGTTCCTGTTTTCATTCTACCGTGGTCAAAGCCAAGGTCTATCATTTGTTCAGTTAGGCCAGTAGCATTTCTTTCGCCCGCTCTTCCACCACCAAAATTCTGCTGTCCAATATGAATGAGACCATTTAAAAATGTACCGTTTGTTAGTACAACGGTCTTGGATCTAATTTCTATTCCCAGAGAAGTTTTTACGCCACAAGCTTTGCCATTTTCAACCAATACTTCAAGCACGGTATCTTGCCAGAAATCAACGCCTGGTGTTTGCTCCAGCATGAGTCGCCATTCTTGGGCAAATAGCCAACGATCACTTTGAACCCTTGGACTCCACATTGCGGGACCTTTTGATAGGTTTAGCATTCTAAATTGAATGGCAGTGCGATCGGAAACGATACCACTATAACCTCCCATGGCATCCAGTTCACGGACAATTTGTCCTTTTGCAACACCACCCATAGCAGGATTACAAGACATCTGAGCTATAGTAGCCATGTTCATGGTCACCAAGAGGACAGAGGAGCCTGAATTAGCAGCTGCAGCAGTAGCTTCGCAACCTGCGTGACCACCACCAACTACAATTACATCATATTCGTTTAATAAGGCCATAAAGTTTCACGTGGAACATTATCCGTTTTCGGCCTGCAAATTTAGGTAAAAATCCTCTTTAGCCCGCATCGTTGCTTGTTCTTCGGCTGATTTGTCTTTGTATCCACAGAGGTGCAATACTCCATGTATCATTACTCGATTGAGTTCGGTCTGGAATTCAGTGTTCAATTCCTGGGAATTTTCCTTTACCCGATCAACGCTGATAAAGATATCTCCAGCGATCGATTGACCCTCTGAGTAATCAAATGTGATGATATCTGTAAGGGTATCGTGCGATAAATACTCCAAGTTCAATTGGTGTAAATAATCATCTGAGCAGAAAACAAAACTTAATTCTTGAAGGACTTTTCTCTCTGATTCAATGCTTTTTTTTAACCATTCTCGAATGAGAATAGGGTGGGGGAGTTCGAATGAAATTTCTTCGGAATGGAAATGGATCAATTCTTCCATTATGGATGAATTTGAGCTATCGATGAAAGGTGATTTCGATCTTTCTTCCTTCATCTTCAAACTTCACTTCATCAGATAAATTCTTCATGATGAAAATTCCTCTACCATCAGGCTTATCAATGTTTTCAGGAAGGGTAGGGTCTGGAATGGAATCCGGATCAAAGCCCGTTCCATTGTCTTGAATCTTGAAGATGAATTCTTTTTCACTAGACTCAAATGAGAAATCCACCTTCTTATCCGGATCTAGTTTATTTCCATGTCGAATAGCATTGTTAACTGCCTCTGTAATGGAAACCAATATGTTACCATAAATATCTTCTGGAATTCTATATAGATCCTTTAACTCCTCTATAATCTGTTCAACCTTTGCAAGTGAATCGATAGTAGAGTCAAGTCGATATTTTTGGATTTGTGCGCTTGCCATCATTGTTCGATCTTGTTAAAGTACTCAGTTACCTTGCTTTTGTAGAAAGGACTGAGTGATGGAGGTAATGTTTGTAAGAGTTCAATTTCTCGTTCTTTTCGCCTATTATACTCTAAAAAGGAGTTAGGGTTTCGATTAATTTGATCTGTGAACTCTTTTGATTCTCTTTTTTCTTCTTTTTCTCTCTCCCTTTCGGCCTTTTCTGATTGTAATAACCTGCTGAGTATTTCTTGCTGTCTTAGCATGGTTTCGTTGGTAATGCTTTTGTTTACAAGATCGGTTTCTGTTTGTTCCATCATGTCAGCGATCTTCTTCAAGCTTCCACTTCCACCTTCTTGGCCATCTCCAATTTGCTCTTGCATTTGTTCTAGGCTTCGTCTAATAGCAGCTTGTTTTGCGGCCATTTGTGCAATTTCTTTGCTCATTTTTGGAGCCCCTTGACTGCCGCCTTTTCCGTCGCCTGGCTTCTTGCCTTCTTCCATTGCTTTCTTCAGTGACTCCAACTGCTGATTTAACTGCTGCTGCAGTTTCTTCAGATTGCCTGGGTTCTGTCCCATTCCTGGCTTTGGATTGCCTTCTCCAGGTTTGTCGCATTGACCTTGACTTTGCATTTGAGATTGCATGTTCTGAACAGCTTCATCCAGAATCAAAGCTAAATTATTGATAGAGGTCATGGCCAATTGTTGCCTGTTATTGGCCAAGCTAGTGCTCCTGTCGCCCATCAGGTCAATGGCTTTTCCCATGTTGTAATTGATGGAGCTGATCTCTTTGTTGACGATAGATTCCAAAGCCATGACTCTCTTGCTCAATGCATACAAAGAATCTTGAATCAGCTTCGAATCATCTTTTAATTTTCTTTGTTCTTGGGCAAGATCTACATAGCGTGGATCTTCTCTGCCAGTCTTTTTCAACTCTTCCATGAGGTCTTCTTGATCAAAGGATAAAGTGATCAAGTTTTCAAGCAAGGCCCTTAGGTCTTCAAGGTTTTCAGCATTTTGCTGTGATTGCATCTGCATCTGCATGCCGTTCAAGCTTTCAGAAAGCTCTTGCATGCCTTGCTTAGACTGCTGTTGTTGTTCATTTGCTTTCGACCTATTGTTCTCTTGAATTTGCTGCAAACTTTCTTTCATGTCCTCTTTGATCTGCTCCTCAAGACTCTGAGTATCCTCCATCTTGTTAGGCTGCTCAAGTTCTTCGTTCTTTTTCTCTAAGTTGTCTAGATCTTCGCTTAGCTCTTCGAATTCTTTATTCAATTCCTCTTGCTCTTGGCTTAGCTCTTCTTTGTTGTTCTTTTTATCGGCAGTTTCCTTTTCAAGCTTGTCTTGTTTTTCTTTTAATTCATCCAATTTTTCAATGGCTTCACTTAGTTCTTTCTCTACCTCTAGTTGCTTGAACAATTCAAGATTTCTATCTAGCTCTTTCTCCAATTGTTCATTGTTCAACTCCATTTCTTCCAAGGCATTTTGCAGTTGATCTTTCTGGAAATCTTGCATTAGTTTCTCCATTTCAGCAAGCATCTCTCTCATTTCATCACTCATGACTTTTTCAAAGAGTTCTTCCAATTGTTTTTGCTTCTCTACAATGCTTTCATTTGGTGGATTGAATTGTTGATCAAGCTGGTTGTTTTGCTTTTGTTTATTCTGAAGTTTTTCTACAGAATTCTTCAATTGCTTCTGCTTTTCGAGCACCTCTTCCAATTGCTTCTTTTCCTGAAATCCGAGCTCTTTTTTGTTCAGCATTTTTTGCTTCAACTTCTCAAGATCTCGGTTGATCTCTTGACTCAGTCGGATGTTTTTTTCCAACTCCTCTTTGATTTCCTTATTGGCTTCTTCTGTTTGCTTGGCAATTTCTGATCGTTTTGGCGTAGAAAAGTAGGAGCTAAGAGTTTTAGCTGATTTGCTACCATTGACGCCGTCATTGTCCCAGACCTCAAAATAATAGACCAAATTTTGTTCTTTGGATAGATTTATTGAAGCGGCATCCCAGGCATAATAATACTTGGTTTGAGTAAGCTCTTTATTAATAGGAATCTCAACTCTAGGTAATTCTCTCACACTATCATTGGGTCCTATGACCTTCGAATGAAAATAGAGTCCACTAAAGCCATGGTCGTCCTTGATCATTCCGTCAAAGTAGATCCTGCTAAAGCTAGAACTGTCCTTCATTGTATTCAAGCTTATCTGAGGCCTTAGATCTTGAATAACATTTAGTTTGAAGGCTACGGTATCTTTTTGGCCAATATCAGAATTGCTCAATACTAAGCCATAGTCTAGGCTTCGATACAAGTAGCTATCATAAGTGAATTCGTCCTCAGCAGACGGAACAAACTCAAATTGATCTTCTTTTGTAAACATAGAGACTTCATTGGTGGCCTCAGTGCTAACTTTCCACCTAAGACGTGTCCCTTCAGTAACGCTGAGATCACCGCTATTTTTAAATACCTCATTCTTCTTGCCCAAATAAGGTGGGTAGGTGGCTTCTATTTCGAGGTCAATAAGGGAAGGTGGAGTGATGACCTCAACTTGATAATCTGGGCTATCAAATTGTCCATCAGTAAGAAAGAAATTGGTAGAAGATTGTAGGTTTTTGAAGGTGTAAATAAACAAGCCTTCAGAGCTCTGTTTCATCAAGTATTCTTCATTGTCAACCACGATCATTAATCGAGAAGGAGTTTCCTTTCCTGAAGCGCTTACTTGCAACTGAAAATCTTGATTTTTAAAAGCCTGTAAGCTTGAATTTTCTATGCTTAAAGAGTAGGGAGCAGAAGGTAAATATTCTTTACTGTGGGCAATCAGTCTTCCAGAAGATTCTGAGATCAAACCGGGTTGAAATAGATAAACGAAGAGAAAGATGGCTATAGGGAAAACCAAGTACTTCAAGTACTTTTTGTTCTCACCGAGCTTTACCGCTAAAGAGAATGGAATTGGATTCAACTCAGCGGCTTTTTGATCAATACTAGCTAACAATAACTCAGATTCTGAATTGTTCAACTTGCTATTGAGCTGCAAAAGGTTCTTTAATTTATCAGCTACCTCAGGGAAGTGTTTGCCAATCATTTCCGCTGCTTTCACATCACTAATAGTTGATCCAATTCTCAAATATTTGGAAAGAGGGTAGAGGATGAGTAGTACAAGAATGCTGGCCAATAATCCAATTGAGCCATAAAAAAGAAGGGTTCTAATCGCACTGCTGAATCGCCCAAAATGCTCCAAGAGTAAGATCAAAAGCAAAAAGAACAGGCCAAAACTTAGAAAATAGATGCTGCCTCGTACAATTTGATTGAGATAGTATTTCCTTGTAAAGGAATCAATCTTTGATATGATCTCTTTGAAACTTCCTTGCATTTGCTTGTCAAAAAATGCGGATAATAAAGTTACGAATTATTGAATGCTTTTAGAAATTGGAAAAACGATGCAAATTACCCAATATCAGCGCTTTATTTGAGGAGCTTTCCAATCCTAAATTCCCACTCTTGAAGCTCGATCTTTCCAAGCCCATTTTCAGCAAAAGAGAGTCCACTTGAGATAGACTCATTTTTGGAGAATAAGTGTTGATGATCATAAAGCAAGAACTAGGATCCATGATCTTTTGAATGGATTGCATCAGAGGGGGTAAGTCTCTTTCAATGATCCACCTTTTGCCCTTATTGGCATGTCCAAATGCAGGTGGATCGAGGAGAATTCCCTGAAATTTATCCTTTCTTCTTGCCGCTCTTTCCACATAAGTTCTAGCATCTTCAGTCAACCATTGAACATTGTTGACCTTGTTCAGATCTGCATTCTTTTTTGACCAATTTGTCAATTGTTTCAATGCCTCAACATTGACCACCTCTGCGCCAGCTTTCGAAGCGATGATACTTGCAGCAGATGTGTAAGCAAATAGGTTGAGGAATCGACAAGACTTCATCTGCTTTATTCGCTCGCTTATATATTTCCAATTTGCAGTCTGTTCTGGAAATAATCCGATGTGCTTGTAATTGCTAAGTTCCAATGAAAATTGACATTGTATATCACGATCAGAATAACGAATGTTCCAGCTCTTTTCTTTGACTCCTACCTTTCTCCATTGCCCTTTCTTGCCTCTCTCTTCCCAGAAATAGTAATCTGCTTTGGACCATTCTTTTGAGTTGTTTTTTTTGCCTTTGGCTTCAACTTCTGGTCGATCTAAAATATGATCTCCAAAACGCTCCAGTTTTCGACCTTCTCCAAGATCGATCAACTCATAGTCCAAGCCCTTGGTATCGTGTATAAAGTTGATGTTTTTAATAATCTATTGATTTCAAGCAAACATAGTGAAAAGAAGGACGATATATTTTACCTTTGTGCTCCCAAAATTGAGCTATGACAGATCAGAAGAAAGTGAGGGTGCGTTTTGCTCCAAGTCCAACTGGACCATTACACATGGGAGGAGTTAGGACTGCTCTTTACAATTACCTTTTTGCGAAGAAGAACGATGGAGATTTTATTCTTCGTATTGAGGACACTGACCAGACAAGGTATGTGGAAGGTGCAGAGAGCTATATCAAAGAATCTTTGGAGTGGTGTGGAATTCTTCCTAATGAAGGACAAGGATTTGGAGGGGATCTGGGTCCATACAGACAATCGGAAAGAAAGGAGCTGGGATACTACAAAAAGTATGCTGAACAATTGGTGGAGAATGACTTGGCATATTATGCATTTGATACAGCAGAGGAGCTTGATCAAATGAGAGAAGATCTTAAGAAAGCGGGAGTTGCAGCTCCTCAATACAATGCCATCACTAGAAGCAGGATGAAGAACTCTTTGACTCTTGCTGCAGATGAGGTGCAAGAAAGAATAGAGAAGGGTGAGCCTTATGTGATCAGGATCAAGATCCCAAGGAATGAAGAGATCAAATTTGAAGACATTATTCGCGGTTGGGTGCTGGTTCATTCTTCTAATTTGGACGATAAAGTTTTATTTAAAAGCGATGGAATGCCTACCTATCACTTGGCTAACATTGTAGATGATCATATGATGGGAATTACCCACGTGATACGCGGCGAAGAATGGTTGCCTTCTGCTCCTCTACACGTTCTTTTGTACAGATATTTAGGATGGGAAAATGAAATGCCTAGATTTGCTCACTTACCTCTTTTGTTGAAACCAGATGGAAACGGCAAACTCAGCAAGAGAGATGGAGATCGATTGGGGTTTCCAGTATTTCCATTGGAATGGAAAGATCCATCTAGTGGAGAGGTTTCTTCTGGTTACAGAGAAAAAGGGTATTTCCCAGAAGCCTTTGTAAATATCCTATCCCTCTTGGGTTGGAATCCGGGAACCAATCAGGAGATCTTTAGCATGGAGGAGTTGATCCAAAGTTTTTCATTGGAAAGAGTAGGAAAAGCAGGAGCCAAGTACGACCCTGAAAAAGCAAGATGGTTCAACCAACAGTACTTGAAAGAAGAGTCGGACATAGAACTTGCGAAAGCCATTCTAGCCAGAGAAGATTGCCCTGCTGAAGTAAAGGACAGAGGAGAGGAATTCCTTTCTAGAGTTTGTGCTTTAATGAAAGAACGAGCTGTCTTTTTGAAAGACATTCCAATAGAAGGAGCTTATTTCTACTCAGCACCGGAAAGTCTTGATGAGAAGACCTTGAAGAAAAAGTGGAAAGACACTACATCTGACACCATGAATGAGTGGTTAGGTATTTTAGAGGGAATTGATCAATCGGAGTTTAAAGCAGAAAGAATAGAGGAAGAATTCAAGCAGTTCATGGATGAAAAAGGCCTTGGATTTGGTGCAATTCTACCACCTTTCAGATTGCTGATAAGCGGCACAGGAATGGGACCTTCCCTTTATGAAATAGCTGAGCTATTGGGAAAAGATGAAGTGTTGAATAGAATGGGGTCGAACTTGCAAAAGATCGATGCTCAATGAGTTCAAGAACTTACTACATCCACTTAGATTCCTTGAAAATTAGGGCTTTTCACGGAGTATTCAGAGAGGAAGAAGAAATTGGAAACACTTTTGAATTTCAATTAAAAGTAGGGGTAGAAGCTAAGGGAAGTTTTGATACAGATCAATTGGAGGATACGGTTGATTACGTTTCACTGATCAAATTGATCAAGATGCAGAATGCAAAAAGATCAAAAACGTTGGAGAATCTTGGTGAACGGATCATCCAAGAACTATTCAAGCAATATCCAAGCATTAGATCTATTCATTTGAAGATCAACAAAATAGACCCTCCTATTACGGATGAAATAAGAAGTGTAGGAATAGAAATGGAAGAAAGTAGAAAGGATTAATATCCCAATGGGGGTTTTAAGTACTTTTGCCCAAAATGGTCACGTGGCCGAGTGGCTAGGCAGTGGTCTGCAAAACCATCTACAGCGGTTCGAATCCGCTCGTGACCTCAATAACCCTGAAGCAGAACAAAGTTCGCTTCAGGGTTTTTTAGTATCTGATGGAGCCACAAACTTGTTTGGTGCGATGGAAGATGCTAAAAAGCCATGAAGAAAAGCGAAGCGTTCTTCATAGGGTTGTTGAAATGCTTTTAAACATGTTACGGATGTGCACAGCAAATCCAAGTGAGGGGGAAAAAGCCATGAAGAAAAGCGAAGCGTTCTTCATAGGGTTGTTGAAATGCTTTTAAACATATTCTGGATGTGCGCAGCAAACCTGAATTGGAAGCTAGAAGCTAGAAGATGGAGGCTGGAAGAGGGATGCTGGAAAATGGAGGCTGGAAGAGGGATGCTGGAAAATGGAGGCTGGAAGAGGGATGCTGGAAGATAGAAGTTGGAGACAAGAGATCAAATTCATAGTCATTGAAGCATTTCTAATTCCAGGATTCTAGGATTAAAATTTATCTTCGTTTTGTGAAAATCTTACTGGTCGACAATTACGATTCATTCACTTATAATCTACTACACTACTTGGAAGGGGAGTCATTGGCAGCAGTTGATGTGAAAAGGAATGATGAGCTTCAAGGTCTTGTGGTTGACAGCTATACGCATATTGTTATTTCTCCCGGCCCTGGTCTTCCCGAAGAAGCTGGAAAGTTAAAGGAGTTTATCAGCTCCATTCAAGACAAAAAGGTACTAGGAGTTTGTCTGGGTCAGCAAGCCATTGCTGAAGTTTTTGACTCTAGCTTGAGTCAATTAGAAAAGGTAGTTCACGGTCAATCTCAGGAGATCAAGATCATCGATAGGGAAGAGCCCATCTATTTTGGTCTACCTGATCAATTTAAGGTTGGACGCTATCATTCTTGGGTAGTGGATTCTGAAAACCTCAACTCCTCTATAAAAGTTACCGCCGTAGATGAAGAAGGGAATATCATGTCGATCCGCCATAGGGATTTAGATATAGCCGCAGTCCAGTTCCATCCAGAAAGTATACTTACTGAGCATGGAAGAAAGATGATCCGAAATTGGATAAGGGGAAGTGATGCTTAAGTGAATCTAAAGCGCTTTCGTGAGCTTAAATTTCAAATTTAATCCCTTGTGCTAACGGCAATTCAGTTCCATAGTTGATGGTATTGGTCTGCCTTCTCATGTATACTTTCCAAGCATCTGAGCCTGACTCTCTTCCACCACCTGTTTCCTTTTCACCACCAAAAGCACCACCGATCTCTGCGCCTGAAGTTCCAATATTCACATTGGCAATTCCGCAGTCGGAGCCATCATGTGACAGGAATTTTTCCATCTCACGCATATTGCTGGTCATCATGGCCGAAGAGAGACCTTGCTTCACTCCATTTTGAATGGCAATGGCTTCTTCGATCTCGCTGTATTTGATCAAGTACAAAATAGGAGCAAATGTTTCTTCTTGGACGATCTCCCAGTCATTTTGAACCTCGGCAATCACTGGCTTAACATAGCAAGCAGATTCATAGCCTTCTCCACTGAGTGTTCCACCTTCCACTAAGATTTTACCTCCAAATTCTTTGATCTTTTCAATGGCCGCTTCATACATTTTCACAGCATCTTGATCAATCAATGGACCAATATGATTGCTTTCGTCCAATGGATTTCCAATTTTCAATTGCGCATAAGCTTTTACCAAGCTCTCCTTCACTCGATCATAGATGCTATCGTGGATGATCAGTCTTCTGGTAGAGGTACATCTCTGTCCACAAGTCCCTACAGCTCCAAATACCAAGGCGGGAATGGCCATTTCAAGGTCGGTTGAAGGGGTAATGATCACGGCATTGTTTCCGCCTAATTCTAAAAGACTTTTTCCCAATCTTTCAGCCACTTTCATGGCCACTTGTTTTCCCATTCTAATTGAGCCTGTGGCGGAGACAAGAGGAATTCTATCATCGGTACTCATCCATTCTCCAACCTCTCTGTCTCCATTGATCAAGCATGAAATGGCAGTAGGGACATTGTTCTTTTTTAATATTTGAACGATCAAGTTTTGGCAGGCTACTCCGCACAAAGGGGCTTTTTCTGAAGGCTTCCAAATGCATGCGTCACCGCAGATCCATGCAAGTGCAGTGTTCCAACACCAAACCGCAACTGGGAAGTTGAAAGCAGAAATAATACCCACCAATCCCAAAGGGTGGTATTGCTCGTACATTCTGTGTTGAGGTCTTTCAGAATGCATGGTAAATCCGTGAAGTTGTCTGGAAAGGCCAACTGCAAAATCACAGATGTCGATCATTTCTTGAACCTCACCCAGTCCTTCTTGATAGGACTTCCCCATTTCGTAGGAAACCAATTGACCAAGAACTTCTTTCTTTTCTCTAAGCAATTCTCCAAATTGTCTAACGATCTCACCTCTTTTGGGTGCTGGGATCTTTCTCCACTCTTTTTGAGCCTCTTGAGCTGACTCAATAATGAAGTCGTACTCACTTCTTGTAGTCGTGTCAACTTCGGCAATGTAATGTCCATCAACCGGACTGTGTGAAGAGATGTAATTGTTCTGTGAAGAATAGGATTTGTCTCCAGCAAAGCTGCCGGGATTGGAGGTTTCAAGTCCTAGTTCAGAGAGAAGTTCTTCTTTAGATAGCATAGTGTTTTGAAATTTTTTCAAAAGTACCATTATTCAATCTCAGGCTAGGATAAATTCCATTTTATTTCAAGGCTAATTTTTCGATGAATTGGAGTTAATTGTATATTAAATTCAAGATTTAATAGCTGATTTTACTTACAATGGAAGCAATTAACATATTTTTGCTATTTTGGTACTTGCTCTACTAACTATTGCAAATGAAGCTACTAACCACTTTACGGGTCATATGCCTATTGACTCTTAGCGCCCTTTCTTTTGGCGCAACCGCACAGTGCACGATAGAATTTGAATCAACCAATACTTCCTGTTTCGGAGGTTCAGATGGAGTATTGTCAGCACAGATTACAGACAATGATTTTACAGAAGCTGCTGGAAAATCAAACATAAGTCTTGGAGGCGCATCTGGAAATTACTTTGATTATCGAAATGGGCATCGATTTAGCGTCATAGGAGATACTGCTAGAATTGATTCGGTAACTGTCTTTCCTAATGGTACGGGAAACATTCAGATCAACATTCGAAATTCTTCGGATGCTGTTATCTTCTCTTCACAATCAGTAGCAGTAGTTTCAGCTTCCAATCAACCATTAAAAATTTACCTGGGTGTAAAACTTCCTCCTGCGACCAACTATGTTATGGATGCTGAAGGTTCCTCCATCCCAAATATGTGGGCGGACGTTGCCACTTTCCCTTCTTACCCAATGACTTCTGCAAGTGGAGTTATCTCAATCACTTCTGCTTGGATCGGCTTTAACAATACCACAGCGGTCAATAACTATTATTTCTATTATGATTGGGATGTTACAGTATTTCCAACAGAAACTTATAGCTGGTCAAACACCGCAACTACTAGTCAGATCTCTGGTTTATCTGCAGGAACCTATACGGTAACTATTTCTGACTCATACAGCTGTTCCTCAGAAGCAGCATCTTTTGATATTCTAGAGCCGAGTGCTGTAACGGCGAGTATTTCTTTGCAGGATGATATCTACTGTTATGATGATCAAGGCAAGATATATGTTGATGCTGATGGAGGAACTATTAATCATACTGATGTTGGAAGGTCTGATGATAATAATACTGGATACTATTATGCTTTTGGAGATGGATTGGTCTTTAATGTGAATTCAGACAGTCTGCTTCTTAATGGCATATATGTTTATCCAGAAGATGGAGGAACTGTAATCATCAATATTTATGACTCCAACGATGTAAAAATTCATGCGGATACTCAAACGGTCATTGGTGTTATTCCAGCTGTACTCGGTTTTGGAGCTGAATATGTTGCCCTGAGTGCAAGGCTTGCCCGAGGAAATAATTACAAAATGGATGCGGTAGGGACCTCCCTCAATGCAGGTGGAGGACTACTTAGAAATACATCAGGATCAACTTTTCCATACAAGAGTCCGGGAGGAGCATTAGAAATTACTGACACAAAGAACGGTCTAGGACTTACTGGAGGATTCTATTATATGTTCTATGCTTGGGATGTAACAGAGAAACAAGCATTCACTTATAGCTGGTCCGACTTGTCGACCTCAGATACACTAGCAGGTTTAAGTCCAGGAGAATATGCAGTTACCGTAACCAATACAAATGGATGCAGTGGAAACGATCAGTACCTGCTCTACCAACCTTATTTAGAACCACTCACCATCGAGAGCATTGTTTATGATGAATTATTTGAATCAGGTGTAGGCTATTGCTCTGAAGATCCACAGTTTGACAATTGGAGATTTTTTAGAGAAGATCTAGATACCAATGCATCGGATTTTTATGAAGTAGTTTTCTCTGGTTCTGAATTGCCTTCGGATCTCGTGTGTGCTGATGCAAGTATGGTAAAACAACTGGCGGGAGCACTTAAAGATGGATCTACTGTTCAAGTATTGTGTAATGGGTACTATTGGAGAATTACCTCATGTAGTGCTGCTGCTTGTAGCAGTGCGCCGGAGAATATTACCATGTCGGTCAATGCATCTCCTCTGAATGCTTGTGGATGTATCACCGGAACGGCCTTAAGACCAGCAATTGGTAATTCCAATTGGGGAGGGGTGAATGGAGCGACTTGTGGAGGAGGTGTTCCAACGCAAAACTTTAGAGTAGAGTTCAAATTAAATCCAAAAGTAGACGACGCCTCTTGCTTTGGATTTTCAGATGGAAAAATTGTTCCTACAGTAAATGGAGGTGCAGACTTTTCAGCTTATACTTTTAATTGGTCAACCGCAGCTTCAACGGATTCCATCACTGCTCTTTCTGCGGGAACGTATTCACTAACCATTACAGATAACTTCGGATGTACTGCGGAGCAATCCTATACTGTAACAGAACCAGATTCTATTGCTATTCAGTTGAGCATTACACATCCAAGCAGTCAAGGAGCTACGGATGGCGCGATCAGTCCTATTGTTACCGGAGGTGTTCCACCTTACACTTTTGCTTGGGGTGATGCCTCAGTAGATTCGGCTAGGACATCTTTAAGTTCTGGTAAATATTGGCTGACAGTTACAGATGCCACCAATTGTTCCAATTATACTGATGATGACCTTTACTTTCTTCAGGATGGTATTGTAATAGTAAACGATGTTTCAGGTGCTGGATATGCTTTGGATTTTGATGGGACGGATGATGTGGTTGACTTAGGAGATGCCACGAACCTTCCTCTGGGTAACCAAGCACGAACAGTAGAAGCTTGGATCAAAGTTAATCCTGGTCATGCAGGTTTAGAATTTATCCAGTGTTATGGATTTTTTACTGCTGGCAATATGTTTGCCATGATTGTTGAAGATGGCAATTTGGGTCTTGCGATTTTTAATCACAACCGGATATTTAATACTTCACTTGACGATGGTGAGTGGCACCATGTGGCAATATCTTATCCGAATGCAGGAGACCTGGCCTCAATTTCTGCTTATGTTGACGGCTCATTGGTTTCATCGGTGTATTCTACACTAGGCACACAAACTACGGTTCCAAATACCTTATCCAATTTTCATACTATTGGTGCTTACATTGGTGGATCAGGCAGCAATTTTACTGGTCAAATTGATGAAGTAAGGTATTGGGATGCTGCCTTGGATCAGAATACCATTCAAAGCTGGATGTGCCAAAAAATTCAAAGTTCCCATCCAAATTTTGGAAATCTAGCAGCATACTATCGTTTTGATGAAGGAACAGCATTGAATTTGAACGATGTTATTTACGAGACCATTGGAGACCTTACAAATATGGACAGCTTTGATTGGGTACTTTCTGGTGCAGCAATAGGGGATGAGTCCAAAAGAAATTATCCTCCTGCTACCACGGTAGATACAATGGCTAATGGCAATGAAATTACTGTTCAAAATTTTGGAGGATCTCCTGATGGTGTTCAACTTTATTTTGTCAATGACACCGCAGAGAACTCAAATTATCCTAGCGATGCGGGATTAGTTGATACTACTACTTATTTCGGAGTAAAGATCTTTGGAGGAGGAACCTACGATGTTAAAATAGACTTTAGCAACAATCCAATTTTTAGCTCTTCTCTTTTCAAAAACCTTATTACAGTGTTTAAAAGAGAGAATGGTCAGGATGGAACTTGGCAAGCTGCAACGGGAATATTTAGTGTTGATACTGCTAATAACATTGTTTGCATATTAGGACAGTCAGGAACAGAGTATGTTCTTGGATTTGCAGCTGGTAGCTATCCTGAAGAAGCTGGTTCGGGCTATGCTGCATATTTTAACGGGGTAGATGAATACATAGATCTTGCCATTGGTAATTCGACATTCATCAATTCTGATTTCACCGTAGAATGTTGGTTTAGAAATGATGATATCTACGATTGGTATGGATTGATCAGTGCCTTTGATCAAACTACTGGGGGATATGCACTTTGGTTGGATAATAATGCAACCGTTGAGTTTTCAATTGGACCGGATAATGTTGCAATTAACCAAGATGTGGTGCAGAGCACCGATACCTTGATTCAAGGAAAATGGTATCATGTTGCTGGTGTAAAAAGGGGGACGACACTAGAGTTGTACTTGAACGGCAAGTTGCAAGGGACAGTAGCCTCGAATCAAACCATAAGTATTGGGAATACACAATTAGGAAAACGATTTACGAATACAGGAGCTGACTTTTTAGGAGCCATGGATGAGGTAAGAATTTGGACAACCTCTCTAAGTGCTTCTACCATTCAACAATACATGACTCAGAAGGTGAATGCAGGACACCCAAATTTTGCTAACCTTCAAAATTATTATCGATTTGATGAAGGCACAGGCACTACATTGAACGACCTTACTGCAGATACAGATGGAGGTTTGATCAATATGGGGGATGCCAACTGGATTCCTTCAGGCGCACTATTAGGAGACACCGCATTTGTAACCTCTCCAGCTTCAGGGATATCTCAATCTATTTTTGCTGGTAATGGAGTAAGAACACAAGATATACAGCAAACTTCTGGACTGAAATCAGTCTATGTAATTGAAGACACTGTTCCGGGAAGTTTCCCTGACTACATAACATTTGTGGATTCAACTACTGCCATTGGAGCAAGATCTTTCCAAGATTCTTTATTTGACCTCTTTATCAATTATGGAGGAAATCCCAAATTTAGCGGCATTGATGAGGATCAAATTCGAGTATTGCGCAGAGAAAGCGGAGCAGATACTAGATGGTATCCGGTTACTGGAACCATGGACGTAGACCAGTCATCAGATTGGATCACCATCTCCGATCAGAAGCAAGGAGAATACGTCTTAGCAAGAGGGCCAAATCCTCTTGATAACTCTTTGCCAGGAGCAGGAGATGCTTTAGAGTTTTTTGGTGGAGGAGAAATGGTCACCGCCACTAATTCTGGAATGGCAAGTATTCACTCAACAGATCCCATTACAGTTGAATGTTGGGTAAATCCAAAAGTGAGTACTTCTGGTTATGACTACATACTTAATTCTGAGTCAAGTGGGACGGCCAAGTATAGAATAATGTTGAACAATGGACTACCTAGATTCACCATTCGAGATATCAACTTGGTACCATTTGGTGTGCAAGGAGTTGATACAATAAACGATGGTCAATGGCATCATCTTGCTTTTGTATATAACGGATCTGAGAATCCGGCAGGAATGAGTATTTATGTTGATGGGATCCAAGCATCTACAACCTCAATAAATAGTGGTTTTTCTGCAAGTGGTTTCTACTCAGACTCTATCCTGATTGGACGACAAGCACAGTATACAAATACATTTGAAGGATTGATCGATGAGTTGAGAATTTGGAAAACAAATTTGAGTAGTGCGACGATTAATTCTTGGAACTTTCGAGAAGTAAATAATGATCATCCTGATGTTCTTGATTTGGTTTCGTACTATCAATTCAATGAAGGTGCAGGTATGTATGCATATGATGCAGCTGGAGGCGCAGATGGATTGTTGTCAAACAGTCCAGGATGGACAATTTCTGGTGCCTATATCGGAGACACTATGAGTTATATCTCTCCGTTAGCAACAGCCAATATATCAATGGATAATGGCCTGGCTATTACGGTTCAAAATTTTGACGGACCTGCAGATGCTGTAGTGATCTATAAGATTGAGGATACTGCATCCTTCTCATCGATTCCTTCACAGATTATTTCGGCAGTAACCACCTCCTATTTTGGAGTAAAATTGATTAACGGAGGAACTTACGATGTAGTAATAGACTACTCTTCAAATCCAACTTTTGCCTCTTCCGGCATGGAAAAGAGAATTCGCGTCTTGCGAAGATCAGATGCTGCTGACGCGACTTGGGAACAAGTAACCAGTCGCATCTTTGTAGATGTTACAAATAATACTATTACTATCCCTGGCCAAAGCGGGACAGAGTTCGTAATTGGATTTGCAAATGCAGCTTACCCAGATCGTGCTGGCTCTGGGTACACCTTGCAATTCGATGGAGTAAACGAATCAGTGGACATTCCAAATAGCGCAGAAATAACTAATCTATCTGATTATACTTATAGTGCATGGGTATATCTTGAAGACAATACGATCAATCCAGTTTTCTCAAAACAAGGCATTAATTCAGGAGATATTGACATTTATCATGCGGCAGGAGGAACTATTATTACTCATAATTTCAACAATGGTGGAACCTACAATTTTTCTGTTGGACCAAATCTTCCAGTAGGAGAGTGGTTTCATTTAGCGGTTGTAAATCAAGGAGGTAATATTACCCTCTACAGAAATGGGGAATCAATTCATACTGCCACCATTGCTGCTCCTCTAAGCAGCAGCTTTGATATGAGCTTGGGAAGTACTGAATTGTCAGGATCTACTTTAAATGGTCAATTAGATGAGGTTAGACTTTGGAGTACACCATTAACTCAGAATTTGATTCGCGACTGGATGTGTAGAAAATTGAAAAGCGATCATGATTCCATCAATAAATTGATCGCCTATTATCGATTTGATGAGAATACTGGTGACAGCTTGTTTGATTTGGCCATGGGGAATAATGGAGAGTTGATGAATATGGAGTCAGGGGATTGGACGAACTCTGGTGCAGCCTTAGGAGATACTTCTATTTATTCTTATCCAGCTTCTACACAAGAATTAGCATTAAGCAACTTGGATACGGTCCGCATCGCTCCGATAACTTTTGCTAGTGGTCAGCAAATTTACTACGTAACAGATAGTCCAATTGTGAATACAGTAGGACCTGGATTAGATAGCATCATTGGAGGAAATTATTATGGAGTATTCTTAACAAGCCCCGAGACTTACCAGTCGATATATACTTTTAATTCTGCAAGTCCTGCAAGTGATGCGGAGATTACTTTATCAGAAAGAGACAATCCTACTTGGGATTTCATTCAATCCAATTTAAGTACTCGTCAATATACCAGAGGAGACAATAGGGTTTCTAATACCAGTGCAACTGGAACTCGAGAGTTCATGCTAGCACATGGTACAAATAATGCCCTTGATTTTGATGGAATTAATGATTGGGTAGCTTCACCAGGCAGCGGACTATTTGATTTGGATAGTAGCTTCACCATCTCCTTTTGGATGAAGCCAAATTCTATTTCAAGTGGGACACAAACCATCCTGGGAAGATTTGGGAGTTTTTATTTAAAATTTGAGTTAACCAATGATCAAATTGAAATTTTAGGACTAGGCTATACAGGAGATGATCCTGGAATCAATTCACAAATTAATATCCCTGACAACAACTGGCATTTTATTGCCTACACATACGATGGGGATACATTGAAAGGGTATCGCGATTCTGTATTGGTCGTGAATGAAGCTAAAGAATTCAGTTTTACCACCAACCCAAATTCACTTCAAATAGGAACCCAAAACGGAGCGGACTATTACCGTGGAGATTTAGATGAAATTAGAATATGGAAAAGGCCACTATGCGAAACAGAGTTAATGGCGTATAGAGATTGTGAGAATCAGAACACTGATCAACTTTCGCTCTACATGAACTTTAATGTTGGAGTTGCAGAAGGAAACAATGCGACATTAACAACGATTCCTGATGTATCTGGAAATGGTCTGAATGGAACCATGAATAATTTTTTCCTATCAGGTTCAATTTCCAACATGGTAGCGGGTGCTGATGCAGTTTATGATAGCTGTGGCACTTTAACGTTTACGCCAATTATTGCTGGAATTAGTTTGGATTCTGCTCTGCTTTGCTATGGAGATTCTACTTCATTAACTGCTTCTGCTTCTGGAGGAAGTGGCATGTATTATTACAATTGGTCAAATGGTTCTGATTCTTCAAGAGCAGTAGACTTAGAGGCCGGCACTTATTCTGTTATTATAACAGATGGAGGATGTGGAACACCAGATACAGCTTCATTCACAATTACTCAACCGGATAGCTTAGAAATTTCCCTATCTCAGTCAGTGGCTATTCTATGTAATGGAGATGCCAATGGGGTAATAGGGTCTACGGTAATGGGAGGGACTACTCCTTATACTTATTTATGGAATAATGCGACTACTGGTGATACGATTGGTCCTGTAAGTGCAGGAACTTACTCGGTCACGGTTACCGACATGAACGGTTGTACGGATACAGCAAGCTTTAATATTGTTGATCCATCCGCTGTTGCAGCTGTCATCATGGTAGACAGCAATTCAAGTTGTAATGGAGGCAATGATGGTGGTCTTACGGTAACACCTTCAGGAGGAGGTGGAATCTATACCTACAATTGGAGTAATACTGCAACTACTGCATCAATTACTGGGCTAGCAGCGGGAACATATACTGTGACTGTAAGTGATCAAAATGGATGTACAGGTACAGCAAGTTCTACCATAACTGAGCCAACGGCTGTTTCAGCGCTTACTTTTGGTAACAACGTCACATGCAACGGAGGAAATGATGGTAGTATCATAGTTGTTCCAGGAGGGGGATCCCCAGGATATACCTTTTTATGGAGTAATACAGGAACATCGAATACCATTACGACTTTAACCGCAGGAACTTATACGGTTACCGTTACAGATAATAATGGTTGTACGGCAACAGCTAGTAGAACCATTACGGAACCAACAGCGATTAGTATCGCCATGGTGGTAGATTCCAATGCAAGTTGTAATGGGTCTTCAGATGGTGGAATATCTGCTACGCCAGCAGGAGGAACGCCAGGCTACGTATATAGTTGGAGTAATACGGCTACAACATCTTCTATTACTGGAGTTACGGCAGGTACTTATACGGTAACGGTAACAGATATTAATGGTTGTACCTCAACCAATTCAGCTACGGTAACAGAACCAACTCCCCTTGTAGCTTCAACGGCTATTGATAGCACGGTAAGTTGTAATGGATTAACAGATGGTGGCGCTAGCTCTTCAGCAGTTGGAGGAACTCCACCTTACACCTATTTATGGAACACCACTGCAACCACTACTTTTATTACTGGAGTAGGAGCAGGAACATATACAGTTACCATCACAGACAATAATGGTTGTACTGATTCTCAAACAGCTACAATAACTGAACCTGCAGTCTTAGTTGCAGCGGTGGGAGTAGATAGCAATGCCAGCTGTAATGGTTTCTCGGATGGTGGATTAACTGCATCTGAAACTGGCGGAACAGGGCCATATAATTACTTATGGAATACTACAGCAACTACTGCTTCTATCACAGGTTTACCAGCAGGAACGTATACGGTGACCATTACTGATGCAAACGGATGTACTGATGATCAAAGCGCTACAATTACAGAACCTACAACATTAGTTGCGGCTGTTGCAGTTGATAGCAATGCCAGCTGTAATGGATTCTCTGATGGTGGTCTAACAGCTTCTGAAACTGGCGGAACGGGACCCTTTAATTACTTATGGAGCAATACCGCTACTACGGCTTCTATCACCGGAGTTGCAGCAGGAACTTATACAGTGACTATCACTGATGCCAATGGTTGTACAGATGATCAAAGTGCCACCATTACTCAGCCAACTGTCTTAGCGGTTGGAGTAGCAGTGGACAGCAATGCGACTTGCAATGGATTCACTGATGGGGGCTTAAGTAGCACTCCTTCAGGAGGAACTGCACCATATACTTATCTATGGTCAAATACAGCAACCACTCAGAATATCACTGGAGTTGGAGCAGGAACTTACACTGTAACTGTGACAGACAACAATGGTTGTATAATCACAAATAGTGGAACAGTAACTGAACCAACTTTATTGACAACCAGCAATACCATCTTTTCAAATGTAACTTGTAATGGAGGTAATAATGGCTTTTTAACTACGAATCCCTCTGGTGGAACAGGGCCTTATACTTATTTATGGAGTAATTCTTCTACCGTCGCTACCATTTTTAGCGCTTCAGCAGGAACTTATACGGTTACTGTTACAGACAACAATGGCTGTACAGCTACTGATAATTCAACTATCACAGAACCTGCAGAGATCACAGCATCCATTGTAGATTCAGCATGTGTTAGTTATTTCTGGGAATCAACCGGCCAAGTATATACATCTACAGGTGCATACAACGATACATTAATTGCATCCAATGGCTGTGATTCTATTCTTACCTTGAACCTTACCATCTACTCACTTCCTACAGTTAGTATTGATCAAGGCGATACCGTAAGGATATGTGCTTCTGATTCAGTTACCTTGACAGCAAGTGGATCAGCAGCCAACTTCCAATGGTATAGTGCAGATAGTTCGGTTTGGAATTATTACGGATCCCAAGGATTTTCTGCGGTCAACGCAAGTGAGCATGATCTTCAATTTAGAGGAAATGTAGCTCACATTGCATTCACGGATCCTGTCAACTCTGGGATCACCGTACAGTATTATAACTCTCAAGATTGGGATACCTTAGGCACCGTGGGCTTTAATGGTGGAGCTGCTGACTTCCCTAGCTTGGCATTCAATGGTACTGATGCCTATGTTGCTTTTAAAGATGCGGCAAATGGTGGAGGTCTTTCGGTTATGTGGTTCAATGGAGGTAGCTGGTCAAATATTGGAGGAACAAGTTTTACTGCAGGATCCGCAGACGATATCACATTGAAGTTCATCAATGGTCAGCCTTATGTGGCATATCGCGATGGGGCAAATGGATTTAGGGTTACGGTTGTTAAGTACAACGGTTCAAGTTGGGTAGACGTTGGAAGTGCAGGTTTCTCTGCAGGTGCTGCGGATGATATCAGCATGGAAGTTTACAATAATGTGCCTTATGTTGCTTTCCAAGATGGTGGAAATAGTTCTCGAGCCACAGTAATGAGATTTGATGGTACCTCTTGGGTAAATGTTGGTACTGCTGGCTTTAGTTCTTCTGGAGCAGCATATTTAGACATTGACTTTGATCAGAATGGTTACCCACATGTTGTTTATCAGGATCAAGGAGCTGGTAATGCTGCTACTGTTTCCTATTATAATGGAACTTCATGGCAAAATCTTGGGGCAGCTGGATTTAGCGGAAATGCGGTGAACTTTACGAATATTGAGTTTGATGGAAATACACCTTATGTATCCTTCTATGACCAAGCTCTTTCAAATACTACTGTTCGAACTTACAATGGAAGTAGCTGGGAAATTGTAGGTGTGGCTGGATTTAGCGGCACAGCTAATTTCCAATCATTAGCTCTTAACAATGGATTCCCATTTGTAGGATTTAGAGACAATACTGACTTAGGAAAGACTTCGGTCATGGCATTCATCAATCCAGTGGCATCAGTTGCAGACTCTTTAGTAGTAGATTCTGCAGGAAAGTATATGGTACTGGGAATTTCTGGCAATGAATGTTTGGTTTGGGATACCATTACTGTTCTACAAGCAGATACATTGATAGCTTCGCTTGCTGTTGATAGTAATGTAAGTTGTAATGGATTGTCCGATGGAGGCGCTACTTCATCAGCCACTGGTGGATTTACACCTTATACTTACTTATGGAGCAACACAGCCACAACCGTATCCATTACAGGAGTGACTGCAGGAGTATATTCTGTGACCATAACTGATGCAATTGGTTGTACTGACACCGCAAGTATTACGATTACTGAACCTGCGCCTATTGTTGCTGCAACAGCAGTAGATAGCAATGTAAGTTGTAATACCTTCTCCGATGGAGGAGCAACTGCGAGTGCTACCGGAGGAACCCTTCCTTATACCTATTTATGGAACAATACTGCAACCACACAAAGTATTACTGGAGTTGTAGCGGGTACTTATACAGTTACCATTACCGACAATAACGGTTGTTCTGATTCTCAAACAGCTACCATTACAGAGCCTACTGCCTTAGTAGCGGCTACAGTTGTTGATAGCAATGCAAGTTGTAATGGCTTCTCTGATGGAGGAGCTACCGCAAGCGGCTCAGGCGGTACAGGACCTTATACCTATTTGTGGAGCACAACGGCCACAACAGCATCTGTTGCGGGACTAGCGGCTGGCACCTATACGGTTACAGTCACGGATAACAATGGATGTACCGATTCTCAAACTGCTATCATAACAGAACCAGCGGTTCTTGTTGCAGCTGTAGCAGTGGATAGCAACGCCAGCTGTAATGGATTTGCAGATGGAGGACTAACCGCTTCTGAAACTGGTGGTACAGGTCCTTTCAATTATCTATGGAGCACTACTGCAACCACTGCAAGTATCAATGGACTAGCAGCTGGAACTTATACTGTAACCATTACCGATGCAAACGGATGTACCGATGATCAAAGTGCTACGATAACTGAACCAGTAATTCTTGGAGCATCTGTAGCAATTGATAGTAATGTGAGTTGTAATGGAGGGTCTGATGGTGGAGCCACGGTAAATCCAACTGGAGGTACCGCACCTTATACTTATCTATGGAGTAATACAGCGACTACACAGAGCGTAACAGGTCTTCCAGCTGGAGGTATTTCAGTGAATGTTACTGACGCCAATGGATGTGTGATTGGAGCAGCCAATTTTATTACTGAACCTACACCTATTGTTGCGGCAACCCTTGTTGACAGCAATGTTACTTGTAACGGATTTTCCGATGGAGGAGCTACAGCCAGTGGTTCAGGTGGTACCGCACCTTATACTTATTTGTGGAGCAACACAGCAATTACGCAAAGCATAACTGGAGTTATAGCAGGCACCTATACAGTTACTGTAACAGATAATAACGGATGTACTGATACGCAAACTGCTACCATTACTGAACCTACAGCGATTATTGCTGCTACTGTAGTTGATAGCAATACTACATGTAATGGATCTTCAGATGGTGGTGCTACAGCTAGTGCCTCTGGAGGAACACCTCCTTACACTTATGCTTGGAGTAATACTGCTACAACGGCATCAATTACAGGTGTAGTGGCAGGAACTTATACAGTGACGATAACAGATAACAACGGTTGTACTGATTCTCAAATTGCTACAATCACAGAGCCGACTGCTCTTGGAATTTCTACGACCGTTGATGCAAATGTTAGTTGTAATGCCGGTTCTGACGGTCAAATGACGGCCAATCCTACTGGTGGTACACCACCATATACATACAACTGGAGCAACACTGCTACAACTCAAACTATCTCAGGACTAACAGCAGGAACCTATACGGTAACTGTGGCTGATGCTAATAATTGTCAGATTATTACCAGCAACATAGTTACAGAACCAGCTGCATTGGCTGGAACCATAGTAATAGATAGTAATGTGACTTGTGGATTGGGAGGTGATCGAATTCGACTACCAATAAATTGGGACGATACCGCTGCGATTGATTATACAGTAATTGATTTTGCTGGTCAGTTTTCTTCTGTAGTACCAGAACCTGGAAACCCTACCAATCTTGTTCTCCAAACAGATAAGGCTGGAGGAGCTCTTCCGATTGCTGGAACCATTCTAGGAAACGATTCCTTGAATAAGGAAATTCCATTTAGTCCTGGCAATACAGTCATAAAAGCATTGGTTTATGCACCAGCTGTTGGTGTTCCGGTACGATTGAAAATTGAAAACGAGCAAACCTTTACCATCTTTGTAGAGGCGGAAGTATTAACTACGGTAGCCAATGCTTGGGATACTTTGTATTTTGACTTCTCAACACCAGCTGCTGGATCAGATACTTTGAACTTTAGTCATACTTACAACAAGATTGTAATCTTCTACGATTTTGGAAATACTGGAGTAGGTGATACTTATTATTTAGATGATTTAATTTTCGACGGTCCAATGCCTGGTGGAGGAGATGATGGTGGATTGACTGCCAACCCAACAGGAGGAACAGCGCCTTATACCTACGCATGGAGTAATGGAGGCAATACTCAAAGTATTACAGGCTTAACGGCAGGTATTTACACTGTTACGGTTACAGATAACCAGGGCTGTATTTATACCTCCCAAGATACCATTACGGAATCACCTATACTGGATGCTTATGCGGTGGTAGATGCGGACGTTACTTGTTTTGGTGGAAATGATGGACAAGCAACAGCAAGTGCAGCTGGAGGAACTGGAGCTTATACTTACAATTGGAGCAATACCGCAACAACAGCTACTATTTCTGGATTGACAACAGGAATCTACAAGGTAACGGTATCGGATGCAAGCGGCTGTACGGCAACTTCATCGGTATTTATTTATGAGCCGATCATTCCTAGAGATACAATCCAAGATACTGCATGTGTAAGCTATACTTGGGATTCAAATTCTCTAACTTATACTGCTTCTGGTACTTATTCAGATACGGTGCTTACAGGATTGGGATGCGATTCTATAGTTGCTTTGGAGTTGATCATATATCCAGCACCAACAGTAAGTATTGACCAAGGTGATACTGCCTATTTCTGTTCTAGTGATTCAACCACTATCAGCGCATCTGGAACTGGAGTTTCGTATGATTGGTATCAAGAGATTCCTGACTGGTCGATTTTAGGAAATAATACAGCAACTAATACATCCCTCCAATCGATGGATGTATACAACGGTGTTCCATACATAGAGTTTAGAGACTTCAATAATTCCAATGGAATTACTGTCATGAGATACATCAACGGAGCTTGGGAAAATGTAGGAACACCAGGTCTTGCTCCAAACTCCGGAGGTAGTGCAATTATTAAAGTACACAATGGCACTCCTTATGTGGCATTTAGTGATGTTGCTAACAGTAATCGTATTTCAGTGCTTTCTTTTGATGGTTCTAATTGGAATAATGTTGGTGCAGCTGGCTTTTCAGGAGGCACAGCGAGTTCTATTGATTTGGCAATAGATAATGATGGAACGCTATATGCCGCCTATCAAGATGCATCTATAGGAGTACTGACAGTGAATTTCTTCAATGGGTCTAATTGGGTGACATTAGGTAATGATTCCGTTTCTAATGGAAGTGCTGATAGAATTGCATTATCAGTTGAGAATGGAAATGCATATGTAGCGTATCAAGATAATAGTATTGGGTTTGATAGGATTTCAGTTGCTCAATACAATGGCTCTGCATGGGCACATCTTGCTCCTCTAGGCTTTATAGATGGAAGGAGCTGGTCACATGCAATGCAAGTTGAAAGCGGGGTTCTATATATGACATATATGGACAATGCCCAAGGTGCACAGGCAACAACTGTTTCATATGATGGATCAAATTGGGATACTCTGGGTACACCTGGCTATTCAACAGGCATAGTTGCAGATATGAGTATATCTGTTCTAAATTCTAACAATGTATATACAGCATTCAGGGAGAACACCTACTCTTTTAGACCAGTTGTATCGTATTTTGATGGCTCATCTTGGTCGATAGTCGGAACCCCAGGTTTTGCCGATGGGACTTCACAATATTTATCGTTTGAAGCAACAGAGACAGCAATTTATGCTAACTACCAGGACTTTGATGGGGGTAATCAAAGAAATGTCTTAGAAGTAATTGGAGGATTAGAATTGTCGAATGTTTCTTCAGTAACTGTTAAAGATTCAGCCAACTATTTTGTGGTGGCCACTTCTGCCCAAGGATGTACAGCAACAGATACCATTACCGTTTTAGAAGCAGACACATTGATTACAACAATCGCATTGGATAGCAATGTAAGCTGTACTGGATTCTCAGATGGTGGAGTGACTGCATCTGCTACTGGCGGAAGAACCCCCTATACCTATTCTTGGAGCAATACAGCAACAAATGCATCCATTACTGGAGTAATTGCCGGAACTTATTCTGTAACCATTACCGATGCAATTGGATGTACCGATACAGCTAGCTTTGCCATTACAGAGCCTACTCCTTTGGTAGCAGCTACTTTGGTAGACAGCAATGTGACTTGTAACGGATTCTCAGATGGTGGGGCTACAGCTAGTGGATCAGGCGGAACAGCACCTTATACATATTTGTGGAGCAACACAGCAATTACACAAAGCATCACAGGAGTTATAGCAGGAACTTATACCGTTACCCTTACCGATAATAATGGATGTACGGATTCTCAAACAGCAACTATTACTGAACCGACGGCATTAATAGCAGCAACTGTAGTTGATAGCAATGCAAGTTGTAATGGATTTGCTGATGGTGGTGCCACGGCCAGCGGATCTGGAGGAACTGGACCGTATACATACCTATGGAGTACTACAGCTACTACCGCTTCTGTTGCTGGTCTAGCGGCAGGAACATATACTGTGACTGTATCTGATAACAATGGATGTACGGATACGCAAACAGCTACCATCACCGAACCTCTTGCCTTAGTTGCATCTACAGTAGTAGACAGTAATGTTAGTTGTGCGGGAATTGGAGATGGAGGAGCTTCAGTAGTTGGTGCAGGAGGCACACTTCCATATACCTACAATTGGAACATTGCAGGAAATACACAATCCGTAAGCGGATTATTTAATGGAACTTACTATGTTACCATTACTGATGCAAATGGCTGCACCGATTCAGCAAGTGTTACCATTACAGAGCCACTAGCATTAAGTGGATCGATTGCATTGGATAGCAACGTTAGTTGTAACGGCCTTTCAGATGGTGGTGGAACTGCTTCCGCCAGTGGAGGTACACCTCCTTATGCATACTTATGGAGCAATACTACTACAGATTCAAACTTAACAGGCGTTCCTGCTGGAACTTATACAGTGACTATTACCGATGCAAACGGTTGTACAGATACACCTACATTGACCATAGTAGAACCAGCTGTATTAGTTGCATCTACAGCAGTTGACAGCAATGCAACCTGTTTCAATGGAACAGATGGTGGTGCAACTGCATCTGAAACTGGAGGCACACCTCCTTATACCTATTTGTGGAGCAATACTGCAACTACTGCATCCATTACTGGTGTTTCTGCTGGAACTTACACAGTAACCATTACTGACAATAATGGGTGTACTGATGATGCATCTGTTGTAATTACTGAACCAGCATTAATTACAGGTTCATTTAACGATACTGCTTGTGTAAGTTATACTTGGTCTTCTAATGGCTTGACCTATACAAGTAGTGGGGCTTATATTGATACTGTTATTGCGGCCAATGGTTGTGACTCTGTTCTCACATTGAACTTAACCATCAACCCCGCTCCAACAGTTAATATTGATCAAGGAGATACTGCTTATTTCTGTGCGAGTGATAGTGTTTCTATCTCAGCTAGCGGAACAGGGGTTTCTTACGAATGGTTAGTTGAGGCAGAGAATTGGTCTTATTTATCAAGCACAGGAATTCCAACAGCAAATCGAGAGACAAATCAAGAAGTTTTTGTTTTTAGAGATTCCATCTTCATGGCATTTAATACGATTGGAGCTGGATTCCCACTCAATATTAGGAAGTTCGATGGCTCTTCATGGTTAAATGTAGGCTCAGGATTAGTTGGAAATTCTGTTTTAAGACCAAGTTTAACTTCTAAGCAAGATACTTTATTCATTGCTTACCAAGATCAATCTAATGGAGGCGTTGCCAATGTTGATAAGTTTGATGGCTCAAACTGGGTATCTGTTGGTGGATCTGCGGTAACTCCAAGCTCTGTTGGAAGAGTTGAGTTGATAACTTTTAAAGAAGAGCTTTACCTAGCATATGCAGATAATGCAAATGGAAGTAGGGCTTCTGTTTCCAAGTTCAATGGCACCAATTGGGTAAATGTTGGAATTGCAGGATTTACTAATAATAGCATTGGAAATATGTCATTAATATCTCATGATGATACTTTATATTTTGCCTATGAGGATCAAGGAGTTAATGAGATTGAGGTAATGAAATTTGATGGCAGTAGTTGGATTTATATAACTCCAACTGTTGGCAATGGCAACCTTACAATCAATCCTGAAATAATTTCTCATAACGGGGAGTTACATATTGCTTACAAAGACAATTCAATTTCAAATTCTGTATTTGTTAAGAAGTTAGTTGGAAACAGCTGGGTGAATGTTGGTTCAGGTCAAATTTCAGTTGGTGGCGGTAATAATCCAGTTATGCTGTCTGAATATGGTAATTTATATGTTGCTTATACAGATTTGACACTCACTGGCGTTTCAATTCAATTGTTTGATGGAAACGCATGGAGAAATGTTTCAACAAATGGAATCAGAGGAACATTCGCAACCCAACCGGATTTAATCAGTCTTGACAACGTTATTCACATAGGAATCACTGAAGGAGGAATTCTTAGTGAAGATATTGCGGTCTTAAAGTATGAAGACTCTCTGGTTGGTACAGGCATTTCTTATTTTGCTAGTGTTGAAAACGATTATTTTGTCAGATCATTCTCTACGGAAGGCTGTAGTTCCACTGATACGATTACTGTCCTTGAGCTGGATTCTCTAGTTGCAACAGCTGCAATTGATAGCAATGTAAGTTGCTTTGGATTTAGCGATGGTGGAGCTTCTGTTGCTCAAATAGGAGGTAGAGCACCTTATACATACGCATGGAGTAATTCTGCTACTACATCAAGCATTAATGGATTGGTAATTGGAACATATACCGTTACTGTTACCGATGCAATAGGTTGTACAGATACTTCTAGCATTACCATTACTCAACCTCCAGTGCTCAGCACCACCACATTGGTTACCAATGAAAGTTGTACGGGAGCAGGCGACGGACAAGGTGGAGTTCTTGCATTAGGTGGTACAGCTCCATATTCTTATCTATGGAGTACTTCGGCTACTACCAACATCATCACTGGATTAAATGCTGGAACCTATACGGTTACGGTTACTGATAATAATTCTTGTACAGAGATAGATTCTGTTACCATCATCGTATTGGATGTTACGCCTCCTTTGGCAAATGCATTTGATACTACCATCTTGTATTTGGATACGAATGGATTGGCAACTCTTGACTCCAATGCTGTTGATAGCTCTAGCTCAGATAATTGTGCTATTGATTCTTTCGAGATCATTGGTCAAGTAAGTTACAGCTGTGCGGATCTAGCTGGCGGAACACTAGTTCAAATGGCGGTCTTCGATACCAACGGCAACAGTGATACTACGGATGCAACAATCGTAGTGATGGATACCTTGAACCCAATTGTTATCCCAAGAAACATTTCAGTTTACTTAGACAATGTCGGTCAAGCATCTATAACAACTACAGATGTTGATAGTGCCACCACAGATAATTGTGGACCACCAACATTGAGTCTTGACTCAACGAATTTCGATTGCTCTGAAGTAGGACCAAATACAGTAAAACTTTATGCACTGGATGGATCTGGAAACTTGGATTCAGCGAATGCAACTGTGACGGTATTCGATACAGTTCGACCTACTGTATTGACCAATAACTTTACCGTTTATTTGGATGCTGTTGGTGCGGCAAGTATTACTGTGGGAGATATTGATAATGGTAGTTCCGATGCATGTGGTATAGCTTCTAGCATCTTGGACATCACCAGCTTTGGATGCTCTGAAACAGGTGCCAATACGGTAACTTTAACTGTTACAGATAACAATGGAAATGTCAATGCAGCAACTGCAACGGTTACTGTTCTTGATACCCTTGATCCAACAGCCATTGCTCAAAATATTAATGTTTACTTGGATGCAGCAGGTGTTGCAACAATTGACAGCAACGCTGTGGACAATGGATCAAATGATAATTGTGCGATTGTTGAGTTCAGAACTGATTCAACCAACTTTGATTGTGCAGAAGTAGGTCCGAATACGGTAGAAATGATCGTTGAGGATGCAAGTGGAAATACAGATACAACTTCTGCAACGGTAACGGTGATAGATACAGTTCGACCAAATGTATTGACCAACAATGTTACCATTTACCTAGATGGATCAGGTATGGCTAGCATCACCGTGGGTGATATTGATAACTCAAGTTCTGATGCTTGTGGAATAGCTACAAGAGTTTTGGATTCAACCAACTTCGATTGCTCAGAGGTAGGCCCAAATACAGTTACGTTGACAATTACTGATAACAACACCAACGTTGACTCAGCAACAGCAATTGTTACAGTAGTAGATACGGTGAGACCAGTAGCTGTTACTCAGAACATCAGTGTTTATTTGGATGCTGCGGGAACAGTAAACATCGATTCCAATGCGGTTGATAATGGTTCATCTGATAACTGCCAGATTGCTTCCATAACAACTGACATTACCAACTTCACTTGTTCTGAGGTTGGAGCTAATTCAGTAGAGATGCTAGTGATTGACGTGAATGGAAACAGAGATTCTGCATCTGCAATCGTCACAGTATTCGATACCGTTCGTCCGACTGCTATAGCACAAAACATCAATGTATACTTAGATGCTGCAGGTGTTGCTACCATTGACAGTAATGCGGTAGATAATGGATCAAGTGATAACTGTACCATTGCTTTCTTCGATACAGATTCAACCAATTTTGATTGCACAGAGGTAGGACCAAATGCAGTGGAGATGATCGTTCAAGATGTCTTTGGCAATAGAGATACTGCTTCGGCAACTGTAACCGTAATTGATACAGTAAGGCCAGATGTATTCACCAATAACATCACAATTTATCTGGATCCTGCAGGAACAGCAAGTATCACTGTTGGAGATATCGACAATTCTAGTTCTGATGCTTGTGGTATAGCTACTAGAGTATTGGATTCAACCAATTTCGATTGCTCAGAAATAGGTCCGAATACAGTTACTTTAACAGTGACCGACAACAATGGAAATATTGATTCTGCTACGGCAATTGTTACTGTCTTGGATACATTAGAGCCAACAGCTATTGCTCAGAATATCACGATCTATTTAGATGCTGCAGGTGTGGCTAGCATTGATAGCAATGCTGTGGACAATGGATCAAACGACAATTGTGCGATCGTTGAATTCAGAACAGATTCTACCAACTTTGATTGCTCAGATATAGGAGCAAACACGGTAGAAATGATCGTTGAGGACGCAAGTGGAAATACAGATACTACTTCTGCAACGGTGACCGTTGTGGATACAGTTCGACCAATTGCAGTAACTCAGACCATTAATGTATATCTAGATGCTGCAGGTCTTGCAAGCATTGATTCCAATGCGGTTGATAACGGTTCTTCCGATAATTGTCAGATCGCTTCAATTACTACTGACTCTACCAACTTCGATTGCTCAGAGGTAGGGCCAAACACAGTAGAGATGTTAGTGATCGACGTGAATGGAAACAGAGATTCGACTACGGCAATAGTCAATGTCATTGATAGTGTAAGACCTATTGCTATTGCACAAGCCATCACCATCTACTTGGATGCTGCTGGTGTTGCAAGTATCGATTCTAATACGGTAGACAATGGATCTTCTGAAAATTGTCAGATTGCTTCGATCACCACTGATTCTACCAACTTTGATTGCTCTGAAACAGGAGCTAACACCGTGGAGATGTTGGTGATTGATGTAAACGGGAATAGAGACTCAGTAACTACAACGGTTACAGTTCTAGATACCTTAATTCCGACAGCAATTGCTCAGAACATCAATGTGTATTTGGATGCTGCTGGATTAGCAAGCATAGATTCTAACGCAGTTGATAATGGAAGCAATGACAATTGTGCAATCGTTGAGTTCAGAACTGACTCAACCAATTTTGATTGTGCTGTAGTAGGACCAAATACGGTGGAAATGATCGTTGAGGATGCAAGTGGAAATACAGATACCACAACTGCAACAGTAACAGTTATTGACACTGTAAGACCAGATGTATTCACTAACAACATCACTATCTACTTAGATGGAAGTGGTCAAGCAAGTATTACAGTAGGTGATATTGATAATTCAAGTTCTGATGCTTGTGGAATTTCTACTCGAGTACCGGATTCAACTAACTTCGATTGTACAGAAGTTGGTCCAAATACAGTGACTTTAACTGTGACCGACAATAATGGCAATATTGATTCTGCTACTGCCACTGTAACGGTTCTTGATACCATCAGACCAACGGCAATTACTCAGAACATTACTATCTATTTGGATGCTGCTGGAGCAGCTAGTATCGATTCCAATGCAGTAGACAATGGCTCAAATGACAATTGTCAGATCGTTGAATTCAGAACAGACATTACCAGCTTCACATGTGCTGAGGTTGGTCCGAATACGGTAGAAATGATCGTTGAGGATGCCAGTGCCAATACAGATACAACAACAGCTATTGTAACGGTTGTTGATACAGTAAGACCTCAAGCATTAACTCAGAACATCAATGTATATCTTGATGCAACAGGTGTTGCAAGTATCGATTCCAACGCGGTAGATAATGGTTCCACAGACAACTGTCAGATCGCATTCTTTGCGACTGATTCAACCAACTTCGATTGTTCTGAAGTAGGTCCGAATACAGTTGAAATGTTAGTGGTAGATGTGAACGGAAACAGAGACTCTAGTACCGCCACTGTGACGGTAATTGATTCAGTTCGACCAATTGCAGTTGCTCAAACATTAACTGTGTACTTGGATGCCGCAGGTGCTGTAAGTATTGATAGTAACGCTGTAGATAATGGTTCTTCTGATAACTGTCAGATTGCTTCCATCACCACTGACATTACTAGCTTCACTTGTGCAGAGGTGGGACCGAATACGGTGGAGATGTTAGTGATCGATGTGAACGGCAATAGAGATTCAATTAGCACTACAGTAACCGTCTTGGATACATTGAATCCAACTGCCATTGCACAAAATATTACTGTTTACTTAGATGCTGCTGGCTCAGTTAGTATTGATAGCAATGCAGTAGACAATGGTTCAAATGACAATTGTCAGATCGTTGAGTTTAGAACAGACATTACGAGCTTCACATGTGCAGAGGTTGGACCAAATACTGTGGAGATGATTGTTGAGGATGCAAGTGCGAATACAGATACTACAACGGCTATTGTTAATGTTGTAGATACGGTAAGACCACAGGCGATTACTCAGAATATCAATGTGTATTTGGATGCTACAGGAGTAGTTTCAATAGATAGCAATGCGGTAGATAATTCAAGTTCAGATAATTGTCAAATTGCATCAATTACCACTGACTCCACCAACTTCGATTGTTCTGAGGTGGGCCCGAATACAGTAGAGATGTTAGTTATTGACGTAAACGGCAATAGAGATTCTACTACGGCCATTGTGAATGTTATCGATAGCGTTCGACCACAAGCAATCGCTCAGAATATAGTTGTTTACTTAGACGCTGCAGGAACAGTAAGTATTGATTCCAATGCAGTAGACAATGGCTCTTCAGATAACTGTCAGATCGCTTCGATCACAACAGACATTACAAGCTTCACTTGTACTGAAGTGGGATTGAACACGGTTGAAATGCTCGTGATCGATGTGAATGGAAATAGAGATTCAGTAACGGCAACAGTTGATGTTGTTGATACAATTAGACCAACTGCAATTACGCAGAACATTACTGTTTACTTAGATGCAGCAGGTGCAGCTAGCATTGATTCTAATGCAGTAGATAACGGTAGCAACGACAACTGTCAAATTGCTTCCATCACCACAGATCTTACCATCTTTGGATGTTCTGATGTTGGAAATGTAAGCGTAGAGATGTTGGTGATCGATGAGAACGGTAACAGAGATTCTACTACGGCTACAGTTACCGTAATTGATAGTCTGAATCCAGTATTGAGTAACGTGCCAGCGGATATTGCAGTGAGCAATGATGCGGGAAGCTGTGGAGCTATTGTAAGTTGGACTCCACCAACAGATGCAGATAACTGTAATGTTGATTCAGTGAGAGCCAATGCAACTCCAGGTGACTTCTTCCCAATTGGTGATACAGTGATTACTTATGTAGCTTATGATCCAAGTATGAATACGGATACGGTTAGCTTTAGAATCACGGTAACGGATGATGAGGATCCTGTGATCACTAATGTGCCAGCTACTATCAACTTGAACAATGCACCAGGTCAATGTGATCAAGTGGCTACATGGACTGTTCCATCTGCTTCTGACAATTGTATTGTTGATTCCTTGATCGGAAACTTTGCTTCTGGAGCAAGCTTCCCTGTTGGAACAACTACAGTTGAATACATTGCATACGATCCATATGGAAATACCGATACGGTAAGTTTTGATGTAGTAATTACGGATAACGAATTACCAACGATCACTTGTCCAGTTGACACAACTATTTGTACCACTACTTACACATTCACAGTGCCTACTGGAAATGATAATTGTGGTGTTGCATCTGTTGTTCAGTCTGAAGGAATACCTTCAGGAGGAACTTACCCAGTTGGAGTAACGGTGAATAAGTTCATCATTACCGATGTGAATGGCAACGTTGATTCTTGTTCATTCACTGTAACAAGAGATCCAGAACCTACAGTGTCTATGGCGGGCCCTGATCAAACCATTTGTGCAGACACTGCTCAGCTAGCAGCAAATGCAGCAAGCATTGGAACCGCCATTTGGACATCTGTTAGTGGCACAGTCACTTTCGACGACAATACTGATCCTTTGACCATTGCGAGAAACTTGAGCATTGGAGAGAATAGATTGGTATGGAGTATCAGTAACGGAGTATGTGCTACATCAACTGATACCATCATTGTGAATGTAGATGCAGATCCTTCAGCTGCAGTAGCAGGAATGGATCGTCTTCTGTGTGATGTTAATCAAGTAGGCATGAATGCCGATCCAATTAGCATTGGAAATGGTACTTGGACACTAGTCTCTGGTAGTGCAAACATTGCCAATGCGGGAAGTAACACTACTCAGATAGATAACCTTGGAATTGGAGTGAATACTCTTGCATGGACTGTGAGTAATGGAGTTTGTCCTTCTGTCTCAGATACGATTGATATCGCGGTATCCAATACGCCAATTATCGATGCAGGAGCAGATCAGGATATCTTCTTACAGGATGGAATCCAATTGGGAGTGACTTCTGATGTTGTTCAGGGGGTAAGCTATCAGTGGAGCCCTGCGCAATACATTGATGGAAGTGCAACAATTGCTAATCCATTTGGTAGACCGCTAGTGAGCACTACATTCACAGTTACTGTAACCGATAGTCTCGGATGTGCTGCAACTACTTCAGTGAGAATAGAAGTTGAAGGTGGATTAGAGATTCCAACAGCATTTACACCAAACAACGATGGATTCAATGATACTTGGGAGATCAAGAATCTTGCTCAGTTCACAGAATACACCATTAGCGTTTATAATGGCTTTGGAAATGAAGTATTCAGCTCTAAGGATTATACACAAGCATGGGATGGTACAAGAGATGGAAATGTGTTGCCTGTGGGATCCTACTATTATGTAATTCAAGTGAAAGATATCTCTGGTGGATCCAGAGCAGAAACAGGTATAGTGACCATACTTAAATAAAGATTTTAGATGAAAAGATTAGTTTTCATATTCTCCATTGTACTACTGATACCCTTAGGGCTGTCATCGCAGACCTATGAGCAGTATACATTGTGGAATCAAAACCATTATTTATTGAATCCTGCAGCAGCAGGCAATCTGGAATATTTAGAAATTGCAACAGGTCTTAGAAGGCAATGGGCAGGGATCAAAGATGCTCCGAGCTCCTATTATGCCACTGGTCATACGGTTTTGAATAGGCCTAAAACCCACCAACTTTCTGCTTTGAGGATCAGTACTACTGCCAGAAGTAAATTCTATCGAGCAAGAAAGAATTTGCGCCCCTATCTTAAGCATGCTTTGGGTGGACAGATTGCGACTCATGAATTTGGTGCGTTCAAGAAAACAGAGGCGAATCTTTCTTATGCCATTCACCTGCCAATGAATAATGATATTTATTGGTCCTTTGGTGTGACTGCTGGCTTGAGCAATTTTGGATTTGATGAAGGAAGGGCGAATGTGTTGAATTCTGGAGATCAGGTTTACGAGGCCTATGCAAGCGGAGAAACCACTAATAAGTTCAATTCTAATGCAGGTACTTATGTTTACTCAGATGATTTCTATGTAGGATATTCAGCGCATCAGCTGCTACAAAACAAATTAGATATTGCAGATATAGAAACAACTACTGAGGAAGCAACACTGACCATGAGGCATTACGCCATGGCAGGGTACCACTTTTACCTTACACAAGATTTGAAATTGACTCCTAATATGTTGATCAAGATGGTTGAATCACAGCCTATGAATATAGAATTTGGAGGAACCTTAACCTTTGCCGATGCAATCTACGGTGGATTGAACTACCGAGGAGAAGATGCAATATCCATCATTGCAGGAGCAGAGATAAAAAGAATATTTAAAATAGGATATGCCTTTGACTACACTACATCAGAGATTTCTGAGAGTGCTAGTGGTAGTCATGAGATTTTCCTTGGATTTACTTTGTTTTAGAATTTGGGCATGAGAAAGAAATGTTGTAATTATTTTCTACCACTATTACTGCTGTTCGGTTTTGAGGCTGCAAAAGCTCAGATGTTCATTCCTAAGTTTGAACCACCGCAGAATTTATCAGAGATCAATCGAAATGGAGCTGAGGAAAGTATGCCAGTGCCATACAATGATGGGGAGAATCTCTATTTCGTTAGAACTTACATTGAAGGAAATCTTTTTGATAAGGCTAGAGGACAAGATATCTTTTCAGCTGAAAGAAAGGATGGTCAATGGCAAAGCATGGAAGATGCTTTCAAGAAGCTAAATGATAAGGGAAACAATGCCATTATTGGCGCCTCTGCAGATGGAACTACTCTTTATTTGTTCAATTCTGTTCAATCTCATAAAAAGGTTGCGAGGGGAATTGCTTATATGAAAAAAGACTCCACCGGAGAATGGGGAAAGATGACTCAATTAGAAATACCTGAGTTTAAAGTTGGACTGGGGAACTATTCCTTCTTCATGAATCCCGAAGAGAATATTCTCTTGGCAGCGATGTCTCCAAATGACACAACATTTGAGGAAGATCTCTATGTGAGTTTGAAGAATGATAGCGGAAGATGGGAGCCTTTTAAAAGTTTAGGACCACAGATCAATACACCTGGATTTGAGGTTGCTCCTTACATATCCAAAGACAACAAGACACTTTATTTTTCATCAGACGGACATCCTGGAATGGGCAGCTCCGACATTTTTGTCACCTACAGACTGTCAGATTCTTGGCAAGAGTGGACCAAGCCCTTGAACATGGGAGTTCCAATTAACTCAGAAGCCTTTGATGCTTATTATGTGATGGGGAACAATCGAGAAGTATTCTTCACCTCCAATAGAGATCAAGAGTATAGTGACATCTATTACTCTAAGAGTACGGGTGATGTTGCTATTGGGGTAAAAGTATTGGGAGAATTCAAGTACAATGGTTTGGCTGCTGAAAATACCAAGCTTTTGATCTACGACAACGAAGGAAATCTTGTAGATGAAGTTGTTACGGATCAATACGGTCTCTTCAGTTTTTTCAAACTAGATCAAGAAGATAATTATGTGGTCAAAGTGGCTGCTGATGATCCTGCAGACTACCCAGGTGGAGTTGTTTATGTGGTAGATGATGAAGGAAGGAAGCTCAAGAGATTGTTGATCGACGAAAATGGAAATTTTGTTGAGGATCCAAATATGGAAGATGCAGAGATGGTAAGTGGAATATTCAGTTATAACTCTTTACCAGTTGTTAACTCTTCATTGGTGATCTATGATGAGAATGGCTTTCCAATTGATACCATTCAAACAGATGAGTTTGGCAGATTCAATTACGAGCGAATTGGAAGAGATGAGAACATTAGTATTCGTCCATTGGAAGGAGAAGATGCAGCGGGTATTGTTTACTTCTTAAGCGAGGACGACAAGCGCACCAACAGATTTGTAGTTTCTAACATTGAGAAATCATACATAGAAGAGAAGTTAGAAGGTACATTCAAATACAATGAGTTGGCAATGGCCAATACCAGTTTGGTGATCTATGATGAAAATGGCTTCCCATTGGATACCATTGTAACTGATGAGTATGGTCAGTTCAGCTACAGCAGATTAGGCTACGATCAGAACATTTACATCAAACCCTTGGGCGGAGATGAGACCAGCGGTCTAGTTTACTTCACAGATGAGGATGGTAATAAAGTTGCCAGATACGTGGTGAGCAATGAAGATCCGCAATTATTAGCAGGCTTGTTCAAGTATAACCAACTACCTGTAGCGAATAGTACTCTTGTGATCTACGACAAAGATGGTTATCCAATAGACACGGTCATGACCGATGAGTATGGTAGGTTCAGTTATCAAAAGATGTCATTCGATGATGATATCTCCATCCAACCATTGGGCGGATCTGATGCTGGAGGACTAGTTTACTTCACCGATGAGAATGGTAATCGAGTGGCAAGGTATGTAGTGAGCGGTGATGAAGACTTGTTAGAAGAAGAGCTGATGAAAGGAGTGTTCGAGTACAACAGTTTGCCTCTCTCAAATACCCAGCTAGTAGTGTATGACGAGAATGGATTCCCAATCGATACTATCACTACAGATCAATATGGAGGATTTGAGTATAGCAGAATTGGAATGGACGATGAGGTGATTCTCAAGCCAATCGATACAGAAGATCTTGACGGAATTGTCTATGTAAAAGACGAGAATGGAAATAGAGTAGACAGATACTTTGTAACCAAAGACGGCAGATACATCTCCGAAGGAGCATTGCTTGAGAAAGAGTTAATTGAAGGTCAATTCAATTACAAGGGACTACCAATGGAAAACAGTGCCTTGGTACTCTTGGATGAAAACGGATATCCTGTAGATACTTTCTACACCGATGCTGAAGGAAACTTTGCCTACAACAAAATGAAAGCAGATGAGAAGTTCTCTATCAAACCGCTTTCTTTAGAGGACGATATGAGTTTGGAAGGTGCTGAAATGTTCCTTAAAACCGATAAGATTGCACGTAAGGAGCCATCGGACAAAGACATTCAAAGTGGGTTTGGCTTTAATACCGTTGCACAGTATTCAGAGCCTAAGAAAGCACCAGCTCCTGTAATTGCATCCAAGCCGAAAACAAATCCAACTTATTCGTATGATGCAGATCCTAATTACACGCCTCAATCGAATGACGACTTTATCATCTATTTCTTCTACAATGATTGGGTAGTTAAAGCAAATGATGCAGCCAAGATCAATGCCATTTCTGATGAAATCAAAGCGGGACAGAAAGTTAAGCTAGTGGGTCATACAGATAATATCGGTAGTGAAGGAAACAACATGAAGGTAGCAAAATTGAGAGCTGAGGCTGTGAGAGATTACTTGATTGAGAAAGGCATCAGCGTGGATGAGAAGATCACCATCATTGCACATGGAGAAAGATATCCTGTGGGCGACAATGAAAGTTCTAAAGGAAGAGGAATGAATAGGAGAGTGGAGATCTTCGTTCAGTAGATCTTACTCTCATTTTAATGATAAGAGAGCTTTCCTTCTTTCAATTCTGACAAGAAGCTATCCAAAACTTCATAGCTGACGTGGTCCATGATCACGATCTTGAACCACCTTGCAGGTCTTTCATATGAATCTGCTACCAATTCATACTTATGAGCTAGTGCCGGCGGAATTTGATTGGCATTGATAGCAATGATATTGATGTTTGGGTTTCTGTAGTATTCGATTCCCATCTCATCAAGTGCATCGCAGCAATAGTTAGTTCTATTCAAAAGTTCGATCACTTTCTTTTTCCAACCTGCAGACCCATGTCTCATTAGGACCATCCACATGATCACAGCATTAGCTCCGCTTCTGCTTCCACATAAGGTGTAATCAAGTCCAGGTACATATTGTGCATAACGATTGGTGACATACTTCATGAAGCCCTTTCTGATCAAAAACATCCCAGTTCCATAAGGAGTCTGTAAAAGTTTATGGCCATCAATTGATATGGAGCTCACTTTTGGATTACCAAAATGATGTTCTGATTTGGCATTGCTGAATGGGTAGATAAATCCGCCAAAGGCCCCATCCAAGTGAAGCTTATATGCCAAGCGATTCTTTTCCAATAGATCCACCACTCGGTCAATTTCATCAACTGATCCAAACATGGTAGTAGACATATTGAGAACAATGATGAAGTATTTGACATTATTACTCAAGGCTATTTGCAAAGCCTCCTCTAAAGAGTCTAGCTGTATGCTTCTGTCCTTTGAATCTACTCCTAGTAGCAAAGGCTTTAATCTCAAAAGGTCACATGCTTTTGTTATTGAATAATGAGTGTCTTCAGAGAATAAAACTCCTATTTGATCTTCAGAAGCATTGTACTCCTGCATAAAGTAGTTCCTGTAGATCCATAGAGCCTCTATATTGGCTTCTGTTCCCCCACTGGCTACATAACCATCAATACTCTTTTTTTTTGCCTTAAAGATCTCCTCAGAGCATAATTCTATTAGCTCCTTTTCGATCTTCTGCGTTCCACTGAAAATGGGTGAGCTTTTTTGATCTAGGGTATGACATCCAATGTGATTTGGATTGTTGATCAAGGTTTTTAAGAATGGAGCATCATTTAAGAAAGGGACATCGGGTGAAAACTCTTCTTTGTCCAAGTAAGAAGCGGGTGTTCCCAATATTCCACCATGTGCATAGTTGTTGTTCTGCTTAATGGCAGTATTTACTCTCTCATTGATCTCGCTATCTGATAGTGCCTTCCATTCCATTTCAATGACAGTTTATATTTTGTGTTTCTTCCACCATGAGTGGACTTATATATGGGATGCCAAGATTAGCCCCTCTCAGGATGAAAAGCACTCCCAATATGAAAAGGAAAACGGGAACAAAGCTTTTTAATTTTCTCCTAAAAAGTTGAGACAAGTTTCCACCAAATACTCCAACCATCCACATCAATGGCAAGGTTCCAAGACCAAAGAACAACATGAACATGCCTCCATTGAATGCAGTAGAAGTACTAATTGCCCCTGCAATGGCCATGTAAACTAATCCGCAGGGAAGAAATCCGTTGATCACACCTATACTCAAAAGGTTGGTATTGGATTTTCTCTGAAAGGTTATGGCAAGCTGAGATTGGATCGAACTGACAAAGGAGGTATAAAATCGAGGAAGTTTTAAAGAGAAATAGTTGGATTGAGTGATTACTCCTAAGATGATCAATGCTCCTATAAAGATGGATAAGTATTGCTGTACACCCATCAGTTCTAGTCCATTTCCAATTGATCCAAATAGTAAACCCAAGCTGAAATAAGTGAATAGTCTTCCTAAGCTGTAAAGTAGATTTCCACTAAAGATGTTCCATGAAGTGGATCTATCCAACGGCAAGGCAAGCGCAATTGGGCCGCACATACCGATGCAGTGCAAGCTTCCCAATAAGCCAATACTCAATGCCATCCAAAGTTCCATTATGGAATGATTAAATTTTGTTCAAAATAGAATTCTTCGTCTCCTTGCTTCCAATTGATCTTTACCATGTATTTGCCCTTCACAAATTGATCCAAGCCAACTTCAATGGTGTCTGACTGGGCTATTTCTGTGCTAAAATCCATACTCGCATCTGAGGGTCGGAAAAAGTTGATCGTTCCTTCTCTCTCAGTGTTAGTATTGCCAATTTTTGGAATGTTGATCAATAGCATTCCTTGATCAATGTATAGCTGGGGTTCTAGATCACTGTCTTTCACATTGGCTTTGCCATCTATCTTTTCTTGATACATCAGCTCTTGTTCATAATAGTTCTCTGCCACGAGATCCCATTTTTCTCCAAAAGCCAAATACACCATGAATACAATGAATATGACAAAAACACTATAGACAACTGCAATCCAATTTCCCCAATTCAATTTCATCTCTTTTTGATCTTTATGGGTGCAAGAAAGGCGGTTTTAACCGTTTCCAGAATCTCTCCATTACCATCATATATGGCCAGTTTGATCTTGGAGTTCCTTTCTTCTAGTTGATTCTTATCTAAGACAATGAAGAAGCTTCCTTCGGCAATTCCTTCAGCGGGAATAATAGGAGCATCACCTCCAATGTACTCGATCTTTCCTTCAAGGTCTATCAGTTCTAATCTAACCGGAACCTCTTCAAAGGTCTTGTTAATGATCTTGTAGTTATATAGATTGGAAATGATATTCTCTGTTCTTTTTTGATATTGTTGACCGGGCGTTTTTAAAATATTGGCATCAACATCTGTTCTACTTGCCAAGAATACACTTATCACAGACATTAAAACAATGAGAACTGCTGAATAAGCAATACTTCTTGTAGTGAAAATCTTCTTCTGTCTCGTGACTATTCCATCTTCAGAATCGTATCGGATCAAGCCTTTTGGCAATCCAACACTTTCCATCATATGATCACAAGCATCAATACAGGCAGTACAGTTGATACATTCTAATTGAGTACCGTTACGAATATCTATTCCTGTGGGACAAACGTGTACGCATTGCTTGCAGTCAATACAATCACCCTTTCCCTCATTCGCTCTACTCTCGTTCTTTTTGAACTTGGCTCTCTTTTCCCCTCGGATGTAATCGTAGGCAACAACTAGGGAGTTCCTATCTAACATTACGCCTTGCAACCTGCCATAAGGACATGCAACAATACATACTTGCTCCCTGAACCAACTGAAGACAAAATAAAATACTCCTGTGAAGATCAATATTGAGATGAGGCCTCCTATATGATTGGCAGGGTTGTCAGTAATGATCTTGATCAACTCTTCTGACCCAATGATATAAGCAAGAAAGGTGTTTGAAATTAGAAATGAAATAGCAAAGAAAATGGCGTGCTTCAAAGTTCTTTTTCTAATCTTCTCGGCATTCCATTGCTGCTTCTTTAATCTTTGTTGTTGCTTGAAATCACCATCTATCCAGTACTCGATCTTTCTAAAAACCATTTCCATAAAAATGGTTTGGGGACAAACCCATCCACAGAAGAGCCTGCCAAACACCACAGTAAAGAGAACCACAAAGAGGATTCCTGCAAGCATAATCAAGACAAATATGTAAAAGTCTTGCGGCCAGAATACTTGACCGAGCAGAATGAACTTCCTTTCAAGAATGTTGATCAACAATATGGGCTTCCCATCTATTCTGAGAAAAGGGCCCGCAAACAGCAGGGCGAGTAAACCAACACTGACCCAAGTTCTAGCATTGTAAAAACCACCTTTTGGCTTTTTGGGGAATATCCAATTCCTCTTTCCCTCCTCATTGACTGTAGAGATGGAGTCGCGAAAGCTTTGATCCATTTGAGCTTTTTCTTCGCTCATATCAGTTTGTTTTATTCAGTCATTACTGTGTCAGCAGCTGAGGTAGTAGAAGAATCAGTTGGCATATCTCCTTCAGAAGCATCTGGCGCTTCTTCTGGAACATATAACTCACCTTGCGGGTCTTTTGCATTCGGAGGGTTGGTACCAACCAGCGTCAGGATATAACTAGATACTTCTTGCATTTGCTTTGGGCTGAACTGTGACTCCCAAGCGATCATACCTTTGGCAGGAACTCCATACTTAACAGTAGAAAATACCTCTTTGATTCCACCTCCATGGATCCAATATTCATCTGTTAAATTTGGTCCAGCTCCGCCTTCTCCCAGTTGTCCATGACAAGTAGCGCAATTTCCTTTAAAAATAGCAGCACCATTTGCTAAGGCAGTGGCATCTATCAATTGAACAACATTCTCTTCGCTAATCAAATCAGTAGCTTCAGCCATCATTACTTCTTTTGCTTCTGCAGCTTCTTGCATTTGTGCCAAGTATTCTTCTTGACTAGACGGTCCGGATCCAGTAATGTGAAATCTAAATAGGTAGACCACTGCAAAAATGATGGTCATGTAGAACATGTATTTCCACCAAGGGGGTAAATTATTATCCAATTCCCTAATTCCATCGTACTCATGATCCATAAGAATGGCTTCTTCTTCTTCAATGGGTACATTGTCTGTAAGGTTTAAACTTTCAAAGATGTCATCTTGAGCAACAGCTTCTTCAAAGCTTTCACCTTTTTCCAATTTGATCAAGGTTTGCAGTGAACGGAATAATATATAGATCACGATTCCCTCCAATAGGATCACGCTTAAGAGAACCCAAAACATTCCATCGGTCATTGTGAAATTGGGAATAACAGAGCTATCATTTGCTGCCATTAGTTGAGAAGAACTTCCAAGCATTGCCAAAGCGAGTAGAACTTTTGCTTTAGCACCACTATTTTCTTCTATTTGATTGGCAGCTGGCTTGCTCATACTTTTGATACTATTGGAGAGTGCATTGATAATTGCCAGTAGTAAAAAGATGAAGAAGAGCATCAAGAACAACAACATTCCTTCTCCAATTCCTGTTGACTGGGCAATGCTGCTCTCTGATTGGGCTAATAGTTCTGAGTTCATTGCAAAAAGGGATGCTCCGAAGAACAATGCTTTGTTATATTTTTTCAGAAATCTTTTCATGCTTCCGAGTTTTTAGAGTCATTAGTGTCGTTAAATGGTAGTTGTGACAATTGAGTCACTTCTTCTTTCTTCAGATAGGCCACCCAAACAAAGAGTCCGGTGAAAAAGATGAAGAAGATGATAAAGGAGATCAAAGGATAGATCTCTATCCCTATGATGCTTTCCATATGATGTTTGATGAACTTTAACATGTCTAATTATTTTCAGCGGTTTTCTCCTTCTCAATATCTGTCCCTAATCTTTGTAGATAAGCAATAAGAGCAATAACTTCTCGATCTGCTGCCACATCAAATCCTTCTTCTTCTAATTGACCTTTCATATCTGTTACGATCTCATTGGCTTGTTTCATGACATCCTCATTCGCTATCGCAGCGTAATCTTCTGCGTAGGGAACTCCCAAGGTGATCATCGCTCTGATCTTAGCTGCGGTCATGGTTGTATCATAAGACTTTTCAAGAAGCCATGGATAAGCAGGCATGATCGATCCTGGAGATACTGATCTCGGATCGTAGAAGTGTTTGTAGTGCCAAGAATTTGGTTTCTTGAGCTTCAAACTACCTTCTCTGGCAAGGTCGGGGCCCGTTCGTTTAGATCCCCATAAGAATGGATGATCATATACGAACTCGCCTGCTTTTGAATATTCTCCATAGCGTTCTGTTTCTGATCTGAATGGTCTTACCATTTGCGTGTGACAAGCATTACATCCTTCTTGTATGTAAATGTCCCTTCCAATCAATTCAAGTGGTGTATATGGCTTCACGGAAGCAATTGTTGGCACATTGGATTTTACTAAGAAGGTTGGAACCATCTCAATAATGCCTCCAATCAAGATCATTACTAAAGAGGCGATTAACATTTGGATCGGTCTTCTTTCGATCCATCTGTGCCAGTATTCTCCTTTTTGAAGTGCAGGAGTTGCTTTTGCCAATGCTGGTGCTTCTGCATTCTCCTCTTTTAAGAAAGAGCCGGCTTTTGCAGTCATGATCAAGTTGTAAACCATTACGATCACACCCACATAGTAAAGCAATCCACCAATCGCTCTGTATGCATACATTGGAAGAATGTTGGTTACCGTCTCAAGGAAGTTTGGATACTGCAAGAATCCGTTGCTATTGAAATCATTCCACATTTGACTTTGAGCGAATCCAGCCCAATAAAGTGGAATGGCATAGAATAGAATTCCCAAGGTGCCAATCCAGAAATGGAAGTTGGCAAGTTTTGTAGAGAAAATTTGAGTTCTGTATAGCTTCGGAAAGAGGTAGTAAAGCATACCGAAGGTGAGGAAACCGTTCCATCCTAAAGCTCCAACGTGAACGTGTGCAACGATCCAATCTGTAAAGTGCGCAATTGCATTTACATTCTTCAAGGACAACATTGGTCCTTCAAAGGTCGACATACCATAAGCGGTAACTGCAACTACAAAGAATTTAAGAACAGCGCTATCTCTCACTTTATCCCAAGCACCTCTCAAGGTAAGTAGTCCATTGATCATACCTCCCCATGAAGGCGCGATCAACATAATTGAGAATACTACTCCTAAAGATTGAGCCCAATCTGGAAGGGCAGTGTAAAGCAAGTGGTGTGGGCCAGCCCAGATATAAAGAAATATCAAGGCCCAGAAGTGAATGATTGATAATCTGTAAGAGAAAACAGGTCTGTTGACAGCCTTAGGAATGAAGTAATACATCAATCCTAGGTAAGGTGTTGTAAGGAAGAATGCAACAGCATTGTGTCCGTACCACCATTGAACTAGTGCATCTTGAACACCTGCATACCATGAGTAACTCTTGAACAGGCTAACAGGCAATTCAAATGAATTGACAATATGAAGTACAGCTACGGTAACAAAAGTGGCAATGTAGAACCAGATCGCAACGTACAAATGTCTTTCTCTTCTCTTGAGAATGGTTCCGAACATGTTCCATCCAAAAACAACCCAGATCAAAGCAATAGCGATGTCAATAGGCCATTCTAATTCTGCATACTCTTTTGAAGTTGTATAGCCCAATGGCAAGGTAAGTGCAGCTGCTACAATGATCAATTGCCAGCCCCAGAAATTGATCTTACTTAAAAGATCACTGAACATCCTGGTCTTGAGTAATCTTTGGAGTGAATAATAAACTCCTGCAAAGATCCCGTTACCGACAAAGGCAAAGATCACCGCATTAGTATGCAGTGGTCTGATCCTACCAAAGGCAGTATATTCATTGTTAAAGTTTAGAACAGGGAAGATCAATTGCAATGCAACTAATAATCCTACTAACATTCCAACAACACCCCATAGAACAGTGGCATTGGCAAAAAGACGTACAATATTATTATCGTAACTGAACTTTTCTACTTGAGTACTTTCTGTATTCATATTTTATTTCTCATTATCATTCAAAGTAGGATCCTCGTCCTCGAAAAGCATTCTTACAGCAGGGGTATATTCATCTTCATACTGACCAGATCTAACTGACCAGAGGAAGGCGAATAGGAAACCCAGTGCTACAATAAGACTGGCTATGATCAAGAGTACAAGAACTCCCATGAGTTTGAATTAGTTGAAGACAAATTTGTAATTGCTTGAACTGCTAAAAAATGATATTTATCAGTTAATTGAAAATTTATTCGCTACACTCTTCAGTTTTGCTGTCATATTGAGGCTTTTCCATCTGGAATTCCTTTTTACAATCCTTGAATACTTCCCATTCTCTTACACGTTCAGAATGCAAATGCAAACTCACAGTTTTTCCATCGGCACTGGCCCTTACTCTATGAAACCCCATTGTATCATTCAGATAGGTATATTCTTTTTCTTTGATCACTATGGTTTCATCCAGTACGCAACTCAATGAATCTTTGTCGATACGATATAGATCAATGCTCAATTCGCCTTCCAGCACTTTGATCCAGCCTTCTTGAAAATTATAGGTATGTATTGGGGAGTGCTGCTCCTTTCCCCAGCACATGAGTATTAATTCATATGCATCACAGTTGGAAAGGCAATTCCTAGTGTATTTGTCTTCTTTCCAAAGACAATAATTCTCCCACTCTTCTTTTGGAAGCTTGATCGCTTTGAGCATGTCCAGATAACCTCCATAACCTGGACCCATGTTGAGATTCTTGTTCAAATCCTCAACGGTATTAATTTCCGAAATCATCCTATGGTCCTCCTTTTTATTCTTTACCAAAGCTAAATGGAGGCATGGAGCTAAAAAATGATAATTGTCAGATTCTCAAAGGTCAAGCGACCTTTTCTAGCTTCTTCAGCCAACTTGCAGCGCTGACAAAACCTACTACAGTAATAGAGCTAAGTGGCATCAAAATAGCGGCAACAACAGGAGATAGAATTCCCTGAACCGCAAAAGATAGACCGACTAAGTTGTAGAGGAATGAAATACCAAAGCTGATCCATATGATAGTTCTACTGTACTTGGCCAATTGAAAAAGTGAGGGCAGATAAGAAAAGCTTTTACCGTCGAGAATGATGTCTGAAGCCGGTGCAAAAGCATGGACATCTTCAGCTATACTAATTCCAACATCGGCACTTTGAAGTGCGGCTGAGTCGTTCAATCCATCACCCACCATTGCAAGCTTAGCACCTCTTTCTTGGTGTGTATCAATGTACTCGACTTTTTCTTCAGGACTTTGCTCAAATAACACTTCCGTGCCCGTAGGGAAAACACCTTTGATCTGATTCTCTCCTTCGATATTATCACCAGAAAGCAGGCTCAATTGGTATTCACTGGAAAGAGAGTTGACGATCTCTTTGAGATTTTTTCTAAGAGAATTTTTGATCCGAAAGTATCCGATCACTTCCTTTTCAAAAGCAAACACAACGACAGAGGAAGATTGTTTGTCAACTTCAGCATTCAACCACTTTGGAGATCCGATTTGGAAAAGCTTGCCATCTATCATTCCTAGTATCCCTTTTCCTTCAATCTCTTCAAAATGATTGATCTTGACTTCTTTGTTGACATCTAGCTCAGCGCAAAGAATTTTACTCAAGGGATGAGTGCTTTGTGCCAACAATGAACCAAAAGAATCCTTTTCATAGTCATTCAATGGACTGCCAACATATTGGATCCTGGCACTTTCTTTTAAGGTGAGTGTGCCCGTCTTATCAAATACAATATGTTTGATCGAAGCCAAGTTTTCCATCACTCCTGCATCTCTGAGGTAGCAACCAACTCTGCCAGCTTTTCTAATGGCATGCCCCAATGTAAAAGGAGCCGCCAAGGCTAGTGCACAAGGACAGGCAACGATTAGCACAGCAGTTGTAACTTCAATGGCCTTTGACCAACCTGCTGATAAATGAAAGAGGGCAGAAGCAATTGCAATTAGGATAATGATGGGTGTAAACCACTCGGAAATCTTATCCGTGCGCTTGGAGAAATGAGACTCGTATTTTTCCTTTTTCATTCCCGCATAACGGTTCCAAAGCGAAGTGAGTCTACTTTGGTCCAGCGGTTTCAATACTTCTAATCGAATGGAGCTTCCCAGCTGTTTGCCACCTGCATAGATCTTGTCGCCAATCTCTTTACCGATCAATTTCGATTCTCCACTTATGAATGAATTATCAATTCTTGCATCTCCAGAGATCAAGAGAGCATCTACCGGGATCAACTCACCATTTCTAACAAAAATATGATCGCCTTTTTTCAAGTTCTTCAATGGAACACTTTTGCGTTCTCCATTCTTGATCAAACTAACCGCAATCGGGAAATAAGATTGGTAATCTCTCTCAAATGAAAGCTGATGATAAACCTTCTGTTGAAACAATCGACCAAGCAAGAGGAAGAAGAGGAGTCCACACAAGGAATCAAAATATCCACTGCCAATTTGCGCAACGATCTCATAAGAACTTCTCAGATAAAGCACCAATACTCCTAAGGCAATAGGGACATCAATATTTAATCTTTTTTGATTGATGCTGTGCCAAGCTGATTTGAAATAATCTTGACCACTATAGATTGCAACAGGAGTTGCAAGAATCAAGTTGAGCCAATTGAACCATCTACTCAGGTTGTGGCTCGCTTCTTCGGCAATTCCGAAATATTCAGGAAGACTCAACAACATGATGTTGCCAAAAGCAAAGCCCGCTAAGCCGATTTGATAGGCTAGCTTTCTATTGACCTTCTTATTTTTCTTTCTAGGATCGATCTTGTCCAATGAGATATGAGGAGCATATCCGATGGATTGCAGTAATTCTGCCAACTCTTTCAAGCTGAGCTTTTCATGCTCATAAGTGATGCTCACTGTTTTCTTTAGAAAATTGACCTTGCTTTCAACGATCCCATTGTGAAATTTGTAAAGTCTTTCTAATAGCCAAATACAAGCACTACAATGTATTTGCGGAATTTCTAATTGAACGGAAGCAATTGAATCATCTTGAAAGAGTAAGAGGTCTTCTTGAATCTTAGGGTCATCTAAGTAATCATATTTCCCAATGGCAGTCTTCTTTTGTTTGATTCCAGCATGAGCTTCGATCTGGTAGTATTGTCCGAGTTCATTGTGGCTCAGAACGTTATAAACCGTCTTGCAACCCAAACAACAAAATACCTTCTCTTCCTGATGGATTTGCTCATCACGACAAGGATCCCCACAGTGAAAGCACTTCAACTCTTGATCTATCTTTTGACTCTTCATTTTGTGGCCAAATTTGCTTTCATTTCCACTCTTTTAGTATGATATTTGTCATATTCCACCTCTAATATGAGCAAAAGGGTATCAAATCCAAAGTGTGCTAGTTGCGGAGCAAGGCATAAATCGGTCTTTTGCACTTTAGAAACACAACAATTATTCTCTTTAGATGAAGAGAAAAGCTGTGATATATACGCTAAAGGTGAGATGATCTTTAGAGAAGGCTCGTACCCCAGAGGTCTTTTCTGTGTAAATAAAGGGAAGATCAAGCTGAGTAGGACTGGTGCAGGAGGAAGAGAGCAGATCTTGAGGTTTGCAACGGCAGGGGATGTAATGGGCTACAATTCTATGTTGAGCAACAAACCTCTTGTTGCAACAGCAACAGCTCTTGAAGAGGCTTCCATCTGTTTTATTCCAGCAAAACAGTTTTTTGGATTTCTAAAAGAAGATCCAAGGTTCAGCTTGAACATGCTTGAATTAACGGCAAAGAATTGGCATGCTGCTTCACAGCTTCTCACAGATATGGCTCAAAAATCTTCAAAGCAAAGACTTGCAGAAGTATTGTTGTGGTTGAAGGAGACTTTTGGTTTGGATGAAGATGATTGTATTGATGTAAGATTGAGCAGAGAAGAGATTGCTGGAATTGTAGGAACAGCAACTGAAGCAGTGATTAGACTCTTATCAGATCTCAATAAGAAAGGTTTAATCCATTTAGAAGGCAAAAAGATCCGATTGGTGGATATCCATGGCTTGGCAACTCTTGCTGAGTTGAATGACTAGAGAAAAGCGTAAATAGCGAAAAGACTGAGATTCGCCAAGTAGATATGCAGTGGGAGCTTTAAGGAACTTTTATCGATCATATTTCCCAGAATAGCATTCATGACCCAAGCCAGTACAAACCAACTTATGTAGTTCTCGATGGGAGGTATTCCTCCTTTAAAATGCCAGAAATCAAAAGGAGTAGCACTGAGCTCCATAAAAAGATCCAAAATGACCATTAAGCTGGCAGCTATGGTGTAGCGCAGCCATTTGTTCTGGCTAAATTCTAAGGATAATCTATTGCTGATAATGGTTAAGATCAACCAATTAAAACCAATCACCAAAGGAACTCCCCACAGCTTAAATCCAAGATTGTTTCCGTATTCGTATTCTCCGAATATCGGCCAATAATTGACTCCAATGAATTCTGCAAGGCTTCCAAGTAAAACAATGATGATCAACCTAGCTTGAAGCCATGCTTTACGAGCGGGAATTAAACTCAACAAGACTACAATATGGATGAGAAGAGTTAAAGGAGTCTTTTCCAAAAACCAATCTTTGAACTCTGTCGATATACCCAATATAGCACTGATTTGGAATAACCAAATGACACCGATTAAAGTATTTTCTCTGTTGATCCTTAGAGATGAGAAATAGCTATTTATTAATGCAATCATCTATGAAGAAATTAACTGGGAGACAATTTTGGCAGATTGCAAACAAAGTGGGATTCCTCCTCCTGGATGGACGGATCCACCTAGAAAAAACAGATCCTTGATGCTATTTGAAAAATTAGGATGCCTAAGGAATGCAGATTGCATGCTGTTGGAGGAGGTTCCGTACAAGGAACCACCATGAGAAAGGGTCTTTTCCTCTATCCTAATTGGATCTAAACTATTCTCTGTTTTTATCATGGGCTCTATATCAACATTCAAGACTCTGTTTAGTTTATTGATGATCTGCACTTTAGCCTTTGACTTGATCTCTGCCCAATCTTGTTTTTGATTGGCAGGAGCATTGATCATCACAAACCAATTCTCCATTCCTTCGGGAGCATCATCTGACTTTGATTTAGAGCTTATGTTGATATAAATGGTTGGATCATCTGAAATTGATCCTTTATTGAAGATGTGATCGAATTCAGATTCATAGTCATCACTAAATAGAATATTGTGCAGACCCAATTCCTTGAATGTTCTATCGATTCCCCAATAGAAGATAATTGCAGAGCTAGATCTTTCAGACTTGCTTAATGATTTTGGTTTTTTGACCTTTTGAAGCAGCTTGTCGTAGGCAAAGAATACATCCATGTTACATACCACAGTGTCGGCATTGTATTCCCCCTTTAAGGTTTTTATTCCTCTTGCTTTTCCTCCTTTAACTTGTATTTCCTCTACCTCTTCTTCCAAATGAAATTCTACGCCCAGCTCATTGGCCAATTCATAAAGTCCATTTGCTATGGATCGCATTCCTTTTTTGGGGAAGAAAGTTCCATAGTGCATTTCCAAACTGGGAATCATGGACATGATTCCAGAGCATTGATAGGGAGAGGATCCATTGTATGTTGCAAATCGATCTAGGAGCTGGACTAATTTTTCATTTGAAAACCATTTTCTATTAAGGTCATGTAAGTTTTCAAATAGGTCCAAGCGATGACTTTTTACCAAAGCATTGACTGTTTCTTTTTTGAAGTAAGTCGATCTTTTATGCAGAGAACTTTCAAGGAAGATTGGAGCGGTAAGCTGATATTTCTCTAAACTCTTATCAAAGTAGGCTTTGATCCTCTCTTCTGATTCAGCGAATAGATCTGACATCTCCCTGTAGGAGTTTTCTAGATCAGAGCTCATGCAAAATCTACTACCGTCTTCCCAGAAGTAATGGCAGATCTCTTTTTCTCTTTGATAGGGTATGTAGTCACTCATATCCCTATTAGAGTCGATAAATAACTCCTCAAGGAATTGTGGCATGGTAAATAGAGAAGGACCAGTATCCCATCTAAAGCCATCTTGTTGAAGCTCTCCCATTTTTCCACCAATGGTATCTGAGGCCTCAAAGACTTTTACTTTTAGACCTAGGTTTCTCAAACGGATTGAGGCTGCAAGACCTGCTATCCCACTGCCTATAATTAGAGCGGTTTTATTAGCCATTGCTCTTCAAAGCTTCGAGTCGATCCATGATCTCCTCTGCTTCTTTGCGCTTTAGATCTGATGCGATCCTATCTGTTTTAGCAAGTTGAAAGGAAGCTTCCATTAGCTTCTTATACTCTTTTCTTAGCTTGCTTTCTTCTGATGGTTTCTTGAATATCGAAAACATTTTTTATTAGAAGAACAGTTGCAACTGGTCTTAGTTCAACTGTTTCAATGGAATAAGAGAATAAGGTCAAGGAGTTATTCCACTCATTTAATCCTTTTGATAATAGATCTTGAAGCTTTTACTGATTTGGTTGGATTGCCTGATTTGCAATAGATATACTCCATTATGAATTTTAGGGAGGGGAAGAACACATTGGCCTGCACAATCTGTCCTTAAATACATTCGACCAAGAGGATCATACAAGGAAATGGTAGAGCTTAACGGTCCGTTGATATGAATTTGATCTTGAATCAGCTTATACTCAGTTTGAAAAGGAATTTCATTCTTGCTAATGGATGTAAGGGTTTTATAACGCAATCTCACCGCATTAGGCCGGATCAAACCACCAAGTCCTGGGGAAATGAAATTGCCCAAATAAACATTGCTAGTATCGTATTCTCTCACGGAACCATTGAAACCGTTTCCAATTAGCATATTGCCATTTGGAAGAAATTCAACACCTTCATTTTGTCTTAATCCCGTGGCAATCAAACCAAGGTAGCTTCCTGTTGAACTAAATTTTTTGATGGCACCTCCATCATAATCAGACACGATCAATTCACCTTGATCATTGAACCAAATATTCGTTGGACCTGCAAGATTGGTAGAGACGAACAAACCTTGATTGACTCCTGAAGTGTCAAATTTTCTAACGTAATCGCCATTGTAGGAGGAGACATACAAATTGCCAATAGAGTCCCAATCCATGCCAATGGATTGAGGCACCCCGATGGTAGTGAAGTCGTTGAGAAAGTTTCCATTGAGATCATATCTTTTCACTCGTCCATTTCCGGACCATTGGAGAACATACAATGCAGAGTCAGGACCAATTTTCATTCTCGTAGGACCTGACATTCCAGCTGCAAATATTCCCAAAAGTCTTCCTGTTGTAGCATCGTGTTTTGCAATGCTATTGGTCATTAATCGACTTACAAGCATCCAATTGGAATCTTCAAGGAAGATAATATCCTGAGGCCAACCAAGAAGAGAATCGGTGATCAACTGCGGATTGGAACCATTGGAATCGTACTTCAATATTTTCCAAGGGCCATTATTGAAATTTCCAGCATCAGACACATAAATATCATATCCTTGGCCTATGACCAACAAAGTACTTAGAAGGAAGATTATGAGTATAGAAAACCTCAAGAGCATACCATTTAAAAAGTAAGACTCTTTCCAATCAAGATCTGCTGCTTGATCTACTTTTTACAAACTCCCAGTTCTCCCTCCATCAACAGGAATATTGACTCCAGTGATATACGAAGCGGCTGGTGAAGCAAGGAAGCAAGCAGCTGCAGCCACTTCTTCTGGCTGTGCAACTCTCCCCATTGGCACTGCACTTTCCATTGATTTTTGAATGGATGCTTCGTCTTGACCTGTTTTAGCAGCCTTGTTGGAAATGATTGATGTTAATCTTTCTGTAGCAGTAGCTCCTGGTAGAACATTATTTACAGTGATTCCATGAACCGCTAGTTCATTAGCCATGGTTTTGGACCAATTGGCGACAGCTCCTCGAATGGTATTAGAAACTCCCAAGCCCTTCAGAGGGATCTTAACAGAAGTGGAGATAATGTTCACAATACGACCATATCCTCCTTTAATCATGCCATCTTTAAGCTTTTGTACCAAAAGGTGGTTGCACATCAAATGCATTGAAAAAGCAGATTGGAATTCCTCTAATTGAGCATCAGTAATTGGTCCTGCTGGTGGACCTCCTGTATTGTTGATCAGTATATGAACTTCTTTATCGAAATTATCTAAGGCACTTTTTAAGGAGTTAATATCACTAAAATCTGCTGTCAATGTAGAATGATCTTGACCGCTGTTTGGCAATTCAGCACATATTGCCTTTAGTTTTTCTTCATTTCTTGCAACAAGTACAATTTCTGCTCCCATTTCAGCCAACTCCATGGCGATGGCTTTACCAATTCCGGCAGTGCTGCCACATACCATAGCTCTTTTGCCGCTAAGATCTAAGTTCATAATTCAAATTTGCTCCGAAGTTAGTCATTATTCGTTTTAGAGAAATAGAGATTCTTACTACCTTAGAGGCATCTAAACTCTATTTAAATGGCAATCAAAAGACCTTTCAATTTTAAGAGCTGGATCGACGAGCATAGACATTTGTTGAAACCTCCAGTTGGTAATAAACTAGTTTATGAGGATGCTGACTTTATCGTGATGGTCGTTGGTGGACCAAATGCACGAAAGGATTATCATTACAATGAAAGTGAAGAATTCTTCTATCAGGTAGAAGGAGATATTATCGTGAAGATCCAAGAAGATGGGAAAGCGGTTGAGGTTCCTATCAAAGCGGGAGATATCTACTTACATCCTCCAAAGGTTCCACATTCGCCTATACGATCCGAAAATTCTGTTGGCTTAGTAATAGAGCAGAAGCGGATGCCAGGAGACAAGGATGGCTTGATGTGGTTTTGCGATAATTGCAATAATAAGTTATACGATGAGTATTTCACTCTGAACAGTATAGTTGAAGATTTTCTACCTGTTTTTAAGAAGTTCTATGGTTCTGAGGAATTGAGAACTTGCGATCAATGCGGAACAGTGATGGAAGTGGATGAAAGATATGTCTAAGTAAGCCACTTCACAGAAAATAAAAAGCTCCAATGGAATGCCATTGGAGCTTTTTTATTGAATCGGTTAAGGCTTCTTCTATGCTTGGAGATTAAAATGCATATCCAACATATACTTGGAAGACTGAGTTCTTAACATCTCCAGCGCTAACACTCACAGAGGAAGTGTTGCTCACTCCATTAATTACAGTTGTTTCATCGTATTCATACCCTTCACTAATAGAAGAAAGACTTTGATAGTATCTTGCTCCAACGATCAGACCAGCAGCAACATCCAATTCCGCGCCTACAACTCCTGAAACGTCAAGATCGGTGTACAGATCCTTATCGTCAACTCCTTCTGGAAGGTCAAAATCATTCTTAGCACTCAATAAGTATCCAAATTGTGGGCCTAGGTAGATACCTAGTTTGCCAGCTACAAAATTGATTCTTCCAAGTACAGGAACATGTAGGTAGGTCAATGTTGACTTATCACCGTCATATTCTGCACCTTGACTGCTAAAAAGTGCTTCAGCCTGAATACCAATTTTTGTGAAAGTAAAACGAGTAAAGAATCCTGCATGATAGCTGATTATATTATCAGGACTGCCAACATCATCGCCGCTTAAGGTGGCAAAATTGGCACCTGCTTTTAATCCTTTTTTGAATTCTTGTGCCTTGCTATCGCTAAAGATGGCGATCAGTGCAAGAGACAATAAGAATGGTAGAAGCTTTTTCATCTTGTATAAGTTTAGTTTTAGGAAAATTGCCCAAAATACTTCAATAATCAAAATCAGCTATTCCTCTAGTCGAGCATTAACTTTCGAATGATCTCATCCGAAGTCAACCAGAATTCTTCCCTGATCTTGAATCTACTATCATTGACCTCAAAGTAAGTGATCTGCTGCTTGGTCTTTTTGAGAAAGTGTTCCTGTATTTTATCATTGAAAGTGGATCGAATAAAGTCCAATTCTATTCCATTAGCGGTTCTTAGTCTACTGATCAAAGCATCGTGGTATCTTTCTTTTTCATTCAACTCTTCCAACTCAAAATAGTCATTGCCAGAAAAGACGGCCTTTGCATAGAGTTGATTATTGGCGATGTTCCATTGTCTTGAACTTCCGTTATAGGAATGAGCAGAGGGGCCAACACCCAAATAAGATTTCCCCTGCCAGTAGGAAGAATTGTGCAATGCTGCCATGCCGTCTACACAATAGTTAGATAGTTCATAGTGGATCCACTTTTGATCTGATATAAATTCTTGAAGTAGATCATATTGTGACGCTAAGTCTTCTTCTTTTGGAGCGGTCACAATAGCGTTTGCAATTTGATGAGCTAATACGGTCTTCTTTTCTACCGTTAATGCATAGGAAGAAAGGTGAGGAACTTCTAGTTCAAAGAAAGTCCTTAGATTCTCTTCCCAACTTTTAAGATTTCCATTGGGAATTCCATAGATCAGATCAATGGTAAGATTGGTAAAGCCTAGATCCTGTGATTCTCTGATGCATTTTATGGCTTCTTGAGAGCTATGTGCTCTATTCATAAGGTTCAATTCACTATCATGAAAGGATTGAACTCCAATGCTTAATCGATTGATCGGGAGTTTAGCTAGCTCTTTGAGCTTTTCATTACTGAGATCATCGGGGTTGGCTTCCAATGTGATCTCTTTGCATTGAGAAAGATCATATTCTCGATGCAGTGTTTCAAAGATCTCATTCAGTTCTTGATAGCTCAGAACAGATGGGGTTCCTCCACCAAAATAGATGCTCTCAATTGATTGGTTATTGAGGTAGTTCTTTCTTGAACTAAGTTCATTTTTGATCGCAGAAAGAACCTCAGCTCTATTCTTTGCAGTAGTTGAGAAATGAAAATTGCAATAAGTGCAAGCTTGTTTACAAAAAGGAATATGAATGTATATTCCTGCCATTTTGTACGACTTTGTTCAGTACAATTCTAAAGGTAGTTCCTTGGTCAACTTCAGACTGTTTCACGAAGACCTTCCCCGAGTGGTAATTCTCTATGATCCTTTTGGTCAAGGACAAACCTAGGCCCCAGCCTCTTTGTTTGGTAGTATATCCTGGTTGGAATACAGTTTTACGAGCGCTTTTAGGAATTCCCTTGCCGTTGTCTGTAATGTCAATGTAGACAAATTGTGATTGATCAGTAACATGAATACTCACATTCCCTTCCCCGCTTGTAGCATCTACAGCATTCTTGATGATGTTCTCCAAGACCCATTCCAATAGGGGAACGTTTATACTCGCCATCACAATGTCTCCATTGGAAGTAGTGTGTTCGAAGATGACTTTCTTAGACAATCTGGACTTTAAATAGATCAAAGTGTTCTTTACAACCATATTGACATCACTCTGCTCCAACTTAGGAGTTGCCCCGATCTTAGAAAAACGTTCTGTAACTGTTTCCAGTCGTCCTAGATCTCTGCTGATCTCTGCAATGGTTTTATCATCTACATTCTTGCTTTTCAATACCTCTATCCAAGCTAGAAGAGAAGACAATGGGGTGCCCAACTGGTGAGCAGTTTCTTTGGCCATACCCACCCAAACTTGATTTTGCTCGGCATCTCTGGCTGTACTAAATAGATAGTATGCAATCATTAGAAAGAGAGCGATCACACCTAATTGAATGAAAGGGTACAATTTCAGTTTTACAAGTAGGGGAGAGTCATCGTAAAAGATGAATCTTTTTTGTCCATCCCCAAGATCAACTTCAATTGGCGCATTTGCCGCTTTCATGTCGTTTAGGATACTTAGAAAATAAGCTTCGCTGGCAATTTTAGCGGAATCTAGATTGCCATAGGCAAGAAGCTCCTCCTTCTCATTGGTATAGAGCACAGGTGCAGAGGCAGAGTTAGTAATAATGTCCTTATTGAACGACTCGATCTGCTCGCTCATTACACTTCTCAATTCTGAAAAGATGATGGACCTATCATAGTAGAGGTAGTTTTCTTGGTCCTCGTAATACTTGATAGATACAGAACCATTAAGCTCTTTCATTTTTTCCAGCTCCTCTGAAAGATAGGTTGAATCAGAAGTTCTTTCAGGATCCATATTGGCCGAAGTAATGATCTTCCCATTTTGATCGGTTAGGATCATTGGGATGGTTGTATTGCTAAAAAGGATCTTGGTGTAAAAGGCAGGGTCCTCATCAATAGGAGCCAAAGCAACTCTTCTGTTGGCCTCAGCCCAGATTTCTGCTCTTTTACGCTCTTCCTCAGAAATTCTTTCGAAAAGAACTTGGGTGTAATTAACGAGCTCTGCTTTTCTTTGAATAGCCTCAGCCCAGGATTGGGCTTTGTTCTTTTCCTCCTCCGCAATTTGGCTTACCAGGATGTTGGTGTACCAAAGCGACAAGAAAACTATAATGGCTGCTATTGTAGCCAGAATAAACTTCCACCTCTGCTTTTTTGAATAAATGTTCAAAACTCCTCCCTGCTTTCTCCTATGACGTCTGTTTGAGATTGATGGTTGCTAATTAGACTACTTAATCTTGAGGAGGTACGTACTCATCCTCATTAGGTTTAGCAATTTTATCAATAAATTTCCCAAATTTCCCCTTTTTCTTGCTTTTCTTTTCTTTGGGAGTGCTTGTCTTTACTTCGTTTTTCGGATTTTCTACAGGATCTTCATCCCATTCAATTTGAAATGGTGCTGATTGAGATTTTGATTCAGTAGGAGATTTTAGGGTAGTATCTTTCTTGAATAGTCCAAATTCTTCTTTAAAGATAGCCTTCAGCTCTCGTTTCTCTTCTTGCACTTCATTTTTGAGATGAGCTTTCAATTGTTGGTTATCATAAGCTACTTTAGGGTCATCTATATTGCCCGTCATCTTTAGGAAAAGCTGCGTCTTTCCCAAACCGTCATCTTCAATATATCCGAATTCACTTTCCTTAGACTTCTTTGCTTTTTTGCCCAAAATTTGGTCCAGCAAAAGACTAAATCTATAATCTACTTCATTGTCAAAACTGTGTGTTCCTTCCATTTGAAGGTTGATCGCCGAGGAGTTGATATTGAATCTTGGAATATGGATCGTTCTGTTCTCAATCCGCACTTGATTTTGCAATCTGCTAAATCTGATTTCTTTCAATTCGTCTAGCTTAATGTATTTTGAGAGCTCATAAATGGGCTTGTACTTTACAAGTCGACCTTCTTGAATATCTATGAATCCATTGAGAATGAGAGTTTCTGACATGATCTCTCCTTTTTCGTCATAGCTCAATTCCATATTCATTAAGCCCGATGCGATTCCATAGATGTTCTCACCTTTGATCATGTCCTGATCAAAATCATAGAATGCTTTGAACATTCCATTAACGTCAATATTGTTGAATTCAGATTCTGTTTGCAAGATTGTTCTATCCTTTCGAAGTTGCAGTGATAGGTCTCCGGAAATATCACCTCCCAGTGTAAGGAAACTATAATTTGAAAAGAGCAAAAGATCATCTTTCATCCTAAGATTACAACTAACTTCTTCCATTACCAGATCTTTATAGGTCATCTCATCTACTTTGCAATTGAAGTAGAATTGAAGATTATTTGAACCTTCATTATCAGATGCTGTCAAGTTGATCAATTCTTCGATCTTGATCGATTTGCTGTTCAGATTGCCATCGACAAATAGAACTGCATTGCTATCTTCAATGAAAGAGACCAAATTGAGAAACTGACCTTTGAAATTGGCTGAGATCTCATTTACATCAAAACTCAAGTGTTCAGCATACAGATCGTTCTTTCCCAGCGCAGCCTCTGTATTCAAATGTCTGATCTGATACTTTGAATTTACATCTAATGATCCTTCTGAAATTTTAAGATAAAGAGAGTTTTCTCCTTTTTTCCATGCTTTAGAATTGGATTTTCCAAGCAAGTCCATCGGCAGCTTTAAATCGAGATTTAACTCAAAATCTCCTCCGTTAAACTGGGAGCTGTCAGCCATGAATTCATTTAGCTTTACTAACTCTCCATTGATTACTCCTTCAAAATTCAGATTTGATGAAGGGGATTGACTCCAATAGGCGTTGCCATGAAAATCTAATTGATTGAGTTTTCCTTCAACAGTGTCTACTGAAATGAAAGCTATGTTCTCTTTAGAAATATTAGCATTTTCATACTTCCCTTGCAAGCGGAGTTCATTTGCTTGCCAGTAATTTGATGGCGAGCTCAATGAAGCCTTATTGATCTCAAAATTGATAAGTAAAGAGGGCCTGAAAATAGGGCTAAGCTCTCCCTCTAATCTTCCTTTCAAGGCCAAATTTGCTTTTGCATTTAAGGAGTCCAATCGTTGTCTTGTTTTTTCTGGCATTAAATTGCTGTACTCACTAAGAGGGGCTTTTCCCTTATCAAAGTCCAATTCAACTACTACATTCTCCTTGTAGTTGATCTTTCCTTTTGCTGAAATGGGAATATTTTCCCACACTAGATCCACTTGATTGAGTAGGATGGATTGACTCTCATTCCTGATTTGACAGATCGCTTCTAATTTTAAATCTTGATCCTTAATGATGCTTTTCCCATTTTTGGAATAGGAGAACTTTTCTATCTCAGAATTCCAAGCCAGTTCGTAAAGATCACTGCCGAAGTTTCCTTTTGCCCAAGCATATTTCACAGTTAAATCAAAGGCCGTGGATTCTTTTTGATCTTTTATTTGAAGACCAATATTCTTTAGACCTACCTTTTGAAGGTTCAGTTCAAAGCTGAAATCGGAAGTCTGTTCCTTGTCCTTTTTTTCTTCCCATATTTTTGGGAAATACCTACCGTTTTTGTCTTCGAGAAGATTGAGTGCCCCATTAGAAATAGAAACGGAGTGCAAGATGAAGTTCTTATCGATGAGGTCAGCAAGACTGAATTTGACACGCATATCCTCTGCAGTGATGATGGTCTTATCTTCAGACTTCATGTTCACATCTTTCAAGATCAATGAAAGATTGGGGAAGTTTTGCAGGAGACTGATCTCCACATCTTCCACATCAGTTTGCACCAGTAATTGTTTGTTGATCTCCTTTAGCAGATAAGCCTTGATCTCATCTCCATAAGCATAGGTATAGAACGTAATTCCTCCCAGAAGAAGAAGGGAAACAATGAATGTTATTTTCAATAGAGCTTTTAGGTAGCTCATTCTTTCCTATTCAGTTTAATGCCATTCTATTTTAAACCGGCAGTCCTGTGCAAGAGTCCAATCTCAGCTTCGCTAAGATGTCTGTACCTGCCACGTGGAAGATTCTTCTTCGTCAATCCGGCAAAGATGGTGCGATCTAGTCTTAGCACCTTGTATCCTAATCCCTCCATCATTCTTCTAATGACTCTATTCTTACCTGAGTGCAGTTCAATAACTATTCTATTCTTATCATCAGCTTCTCCCTGATAATAGGCCTTGTCCGCATTAGAGATGCCATCTTCTAATTTTACTCCTTCTACCAATTGAATCAAATGGGCTTTGGTCACTTTTTTATCAAGGTGAACGTGATAAGTCTTGCTAACCTTGCTGCTGGGATGAGTCAGTGCTTTTGCCAAAAATCCATCATTGGTGAATAATAGAATTCCAGTAGTAGCTCTATCCAAACGACCAACCGGGTAGATCCTTTCTTTACAGGCCCTTCCAACAAGATCCATCACTGTTCTTCTCTTTTGTGGATCATCCATGGTAGTTATGTAATCTTTTGGCTTGTTCAATAATACATAACGCTTTGCCTCACCACTTATTTTTTCACCGGCATAGTGAACTACATCTCCTTGTTTCACTTTGGTACCTAATTCAGTGACAACTTCTCCATTTATTTCAACAGCGCCAGAAGAGATAAGAACATCAGCTTCTCTTCGACTACAAATACCAGCATTCGCTAGATATTTGTTAAGTCGTACTTCCGAATCCTTAGGATCCTTGGGGGCAGCTTTTTTCTTCCCTCTAAAGGGAGTATTCTTCTTTCCTTTGAAGTTTCCTTGTTTAGAAGGAGAGCTACTTCTCTTTCTCATCCCACCACCTTTCTTGCCGTCTCTTCTATTATCTGATCTCATACCATGTATTTTTGCTCTGCAAAGTTACAGATTCGCGAAAGGGAAAAATATTTTAACTTGCCTGTAACTTATTAATTACTTCTGCGTCCTACCCCCAGAAGAGAGCTTCAATGAACACCAAAGAATATAACGACATCGTTCGGACCTACTCTGATAATGTATATCGCTTCATTCTTAAGAATCTTAGAGATGATGAGAAAGCAAGGGATATCGTACAAGACGCCTTCGAGAAAATGTGGAAGAAGGTGGATGAGGTGCCTTATAAGAAAGCGAAGTCGTATTTATTCACTACCGCCTACAGAACAATGATCGATATGATTAGAAAAGAGAAGAAGCAGGGTGATTGGGAAGAGGTCAAAGAGCCATCTGTAAGAGCAAGTCAAGATTATACAGATCTATCTGACATCCTCCAACAAGCATTGAACAGATTAAGTGAGATCCAGAGATCGGTTGTCATGCTAAGAGATTATGAAGGATATGATTATCAAGAAATTGGGGATATAACTGGTTTGAGTCTATCTCAAGTGAAGGTGTACATCTTCAGAGCCAGAAAGCAGTTAAAAGATTACTTAGTAAGTGTAGATACAGTTTTATAGTGGAGAACAAGATCAACATAGAGAATTATGAAGCGTATCTTTTGGATATGGCTGATGGAACGATCAGTCATGAAGATAGAGAGGCATTATTGATCTTTTTGGAGAAGCATCCAGAAATAGATTGGGACTTTGATGATCTTCCTACATTATCCGAAGAAGGATCTACTCTGGACAATACATTCAAGGATTCCCTCATCAGAGATGAAGAAACTGCTTTGAATAGAACAGAGACTTTGATGATCTCCTCAATAGAAGGTATTGCGACTGAAGAAGAAGAAACAGAATTAAGCACATTACTAAGCACTAGTGAAGACTTAAAGAAAGAGTTTGAATTCTATATGAAAACTATTCTGCCCCAAGATCAAGCAGTATTTGAGCAGAAAGACTCTTTGATCAAGAAAGAAGGTAGACTAGTGTATCTATGGACTTATGCTTCTGTAGCCGCAGCTGCAATCTTGGCGCTATTCTTTTTGAACCTTCCAATTGAAGAGAGTTACCAACCAAGAACGGCTGCTCTGTTAAATATTGAGAATGAAGAAGGCTCAATCGAGTACGCTTTCGAAATAGAAGAAGAGAAAGAGGAAAAAGCAAATTATACCGTTCCCAGCAGTTCATTCTTAGCAGAGAATAATGAGTCAGTCAGTAAAGCTTCACAAAATAGAGTGAAGAGTGAATTAAGTCCAATCAAGGAGGAGCCTCAACAAATTGATCCAGTCCAATCTACAGAGCAGATCGCTAGAGTGGAAGATAACTTGCCAATAAAAGAGGACAAAGAGATTAAGCAGAATAAACAGACAGAAAAAATAGACCTTCCTTCGATCGAAGAAAAGGGTCAAGATGATTCTCAAATTGCCGCTATCAGCGAAGAAGTATCAAAGCCTGATCAAGCCGTGAAAGAGGAAGATGAAGTCTTAACTCCTTTGGGTTTTGCCAAGAAGGTAGTGAAAGAAGATATTCTAAAAAGCAGAACACTTTCAGAAACGATCATGGATGAGGTTGCAGACCTCACAAATGACAAGATCAAATTGGAAAAGAAGAGCAAGGGCTCACAGCAGTTTGCCTTAAACCTCGGCAAATTGAAGATCACCAAAAAATAATCGACTTAGCTGTAACTTATTCTCAAGTCGAGCGTCACACTTTAAAATAACAATCATGAAAAAATTATTACCAATTATTCTAAGTCTTCTTGTTGCATTCCCAACGCTTGCACAAGAAGCAGATTCTACTTCAAAGGATACAATTAATGACGTACCACTAGTAACGCAAGAGGCAGATTCTGCTTCAAAGGATACAACTTATACTATAGAGTGGGGGAACAAAACAATTGTAATCATTAAAAAGGGAGATGACGAAAAGATCGTGATCAATGATGAGTATGATGAAGATGATCCAAGTATAAGAATCAAGATCGGATCAAAGAAAAAGCAAAGACACAATCACTATGCAGGGATAGACTTTGGACTAAATGGTTTTGTCAATGATGCCATGAGTGTAGATCTTAGAGATGATGAAAAGTTCATGGATCAGAATTACTACGGATCATGGTATCTGGCCTTCAATTTTATCGATAGCTACATTCCAATCTTTCAAGAAAAGTTGGGGGTTACTATAGGTACAGGAATTGAATTCAATAAGTATAAATTATCGAGAGACTATACCATTGTAAATGTGAGTGACTCAACTTTTGGTATCGTAGATTCAACCATTAATCTAGAGAAGAATTTATTCAAATCTACCATGATCAATTTGCCGATCATGTTGGAAACCAACCTCGGTAAAGATGCTGATCACTCTTTCCATTTATCCGCAGGAGCAATGCTAAGCTATAGACTAGGGTCAAAGACCAAGCAGAAGTTCACTTCTGATGGAGAGGATTACAAAACAAAAAGTAGATCTGATTACAATATGAATGACTGGAGAGTGAGCTTGGTGGGAAGGATCGGTTATGGAAAACTTACATTTTTTGCATCGTATAGCTTAACGCCCTTCTTTAAGGACGATCGAGGACCTGAACTCTATCCGTTTACAGTTGGAGTATCTCTTCTACCCTTCTAATTTTGGTTTGATAGAATTTTGGTTCAGCCCCAATGGATTTGGTTCATTGGGGTTTCCTATTTGAAACATTTGACCGCAATTGAACTTCCTATGTATCTTTGTTGACTCAAAATAGGAAAGCATGGCAGGACATAGTAAATGGGCGAACATCAAAAGAAGAAAAGGAGCTCAAGATGCAAAAAGGGCAAAGATCTTTACAAGGATATTAAAAGAGATATCTATTGCAGTTAAGGAGGGAGGAAACCCTGACCCAGATTCAAATCCTAGATTGAGATTGGCCATTGCCAACGCCAAAGGGGCCAATATGCCCAAAGACAATATCAATAGAGCCATTAAAAAGGCCTCTGACAAAGACAGTGAGAATTATCAAGAAGTGAGCTATGAAGGATATGGACCTGCAGGAATCGCATTATTTGTAGAAGCCACTACTGATAATATTAATAGAACCGTTTCGAATGTGAGAGCCATCTTTACTAAGTATGGAGGAAGCCTAGGAACCAATGGCTCTTTAGAGTTCATTTTTGACAGAAAGGGAGTTTTTACCATTCCGACTTCTAGTTTGGAAGAAAAAGACATGGACGAATTTGAAATGGAACTAATTGATGGAGGAGCAGAAGAGGTAGAAAAAGACGATGAGGTCGTCACCATATATACCTCTTTTGAAGATTTCGGGAACATGCAGAAAAAGCTAGAAGAGCTAGGTGTTGAACCTGAGAGTCAAGAATTGCAAAGAATACCTAATTCCACTCAAGAAGTTAGCCTTGAGGACGGTCAAAAGATCTTGAACATCATCGAAAAATTCGAAGAAGATGATGATGTAAACACGGTATTTCATAATATGGAGATGACCGAGGAGCTTGTTGAAGCAATGTCTTGATTTAATTTTTTCTACCTACTTTTTGGTGGGCAAAAAGTAGAGCAAAAAGCCCAGGCCACAATGAATTCTTGTCTCCACTCTTGAAGTCCAAGTGAGGCCGAATGATCTTCAAGACAAGCTTGAAGCTTTTCTCTTCACTAAATCTTCAATTCGCTCCATCAAAAATTCTTTGTGATGCCAATTCTATCCCGCTTAGGGCGGGATTAAGTATCATGAGCTAAATATCCCGGCTTTGGTCTTGTAGGCCGGGTACCCATGCTTTGAAAGAAGCGTCAAATTTTTGTGCCTTCATGTTCCACAAAAATTAGCTTCTGAGAAGACAATGGGTGGCCGAAAAACCGCCGGCAGTTTTTTGTTTCTTTTTGGCTGCCCAAAAAGAAAAAGAATAATCACGCAAAAGAAAATGAACAAGGCTTTTGCCCACCAAAAAGTAGATAAAAGAATCTATTTCTTTGACAAAAGAAAAGGAATCAAGTATAGATCAACTCAACTTATAGATATCTGAAATATCGTTAAGTAATTGGTCCATTTGAAGTTCTAAATCAATGATCTTTCCCGTGCCAATATCAAACACCCAACCATGGATCTGAAGATCTCTTTCAGACATTGCCAATTGTACTTCTGGATCTTTGACTAGGTTCACACATTGTTCTTGGACATTCAATTCTACGAGTCTTTTATACTTTGCCTCTTCATCAGAGATGGCATTCAACTCATCCATATGCAAGCGGAACACATCTCGAATATTCTTCAACCAAGGATTTAATATTCCAAGGTCTTGAGGGTCCATTGCAGCTTTCACTCCACCACAATAGTAGTGTCCGCAAACCACAATATGATTCACCTTCAAAAATTTAACAGCATAGGTGATTACAGCTGTTGAACTGATATCAAGATTGGAAACAACATTGGCAATATTCCTGTGAACAAAAACATCTCCTGGTTCAGCACCCATCATACTTTCAGCGGTAACCCTACTATCTGAACACCCTATATAGAGTATTTCAGGAGCTTGGCCTTTGGCCAAATTTTCAAAATAGTCGGGTTCTACGTTTAGTTTCTTACTAACCCATTCACGATTGTTCTCAAAGATTTTATTCATTTCCATAATTCACTGGTTTGGCGACCTTAAAAATAGAATTTTTTATAAGAATTCCCTCAGATGAATTCAACTAAAGATCGACTGCAATGTTTAGTATTTTCGCTTAGTTTAGCAATTGGAATAAATAGGTCTAGCTATGGAAGAAAAATTCAAAGAACTTCAAGATAAAATTGAGAAGGCAAAAGAAGGAGGAGGTGAGAAGAGGATTCAAGCCCAGCATGATAAGAACAAGCTAACTGCTAGAGAGAGGATCCACTTTCTTATGGATGAAGGGAGCTTTCAAGAGATCGGCATGTTCGTTACTCATAGGAGCAGCAATTTTGGATTGGATAAGAACAAACCATTGGGCGATGGAGTAGTGACTGGATTTGGGGAGATCAATGGAAGACTTACCTATGTATTTGCACAAGACTTTACCGTAATGGGAGGGTCTTTAGCAGAAGCACATGCAGAGAAGATCGTTAAGATCATGGACCTTGCCATGAAGAATGGCGCACCTTTAATTGGACTGAATGATTCAGGTGGAGCGAGAATCCAAGAAGGGGTTGTTTCCTTGGGTGGTTATGCAGATATATTTTACAGAAATACACAAGCTAGTGGAGTGATTCCACAACTTTCGGCCATTATGGGCCCTTGTGCAGGCGGTGCCGTTTACTCTCCTGCATTGACAGATTTCATCATGATGGTAGAGAATACTTCATACATGTTCGTGACTGGACCTAATGTTGTCAAAACAGTGACTCATGAGGAGGTCAGTGCAGAGGATCTTGGAGGAGCATCTGCTCACTCTACTAAGTCGGGGGTAACTCATTTCACCTATGCAAACGAGATAGAATGCATCAACGGAATTAAGAAGTTGTTGTCTTACATACCTCAAAATTGCGAAGAAGATGCCCCGGCAATTTCCTATGAAGGCTCGGATGAATCTAGACCAGCATTGAACCAATTACTTCCAGATAATCCGAATCAACCATATGATATGAGGGATGTGATTCAAGAGGTAGTTGATGGAGACTCCTTCTACGAAGTACATAAAGATTATGCGGAGAATATTGTCGTAGGTTTTGCGCGATTAGCTGGTAGATCCATTGGGATCGTTGCCAATCAGCCTGCTTTCCTTGCAGGTGTATTGGATATTAATAGCTCTACAAAAGGAGCGAGGTTTGTTCGTTTTTGTGATTGCTTTAATATTCCGCTCTTGGTGTTTGAGGATGTTCCTGGTTTCTTACCTGGAACGGATCAAGAATGGAATGCCATTATCACCAATGGAGCGAAATTGCTTTACGCTTTTAGTGAAGCCACTGTACCAAGGGTTACAGTAATCACCAGAAAGGCTTATGGTGGAGCTTATGATGTTATGAATTCCAAGCACATCGGAGCAGACATGAACTTTGCATGGCCATCTGCTGAGATTGCAGTAATGGGAGCCAAAGGTGCGGCGGAGATCATCTTTAGAAAGGAGATTGCTGAGGCAAAAGATTCAGAGGCCAAGTGGAAGGAGAAAGAAGCTGAGTATGCCGAGATGTTTGCAAACCCATATAATGCAGCTGCTAGAGGTTATATCGATGAGGTGATCCGACCAGAAGAAAGTCGAGAAAAATTGATTGCAGCATTCAAAATGTTGGAGAATAAAGTGGATAGTCTTCCCAAGAAGAAGCACGGAAATATTCCTCTTTAAAATCCTTACATAGCCTATTTTATTACCTTTAGTCCATGCTCAGAAAGTGGACTCTAGGACTGATTGCAGTTCTATTTCTTTTTTTATCATCACAAGCTCAGATTGACAGCCTTGAGTTCAAAGAACAGATTGATAAGGCCAATGAGTACTTGGACCGAAATGTAGATTCGGCATTTTATATTGCGAAGAGGCTTGAGAAAGAGAAGCTACTTCCCGATCAAGAGTTAAGGGTATTGAACATTGTAGGGAACTGCCTTCAAAGAAAAGGGAAGTTAGATTCCGCCATGCTCTATTATCAAAGAGTGGAATCAATAGCCAAAGAAGTTAAGGACGATAAGGGAATGGCCATTGTTCTTAACAACATTGGCATCATTCATACTAACAAAGGAGAGTATGACCTGGCCTTAAAAAGCTATTTGGAAGCAATAGAGTATGAAAGGATCGTAAAAGATTCTGTTGGACTTGCTGAAGGATTGAACAATGTTGGAGTAGTACATTACTACATGGGTGATATGGAAAATACGCTCAAGTATCTTAAACAATCTGCAGAGATCACTAAAGCCATAGGAGATAAACGCGTCTTGAAGAAGGCTTATATAAACATTGGAGCTATCCACAGATATAATCAAGAGTATGAGGAGGCAATAGAATATTATAAGTTAGGCTTGAAGATCAGTAAAGAGCTAGAGGAGCGATCTGATGCGATAGTTTGCATCCACAATCTGGCAGATGTCTATGCTCTTCAAGGTCGATATGATATTGCGGAAGAGTATTATCGGGAAGCAATGGACTTTCATCAAAAGTTTGAAAATCCTAGAGGAATCGCCTTGGAATATAACAACCTTGCTTCCATGTACAAACAGCAAGGAAAGCTGAGGAAGGCAAAGGAGTATTTTCAATTTTCAATTGAAATAGCTGATGAAAAAAAATTCTTCAATGTAAGCGAGTCTGCTCATGCAGGATTGGCTGATATCTACGCGCAAGAGGGGAATTACAAAGAGGCATTAAAAGCAACTCAAGAACTTCAAAAAAGGAGGGATAGTGTCTACTCTATTGAGAAGGCAAAGAACATGGACGAGTTGAGAACCAAGTACGAAACTGCAGAGAATGAAAAGATGCTTGCCATTGAAAAATCAAGAGCAGACAGTCTAAAAACTGAGAATGCTTTGATCGAAGAAAGGAAGGCCAAGGCAGAATTAAAAGCTGCAAATAGGAATCAGTGGATAGTTGGATTGATCGGAGCTCTTCTGATATCAATTTTGGTATTTTGGGGATTGATACAAAGACAAAGACGCCAAGCACAAGCAGATAGAGATGCCGCCATTATCACAGAAAGAGATCGAGGGATTGAAGCTGTTTTCCAAGCTCAAGAGAATGAAAGGAAGAGGATCTCAAAAGATCTTCACGATGGAATTGGACAACAGTTGAGCGCATTGAAAATGGCTTTTCAAAAAGTAAGGCCAAAGCTAGATGAAGAGAAAGGACTAAAAGAGGATCTGAATAAACTGGGATTGATCCTCAATCATGCTGCCACTGATGTGAGAACAATTTCCCACCAAATGATGCCGAGAACCTTAACGGAATTAGGATTGGTAGAAGCCGTTGAGGATCTTTTAGACAAAACTTTGGAGCCAACGGGAATTCAGTATCAATTTGAAAAGTTTGGGATGGATGATCGCATCAACCATAAACTTGAGATTGCGCTTTACAGGATCATTCAAGAACTCTTGAATAATACAATGAAGCACTCCAAGGCAGATCAAGTTATTCTGCAAATGATCAAAAGAAATGATAAGCTAATTGTGATTTTGGAAGACAATGGAATAGGAATCAAGGGTGAAGAATCAGAAGGACATGGTTTGATGAACATCAAAAGCAGATTGAATCCTATTCATGGAGAATTCAACATAGAAGCTGGCCCTACCAAAGGAACAGTAGCAACTATTCGATTGGATCTAAGCTAGATAAATTAAATTTTATATTACTTTAGGCATAACTATTAACCACCAAAAAACAGTTCATGAAAAAACTACTACTATTTGCTTTGGCTATCATTTTTGCCGGAGCAGTTCAATCACAAGATTATCGCAGAATCAAAGTTGGAATTCAAGGGGGCTATGTGAGCCCAGAAGCAGGTAATGGAGGTGTTGCCCTTGCCCTTCAACCGGGATTTAGAATTACAGATCAGATTGCTGTGAATGTTCGTTTAGAAGCAACGATCTATACAAGGGATATTGATGAGAGTCTACCCTTCGATATTGGAGTTGGTGGAGTGGGATCCTATACTGCTAATGCTCAATATTATTTTATGAATGGACCTTTCAGACCTTTTGTGACTTTTGGATTAGGCTACTACATCCCAGCGGAGATTGAACTGACTGCAAAAGCTGATGCAGGCGGAGCTGCTCAAGAAACAAAAACAACCATTTCTCCAGATCCTGCTTTTGGCTTTTATCCTGGAGCTGGATTTGACTTTGGTCATTTGAACTTCATGATCGAATACAACATTGTAGGAGATTCTGAGGCATCTTTTACCACGGTAGATAGTCAAGATATCAATGGCACAACAACTACTACAAAACAGGAAGCAAAAACTACCTTTAAGAATAGCTATTTGAGTGTCAAATTAGGAGTGACTATTGGGGGAGGAAAGAAGTAAGAGATCAATCGAAGGTTTTTAATAAGTCTTCATCCATCATTTTGAACAAAGGCTGCCAAGTATATTTCTCGGCAGCTTTTTTTCTGCCATTTTCTCTGACTTGGTTCCATAGATCTTTCTCTTCCAATAATTGAATGCACTTCTCAGCATAGCTCTTGGCATCATCTGCTATCAATAGATCCTTTTGATCTTCTACCTCAATTCCCTCTGCACCAACTTTAGTGGTAACAATTGGGACACCACTGTACATTCCTTCTAACACCTTAACTTTCATACCGCTGCCAAATCTCAGAGGTGCTAGAAACACCCTGCATTTTTTCAAATACTCTCCAATATCATCCACAAAACCACAAAGTTCAATCGATGGAAAAGGATCAGCGGCAGTTCTCAGTCGATCATCGGCTTCTCTTCCTAAGATGTATAACTTAAGATCTGCATGTTTCTTCAAGATCAGAGGATATACTTCTTCTATAAACCACAGCAAGCCATCAATATTGGGTTCCCAGCTCAAAGTCCCCATAAAGATCATGGCCTTTTCTGTTGCATTGAAGTCTGTTAGCGGTAGGTCTAGCAATTCATCATTTCCAAGATGGTAAGTGACTTTGATCTTATCCGTTTGAATGCCAACTTTTTGGTAGCATTCAATATCTGATGGAGTAGCATAGACCAGATCCGATCGACTGATAATTTTCTTCTCATAATTGAGAACTCGTTTGGCTTCTAGACTCAATGCTATCTTGATCAATGGATTGGAACTCAGGTTTTCCATTCTCTTCCATATCTCAAATTCTGCATTATGAGTATGAAGGATCACCTTGCCTTTATAATCTTCAGGTACATACTGAAATACCTCATAATGATCAATGAGGATGGCATCATAATCCTTGGCCAAAACAGCTACTTTTACCTTGAACTCCTTATTGAAATTTCTGAAAACATTCAAACAAGGAAATCCAATATAACTTTTAAAAAGGCTAATGATGTTTCTGTTAACCTGAAGAGGTCTTGTATAAAAGTCTTTGAAGTCCAATAATCCCTTGAACTCCTCAACATAAGATGCATCATCATCTTTCAGAAGAGAGGCAAGACCAATTTGGTATTTCTTCTGAAGGTCCTTTAAATAATGCCACGACTTGATCTTTCCGCCACTTTTTGGTGGATAGGGTAATTGGGTGGTAACAAATAGAATTGATAGCTTGGACATTCTGCACTTAGAATCGCGCCGCGAAGGTAAATAATTATGGTCGCTCAGACTTATTATGGAGTGTATTTCAATGCAACTGATTGACTACCTTTGACTTTGCAGAGTCTTATGCCCTACCAAATCATAATAGCAGATGATCATCAATTGGTCCTTGAAGGAATTTCCTCAATGATCAACGAAATGCCCGAGTTTGAGATCGTAGCAACCGCCAATGATGGTAAGGATGCTCTCAATAAGTTGAGTCAATTAAAGGCAGATATCATTCTTATGGATATCGAGATGCCTCGAATGAATGGATTGGAGGCTGGAAGGGTGATCAAGAAAGAATTCCCAGCAACCAAGCTACTTTTTTTAAGCATGTATGTTGAACGCTCATTGATCAAAAAAGCAATAGATCTAGGAGCTGATGGCTATGTTCTTAAGAACGCAGATAAGGATGAATTTATCTTGGGTTTAAAAAAGGTAATGGAAGGGAAGCGTTATTTCTGCTCCGAAATCTCGGAGATACTTGCAGACAACCAGATCAAATCTTCAACCATTCAAGCCTCTTCTACAAACTCTGAAATGATCTCCACACTAACGGAAAGAGAGCGAGACGTTTTAAAGCTAGTAGCTGAAGGCTTGTCCAATAAGGAGATTGGGGAAAAGTTGTTCATCTCCCATAGGACTGTCGACACGCATCGCACCAACTTGATGAAGAAGCTCAATTTTCACTCTGTTGCTGAACTTATTCGCTTTGCCTATCAAAGCGGAATGGTATCCCATTGATCATCTACGGGATTTACCTTAGTAAATTAGGTAGAATACTCTATTTATATCCCTCTAGAGCAGTCAGTACTTAGCATCCTCAAATGAATGCTATGTTACAATCACCCAGTTTAACGGAAAGAGAACAAGAAGTATTAATTCTGATAGCGGAAGGAATGTCTAATAAGGACATAGGAAATACTTTGAATATCAGTCCAAGAACGGTTGATTCACATCGCACAAATATTAGAAACAAGACGGGGATCAAAAACTTAGCGGGGATGATCCGATTTGCCTATAAAAACAAGCTGATCCAGTAAGATGAAGTATGCTGTAAAATATATTCTCTCTGCGCTCTTGCTTTTGTCAATGTCTCTGATCCAAGCTCAGAACATCAATCTAGAAGAGGAAAAATGGGTGGTAAAGGAAAAGGCAATGAACATTAGTGGCATTGATATTTCTCCTGATGGGATGCAAATAGCAATTGCCTGTGCTAGTAAGTATCCTTTATTGATCTATGATTGGAGAAGTCAAGAGATTTTGAAAGAGATCAATGTAAAATCAGACGCTTTAGGATACAATGTTCGATATTCTTCCAAGGGGAACTATTTGCTACTTCAAGAAAAGACTTATACCAACAACATTAAGAAGGCAAAGCTCAGCAACTTTCTGATCGTAGATATTTCGAAGTCTAAAGTCATCCATCAATACAAGAAGATCGCAGACATCAAGATTGGAGCAAATGAGGAGAAGTTTTACTTGCTTGAGGACGGAAAGCTTAAGGTTATTGATCTGAAGAGTGGAGAAAAACTCAAAAGCTTTGAACTTGAGAATGCCCGAAATGCAATGGCCATACATCCAGATGGAAATGAGTTGGCCATCGTTGTTGAGCCGACAAAGGAGCAGATGGAAACGGTACCTTCTTTAAGGAATGATAAGAAGGCCGTTAAGAATGCACTAAAGTTCAAACACATGATCGCGGTATATGATGTGCAAGGTGAGAAGTTAAAGTTTTTAGTACCTGAGCTTTATGACAATATCAATACCATGGAATTCAGCAAGGATGGGATGAAACTATTGAATTTCAATGCAGCGGTTAATTCCTATATCAATGTAGTGAATTTGCCTTCCTACGAGCCAAGCAGAGAAAGTTATATGAGTAGAACCAACGTTCAGCCAGATTACTCATTCAATGCCGATGGGAGCATGTTTGGGATTGCCTCCGTACAGGAATTTCCCACAGTGAATATTTATGAGGCAGGCAAAGGAAGTATGATTGACCACTACAGCACAAAGAACAGGATCTTCAAAAGCATGAAAAAGAAAATGTATCCAGGATCCTATTCCAGTTTCGTTTTCTTGCCTGAGGGAGATCATGTTTTAATCGCATATGGAAACGCATTGATCAAATGGAAAATAGAAAGAGAATAATAAGGATGGCTTCAATAAGAGTAATTCTTCTCCTGATAGTATTCTGGATCACTCAAGATCTAAGTGCTCAAAAGAAAGCTTATCTAGTTAGTCAAGATGAGGTTGTTGAAGCTGCTATTAAAGCCATTGAAGAGTCCATGCAGAATGGCGACTTCAAAAAGTTTGTGGAGAAAACGGGAATAGAAGGTAGTTATACCATGGACATCACAATAAAAAACAAGGGGGAGGTTGCCTCGGTAAGAACCATAGAAAGGGAGGGAGAGATCAAACACCAGAATCAACTAAAAGATTTTGTGGTCACTTATAAGTTTCCCTTTAAGATGCCTAAAGACAAGAGTTACAAGTTTCGATATGAATTCAAATTTTAATTAACCATTTAACAATCAAACATTTAAAATGAAAAAGAAATCAATATTCATTGTGATAGGTCTGCTTAGCTCGAGCTTAGCATTTGCTCAAGCTGAAATGGATGTAGAATGGACCAAGTCCTTTGATCACAAAACAGAAAAAGTAGGAACAGGTCTCGAAGGAGATGGAGAAGTGAGCTACATATCAGATAGCAAAACCATGACCGTTTTCAAAACTTCCGATGGATCTGTATCCTGGAGCGAAGACTTCAAAGAACTTGCCCCCAAGCTTAGAAAAATAGATGCTATTATTCCCTTTTGGGAGTCTGGATGTATCTTCTTGTTCGAGAAGAAAGGTGGAAAAGACCAGATTGCAGTGATCGACATGAAGAAGGGAGAGGTACTATGGAATACCGATAAGTACAAGAATCTAAGTAATGAAAATGTGATCTACTTAAAGGAAGTAGATGCCTTTTTGCTTTCCCTAGAAGATAGGATCATTTACATCAAAGCTAGAACTGGAGAAGAAGTGTGGGAATCTACGGCTTTTGTAGGATCAGTAGGAGCATGGGAAGTTCGAGACGGTCATATGACAGCAATGAACATTCTTCCTTCTGGTTTAAGTGCCATGTTCAAAGGATTCAAGAACCAGATTAGCAAGATCGATCTTAGCAATGGGGATATCATCTGGAATAGCAGCTACATAGGATTTGCAGCAAAAAAGGTGATTACCAAGGAACGAGTTTTTGATATGAAGATCATTGACGACAAGGTAGCGGTAATGCTCAATGGATTGCAGATCTATGATTACAAAACGGGTGCACAGCTATGGTCAGCAGCCTATCCAGAAATGCCACAAGTGGTTGGAAAACCAGCAGGAGCAAAAGCTTTTGGTGTTTATGGAGCTGTAGCAAAACCAGTGAGAGTTGGCGATGATATCTATGTGATCGAGATGAACAAGAAGTCAGATCAGAAGATCAAGAAGTACGATGTAAATTCTGGAAAACTTTTATGGACTTCTCCAGAAATCAAGGGTGCTAAAGCTCTTCCTAATATGTATGTTGTTGAAGATAGAGTGATTGTTCAAATTGGAGGGGTGGTAGAAACACAAGCCTACATTAGAAGAAAAACTCAAGATGGTATTGAAGAAGAATGGAGAGTTGATTTTGTAAATGTTAAGCCAAATGGTCTTCAAGCTTTCAATACCTCAGATGGATCTTTGGTTTGGTCCTCTGAGAAGTTCAAGAAAGGAATTACCAATGCTTTTGTAGACAATGATGTATTGTATGTAAGTAGTGGAAAGGCTATTTATTCAATGAATTACAAAGATGGCTCTGTCAATTTTGAGAAAGAGGTCAAGAATGGAGGTGTTGGAAATGCTGTAGAGATCCTGCCTTATAAAGACAAAATAGTAGTGGTTGGATTGAAAGGGATATCTACCTTCAGTATGAAAGACGGTTCTTTGATCAATGCTACTAAATACAAAAGAGCAAATGTTTCAGAAAAGGAAGAGAACATCTTATTGATGGTTACTGCTAAAAATGATTTTGCTGCTTTCAATCTTGATGATTGTTCTTACAAAGAATACAATGCAAAAAAAGACTCACAGCAGTCATTAAGCGTTGATGGAAGATTTGTTTGGGCATATGAAAAGAAGAGTGTAACAAAACTCAGAGTGAGATAATTTACCACACATCTGGGGAGTAGTGGGGGCGCTTTATGCGCCCCTTTTTTTATTCTATGTAAGAGATAAGACCAAACTGCATAAGCACAATTACTAACTTTAGCTGTTCATTATAAAAAAGTAAACATGAAGAAATTAGCTATATTCTTAAGCTGTGCTACCATCTGTGCAGTACTTTTTGCCTTCAGTGGGGGCGAAGAACACCAAACTCTTAAGATTGGGGATAAAGCTCCAATGACAGAGCACGAAATGATGGGAACCAATGGTGATAAAATGAGTGTCGAATCTCTGATGAAAGAGAATGGAACCTTGGTGATCTTTTCTTGCAATACTTGTCCATTTGTAATTGCATGGGAAGATAGATATCCTGAGATCTCTGATTGGGCAAAGAATGCCAATGTTGGTTTTGCCTTGATCAATTCAAATGAAGCCAAAAGAAGTGGAGACGACTCCATGGAGGAAATGAGAATGCATGCAGAAGCAAAGGGGTATCAAGAAATCCCTTATTTAGTTGACGTTGATTCTGAAGTGGCAAACGCTTATGGAGCAAAGACTACCCCACATGTATTCCTATTTGATAAGAATTGGAAATTGGTGTATGAAGGAGCGATTGATGACAATTACAAAGAAAAGGATGCAGTTCAAGCTCCTTACTTGAAGAATGCATTAATGAACTTGTCAAAGGGCAAAAAAATTGACCCTAATGATACCAAAGCCATTGGCTGTAGTATCAAGAGGGTCAAATCTTAATAAGGTCTAGTTAAAATTATAGGTCAATCCGAGGCTCAGTACTTCTTTGAACTGAGTTCTTGGACCTATGATCGGATTTCCTTCATCGTCGGTTTTTGGTTCACCGTTCTTTTTGGTTTCTTGAATATCGATATCATGATCGTAGATCAAGGTGGTGGTGATGTTGCAAGTAATATATTTGTTTACTCTCATCGCTAAGATATTCTCCCAAAAAACATCAATATGCGTAGGGTCTTCTGTATAGCTTGAGAATAGCTCCAATCTACTTTTTAGATTCACATTTTCCATTACATCTACATTGACTAAAAGATTCACATAGGCACCAACTTCTATCAATGAATTCTCCCCATCTTTTGTCTTGACCCCTTCCGCATTGAACTTAGCGGCTTCAACACCAAATGCTCCAGCATCGGCAAGGTCTTGATTTAAAACAAAGGTCATTTTTGAAGTCAATGGAGACACAAATGCAGAGAACTTATCAGATGGCTTGTAATCAGCACCAAGTGAAAGAAGTACATAACCAGGTGCCATGAATTCCGAAATCTTAGTTGAATCATCTGGGTAATTGTATCCAGGAGCAAACTGTGATTTGAAGTTGAACAAGAAGGTATAGTACCATTTATCGTTCGCTTGAATTCCATACTTGGACAAGAAATCAATTCGGTCATCTGTTTTTCTCACTTCGTCTCCACCTTGTTGCATCAAACCATAAGCAAGATCCAATTGATTGGTCCAACTCTTATTTCCTTTCTTGTAGTTGAGGTTTAAGTTAGCCAAGGAAGTCAAAGCCAAAGATTGTTCACCACCAGCTGCCCAATTGTTCAAATAGACTTGTGTAAAGTTCAAGCTTGTTAAGCCAGTAAACTTCCAACTGGTATCTTTTGGTGTTGCATCCTGGGCATTCACCTCAGTAATACCAAAGCAGGCAATAACTGCTATAATTGCAATAATCTTTTTCATCTAATTCTAGTCGTTTTTGTGAACATGAACATCCATTTGCGGGAATGGGATGTTGATACCTTTCGAATTGAATTCGTTATAAACCGTTTCAAGGGTGTCCATTTTTACATCCCAATAATCAGCTCCTTTTACCCAAACTCTTGCAGCAAAATTCACTGAACTATCTGCAAGCTCTGAAACTTTAACAAAAGGTGCAGGATCTTTCATGATTCTTTCATCCTTATCAAAAATGTCCAATAAGATCTTTCGAGCATCGTCAATGCTATCACCATAGCCGATGCCAATGCTCCAATCAACTCTTCTATCTGCTTCAGTAGAATAATTGACCAATGATCCAGTTGATACACCTCCATTAGGAATGATAATGGTTTTATTGTCTGGAGTTTTTAAAATGGTATTAAAGATCTGAATTCCAGCAACCGTACCACTGTGTCCTTGAGTTTCTATGAAATCTCCAACCTTAAAAGGTTTGAAGATGAGCAAGATCACACCTCCTGCAAAATTGGCTAGAGTTCCCGATAAGGCCATCCCAACAGCAAGACCGGCGGCACCCAAAATAGCAATGAAGGAAGTCATCTCGATGCCTACCATACCCAGGACCACAATAAATAAAATGAGTCTAAGGGTGGTGGAAACCAAGCTTCTAAGGAAAGGGACCAAAGAAGGGTCTACATTTCTTTTCTGAAGGGCCTTCCCAAAAGTTCTATTGATTCCTTTTAAGATCCAAAGACCAATGATTAAGGTAATTACAGCACCTAAGATCTTTGCACCGTACTCAACGATCATTTCTTGAGCAAGTCCTACGTATCTTTCGATATTTTCCATGTTTTGAATTTCTTCCATATCACTAATTTTAGGATGCGAAAATAAAACAAAACTGATTAACAGAGAGTTAAGTTTAAATAATAATCCAACCAGCCGATGAACCGAGTCATTTTTGTATTGATCTTGTTACTGATCTTCTTTATTCTTGAATTGTATGCATTTCAAGCTTTTAAAGAATTAACCGCTAAATCTTCTAGTGCTACCCAAAGCTATACCAAATGGATCTATTGGAGCTTTACGGCATTGGTATTTACGGCCTTTCTACTCTTTCATTTTGGCAATCCAGAATGGTTTGGGAAACATGGTAGGACTTTCCTAGTCTCTTTTGTATTCATCAATTATTTATTTAAAACACTTCTGTGTGTATTTCTATTTATTGGCGATCTGGTTAGAGGAGCTCAATGGATAGCTTGGAAGCTTGCTGGTCCAGATGTAAAGATGGGAGAGGAGGGAATCACGAGATCAAGGTTCCTCATTCAAACTGGGATGATCGTTGCAGCCGCCCCAGTCCTTTCCATGTGTTGGGGAATTGTTAGCGGAGCTCACGATTACAGAATTAGACGCATCAGTCTTCCCATTGCAAATCTTCCCGAAGGTCTTCGTGGACTTCGAGTACTGCAATTGTCAGACATTCATTCGGGTAGTTTTTGGAGCAAGGAAGCCGTCAAGAAAGGAATTGAAATGGTCCAAGAAGAAAAGGCAGATCTAATTCTATTTACTGGAGATCTGGTCAACAACAAGGCATCAGAAATGATAGAGTGGAAGGAGCACTTCGGGAAGCTTTCAGCACCCTTGGGAGTGTACTCAACTCTTGGTAACCATGATTATGGTGATTATGTAAGATGGGATAGTGAAGAAGAGAAGAAAGCAAATTTCCAAGCTCTTTTAGATACACACAAAGAAATGGGTTGGCAGTTGATGAACAACGAATCAAGAGAATTAGAGCATCAAGGAGAGAAGTTCAATTTGGTTGGAGTTGAAAACTGGAGTGCAAAAGGAAGATTTCCAAAGTATGGTGACTTGAATAAAGCGACTCAGGGTTTAGACAAAGACAAACCAACTATTTTGATGTCACACGATCCAAGTCATTGGAGAGGTCAGATCTTAGAAGATTTTAATTGGATTGATCTTACTCTTTCTGGACATACCCACGGTATGCAGTATGGAGTTGAAATACCTGGATTCAAATGGAGTCCTGTTCAATATTTCTACAACGAATGGGCAGGATTGTATAATGAAGGAAATCAAAACTTATATGTAAATAGAGGTTTTGGCTACATCGGTTACCCAGGTAGGTTTGGAATTCTTCCCGAGATCAGCGTGATTACTTTAGAGAACAAGGTTTAAATATTTTGCATTACTTTAGTATCTCATTATGAGAAAGTTCCATTCATACTTCATTCTTATTTTCTTTGTTTCAACTTTTGTAGCATGCACCTATGATGCGCTCGAAATGGTTGAGCCAGAAAAGGTGCAATTGAATGCAGATGGCACAATTGGATTTCAATTGAATATACTTCCCATCATTCAAACCAAATGTTCTGCTGAATCAAGGTGCCATGCAGGTCCAAATGATCCGCCGAATCAACCAAAGCTCACCAACTATGCTGAAGTAAAAGCAATTGTAGATAACGGGGAGATGGATGATGAAGTCTTTGTAACCAAGGACATGCCGAAGGAGAAAGGAACTTATGGATTGACTGCACAAGAAGAAAAATTATTAAGAGACTGGGTGGCACAAGGAGCACCACAGTAAAAAACAAAGAATGAAGGCATATTTACTTTTTCTTTCCATCCTATTTATTGGACTTCTTCATGCACAAGATGGAGAGCAAGTGGCCCAAACTTTTCCCGATCTCAGAATTGTGAATGGTCACTCTGTAATGACTAGTCCTGCAGGCCAAATGAAATTCATTATCTCCCATAGGTTTGGAAGTATAGATGGCGGGATAGAAGAGTTTTTTGGATTGGATGAGGCTACCATTAGGCTTGGATTAGATTACGGAATTACCGACCGATTGACTGTTGGAGTAGGTAGGAGTTCTTTCGAAAAGACCTTCGACGGATATGCGAAATATGCTATTCTTCGACAGACAAAAGATGGAAAGATGCCCATAAGCTTAACAGGCTTGGCAACGGTTGCTATTCGATCAGTTGATCTACCAGGGGAAGAAGAGTTGAATGAGCTTAGTGCAAAGACCTTTTATTCCTATCAGCTATTGGTTGCGAAGAAACTAACCGATAGACTTTCTGTGCAGATCATGCCTACTCTAGTTCATAGGAATCTAGTTTTGGACGAGGATTATCAGAACGATGTTTTTTCAGCTGGAGGTGCTGCTAGATATCAAGTGAGTAGAACTGTATCACTTCAAACGGAATACTACTATGTTTTGCCGGATCAAATTTCCGATCAGTTCAATAACTCCTTATCCTTTGGATGCGATATTGAGACCAAGAATCACGTTTTCCAACTGCATGTTTCCAATTCTCAGGGAATGATTGAGAAGTTCTTCATAGGAGAAACTAGAGGTAGTTGGGAAGATGGAGAAGTTTACTTTGGATTTAACATAAGTAGAGATTTCCAATTAAGTGGGAGGAAATACAAATGAGGATCCTAGTATTTCTAATTAGCCTCCTGATTTTTGTTTCATTGCTAAGTACAAAATCATCGGCCGAATGGAATTCAGATAGCCTCATTGGCGATGTGCTAATTGCATTAGGAGATACGAAACCTGATCATGCCCGACCCAATGCCTCAGAGGAGGAGATCAAAAGAGGTTACGATCTGGTATATTATGGGAAGACTACAGATCCTAAAGGGAAAAGATCTTCTTATATAAGTAAATATTACATGTGTACTTCTTGTCACAATCAAGTTCAGGAGGACCCTGACCTTACTAAATCAGATCCTGAAAAAAGGCTGGATTATCTTTCCGAGAAGGGACTAAAATTTTTACAAGCATCTACTTTCTATGGCATTGCCAATCGAGAGCGTTGGTATGGAGGTGATTACTACAAGAAGTATGGAGATTTGGTCAAACCTGCTAACAAAAGTTTAGCAGAAGCCACTCAATTGTGTGCCAAGGTATGCTCCTCAGGTAGGTACTTGGATGATTGGGAACTAGAAGCAATTCTCGCTTATTACTGGACCATGCAAATGAAACTTTCAGATCTAGAGCTATCAGAAGGGGAGATGAAGGATGTTTTAATTAGCCTTGAAAAGGGGAAGAATTCAGATGAACTGGTGAAGCTTTTAAAATCCAAGTACTTGACGGAATTGCCGGTTGAGTTTGGTGAATTGCCTCAACGAATGGATTTGGGATATGAGCATGAAGGAAATGCTGAGAATGGGAAGAAGATTTATGAATTAAGCTGTCAAGCGTGTCACCAAAAAGGTGGAGTATCTACCGTTCTTTTAGAAGATGACAAGGCCACCATGAAGAAATTTGTCAATCACTTAAGTAAGAATACAGACTTCAATCTCTACAATATTATCAGGCATGGAACCTATATTGAGAACGGTAAGCCAAGGTACATGCCTCTGTATCCAAAAGAGAAATTAAGCGACCAACAAATAGAAGATCTTAGAGCTTATATAGAAGATCAAGCAAAAAATTAAACTTATTTCTAGGATGTTGGTTAATTTTATAAGCCCAGCACAACCATACCAAGTACATTTTGATGAATTAAATTGTTTGATGGTATGAACCTTAATACAGTTGACCTTTACGAACAACTCCAAAAAATTCGAAGAAAAAACCCTTCTGAGAGCTTGATGAGTGAGGTACAAGAGATCCTAGAAAAGGAATCAAAAAGAGACGAAAGAATTGTTGAATCAATAGAAGGCAATGCAAACCTTATTGAGATAGATGAGAGCAGCTTAGAGGCCTCCAATATCTACACTTTGGATCAAATTCAACAATTGTGCATTAAATACAGATTGCGCTTCTTGGATAGCACACATTTTAAAGGTGAGATCCCTTATGAGGCAGTGCAAAAAGTGAAAGCACTAGAAGATCAGATCGGAGAGGAATTGAATCATTTCAAGATCATTGCTCCCAAAGAGTTATTCAAGTTAACCGATAAAGATTCGGATCCTATTCTTATGCTTCCTCTCAAGAATGACCGATTTTACTTCATTCATAAATGGGGTGGAGAGATTTCTTCTTTGAGATCTATACTGGCTTTTCCGATGAGGAACTTTATGAGTATGTTCTGGTTCTTAGCAGGATTAGCTGTAGTATTTTCATTATTAGTTCCTACTCCTTCATTTGATGTTTTCATATTCCTATTCGTTCATAGTTTTATCGCCATTTGTGGAATGGCATGCATGCTCGTTATGAGTATGCGTGAGAACTTCAGCAACGTTGAATGGGATAGCAAATATCTTAGCTGATACATCCTTAATTTCGCCAGATGAAAATTTTCCTTCTATTAGTAGTAGGCCTGTTTTTTGGATATAATGATCTAGAGAATGAAGAGGGGCCAGTGATCAAGATCCAACTTGAAGGACTCAAGGATCAGAAAGGACTCATTGGAGTCATGATCTTTGATCAGGAAGAAGGATTCCCAACAGAGAAAGAGAAGGCCATCTTTTCAAAAGAGTATCCTGTAAAAGGAGGAACGCCTATCATTCGAATCAATGATCTTCCTCCCGGCAAGTATGCAATATCATTGATCCACGATGTCAATGGCAATAGAGATTTGGATAAGAACTTCTTAGGAGTACCAGTAGAGCCATTTGGTTTTTCAGGGAATAAGAGCATTCTTTTTGGTCTCCCAAAATTTGAGGAGGCAGCATTTGAAGTCAAAGAGGGGGAGGTTGAAAGCAAGATCGAATTGATCAAACTGCTTTAGATCATCGTTGAGGCATGATTTCCTTTTCCCAGACTAGTTTTCCAGAAGCATCAAAAGTGCTAAGGATCAATTTTCTCTCTTTGTAGGTTCCTTCCATTCTCAACATTCCAAAATTCTGCTTGGCAAAATGAGTGCCTTCCACCCTTAATGAATTTCCTTCATCAATGGTATTGTAAGAGGTGGATGTGAGAGGAGATGAGGTGAAATCATAATAAACCAGGCCGTTCTCAGTTTCATATTTGGTCAGTTCAGTCTTGTGTCTGTCACCACTTAGGAATATTACATTCTTGATCTCTTCCTTTTCAAGTAAGCTCAATATTTTTTCTCTTTCTTCGGGGAAGGTGGCATGATTCTCATAAACTGCAGCATCGCTAAGTAGCTGTCCTCCTATAGCTACGATTTTGAATCTTGCTTTACTACTGAGCAAGGCGTCAATTAACCAATCAATTTGGGCATCACCAAGAATTTCTCTACTCCCAGTTTTTCGACTATTAGGACTCCTCTGACTTCTATTGTCCATCAAAAAGAAATCCAAGTCATTATAAGAGAACATGCCCGTTATACATTCTTCGCATCCCTCTATTCCGTAGTTAGGATTGGCCCAAAAATCCTTGAAGGCTTGAAGAGTAAGGTCTTTATTGATAAAGCTTCTATTGGCATCATTGGGGCCATAATCATGGTCATCCCATATGGCATAATGATGCATTTTACTCCAAAGTTCTTGTAGGCTATCTTGTGATTTGAAGTGAGAGTATCGGTGTTGAATTCCACTTTTGGAGCCCCAATCAGCTTCTCTTAAATAAATGTTATCTCCAAGCCAAAGCATTGCTTCCGCATCTTTTTTTGCCATTTCTTGAAAGATCTTCATCGACTTCCCATATGGTTTGCCCGGTCGGTCGTATTCAGTCTCATTGGTGTAAGTGCAACTACCGATCAAGAATGAAAAGTTTGGCGGATCTGTTCTATAGTTCCAAAGTGGAAGGGTGCTGAATTCTCCTTCTGCTAGAAGCTCTTTGTCCCGATGGATCTTGTATTCATAATCACTTCCAGGTTCTAGCCCGTCTGCAATCAAATGGAAGCAGTAGGCATTTTCTTTTGAGCTCGAATAGGTTCTTGCCGCCCACTTGTGCTGCCCTTTCTTTTTTTTATAGCTGAAAAAGAGCTCTTCCTCTCCATAGGTCTGAACCCAAATTGCTACTTCTTTCATTTCCTTATACCCTAGCATAGGGCCAGACTTGATCTGTGCAGAAGTAGGGGTGCAAATTGAAAGACTTAAGAGAAGGCTAAGGGCGAGTGAAAAATTAAGGGAGCGGTTGTTGGTCAATTCCCGGTTTTTCATGGTCATTATTTGAGTCTGTTAAAGGGCCAGGGTTTTCTTTATCTTCTTTTCCATAAAGGAAAGTAATTTCTTCAACAGGGATGACATTTTTGCCTGTTACTACCAAGGCCAAGGCCATGATGACACAGCTAATAATGATGATGTACAAAAGTATTCCTGAATCAAATGCGGGCTCTTGAAATTCTTCAGGGATGGCAAAGAACAATAGAATGCTAATAAGACCTCTAGGGGTAAGCCAAACTTGAGGGTAGATATCTTTTAACAAGAATAACTTGACGATCAGAAAGCGCAGCACATAGATCAAGGCCAATAAGGCCAAACTTATGATCGCTACATTTAGATCCATCAAGCTAGAAAGAGCAATGCTAATTCCAAATAGCACAAAGAAGAAGGTTCTTACTACAAATGCAGATTCAATGGTAACCAAATGAAAGTCCTCTAGTACCTCACTCACTTTAGACTTATCGATCCACTTCCTGAAAACTCCGCCAAAGAAGACATTGTAATTATTCAGTATCAAGCCAAAGATCAAGATCTCAACCAAGGAGGAAAGGTGAAATAACTTACCAACTGAATAGAGGATCATTAAGACTGCGATCAACATGAATAGCTTGACCTGTGAAGTCATTTTTTGAAAGATCAATACCAAACCATAGCTAATGGTTATGGATAAGACAAGGGTGATGGATATATTGGAAAGAATATTAGTGGCAACTGCTTTCCCACTTTCTGCACCTGCATTCTCTAAGAGAAAATAGAAAACCATAATTCCCAGGATATCAGAGAATGTTCCTTCGTAAACCATGAACTCCTTTTTGAGCTCTGAAAGTCCGCCAACTGACGGGATAATAATAGCACTGCTCATGATGGAGAGGGGAACAGCATAAATGATGGCATTAAAGAAATCATCTATGATGAAGTAATGAAGAATGTAAGCGGCACCAATGGTTGTCAATGCTAGAGATAGGAGAGCTACACTAAAGGATTTCCAAATGATAGGCCATTTTTCCCTCGTCAATTTAAGATCGAGAGCTGCCTCCAGTACGATCATGATCAAACCTACAATTCCCAAAACCTCTAAGACATCAAACAGAGATTCATCTGTAGTGATATTCATGAATTTCATCCCCTGTCTTAAGAGGATTCCAAGTGCAATGAGCATCAATACAGAAGGGATATTGGTCTTCTTGGAAATGATGTTAAAGAAGTAAGAAAGAATAATGATCAGGCTCAATCCAATGATGGCCCAATAGGGATTGATCATTTCCATGGCATCTTCAATTTACTGGCACTACTTTTTTCCTCTTCGTCTTCAAAAAGCGCATCGAAGATCTGTTTCGCTAAGATTGGAAAATAAGTGGAAGTGATCTCATTGATATCGTTCTCTGAAGCAGGCACCAATGTAGAAGAGATACCTGTTGCTAGGATCAATCCATCTTTTTTATATAGGGTAAAATGGACTTTTAGTTCTCTGTTATACTCCATTCTCTGCATGGAAATGGCATCTCCATAAACGTTCTTAAAATCCAACTCATTCAGGAACAAAAAGAATTCATTGTTGAAGCTTAAATGCATGCTATCAAGCATTTGTTGATCAGTGACCACCGCTTTCATATACCGTTCTCTAGGATCGCTTTTGGTAACGATCTCGCCATTGTTTATGCCACCGCGATCATAACTCTCGTCTTCCTTTTTTTCAAGTTTTGATTTTAGTTTGGTGAATCCATTCTTCTTTTCATCTTCCCTTTTCACCAGTTCGTATTCTAGATCTACATTGTTGTAGATGTAGTTCAATGAAGATTGTGCAGTATCGTCATCGAGCGTGTAAAAGGAAGTTACTTTCGTCCTTTCTTTAAAGGTGTAATAAAGACTTTGATCCAAGGCATTGGTGAAGCGATCTATGATCTGTTGAGAATTCAAACCATTTGCTCTTGCAAGATCACCGTTCACATCAGATAGGTACATCTTGCTCTCAAACGGCACGATCAATATTGATTGATGATCCAGCATAAAGGGTTCATCTTGAAAGCGCAAGGTTGAATGTTGCGCAGATGCACTAAGCACAATTAAGGAAATGAAAATGCTGAGAAAATGCCTCATGATCTCTTTTTATCAAAAATAAGACCACTATGCTGGGAGCAATATTGCTTAAGGGGCTACTTTAAAACAGCAGGATGTTAACAATTATTCGAAGAGTCGAAGGATGTCATTGCCATTGGCAAGCAGCATCAAACCCAGAAGAATGATGATTCCCGCTATTTGGGCATACTCCAAAACCTTTTCACTTGGTTTTCTACCGGTAATGATCTCAAAGATCAAGAACATGACATGACCACCATCCAAAGCTGGAATGGGTAAGATGTTCATGATGGCGAGGATGATCGAAAGAAATGCGGTGAAGCTCCAGAATCTTTGCCAATCCCAAGTTGGGCTGAAAGCCTTACCAATAGTAATAAATCCACCAAGAGACTTATAAGCTTCTGTTTCTGGTTTGAAGATCAATTTGATCTGCTTGATGTAGTTGTCAAAAGAACTGTATGCTTTATTGAATCCTGCAGGAATTGATTCTACCAATCCATAGCTTTCTACAGCTAATGGGATCTGTTCATCTGCTGGAATCACACCAAAGCCCAAGGTACCATTTTCGCTGACCGTGCCATGAAGAACTTTCTCCTCTCCATTTCTAAGGACCTTGAAATCGATTTCTTTTCCTTTCCTTATTCGGAGGGCTTTCTGAACATCCTGAAAGAAAGGAGTTGGATCTTCTTCAACAGAGATCAGCTTATCTCCTGGAAGCAATCCTGCTTTTTCAGCATTGGAGCCTGATGACACTTCAGCCACTATTGCAATAATAGCTGGCTCTATGAAGGCATCTTGTTTTTTGATCATGCTCGCAACGATCTTATCGGGGATATTGATCTCTTCTGCTTTTCCCTCTCTCTCTATTTGAATGGTTCTTGCATCTTCAAGAAGTATCTTCAATGGAATATCACTGAACTTTTCCACCTTTTCACCTTCCAGACTAAGGATCTTATCTCCACTTCTCAATCCCATTTCTGCAGCAACGGAATCGGCATAGATCCCATAGGTAAGCTGATCAGTGGGAATGTACTGGGTGCCCCAAACGAAGAGCACTCCTATATAAATCGCAATCCCAAGGAAGACATTAACTGTAACGCCGCCGATCATGATGATCAATCTTTGCCATGCAGGTTTTGATCTAAATTCCCAAGGTTGAGGAGGTTGTTTTAACTGCTCCTTGTCCATCGATTCATCGATCATTCCTGAGATCTTTACATAACCACCCAAAGGAAGCCAGCCGATTCCGTATTCGGTTTCGCCCTTCTTGAATTTGAAAAGTGAAAACCACGGATCGAAAAACAAATAGAATTTCTCTACTCTGGTTTTAAAGAGTTTGGCTGGAATAAAATGACCCAATTCATGCAAGACCACGAGTATGGACAAACTCAAGATTAACTGGGAGGCGCGAATTAGGATTTCCATTCAAAAAATAAAGCCTCAAAAGTAAGGATTAAGGTACAATTGAGAATTAAGAAATGTTAAAAGGGACGCTAGCTTACAAATTGGTTTAGCAACTATAAGACAAGCTGGAATGATTTTAGTTTTTAGCCTTTAGAAGCAATTAATTCTTTTGCTTTTTCTCTTGCTGCCAAGTCGCTTTCTATGTATTGATCCAAACTGGCATTTTTGATGATCGGCATGGACTCCATCACTGCTTCATTGGTTTCTGCAATCTCTAAGAATGAGATCTTCTTCTCTCGAAAGGCCAAATTACTGATCTCATTGGCAGCATTTAGATTGCATGCAGCAGTTCCCCCTAATTCAATGCTCTTGTAAGCCAGCTGTAGATTTTTAAACACTTCGGTATCCACTTTTTCAAAATCCAAAGTGGGGTAGGCCGTAAAATCAAATCGTGGAAATTTAGATGGAATTCGCTGTGGATATGCCATTGCATATTGAATTGGCAGTTTCATATCGGGCAAGCCCATTTGGGCCTTCATGCTACCATCTTCAAACTGAACAATGGAGTGAATGATTGATTGCTTGTGTACGATCACGTCTATCTGATCTGGATTCAATTGAAACAGCCATTTGGCCTCGATCACTTCCAAACCTTTGTTCATCATCGTAGCCGAATCAATAGTGATCTTCGCACCCATTTCCCAATTGGGGTGCTTTAAGGCTGCTTCTAGACTTACTTGAGCTAATTGATCTTTACTGTAGCCTCGAAACGGGCCACCAGAAGCAGTAAGTATGATCTTTTCTATGGGATTATGAAGTTCCCCGACCATGCATTGAAATAGGGCAGAATGCTCAGAATCTACTGGAATAATAGGCACTCTTCTCATGGCTGCTTCTTTCATGATCAACTCACCAGCCACCACCAAGGTTTCTTTGTTTGCCAATGCAATGGGTTTTCCAGCTCTGATCGCATTAAGAGTAGGCTTTAAGCCTATAGCTCCTACAACTGCAGTCAAAACCATATCAATCTCCTCCATTTCCACCACTTGTTCAAGGGCTTTTTCTCCAGAATAGGTCTTGATATCTTCATTCCAGAGACTTTCTGAAACTTTTTTGTAAGAATTTTCATCTCCAATCACCACGCAGTTCGGCTTGAATTTTTTGGCTTGTTCAATCAGTAAATCTGCATTAGAGTAAGCCGTAAGAACCTCTATATCAAATAGATGAGGATTATCTCCTACAACTTCAAGTGCCTGACAACCAATAGAGCCAGTTGACCCCAGTATGGCAATACTCTTCTTTTCTTCTCTTTTTTCCATTCAATTAATATAACCTTAACCGCTTTATTACCGTATAGTTACGAACCCAAAAATGAATTTCTATAAATTTGACCCCCGGGAATATAGCTAACCACTAATGAAACCACAAAACCACGTCTTGCGTTTGATCGTCTCCTGTGCGATCGTATTCTCACTTGCAGTAGCAGTAGTTTACATTCAGGAGTTCAAAGAAAACGAAAAAGCCAGTCTTAATCAAAAGGCAGGAAAATCACTTTATCTCACCAACCAACAATGGTTGGGAAAGTGATCATAACCTAGAGTTCCTTTCGATATTCTTAAAAAGATTCTTCTGATCCTGATCTCCATCAATTCGGATCAGATCCCCATTTCCTATTCTGCTTAGCTCTTTCAATGATCTTCTTGACCAAGTGTTGGCCTTGATGGCTAGCACAGATACATTCATTCCTACATTTGCTGCCTCTTCAATGAGTTTCTTACTTCCTTTACTTCCCTGTTTAAGCTCGAATGCTCCATCACTTACCAGGTAGAGTTGATTGTTGCCTTTTGATATATAATTCTTCATCCCTTCATTGATCGCCAACTCAATTCCTTCAATGGCGTTAGTCGATCCTTCTGCATTCAATTGGTCAATGATCATTTGAATACTGTCTTTTTCAACAACTGCTGTGCTAGCTAACAAAAGGATAGCTCTATTGTCGTAAGCTACCATGGATAGGTAATCTTCTTCTCGTAGGGAGTTCAGTAAGATCTCAAGACTGTTTTTCAGTAAGTCCATTTTTCCTTCGCGCTTCATGGAAGATGAACGATCGATCAAGAAAACAATATTGTTTGAGCGATGTGTATCGTCCAAAAGTTCACTAGTCTCTTGCCCTTTGCCCAGGAGGATCAGCTTCGCTTGAATTTGATTCTGCAATTGCCTGCTTCTTTTTGCAATCTTTCTTTTAGAGGGAACATCATCAAAACTGGGGCACTTTTGTATTCCTTGAGAAGGAAGCTCTTTCATTTTCCCATTGAAACGGATGAGGATATCCATGTCTTTTTGATCGAAATGGAATTGAAGCTGCTTACTAAAATCACCTAATTGGGAGTGATTTACTTTTACTCTAAAGAATTCATAACCATAAGCTGGAATTATTTTGGTTCGGATCTGTACCGCCATTCGCTGGTCTGCTTCATAGCTCAATAACTCTATATCTTTTCCCAATGGGTTTTGAAGAACCAGATCAATAACATCCTCATTGGACCTCTTTATCTTTTCCAGATCAATAGCAACTTCTCTAACGCTTTGAGCGTGAATACTCAAGAGCAAAAAAGTAAATGAAAGGAGAACTATCGATTTCTTAAGCAAAATGAAGATGAATGTTGGTTCAATTATTTTTCAGCAACTCCAAAAACCAAGTAGTGCTGTTTCTTGCTGAGAGCTTTCTCGATGGTGTTATCGATCTTCCCCAAAAATTGTCTTTGTCCTTCTGAACGACCAAAAGCACCAAGAAATCCAGCAGAACGATACTTTAATGAAGAAAATTCAGAGAACAATGAATCAATTTCTGCAGCTTTCAAGTAGTTCCATTCTCCTCCCCATTTGACAAAATTCTTTCTAAAGAATCGGTGGATGATTGAGGCTTCCATATTTTCTGCAAAAAGCAGTTGACCTCCTTCTTTTAATGCCTTATGAGCTTGATCGATAACTGCTTTTTTAAGTTCATCTTGACCATTTCTGCTGATTCCTCCAAGTATAGATTTAAAGATCACCAAGTCGAACTCATTTTCGTAAGGGATGTCAGTTGCATTGATCGCCTCATAACGAATATTAAGATGATCATATTGAGCATGTAGCTTGCTTGCACTCTCTTTTGGATTTTCAAGATCAGAACAAATCACTTCATAACCTTTTAGGCCTAGCCACAAAGAGATTCCTCCGTTTCTACCACCTAATTCCAGGGCTTTTTTACCTTTTGATGGTTCTTTGAGTTGCTCTTCCCAAAACGGCAAGGCTTTAGACCAATTCACTAAGTCCCATTCAATGATCTGCTGAACAAGCTTCTTTTCCATATTCAATAAGCGAAATTAATTATAAGGAATATGAGTTCCACTTCCATTAAATTTGGTGGGTACAAGAAAAGGAGATTTTGATACTCCTTCTCCTTTTATCACATTTGGAACGTGATTGACCAAAAACCAAAAGTTGCAATAGTTATTCCTTGCCGGAATGAAGAGACTTACATAAGAAGATGTCTTGATTCTATTGTTTCAGTCAACTATCCAAAAGATCGTTTAGAAGTGTGGGTTTGTGATGGGATGAGTAAAGATGGCACTCCAGCTATCATAAAAGAGTACGAAGAGAAACATTCCTTTATTCATTTGCTTGTCAATGAGAAGAAAAGCACCCCCTTTGCCTTAAATCTAGGCTTGAAAAAATCGGATGCAGAGCTAAAGATCATTCTTGGCGCTCATGCAGAAATTGATCAAGAATACATCATTGAGAACTTAAATGCCTTATCAGTTTCAAAGGAAATTGGATGTACAGGAGGAATCATCGAGAATGTTTATGAAGACCAGATCTCTGAAGTGATTGGAAATGCAATGTCTTCCAGATTTGGTGTAGGGAATGCTCATTTTAGAACCTCCACAAAAGAAGGTTATGTTGATACCGTAGCTTTTGGAGCTTACAGAAAGGAGGTATTTGAAAGAGTTGGTTACTTCGATGAAGAGCTAGTTCGAAATCAAGATGATGAGTTTAATTACCGACTCTTAAAAGCGGGATTCTCTATCTACCTTTCAAAAAAGATCCGCTCCAAATATTATGTACGAGCTAGCTTCTCAAAATTATATCGCCAGTATTTCCAGTATGGTTACTGGAAGGTGTTTGTCAATAAGAAACATGGATCCATTACAACTGCTAGGCAAGTAGTTCCACTCTTGTTTGTGCTTTATTTATTCTTGGGACTAGGCCTTAGTATCATCTTTCCCCCCATTGGAGTGCTTTATCTATTAGGCATCTTGGTCTATTTGATCCTTGCTTTGTTATCAGCGTTTCGGCTTCAATCATCTTTTACAAAGGGCATAAAGACTGCTTGGGTTTTCTTCCTCTTACATTATTCTTACGGTTTAGGCTATTTACAAGGAATTTTTCAATTCATTGTATTGGGGAAAGGACCTCAAAGCAAACAAACAATTTCTTCGCGCTAAGTTATTAAGGATGGGATGTTCAGCTATTCTGAGACGAACTATTGTTGTGCTTCAATTTAAGTTCTAGTATTGCATTCATACTTTTGCAAATTACTTTACATCAACCACTATGCTTAAAGGAAAAACCATTGCAGTAGTTGTTCCTGCCTATAACGAGGAAACTCAAATCGGAATGGTGATCGATTCCATGCCTGATTTTGTAGATAGGATCATCATCGTAAATGATTGCTCTAAAGATAAAACCGCTGAGGTAGTTGAATCTTACATAGAAAAGGAAGGACCTCATCAAATCGAGTTGAAGCCTTTTCCCAATAAAGTGATTCCTAATCGTTATAACGAAGCAGATCAGGTAGTAGAAGAACAAAATCTGAAAGAGATCGAGTACTATGTTCCTTCTGAGATCGTCAATGAAACACCCAATACTGATCGAATTATTCTGATCAATAATCTTGAGAATGGCGGAGTAGGTGCAGGTATAGCCAGAGGATATAAATGGTGCAAGGATCATGAAATAGATTGCACTGCTGTCATGGCCGGAGATGGACAAATGGACCCTAGTGAATTGGAGGAGCTTTGCTTGCCAGTAATAGATGATGGAATTGATTATGTAAAGGGAAATCGACTAAGACACCCGAGTTCCAAGTTTGTCATTCCCAAGATCAGGTTCTTTGGGAATTCAGTTTTGTCGATGCTTACCAAGATTGCTTCTGGATATTGGAGGATTTCCGATACTCAAACCGGCTACACCACGATATCCTTGCCGGCCTTGAATGCAATTAGGATCCATAAGATCTATAAATCTTACGGGATGCCAAACGACCTATTGGTAAAGCTGAATATTGTGGGTTGCAGTTTGAAAGAAGTGACGATCAAACCAGTTTATAGAGTTGGAGAACAAAGCAAAATGAAGGTTGCGAAAGTGATAAGAAGGGTTTCATGGCTATTGTTCAAATTGTTCTTTCAGCGAATTTGGACCAAGTATTTTTTCAAGGATTTCCACCCTCTCTTCCTTTTCTACAACTTGAGCATCTTACTTGGAATTGCTGCGATTCCATATGGCATTAAGATCATTGCTTCATTCATCTATGGAGAGGTGATGTCTTATGAACCAATACTTGCATTCATTTTCCTTTTTACGGGCTCTTTTCAAGCCCTGACATTCGCTATGTGGATGGACATACAGGACAATGAACGATTGTACAAATAAATGAGAACTGCCTCACTTATCTCAATTGTGATCCCTTCCTACAATGAGGAAGGAAATGTAGAATTGATCCACCAAGAGATCATCAAAACTATTGGCGGAGAATCGCCTTTACAGCTCATTTTTGTCAATGATGGAAGTAGTGATCAAACAGAGAACAGGATCCAAAAGCTTGCAGAAACTCACAAGGAGGTAGAGTTCATAAGCTTTTCTAGAAACTTTGGTCATCAAGCAGCCTTAAAAGCTGGAATAGACAATGCCAAAGGAGATTGTGTGATCAGCATGGATGCGGACTTACAACATCCTCCTGCATTACTGCCTGAAATGTTAGCCTATTGGAAAGAGGGCTATGATGTCGTTTACACTCAGCGTAAACAAGACAAAGGCATTTCCATATTCAAGAAGATCACATCGAAGCTCTTCTATCAAATAATGAGAAGATTATCTGGAATACCTATTGAAGAAGGGACAGCAGATTTTCGCTTGCTCGATAGAAAGGTTACCAAAGTGATCAAAGATTCTCCCGATAAGTATATTTTCATCAGAGGCTTAGTTCCCTGGGTAGGATTCAAGCAGAAGAAAATGGAATATGTTCCGCAGCAAAGACACAGTGGAGTCACCAAGTATACTCTTCGCAGAATGTCGAATTTTGCAGTCAACGGAATTACCAGTTTTAGCACCAAACCACTTCAACTAGCAACACTATTGGGCATGGTCATCTCTATTCTTTCATTTGCCTATGCCCTTTATGCAATTGCATTTTATTTCTTCGACGACCGAGTTATTAGTGGCTGGGCTTCCTTGCTGACTAGCGTCTTGTTCATAGGTGGAATCCAGCTGATCATTCTGGGAATTATAGGAGAATACATAGGGAAAATTTATATGCAGCTGAAAAACAGGCCATTGTATATCATTAAATCAAGTAGCTTAAATCATAGTGAAGAATGAATAAACAATCTACAAAAGATAAAATGTACTTCTACGAGTCATTTGCAGAGGAATTTGACTCAAAGATGAACATGTACGATACCAATAAAAGGGTTCAAGTATTCTACAATGAATTATTGAAGGATGAAGACCTGAATGGTAAAGAACTACTGGATGCCGGATGCGGTACAGGATGGTTTAGTAAAGGAGCTGCAGAAAGAGGAGCCAATGTCACCTCAATGGATCTGGGTGAAAATCTATTGGAGCAAGTAGCAAAGAAATGCGAATCAAAAAGAGTGGTTGGATCCATCTTGGAGATGCCTTTTGAAAATGAACAATTTGAATATGTGGTTTCAAGTGAGGTTATTGAGCATACGCCTGATCCTTACAAAGCCTTGAGCGAGAGTTATAGAGTGTTGAAGCCAGGTGGCACCTTGGTTTTATCAACGCCCAATAAGTTTTGGTTTTGGACACTTTGGGTAGCCAATCTATTCAATTTAAGACCCTATCAAGGATTGGAAAATTGGAGTTGGTCTGGAAGATTGAAAAGAGAGGCGAAAAAGGCGGGATTCAAAGAAGTCAAATTAGTAGGTGTTCACATCATTCCTTTTGTTCACCCTCTTACCTATCCTATTAATAATGTATTTCACAATCTAAATGGATTGCTTGGACCGTTAATGGTAAATATTGTTATTAAAGCTGTCAAGTAAATTGAACAATTTCAAAGAGAAACTATCTGCCTTTGTCAAGGGATTAGTTGAAGCCCTTGAGAACAACCCAGCTGAAAATTGGCTAGAAGGTATTTTCAAGAAAAGGCAGCATCTTTTGATTGCGGGCATTGCTCTCATTGTAGTTTCTCAGAGTCTTTATTATTTGATGCCTGCAAGTATTAGTTCTGAATATAGAAGAGCTGATGCAACTGGATTCAATCATTGGTGGGCACAAGAATTTGTATATCATTACTACTACAATGATCTTTTTCCGCTAGCTACAAGAGCTAAGCAGAAGGAGTTTTCAGAAGAGGGCGCTAGGGTAAATTTGAATGAAAAGCCAGACAGCTTAATGACCGAATACAGGCATTGGGCACGTTTTGGAGAAAGTGCAAGAATTTGGTTGTACCTTCCTTATGCTAGCATTACGCAATCTGCAGAAAACCCACAGATCCGCTTCACCAATTTTCTTTTTCTAACATTGGTTCTTACTTACCTCTATGTGCTCTTCTGGAAGAGAAGAATGAGTTTCCTTGGCCTTATTTTAGTTCTAATAATTGGTAGTGCGCCATTTATAGTGTATGAGACTCATGTAAACAACAACATCTTTGGATTAATGGCTGCTTATGCAGTCTTATTGACCGTCTTGTATTTGCCTTTATTCAAGGGAAATTTCAAGCACAAGTATATTGTAATTCCATTAGTGACAGGACTCTTAGCAGGTACCATTTATCACATTCGTGCAGAGAGCACTGCCATGTTATTTTCACCATTGATCATTGTCTGGTTAAACAGAAACATAAAGTTTTTACAGAGCCTTATAATAACTGCGGTGCTTTTGTGTTCTTTCTTTCTTACAAGAAGCATGATCAAGGAGCATTTTGCAGAGCTGAAGGCAGAAACCAACCAACTGGTGAAGGATTTGGGCGGAACTCCATTTGAAGGAGGAAAAACGCTAGTTCATCCACTTTGGCATCCCTTGTATTGTGGACTTGGAGACTTTGACACAGAATATGGTCATACACTTCATGATACTGCTGTATTTAACTTTGTTCTACCTATTCTAAGAGAAAGAACAGGAGAAGAGTTAAAATATCCTGGAAATACAATTTATGAAATGGCAGAGTTTTATGATGAGGATAGTTTGTACTATAAATATGTAGCTACAATTCCAGGCTTCGACCAAATTGTCAAAGAATTATTTATTACTGATATCAAGAATGACCCACTATGGTACCTTGGAATATTGGTAAAAAGAACGCAGAAGTTCTTTTTTCATTTGAGTCCCATGGGAATATCCTTGAAAGATCGAGTGATCCCATTGCCATTTCATGGGATCATCGTACTGCTTTTTGGGTTCATTCTTTTCAGATATAAAAAATGGTTTTGGCTGAAATTGATGTTCTTTACTCTCCCACTTGGAGTATCAGTAATTGCTGTCTTCTATGGGTGGAACAACAGTTATCAGTCCATTTTTCATTTATTCAGCTTTAGTATCTTAGCTTACGGACTCGTTGGCTATCTAATGAAACAGAAGCGTATAAAAACTAGCCAATAATATGTGCGGAATATTCGGATTTGTAAGTAGCGGGAAAAGCAAGCTTTCCTATGTCGAAGTAAGATCTATAGTAGATGAGCTTTTTGAACTTTCAGAATCAAGAGGAAAGGAGTCTTCTGGCATCGCTATAAAAAGTCATGCAAAGAAGACAATTGAAGTACTCAAGGAGTCTATTCCAGCGAGTCAATTCATAAAATCCAAAGGCTATCAAAATTTGGTAAATGATTCCTTGAAAAAGAGCACGGATCAACATTTACCATTTACATTGATCGCACATGCACGTTTGGTAACCAACGGTACCCAAGAAAACAATAACAACAACCAGCCAGTTATCAAGGACGGACAGGTTGCTGTACACAATGGCATCATTACCAATGTGGATGATTTATGGAGCCAGCATCCAGATTTAGAAAGGAATTTTGAGGTAGACACTGAATCTATGCTCGCCTTGCTAAAAGACTATCAAAACAAAGGAAACAGCTTGTCCAAAAGCATTCATCATGTATTTGGAGAGATCTACGGAACTGCTAGTACTTCAATCCTTTCTGCAAATAGTGATGTGGTGGTGCTCGCTACCAACAATGCATCTCTTTATTACACCATTGATACTGAGAACGAGGTCTTGTTATTTGCCTCTGAAGCATACATTTTGGATACGGCGATCAAGAATTGGTCGGCTAGTTCAAAGCTAGCATTGAGTGAGGTGAAGTGGTCAACGACAGATAGCTCTATCATACTTAATAATTCAAGTTTTGAGCATCGATTCTTCAAGTACAATGAGGATCAATTGGATCAGATCAATGTAAATGCTGAACAGGAAGAGTTTGAAATAATCAATCACAGTCCTGATGAAGCGATCGACTTTAAAAAAGTAGAACAGGAAATTGCCAGACAGCATGATTCTAAATTGAGCTCCATGCTGGAGTTTAATCTAGAGGCTATCAATGAGTTGAAAAGATGCTCCAAATGTTTACTGCCAGAAACTTTTCCTTACATCAAATACGATGAGGATGGAGAATGTAATTACTGCAAGAGATACATTCCTAAAAAGCAAGGAGAAAAAGAAGGAGAGTTTAAGGCCCTTATGGAGAAGTACAAGAGCAAGGATGGAACCCCTGACTGTATCATCCCATTCAGTGGAGGAAGAGACAGTAGCTATGGGTTGCACTATATTGTTAAGGAACTTGGACTGAATCCGATAACTTATACCTATGATTGGGGCATGGTAACTGATCTTGCAAGAAGAAATATTGCAAGGGTTTGTGGTAAGTTGGGGATCGAGAACATCATTGTCAGTGCTGATATTCACAAGAAACGAGAAAACATTCGAAAGAATGTGGAAGCATGGCTGAAAAAACCTCAGCTGGGAATGATCCCGCTCTTTATGGCAGGGGACAAGCAGTTTTTCTATTACGTAAATCAGATCAAGAAACAGACAGGAATCAAGATGGATATCTGGTCCACCAATATTTTGGAGAATACCGATTTCAAAGTTGGCTTCTGTGGGATTTCACCATCCTTTGATAAAACGAGACCAGATTATCTTCCTTTCAAAAGCAAAGTAGGTTTAGCAAGCTATTATATGAAGAACTTCTTGACCAATCCAGCTTATTTGAATTCGTCTCTTATTGATACTGTTGCTTCGTTCTACGCATATTATGCAGAACCCAGAAACCACTTCTACCAATTGTTTGATTGGATCAAATGGGATGAGAAAAAGATCGAGCAGACTCTCTTTGATGAATACAATTGGGAGGTGAGTCCTGATACCACCTCTACTTGGAGAATTGGAGATGGGACCGCTGCTTTCTACAATTACATCTATTACACAGTAGCTGGATTTTCGGAGTTCGATACTTTTAGAAGTAATCAGATACGAGAAGGATTGATCACTAGAGAAGAAGGTTTAAAGTTTATTAATCAAGAGAATCAACCGCGCTTCGACTCATTGAAATGGTACTTAGAGATCATTGGAGTAGATTTTGAAAAAGCCATCTCAATAGTCAATAAGATTCCTAAGCGATATCCTCAATGAGTTTTATAACTGAATTTGAATTCTACCTTTTTCTTTTGAAGCTCATATTCAGTTTCCTTCTCGGTGGGCTCATCATAGCAAGTGGACTTCAATTCATTCTGAAGAAGGATCGACAATTGGTACAGGATCCAATTCTCTTATTAATTGCCGGTATAGGCTTGTCTCCCTATTTGATCGGGATCTTATTGAATTATCTGCTTTGGATCGTTCCAGAAAGAACAGACTCTTTCTATTTTATTTCAATTCTCCTTTGCTTTCTAGTTCTCTTTCTCCTATTTCGAAAAGAGATTTCTCCGTTGATCTCAGGAGTTCTGGAGATTATTTCTAAGATCAATCGAAGATTGATTCTTCTTGCTTCGCTTGGATTGGTAGTAGTTGGATTGGGATGGTCGTTTTACATTACAAAAAAGGCCATTACCGAACATGATACTTTGGAATATGCAGTTCAAGGGAAGATCTTTTATGAGACGAAGACAGTAACTTATGATGACCACAATTTCGATGAGGGTTCTGGCTTTTATTATGTAGGTCTTCATGGTTATTCCTTTCCTCTAATTGCCAGCTGGGAAAGAATTGGGAATAGTATTCTAAAGAGCGATTCCGACTATTTATTCCGATCCATCAACAGTCTCTATGGGGTATTGATACTACTCAGCATCGTCTATTTTGGTTATCGAAAGTCGGGCATTGAAGTTGCATTAGCCTTGCTAATAGCACTGCCTTTTGCATATGGTTTTTTTGAGACCATATTCAAATATCATATAGATTTCTATAGGATATTCTTTTTAAACTACAGCATCCTGGGAATGATCCTACTCATCAAAAGACCATCTACACCTCTTTTGATTGCGCTGGGTATCTTTCTTGGAGCGCAAGCCAATGCTCACTCCTTAGGAGCCCTTCTCTATTTGATTCAGCTATTTGTCATTTTCCTGTTTTTACCCTTGAATCTATTCTCTAGATTAAAGTACTCCATGGGCCTTCTATCAGTTAGCCTCTTCTTTGGTTCATTACATTATTTGTTAGATGTCATTTGGGGAACAGGTTGGATATTCCAAGAAATTAAATTCTATTGAAAAAAGGCAGTACTAAATATTGGATTTACACTTTAGCTTTTGCTGCTCTTTCAGCTCTAGTGATCTCATTGGTCTATTATATAGGAAGTATATCTGTTGAGAATCCAGATACCAACCTTGCTGCTAGAAACATAGAATCTCCGCAAAAGCTGCTTTTGAATGGGTACCTGGGATTATTCTTCGGATTTAAGTATTTAGGAAATATCAATTGGTTATTGATCCCTTTATTTAGCTATTACCTTTACAAGAAGAATTTCAAGTTAAGTCGGGCTCAATGGGCCTTAGTGGCATTCTTTTCCCTAGCATTTGTTCTAATTGCTTTCAAAGGATTTTTCAATTTCAGATATGCATTTACCTTGATGACCTTTTGCATACTGATGGTTGTTTTGTTGGTCAATAGCATAGCAAAAGATCATTCTAAGAAGCTGTTCAATTCATTAGCATTGATCTTGATCTTATGCAATCTTTATGGTTTTCAGAATGAGATGCTTTCGGTGAGAGCTAGAGCAAAGATGCAGTCAGTTTTGATTGAATCGAAAGAGGAAATTATCGAAGAAGCAGGAGTTGGAACAAAGGTTGAAAACCTACTTCATGAGCTACAAGAAAGCAAAATTGGAGACATCATCTTGGTCAATAACTTGCCAGATTTCTACTATCATACGAATAGAAAAGGGTTGTACTATTGGTCTGGAGACGATCTCTTCTATGATCAAAATGGAAGAAGTATGCTCTTCAAGGATCGAACTTCACAGGATGTTAAGGAATTTTTAGCTTCAATCAATTGCTCACATATCTATACTCATGCTACCTATAAAGGGTATCATGAAAGATTTGATCAATTTCTAATTGATGATTGTGAGTTGGAAATAGAGGACGAGGAAGGACGACAACTTTATCGAGTCATTTATGACTAAAGCAAATGATAATAAGTTCAATGTTGATCTGCTTTGGAACGTAGGAGCTTTCGGAGGGATTGTTGTGTTGGGTATTCTTTTGAATATTTTCATCATCAAGTTCTATGATGCTTCAGTTCTTGGAGTTTTTAATCAGGTGTATGCAGTATACATTCTCTTTTCTCAATTGGCAGTAGGAGGAGTTCATTTATCAGTTCAATACTTCACCCCACGTTTCGCTTCATCAAGTCGTTTTGTATCTCAAATATTGATCTCTGCTCTCATTATTGCCGCGCTGTTCTCAACAGCCACAATTCTAATTGGCTATTTGTCTAGTGATATGATCGGCTCCATCTTGAAGAGTCCAAAAGTGAGCGAAGGACTTTACTATACTTTGTGGGGCTTGATCTTCTTTTCCTTCAATAAGGTTTTATTGGCATTGAAAAACGGATTGAGACAAATGAAGATCTTTGCAGTAGGCCAGCTATTGCGTTTCGTCTTCATATTCATTTCTTTTCTCACTTTGACTGTGAGAGAAATGGACCCGGTTTTACTTCCTTCTATTCTTGCAGTTTCAGAGGCGCTTCTTTTCATTGTACTGACCATAGCATCATTGCCAGAATTGATCAATTATAGGTACAAAGGCGCTAAGAAGGTATTCGCATTACAGTTCAAGTATGGCAATTCTGCCTTTACCGGAAATATTCTCTTGGATGTAAATACCAAAGTGGACGTATTCACTTTGGGTCTCTTCTTGAGTGACGCTAAAGTGGGTCTGTATAGTCTTGCTGCTACCATTGCAGAAGGATTCATGCAACTGCCAGTTCTTTATAGGAATAATTTAAATCCGATCATTACTCGTTTGCATTTGAACAAGAATATTGATCTCAAGGCCAAGGTTTTAAAAAAGAATATCAAAACTGCATATAAGTACTTAGCTGCTTTGGGGATTTTAAGCATTCTTGTATTTCCAGTGATTCCTTTCTTATTTGAAATAGAAGAACCATGGAGTGTATTTGGAGTCTATGCTATACTTGTTGGAGGATTGATCATTACCGCAGGATATCAACCCTTATTGATGATTTTCAATCAATTGGGAGAGCCCAAGTTACAGACTTGGTATTTCTTTTTGATCTTCATATCCAATGTTATATTCAACTTTAGCTTGGTTCCATTTTTAGGAATATTTGGAGCTGCCATTGGCACCTCCTTATCGTTCTTCGTGCAAGTATTTGTATTGAAGTATTACCTGAGTAAGAAATTCAATTTGAATGTATAGACTAAGGCAGCTATATATCTCTAATAAACAAGTGGTTTTCTTGGCCAGCGGACTGGCAATTGCCCAAGCTATTCCTTTGCTTTTCTCCCCTGTTCTTTCTCGACTATTTACACCAGATGATTATGCAATATTGGCTATACTTATTGCCATGCTCAATATCATTTATGAGATCACCACTTTGCGTTATGATCGAGCTATAGTCATTGCAAAGAGCAATGAATCGGCAAAGAACATTTTGTTTGCTTGCTTCTTCATCACCTTGATTGTAGGATTATTGATATTCCCATTTTCAACTCATGTATACAGTGACTACTTAATAGAGGATGATCCATCTTCACTGCAGATTCTTTCCTATCTAACTCCGTTTATATTGACCTTCATGGGAATGACCATGGCAAGTGGATTTTGGTTTCAGAGGATCAAGGCCCATAAAGTAATTGTCGCCAATAAGATCGTTCAAATGTCTTCGATCACCTTCATTAGTGTTCTTCTGGGTTATTGGGGAATCAAAAATGGACTGGTATGGGGGTATTTCATTGGTTGGACCATTTTATTTTTATTCACCTTTTTTCAACTTTTCCGTACCAAGGTGAATCCTCTCACTGACTTTGACTTGCCTTTGTTGAAGAGCTCCCTGAAAGAACACAATGTATTTCCTAAGTACAATACCTTGCCTGGCCTTTTCAATGCAATGGCTATGTCCTTACCTGTATTTATCATCATTGATTATTACGGCACTAATGAGGGGGGAAATTTTAATATGTGTAGGCAGATGTTGCTACTGCCAGTTGGATTCATTTCCTCTTCTTTCTCACAGGTCTATTACAGAAGAATTACAGAAGCTAAGGAAGAAGGGAAGAAGATCTTTCCACTTCTGAAACAAATGCTGTTTCCGGTCATATACATCAGCATACCTATGCTTCTATCTATCTATTTCTTTGGTCCAGAGATCTTCTCTTGGGTTTTGGGATCTAATTGGTTGTTGAGTGGAGAGTATGCATCGATCTACGTTTTCGCTACAGTGGTTCAGTTCTTTGCATTGTGCTTGTCCATTGTGTTTCCAGTACTGGGCTTGATCAAGGCTGAATCATTATTCAAAGGACTTTACTTCCTACTTATTTGCGGACTGTTCTTGGTCAAGATTGAAGATTCTAAGAATTTTGTCTTGTACTACAGCATAATTGAAGTATTGCTTTTTGGAAGCATGGTTTTATACTTGTTAATTCGGTCAAAGAACCAATAAGATGAACATCTCAGTAGAGTCATACCTACCGAAGGGGTCTGTTGCATGGATCTTCTCAGCATTACTGTTTGTAGTGACCATTTTGCCCAAGCTAAGTAGCTTGTTGATCATTTTGTTGCTGGTGATTTGGGTCTTAGAAGGTGGTTGGAAAGAACGATTTAGATTCTTGGGAAACAATAAGCTACTCTTGATTCTTCCTTTGTTCTTCTTATTGCACCTGATCTCCTTGAGCTATTCTGAAAACTTGGAGTATGGCATGAAGAAAATAGAGACTTTAACTTCATTGTTCATTTTGCCATTGATGATTCCTAGCTTCAGACAACTTGATCTGAAGAACAGAAAGGGACAATACAAATGGGCATTCCTCTTAGGACTGCTTTTTAACTTCATTTTCTGTTTGAGTAGATCTACTATTCTATTCTCCTATGAAATGTATGCGAGAAGTGAAGGGATCATTTTAGATGCATACCCTTATACTAATTACTTCTTTTACAGTTACTTGTCCTACTTCATGCACTATGGATATTTGGCAATGTATGTCAATATTGGAATAGCAATCTTATTATCGATCTTGATCAGCAAAGGAGTGCCCAGCAGAAGGAGAAGACTGGCCTATTTGCTTTTGACCCTCTTTTCTATCTACGTGATCCTACTATATTCAAAAGCCGGTATTTTAGCCCTCTTCATGGTCTATATCTATTTTGCGATCTATCAAGTCATTCGCAATAGAAACCTTAAGAGTGCCTTGATCAGTTTGGTATCTGTCTTGATCATAGGTTTTGTAGTAGTACAATACGTTCCTTATACAAAAGAGAGAATCCAAGGAATGATCAATGGGATCACCAACACAGAAGTAGATCCCAACTCACATGAATCTACTCAATTAAGAGTTTTTGTTTGGCAAGCATCCTCTGATCTTATTTCGGAGAATTGGATGTTTGGACTTGGAATAGGTGATGCCAAAAAAGAACTATTGAATGAGTTTAAATCGAGGCAGTTTACTGGAGCATATGATGAGAACCTCAATGCTCACAATCAATTCTTACAGACATTTATCAATGTAGGCCTAGTAGGGGTAATTCTTCTACTTCTATTCTTCATTGGTGCTTTTAGCTTGGCACTGCAAAAGAAGGACCTTAGCCTGCAGATTTTTGTGATCATAACCTTAGCTGCATTTCTTGCAGAGTCATATCTACAAACCCAAAAAGGGGTCATGTATACGGCTGTCCTTTCCTGTCTATTGTTGATCGAACATTTATCGATCTCAAAGGAGGAGATTTAACTGAGGATCTTTCCAATCGTTGAAAAGATGATCTTAAGATCAAATAGAAAGCTTTGCTTTTCGATGTACTCCAAATTGAGAGAGAGCTTCTTGGGCATGATCTCTTCGATATAGGTCTTTTCAGGATCCTCGGCTTGTCCTAAGATCCTATTTTCATCGATGTATTCTAAAGAAGCAAGATCTGTTAATCCTGGCTTTACTTCCAAGACTTTCATTTGCTCCTCATTGTAAAGTGAAACGTATCTCTGTACTTCTGGTCGAGGTCCTACAATACTCATTTGATTCAAGAGAACATTGAACAATTGAGGGAGCTCGTCTAATTTGTATTTTCTAAGAAAATAGCCAACATTAGTGATCCTATTGTCTCTTTCTCCTACAGTTAGTTGACCTCTTTTTTCTGCATTGACCTTCATGGTCCTAAACTTGAATAGTTTGAAGGGAACAGAATTCTTTCCTATTCTCTCTTGCATGTAGAATGCTCCACCAGGGGAGCTAAGCAGCACAGCAATCATCAAAATCAAAAAGACAGGACTCAATAGGACCAAGAAGAGAAGAGATGCAATTAAGTCAAAAAGCCTCTTAAGCATTGATTACTTCATTTACTGAATCTTTAACAGCATTGCAGACCTTGATCGCATCCTCATCACTTAGGTCATAGAAAACGGGTAAAGAGATCTCAGAAGCAAAGTTTTTATATGAAATAGGATAGTCATCCATTTTGTACCCTAGCTCTTTATAGACACTCAGCAATGGGAGAGGCTGAAAGTGAACATTCACAGAAACACCTTTTTCAAAGATCTTTTGAATTACCTCATCTCGCTGAGATTCAGTGATTCCCAAAACTCGTAACATAAAAAGATGATAGGAACTCTCTCGATCCGAATCCTTGTATTGAGGTAGTTGAAAGTGATCTATATTTCCCAATTCATCGCAATAGATATCAAAGATCCTTTTTCTTCTTTCTAGTGTATCAGAATCATATCGCCTTAATTCAACTAGACCCATTGATGCTAGTATGTCGGTCATATTTCCTTTGAAACCTGCTTCGATCACATCGTATTTCCAGTTTCCAATTTGGGTCTTGGCAAGGGCATCTTTACTTTGACCATGAAGTGATTTGATATTTAAAGCTTGATAAACTTCATCTGCATTGATTGGAGAAGGAAGGTTGAAGACAATAGCACCTCCTTCAGCAGTGGTTAGGTTTTTAACTGCATGAAAGGAAAAAACGCTAACGTCTGCTTGAGGCCCAAGATGTTTTCCTTTGTATTTTGCGCCTAAACTATGAGCGGCATCTGACATCAATAGGATTCTTCCAATTTGCTCTTGTGCTTTGGAATTTGCTTTGTAAAGGGAGTGAACTTCTTCAGATCTGATCAATGCATTGAGCTCATCATATCTGCAAGGGAAGCCTCCAATATCAACAGGAACAATTGCTTTGGTTTTGGAATTGATCTTACTCTTGATCTCATCAATATTGATTGAAAAGTCCTCTTCATTGATATCAACCATAACAGGAGTCCCTCCGCAATGCAACACAACATTTGCAGTTGAGCAATAAGTATATGCGGGAATGATCACTTCATCTCCTTCTCCTATTCCTAACCAGCGAAGTACGAACTCCATCCCTATGGTAGCTGAATTGAGACAAAGTACTCGATCAACACCACAGTATTCGGCCAACTCTTTCTCCAATTGCTTTGTTTTTGGGCCAGTAGTGATCCAGCCTGATTTTAAGGTATCAACTACTTCATCGATGATCTCTTGATAGATCTTTGGTGGGGAAAATGGTATCATTCTCTTCAATAGCTATTTATTGATTTCTTTGGGATCAAGTGCTTCGTACTTCGAATTATTGCTGATATATTCTGGAACGATATCCTTCATCATTTGAACCAGATCCATCTCATTGTTCTCAATAGAAACCAGTTCTTCGATCTTTGGTTTTACCTCGTCCATAGAATAGGTCTTGACTTTTGCGATCATAATATCAGGATGGTGCGTTGGTAAAGTATTCTCTTTGTCGTTCAGAAGCTCTTCGTACAACTTCTCTCCTGGTCGAAGACCGGTATATACTATTTGGATATCCTTATCAACTTCAAAGCCTGAGAGTCTTATCATCTCAGTAGCCAGGTCTTTGATCTTGATCGATTGTCCCATATTGAAGATAAAGATCTCTCCACCTTTTCCAGCACTACCTGCTTCTAATACCAATTGACAGGCCTCAGGTATGGTCATAAAGAATCGTGTGATTTCAGGATCAGTTACGGTTACTGGTCCGCCTTTCTCAATTTGCTTTTTGAATAGAGGGATCACAGACCCATTGGAACCTAATACATTCCCAAATCGTGTAGTAATGAACTTGGTTTCAGATATGCCGTTAAAGGATTGGGCATAGATCTCGGCAACTCGCTTGCTTGCTCCCATTACATTCGTAGGATTCACTGCTTTATCTGTAGAGACCATGACGAAAGTGTTCACCTTGAATTCGGAGGATAGATCTACCAATGTTTTTGTTCCGTAAACATTTGTTCTAACCGCTTCAAATGGATTGTTCTCCATGAGAGGAACATGTTTGTATGCTGCAGCATGGAATACAATATCGGCCTCAATGGTCTCAAACAATTTCCGCATCCTTTGCTCATTACAGATATCTCCGATCACGATCTCAACACAATCTGATTTTTTCGATACGCTGAGCTCCATTTCCAATTCATAGAGAGCAGATTCAGCTTGATCTAGCATGATGACCTTTTTGGGATCGTATTGGATCACTTGCCGAACGATCTCACTTCCAATAGATCCTGCGGCTCCACTAATGAGAATGCATTTATTCTTGAGTTGCTTACCAATCTGATCTTTTGACAATTCAATAGATTCTCTTCCCAACAAGTCTTCGATCCTGACCTTTTTCATTTGTTTCAGGCTCAATTCTCCATTGATCCATTTGGAGGCGCTGGGCACGTTGAGGACTTGAATTTTATTTTCTAAACATAGCGCAGTGATCTCATTCAGCCTGCTTTTGCTCAATTGTTGAGGGGAGATGATCATATGTGAGATCTCACTTTCCATTAGAATGCGAGATAATTCTGAGCCTCTGTAGATGGGTTTATTTTCAATGCGTCGCTTGCTCTTGCTCTCATCATCATCTACGAATGCGACAATGGTAAATTCACTTTCTACATTCTTTTCAATGGCTCTTTTTGCGATCAAGCCAGCTTCTCCTGCTCCAAAGATCAAAGTGGGATACTTTCCCTTACTTGGATTTCTATACTCATTGTAAAGGAGCATGATGTAAGTCCTTGACGCAATCATGATGCTAGTGGAAAGCAAGAACTCTAGAATTACGATAGAAAATGGAATGACGAAGATCCCATCTAATTGGAAAGACAGTATGTTGGAGCTGGCAATGACAGCACTTCCAACCAAACAAATAGTGAGTATTCTTTTAGAGTCCTCTGAACTGGTATATCGGATCACAAAAGAGTAGGGCTTGCCGATCAAAAAGCTAATGGAGCGAATCCCGATAATGATCAGGGCAGCGTATTTGATCAAAGGTAATTCATTGGCTGGGATCTGAAAGTTGAACCTTAGCAAATAGGCCAGTAAAATAGAAAAGATGACGATAGCCAGATCAATGAAGAAGATGACCCAACGCGGAGTGTTTCTTTTGAATAAAAACTCTTTCAGCATCTATCCAAAATTAGAGATTAAATTAGGAGAGGCAAAGAGCCCCTTGAAGAAGAGATCAGTCATTGCTTTCCTTTAGGATGTATTGCTCCAGTTGTTCAGCAATCATTCTGTCATTTGCTAGACGAGGTAGTTTGTTTTGTCCTCCTAGTTTTCCTCTTGAACGCATGTAATCATTGAATGAGCCAGTTCGAAGAGTTTGGATCTTTAACGGCTGTATAATCCGACCCTCTATCAAATCTTTGTAGTATGGATTCAATTCACAGAGTTTTGAGTTGAGAATCTGTGCAAAGTCTTCCATCTTGGAAGGGGGATTGGTGAACTCAATAAACCATTCATGATATGGAAGTTCTCCATCTTTTGTATCCACCCTAGGGGCTAAATGAAATTCTGAAACTTCAGCATCAGATCCTTCTATTGCGAAACTTATGGATCTCTCTACTTCTTCTGCAATCACATGTTCTCCAAAGGCTGAGGTATAGTGTTTGACCCTCCCACTTACAACAATTCTAAAGGGGTCAAGTGAGACAAATTTTACCGTATCGCCAATGTTATAAGACCACAAGCCTGCATTAGTAGAAAGCAAGATCAGATAATTAACCCCCAATTCAACATCTTGGAGTGTGAGCCTTGGAGGGTCATCTTCAGAAAGCTTATCCAATGGGATAAATTCATAGAATATTCCCGAATTCAGAAGGAGTAACATTCCCTCTTTTTGATAGTGGTCTTGATAGGCAATGAATCCTTCAGATGCTGGATACAGTTCAATGGAATCAATCTTTTCACCGATCAATTTGGTCATCAAAGACTCATAGGGTTTGTAATTGACCCCTCCATAGATGAAGAGTGAAAATTGAGGGAAGATCTCCTTGATCGTTTTTTTACCAGATAATTCGATCAATCGTTCAAAATACATTTGAACCCATGGTGGAATTCCACTGATCACACTCATGTTTTCAGGAAGTGTCTCTTTGATAATGGCTTCAACTTTTTGCTCCCAATCTTCAATGCAATTGGTTTCAAAAGAAGGGAGTCGATTGGATTGCAAATAAGAAGGAACATAGTGTGCAACTATTCCACTTAGTCTGCCTGTGGGGATGGACTTACTTTTGTCCAGAGTTGGACTTCCTTGCAGGAAGATCATTTTCCCATTTACAAACTTCGTTTTCTTGCTGTGGTAGATGTAATGTAATATAGCATCTCGAGCTGCTTGAATATGGTAGGGAAGAGACTCCTTTGTCAGAGGAATGTATTTGGCACCAGAAGTAGTTCCACTTGTTTTACTGAGATAGATCGGTTTTCCTGGCCAAAGGATATCTTCTTCTCCTTCAACCATGCGATCGATGTAAGTCCTCAATCCTTCATAATCCCTAACTGGAACCTGCTTCTGATAATCTGCAATGGTATTGATCGAATCAAATTGATGATCTTTCCCAAACTCAGTATTCTTGGCTTTTTGAATGAGTGATCGAAAGACTATATTCTGTGTCTCAATTGGATTGGATGCCCAATTTGTGGTCTTCTTTACTTGACGATTTGCGAAGATCTTAGCTGCGAACTCTTTGAGACTCATCAATTGAAGTTGATATAATTTGCAGGATCAAGAGAGACTCCCTCTTGCCAAAGTTCAAAATGCAGATGAGGTCCAGTTGACAATTCTCCTGTATTTCCAACTATTGCAATGGCCTCCCCAGCTCTCACTTCTTCACCAACTTTTTTAAGCAAAACAGAATTGTGCTTGTAAATGGAAGTGAGATTGTTTTCATGCTGCACTTGAATGACATAACCCGTTTCTACAGTCCATTCTGCGAAGATCACGGTTCCCTTCAAGACAGCCTTGACTGCTTCATCTTTTGGCGCTACGATATCGATGCCAAAATGCTCTTCAGATATATTGTACTTCTGGGTCACTGTTCCTTTCAATGGGTTGAAAAAGAACAATCGATCAACTGCGCTCAGCCTTCGTTCCTTGCCTAATTCTAAAGAGTAGGAGTCTTCTCTTTCAACGTATTCTCTAAGAAGAGAATCTTCAATTGATCGGTCATTGGTTTTATCTTCTTGGCTAATTCCATCTGTCTGAATTTCTCCTTCCTGATCAGCAGTTAATTGTTCTGAAGGTTCTTCTCCTCTGAGGATGGAATTGATATTATCTAGGTATTGTTGATTCAACCTTAATTCTCGTTCTAGAGAATCTGCCTTTAATACCATATAGGTCAAATCCTTTCTAAGATTAACATCTGTATACCCTGGAATAGATTCACGAAGAGGAGTGAAAATAATTACCCCTGCCACGATAAGAATGATCACCAAGGTAAGGCTAAGAAAGAGAGTGAAAATATTTAAAGGGGAAAGACGATAGGAGAATTTTTCTTCAAATGAAGCATCATTCAAGATCACCAAGCGGTATTTATTCTTGAGTTTCTTTAAGATCTTCCTTTTTTTCTTCTCTTCTTCCATCCTTCAATTGAAAGTTCAAATATCCGAAATAATAGTAGCTCACTTTTCAAATATGAGCCATCCTTACTTTACTTAAATTTGCGAGTTTAGCCTCTTCAGATACTATTTGAAGGCTAATTTAGTTTTATTGCCGTGTTTAGAAGGCTTCATTATTATCATATTATCCTTTTCCTGTTGGGATTGATCGTGCTTCATTCTTGCTCTCGCAAGAAAAGTACTTTCTCCTCAAGAGCCTATCATAACACCACTTCGCGGTACAATGGCTATTTCAATGCCAAGGAGATCATGAAGAAAAAAGAGACCAATCTCTTGGAAAGCTATCCATTTGATTATTCTCAACTCCTACCAATTTTCATTTATCCAGATGAAGCTAGAGCTCAAAAGATGTACCCCGATATGGACAAGATCATTGATAAATGTTCTCAGGTCATTGAGAGGCATTCAATGTATATCAAGAAAAAGGAGCATATCAAATGGATTGATGATTCCTATTACTTGATTGGGAAGGCTAGATTCTATAAACACCAATTCGAATTGGCAGAGGAGACCTTTTTATACGTTTATCAAGCCTATAAAAAGAACCCTGAGCGCTATCGAGGATTGAATTGGTTGATCAAGACCTACATAGAAACAAGAGAATGGGATAAAGCGGAAGAATTCTTGGACCTTGCTGAAGATGAGCAAAAGAAGTATCCCGAAGAATTATGGGGAGAGTTGAACGCAGTTTATGCTGATTTCTACCTCAAAAGAGACAAGGATTACGAAAAGGTGATCGAAAAACTTGAAACAGCCATCAATTATACTGAGAACAAGGAAGAGAGAAGGAGATACACTTACATTTTAGCTCAAATCTATCAAGAAAGAAAGAGCTATTCATTAGCTACTCAATACTACTCTCAGGTGCTCAAGATGAAACCTGAGTATACCATGCGATTCAATGCTAGAATTAGTCGCGCGATTGCTCTAGATGTTTCAGCGGCCAACACAGAAGACATTAAGAAGGAGCTTCGAAAGATGCTGAAGGATAAGAAGAACGAAGAATTTAGAGATCAGATCTATTATGCAATGGCAGAGATTGCTATGAAGGAGGACAATGAACCTCAAGCAATTGATTACCTCAAGCAATCAGTTAAAGTGAGCAAAAGCAATCAGAAGCAGAAGGGTCTTTCTTATCTTAGATTGGCAGACATACATTTTGAACAACCGGAATACTTAAAAGCCCAATTGTTCTATGATAGCACGCTCTTGTATCTTCCAGAAGACCACGAAGATTATTACGATGCGGAGGAAAAGAACAACAGTCTTCAAGAGTTGGTAAAGAATCTTAAGATTATCAAGCTTCAAGATAGTTTAATTGCCCTTGGAGCACTTCCAGAAAAAGAAAGAAATAAAGCAGTTGATGCCATCATCAAGGACTTAAAAGAAAAAGAAGAACAGGCTAGATTGGCCAAACTAAGAGCCTTGGAACTTGCACAGCTTGAAGCTCAGCAGAATGCCATAGTTCAAAATAGAGCTGCAGGAAAAAAGGGTGAATGGTACTTCTACAATCAAACCACTTTATCCCTTGGTAGAACAGAATTTAGAAGAGTTTGGGGAGATAGAGCTTTGAAGGATAATTGGAGAAGATCCAAATCTTCATTGATCAGCGATATTGGTGATCGATTGAACAATGGCACAAAAGAAGAACCAGAAGAAGAGAAGACCCAAGAAAGTGCAGGAGATGAAGAAAAATACGATCCTGAATTCTACTTGAAGGATATTCCTGTTGGAATAGAGGATCAACTAGCGGCACATGGGAAAGTGATCGATGCATTGTTCAATGTGGGAACCATATTCAAAGAAAGTTTTGGCGATTATAAGAATGCGGTGGCTTCATTTACTAGGATCACAGAAGATTATGATACCTCAAGATACAATTTGCCTTCTCATTATCAATTGTACCGGATCTATCTAGAAGTAGAGGATCAAGCAGCTGCTGAAATTGAAAAGAATTGGATCTTAGATAATCATCCGTTTAGTGAGTATGCCTATTTGATCAAGAATCCTGAGTACAGCAAAGAATCAAAAGCAAGTAAGGAGAAGATCGAAGAATTTTACGAATCGACTTATCAATTGTATAGCTATGAACTGTATGAGGAGGTGATTAGAAGTTGCAACAAAGCCGACCAGGTTTTTACCAAGAATCACCTGAAGCCGCAGTTTGACTTTTTAAAAGCGAAGGCAATTGGATATAGTCGCTCGAAAGATGAATTCCGCGAAGCCTTGATCAAAGTAATAGGTGATCACCCCGAATCTGAAGTCAAGGCCCCAGCTCAAGAAATATTGAATTACTTGAATTCTGGCGGAAATATGAAAGCCAAGAAGAAAGAAGAAAAGCCTTCTTATTTCTATGATCCGATGGTCAAGCACATCTATATCATGTCATTGCCAGCAGAGAGCAAGAAGTCACAAGAGTTGAAGAATAATATTTCCAATTTCAATAGAGAGTCCTTTGGTAGTAGTAAATTGAGCTTTGCCAATTCAGTGATGGGGAAAAAGAAATTATTCCTGATCAAGACCTTCAAGAATGAGAAAGAGGCCAAGCGCTATTTGAAGGCCATCAGGAACAAGCTGGATATAAGCTTGACCATGAAGCAAGAAGGTGGGTTTGACTACATCATCACTAATGAAAACTTTAGATTGCTCTTTAAGAGTAAGGATGAGAAGCACTACCTGGATTTCTTCAATAAGGAGTACTCCATCTAAAGATTTTTAGCATATAGCTAGATAATCTTACCTTTGCGGCATCAAAATCAATGCTAAGTTAAAAAAGCAAGAAGATGGCTCGTAATAATGATTCTGAAAGTTCGATCAACATTATCAGAAGTGGAACCGAGATCACTGGTGATATAAATTGTCGTGGAGACATCCGTATAGATGGAACCTTAGTAGGCAATTTGATCTCTGATGGTAAGGTAGTAGTTGGAGAAGAAGGTATTGTTGAAGGCAATATCAAATGCTCAAACGCCACCATTTCAGGAGGTGTGAAGGTAAAGATCGAGGTAAATGAATTGCTTACCTTGAAGTCTACCGCCAATTTAGTTGGAGAGATCAATACCAACAAACTAATGATTGAGCCAGGAGCAAATTTCTCAGGTAGTTGTAAAATGGGAGCCGTTATCAAAGGGATAGATAGTGGTAAAGGCGAACAAGACGAGCAAAGAGAAAGAACGGCCTAATCAATTTCTCAAGTATACTTCCATAGCGACTCAGATGACCGTGGTCATCTGCGCCGGAGTTTTTGGTGGCATCTATCTAGATGAATATTTTGGTCTAGAAAAGCCTTGGATGACCATCCTATGCTCTTTAACATCAATTGCTTTAGCTTTGTATCTAACCATTAAGGACCTAAGCAAGTGAAATTGAATTTCTATTCCAGTCTGATCTTATTCTCTGTTTTGAGTGCCACAGCGCATTACTTTCTATTTCAAAAGATGGATCTTCTATGGAACCAATGGATCTGGTTCTTGTACATCTATTTTCCCATTTCAACTTTAGTGATACACCGACTTTTGATCAAGCAATTAGGAGGCAGGCCGCAAGCATTTGTAACTGTATTCATGGGAACCATGGCGGCCAAGCTTTTTATCTCGCTTATACTGCTGTTATTTGTAGTATACCTCTATCCTGAGATCAAAATTCCATTTTCAATTTCTTTCCTATTTCTCTATCTATTGTACACCACTCTCAATACAATATTTGTCTTCGCAAAATTGAAGCAAAACTAAGTCGGCTCAAAAGAGAAAAAAGCCTTGATTTTTGGTTCATTATTCTTTTTTTATTCCCTACTTTTGCGGTCGAATTTCTAAGACCAGAAAGTTGATAAAGAAAAGAAGCGTAAACCCTACTGATTTTAAGCCTTTTAGACTTGTTTTAGCCAGCTTATTGGCAGTTCTTTTCAGTCTTAATTCTCACTCACTTCTTGCCTCTGGTGGAGAAGGAAGCTTCAACGCGGGTGAGATGATCATGCATCACATCAGCGATGCACATGAGATTCACATCATAGGCGACTTTGCAATTTACCTTCCTGTGATCATTAAGACGGAAGAAGGATGGGATGTTTTTTCTTCGTCTCATTTCTATCACAATGAAAAGTATTTAGAAATTGCTCAAGGGAATGTACACTATTATGAACATGGAGATTATATCCTATTTCATGAACACATCTATTTGAAGGGTGAAGGATTGACCTTGGATGAAAATGGTGATGCGACAAATCAAGCAGTTGCTTTAGACATGTCGATCACAAAGAATGTTGCTGGTATCTTCTTAACCTTAACCTTAATGCTAATCATCTTCTTGTCAGTTGCTAAGGCATATAAGAAAAGAGGAATGACAGCGCCAAAAGGATTGCAAGGTTTTATGGAGCCTTTGATCCTTTTCGTTAGGGATGAGATTGCCAGACCATCTATTGGAAAAGGAGCTGATCGTTTTGTTCCATTTCTATTGACCATCTTCTTCTTTATTTGGATCAGTAACCTCTTGGGATTGATTCCATTTTTAGGAGGAATGAACATCACTGGTACCATGAGTATTACCATGGTTTTAGCTGCAATTGTTTTCATCATCACAACCATTAGTGGAAAGAAAGACTACTGGATGCACATAGTATGGCCTCCTAATGTTCCATTGCCGATCAAGATCATCTTGGTTCCAATTGAAATTGCTGGTCTTTTCATCAAGCCTATTGTATTGATGGTTCGTTTGACTGCAAACATTACTGCAGGGCACATTATCATTTTAGCTTTTGTAGCCTTGATATTCATCTTTGGAGAGCAATCTGCAGGCGCAGGTTATGGAGTTGGAGTAGGGTCTACCTTGTTTATGATATTTATGAATTTCATTGAGTTGCTAGTAGCATTCTTGCAAGCGTATGTATTTACGTTGCTATCAGCTCTATACTTTGGAGCAGCCATAGAGGAGGCTCATCATTAATTTGTAATCTATTTATTAATTAAACTATATAAAAATGGATTTATTGACAGTATTACTAGAGGTTGCAGCTGCTGCCGGTTATGCCGGTTTAGGAGCGGGTGTTGCAGCTATCGGCGCGGGTATGGGTATCGGTAAGATCGGTGCTTCTGCTCTTGAGTCTATGGCTCGTCAACCTGAATCAACTGGAGACATCAGAGCGAACATGATCGTTGCTGCTGCACTTGTTGAGGGGGTTGCACTTTTCGCAGTAATCGTATGTCTGTTGGTCGTATTAGGCTAACAAAAAGACCGAAAAGCATCTCAGCGGTTGGCTGAGATTGCTTTTCATTAGAATTTAGAAATAGATTAAGATAAAGAGATAAGATGTTATCAGTTAGTTTAGGTACAGTTATTTGGACAACCATCGCTTTCTTAGTAGTGGTTTTCCTTCTTGCAAAGTTCGCTTGGAAGCCAATCTTGAATTCAATTAGAGAAAGAGAAAGCTCAATTGAAAAAGCTTTAGAAGATGCAGAGAATGCAAAAGAGATGATGAGAGAGTTGAAGGAGAACAATGAGAAGTTACTTCAAGAAGCTCGAATGGAGAGAGACGAATTAATGAAGTCTGCTAGAGATACAAAAGACAAAATGATTGCTGAGGCAAAGGATAAGGCGAAAGAAGAGGGCGAGAAAATGATCGCCAGTGCAAAAGAGAGCATCCGAGCTGAGAAAGCGGCAGCAATGAATGAATTAAAATCTCACGTTGCTGAACTTTCACTGGAGATCGCAGAGAAGATCATCAGAGAAAAACTTTCAAATGAAGGCAAGCAGAATGAGATCATCGAGACTACTCTAAAAGAAGCAAAACTGAATTAATCGCCACCAGATGAAAGGACAAAGAGCGGCAGTCAGGTATGCAAAAGCATTCATGCAATTAGCACGAGAGAAATCTCTGCTAGATGCATTGAAAGGGGATATAGAAAGTATCCTGAAATCAATTGAGGATAGTAAGGAGTTGGATAACTTCTTGCAAAGTCCTTTGATCAAGATCGATAAGAAAAAAGAGATCTTGAACAGTCTGTTCAATGGAAAGGTGAATGAGCTTAGTTTGAAGTTCATGATCCAGATCGCCGATCAAAAAAGAGAAGGACTTCTTAAAACGATCTGCCAAGAATTCATTAGACAGTATAATCAAGAGCACAATATTGCCAAGGTTCATTTGACCACTGCAAATCCGCTTACTGATTCTCAGAGAAAAGATATTCTGGAATTTGTGAAGTCGGCTTATGATTTCTCTTCAGTTGAAATGGAAGAGAAAGTGGATGAAGATCTAATTGGCGGATTGGTACTTAGAATTGATGATAAACAAATTGATGGCAGTATCAAGAGGAAATTACAAGATATAAAACAAGAACTAATACACGCATAAAAGCAAAATTTTTCAAAAATGGCTGAAGTGAATCCAGCAGAAGTTTCTGCAATCTTAAAAGACCAATTAGCAGGTGTAAAATCTGCAGCAGACCTAGAAGAAGTAGGTTCTGTACTTCAAGTTGGTGATGGTATCGCTAGAATTTATGGAATGTCTCAGGTTCAATCAGGAGAGCTGATCGAGTTTGAGAACGGATTAATGGGTATTGTACTTAACCTTGAGGAAGACAATGTAGGAGCAGTATTGCTTGGTTCTTCTAAAGAGGTCAAGGAAGGAGATACTGTTAAAAGAACCGGAAGAATCGCATCTGTAAATGTAGGTGAAGGAATGCTAGGAAGAGTAGTTGATACTCTAGGTACTCCAATTGACGGAAAAGGTGCAATTGAAGGAGAAACATTTGAAATGCCGATCGAAAGAAAAGCACCAGGTGTAATCTATCGTCAGCCAGTAAATGAGCCACTTCAAACGGGTATCAAAGCGATCGACTCGATGATTCCAATTGGAAGAGGACAAAGGGAGTTGATCATTGGTGACCGTCAGACTGGTAAAACAACTGTTGCGATCGATACGATCATCAACCAAAAAGAATTCTACGATAGAGGTGAGCCAGTTTACTGCGTTTATGTTGCTATCGGTCAGAAAGGTTCTACAGTAGCGGGAATCGTTAAGACTCTAGAAGATGCTGGAGCAATGGCTTATACAACTATTGTAGCGGCTAATGCTTCTGATCCAGCTCCAATGCAGTTCTATGCGCCTTTTACAGGAGCTGCGATTGCTGAGTATTTCAGAGATACAGGTAGACCAGCCTTGATCATTTATGATGACCTTTCTAAGCAAGCTGTTGCTTACCGTGAAGTTTCTCTTCTATTGAGAAGACCTCCAGGAAGGGAAGCATACCCAGGTGATGTATTCTATCTTCACTCAAGACTTTTGGAAAGAGCGGCAAAAGTGATCAACGATGACACCATTGCATCTCAAATGAACGATCTTCCAGATTCGTTGAAAGACAAAGTAAAAGGAGGAGGTTCAATCACTGCATTGCCTATTATTGAAACTCAAGCGGGAGACGTTTCTGCTTACATTCCAACGAACGTTATTTCGATCACCGATGGACAGATCTTCTTGGAATCAAACCTTTTCTTATCTGGAGTAAGACCTGCAATTAATGTTGGTATCTCGGTATCAAGGGTAGGAGGTTCTGCTCAGATCAAGTCGATGAAGAAAGTTGCTGGTACCTTGAAACTTGACCAAGCTCAGTACAGAGAACTTGAGGCATTTGCGAAATTTGGTTCAGATCTAGATGCTGCTACTAAATCGGTATTGGACAAAGGTGCGAGAAACGTTGAGATTCTTAAGCAAGCTCAAAACTCTCCAATGTCTGTTGAGAATCAAGTTGCTATCATTTACTTGGGAACTAAAGGATTGTTGAGAGATGTTCCTGTAGACCAAGTGAAGAAATTTGAAACTGAATTCTTAGAGTTCATGAATGCTAAGCATAGAGATACTCTTGATGCTTTGAAAGCTGGAAAGTATACAGATGCTGAAACTTCAGTACTTGAGAAAGTTGCTTCAGATTTAACAGCGGCATATAAAACAAAATAAGAACAGAGCTGAATTAGAATAAATGGCCAATCTTAAGGAAATACGAAGCAGGATTACCTCTGTTAGTTCCACCAGACAGATCACTTCTGCCATGAAAATGGTATCTGCGGCTAAATTGCGTCGTGCTCAAGATGCAGTTACACAGATGCGACCATACGCCAATAAGTTGAAAGAGCTTCTCATGAATTTGAGTGAAGCAGCAGCTGATATGGAACAAGGTACTTATACTGAAGAGCGAGATGTAGAAAGAGTACTTCTGATTCCAATTACTTCGAATAGAGGTTTGGCAGGTGCATTCAATGCCAATGTGATCAAGGAAACCAATAGACGGATCAATGAAGAGTATTCTGATAAGGATGTTACTGTTCTAGCGATTGGAAAGAAAGCCGACGATTTCTTTAAGAAGACTGCTTACAATATCAAGGGAACCACACTTCCAGGAAGATTGGAGCAGATCTTTGATGATCTGACATTTGAGAGAGTTTCTGATGTTGCTCAAAAGATCATGAACTCATTCTCTTACAAGCAGTTCGATCGAGTTGAATTGATCTACAATCAATTTGTAAACCCTGCAGTTCAGAATGTTGTGAATGAGCAGTATTTACCAGTTGTTCCTGTAGAGGATGAACTGAATGAGAATGAGAAGTCTGATTACATTTTTGAGCCTTCTAAAGAGTTCATCATTGGAGAGCTTTTGCCAAAATCTTTAAAGATCCAGTTGTACAAAGCCATTCTAGATTCTTATGCTTCTGAGCATGGAGCAAGAATGACCGCCATGCACAAGGCAACAGATAATGCAACTGAGTTGATCGGTGAGCTCAAGCTGGTATACAACAAAGCAAGACAAGCATCGATTACCAATGAGATCTTAGAGATCGTTGGTGGAGCTGAAGCGCTTAATAACTAGTATTTTTTCTTGAGCCTATTTCAACTAGGCTGCTCAGATTAGAATAGCTATTTTTGGATAGGTCTGAAATTTGCTAGTCAGTCTGTATGCATTCAAAAAAGGGCTTTCTTCCTTTTCTCATTGGTTCAATTGCTTTGATCTCTTTGCTTGCTTTTCCAAAAAAGCAAGAAGGAGTAAGCTCAAAGACCGATTTGGATTTTGAGCAATTCAAAAAAGCTCAATCCCAATCATTGAATGAGCAATTGGACGATCTGATTGCTCTTGAATCGGAGGATCTGTCTTATTCCACCATTCGTTCCAACGAAAAGTTTTTCTCTGAAAAAGGTCTTTCCCTATTCATTGTTGAAGAAGATGATCTCATCTATTGGTCGGAAGATCAAAGTACTTTAACAATTGAAGAGCTCAGAGCGGATTCGGAGTTTGCAAGCACTACCACTACACTTTTCTTTAAAAAGGGAAAGAAGTCCAACGAGAAGGAATATTATGCCCTGAGAAAGATTGCCATCAACTATCCCTATCAAAACTCCTATTTGCAATCTGAGCTAGCTGAAGAGTGGAAACCTTATCTGAGCTTTATTGAAGGAGGATTGCCTTGGCAGAATCATTCCATGAGTGATCAACATATTGATCTCACCTCATTGCTCTATTCGAGTATTCTGCTCTTACTAGGATTGGTCTTAGTTGTATATTCTATTCCATATCTGTTCGTCAAGAACAGATTGATGCAATATTTGAGCTGGATCCTTCTAATCATTCTAGCAAGGTTCTATTTATTGTTGTTTGATCCCTTAGATTGGTTCTCGCTAGGACTATTTGATCCAGTCTTTTTTAATTATGGGAAACTGGCTCCTTCAACAGCCGACCTATTTTTAAATAGTCTTGGTTTTCTTTTAGTAACGTATTTGCTAATAGAACTGATCAGAGAGTATGAGCATCTGTTGATCAAAGCAATTTCCTTCTCGGTCTTCTTGATTGCCAATACCTATATCTTTCAATTGATTCATTCTTCAGTCCTCAATTCTCAATATAGTTTTGAATTGGAAAACCTCTTTAAACTAAGCTGGTCGAGTTACATTGTTATCGTAAGCTTTGGAGTATTGTATCTGAGCTCATTCCTTTGGCTCAGAAATTCCATAGGACAGAAAAATGTCCTTAAACAGCTGTTGCTGTTTTCACTTTTGATTTTAGCTCATTCCATTATCATTCAAGATATGGATGAAACTTTTCTAGAAGCTTTTGTTGCATTCCTCCTCCTTGGAATACTATGGTTAAGCACCTCCAAGTCTAAATTGCCAGACCTCCTATTTATTCTTTTGATCTTGATGGTATTTTCCTCTTTAACAGCCTATAGGATCGATCAGTCATTGGAGGAAAGAGAGTATTCTTCGCGAAGGGTGCTTCTTCAAAAATTAGCTGAAGAAAGAGATCCATTATTAGAATACTTGTTTACCAATATTCAGGAAGATATTCGAGAGGATGATTCTCTTATGGCCTATCTTGACGAGCGATGGGATCAAAAAAAGGGCTATGAAAATTATTTGAGGGATAATTATCTGAACGGCTACTGGGATAGATATAGGATCAACATTACTCTATGTGCTCAAGAGGATTCAATTTTGATCGGTACCAATAGAACTGGACAAGCATGCTTTGAGTACTTCCAAAATAGGATCTACCAAGAAGGAGATCAGATCAGCTCGATCAATCTTTTCCAATTGAGCAATTTAGCTGGTCGAATTGACTATATCGGGGAAATCCAATTAGGAGGAAGCTCAAACTATAAATTATACATGGAGCTTTCCAGAGATTATTTTTCAGAGGATCTAGGTTACCCAGAATTGTTTTTGAATGAAGAAGACAAGCAGTTGAGGTCCAAGTTAGATGAATACTCCTATGCGGTTTATTTCAAGAATGAATTGATTAGTAGTGAGGGGGAATTTGTCTACAAGACTTCGAATAAGGTGGAAGATACTTTGGACTTTGCTTTTCACTCCTATGAAACAGCAGAGTTCTCCCATACACAATTGCAAAAGAATGAGAACATCAGCATTGTACTATCAAAGAAGAAAACGAAATTCTTTGACTACCTCAGTAGAGTAACTTATCTCTTGGTCATTTATGGGATGATCTTTCTTTTGCTTCTCATTATTTTACCCAATTTCCCATTTCATCACCCGTTTATACTGAGTGACTTTTCTACCAAGCTCAGATTGTTGATCACTTCTACTTTGTTATTGGCCTTGATTCTTTTTCTAAGTGGAACAACCTATTATATCAAGGAACAATACGAAGCCAAGAATGCAAGGGCTATTGAAGATAAATTGAGATCAATAAGTCTAGAGCTAGATCAAAAGATCGGTTCATACGACAGCTTAGAGACTAGTATTAACCCCTATGTGACTAGTATTTTGATCAAGTTCTCCAATGTATTTTATACGGATATCAATTTGTACGATGCCAATGGGGGATTGTATTCTAGTTCACGACCAGAGCTATTTGATCAGTCGTTGAAAAGTAGAAGAATGAATCCACTTGCTTATGCATCAATGGTAAGGGATGATCGATCAAAGTGGGTTCAGCAAGAGAGTATAGGTAAACTGGGATATCTATCGGCCTATGTGCCTTTTAAGAACAGACAGAATGAATTATTGGCTTATTTGAACTTGCCCTACTTTGCAAGACAAGAGGAACTACAAGAAGAAATTTCTGCATTCCTAGCCCCTACTATTAATAGCTATGTGATCATTTTTACCCTTGCCCTATTGATCTCTTTTTTATTGATGAATCAAATATCCAAGCCTCTACTTCTGATCAGAAAACACATTAGCCGTTTGAAGCTTGGAAGTTCTACTGATCTCATAGAATGGCAAAGCGATGATGAAATTGGAGAGCTTGTCAAGGAATACAATAGAATAGCCATTGAATTGGGTCAAAGTGCAGCAGAGCTCGCTAAGAATGAAAGAGAAGTTGCTTGGAGAGAGATGGCCAAACAGATCGCTCATGAGATCAAGAATCCACTTACTCCTATGAAGTTAAGCATTCAGCACCTGCAAAGGTCATCGGAAGATGAGCGGCCAGAAATACAGGAAAAGATCAAGAAGACAAGTGATACATTGATATCTCAAATTGAGTCATTGACCTCTATTGCTGAGGCATTTTCTTCCTTCACTAAGTTTCCAGAAAAAGAATTACAAGAGGTAGATCTTTTAGAGGTGATCAACGACCTAGTTCATCTTTATGTTGATCAAGCAAATTTTGAGATCAGATCAGATCTGAATAAGAATGAGCATTTAGCTTTGGCTGATAAGGATCTAGTGCTTCGGATTTTTAATAATCTAATTAAGAACGCAATTCAAGCCCATGATAAGGAAGGATTGGCTCAGATAGTAATTCATTTAGGGAAAGATCCTGAAGATGAGGGGTCAATTAGGATTGAAATAAGCGATCTCGGAAAGGGTATCAGCAATGAACAGGCCAAGAAAATATTCGATCCAAGTTTTACGACAAAATCTTCAGGAACGGGCTTAGGCTTAGCCATTGTGAAAAGAAGCTTGGAACAAATTGGAGGAAAGATTGAAATGAAGTCTGAGCTGGGAGTTGGAACTACTTTTACTCTTTATTTCCCCATAGCATAAAAAATTACCTTTGTCGAAAATAGATTAACATGTCAAACTTACTTCAAGAAACCATCGGCCAAAGCAGGGTCATCACTATCAATAGACCGGATAAACTCAATGCTTTGAACAAAGAAACCATAGCAGAGTTAAGCAGTGCGGTACAAGATGCGGAAAATGATGGGGCTATTAGGTCTATCATTATTACAGGATCAGGAGAAAAAGCCTTTGTTGCAGGTGCAGACATTGCTGAGTTTCATCAGTATGATAGAGAGCAAGCAAAGGACTTATCAAAAGGTGGCCAGGAGAAGTTATTTGATCTGGTGGAGAACACAGAAAAGCCAGTAATTGCAGCTGTTAACGGCTTTGCTCTTGGTGGGGGTTTGGAATTGGCAATGTCTTGTCATATTCGAATTGCCTCTAGTAATGCCAGATTAGGTCTTCCAGAGGTTAGTTTGGGAGTTATACCTGGTTACGGAGGAACACAACGACTGGCCCAACTAGCGGGGAAGGGAAAGGCCTTTGAAATGATCTCTACGGCTGCTATGGTAAAAGCAGATGAGGCATTAAGTATAGGTTTGGTAAATCATGTTGTTGAGCAAGCTGAATTAATTGACAAATGCATCGAAATTGCAGAGCAGATCCATAAGAATTCACCTCGAGCAATTGCTGGGGCTATTCGATCAATTAATGCTGGTTTTATTGATGGAGAAAATGGCTATGCAAAAGAAATCGAGGAGTTTGCCGATTGTTTTACTACTGAAGACTTTAAAGAAGGCACCGATGCTTTTCTCTCTAAGCGTAAACCTAACTTTAGCGGAAACTAGCTAAAGCATCTATTGGTGAGAGCAATAAATAAATTGGCCGGTCAAACGGCGATCTACGGTCTGCCTAGTATCATTGGTAGGCTATTGAACTATTTGCTTGTCCCGCTGCATACAGCAGTGTTTCTGCCCGAGCGATTTGGGGTAATCACTGAAATGTATGCTTATGTTGCATTTTTGGTAGTCATCCTCACCTATGGGATGGAAACTGCTTACTTCCGATATCAATCAAAATTGGAAGAGAACAAGGGGAGTGTATTCTCAACTGTGATGATCTCGCTATTGGGTAGTACTTCCATTTTTATCTTGTTCACCAGCTTGTTTTCAAGCAATATCGCTTCCTTAATTGATTACCCTGAGAACAGTGAGTATGTAGTCTGGTTTGCATTCATAGTGGGGCTCGATGCCATTTCTTCCATACCTCTCGCTCAATTAAGAATGGAAAACAAGGCCATTCGTTTCGCTATGGTTAACCTACTATCCATTTTCGTCAATATCGGCTTGAACCTATTTTGGGTAGGCTATTGTATTCCGGCATATGAAGCAGGCACATCTTCTATCTTGTTAGATTGGTTCTATTCTCCAGAGATTGGAGTGGGCTATGTGTTTTTAGCCAATCTTTTCGCTAGCTCTTTTAAGTTTTTGTTGTTGAGTCCGCAGATATTCAAGGTAAAAGGCAATTTTGATCTTGATCTTTGGAAAAAGATGCTACTTTATGGAGCACCTTTATTGATCTCAAGCATAGCCATTATCATCAATGAAAATGCAGATAAGATCATGCTAAAGTGGCTCTTGATCGATGAGCTTGGGAAAGATCAATCAATTGCCATGGTGGGTATTTATGGTGCTTGTTACAAACTGTCGATCATCATTAGTTTGTTTATCCAGGCCTTTAGATATGCAGCCGAGCCCTTTTTCTTTTCTCAATCCTCGGATAAAGATGCGCCGAAGGTATATGCCAAGATCATGAACTATTTTGTGCTCACCTGCTCTCTGATCTTCCTGGCTGTTATGTTCTACATTGATATATTAAAATACTTCTTAGCCAATGAAGAGTATTGGGTAGGTCTTCATATTGTTCCTGTCTTGTTATTTGCCAATATATTTTTAGGAATATTCTACAATCTTTCTGTCTGGTATAAACTAACCGGAATGACCAGATATGGGGCCCTGATAGCAGGAATTGGAGCAGTAATTACCATTCTTATGAATTGGTGGCTGATCCCTTTGTTCAATTATACCGGATCTGCTTGGGCTACTTTCATCTGTTATTTGAGTATGGTCATCATTTCGTTTTTGATCGGACAGAAATACTACAAAGTACCTTACCAGATCAAAAAGGTAGGGTTCTACCTCTTGGTGGCCGCATTGTTGTACTTCTTTTCACTTCTCATTGACACTCTACTTTCAGTTTCAGTCAATTATGTGATAAAGACGGTTCTTATTTTACTCTTCGCCGGCTTAGGATTGGCTTTAGAAAAACCTAAAAAAGGCATAATTTCGTAGGTTTTAAAAGCCATTTGATGAAGATCAAGATCGTAAACAAATCCTCCAATAAACTTCCAGAATATGCCACCCCTGCATCAGCGGGTGTTGACCTAAGGGCTAACTTGGAAGAAGACGTCATTATTAAGAGCATGGAAAGGGTGCTCATCCCAACCGGATTGTTCATGGAAATTCCAGTGGGTTATGAAGCTCAGGTTAGACCCAGAAGCGGATTGGCCCTAAAACATGGAATTGGAGTACTCAACTCCCCTGGCACAATTGATGCAGATTATAGAGGCGAGATCAAAGTGATCTTGGTGAACATGTCCAAGGATGATTTTACCATTCAGCATGGTGAAAGGATTGCCCAAATGGTCATTGCTGCACACGAGCAAGCTGAGTGGGAAGAAGTTGAAGTGCTTGAAGAAAGTACAAGAGGTGCAGGAGGATTTGGAAGTACTGGTAAAGCATAAATAGAAAAAGAGATCAGATGAAGATAGTTGTTCCTATGGCAGGTATTGGGAAGAGAATGAGACCCCATACCTTGACAATACCAAAACCATTGTTGCCTATTGCGGGAAAGCCAATAGTTCAGAGATTGGTGGAAGATATCGCAAAAGTTTGCGAAGAGAAAATAGAAGAAATAGGATTCATCATCGGTGATTTTGGTCCTGAAGTTGAAGAATCTTTGATCAAGGTAGCTCAAGACCTGGGAGCCAATGGAAGAATTTATCATCAAGAAGAAGCATTGGGAACCGCCCATGCAATAATGTGTGCCAAGGAAATGCTGGATGGGAAGACTATCGTAGCATTTGCAGACACTTTGTTCAGAGCCGATTTCAAATTAGAGGCAGAAGAAGATGGGATCATTTGGGTGCAAGGTGTTGAAGATCCTTCAGCATTTGGAGTGGTTCAATTGGACGAATCGGGAAGCATCGTCGATTTCATTGAGAAACCTCAAGAGTTTATCTCTGATCTAGCAATCATTGGAATATACTATTTCAAGGATGGGGCATACTTAAGAGAGAATCTCCAGTATCTATTAGACAATGATATAATGGATAAAGGAGAGTATCAGATAACAGATGCTCTTCAGAATATGAAGAAAGCCGGAACTAGGTTTAAGCCTGGCAAAGTGATAGAATGGTTGGATTGCGGAAATAAGAATGCAACAGTTTATACCAATCAAAGGGTGCTAGAATTCATTAAAGATGAAGGCATTGTAGCATCAACAGCTAAGATCGAGAACTCTACTATCATACCTCCTTGTTATATTGGCGAGAATGCTGTAATTGAGAACTCTGTTATTGGACCTCATGTATCAGTAGGAGACGGAACGAGATTGAGTAAATCTGTTATTAGCAATTCCATTATCCAAACACAAAGCGATATTGAAGGATTGAATGCTACAAATAGTATGATCGGAAATCATACGAAGATTGAAATCAATGCAAAAGATCTCAGTGTTGGAGATTATAATTACATGAATGACTAAGCTTTAATGAGCTATCGTCTAATACTTTTTCTTCTCTTCATTAATTTAATTGCTTGTAAGAGCAGTGAGAGCGTTTCTTCCCCAAAAATTGAGAAGAAAGAGCTAGGCGAAAAAGAATCGATCACCTTTGGACGCCTTTATATAGAGGCATCTAAGGAGAAGGTTCTCGGAAATTTTGAAAAATCGGCCGAGCTTTATAAGGAAGCCTTGAGAATAGATCCGACTAGTGCTGCTGCTCATTATGAGTTGGGCTTGGTTTACAATGCAGGTGGTGATGTTCAATCGGCTTTTGAGGAATTCAAAATTGCCAATCAACTAGACCCAAAGAACTACTGGTACAAATTGTCTTATGCTACTTTCTTAGAAAGTCAAGGGAGCATTGAAGAAGCAATTAGTCTTTTTGTAGAGTTATCTGAAGAGAACCCAGATCAGTTGGAGATCCAATATGAGCTTGCAAAGCTCTTGCTGAATCAAGGGAAAGTTGAAGAAGGGGTTAAGTACCTAAATATGATCGAGGAAGAGATCGGAGTAACAGAAGAGATCTCCTTCTTGAAGCAAAGGATCTATTTATCGATCAACAATGTCGACAAAGCAGCTCTTGAAGTAGAAGCTTTGATAGAAGCATTTCCGACTAATTTAGGCTACTACAATACTTTGGCCAACATCTATTTTTCCAATGATCGGGAAGAAGATGCCAAGGAGGTATTATCGCGATTGGAGGAAAGAGATATTAACGATCCCCAGGTTCAATTTTCTTTGGCCAAGCTTTATTTAAGGATGGGGGAGCTAGATCTTTATAAGAAATACATTTTCTCAGCATTTGCTTCCAGTGAACTTAATATTGATGATAAGATCAAGTTCATCTTGTCTAATTATCAAATTGGTGCAGATCAAAAGGAAGAACTGATGCAAGCTACAGATCTTGCTGAGGTCATTACTAAAGCTCATCCGAACAGTGCAAAATCTCATGCTTTGTTTGCTGATTTTCTATACTTCGTTGATCGAGATAAGGAGGCTATGGTAGAGTATCAGAAAACGATCAGTATTGATAGTAGTCGTTTTCCTGTTTGGAATCAATTGCTGATCCTTTTATCTGAGAATGAAGAAACAGAACTTTTATTGAATTACGGCAAGAGATCCATTGACCTTTTCCCCAATCAAGCTACCCTCTATTTGTTGTATGGTTTGGCATTGTCGTCTGATGATCAGAATAAAAAAGCCATAGAGTATCTTGAGTTAGGAAAAGACTTAGTAATTGAGAATCAAGCTTTAAAGAGCCAATTCTACTCAAGTTTAGGAGACCTGTATCATGAAGTAAAGGATGACCTTTCTTCCGATAAGAGTTATGAGCAAGCATTAAAGCTAGACCCGAATAATGTCTATGTCTTGAATAATTACAGCTATTACCTCTCATTGAGGAAAGAAAATCTTGAAAGGGCAAAGGAGATGTCGCTTAAATCCAACATGATCTCACCTGGACAATCTTCTTTTCAAGATACATATGCATGGATCTTGTACCAATTGGGAAGCTACGAAGAGGCATTGGAATGGATCAATAAGGCAATTGGATCTGACCCAGATGCTAGTGCAGTGCTATTAGAGCACAAAGGAGATATACTCTTCAAATTGGGCAAGAAGGATGAAGCAATTGAATATTGGGAAAAAGCAAAGGAAAAAGGAGGTGCTTCAGAGCTGATCGAAAAGAAAATTGAGGAAAAAGAACTTCATGAGTAACTCTCGACTAAATACTGTTGTTATGGTTCTTTTAGCCCTGATAATGTGGTCGTGTAAAGGGACTGAAAAAGCAAAGAGAAGTTCTTTAGAAGGGAAGAAGACTGAATATTTGATTCAGCAAATGAAGAGCAATGAATTCAGCTTTGAGACATTTTCTGCAAAATCTGTTATTTCGGTTGAACAAGGAGGAAAGAAGAACACCTTCAAGTCCAATATTAGAATTAGAAAAGATTCTGCGATCTGGATCTCAATTACTCCATTATTTGGAATTGAAATGGCCAGGGTGCTGATCAGTACTGATACCGTTAAGGTGATCAATAGGTTGGACAAGAATTACTTCATTGGAGATTATGAATACATCAATAAGCGCTTTAATGTGGATTTGGAGTACGAGGTATTGCAAGCGATCTTATTGGGAAATTCAATTGCATTTGAGTTTGATGAAAAGGTCAAATTCAGCATTGATAAGGAAGATTATTATCTGGGAAATCTTAGAAAAAGGAAGGCAAAGAAGGCAGATGATAAGCCAAAGAAGATAGAAAAACAGAAAGATGAGATCATCAGTTTGTGGATCAATCAAAACAATTTTAAGATCGATAGGTTTCTGTTTTCAGATCTCACTGCGGATCGTTTTATTCTTGGAGAATACAAAAGTCATTTAGAGATCGAAGATCAATTGGTGCCGGAGTATTTGCATTTTGAACTACAATCAAGCAAACCTGCAATTGTAGAATTACAATATTCACGTGTATCTTTGAATCAGCCCTTGAAGTTCTCATTCAATATCTCATCTAAATATGAGCAAATACAGCCTTAGAAAGCTCATCTTTCCGGTATTGATCATATTGGCATTGCCTTTAAGCAGTAATGCTCAGTCCAAGCAAGCTCTTCAGGCTAAGAAGAAGAAGCTTCAAGAGGAGATCAAGTATACCAATCAGTTATTGTCTGAAACCGAGAAGACCAAGAAGACTTCTTTGAATCAATTGCGACAATTGAACAAGCAGATTTCCACACGACAGGAACTCATTCAAACCATGGAGAATGAGATCGCATTGGTTGAAGATACGATCAATATCGTTGGAAATGAGATAGATAGCCTAGAATTGGAGCTTGATCAATTGAAAGATGAGTATGCAAGGATGATCCAATATGCCTTTAAAAACAGGAATTCTTACGATCGTTTGATGTTTATTCTTTCCTCTGAAAATTTCTACCAGGCATTCAAACGATTCAAATACTACCAACAATATGGGGAGTTTAGGATGAACCAAGCTTCCAAGATCAAGGAAAGTCAGAGAGTATTGGATATGGAGATCGCCTTGTTGCAGGCGATAAAGAAGAGCAAGGAAGGATTACTTAAAGCCAAGTTGCGAGAAAAGAATGATTTGGCAAGTGAAAAGTCAAAGAAGGAGAACGTAGTCAGTCAATTGAAAGGGAAGGAAAAGAAATTAAAGAAAGACCTTCAGAACAAGAAGATTGCAGCCCAGAAGATCAGCAAAGAGATTGAAAGAATCATTGCTGAAGAGATTAGAAAAGCAAGGGAAGCAGCGAAGAAAGCTGGAAAAAGCGAGAAGGGATTCCCTATGACTCCAGAAGCAAGAGAGCTTTCTAATTCCTTCTCAGAGAACAAAGGGAAATTGCCATGGCCAGTAGCTGAGGGAGTGATTACTGCCCAGTTTGGAGAGCATCCACATCCTACCTTAAAAGGGGTAAAAGTCCAGAACAATGGTGTTGAGATCTCAACCAAGAAGGGAAATATGGGGAGGTCAATTTACAGAGGGAAAGTCAGTCGTGTGATCATTATCCCAAGAGAAGGAAAGGTAGTGATGGTAAGCCATGGAGACTATTTTACTGTCTATTTTTACTTCAAGGAAGTATTCGTAAGTGCAGGTGATATGGTCGATATAAAACAAAATCTTGGTATTTTGATGTCTGATCAGGAAGAAAATGCGTCTATAATGCATTTAGAGATTTGGAAAGTAACCAATAAACTAAACCCCGAAAGATGGATCTACAAAAGCAATTAGTTTTAGCTTGTAATGCTAGTAAATGCAACTAAAACCGATTGTTATCGTAAATGCAACTTTAATAGGATCTAAGGAACTAGAATAACTATGGCAAAAGCGCTTAAGCAATGGATGATCGCAATGGTCTCAATCATGGCCATGATTGCGTCATTCCCGTTGAATACCTTGGCTCAGGCACCAGAGGGTATCAATTATCAGGCAGTGGCTAGAGACTTGAATGGCAATGCACTAAGCAATGCACAAATTGATGTAAGATTTGGGATTCTTTCAACTTCTCCAACTGGAACTCTACTTTATGAAGAAGAATATCAATTAGTGTTTACCAATGATTTTGGGCTCTTCAATTTGGTAATTGGTCAAGGGGGCAATACTAATAATGGTTTACTAGCTAATTTCTCGGAGATAGATTGGGGAGCTGATGCTCATTTTTTAAGGGTGGAGATCAATCCACAGATGCAGGGGTATGAAGTCTTTAGTACTACACAATTGCTTTCAGTTCCTTACGCCCTCTATGCAAAAAGCTCTGGAAATAGAATTAAAGCTGGTGCGGGAATTCTGGTAATCAACAATGACTCGATCATCAACATTGGGGACACATCCAATTTCAATGAGATCCAAAATCTAAGCATCAACGCAGCTCAAGATTCAATCCTGTTAGACAATGGGGGAGTTGGGATTGCTATTAGCGACCTGAACATTGTAGATGATCAACAATTGAGCTTGAATGGGAAGATATTAGAACTGACTGGGGTTAATCCTTCAGCAGTTGACTTGACAACAGTTCTTGGTGTTGATTCGGTGAAAGGAATTGATGACACCACCCTGAGGGTGCATTATGCAGATGGTTTGGTTGAAGATATCAAGATCCAAGGTGCAGATACTTCTGATACCAATGAATTGGTTGATAGCTTGGTTCTTTCTAATTCTCAATTGCTACTTTATCAGCAAGGAAACCTTCAAGCTCAAGTGAATCTAGACACTTTGGGAGATGGAAGATTAGACTCTTTGGCATCCATTGTTACTTCCTTGGAGCTGAGATTCGAAGCAGATTCTATTGCTCTGAGAGATAGTATTTCAAATGTTAGGATCGACCTTGCTTCAGAGCTTGCTTTGATAGATCAAAGAATTACCCAGGATAGCATTCGACTGCAAAATCTAAGAGCCAAAACATCTAGTGATTCTCTTTTATTCCAAGATAGTATACGAATTCATAGGGATTCAATTGAAGTACTTTCCGATACAGTTGCAGCTTTAAGAACAGATCTGAACACACATATAGCGGCAGATGATGACCTTTCTTCAACCAATGAATTGAATACAGGCGTCGTATTGAATGGAACGGATCTAGAAGTTTCTGATGCTGGAGGAACGATTATTGTCGATCTAAGCAGTTTGGTTGGGACGGATGACCAGGACCTGAGTCTCAATGCAACAAGAGATAGTATTCTAATAGAGGACGGTGTAGGAATTGATATTAGTTATGTTTTGGACTCTATTACTGATCTCCAAAGCCGATTCGAAGCAGATTCCATTAAGAAGAACGACAGTTTAGCGGTTCAAAGGGGAGACATCAATTTAAACAGAGGAAACATTGCGACCAATACCACCAACATTGGGAACAATGCTGCCAATATTGCAACAAATACAACCAATATTGGAACCAATACAGCGAACATAGCAACCAACACCTCTGACATTGCTACGAACGCATCAGACATTGCTACGAACCAGACAGATATCGCAAACAATACTGCGAATATCACTACCAATACAACAAACATTGGCACCAACACTGCTAACATAGCAACGAACACGACGAACATTGCTACCAATACCTCTGATATCGCTACCAATGCTTCAGATATAGCAACAAATCAAACGGATATTGCGAACAACACTGCGAATATTACAACGAATACAACAAACATTGGCACCAACACTGCTAACATAGCAACGAACACGACGAACATTGCTACCAATACCTCTGATATCGCTACGAATGCTTCGGATATCGCAACGAATCAGACGGATATCGCCAACAATACAGCGAACATCACGACTAACACGAGCAATATTGCAACGAACACGACCAACATTGCAACTAATACCTCTGATATCGCTACGAACGCATCAGACATTGCTACCAACCAGACAGATATCGCAAACAATACGGCGAACATCACGACTAACACGAGCAATATTGCAACGAACACTACCAACATTGCTACTAATACCTCTGATATAGCTACAAACGCTTCGGATATCGCAACGAATCAGACGGATATCGCCAACAACACCGCGAACATCACGACTAATACGAGCAATATTGCAACGAACACGACGAACATTGCAACCAATACCTCTGATATCGCAACCAATGCAACAGACATTGCTACGAATCAAACAGATATTGCCAATAACAATACAAACATCACTACCAATACGGGAAACATTGCTACTAATACTTCCAATATAGCTACTAATACTTCAAACATTTCGGACAATACGGATAGTTTGGTGGCCCACAGAAACAAGATCAATGCACATATAGCAGCAGATGGAGACTTGTCCTCTACCAATGAATTGAATACATCAGTTACCTTAACTGGAACGGATCTGAACATTACCGATGCAGGGGGAACATTGACAGTTGATTTGGGAGCCCTAAGCGGTGTGGATACCGATGATCAAAACTTGAGTTTGAATGCCGCAAGAGACAGTATTTTAATTGATGATGGAAATGGAATAAGCATCGCTTATATCTTGGATTCTATAACTAATAATGTTGGTGAGATAGCCGCTCTAGATGCACGTATCGCAGCTGATTCAACGGGTAAAATGGATTCAATTGCCGACCTAAGGGCATACATTACTAACAACGAATCAGATATAGCTACTAATGCTAGCGATATTGCCACTAATTCCGGAAACATTACAAGTAATACCACCAATATTGGAACGAATACCACTGCAATTGCGACTAACACTGCTAACATTTCAGACAACACCGATAGTTTGGTAGCGCACAGAAACAAGATCAATGCGCACATTGCAGCTGATGGAGATTTATCTTCAACCAATGAGTTGAATACAGCTGTTACCCTTACAGGTACTGACTTGAATGTTACTGATGCTGGAGGAACCATTACGGTAGACTTAAGTAGTCTTGCAGGAACTGGCACGGACGATCAGAACTTGAGCTTGAACAGTACGAGAGATAGCATTTTGATCGAAGACGGCACAGGAGTGAGTATTGCTTATGTCTTGGATTCCATTACTAATCTGCAAACACGTTATGAGACGGATTCAATTCGAAACAACGATTCCATTGCAGCAGTAAGGGGAGATGTCAATACGAATAGAGGAAATATTGCAGCCAATACAACCAATATTGCCACTAATGCTGGAAACATAACAACCAACACAACAGCAATAACCGCTAATGCAGCCAATATCTCAGATAACACCGATAGTTTGGTGGCTCACCGAAACAAGATCAATGCGCACATCGCAGCTGATGGAGATTTATCCGCTACTAACGAACTAAATACTGCTGTTACCTTAACCGGTACAGATCTGAATGTAACTGATGCGGGTGGTACAATTACCGTTGATTTAAGCAGTTTAACCGGAACAGGAACTGATGACCAGAACTTAAGCCTGAATGCGGCAAGAGATAGTATCTTGATTGAAGATGGAACAGGAGTGAGTATAGCTTATATACTTGATTCAATTACGAACAATGTGGCAGATATTGCGGCTTTGGATGCTCGTCATGTAGCAGACTCTACTGCGAAAATGGATTCCATTGCCGACTTAAGAGCATACGTTACCAATAACGAAACCGACATTGCCAACAATGCAACTGCCATTGCCACAAATGCTTCCAACATCTCAGACAATACTGATAGTTTGGTGGCTCACAGAAACAAGATCAATGCACACATTGCTGCCGATGGTGATCTTTCTGCAACGAATGAACTGAATACAGCGGTTACTTTAACTGGAACAGACCTGAACGTCACTGATGCAGGCGGAACCATCACAGTTGATTTAAGCAGCCTAACTGGTACAGGCACAGACGATCAGAACTTGAGCTTGAATGCTGCAAGAGATAGTATTTTGATAGAAGATGGAACAGGGGTGAGTATTGCTTATGTCTTGGATTCCATTACTAATCTGCAAACACGTTATGAGACGGATTCAATTCGAAACAATGATTCCATTGCAGCAGTAAGGGGAGATGTCAATACGAATAGAGGAAATATTGCAGCCAATACAACCAATATTGCCACTAATGCTGGAAACATTACAACCAACACAACAGCAATAACCGCTAATGCAGCCAATATCTCGGATAACACCGATAGTTTGGTGGCTCACCGAAACAAGATCAATGCACACATTGCTGCCGATGGTGATCTTTCTGCAACGAACGAACTGAATACAGCGGTTACTTTAACCGGAACAGACCTAAATGTAACGGATGCAGGCGGAACCATCACAGTTGATTTAAGCAGTTTAACAGGTTCTGGTACTGATGATCAAAACCTAAGTTTGAATACTGCTAGAGACAGTATCTTGATCGAGGATGGCACTGGTGTTAGCATTGCTTATATACTAGATTCGATTACGAACAATGTTGGAGATATTGCCGCTCTAGATGCTCGTCATGTGGCCGACTCTACTGCGAAAATGGATTCCATTGCCGATTTGAGAGCTTACATCACGAATAACGAAACAGATATCGCTGCAAATGCAGGAAATATTGCTACAAATACTGCTGCCATTGCTACGAATACATCCAATATCTCAGATAACACCGATAGTTTAGTCGCACACCGAAACAAGATCAATGCACACATTGCTGCCGATGGTGATCTTTCTGCAACGAACGAACTGAATACAGCGGTTACTTTAACCGGTACTGATCTGAATGTAACGGATGCAGGTGGAACCATTACAGTTGATTTAAGCAGCTTAACAGGTTCTGGAACCGACGATCAAAACTTGAGTTTGAATACAGCAAGGGATAGTATTTTGATCGAAGACGGAACAGGAATTAGCATTGCCTACATCCTTGATTCAATCACTAATAATGTTGGAGATATCGCTGCATTGGATGCTCGTCATGTGGCAGATTCCACTGCAAAGATGGATTCTATCGCCGATTTGCGAACAACCATCATTGGTCATATTACAGCTGATAATGATCTTTCAGCTACTAATGAACTAAATACAGCGGTTACTTTGACCGGAACCGATCTAAATGTTACTGATGCAGGTGGAACCATCACAGTTGACTTAAGCAGCTTAACAGGGACTGGGACTGATGATCAAAACCTGAGTTTGAACACAGCTCGTGATAGTATTTTGATAGAAGATGGAACAGGTGTAAGCATTGCCTATATATTAGATTCTATTACAAACAATGTGGGTGATATTGCAGCCTTGGATGCACGTCATGTGGCGGATTCTTCTGCCAAAATGGATTCCATTGCAGATTTAAGGGCATATGTGATGAACAATGAAACGGACATTGCTACCAATGCTGGTAACATCGCAACGAATACAACAGCAATTGCAACCAATGCCGCAAATATTTCAGACAACACGGATAGCTTGGTTGCCCATAGAAATAAGATCAATGCACACATCGCAGCCGATGGTGATCTTTCATCAACCAATGAATTGAACACTTCAGTAACTCTAACAGGTACTGATTTGAACGTTACTGATGCTGGAGGAACAATTACAGTAGACTTAAGCAGTCTATCTGGAACTGGAACCGACGATCAAAACTTGAGTTTGAATACTGCTAGAGACAGTATCTTGATTGAGGACGGAACAGGAGTGAGTATTGCCTACATTCTGGATTCAATTACGAATAATGTGGGTGATTTAGCAGCCTTGGATGCTCGTCATGTAGCAGACTCCACAGCTAAGATGGATTCAATAGCAGATTTAAGAGCTTACATCACTAACAATGAATCTGATATTGCCACCAATACTGCAGCTATCGCAACAAACACATCTAATATTTCGGACAACACGGATAGTTTAGTTGCACACCGAAACAAGATCAATGCGCACATTGCAGCTGATGGAGATCTTTCAGCAACGAACGAATTGAATACAGCAGTTACCTTGACGGGTACAGACCTGAATGTTACAGATGCAGGTGGAACCATCACGGTTGACTTGAGTAGCTTGAACAACTCAGGTACCGATGATCAAAACTTGACGCTTAACGCTGCAAGGGATAGTATCTTAATTGAAGATGGAACTGGAGTGAGCATTGCTTACATTTTGGATTCCATTACTAACAATGTAGGAGATATAGCAGCCTTGGATGCTCGTCATGTGGCGGATTCTACTGCGAAGATGGACTCCATTGCGGATTTAAGAGCATACATTACCAACAATGAAGCAGACATTGCTAC